>Ga0209963_1000020_pt1 | contig 1005748 bp, 941 predicted proteins | sample ThiBio_1000_biof_2_FD_183957 | JGI IMG/M metagenome (GOLD analysis project Ga0209963, IMG submission 183957) | Wastewater bioreactor microbial communities from Cape Town, South Africa - Thiocy_cont_1000_biof (SPAdes) | ecosystem: Engineered > Bioreactor > Thiocyanate-remediating >... | reverse complement strand
CGATCCGCTCCACCTCGCGCGCGACGAGGCCATAGGCGACATAGCTCGCGCCGACCCCGCCATATTGCTCCGGCACGGTCGGGCCGAGCAGGCCGAGTTCGCCCATCTCGCGGAAGATCGCCGGGTCCGTCACCTCGTTGGCGAAGGCATCGATCACGCGCGGCGCGAGCTTGTCCTGCGCATAGGCCCGCGCCGTGTCGCGCACCATCCGCTCGTCATCGCTCAACTGATCGTCGAGAAAGAATGGGTCAGACCAGTCGAACGCGCCCATGCCGGCCATCATCAACTCCTGTGGTTTCGCGCTCGACGCTTCGCGGGATTGCGCCGGCTTGTCCAGAGGGAGGGCGCGCGCGCTGCGTCCGCAACGAAAAGGCCGCCCGCCGGGAAGGCGGGCGGCCTATCAGGCCCGGAAAGGGATGGGCCGATCAGGCGAACCGGACGGCCGTCTCACGACGCCGGTAACGCAGCGCCCCCGCGACCGCGCCGAAACCGAGGATCATCAGCGCCCAGGTGGCGGGCTCCGGAACCGGGTTGTAGTTGATCGTGCCCGAGTAGGACGAGGTCGCGGTGGCCGGACCGGCCGTGCCGGCGAGACGAAGCTGATAGGTGCCCGCGCCGACGTTGAAGGTCGTTCCCGTGACGCCGACCGTGAAGGGGTTGCCGTCGAACAGCAGGCTGCTGAAGGTCATGCCCACCGGGGTATTGGTAAGCGTGATCGTCACATCACCTGCCTTGGCGAGGGTGACGAGGAAGATGTCGTCGAAGCTCGCGTTCTTCGCGATCTGATCGAAGAACGAGCCGCTGGCGGCAACGTCGCTGAACGAGCAGCCGTGATAGATATCGCCGCCGGGGCAGGAGATCGTCGCTGCCGCATTGGCCTGCGTCGCCGTGAAGGCCAGCGCGGCCATACCTGCCGCAGCCGTAACGAACGTGAACTTCCGCATGTCGCCTCTTCCCTGTTGCCTGGTAATGCCTCGCAACCTGCTTACCCGATTTTAATCTTAACGAAAGAACAACCTTTTGCCGGTTGATCCCAATGTGGGACGGCCGGGAGCGGGAAGCGCGCTTTGCCGCGCGATTTCATCGCTCCGGGGCGAGTTCGTGCGCGTATTTCGGTTGGTCGATCGCGAGCGAATCGAGCGCGCAGGCCTTCATATGCGCGACGAGTCGCGAATCGTCCGGGGCGATATCCCCCGCGCGAATCGCCTCCACCAGCAGCCGGTCGAGCGAGTCGCGATCGCCTTTCCGCCCGAGCAGCGCGGCGATGCGCGCGGCGGCGCGCGCGTCGGCGGCGGGGCCGAGCGCCATGTCGCGCGCGGCGATCTCCAGCGCGTTGCGCGCGACGCGCAGCGTGAAGCCGCTCGCGCTGCCGTCGACCGGCAGCCAGCGGGCGACGCCCTCGACCAGCGCCTGCGCGGTGGGATGGGTGATCATGCGGCGCTCCGTTCGATGATGGCGACGATATCGGCCTCGGTTTCCGACAGGCGGCGGCCGATCACCCCGCGTTCCGGCCCCGCGGTGGGATCGGCGGCCCAGCGCGCGTGCATCATGGTGGTCATCACGCCCCATTTGAGGCTGCCGAGCATCTGCCAGAAATCGACCCGTTCCGGTGCGATCGGCGCGCCGCCCGCCGCCTCATAGCCGGCGAGCAGGTCGTCGAGGTCGCCGAACCCGCCGACGCGATGCTCCGGCCGGCCGAAGCGCCAGCTATTGGTGCAGATCCAGCCGATATCCTCCGCCGGGTCGCCGACATGCGCCAGCTCCCAGTCGAGCACCGCCGCGAGGCCGGTCGTGGGATCGACCATCAGATTGCCGTTGCGGAAATCGCCATGGACCAGGGTGAGGTCGGTCGTCTCGGGCACACGCCGCTCCAGCCACCGGAAGGCGGCCTCGATCGTCGGGCGGACGGCACCGGAGGCGCGCCACGTCTCCTCGTAATTGGCGAGCGTGGTGCGCACGTCGAGCGCGGCCAGCCCCTCCACCGGCGGCGTCGCGTGGATGCGCGCCAGCGCCGCGCCGCATTGCCGCGCAAGTTTCGCGCGGATCGTGTCGAAGGCCGGATCGGCGGCGATTCGCTTGCCGAGCGTCTCGCCGGAGACGCGCGCCATGACATAGGCCTCGCCCAGCCCGTCCGCCGCGTCGCAGATATGGACAACCTCGGGCGCGGGGACGCCGTGCGTCACGGCGGCGGCGATCAGCTCCGCCTCGATGCGCAGCGGCGGCTTGTTGCCGGGATGGGTGGCGAGCGGCGAATTGCCCCGCCGCAGGATCAGCGCGCGCGATTCGCCCGACGGCGGCATCAGCGTGAACGCCCATGTCTCCATGCTCGCGCCGCCGGTGAGAAGCGAAAGGTCCGCGATCCGCGCTTCGCCGCCCGCGAGCGTCGGCGCGAGCGCCGCAAGCCTTTCCTCAACGTCCGTCATCTGCTTCCCTGTCATTTACGGCTGGCCATTTCCGCCGCGCCGCGTCAAATTGCATAGAGTTCTAAGGATTGTTCGGAGAGGATCAAATGGATTTCGCGCTGCCCCCGGAACTGATCGACTATCTCGCCGAGCTGGATGCCTTCATCGAGGCGGAAATCAAGCCGCTGGAGCAGGCGGACGACAATATCCGCTTCTTCGACCACCGCCGCGAATGGGCGCGCACCGATTTCGAGAACGGCGGCCTGCCGCGCCACGAATGGGAGGCGCTGTTGCGCGAGGCGAAGCGGCGGGCGGACAAGGCCGGGCATCTGCGCTTCGCGCTGCTGCCCAAGTTCGGCGGCAAGGGCGGCAGCAACCTGTGGATGTGCGTGATCCGCGAATATCTCGCCTCCAAGGGGCTGGGGCTGCACAACGACCTTCAGAACGAGCATTCGATCGTCGCCAACAATCCCTTCGCCAAGATGTTCGACGATTTCGGGACGGACGAACAGAAGGCCGAGTTCATCCCCGGCACGCTCGACGGCACGCGCCGCGTCACCTTCGGCCTGACCGAGCCGGATCACGGCTCCGACGCGACGCATATGGAGACGCGCGCGGTGCGCGAGGAGCGCGACGGCGTGGCCGGCTGGCGGATCGACGGCGAGAAGATGTGGACCACCGGAATGCACGAGGCGACGCATTGCGCGCTGTTCGCCCGCACCGCCGGGGAGGACGGCGCGGCGCGGGGCATCACCTGCTTCCTCGTCCCCGCCGACGCGCCCGGCGTGAAGGTCGAGGAATATCTCTGGACCTTCAACATGCCGACCGACCATCCGCGCGTCAGCTTCACGAACGTGTGGGTGCCGGAAAGCGCGGTGTTTGGGCCGGTCGACAACGGCCTGCCGCTGGCGCAGAGCTTCGTCCACGAGAACCGCATCCGGCAGGCGGCGTCCTCGCTCGGCGCGGCGGTCTATTGCATCGAGGAGGCGGTGCGCTACGCCCGCCAGCGCAAGCCGTTCGGCGAGGATCTGGCGAAGAACCAGGCGATCCAGTTCCCGCTGGTCGAGCTGGCGACGCAGGCGGAGATGCTGCGCCTCCTCATACGCAAGACCGCGTGGGAGATGGACCAGATGCCCCACCCGGAGGTGGAAAAGCGCATCTCCGACAAGGTGAGCATGTGCAATTACTGGGCGAACCGCCTGTGCTGCGAGGCGGCGGACCGCGCGATGCAGGTGCATGGCGGGATCGGCTATTCGCGGCACAAGCCGTTCGAGCATATCTACCGCCACCACCGCCGCTATCGCATCACCGAGGGCGCGGAGGAAATCCAGATGCGCAAGGTGGCGGCGTTCCTGTTCGGCTATCTCGGGCCGAAGCGGAAGGAGTTCGCCGAACTCGGCTGGGACGATGTGGATTATCGCACCGAGAGCCAGATCCGCCCGCGTTCCGGCTCGCAGGCGATCGGAGCGGCGAGGGAATAGGCGCCGCCGCCTCCGCGAGCGGGACTTGCGGCGGTGCAGCGAATCGGCGTAACATCTGTTACGGTAGATTTTGGGGAGAGGGACATGCTCAAGACGCGCTTCACCGAGGCTTTCGGGGTAGAGCATCCGATCGCGCAGGGCGGGATGCAATGGGTCGGTCGCGCGCCCCTGGTGGCCGCCGTCGCCAATGCCGGCGCGCTCGGCTTCATCACCGCGCTGACCCAGCCGACGCCGGAGGCGCTGGCGAAGGAGATCGCGCGCTGCCGCGACATGACCGACAAGCCGTTCGGCGTGAACCTCACGATCCTGCCGACGATCACCCCGCCGCCCTATGCCGAATATCGCCGCGCGATCATCGAGGGGGGCGTGAAGATCGTCGAGACCGCCGGCTACAAGCCGCAGGAGCATGTCGACGATTTCAAGGCGCACGGCATCAAGGTGATCCACAAGTGCACCGCCGTCCGCCATGCGCTCTCCGCCGAGCGGATGGGCGTCGACGCGATCTCGATCGACGGCTTCGAATGCGCCGGCCATCCGGGCGAGGACGACATCCCCGGCCTGATCCTGATTCCGGCGGCGGCGAACAAGGTGAAGGTGCCGATGCTCGCCTCGGGCGGGTTCGGCGACGGGCGCGGGCTGGTCGCGGCGCTCGCGCTGGGCGCGGACGGCATCAACATGGGGACGCGCTTCTGCGTCACCAAGGAGGCCGAGATTCCCGAGACGTTCAAGCGGCAGATGGTCGCCAACGACGAGCGCGCCACCGATCTGATCTTCCGCACACTGCACAACACCGCGCGCGTGATGAAGAACGCGGTGAGCCAGGAGGTCGTCGCGATCGAGCGTCGCGGCGGTGCGAAGTTCGAGGACGTGCAACACCTCGTCGCCGGCAAGCGCGGCCTCGCTGCGATGGAGAATGGCGACACCGACGGCGGCATCTGGTCGGCCGGGATGGTGCAGGGCCTCATCGACGATATCCCCACGGTCAAGGAACTGGTCGACCGCATCGTTGCCGAGGCGGAGGAGATCATCGAGGGCCGGCTGGCGTCGATGGTCAGCCGCTATGCCGAGGCGGCGGAGTAAGGAAGGCCGCGCCACGCTGGCGAGGTGGTGAGCCGGAGCGGCGAATCACGCCGCCCAGCCGCCGGTCTGGCGCAGCGCCTCGCCCAGCACCATCGCCGCCGATACCGCGACGTTGAGCGAGCGGAAGCCGGCGCGCATCGGGACGCGCACCCGCATGTCCGCGCGATCGTGAACCGCCCGCGGCACGCCGGCGCCTTCCGAGCCGAACAGCAGCACGTCGTCGGGCCGGAAGGCGGCGTCGGGCAGGGGAATCGCCCCGCCGGTGGTGGCGAGCACGATCCGCCCCGCCGCCTGTGCCGCGAATGCCGCCCAGTCGGCATGGCGCGTCACGTCCACGGCGGCGGCATAGTCCATCCCGGCGCGGGCGAGCGCGCGGTCGCTCCACGGGAAACCCATCGGCTCGATCAGGTCGACGCCGACGCCCATGCAGGCGGCGAGCCGCAGGATCGTGCCGACATTGCCGGCGATGTCCGGCTGGTACAGGGCGATGCGCATGGCCGCGCGGTTAGCCCGCGGCCGCGCCGGGCGGAAGGGCGTCGCGGACGAGTTGGCGGTTTTGCGCAAAATGCTGTTGGCAGGGGCGGGGGTCGCGGTTATCAGGCCCGTGCCTCCGTGGGGACGGTGGACATGAGGCGGGCGTGGGGGGATCGATATCGGTTACCATGCACCCGCCCCGGCAGGAAGGGACAAGGGTTAGCGAATGGCGACGGTCGAAAACACGATTCCCCCGGGTGAGAACCCAGCTCCCTACCTCGAGGAAGGCCACGATCCCCGCCGGCGCGATTTCATCAATATCGCGGCGGTCGCCTGGGCGGGCGTCGGCGCGGGCGTGATCGTGCTGCCGCTCATCAACCAGATGAACCCGTCGGCCGACGTGCTGGCGCAGGCCACCACCGAGGTCGACCTGTCCAAGATCGCGCCGGGCCAGGCGATCAAGACGATCTTCCGCAAGCAGCCGCTGTTCGTGCGCAACCTGACGCCGAAGGAGATCGCGGAGGCCGACGCGGTGCCGCTCAGCATCCTGCGCGATCCGCAGACGCTGGAGCAGCGCACCAAGCCGGGCAAGAAGAACTGGCTTATCACGCTCGGCGTGTGCACCCATCTCGGCTGCGTGCCGCTGGGCGCGGGCGAGGGCGAGAATCGCGGGCCGTTCGGCGGCTATTTCTGCCCGTGCCACGGCTCGGCCTATGACACGGCCGCGCGCATCCGCCAGGGACCGGCGCCGCTCAACCTGCACGTTCCCGATTACACCTTCACGTCTGACACGGCCGTAACGGTCGGTTGAGGTAGCGCACGATGAGCTTTCCCTGGGCCAAACATTATGAGCCGAAGCAGCCGCTGATGCGGTGGCTGGACGAGAAGCTGCCGCTGCCGCGCCTCGTCTATAACGCGATCGGGGCCGGCTATCCGGTGCCGCGCAACCTCAATTACTGGTGGAACTTCGGCGTGCTCGCCGGCGTGGCGCTGGTGTGCCAGATCGTCACCGGCATCGTGCTGGCGATGCACTACGCGCCCAACGCGCTGGTCGCCTTCGGCTCGACCGAGCATATCATGCGCGACGTCAACGGCGGCTGGTTCCTGCGCTATGCGCACGCCAACGGCGCGTCGATGTTCCTCGCGGTGGTCTATGTCCATATCGGGCGCGGACTCTATTACGGCTCGTACAAGGCGCCGCGCGAGATGGTGTGGCTGCTCGGGGTGGTGATCTTTCTCCTCATGATGGCCACCGCCTTCATGGGCTACGTGCTGCCGTGGGGACAGATGAGCTTCTGGGGCGCGCAGGTCATCACCGGCTTCTTCTCGGCGATCCCCGGCGTGGGCGAGACGGTCCGCATCTGGCTGCTCGGCGGCTTCGCGCCGGACAATGCCGCGCTCAACCGCTTCTTCTCGCTGCACTATCTGCTGCCGTTCGTGATTGCGGCGGTCATCATCCTGCACATCTGGGCGCTGCACATCCCCGGCTCGAACAACCCGACCGGCGTTGACGTGAAGGGCGAGCAGGACACGGTGCCGTTCCATCCCTATTACACGGCGAAGGACGGCGTCGGCGTCGGCGCCTTCTTCCTGGTGTTCGCGCTGCTGGTGTTCTTCTCGCCGAACCTGCTCGGCCACCCTGACAATTATATCGAGGCGAACCCGCTCTCGACGCCGGCGCACATCGTGCCGGAGTGGTACTTCCTGCCGTTCTACGCGATCCTGAAGTCGTTCACCTTCAACTTCCTGTGGATCCCGGCGAAGCTGTGGGGCGTGCTGGCGATGTTCGGCTCGATCCTGCTGCTGTTCTTCCTGCCGTGGCTGGATTCGTCGCCGGTGCGCTCGGCCAACTACCGGCCGACCTATCGCTGGTTCCTGCTCGTGCTGCTGATCGACGTGCTGGTGCTCGGCTATGTCGGCGGGGCGGAGCCGATCGCGCGCAACGTCATCATGGGGCAGATCGCCTCGATCTATTATTTCGCGCACTTCCTGATCATCCTGCCTTGGGTGGCGCGTTCGGAGCGGCCGCGGCCGCTGCCCAACTCGATCACCGAAGCGGTGCTGGCGAAGCATGGCGGAACGTCGCCGGCCGAAACCGCGCTGGCGCACTGAGCCGAACGGGGGACTGACAAGACAATGGTTCGTACCATCGCACTCCTGATCGGCGCGGCGTTCGTCGCGGCGCTCGGCTTCGCGCTGTTCGGCACGGTGAAGACCGCGATCACCGATCCCGCGCCGGAGACGGCCGAAGAGGTCTATCGCATCCATCCGGAAGACACCGGGCTGAAGTCCGCCGGCCTGTTCGGCACCTTCGATCGCCAGCAGGTCCAGCGCGGCTTCCAGGTCTACAAGGAAGTCTGCTCGGCCTGCCACTCGCTGAAGTTCGTCCACTTCCGCGATCTCACCAAGATCGGCTATTCCGACGCGCAGGTGAAGGCGATCGCCGCCGGCTGGGCGACCGAGCAGCCGTCGATCAACCCGGACACGGGCGAGCCCGCCACGCGCAAGAACGTGCCGGCCGATCCGTTCCCGTCTCCCTTCGCCAACGAGATCGCCGCGCGCGCCGCGAACAACAACGCGCTGCCGCCGGACCTCTCGCTGATCGCCAAGGCGCGCGAGAACGGCCCGAACTACGTTCACGCGCTGCTGCTCGGCTATCGCGACCAGCCGGCCGATCTGGTCAAGGAATTCCCTGGCTCGGTGACGCCGAAGGGGCTGCACTATAACCCGGTGTTCCCGAACCTGAACATCGCGATGCCGCCGCCGCTGACGCAGGACGGTCAGGTCACCTATGCCGATGGCACCAAGGCGACCAAGGACCAGATGGCGCGCGACGTCGCCGCCTTCCTGACCTGGACGGCCGAGCCGAACCTCGAATCGCGCCACGGCGCCGGGTTCGCCACGGTGATCTTCCTCGCCATCTTCATGTTCCTCACCTGGGGCGCCTACCAGAACGTCTGGCGCAACATGGAGCATTGAGGGCATCCCGCTCTTTCGCATGAGGGAGCAGGAGACCAAGCGGCGGCCGCGGTGACACCCCGGCCGCCGTTTTGCGTTTTGGACGATGTGGGGTTTGGCCACTTGCGGGCGCGGCGATGGAGATGCCGGTGAACGACGACCTGAAAGCGCTGATTCGCACCATCCCGGATTTCCCCAAGCCGGGCATCCAGTTCCGCGACATCACCACCCTGCTCCTGTCGCCGCACGGGCTGGCGGCATGCGTCGAGCGGATGGTGGCGGCGACCGACGGGCCGGTCGATCTGGTCGCCGGGATCGAGGCGCGCGGCTTCCTGTTCGCCGCCGCGCTGGCGGTGCCCCTGAAGGCGGGCGTGCTGCTGATCCGCAAGGACGGCAAGCTGCCCGGCGCGACGATCGCCGAGGATTATGCGCTGGAATATGGGCAGGACCGGATCGCGATGCACGCCGATGCGCTCGCGCCGGGCGCGCGCGTTCTGCTGGTCGACGATCTCATCGCCACCGGCGGCACCGCCCGCGCCGCGATCCGCCTGCTGCGCAAGGCCGGCGCATTGGTGACGCAGGCGCAGTTCCTGATCGACCTGCCCGATCTCGGCGGCGCGGCGGCGCTGGCGGCGGACGGCGTGCAGGTGGACGCGCTGGTGAGCTTTCCGGGGCATTAGCTCCCTATCCGGCGTCGCGACCTTTCGACCCGTCGATCCTGAACGGGAGAGAAAGGGTCAATTCAGCGCCGCTTCACCCGCACCGCGCGATAATCGCTCACAATCAGGAACGTGGGCGGCGCGATAGCCGTTTGCGTTCGATCTTTGGATGACCGCTGGCGGCTTCTTCCGGCCGCCCCCGGAAAACGAGGGAGAAGGACGATGGATCGCAAGCGGATCATGCTGGTGGTGCTGGTCGGTGCGGCCGGGCTGGGCGTTTCGGCCTGCGCCGACGACTATGGCTATGGCGGCATGTCGGTCGGCTATGGCGCACCGGGCTATTACGACAGCTACGGCCCTGGCTATTGGGGCTGGTACGGCGACTATTATTATCCCGGCACCGGCGTCTATGTGTACGACCATTCTCGCCGGCCCTATCGCTGGAACGATGACCAGCGGCGCTATTGGGAAGGCCGGGGCAACAATTACTGGCACGGCCGGCCCGGCGGCAACGGTCCGGGCGCGCGGCCCAATCCCCGCCCGAACTGGCACGACTTCCACAATCGCGGCGGCGGCAACTTTGGCGGGCGCGGCTCGCGCGGCGGACCACCGCCGCACCACTGATCGGCCGCGATGGCCGGCCGGCGCTCACGCTCCGGCCGGTCGGTCAATCACATGAGCGGTCGGAAGCGCATCCTGCCCGCGTGAAGGAAGCAGGCCTTGGAGAACAGGGCCATGTCCAGCGGATTGGGCAGCCGGATATCGGCTAGGTCCGGTAATGGCTCACGCGTGGGATCGTATGAGCGGTCGATCTGGGCGATGAACGCAAGGATGACGCCGCTGCTTCGCGCGAAGGCGCGCAGCGTGACGATCTGCTCGCCAAGCGCCGGCTTGCTCCGGTGCTGATCGAGGATTTGCAGATAATCGATCACCGCGACGGTGCCGCGCGATGCACCGGAAAGGCGACGCATCACGTAATCGGCGCAGATGTCGTCGGAGGTATCGATCTCGATCGCCGCCGCTTGCGCATCCGTGGCCAGCCTGCGGAGGTGCGTCCGCGTCTGCGCCTCGCTGAACTCGAGCGTGAAGAAGGCGCTTCTCCTGCCCGCGCGCGCGGCGTCGAGCAGCAAGCGCAGCCCGAGCAATGTCTTGCCCTGCGCGGGGCGAGCGCCGAGCAGGAGCATGTCGCCCTCGCCGAGCCGGGAAAGCAGCCCCGTATCCGTCGTGGCGCTGGCGGAGAGCAGACTCCACGTCGCGAAGCCTTCCAGACGGGCGACATGATCGAGCGCGGCGTGGAGCGGGATATCCCGGTCGCGCGCCAGCAATCTGGCGCGGCGCTTGAGGCGATGGATCGGGGCGGAGAGCGTCATCGGCGAAACCTCCATGCCGGGCGTGGACGCAATCCCTCCTTATGCGCTGCCCGAATGGACGGTTCGACGATCGCCTGCCCCGTATGGATGATACTTCCCCGATCGGAGGGAGGAGGCGCGGGCCGAGCCTGCGCCGATCATAACGGACCGGCGATCGCGCGCAAGCGGCGCGCTCACCCCGCCGCCCCCGCCCGCGTGCGGATCAGGCCGTTCGACACCATCGTCATCACCGGCACGTCATGCTGGTTGAGCACGGTCATGCGGCTCTTGAAGATGCCCATCTCGGGCCGGCTCTGCGACTGACGCTTCTCGATCACCTCGGTTTCGCAGCGCAGGGTGTCGCCGGGATAGACCGGCTTCAGCCAGCGCAACTCGTCGACGCCCGGGGAGCCGAGCCCGGCCTGCCGGTGATTCTTCAGATTCTCGACGATCATCGACATCACCATCGCGCAGGTGTGCCAGCCGCTCGCCGAGAGTCGCCCGAAATGCGTCTGCGCGGCCGCCTCGTCGGAAAGGTGGAAGGGTTGCGGATCATATTTCTCCGCGAAGGCGACCACTTCCTCGCGCGTTACCCGATAATTGCCGAAGCTCGCCTTAGCGCCGACCGCGATATCCTCGAAATATTGCATCCTCGCCCTTTCGTTCATTTCTCCAGCACTGCCCGAAACGGCGCGTCGGTGCCGTCGAGCGCCTTGCCCGCCGGCAGCCCGAGCAGGTCGCGCAGCAGCGGCGCCACGTCGACATTGTCGAATGTCGGCAGTTTCCGGCCACTTGCGAACGCCGGGCCGCTGGCAATGAACAGCGCGCGCATATCGGCCTGGTCGTTGTCGTAGCCGTGCTCGCCGCGCGTGAAGGCGCTGGCCGGCGCGGTTTTCATCGTCATCCAGCCATCCTCGGCGAGGCAGAAATAGGGCGGGACGCGCGGGTTGCTGCCATAGTGGAAGCGCACCGGGATATCGCCCTTCCTCCAGCAGGTGAGATGGGCGTGCGGCTTGAGCAGCGCGGCCTCCACCGCGCGCTCATGGCCGGGGACCGGCTCGAAGCTGGCATAGGGACCGGCCTCGATCAGCCGCGCATCGTCCGGGCTGACGAGCTTGTCGAGCGCGATCACCCGGTCGCTGGAGGTGGGGGCCATGCCGTGATCGGCGACGATCACCAGATTGGCGGGCTGGCGCAACTCGGCGAGGCCGGCGACGAGATCGCCGATCCAGCGATCGACCTGCGCCACCGCATCCGTCACTTGCTGGCTCGCCGGACCATATTGGTGGCCGGCGGTGTCCACCGTGTCGAAATAAAGCGTGATGAAGCCGGGCCGCGTCGCGGGCGGGCGGCGCAGCCAGTCGATCACCGCGCGGACGCGGTTCTCGCCGGGCATCTGCTGGGTGAACTGCTGCCAGTCGTCGGGCCGCATCCCGCCCTGCACGGTGTTGGGCCATTCGCTGCCCCGCACGCCGCCCCAGCCGACATTCGAGCCGGGCCAGAACATCGCGGCGGCGTGGATCCCCGCCTTCTGCGCCGTCACCCAGATCGGCTCGGCGGCGTTCCACCAGAAGGGGTCGTCGGTCGCCATGGTGAACTTCTCGCCGGGGCGGGCGGCGTCTTCCATGTTGTTGGCGACGATGCCGTGCCGGTCCGGCCGCAGCCCGGTGACGAGCGTCCAGTGGTTCGGGAAGGTCTTGGACGGGAAGGACGGGCGCATCGCCGCCGACACGCCATCCGCCGCGAGGCGCGAGAGATTGGGCGTGACGCCGCGATCGAGATAATCCGGGCGGAAGCCGTCGATCGACACGAGGATGACGGGCACGCGCTGCGCGGCCTGTGCCGTCGCCGCCGCGACGGGTGCGCCGGAAGCGGGCGGCGCGAGCTGGCTGACCGGCGGCAGCGCGTGCGGGCTGTACGGATAGGCGCAGGCGCCGACGGCGAGCAGCGCGGAAAGCGCGAGGGTACGGGCGATCATCCCCACGCGCTTACGCCGCGTCCATGACAGGTGGAAGGCAGATTCCGCCGCTTTCAGCCCTTCACATCCGCGCCAGCATCCACAGCGCCATCGCGATCATCATCACATTCTCGGTCAGCGAGACGAAGCCGAGCGGCACGTTCGACGATCCGCCGACGCAGGCGCATTTCAACTCGCGCCGCTCGACATAGACTGCCTTGAACACCGAAACCGCGCCGATCCCGCCGATCACCAGCGCGACCGGGGCGGCGAGCCACGTAAGCGCGCCCGCGACCATCAGCACGCCCGCCAATCCCTCCAGACACGGATAGAGATAGGAATAGGGCACCCAGCGTCGCGCCAGCAGGTCGTAATTCACGAACATGCTGGAGAATTTCTCGACATCCTGCAGCTTGAGCAGCGCGAGGACACACATGCTGAACGCGATGAACCATTCGCCCGCGTGGATCGTGAACGGCGTGCCAGCCACCGCGAAGCTCGCCGCGAGCGCCATCAGCGCGGTCATCGCGAACAGCGCGATCACCGGGCGGTAGCTGGTCGCGCCCGGCTCCGCCACGGGCTTGCCGAAGAAGCGGCGCAGGTCGTCATAGCCGCCAACGCGCGCGCCATCGATGAAGGCTTGCGGCGTGGTCTTCACCTCATGCTGCGCCTTGAACGCGTCGGTTTCGGCGCGGGTGGCGAGCCAGCGGTCGTCGACCTGATAGCCGTGACGTTCGAGCAGCCATTTGGCCTTCACGCCATAAGGGCAGATATGGCCGGGCATGACCATGCGGTAAAGCGTCGCGCGCTTGCTTGCTTTGGTGTCCATGCGCACCGATATAGGGTCCGTACCATGGTACGGAGTCAAGCGATGGCGGCGATGACGATCGGCGCGCTGGCCAAGGCGGGCGGCGTCGGGGTGGAAACGGTGCGCTATTATCAGCGGCGCGGGCTGATCGAAACGCCGCCGCGTGACGGGCGCGGGATCGACGGCGGCATCCGGCGCTATGACGCGGAGGCGCTGCGCCGGTTGCGCTTCATCCGCGCGGCGCAGGGCGCGGGGTTCACGCTGGAGGAGATCGCGGAACTGCTCGCGCTCGACGCTGGCGAGGATCGCGCAGCGGCGCGCGCGCTGGCCGAGCGGCGCATCGCCGCGCTCGACGAGAAGATCGCGGAACTGAGCGCGGCCCGCGACGCGCTCGCCCGGCTGGCGCGATCCTGCGCGCGCGGCGAAGGCGGCGGGTGCCCGATCATCGCGGCGTTCGAGGGGTGAAGGCGCGGGGTGCGCGCCTCACACGTTGAAGCGGAACAGCATCACGTCGCCGTCGTGGACGACATATTCCTTGCCTTCCTGACGCAGCTTGCCCGCCTCGCGCGCGCCGGCCTCGCCGCCGAGCGCGACGTAATCGTCATAGGCGATCGTCTCGGCGCGGATGAAGCCGCGTTCGAAATCGGTGTGGATCTCGCCGGCGGCGCGCGGCGCCTTCGATCCGGCGGGCACCGTCCAGGCGCGCGCTTCCTTCGGGCCGACCGTGAAGAAGGTGAGCAGGTGGAGCAATTTGTATCCGGCGCGGATCACGCGGGCGAGGCCGGTCTCGGCAAGGCCCAGCTCGGAGAGGAACTCGCCGCGATCTTCCAGTGGCATGGTGGCGATCTCCGCCTCGATCGCGGCGGAGACGACCACCGCCTCCGCGCCCTCGGCAGCGGCTTTCTCGAATACGCGGGCGGAATGGGCATTGCCGGTCGCGGCATTCTCCTCCTCCACGTTGCAGACGTAGAGCACCGGCTTGGCGGTGAGCAATTGCGCCTGCGCGAAGACGCGCTCCTCCTCCACATCCTTCGGCCGGGTCAGCCGCGCGGGCTTGCCGTCGCGCAGCAGCTCCAGCGCCTGCCCGAGCACGCTGGCGGCGATCTTCGATTCCTTGTCGCCGGACTGGCCCTTCTTGACGAGACTGGGCACCCGCTTCTCGAGGCTTTCGAGATCGGCGAGCATCAGCTCGGTCTCGACCGTCTCGGCGTCGGCGATCGGATCGACCTTGCCCTCGACATGCGTCACGTCGCCGTTCTCGAAGCAGCGCAGGACGTGGACGATCGCGTCCACCTCGCGGATGTTGCCGAGGAACTGGTTGCCGAGGCCCTCGCCCTTCGACGCGCCGCGCACCAGCCCGGCGATGTCGACGAAGGCGAGTTGCGTCTCGATGATCTTCTGCGATCCGGCGATCGCCGCCAGCTTGGCGAGGCGCGGATCGGGGACGCCGACGTTGCCGACGTTCGGCTCGATCGTGCAGAAGGGATAATTCGCGGCCTGCGCCGCCGCCGTCTCGGTCAGCGCGTTGAAAAGGGTGGACTTGCCCACATTGGGCAGGCCCACGATGCCGCAACGGAAACCCATGGTCGTTCCTCAAGGAATGGAGATGCGGGCGGCCGTACAGCCTCCGCCCGCATCGCGCCACCCCGCGGCGAACGATCGGCGGTCAGCGCGGACGCTCCGGCCCGTGGCGCGGGGGTGCCGAGGGATGCGGGGGAGCAGCCGGACGCGGCGCGGCGCGCTGCTCCTGCGCGCGGGCGGCCTGCATCTGCGCGCGCTCCGCGGCCTGGGCGGCATGAGCCTGCTGCTGCTGTTGCGCGCGCGCCTGCATTTCCTGCGCGCGGGCGGCACCGGCGTGTTCACGGCGCGCCATGTCGGCGGCGTGGGCCTGTTGCTGCTGCTCCATGCGGCCGGCCTGCTGCTCGCGACGCTGGCTCATCGCAGCGGCGCGCGCTTGCTGCTGTTGTTCGGCATGGGCGCGCATTTCCTGGGCGCGCGCGGCGCCGGCCTGCTCGCGGCGTGCGGTGTCGGCGGCGCGGGCGCGTTGCTGTTGCTCCATGCGGGCCGCCTGTTGCGCGCGGTGCTGATTCATCTCCGCCGCGCGCGCCTGCTGTTGCTGGGCGCGGACGGCATTGGCCTGCTCGCGGTGCGCCATGTCGGCGGCGCGGGCTTGCTGTTGCTGCGCGTGCCGCTGGTTCATTTCGGCTTCGCGCGCCTGTTGCTGCTGGAGGCGCGCGGCCTGCTGGCGCATCTGTCCGGCGTCCGCCGGCTGCTGGCGCATCGCTGGTTGCGGGTGCTCCGCAAACGCGTGTTGCTGCCGGGCTTGCTCCTGCTGGATGCGTGCGGTGTCGGCGAGTTGCGCCTGCCGCGCCTGTTGCTGCTGACGCATGGCGAGGGCTTGCTGGCGCTGGGCGGCGATCTGCGCGTTATGCGCCATTACCCCGCCGGCGATCGCCGCGCCGCCGGCCACCGCGGCGGCGGCCGGAGCGAAGCGGTGCGGATCGCGTGCCCATGACGCCTGCTGCCATTGCGGGGGGATCGCGCGCGGCGGCGGAGAGGAGCGGAAGCTCTGCGCCTGCCAAGTGGCGAAGCGGCGGGTGTCGGCGGCGCGGCGCGCCTGTTCTTCCTGCCAGTGGCTTTGCGCGGCGGCGTCCTGCCGGGCGTAGTTCGACCACATCGGCTGGCGCGCGCGGGCCGCGCCCCATTGCTGCCGCGCCTCGAACCAGCCGGCGCGCCGGTCCGCCCAGCCCTGCGCGCTGATCGCGATGCGCCGCTCTTGCGACGCCCGCCACAGGTCGCGCCCGCGCACCAGATAGCGCGAGGCATAGATCACCTGCGGCCCGTAATCCGCCCACGGCACGACGGCGCCGTCCGGGGCATAGACCACCGCGAGCTGGCCGTCGTCGTAGCCGTATGAATAATAAGGGTCGCGGACGAAATACGGCTCGTCCGCGCCGGGCCGATAGTAATAGGTGCGGTAGCCGCCGGAAACCGGCTCGGCGAAGACGACCGAATCGTCATAGCCCTGCCACGCCCATGGCTCGACCCCGTCATAGTCGAAGCCGTAATCGGGCGGCGCCTCGCCCAGCGCGTCGGCGAACTGGTAGGCCGCATCCGCATAGGCATATTCCGCCCCGCTGCCGGCATCGCGCACGCGGACGGCGCGGATCGGGCGCGCGTCGGGCAGCGCGGCGACGCGCGGCGCGGTGGTGACCGGAGGCGCGGGCGCATCCGTCATCGGCAGCGTCGCCGGCAGATCGGGCAGCGCCGCCGCCGCCGCGCTCTGGTTGTTCAGCAGCGCCTGCGCATCGGGCGCCGCGCGATTGCACCCGGCGAGCGCCAGCGCGGCTAGCGCCACCGACGCGCCGAAGCGGGAAAAGCGAAATCCGGCCATCGCATCATGCCTCCGTCCATCCCCCGATCATGCACTCCGCATAACGTGTGGCGGATGAACGGGTTCTGGGCGGACGGTTCATCCACGAGCAGGATTCGCCTCAGCTATAGTTGAAACTGATGCTGATCCGCTCGTCCTTCGCGTCGCTCGGCATCACCTCGTGGCGCAGCCAGCTTTCCCACAGGAAGACGCTGCCGCGCGCCGGCTCGGCATAGACGAAGGTGTCTGGGCGCAGCGGCGCGGCCATCAGCATCGGCAGGCGCGGGTCTTCCAGCTTGAGCGCGCCCGATCCGGGCGGCACGGCGATATAGCAGGTGCCGGAGATCACGCTGTGCGGATGGATATGGCCGCTATGCGTCGCGTGGCGCTTCATCACGTTGACCCACAGGCTGTCGAGCTTCAGCCGCCGCCCGCCGAGCTCGAGTCGCAGCTCCTTCGCGAAAGCCGCGACATGCCGGTCGAGCCGGCGCTTCAGCGCGGCGAAGGCGGGATCGCGCGCCGGCAGGTCGTCCAGCGAGGCGTAGCTGGTGTAGCCGCGATAGCCGTTGGCGCGCGACCATGCGCGGCCCGCGCCGTCCTCCTCCGCGAGCAGGCGGGCGGACCGGTCGAGTTCCGCGATGAGCGCGTCGTCGCCGATGCGATCCTCGTAGAACAACGTCGGGAAGAGGGAACGGACCGGCATGTCAGTTCCCCAGCCGCAGCGCGACGTCGTTCATGAACCGCGCATCGTCGCCGCCCGCCAGCCACGGCGCCTCCGCCGCGATCGCGCCGAGCAGGTCGGATAGCGGGTCGATCTCCGCCTTGGCGTAATTGCCGAGGACGTAGCCGGTGACGCGATCCTTGTGCCCCGGATGGCCGATGCCGATCCGCACGCGGCGGAAATCGGGGCCGAGATGCTGGTCGATCGAGCGCAGCCCGTTATGCCCCGCCGTGCCGCCGCCGGTCTTCACCTTCACCTTGAACGGCGCGAGATCGAGCTCGTCGTGGAACACGGTCAGCGCCTCCGGCCCGAGCTTGTAGAAGCGCAGCGCCTCGCCGACGCTGCGGCCGCTTTCGTTCATGAAGGTCGCGGGCTTGAGCAGCAGGATCTTCTCCGACCCCAGCCGCCCTTCCTGCACCCAGCCGTGGAATTTCTTCGCCACCGGCCCGAAGCCGTGGACCTCGGCGATCGCATCCACCGCCATGAAGCCGACATTGTGCCGCTGCATCGCATATTGCGGCCCCGGATTGCCGAGTCCCACCCAAAGCTGCACGCCCGCGTCCTTTCGACATGAAACGGGCGGGGGAGGTTGCCCTCGCCCCGCCCGGAATTGGCTCGACAGACCAAGCGGGAGGATTACTCCGCCTTGTCGCCTTCCTCCTCGGCGGCGGCCTCGGCCGCGCCTTCGCTCGACTTCAGCGCCGACGGGGCGACGATCGTCGCGATGGTGAAGTCGCGGTCGTCGATCGCCGAAGCCGCGCCCTTCGGCAGCGTCACATGCGAGATGTGGATCGATTCGCCGACGTCGAAGCCCTTGAGCGAGATCGCGATCTCGCCCGGAATCTCCGCCGCGTCGCACACCAGCTCCAGCTCGTGGCGGACGATGTTGAGCACGCCGCCCTTCTTGAGGCCGGGGGCCGCTTCCTCGTCCCGGAACACCACCGGGACGGCGACCGTCACCTTGGCGTGCGCCGAGATGCGCAGGAAATCGACATGGACCGGACGATCGGTCACGGGATGGAAATGCACGTCCTTCGGCAGCGTGCGCTCGCCGGCGACCATGATCACCGAGTTCATGAAGTGCCCGGTGCCCAGCGCCTTCACCAGTTCCTTCTCCTCGAGATGGACCGAGGCGGGCGCCTTGTTCTGGCCGTAGATCACGGCGGGGACGCGGCCGTTGCGACGCAGTTCGCGGGAGGCTCCCTTGCCAACCTGCTCACGCGTCTCGGCTGCGAGCGTCAGTGTGTCGCTCATTGCATTTCTCCGAAACGAATTGGTTCGATTCCCGCCACGCCTCCAGGGATGACCATGACGGAAGCCGGCGCGCTTAGCGGGAGATGGGGGAAAAGGCAATGGCGGGGCGGGCGTGCCCCGTTCCGTCAGTATTTTATCCGCACCGCCTTCAGCTTGTAGCGCAGCAACTGGTCCTGCACGCTGCCCTGCCCGGCGAGGTGCCCCGCGCCGACCGCGATGAACACCGTCCCCGGCGTCTTCATCCGCTCTGCGATCCAGCCGGCCCATTGCCGGTTGCGGTTGAGCAGCAGCGTTTCCGCCACCTCCGGCGTGTCCTTGAGCGAGGCGTTCATGTCCTTCGCCAGCTCCTCGGGGCGGCCGCGCGCCCATTCGTCGACCATCTTGTCCATGTTCTCGCGCGCCTTGGGCAGCTCGTCGATCGTGGAGGTGAGCAGCTCGATCTGCCCTTTCTGCGAGAGCTTGTCGAAGATCGACATCTGCCCCTCGAACGTCTCCAGCCCGATCACCTGCTTCTTCTGCGCCTGCGCCGCGCGGGTGAGGATGCCCTCGGGGCCGTTGGCGGGATCGTAGCCGATCTTCTCCAGCGGCAGGATCGACAAAGTGATCGCGGCGAACCACGGCCGCATCCGGTCATATTGCGACAGCGACAGGCCGTTGTCGGTCAGCGCCTTGGCCATCACCGCGCGCTTCTCGGCGGGAAGCTGCTCGGAGAGCGTCGGGCCGTCCGGCGCGAACGCCTTGGACAGCACCACCTTCTGCTGCGTCGCCTGATCCGGCTCGACCATCTCCAGCACCAGCGTGCCGGAGTTGTCGAACGCCTTCTTCACCGCCTCGTCGAACCACGACAGGCCCGGCTTCAGCACATGGATCGTGCCGAACAGGTAGATCGTCGTATCCTTGTCCTTCACCACCCACAGGGCGGGATCGGCGTCCTTCGTCGCGGCCGGCTGCGCGCAGGCGGGAAGGGCGAAGGCTAGGCCGAGGGCGGCGAACGATGCGGAGAAGGGACGGAACAACGGCGCGAACCTCGTGTCAAAGTGGTGAGCGGAGCATTACTCACGCCCTTGCCTGTTGGCGAGCCATCCGTCATTGCCCGCGCGCGATGAACAACAGGTCAACAGAAGCGCCGCTGAGCTTCCAGGACATGATCCTGCGCCTCCATCATTACTGGAGCGAGCGCGGCTGCGTGATCCTCCAGCCTTATGACATGCGGATGGGCGCGGGCACCTTCCACCCCGCGACGACCCTGCGCGCGCTCGGCCCGGAGACGTGGAACGCCGCCTTCGTCCAGCCCAGCCGCCGCCCGACTGACGGCCGCTATGGCGAGAACCCCAACCGGCTCCAGCATTATTACCAGTATCAGGTGATCCTGAAGCCCAGCCCGCCGGACCTGCAGCAGCTCTATCTCGGCAGCCTCGCCGCGATCGGGGTGGACATGAGCGTCCACGACATCCGCTTCGTCGAGGACGATTGGGAAAGCCCGACGCTCGGCGCCTGGGGGCTGGGCTGGGAAGTGTGGTGCGACGGGATGGAAGTGACGCAGTTCACCTATTTCCAGCAGATGGGCGGCTATGATTGCAAGCCGGTCGCGGGCGAGCTGACCTACGGCCTCGAACGGCTCGCGATGTATATCCAGAACGTCGACAATGTGTACGACCTGCGCTTCAACGACGAGGGCGTCAGCTACGGCGACGTGTTTCTCGAAAACGAGCGCGAGATGTCGACGTGGAATTTCGAGGTCGCCAACACCGACGCGCTGTTCGACCTGTTCCGCAAGGCCGCGGCCGAATGCGAGAACGCGCTGGCCGCGAAGCTGCCGATCGCCGCCTATGAACAGGCGATCGAGGCGAGCCATATCTTCAACCTGCTCAATGCGCGCGGCGTGATCTCGGTGGCGGAGCGGCAGGCCTATATCGGCCGCGTGCGCGATCTCGCCAAGGCGAGCTGCGCGGCGTGGATCGAGAAGAACACCCCCGCGTGGCAGGCGAAATATCCCGAATGGAGCGCGGCGTGACCGATTTCCTGCTCGAACTCCGCTCGGAGGAAATCCCCGCCCGGATGCAGGCAAAGGCGCGCGAGGATCTGGCGCGCCTGTTCGCGGCCGAGCTGGCGCAATCCGGCATCGCGGCGGCGGAGACGATCACCTTCGCCACCCCGCGCCGCCTCGCGCTGATCCTGCGCGGGCTGCCGGAGGCGACGGAGGCGGTGCGCGAGGAAGTCAAAGGCCCGCGTTCGTCGGCCCCGCCGCAGGCGCTGGAGGGCTTCCTGCGCAAGACCGGCCTGACGCGCGAGCAGCTTGAGGAACGCGACGGCGTTTTCTTCGCCGTCACCGAACGCCCCGGCCGCGCGACCGCCGAGGTGTTGGCCGCCGCGATCCCCGCGGTGATCCGCGCCTTTCCGTGGCCCAAGTCGATGCGCTGGGGCGCGGATTCGCGCTCGACCGAGAGCCAGCGCTGGGTCCGCCCGCTGCACGGCATCGTCGCGCTGTTCGGCGGCGAGATCGTCTCCGTCACCGTCGCGGGCGTGGAGAGCGGGGCGGCGACGCTCGGCCATCGCTTCCATCATCCGGGCGTCATCACGATCGGCTCGGCGGCGGATTATGTCGAGAAGCTGCGCGCTGCCCATGTCATCGTCGATCAGGACGAGCGCATGGCGATCATCCGCGACCGCGCCACGGCGCTCGCGCGCGAGGCGGGGCTGGAGCTGATCGCGGACGAGGGGCTGGTCGCGGAGAATGCCGGGCTGACCGAATGGCCAGTGCCTTTGCTCGGCCGGTTCGACGCGGCATTCCTTGAGGTGCCGCCCGAAGTGATCCAGCTCACCGCGCGGGTGAACCAGAAATATTTCGTCTGCCGCGATGGCGCGGGGAAGCTGGCGAACGCCTTCGTCTGCACCGCCAACATCGCCGCGACCGACGGCGGCGCGAAGATCGTCGAGGGCAACCGCAAGGTGCTCGCCGCGCGGCTTTCCGACGCGCGCTTCTTCTACGAGACGGACCTCAAGGTGGCGCTGGAGGAGCAGGCCAGGAAGCTGGAGAAGATCGTCTTCCACGAAAAGCTCGGCAGCGTTGCCGAGAAGGTGGAGCGGGTGGCGAAGCTGGCCGAATGGCTGGCGACGGAAAGGATCGTCCCCGGCTGCGACCCCAGGCTGGCGCGCCGCGCGGCGGAACTGGCCAAGGCCGATCTCGTCACCGGCATGGTCGGCGAGTTCCCCGAGCTTCAGGGCGTGATGGGCGGCTATTACGCCGCCGCGCAGGGCGAGCCGCGCGAAGTCGCCGAGGCGATCCGCGATCACTACAAGCCGGTCGGGCAGGGCGACGAAGTGCCCACCGCGCCGGTCACGGTGGCGGTATCGCTGGCGGATAAGATCGACACGCTGGCCCAATTCTTTGCCGAGGATATGAAACCGACAGGTTCGAAAGACCCGTTCGCGCTGCGTCGCGCGGGGTTGGGTATTCTCGAACTGCTCGCACGCAATGGCCTTCGCGCGCATCTGTTCGGCGTAGTGAATAATGCGATGATGCTCCGCGCGCCGGCGAACCCCGTGTGTGTTGATGAGGTGATGCAGTTCCTCATCGACCGCCTCAAGGTCCAGCAACGCGAGGCGGGCGTCCGCCACGACCTGATCGACGCGGTGTTCGCGCTCGGCGGGGAGGACGATCTCGTCCGGCTGCTCGCGCGGGTCCATGCGCTGCAATCGTTCGTCGGCACCGATGACGGGGCGAACCTGCTCGCGGGCTACAAGCGCGCGGCGAACATCCTCAAGAAAGAAGGCGTCGACACCGCCGAGTGGAAGCCGCTCGCCTACGCCCCCGAACCCGACGAAGCCTCGCTGATCGCGGCGCTCGACGCCGCCGAGCCGGCCGCCGCCGATGCCGTCGCCAACGAGGATTTCGAGGCGGCGATGGCCGCGCTCGCCACGCTGCGCGCGCCGATCGACGCCTTCTTCGATACGGTGACGGTTAACGACGCCGATCCTGCGAAGCGCGACGCCCGGCTCGCGCTGCTTGCGCGCGTTCGTGCTGCAGTGCACAGCGTCGCGGATTTCTCCAGAATCGAGGGATAATCGCGCCCTCGGCCTCCAAATCTTTCGCTCCCGCAGCGAAAGCAGACACTTAGGGATTGGACATGACGCAATACGTCTATCGGTTCGGTGGTGGTGTTTCCGACGGGGGCAAGGGGGACAAGTTCCTGCTCGGCGGCAAGGGCGCGAATCTGGCGGAAATGGCCTCGATCGGCCTGCCGGTGCCGCCGGGCTTCACCATCTCCACCGAGATGTGCACGCGTTACTATGACGACGGCGAGCAATTCCCGGAATCGCTCCGCGCCGAGGTGGCGCAGGGCATCGCGCATATCGAGGCGGTGACGGGCAAGAAGTTCGGCGACGCATCGGCCACCGGCGCGGGGCCGCTGCTGGTGTCGGTCCGCTCCGGCGCGCGGGTGTCGATGCCGGGGATGATGGACACGGTGCTCAACCTCGGCCTCAACGACGCGACGGTCGAGGGGCTGGCCAAGGTGTCCGGCGACGAGCGTTTCGCGTGGGACAGCTATCGCCGCTTCATCCAGATGTATTCGGACGTGGTGCTCGAACTCGATCACGGCGCGTTCGAGGAAGCGCTGGAGATCGCCAAGGAGGACAAGGGCTTCACCCTCGACACCGAGATGAGCGCGGCCGACTGGAAGGCGCTGGTCGCGGAGTACAAGAAGCTGGTCGAGCAGGAATGGGGCAAGCCCTTTCCGCAGGACGTGCACGACCAGCTCTGGGGCGCGATCGGCGCGGTGTTCGGCTCGTGGCAGTCGGAGCGCGCCAAGGTCTATCGCCGCCTCAACGACATCCCCGGCGACTGGGGCACGGCGGTGAACGTGCAGGCGATGGTGTTCGGCAACATGGGCGAGACCTCGGCGACCGGCGTCGCCTTCACCCGCGATCCCTCGACCGGCGACAATGCCTATTACGGCGAATTCCTCATCAACGCGCAGGGCGAGGACGTGGTGGCGGGCATCCGCACGCCGCAATATCTGACGCTCGCCGCGCGCGAGGCGGCGGGGGCGAGGGCCGCCTCGATGGAGGAGGCGATGCCGGTGGTCTATGCCGAGCTGGCCGCCGTGTTCGACCGGCTCGAAAACCATTATCGCGACATGCAGGACATCGAGTTCACCGTCGAGGCGGGGAAGCTGTGGATGCTCCAGACGCGCTCGGGCAAGCGCACCGCCAAGGCCGCGCTGAAGATCGCGGTGGAGATGGCGGACGCCGGGCTCATCACGCGCGAGGAGGCGATCGCACGGGTCGATCCGCAGGCGCTCGACCAGTTGCTCCATCCGACGCTCGATCCCGAAGCGGCGCGCGACGTGCTGACCAAGGGCCTGCCCGCCTCGCCGGGCGCGGCGAGCGGGGCGGCGGTGTTCGACGCCGACACCGCCGAGCGCTGGGCGGCGGACGGCAAGGCGGTGATCCTCGTGCGCACCGAAACCTCGCCTGAGGATATCCACGGGATGCACGCGGCCAAGGGCATCCTGACGGCGCGCGGCGGCATGACCAGCCACGCGGCGGTGGTGGCGCGCGGCATGGGGCGTCCCTGCGTCTCCGGCGCGGGCGCGCTGTCGATCGACGCGAAGGCGAAGATCGCGCGGGTCGGCGGCCGCGAGGTGCGCGAGGGCGAGATCGTCACGATCGACGGCTCGACCGGCGAGGTGATGGCGGGCGAGGTCGCGACGATCCAGCCCGAGCTGGCGGGCGATTTCGGCACGCTGATGCAATGGGCCGACGCGGTGCGCCGTCTCAAGGTGCGCGCCAATGCCGAGACGCCGCTCGACTGCCGCACCGCGCGCGATTTCGGCGCGGAGGGCGTCGGCCTGTGCCGCACGGAACATATGTTCTTCGATGCGGCGCGGATCACGGCGGTGCGCCAGATGATCCTCGCGGCGGATGAAGCGGGGCGGCGCGTGGCGCTGGAGAAATTGCTGCCTGAACAGCGCAAGGACTTCGTGGAGATTCTCGAGGTGATGGCCGGCCTGCCGGTGACGATCCGCCTGCTCGATCCGCCGCTGCACGAATTCCTGCCGCACGAGGAGGCGGAGTTCGCCGAGGTCGCGGCGGCGGCCGGGGTGGACGTGGAAGTGCTCAAGCGCCGCGCGGCGGAACTGCACGAATTCAACCCGATGCTCGGCCATCGCGGCTGCCGGCTCGGCGTCACCTATCCCGAAATCTACGAGATGCAGGCGCGCGCGATCTTCGAGGCGGTGCTGGACGTCGCCGACAAATCCGGCGAGGCGCCGATCCCGGAGGTGATGATCCCGCTGGTCGCGACGAAGCGCGAGCTGGAGCTGATGAAGGCGGTGGTCGATCGCACCGCCGAGGCCGTGTTTGCGGAGCGCGGCAAACGGGTCGATTATCTCGTCGGCACGATGATCGAACTGCCGCGCGCCGCGCTGCGCGCCGCCGAGATCGCGGAGGCCGGCGAGTTCTTCTCCTTCGGCACCAACGACCTGACGCAGACGACGCTCGGCGTCAGCCGCGACGACGCCGCGCGCTTCCTCACCACTTATGTCGAGAAGGGCATCTACGCGCGCGATCCGTTCGTCAGCCTCGATGTGGAGGGCGTGGGCGAGCTGGTGCAGATCGCGGCCGAGCGCGGGCGTTCGACGCGGCCGGGGATCAAGCTCGGTATCTGCGGCGAACACGGCGGCGATCCGGCCTCGATCGCCTTCTGCGAATCGGTGGGGCTGGATTACGTCTCCGCCTCGCCCTATCGTGTGCCGATCGCGCGCCTGGCGGCAGCTCAGGCGGCGTTGAACAAATAGGGGAGCGCGCATGAGGCCATACGCCCGCTATCTGATCCTTGGGGTGGTGGGCGTCGTGGCCGGGCTGGCTGGCGCGATCCACGTCGTGCGCGCCGGCGCGCTCGGTTCCAATGTCATGATCGGCCCGTGGGCGACGGGCATGGATTTCGGCACCGCCGACCAGAGCGCGCGGACGCGGGCGGTGGTCGCGCGGCGCGGGCTGCTTGCGCTGCCGGCGCGGGAGGCGCGCTATTATACGGCGGCGACGGACGATGCCGGTCGCTCGCTCGACGGGCGGTGCAGCTATCGCGTCACCGGCGGCATGTTGCCGGGGCGGTGGTGGAGCATGACGCTGTACGACGGCGACGGCTATCTCGCCGGAGACGGCCCCTATTCGATCGAGAGCGCGGCGATCCCGGCTGCGGAGCAGGGGCGCTGGACGGTGCTGGTGTCGCCGAAGCAGCAGGCGGGGCATTGGCTGCCCACCGCCGGCCTCGGTCATTTCGAGCTGACCGTGCGCACCTATCTGCCGCCCGACGAGGGCAGGACCAATCCGGCGCGCGACCAGTTGCCGAGCATCCGGCGGGAGGCATGCGCATGATGCGGCGTTGGGCAGGGCCGGTCGCGCTGGCGGTGGTGCTGGCGGTCGTCACCTATTTCGTCACGCTCTCGCGCACGCCGCAGATGCTGATGGGCGCGGCGGTGTCGCGGATGGGCAAGCTGGGGATGAACAGCTTCGGGCATATGCCGCTCGCCACCGACAAGTCGCGCGCGGTGGTGCGGCCCAGCCCCGATCTCGCCTATTCGTCCTGCGCGTTCGACCTGTCGAAGGGGCCGCTGGCGATATCGGTCGCGCCGGTGCCGGCGAATTACTGGTCGCTGTCGGTGTTCCAGGCGAATACCGACGTCGCCTTCGTCCGCAACAATGTCGATAACGGCGGCAAGCCGATGCAGGTGGTGGTCGCGCAGGAAGGGCAGGCGGCGCCGGCCGGCGCGGAGGTGGTGCGGGTGAAGGGCGCGCGCGGCGTGGCGCTGATCCGTATCCTCGTCGACGATCCCGCGCGCTTCCCGGCGATCGACGCCGCGCGACGCGGCTCGACCTGCCGGGTACTGGGGGCAGGGGCCTGAACGGGCGGGGGGATCAGCCCCGCTTGCGCGCCTGCCGATAGGTGCCGAGCACGCGCACCCATTTGGAGTGGAAGCCCAGTTCCTCCATCGCGCGATCGAATGCCGCGTCGCCGGGCCGCCCCTCCACATCGGCGAAGAACTCGGTCGCCGCGAAGCTGCCGCCGCGCTGGTAGCTCTCCAGCTTGGTCATGTTGACGCCGTTGGTCGCGAAGCCGCCCATCGCCTTGTAGAGCGCGGCGGGGATGTTCTTCACCTCGAAGATGAAGGTCGTCATCCACGGGCCGTCGCCCACCGCCGGGCGGCCGCCGCGCGCCAGCATCACGAAGCGCGTGGTGTTGTGATCGGCGTCGGCGATGTCGTTCGCCAGCAGCTTCAGGCCGTAGATCCCGGCGGCCGGCGGCGGGGCGAGCGCGGCGGTTTCGGGCTTGCCGATCTCCGCCACCATCGCCGCCGCGCCGGCGGTGTCGGGATAGGCGAGCGGCTGCATCCCGTGCGCCTTCAGCCAGTGGCGGCACTGCCCGAGCGCCTGCGGATGGCTCATCGCCTCGCGCACCTCGTCGCGCTCGCCCAGCCCCATCAATGCGTAGCGGATCGGCAGGAAATGCTCGCCGGTGATGACCAGCCCCGACTCGGGCAGCAGGAAGTGGATGTCGGCGACGCGGCCGTGCAGCGAATTCTCGATCGGGATGATCGCATGGCCGGCGCGCCCCTCCTTCACCGCGTCGATCGCATCCTCGAACGAGAAGCACGGCAGCGGCAGCCCATCGGGAAACGCCTCCAGCGCCGCGACGTGGCTGTTGGCGCCGGGCGCCCCCTGAAAGGCGACGGCGCGCTCCGGCTCGGCGGCGGCGGCGGCGGCCATGGCGGCGACGATCGGGCGGGCGGGTGCGGCGAAGTTCTCCATCTCGGGAACGGCCGTTAGCGTGCGATCGACCGGGAAGCAAAGCGCCGCTTGCGGTCGCATCGCGGCTTTTCTATGGGGTTCGTGATAATTCAAGGGGCGGTTTCACGATATGAACGATCGGAACAACACCATTGCGGGGTGGGTGCTTGCTGCATGTGGCGCGGCCTTGGGGTTGTCGATCGCAGGCGGGATGATTTTCCACTCCGGCCATGTCGAGAAATTCGGCTACCCGGTGGAGGCCGCCGACGAGGGTGGCGCGGGCGCGGCCGAAGCGGCGGTGCCGATCGCGGCGCTGCTGCCGAAGGCCGACGCGGCGAAGGGCGCGGAAGTGTTCAAGAAGTGCGCCGCCTGCCACACGATCAACCAGGGCGGCGCGAACGGCGTCGGCCCGAACCTCTACGCCACGCTGGGCGAGGGGATCGCCGAGGGCAAGGGCGGCTTCGCCTTCTCCGATGCGCTGAAGGCGGTCGGCGGCAAGTGGGACTTCGACAAGATGAACGCGTGGCTGACCAGCCCGCGCAAGTTCGCCCCCGGCACGAAGATGACTTTCGCCGGCCTGTCGAACGCGCAGGATCGCGCCGACATCATCCTCTACATCAACCAGCAGGGCTCGAACCTGCCGCTGCCCGCCGCCCCGGCGGCCGATGCGAAGCCGGCGGCGGGCGCGGAAGGCGCGGCCGGCAATGCGACGGCTCCTGCGGAAGCGGCCGGCAACGCCGCCGCCCCGGCCAATGCCACCGCCCCGGCGGCCGAGCCGGCGAAGAAGTAACGCGCCCGTCACAAAGCCCTTGCCCTCGGGCGAGGGCCAGGAAAACGCGCCGCGAGGATGATCCTCCGGCGCGTTTCTTGTGTCGGATGGCCGGCGTTCAGGCCGGCGGCGTCTGCTCCTGATAGAAGCGCTGCACGACCTGCCAGCCTTCGGCCGCGCTTTCGACATAGGTGAAGATGTCGAGATCGCGCTCGGAAACGACGCCCTCCTCGACCAGCGCGTCGAAATTCACCACCCGCTGCCAGAATTCGCGACCGAACAGCAGCACCGGGATCGGCGCGATCTTGCCGGTCTGGATCAGCGTCAGCAGCTCGAACAATTCGTCGAACGTGCCGAACCCGCCGGGGAAGGCGGCCAGCGCGCGCGCGTGGAGCAGGAAGTGCATCTTCCTCAGCGCGAAATAATGGAACTGCATGCTGAGGCTGGGCGTCACATAGGGGTTCGGCGCCTGCTCGTGCGGCAGCACGATGTTCAGCCCGATCGAATCGGCATGAACGTCCGTCGCGCCGCGATTCGCCGCCTCCATGATCGAGGGCCCGCCGCCCGAGCAGACGACGAAATGCCGCCGGCCGCTCTCGTCGCGCGGGAAGTTGCTGGCGAGTCGCGCCAGTTCGCGGGCCATCTCGTAATATTTCGACTTCGCGACCAGCCGCTCGGCGATGGCGCGGCTCTTGTCGTCGGTGGCGAGGTCGAGCAGCGCCTGCGCCTTGTCCGGCTCCGGGATGCGCGCGGAGCCGTAGAAGACGAAGGTCGAGCCGATATGCGCCTCGTCGATCAGCAGTTGCGGCTTCAGCAGCTCGAGCTGGAAGCGCACCGGGCGCAGGTCCTCGCGCAGCAGGAAGTCGAGATCCTGGAAGGCGAGGCGATAGGCGGGGTTTTCGGTCTGCGGGGTGGAGATGCCGGTCTTGGCGGCTTCCGCATCCTGTTTCGCGCGCGGGAAGACGCGGCTTGGTACGCGAGTTTCGGTCATCGAAAATCGTTAGCGGCAAAAACTCGCCCGGTCATCCTCCAGATGCAGGTGGTCACGGTGCGCGGCGTTGTAATCCGGCGACAGCACGGTGCCGAAACGCTTGCACGCCGACTGGTGGATCACGCGCAGGAATTGCCGCACCTGCGGGTCGGGCGAGTTCCAGTCGCCCAGCACGGTGATCCGCCGCCCGTCCTTCAGCACGAACGCGCCCACGTCGATGGCGTTGGCGATGGAATGGCCGGAGCGGCGCGCGGTGCCGGCGACGTTGCGGCACGAATAGCTGCCCATCGAATCGATTCGCGCCAGCTCGCTGCCGAGCATCTGATATGCCGCTGGCCCCACCGCGTTGCGCGCCCAGGCGGCGTAGCTGCGCGCCTCGCCGCAGCGCACCGCGCCGAGATTGGTGGTCGGCACGCCTACGTCGAGCAGCTTCACCGTGCCGAGGATCGCGCAGCCGGGGCCGAACTGCCGGTCCGGCAATGGCTGGTACTCGACGCCGAGCATACGGAGGTCGGCGAGGCATTGCGCGGTCTCGCGCGGCGAGGGGCCTTCGATCGGGGCGTAGCCGCGCGGAGAGGCCGGGCGCTCGCTGCGCCCACATGCGGTGAGCGCGAGCGCGACAAGCAGCGCCATCGCCGCGCCGCCGCGTCCGCCGCCCCTTTTCCCCACGCTCCGCACGCAGGGAACCTGCCGCGATGGCGAATCGCGGGGCAAGCCGGCTGTGATGAAGCGAGTCGCTGACGGGGTGATCCGAAGCGGGCTTCCGTTTTCGTGGTGGCTTGCCAGCGCGTCCGCGCATCGCTAGGGCCGTCGACGGGCCACGCGGTCCCAACGCCGCGCGTGCTCTCTGCGAGGAGAGTTACATGACTGATACGACGCTCGTTACCGGCGCCACCAATGCGCCTGCCAAGCCCGCCACCCGGCCGGCTCGCCCCCATTTTTCTTCCGGTCCCTGCGCCAAGCCTCCGGGCTGGGATGCGGCGAAGCTGAACGTCGATGTGCTCGGCCGTTCGCATCGCTCGAAGCTCGGCAAGCAACGGCTGCAATATTGCATCGACCTGATGCGCGAGATGCTCGCGCTGCCCGACACGCATCGCATCGGCATCGTGCCCGGTTCGGACACCGGCGCGTTCGAGATGGCGATGTGGACGATGCTCGGCGCGCGCGACGTGACCTGCCTCGCGTGGGAAAGCTTCGGTGAGGGTTGGGTCACCGATGCGGTCAAGCAGCTCAACCTGGAGCCGACCGTGCATCGCGCCGATTACGGCCAGCTTCCCGATCTCGACAGGGTCGACTGGTCGAACGACGTTCTGTTCACCTGGAACGGCACCACCAGCGGCGTCCGCGTGCCGGATGGCGAATGGATCGCCGCCGACCGCGAGGGGTTGAGCTTCGCCGACGCGACCAGCGCGGTGTTCGCCTACGACCTGCCGTGGGACAAGATCGATGTTGCCACCTTCTCGTGGCAGAAGGTGCTGGGCGGCGAGGGCGCGCACGGCGTGCTGATCCTCGGCCCGCGCGCGGTGGAGCGGCTGGAGAATTACACCCCCGCCTGGCCGCTGCCGAAGGTGTTCCGCCTCGTCTCCAAGGGCAAGCTCGCCGAGGGCGTGTTCAAGGGCGAGACGATCAACACCCCGTCGATGCTGGCGGTGGAAGATGCGATCTTCGCGCTCGAATGGGCGAAGTCGATCGGCGGTGCCAGGGGCCTGATCGCGCGCTCCGACGCCAATGCGGCGGCGCTCGACAAGATCGTCGCCGAGCGCGACTGGCTCGGCCACCTCGCGGTGGACAAGGGCATCCGCTCGCGCACCAGCGTCTGCCTCACGGTGGAGGGCGCCGACGAGGCGTTCATCAAGGCGATGGCCGGCCTTCTGGAGAAGGAAGGCGCGGCGTTCGATGTCGCGGGCTATCGCGATGCCCCGGCCGGCCTGCGCATCTGGTGCGGCGCGACCGTCGACACTACCGATGTCGAGGCGCTCGGCCCGTGGCTCGACTGGGCCTATGCCGAAGTGAAGGCCGGCTGATCTCCTGATTTCCGTTCGCCCTGAGCTTGTCGAAGGGCTGCATTCTCTTTTCCGCCGTCAGCAAGGGCAGGGCTTCGTCACGCCGAGCCCGAACGGCGTTGAGTTCAAGGATTTACCAGATGCCCAAGGTACTTATCAGCGACAAGATGGACCCCAAGGCCGCGCAGATCTTCCGCGAGCGCGGCGTGGAGGTGGACGAGATCACCGGCAAGACGCCGGAGGAGCTGAAGGCGATCATCGGCCAGTATGACGGCCTCGCCATCCGTTCCTCGACCAAGGTGACGAAGGAGATCCTCGACGCCGCGACCAACCTGAAGGTGGTCGGCCGCGCGGGGATCGGGGTCGATAACGTCGATATCCCCTCCGCCAGCGCCAAGGGCGTGGTGGTGATGAACACCCCGTTCGGCAATTCGATCACCACCGCCGAGCATGCCATCGCGCTGATGTTCGCGCTCGCCCGCCAGCTTCCCGAAGCCGACGCCTCGACGCAGGCCGGCAAGTGGGAGAAGAACCGCTTCATGGGCGTCGAGCTGACCAGCAAGACGCTCGGCCTGATCGGCGCGGGCAATATCGGCTCGATCGTCGCGGATCGCGCGCACGGCCTTCGGATGAAGGTTGTCGCCTATGATCCGTTCCTGACGCCCGAGCGCGCGGTGGAGATGGGCGTGGAGAAGGTGACGCTGGACGAGCTGCTCGCCCGCGCCGACTTCATCACGCTGCACACCCCGCTCACCGACCAGACGCGCAACATCCTGTCGGCCGAGAATCTCGGCAAGACGAAGAAGGGCGTGCGCATCATCAATTGCGCGCGCGGCGGGCTGATCGACGAGGCGGCGCTGAAGGAAGGGCTGGATTCCGGCCATATCGCGGGCGCGGCGCTGGACGTGTTCGTCACCGAGCCGGCGAAGGACAGTCCGCTGTTCGGCACGCCCAACTTCGTCTCCACCCCGCATCTCGGCGCGTCCACCACGGAAGCGCAGGTGAACGTCGCGATCCAGGTGGCGGAGCAGATGGCGGATTATCTGGTGACGGGCGGCGTCACCAACGCGCTCAACGTGCCGAGCCTGAGCGCGGAGGAAGCGCCGAAGCTCAAGCCGTACATGGCGCTGGCCGAGAAGCTCGGCAGCCTCGTCGGACAGCTTTCGCACGGCGTGATCCCGCGCATCTCGATCCACACCGAGGGCGCGGCGGCGGAGCTGAACCCCAAGCCGATCGTCTCGGCGGTGCTGGCCGGCTTCCTGCGCACGCAGACCGACACGGTGAACATGGTCAACGCGCCGTTCCTCGCCCGCGAACGCGGCATCGAGGTGCGCGAGATCCGCACCGAGCGCGAGGGCGATTACCACACGCTCGTCCGCGTCTCGGTCAAGACCGACGCCGGCGAACGCTCGGTGGCGGGCACGCTGTTCGGCGACGCCGCGCCGCGTCTGGTCGAGCTGTTCGGCATCAAGGTGGAGGCCGATCTTGCCGGCCACATGCTCTATGTCGTCAACGAGGACGCGCCCGGCTTCATCGGCCGCATCGGCACGCTGCTGGGCGAGGCCGGGGTCAACATCGGCACCTTCCATCTCGGCCGGCGTCAGGCGGGCGGCGAGGCGGTGCTGCTGCTCTCGGTCGATGACGAGGTGAGCGCCGACCTGCTCGCCAAGGTGAAGGCGCTGCCCGGCGTGAAGACCGCGATGGGCCTCGCGTTCTGACAGCCGATCGGGACCGGGCCTGCCGGAGGACTGTCCTTTCGCGGTGAGAAAGGGCAGGGGATCGGCAGGCCCGGCCCCAACGGATTCGCACTATCATGACCGCATTGCTCCCCGAAGGTTTCCGCGACACGCTTCCCCCGTTCGCCGATGCGGCGGCGGCGGTGGAGGCGCGGGCGCTCGGGGCGGCGGCGAGCCACGGTTACGAGCGCGCCGATCCGCCGCTCGCCGAGTTCGCCGACGGGCTTGGCTCGCGGCTGAAGGACGGCGGGCTTCGCAACGCGGTGCGCTTCGTCGATCCGGTGTCGCAGCGCACGCTGGCGATCCGGCCCGATCTCACCGCGCAGATCGCGCGGATCGCGGCGACGCGCATGGCGCACCATCCGCGCCCGGTGCGGCTGAGCTATGCCGGGCCGGTGCTCAAGCTGCGCGGCGACGCGCTCAATCCCGCGCGCGAGGCGCGGCAGATCGGGGCGGAGTTGATCGGCCTCGATTCGGTCGCGGCGGCGCGCGAGGTGGTGACGGTCGCGGTCGATGCGCTGGAGGCGGCGGGCGCGAGCGGCATCTCGATCGACTTCACGCTGCCCGATCTGGTCGATGCGATGGCGGCGACGCTGCCGGTCGCGGACGTTGATGCCCTGCGTGAGCGGCTCGATGCCAAGGACGCGGGTGGCGTGGCCGCGCTCGCGCCCGATTACCTGCCGCTGATCGCCGCCGCCGGGCCGTTCCCGGATGCGCTGGAGCGGCTGCGCGCGTTCGACACGCACGGCATCCTCGCCTCGCGCATCGCGGGGCTGGGCGAGATCGTCGATTCGCTGGGCGACCGCGTGCAGCTCACGCTCGACCCGACCGAGCGGCACGGCTTCGAATATCAGACGTGGCTCGGTTTCTCGCTGTTCGTGAAGGGCGTCGATCGTGAGGTCGGGCGCGGCGGCACCTATCGCATCGTGCGCGAGGACGGCGCGGAGGAAATGGCGACGGGCTTCTCGCTCTACGCCGATGCGCTGGTCGGCGCGGTGGCGCCGGAGCGGCGGCGGCTGTTCCTGCCGCACGGCACGCCCGCCGCAGAGGGCGCGGGGATGCGCGCCGCCGGCTGGGTAACGGTCGCCGCGCTGGAGGCAGAGGACACGCCGGAGGCGCAACTCTGCACGCATATCCTCGATCGCGGGGAGGCGCGGCCGCTCGGCGGTTGACAGCCCGTGCCGCGCACGGCTACCGGCGCGGCGAAAATCTGCACACATCCTCGCGCCGAGTCCTGTCGAAGGGCGCGTGGGTCCCCTCGGCAGGGGGAGTATTGTATCCATGGCGAACGTAGCGGTCATCGGCGCGCAATGGGGCGACGAGGGCAAGGGCAAGATCGTCGACTGGCTGGCCGAGCGCGCCGACATGGTGGTGCGTTTCCAGGGCGGGCATAACGCCGGCCACACGCTTGTCGTCGGCGACAAGACCTACAAGCTCTCGCTGCTTCCCTCCGGCATCGTGCGCGGCACGCCGTCGGTGATCGGCAATGGCGTGGTGCTCGATCCCTGGGCGCTGCGCGACGAGATCGCGCGGCTCGGCGAGCAAGGGGTGAAGGCGACGCCGGAGACGCTGCGCATCGCCGACAATTGCGCGCTGATCCTGCCCTTCCACCGCGATCTGGACGCGCTGCGCGAGGACGCCAGCGGCGCGGGCAAGATCGGCACCACGCGGCGCGGCATCGGTCCGGCTTATGAGGACAAGGTCGGTCGCCGCGCGATCCGCGTGTGCGATCTCGCGCATCTCGACGATCTGGGGCCGCAACTCGATCGCCTCACCGCGCATCACGACGCGCTGCGCGCCGGCTTCGGCGAGCCGCCGATCGACCGCGAGCGGCTGCTCGGCGAATTGCGCGAGATCGCGGGCTTCGTCCTGCCCTTCGCCAAGCCGGTGTGGCGCGATCTCAACGCGGCGCGGGCGGCGGGCCAGCGTATCCTGTTCGAGGGCGCGCAGGGCGTGCTGCTCGATATCGACCACGGCACCTATCCCTTCGTCACCTCGTCGAACACGATCGCGGGGCAGGCGGCCGGCGGTTCCGGCATCGGGCCGGGCGGCGTCGGCTTCGTGCTGGGGATCGCCAAGGCCTATACCACCCGCGTCGGATCCGGCCCGTTCCCGACCGAGCTGGAGGATGCGACCGGCGAGCGGCTCGGCACGCGCGGGCGTGAGTTCGGCACCGTCACGGGGCGCAAGCGCCGCTGCGGCTGGTTCGACGCGGTGCTGGTGCGGCAATCGGCGGCGGTGAGCGGCATCACCGGCATCGCGCTGACCAAGCTCGACGTGCTCGACGGCTTCGAGGAAGTGAAGATCTGCACCGGCTATCGGCTGCGTGGCGAGGTGCTGGACTATTTCCCGTCGCATGCCGCCGATCAGGCGGAGGTGGAGCCGATCTACGAGACGATCGAGGGGTGGAGCGAATCCACCGCCGGTGCGCGGAGCTGGGCCGACCTGCCGGCGCAGGCGATCAAGTATATCCGCCGTGTCGAGGAACTGATCCGCTGCCCGGTGGCACTGGTATCGACTAGCCCGGAGCGCGAGGACACGATCCTCGTGCGCGATCCGTTCGCGGATTGACCCACAAGACAAAGGGGCCGGCGGACCGAAATCCGCCGACCCCTCCGGGAGAATCCCGTTAGCCGATCAGAGACGCGGTGGCGTCGGGCTGGTCGGCGCGGGATCGGGAGCCGGCGCCGGTTCCGGCGTGGTGGTGGCCGGCGGCATGGTGGAAGCCGGCGGCATGGTGGTCGCCGGGTCGCTCGCGGCTGGCGGTGTGGTCGTGTCCGCCGGGGCCGCCTCCGGGGCGCTCATCGTCTCGTGATGCTTCTTGCCCTTCTTGTGCTTGGCGGAGGTGGTCGGCTGATCGTCGGGAGCGGACTGCGCCACCGCGACTGCCGGAAGGACAAGGGCGCCGGCGGCGAGGATGTGGATGAATTTCATAAAATCTTCTCCTGGTGCTCCCCTGTTGTAAGGATCAATATAAGGAGAAAATCCGGGGCGTAGTGTCGTCTGGCCTCGATCCCGCCACCATTCGGCCCGGTGATTCCGGTGAGAAATATTATTGCAGCGATGAAATGTTCATCGCCGAGGATGAAGCGATTATTAACCGTTGTTCATAATAATGATTCGTTTTTCTTGGCGGAACTGATCGTGCTTCAGCCGCCGCATTGCGCGCGATGCAGCAATGCCTGATCGGCCAGCACCAGCGCGACCATCGCCTCCACCACCGGCACGCCGCGAATGCCGACGCAGGGATCGTGACGCCCTCTGGTGGCGATCTCGCTCGCCTCACCCTCGCGGGTGATCGTCTCCACCGGCGTCAGGATCGAACTGGTCGGCTTGAACGCGACGCGCAGCCGCAAGGGCTGGCCGGTCGAGATGCCGCCCGCGATCCCACCGGCGTGGTTGGCCAGGAAATGCGGGCCGCCGTTGCCGGGGCGCATCGCATCGGCGTTCTCCTCGCCGGTCAGCGCGGCGGCCGCGAAACCGTCCCCGATCTCCACGCCCTTCACCGCGTTGATCGACATGCAGGCGGCGGCCAGTTCGCTGTCCAGCTTGGCATAGAGCGGCGCGCCCCAGCCGGGCGGCACGCCGGTCGCCTCGCATGCGACGATCGCGCCGAGCGAGGAGCCGGCCTTGCGCGCGGCGTCCACCTTCGCCTCCCAGCGCCGCGCGGCGGCGGCATCGGGGCAGAAGAAGGCGTTGCGGTCGATCTCCGCGTCGTCGAACGCGGGCAGGTCGATCGTGTCGCCGCCGATCGCCTCGACCCATGCGCGGATGCGGACCTCAGGCACCACCAGTCGCGCCACCGCGCCGGCCGCGACGCGCGCCGCCGTCTCGCGTGCGGAAGAACGGCCGCCACCGCGATAGTCGCGGAAGCCGTATTTCGCGTCATAGGCGTAATCGGCATGGCCGGGGCGATAGGCGCGCGCGACTTCCGAATAATCCTTCGATCGCTGGTCGACATTCTCGATCATCAGGCTGATCGGCGTGCCGGTGGTGCGGCCCTCGAACGTGCCGGAGAGGATGCGTACCTGATCCGGTTCGCGCCGCTGCGTGGTGAAGCGTGACTGGCCGGGGCGGCGCTTGTCGAGCCACGGCTGGATATCGTCCTCGGTTATCGCGATCCCCGGTGGGCAGCCGTCCACCACCGCGCCCAGCGCCGGGCCATGGCTCTCGCCCCAGGTGGTGAAGCGGAAGACGCGGCCGAAGGTGTTGAAGCTCACCCTATACCCCCAATCGCGCGAAGGCCGGCGCGTGACGCGCTTCCTCGCGCACACCGCACGGGACGAGGCCGCCCTGCAACGGCAGCGCCATGAAATAATCGCCAGCATAGGGCGAGGCGAAGTTGCGCGCCACTGCCGCGTCATAGCCGAAGCGGCCGTAATAGTCCGGCTCGCCGAGTACGAAGCTCAGCACGACGCCCTCCGCCTCAAGCCGGTCGTGCCCGGCGCGTACCAAAACCTCCGCCACGCCCTGTCGCCGGTAAGGCGCGGCAACGGCCAGCGGGGCGAGCGCAACGGCGGCCACCTGCTTGCCCGCCACCGTCACCTCCATCCGGCTGAACACGATCGCGCCCGCCAACGCGTCCGCCGCATCGTCCTGTGCGACAAGGGTGAGCACCATGTCGCCATCCATGCACAGGTCGCGCACCAAAGTCGCTTCGTCGGGCGCGGGGAAGCTTTCGCGCAGCAGCGCGTCGATCGCGGCCACGTCCTCGGCGCGGGCGGGGCGGACGGTGACGGTCATGCGTCAGGCCAGCGCGATGTCTGGCGCATCCTCCGCCTTCATGCCGATCACGTTATAGCCCGCGTCGACATGGTGGATCTCGCCGGTCACGCCGCTGGAAAGGTCGGACAGCATATAGAGGGCCGCGCCGCCGACATCCTCGATCGTCACGGTGCGGCGCATCGGGGAGTTCAGCTCGTTCCATTTCAGGATATAATTGAAATCGCCGATCCCGCGCGCGGCGAGCGTCTGGATCGGGCCGGCGGAAATCGCGTTGATGCGGATGTTCTCCGGCCCGAGATCGACCGCGAGATATTTCACGCTGGTCTCCAGCGCCGCCTTGGCGACCCCCATGACGTTATAATGCGGGATGACCTTTTCCGCGCCGTAATAAGTGAGCGTCAGGATCGATCCGCCCTCCGGCATCATCGCCCGCGCGCGCTGCGCCACCGCGACCAGCGAATAGGCGGAGATGTTCATCGTCATCAGGAAATTGTCGAGCGTCGTGTCGTAATAGCGCCCGCGAAGCTGCGACTTGTCGGAAAAGCCGATGGCGTGGACGACGAAATCGATCGTCGGCCACACTTCCGCCAGCCTCGCGAAGGTGGCGTCGAGCGCCGCCATGTCGGACACGTCGCAATCGAGCAGCAACGGCCCGTTCGCGCCCGTGCCGCCGCTGTTGCCGAGCGATTCGGCGAGCGGGCGCACGCGCTTCTCCATCGCCTCGCCCTGATAGCTGAAGGCAAGCTCCGCGCCCGCCTCGCTCAATTTCTTCGCGATTCCCCATGCCAGTGACTTGTCGTTCGCGAGGCCCATAATCAGCCCGCGCTTTCCGGCCATCAATCCGCTCACGGTCCCGCCTTCTCTTCTTGCTCGGACGCGTCCTCTAGCCTCGTTTCAGGCGGTTCCGCCAGTGCCGCGTTGAGGTGCGCGCCGAATACCAGCCCCAGCCCGATCAGATAGAAGAACAGCAGCGTCACCACCACGCCGGCGAGGCTGCCATAGGTCAGGCTGTAGCCGCCGAACTGCGCGAGGAGGAGCGGCAGCACCGCCGTCATCCCTACCCACCAGATCGCGGTGAATAGCGCGCCGGGCCATTTGCGGTCGCCGGTGTAGCGGTATTTCGACGGGGTGACGAAATAGAACAGCATGAACAGCGCGCCGAACATCACCACGCCGGGGATCGCGCGGCTGATCCCGATCCAGCCGGCGACGTCCTGCGCCCAGGGGATCAGGCGATAGACGAACTGCTCGGCGGCGGTGAGCAGGCCCTGCACGAGGAACGAGATCAGCACGAGCACCACCGACACGACGATGCCGAACGACAGCCCCAGCCGCGCGCGCCAGATCGGCTGCGTGCTTTTCGTGCCATAGGCCTGGCGGAAGATCTCGCGGATCGTCTCGACGAAGCTGCCGACCGTCCATAGCCCGACCAGCGCGCCGAGCCACAGCAACGATCCGGTGCGCGCGGTCAGCACGTCGTGGATCGGCTTGCGCAGGATATCGGAAACGTCGGGCGGCAGGACGTGGAGAAACGAGGCGACCGCCATCTGGATATGGTCGTTCTCACCCAGCGCGGAAAGCACCGCCGCCGCGACGATGAAGAACGGGAACACCGCCATCAGCGCCAGATAGGCGAGGTTGCCGGCGTGCATGAAGCCGACGGTATAGACGCCGTTGGCGGCGCGCTTCAGCACCTCCAGCGCGCGATTGCCCGATTCCAGCTCCGAAAGCTCGCCGCGAAGCGCGCCGTGGAAGCGTTCCGCCCGCGCCTCCGGTGTCAGCGTGTTCGTGACATCGTCCAACCGCGCTCCCCTTTTTCGGCTCCGGTTATCAGACGCCCATCGCCGCGCGCGGGTTCCCCCCGCCGTCCCAGCCTTCCACGAACTGTTTGAGCGCGGCGTCGTTCGCCGGCAGGTCCACCATCAGCGTGACGAGCTGGTCGCCGCGCCCGCCACCTTTCTTGTGGAAGCCCTTGCCCTTGAGGCGCAATACCTTGCCGGAGGTCGAGCCGGCCGGGACGGTGAGCATCACCGGCTTCTCGACGGTCGGCACCTTCACCGGCCCGCCCAGCACCGCCTCGCCGAGCGTGACGGGCAGGTCGAGCCGCACGTCGTCGCCGTCGCGGGTGAAGAAACGGTGCGGCACCACCTCGATCGTGACGATCGCGTCGCCCGCACCGCCCGGCCCCGCCTCGCCCTTGCCGGAGAGGCGCATCTGCGTCCCGTCCTCGACCCCGGCGGGGAGCTTGAGGTCGATGGTCTTGCCGTCGCCGAGCGTGATGCGCTGCGGCGCGAGCGCGGCGGCGTCGACGAACGGCACGCGCAGGCGATAGGCGACGTTCGCGCCCTTGGGCGGGGGCTGGCGCCGGCCGAAGCCGCTGGCGAACCCGCCGCCGCCACCGCCGCCACCGCGCCCGCCGAACAGGCCCTCAAAGATGTCGGACATGTCGACGCCTTCGCCGTCGCCGCCGAACTCGAAACCCTGCGAGCGGAAGCCGCCGCCGCCACCACCACCGCGCCCGCCGGCGAACCCCGCGCCGAACGGTGAGGTGGGATTGCCGTCCGCGTCGATCTCGCCGCGATCGAAGCGCGCGCGCTTCTCCTTGTCGGTCAGCAGGTCATAGGCCGACGTCACCTGGCTGAAACGCTCGGCGGCCTTGGGATTGTCCTTGTTGCGATCGGGATGCAGCTCTTTCGCGAGCTTGCGATACGCCTTCTTGATGTCCGCTTCGGAAGCGCCGCGCGCGACACCCAGCGTCGAATATGGATCGGCCATCGAATCCCCGTTGGTGTGTTACCCGACTATGTGGGACGGAGAAGGCGCGAGCGCAATGAGCATCGATGGCTCACAGCTTCCCGAACGCAGCCTCGAACCCGGCGCGGTCGCCGGCAGCGAGGAAGCGGGCCTGCTCGATCCAGCGATCGCGCTTCATCCGGCCGGTGAACGGGCCGAGCCGCGCGTCGAGCGCCTCGGCCTCCGCCGCATCGAGCGCGGCCAACTGGCCGACCGTGGTGATGCCAAGTTCCGTCAGTCGCTCCGCCAGCTTCGGCCCCAGTCCCTTGAGCTGGGTGATCGGGCCGTCGGCGGGCGAAGGACCCGCAGGCTCGGACTCAGGCTCAGGTTCGGGCGGCCCGGCCGGCGCGGACGCCGCTTCCACCGCCGGGGAAGCCTCCAGCGGACCGGCCGCCGCGATCGGCTCGTCGGCGAGCGGCGCGGGATCGGGCGCCGCTTCCTCCTCGACGGGCGGTGGTGCGGGCGGCTCGGGCGCAAGCGGCGGAGGTGGGGGGGCCACCGGCAGCGGCGGCGCGGGCGGCGCGGCGTCGACCGGCGGCTTCGCGGCGGCGCGGGTACGGGCGGCGGCCTTGCGATCCTGCTCGGCGGCCAGTTCCTCGATCCGTTCGGCGGCGGCGCGCTGGCGCTTCAGGTGCATGCCCCACAGGATGCCGATGATCGTCAGCACCGCGACCACCGCGATCAGCGCGAGCACAATCGTCGTCAGCGTGCCGGTGTCTGTCACTCGTGGCCCCATGTCGTGCTCCCGTGTCCGTGCCGAGCCTTACTCGCGTACCCGCGCCTGTCCAGCGGTCAGATCGCGCTCCAGCCGATGTCGCGGCGGCAGAAACCGTCCGGGAAGTCAATCGCATCGACCGCGCGATAGGCGGCGGCCTGTGCGCTTTTCACGTCCGGACCGCTCGCGGTGACGGCGAGCACGCGGCCGCCGCTCGCCACCAGCCTGCCATCCGCTTCCTTCGTGCCGGCTTGGAACACGATCGCGCCGGTCGCCTCCGCCGCGTCGATCCCGCCGATCGCGCCGCCGGTGACGGGCGTGCCCGGATAGCCCTTCGCCGCCATCACCACCGTCAGGGCAACTTCCGGCGAGAAGGCGGGTTCCGGCTGGTCGGCCAGCCGCCCTTCCGCCACCGCCAGCAGCAGCTCCACCAGATCGCCGGTGAAGCGCATCATCAGCACCTGGCATTCGGGATCGCCGAAGCGAACATTATATTCGATCAGCTTCGGGCCGTCCGCCGTCAGCATCAGTCCGGCGTAGAGTACGCCGACATAGGGCGTTCCGGCCTCCGCCAGCGCGTCGATCGTCGGGCGGACGATCTCGCCCAGCGCGCGCTCCTCCAGTTCCGGCGTCAGCACCGCGGCGGGGCTGTAGGCGCCCATACCGCCGGTGTTCGGCCCGGTATCGCCCTCGCCGACGCGCTTGTGGTCCTGCGCCGAGCCGAACGCGGCGGTGACGGTGCCGTCGGAGAGGACGAACAGGCTCGCTTCCGGTCCTTCCAGCATCTCCTCGATCACCGCTTCGGCCGGGCCGTCGGCGAACAGCGCCGCGATCGCCGCCTCCGCCTCGGCGCGGGTCTGCGCCACCGTCACGCCCTTGCCGGCGGCGAGGCCATCCGCCTTGATGACGCATTTCTCGCCGAAATCGTCGAGCGTGGCGAGCGCGCCATTCTTGCTCGTCACGCGGAAATAACGCGCGGTGGGGATGCCGACGCGGGCGCACAGATCCTTGGTGAAGCCCTTCGACCCTTCGAGCTGCGCCGCCGCGCGGCCCGGGCCGAACACGGGTACGCCGATCGCGCGGATATTGTCGGCCAGCCCCTCGACCAGCGGCGCTTCCGGCCCGATCACCACCAGCTTGATGTGCTCGCGGCGGCAGAAGTCGATCACCGCGCGGTGATCCGTCACGTCGAGCGCGGCGATCGTCGCATGTCGCGCGATGCCGGGGTTGCCGGGCGCGGCGAACAGGGTATCGAGCATCGGCGATTGCGCCAGCTTCCACGCCAGCGCATGTTCACGTCCACCAGAGCCGATCAGCAATACATTCAATGTCCGATCCCTTCCTTGATCCGCCGGGCCGGCTGGTAGCCGAGGCTGCTCCCGGCAGCAACGCGCCCGCGCTTTCCGTCGGCGAACTCTCCCAGCGGCTGAAGCGCGTGGTGGAGGGCGAGTTCGGCCATGTCCGCCTGCGCGGCGAGATTTCCGGCTACAAGCGCGTCGCCTCCGGCCATGCCTATCTCTGCCTCAAGGATGAGGTGGCGGTGATCGACGGCGTGATCTGGAAGGGGCAGGCGGCGGGCCTCGCCTTCCGCCCGGAGGACGGGATCGAGGTGATCGCCACCGGGCGGCTGACGACCTATCCCGGCCGCTCCAAATATCAGATCATCATCGAGCGGATGGAACTGGCCGGCGCTGGCGCGCTGATGGCGCTGCTGGAGAAGCGGCGCATGGCGCTGGCGGCGGAGGGATTGTTCGATCAGGAGCGCAAGCGCCGCCTGCCGTTCCTGCCGCGCCGGATCGGCGTCGTCACCTCGCCGACGGGCGCGGTGATCCGCGATATCCTGCACCGGCTGGAGGATCGCTGCCCCAGCCACGTCCTCGTCTGGCCGGTGAAGGTGCAGGGCGAGGGCGCGGCGAACGAGGTGGCGGCGGCGGTGCGCGGCTTCAATGCGCTGGCGGAGGAACTGCGGCCAGACCTCATCATCGTCGCGCGCGGCGGCGGCTCGATCGAGGATCTGTGGGCGTTCAACGAGGAAGCGGTGGTGCGCGCCGTCGCTGCCTCCGATATCCCGACGATCTCGGCGGTCGGCCATGAGACCGACACGACGCTCTGCGACCATGCCGCCGACCTGCGCGCGCCGACCCCCACCGCGGCCGCCGAACTGGCGGTGCCGGTGCTCGCCGATATCCGGCTGACCGTCGCGGCGCACGCCCAGCGCGCCGAACGGTGCGCACGCCGCTATGTCGAGCGCGGGCGCGAGCGACTGGAGGCGCAGGCGCGGCTGCTGCCGACGCGCGACCGGCTGCTCGGTCCGCAGCGCCAGCGGCTCGACGACGCCGGCCTGCGCGCCGACCGCGCGCTCGAGCGGCGCGTGGCGCAATCGCGCGGCCAGCTCGACCGCATCGCCGGCGCGCTGCGTCCCGCGACGCTCGACCGGCGGCTGGAAGCGGCGCGGCAGCGGCTCGCCGATTTCGGGCGGTTGCTTGCGGCGGTCGATCCCGACGCGCCGCTTCAGCGCGGCTATGCCCGCGTCACCGCGCGCGGCGGCGCGACGCTGACGACGGCGGCGGCGGCGCGCGGCGTGGGGGCGGTGACGCTCCATTTCCGCGACGGCAATGTCGACGCGAAGGTTGAGGGCGCGAAGCCCCGCGCTTATGCTCCCGCCACACCCGAACAGCCTTCCCTGCTATGAGTTTGTGATACGATGCTGATGTCCAATACCGACCGGCCCGCGCGGCTGCATTATCTCGCCAACGGCTTCCGCGTGCTGACGCCGGGCGATCATGTCGTCTGCGCGGTGTCCGGCGCGCGCATCCCGCTGGAGGACCTGCGCTATTGGGACGTGATGGGGCAGCGCGCCTTCGCCTCCGCGACGCTGGCGACCGAGGCGCTCTCGCCGCAATGAGCCGCGCGGGGCGGTGGGCCGGGATCGCGCTGCTCGCGACGCTGGCGGCCGGCTGCGTGCCGCCCGCGATTGAGGCACCGCCGTCAGCGCCTGCGTCCGCCGCTCGTCCCGCGCCAATGCCCGCGCCGCGCCCCTTGCCGCCGGCGACGTTCGGTGTTTTCTCCGGCACGCCGCAGCAGGGCAATCTCATGCTCGGCACCGCGCCGCCGGGCACGACCACGCTGACGCTGGACGGGATGCCGGTCGAGGTGGCGGGTGACGGTCGCTTCCTGATCGCCTTCGACCGCGACGCCGCTCCGCGCGCGACCCTGCTGGCCACACTCGCCGACGGACGTCAGGCGATGAAAGTGTTCGACGTTGCGCCCGGCGACTGGCGGCTCGAACGGCTCGACACCGTCGCCAAGACCCCGGTGCCGAGCGCCGAATTCGCCCGCCGCCGCCCGGCCGAACTGGAGCAGATCAAGGCCGCGCGCGAGATGCGCACCGACGCCGACGGCTGGCGTCAGCGCTTCATCTGGCCGGCGGCCGGCCGCATCTCCGGCCTGTTCGGCGCGCAACGCATCTATCGCGGCGAGCCGGGGGCCTATCACGGCGGCGTCGACGTGGCGAAGCCGGCCGGCGCGCCGGTGATCGCCCCGGCGGACGGCGTGGTGATCCTCGCCGCATCATTGCCCTTCACGCTGGAGGGCAATCTGCTCATGCTCGATCACGGCATGGGTCTGAACAGCGCCTTCCTGCACCTATCGCGGATCGACGTGAAGGTCGGCGATCATGTCCGCCAGGGCCAGGAGATCGGCCGCGTCGGCGCGACCGGGCGCGCGTCGGGGCCGCATCTCCACTGGGCGATGATGTGGCGCGGGAAAAGGATCGACCCGATGCGGGTGGCGGGGGATATGGGGCGGTGACGCGCCCGTAGAAATGTAGATTCTGGCAGCAATGCTTAGTTACGTTCGTAATAGTGGGTGTTGCCGCCGCGACACAGCAATCGAGAGAACGTAACTCCTGCGACGATGTGCCTTGGACATGGCATGGGTGCGCTGTAATCCTTCGGACAGTGTGGCATTTGCCACCGAATAGCATGGCCGTCCGGGGCTATTCCCGAGAACGGCATAAAGGGGATTTCGTAATGCGAAACTTTAACGCTCGGCGTTTCCTCTGCACGACGACTATCATCGCGGGCTTTGCCGCGATGCCGGCGTTCGCGCAGACCGATACGCAGCCGGCTGCGTCGCAGGAAACTGCCGCTGACGCCACCAAGGACATCGTCGTCACCGGCACGCTGATCCGCAATCCGAACCTTACCGCGTCGATGCCGGTGAATGTGGTCAATGATGCGGAAATTCTGAAGCGCGCGCCGAGCACTGTCGAAGAACTCGTGCGCAGCCTGCCGGGTGTGTCGCCGAGCATCGGTTCGCAGGTCAATAATGGCGCGAATGGCGTCAACACGATCGACCTCCGGGGCTTGGGTTCCCAACGCAATGTCGTGCTTCTCGACGGCAATCGGGTCGTGCCGACCCTCGCCAATGGCGCTACCGATCTCAACGTGATCCCGCTCGCTCTGGTGCAGCGCGTCGACGTGTTGACCGGTGGTGCTTCGACCACTTATGGTGCCGATGCGGTGTCGGGTGTGGTGAACTTCGTAACCCGCCAGGATTTCCAGGGTCTCGATCTTCGTAGCACTTACAAGATCTCCGAGCAGGGTGACGGCGCCGCTTTCCGCGCGGACATGACACTGGGTGCGAACTTCGCCGATGGCCGCGGTAATGCGGTGATCAGCTTCGGCTACAGTGATATCAAGCCGGTCTATCAGAATCGCCCGTTCGCGCTCTTCACGGTGGACAGCAAGTCCGGTCGCGCATCTGGTTCGTCGGGCACTACCGTGCCGACGCGGATCGACGTTGGCGGCACCTCGTATCAAATCAATCCGACTGGAACGAGCCTTGTTCCCTATTATCAGGGATACAACTTCAACCCCTATAACATCTTCCAGACTCCACTGACGCGTAAGAGCGTCTATGCTGCAACTCATTATGAAGTTGCGGATGGCGTCGAGGTCTATGCTCGCGGCATGTTCTCGCAGACCGTCATCCAGTCGATCATTGCGCCGTCGGGGATTTTCGGTGATCCGAAGACGATTCCGGGGAATAATCCGTACTTGAATTCGACGATTCGCGATCAGCTTTGTACTGCGAACGGCATTGCACTCGGCGCTACCTGCGATAACAATCCAGCGATTCCGCTTCCCGCCGTCTATCGGCGTCTCGTTGAGCTTGGGCCGCGCGTCAGCACGTTCGAGAACAACGTATATGATTTCCGTGCGGGTGTTCGCTACGATGTCAGCAGCTCGACAAAACTGGATGTGGGTGCGGCCTATGGTCGTAGCGAGCAGACGCAGACTCAGTCTGGCTATGTGCTGAACTCGCGTGTTCAGCAGGCGTTGAACGCTACCAACACGACAAGTTGTACTGTCACGACGAACAACTGCGTCCCGCTCAATTTGTTTGGCCCGGCTGGCAGCATCACTCCGGCGCAGGTGGCCTTCATCCAGGGCCAGAGCACGATCCGAATTAACACCGAGCTGACCCAGCTTCATGCGCTTTATTCGGGTGATTTCGGTCTTACTTTGCCGGGGGCGAGCGAGCCGGTCAATTTCGCGCTTGGCGCAGAGTATCGTAAGTATACTTACCAGCGTATTCCGGATGCTTTCGCACAAAGCCCGGGTGAGCTTGGCGGTGCGGGCGGAGCCATCCTGCCGTTCACGGGTGGATATGACGTCAAGGAAGTGTTCGGCGAACTGATCGCACCGCTTGTCAGCGACAAGCCGCTGTTCCATGAGTTGACGCTCGAAGCAGGTGCACGTTATTCGGCGTATAACATTCAGGCGCCGGGCAATCCGACGTTCAATACCTTCACCTATAAGGGCGGACTTACTTGGGCGCCGACTGACGACATTAGGTTCCGTGGCAATTATCAGCGGGCCGTTCGGGCGCCGAACATCAACGAGTTGTTTGCGCCGACTTCCACCAACCTGACGAACCTGACTACGGATCCGTGTCAGGGGACGGCGCCGCTTGGCAATCCCAATCTGACTGCGGTCTGCTTGGCACAGGGCGCGCCGGCGCCTTCGATCGGGGTGATTCCGCAGCCCAATTCCGGTCAGGTGAACGCGACGTTCGTCACTAGTACGACGTTGAAGCCGGAGAAGGCGGACACGTTTACAGTTGGCGTTGTCCTCACTCCGAAGAGCGTGATTCCCAATTTCACGTTGTCGGTCGATTATTATAACATCATCATCAACAACGCGATCACGTTCGCGACGCCGGGTGACGCAATTGATGCGTGCTTCACGAACATCACCGCCGCGTCGGCGACCTCGCCGGCTTGCACGGTCATTCGCCGCAATCCGGCGAACGGGGGTCTCAGCGGTTCCTCGGCCACGACGCCGGGCTTGCTGCTGCTTGAAACGAACCTCGGTCGTCTGGCGACGGACGGCATCGATTTGACTGCCAATTATAATCGACAATTCGGCGATTTCGGGCTTGACCTGAATTTCGTCGGCAACTGGACGAACCATCTTCGCTTCCAGGCCGCGCCTTCGTCGGTCAATCGCGAATGCGTCGGCTATTACAGCGCTAACTGCGGTCCTGCGCTCGGTCAGATCCAGCCGAAGCTGTCCTGGCAGCAACGGACTACGGTCTCGCTCGGCGAGGGCAGCCTCTCTTTGCTGTGGCGTCATATCGATCCGGTTCGTTATGAGCCGGGCCTGCCTCCGCTGTTCAACGGTGTCATTACCAACGCCTCGGGGATTAACTACGCGTTGGCTGGGCAGACGGTTAACTTTAACCGTATTCCGGCATATGATTACTTCGATCTGACCGCGCAGTTCGAGATTGAAAAGCGCTACCAGATCGTGATCGGTATCCAGAACTTGTTCAACCGACAGCCGCCGATCGTCGGTGGTCAGGCCGGTTCCACGACGGCCAACAGCGGGAACACCTTCCCGTCGACCTACGATCCGCTTGGCCGGAGCTTCTCGGTTTCGGCTCGCGTCAAGTTCTGAGCAACAAAACCTGGATTAACTGGGAGGCGGCCGAATTCGGTCGCCTCTTTTTTTGGGTTGCGTCGTTATGACGCGGCTATATCGCCGGCATTCAGTTCGATAGTCGCCGCCGCAATTCCCGGTAATGATGAACATCTACGAGAGTCACCATCAAGAACGATTTTCACCGAACATTTGTGCTCGGGGATTAGCTGGCAATATTGGTTAGGAGAGGGTTGGGTAGGGTGAATTCCAAGCCGCTCTGCTCTGCGATCAGTTGGGCCCAGTCGTAGACCAGCGTTATCTCATCGCCATGCAGCTCGGTCGCTACCTTCTGTTCGGCAAGGCGGTTGTCCACGGTGAAGGATTCTCCCGACTTCGCGTGGCGGCGGAAGGTCGTGTTGACAATCACGCCGCGACTTTTCGCATCCGAGGTGATACCGAATAATCCATCGAGCGCAGTCAGCGATTCCAGCGGTCGGGCAAGTAGCGTCTCACTGCTTGTCGAGCGTACGCGGTCGGGCCAGGCTTTCGCCATTCTGGTGAACAGCCGCTGCTGCGCCAGCCATCCAAGCGCCGCGATCTGAAGGTCGGATTGCTTGAAGATATCGTCGCCGGTGAATCCGAAATCGACTAATCCTTCTTTCAACTGCTTGCTCAGCAGTTCACGGACCCAAAGGCGGCCACGCAGCCCTTTGTTGGCGATTGAGGCGAGATAAATCTCCAGCGGTGCATGAATAAGGAGGACGCCCGCTTCCGGACGCGCCGCAACCATCGCCGGCGCCAAGCCGTTGACGACATTGGATGGTTTAATGATCGTCGTCTCACCCGGCTCGAAGGGGCGTGCCAATAAAGTAAGTGCGTCGCCCAATATCGCACCGATCCGATCCGGCGCGCCGCCGCGCAACCGCCATCCCGTCAGATCATTTAGGAGAACTGGTTCCTTCACGCTCGTCGCTACTCCAGGCCGGTCATAGGCATTGGCGAGCAAGGTGGAGCAACAATAAGCCGAGTGGAAAATGAAGCCGATCCGTGTGCTATCAGCGTTAGTTGCCGTGAGCGCGTCCGTCCGACGAACGATGATCGGAGATCCGGCATCCGGCAGGAATTCGTCGATGAGGAACGGCGCTTCACGTCGCAACTCGCGGTCGGCGATCACAAAATGCACCGCGTCGTGATCGGGGTCATACCGGTGCGCAAGCCAATCTGGCCGGAGAACCGTTTGAGAGACATTTGTCATCGCGTGATGAGTAGGTCTTTTTGTTGCGGGATCAAGCCGATTGCCGCTGGCGGTAGACCGCCTATATTCCCTCCATGAGGCGGGCAAAAACAGAATTGGAATCGCTGCTACGTGCGGCTGCAGAGGCGCGGCAGGCGGGACGAATGGCGGAAGAGTTGGCGCATTTGGACGATGCTGTCGCGTATTATCCGGATGAGCCGCGCTCGCATAATGCTCGCGCTATGCGAGCCATGGCCGACCGGGATTTTGATAGGGCAGTCAAAGGCTTCCAAGCTGCGGCAAACTTGGATCCGCGCGAGCCGGCACTGCGACTCAACCTCGCAACCGCTTATCGCGGCCAGGGAGACGATGAAGGCGAGCGGAGCAGCCTTCTGGCAGCGCTCGATATCGATCAGCGCTACTTCATGGCGCAACTTAGATTGGCTGAGTTACTCCAGCGACAAGGACGAATTTCCGAAGCTGCGCCACACTGGAGCGCGGTGGCGCAACTTGCCGGCGGCATGCAGGATCCACCGCCCGCCATGGTCGAGATAAGGGCGCGCGCGGAGGGCCATCTGGTTGAACACAATCGCGCCCTTGCCGCTTTGCTTGATCAGAATATCGGAATCGGGGAAGGAGGCAATCCGGCGGCGCACAGGTTTAGCGCGGCTGTTGATCATATTCTGGGCCGCCGCAAAATCTATCACAATGAATGTGCGGGCCTGCATTATCCATTCTTGCCCGCCGATGAGTTCTTCGATCGCTCCTTCTTTCCATGGTTTGCCGAGCTTGAGGCCAAAACCGGCGCTATCCGTGCAGAAGCTCTTGCGATGCTCACCAATCGTAGTGAGGCGATAAGGCCATATGTCAGCCAACCCGCGGGCGCGCCGGAAAATAAATGGTCTCCGCTTGACAACAATCCTGACTGGTCCGCCTGCTTCCTGTGGGAATTTGGCCGGAAGAATGAGGCGGTTTGCGAGCTCTGTCCCGAAACGGCAGCAGCGCTGGCGGCAGTGCCGCAGAGCCATGTTCCGGGTAAGGCGCCCAACGCTTTCTTCTCGATCCTGAGGCCAGGCGCTCATATCCCACCACATACCGGCGTCACCAATACGCGCGCGATCATTCATCTACCATTAGTCGTGCCGGACGGATGCACCTTCCGCGTTGGCGGAGAAACGCGACATTGGCGAGAAGGGGAAGCTTTCGCGTTCGACGATACGATCGAGCACGAAGCGCGTAATGATAGCAATCAGCGCCGCGTTCTCCTAATCTTCGATGTCTGGAACCCTCATTTGACCGAAGCGGAACGGGCGAATCTTGAACGCTTGTTCGCGATCGTCGATCGTGGGATCGTGACAACCAGCGCCAGATAATCGGTGTGATCGCCATTCAGGCGATTTTGACGCCGCTCTCGCTCAATCCAAGCAGTTCGCGTGCTTTCGTCAAATGCTTCGCATAGTGCAACCAACGACCCGATGATCGAAGGGTGAGCGGTTTTCTAACTTGCCAGAGGCTCGCAGTTTGAACAACATCACTTTGATATGAGGAATTTTCAAGTTGATTTTCCCAATTCAACCCAAGAAAATTGATTGCACGTTCTATTTCTCTCCGCGGACTTGCAACTAACAGATCGTAATTGATGTCGTATATATCTTTTGGGTACAGTGTTTTCCAATATTCCATGATCCGGAGATAAGTTAGATAATAATGCGCGATATCACAAAAATCATAACTATAAGGAACATCATGATCAAAATCGGTGGCGTACAGAGATACGAAATTGTCGAGCGGATATCGGTGAGTATGAATCATCTTGGCGTCAGGAAATATACTCTTAATTAATCCAATATGCATGAAGTTATCGCATCTTTTATCGGTGATAATTGATGTTGGTGTTATATCAATCTGTATATCGGACCAGTATAGATCGCGCAGCCGTTCAAAGTCACTAGTAGAAAGTTCTTGTAATATCTCTGGATATTGGTCGCCATACGAACTCGTCAAAGCTGGAAGGAATTCCAACTCGCCGCCCGCGACGATCTTGCTGTGACGAGCAAGGATCTGTTCAACCAGCGTTGATCCGGAACGAAACATGCCAACGACGAAGATCGGAGCGGCGCGATCACTTTTGGCGATTGACGCAGCACGTTTCGGGGAGGCGGCTATCAACCGCTCCACCAGTCTGTCTTGCGCGATGCGATCATAGCGGTGCGGCGAAACCGAACGGGAAAGCCAATTGGCCGCTTCATATGCAAGATAGGCCTCATCATAGTTTTCGCGCGCATCATGTGCGGTGCCCATGGCAAACAGAATATCGGCGCGGCCGCGCGCATCGGATACATTATCCAGTGCACGGTTCAGATTTGTGATGGCTTGGCCGGGGTGTCCTTCGGAAATATCGATCACGGCCAGACGGGCATGGGCGCGACCATTGCGGGCGTCGATAGCCAATGCCTCCATATAGGCTTTTCGCGCCGCATCGGCCAAGCCTCGGTCCTCATGTAAATGCCCGAGATTGAGCCATGCCGGAATGAAATATGGATTAATATCAATTGCTTGACGAAGCTCCAGTTCGGCCTCGTCCAACTGGAAGAGGTGATCTGAAAGAATCGCCGCTCGATTGAGATGGGCCTCTTCTGGCCGTTCGACGCCGTAGCGGATGGCTTGTGCATAGGATGTGAGGGCCGGTCGGAATTGTCGTAGAGCGCGCTGAGCCCAAGCTAGATTGAACCACGCATCGGGAAGATTATTGCGGACTGCGACCGCAGAGAGGTATGCGTCCACTGCGGCCGACAGTTCGCCAGCGCGTAATGCTGCTGCGCCCTTGGCCAGATACTCTTTGAGTTCCTCGTTCATCATCCGCGTTCTGTGCCCGCGCAACCGTTAATGCGCCAGAGCGATCTCTCACTCCACCGACAACGCCAGCTTGCCATCCCCTTCGTCGACGTTGACGGTCGCGCCGTCCTTCACGTCACCGCGCAGGATCATCTCGGCGAGCGGGTCTTGCAGGTAGCGCTGCACCGCGCGCTTCAGCGGCCGTGCGCCATAGACGGGATCGTAGCCGACACGCCCCAGCCACGCGCGCGCCGCATCGGTGAGGTGCAGCGTCACCTTGCGATCCGCGAGCAGCTTCTGCACGCGCGCCACCTGGATATCGACGATCGGCCCCATGTGCGCCTGACCGAGCCGGTGAAACAGGATGATCTCGTCCAGCCGGTTGAGGAATTCCGGGCGGAAATGAGCGCGGACGATCTCCATCACCTGCGGTTCGACGCTCGCGACATCCTCGTCCTCGCCGAGATTGGCGAGATATTGGCTGCCGAGGTTCGAGGTCAGGATGATGAGCGTGTTCGAGAAATCGACCGTCCGGCCCTGCCCATCGGTCAATCGCCCGTCGTCGAGCACCTGGAGCAGCACGTTGAAGACGTCGCCGTGCGCCTTCTCCACCTCGTCGAACAGCACGACCTGATAGGGCCGCCGCCGCACCGCCTCGGTCAGCACGCCGCCCTCTTCATAACCGACATAGCCGGGGGGCGCGCCGATCAGCCGCGCGACGCTGTGCTTCTCCATGAACTCGCTCATGTCGATGCGCACCATCGCGTTGGGATCGTCGAACAGGAATTCGGCGAGCGCCTTGGTCAGCTCGGTCTTGCCCACGCCGGTCGGGCCGAGGAACAGGAATGAGCCGAGCGGCCGGTTCGGGTCCTGCAACCCGGCCCGCGCGCGGCGGACGGCGGTGGAGACGGCGCGCACCGCATCGGCCTGGCCGATCACGCGCTTGCCGATCACCTCCTCCATGCGGAGCAATTTCTCGCGCTCGCCTTCCAGCATCCGGTCGACCGGCACGCCGGTCCAGCGGCTGACGACATTGGCGATGTCGTCGGCCGTCACCTCCTCGCGCAGCATCGCGCCCTTGGCGGCGCCCTGCGCCTCCTCAAGCTGCTTGGTCAGCGCCGGGATCGTGCCGTATGACAGCTCTCCCGCCTTGGCGAGGTTGCCCTCGCGCTGCGCCTGCTCCAGCGCGGTGCGCGCGGCGTCGAGCTGTTCCTTCAGCTTGGCCTCCGCGCCGATCTTCTCCTTCTCCGCCTGCCAGCGCTGCGTCAGCTCGGCCGACTGCTGCTCCAGGTTGGCGAGGTCTTCCTCCAGATGCGCGAGCCGGTCCTTGGAGGCGGCGTCGCTTTCCTTCTTCAGCGCCTCGCGCTCGATCTTGAGCTGGATGATGCGGCGGTCGAGGTTCTCGATCTCCTCCGGCTTGCTCTCCACCTCCATGCGGATGCGGCTGGCCGCCTCGTCCATCAGGTCGATCGCCTTGTCGGGCAGGAAGCGGTCGGTGATGTAGCGGTTCGGCAGGGTAGCCGCCGCCACGATCGCGCCGTCGGTGATGCGCACGCCGTGGTGCAGCTCGTAGCGATCCTTGAGGCCGCGCAGGATCGAGATCGTGTCCTCCACGGTCGGCTCGCCGACGAACACCGGCTGGAAGCGCCGCTGCAACGCCGGGTCCTTCTCGACGTACTTGCGATATTCGTCGAGCGTCGTCGCGCCCACGCAATGCAATTCGCCGCGCGCGAGGGCGGGCTTGAGCAGGTTGGAGGCGTCCATCGCGCCGTCCGACTTGCCCGCGCCGATCAGCGTGTGCATCTCGTCGATGAACAGGATAATCTGTCCTTCGGCGCCTTTCACCTCGTCGAGCACACCCTTCAGCCGTTCCTCGAATTCGCCACGATATTTCGCGCCCGCGATCAGCGCGCCCATGTCGAGCGCCATCAGCGTGCGGTCCTTGAGCGTGTCCGGCACGTCGCCATTGGCGATGCGCAGCGCGAGGCCCTCGGCGATCGCCGTCTTGCCGACGCCGGGTTCGCCGATCAGCGCGGGGTTGTTCTTGGTGCGGCGCGCGAGGATCTGGATCGTGCGGCGGATCTCCTCGTCGCGGCCGATCACCGGATCGAGCTTGCCGTCCCGCGCCGCCTGCGTCAGGTCGCGCGCGAATTTCTTGAGCGCGTCATAGCGGTCCTCGGCGGATGCGGTGTCGGCGGTGCGACCGCCGCGAAGCTGATTGATCGCAGCGTTCAGCCCCTCCGGCGTGACGCCGGCGGCCTTCAGCGCCTTGCCCGCCGGCGTGTTAAGCGCCAGCGCCAGCGCGACGAGCAGCCGCTCGACCGTGACATAGGAATCGCCCGATTTCTGCGCGATCTGCTCGGCGGAATCGAGCACGCGCGCGGCGTCGTTGTTCAGCCCCGGCGACGCTTGCGCGCCCGAGCCGGAGACAGCCGGAATCTTCGACAGCGCGAGATCGGTCTCGGTGACCGCGCGGCGCGGATCGCCCCCGGCCGACTGGATCAGCCCGGCGGCCATGCCCTGATCGTCCTCCAGCAGCGCCTTGAGCAGATGCTCGGGCGTGATCTGCTGATGGTTATTGCGGATCGCGACGGTCTGCGCCGACTGGAGGAAACCCTTGGCGCGGTCGGTGAATTTTTCGAGGTTCATACAGCTCCCCTTGAGATGGCAGGGATGTAATGTGGCATTTTTGCCACACAAGGGGGTGCGGCAAGGATGGTGGCGATGGCAACGGATCGGCGGTACAAGGGTTGCAAATCGAAACAGGAGAGCGACTCATGGCCACGCTGGCGACCGTCGATAGCAAGCCGCAATATGCCCCCGGCGAATGGGAAGCGCGGGTCGATCTCGCCGCCGCCTATCGCCTCGTCGCGCTGTACGGCTGGGACGATCTGATCTTCACGCATCTGTCGGCGCGGGTGCCAGGGCCGGAGCATCACTTCCTCATCAACCCCTATGACATGATGTTCGAGGAGATCACTGCCTCCTCGCTGGTGAAGATCGATGTGGAGGGCAATCCGGTCGGCCCGACGACGCACCCGGTGAATCCGGCGGGCTTCACCATCCATTCCGCGATCCACATGGCGCGCGAGGACGCGCAGGCGGTGATGCACCTGCACACGCCGCACGGGCAGGCGGTGTCGGCGATGGAGTTCGGCCTGCTGCCGCATACCCAGACCTCGATGATCGCGGGGCATGACGTTGCCTATCACGATTATGAGGGCATCGCGACCGATCTGGAGGAGCGCGAGCGGCTGGTGGCGGATATCGGGGACAAGCATGCGATGATCCTCAGGAACCACGGCACGCTGACGGTGGGCGACAGCGTGGGGGCGTGCTTCCTGCGGCTCTATTTCCTGGAGCGCGCGTGCGAGGCGCAGGTGCTGATGCTGTCGGCCGGCAAGGAGAACCTCAATAACCCTCCGCAGGGCGTGGAGGACAAGGTGGCGCGGCAATCTGCGCCGAAGGGCATGGGGATGTTGGCGGAGAAGCTGGCATGGCCGGCGCTGCTCAGGAAGCTCGACCGGATCGATCCCAGCTATCGGGAGTAAGGGGAGCGGCTACCGCACCTCCAGCACCATGTTGAACGGTCCTTCCGTCGCACGGCGGACACTGGTGAAGCCGCCGTCGCGGATCACCTGCGTCAGCCTGGCCTCGCCCGCCTGCGCGCCTAGCCCCTCGCCCACCTCCTGATCGAGCGAGGTCGGCACGCAAATCATGGTGGAGGCGTTGTAGAACAGGCGGCCGATCGGGTTAAGATTCTGCTCCGGCCGGTCGCTCGCAATCGGCTCGACGATCATCCAGCTTCCGCCCGGCGCGAGCATCTCGCGGACATGCGCGGCGCAGCCACGCGGATCGCCCATGTCGTGCAGGCAATCGTACATGGTGACGAGATCGAAATCGCGCTCGGGAATGTCCTTGGCGGTGGACACCTCGAAGCGCACGCGCTCGTCCAGCCCATGCTCGGCGGCGTGGCGCCGCGCCTCCTCGACCGAGGGCGCGTGGAAATCATAGCCGACGAAATTGCTCTCGGGATAGGCGCGCGCCATCAGCAGGGTGGAGAATCCGACGCCGCAGCCGATGTCCGCCACCTTCGCCCCGTCGCGCAGCTTCGCCTCGACGCCGTCCAGCGCCGGAATCCATGACTGGACGATGTTGTTGACATAGCCCGGCCGGAAGAAGGCGCCGGTCGCGCAGAACAGGCAGCCCGCGTGATCGCCCCAGCGCACTCCGCTGCCGTTGCGGAAACATTCCTCGACCTTCGCCTCCGCCTCGATCATCGCAGCGACGACCTCGAACGCGCCGGCGAGATAGACCGGGCTGTCGGTGACGTGGAACACCATCGCCTGTTCGGGCGAGAGGCTGAACCGTCCGGTTGCCGGATCGAACTCGACATAGCCGTTCGCCGCCTGCGCCAGCGCCCATTCGCGCACATAGCGTTCGTGCAGGCCGCCCGCGCGATCCGCCAACTCGGCCGAGGTGGCGGGGCCGGCGGCGAGCGCGTCGAACAACCCCAGCCGGAAGCCGAGCCGCACGGTGGGCACGCTCATCGCGCCGCCCAGATCGCCCAGCATCTTTCCGACAAAGGCATGGAGCTTCGCTTCATCGATCGCGGCGGGCATGATTCTCTCCTGTAAGTTTATCGACTCTCCGGTGCGGGGAATTGCGCGCGCAGAATACGCCGCCCGTCGCCGGCTGGATTGGAAGAAACCGTCATGATGGGGGGATGCGAGCCGGACATAGTGGAGATTCGGCCCGGCGCGAACGACGCGCAAAAAAAGGGCGGCAACAAGTGCCGCCCCTATATCGCTAATCGGAAAGTTCAGAACTTGACGCGCGCGCCAGCGAACATCGTAGCGCCGACCCGGTCGACGGGGTTCGCGATCGAGCCGAGATCGGACTTCTGGTTGAACAGGTTGTTCACGCCGCCGTAGAACTGGAACGCCTGCGTCACGTCGAAGCTCGCATAGATGCTGTGGACCCAGCGATCCTTGAAATAGGCATATTGCGGAGCGACGTAGTTCGGATTGCCGGCCATCGTGTCCTTCGAATAGCGCAGCGTCTTGTCCCACCACGACAGGCTGTAGTTGAACGTGAACGGGCCGGACTGGTAGGTGATCGTCGTATATGCCTGATATTTCGGCATGTATCCGTTATATGCCGTGCCCTGCTCGTCGGTTGGCTCCGCGCCCGGCGTGCCGACGAACGTCAGCTTGTTGAGATAATTGCCCACGACCTTGATGTTGAACGTGCCGATCTTCTCGATCAGGAAGCGATAGTTCAGGTTCAGATCGAGACCGGCGGTCTTGAAGCTCGCCACGTTCTGCGGGAACACGGTGAAGCCGGTGATCAGGCCGGTGCCGCTCTGGCGCTGGATGCTGGAGCAGAACTGGTTGTTGATCGTGGCCTGATCCACGCACAGCTCGGCAAGCTGCTGCGGGTCGACCGTGTTGATCGCGTTCTTCAGGTTGATGTTATACCAGTCGAGCGACAGTTGCAGGCCGGGAATGAAGCGCGGCTGAAGCACGACGCCCGCTGTCCACGTCCGCGCTTCTTCCGGTGCCAGTTTGGCATTGCCGCTCTGGACGCCCGGGATGTTGGTGTTCCGGGGATCTTCGAAATTGTCGATCGCCTCCTGATCGAGACCGGCGGCGGAAAGGATCGCCTGGCAATTGGCCGGTCGCGTGGATTTGCCCAGCCCACGGTTGCCGACGATGCAGGGATCGTCGAAGAACTCGAACGTCTGGGAAGGCGCGCCGTAGAGTTCGCCGATGTTCGGCGCGCGGACGGCCTTGGAAAGCGTGCCGCGGAAGCGAATGTCGCGGACCGGCGCCCAGGTGAGATCAGTCTTCCACGTCGTCGTATGGCCGATCGATGAGTAATCGGAGAAGCGCACCGCGCCGCTCACGTCGAGCGTGTCGAAGAACGGGCGGTCCTTCAGCAGCGGCAGATCCAGTTCGCCGAAGAATTCCTTCACGTCGAACTGTCCCCGGGTCGGAAGCAGCTGATTGCTGAATGTCAGGCCCTGCTGCTCGAGCATGTCGGGCGTGAAGCGAGACATCTCCTTGCGGTATTCGGCGCCCACCGCATAGCCCACCGGGCCGCCCGGCAGGCTGAACAGGTGCCGGAGATCGCCGCTGATCGAACCCGAAACGACATGCTGGGTGATGAGCGAATGCTCGGTGGTGTTGGCGTGGATGAAATCGAGGCCGGACTGGAGGCTGTTCCCCTCACCGAACAGGTTGATCGGCTGGCACTGGCCCGGCGCGAAGGTGGTCGGCGACTGCACCGAGCGGCTGGATGAATAGGGCTGGTCCGGCTCCCAGTTCGGATCGAGATTCACCCGGCAGGTGATCTGGTTGTTGGCCGGATTGCGCACCGCGTCGATCGCCGCGAAGAAGCGGTCGTTATAGATGTCGTTGACGAAGCGATTGGTGACGCTCGTCTGTCCGAAGACATACGAAACCTCATAGTGCATGCTGTCGGACAGGTCGCCCTTGGCGCCGATCACCGAGCGGTAAGTCTCGCGCTTGATGTTCTCGCCACGCTGTCCAAGGTCGAAATTGTCACGGGTGACGAGAACGCCGCCCAGTTCCGGGTCAATCGCGCTGCGGATCGCGGCTGGAATGTATGGATTGTCCTGCGGGATGAACAGGTAATAGTCGTATGTAGGCTGGCTGAGCGAATAGGACCTAGTGTTCGCGTATTTGCCTTCGGCGAATAGCTGGAGTTTGTCTGACACGTCGTAATGCGCCATCAGGTTGACGACGTGGCGCTGCACTTTCGGCAACAGGTCGTTACCATAGTCGGAGACCAGCGTGTCGTCGCTGTTGCGGGAATAGCCGCCGGGGATTGAGGTGCCGTTGTTGTAAACCGCGCCGGTGCCGGTGAAATCGGGTACGCCATCGAAATCGACGTCAACCGCGCCGACGCGCGAGGTTCCCTCGTAACGCAGGCCGCTTTGCGGGATTATATAATAGGATCCCGCCTGGCCGGCGACATAATCGGGGTTGCGCGCGAAAGCCACGCGATTCAGCCCGGTCAGCTCGGTCCGGTTCTTCGTTTGCAGGCGATCGTTGTCGCCATATTCGTAAGCGAGCGTGATATTGCCGCGTCCATCGGCGAAATTATGGCCGGCGGTGATGGCGAAGAGGCGCTGCCCCGCATCGCCATATTTGCTGATATTGGCCTGGGCACGCGCCGTGATACCCTCGAAATTCTTCTTCATCACGAAGTTGACGACGCCGGTGACGCCGTCCGCGCCGTAGATTGCCGAAGCGCCGCCGGTGAGCACGTCGATACGCTCGATCAGATCCTCGGGGATCGAGTTGATATCAACCGCCTGCGTCCCGTCGAGGCTGGCGACGTGGCGTCGCCCGTCGACCAGCACCAGCGTTCGTTCCGTGCCGAGATTGCGGAGGTTGAGCAGGTTGAGGCCGGTGGCGCCGATTCCGGCGCGATCGCCGGAATTGTCGCGCGAGGTTGAGGAGCCGGCGAGCGCGGGGAGGCCGGTGAGGAAATCGGTGACGTTCGTCGTGCCGGCCTGCTGCAACTGCTGCGCGCCGAACGAAATGATCGGGCTGGCGGTCTCGTAGTCCGGGCGCCGGATGCGCGAGCCGGTGACGACAACGTCCTCGACCGGCTGCGAGGCGGCGGCTTCGGTGGTGTCCGGATTGGTCTGGGCGAAAACGGCGGTGGGCGCGAACGCCAGCGCCGACACGGCGAGGTTCAGCGCCGCCTTGCGTGCCTTGATCGTACTCATCATACTAAATCCCTTTTTCGGACTTTTGTCCTTCTGCGCGGCAGTCTTTGTAAAATTCGCCGTAACGCAAGCAAAAGGCGCCATTTTACCTGAAATGGCGCGCGCGCTGTTGCAATCCCGACACAGGGAGAGGGGCAGTGTTTTTCGGACAAGTAACTGGATAACAGCAAAAAAAGCCCCGGCATCGCTGCCCGGGGCTTCTTCATTTCGGTTTTGATCGGGCGTCAGCGATCAGTCGCGGTCGCCGGTCAGGAAGGCGGGGGCGAAATCCGGCGCGGGGCCGTCTTCCTTGCCGCCTTCGCTGCGCTCACGGCGCGGACCACGATCGCGGCGGGGGCCACGGTCGCCACGGTCGCCGCCGCGGTCACCACGCTCGCCGCCGCGGCCGCCACGGTCGCCGCCGTCACGGCGCGGGCCGCGATCACCACGATCGCCGCGCGGCTCGCGCGCCGGGCGGGTGTCCTCCAGCTCGGCGCCGGTCTCCTGATCGACGACACGCATCGACAGGCGGACCTTGCCGCGCTGGTCGATCTCCAGCACCTTGACCTTGACCTCCTGGCCTTCCTTCAGAACGTCGGAGACCTTCTCGACCCGCTCGTTGCGGATCTCGGAGACGTGGACGAGGCCGTCCTTGCCGCCCATGAAGTTCACGAACGCGCCGAAATCGACGAGGTTGACCACCTTGCCGTTGTAGATCTTGCCGACCTCCGGCTCCTCGACGATGCCCTTGATCCAGTTCATCGCCGCCTCGATCTGCGCGCCGTCCGACGAGCTGATCTTGATGACGCCCTCATCGTCGATGTCGACCTTCGCGCCGGTGGTGGCGACGATCTCGCGGATCACCTTGCCGCCGGTGCCGATCACGTCGCGGATCTTCGACTTGTCGATCGTCATCGTCTCGATGCGCGGGGCGTGGGCGGAAAGCTCGGTGCGGGTCTCGCCCAGCGCCTTGTTCATCTCGCCCAGGATATGCGCGCGGCCTTCCTTGGCCTGCGCCAGCGCGGCCTCGAAGATCTCCTTGGTGATGCCTGCGATCTTGATGTCCATCTGCATCGTGGTGATGCCTTCGGACGTGCCAGCCACCTTGAAGTCCATGTCGCCGAGGTGATCCTCGTCGCCCAGGATGTCGGACAGGATCGCGAAATCCTTGCCCTCCAGGATCAGGCCCATCGCGATGCCGGAGACCGGGCGCTTCAGCGGCACGCCGGCGTCCATCAGGCTCAAGGAGCCGCCGCACACCGTCGCCATCGAGGAGGAGCCGTTCGACTCCGTGATGTCGCTGGTGACGCGGATCGTATAGGGGAACTCCTCCTTCGTCGGCAGCACCGGATGCAGCGCGCGCCACGCCAGCTTGCCGTGGCCGACCTCGCGACGCCCCGGCGCGCCGAAGCGGCCAACCTCGCCGACCGAATAGGGCGGGAAGTTATAGTGCAGCATGAAATGCTGGTAGGAGAGGCCGTTCAGCCCGTCGATCATCTGCTCCGCGTCGCGGGTGCCGAGCGTGGTGGTGGCGATCGTCTGCGTCTCGCCGCGCGTGAACAGGGCGGAGCCGTGCGCGCGCGGCAGGAAGTGCACCTCCGCCTCGATCGGGCGGACCTGCGTGGTGGTGCGGCCGTCGATGCGGCGGCCGTCCTTCAGGATCGCGGTGCGGACGATATCCGCCTCCAGCTTCTTCACCAGCTTGGCGGCGACAAGCTGCTCCTGCGCGGGCTTGTCGGCCATGGCGGCCTTCGCCTTGCTGCGCGCCTCGCCCAGCGCGGTCTGGCGGGCCTGCTTGTCGGTGAGCTTGTAGGCGGCGGTGATGTCCTTGCCGATCAACTTCTTCAGATCGGCCTTCAGCGCCTTCTGGCCGTCGTTGGCGGGAAGCTCCCACGGCTCCTTGGCGGCCTTCTCGGCGAGGTCGATGATCGCGTCGATGACCTGCTGGCACGCCTTGTGCGCGAACAGCACTGCGCCGAGCATCACTTCCTCCGAAAGCTCCTTGGCTTCGGATTCGACCATCATCACCGCGTCATGCGTGGCGGCGACGACCAGATCCAGCTCGCCCTCTGCGATCTCGGCGTCGGTCGGGTTGAGCTGATATTCGCCGTCCTTGTAGCCGACGCGGGCGGCGCCGATCGGGCCCATGAAGGGCACGCCCGAGATGGTGAGCGCGGCGGACGCGGCGACCATCGCCAGGATGTCCGGCTCGTTCTCGCCGTCATAGGAGAGCACCTGCGCGATGCAGTTGATCTCGTTGTAGAAGCCCTCCGGGAACAGCGGGCGGACCGGGCGGTCGATCAGGCGGCTGACGAGCGTCTCACGCTCGGTCGCGCCGCGCTCGCGCTTGAAGAAGCCGCCCGGGATGCGCCCGGCGGACGAGAACTTTTCCTGATAGTGAACGGTGAGCGGGAAGAAATCCTGCCCTTCCTTCACATTCTTGGCGGCGGTGACGGCGCACAGCACGACCGTTTCGCCGAGCGTCGCGATCACCGCGCCGTCGGCCTGGCGGGCAACCTTGCCCGTTTCGAGCGTGAGGGTCTTTCCGCCCCACTCGATGCTTACCTTCTGGGTATTGAACATTGCGTTTCCTTCACTCCCGTCGCCCGATGCGACGGGGGCCTCTTTGCAGGCTGTCCGGCCTGCGCGGCGCGAGGCGAGATTTCGCCTCATGCCGATCCGCCGGATTGCGGATCGACGAATACGAGAAGGGCGCCGCGAGGGCGCCCTTCGTGTCACTTGCGAAGACCGAGCTTCGCGATGAGGGCGAGGTAGCGATCCCCGTCCTTCTTGCGGAGATAGTCGAGCAGCGAGCGGCGCTGGTTGACCATCATCAGCAGGCCGCGGCGGGAATGATTGTCCTTCGCATGGCCCTTGAAATGCTCGGTCAGGTTGCGGATGCGCTCCGTGAGGATCGCGACCTGCACCTCGGGAGAGCCGGTGTCGCCTTCCTGGCGGGCATGCTCCTTGATGAGTTCCTGACGGCGAACAGCGGTAATCGACATAGAATTTCAGTCCTTCGACATCACATCACAGGTTGAAGCCGCGGACGACGCGGACCTCATGGTCCGCCACATCGACCAGCGCCACCGGCACATCGTCCAGCAGCGCGAGGCAAAGGCCATCCCCGGCGGCGATCCCGGCCAGAACGCGCCCCTGGCGGAGCGCCCCTGCCTGGTCGGGAGAGAGGGAGAGAGCCGGGATGTCGTCCAGCGCCGCCCTCAATGGCAGGAGAGATTGTTCAAGCGCGCGCCCTTGGCCCAATTCGGCCAGTTTGTCCAGCGATATCGCTTGGGACAGACCGAACGGCCCTGCCTTGACGCGCCTGAGATAGGTGACGTGGCCCAATGTGCCAAGCGCCCGCGCGATATCGCGCGCGAGGCTGCGGATATAGGTGCCCTTGGAGACGTTCGCCGTGAGGGTGATCTCCTCCAGCGGGCCGTCCGGCGAGGCGTGGGGAGTGAGCGCGTGGATCACCACGTCGCGGCTCCTGAGCGTCACCTCCTCGCCGGCGCGGGCGAGGTCATAGGCGCGCTGGCCGTCCACCTTCAGCGCGGAATAGGCCGGCGGCACTTGCGCGATCGGGCCGGTGAAGCGCGGCAGCACCGCCTTCACCTGCGCGGCGGTAGGGCGGCCGGGGTTGGTGGCGATCACCGGGCCTTCCGCGTCGAGCGTGTCGGTCTCCTCGCCGAAGCGGATCGTGAAGTCGTAGATCTTGTCGCTGTCGAGCATCCGCCCGGCGAGCTTGGTCGCCTCGCCCAGCGCGATCGGCAGCACGCCCGACGCGAGCGGATCGAGCGTGCCGCCGTGCCCCACCTTCGCCTTGCCGTAGCCGCCCGCGCGCAGCGCCCGCTTCACCGCGCTCACCACCTGCGTCGAGCCGAGGCCGAGCGGCTTGTCGATAACGATCCAGCCGTTCACGCGAACAGGTTCGCGAAACGCAGATAGGCGTGGAGCAGCGCGTCGGCGGGCGGGCCGACGATATGCTGCATGATGCTCGCCCTGGGGAAGATCATCGGCAGCACCACCAGCAGCAGGATCAGCAGCGGAAAGCCGAACCGCGCCAGCTTCGCCCATTGCGCGGCGAGCGGACGGGGCAGCACGCCCTCCACGACATGCCCGCCGTCGAAGGGCGGGATCGGCAGCAGGTTGAACACCGCGAGGAAGATGTTGATCATCAGGAAGTTGACGAGGTTCGCCCAGACGAAGCCGGCCACGCCCTGCGGCGGCCCGCTGCCGAGCGCGCTGCCCGAGATCACGCCGACCGCCACCGCCGTCACGGCGGCGAGCAGCAGGTTCATCCCCGGCCCGGCGAGCGCCACCGCCACCATCCCCCAGCGCGGGTTGCGCAGCCGCGTCGCGTCGATCGGCACCGGCTTGGCCCAGCCGAACACCGGCGCCCTGGCGAGCGCGAGGATCAGCGGCAGCACCACCGTGCCGATCGGATCGACATGGCGCAGCGGATTGAAGCTCAGCCGCCGTTGCTCATGCGCGGTCGGATCGCCGAGCGCGCGCGCCATCAGCCCGTGCGCCACCTCGTGGAACACGATCGCGACCACCAGCGGGATGATCCACACCGCCGCGGCATAGAAGACGTTGTCGGGGTTCATGGCGCGTGATCTAGGGGCCAAATTCAATCTGGACAACGCCGTGATCGCCCGGAGAACCCCGCTAGTCTGCGTCGCTTGCTTGCGCGTAGCTTCAGCTACGCGACTGCGCCACGCTTCTTGCCAGCGGGCCTCTCCGGGCGATCACGATGGATAGGGGAGGGGCCTATCGCCGCGCTTCCGCCATCGCCTCCACGAAATGCCGCCGGCACAGCGCGATATAGCGGTCGTTGCCGCCGATCTCGGTCTGGCGGCCTTCCGCCACCGCGCGGCCATCCGCATCGACGCGCAGGTTCATCGTCGCCTTGCGCCCGCAGGCGCAGACCGACTTGATCTCGATCAGCGCATCGGCCAGCGCCAGCAGCCGCGCCGATCCCTCGAACAGCGCGCCACGGAAATCGGTGCGCAGGCCATAGGCGAGCACCGGGATGCCGTGCGCGTCTGCTAGATGCGCGAGCTGATCGACCTGCGCGGCGGTGAGGAACTGCGCCTCGTCCACCAGTACGCAGGCCAGCGGCCCGGCGGCGTGCCGCTCCAGCGCGAGGCCGGCGATGTCGGTCGTCGTGTCGAACATCGTCGCGGGGGCGGCGAGGCCGATCCGCGACGAGATCGTCCCGGCGGTGAAGCGATCGTCCACGGCGGCGGTGAACAGCATCGTCGCCATGCCGCGCTCGCGATAGTTGAAATCGGCCTGCAGCAGCGTGGTCGATTTCCCCGCGTTCATGCTGGCATAGTAGAAATAGAGCTTGGCCACTCCCCGCCGCCCCGGTTCAGTCCAGGTCGCGCGCGACGCCCGGCGCGCGGAGCAGTGCGTCGATATGGCTGCCCTCGTCGAAACTCTCGTCGGCGAGGAACTTCAGCTTCGCGGCATATTTCATGTTCACCCGCCGCGCGACCTCGCGCTGGAGGAAGGCGGTGTGAATGCGCAGCGCCTTCAGCACCGCTTCCTCGTCCTTGCCGAGCAGCGGCTTCACGAACACGGTGGCATGGCGCAGGTCCGGCGACATGCGTACCTCGGTGATCGAGACGAGATGCGAGGCGAGCGTGTCGTCATGCACGTCGCCGCGTTGCAGGATTTCGGACAGCACATGCCGCACCTGCTCGCCGACCCTCAGGGTGCGGACCGAACGGTCTCCGGCAGTGTCATTCGCTCGCGGCATCTTCGTTCCCGGTGTAGAAGGTCAGGCGGTTTCCCGCCGGGTCGGCGACGGTGATTTCCAGCGATCCCCACGGCGTCCGCTGCGGCGCGCCCGGCCGCGCATTGCCGAACTCTTTCGCACGCAGCCCGGCGGCATAGCCGGTCACGTCATCGACCGGGATGCGCAGCGCCGCACCGGGGCAGCCGTCGCCATAATGTTCGGACAGGTGCAGCACGCAATCGCCCTTGCGCACGCCCATGTAGAGCGGAGTCCCCGGCTCGAAGCGATGCTCGAACACCAGCTCGAAGCCGAGGAAATCCAGATAGAACGCCTTCGCCCGCGCCTCGTCGAAGCTGCGCAGGATCGGGGTAGGCGCGCCGAACATGGCGAGCGGGCCGCCGTTACAGCGTCCGCTCGCGCAGCTCGACCTCGAAGGTTTCGAGGTAGTCGCCCGGCTTGATGTCCGTGAAGTTCTGCGTGAACGTCACGCCGCACTCCAGCCCCGCGCGCACTTCCGCCACATCGTCCTTGAAGCGGCGCAGCGACGCGATCTCGCCATTGTAGATGATGACGTCGTTGCGCGTGATGCGCGCCTTGAGCGCCTTGCGGATCGCGCCCTCGACCACGAGCAGACCGGCGGCCTTGCCGTGCTTGCCGGCGGAGAACACCTCGCGGATTTCCGCGCGGCCGACCACCGTCTCGAACGCCTCGGGGCCGAGCTCGCCCGCCATGCCGGCGCGGATCTCGTCGATCAGGTCGTAGATGACGTCGTAATATTTGAGCGCCACGTGATGCCGCTCGGCGATCTCCCGCGCCTTGGCGTTGGCGCGGACGTGGAAGCCGATGATCGGCGCGCCGGAGGCGGCCGCGACGTTCACGTCGCTCTCCGTGATGCCGCCGACGCCCGAATGCAGGATGCGCACCCTGATGTCGTCGGTCGACAGCTTGTTGAGGCTGGCGACGATCGCTTCCACCGTGCCCTGCGTATCGGCCTTGACCACCAGCGGATATTCGATCGCCTGATTGGCCTTGAGCGCGGAGAACATGCTCTCCAGGCTCGCCGGTGCCGCCGTGGTGCGCTTCTGGGTGAGCACGCCCTGACGATATTCCGCCACCTCGCGGGCGCGGGATTCGTTCTCCACCACCTGCAACTGGTCGCCCGCCGACGGCGTGCCGGAAATGCCCAGCACCTCGACCGGCATCGACGGCTCCGCCTTCTTGAGCTGGCGGCCCTTGTCGTCGACCAGCGCGCGGACCTTGCCGCTCTCCGCGCCGACCACGAACACGTCGCCCACCTTGAGCGTGCCGCGCGTGACCAGCACGGTCGCGACCGGGCCGCGGCCCTTGTCCAGCTTCGCCTCCAGCACGATGCCCTCGGCGTCGCGGTCCGGGTTGGCCTTCAGCTCCATCAACTCGGCCTGGAGCTGGATCTTCTCGATCAGCTCGTCGAGGCCGGTCTTCTTGAGCGCGGAGACCTCCACGTCCTGCACTTCGCCGCCCATCTGCTCGACGACCACCTCATGCTCCAGCAGGCGCTCGCGCACGCGCTGGGGGTTGGCCTCGTGCTTGTCGATCTTGTTGATCGCCACGATCATCGGCTTGCCGGCCGCCTTGGTATGGTTGATCGCCTCGATCGTCTGCGGCATCAGCCCGTCGTCGGCGGCGACCACCAGCACCACGATGTCCGTCACGTCCGCGCCGCGCGCGCGCATCGCGGTGAACGCCTCGTGGCCCGGCGTGTCGAGGAAGGTGATCTTCGACTTGTCCTTCAGCGTCACCTGATAGGCGCCGATATGCTGGGTGATGCCGCCGGCCTCGCCCTTCACCACGTCGGTGCCGCGCAGCGCGTCGAGCAGGCTGGTCTTGCCGTGGTCGACATGGCCCATGATCGTCACCACCGGCGGACGCGGCTTCAGATCGGTCGCCTCATCCGGCGCGGCATCGCCCTGAAGATCGATATCCGAATCCGAGACGCGGACGATGTTATGCCCGAACTCGGTGACGAGCAGCTCGGCCGTGTCCTGGTCGATCGTCTGGTTGACGGTGACGGGCATGCCCATCTTGAACAGCGCCTTCACGAGGTCGGCGCCCTTCTCGGCCATGCGGTTGGCGAGTTCCTGGACGGTGATCGCCTCCGGCACCTGCACGTCGCGATACTGCTTCGCCTGCGGCTCGCGCGAGCCGCCGAACTGGGTGCGGCGCTCCTTCTCGCGCGCACGCTTCAGGGCGGCGAGGCTGCGCGCGCGCGCGCCTTCCTCGCTCAGCGCGCGGTTGACGGTGAGCTTGCCGCCGCGCCGCTCGTCGCCCTTGCGGTCGCGCTGCTGCGGGCGCGCAGGGGGCGCGTTGCGCGGCGTCGCCTGACCCGAAGGCAGGCTGCGCTGCTGCTGGACGCCGCCCGAAGGTGCGGATGCAGATGCGGATGCGGCGGCGGGAGTTGCGGGCCTGGCCGCTTCGGGCTTCGGCTTGGGCTGCGGCTTCGGAATCTCGGGGCGGACCACCGGCGAGAAGCGGCGCGGCGCCGGCAGCGACGGATCGCGGCCAAGCTCCACCACCGGCGGCGCTGGCTGGGGAGCCGGCGGCGCGACCGGCGCGGGCTTCGCGGCGGGCGCTTCGGCGGCGACCGGCGCGGGTTGTTCCGGCTCGGCGGCCTTGACCGCTTCCGGCTGCGGTTCCGGGGCAGGAGCGGGTTCAGGCTCCGGCGTTGCGGCGGGTTGCGCGGCGGCCCTGGTTTCGGCCTCGCGCTTCTCCTCGGCGCGGCGCGCCTCTTCCTCGGCGGCGCGATGACGCTCCGCTTCCTCGCGGCGGCGCTGGTCCTCCAGCGCGTGCATCCGCTGCTCCTCGGCCTCGCGCAGCAGGCGGGCCTGACGCTCCTGCGGCGTCTCGCCGGCCGGCGCGCGCGGCGCGGCCTGACGCGCCGGCTCCGGCGCGGGCTGGGCAGGGGCGGGCGGCGGCGCCGCCTGGGTCACTTCTGGTGCCGGAGCGCCGCCGGGGCCGAGCACGCGGCGGCGCTTCACCTCGACCACCACCGTGTTCGAACGGCCGTGGCTGAAGCTCTGCTTCACCTTGCCGGTCTCGACCGTGCGCTTCAGCCCCAAAGGCGCGCGCATGCCAAGTTTCGGCTTGTCGTTGTCGGTCTCGCTCACTCAAATTCCTCGTCGCGTCGTCACGGCCGGTTGCCCGGATGGTCCGGGCGGCGATGCGCCTTGCGAGGCCGTTTCGCAAGGCATCGAATTCAGTTCAGGGCCGATAAAGTGCAGCCAGCGATCGAGCGCATCGCCCAGTCGCCCGGCCGCCAGACGGTCGGTGACGCCGATATGTACCACGTTCTCGCGGCCCAGCGCCATCGACAATATGGGACGATTCAGCGGCAACGCCAACCCCTTGAGGTCGCTTCCCTCGCGGCCGGAGCCGACGCGCCAGGCCTGCGCCAGCTTTCCGCGCCCGTCCTCGCCGGCGTCGGCGGCATGATAGAGCGCGTGGAGCTGCCCCGCGCGCGCGGCCGCCTCGATCCGCTCCGCGCCGGTCAGCAAGGTGCCGGCGCGCGCCTCCAGCCCCAGCCGGTCGAGCGCGTTGCGCTCCAGCGCGGCGGCGACCAGCGCGGGCAGGTCGTCGGGGACGATGAAGTCGTTGGTCCTGAACGCCCGCGCCAGCGCGCCGCGCAGCTTGCCCTTTGGCCCGGCGGCGGCTTCCAGTTCGGCGCGCGTCACGCCGATCCACGCGCCGCGCCCCGGCGCCTTGGCGCGCACGTCGGGCAGCACGCGGCCGTCCGGCGACAGCGCCAGCCGCACGAGCGTGTCGCGCGGGCCATGCTCGCGGCCGAGGATGCAGGTGCGGACGGGGGCCTTTACGGTCTCATTGCGAGGGTGCCGCATGAGCGTCTCCCTCGGGCTTGCGGTCGGCGATCAGGATGCCGGCCGCGCCATAATTCTCCGGCGAGACTTCCTCGATCACGACCTGCACCGCCGCCGGGCTCTTGCCCAGCCGCGCGACGAGCGAGGCGGTGACGTCGGCCACCAGCCCCGCCTTCTGCTCCTTCGATGCGGAGCCTGCCAGCCGGATCGAGACGAAGGGCATCAGGCTTCCGATTCCTCCGAAGCCTGCGCGCCCGCATCCTCGTCCTCGTCCTCGAACCAGTGGGCGCGGGCGGCCATGATGATCTCGTTGCCCTGCTCCTCGCTGAGGCCGTATTCGGCGAGCACGCCGCCCTTGTTCTCGGGGCGCTTCGGCGCGTCCTCGTTGCGGCGGCGCGGCTCGGCGCGGCGCTTCTCGACCAGTTCGTCGGTGGCGAGGTCGGCGAGGTCGTCGAGCGTCTTGATCCCCGCCTTGCCGAGCGTGACAAGCATCGCCTCGGTCAGATAGGGCAGGTCCGCCAGCGCATCCTCGACACCGAGCGCGCGGCGCTCCTCGCGCGCGGCGGCCTCGCGGCGCTCCAGCGCTTCCTGCGCGCGGCTCTGCAATTCCTGCGCGAGATCCTCGTCGAAGCCCTCGATGCCGGCCAGCTCGTCCAGCTCGACGTAAGCGACTTCCTCCAGCTCGCTGAAGCCCTCGGCCACCAGCAGCTGCGCGAGCGTCTCGTCCACGTCCAGCTCGTTCTGGAACAGCTCGGAATTGCGGACGAATTCCTGCTGGCGCTTCTCGCTGGCGTCGGTCTCGGTGAGGATGTCGATCGCCTTGGCGGTGAGCTGCGAGGCGAGGCGGACGTTCTGGCCGCGGCGGCCGATCGCCAGCGAAAGCTGGTCGTCGGGCACCACCACCTCGATGCGATCCTCCTCCTCGTCGATCAGCACGCGGCTGACGTTCGCCGGCTGGAGCGCGTTGACCACGAAGGTCGCGGTGTCGGGGGACCAGGGGATGATGTCGATCTTCTCGCCCTGCATCTCCTGCACCACCGCCTGCACGCGGCTGCCCTTCATGCCGACGCAGGCGCCGACCGGGTCGATGCTCGAATCGTGGCTGATGACGCCGATCTTGGCGCGGCTGCCCGGATCGCGCGCGGCGGCCTTGATCTCGATGATGCCGTCGTAGATTTCCGGCACTTCCTGCGCGAACAGCTTCTTCATGAAATCCGGGTGCGCGCGGCTGAGGAAGATCTGCGGCCCGCGATTCTCGCGCACCACCTTCAGGATCAGGCTGCGGATGCGGTCGTTCACGCGCACCACCTCGCGCGGGATCTGCGCGTCGCGGCGGATCACGCCCTCGGCGCGGCCGAGATCGACGACGATATGGCCGAACTCGACACGCTTGACGACGCCGGTGATGATCTCCCCGGCGCGGTCCTTGAACTCCTCATATTGACGCTCGCGCTCGGCGTCGCGGACCTTCTGGAAGATAGTCTGCTTGGCGGCCTGCGCCTGGATGCGGCCGAACTCGATCGGGGGCAGCGGATCGACGAGATAGTCGCCGACGGCCGCGCCGGGCTGCAGCTTCTGCGCGCCCTTCACGTCGACCTGCTTGTAGATGTCGTCGACCTGCTCGACCACCTCGACGACGCGCCACAGGCGCAGGTCGCCGTTGTTGGGATCGAGCTTGGCGCGGATGTCCATCTCCTGGCCGTAGCGGGTGCGCGCCGCGCGCTGGATCGCGTCCTCCATCGCCTCGATGACGATCGCCTTGTCGATCATCTTCTCGCTGGCGACGGAATTCGCGATCGCGATCAGCTCCGCCCGGTTGGCGGTGACGCCGGTGGCCATTAGTCGGTTTCCTCTGCTTCGATTTCTTCTTCCGCGCCCTCGGCGGAGAGCGGGACGGTTGCCTTGATGAGCTTGTCGGTCAGCACCAGCTTCGCGTCGAGCACGCCGCTGAAGGGGACGCGGGCGATCGTGCCGCTTTTCTGCTGGGCGATGACGATCGTCTCGCCTTCCACGCCGGAAAGCTCGCCCTTGAACTGCTTCTGCCCGTCGATCGGCGCATCGAGCACGATCCGCGCCTCATGCCCCGCCCAGTCGGCGAAATCCCTGAGCCGGGTGAGCGGCCGGTCGATGCCGGGGGAGGAGACCTCCAGCCGATAGGCGTCCTCGATCGGGTCCGTCTCGTCGAGCATGTCGGACAGGCGGCGCGACAGTTCGGCGCAATCGTCGATGGTGAGCTGGCGCGTGTCCGGGCGCTCGGCCATCACCTGTAACGTGCGCTCGTCGCCCTTGCCGAACAGCCGCACGCGCACGAGTTCGAAGCCCAGTGCGGTCGCCTCGGGCTCGATCAATCGGGTCAGTGCGGCGATATCCGCCATGGATGCTCCAGATATGGGTCGTTGCCGCCGCGAGGGCGAACCCCGCAGCCTCTTCATCTCGCGATGTAGAGAAAGCGAGGGCGATATATGACGAACCCGCGCGCGGCGCAAGCTGGCAACCGCGGGCGCTTTGTTGTGTTAAGCGACGTGACGATGATCGACGGGAGAGCTTTATGATTCGCCGCCATTCCTTCGCCCTTGCCCTGCTCGTCGGCACGGCCTGCTCGGCGCAGCAGCCCGCCGATCGGCAGGCTGCGGAGCGGGGGCCGCAAGGGCCGCAGCCGGCCGGGGCGAACAATCCGGTGTCGAAGGATTCGCCCGCCGAGCCGTCGATCAGGAACGTCCCCGCGACCACCGGCCACGCGAATCTGCCGCTCACCCCGCCGCCCTTCGCCGTGACCGAGATCGGCCGGTTCGATCAGCCGGTGGCGATCGCGATGCTGCCCGGCGGGGCGGCGCTGATCACCGAGAAGCCGGGGCACCTCAAGCTGCGCGCGGCGGACGGAAAGGTCGGCGATGTGGCGGGCGTGCCGGCGGTGCAGCTCAGCAGCCAGGGCGGCCTGCTCGGCGTCGCGCTCGCACCCGACTATGCGGCGAGCCACACGATCTACCTCAGCTATTCCGAGCCGCGCCCCAACGGCGGCTCCAGCCTCGCGCTGATGAAGGCCGTGCTCGACGGCGCGCGGCTCACCGGCCAGCGCGTCATCTGGCGCGCCGGATCGGACGGCCCCGGCGGGCAGTTCGGCGGCGCGATCACCTTCGCGCCGGACGGCAAGTCGCTGTTCCTCTCCTCCGGCGAGCGCCAGCGCTTCATGCCGGCGCAGGACCCGGAGCAGGCGCTCGGCAAGATCCTGCACCTGACGCTGGACGGGGCGGCATGGCGGGGCAATCCGCGCTACAAGGCCGGCGGCGTCCGCGCGCAGACCTGGACGCTGGGCCATCGCAACCCCTACGGCCTCGCCTTCACGCCCGACGGCCGCTTGTGGGAGGTGGAGATGGGGCCGAAGGGCGGCGACGAGCTGAACCTGATCCAGCCCGGCCGCAACTATGGCTGGCCGATCGTGTCGAACGGCGACAATTATTCCGGCGCGCCGATCCCCGATCATCCGTCGAAGCCCGAGTTCGCCGCGCCGAAATTGTGGTGGACGCCGACGATCTCGCCCGGCGGGCTGATCGTCTATTCGGGCGCGATGTTCCCGCAATATAAAGGCTCGCTGCTGATCGCGGGCATGTCCGGCAAGGCGCTGGTGCGGGTAACGCTGAACGGAGACAAGGCGACGCCCGCGAACCAGTGGGACATGGGCTTCCGCGTGCGCGGGCTGGCGCAGGCGGCGGACGGCGCGATCTGGCTGGTGGAGGACGGCGGACGCGGCGCGGAAGGGCGGCTGTTCCGCCTTTCGCGGAAATGAGCGGCCGGTCGCCGAAACGCGATTGACTCTCCACGCCGGCGCGGTCACAGCCTTGCGCGCATCGTGACCCGGGCAACCGGCAAGGCACGCGCGGGAGAGAGCCCCCGAACCCGTCCCTGGAGGATCGGGCAGGGGGCCGCCGAAGGAGCAACCGCCCCGGAATCTCTCAGGCAGAAGGACCGCGCGGGCCAAACGATACTCTGGAAAGCAGGCGCGCTTTCAGCGTGCCTCACCGAAGGGGTAAGTCCGGCGTCTCGGCGCCGGGAGAAGCTCTCAGGTTCCGTGACAGAGGGGGTGAACGGATCATCGCGGGGAGCGTTCCCGCGCCCTTCGCCCTTTCTACCGGAAGAAGCCCGATGAGCGACGACGATTTCGAGGAACCGCCGATCCAGACGCTGCCGCTCGATGCCTGGCATCGCGCGAAGGGCGGCCGCATGGTCGAGTTCGCCGGCTATCACATGCCTGTCCAGTATGAAGGCATCATGGCCGAGCATCTGTGGACGCGCGAATCCGCCGGCCTGTTCGACGTGAGCCACATGGGCCAGCTCACCTTCACCGGCGATGGCGTGGTCGCGGCGCTGGAGGCGCTGATGCCGGCCGATATCGCCGGCCTCGCCTTCAACCGCGCGCGCTATTCGCTGCTGCTCGACGCGGCGGGCGGCATCCTCGACGACCTGATGCTGACGCGGCAGGCGGACGACCGCATCTATATGGTCGTCAACGGCGCGACCAAATATGACGACATCGGCCATATCATCGAGCATCTGCCCGACGCGGTGACGCTCAACCTGATGGACGATCATGCGCTGCTCGCGGTGCAGGGGCCGAAGGCGGTCGGTGCGCTGGCGCGCATCGTTCCCGGCGTCGAGGCATTGGTGTTCATGCAGGCCGCGCCGTTCGAATGGCAGGGGCATGCGCTGTGGATCAGCCGCTCCGGCTATACCGGCGAGGACGGGTTCGAGATTTCGGTCCCGGCCGACGCCGCCGAGGCGCTGGCCGACGCGCTGGTCGCGCAGCCGGAGGTCAGGCCGATCGGCCTCGGCGCGCGCGATTCGCTGCGGCTGGAGGCGGGGCTGCCGCTCTACGGCCACGATCTGTCGCCCGAGACGACGCCGGTGATGGCCGATCTCGGCTTCGCCCTGTTCAAGCGCCGCCGTGAGGCGGGCGACTTCCCCGGCGCCGAGCGCATCCTGCTGGAGCGCGAGAACGGCCCGGCGGCGAAGCGCGTCGGCCTGCTGGTCGAGGGGCGCCAGCCGGTGCGCGAGGGAGCGTCGGTGCTCGATGCCGATGGCAGCGACGTGGGCAAGGTCACGTCGGGCGGCTTCGCGCCGACGGTCGGCGCGCCGATCGCGATGGCCTATGTGCCGCCCGCACTCGCCGTGCCGGGCACGCATATCCAGCTCACCCAGCGCGGCAAAGTCCACAACGCGACCGTGACGCCCATGCCTTTCGTTCCCCACCGTTACTTCCGAGGAGTGAAGTGAGATGAGCCGTTATTTCAGCGAAGACCATGAGTGGATCGACGTCGACGGTGAGGTCGGCACGGTCGGCATCACCGATTATGCGCAGGGCCAGCTCGGCGACATCGTGTTCGTCGAGGTGCCGGAGGAAGGCAAGGCGCTGTCGAAGAACGACGACGCCGCCGTGGTCGAGAGCGTGAAGGCGGCGAGCGACGTCTATGCGCCCGTCTCCGGCACGGTGGTCGAGGGCAATCCGGCGCTGGCCGACGAGCCGGGCCTGGTCAACACCGATCCGGAGGGCGAGGGCTGGTTCTTCAAGATCACCCTGTCCGACCCGTCCGAGCTGGACGGGTTGATGGACGAAAACGCTTATGAGGCGTTCGTCGCCAAGCTGTGATCCGGCGATGACCGTCTCCCCCGCCTCCGACTGGAGCCCCGAGGCTTACGCCGCCAACGCCGGTTTCGTGCCGGCGCTGGGGCAGCCGGTGGTCGCGCTGCTCGCGCCGCGCGCGGGGGAGCGAATCCTCGATGTCGGCTGCGGCGATGGCGTGCTGACCGCCGAAATCGCCGCGACCGGCGCGGAGGTGGTCGGGGTCGACGCCTCGCCCGCGATGATCGCGGCGGCGCGCGGGCGCGGGCTGGATGCGCGGGTGATGAGCGGCGAGGCGCTGGACTTCGCGGGCGAGTTCGATGCCGCCTTCTCCAATGCCGCGCTGCACTGGATGCGCGATGCCGATGCGGTGGCGCGCGGCGTGATGCGCGCGCTGAGGCCCGGCGCGCGCTTCGTCGGCGAGATGGGCGGCGGAGGAAATTGCGCCGCGCTGTGGGAGGGCATCGATGCGGAGCTTGCCGCGCGCGGCCATGCGATCCCGGACAGCGCGCGGCACTGGTATCCCTCCGTCGCGGCATTCACCCGCGTCTATGCCGACGCCGGCTTCACCGACATCGCCGCCACGCTGATCCCGCGCCCGACGCCGCTGCCCGGCGGCGTGAAGGGCTGGGTCGCCACCTTCATGACCGGCGCGTTCGATGCCGCCGGGATCGACCCCGCCGCGCAGCCCGCGATCGCCGAGGCGATCGAGGCGCGGCTCGCCGACCGGCTGCGCGGGCCGGACGGTGAGTGGATAGCCGATTATGTCCGCCTGCGCTTCACGATGAGAAAGCCCGACTGATGCGTTACCTGCCCCTCACCCAGCCCGACCGCGAGGCAATGCTCGCGGCGATCGGCGCGTCCGGGATCGACGACCTGTTCGTCGACGTGCCCGAATCCGTCCGCCTCGCCGGCCCGATCGCCGGCCTGCCCGGCCACGCCAGCGAACTGGCGGTCGAGCGCCACATGACGGCGCTGGCGCGCAGGAACATGGCGGCCGGCGACGGCCCGTTCTTCCTCGGCTGCGGCGCCTACCGCCACCATGTGCCGGCGAGCGTGGACCATATCATCCAGCGTGGCGAGTTCCTGACCGCCTATACGCCCTATCAGCCGGAGATCGCGCAGGGCACGCTGCAGATGCTGTTCGAGTTCCAGACGCAGGTCGCCCGCCTGCTCGGAACGGACGTGGCCAACGCCAGCATGTATGACGGCTCGACCGCCTGCTGGGAGGCGATCGGCATGGCGCGACGCATCACGAAGCGGGGCAAGGCGATCCTGTCCGGCGGGCTGCACCCGCATTACGTGTCGGTCGCGAAGACGATGGCGAAATACACCGGCGATGCGCTGGACTTGTCGCTGCCGGTGCTGACCGCCGAGAGCGATATCGACGCGCTGATCGCGAAGATCGACGGCGATACGTCGTGCGTCGTGGTGCAATATCCCGACATCCTCGGCCGCATCGCGGACCTGCGCCCGCTCGCCGACGCCTGCCATGCGCAGAAGGCGCTGCTGGTCGCGGTGGTGACGGAGCCGGTGGCGTTGGGCGCGATCCGCTCGCCGGGCGAGATGGACGCCGATATCGTGGTGGGCGAGGGTCAGTCGCTCGGCGTCGGCCTCCAGTTCGGCGGGCCTTACGTCGGCCTGTTCGGCTGCAAGGACAAATATGTCCGCCAGATGCCGGGGCGGCTGTGCGGCGAGACGGTGGATGCTGACGGCCGGCGCGGCTTCGTGCTGACGCTTTCCACGCGCGAGCAGCATATCCGGCGCGAGAAGGCGACCTCGAACATCTGCACCAATTCGGGGCTCTGCGCCTTGGCCTTCTCGATCCACATGACCTTGCTGGGCGAGGCGGGCCTGCGCGCGCTGGCGGCGACCAACCACGCCGGCGCGGTGGTCGCGGCGGAGCGGCTGGCGAAGGTGCCGGGCGTGCGGCTGGTGAACGACACCTTCTTCAACGAGTTCACGCTCGATCTCGGCAAGGAGGCGCGCCCGATCGTCCGCGCGCTGGCGGAGAAGGGCGTGCTGGCCGGCGTGTCGCTCGGCCGGCTCTATCCGGGCGTCGAGAGTCTCGCCAACGGGCTGGTCGTCGCGGTGACGGAGACGACCACGCCGGAGGATGTCGAGACACTCGCCAACGCGATCGAGGAGGTGCTGGCATGACCGCGATCAACCAGAGCGGCTGGCGTCCCACGACGCCCGCGCAGGGCGGCAACGCAGCTCCCACCTTCACCGGCAACAAGGCGTTGATGCTGGAGGAGCCGCTGATCTTCGAGATCGGCGGCAGCGAGACGAGCGGGGTGGAGATCGCCCCGCCCGCCACCAATGTGAACCGCCTCGGCGGCCTCGCGCGCTCCGCGCCGATCGGCCTGCCGGGCCTCAGCGAGCCGGAGACGGTGCGGCACTACACCCGCCTCAGCCGGCAGAATTACGCGATCGACCTCGGGCTGTTCCCGCTCGGCTCGTGCACGATGAAGCACAATCCGCGCCTCAACGAGAAGATGGCGCGGCTGCCGGGCTTCGCGGATGTCCACCCGCTCCAGCCGATCGACACGGTGCAGGGCGCGCTGGAGGTGATCCAGCAACTCGCGCACTGGCTGGTGACGCTGACGGGGATGCACTCGGTCGCGATGAGCCCGAAGGCGGGCGCGCATGGCGAGCTGTGCGGCATCCTCGCGATCAAGGCGGCGCTGGAGAAGCGCGGCGAGGGGCATCGCAAGGTGATCCTCGTCCCCGAGAGCGCGCACGGCACCAACCCCGCCACCGCCGCCTTCGCCGGCTTCTCGGTGGAGGACATCCCCGCCGACGCCGACGGCCGCGTCGATACGGCGGCGCTGAAGGCCCGGCTGGGGCCGGACGTGGCCGGGGTGATGATAACGAACCCCAACACCTGCGGCCTGTTCGAGCGCGACCTCAAGACGATCTCGGAAGCGGTTCACGCGGCCGGCGGCTACGTCTATTGCGACGGCGCGAACTTCAACGCGATCGTCGGCCGGGTGCGGCCGGGCGATCTCGGCGTCGATGCGATGCACATCAATTTGCACAAGACCTTTTCCACCCCGCATGGTGGCGGCGGGCCGGGGTCCGGGCCGGTGGTGTTCTCCGAGCGGCTCACCCCCTTCGCGCCGCTGCCGTTCGTCGAGAAGCAGGGCGATCACTTCGTCCTCGTCGAGGAGGAGACGGCGCAGGATCACCATGCCGACAGCTTCGGCCGGATGACCGCCTTCCACGGGCAGATGGGGATGTTCACCCGTGCGCTCACCTATATCCTCAGCCACGGCGCGGATGGGCTGCGGCAGGTGGCGGAGGATGCGGTGCTCAACGCCAATTATGTGCTGCGCTCGCTGGACGATGTGCTCGACGCGCCGTTCGCGGCGTCCGGGCCGTGCATGCACGAGGCGATCTTCTCCGACCGGGGCTTCGCGGAAGGCTTCTCCACGATCGACGTCGCCAAGGCGCTGATCGACGAGGGCTTCCACCCGATGACGATGTATTTCCCGCTCGTCGTCCACGGCGCGATGCTGGTCGAGCCGACCGAGACCGAGAGCAAGGCGACGCTCGATCAATTCATCGGCGCGCTGCGCTCGGTCGCGGAACGGGCGCGGGCGGGCGACGAGACGTTGCGCACCGCGCCGCATTTCGCGCCGCGCAGCCGGCTCGACGAGACGCTGGCGGCGCGCAAGCCGAAGCTCGTCTGGCAGGAGCCGGAAACGGCGGCGGTCGCCGCCGAATAGCATACCCACAATTCGGCGCCGGCCCGTTTCGGGCTGGCGCCGTAGCGCGCTTCGTGCCAACCCGTTCTTCTAAAAAGGAGGAGAGGGCAATGGCGTTGAGCACGCGCATCACGGAAATGCTGGGGATCGAGAAGCCGATCATCCAGGCGGCGATGGGCTGGATCGCGCGCGCGCAACTTTCCTCCGCCGTGTCGAACGCTGGCGGCATGGGGATCATCGAGACCTCGTCTGGCGAACTGGACGCGGTGCGCGAGGAAATCCTCAAGATGCGCCAGCTCACCGACAAGCCGTTCGGCGTGAACGTCGCGCAGGCCTTCGTCCGCGATCCCGACATCATCCGCTTCGTGATCGACCAGGGGGTGAAGTTCGTCACCACCTCCGCCGGTGATCCGATGAAATATACCGCGATGCTGAAGGACGCGGGGCTGACCGTGTTCCACGTCGTCCCCAATCTCGCGGGTGCATTGCGCGCGGTGGAGGCGGGGGTGGACGGCCTGATCGTCGAGGGCGGCGAGGGCGGCGGGTTCAAGAATCCGAAGGACGTCTCCACGATGGTATTGGTGCCGCAGGTGGTGGAGGCGGTCGACGTGCCCGTCGTCGCGGCCGGCGGGATCATGGATGGCAAGACGATGGCGGCCGCCTTCGCGCTCGGCGCGGAGGGCGTGCTGATGGGCACGCGCATCCTCTCCTCCGCCGAAAGCCCGGTGCACGAGAACTGGAAGCAGGCGATCCTCGACGCCGACGCGACCGATACCGTGTTCCTCAACCGCAAGGGGCCGGGGCCGGCGCTCCGCGCACTGCGCACCGCACGCTCGACGCGGATCGCGGCGGAGGGCTCGCCCAATATCTTCGGCGAGTTCGCCGACACACGGAAGGTCTATTTCGAGGGCGATCTGGAGGCGGGCATCGCGCTCACCGGGCAGGTCGCCGGACGCATCCATGAGGTGAAGCCGGTCGCGCAAATCCTGGACGAGACGATGCGCGAATATGCGGCGGTGGTGGCGGGCCTGCCGCGCGGCTGATTGCCGCGATCGCCGCTTAATCCCACCCCGCCAGTTCCGCCAGCCATGCCGCCGCCGTGCCGTCGCTGGGCGCGCGCCAGTCGCCGCGCGGGCTGAGCGCGCCGCCGGCAGATACCTTTGGCCCGTTGGGCAGCGCCGAACGCTTGAACTGACTGATGCGGAAGAAGCGGTGGAGGAATTTCTCCAGCCATGCCCGGATCGTGTCGAGATCATAGGCCACCCGCGCCGCTTCTGGCATACCCTCCGGCCAGCGCCCGGCCTCGGCGTCGCGCCACGCGTGCCAGGCGAGGAACAGGATCTTCGACGGGGCGAGGCCGTAGCGGATCACATGATGCGCGAAGAAATCGTTGAGCGCGTAAGGGCCGATCCGCGCCTCCGTGCTCTGGATCGCGCCGCCCGCATCGGCGGGCACCAGCTCCGGGCTGATCTCGGTGGCGAGGATCGCCTCCAGCACCGCGTCGGTCTCGGGGTCGTATTGGTCGGTCGCGATGCACCAGCGGATCAGGAACTGGATCAGCGTCTTGGGCACGCCGGCGTTGACGCCGTAATGGCTCATCTGGTCGCCGACGCCATAGGTGCACCAGCCGAGCGCCAGTTCCGACAGGTCGCCGGTGCCGACGACGATGCCGTCGCGCTGGTTGGCGAGGCGGAACAGGTAATCGGTGCGCAGCCCGGCCTGCACGTTCTCGAACGTTACGTCATAGGCCGGCTCGCCGTTCGCGAAGGGATGGCCGATATCCTCCAGCATCCGGCGCGCGGCGGGGCGGATGTCGATCTCCTCCGCCGTCACGTCGAGCGCGCGCATCAGCTTCCACGCGTTGCCCTTCGTGCCCTCGCTGGTGGCGAAGCCGGGCATGGTCACCCCGAGGATATCGGCGCGCGGCCGCCCGAGCCGGTCGAGCGCCTTGGCCGCGACGATCAGCGCGTGGGTGGAATCGAGCCCGCCGGAGACGCCGATCACCAGCCGCTTCGCGCCGGTCGCCTCCAGCCGTTTCGCCAGCGCCTCGACCTGGATGTTGAAGGCTTCGTAGCAATCCGCGTCGCGCTTCTCCGGCGTGTTCGGCACGAACGGGAAGCGGCGCAGCGCGCGGCGCAGGCCGACATCGGCGAAATCGGGCTGGTGCGCGAAGCCGACGCGGCGAAAGCGCGTTTCCGGATGGCCGGCGAGCGCGGCGGCGTCGTTGAACGTGCCGAAGCGGGTGCGCTCCTGCGTCAGCCGCTCGCAATCCACGTCGGCGACGCACAGTTCGGGATCGTGCCCGAACCGCGCCGATTCCGCGAGCAGTTCGCCAAGCTCGTGGATCGTGCCCTGTCCGTCCCATGCGAGGTCGGTGGTGCTTTCCCCCGGCCCGGCGGCGGCATAGACATAGGCGCAGAGCGCGCGCGCCGATTGCGCCGCCGACAGCATCGCCCGCTCGCGCGCCTTGCCGATCGTGATGTTCGAGGCGGAAAGGTTGCAGCACACCAGAGCCCCGGCCAGCGCGCCGAGCGTCGAGGGCGGGGTCGGCGCCCAATAATCCTCGCAGATCTCCGCGTGGAAGACGAAGTGCGGCAGGTCGCTCGCGGCGAAGATCAGGTCCGTGCCGAACGGCACCTCCTCGCCGCCGATCGCGATCGTCAGCCCGGCAAGGCCCGCGCCGGACGCGAACCAGCGCTTCTCGTAATATTCGCGGTAATTGGGCAGGAAGGTCTTGGGCACCACGCCCAGCACGCGCCCGCGCGCGATCGCCACCGCGCAATTGTACAGCCGCCCGTTACGCGCCAGCGCCGCGCCGACCAGCAGCACCGGCCTCAGGTCGCGCGTCGCTTCCGTCACCGCTTCCAGCGCGGCCAGCGTCGCCGCCTGCTGCGCGGATTGCAGGTGGAGGTCGTCGATCGCATAGGAGGTGAGGTTCAGCTCCGGAAAGACGACGAGATCGACCGCCTGATCGTGTGCGCTGTGCGCCAGCGCGATCGTCGCCTGTGCATTGGCGGCGGCGTCTCCGACCGAGGCGCGCGGGGTGGCCGCCGCGACGCGCAGCAGGCGATGGGCGTGGATTGAACGGAATGCCGGCTTCATCTCTCCCCGGTCTAACGTGCTTTGCACCTGCCCGCCAGTTCGGTGCTTTTCGCGATGGGTTGAAAGGGATAGTGAGGTTGTCGATGGACGACCCGTCGACAGACGTGCGCAGGGTTGCCCGGCAATTCGCCGGCGGCGGCGCATTGGGCGAGATGATGCTGGCGAAGGACTGGTCGTCGTCGCCGCTCGGCCCGATCGAGCATTGGCCGCCCGCGCTGGTGGGTGCGGTGGGGCTGATCCTTCCCGCCGCCGCCGAGATCGTGTTGTTCTGGGGGCCGGATTACGTCGCGCTCTACAACGATGCCTATGCGCCGACGATCGGCGACAAGCATCCCGCCGCGCTCGGCCGCCCGGCGCGCGAAGCATGGAGCGAATTGTGGGACGATCTGGAGCCGCTGCTCGCCCACGTCCGCGCCACCGGCGAGACGTTCCACGCGAAGGACCGCCCCTTCTACATCGAGCGCGCGGGCTACGGCGAGGAGGTGTTCTTCGACGTATCCTATTCCCCCGTTCGGGATGACGACGGCGCGATCGGCGGGGTGCTGTGCATCGTCTCCGAAACCACCGCGCAGGTGCGCGCGGCCCGCGCGCTGGCGGACGATCGCGCGCGGCTGGCGCAGATGTTCGAGGAGGCGCCCGGCTTCATCGTCGTGCTGCGCGGGCGGGACCATGTCGTAGAGCTGGCCAATCGCGCGTTCCGCGACCTGATCGGCGAGCGCGAGGGCGGCATCGTCGGGCGCGCCGCGCGCGACGTGCTGCCGGAGATCGCGACGCAGGGCTATCTGGAACGGCTCGATGCGGTGTGGGCGAGCGGCGAATCCTATCGCGAGAACGGCTCCGCGGCGCGATTGCGCCGCCGCCGGGACGCGGAGGCGGAGACCCGCTACGTCGATTTCCTGTTCCAGCCGCTGGTCGACGCCACCGGCGCGGTGACGGGCGTGTTCGTGCAGGGCACCGACGTCACCGACCGCCACCGCGCCGAGCGCGCGCTGGCGCTGAGCCGCGAATCGCTGGAGCTGGCGGCGGAAGCGGCGGGGATCGGCACCTGGGACATCCATTTGCCCGAGCGGCAAAGCCTGTGGTCCGACCGGGCCAAGGCGATCTACGGCTTCGCGCCCGATCATCCGATGACGCTGGACGATTATTACGCCCATCTCCATCCCGCCGACGAGGCGGCCGTCCGCGCCAGCCTGGAGGCGGCGGTGGACCCGGCGCGACGCGAGCCGCTCGACATCGAGTTCCGCGTCCGGCGGGCCGACGACGGCGAGTTGCGCTGGCTGGCGGCGACCGGGCGCGGCATCTTCGAGGGCGACCGCTGCGTCCGCGCGGCCGGCACGGTGATCGACATCACCCGCCGCCGGCAGGAGCGCGAGGCGCTGCGCGAGAGCGAGGCGCGCTTCCGCAACCTTTCGGATTCGCTGCCCGCGCTGGTCTGGCAGACCGACGAGAAGGGCGAGATCGTCTTCGCCAACCAGTTCTTCGAGACCTTCCTCGGCATATCCCCGGCGGAGATCGTCCGCGAAGGCTGGACGCGGCTCTACCTGCCGGAGGATCGTGCCGTGATGGCGGCGATCCGCGCGCAGGCGGATATCGAGCGCCGGCCGATGGGCGGCGACCTGCGCCTGCGGACCGCGCGCGGCGAATCGCGCTGGGTCCACACGGAGGCGCGGCCGCGCATCATCGACGGCAGCTATCGAGGCTATATCTGCTGCGCCGTCGACGTGAGCGAGGCGCATCTCGCGGGCGAAGCCTCCGAGCGCCGTGTCGCCGAGCGTACCCGCGAACTGACCGAGCAGATCGCCGAGCGTCAGCGGGTCGAGGCGGCGCTGCATCAGATGCAGCGGCTGGAGGCGGTGGGGCAGCTCACCTCCGGCGTGGCGCACGATTTCAACAACCTGCTCACCGTCGTGCTCGGCAATATCGCGATGCTGGAACGGACGCTGGGCGAGACGGCCGACGCGCGCGACCGGCAGCGGCTGGAGCATGTGCGCATGGCCGCCGAGCGTGGCGCGGCGCTGACCGCGCAGCTGCTCGCCTTCTCGCGCCGCCAGCGGCTCGAGGCGAAGGTGGTCGAGCTGAACCAGACGATCGCCGGGATGCGCGAACTGATGGAGAGCACGCTGGGCCGCGCGATCACCATCGACATGCGGCTGGCGGACGAATTGTGGCACGCGCTGGTCGATCCGACGCAGTTTGAACTGGTGGTGCTGAACCTCGCGATCAACGCGCGCGACGCGATGGGCACGGCCGGCGGCACGCTCACGCTCGCCACCGGCAATGTGGCGCTGGCTCGCTCCGCCTCGCCGGACGAGCCGCCGGCAGGCGATTATGTGGTCGTCTCCGTCTCAGACACCGGCGAGGGGATGAGCGCGGAGGTGCGCGCGCGCGTGTTCGAGCCGTTCTTCACCACCAAGGAGGTGGGCAAGGGATCGGGGCTGGGGCTGGCGCAGGTCTATGGCTTCGTCAAGCAATCGGGCGGCGGGATCGGGATCGAGACCGCGCCGGGCGAGGGGACGACGGTGAGCATCTACCTGCCGCGCGCCGCGGCGCCGCTTCATCCGGGCGCGAGCGAGCCGGCGGCGGCCGGGAGTTGCTCGATCATGGGGCGCACCGTGCTGGTGCTGGACGACGACGCGCACGTCCGCGCGGTGACGGCGCAGGAATTGCGCGACGCCGGCGCGCTGGTGATCGAGGCGGCGGACGGCCCGCGCGCGCTGGGCGTGGTGGAGCGCGACATGGTGCTCGACGCGGTGGTGGTCGATTTCGCGATGCCGGGGATGAACGGTGCGGAGTTCGCCGCGCAGGCGCGCGGCCTGCGGCCCGGCCTGCCGGTGCTGTTCGTCACCGGCTACGCCGACCTGCGCGCGCTGGCGCATGTCGGCGATGATGCGGTGATCCAGAAGCCCTATCCCAGCGGCGCCGTTTCCCGCCGGCTGGGCGAGATGCTGGCGGGATAGGGTCCGGACGTCAGCGCGGACAGGTCGAGGCGGCGGTCGCGTCGAGATCGAGGCAGCGCCCGTCGAGGCCGTTCACCTCCAGCCCCACCGTCGCGGCGAGCGTCGGCACGATATCGACCGTTTCGACCGACAACGGCTGTTCGAACCCGGCGATGCCCTTGCGCCAGAACAGGATCGGCACGCGGCGATCGTAATCCCACGGGCTGCCGTGCGTCTCGACATAGCCGGGGCCGGGCGCCGGGATCGGCGTGACGCGCGGCTTGAGCAGCAACAGGAAATCGCCCGACCGCTCCGGGTCATAGGAGGCGCGCGCGCGTTCCAGCAGCGTCCAGGTTTCCGGCGGCCCCTTGGGCATCGGCGTCGCGGCGATCTGCTCGCGGGTCGGCACCGCGGCGATCTGCGGCATCGCGGAATAGCGCTTCACCGCCGCCGCGATCACCGCCGCGCGTTTCGCGGCGGGCACGTCGCTGGAGACATAGACGTCGCCCTCGCCGCCGATCAGCACCGGGCCGGCGATGCCCAGTTCCTTGCCGATCGCCTCGCCCACCGTCTTGGGGGAGAGCGCAGGATCGACCCGCGTCTCCATCGGCATGGCATGTTCGCGCTGCCGTTCGGTCATGTCGTGCGCGCCGTGGTCGGCGGTCAGCACCACCTCGTAATCGACGCCCAGCCCGTCGAGCGCGTCGAAGAAGGTCTCCAGCGACAGGTCCAGCTCGTTCATCTGGATGCACATCTCGCTGCCCTGCGTGCCGTTGGCGTGGCCGACATAATCGGTCGCGGAAAGGCCGACGATCAGCAGGTCCGGCGCCGCGCCGGTGCCGAGCTTCATGTCGTGCGCGAGGCCATAGGCGATGCCGAGCACCGCGCTGTCGATCGCCGGCGACGCGCGGAACGCCTTCGCGTCGCCCGCCGCACGCTCGAACCGTCCGGTGCCGAGCGTCTGGCTGCCGACCTGGATCGGCCGCGCGATCGCCGCGCACCAGCCGGGCAGCGGCAGCGGCCCCTGCGGCCTGGCGATCAACTCCGCCACCGCCGTCCGCGCCCGCGCCACCGTCGGCGGCACCGCGCGCCCGGCATAGGAGGCGAAGGTCTTGCCGTCCCAGAACCACAATTCTTCGACCTTGTGGCCGCCCATCATGATCGCCGCGCGATCCTTGCCCGCGACCGACACGACGCGCGTGGCGGGATAGGCGGCCTTCATCATCTCGCCCAGCGTCGGCACCTTCAGGTGCAGGTCGGAGGCAGTGTAATTATTGTGGTCGCTGCCGGGAACGCGCTCGTCCTCCGCGCAATAGACCATCTTGTCAGGCCGGCCCGCCTTCTGGTCCAGCCAGTTGTTGGCGATGATCCCGGTATGCGCCGGGCGCATCCCCGTGAGGATCGTCGAATGGCCGGGGCAGGTCTCGGTCGCGGCGTGGCTCTGGTAGCCGGAGGGGAAGACGACGCCCTGCAACAGCCGCGCGAAGCCGCCGGTGAAGCGGTTGCGATATTGCGCGAACAGGTCGGCGGAGAACTGGTCGACCGAGATGGCGACGATCAGCTTCGGCGCGGCGCGCGGCCCCGCCGCCTCGGCGACCGGCGCGGCGGGCGCGGCCTGCTGCGCGAACGCCGGGGCGGTGAAGGCGGCAGCGATCAGGGCAATCGGCAGGGCGAGGGGAGCGGCGATCCGCACTTTCATCTTCGGTCCTTGGTGCAAAGCGTTGGCGGGCACGGTATGTCCGCGCCATGATGGCGAGGCAAGCATGGTTGGGGCGGTTATCGGCCCTTTTGGTCGGGCTGATGACGTTGCTCGCGCTGCCCGCCGCCGCCGCGCCGCATGTCGCGATGCGGCTGGTGGCGGAGACGGCGCGGCCGGCGGCGGGCGGCACGGTGACGCTCGCCTTCGACGCCGCGCCCGCGCCCGGCTGGCACGCTTATTGGCAGAACCCCGGCGACGCGGGCGTCGGCACACGGCTGGAATGGAAGCTGCCGGCCGGCGCGGCGGCGGGCGAGCTGCGCTATCCGGTGCCGCAGCGGCTGCTGATCGCCGGGCTGATGAACTATGTGTTCGAGCGGCCGTTCGCGATGCTGGTCGATCTCAAGGTGCCGGCCGGGCTGGCGGCGGGCGCGCGGCTGCCGATCACCGTGAAGGCGGACTATCTGGTCTGCACCGACGACCTGTGCGTGCCCGAGACGCAGACGCTGGAGGCAGTGTTGACGGTCGGCGATGGTGCACCCGATCCGGCGCTGCGTGCGCGGTTCGACGCGTGGCGGCGCGCGCTGCCGCAGCCGCTCGGCGCGACGGCGACATGGCAGGCGCGCGGCGGCGTCTTCCGGCTCGGCGTGCCCTTCCCGGCGGAGGCGTCGCTGGACCAGCCCTATTTCTATCCGGCCGCGAGCGGCGCGGTCGATTTCGCCGCCCCGCAGAAAGTGACGCGCGACGGCGACCGACTCGTGATCGAGACGAAGGCCGCCGCGAACCTCGCGCGCGGCCGGATCGAGGGCGTGCTGGCGACCGGCGACGGGCGCGGGCTGGCGATCATCGCGGAGCCGGGCAATGTCGCGCCCGCCGCCGGCGGGGAGGGGGCGTGGGGCGCGGCGCTCGCGGCCTTCGCCGGGGCGGTGCTCGGCGGCCTGTTGCTCAACATCATGCCCTGCGTCTTCCCGATCCTGAGCCTCAAGGCGCTGAGCCTCGCGCGCGCGGGCGAGACGGAGCGCGGCGCGCGGCGTGAGGCGGTGGCCTATGCGGCGGGGGTGATCCTCGTCTGTCTCGCGCTGGGCGGCACGTTGCTTGCGTTGCGGGCGGGTGGGGCGGCGGTCGGCTGGGCGTTCCAGTTGCAGGACCCGCGCGTGATCGGCGCGCTGCTGCTGCTCGTCGCCGGGATCGCGCTCAACCTCGCGGGGCTGTTCGAGCTGCCGGCGCCGCGCTTCGCGGGCCGCTCCGGCGCGACCGGCGCGTTCGCCACCGGCGCCCTTGCGGCGTTCGTTGCCACCCCCTGTACCGGCCCCTTCATGGGCGCTGCGCTGGGAGCGGCGCTGGTGCTGCCGACGGCGGCGGCGCTGATGGTGTTTGCCGGCCTCGGCTTCGGCATCGCATTGCCGTTCCTGCTGATCGGCTTCGTCCCCGCGCTACGGCGGCGGCTGCCGAAGCCGGGGGCGTGGATGGCGCGGGTGCGGCGTATCCTGTCGGTGCCGATGTTCCTCACCGCGCTCGCGCTCGGCTGGGTGCTGTGGCGGCAGGCGGGGAGCATCGGCTTGATGGTCGCGCTGATCGCGCTGGCGTTGTTGCTGGTCGGCCTGTGGCTGACCGGGCGGGCGCAGCACGCCGGGCGGGAGCGCGCGTGGTGGCCGGCGCTGATCGGCGTTCCGGCGGCGCTGGTCGCGGTGGCGTTGCTCCATTCCGGTGCCGCCGCACCCTCCGCCGCGATTGCGGGCGCGCAGCCGTTCAGCGAGGCGCGGCTCGCCGCGTTGCGCGCGGAGGGGCGGCCGGTGTTCGCCTATTTCACCGCCGACTGGTGCCTCACCTGCAAGGTCAACGAAAAGACCTCGATTGAGACGGAGAAGGTCGCGCGTGCGTTCCGGCACGGCAAGGTGGCGGTGCTGGTCGGCGACTGGACGGACGGCAACCCGGCGCTCGGCCGCTTCATCGAGGCGAACAACCGCGCCGGCGTGCCGCTCTACCTGTGGTACGCCCCCGGCGCGCCGGCCCCGCGCGTCCTGCCGCAATTGCTGACGCCGGACATGCTCGTGGCATTGCCCGGCAATGGCTCCTAGGCGAGGGCCGCCTCGTCCTCCGGCAGCAGCGCCCAGCCGCGCGGGCCGAGGATCTCCAGCGGGCGATAGCGCGTCTTGTATTCCATCCGCGCCGATCCCTTCACCCAATAGCCGAGATAGACATAGGGCAGGCCGGCGGTGCGTGCGCGCAGGATATGGTCGAGGATGATGAGGTTGCCCAGCCCCGGCCGATCCTCGCGGTCGGCGGCGAAGAAGCTGTAGATCATCGACAGCCCGTCCGCCTGCCGGTCGGTCAGGCAGGCGCCGATCAGCTTGCCCTGCGCGCCGTTCACCGAAGGTTCGCGATATTCGACGATCACCGAGTTGACCGGCGATTGCTCGATCATGTCGGCATAATCGGTGTCGTCCATCCCCGCCATGCCGCCGCCGGGATGACGCGCGGCGAGATAGCGGCGGAGGAGCTGGTACTGCTCGTCGGTCGCCCATGGGCGGCAGGCGGTCACTTCCAGATCGGCGTGGCGTCGGATCAGCTTGCGCTGTGTGCCGTTGGCCACGAAATCATGCGCCACGACGCGCACCGAGACGCAGGCCGAGCATCCCGCGCAGGACGGGCGATAGGCAACCGACTGGCTGCGCCGGAAGCCGATCCGGCCCAGCGCGTCGTTCAGCTCGTTGGCGTGCGGGCCGGAAAGCTCGGTGAATACCTTCCGCTCCTGCCGCCCCGGCAGATAGGGGCACGGCGCGGGGCTGGTCACGAAGAAGCGCGGAAAGCGAAATGGCGCCGTCACCGACGTTTATCCCCTGAGCCGGCGCGATGATCCGCGCCGTCCCCGAGGATATGCGACCTCGCCGCAATCGTGAAAAGGTCGTTAACCACGAATGGAGGTTAACGCGCCCGCCCGTGCCGTTCCAGAGGGAAGAGAGAGCCTCGCTTCAGGCGGGCTCGACCGGGTTCACCTCATATCCGCCGTCGCGCAGTGCCGCCATCAGCCGGTCGAGATGCCCGCGATCGCGCGCCTCGCATTCGATGTCGGCGATCAGGCCCTTCGCCGGCAGCGAGGTGAACACGCGCTGGTGATAGACCTCGATAATGTTGACGCGCTGCTCGTCGAAGATGCGCGCGACATTGTAAAGCGCGCCGGGCTGGTCCTTCAGCCGGATGCGCAGCCGCGCCAGCCGGCCGGAGCGGGCGAGATCGCGCAGCAGCACGTTGGCGAGCAGTCGCGTGTCGATATTGCCGCCGCACAGCACCACGCCCACCGTCTTGCCGCGAAAGCGGTCGCCGTGCTGCATCAGCGCGGCGAGGCCGGCGGCGCCCGCACCCTCCACCACCGTCTTCTCGATCTGGAGCAGCAGGCTCACCGCTTCCTCCAGGTTGCGCTCGGAGACGAGCAGGATGTCGTCGACCAGCGCCTCCACGATCCGCGAGGTGATGCCGCCCGGCTCCTTCACCGCGATGCCCTCGGCCAGCGTGTCGCCGGCGCAGGGCAGGTCGGTGTGGTGGATGCGGTTGTACATCGACGGGAACAGCTCCGCCTGCACCCCGATCACCTCCACCGCGCGGCGCGGCGCGGCGGCGGCGACGGTGGCCATGCCGGAGATGAGGCCGCCGCCGCCGATCGGCGTGATGAACGTGTCGATCCCCGGCACGTCCTCCAGCATCTCGAGCGCCACCGTGCCCTGCCCCGCGATCACGCGCGGATCGTCGAACGGGTGGACGAAGGTATAGCCCTCGCTCGCCTCCATCGTGCGGGCATGGGCATAGGCCGCGTCGAACGTGTCGCCTTCCAGCACCACGGTCGCGCCGTGGCCCTGCGTCTGCGTCACCTTCACGATCGGCGTGGTCTTCGGCATGACGATCGTCGCCGGCACGCCGAGCCGGTTGGCGTGATAGGCGAGGCCCTGCGCGTGATTGCCCGCCGAGGCCGCGATCACGCCGCGCGCCTTCGCCTCGTCCGAAAGCTGGAGCAGCGTGTTGAGCGCGCCGCGCTCCTTGTAGGCGGCGGTGAACTGGAGGTTCTCGAACTTCAGATAGACGTTCGCTCCGGTGAGCTGCGACAGCGTCTTGCTGATCAGCGTCGGCGTGCGCACGATCGAGTCGCGAATCCGCATGTGCGCTGCGCGCACGTCGTCGATGGTGACGGGAAGGGATTCGCTGCTCGTCGCAAGGCTTGCCAACATAACCTCCATGAAGTGCCGCAACAGGCGCGGCGGAGAGGGAAGCCGCCTAGACCATCTGGCGCGCCGTGGAAACTCCGCCTAATCCCCACGCCCATGAGGATCGCATTCATCGGCACCGGCGTCATGGGCGCCCCGATGGCCGGGCATCTCGCCCGCGCCGGACACGACATCGTCGTCTATAACCGCACCCGCGCGAAGGCGGAGGCGACCGGGCTGGAGGTCGCGGATACCCCCGCCGCCGCGGCGGCGGGTGCCGACGCGGTGGCGACATGCGTCGGCAATGACGGCGATCTGGAGCAGGTGACGCTCGGGCCGGACGGCGCCTTCGCCGCGATGCGCGCGGATGCGGTGTTCATCGACCACACCACCGTCTCCGCCGATATCGCGCGGCGGCTGGCGGCGGCGCGCGCGCTCAGCGTCGATGCCCCGGTCTCCGGCGGACAGGCGGGGGCGGAGAAGGGCCAGCTTTCGATCATGTGCGGCGGCAGCGACGCGGCGATGGCGAAGGCGCGGCCGGTCATGGAGCCTTACGCCGCGCGCATCGTCCATGTCGGCGCGGCCGGCGCGGGGCAGCAGACCAAGATGGTCAACCAGATCTGCATCGCCGGCGTGGTGCAGGGGCTGAGCGAGGCGCTGAGGTTCGCTCAGGCGAGCGGCCTCGATCTCGACAAGGTGTTCGAGGCGGTGTCCGGCGGCGCGGCGCAGAGCTGGCAGATGGTCAACCGCTGGGGGACGATGGCGAAGGACGAGTTCGATTTCGGCTTCGCGATCGACTGGATGCGCAAGGATCTGGGGCTGGCGCTGGACGAGGCGAAGCGCAACGGCGCGGTGCTGCCGGTCGCGGCTTTGGTCGATCAATTCTATGCCGAGGTGCAGAAGCTGGGCGGCGGGCGGCAGGACACCAGCGCGCTGGTCCGGCGGTTGCCGCGATGAGGGCGGCGCTGCTCGCGGCGGCTGCCGTCCTGCTTCCCGTTCCCGCGCTGGCCGATGCGCTGATCGACAATGTGCAGGGCATCACGCTCGATCGCGATGGCAAGGTCGTGCGCTTCAAGGCGCTGGTGATGGACAAGGACGGCAAGGTCGTCCGCCTCGTTCCCGTGAACGAGGAGCCGCGCAAGCCGACGAAGAAGGACCCCGGCCCCCGCTACGACTGGCGCGCGGACATGAAGGGCAAGGTGCTGCTCCCCGGCTTCATCGACGCGCACGGCCATGTCGAGCAGCTCGGCTTTGCGGCGATGTCGCTCGACCTGTCGGACACGAAATCGCTCGATGAGGCGAAGGCGAAGATCGCCGCCTATGTCGCCGCCAATCCGGAGCGGAAGTGGATCATCGGGCGCGGCTGGAATCAGGAGGTTTGGGGGCTGGGGCGCTTCCCCACTGCCGCCGATCTCGATCCGATTTCTGAGGGTCATGCGATCTGGCTGGAGCGTGCCGACGGCCATGCCGGCTGGGCGAACAGCGTGGCGATGCGCGAGGCCGGCATCACCGCCGCCACGCCGACCCCGGCGGGCGGGCGGATCGAGAAAGGCGCGGGCGGCCAGCCGAGCGGCGTGTTCGTCGATGCCGCCACCCAGCTTATCGACAAGGTTCTTCCGCAACCCTTGCCCAAGGAACGCGACGCCGCCTTCCTCGCCGCGCAGCAGGTGCTGCTTGGTTATGGCGTCACCGCGATCGCCGACATGGGGACGACGCTGGACGACTGGCTCAGCTATCGCCGCATGGCCGATATCGGCGCGCTGCGCATCCGCGTGATGAGCTATGCGCGCGGCGTCGAGACCGCGAGCCGCGTCGGCGGCAAGGGGCCGACGCCCTGGCTCTATGGCGATCGGCTGCGGATGGGCGGGGTGAAGCTCTACGCCGACGGCGCGCTCGGTTCGCGCGGGGCGTGGCTGAAGGCGCCCTATGCCGATGCGCCGGGCCAGTCCGGGCTGGGCTTCAACACCGACGCGCAGCTTCAGAACCAGATGAGCCGCGCGGCGATGGACGGCTTCCAGATCGCGGTCCATGCGATCGGCGACCGCGCCAACCAGCAGGTGCTGGACGCGATCGACGCGCTGTCCGACACCTATTCCGGCGATCGCCGCTGGCGGATCGAGCATGCGCAGATCGTCGCGCCGGATGACCTGCCGCGCTTCGGCCGCCACGGCATCGTCGCGTCGATGCAGCCGGTCCACCAGACCAGCGACCGCACGATGGCGGAGGCGCGGCTCGGGCCGCAGCGGCTGGCGGGGGCCTATGCGTGGAAGTCGATCCTCGCCACCGGCGCGAAGCTCGCCTTCGGCTCCGACACGCCGGTCGAGAAGCCCGATCCGTGGGCGGGCTGGGCGGCGGCCTTCACCCGGCAGGATGCCGACGGCCAGCCCTATGGCGGATGGCGGCCGGAGGAGGCGCTGACGCGCGAGCAGGCGTGGTGGGCCTATACCGGCGGCGCTTCCTATGCCGGCTTCGCGGAGAACAGGTTCGGCATCCTCGCCCCCGGCCAGCGCGCCGACTTCATCATCGTCGATCGCGATCCGCTCAACGCCAGTCCGACCGATCTGCGCAAGACGGTGGTGGAGCAGACGTGGATCGGCGGCGAGAAGGCGTGGGAGCGGAAGCAGACCGGTCAGCGATAGACCATTCCGCCATCCACCATGATCGACTGGCCGGTGACATAATCCGAATCCGGGCCGGCGAGGAACGCGACCAGCCCGGCGACATCCTCCGGCGTCTCCATCCGGCCCAGCGCGATCCCGTCGATCGCGCGCTTGGAGATGGTGCCGCGCGGCGCGCCGGTGACGGCGGAGAAGCGCTCGTCGATCTCCTCCCACATGCCGGTGTCGACGATGCCGGGGCAATAGGCGTTCACCGTGATGCCACGGCTGGCGAATTCCTTCGCCGCCGACTGGGTGAGCGAGCGGACCGCGAACTTGGTGGCGGAATAGACGCCCAGCATCGCCGCGCCGTCCTGCCCGGCGACCGAGCAGGCGTTGATGATCTTTCCCTTCTGCCCGCGCGCGACGAACTTCGCCGTCGCCGCCTGGATGCCCCAGATCACGCCCTTCACGTTGATGCGCAGGATGCGGTCGATCTCCTCTTCCGTCACCTCCGACAGCGGCTGGACCTGCGCGATGCCAGCGTTGTTGATCATCACGTCGAAGCCGCCGAGCGTGCTCTCGGCATGGTCGATCGCGGCATGGACCTGCTCTCGGTCCCCGACGTCGGCGACGAAGGTCGTCGCCTTGCCGCCCAGCGCTGCGATCTCGCCGGCCACGGCATCGATCGCAGGGCGGTTGATGTCGACAAGGCAGAGGCTCGCGCCGTCGCGCGCCAGCCGCAGCGCGATGCCGCGCCCGATCCCCTGGCCGCCGCCGGTGACGAGAACCACTTTTCCCTCGATCGACATCGCGCATCCTCCCTCGCCGCTTTCGGGGAGGAACATGCCCGCGCGCCGTCGCGTCGGCAACGCCGGAAAAGAAAACGGCCGCGTCACCCCCCGATGCCGCGGCCGTCTCCCGGTGACGAAGGAGTGTCGATCAGGCGACCTGCGCGGCCTCCTCCGGCTCGCGGAGGACGTAACCACGGCCCCACACGGTCTCGATGTAATTCTCGCCCTCGCAGGCGAGGCTCAGCTTCTTGCGCAGCTTGCAGATGAAGACGTCGATGATCTTCAGTTCCGGCTCGTCCATCCCGCCGTAGAGATGGTTGAGGAACATCTCCTTGGTCAGCGTGGTGCCCTTGCGGAGCGAGAGCAGCTCCAGCATCGCATATTCCTTGCCGGTCAGATGCACTCGCGCGCCATCGACCTCGACCGTCTTGGCGTCGAGGTTGACGGCGAGCTTGCCGGTCTTGATGACCGATTGCGAATGGCCCTTCGAGCGGCGGACGACCGCGTGGATGCGGGCGATCAGCTCCTCGCGGTGGAACGGCTTGGTGACGTAATCGTCGGCGCCGAAGCCGAACGAGCGCACCTTGGAATCCATTTCGTTGATGCCCGAAAGGATCAGTACGGGCGTGGTGACGCGGGCGACGCGCAGCCGCTTCAGCACGTCATAGCCATGCATGTCCGGCAGGTTCAGGTCGAGCAGGATGATGTCGTAGTCGTAGAGCTTGCCGAGGTCCAAACCCTCCTCGCCAAGGTCGGTCGAATAGACGTTGAACCCTTCGGCGGAGAGCATGAGTTCGATCGCCCTCGCGGTCGTCGGCTCGTCCTCGATCAGCAACACCCGCATCTGATTTCCCCGTTCGAGACCGCACCCGCACCTCTCCCAAGGCCCGGACGCGACAGAATCATTAACCAAATACTGTCTGAACGCAAAAGGTTAATTTCGTCTTAAGCGAGGGATTCCGGCGAGTCGCGCGGGTTTTGGAGGCGAATCGCGGCGTTTCAGGGCGCGCTTTCCCCTATATCCTCGCCAAGCGTTTCGCGGAGGTAAAGGCTGCGCACCAAAGTGAAGATCACCACCAGCAGGGCGGCGGAGAAGAACAGGCCGAAGATGCCGAACACCGCCCCGATCGCGAGGATCGCGAACAGGGTTACCGCCGGCGGGATCGCGATCACCCGGCTGGTGACGAACGGGGTGATGAAGTTGGTCTGCACCAGCCGCACGATCGCGAACACCGCAAGCGCCCAGACGATCGTCGTCGGCCCCTGCGTCGCCGCCAGCCCCAGCGCCGGGAGCATCGCCGCCAGCGGGCCGATATAGGGGATGAACTCAGATAGGCCGGTCAGCAGCCCCAGCGCCGCGGCGGAAGGCACGCCGGCGATCCACAGCCCCAGCCCGACCAGCACGCCCATCGTCGTCATCTGGATCAGTTGCGCGCGCAGCCACAGCCGCAGCGTGGAGGCGACATCCGACAGCGCATCGTCGATCGCGGCGCGCTTCGATCGCGGCATCAGCAGCAGGAAGCCGCGCTCGTACACGCGCGGATCGACCGCGAAGAAGATCGCGCCGGCCAGCACCAGCAGCGCGTTGAGCAATATCTCGCCCAGCCCTTGCGCCAGCCCGCCGATATCCTGCGCGATCCGGCTGCCGGCATAGGCGGAGCGCACCGCGTCGGCGATCTTCGCCCCCACCGGCGATTGCGACATGTAGTCGCCGAGATCCTCGATCGTCGCGGGCAGGCGGGTGACGAACAGGTTCACCTGCTCGCGGAACGCCACGCCGAACAGCCAGCCGAGGAAGCCGATCAGCGCCAGCACCGTGAGGATCGCCAGCCCCAGCGCCGGCTTTGGCGGGAGGCGGATCGCGCGGCGGTAAAGCTCCGCGATCGCATGGATCACGATCGCGCCGAGCATCGAGCCGAAGGAAAGGATCAGCAGGTTGCCCGCGACATAGAGCGCGGCGAGCAACGCGAAGACCAGGGCGACAAGGAACAGCCGGCGAATGAAGCGGGCGTCGGCGTCGTCGGGCGTGAGACGGCTCATCGCGGGCGAGGATGCCAGAAAAAACCGCCGCGCGACAGCCGCCTGGCCGCGCGTTGCGCGCTCAGATGTCGTGGACCAGCCGCCCGTAAAGATCGGGGCGTCGATCGCGGAAGAAGCCGAAGGCGGCGCGATGCCGCTTCACGCGATCGAGATCGAGTGTCGCGGTGATGACGCCTTCGTCCGCGCGGCCCAGCTCGGCAAGGATGTCGCCGCGCTCGTCGCAGATGAAGCTGGTGCCGTAGAAGGTCTGCCCGTGCTCCGTCCCGATGCGGTTGGCGGCGACCACCGGCACGACGTTCGACACGGCATGGCCGACCATCGCGCGACGCCACAGCCGCGCGGTGTCCAGCCCCTCGTCATGCGGCTCGCTGCCGATCGCGGTGGGGTAGAACAGCACCTCCGCGCCCATCAGCATCAGCGCGCGCGCGGTCTCGGGATACCATTGGTCCCAGCAGATGCCGATGCCGAGCTTCGTACCCGGCCCGTCCCACACCTTGAAGCCGGTGTTGCCGGGGCGGAAATAGAATTTCTCCTCATAGCCCGGTCCGTCCGGGATATGGCTCTTGCGATAGACGCCGGCGACCTTGCCGTCCGGGTTCACCATCGCGAGGCTGTTGTAGTGATGCGGCCCGTCCGCCTCGAAGAAGCTGGCCGGGATCCACACCTTCAGTTCGGCGGCGAGCGCCTGCATCGCCTGCACCGCGCGATGCTCGGCGGTGGGTTTCGCGTTGGCGAACAACCCCTCGTCCTCGACACGGCAGAAATATTCGCCCTCGAACAATTCCGGCGGCAGGATCACCTGAGCGCCTCTCGCCGCCGCCTCGCGGACGAGCCGGGAGACGTTGGCGATGTTCCGCTCCAGATCGTCGGAGAAGGCGAGTTGCAGCGCGGCGACGGTGATCTCGGTCATGCGCGGGCATGTAGGCGATGCGGCGCGGCGCGCCAATGGCCGGGGTGGCGTTCGGGAAACGGCCGCCGGGAATATCGGTGATTCAAAACGCCATCCATGCGCGCTAAGGCATCCCGATGCCGATGTTCGCTTTCCTCGCCGCCGCCGCGATCGCCGCGCAGGCCGTTCCCGCCGATCAGGCCGAGCCGAGGACGGTTACCGTCACCGGCCGCTCGACGCTCGACAATTCCTCGGCGTTGCGTGCGGCGAGGGCGCTGAAGGCGGGCGAATATATGTGGGCGCCGCAGACCGCGCCCGCCGGCCCGATCCTGATGGTCGTCAACCTCGAGACGCAGCGTGCGGTGGTCTATCGCAACGGCCTGCCGATCGCGATCACCACCGTCTCCTCCGGCAAGAAGGGGCATGAGACGCCGACCGGCATCTTCACCGTGCTCCAGAAGGAGAAGGTGCATCATTCCAATCTCTACAACGACGCGCCGATGCCGTTCATGCAGCGGCTGACGTGGGACGGGGTGGCGCTCCATGCCGGGGCACTGCCGGGCCATGCCGCCTCGCACGGCTGCATCCGGCTGCCGGCCAAGTTCGCCGAGACGCTCTACGGTGCGACGCCGCTCGGCATGACGGTGGTGGTGACGAAGCGCGAGGCGCTGCCCGCCGTCGTGCCCGCCGGCGACGTGATCGCGGCGGCGGCGAAGGGCGGCGCGCAGGCGGCGCCGGGAACGCGCGATTTCTGGGATCCGGCGCGCGCGCCGACCGGGCCGGTCTCGGTAGTGGTCAGCACCACCGACCGCGCTTTGTTCGTGATCCGTGGCGGGCGGATCATCGGCCGCGCCTCGGTGGGCGTGGGCCGGCAGATCGACCACCCATATCTCTATTCGCTCCAGTCCGCCGATTCCGCCGGCGCGCGCCGCTGGACGCGGATCGCGTTGCCCGGCCAGACGCTCGACGAGGACATGCAACTCGGCGATATCGACATGACGCCCGCCACCCGCGCCGCGATCGAGAGCGTGCTGGTGCCGGGCGCGACGGTGGTCGTCACCCCCGACGCGCTGACCGACGTGGGCAGCCTCAAGGATTTCGTGGTCGGGAAATAAGGCGCGGCGGCCTCAGACCGCGCGCACCTCGGTCACTTCCGGCACGTAATATTTGAGCAATTGCTCGATGCCGTTCTTCAGTGTCGCGGTGGAGGAGGGGCAGCCGGAGCAGGCGCCCTGCATCCTCAGATAGACCTTCCCCTTGTCGAACCCGCGATAGATGATGTCGCCGCCGTCGTTCGCCACGGCGGGGCGCACGCGCGTGTCGATCAACTCGCGGATCTGCGCGACGATATCCGCGTCGGCGGGGTCGTCGGCGATCTCCTCCTCCGCCGCCGGCACCGAGAAATCGGCCGAGGGGGCGTTGAACAGCGGCATATGCGCGGTGAAATGATCGAGCAGGATCGCCAGCACGTCGGGCTTTAGCCCGTGCCATTCGACGCCGGGCGCGGCGGTGACCGACACGAAGTCGCGGCCGAAGAACACCCCCGTCACGTCGCCCAGATCGAACAGCGCGGTGGCGAGCGGCGAGGCGGCGGCTTCCTCCGGCGTCGCGAAATCGCGCGTGCCGTTTTCCATCACGGTGCGGCCGGGAAGGAATTTCAGCGTCGCCGGGTTGGGCGTGGCTTCGGTCTCGATCAGCATGGAACCCATGTGGCTCCGCGCGCGGCGGGGATCAAGGCTTGATCCGCCGCGACCGGATCAGACGTCCATCTGCTTCACCGCCGCGTTCCACGTCTCGATATTCTCGCGCGCCTCCTGGACGAAGGCGGAGCGGCGGACGATGCGCAGGAAGGTGTCGGCGATCCACTTGCCGGGATTGCGCAGCGGCCGTTCGAACTGGATCAGCAGCACGACGCGGGTGCCGCCGGTGTCGTTCCACACCTCATGTCGGTAGGTGTCGTCGAACACCAAGGTCTCGCCTTCCGCCCAGCGCACGACGCGGTCGTGGACGCGCATCCTGACGTCGCCGTCACGCGGCACGATGAGGCCGAGGTGGCAGGTGATGAGGCCCTTGGTCACGCCGCGATGCTCCGGGATGTGCGTGCCCGGCGCGAGGATCGAGAAAAAGGCGGAGTTCAGCCCCGGTATGCGCTCCACCAGCGTCGCGGTCGCGGGACAGCGGTCGGCATTCTCGTCGATGCGATAGCCATAGCCCCAGATGAAGAAGGAGCGCCATTTGTCGACCTCGGCGATCGAGCGGTGGTCGGGCGAGATCGTCGACAGGCTCGGGGCGGCATGGGCGCGCAGCGCGACCTTCACCGCCTCGTCGCGGATCGCCCGCCAGTTCTCGCGCAGCATCTGCGTCCACCGGAAGTCGCGCACGTCGAGCACCGGCGTATTGGCGACGAGCGAGGACGAGGCGATCAACCGGTCGAAGAATCCGCGAAGATGCTTGCCGATGGTGATGATGAGCGGGCGGCCGTGCTCGGCCTTCATCGCGCTGCCGGGGGCGGGCGCGCCGGAAATGATGTTGAGGTCGGGCACCATCACGGGGTCGCCGACGGCGCTGCCCGAATTGCGCCCCATTCCGGGCGATGCGTGCCTTACATCGAGGTCCACGTCGCTTCAGTCCAATTGTTGCGCCTGCGGAATACGTGCAGACGGAAAACGCGGCGTCGCGGCAAAGAGGTCCACGCCGCCCTGCGCTGTTCGCTAGAACCCGGACGGGGCCAAAACATGGCGTGAAAAGGGAAATGCAAAGTTGGCGCCGATGCCGTTGCCGATCCCGTCCGGCCTTCGTACAAGCGCGGCCATGTCGTTCTTCACGCGCGCGGTGGCGACGCCGCTGGTCGCTTTCGCCCTTGTCGCCAATGCCGCCGCCCCGGCCCCGGCCCCCGTTGCGCCGCGCAAGAAGCCGGCCGCCGCGTCCGCTCCCGCGGCGGTCACGGTCGATACCCGGCCGTGGCTGTTCGAGCGGTCCGACATCCCGCCCGATCCCAACTGGCATTTCGGCAAGCTCTCCACCGGCCTGCGCTATGCGGTGCGCAAGAACGGCGTGCCGCCGGGGCAGGTGGCGGTGCGCGTGAGGATCGACGCCGGATCGCTCAACGAGCGCGATTCGGAACAGGGCTACGCCCATCTCATCGAGCACCTTTCGTTCCGCGGATCGAAATATGTGCCCGATGGCGAGACGAAGCGGGTGTGGCAGCGGTTCGGCGCGACGTTCGGATCGGATTCAAACGCGCAGACCACGCCGACGCAGACCGTCTATAAGCTCGATCTGCCGGCGGCGACGCAGGATAGCCTGGACGAGAGCCTCAAGATCTTCGCCGGGATGATGGCGGAGCCGGCGATCACCGAACAGGGCCTCGCCGCCGAGCGTCCCGCCGTGCTGGCCGAGCAGCGCGAGGCGCCGGGGCCGCAGGTGCGCTGGTCGGACGCGATGCGCGGCTTGTTCTTCGCCCATCAGCCGTTGGCGGACCGCTCGCCGATCGGCTCGGTCAAGACGCTGGAGGCGGCAACGCCGGCGACGATCCGGGCGTTCCACGACCGCTGGTATCGCCCGGCGCGGACGGTCGTCATCATCTCCGGCGACATCGACCCCGACGTGGCGGCGAAGCTGGTCGTCAAGAATTTCGGCGACTGGCGCGGCAAGGGGCCGGACCCGGCGGACACCGATTTCGGCAAGCCCGATCCCGCCGCGCCCGAAACCGCGACGATCACGGAGCCGGCGCTGCCGCCGGTGGTGTCGATGGCGGTGCTGCGGCCGTGGATCTATCGCGACGACACGATCATCTTCAACCAGAAGCGTTTCATCGACTTCCTCGCGGTGCGCGTCATCAACCGCCGGCTGGAGACGCGCGCGCGGGCGGGGGGGAGCTTCCTCCAGGCATCGGTCAGCCTCGACGACGTGTCGCGTTCCGCCAACGTCACCTTCACCAACATCCTGCCGGTCGGCGACGACTGGCACGCCGCGATGAAGGACGTGCGCGCGGTGATTGCCGACGCGATGGCGACCGCGCCGACGCAGGCCGAGATCGAGCGCGAATACGCCGAGTTCGACGCCGCGATGCGCAACGACGTGGGCACCGCGCGGGTGGAGGCCGGCGCCAAGCAGGCCGACGACATGGTCGGCGCGCTCGACATCCGCGAGACGGTCGCCGGGCCGCAGGAATCGTACAACATCCTGAAGCAGGCGCACGACAAGGGCATGTTCACGCCCGAGGCGCTGCTCGAATCGACCCGCCGCATCTTCGCCGGCACCGCGACGCGTGCGATCGTCAACACGCGCACCGCCGACGGCGCGACTCCGGCGGCGGTGGCGGCGGCGCTCAAGGAGGATGTGTCCGGGCTGGTCGGCAGCCGCAAGGATCAGGCGAGCATCGATTTCTCGCGGCTGCCGAAGCTCGGCAAGCCGGGCAAGGTGAAGTCGCGCGAGGCGGCGGGCGAGCCGGGAATCGAGAAGATCGTCTTCCGCAACGGCGTGCGGATGCTGCTTTATGCCAATTCGTCTGAGACAGGACGCGTCTATATCCGGGTGCGTTTCGGGCGCGGCTATTCGACGCTGCCGGCGAAGACGCCGACCCCGGCCTGGGCGGGCGACATGGCGCTGGTGCCAGCCGGGATCGGCGATCTCGATCAGGGCGACCTCGACGCGCTGACCAACGGGCGGCGCATCGGCATGGACCTCGATATCGCCGAGGACGCCTTCTCGTTCAGCGCGATGACGACGCCGGGCGACTATGCCGACAATCTGCTGCTGATGGCGGACAAGCTTGCGTTCCCGCGCTGGGATGCGGCGCCGGTGATGCGCGCCAAAGCCGCGATGCTGGCGGGCTATCCGGGGCTGAACGCCTCGCCCGACGGCGTGCTCAGCCGCGAGCTGGAGCGGCGCATCCGCGACGGCGACGTGCGCTGGGGCACCCCGGCGCAGGCGGAGGTGGAGGCGCTGACCCCGGCGACCTTCCGAGCCTTCTGGGAGCCGGTGCTGGCGAAGGGGCCGATCGAGGTCGACGTGTTCGGCGACGTGAAGGAGGACGAGGCGATCGCCGCGGTCGCGCGCACCTTCGGCGCCCTGAAGAAGCGCAAGCCGGACAATGCGCCGGTCGTCCCGGTGACCTTCGCCGCGCATGTCGACAAGCCGGTGATGCTGACCCATGGCGGCCCGGATTCGCAGGCGGCGGCGGTGATCGCCTGGCCGACCGGTGGCGGCGCGGCGGGCCATGCCGAGATGCGGCGGCTGGACATCCTCGCCTCGGTCTTCGCCGATCGGCTGTTCGATCGGCTGCGCTCGGTCGCCGGGGCGAGTTACAGCCCCTCGGCACAGAGCCAGTGGCCGCTCGGCATGACGAGCGGCGGAAGGATCATCGCGATGGGGCAGGTGCAGCCGGACAAGGTCGACCTGTTCTTCAAGCTGAGCCGCGAGATCGCCGCCGAGCTGGTCGCCAAGCCGATCGACGCGGACGAATTGCGGCGCACGGTGGTGCCGACGCTGCAATATCTCTCGCGCGCCTCGTCAGGGAACCAGTTCTGGCTGATCCAGGCGAGCGGCGGGGCCTATGATCCCGCGCGGCTGGAGGCGCTGCACACGATGGTCGACGATCTCGCCGGCATCACGCCGGAGAATCTCCAGGCGACGGCGGCGAAATATCTCCGCCCGGACAAGGACTGGACGCTCGCCGTGCTGCCGCGCGGGAATGGTGGAGGAAGCACGCCGGCGGCGGCGGGCAAGTAAGCACTACCGGTACAGCGCTTCCAGCCGCTCGCCGTATACCTCCTTCAGCACATGCCGCCTGATTTTCAGGCTCGGCGTGAGTTGCTCGTTCTCGATCCCGAACGGCTCGTCCGCGATGATGAACCGCCGCACCTTCTCGATCACCGACAGTTCCTTATTGGTGCGATCGACCGCCGCGCCCAGCGCCGCGCGATAGGCAGGATCGTCGGCGAGCGCGGCGGGCGCGTTCCTGACGCCGTTCGCCACGCAATATTCCTGCGTCCATTCCGGATCCGGCACGATCACCGCCACCATGTGCGGCTTGCGGTCCCCCGCGATCATCGCCTGCATGATCTCGGGCTGGAGCGTCAGCAGCCCCTCCACCTTCTGCGGCGCGACATTGTCGCCCTTGTCGTTGATGATGAGGTCCTTCTTGCGGTCGGTGATCCTGATCCGCCCGCGCTCGTCGATCTCGCCGATGTCGCCGGTATGGAGCCAGCCGTCGCGCAGCACCCGCGCCGTCTCCGCCTCGTTGCGCCAATAACCGTGCATGACCAGTTCGCCGCGCACCAGTATCTCGCCGTCGTCCGCGATTGCCACTTCCGTATCGGGCAGCGGCGGGCCGACCGTGTCCATCTTCAGCCCCGCCGCCGGGCGGTTGCAGGAGATCACCGGCGCCGCCTCCGTCTGGCCGTAGCCCTGCAGGAAGGTGATGCCGAGCGACTGGAAGAACACCCCGACCTCCGGCGTCAGCGGCGCGCCGCCGGAGACCATCGCCTTCATCCGCCCGCCGAACTTCTTGCCGATGCGCGGCTTGAACATCGCGTCGACCAGCAGCGCCTTGGGGCGGTCGGTCAGCTTCAGCCGATGCTCGTAGCGTTTCGCGCCGACGTCCAGCGCCATGCCGAGCAGCTTCTGGCCCATTCCGCCCTGCTTCTCGATCGCCTTGGAGATGCGGGTGCGCAGCACCTCGAACAGCCGGGGCACGACCACCATGATCGTCGGCCGCACCTCCTCGATGTTCGAGGCGAGCTTCTCCAGCCCCTCCGCATAATAGATCTGCGCGCCCAGCCCGATCGGGAAATGCTGCCCGCCGGTATGCTCATAGGCGTGGGATAGCGGGAGGAAGGAGAGGAACACCTCCTCGTCCCAGCCGAAATCCTCCGCGATGATCCGCGTGCAGCCGGCGACATTGTGCAGGATCGCGCCGTGATGCTGCATCACTCCGCGCGGCGCGCCGCCGGTGCCGGAGGTGTAGATGATGCAGGCGAGGTCCTCGCGCGCGAAATCCGCCCCGGCCGCGATCGTCGCCGGGTCCGCCGGATGCGTCGCGATCATTTCGTTCCAGTCGAGGCAGGTGATGCCCGCCTGCCGCAGCCGGGGGTGGTCGATGCCGACGACGATCTCGGCATGGGTGGTGCGCACCACCGCGCGCATCACCACGTCGGCGAGCTTCTGGCTGGAGACGATCACCGCGCGCGCGCCGGAATTCTCGATGATGTGCGCGTGGTCGCGCTCCGTGTTGGTGGTGTAGGTCGGCACGGTGACGCAGCCCGCCGCCATGATCGCGAGGTCGGAGATGCACCATTCCGGCCGGTTCTCGCTCACCAGCATCACGCGGTCGCCGGGTTGCAGCCCGCTCGCGCGGAGCGCGGTGGCGAGGCTCGCCACCTGCCGCGCGGCTTCCGCCCAGCTCGTCGCCCGCCACGCGCCGTCGCGTTTCGCCCACAGGAACGGCGCGTCGCCCCGCTCCGCCGTGCGGGTGAAGAACATGGTGACGAGATTGGGGAAATGTTCGAGCGTCCGCATATCCTCTCCGCGTGGCCGTGCGCAGGGTCTTAGGGCGGATCGGCGGCACCGTCACCTGCCATGGCAAGCGTGGACGCCGCCGGCGCCCGCCGCTATCGCGAACGCAAACAACAGTCGCAGGGAGCCTGCCCATGAAGCTGCGCAACACGCTTCTCGTCACCATCGCCGCCGCCACGCTAGCCTCGTGTGCCACCGCTCCGCAGCAGGCGACCGCGCCCGCGATCACGCAGCCGGCGGTCACGCGACCGACGACGAGCGCGCGGATCTTCGTCGCCGCCGCCAACCCGCTCGCGGCGGAGGCGGGTATGGCGGTGCTGCGGCGCGGCGGCAGCGCGGTGGACGCGGCGGTCGCGGTGCAGGCGATGCTCTCGCTGGTCGAGCCGCAAAGCTCCGGCATCGGCGGCGGCGCGTTCATGACCTGGTACGACGCCGCGACGCGCCATGTGACGGTCTATGACGGGCGCGAGACGGCCCCCGCCGGCGCGACGCCGGACATGTTCCTCGACGACAACGGCAAGCCGCTGCCCTTCGCGGTGGCGGTGCTCAGCGGCCGCTCGACCGGCGTGCCCGGCGCGGTGAAGATGCTCGCCTTCGCGCATGAGAAGCACGGCAACCTGCCGTGGCGCGAACTGTTCGGCGATGCCGAGCGCACCGCGCGCGACGGGTTCATCGTCTCGCCCCGGCTGGGCCGTTTCCTCGCCAACTCGCTCTACCCGGAATCCTCCGCGCCGGACGTGCGCGCCTATTTCGCGAAGCCCGGCGGCGGGCTGGTCGGCCCCGGCGACCGGCTGCGCAACCCGGCCTTCGCCGCCTTCCTCGACCGGCTGGCGAACGAGGGGCCGTCCGCTCTCTATACGGGCAGGACCGCGCAGGCGATCGTCGCGCGCGTGCATCAGGGCGAGCATCCGGGGACGATGACGCTGGCCGATCTCGCCGGCTACCGCCCGGTCGAGCGCGAGGCGATCTGCGGGCCGTATCGCGCCTATCTCGTCTGCGTTCCGCCGCCGCCCTCGAGCGGGGTGGGGCTGCTCCAGCTCCTCATGCTGCTCGGCCATACCGATATCGACAAGCGCGGACCGCAGGATCCGAAGGCATGGTTCCAGTTCGCCGAGGCGAGCCGGCTGATGTACGCCGATCGCGACCGCTACGTCGGCGATCCGGCGTTCGTCCGCGTGCCGGTGAAGGGGCTGCTCGATCCGGCCTATGTCGCCGGGCGCGCCGAGCTGATCGGGGAGCGCGCCGGCCCGCCGCCCGCCGCCGGCAATCCGCCCGGCGCGGAAAAGGCCGGCGCGGACCGCACGCTGGAGCCGACCGGCACGTCGCATTTCATCGTCGGCGACGCGCACGGCAATGTCGTGTCGATGACGACGACGGTCGAATCGATCTTCGGCTCCGGCCGGATGGTCGACGGCTTCTTCCTCAACAACCAGATGACCGATTTCTCGTTCACGCCGCGCGACGCGGAAGGCCGCCCGGCGGCCAATGCGGTCGCGGCGGGCAAGCGGCCGCGTTCCTCGATGACGCCGCTGGTGCTGCTCGACGGCGATCGCCGCTTCGCCGGCGCGCTCGGCTCGGCCGGGGGCAATGCGATCCTCGCCTATGTCGGCAAGGCGATGGTCGGCGCGGTCGACTGGGGATTGCCGATGCAGGATGCGCTGGCGCTGCCGAATCTCGTCGCGCGCGGGACGATGTTCAACGGCGAGGTGGACAAGTTCCCGCCCGCCGTGCTCGCGGGACTCGCCGCGCGCGGCGTGACGGTACGCCCCGGGCAGGGCGAGGATTCGGGGCTGCAGGGGGTGATTCTCCGCAACGGGCGAATCGACGGCGGCTATGATCCGCGCCGCGAGGGCCGCGTGCTGGTCGAGACTGTTCCTGTGCGCCGCTGATTGGATGAATACGTCCCGCGGCGGGACCGGAATCGTGTCATTTGTATGAAAGACCCTGAATTAACGTCGAATCCATCCAATACTTCCAGACCGCCAGCGTGTCTAAAGAACCTGCGACCCGAAGGGCTTCTGGCAACAGGGGTTCTCACCTTAACGACCCGGCTGCTTTGGCAGCCGGGTCGCTTTTCTTTTGTGGGATAGTGCGATAGAATAGCGCGATAAAAACGGGGCGCTGTAACGTGGCGGACATCAAGCTGGACTATGTGGTCCCAGCCGAGGACCTTCAGCCTTTCGTTACATTATTCTATCACTTTCACGCGGATGTTCCGTTATTCGAGGATGTTGAGCGCGCCGATCATGCGCAGCTCCGCTTCCGTCTGTCGGGTGGCGACGCCAGTTATGCCTTTCCCGACGACACGGTGCAGCCAGCGGGGGAAGTGCATATCGTCGGCCCGACCAGCGGCGCGTTCCGGACGCGCGCGGAGGGGCCGGTCGACGTGATCGGGATGGGTCTCCAGCCGGCGGGCTGGGCGGCGCTGCTCGGGATCGATGCCTCGGCGATGCTCAATCGCGCGCTGGACGGGGAGGTTTTCTTCGGTCCTGCGGTGCGGCACGTCTGCAACCGGATGCGCGCGGCCAGGAGCACGGAGGACAAGGTCGCGGTCGCCGCCGCCTTCGTGCGCGGATCGATCGCGGCGGCCGATACCGGAGCGATGATCTTTGCGCGGCAGATCGATGCGTGGCTGGCGGGCAGCCCCTCCCCGGACGTGGGCGAACTGGTCGAGACGACCGGCCTGTCGCGCCGCCAGGTGGAGCGGCGCTGCAACATGCTCTACGGCGCGCCGCCCAAGCTGCTCGCGCGCAAATATCGCGCGCTGCGAGCCGGGGTGGCGCTGGCCAACGGCGCGGCAACGCTCGACGAGCTGATCGCCGAAGGATTCTACGACCAGTCGCACCTGATCCGTGAGTTGAAGCAGTTCACCGGCCTCACCCCGCGCCAGCTTCGCACCGAGCCGCATGTGCTCACCCAGCTCACCATGTCGCAACGGCTGGCGCTGGCCGGAGAGGTGCATCCGATCATCTCCGACACCTAGCCGTCGCGGCTGGGCGGCGCCGGGCCAGAACGAGCTCGCCCCGCGCAACCAGAGGTTGATTTCCCCCGCCAACGCGCCCATCTGGCCAATCGGAACGAATCAATCCGATTGCCTGAACTCATGCGTCTGTCGAGCCTTGCCGATTATGCGGTCGTGATGATGACCGCCGCCGCACGCCATTGCGGCGGGGCGGGGCGGCTCAACGCGACGATGCTGGCGGAGGAGACGGGCGTGCCACTGCCCACCGCGCAGAAGCTGGTCAGCCGCCTTTCGGCGGCCGGCCTGATCGAGAGCGCGCGCGGCACCGGCGGCGGCTTCCGCCTGTCGCGACCGCCTGCCGCGATTAGCCTCGCCGACGTTGTCGAGGCGGTGGAGGGGCCGATCGCGCTCACCACCTGCATCGAGACGGGCCACCATGACTGCGCCATCGAAGGGAATTGCCGCGTGAAACCGCATCTGAAGGCCGTGAACGAGGCGGTGCGCGGCGCGCTCGCCGGGGTGTCGCTGGCGAGCCTCGCCGTCGCCGCGCCCGTTTCCGCGCTGCGCGAGGAGGTGATGGCATAATGGCGACGAAGAATGCCGAGGCGCTCGCCGCCGTCTCGAAGAAATACGAATGGGGTTTCGCCACCGAGGTCGAGCAGGATTTCGCGCCCAAGGGGCTGTCCGAGGACACGGTGCGCTACATCTCCGCCAAGAAGGGCGAGCCGCAGTGGATGCTCGACTGGCGGCTCAAGGCGTATCGGCAATGGCTGGAGATGGAGACGCCCGACTGGGCCAAGCTCAACATCCCGCCGATCGACTATCAGGATGCTTATTATTACGCCGAGCCGAAGCAGAAGAAGACGATTTCTTCGCTCGACGAACTCGATCCCGAAATCCGCCGCACCTATGAAAAGCTCGGCATCCCGATCGAGGAGCAGAAGGTGCTCGCCGGGGTGGAGGGCGCGCGCAAGGTCGCGGTCGACGCGGTATTCGACAGCGTATCGGTCGCCACCACCTTCCGCGAGGAATTGAAGGCGGCGGGCGTGATCTTCCTCTCGATCAGCGAGGCGATCCGCGAATATCCCGATTTCGTGAGGAAGTGGCTCGGCAAGGTCGTGCCGCAGCACGACAATTATTTCGCCACGCTCAACAGCGCGGTCTTCTCCGACGGCACCTTCGTTTATGTGCCGGCGGGTGTGCGCTGCCCGATGGAGCTTTCCACCTATTTCCGCATCAATGCGGAGAATACCGGGCAGTTCGAGCGCACGCTGATCGTGGCTGACAAGGGGGCATACGTCTCCTATCTCGAAGGCTGCACCGCGCCGATGCGCGACGAGAACCAGCTTCATGCGGCGGTGGTCGAGCTGGTCGCGCTGGACGATGCCGAGATCAAATATTCGACCGTGCAGAACTGGTATCCCGGCGACGAGAATGGTGTCGGCGGCATCTACAATTTCGTCACCAAACGCGCGCTCTGCCAGGGCCGCAACAGCAAGGTGAGCTGGACGCAAGTCGAAACCGGCTCCGCGATCACTTGGAAATACCCGTCTTGCGTGCTGGCCGGCGAGAACAGCGTCGGGGAATTCTACTCCGTCGCCGTCACCAACAATTTCCAGCAGGCCGATACCGGCACCAAGATGATCCATCTCGGCAAGGGATCGCGCTCGACGATCGTGTCGAAGGGGATCAGCGCCGGGCGCTCGGACAACACCTATCGCGGCCTCGTCCGCGTTGCGCCGACGGCGGAGGGCGTGCGCAACTTCACGCAATGCGACAGCCTGCTGCTGGGCGACCAGTGCGGCGCGCATACCGTGCCGTATATCGAGGTGCGCAATCCTTCCGCGCAGATCGAGCATGAGGCGACCACGTCGAAGATCAGCGAGGATCAGCTGTTCTACGCCATGTCGCGCGGGCTGGATCAGGAAGCGGCGGTGGCGCTGATCGTCAACGGCTTCGCGCGCGAGGTGCTCCAGCAACTCCCGATGGAGTTCGCCGTGGAGGCGCAGAAGCTGCTCGGCATCTCGCTTGAGGGGAGCGTGGGGTGATCCTCCCGTTGCTTCTCGCAGCGGTTCAGGCGCCGCCCGCGCAGCACGATGTCGTCGTGGCCGCGCTGCACCGATTGCGGATCGCGACGCAGGTCGAGGGCGGCAAGGTGAAGGCGTGTCAGGCGCGCGTGTCGAGCGGCGACGCCGAGATCGACCGCACCGCCTGCGAGGCCACCGTCGCCTGCTTCAACGGCGGCGTCACGCAACCCGAGCCGCTCGCCGATTGCGTCGAGGTGAAGGTGGCTGCTTTCGTGCGCAAGAGGGACGGGCAATGAACCCGGATATTCTGGAATCGAACATGCTGAAGATTGAAAACCTCCACGCCGAAATCGACGGCAAGCCGATCCTCAAGGGCCTCAACCTCGCGATCGACGCGGGCGAGATCCACGCGATCATGGGGCCGAACGGCGCGGGCAAGTCGACGCTCGGCTATGTTCTCGGCGGGCGTCCCGGCTATGAGGTGACCGAAGGCACCGTGACCTTCGACGGGCAGGACCTGCTCGCGCTGGAGCCGCATGAACGCGCCGCCGCCGGGCTGTTCCTCGGCTTCCAATATCCGGTGGAGATTCCGGGTGTGTCGAACGTCCAGTTCCTGCGCGAGAGCCTCAACGCCCAGCGCAACGCGCGCGGCGAGAAGCCTTTGTCGGGCGGCGAGTTCCTCAAGCTCGCCCGCGCCGAGGCGGACGCGCTCGCGCTGCCGCAGGACATGCTCAAGCGCCCGGTCAACGTCGGCTTCTCCGGCGGCGAGAAGAAGCGCAACGAGATGGTGCAGATGGGCATCATCGACCCGAAGTTCGCGATCCTCGACGAGACCGACTCCGGCCTCGATATCGACGCGCTGCGCGTCGTCGGCGAAGGCATCAACCGCATCATGCGGCGCCCTGACAAGGCGGTGCTGCTCATCACCCATTACCAGCGCCTGCTCGATTACGTGCGGCCCGATTTCGTGCATGTGCTGGCGGACGGCCGCATCACCCGCTCCGGCGGGCCGGAGCTGGCGCTGGAGCTGGAGCGCGAGGGCTATGCCGAGGCGGCGGCCTGATGAACGCGGTGCTCGACCTTCCCTCCACCCGTGAGGAGGCGTGGCGCTGGGCCGATCTCGGCGGGCTGGCGGCGGCCGCCGCGCTCGCGCCGGTCGCGTGGCGGGAGGCGGATTTCCTCGACCTGCCCGGCGCGCGGCTCGTGTTCGTGGACGGTGTGCTGGACGAGGGTCGCAGCAAGCTCCACCGCGTCACGATCGGCCCGATCGTGGCGAGCGATCACCCGCTCGGCCGCCGCGCCGCAGGGAGGGGCTGGTCGCTGCGCCTTGACGCGGAGGCGGCGGCGCATCCGGTGCAGATCGTCCATATCGCCACCGCCGGCGAGAGCCACCTGCCGGCCGAGATCGTGCTCGCCGACGACGCGGTGGCGGAGGTGGTGGAAACCTTCGTCGGCGCTGGCTGGGCGAACCGCTTCACTCGCGTGACATTGGGCCGTGGCGCGCGGCTGATGCGCTCGGTGCGGCTGCTCCAGCCGGCGGGCTTCGTCTCGCTGCGCGAGGAGGCGACGGTCGGCGCGGCGGCCAGCCTCGTCACCGTCTTCTTCGGCGCGGGCGGGCAGGGCAGCCGGATCGACGCGGAGCTGACGCTGGCTGGCGAGGGCGCGTTCGTCGATTACGGCGGCGCGCTGCTGACGCGCGACGAGCAGAAGCAGGAATGCGCTGTCGCCGTCCGCCATGCCGAGCCGAACGGCACGAGCAACCAGACGTGGCGCGCTGTCGCCGCCGATCGCTCGCAGGCCAGCCTTGCCGCCCGCGTCGAGGTCGCGCGCCATGCGCAGAAGACCGACGGCGAGCAGAGCCTGCGCGGCCTGCTGCTCGATCGCACCGCGACCGTGAACCTCAAGCCCGAGCTGGAGATTTTCGCCGACGACGTAAAATGCGCCCACGGCGCGACGGTCGGCGAGCTGGACCGGCGCGCGCTGTTCTATCTCGAAAGCCGCGGCATCCCGCCGGCGCGGGCGGAAGCGCTGCTGACCCATGCCTTCGTCGCCGATGCGCTCGACCGGATCGGGCATGAGGCGGTGCGCGCGGTGTTCATCGCCGACGCCGACGCGTGGCTGGAGGCGGCGCTATGACCGTCACTGCCGCCGAACGCGCGCTCGACGTGCTGGCCGATTTCCCGGCGATCCCACCCGGCTGGGCCTATCTCGACACCGCCGCCACCGCGCAGAAGCCGCGCCCGGTGATCGACGCGATCGCGCGCGCTTATGGCGAGAGCTATGCCACGGTGCATCGCGGCGTCTATCAGCGCTCCGCCGACATGACGCTGGCCTATGAGGCGGCGCGGCGGCGCGTGGCCGGGTTCATCGGTGGCCAGCCCGACGAATGCGTCTTCGTGCGCGGCGCGACCGAGGGGATCAACCTCGTCGCACAATGCTGGGCCGGGACGCAGCTCAAGGCCGGCGACCGCATCCTGCTCAGCCAGCTCGAGCATCATTCGAACATCGTGCCGTGGCAGATGGTCGCCGAACGGGTCGGCGCCGCGATCGACGTGGTGCCGCTCACCCCCGACCAGCGCATCGACCTCGACGCGATGGCGGCGATGCTGCGGCCCGAGCACAAGCTCGTCGCGCTGGCGCATGTCTCGAATGTGCTCGGCTCGGTGCTCGACGTGCGGCGCGCCGCCGATCTGGCGCACGGGGTCGGCGCGAAATTGCTGATCGACGGCTGCCAGGCGGTGCCGCGCATGGCGGTGGATGTCGCCGCGCTCGGCTGCGATTTCTACGTCTTCTCCGGCCACAAGCTCTACGGCCCGACCGGGATCGGCGTGCTGTGGGGCCGGGCCGAGCTGCTCGACGCGATGCCGCCCTTTCAGGGCGGCGGCTCGATGATCGACCGCGTGACCTTCGCGCGCACCACCTACGCCCCGCCGCCGACCCGCTTCGAGGCGGGGACGCCGCATATTGTCGGCGTGCTCGGCCTCCACGCCGCGATCGATTATGTCGAGGGCATCGGCCTCGACCGCATCCACGCGCATGAAACGGCGCTGGTGGCGGACGCGCGCGCGCGGCTGGCGCGGCTCAATTCGGTGCGGCTGTTCGGGCCGGAGGATGCCGCCGGCATCGTCTCCTTCGAGGTGGCGGGGGTGCATCCGCACGACGTCGGCACCATATTGGACGAGGCGCAGGTGGCGATCCGCGCCGGCCATCATTGTGCGCAGCCGCTGATGGACGCGCTGGGCGTCCCCGCCACCGCGCGGGCCAGCTTCGGCGTCTACAACAATGCGGCGGACATCGACGCACTGGTCAAGGGTATCGAGCGAGTGACGAGGATTTTCGGATGAGCGACCCGATCCGCATCGAGGAAGTTGACGCGGTATCCGCTCCGCCCAGGGCGCGGGTGGAGGATGCGCGTGGCACGTTCGAGCGCAAGCGCGACTATCTCGCCGGCTTCCTCTCCCAAAAGCCGGAGGGCGACGCGCCGGGCGAGCCGGGCGGCGCGCTGTATGAATCGGTGATCGACGCGCTCAAGGAAATCTATGACCCGGAAATCCCGGTCAACATCTACGATCTCGGGCTGATCTACGGGGTCGAGGTGACCGAGGATGGCCACGCCGCGATCACCATGACGCTCACCACGCCGCATTGCCCGGTCGCCGAATCCATGCCCGGCGAGGTGGAGATGCGCGTCAGCGCGGTGCCCGGCGTCGGCGTGGTCGACGTGAACCTCGTCTGGGACCCGCCGTGGGACCCGGCCAAGATGTCCGACGAGGCGCGGCTCGAACTGGGGATGTTGTGATGAGCGAGGTCAAGACCCGCGTCCGCCCCGCCGCGCTGATTCTCACGCCGGGCGCGGAGGCACGCATCGCCGATCTGATGGCGAAGGCGCCCGAGGGGGCGATCGGCGTCAAGCTCTCCACCCCGCGCCGCGGCTGTTCCGGCCTTGCCTATTCGGTCGATTACGTCACCGAGGCGAAGCCGTTCGACGAGAGGATCGAAACGCCGGGCGGCACGCTCTTCGTCGATGGCGGCTCGATCCTCTATCTTGTCGGCTCGACGATGGACTGGGTGGAGGACGATTTCACCGCCGGCTTCGTCTTCAACAATCCGAACGCCAAGGGGTCGTGCGGCTGCGGCGAGAGCTTCACGGTCTGAAGGCACCGCGCTTGCCCGGCGAGGAGTGCCGTGCTTGATGCGGGCATGATCCACACCGTCGCCACAACGCCTTATCCCGATCAGAAGCCGGGCACGTCCGGCCTGCGCAAGAAGGTCCGCCTCTTCCAGCAGCCGCATTATGCGGAGAATTTCATCCAGTCGGTGTTCGACGTGGTGGAGGGGAAAGTAGGCGCGACCTTGGTGATCGGCGGCGACGGCCGCTTCCTCAACCGCGAGGTGATCGGCAAGGCGATCCGCATGGCCGCCGCCAATGGTTTCGGCCGCGTGATCGTCGGGCAGGGCGGCATCCTCTCGACCCCCGCCGCCTCGCACCTGATCCGCAAGCGCGAGGCAGTCGGCGGGCTGATCCTCTCCGCCAGCCACAATCCCGGCGGGCCGGACGCGGACTTCGGCATCAAGTTCAACATCGCCAATGGCGGCCCCGCGCCGGAGGCGGTCACCGAGGCGATCTTCCGGCGGACCGGCACGATCGACGTCTTCCGCATCGTCGATGCGCCGGACGTGGATATCGATGCCTGCGGCACGACCGATCTCGCCGGCTGCGCGATCGAGGTGATCGATCCGGTCGCCGATTACGCCACGCTGATGGAGCGATTGTTCGACTTCCCCGCGATCCGCGCCGCCGGGCTGACGATGGCGTTCGACGCGATGAGCGCGGTCACCGGCCCCTATGCGATCGAGATCCTCGAAAAACGGCTGGGATTCGTCCCCGGCACCGTCCGCAACGGCACGCCGCTGGAGGATTTCGGCGGCCATCACCCCGATCCCAACCCGGTCCACGCCCGCGCGCTGTTCGACGCGATGATGGCCCCCGACGCGCCCGATGTCGGCGCGGCCTCCGACGGCGACGGGGATCGCAACATGATCCTCGGGCGCGGCATCTTCGTCACGCCGTCGGACAGCCTGGCGATGCTCGCCGCCAACGCGCATCTCGCGCCCGGCTATCGCACGGGCCTCAAGGGCGTCGCGCGCTCGATGCCGACCAGCGCGGCGGCGGATCGCGTCGCCGCCGCGCTCGGCGTGCCGGCGTTCGAGACGCCGACCGGCTGGAAGTTCTTCGGCAATCTGCTCGATGCCGGCATGGCGACGATCTGCGGCGAGGAGAGCGCCGGCACCGGCTCCGATCACGTCCGCGAGAAGGACGGGCTGTGGGCGGTGCTGCTGTGGCTCAACATCCTCGCCGCGACCGGCAAGCCGGTGACGGAGATCGCGTGCGCGCATTGGGCGCGGTTCGGGCGGAATTATTACGCGCGGCACGATTACGAGGGGATCGACGGCGCGCGGGCGGACGCGCTGATGGCCGGATTACGGGAGGCCATCGCCGGCTTGCCCGGTCGCGCCTTCGGCCCGCTCACCGTCGCGGCGGCGGACGATTTCGCCTATCACGACCCGGTCGACGACTCGGTCAGCGCGCATCAGGGCGTGCGCGTGCTGTTCGAGGGCGGCAGCCGTGTCGTCTTCCGCCTTTCGGGAACGGGGACCAGCGGGGCGACCCTGCGCGTCTATCTCGAACGCTATGAGCCGCCCGAGGGAACGCTCGACGCCGATGCCACCACGATGCTTGCGGATGTCGCCGCTGCCGCCGAGGCGATCGCCGGCATCGCGCGCCATACCGGCCGCACCGCCCCCGACGTGATTACCTGAGCAGCGTCCGCCGCAGCGCATCGCGCCAGCCGGCGATCAGCGGCGTGCGCTTTTCCTCCGGCATGTCGGGGGTGAAGACGGCCTCGCGCGACCAGATCGCCGCCAGTTCCTCCAGCCCGGACCATAATCCCACCGCCAGCCCGGCGTGGAAAGCCGCGCCGCGCGCGGTCGTCTCCAGATCGTCGGGTCGCTCGACCGGCACGTCGAGCAGCCCGGCAAGAAAGCGGCACAGCCAGTCGTTCGCCGCCATCCCGCCGTCGACACGCAGCTTCGCCGGTCGCGCGCTGCCGTCCTCCACCATCGTCGTGACGAGATCGAGCGTCTGATAGGCGACCGCCTCCAGCGCCGCGCGCGCCAGATGCGCCTGAGTCGTGCCCAGCGTCAGCCCGTAGATCGCGCCGCGCGCGTCCGGGTCCCAATGCGGCGCGCCCAGCCCGACGAACGCCGGGACCATATAGACCCCGCCATTGTCCGGCAGCCGCGTCGCCATGTCGTCGGTGTCGCTGGCATGGGTGATGACGCCGATCCCGTCGCGCAACCACTTGATCGCCGCCCCGGCGACGAAGATCGAGCCTTCCAGCGCATAGGTGGTCCGCCCGCCGATGCGCCAGGCCGGGGTGGTCAGCAGCCGATGCTCGGAAAGGATCGCCTCCTCGCCGGTGTTGAGCAGCATGAAGCAGCCGGTGCCATAGGTCGCCTTGGCGTCGCCGCGCGCGAAACAGGTCTGGCCGAACAGCGCCGCCTGCTGGTCTCCGGCGATCCCCGCGACCGGGATTTCGGCGTCGAACAGCTCCGGCGCGGTGGTGCCATAGACATGCGCATTGTCATGCACATCCGGCAGCAGCGCGCCGGGCACGCCGAACAGCCGGCACATCTCCTCGTCCCAGCATCCTTCGCGGATGTTCCACAGTGAGGTGCGCGCGGCGTTGGTGACGTCGGTGGCGTGGACCTTGCCGCCGGTCAGCCGCCACAGCAGGAAGCAGTCGATCGTGCCGAACGCCAGCTCGCCGCGTTCAGCACGTTCGCGCGCGCCGGATACATTGTCGAGAATCCAGACGATCTTGGTGGCGGAGAAATAGGGATCGACCAGGAGGCCGGTGCGCGCGCGCACCTCTTTTTCCGCGCCGTCCGCCTTGATCTGCTGGCAGCGTTCGGCGGTGCGCCGGTCCTGCCAGACGATCGCGCGGTGGATCGGCTTGCCGGTCGCGCGCTCCCACACGATGGTCGTCTCGCGCTGGTTGGTGATGCCGATCGCCGCGATCTCGCTCGCGCCGACGCCGCTCTTGCCGATCGCCTCGCGCGCGGTGGCAAGCGTGTCGCGCCAGATATCCTCGGGATCGTGCTCGACCCAGCCGGGCGCGGGATAATGCTGCTCGAACTCGACCTGCGCGGTGGCGACGCGCTTCGCCCGCCGGTCGAAGATCACGCTGCGGGTGGAGGTGGTGCCCTGGTCGATCGCCAGGATATGCGTCTTCTCCACCTCTTTCCTCCGCCACGCTGTTTCCCGGACGCTCGGCCATTTCCCGATTCCGGTCAACGCTGCTAGGCCTTCGCCAATGCGGGATGAGTTCGATCTGCTGATCGTCGGGGGCGGCGTCAACGGCGCGGGGATCGCGCGCGACGCGGCGGGGCGCGGCCTGTCCGTGCTGCTGGTCGAGCAGGACGATCTGGCGAGCTACACCTCCTCCGCCTCGACCAAGCTGATCCACGGCGGGCTGCGCTATCTCGAATATGGCGAGTTCCGGCTGGTGCGCGAGGCACTGATCGAGCGCGAGTTGCTATGGGGCATGGCGCCGCACATCATCTGGCCGGCGCGCTTCGTCCTGCCGCAGACGCATTCGCCGCGTCCGGCTTGGATGGTGCGGCTGGGGCTGTTCCTCTACGACCATCTCGGCGGGCGCAAGAAGCTGCCGGGGACGGAGACGATTCGGCTCGATCGCAGCGCTTACGGCGCGGGGCTGGCCGATCCGCGCGGCACGGCCTTCGTCTATTCGGACTGCCGCGTCGACGACAGCCGGCTGGTCGTGCTCAACGCGCGCGACGCGGCGGATCGCGGCGCGGATATCCGCACCCGCACCCGGCTGATCGACGCGCGGCGCGAGGGGGCGGGCTGGACCGCGACGATCGCCGACGCCGGTGGGGAAAGCGAAGTCCGTGCCCGCGTGCTGGTCAACGCCGCCGGGCCGTGGGTGGCGGACGTGCTGGCGCGGGTGCCCGGCGCGCGGACCGATCGCGGCGTGCGGCTGGTGAAGGGCAGTCATATCATCGTGCCGCGTCTGTATGAGGGCGACCACGCCTTCATGTTGCAGAACGCCGATCGCCGCATCGTCTTCACCTTGCCCTATGAGGGGCAATTCACGCTGATCGGCACCACCGACGAGCCGTGGGAGGGCGCGCCTGCCCGAGCGTCGATCGACGCGGAAGAGACGCGCTACCTGCTCGACACGGTGAACGATTATTTCGCACACCGGCTGGGCGAGGCGGATATCGTATGGAGCTACGCCGGCATCCGTCCGCTCTATGACGACAAGGCGGGAAGCGCCTCCGCCGTGACGCGCGATTACGTGCTCGATCTCGACGCGGGGGAGGGGCGCGCGCCGATGCTCAGCGTGTTCGGCGGCAAGATCACAACCTATCGCAAGCTCGCCGAGCACGCGATGCAGCATCTCGCGCGCCATCTGCCCGACGCCGGCCCGGCATGGACGGCGGGCGCGGCGTTGCCGGGGGGCGATATGCCGGGGGCCGATTTCGACGCCTTCCTCGCGCGTGTCGGGCGGGAGCGGCCGGACCTGCCGCCCGCGCTGCTGTGCCGGCTCGCTCAGGCCTATGGCACGCGGATCGACGCGCTGCTCGGCGATGCGGCGACGCTCGCCGATCTGGGTGAGGACATCGGCGGCGGTTTGACTGTGCGTGAGGTGGATTATCTCGTCGCGCATGAATGGGCACGGACGGCTGAGGACGTGCTGTGGCGCCGCAGCAAGCTCGGGCTGCATGTGCCCGCCGACACTGCGGAGCGCCTAGCCGCCCGGCTGGAACGCGGCGCTCTCAGCCGCTAAGCCTATCGATATGTCCGCCATCATCGATCCGTTCCACGCCATCGCCATCAGCCGCACCGCGCACCGCCTCGCTTCGGAGGGGCGGCCGGTGATCCATATGGAGTTCGGCCAGCCTTCCACCGGCGCTCCGCAAGCCGCGATCGCTGCGGCGCATCGCGTGCTCGACAATGATCCGATGGGTTATTGGGAGAGCGGCGCGCTGAAGGCGCGGATCGCGCGCCATTATGCCGAGACGCAAGGCGTGACGGTCGATCCTGAGCAGGTGATCCTCACCTGCGGCGCCTCGCCCGCGCTGGTGCTGGCGCTGTCATGCCTGTTCGCGCCGGGCGAGCGGGTGGCATTCGCGCGGCCCGGCTATGTCGCCTATCGCAACACGGTGAAGGCGCTTCATCTTGAACCCGTGGAGATCGGTTGCGGCGAGGCGGAGCGGTTCCAGATCACCGCCGCCGCGATCGAGCGGCTCGATCCCGCGCCGCACGGCCTGATCCTCGCGAGCCCCGCCAACCCGACCGGCACGATCATCGCGGCGGAGGAGATGGCGGCGATCGCGGCCGTGTGCCGCCGGCGCGGCATCCGCATCGTCTCCGACGAAATCTATCACGGGCTGAGCTATGTCGGGCCGGCACGCTCGATGCTGCGCGACGATCCGGGCGCGCTGATCGTCAACAGCTTCTCGAAATATTTCAGCATGGCCGGGTGGCGGCTCGGCTGGCTGATGGTGCCGCCCGGCCTGATCGACGCGGCGCGCGCACGGATGGGCAATCTGTTCCTCACCCCGCCGTCGCTGGCGCAGCACGCCGGGCTCGTCGCGTTCGACGAGCGCGACGAGCTTGAGGGACATATCCGCACATATGCGCGCAACCGCGAGCTGCTGCTCGCCGCGCTGCCCGCGCTCGGCCTCAAGCGGATCGCGCCGCCGGACGGGGCGTTCTATATCTATGCCGACGTCGGCCATCTGACCGACGACAGCATGGATTTCTGCATGAAGCTGCTGCTCGACACCGCGATCGCCACCGCGCCGGGGATCGATTTCGACCCGATCGACGGCCACCGCTTCATGCGCTTCAGCTTCGCGGTGTCGACCGATCGGGTCGAGGAGGCGCTGCGTCGCCTCACCCCCTGGTTTGCGGCGCAGGGGGCCGTGTCGGCAGCGTAGAGACGCCTCGCGTCAGTGCCCGAGCACCATCGGCAGGCTGCACGCGGTCAGCATCGCGCGGGTAACGCCGCCGAACAGCGCCTCGCGCATCGGATGGTGGCCATAGGCGCCCATCACGATATAGCTCGCGCCGAACTTCTCCGCCGCGAGCCGTACCGACACCGCGATACTGCCCTCGTCGGCGATCGACTCGATCTCCGCGCGGATGCCGTGGCGCGACAGATAGGTCGCCAGATCCTCCATCGGGATCGCGCTGGAATCGAGATCGCCGACCTGCACCACCTTCACCGCCTCGGCGAGCGCCAGCAGCGGGACGGCACGCTGCACCGTCGCCATCGCGCGTTCCGATCCGTCCCATGCGATCAGTGCCTTGCCCGCCGCTTCGAACCCCTCGCAGGTATCCGCCACCGCCACGACCAGCGCGCGGGTGTGGGAGAGGACGTTGGTCGCGAAATAGCGCATGTCGATCGGGTCGGAGCGTTCCAGCCGGCGGTTGAGCACGACCAGATCGGCGATGCGCGCCGCGTCGAACAGGCAGGTCGGCAGATAGCCCGATGACTCGACCCAGCTCCAGTTGACGCCTTCTGCGGCGAGGCGCGGTTCGATCCGGGCCTTGTGCGCGGCCTCCTCGGCGCGCTCCTCGGCGACCATCATCACCACGCCGTCGCCACCCGCCGGGCCGACGACCATCGGCAGCGGCAAGGCGCTGAGGCATTCGAGGTGTCCGTCGAGCGCGCGGGTCAGGTCCAGCGCGGCCTGCAGGCGGGATTCCTGCCCGGCATCGTCGTGGACCAGCAGCAGAATGTTCTTCATGACTTGCCTCCTTCGGCGGGTGAGGTGCGGCAGCGCGGGCGCGGATGCCCGGGACGCTGCCACCGCCGCCCTCGCGGGTTGAACGATCATCGCATGCCTTGGCTCATTCGGCCCTCGACATCCGCCGTTGGTGATAGGGGCCGGAGCGGGGGAAGCATTGCGCGCGGTCAAGGCGCGGCTTGACGGGCATCAAATCCAGCCGCGCGCGCCGTCTTGCGCGCCGCCGCCCGCGCGGCTATTGCCCCGGCCGCGCCTTGGCGAGATTCCAGCGGTAACGAGCGCTGGATAGCCATCGAGGTCCGCGAAAAGGCGATGCCTTTCAAGGTATGCGGGTGTAGCTCAATGGTAGAGCAGAAGCTTCCCAAGCTTACGACGAGGGTTCGATTCCCTTCACCCGCTCCAAAATCCTATCTGGCGATGGCTGCCAGAGGTTAAAAAATCTCTGATTTTCAGCTAGTTTAAGGCAATCACGGGTTGTCGGTGATCGCCTCTACCTGCCTGCAATCGCGGACGATGGGGGCCTAATTTGGGGGCTTCGCGAAGCCGCTAGAGAATCGAGGCCCCCTAGAAAATCCCCGACTGGACAACGCCTGCGAAGAGCTTCACCGCCGAGTCGAGCGGGCGCCGCTCGGCCCAGCGGCGCAACATCCCCGCCGCATCAATAGTCGCCATGACGGCGTGCCCCGCTATCTCGGGATCGACCGCGCGCATCGAGCCGTCGGCGATCCCGTCAGCGATCGTGCCGGCGATATGGCGCGCCACCTGATCCGTGCGCTTGAGCATGCGGCCGCGCAGGTCGAGCGGCAGCGCCTGGTAGGCGTTGGTCCGCAGCAGCGGACTCTCGCCGGCCAACTGCAGCGCGACCAGACTCGACGCCATGATCGCCAGCCGTTCGCCCTCGTCCCTGCCGCTCGCGTCGGCGCGCGCCTGCGCCGCGTCGAGCAGCGCGTGGGTACGATCGAAGCAGGCGACGACCAGATCGTCCTTGTTGTCCAGGTGGTGGTAGAAGCTGCCGGTCGAGACGCCGAGTTCGGCGGCGATCTTCTCGACGCTGGCGCCGGCGTAGCTCTCGCGGTTTATCAGATTGGTCGCGGCGTGGAGGAAGCGCGTCTGGGCATCACCGCCGTCCCCCTCCTCGAGCGGCGCGAGGTGAACGGGCCAGGAGCGCCCGACTCCCAGGCCCCTGTCGAGCACGTCGAACAGCCGGGCGCCCGCACGATCGAGGTCGCGATCAAGATAGCGGTCCAGCCAGGCGGGAATCCAGTGGATATTCTGGACTAGCACGGCGGCCGATATGAGCGAGCGCGAGCGTGCGCCCGGCCCCTCGTCGAAATCGAAGAAGTCGCGCACGACGCGGAACATGTCGGCGTAGAGTAGGTCCAAGGGCGCCCGCGCCTCCGCGTCCAGCGCCCGCATATCCGAAAGGAGCGCGAGTCGGGCGACCGTGGGATCGCGCTGGCGTCGGTGCAACTCGAACTGCTCGTTGAGGAAGGCCTTCACCCGGCTGCGGGCGTCCGGGTGAGCCGCGCTCGTCAGGGCGGCGTCGCGCAGCCACAGGAGCGTGCGCTCGAGGCACGCCGCTGCCAGCACGTCCTTGCGTTTGAAATAGTAGGTCACGCTCGACGTATCCAGCCCCAGCGCCTTGGCGACCGCGGTCAGCGTCATGCTACGCGTGCCCTGCACGTTGATGAGGTCGGAAGCCACGTCGAGAATTTCGCTGCGGCGGCGCGCGTAACGCTGGGTCCGGGTTTGGGCGGATTCGGCCGGCATGACGCTCACTATAGGCACTCCGCGACGCCGCACAATCATCGTAACGCGTCAAAGGGATACGATTATTACGGAATACCCTCTACGGTGCTTTCTTGGCACTAACGTTAAAAAACTCTTATAATCTCTATGCTTACGTGAATGAAAACACATACCGAAAATTGGAAATTTGACAACGGCCGGATTTTTTCCAAGAGTGACTACGGAGAGGTTGAGTCGAGAGGAGGGCAATGGCCCGGTTCGATGGCAAGGTTGCGCTGGTTACCGGCGGAGCCTCTGGAATTGGCCGCGCGACGGCGCTTGCGATGGCCGCCGAGGGCGCGCTTGTCATTGTCGGCGACCGCGATCTGGGTCGCGCCGAGGAGACCGCGCACCAGGCGCGTGGCACCGTGGAGGCGCTCGCGCTCGACGTCACCGACGATGCGCAGTTCGCCGCCATGGTCGAGGCGATCGACCAGCGCCATGGGCGGCTCGACATATTGTTCAACAACGCCGGCGCGGGCGGCAGCCAGCGCACGATCGCGGACATGGAAATGGCGGAATGGGACGCGACGATGTCGCTCCTGCTCCGCTCGGTCGCGCTCGGTATCAGGCTGGCCGCCCCGGTCATGATAAGGGGGGGCGGCGGCGCGATCGTCAATACGGCGTCGGTGGCGGCGTTCGGCGCGGGTTCGGGCCCGATCGCCTATTCGGTGGCGAAGGCCGCCGTCCTGCAACTGACCAAGGTCGCCGCGGCGCAGCTCGCGCGGCACAATATCCGGGTCAATGCGGTTTGCCCCGGACTCATCCTGACGGATATCTTCACCCAGAGCTATGCCGAGGCGGCCCCCGCCCTTGCCGCCGACGTCAAGAAATACATGGCGCGTACCGCGCCCTACGCGCAGCCGATCAGGAAGCAGGGACTGCCGGAGGATATCGCCGAGGCGGTGATGTTCCTGGCGAGCGATCAGTCCGCGTTCGTGACCGGCACCCATCTGCTCGTTGACGGCGGCATGCTGGTGGGACCCCGGCACAGCTGGGACCCCGATTTCAAGCAACCCGAGGACCATCCTCTGGTCAAGGCGATGGCCGGCACCGCGCAGGCACAGGCACCGGCGCCGGCATGATCTGACGCGGCACGACACAATCGACGGCACGGGCGCCCAAGAGTTCCCGGTCGTTTCGGGAGGGAGAGGAATGATGAAGACAGCTTTGATGACCGGCGCGGCCCTTGTCGCGATGCTTCCGACTGCGGCCTATGCCGCGCCGGACCTGGCCTCCGGCGGCGGAAAAGGGGCCGCCGCCGGGGCCGTTGCTTCTGCCAAGGCCGACGATCCGCAAACCGCGCCGACACCTGCGCCCGCGACGTATGCGGCGGGGGCGCAGTCCGACGACATCATCGTGACCGCACAGCGCCGCGACGAGCAACTGCAGAAAGTGCCGGTCGCCGTCACCGTGTTCACCTCCGAGAACCGCGACAAGCTGGGCATCCGTTCAATCCAGGACATGTCGAACAACACACCCGGACTGAGCTTCAACTCGACGCTCGACCGCCTGTCGCTGCGTGGGGTCGGCCGCCTGACCAACACGATCGGGTCCGATCCGGGCGTCGCGGTCTATAATGACGGGCTCTACACATCATCCAATGCCGAGGCGTCGAAGACGCCGATGTTCGTCGATTCGATCCAGATCCTGCGCGGCCCGCAGGGAACGCTGTTCGGGCGCAATTCGGTGGGCGGGGCGATCAACGTCGTCTCTAAGCGGCCCAAGGACTTTTTCGAAGGCGAATTCCGGCTGACCGGCGACCAATATGGCGGGCTGATCTCGGAGGGTTATCTGTCGGGACCGATCGTGGGCGGGCTGAAGGGGCGCGTGTCGGTGCAGATGGGCCCGCGTCCGATCGACACCGCGTTCAACAATATCGGTCCCGCCGAGGGCAAGGGATCGCTCCGCCGCTTCCTTGTCGAGGCGCAGTTGCAATACGATTTCAGCGACAAGGCGCAGCTGTGGGTTAAATATTCGCACGCCGAATGGGACCACGAGAATTACGGCAGCGCCAACCTGGTGACGCCCTATGCGACCGGTACGCTGTTTCCCGATGGCGCGCTCGTTCCCAATCCCGCCTACGGCTATACCGTCGCCAATCCGGGGGTGACCGACCGGCGCACGATCAACACCAACACCACCGACAACGACACGCTGTCAAAGAACCAGAATTTCGTGGTCAATTTCCGCGCCGATCTGGGCAGCGACATCCAGCTCAAATATGTCGGTGGGTACTCGCGCTACCTCTACACCCTCTACACCGATTTCGATCAGACAGCGGCCACGAAGCGGGTCGAGACGCTGGGGTCGAACTACGGCGCCTATACCTACAACCCCACCTATATCCAGCAGTACGTCGAGGATAAGAAATATTACAGCAACGAGATCACGCTATCGAACTCGCGCCCGGACGACCGCTTCAACTGGGTGATCGGCGCCTACCAGTTCCACGAACATTACTTCCAGCCGGTCACCTGGTATCAGGGCGGGGACGGTACCGACAACATGGCGGCCGCGATGGCCAACCCGATCTGTCTGACCGCCACCTTTGCGATCGACGCCACGTGCCCGGCCAATCCGCAGCGCGCCTTCTACCGCGGCACCGGCGACCTCAAGACCGACAGCTATGCCGGCTTCGGTCAGATTGATTACAAGCTGACCGATCAACTCAAGATCACCGCCGGCCTGCGCTATTCGTCGGACAAGAAGGTGGGAAGCGAGACCTATCGGCTGGTCAACTGGAACCCGGTGGGATCGGCCTATTGCGTGTTTGCGCCCTATGGCGTGATCGGTTTCGGCGGCTGCGGACCCACCACCGCGGGTCAGGACATCACGCGCTACGTGCTGCAGATCGCTGGCAGCGGCCCCGCCGCGCGTTCGCTGTCGGACACCTTCACCGGCTGGTCGTGGCGGCTGGGCACCGATTACCAGATCAGCCCGAACGCGATGGTCTATGCCAGCTACAATCGCGGATTGAAGGCGGGCGGGTTCAATCTGGGATCATATGCGCAGAACCCCGAGGTGAAGAACGAGGAAGTCGACGCCTATGAGGTTGGCCTCAAGAGCCGGCCGGTCAAGGGCGTGACGTTCAACCTCACCGGTTTCTACTACGACTATCGCAACGCGCAGATCCCGATCTTCGTCGCGCTGGGCAGCGGGTCGCTCGGGCTGACGACGCAGAACTTCTTCAACATCGACAAGACCCGGGCCTATGGCGTGGAGATCGAAGGGCACTGGAACGTGACGCCGCAATTCGAGCTGAGCGGCACCTACAGCTATCTCGACTCGACGATCCGCAAGGCGCCGCGCCTGTTCGACGATCCCAACCAGCCGGGCGACAACCCGGTCAGCATCGTGGGCAACCGCACGCCGGCGGTATCGAAGAACAAGGTGTCGGTCACCGCCCTGTACGACGTGCCGATGGGCCAGAAAGCCGGCAACCTGTTCCTCGCGGCCAGCTATTTCTACCGGTCCGATGCCTATTACGACGTGTTCCAGTCGCAGACCGGCCGCGCGCCGGGCTGGAGCCAGGTCGATGCGCGCGTCACCTGGGTCGATCCGACACAGAAGCTGACGCTGATCCTCTACGCCCGCAACCTGCTCAACACGCTCGGCTACGACGGTGCGGTGGGCGCCAACGGCACCGGTGCCGCGGGCTATGGCGAAACCTACAGCTTCACGCTGCCGCGCCAGATCGGGGCGGAGATGCACATCAAGTTCTGAGCGCGGCGGGTGGAGAGATGACATGCAGCAGGTGACGTCGCCGTCGCTCCGCAAGGTCGGAATGGGCACGAAGCTCGCCTACGGGTTCGGCTCGATCGCCTACGGGATCAAGGATAACGGGTTTCAAACGCTCCTGCTGCTCTACTACAATCAGGTGGTCGGCCTGCGCGCCGACCTGGTCGGGCTTGCCATCCTGATCGCTCTGGTGATCGACGCGTTCGTCGATCCGATCGTCGGCCATTATTCGGACCATCTGCGGTCGGGATGGGGACGGCGCCATCCGTTCATGTATGCGGCCGCTGTCCCTGTCGGCCTGCTCTACCTGCTTCTCTGGAACCCGCCGACCGGCAACCAGATGGTGACCCTGGCCTACCTCGTCGGCGTTGCGATCGCGGTGCGCACGGCGATCAGTTGCTACGAAGTCCCGTCGAGCGCGCTGGCGCCCGAACTGACCGCGGATTACGGCGAGCGGACCTCGGTACTCGGTTACCGTTACCTGTTCGGCTGGGCCGGCGGGATGGTCATGACGTTGCTCACCTTCATTGTCCTGCTCGCGCCGACGGCGGCCTATCCCAATGGCCAGCTCAACCCCGCCGGCTACCACACCTATGCGTGGATCGCGGCGATCGCGATGACGGGTGCGATCCTGATCTCCTCGCTGGGGACGCACGATCAGATCAAGTTCCTGCCCAGGGCGAATGTCGCCAGAACTACCCTGAGCGAGACATTCCGGGGCATCGGCCGGACGCTCGGCAACAAGGCGTTCCTGATGCTGTTCATCTCGGGCGTCTTCGGCTTCACTGCCCAGGGCCTGACGTTCGCGCTGTCGGTCTATATCAACACCTATTTCTGGGTCTTTCCCGCCCGAATCCTCGGGCTGTTCATCATCGCCGTGATGCTCGGCATGATGATCGCCTTCGGCATCGCCTCCTACGGCACGAGACACTGGGGCAAGCGTCAGACGGCGGTCACGGTGATGATCCTCTACCCCCTGTTCGGCATACTTCCGTTCGGCCTGCGCTACGCCGGCATCCTGCCGGCGAACGGCGATCCTCTTCTCTTTCCGCTGTTGATGATAAACACGACGATCGCGACCGCCTTTGGGGTCGCGGGGGCGATCCTCAGCGCCTCCATGATGTCCGATGTGGTCGAGGACGCGCAGCAGCGCACCGGTCAGCGGTCGGAAGGGCTCTACTTCGCCGGCATGTTCTTCATGCAGAAGTGCGTGTCGGGGCTCGGCCTGTATCTGACCGGCGTGATCCTCGGACTCGTCCACTTCCCGATCGGCGCGACGCCCGGGTCGGTAACGCCCGGGATCCTGCGCGATCTGGTTACGACCTACGGCGCCAGTCTGATCGCGCTGGGCATGTTGGCCGCGTGGTTTGTCCACCTGTTCCCGCTCGGCGGCAGGGCAGAACACGAGCGCCGGATCGCCGAGCTGGCGCATGCCGAATCGCACGCCGCGCCGCTTCCCGGCGGCGAGGCGGAGTTCCCCGGAGAGGAAACAGGCATCCCGGACGGAAGGCTAAGCCCCGCCGAATGAACCGGCGCGGCCAGTGCCCAGGAGACCACAATGACCAGTACCGCAACCGCGAACGAGGCCCGGGAGAACCCGGTCCAGGAAGAGATCGGCTTCGATCCCGAAGCGCTACGCGCCAGGTATCGGGAGGAGCGTGACAAGCGTCTGCGCACCGACGCCAACGAGCAATATGTCGAGATGAAGGGTAAGTTCGCGCACTATCTCGACGACCCTTATATCGATGCGCCCATCAACCGCGCGCCGCTCTCCGACGACAAGGAGGTCGTGGTGATCGGCGGCGGGTTCGGCGGCCTGCTTGCCGGCGCCCGGTTGCGCGATGCGGGCATAGACGACATCCGCATCATCGAGAAAGGCGGCGAGTTCGGCGGCACGTGGTACTGGAACCGCTATCCCGGAGCGGCCTGCGATATCGAAAGCTACGTCTATCTGCCGCTCCTCGAGGAGACCGGCTTCATGCCCGGGCGGAAATACTCGCAGGGACCCGAGATCCGCGACTATTCCAAGCGCATCGCGGAGCATTACGGGCTCTACCGCGACGTGTTGTTCCAGACCGAAGTGACCGACCTCAGCTGGGACGACGACGCTGGCCGCTGGACCGTCTCGACCAACCGCGGCGACGCGATACACGCGCGCTATGTCATCATGGCGAACGGCCCGCTACACAAGCCGAAGCTGCCGGGCATTCCAGGGATCGAGGACTTCCAGGGTCACACCTTTCACACCAGCCGGTGGGACTATGCCTATACCGGCGGCGACCAGAATGGCGGCCTGACCGGTCTCAACGACAAGGTCGTCGGTATCATCGGCACCGGCGCCACCGCGGTGCAGGCGGTGCCCCATCTCGGCGCCGGGGCGAAGGAACTCCATGTCTTCCAGCGCACGCCCTCGTCGATCGACGTGCGGGGTGATCGCCCGACCGATCCCGATTGGGCGAAGTCGCTCGAGCCGGGCTGGCACCAATACCGGATGGAGAATTTCAATACCCTGGTCTCGGGCGGCTGGGCGGAAGAGGATCTTGTCGCGGACGGCTGGACCGACATCATTCGCAACCTCGGCGTGATCGCGCGGATGCGCGCGAACAAGGCGGCCGAGGGCACGAACGTCGATCCGGGGGAGCTGGTCCAGCTCGCCGATTTCCAGAAGATGGAATCGATCCGCCACCGCGTCGACAGCGTGGTCGCCGACAAGGGAACTGCCGAGGCGCTCAAGCCCTATTACAACCAGTTCTGCAAGCGCCCCTGCTTTCACGACGATTATCTGGCGACCTTCAACCGGCCCAACGTCCACCTCGTCGACACGAACGGGCGGGGCGTCGACCGGATCACCGAACGGGGCGTCGTGGCGGCCGGCAAGGAATATCGGCTCGATTGCCTCATCTTCGCGACCGGTTTCGAGGTCGGCACGAGCTATGCCCGGCGCGCCGGTTACCAGATTCACGGCCGCGGGGGGACCACGCTGGAGGAGAAGTGGGCGAAGGCCGGCGCACGCACGCTCCACGGCCTGATGAGCCACGACTTCCCGAACTGCTTCATCTTCTCGACGATCCAGTCGGGATTCACGGCGAACTACCCGCACGCGCTCGCCGAGCAGGCGACCCAGGCCGCGCACATCATCGCCGCCGCGACCGAGCGGCGGAAGACGCGGATCGAACCGACCATCGAGGCGGAGGAAGCCTGGACGCAGCAGATACTCGACGCCGTGCTGGACCGCCGGAAGTTTCTCGAGGAATGCACGCCGGGCTATTATAACGGCGAGGGCGGCAAGCCGAACCCGCTTGCGGCGAGCTACTCGTCGTACGGAAAGGGGTCAGTCGCGTTCTTCAAACTTTTGAAGATGTGGCGTGAGAGCGGCGAGTTCGCAGGTCTCGTAATGTCGTGACCCGATTCTTGACCACTCCCACGCGTGGGAACCAGATCCAGGCTGTGCGCCCTGGCGCACCCCGAAGCGATCAGAGAGGCGCCATAGCCAGCCGGTGATAGAGGCCGCCCCGAATAGGGGCGCGACGCGGCCTAGTCGTTTTGCATGGCACGAAAGGCCCCAATTGAGATTTATGCACGGGTATCCGCGGCAGTTGAGGGCCTAAATGGGGGCCTGATACAAAACCGCCATATCTTATCTACTTGATTATTTGTAATAAAATTCCTTCAATTGGACTCCACCTCCTCTCTCGATGATCCGCGCAGCGTTCGCGCGCGTCATGCGGCGATGCGACTCGCACTCTTTCGGATTACTGCATCGGTAATTTTTACTATCGCCAGAGGTGATATCTCGCATCATTTCCAGATCATATCATGTAATATCAATTACATAAGCCGCATTGCCAAAAGAGTATTTATTGCTATCGTTTAGGAGCAAAAAAATTCACGGGGAGGACCGTTCGCGATGAAACGGACGTTTGGAATCACCATCTCGCTGGCGGCGCTGGCCGTCGCTCAATCCGCCGCCGCGCAGGAGGCGGATCAGACGGCCGCCAATTCGGGCGCGGCGCAGGTGCAGGATGTGATCGTCACCGCGCAGAAGCGCAGCGAGCGGTTGCAGGACGTGCCGATCGCCGTGACGGCGATCACGGCGGAGACGATCCAGAACCGCCGCACGCTCGATCTCGTCGACCTGTCCAATCAGGCGCCGGGGCTTCAGATCAAATCGGACGACAACGGCGCCAACCCGCGCATCTTCATCCGCGGCGTCGGCGTCAACGATTTCAACCCGGCGACGAACAGCGCGGTCGGCATCTATGCCGACGGCGTGTACGTCGCTTCGCCGCTGGCGCAGCGGCTGGCCTTCTTCGACCTGCAACAGGTGGAAGTGCTGCGCGGGCCGCAGGGCACGCTCTACGGCCGCAACACGACCGGCGGCGCGATCAACGTCACCAGCAAGCTGCCCGGCAATGAGCCGGAGGCCGATCTCTCCGCCGAATATGGCCGGTTCAACTCGGTCAACGTGCAGGGCGGCGCGAGCATTCCGCTGATCGCCGACAAGCTCTCGGTGCGCATTGCGGGCCTCTACCAGCGTGACGACGGCTATACGCTCAACCGCCTGACCGGCCATTACGGCAACAATACGAACCGCTGGGCGCTGCGCGGCACGGTGCATTTCACGCCGAGCGCCAACGTCACCGATAATCTGGTGGTGAGCACCGGGCGTTCGACCGGCGGGTCGATCTGGGCGTATAACCGCCCGCTGCTAACCGAGCCGTATCAAAGCGATTCATTCTGCGCGCCCGCGCTCTACGGCACGGATCAGTGCATGACCTTTATGGGATACACGAATCCCAGTAAGAATCTCTATCAGGGCGACTATAGTTTCGAGGGGAAGGACAGGGTCAACCTGCTCACCGTCTCGAACACGTTGACGATCGACCTCGACGCGGCGTCGATCGTGTCGGTGACGGGCTATCAGCACGCCAGCCGCAACGATCAGGAGGAAACGGACGCCAGCCCGATCCCGACGATCACCGCGAGCTATATCGCGCGGCAGAACACCTTCAGCCAGGAATTGCGGCTGCAATCGAACGGCCACACGCCGCTGCGCTACGTGATCGGCGCTTATTATGCGCACGATTATCTCAACAACAATTCGGCCTATAACGTGCTGCCGCTTCTGGCGTCGGACGATCCGGCCGCCGATGCGGCGCAAGGCATCGGCATATTCGGCTGGCCGCTGACGCAGAAGGTGGACAGCTACGCCGCATTCGGCCAGCTCGATTATGACGTGACGGACAAGCTGACGCTCACCGGCGGCCTGCGCTATTCGGCCGACCACAAGGATTTCCACTATGTCAGCGAGGCGGCGAACGGGCTGGTGCCGATCTTTACCTATGACGGATCGAAGACGTTCAATTCGTTCACCGGCAAGGTCGGGGTGCAATATCGGCTGACGCCGAGCGCCAATATCTACGCCAGCTATAATCGCGGCGCCAAGAGCGGCGGCTTCTTCAGCGGGCAGACGGGCAATATCGCCGATATCGGGCCGTATAAGGACGAGACGGTCAACGCTTATGAAGTGGGCGCCAAGACCGATTGGCTCAACCACACGCTGCGCGCCAACATCTCGGCCTTTTATTACGATTACAAGAACTTGCAGGTATATACGACCGTCGAGGACGGCCTGATTACCCGCCAGCTCTTCACCAACGCGTCGGCCGCGCGCATCTATGGCGGGGAGCTTGAGCTTCAGATGACGCCGACGCGCGGGCTGACGGTGTCGCTCAACGGCGCCTATCTCAACGCCACCTATCGCGATTTCAAATCGGCCGGGAACGACTATTCGGGCAACACCCTGCCGTCCGCGCCGAAGGTCAGCGTGCAAGGGGCGGTCGACTGGCAGCATGAGACGCCGCTGGGCACGCTCGTCGCCAACACCAGCCTGTCGTTCCGCAGCAAGGTGTTCTTCGATACGTCGAACGACGCCAGGCTGACCGATCAGGCGCGCGCCTTCGTCGATGCGCGGCTTGGCATCCGTGTCGCGCGGGATCGGCTGGAGATCGGCGTTTGGGGCAAGAACGTCTTCAACGAGACCAATATCTCGGACATGACGCCGATCCCGACGCTCGGCTTCGACGTGTTCAGCGTCGGCCCGCCGCGCACCTATGGCCTGTATCTGAAGGCGCGTTATTGACATGAGCGGCGGGGCGCGCGCGTGGCTCGGTCCACGGCCCTCCGCGATCGAGATGGCGGCGACATTGTTCGCCGGCGTCACCGGCATCATGTTCGCGGGCGTCGGGCCGCTGCTGCTCGGCGCGCTCGAACATGCCGGGCGGCTGAGCGCGGCGCAGATCGGGCAGGCCGGGATGATCGAGCTGCTCACCATGGGCCTCGCCGCCGGGCTGACCGGGGCGCTGGCCGGCACGCGCCGGCTCCGCCCGCTGACGATTGCGTGCGGGCTGTTGATGGCGCTGCTCAACGCCGCGACCATGTGGTGCGACGGCTGGGCGCTGGTCGTGGTGCGGGGACTGAACGGCGTGCCGAGCGGCGCGCTGATCTGGCTGATGACCGCGATGATCGTCCGCGCGCCGCGTCCGGAACGTTGGTCGGCGATCTATCTGACCGTGCAGACGCTGGCACAGTTCGTCGTCGTCGCCACGCTCGGGCCGTGGATCGTGCGTCCCTATGGCGCCGACGGTGGCTTCGCGGTGCTGGCGGCGATGAGCCTCGCCGCGGCGCTCGCGGGCTTCGCAGTGCCGCGCGCGTTCGAGCCGCTGCCGGTCGCCGTCGACGAGCCGAGCGGCCTGCCGTCGCCGCGCGGACTGACGGCGCTGGCGGGGGCGTTATGCTTCAACGCCGCGATCCTGGCGGTGTGGATCTATGTCGAGCCGTTGTCCCGCCAGGCCGGGCATCCCGCCGGCACCGCCGATCTCGCGTTGTCGCTGTCGCTGGCGGCGCAGGTGGCGGGCGGCACGCTTGCGACATTGCTCGCCGGGCGGATGCGCTGGCTGCCGGCGTTGCTCGCCTCGCAGGCGGCGATGGCGGCGCTGATGCTGCTGTTCGCGCGGCTGCCGGGGCAGGGGGTGTTCCTCGCCGGCTCGGCAATGTTCGGCGGGCTGTGGATGTTCTCCGCTCCGCTGCTCACTCCCTTCGCGATCGAGGCAGACCCGACGCGCCGCGCTGCCGTGCTCGGCTCGGGCGCGGCATTGCTCGGGTGCAGCGCCGGGCCGCTGCTCGCCTCGCTGGTGGTGAGCGACGGCGACGTGCGCGGCTGTGCGATGCTCGGCGCGGGTGCGATGGCGGTGGCGATCGCGATCGTGCTTGCGGTCCATTTGACTCGTCGCGCCGTAATCCTCACGCGCGCCGCATGACTGATACCGCAACCCCCGTTCGCGCCCGCCGCCCGCGCGCCAGGAAGCCGGCGCTGGCCACCAAGCTGCGCCCCCGGCAGGCGCGCGCGCAGGACACATTCGAGCTGATCCTCGAAACCGCCGGCCAGTTGCTCGAGCGCATCGGGTTCGAGCAGCTCACCACCAACCTGATCTGTGAGGCGGCGGGTCTCTCGCCGCCCGCACTCTATCGATATTTCCCGAACAAATATGCGGTGCTGAAGGAACTCGGCGACCGGCTGATGCGCGCGCAGGACGACGAGGTGATCGCCTGGGCCGATGCCGGCGGTCTCGCCGGCGCGACGTTCGAGGAGCGGCTCGCCAAGTCGCTGGCGATCCACGAACGGATGGTGGATATCCAGCGCGATTTTCCGGGTGGCCTGGCGATCGGCCGCGCGTTGCGCGCAGTGCCGGTGTTGCAGGACATCCGCTTCCGTTCGCGCGACGTGGTGGCGGCGCATTTCTTCAAGCACATGCGCGCGCTCTATCCCGCCACCGATCCGCGACGGCTCGAGGTGGTGACGCGGATGACGATCGAGCTGAGCTATGCCGCGATCGAGATGGTGGTCGAGGAGCCGGATCGCGACGCCGATATCATCAACAGGGAAGTGTGCCTGCTGTTCGCGCATTATTTCGCGACCTTCAGCTAGGCCGGGCAACGGAGAACTGGGCGAATGGAGTGGCATAACTGGTCGGGGAGCGTGAACGCGCAGCCGCAGACGATCGTGAAGCCGCGCGACGAGGCGGAATTGCGCGCCGCCATCCTCGCCGCGTCGAAGGTGCGGGTGCGCGGCGCGGGCCATTCCTTCATGCCGCTGTGCGAGACGGGCGGCACGCTGATCGACATGAGCGACTATGCCGCGCCGGTCGAGATCGCGCCCGACCGCGCCAGCGCCTGGGTGCCCGCCGGCTGGAGTCTCGCGCGGCTGACCGAGGCGTTGTGGAACGAGGGGCTATCGCTCATCAACCAGGGTGACGTGAACCCGCAATCGCTGGCCGGCGCCACCGCTACCGGCACCCACGGCACCGGCAAGGATCTCGGCAGTCTCTCGACGCAGGTGACTGGGTTCGAGCTGATGCTGGCGGACGGCTCGCTGGTGATCTGCGACGCGCAGACCAACCCCGATCTGTTTCAGGCGCAACGCATCTCGCTTGGGCTGTTCGGCGTGGCGACGCACATCCGCATCAACGTGCTGCCGGCCTATTATCTGGAGGAACGGGTCGAGGCGCGCCCGCTCGGCGAGATGGCGGAACGCTGGCAGGAACTGGCCGCCGCCACGCGCCACTTCGAATTCTTCGTCTTCCCCTATGCCGACACCGTGATCTTCAAGAGCCTCCAGCCGGTGGCGGGCGAGGGGGTGATGCCGCGTTCGACCGATATCGACGAGCGCCCGTTCCGCATCGCCTGCGAGTTGAGCCGCAAGGCGAATTTCCTCATCCCTTCGCTGCAACGGCTGATGATGCGGCTGAGCAGCAAGCCGTCGCGCCGCGTCGGCCCCGCGTGGCAGATCTTCCCCGGCGACCGCACGATCCGCTTCGAGGAAATGGAATATGAGTTGCCCCGCGCGGACGGGATGCCGACCCTGCTGGAGGCGGTCGCCTATATCCGCCGCAAGAAGCTGCCGGTCGCCTTTCCGTTCGAGTTCCGGCTGGTGGCGGAGGACGATATCTGGATGTCCCCGTTCAATCGCGGCCCCGGCTCGTCGATCTCCTTCCACCAATATGCGCGGATGCCATGGCGCGACCTGTTCGCCGAGATCGAGCCGGTGCTGCGCGGCGCGAACGGGCGGCCGCACTGGGCCAAGCGCCACACCTTGCGCGCGGAGGACGTCCATGCGCTCTATCCGCGGACGGGCGATTTCCTGAAGGTGCGAGCGGAGGTCGATCCGGCGGGCAAGTTCGTCAACGCCGATCTGGCGCGGCTGTTCGGCATCTGAAGGAGGCAAGGGCCATGACCGACGAGGAACTCCACCGCCATCTGGTCGGCCGTCAGGGATCGCGGCGCGATCTCAACACGCCGGTGCTGGTGGTCGATCAGGACGCGCTCGACCGCAATATCGCGCGCATGGCCGATTTCGCCGCCGCCAACGGGCTGAACCTGCGCCCGCATGCCAAGACGCACAAGAGCGCCGCCATCGCCCGCCGCCAGATCGCCGCCGGTGCGCTGGGGCAATGCTGCGCCAAGCTGGGCGAGGCGGAGGCGCTGGCGGACAGCGGGATCGAAGGGATATTGATTACCTCGCCGATCCTCTCCGCGCCGGGGATTGAGCGACTGGTTGCGCTCAACGAGCGGGCCGAGCGGTTGATGTGCGTCGCCGACAACCCGGTCGGCGCGCGCGCCATCGCGGCGGCGGTGACGGCGCGCGATGGTCGGCCGCTGACCTTGTTGATCGACGTTGATCCCGGCATCCACCGCACCGGCGTCGCCAGCCCGGAAGCGGCGGTGGAATTGTATCGCGCGATCGTCGCGGAGCCAGCGCTGCGTTACGGCGGCGTGCAATATTATTGCGGCTCGCAGCAGCATATCGAGAGCTTTGCGGAGCGAGAGGCGGCGATGCACGACCGCGCCGACTATCTCCGCACTGTCATCGCCGCGCTGGAGGCCGCCGGGGGCAAGCCGCCGATCGTCTCCGGCGGCGGCACCGGCACGCACCGCATCGACGCGACGCTTGGCCTGTTCACCGAGCTTCAGGTCGGCTCCTATGTCTTCATGGACGACCAGTATCGCGTCTGCGCGCTCACGCCAGAGGAAGGCGAGGTGCCGTTCGAGACCTCGCTGCTGATCGACACCCGCGTCATCAGCGCCAATTCGCCGGGGCTGGTGACGGTGGACGCCGGCATCAAGTCGATGGCGACCGATGCCAAGCCGCCGCTGATCGCCGCCGGCGCGGCGGAGGGAACGGTCTATTTCTTCATGGGCGACGAGCAGGGCGCGCTGGTTCATCCGGCCGGCGAGCTTCCGGCGCTGGACGCGATCGTCTCGCTCAACGCGCCGCATTGCGACCCGACCGTCAACCTCTACGACTGGTATCACATCGTCAGCGGCAACACCTTGGTCGACCTGTGGCCGGTCACCGCGCGCGGCCGCTCGCGCTAGTTAAACTCTGGGGATGGGGACGGAAGCGGCCCTGATTGAACCTAAACCGTGACGCAGGCGTTCCTGTCTCCGCCAAAAGGAGACATTCCATGCGTATCAGATTAGCCGCTGTCCTAGCCGCCGCTGCCGTCGCCATGCCCGTCGCGCTGCCGGTGCCGGCGGTCGCGCAGCATCGCGATTATCGCTGGCAGGGCGATCGGCAGGGCTGGGATGCATCGCGCGCCTATCGGCCCGGCCGCTATCGCGAGCGTCGCCTGAGCCGCAACGACCGCATCTATCGCGGTCGCGACGGACGCTATTACTGTCGCCGCAACGACGGCTCCACCGGGCTGGTGATCGGCGGGCTCGCCGGCGGCCTGCTCGGCAATGCGATCGGCGGCGACACGCTCAGCACGCTCATCGGCGGCGCGGGCGGCGCGCTGCTCGGCCGGTCGGTCGATCGCGGCAACGTGCGCTGCCGCTGACGGCCAACGGCAGGCCGGACGCGAATCGCGTCCGGCCTGCGCCGTTACTGACCCGTCCGTTTTTGAAAGAGCGCTGGTGGGTCCGCCGGGATTCGAACCCGGGACCTCTCGATTAAAAGTCGCTTGCTCTACCGACTGAGCTACGGACCCGCACCAGCGAAACGCCGGTTAGGGAGCGCGCGCCGCCGGGTCAACCGTGCGTGAAGCTGTCGCGCGGAAAGTCCGGTCAGCGGATCGCGCCAGCCGGGCACAAGCGCAACGAGCGGGCGCAGCACGAAATCGCGCTCGCGGAACGCCGCATGGGGGATAACGAGATCCGGCGATTCCCACGCGCCGCCCGACCAGGCGATGATGTCGAGGTCGATCACCCGCGCCCCCCAGCGCCGCCCGCGCCGTCGTCCGAAATCGCGCTCGATCCGCTTGAGGCGCGCGAGCATCGCGGGAGGATCGGCCGCATCCTCCACCAGCGCGACGGCATTGGCGTAGGCGCGATTCGACGGGCCGAGCGGCGCGGTCGTGACGATCGGCGATATCCGCCGCGCGCCGATCGCGGCCAGCGCCGCACGCACTTCCGCGCGCGGGTCGCCGTGACGACCGCGGCGATTGGAGCCGAGCGCGATCAGATAGCCATGCGTCATCGCCTGCGAGGCTCTAGAGCGATTTCGAGGCAGGTGGAATCACCTGCCGGCTCGGAAATCGCGGCAAATAAATAAAAAAATAGAGCCGTGATCCGATGCAATCGGGTCGACAACTGCTCTAGCCGATAACCGGCGATCCATCTCCGTTTTCCGCGAAAATTTTTCGTAGCGCCCGTGCGGGTCACGCGTGGCGGCGTCGTCATGGTCGATGTGGCGGGGAGGGGAAAACCGGCCACATCGTCAGTCGGGGGAAGAAAGCGGCGTGTTTCAGGACTTCACAGGCGCGGACGGGCTTGGCGCTGCGACAGCCGAGGTGGACTCTCGCCAACGGAACTGGTCCGTGCTGTTGCCGTTCTTCAACGAGCGGGATTACCTGCGCGATACGGTGGCGAGCCTGGCGTGCCAGTCGGAAACGCCGTTCCTGATCCTGATCGACAATGGCAGCACGGACGGCAGCGCGGAGGTGGCGGTCGATGCGGCCCGCGATCACGGCCTGGCTTATGTGCTGGTGCATGAACGTCGTCCGGGCAAGGTTTCGGCGCTGGCCGCCGGCCTGCCCTTCGTGGCGACGCCCTATGTCGCGACATGCGATGCGGATAGCTGGTATCCGTCGCACTACCTCGCCGCCGGCCAGGCGCTGCTCGAGCAAACCGGGCGCGCGGCGGCGGGGGCCTATTTCGTGTCGCGCCGCGCGCGGCTTGTCGAGCGCATGGCGGGGGCGTTCCAGATCTGCCTCGTCGCGCGGCTGTTCCCCGGCCAGTGCCATGCGGGCGGCGCCGGGCAGTTGTTCCGCACCGCCGCGCTGCGCCGCGCCGGGGGGTTCGATCCGGCACGGTGGAATCTGGTGCTGGAGGATCATGAGGTGATGCACCGGCTGCTGCCGCATGGCTCGATCGGCTATGGCGCCGCCTTGTGGTGTGCGCCCGCGCCGCGCAAGCGCGATCGCGCCTCGGTGCGCTGGACGGTGGCTGAGCGGCTTTGCTACCTCGCCTGGGGCGCGCGCGCCGGGGACTGGTTCTTCTACGATTACCTCGCCCGCCGCCTCGCCGCGCGGCAATTGTCGAGCGACCGGCTGCGCGAGCGCCCCTTTCAGGCACCCGTCGCGGACATGGTGGCGGTGGCGGCATGACGATGCCGCGCCTCGTCGTCTGCGCCGACGATTTCGCGCTGTCCCGCCCGATCAGCGAGACGATCGCGACGCTCGCGCGCGAGGGGCGGATCAATGCGGTGAGTTGCATGGCGGTCTGCCCCGGCTGGGCGCGTGACGCCGGTTTGCTGCATGCGCTTCCGGCGCATGTGCAGGTCGGGCTGCACGTCACGCTCACCGGCGAGGCGCCGCTCACCGATATGCCGGAATATGTGCCGGCGGGCGGCACGATGCCGGGGATCGATCCGCTGACGGCGGCGGCGGCGAAGGGCGACCTGCCGCTGGAGGAGATCGCGGGCGAGATCGACGCGCAGTTCCGCGCTTTTCGCAAGGCGATGGGCCGCGCGCCCGATTTCGTCGACGCCCATCAGCATGCGCATGTGCTGCCCGGCATCCGCAGCCTGTTCCTTGATGCGGTGGCGGAACATGCCCCCGGCGCGTGGGTCCGCGATTGCGGCGACCGGGTGAGCGCGATCGCCGCGCGCCCATGGCGCGGCAAGGCGATCGGCAGCGCCTATCACGCGCGCGGCCTGCGCCGGGCGGCGGCGCGGCGCGGCATCGCCTGCAACTCCAGCTTCGCGGGGCATTACGATTTCCGCGGCGATTACGAGCGCATCTTCCCCACCTTCCTGCGCCGTCCGGGCACGATGCACCTCATTATGTGCCATCCCGGCGCGGGCGAATTGCCGGGGGACGACATTGCCGGTGCGCGCCCGCGCGAGGCGGCGGCCTTGCACCGGATGCGGATCGCGGACATGGCTCGTGCCCATGGCCTGGAATTCGACGCATGACGGTGCGCGCGCTGCCACGCCGCGAGAGGGCGCCTGATGGCGGAGCCACTGGCTTCCGCTTACGGAGAGCAGCGCGCTTTGTTGCTGCGGCTGCTGACGGCGCGGCTCGGCAGCGCGACGGACGCGGAGGATGCGTTGCAGGACCTGTGGTTCCGCATCGTCGCCGGCCCGGCGGGGCCGGTGGACAATCCGGCCGCCTATCTGATGCGCATGGCGAACAATATCGCGACCGACCGGCGGATCGCGGCGCGGCGGCGCGTGGCGCTGGAGACGCATTGGGCCGAATCCGGCGATTCGGCGCACGATCTGCCGACGCCGGAACGCGAGGCGCTGGCGCGCGATGCGCTGCACCGGGTGGACGCGACGATCGCCGCGATGCCGGAGCGGATGCGCGCCGCCTATCGCCTGTTCCGCATCGAGCAGGTGCCGCAGCGCGAGATAGCGGCCCGGCTGGGCATCTCGCTCAGTGCGGTCGAGAAATTGTTGCAGCGTGCCTATCGCCGGTTGCATGCCATGACGGACGGAGGCGGCGATGACTGACATCGACGACACGATCCTGGACGCCGCGATCGCCTGGCACGTTCGCCATGCGACGATGGACGATCGCGGCTGGACGGATTTCATCGCCTGGCTGGAGGCCGATCCGCGCCACGCGCGCGCCTATGACGTGGTGAGCATGGAGGATGCGGCGCGCCACCCGCCGCCCATCGCGGCCAATGACGACGAGGATTTCGTCGCACCGGCAAGTCACGGCCGCTGGCGCGGCTTTGCCATCGCCGCGACCGCGCTCGCGGCGGCGGTGGTCGGCACGATCGGGATGATTCAGCAGCGCGGCGGCGGCGCGGCGCCGATGGAGATCGCCGCGACCGCGCCGCGCTCGCTGACACTCGCGGACGGAACGCGGATCGCGATGGCCTCCGGCGCGCGCATGACGGTCGGCGGCGACCGGCGATCGGCAGCGGTGGAAAGCGGGCGCGTCACCTTCCGCGTGACGCATGACGCCGGTCGTCCCTTCACCGTCCGCGCCGGCGATTGGGAGATCGAGGACGTCGGCACGATATTCTCGGTGACGCGCGGCGCGCGCGGCGTGGACGTCGGCGTCAGCGAGGGCTCGGTGCTGTTCGATCCGCAGAACAACCGCATCGCGCTGAAGGCGGGCGAGGCGCTCACCGTGCTCGACGGCCAGCGAATCGTGCGCTCGCGGATCGATCCGGACGAGGCGCGGACTCTGGTCTTTTCCGGCGAGCCAATCCGTTTCGCAGCGGAAACGATCGCGCTTGTCCTTGGACGAGACGTTCGCGCGGACGATCGTGTCGCGGCCATGCCATTTACCGGTGTCGTTCGATTGACGGGCGACGCGCCGCGCGACATGGCGCATTTCGCGGAATTGACGGGAATGCGCGTTTCTCATGACGGGGGGAGCTGGATCATCGCACCGTCGGCGGGGCCGGCGCGCTAGCTTCGCCATCGCGATGGCGGGCGCGGTGATCGCTGCCCCACCCGCCATCGCCGCGCCGGCGCAACCAGTCACGCTCGAAGCCGCGCTGCTGCAACTCGCGGCGCGCACCGGCGGCGAGATCGTCAGCCTGGAGCCGGGGCTACGCACGATCCGCGTGCAGCCGCCCGCGCCGGACCTGCCGCTGGAGGCGGCGCTGCGGCGGCTGTTGCGCGGCACCGGCTATCGCGCGGAGCGGATCGGCGCGCGCAGTTATCGCATCGTCCGCTTGGCCGAGCGCCGGCCAGCGCCGCGCGCTATCCCCCCCTCCGGCGAGGAGGCGCCCGCGCCTGAAGTCATCGTCACCGCCAGCAAGCAGCGCGTGCCCCTGCTGCGCTTTCCCGCGTCGATCACGCCGGTCGCGCCGCAGGATGCGCCCGCCAGCGGCCCCACCTCGGCGCTGGGCGATACGGTGCGCTCTACCCCGGTACTGCAAACCACCGCGCTTGGGCCGGGGCGTGACAAGATCTTCATCCGGGGCATCGCCGACAGCAGCTTCAACGGCGCCACGCAGGCGACGACCGGCTATTATCTCGACGATGTGCAGATGAGCTATTCCACGCCGGAGCCGGGTCTGGCGCTGGTCGACGTCCGCTCGGTGGAGGTGATGGAAGGGCCGCAGGGCACGCTCTACGGCGCGGGCGCGATCGGCGGGATCATTCGTATCGTTCCCAATCCGGCGCAGCTCGACAGCTTCCACGCCGCGATCGCCGGCAGCGGGGCGATGACCGTCGGCGGACGAGCCGGTGGCGACCTGTCCGGCTTCGTCAACCTGCCGGTTTCCCGGGATGTCGCGGCGGTGCGGCTGGTCGGTTACCGTTCGCATGAAGGTGGATATATCGATGATCCGTTGCTCGGGCGGCGGGCGATCAACGCGGTCGACCGGGTCGGCGGCCGCGTCACGCTGCGCGTCGAGGCGGGCGACGGGTGGCAGGTCGACACCACCGGACTGGGGCAGCGCATCTCGGCCGGCGATGCGCAATATGTCGATGGCGAGGGGCGGGAACTGACGCGCGCGGCGCGGCTTGCCCAACCTTACTGGAACAGCATCCTGCTCGGCCGGCTCAGCATCCGCAAGCGCTGGGCGGGCGGGCTGGAGTTCGTCTCGGTCAGCGGGGTCAGCCAATATGACGCCGACGACCGGTTCGACGCGACCCCGCGCGGCGCAGCTGGCACGATCGGCTATGTCACCACCCGCTCGAACCTGTTGCTGACGCAGGAAGTACGCCTGTCGCGGTCGCGCGCGAACGGCGAGTCGTGGGTCGTCGGGCTGGCGGTGCTGCGCAACCGCGACGCGGAGAACCGTCTGCTCGGCCCGCTGAACGACCCGACCGAGATCATCGGCGTCACCAACGTGTCGCAGAACGTGTCGCTGTTCGGCGAATGGACCCGGCCGCTCGCCGCCAGCCTCTCCGCCACGTTCGGCCTGCGCGCGACGGAGGCGCGCGTCGACGGCTATCCCTCGCTGACGCCGCGCGCGGGCGATCTGGTGCGAGGGCGGATGACGCGGCGCATCGATCCGACGCTGGCGCTGTCGTGGCAGCTTGCGCCGGGCCTGTCGCTCTACGGCCGGCTCCAGTCGGGTTTCCGCACCGGCGGCCTCGCGGTGGCGCGCGGGATCGGGCGCGTGGCCGAGTTCAAGTCGGACTCGATCGGCATGGGGGAGATCGGCATCCGGCACCTGCGGGACGGGCCGACCGGCGTGAACTTCACCGCCGCTTTGTCTTATGCGCATTGGGACGATATCCAGGCCGACCTGATCGACCGGCGCGGCCAGCCCTATACCGCGAACATCGGCAACGCGCGCATCCTGACCGGGGAGGTGAGCGCGGACTGGGTGCCGGTGCCGCGCCTGCGGTTCGACCTGTCCGCGCTCTACACGGTCAACCATGTGACCGACGGCCAGCGCCTGCCGAACACGCCGCCGTTCAGCGCTCATAGCGGCGTGAGCTATAGCTGGGACGCATTCGGGGGGACGATGCGGACGTCGGGGGCGTTCGACTATATCGGCCGCTCGGTGCTCGGCACGGGCCGCTATCTCGATCTGGAGCAGGGGCGCTACGCGGTGTTGTCGGCGCGCGCCGAATGGTCGCGGCGCGATCTCACCCTGTGGCTATCGGCGGACAATATCACCGACAGCCGGGGGAACCGCTTCGCCTTCGGCAACGCCTTCACGCTGGCGAATGCCGCGCAGGCCACGCCGCTGCGGCCAGCGACGGTGATGCTGGGTTTCAGGATCGAACGCTGAACGAAAAACCCCGCGCAAGGCCCTGGCCTCGCGCGGGACTTTCGGTTCCGGCCGTGGAAGGCCGCGTCAGTAAACGCGCTTCTTCGGCTTGATATATTCCGCGTCGTCGGTGAGCGTGTAATCGTGCACCGGGCGGTAATCGAGCGTCGTCGTGCCGCCCTTGCCGCCCCAGCCGTCGAACGTGGCGGTGGTGTGCTTCATCCAGTTGGCGTCGTCGCGCTCGGGATAATCCTCGTGCATGTGCGCGCCGCGGCTTTCCTTGCGGTTGTCGGCGCCCTTGATCGTCACGACCGCCTGACCCATCAGATTGTCGAGCTCCATCGTCTCGACCAGATCGGTGTTCCAGATCAGCGAGCGATCGGTGATGCCGATATCGGCCATCCCCTTGTTGATCGCCTCGATCTTCCGGACGCCTTCCGACAGCAGCGCCGAATCGCGGAACACCGCGCAATGGCGCTGCATCGTGCGCTGCATCTCGCTGCGGATCTGCGCGGTGGGCGTGCCGCCGGACGCATTGCGGAAATGGTCGAGCCGGGCGAGCGCCTGCTCCTCCGAACCCTTGGGCAGCGGATTGTGCGGCGTGTTCGGCTTCAGCGTGTCCTTGAGGCGCAGGCCGGTCGCGCGGCCGAACACCACGAGGTCGATCAGCGAGTTCGAGCCGAGCCGGTTCGCGCCATGCACCGAGACGCACGCCGCCTCGCCGACCGCGAACAGGCCGGGGACGATCGCGTCCGGATCGCCGTCCTTGAGCTGGACGACCTCACCGTGATAATTCGTCGGGATGCCGCCCATATTATAGTGGACGGTCGGCGTGACCGGCAGCGGTTGGCGCGTCAGGTCGACGCCCGCGAAGATCTTGCCCGTCTCGGTGATGCCCGGCAGGCGCTCGTGCAGCACCTTGGGATCGATATGGTCGAGGTGCAGGTAGATATATTCGCCGTGCGGGCCGACGCCGCGCCCCTCGCGCATCTCCATCGCCATCGAACGCGCCACCACGTCGCGGCTGGCGAGATCCTTGGCGGACGGGGCGTAGCGTTCCATGAAGCGCTCGCCCTCGGAGTTGGTGAGATAGCCGCCTTCGCCGCGCGCGCCCTCGGTGATGAGCACGCCCGCGCCGTAGATGCCGGTCGGGTGGAACTGCACGAACTCCATGTCCTGCAGCGCGAGGCCGGCGCGCAGCGCCATGCCGTTGCCGTCGCCGGTGCAGGTGTGCGCCGAGGTCGCCGACTGATAAACCCGCCCGCCGCCGCCGGTCGCCAGCACGACCGCATGGCTGCGGAAGCGGTGGATGCTGCCGTCTTCCATGCACAAGGCGATCACGCCCCGGCACGCGCCATTCTCCATGATGAGGTCGAGCGCGAAATATTCGACGTAGAAGTCCGCGTCATACTTCAGGCTCTGCTGGTAGAGCGCGTGGAGCATGGCGTGGCCGGTGCGGTCGGCGGCGGCGCAGGTGCGCTGCACTGGCGGGCCTTCGCCCATGTTCTGCATGTGCCCGCCGAACGGGCGCTGGTAGATGGTGCCGTTGTCGTTGCGGCTGAACGGAACGCCGGCGTGCTCCAGCTCATAGACGGCGGCCGGTGCCTCGCGCACCATATATTCGATCGCGTCCTGGTCGCCGAGCCAGTCGGAACCCTTGACGGTGTCGAACATGTGCCACGACCAGTGATCGGGCGAATTGTTGCCGAGGCTCGCCGCGATGCCGCCCTGCGCCGCCACCGTATGGCTGCGCGTCGGGAACACCTTGGTGATGCAGGCGGTCTTGAGGCCGCTTTCCGCGATGCCCATCGTCGCGCGGAGGCCCGAGCCGCCGGCGCCGACGACTACCGCGTCATAGCTATGGTCGATGATCTGATAGGCGGCGGGCATCAGGCGGCAGCTCCGAAGGCGATCCTGAGGATCGAGAAGATCGCGATCCCGGCGGTGACCGCGACGAACAGGTTGAGGAGGACCATCAGCACCACGCGGTTCTGCGCATGGGCGTAATCCTCGATCGCCACCTGGAGGCCCAGGCGGAAATGGTAGAAGACCGAGGCGACGAGCAGCAGCATCGGCACCGCCACCCACGCCGACGACAGCCACGCGCGGACGCTGGCATAGTCATAGGCCGGCATGCGCGCGATGGAGATCACCAGCCACGCCATGAACAGCAGGTTGGTGCCGGCGGTGACCTTCTGGTGCCACCAGTGATAGACGCCGTGATGCGCGCTGCCGAGGCCGCGAACGCGGCCAAGCTCGGTTCCCGTTCCCATCACTTGATCCCCAGATAGAGCCAGAAGGCGATCGTCAGCAGCGTCGAGCAGACGAAGGTGAGGATCGCGAGCAGCCGGTTGGTCTTCAGCTCGAACGCCGCGCCGGTATCCAGCACGAGGTGCCGGATGCCGCTCATCATATGCTGGAACAGCGACCAGGAAAGGCCGACGCCGATCACCCAGCCGAGCGGGTTGAGATGCCCGGCGGCATTGGTGAAGACGCCGATGAAGGTGGAATAGGCCTCGCCGCCGGCCGCGATCGCGGCGAGCCACCAGACGAGCAGGATGGCGCCCACGGTCGCCATGCCGTCGCCGGTGACGCGGTGGAGGATCGAGGCCAGCATGGCCGGGCTCCAGCGATAATGGATCTGGAGCGGGCCGCTGAAGAGGTGCGGGCTGCGCGGACGCGCGGGTTTCGAGGCCAAGGGCGTTTTTCCTGCGATGAGCCGACGGTTCGCGCGGGTCTATGAGACGCCGAGCGCGGCGATGCAAGCGCGCAGGACCGCTTCGATCGTTTCGATCCCCGCCTAACCGGTGATTAACCAGTGATCGTTACCTCATCGCGCGGTATCAGTAATGGAGCCAGAGCGTTGCCCACCGACTTGCCCGCACCCGGATCGATCGCCGCGACGATGGATATCGCCGGCAGATTGAAGGTGTTCGACGCCGACGGCACGTTGCTGGCCGCGAGCCGCGACGTCTGGGCCGCGATCGAGCCGGAGATTCGGCAGGTTTCCGCCGCTTATTGGGATCAATGGGTGCGCTGCTTCGCCGACCAGAGATCGTGGGCGCCGGAGGAGACGGAGAAGATGATCGATCTCGGCTGCGTCTTCCTGCGGCATCGTTTCCTCGATACCGCCGGCCGGGCGTGGATCGAATCGATCGAGCGCTCGGTGGCGGCGGCCTATGCCGCCGACGTGTCCAAGACCGCATTGCTGTCGATGATCAGCGCCAGCGATCGCGCGGCGCTCGACGTGCTGATGCGGCGGATCGAGCGCAGCGACCCGCGACTCGTCGGCATGGTCGACACGCTGATGCGGCTTTCGGCGCTGGAAGGGGAGATCACGGTCGCGATCTATTCCGCCTATCTCGAATTCACCGGGAAGGTCGCACGCGACCGGCTGGCAAGCGAGTTCCACGACGGGATCGCCGCCACGGTGGAAAGCGCGACATCGGAGGGCGGGGCACTGCGCCTGCTCGCGTCGGGCGCGTCCTCCTCGACGCGCGGCGTGCTGGGCAAGGCGAGCGAGGTGGCCGCCGCCGCCGAGCAATCCGCCGTCGCGATGCGTGAGGCGGCGCTCACCGCAGCCGGGCTGATCCGCGCGATCGAGGATGCGCGCAGCGAGGTGGAGGTGGCGGCCGAGATCGCCAACCGCGCCAGCGCGCAGGCCGGCGCGGCGGTCGGCGTGTCGCAGATGCTGTCCGATCACGCCAAGTCGATCGAATCGATCCTCGGCCTGATTCGCGACATCGCCGGGCAGACCAATTTGCTCGCGCTCAACGCCACGATCGAGGCGGCGCGCGCGGGCGACGCCGGGCGCGGCTTCGCGGTGGTGGCGCAGGAGGTGAAGAGCCTCGCCAACCAGACCGCCCGCGCCACCGACGACATCGCCGGCAAGATCGCCGCGATCCAGTCCGCCACGCGCAGCACGGTGGAAACCAACGCCAGCATCAAGGCGACGGTGGCGGAGGTCGAGGATTCGGCCAACCGCATCCGTAGCGCGATGGAGGCGCAGGCGCAGACCGTCACCGCGATCACCGCCGCGGTCGACGAGACCGCGCTGGCGGCGGATTCGATGTCCAGCACGATCGCCGCGATCCGCGAGGATACCGAGGCGGTGGCGGGCGAGATCGATGCGTTCGGCGCGGGATTCGATTCGCTCTCCGGCCGGCTCGTGGTGCTGAAGGCGAGCGCGGGCGATTTCGCGCGCAAGGTGGCGGTGTAATCCCTCGAAAGCCGGAAGCGGCGGCGCCCTCCCGAGATTCACCCCGCCGGAAAGTGAAAGCGCGAGTTGAGCCGCTGCGAGCATGAGGCGCAGCAGCGCAGCAGCGCCTCGATCAGCCGGCGCGGCGGCCCATTCTCCCCCAGTTCGGAACTCGGGATCATCACCGTCACCACCGCGCGCAGTTCCTCGTCCTGATCGAACACCGGCGCGGCGACGGCGCCGTGGCCGAGGTTGAACTTGTCGCGCGTCCAGCAGACGTAATGCTGCTGGATATCGGCGATCTGCCGCATGAACTCCTGCCGGTCGGCGATACGGAAATCGGTTTCGCGCGCGCAGAGGTGGCCGAGCAGCTTCTCGCGCCGCTCGCGCGACTGGAAGGCGAAGGCGATCCGCGCGGAAGGGGAGTGCGGCAGGGTGAGCACCAGCCCCGGCTTCACGTCGATATGGATCGCGTGCGGCGCGGGGATCGATCGCACCACCACCGCGTCGCCGCCGGCGTCGGTGCACAGCAGCACCGTCAAGCCCGCCTCGCGCGCGAACGCGACGAGATATTCGTCGAGCAGGGTGATGAGATCGAGCCGCCCCGCCGCGATATGGCCCCAGCGGACCAGTCGCCAGCCAAGCTCGTAGCCCCGGCTCCCCTGCCGCCCGACCAGCCCGAGCTGCTCCAGATTGGCGAGATGGCGCGAGGCGCGCGACTTGGTGATGCCCAGCATCGTCGCGACGTCCTGCACCGAAACCTTGCGGCCGCGCTCGGCGAGGAAGTCGATGATCGCCGTGGCGGTCGCCACCGCCTCGATCTTGCCCAACCCGGCGGTCGGCGCCTGCCGGCGCGGATCGCGGTCTTTGCTCGCGGACAAATCCTGTTGCGACATGTGCAACAAATAGATCATCGTGTTGCGCATGTCGATACCGGACGATAGCCGGGGCGGGACGATTCAACCGGCTTTGGGGGAGGAGGAAGATGGCCAGTCCGGCACAGAATGAGCGCCTGACGCGCGTCGGCCCGGGAACGCCGATGGGGGAATTGCTGCGCCGCTACTGGCATCCCTTCGCCGCCGCGGCGGAGATCGACGATCTCGGGATCAAGCCGGTCAAGCTGCTCGGCGAATCGCTCGTCGCCTTCCGCGCGGGCGACGGCAGCTACGGCCTGATCGACCGCCAGTGCCCGCATCGCCGCGCCGACATGGCGTTCGGCATCATCGAGGAGGACGGCCTCAGGTGCAGCTATCACGGCTGGTGCTTCGGCGCGAGCGGCCAGTGCCTCGAGCAGCCTTACGAGGATATCGCCAACCCCAAGGCGCGCTTCCGCGACAAGATCCGCACCAAGGCCTATCCGGTCGAGGAGAAGGCCGGGCTGCTATGGGCCTATATGGGGCCGGGCCCGGCGCCGCTGGTGCCGAACTGGGAGCCGTTCACCTGGGAGAACGGCTTCCGGCAGGTCGTCTATGCCGACGTGCCGTGCAACTGGTTCCAGTGCCAGGAGAACAGCCTCGATCCCGTCCATTTCGAGTGGATGCACCGCAACTGGACCTCGCGCCTCTCGGGTGACGGCAGTTACGGGCCGAAGCATCTGGAGCTGAAGTTCGACGAGTTCGAGTTCGGCCACATCTATCGCCGCGTCCGCGAGGATACCGACAAGGACAGCCAGCACTGGACGGTCGGCTCGACCGCCTTGTGGCCCAACGCCTTCTTCCTCGGCGACCATATCGAATGGCGCGTACCGGTGGATGACGAGAACACGCTGAGCATCACCTGGATGTTCCACCGCGTGCCCGTGGGGCAGGAGCCTTATGTCCAGCAGCGCGTGCCTTACTGGCACGGGCCGGTGAAGGACGAGCAGGGCAACTGGATCACCAGTCATGTGCTCAACCAGGACATCGTCGCCTGGGCGGGGCAGGGCGCGATCGCCGACCGCACCGAGGAGCATCTCGGGCAGAGTGATCTCGGCATCGTCATGCTCCGCCGCACCTTCGACGAGAATATGAAGGCGGTGGCCGAGGGACGCGATCCCAAGGGGCTGATCCGCGATCCCGAACGCAACAAATGCGTCGAACTGCCGATCAAGCACCGCGAGATCTTCACCACCTCGATGACGCTGGAGGAAAGCTGGGAACTGGGCCGCAAGCTCGCCTACCGCTTCAACCAGCCGCACTATCCGCATCAGGTGGGGCAACCCGAAGAGATCAAGCGCGAGTTCCAGGTGGCGATGGGGATGATCGCCCCCGACGCCGAACACACCATCTGACCGCCCCCGCGGCAGACACAGGAGAGCAACATGAAGCTGGGCACCATCAGGATCAACGGCAAGCCGACGGTGATCGCGCGCGTCGCGGACGACAAGGCGGTCGCGCTCGATTTCCCGTGGATGGAGGATCTGATCGAGGCCGGCAACGCCGGTCTGGACGCCGCCGCCGCCGCGATCGACGCGGCGCGCGCCGGCAGCCTGCCGGTCATCGACCTCGCCAATGCCGACTGGATGGCGCCCAACCCGCGCCCGTCGAAGATCCTCGGCTGCGCGGTCAACAACAACAACCTCAACCAATATGCGGTCAAGCCGATGACCGCGCCGATGTTCTTCACCAAGGGCCGCTCGGCGCTGACCGGCCACAACAAGACGATCGAGCTGCTCAAGGATCACGGCCAGTCGATCCCCGAGCCGGAGCCGGTGATCGTGTTCGGCAAGAACGCGAAGAACGTGCCGCCGGAAAAGGCGCTCGATTATGTGTTCGGCTATACGCTGACCAACGACGTCACCGCGAGCGGCGTGAAATTCTCGCAGGATTCGATCGCGTTGAAGCAGCGCCCGGAAGTCATCAAGCCGCACCATCTGGCGTGGCGCCCGAAGTTCGAGGGCGGCGAGGACACCTATCTGCTGTTCATCTACCACAGCAAGTCGAAGGGCGCGGACACCTTCGCGGCGATGGGGCCGTGGCTCACCACCAAGGACGAGATCCCCAATCCGAACGCGCTGCGCGTGCGCGGCTATATCGACGGCGAATGCTATGCCGACGACAGCACCGCGAACTATTTCTTCCCGGTCGAGCGCGTCATCTCCGAGGCGAGCAAGTGGTTCACGATGGAGGTGGGCGACTGCCTGCACACCGGCACCGCCTCCAAGGGCACCGAGAAGCACCCGCGCGGCAATATCGGCACCTACCTCAACCTCTATGACGGCAAGCTGACCGACGTGGAGATCGACGGGCTGGGCAAGCTCACCAACCGCATCTCCGTCGGCTCCTGAGCCGGCCCGGCAAGCGTCTGCGCGCAGAGGATTTATGGCCAAGATAGTGCTCGGAATCGGTTGCGCGCATACGCCGCAGCTTCACACCATGGCGGAGGATTGGGACCTTCGCGGCGATCGCGACCGCAAGGACGGCGTGCCCCTGTGGTTCCACGGCCGGAAGCTGCCCTATGCGGAGCTTGAGGTGGCGCGTGCGCACGAGAAGATCGGCGAGCGGCTGGCGCTCGACACGCGCCGCGCCGCGCTGGAGGCGTCGTTCGCGGCGATGGACCAGCTCCACGCGCTGTTCCGCGAGGTGAACCCCGATGTCGTGGTGATGATCGGCAACGACCAGCACGAATTCTTCTCGGAGATCGTGCCGGCCTTCGCCGTGATCGCCACCGACGAATTGCCCAACCTGCCGCGCACCGCCGAACAGAATGCGCGGCTGCCGATCGGCATCGAGCTGTCGGACCACGGCCACCTGCCCGACGAGCGCGTCGCCTTCCCCGGTGACCGCGCCTTCGGCCAGCATATCGCGCGGCATCTGGTGCGCGAGAGTTCGTTCGACGTGACTTTGTGCCACGAGAAGCCGACCGTGCGGAACGAGAAGTCGCTGATGTACGGCCTGCCGCACGCTTACGGCTTCCTCTACAAGAACGTGATGCGCGATTGCGTGAAGCCGAACGTGCCGGTGGACGTGAATTGCTGGTATTATGACAACAGCCCGTCCGCCGCGCGCTGCTACCAGTTCGGCGGCGCGGTCGCCCGCGCGATCGAGGCGTGGGACAGCGACGCGCGCGTCGCGGTGCTCACCACCGGGGGGCTGACGCATTTCGTGGTCGACCCGGAATGGGATCGCCGCTTCCTGAACGCGCTCGCCAGCGACGACGAGGCGACGCTTTCCGCCATCCCGCAGAACGAGCTGATGGCCGGCACGTCGGAGTGCAAGAGCTGGATCGCCACCTCGGCGGCGATGCGTCACGCCGGGCTGAAGATGCGCGAGGTCGAATACCAGACGCTCTACCGCACCGAGGGTGGCACCGGATCGTCCTGCGCGTTCGTGGCGTGGCAGTGATGGCGGGCGATACGCAGGTTATCATCAGCGGCGCCGGCCCGGTCGGGCTGGTGGTGGCGCTGGACCTCGCGCGGCGCGGCGTGCGCTCGATCGTCGTCGAGACGCGCAAGGCCGGCGAGCCGCCGAGCGTGAAGTGCAACCATGTCGCCGCGCGCACGATGGAGGCGTTCCGCCGGCTGGGCTTCGCGGACGTGGTTCGCGATGCCGGCCTGCCGGCGGATTATCCCAACGATTGCGTCTATCGCACCAGCGTGACGCGGGGGCATGAGATCACGCGCATCCCGATCCCCGCGCGCGCCGAGCGCTGGACGGATTTCACCGGGCCGGACACCTGGTGGCCGACGCCGGAGCCGCCGCACCGGATCAACCAGATCTATCTGGAGCCGCTGATCTTCGCGCAGGCGGCGGCCAATCCGCTGATCGCGATCCGCAACGAGACCGAGCTGGTCGAGGCGACGCAGGACGCGGACGGCGTTACCGTCACCGTGCGCGACCTGCCGAGCGGCGCGACCGAGACGCTCACCGCGCGCTATCTGGTCGGTTGCGACGGCGGGCGATCGCGGGTGCGCTCGATCATCGGCGCGAAGCTGTCGGGCGACGCGGTGGTGCAGCGCGTGCAATCCACCTACATCCGCGCGCCGCGCCTTCTGGAGATGATGCAGGGGCGTCCGGGCTGGATGAACCTGTCGCTCAATCCGCGCCGCTCGGGCAACACGGTGGCGATCGACGGGCGCGAGACGTGGCTGATCCATAATTACCTCTACGAGCATGAGGAGGATTTCGACGCGATCGACCGCGACGCCTCGATCCGTACGATCCTCGGCGTTGGCGATGATTTCGACTATGAGATCATCAGCAAGGAGGACTGGATCGGCCGCCGTCTCGTCGCCGACAGGTTCCGCGACCGGCGCATCTTCATCTGCGGCGACAGCGCGCATCTGTGGGTGCCCTATGCCGGCTTCGGCATGAACGCGGGCATCGCCGATGCGATGAACCTGACGTGGCTGCTCGCCGCGACGCTGAACGGTTGGGGCGGGGAGCGGCTGCTCGACGCTTATGAAGCGGAGCGGCTGCCGATCACCGAACAGGTGTCGCATTTCGCGATGAACCACGCGCTGAGCGCGATCGCGCATCGCCGCGCGGTGCCGGCTGCGGTGGAGCTGGACGGGCCGGAAGGCGAGGCGGCGCGCGCGGCGCTGGGGCAGCAGGTCTATGCGCTCAACGTCCAGCAATATTGCTGCGGGGGGCTGAACTTCGGCTATTTCTATCCGGAATCGCACATCATCGCTTATGACGGGGAGGCGCAGCCGGGCTATTCGATGGCCGGGTTCGAGCAATCGACCGTCCCCGGATGCCGCACCCCGCATTTCTGGCGGCGCGGTGGCAGTTCCGCCTATGACGATTTCGGACGGGACTACACCCTGCTGCGCTTCGATCCGGCGATCGACGTGTTGGCGCTGGAGCAGGCGGCGGCGGCGGTCGGGATGCCGCTCACGGTGATCGATGTCGCCGCAGACGAGCGGACCGGTGTCTATCGCCACAAATTGCTGCTCTCCCGCCCGGACCTGCATGTCGGCTGGCGCGGTGATGCGCTGCCCGGCGACGTGGCGGGGCTGGTCGATCAATTGCGCGGAGCCGTGCGATGAAGCTGGTGACTTTCCGTGATGCGGCGGGGCGGGCTCGCCCCGGCGCGCTGGTCGGCGATGACCGCGTCTTCGATATCGCCGCCGCCACCGCGCGAGACGGCGGCGAGGCGCTCGGCGACATGCTCGCAGTGATCGCCGCCGGCCGCGCCGGTCTGGAGCGGATCGCGCGGCTGATGGCGGATGGCGAGACGGTCGCGCTGGTCGAGGTGACGCTGCTCGCGCCGCTTCCCCGCCCGACGCAGATCCGCGACTGCGGCAATTACGAGAAGCATGTGCGGCAGGCGATCGCCGCCGCGATGCAGCTCCGCGCCCGCGCGACGCCCGATCCGGAGGCGACGCTGGAGAAGTTCCGCGCCGCCGGCCTGTTCGAGATTCCGCCGGTGTGGTTCGAGCAGCCGCTCTACTACAAGGGCAATCCGATGAGCGTCATCGGCCCGGACGCGGAGGTGATCCGCCCCCGCGCCGCGAAGCTGATGGATTACGAGCTGGAACTGGCGGTCGTCATCGGCGGCCCCGTGCGCGACCTGACGCCGGAGAACGCGCTCGACGCCGTTTTCGGTTACACGATCTTCAACGACTTTTCCGCCCGCGACCTGCAATCGCGCGAGACGCAATTCCGTTTCGGCCCCGCCAAGGGCAAGGATTTCGATACCGGCAATGCGATCGGCCCGTGCATCGTCACCGCCGACGAGATAACCGATCCTGAAGCGCTGACGATGATCGCGCGCGTCAACGGCGAGGAGCGCGTCCGCACCACGTCGGGTGGCGGGCAGCATTCGATCGCGGGCACGATCGCCTATATCTCGCGCGACGAGACGCTGCACCCCGGCGACCTGATCGCGATGGGCACGGTGGGCGACGGCTGCGGCTATGAGAGCCTGACGTTCCTCAATGACGGCGACGTGGTGGAACTGGAGGTCGAGGGGATCGGCGTGCTGCGCAACCGGCTCGTGGGGCACGGCAACTGAACGGGATGCGGGTGTCGCCGGCTATTTGCCGGGCGGCCGGTTTATGCGATGGCTGCGACGATGTCTGACCAGATCAGGGGCCTGCCGCCCTATCGCCATTCCATCGCCGGCCTGTTGCTCGCCGCGCGCGAGGCGACGATGGCGCCGATCCGCCCGAAGCTGCGCGCCGCCGACGTCACCGAGCAGCAATGGCGCGTGCTGCGCGTGCTGACCGACGAGGGGCCGCTCGACATCGCGGCGCTCGCCGCCAATGCGATGCTGCACGGCCCGAGCGTGACGCGCATCCTGAAGGAACTGGGCGAGCGCGGGCTGATCGAGCGCGAGGTCGATCAGCAGGACAAGCGCCGCTCGATCATCGCGATCACCGACGCCGGCTGTGCGCTGGTGAACCGGACGGCAGAACAAACCCGCGTGCTGGTGGAGGGCTATCGGCAGGCGTTCGGCAGGGAGCGGCTCGCGCGGCTGATGGAGGAACTCGCGGCGTTCCGCGCAGCGCTGGTGGCGCTCGAAAAGGACGAGGCGGCGCGCGACGACGGCTGACGGGACGGCCTCTTCCGGTCGTTTCTTCCGCGTCTTTTTCGTCGCATTTCTCGCGAAGGAAACAGCGCCGAAAACGCTTTCCCGATTGCGCCGCCCTCGCGCGATCTGTATCGAATTACGATACTCGGTCGCGTATTTCGATCCAGTCCGGCACATGTTTCGGGTGCGGGACAAGGCAGGAGTGGGATGATGCATGGCGTAGCGACCGGCGACGACAGCCCGGCCCAGGACGCGGCGGCCTATCCGCGGGGCACGCAGCCATGGCTGATGCTTTCCTATCTGACATTGCTGTTCGTGCTGTCGTTCGTCGATCGCAACATGATGCGATCGATGGTCGATCCGATCCGCGCCTCGCTGGGGATCAGCGACGTGCAGATCAGCCTGCTGGAAGGCGCGGCCTTCGCGACGCTCTATAGCATCATGATCATCCCGATGGGGTTCGCGGCGGACCGCTTCAATCGCCGCACCCTGCTCGGCGCGGCGGTGGTCGGCTGGTCGGGGATGACGATGCTGGCGGGCTTCGCCTCCTCCTATCGCATGTTGTTCGTCAGCCGCATGGGGCTGGGAGTGGGCGAGGCCGCGCTCCAGCCGTGCGCGATGTCGATGATCCGCGACAGCTTCCCGCCGCAGCGCCGCGCCTGGCCGCTCGCGATCTACACCACCGCGCCGCTGGTCGGCTCCGCGCTGGCGCTGGTGATCGGCGGCGCGCTCTACGGCTTCGCCAAATCGGGCGGGGCAAGCGGCATCCCGATCCTCGGCAGCATCGAGCCGTGGCAGTTCGCGATGGTCGTGCCGGGTCTGTTCGGCCTGTGCCTTGGCCTCACGATCTTCCTGTTCCGCGAGCCGCGCCGCGTCGATGTCGACGCCGGCGAGAGCGCCGGGCTGAAGGATTCGCTGCGCCATATGCGCGGCAATGTGGGGCTGTACGTGCTGGTGTTCGGCGCGGCGGTGCTGTGGTCGCTCGCCAATACCGGATGGAGCGCGTGGCTCGCCCCGGCGATCGAGCGCCAGCATCATCTGCCGCCGGAAGTGGTCGGCCCGACCGCCGGGACGATCGCGCTGATCTGCTCGGCGATCGGCTCGCTCGGCGCCGGCTTCCTGATCGACCGCCGCTCGCTGGCGGGGGACCGGGATGCGATCCTCAAGATCTCGATCTGGTTGCAGGCGCTGCAGATCGTGCCGGTGATCGGCATGTTCACGGTGCAGGGGACGACCGGCGTGTGGGTGTGCCTCGCGCTTTCCAATCTGCTGATCGGCTCGATGCCGATCGCCGCCTTCGCGATCATCACCGAGATCACGCCGGGCCACCACATCGGCAAGATCGTCGCATTGTTCAATCTGGCGCAGAACTTCCTTGGCCAGACGATCGGCTCCGCCGTGTTCGCGTTCGTCGGCGAGGAAGTGATCGGCGGGCCGCTCGGCATCGCCTGGGCGATCATCCTTTGCTATCCGCTGATCATGGCGGTGTCGCTGGTGCTGAGCGTGATGCTGATGCGCGCGCGCCGCCGTTTCCTCGCCCGCAACGGCTGACATCCCGAAAAGAAAAGGCCCGGTCCGCAGGGTGCCGGACCGGGCCTTTCGCTGTTCCGTCCCCGCGCGTCAGGCGGGGTCGCCGAGCGGGTTCGGCGGCACCGGGACAGGGGAGGGGACGAACGGGTGGATCAGCGCCCACGGGCTGGGCATCTCGCCGACCTTGACCGCGATCAGCGCGGGGCCGCCGCGCTCCTTCGCCGCGCGTAGCGCGTCGCGCAGGCCGTCGGGCGAATCGGTGATCGTCGTCGGCAGGCCATAAGCGCGGCCGAGCAGCTCGAAATCCGGGCTGGCGACATCGGTGCCGAACTCCGCCCCGAACACGCGGCGCTGGATGCGCTGGACGTTGCCGAACTTGCCGTCGACGAACACCACGATGGACGCATTGAGCTGATCGCGCGCCAGCGTCGCCAGCTCCTGCATCCCCCAGCTGAACCCGCCGTCACCGTTGAGCGACACGACGCGCCGGTCCGGGTTGCCATGCGCCGCGCCCAAGGCTGTGTTGAAGCCGTAGCCGAGCGTGCCCTGATAGCCCGGCGTGACGAAACGGTGCGGGCCATACACCGGGAAGGCGATGTTCGAATAATAACCGACCTGCGTCAGCTCGCTGACGAGGATGTCGTCATCCGCCATCGTCGAGCGGAGCGCCTGGACGTAATCGTGCTGCGGGCGGATCGCGTCGATCTGCTGCGCGCACCATTGCTTGACCCTGGCGACGCGATCGGCCGCCGAAGGCGCCTCGCCCGCGCCGATCGCGGCGAGCAGCGCCTCGGCGCCCGCCTGCACGTCGCCCTCCAGCGCGATGCCCTCGGCGCGCGGCGCGCCCATGTGGGCGGGATTGGTGTTGAGGTAGATATAGGTCACGCCGTCGCGCTTGTCGGTCGGCTGGGCCGTGCCGTCGAGGAAGCGGCTGCCCGCGACCAGCACCACATCGGCATGGGGCAGCACCGCGCGGCCGCCCAGCCCGATCAGCGCGAGCGGGTGACGATCGTCGATCAGCCCGCGCCCGGCCTCGCTCATCACCACCGGCGCCTGGAGCCGCTCGGCGAGCGCCCGGATCGCGTCGCTCGCGCCGCTGGCCACCGCGCCGCCGCCGGCGCAGATCACCGGATTGCGCGCGCCGGCCAGCGCGTGCGCGGCGCGGGCGATCGCATCGGCCGCCGGGGCCTGCCGCACCCGCTCCGCACGCGGCAGCAGCGAAACGGGGCCGGTCGCCTGCAACACGTCCGGCGGCACCTCCAGCGCGACAGGGCGCGGCGTGCCCGAGCGGAGCTGGACGAAGGCTTCGTGGACGAGGCCGGGAATATCGGCGGGCGACTTCGCGATGCCGTGCCACTTGGTCATCGCCTTGAGCACCCCGCTCTGGTCGGGAATCTCGTGCAGCATGCCGTGGCCGGCGCCGATCGTGTTGCTGGGGATCTGGCCGACGATGAACAGCACCGGCGCGTTGCAGGCATAAGCGGTGGCGATGCCGGAGAGGGCGTTGAGCATCCCCGGACCCGGCACAACCATGCACACCGCCTCGCGGCCGGTGGTGCGGGCATAGCCGTCCGCCATATAGGAGGTCGCCTGTTCGTGGCGCGGCACGATCAGCCGCAGCTCGTTCGATCGCTGGCGGATCGCTTCCACCGCCCAATCGAGCTGGATGCCGGGGATCGCGAAAATGTCCTTCGCCCCCTCCACGATCAACTGCGCGACCAGCGCCTGACCGCCGGTCATCTCGTCCACGCTGCCCATAGTTCCACTCATGCGAATAGCCTCCATTCGCTTAACATGTTATGTTTATCGCCACTCCTTGGCAAGGAGAATGTGTTGCGAGTAGCGAGACGTCGTAACGAATTATGAGCTTTTTTCCAGAGCGGATCGACGCGTCATTCCCCGATGGCGCGCGCGGTGTGGGCATGATATAGGCGCGCGATCGACGACAACACGGGCCAGTGGCGGCGCTCCTTGGAGCGGCCGCGCCGTCAGCGTTCATGTCGACCCCGCTTCAACGGTTTCGTCGCCGCTGATACCGTTCCCCGAGCCGCCCGCGCGGCCAGATGATCCGTGAGTTACATGACCTTTTCCAATCTTCCGCCCGCGATCGCCGAGGCGCTGGCCGAGCGCGGCTATGACGCGCCCACCGCCGTGCAGGCCGCCGTGGCCGACCCCGGCGCGGAAGGACGCGACCTGATCGTCTCCGCCCAGACCGGCTCCGGCAAGACCGTGGCGTTCGGGCTGGCGATGGCCGCCGAGCTGCTCGCGGGCGAGGCTACCTTGCCCTTCGCCGAGCTGCCGCTCGCGCTGGTGATCGCCCCGACCCGCGAACTGGCGTTGCAGGTGAGCCGCGAGCTTGGCTGGCTCTATGCCAGGGCCGGCGCGCGCATCGCGACCTGCGTCGGCGGGATGGACCCATCGAAGGAGCGGCGCGCGCTGCGCGGCGGCGCGCATATCGTGGTCGGCACGCCGGGGCGGCTGCGCGATCATCTCGAACGCGGTGCGCTCGACTTGTCGGGGCTGCGCGTCGCGGTGCTCGACGAGGCGGACGAGATGCTCGACATGGGCTTCCGCGAGGACCTGGAGGAAATCCTCGACGCGACGCCGGAAGGGCGCCGCACCCTGCTGTTCTCCGCCACCATGCCGCGCCCGATCGTCGCGCTGGCGAAACGCTATCAGCGCGACGCGCTGCGCATCGCCACGACGGGCGAGGAGCGGGGCCACGGCGACATCGCCTATCAGGCGGTGACGGTCTCCCCGTCCGAGATCGAGGCGGCGGTGGTCAACCTGCTGCGCTTCCACGGCGCGGAGACGGCAATGCTGTTCTGCGCCACGCGCGACAATGTGCGCCGGCTGCACGCGACTTTGCTGGAGCGCGGCTTCGCGGCGGTGGCGTTGTCGGGCGAACATTCGCAGTCGGAGCGCAACCGCGCGCTGCAGGAACTGCGCGACCGGCGCGCCTCGGTGTGCGTCGCGACCGACGTGGCGGCGCGCGGCATAGACCTGCCGGGCCTCAGCCTCGTCATCCATGTCGAGATTCCGCGCGATGCGGAAACGTTGCAGCACCGCTCCGGCCGCACCGGGCGCGCCGGGCAGAAGGGGACGGCGGTGCTCGTCGTGCCCTATCCGGCGCGGCGGCGAGTGGAAGCGATGCTGCGCGGCGCGCGGATCAACGCCGAATGGATCGCCGCGCCGACGCCGGAGGCGATCCGCGTGCGCGATCGCGAGCGGCTGCTTGCGGCGCTGCTGGAGCCGGCGGCGTTCGACGAGGAGGACCGGCTGCTCGGCGAGAAGCTGCTCGCCGAACGTTCGCCCGAGGATATCGCCGCCGCTCTCGTCCGCGCGCATCGCTCGGCATTGCCCGAGCCGGAGGAGATGATCGAGGACACGCCCGACGCGCGCCGCGCCGCGAAGCAGGAGCGGCATCGGCCGGGCTTCGACGAGGTGGTGTGGTTCCGCATGGACGTGGGGCGGCGGCAGAATGCCGATCCGCGCTGGATATTGCCGCTGTTGTGCCGGCGCGGACACGTCTCGCGCAACGAGATCGGCGCGATCCGCATCGGCCCCTCCGAGACGCATTTCCAGATACCGCGAGCGATCGCCGCGAAGTTCAACGCCGCGCTGGCGCGCACGGCGGGGAAGGACGGTGACGGACAGGACGTGCGGATCGAACCGTCCGACAATCCGCCGCATCCCGCCGCGCGCGGCGACCGCGATGGGTCGCCGCGTCATGCGCGTCCAGCTCGCCCGCATCCTCATGCCGGCGGCCCCGGTGGGAAGCATCGCGCGCGCAAGCCGAACGGGCCACGCGAGCCGCGTCGCTAGATTCTCGCGCTGGCGCGGCGCTCAATTCTGCCCTATCGTGAAATATTCACCGGAAGAAGGCGATGGAGCGAGGGTCGGGGATGGAAGCACTGGACGGGTTGGACGCGGCGCTGGCGCGGGCAGTGCGCGGGGTTGCGGAGGCTTGCGCGCGGGACGGGCGGCTTGATGGGGCAGCGCTCGACGCGCATCAGGCGGTCATCTACGATCTCGCGCTGAGCTACGCCGACCTGCTTGCCGCGCGCGAGGCGATGGTGGAGGGGCGATCCACGCTCGATGCGTCGCTCGGCCGCGCCTTCGCCGCCGAGGTGGCACCGGCGGTGCTGGCGCGGCTGGAGGGCATCTATCTCGCGACGGGTCTGTCGCCCGAGCCGCTCGACGCGCTCGCCGCGCCGGTGCGGGCGCTGCGCCGTGAGGGGGGCGGGGCGGAGACGCTCGCCGCGCTGGGCCGCGCGGTGTCCGAGGCGGCGGTCGAGCTGGGCGACGTGCCACTCGACGAGCATAGCCTGATCGCGCGCGACGCCTTCCGCCGTTTCGCCGCCGATGTGGTCGCGCCGCTGGCGGAGGAAATCCACCGCCGCGACCTCACCGTGCCGGAGACGTTGCTCGAGCCGATGCGCGAGATGGGGGTGTTCGGCCTGTCGATCCCCGAGCGGTTCGGCGGCTCCGCGCCGGATGTGGGCGAGAACACCCCGATGATGATCGCGGTGACCGAGGCGCTGTCCGAAGCCTCGCTGGCGGCGGCGGGGAGCCTCATCACCCGGCCGGAGATCCTCACCCGCGCGTTGATGGCCGGCGGCACCGAGGAGCAGAAGGCGCATTGGCTGCCGCGCATCGCGGTGGGCGATCCATTGTGCGCGATCGCGATCACCGAGCCGGATCACGGCTCCGACGTCGCCGGGCTGACGCTGCGCGGCACGCGGACGGAAGGCGGCTGGCTGGTCAACGGCGCCAAGACGTGGTGCACCTTCGCCGGCAAGGCGGGGCTGCTGATGGTCGTCACCCGCACCGATCCCGATCGCTCGCTCGGCCACCGTGGCCTCAGCCTGCTGCTGGTCGAGAAGCCGTCGTTCGAGGGGCATGAGTTCACCTTCGCCCAGCCCGGCGGCGGAAGCTTGCGCGGGCGGGCGATCCCGACGGTCGGCTACAGGGGGATGCACTCGTTCGATCTGGTGTTCGAGGATTTCTTCGTGCCGGACGCCAATGTCGTCGGCGGCGAGGCGGGGCTGGGGCGCGGCTTCTACCTCACCATGGCGGGGATGACCGGCGGGCGCATCCAGACGGCGGGCCGGGCGCTGGGGGTGATGCGCGCGGCGCTGAAGGCGGCGATCGCCTACGCCGGCGATCGCAAGGTGTTCGGCGCGCCGCTCGGCGATTACCAGCTCACGCAGGTGAAGATCGCGCAGATGGCGGCGCGCTTCGCCGCCTGTCGCGGGCTGGCCTATGCCGTGGGCCGCGCGCTGGATGAGGGCGGCGGGCGGATGGAGGCGAGCCTCGCCAAGCTGATCGCGTGCCGCTCGGCCGAGATGGTGACGCGCGAGGCGCTGCAGATCCACGGCGGCATGGGCTATGCCGAGGAGAGCGCGGTGAGCCGCTATTGGATCGACGCGCGCGTGCTGTCGATCTTCGAGGGCGCGGAGGAAACGCTGGCGCTCAAGGTCATCGGGCGCGGCCTGCTGGAGCAAGCGTTGACGGGGAACGGCTGACGCGCGCTCCCCGTATCCGCGAAGGTTCAATAGAAGCGGATGTTGTCCACGGCGAAGGTCATCGTCTCGCCGCCGGGGCGGGTGCCGCCGACCTCGACCTGGACGATATCGTCGCCCGACCATTGCTTGCCGGGCCGGTTGCCATAGGTCACTGGCTGGAGCGCGCTGAACGGCACCTCTATGCTCGTCCAGCCGATCGCGCCTTTCACCGGCGCGGACCAGCTTCCCTGCAAGCCGTTGAGGCGCAGCGCGAAATCGCCCGGCCCCTTGATGTCGAAGCGCACGCCCTTGTAGCGGCGCACGTCCACCGGCTGCACCGATCCGCGCGTCAGCGGCACAGCGAAGCCGGCATAGGCGCCATCCTTCACCGCCATCCGCGCGGCGAGCTGGAGCGCGTGGCCGCCATCGCTGCGCGGCACGACCTGCGTGATCTCCACCGAACGGTCGATCCCGCCGTCGCCGGTCTCCAGCCGCAGCGTATCGAGCGTGCTGCGCTTGTCAGGCCGCTCGAAATCGTCGACCAGCGCCGCGACATTGGTGACGGGCATGTGCGTCGTGCGGTTCGCCTCGGGCAGCGCGGGCGCGCCGGGGCCGAATACCAGCCGGCCGTCGATCATCACCTGCGACACCTTGTGGACATCGGCGATCTGCTCCCAGGGCTTGCCGTCGATCAGCAGGAGATCGGCGCGCTTGCCTGGCGCGATCGTGCCGCGATCCCCGTCCTGCGCCATGATCTGCGCGCTCGTCCGCGTCGCCGCGACCAGCGCCTGCGACGGCGTCAGCCCCGCGCGCACCAGTAACTCCAGCTCGTGCAGCGTGGAGGAGCCATGCGGCGTCGACGGCATCCCCGCATCGGTGCCGACGCCGATCGGCACGCCGGCGTCGAACAGCACCTTCACATTATGCAGCGCGTGGCCGAACTTGGCGACGCTCTGGCGGTAACGCGGGTCATCGGGCTTCGCGCCGCCCTTGTCGGGATCATAGACGGCCAGCGTCGGTATCACCGCCATCTTCGAGGCGACGATGGTCTTCACCTCATCCGGCGTCATGTCGCGATCCTGCGGGTCGTGCGCGAGCGAGTCCACGCCGCTGCGCGCCGCCAGCACGCCGCGATCGACCGTGACGGTGTGGGTCAGCACCTTCCACCCGGCCTTGTGCGCGGCATCGGTGAGCGCGTGGAGCGTCCAGCCGTCCATGCTGGTATTGTCCGGCGCCACGCCATAGCGCCAGCCGTCGGTGAACGCCTTGATGAGATCGGGCTTATACGGCTTCAGCCGCTCGATCGCGGCGCGCGCGGCGGTGGGGGTGTTGATCCAGATCGTCGTCGCCTGATCGCCCCAGTCGGCGCCGTGCCCGCCCGGCGTGCTGATCCGCGCGGCGAAATTGACGTGTGGCGAGACGAGTGATTTCAGCCACTCGCGGCGCGGCGCATAGCTTTCCGGCTGCTCGTGGAAATCGTTGACGGTGGTGACGCCGGAACGGACGTAGTCGGTCGCGATCTGCGGGGTGGTGTTCGGTTCACCGGCCGGCGTCCAGTGGGTGTGGAGGTCGTAGAAGCCGGGGAGCAGCGCCTTGCCGCGCGCGTCGATCACCTTCGCGCCGCGCGGCGCCTTGGCGCCGGGCGTCACCTCCGCGATGCGGCCGTCACGGATCACCACGGTCGCGATATGCGGCGCGGCGCCGGTGCCGTCGAACACGGTCGCGCCGACGATCGCGGTCGCGCCGTCGCCCGGCGCGGCGGCGAGTTGCCCCGCGCCGATCACGCCGCCTGCGACGAGCAGGGCGATGCCCGCGCGGGAAAGGCTCGAAAACTTCATTGCGATATCCTCGTCGTAAGCGGGGCGGTCAGCCAGTCGTCTTCCCAGATGCCGTCGTCGCCGATCGGCGCGCCCGGCGGGATCTCGGGCGGTTTTGCCACCGGCTCGGCCAGCGCGCGGAGCTGGGCATTGGGACCGGTGAGCATCGCGGAGAGATAGGCGCAGGCATCCGTCTCGGTCGCATCGCCGGTGCAGGTGCGCAGTTTCTCGCCGAGCCGCGTCGCCGCGCCGCGCACCACCCCGAGCGCGGTGGGAGAGAGGGTCTTGTCCTGCATCACCGTCGCCAGCCGCACCGCGTAGCGCGCGCGGACGCGCCGGCGCAATTCGCCCTCGCGGCCGCGCGCGCCGGGCGCGACGGCGGCGGAGAGCTTGCCCAGCATCTCGCCCAGCGACAATTGCCCCGGATCGACCCGCGCCTGCTCAACCAGGCGGTTGAGCCGCTCCGGCGCGAGCAGCGCCTCCAGCGTCTGGTCCGCCGCCGTCTCCGCCGCGCTCGGCAGGTCGAAGGCGGCGGCGGTGTTCGCGGGGAACAGTTCGATCTCATATTGCGGATCGGGCGTGCCCGGCTGAATCGAGGAGAGTTGCGCGAGCAACGTGTCCGGCAGGTCGAGCAGCTTTGGATCGAGCGTGCCGATCAGCGCGTCCAGCGCCTCGCGCTGCTTCGTTGCGGGCACGATCTCCGCGCGGTCATGCCCGTCGCCCGCGACGGCATAGCCATAGTCCACACCGGCGATCAGCTTCGACACCGCCGTCACCTGATAACGGTGATAGAGGTAGATCGGCACGATCATGCGGCGCAGGTCGGCGGCGGGCGATCCCTTGGGCAGATTTGCCGGGCCGAAGCGCGACAGGGCGATGCGGCGCACAGCGAGGACATTGGCCAGTTCGGCCACCGCATCCGGCCCGTTGTCCCACATATTGCCATAGGGCTGGGCGTCGCCGATGCCGCGCGTGTCGCCATCGGTGACATTGCGATAGCCGTCCGCCTCCGCCTTGCGGGCGAGGCTGTCGAGCCATGCCCTCTCGTCCGTGCCGCGCGGCGCGGCGCCGTAGAGCCACTGGATCGCGAACCTGTCCCACGCGCCGACGCCGGTGGCATAGGCGTTCGAGAAATCGAGCCGGTCGCCCTTCACGCCGATCAGCGGCGCGGGATAGTCCATCACCGAGGCGCGGCCGGCATAGGTGCTGCCGGCGAAATTGTGCGCGAGGCCCAGCGCGTGGCCGACTTCGTGCACGGCAAGCTGACGCAGCCGGGCGCGGACCAGCACGATCGGATCGTCCGCCGCGCCGGTGCCTTCCTTCGATGCGCCGATCAGGCCGTCGAAGATCAGCCGGTCCTGCCAGGCGCGCAGCGAACCGAGCTGGACGACGCCGCGCACGATCTCCCCGGTGCGCGGATCGACCACCGTGGTGCCGGTCGACCAGCCGCGCGTCGCGCGATGCACCCAGGCGATGACATTGTAGCGCACGTCCGCCGGATTGACGTCCTCGGGCAGCGTCTCCACGCGGAAGGCGTCGATATAGCCCGCCGCGTCGAACGCCTGCGCCCACCAGCGCGCACCCTCGATCAGCGCGGTGCGGATCGCCTCCGGCGCGGCGCGATCGACGTAGAAGACGATCGGCTTCACCACGCGGCTGCGCGCGGCGTTGGGGTCGGTCTTTTCCAGCCGGAAGCGGCGCACGAGGCGCGAGACGATCGGCTGGTTCAGTTCGGCCGCATAATCGTTACGGATCACCTGCGCCGAGGTGCCGGTGCGCGGATCGTGCGCGCGCGGGTGGAAGTTCGCGTCGGGCAGTCGAACGAAGCTGTGGTGGATCGCGAAGGTGATCGCCTTCGCGTCCGGCACGATGCGGTTGACCGCCGGCCCCGCCTCGTCGGTCTGGAAGGTCAGCACCGACTGGAATTCGACATTGTCGGGGAAGGCGGCGCTTTCCTTCGTGTCGACATAGCTGAGCGTCGGCGCGAGCTTGTAGCTTCCGGCCTTGCCGCGCTTCAGCCGTCCGGCGATGTCGATCGCATCGCGCAGCAGGAAGCCGGACAGGTCGAACGACACCGAGCCGTCCGGCGCATCGGTTAGATCGCCCGCCCAGACCACCGATGGCGCGAACGAGGCCTGTACCGCGCGCTCCTCCCCGGCATCGCCGGAAAGCGCGCGGAAGCGGTTGTTCTCGAACATCGCCAGCACGCGCTTGCCGACGCGTCGGAACACGATGATCTGCGTCTGCCCCAGCCCCGCGCGGTCCGCGCCGAGATCGGGCTGGCCGAGGCCGGCGGCGATCGAGGGAGTGTAGAGGAAACGCCCCAGCACCCCGTCCGCCCCGGCCGCGGGCAGGCGGATCATCACATGCGCGTTCGCTTCCTCCGGCGTGACGGCGAACAGCGGGGCCTCGCCCGTCCGCGCCAGCGCGGGGACGGGCGACAATGCCGCGGAAAGGAGCAGCAGCCCCGCGAGCCGGCGACGCATCAGAAGCGATACCGCATGTTGCCGTACCAATAGCGCCCCATCGGCGAGTAGAGCGTGCCGAGATAGCCGGTGGCGGCGAGCGACGGCGCCTCGTTGGTGATGTTGCGTACCCCGAAGCGCATGCTTGCTCCCTTCAGCGCGCCGGTGAAGCGGTATTCGGCATAGAGGTTGCCGGTGAGTTGCCCATCGACCACCCACGGCGCGGCGGCGGAATCGATGCTCGTGTCCTCCACGCTGCCGATATATTGGGTGAAGGCGCCGATCGACACATTTTCCAGTGACCAGTTGAGCGACGCCGACCATTTCCATGCCGGGCGCGAGTTCTGCCGCAACAGGCTCCCGCCGCCGCTGATCACCGTATTCTTGTCGATCTTCCCGGCCGCGCGCGCCGCGAGCAGCTCCGCGATGCCCGGCGACGGGTCCTGATAATATTTGATGAGGTGGGACACGTTCACGGAGACGTTGAAATCGCCGATCCCCGTGTCACGCACCGAATAGATCGCATTCAGATCAAGCCCGCGCACCGTTTGCGGCAACAGGTTGACGTACTGGTCCTTGACGTAAAGCACCTGCCCGGCCGGGGCGAGTCCGGTGCCGGCGAAGGCGGCGACATCGTCCGGCGTGGGCGCGGCGCGCACCACGTTGGGGTTGGTCTGGCCCGACTGGCGGAGCAGGTAATCGAGGATCAGCGCATTGCCCTCGCCGAAGATGCCGATCAGCCCGGTCTGCTTCACGTTCCAGAGATCTGCGGTCAGCGTCAGATGGCCGAAGCTATCGGGGATCGGCGGCTCGATCACCGTGCCGACCGACCAGGTGGTGGCGCGTTCGGGATCGAGGTCCGGGTTGCCCGAGCGCAGCGCCGTCACCGACAGGCGACGCTTGGCGCCAGGGACGGTGGAATTGGCGCAATCCGTGAAGCTGGCGATCGCGCCCTTCAGGAGATCGGCCTGGCAGAAGATATAATCGGTGCGCGTGTTGGTGCGCGCGATGATCTGCGCGTTGACCTGCTCCAGGTTCGGCGCGCGGAACGATTTCGCCCACGATCCGCGCAGACGGAAGCCCCGTACCACATCCCACGAGCCGGCGATCTTGGGCACCGCGATATTGCCGAAATCGCTGTAGTTCTCGTAGCGGCCGGCAAGCTGGAGATTGACGCTGCGGACCAGCGGCACCTCCATTTCCGGCGACACCACCGGCACGGCCAGCTCGCCATACGCCGAGAAGACCATGCGCGTGCCATGCGTGTCCGGGTTCTTGCTGAGATTGGCGAAGTCGCTGACCGCCGCGCCAGTATAGGGATCGAGGAAGTCGATCGTGCCGTCGATGCGCGCGTCGCGGTTGTCGTACTGGGTCTCGCGCCGCGCCTCGATGCCCGCCGCGAAGCCGACGTCGCCGCCCGGCAACACCACGAGATCCTTCTTCGACAGGCGGAAGTCGTAGGTGGCGAGCGTCGCCTTGTCGAAACGGACGAGCTTCTGCCGCGCGGCGTCGATGCTGGTCCCGTTGCTCGGCGTGCCGTCGCCGACCGACGGCGTGGCGAGCGAGCCGCCGTTGAACGGATTATAGGCGGCCGGCGTCGACAGGGCGAGGATCTCGTTCAGCTTGGTGCGCGAGATATTGTCGCTGACGTCGTTGACGGTCGCTTCCGAATAGCTGCCGGCGGTTTCCCAGTTGAACCCGTGCCACTCGCCGCGCAGCCCGAACAGCAGGCGGAACTGCTTGTTCGTCACATCGACATTGATCGGGCCGAAATCGGTGAAGGAATAGCTGGCGATTTTCACCGGCAGGCCCGCCGCCGGGATGTTCAGCCCCGGAAGGCGGTTCGGATTGGGCGTCCCGTCGGCGAAGGTGACCGGCCCGAACGGGTTCCAGTAATTGCTCGCCGGCACCGTGATCGGGATCGAGCTGAGCGTCTGGATCGGGCTCTGTTGCGCATGGGTCTTGGCGTAATAATAGCCCGCTTCCCAGAACGCGGTCACGTCGTCGAAGTCGTAATGGCCGGTCAGGAACAGGTTGACGCGGTTGAGGCGCGGGATGACCGTCGTGCCCTCCGCCGCGAGATCCTCCTTCAGCGCGGTATTGAGGCCGCCGTTGGTCAGGCACAGGCCGTTGCCGATCGAGATCGTGCAGCCGCTCAGCGTCGAGGGCTGGATCTGGAAGGCGCCCGACGCGGTGCTGATCGCCGTGCCGTTGGACGTGACCTTGCCGAAGAACGACGGCGAGCCGACCACGCCGCCGAGCCACGGCGTCGTCGTGCTGCGGTTGTCGAGCGACGATTTGCCCGCGAAGCGCGTGTCGGAGAACAGGCCGCGACGATCGGACGAGGCGGTGAAATACTGGTCGGTCGACATTAGGCCGGTGCCGTGATCGTAGCTGGCGAACAGCGTGATATTGCCCTTGCCGTCGGCGAAATTGGTGCCGAGCACGCCGTTGACGTTCAGCTCGCGCAGCCGCGTGCCCTCCGCCCCGCCATATTGCACCGAAATGTCGCCGCCGTTGTAGTCGGTCTTGAGCACGGTGTTGACCACGCCCGCCACCGCGTCCGCGCCGTAGATGGCGGCGGCGCCGTCGCGCAGCACCTCCAGCCGCTCCAGTCCGTTCACCGGAATGGCGTTGGTGTTGTAGGTCAGCACCGGCACGAGTTGGTCGTTCGCCTGGCTGGTCGGGTGATTGACCACGCGGCGGCCGTTGAGCAGCACGAGCGTGTTGCCGATGCCGAGGTTGCGCAGGTTGACCGAGCCGACGTCGCCGCGCGCCGCGTTGCTGCTCTGCGGCAGATAGGAGCTGTTGAACGTCACGTCGCCGAACTGCGGGACGGAGCGGAACAACTCGTCGCCCGATACCGCGCCGGTATCCTGAATTTCGCGCGCGCCGATCAGCGTCACCGGCAGCGCCTCGTTGACCTTGGCGCCCTTGATCTGGGAGCCGACGACGACGACTTCGGTGGCGGGCGTCTGATCGGCGTCCTGCGCAGCGGCGGGAGCCGGGACAGTGGCGGCCCCCGGCGCAGCCTCTTGCGGCTGCGGGGCGAAGTGCATCGGGGTGGCGATGCGGTGCGAGACCGGCCGGCCCGGATCGCGCGCGGTCAGCGCGACGACATGGCCGTTGATCGACGCGACGCGCAGCGGAGAGCCTTCGAGGATTTTCGCCAGCGCGTTCTCGGCGGCGTAGCTGCCCACCACCGCCGGTGCGCGGCTGGTCGCGAGGTTCGCGGAAGGATACAGCAGCCGATAGCCGGATTGCTTGGAGAACGCCTGCAAGGCGTCGCCCAGTGGCTGGGCGGGAATGTCGAAGCGCACGGCCTGGGTTTGCGCCAGGGCCGGCTGCGACAGCATCGCCAGCGCCACGGCCGCGGTGCTGGCCTGCGCGACGAGCGCGATTCGTCCGATTCCGATGAGCATCTGATCTGTCCCCTTTTTGCCGGTTTTCCGGCCTGTCATTTCGTCTGACGGGCGGCTGCGGCATTGCCTCCATCCGGCCGGCGAACTTTTTTGCAATTTTCCGTCTCGACAGCGTGGGCAATGGCGGCTTTCATACGCGCGGGGGAAAGGACGGGCGGCATTGCCCGCCTGCGATATCGAAAAGGGGGGAGCGCGGCGCTGCTCGATCGGGACGACAGGCTGCATTGGTTCAAGACCGTCATTCTGCCGTTCCAGCCGGTGCTCCGGCGGCGGTTGAGGCGGCTGGTGCGCGATGCCGACGATCTCGACGATCTGGTCGCCGAGGTGCTGGCGCGCACCTATGCCTATGACGGATGGCGGGACATCCGCCACGGGCTCGCGTTCATGACGCGCGCGGCGCACAACATCCTGATCGACCAGCAGCGGCGCGAGGTGATCGTCTCGATCGACTATGTCGCCGATCTGGAAGTGCTCCAGCGCAGCATATCCTATGACGAGATGTTCGATGCGCGCGACGCGCTGCGGCATCTCGAAAGCGTCGTCGAAACGCTCTCCCCGCAACCGCGCAGGGCCTTCCTGTTGCGGCGGGTGCAGGGCCATTCGGTCGGCGAGGTGGCGGAGATCATGGGGATATCCGTCTCAACGGTGGAGAAGCATCTGGCGAAAGCCCTGGCGCGCGTGGCGCGCGCGCGGGCCGAGCAGGAGGATCAAGGCGTTGTCCAGCGGCGCGGCGAAGGCGAACGGGCGGAAGGCGATCCGCGACGAGGCGGCGACATGGGTCGTTCGCCTTGACGCCGACCCGCGTCTGCGCCCCGAAGCCAATGCCTGGATAGACGCCGATCCGCGCCACGCCGTCGCCTTCGCCGAAGCGGAGGCGGCGTGGGAGGCGGCGCGCCATGTCCGGCTGCGCGGCGACGTGGCGGTGGCGGACGATGAGGAGACGCCGGTCGCGGTGGCGGTCGAGCCGCTGCCGCTCGTCCAGCGCCATATCACCCGCCGCTCCGCCGCGATCGGGCTGCTCGCCGCTTCCACGGCCGGCGCTGTCGGGCTGGGGCGAATGCTGCTGTCGTCGGACAGGAACCGCGTGGCCACGATCCACGGGCAGCAGCGGCTGACGCGGCTGGCGGACGGTTCGTCGATCCGGCTCAACAGCGGCACCACGCTGGACGTCAGCCTGAGCGGCTCGCGCCGTGTCGTCCGCATGATCGAGGGCGAGGCGCTGTTCGACGTCGCGCGGGACCGGCGGCGGCCGTTCGTGGTCGATCTCGGCGACGCGCGGGTGCAGGTGATCGGCACCAGCTTCAACATCCGCAAGCGGCTGGATCGCGCCGAGCTGACCGTCACCAGCGGGCTGGTGGCGGTGAGCGATATCGACGGCCAGACGATCCGCGTCGGCGCGGGCGAGACGACGCTGATCCGGCCCGGCCTTCTCGCTGCCGCCAACCCCGGCGAGGCGCTGATCCGTCAGCGTACCGCATGGCAGGACGGCTTCATCGAGCTGAACGACGAGACGATCGAGGAGGCCGTGGCGGAGTTCAACCGCTATCGCGACAAGCCGATCCTGGTGGCCGATCCGCGGATCGGCTCGCTCGTCGTCTCCGGCCGGTTCGGCATCCGCGAGAGCCGCGAGTTCGTCGATGCGCTGAAAAGCAGCTTCGCGATCAATGCGGTGACGATGCCGAACGGGTCGATCGCACTGTCGAAGGGCGAGGTGGCGTTGGGGCACGCGGAATAGGCGGGCCGGCCGGCCTGTTCCCGCGCATCCGCGAAGTTGAAAACCTGAGACGCTGTTTCGATGCCGGTGGGGCTGGCGGAACGCTCGGCTGACCGGCTGTTTCGATCGGGCCCCTTCGTCATCCGGCCTTGCGGCGGGGCGACGAAGGGGAATCGACCCTATTTCACCAGTTCCGGCTCTCGCGCCTCCGCGCGAGTCAGCAGCGGGGCGAGATAGCGGCCGGTGAAGCTGCCTTTCGTCGCGGCGACATCCTCCGGCGTGCCTTCCGCGACGATCCCGCCGCCCTTCACGCCGCCTTCCGGGCCGAGGTCGATTATCCAGTCGGCGGTCTTGATGACATCGAGGTTGTGCTCGATCACCACCACCGTATTGCCCTGCTCGACCAGCGCGTGAAGCACCTCCAGCAGCTTGCGCACGTCCTCGAAATGGAGGCCGGTGGTCGGTTCGTCGAGGATGTAGAGCGTATTGCCGGTCGCGCGCCGCGACAGTTCCTTGGCCAGCTTCACGCGCTGCGCCTCGCCGCCGGAGAGGGTGGTCGCCTGCTGCCCGACCTTGACGTAGCCGAGGCCGACTTCCGCCAGCATCGCCATCTTGTCGCGGATCGGCGGCACCGCCTTGAAGAACTCCGCCGCATCCTCGACCGTCATGTCGAGCACGTCGGCGATCGAATGACCCTTGAACTTCACCTCCAGCGTCTCGCGGTTGTAGCGCGCGCCGTGGCACACGTCGCAGGTGACATAGACGTCGGGCAGGAAGTGCATCTCGATCTTGAGCACGCCGTCGCCCTGGCACGCCTCGCAGCGGCCGCCCTTGACGTTGAAGCTGAACCGGCCGGGCTTGTAGCCGCGCGCCTGCGATTCCGGCAGGCCGGCGAACCAGTCGCGGATCTGGGTGAAGGCGCCGGTATAGGTCGCCGGGTTCGATCGCGGGGTGCGGCCGATCGGCGACTGGTCGATGTCGATCACCTTGTCGAGATGCTGGAGGCCGGTGATCTTCTCATGCTTGCCGGCGAGGATGCGCGCGCCGTTCAACTGGCGTGCGGCGGCAGCGTAGAGCGTGTCGATCGTGAAGCTCGACTTGCCCGAGCCGGAAACGCCGGTGATGCAGGTGAAGGTGCCGAGCGGGATGCTCGCCGTCACGCCGCGCAGGTTGTTGGCGGTGGCGTTGTGGACGGTGAGCTTCTTGCCCGATCCCTTGCGCCGCTTCGCCGGCACCGGCACCGCGCGCGTGCCGTTGAGATAATCGGCGGTGATCGAATCGCGCGATTCCAGCAGCTCGTCGAGCGTGCCGTGGGCGACGATCTCGCCCCCGTGGACGCCCGCGCCCGGCCCCATGTCGATGATGTAATCGGCGGTGCGGATGGCATCCTCGTCATGCTCGACCACCAGCACGGTGTTGCCGAGGTCGCGCAGCCGGCGCAGCGTCGCGAGCAGCATGTCGTTGTCGCGCTGGTGCAGGCCGATCGAGGGCTCGTCCAGCACGTAGAGCACGCCGGAAAGCCCGCTGCCGATCTGGCTGGCGAGGCGGATGCGCTGGCTCTCGCCGCCTGAAAGCGTGCCGGAGGTGCGGTCGAGGTTGAGGTAATCCAAGCCGACGTTGTTGAGGAAGCCGAGCCGCTCGACGATCTCCTTCAGGATGCGCTCCGCGATCGCGCGCTGCTGGTCGGTGAGCTGCGCGGGGAGGGCGTTGAACCACGCCAGCGCATCGACCACCGACATGCGCGTCGCGTGGCTGATGTCCTCATGCGCGACCTTCACCGCCAGCGCCTCGGGCTTGAGGCGCGCGCCGTGGCACACCTCGCACGGCTGCGACGACTGATATTTGCCCAGTTCCTCGCGCATCCATGCGCTCTCGGTCTGGAGCATCCGCCGGTTGAGGTTGCCGATCACCCCCTCGAACGGCTTCTTGACGTCATAGGATTTCCTGCCGTCGACGAACGTCAGCGTCACCGGCTTGCCGCCGGTGCCGTGGAGGATGATCAGGCGCACCTCGCCCGGCAGGTCCTTCCACGGCGTCTCAAGGCTGAAGCCGAACTCGCGGGCGAGGCTGCCGAGCACCTGCATGTAATAAGGCGAGGGCGGGTTCGATTTCGCCCATGGCACGATCGCGCCCTTCTTGAGCGTGAGGTCGTGGTTGGGGACGACCAGATCCTCGTCGAAGATCAGCTTCTCGCCCAGCCCGTCGCAGGCCGGGCAGGCGCCTTGCGGGGCGTTGAAGGAGAACAGCCGCGGCTCGATCTCGGGAATAGTGAAGCCGCTGACCGGGCAGGCGAATTTCTCGGAGAAGACGATGCGGTTGGCGGGGATGCCGGCATTCTTCATCTGCCCGCCCGCCGCTGCCTCGTCCTCGCGCCCCGGCACCACGGCGTCCGCCAGATCGACATAGGCGAGGCCGTCCGCCAGCTTCAGCGCCGTCTCGAAACTGTCGGCCAGCCGCGTGGCGATATCCTCGCGCACGACGAGGCGATCGACCACCACCTCGATATCGTGCTTGTATTTCTTGTCGAGCGCGGGCGCTGCGTCGATCTCGTGCATCTCGCCGTCGATGCGGACGCGGGTGAAGCCGGCCTTCTGCCACTCGGCCAGCTCCTTGCGATATTCGCCCTTTCGCCCGCGCACCACCGGCGCGAGCAGGTAGAGCCGCGTCCCCTCCGGCAAGGCCATGACGCGATCGACCATCTGGCTCACGGTCTGCGCGCTGATCGGAAGGCCGGTGGCGGGCGAGTAAGGCACGCCGACCCGCGCCCACAACAGGCGCATGTAATCGTAGATTTCGGTGACGGTGGCGACGGTGGAGCGCGGGTTGCGGCTGGTCGTCTTCTGCTCGATCGAGATCGCGGGGGAGAGGCCCTCGATATGGTCGACGTCCGGCTTCTGCATCAGTTCGAGGAACTGGCGCGCATAGGCCGACAGCGACTCGACGTAGCGGCGCTGACCCTCGGCATAGATGGTGTCGAAGGCGAGGCTCGACTTGCCCGAGCCGGACAGGCCGGTGATCACCGTCAGCGTGTCGCGCGGGATATCCACCGCGACGTCCTTGAGGTTGTGCTCCCGCGCGCCGCGGACGGAGATGTGAGTCAGCATGAAGGGAGTTCTACTTCTGTTCCGGCCGGCTTTCCAGTCCCGACAGATGGGGCCGGCGATCTGATGCGGCAAGGAGGGCTGGCGCCGCGCCGGATGTGTATTATATAGATGCTACACTCGGCAGTGGAACGGAAAATGGCGAAGAAGGACGGCAAGAAGGGGAAGCGCATCCCCAAACGCATCGGCGGGATGAAGATTCCCAAGGAATTGCGTCAAGCAGGCGAGGCGCTGCTCGACAAGGCCAATTCTCCGGCGGGGCGCGAAATCATCGCATCCGGCCTGACAATGGCGGCGGCGGCGGCGAGCGCGGCGGCGATCAAGCATCGCATGAAGGCGGAGCCGGCGCGCAAGCCCGGCGATCCCGGCACCATCGATCCGCAGCGCATCGCCGACGCAGTGGGCGACATGGCGGAGAACGTGCTCGATCGCATCTTCGGCGCAAGGAAGGCATGACGACGATTACCGCGATTTCATCCGGCGGACGCGCTGCCGTCAGCCGGCGCGCTGCAGAAACGCGGCTCCGATCAGGAGGAATTGGCATGAAGCAATCGAAGTTGATGCTCTCAATCGCCGCCGGCACGCTGGCGTTGAGCGGGACGCCCGCGCTGGCCAAGGGCTGCATCCGCGGCGCGATCGCCGGCGGAGTCGCGGGCCATTACGCCGGGCATCATGCCGTCGCGGGCGCGATGGCGGGCTGCGCGGCGGGCCATTATTACTACAAGCACAAGGCCGCCGTCGCCGCACAGAAGCAGGCGCAGACCGCGCATCCGGCGCCAGCGCATCAGTGACAGGCGGACGCCGACGCTCTCCCCGCCGGGGAGAGCGTCGCGCCGTCAGAAATAGCGCGCCAGCGCGAAGCGCAGACGGGTGCGGTTGTTGGCGTAGAGTGGCAGGGTGGAATCCATCCGGCTCCAGCTCACTCCGATCGTCGGCGAGAAGCCCAGCCAGGCGAACGCGCGATTGCCGACCGTGGCGCGCAGCGAGAAGCGCCAGTCGTGGCGCGGGTCGGTGGAGAAGATCGGCAGCGGTGCGTCATAAAGCGCACGGCTGAACGATCCGCCGAGACCGACGTTGAACCCGGCCGGCAATTCCCCGCCGATGCCGGCGATCATGCCGAGCTCGACGCTGGAATAGGCCTTGGCGCGAAAGGCGTCGCGGCGCAGGAAGACGCCGCCCGAAGTGACGATCGAGCGCGCGACGACGCGCTCATAGGTCGCGTAAAGACCTGACTGCCAGCCGTTGTAATTGTTGTCGAACGGCGATGCGGTGTGCCGCACGTCGAGTTGCAGGCCGACGCGCGAGGCGTCGCTGACATCGGCTTCCAGTCCGCCCTTCATCCCCACCTGCCGGGTGATGAGATGCTGGCCGAACACGCGATCCGCGCCCACCGCCTGCATCCGCACGCGCAGGCTCTGGTTCAGCGCGACTTCCGCGCCGCCGGCAAGTTCATAGGAGAAATCGTTGAAACGGCTGTCTCCATAGACCGTCTTGGCCGCGTCGAAATCGCCGAGCAGGCTGACGTCGCCGCCGACCGGCAGCTTCACGCCGCTCTCGATCGTCGCGAAATGGCCGGTGCCTGATCGCGCGCGCGCATCAGGGCTGAGCGCGAGCGGGATCGCCAGCGGCCCGAACAGCACGGTGACGCTGTCCGCGCCGGTCGCGTTGTTGATGTTGGTGTCGGGCGCGAAGCCGGCGTCGAGATTGAGCGTCCAGGCGCGTTTCGAGCGGATCACGTTGCGCGCCAGCCGGATCGTCCGCGCGACCTCCGGCGGCAGGTCGCGGTCCTCGGCGGCGAGGCGGAACTCGCGGTCGGCCGATTGCGCGTGTCCCATCGCGAACAGGGTGCGCGCCAGTTCCAGCCGCACGCGCGTCTGGCGCGGATCGTCGACCAGGATCGCGCGGAACATCTCCGCCGCGCGCGGCAGGTCGCCGGTCTGCTCGGCGATATAGCCGGCGAGGAAGCGATAGTGGAAGGTGAGCTGCGGCACGCCGGCCAGCGCCTCCACCATCGGCTTCGCCTCGGAATAGCGTTTGGCGGCGACGAGCTTCTGCACCTCGTCGAGCAGTTCGGCGGGGGTGAGGCGCGCCTTGCACGTCTGCGCGACGCACTGGTCGATCAGCGCCTGCGCGCCCGCGCCGCAGGGGGCGAGCGCCGCTGCCGCCAGCAGCGCCGCCGCCGCTGTGCCGCGCATCATTTCTTGCCCGTGTAAGCGCCCAGGATATCGATCCGCTGGTCCGGCGTGCCGCCGACGATGCGGAAGCCGCCGCCGATCTCCTGCGCCGCCGGGCCGAAGAAGGCGCCGTCAAGGCTGGAGCCGGCGATCGAGACGACATAGTCCTTGCCGCCCGGCGTGGTGAACTTGGCGTCGCCGATCGTGCCGGTGAAGCCGCCCTTGCCGACGAGATCGATCGTCGCGGAGCCATGGGCGGTGAAGGCGGTGCCGCCGGGCAGCACGTAATTGCCGTTGGTATAGGCATCGAGCGCGGCGGCCGAGACGGTGCCGGTGAACGCGGAACTGACGGAGAGCTTGGCGAAATCCACCGTCGTGGTCTGCGATCCGGTGATCCACTGGAAATAGGTGGAGGCGAGCGGATCGGTGTCGATCAGTGGATTGAACACCATCGTCGCCAGCATGTCGCCCGTGTAAGTGCCGCTGCCGGTTTTCGGCACGACCGAATTGTCGCTGCGCTCGCCATAGGCGAACACCGCGCGATCGAGCGAATAGCTGTTCTCGAGATAGGTGCCCTTGGTCACCGGATCGGTCTGCTTGACGACGCCCAGCGCGTTGCGGACATAGCCGGCATAGGTGACATATTGCGTGGTGGTGCCGGGCTTCTGGTAGAAGAAGGTCTGCACCTGCGACGTATAGGTATCGTTGCCGACGACATAATGATTGGGATCGCCGCCGGAGATGACCGGGCCGCTGGAGGAGCCGGCCTGGAGATACTGGATGTTGGCGGCGGCAGGCAGTTGCGGCACGTCCGCCTGCGGCTGCGAAAGACCGCCGAAATCGACGCGGTGTGCCGGATCCTGGAAACGGTTCGTGCCGGTCGAGACGCTGGCGAGCGGCCGGTTGACCGTCACCTCGAAGATCGCGTCGCGCGGATTGTACGACACGGTGATGCCGCCGTCGCGCGGGGTGTTGGCGTCGCCCGCGTAAAGCTCACCATACTGGGTCTGGCCGTCGTCGCGCGTCTTGTACGCGAAATGCTGTGCGCCACCGATCGCATCGTAGGTCTTGGTCTCGGTCGGGTTGACGAAGGTGCCGGTGGAGCCTGAGCCACCCGATGAGGGTGCGCCGACGCTGCCGGCGGATTGCGGGCCGGCGCCGCCGCAGGCGGCAAGCGCGGTCGCGGACGCGAGGATGATGTAATTACGCATGGTGACGAACCGTTCCCCCAGCAAGGTCTGGGCGGAAAGTAACCGTGCGTGGTTAAGAGTTGGTCAACGACGCGCCGGCGCGCGCCTTTACTTCCCGCGCCGCTTGCGGTGGCTCTCGAGGTCCAGCACCGCCGAATCCTCGCCATCGGGCAGCAGGCCGAGGCGGCGGGCGACTTCCTGATAGGCCTCCGCCTCGCCGCCGAGATCGCGGCGGAAGCGATCCTTGTCGAGCTTCTCGTTGGTGTTCATGTCCCACAGGCGGCAGCCGTCCGGGCTGATCTCGTCCGCCAGGATGATGCGGCCGTAGTCATTGTCCCAGATGCGGCCGAACTCCAGCTTGAAATCGACCAGCCGGATGCCGACCCCGGCGAACAGGCCGGACAGGAAATCGTTGATGCGGATCGCGAGGTCGGCGATGTCGTGCATCTCCTCCTGGCTGGCCCAGCCGAACGCGGCGATATGCTCGTCCGTGATCATCGGCGTGCCGAGCGCATCGTCCTTGTAATAATATTCGAGGATCGTGCGCGGCAGACGCGTGCCTTCCTCGATCCCCAGCCGCTGGCTGAGCGAGCCGGCGGCGACGTTGCGCACCACCACCTCGATCGGGATGATCTCCACCTGCCGGATGAGCTGCTCGCGCATGTTGAGGCGGCGGATGAAATGCGTCGGCACGCCGATATGATCGAGCAGGGTGAAGATATGCTCGGAGATGCGGTTGTTGAGCACGCCCTTGCCGTTGATCGTGCCGCGCTTCTGCGCGTTGAAGGCGGTGGCGTCGTCCTTGAAATACTGGATCAGCGTGCCCGGCTCCGGCCCTTCGTAGAGGATCTTCGCCTTGCCTTCGTAGATCTGCCGCCGCCGCGCCATCGCCGCTTACCCTCGAAAAATGAACAGCCCCGGCGGCGCGAATGCCGCGCGGCCGGGGCGGGAATCTGTCCGGGGCTATACGGGAAGGGGGCTGCCGGCGCAATCAGTCGGCGCCGGCGGAGCCTGTCGTCCTCCACCATCCACGTGCCGCCTCGCCCCAGCGCCGCCACGCGAGCAGCGCCAGCAGCAACGCGAGCGCGGGCGGCCCGAGCAGCGCGATCGCGCCGAGCAGCACGGCCAGCGTCCATTGCGCCGAGGTGCCCGCCATGTCCGCAGCCTCCGCCAGCACGGCATAGGCGCCGAAGCCGCGTACGACGGTGCCGGAATGATAGGTGAAGGTGACTGGCGTGCTGGCGAGGGTCGCCCGCTGCTCCTGCGTCTGCCGCTGCGCCTCGCGGCGTAGCGCGTCGAGATCGCCGCGTTGCCGCGCCAGTTCGGCTCGGGCATTGTCGGGGACGTCTTTGCGTGCCAATTCGCGGTCGATCTTCGCGCGGGCTTCGGCCAGCGCGGTGTCGGCTTGCTCGATCCCGGCGATTTGCGCGGCAGCGTCAGTGCCGGTGATCGCGGCGTCGATCAGCATCCCGTCCGCCGCTTCGATCGCCGCGATGCCCTGTCGGCCGAAGGCGCGGGCGAGCGTGGGGTCGAGCTTGAACGCCAGCATCGCCTCCACCCCGTCACCGCGAGTCAGCGTGTAGCGCATTCCGGTGATCCGGCAGCGGGTTACGCCGAGCTTTTCGCATGCCTGCGCATGCGCCTCCTGCGCGCTCGCGATCCTGGTGGGGGGAAGACGGAAGGCATAGCGATAGTCGAAGGCCACACCCGGCGCGGCGGTGACATCGACTCCCGGCCCTGACCTGCCGGTGTCCGCGTTGGACGATTCTTCCTCCACTGCCTTGCTGCACGCCGCCAGCATGAGGCAGGCGCAAAGCACGGTCGAAATGCGTCGCATGATCGCTCTCCCATGGATTCCGATAATATATCGGATCGATAGGATAATACGGTCAAGCGTTATTTTTCGTCGATGAACTGAGTTGCAGGCGCGACGCGCCTCAAAGGCTTGGAGATTGCTGTGGGGTATCCCCGGAACGCGGCGGGCGATCGATCGGCGGCCGGGTGAGGGGCAGAAGCCGCCGAACGCTTGGGGGTCGGGGATCGCCCGCCCGCGTTCCGGGAAAGGGTCAGCCGCAGCGCTGGCTGCGGTGGCGCCATGGTGCGTCATATTGCTCGCGATGCAGCCGGGCGAAACCCACGGTCGCCGCGTCCACAACACCGGCGATCGCGCCGGATACCGCCCGAGCAAATGAATGATGCGAATTGGCCCAGGACTGGGTCAGAAAATCGTCGCGCATTTCTTCCTCCTGTCCGCTTGCGTTGACGGTGTGGATATGGCGTGGCGGCGGATGCGGCGCCAACAAATCGCTCGACACGATCGACAAGCCAGCCTTATCATGTCGCGATGCGCCGCATCCCGCCTCTCGCCGCCGTCCGCGCCTTCGAGGCGGCGGCGCGGCATGAGAATTTCACCGCCGCCGGTCAGGAGCTCGGGATGACGCAGGCGGCGGTAAGCTATCAGATCCGCTTGCTGGAGGAACGGCTCGGCACGCCGCTGTTCCGGCGCGAGCGACGGCGCGTGATGCTGACCGAGGCGGGGCGCCGCGCGGCGGCGCAGCTCACCCGCGCGTTCGACGCGATCGACGCCGCCTTCGCCACGATCCGCGCCGAGGACGAGGCGCTGCTGACGCTCTCCACCTCCAATACCTTCGCCAACACCTGGCTGGTGTGGCGGCTGGGCGCGTTCCAGATCGCACACCCGGAAATGGCCGTCCGCCTGCTGACCACCGACGCGTTGACCGATTTCGCGGCGGAGGACGTGGATGTCGCGATCCGCGCCGGGCGCGGCGGATGGGAGGGGCTTTCGGAGGACCTGTTGATGCGGGTCGATTTCACGCCGATGTGCAGCCCGGAATTCCTCGCCGAGCATGGCGGGCATATCGCTGCGGCGGATCTGCCGCGCCTGCCGCTCATAAGCCCCAACGATCCGTGGTGGGCGCACTGGCTGCGTGAGGCGGGGGTGCAGGTAGCCGAAGGCGCGCTGCGCAAGGGGATGCGGCTCGATTCCCAGGCGCACGAGGGGTATGCGGCGATGGCGGGGCAGGGGGTGGCGATGCTGACGCCCTTCTTCTGGCGCAACGATCTGGCGGAGGGAAAACTGGTGCGGCTGTTCGAGCAGACCTCGACCCGCAACTACGGCTATTGGCTGGTTTGCCCCGAACATCGCCGCCGCGTGCCGAAGATCGCGCGCTTTCGCGAATGGCTGCTGCGGGAGATCGCGAGGGACAAGGCGCTGCTGGCGTAGCGCGGATCGCGCTGCTAACGGCTTTCACTTCCATGGCCACCGACTTCGCAGAACCGCCGATCGGCATCCTCGACGCCCCGTTCGACAGCGCGCTTTCCGAACGATATCTCGTCTATGCGCTGTCCACGATCACCGCCCGCTCGCTGCCCGACGTGCGCGACGGGCTGAAGCCGGTGCACCGTCGCCTGCTGTGGGCGATGCGGCTGCTCAGGCTCGATCCGGCGGCGGGATACAAGAAATGCGCGCGCGTCGTCGGCGATGTGATCGGCAAATACCATCCGCACGGCGACCAGTCGGTCTATGATGCGATGGTCCGGCTCGCGCAGGATTTCGCGCTGCGCTATCCGCTGGTCGACGGGCAGGGCAATTTCGGCAATATCGACGGCGATAACGCCGCCGCCTACCGCTACACCGAGGCGCGGCTGACGCAGGTTGCGATCGACCTGATGGACGGGCTGGACGAGGACGCCGTCGCCTTCCGTCCGACATACAATGGCGAGGAGCAGGAGCCGGAGCTGTTCCCCGGCATGTTCCCCAACCTGCTGGCCAATGGCGCGAGCGGCATCGCGGTCGGCATGGCGACGAGCATCCCGCCGCACAATGCCGCCGAACTGCTCAATGCCGCGATCGCGCTGATCGACAATCCGGCGGCCGATCCGCTCGATCATGTGCAGGGGCCGGACTTCCCGACCGGCGGGCTGGTGGCGGATAGCGCCGCCGCGATCCGCGAGGCCTATGCCACCGGACGCGGCGCTTTCCGCACCCGCTGCCGCTGGACGGTGGAGCGCGAGAAGGGCGGCGGCTGGCAGATCGTCGTCGGCGAAATCCCTTACGGCGTCCAGAAAGGCAAATTGATCGAGCAGATCGCAGCGCTCATCAACGAGAAGAAGCTGCCGATCCTCGCCGACGTGCGCGACGAGAGCGATGCGGAGATCCGGCTGGTGCTGGAGCCGCGCAGCCGCACGGTCGATCCGCAGGTGCTGATGGACGGGCTGTTCCGCCTTTCCGACCTCGAGACGCGCGTGCCGCTCAACCTCAACGTGCTCGACAAGACGCGCACGCCGCGCGTGATGAGCCTCAAGGAGGCGCTGGAGGCGTGGGTCGAGCATCAGTTCGTCGTGCTGCGGCGGCGGACCGAGCATCGCCTAGCGAAGATCGCCGACCGGCTGGAGCTGGTGGCGGGCTATATCATCGCCTTTCTCAACCTCGATCGCGTGATCGAGATCATCCGCACCGAGGACGAGCCGAAGCCGGTGATGATGGCGGAGTTCCAGCTCACCGACCGGCAGGCGGAGGCGATCCTCAACATGCGGCTGCGCTCGCTGCGCCGGCTGGAGGAGATGGAGCTGAAGCGCGAGCAGGAGGCGCTGACGAAAGAGCAGGCCGAGCTTCAGGCCCTGCTCGCCTCCGACGCGCGGCAGCGCACGCGGATGAAGAAGGACCTGGCGAAGATTCGCGACCGCTACGGCCTCGAAACCGCGCTCGGCAAGCGCCGCACGACGATCGAGGAAGCCGCCCCCGCGCGCGAGATTCCGCTGGAGGCGATGATCGAGCGCGAGCCGATCACCGTGATCCTCTCGCAGCGCGGCTGGATCAGGGCGATGAAGGGCCATGTCGACCTTGCCTCCGCCGACACGCTGAAGTTCAAGGAAGGCGACGGCCCGGCCTATGCCTTCCATGCGCAGACGACCGACAAGCTGCTGCTCGCCGCTGAGAACGGCCGCTTCTACACGCTGGCGGCGGACAGGCTGCCGGGCGGGCGCGGCTTCGGCGAGCCGGTGCGGGCGACGATCGACCTCGACGGCAATGTCGGCATCGCCGCCTTCATGAGCGCGGCGAAGCTCGACAAATTGCTGATCGCGGCGAGCGACGGGCGCGGTTTCATCGTCGCGGCGAACGACGTGACAGCCGAAACGCGCAAGGGCAAGACGGTGATGACCCCGCGGACCGGCGCGCGGCTGATCCTCGCCAGGCCGATTCCGGAGGGCGCGGATTATGTCGCGGCGATCGGCGACAACCGCAAGATGGTCGTCTTCCCGCTATCCGAACTGGCGGAGATGACGCGCGGGCAGGGGGTGCAACTCCAGCGCTATCGCGACGGCGGTCTCTCCGACGCGATTGCCTTCCGCTATGCCGACGGCCTCAGCTGGTCGATGGGCGGCGAGAGCGGGCGGACGCGCACCGAGAGCGACCTTTCGCCATGGCGCGCCGCGCGCGGCGCGGCGGGACGGATGCCGCCGACCGGCTTCCCGCGCGACAACCGGTTCTGAAACCGAAGAAATCGACAAGTCATTGTAAATTTAGGTCATCGTTAACGATCCATATGTCAGACGGATCGTGAATGGAAAAAGGGGCAGCCTTCGCGAATGGCATCCCGTTGGTCATGCCCGCCGGCATGACCGCGGCGGAGGGCGCGCTTGAGCTGTTGCCGATCGCTGCGGTGATCGTCGGTTTCGACGAGGGCCGGCTGGTGCGCGAGATGCCGAACAGCATCTGCCGCCGGCTCGGGCTGGATCGCGCGCTGGACGAGATCGCCCCGCGCCTCGCCGCGTTCCTCGATCTCGGCGAGACGCGCGCGGAATTCGACTGGACGATCGGGGAGACGGTGGAGCGGCGCCATTTCACGGTGACGCTGGCGCGCGTCGGCTTCCGCGCGGAGCCGCGCTGCATGGTCAGCTTCGTCGACCATACCAGCGAGATGCGCACCGAGCAGAGCCTGCGCCGCGAGATGACGATCGACAGCCTGACCGGGCTGCCCAACCGCAGCGGCTTCGGCGACATGCTGGAGACGGTGATCGCCGCCGGCGACGGCGATTGCGCGGTGATCGTGCTCGACCTCGATCGCTTCAGCCGGATCAACGCTTGCCTCGGCAGCATGGCCGGCGATGAACTGCTGATGGCGCTGGCGCGGCGGATCAAGGGCGCCTTGCGCGTGCGCGACGTGCTGGCGCGCACCGGCGGCGATGAATTCGGCATCCTGCTGTCGATCGATGAGAGCCGCGACGAGGCGGAGCATGTCGCCAAGCGCATCCGCGCGGTGCTCGCGACGCCCTTCCGGCTCAGCGATTATCAGATCCACGTCTCCTGTTCGATCGGCATCGCTTATGTCGACGAGACGGTGGCGGAGGCGGAGGACGTGATCCGCCACGCGCAATTCGCGGTGAAACGCTCCAAGCAGAGCGGGCGGGCGGAAGCGTATCAGAATCAGGCGTTCCTGCGCGCGGGCGAGGAATTCGCGCTGGAAACCGCGTTGCGACGCGCGATCGAGGAGCGGCAGCTCACGCTGCACTTCCAGCCGATCTGCGACCTGTCCACCGGGCGGATCGTCAGCTTCGAGGCGCTGGCGCGCTGGACCGACGAGGAGGGGCGCGCGCAATCGCCGGCGCGGTTCATCGCGGTGGCGGAGGAATCGGGGCTGATCCTGCCGCTCGGTCGCTGGGCGATCGACCAGGCGGTGCGGACGCTGGCAGCGTGGGATCTGCGCGCCGGCGGCGACTGCGGCGTCTCGATGGCGGTGAACCTCTCCGCGATCCAGTTGCAGCGCGACGCGGTGGCGCCGGTGGTGGCTGCCGCGCTCGACCAGCACGGCCTGTCCGGGCGCCGCCTGCGGCTGGAACTGACCGAAAGCGCGCTGGTGTCGGAACCGGAGCGGATCGCGCGCGTGCTGCACGCGCTGAAGGCGCTCGGCGCGACGATCGCGATGGACGATTTCGGCACCGGCTATTCCAACCTCGCCTATCTCCAGAAGCTGCCGATCGACATCCTCAAGATCGATCGCAGCTTCATCACCGGGATGCTGGCCGATCGCGACAAGGTGGCGATCGTCCGCGCGGTGCTGGGCCTCGCCGCCGCGCTCAACATGGATACGGTGGCCGAGGGAATCGAGGCGATCGAAGTGGGGCAGACGCTTGCCGCGCTCGGCTGCACCTGTGGGCAGGGCTATGCCTATTCGCGGCCGGTGGACGCGGAAGCGGCCTATCGGCTGCTGCGCGAGCTCAACAACTGATCGACGATCGCCGCCGTTTCCGCCGCGTCGGGGAAACCGCGCGCGATCCATTCGTCCTCCACCGCGCGTAACAGCCGCGCGACCTCCGGCCCCTTCGCCACGCCGCGCGCGACGATCTCGCCGCCGCCGATCGGCAGGCGCGGCGGCGTCCAGTCCCTGAGCGCCGCGACGCTTTCCCCCGCGAGCAGCAGCCGATCGATCGCGATCGGCAGCCCGACGCGATAGGCGAGCGCGCGCGGCCCTTCGTCGCCCGGCCCGTCATGCGCCGCCTGCAACCTCTTGCGATCGGCATTCGACAGCTTGAGCCGCGCGCCGACGCCCTCCGCCTCATCCGGGGCGATCAGCGCGGCAAGGCGACGGATCGCATCGGGCGCGACGCCCTCGGCCGCCTCGCGCGCCGCGAGCGCGGCCAGCGCGGCGGCGTCGGTGACCTCGGGCAGGGCAGGGCGGAAGATGCCGTACTCGATCATCAGCGCCACCACCGGCACCGCATTGGCCGCGACCAGCAGCCGCAGCAACTCCGCCGCGATCCGCTCGCGCGACAGCGCCATCAGGTCATTGGCGCGATCGGTGCAGGCGGCCAGCCCCGCCGCGTCGATCGCGTCGCCGAACCGCGCATGGAAGCGGAAGAAGCGCAGGATGCGCAGATGATCCTCGGCGATCCGCTGATAAGGGTCGCCGATGAAGCGTACGCGCCCGGCGGCAAGATCGCCCAGCCCGCCGAACCAGTCGAACAGCTCGCCGGTCAGCGGATCGGCATAGAGCGCGTTCATCGTGAAATCGCGCCGCGCCGCATCCTCGCGCCAGTCGTCGGTGAAGGCGACGGTGGCGCGGCGGCCGTCGGTGGAAACGTCGCGGCGCAGCGTCGTCACCTCGACCACCGTGCCGCTGGAGACGGCGGTGATCGTGCCATGCTCGATACCGGTCGGGACGGCCTTGATGCCGGCCGCCTCCAGCCGCGCGATCACCTCGGCCGGAGCGTGACGGGTGGCGATGTCGATGTCCGCCACATCCAGCCCGAGCAGGGTGTCGCGCACCGCGCCGCCGACATAGCGCGCCTCACCCGCCGCAGCGCCAAGCGCCGCGGCGAGCCGGTCGAGGCCCGGCCGATCACGCCAAGTGGCGGCGGGAAGCACGATCTTTCCGCTGGTTAGGTCGTCCATCTCAGCCGTCGCGCGAGGTTGACGATCATCGCGGCGGTCGCGCCCCAGATGCGATGGCCGTCCCAGTTGATCTCGTAATAATGGCGCTCGTGCCCCTGCCATTCCACCGTCGCCTCGACATGGTTGGCGGTGTCGAGCAGGAAATCGAGCGGCACCTCGAACACCGCCGCCACCTCCGCCTCGTTGGGAAGCAGCGGCAGGTCGGGCGGCACCACGCCGACCACAGGCGTCACGAGGAAGCCGGTGACGGTGCGGTAGCGATCGACCGCGCCGATCACCGTCACCGCCGCGCGCGGCAGGGCGATTTCCTCCTCCGCCTCGCGCAGCGCCGCCGCCACCGCATCCTCGCCGGGATCGAGCCGGCCGCCGGGGAAGGCGACCTGCCCGGCGTGGCGGCGCATCGTCTCCGGCCGGCGGGTGAGGATCACGCCGGGATGTGGGCGATCGGTGACCGGCACCAGCACCGCCGCCGGGCGCATCATCTCGTCCGGCCCAAGATCGAGGTCGGCGCGGTCGCCGGTCAGCAGCACGGGCGTTTCGGTGAGGCCGGTCGCCAGCGCGCGATGGAGGCGCTCGATCAGGTCGCTCACGGCAGGTCGCTCATGGCAGCAGCGGGAAGAAGGCGCCGGCGCTCCACACGCCGGGCGACTCATCGTCTCCCGCCAGTGCGCGGTCGGCGAGGTCGTAATAGACCGCGCGCGCCACCAGCGCTTCCAATCCACCGCGCACGTGCAGATAGGGGTGGGGGCCGTCGTCACGCTCGACGAAGCGCAGCGGATGCTCGGCCGAAGCGGTGACGAGGTCGCCGGTATTGAGCCGGAAGGCCAGCGTGGCGTCGCGCCCTTCGCCTTCCGCCTTCATCTCCACCGCGACGAAGGGCGCGTCCTCGACCGCGATGTCGAGCTTCTCGACCGGCGTGACGAGGACATATCCTCCGTCCGGCTCGCGGCGCAGGATGCGGCTGAACGCGCGCACCATCGCCTGTCGCCCGATCGGCGAGCCCTGGTGGTACCAGGTGCCGTCGCGCGCGATGCGCATGTCGCTGTCCCCGCAATGCGTCGGGTGCCAGCGCTCGACCGGGGGCAGGCGGTCGCCCTCTGCCAGCCGCGCGATGTCCGCGATCGTCAGCGTCTCGAAATCGGGGGGCGGGGCCATCGGCATGTCGGCCGGACTAGGGGAGGGTGGGCGTGCCGTAAAGGTCAGGCCGCCATCGCCGCGCGCGGGCCGATCGTCCCGCCGCCCGCCGGCACGGCCGCGCCGCGCGCGAGCAGGCGGTGGCGCTCGACCGGGCCGGGAAGGCGCCAGCCGGCGGTGCGCTCGGCGGTGAAGCCGAAGAAGCGGCCGTAATATTCCGGGTCGCCGATCAGCATGACCGCATCGTCCAGCCCCGCGCGCGCGGCGGCGTCGAGGCAGGCCGCCATCAGCATCCGCCCGATTCCGTCGCGCTGCCGCCCCGGCTCGACCGCGACCGGGCCGAGCAAGGTGATCGGCACGACACGGCCGTCGTCGGCGGAGAAGACGACCGGCCAGCACTGGATCGTCGCGACCAGCGCGCCATTGTCGAGCGCGGCCAGGCTGAGCGCGGGGATCGCGGCGGTGCCGGCGCGGAGGCGATAGGCGGTGCGGCCGTGACGGTCGCTGCCGAAGGCGCGGTCGAGCAATGCCTCCACCGCGTTCCCATCCACCCTGTCCAGTGCCGTAAGCTCGATCACCCGCCTCATTCCCTGATGGACGCCAAGGGCGGCGCGGATTAGCGATAGCGCGCCTGAACGCAAGTGGAATGACGCCGTGAAGCTTTTCGATGCAGTCTGGGCGCCCAGCCCCCGGCGGGTGCGGATCTATCTGGCGGAAAAGGGAATCGCCATCGAGCGGGTGATGATCGACCTGCGCAAGGGCGAGCAACTCGGCCCGGATTATCTCGCGATCAACCCGCGCGGGATGGTGCCCGCGCTGCAACTCGACGATGGCGAGGTGATCTGCGAATCGGCGGCGATCTGCCGCTATTTCGAGGCCTTGCAGCCCGATCCCCCGCTGTTCGGCCGCACCCCGCTGGAGATCGCGCGGATCGAGAGCGCGACGCGGCGAATCGAGAACGAGGGCTATGCCGCCGCCGTTTATGTGCTGCGCAACGCCAATCCCGCCTTCACCGGGCGCGGGGCGGCGGGGAAATGGCCGGAAATGGCGCAGATCCCGCAGCTTGCCGCGCGCGGCATGATAATGTGGGACATGTTCGTCGCGATGCTCGACGCGGAACTGGCGACGCGGCAGTGGGTGACCGGGGAGGATTATACCTTCGCCGACATCACCGCGCTGGCGACGATCGACTTCGCGAAATCGGCCAAGCTCACGATGCCGGAATCGGCGGAGAACCTGCGCCGCTGGCATACGGCGGCCAGCGCGAGACCCAGCGCCGCGGCCTGACCGGCTTGCCCCGGCGCGGGGGTGGGCCTAGGGGCCGCGCGATGGACGACAGCCTCGAACTCGAAGTGCACGATCTGGAGGTGCCGGTGCTTACCGGCATCTATTCGGAGGAGACGCACTTGCCGCAGCCGCTGCGCATCTCGATCGGCGTCCAGCTCGACGCGCCCGCGCATTTCGCGCCGGATACGCCGCTGAGCGCCTCGAAGAACTATCTCGACCTGAAGCGCGCGGCGACCAGCGCGCTGCCGCCCGGCGTACATTTCACGCTGATAGAGGGCGTGGCGGACCATATTGCCGACACGCTCTTCCTCCAGGATCATCGCGTGCGGCGAGTGACCGTGAAGATCGTCAAGCTGGCGATCGCCGAGGCGGGCGAATCGATCGGGATCACCCTGGTCCGCCATCGCCGCTGACCGGCCGCCCGGCCGTCGCGCCGGTCCGCTCGCACGGCCCCAATCGTTCGAGAACGAATCGATAATCCTCGCGCGCCTGCGCGGAATCGCTTTCGGAGAGCGAGGCCACGCTGTCGTCGGGCAACGCGCGCGGCAAAGAGCAGGCGAGGCGATACCACAGCAGGGTATCGGGCTTCGGCGGCGCGGCCGCGTCGTCGATGATCTCCGAGAGCGCCACCGCCCAGCGCGGCTGCTCGCCCGGCCGGCGCAGGATCGAGAGCGAGACGGGGCGGCGGTCGGCGGTGCGCAGGAAGATCTGCGTCTCGCCCTCGCCCGGCAGCGAGCCGGGGACGTGGAAGGCGTTGCCGACGCCCACCACCACCGGCGGCGCGTCTGCCGCCAGCACCTCGCCGGTGATTCGCCGCGCCAGCGCGTCGCTCGCGGCCGACCAGCCGAGCTGTGCGCCCGGCGTCACGAGCTGTATCTGTCCGCCCTGTCCGGCGACCGGGCGTGCGAACAAAAGAACGCGGGATTTCTTATACTTGGGCGTGCGACCCAGCGGATCGGGCGCGGCGTCCAGCAGGTAGCCGACGCGCGGCGGGATGGCGCCGGGCCCGCGGATCAGCGCGTTGACGTCCGCCTCGACGTAGAATCGGGTCGCGCCGGGGGCGAGTCCAGCCGCTTCGGCCGGTTTTATCTTAGAAGTCGAACGAATCGTCGCGTCGATCACCAACGGGCTGGCGATCACCAAATCGGCCATGTCGGCATAGGGCGGGGCCGGCGGGCCGGCTTCCGCCATGGCCGGGGGCTGCTGCGCAAATGCAGGAAAAACGGCGGAAAAGGCCAGTCCGGCGGCTGCCAAAGCGCTAGGAAGCGTCAGGGTTTTCATGCCATTCCGATTACGCGATCGGCACCTTCCGATACAGAAATAAATCTGCCATGTGGGGATCGTACGTTTGCTGCGCCAGACAAAGCGTTTGCACGCTCCGATACGTCGCGATAGGACTCGCGCCGTACCGTGGCATGTTCTAGCCTACGGACGTACTGGGCCGCCGGTTCGATGCGCTGGATCGGGGGTCCGGCCCTAGTGGCCCTAGGGATGAGGGAGTTTCACTGCTGAATGGCCTACGCTGACCAGAAGATGAGCGGGAGCAAGGTCGTCGCGATCGTTATCGTGGCGGCAATCCATCTTGCGCTCGGCTACGCCTTCGTCACCGGCCTCGCGTACCAATACGTGAAAAAGGTGTCGGAGAAGTTAAATACGTTCGACGTCGAGGAGCCACCGCCCCCGCCGCCGGATGAACCGCCGCCCCCGCCGCCGGATGTGCCGATGACGCCGCCGCCGGTCGTGACGCCGCCGCCGATCGTCTCGGCGCCGACGGTCGCTCCGCCGGTGATCAGCGTGCCGGTCCCGCCGCCGCCGCGGCCGGTCGAGGCGCCACCGCCGCCGCCGCCGCCGCCCGCTCCGCCGCGTATCTCGCAGGCGGCCGTCGCGAAGGGGAACCCGGGGCAATACTTCAATTCGGACAATTATCCGCCGTCAGCGTTGCGTGCGGGTGAGCAGGGGCGCGTCGTCGCTTCCCTCACCATCGGCACCGATGGCCGCGTAGCCGACTGTGAAGTGACGTCGTCGAGCGGCAGCGCCGCGCTAGACCAGGCAACGTGCCGGATCGCCAAGAGCCGCGTCCGTTACACGCCTGCCAAGGACGAGAACGGCCAGCCGATCGCGTCCAGGGCGACACTGCCGGTGAAGTGGGTCATTCCGGAATGACCCGCTTCCACTCCACCTTCTGACGCCATTCGATATTCAAGGGACTAGCAACTTTATGATCACCACCATTCTCGCCGCCGCCGCCGCGCCGGCTGCCAAGGGCGACAACCCGTACGGCCTGCTCCCCGCGCTCCGTGAGGGCGGCCTGATCTCGCAGACCGTGTTCAGCATCCTCGTGCTGATGTCGGTCGTGTCGTTCTACATCCTGTTCTCGAAGCTGTTCGAGCAGCAGAAGATCATCAACCAGGCCAAGCGCGTCCGCGCGGCGTTCTGGAATTCGAACTCGCTGCGCGAGGGCTCGGCCAAGCTCGAGAAGAACTCGGCCTACAAGCAGATCGTCGACGACGGTCTCGCGGCGCAGGACCAGCACGGCAAGCTGACCGATCCGGTCGAGGCGCATGACTGGGTGCACGGCTCGCTGGCGCGTTCGGAAGCCTCGATCAACTCGAAGCTGGGCAGCGGCCTCGCGTTCCTGGCGACCGTCGGCGCGACCGCGCCGTTCATCGGCCTGTTCGGCACGGTTATCGGCATCTACCGCGCGCTCATCAAGATCGGCGCCGCCGGTCAGGCGTCGATCGACGCGGTCGCCGGTCCGGTCGGTGAGGCGCTCATCATGACCGCGCTCGGCCTCGTCGTGGCGGTGCCGGCGGTGCTCGCCTACAACTGGCTGCAGCGCCGCAACAAGTCGATCGCGGAAGACCTGTCGGCCTTCTCGAACGACGTGCTCGGCTACATCGCCTCGAACGGTGCGGTCCGTCCGGCTGCTCCGGGCGCCGCCAAGCCGGCTCCGGCCAAGCCCGCCGCGGCGACCACCACCGCCGGCCAGACCGGTGGTGCCCAGACCCGCGCGTAAGATGAATAGGGGAGGCGGGAGCGTCCTTGTGGCGCCCCGCCGACCGGCCGGCGGGGCATACCCCGGCGGTGGAATGAGTAGGAAAGCCTGACACATGGCGATGAGCGTTGGTGGTGATTCCTCCACCGAAACCCCGATGTCGGACATCAACACGACCCCGCTGGTGGACGTCATGCTGGTGCTCCTCATCATCTTCCTTATCGCGGTTCCGGTCGTGATCCAGACGGTGAAGCTCAAGCTTCCCGACGTGCGTTTCGACCCGACCACGACCAAGCCCGAGAACGTGTCGCTCTCGATCACGAGCGGGCCGGACGGCAGCTGCAAGGTCTATTGGGGGCTGACCCCGGTGACTCATCAGGAGCTGCTCGACCGCGCGGTTGCCAAGCTCAAGGCCGAGATCGCCCGGCAGGGTGGCGTCAATGCCCCCGGCCTGGAACTGCCCGAAGCGCATATCCGCGGCGACGTGAACACGCCGTGGCACTGCATCGGCGGCGCGATCTTCAACATGCAGATGGCCGGCTTCGCGAAGGTTGGCTTCATTTCGGAGCCGCCGCCGGGTGAAAACCCCGAGCGGCTGTAAGCGAAGCGGTCAGGAGTAACATAACATGGCAATGAGTGGTGGCCGCGACGACGGCGAGCCGATGATGGAAATGAACACGACGCCGTTGATCGACGTCATGCTCGTGCTCCTCATCATGTTCATCATCACCATCCCGATCCAGACCCATGCGGTGAAGGTCGATCTGCCCCAGAACCAGGCAAATCAGGCCCCGCCGCCGGTCGAGCCGGACAAGAACATCGTCGCGATCGCGATCGATGGCACTGTCACCTGGAACGGCACGCCCGTGAACATGGTCACGCTGCGTCAGTATCTCGACGTCGCGGCGGGCATGGTCCCGGAACCGGAGCTGCACTTCCAGCCCGACCGGCAGGCGCGCTACGAAGCGGTTGATCGCACCCTCGCGGTGATCAAGCGTTCGAAGGTGACTAAGCTCGGCTTCATCGGGAACGAGCAATATTACCGCGATTTCTGACGGCTTCGGCCAGCGGATCACGAAGATGATGAAAGGCGGTCCCTCACGGGGCCGCCTTTTTTCTTGAAGAGCGTGTCTGCCGAGGATGCGCCGAAAAGGCATTCGGCGCCGGAGTAGTCCAAAGCGTGGCGCCAGATCAGGTTACCGCCCGCGCCGCGCGATGACGATTCGGGAGAGGTCGAATTGCCGCCGTTCTCACAGCCGCGGCAATGTAACTCCCTGCTGCCCCATATACTTGCCCGCGCGGTCGGCGTAGCTCGTCTCGCACGGCTCGTTCCCTTGCAGGAACAGGAACTGGCACGCGCCCTCGTTGGCGTAAATTTTCGCGGGCAGCGGCGTGGTGTTCGAAAACTCCAGCGTCACATGCCCCTCCCAGCCGGGCTCCAGCGGGGTGACGTTCACGATGATGCCGCAGCGCGCATAGGTCGACTTGCCGAGGCAGATCACCAGCACGTCGCGCGGCACGCGGAAATATTCCACCGTCCGCGCCAGCGCGAAGCTGTTGGGCGGGATGATGCACACGTCGGTCTTGCGATCGACGAAGCTGTTCGCGGCGAAATCCTTCGGGTCGACGACCGCATTGTCGACATTGGTGAAGATCTTGAACTCGTCGGCGACGCGCGCGTCATAGCCATAGGAGGACAGGCCGTAGCTGATGCAGCCGTCGCGCCGCTGCGCCTCGACGAACGGCTCGATCATGCCGTCGGCGCGCGCGCGTTCGCGAATCCAGCGGTCGGACAGGATGGACATCAGGTGGTTCCTCTTGCTCCTCCGCCCGCTTTCGCCGGGCGTCGCGACGCTGGCAAGAGGCGAGGGCGATTCGCTGGTGCGGAAGGGCGGTCGCGGCAGCCCGGATTGCCGGTTGACGCGAGCGAAGGCGCCGCGCAACGCTGCTTCGCAAGCGAAGGAAGCGGGAGGAAAGCGATGGGTTTCAGGCTGGACGGGCGGGTAGCGCTGATCACGGGCGCGTCCTCGGGTTTCGGCGCGCATTTCGCGCGGCTCTATGCGAAGGCGGGCGCGAAGGTCGTGCTCGGCGCGCGCCGCGTCGAGCGCGTCGAGGCACTGGCGGCGGAGATCGGCGCGGATGCGCTGGCCGTGTCGCTCGACGTCGGCGACGAGGTTTCGACCATCGCCGCCTATGACGCGGCGGAAGCGCGCTTCGGCATGGTCGATACGATCGTCGCCAACGCCGGGATGAGCCACGCTGGCCGCGCGACCGAAGTGTCGGTGGAAGGGCTGCGGCAATTGCTCGACGCCAATTTCCTCGGCGCTTACCTGACGTTGCGCGAGGGCGCGAAACGGCTGATGGCTGCGGGCTCGCGCGAGAATGGCAAGGGCCGGGCGATCATCATCGGCTCGATCACCGCTCACCTCACCGGGCAGGGCGACAGCGCCTATGCCGCGTCGAAGGCGGGGGTGGCGCACCTCGGCCGCAACCTCGCGCGCGAATGGGTGCGGCAGGGGATCAACGTCAATGTGATCCAGCCGGGCTACGTCCAGACCGAAATCGCCGGCGACTGGTTCCAGACCGAAGGCGGCGCCAAGCAGATCGCGGCATTCCACCGCAAGCGGATGATGGACATCACCGCGCTCGATCCCTTGATGCTCTATTTCGCGTCGGACGCTTCCGCGCAGGTGACCGGCGGGGTGATCGATGTGGATGATGGGCAGTCGCTGTAGGCGCGCGCCGTGGGCCGCTACGCCAACGGAAGTCGGCCTTCTTCCGCTCCCCTCACCCCAGCCTCCTGTCCATCCCTTGTTTCACGATGGCGCCAACCCAAGGCCGAGGCGATGAGGGAGGCGCGAGTGTCCAGTTGCGCCGTAATTTATTGCCATCAACCCGCTACCGCTGTAATTTTGAAAGGCGTCATCTCGGGGCAGAGGCTGAATCATGGCGATGGGCTTCAAACAAATCACCTGCTTGGTTTTCGTGCTGTCGACCAATGCGATGGCCCACTCCGTTATACCAAAACAGGATGAAAGTGGGGATTTCTCAAGAAGCTATCAGATTTGGTCCCAGAGAAGCGAGGGACGCTGTGGCTACATCGTCGGCGATATATACATCAAAGGATCGCAATTGCAGAGTGCGCTAACGACGGAAATCCACAAAGAGAATGGAATCGAGTTTCTGACGACGCCGGATACTCCATCGAAGTGCATTGATAAAATACGTCGAGCTTCGAAACGAGCTGGTTTCATCTCCTTTCGCTCTCGCCTATCCAATAGTAAGGATCGAGATACCAGCTTACCACCGCATAGCTAATTGTTCTTGGTGTTGTTCTCTAAACGTCCGCTTTCTCGCGTGTGATCCAGAAAAACTGACAGGTAATTTCCCACCAATACATGCTATCCATGGAGCGTAATCGCTAATCCTCGTTCACCCCCAGTTCCTCCAGCCGCTCGCGCAGTGCCGGCGGCAGCGTTTCGCCGACAGGAGCGGTCATCACGATCACCGTGTCGCAGGTGGCGATAGGCTGGCCGTTCTGGAGCATCACCGCGAGCATGTCCCAGCTACGGTTGCCAATCCGGCCGATGCCGATCGCGATCTCGACCGGGTCGGGGAAGCTGCCTTCGGTCAGATAGTTGATCTCGTTGCGCGCCACCACGGCGCGGAAGCCGTCCACCTTGTCCCACATGCCGAGCGCGCGGTTCATCCGCACCCGCGACGTTTCGAACAGCGCGGCGAAGGCGACATTGTTGAGATGCCCGTTGGTGTCGAGATCCTGATAGCGCGTCTGGACCTGCTCGCGGATGGGATAGGTATCCGGGGAGAGACGCCATGCGGCGGGGCGGGGCATGGTTCAGGCTTTCTGCTTAAACGGGGGCCGACGCGGGAGTTAATCCCGCGTCGTCGGACGGGTTCGCTGGGCGACCCGCCGGCCGGCCGTGCGCGAGGCGCGGGCAAGTGGCTTGCCCGCGCCCGCGCTGCGGCTCACCGGGGAGCCATGCGGATCGCGCCGTCGAGGCGAACGTCCTCGCCGTTGAAATAGCCGTTCTCGATCATCAGCGTGGCGAGCGCGGCATATTCCGCCGGGTCGCCGAGCCGCTTCGGGAACGGCACGGAGGCGGCCAGCGCGTCCTTCACGTTCTGCGGCGCGGCGGCCAGCAGCGGTGTGTTGAAGATGCCTGGCAGGATCGTGTTGACGCGGATGCCCTCGCCCATCAGGTCGCGCGCGATCGGCAGGGTCATGCCGACCACGCCGCCCTTCGACGCGGAATAGGCCGCCTGGCCCATCTGCCCGTCCTCCGCCGCGACCGAGGCGGTGTTGACGATCGCGCCGCGCTCGCCGTCTTCCATCGGATCGAGCGTCATCATGCCCGCCGCCGACTTGGCGATGCAGCGGAAGGTGCCGACGAGGTTGATCTGGATGATCCAGTTGAACGCATCGAGCGGGAAGTGCTTGATCGAGCCGTCTTCCTTGCTGCGGCTCGCGGTCTTGATCGCATTGCCGGTGCCGGCGCAATTGACGAGGATGCGCTCCTGCCCGTTAGCGGCGCGCGCCTTGGCGAAGCCTTCGTCGACGCTCGCGTCGTCGGTGACGTTGACCTTGCAGAACACGCCGCCGAGTTCCCTGGCGATCGCCTCGCCCTTCTCCTCCTGAAGGTCGAAGATCGCGACCTTGACGCCCTTCGAGGCGAGCAGCCGCGCGGTCGCCGCGCCGAGGCCGGAGGCGCCGCCGGTGACGACGGCGGAGATAGTGTTGTCGAGCTTCATCTTAACCCTCTCTTTCCTGTGAGATAGCGGCTCAGGCCGCCTTCCAGTCGCAATTCTCGATGATCGTGACGTTGGCGACGCCGCCGCCCTCGCACATCGTCTGGAGGCCGTAGCGGCCGCCGCGCTTGCGCAGTTCGTGCACCAGCGTCGCCATCAGCTTGGTGCCCGACGCGCCGAGCGGATGGCCGAGCGCGATCGCGCCGCCGTTGACGTTGAGCCGCTCCGGCTTGGCCCCGGTGTGCTTGAGCCACGCCATCGGCACGGAAGCGAACGCCTCGTTCACTTCATAAAGGTCGATGTCGTCGATCGACAGGCCGGCTTTCTTCAGCGCCTTGTCGGTGGCGAACAGCGGCTCCTCCAGCATCACCACCGGATCACCAGCGGTGACGGTGAGGCCGACGATCTTCGCCAGCGGCTTGAGGTTGTATTTCTTGAGTGCGTCGGCGCTGACGATCAGCACCGCGCTCGCCCCGTCGCAGATCTGGCTGGAGGAAGCGGCAGTCAGCACGCCGGTCTCGGAGAGTTTCTTCACGCTCGCCATGCCCTCGGGCGAGGCGTCGTAGCGGATGCCCTCGTCGCTGTTATGCTGCTCCTTGCCCTCGGGCGTCTCGATCTCGAGCGGGACGATCTCGTCCCTGAACCGGCCCGCCTGCGTCGCGGCGACCGCCTTGCGGTGCGAGCCGAGCGAGAATTCGTCCAGCGCCTCGCGCGTGAAGCCGTATTTCTTGGCGATCATCTCCGCGCCGGCGAACTGGTTGAAGACGATGCCGGGATATTTCTCCTCCAGCCCCGGCGACTTGTTCTTGCCGAGCCCGGCATCGTAGAACAGCTTGAAGGTGGAGCCCATCGGCACGCGCGTCATGCTCTCCACGCCGGCCGCGATCACCACGTCCTGCGTGCCGGACATCACCGCCTGCGCCGCGAACTGCATCGCCTGCTGCGAGGAGCCGCACTGGCGGTCGATCGTCACGGCGGGGACGCTCTGCGGCAGCTTCGAGGCGAGCACGGCGTTGCGGCCGACCTGCCCGGCCTGCTCGCCGCCCTGGCTGACGCAGCCCATGATGACATCCTCGACCGCCTCGCCGGGAATCCCCGACCGCTCGACCACCGCATCCAGCACCTTCGCGGCGAGGTCCACCGGATGCCAGCCGGCGAGCCTGCCGCCGCGCCGTCCCCCGGCCGTCCGCACCGCTTCGACGATATACGCCTCGGGCATCTTCCGACTCTCCATAACAGATGTTATCCCGCTGGCGCATGTGGCGCGAATTGACGCGAACGGCAAGGGGTGGAGACACGAATATGGATGTGAGCAGCGCGGTGCAGGCGCGGCGATCGGTGCGCGGTTTCCTCGATCGGCCGGTCGATCCGGCGCTGCTGCGGGAACTGGCGCTGAAATCCGCGCGCGCGGCGACGGGCGGGAATCTCCAGCCGTGGCACGTGGATATCGTCCACGGCGCGTCGATGGCGCGGCTGAAGGAGATCATGCGCGGCAAGATCGAGCGGCGCGAGAGCGAGACGCCCGGCTACGACATCTATCCGCGCGAGATACCGGAGACGATGGAGAAGCGCCGTTTCCAGATCGGCGAATTGCTCTACGGCAATCTCGGCATCCCGCGCGAGGACCGGCGGGCGCGCGCGATCTGGTTTTCGCGCAACTTCCAGTTCTTCGGCGCGCCGGCGGGCTATTTCGTGACGGTCGATCGCCGCATGGGGCCGCCGCAATGGGCGGACCTCGGCATGTACCTCCAGAACCTGATGCTGCTCGCGGTGGAGGCCGGGCTGGCGACCTGCCCGCAGGAATGCTGGGCGGTCTATCCCGCGACGGTGGAGGGCTTCCTCGGCACGCCGCCGGAGCGGATGCTGTTCTGCGGCGTGGCGATAGGTTACGAGGACAAGGACGAGCCGGCCAACCGCACCCTTGCGCCGCGCGCGCCGGAAGCGGAATGGCTGACGGAATTTTCGTGATGCAATCCGCTCCTCCCGCGCAGGGGAGGAGCTGGGCTGCCTCACCCGTTGGCCGGGACGCCCTGACCGCCACGGCCGCGCCCGCCGCGCCCACGCCCGCCACCGCCGCGCCGGCGGCCGGCATTGGCATAGTCGCGCGTCTTGACCGGCTGGTGCGTCGCGCGCGGCCGGGCCGGGCCGCGCGGGCGATCCTCGCGCGGGGCGGGGTCGGGGCCGGCGACGCGGACGCGGGCGGCCTTCAGCGCCTCGGCGCGCTTGAGGAAATCCGCCGGCAGCGCGCGGACCGGCACGCGCTGGCGGGTCAATTTCTCGATATCGCGCAGATAGGGGCGCTCGTCCTCCGCGCAGAAGGAGATGGCGACGCCGCTCGCCCCGGCGCGCGCGGTGCGGCCGATGCGGTGGACATATTGCTCCGGCACGTTGGGCAGCTCGAAATTGATCACATGGCTCACGCCCGAAACGTCGATGCCGCGCGCGGCGATGTCGGTCGCGACGAGGATCGGCACGTCACCGGACTTGAACGCGACCAGCGCGCGCTCGCGCTGCGGCTGGCTCTTGTTGCCGTGGATCGCATTGGCGGCGATGCCGTTGCCGGCGAGCAGCCGCACCACACGATCCGCGCCGTGCTTGGTGCGGGTGAACACCAGCGCGCGGTCGATCTGCTCGTCGGTCAGCAGCATCGTGAGCAAGGCCTGCTTCTCCTGCTGGTTGACGAGGGTGACATATTGATCGACCCGCTCGGCGGTGGTGGCGGCTGGGACGACCGACACGGTTTCCGGCTCGTGCAGGAACTTGCCCGCCAGCTCGCGGATCGATTCCGGCATCGTGGCGGAGAAGAACAGCGTCTGGCGGCGGCGCGGCACCATCTTCACGATCTTGCGCAGCGCGTGGATGAAGCCGAGGTCGAGCATCTGGTCGGCCTCGTCGAGGACGAGGATCTCCAGCATCGACAGGTTGCAATAGCCCTGTTCCACCAGATCGATCAGCCGGCCCGGCGTGGCGACGAGGATGTCGACGCCGCGCGACAGGTCGTTCCTGTTCTTGTTGATGCTGGTGCCGCCGAACACGGTGGCGACCGACAGGCGGGAGTTGCGGCCATAGGCGCGCGCATTCTCGGCGATCTGGCTGGCCAGTTCGCGCGTCGGCGCAAGGACGAGCATGCGACAATGCGTCGGCAGCAGCTTCTTGTGCGAATCCGCGAGCCGCTGGATCGAGGGCAGCACGAACGCCGCCGTCTTGCCGGTGCCGGTCTGCGCGATGCCGAGCAGGTCGCGGCCGGTCAGCACGATCGGGATGGCGTCGCGCTGGATCGGGGTGGGGGTCTCATAGCCCTTGGTCTCGAGCGCGCGGACGAGCGCGTCGGTCAGGCCGAGGTCGGAAAAGGTCATGGAATGAAATACCTGCAAATATGCCGGGCCGCGCGGGCCGGACGGCGCGCGCGGAGGCGGGGAAGATTGACGCCCCGCGTGACTTGGGATGCCCGAACGACAATCGAGGCGGAGCCGGGGCCGCGAAAGGCCCGATCACGCTGCGTTTTGAACGCCTCGACTGGGGGCAGATGCGGGCGGAAGCGCGAAAAGTCAAGGGATAAGGAGAAACGCCCGATTCAGCGACTCGACGCCGCCACTGCGGCGGCGATGCGCTTGTCCCGTGTTTCCGGGCGTTTGGCGGCGGCGATCGCCTCGACATGCTCGCGTTGCGCGGTGAAGCTCAGCGCGTCCCATCCGGTCCGCGCGCCGGCCGCATCCAGCGCGGCGGAGAGGTCGTCGGGCAGGTCGACGGTGCGCGGCGCGGTGTCGAGTGCGAGCGTCACCTCACAGGCCTGGCCGGAGACCACACCGGCCGCCTCGCGATGCGAGCGGCGGAGCGGCACGAACGTCTCGCCGCGCATGATCGCGATCGTGCTGCGATAGCTGTAGCCGTTGATCGTCACCACCACCGGCGGCCGCGCCTTGCCGAACACCGCGCGCTGATCGAACGCGATCGGGATGGCGGACATGTCGCCGTCGAGGTGCGGGGTGACGGTGAAGGTGATCGCGGGCGGCATCGGCGGAAAGAATGACGCTTTTGCGCCGTCGTGCGCAAGGGCGGCCATTGCCGCCGACAAAGCCATCGGCCGGATCGGGCGCGGGGGACCGCGCCCGTTCGCCGTCCGCGCAAATTGTTCGCTGCGCGATCGGCCCGGCGTGGCCGCGCCTACAATTTGCGCGAGATCACTTCCTTCATGATCTCGTTCGTCCCGCCATAGATCCGGCTGACCCGCGCCCCGCGCCACATCCGGGCGATGGGATATTCGTTCATATACCCCGCGCCCCCGTGAAGCTGGAGGCACTTGTCCATCACTTCCCATTGCAGATCGGTGTGCCACAGCTTGGCGGCCGCGCCTTCCTCGTTGGTCAGCTCGCCCTTCAGATGGCGCGCGATCGCCCAGTCGAGGTGCGCCCAGCCGATCTGGAGCTTGGCCTTGAGGTCGGCCAGCACGAAGCGGGTGTTCTGGAAGTCGAACACCGTGCCCTTGAACGCCTTGCGGTCCTTGGTGAAGGCGACGGTGTCGTCGAACGCCTTCTGCGCCGACGCCTGGCACGAAACCGCGATGGACAGGCGCTCCTGCGGGAGCTGGCTCATCAGGTAGATGAAGCCCATGCCCTCCTCGCCGAGGCAGTTGGTGATCGGCACGCGCACATCCTCGAAGAACAACTCGGAGGTGTCGGCGGCGTCCTGGCCGATCTTGTCGAGCTTGCGGCCCTTCTGGAAACCTTCTCGGTCGCTCTCGACCAGGATGATCGACATGCCCTTCCACGCCGGCTGCGCATCGGGATCGGTCTTGGCGACGACCAGCGTCAGGTCGGTGTTCTGGCCGTTGGTGATATAGGTCTTGGAGCCGTTGATGACATAATGGTTGCCATCCTTGCGCGCCGTGGTGCGGATCGACTGGAGGTCACTGCCGGTGCCCGGCTCGGTCATCGCGATCGCGGTGATGACGTCACCGGAGACCATCTTCGGCAGCCATTCCTTCTTCTGCTCCTCCGAGCCGTAGGTCTCCATGTAACCCGCGACGATATCGGACTGGAGCGAGAAGCCCGCCGGCACGCCGGCATAGGCCATTTCCTCATCGACGATCGCGTTATAGCCGAAATCGAGGCCCAGCCCGCCATACGCTTCCGGCACGGTGGGGCAGAGCATCCCGATCTCGCCGGCCTGCTGCCAGAAGGATTTCGGCACCAGCCGGTCCTTCTCCCACTGGTCGGCATTGGGCACGCCTTCCTTCGCGAGGAAGCTGCGGACCGTCTGGCGGAACGCCTCGTGATCCTCGTTATAGGCGAAACGGCCGGCGACGGTATCGAGCGACATGCGTGGAAATCCTCTCCCAAGACAGTTGCGCGCCTTGTCGCGGCGACGGGGCGAGGGGTCAAGTAACTTTTGTTATGGCGGGCTGTCGCGGCTTGCGCGGAACCGCGTAGCAGCCCACGCTCTCGACTCAGCCGGCTATTCGCGGCAAGGAGCGGCCGAAGGAGATCGTAACAAATGAAACTAGCTAGCCTGAAGCACCGTCGCGATGGGAAGCTCGTCGTCGTTTCCAATGATCTGGCCTGGTATGCCGACGCCAGCCATCTGTGCCCGACCTTGCAGGCCGCGCTGGACGATTGGGACCGGATCGCGCCTTCGCTCGAGCTGCTCGCGACCGATCTGGAACATGAGACGATCCCGCGCGAGCGCTTCCACGAGCATGACGCCGCCGCTCCGCTGCCGCGCGCCTATCAATGGGCGGACGGCTCGGCCTATGTGAACCATGTCGCGCTCGTGCGGCAGGCGCGGGGTGCCGAGATGCCGGAGAGCTTCTGGCACGATCCCCTGATGTATCAGGGCGGCTCGGACGGCTTCCTCGGCGCGCGCGACGCGATTCCGCTGGCGGACGAAAGCTGGGGCTGCGATCTGGAGGCGGAGGTGGTGGTCGTCACCGGCGACGTGCCGCTCGGCGCGACGCGCGAGGAGGCGCTGGCGGCGGTCCGGCTGGTCGGCCTCACCAACGACGTGTCGCTACGCAACCTGATTCCCGCCGAACTGGCGAAGGGCTTCGGCTTCTTCCAGTCGAAGCCGGCCTCCGCCTTCTCGCCGGTATTCGTGACGCCGGACAGCCTGGGCGACTGGTGGCGGGACGGCAAGCTGCACCGCAAGCTGATGGTCGACGTCAACGGCGCGCCGTTCGGCCGGGTCGAGGCGGGCGTCGACATGACGTTCGATTTCGGCACGCTGATCGCCCATGCCGCGAAGACGCGCGCGCTGGGGGCGGGGACGATCGTCGGCTCCGGCACCGTTTCGAACCGCGATGCCGATGGCGGGCCGGGCAAGCCGATCGGTGAGGGCGGCGTGGGCTATTGCTGCCTTGCCGAGGTGCGCACGGTGGAGACGATCCTGACGGGTAAGCCCTCCACCCCGTTCCTCAAGCGCGGCGACACGGTGCGCATCTGGGCGGAGGACGATCGCCACCATCCGATCTTCGGCGTGATCGAGCAGACAGTCGGATGACCACGAATTAACTGGGCATTCATGGAGCTTGAGGGCAAAGTCGTGCCGCGTGCCGGTCGATGCTTCGGCGGGCGCGGACGAAGAAAACAAGACGGAGGTGAAAGATCATGAAAAAGATCGTCCTTCTCGGAGCGTTCGCACTGGGGATGCTGACGGCGGGCACCGCGTCGGCGGCGGACTATCCGCCCTGCTCGGCGTCGGTGCGCGACAATTGCGTGCAGGGCGCCCGGTCGGCGACCCATGTGCGGCATGCGCGCCATCATGTCGCGAAGAAGCATCATGTGGTGAAGAAGCACCACGCGAAGCGCGCGCATCATGCGAAGCATCGCCGCGCCCATCACGTCCGTCACCACAAGGGGAAGTGAGGTCGTGACGGCCCCGGCGCGATCGCCGGGGCCGTTGCCGCTCTCGCTGGAGCGGGGTGGGGGTCGGTCGGTCTGCCGTTCCCTTTAACTTGCCAGCCTAATGAAAATCGTGGCTGCGGATCGGGATCACATCCGCGCGGCGGTCACGGAAATGATAATCGGTGCGCGGCTGGGGGCGCCATTCCTCCTCGCCGCGATCGGGGCCGCCGGGCGCGGCCGATCCCTGTGGCACGAGGCGCGGCATGTCGATGTCGCCCACCTGCCGCAGCAGCCAGGTAAGGTCGGTGACGCGCTCCGTCACCACATGGATCACGATCCCTTCCTTCTGCACCCGCCCGCGGATCGCCACCATCGCGGACGACATGATGATGCGCCGCTGCGCCTCGAACCGGTCGGGCCAGAGGATGCCGTTGGCGATGGCGCTTTCGTCTTCGATGGTCAGGAACAGAACGCCATTGGCGCTTCCGGGCCGCTGGCGGACGAGGATCAGCCCGGCGAGATCGACCATCCGCCCGTCCGGGATCGTCGCCAGATCGGCGCACGGCACGATCCCGCGCCGCTTCAGCTCCCCGCGCAGGAAGCTGAGCGGATGCGGGCGCAGCGAAAGCTGGGTGGCGCGATAATCCTCCACCACCTCGCGCCCGGCGGTCAGCGCCTTGAGGTGGACCGGCGTCTCGCGCGTCTCCAGCGCGGCGAGCAGCGGGAGCGGCTTTTCCCCCAGCCCGCGGATCGCCCATAAAGCCTGCCGCCGGTCCAGCCCCATGCCGGCGAAGGCGTCGGCCTTGGCGAGCCGCTCCAGCGCCGCGAGCGGCACGCCCGATCGGCGCCACACGTCCTCGATCGAGGCGAAGGGGCGTTCGGCGCGCGCGGTGACGATCTTCCCGGCATGTTCCGCCGACAGCCCCGCGACGATGCGCAGGCCGAGCCGCAGCGGCAGCCGGTCCTCCGTGCCGGGACGGCCCTTGCCGACGATCGTCGTATCCCATTCGCTTTCCACCAAGCAGACCGGCCGTATCTCCACGCCGTGCGCGCGGGCGTCGCGCACGATCTGCGCCGGGGCATAGAAGCCCATCGGCTGCGCGTTGAGCAGGGCGGCGCAGAACACCTCCGGATGATGGCATTTCATCCATGACGAGGCGTAGGCGATCTTGGCGAAGCTCGCCGCGTGGCTTTCGGGGAAGCCGTAGCTGCCGAACCCCTCGATCTGCTTCACCAGCCGCTCGGCGAAATCCAGCGTGATGCCGTTGCGGAGCATCCCGTCTATCAGCGGCTCGCGGAACTTGCCGACGCCGCCGGTCGACTTGAACGTCGCCATCGCGCGGCGGAGGTTGTCCGCCGCGCCGGGCGAGAAGCCCGCGCCCTTGATCGCCACCTGCATCGCCTGTTCCTGAAACAGCGGCACGCCGAGCGTTTTTTCCAGAACTTCCCGCAATGCGTCGCTGGGATATTCGACCGGCTCCATCCCCGTCCGCCGCTTCAGATAGGGGTGGACCATCCCGCCCTGGATCGGCCCCGGCCGCACGATCGCCACCTGGATCGCGATGTCGTAGAAATCCTTCGGCTTCATGCGCGGCAGCATCGACATCTGCGCGCGGCTCTCGATCTGGAACACGCCCAAGGTGTCGGCGCGGCAGATCATCTCGAAGGTCGCCGGATCGTCCTCCTGCATCAGCGGGCTGGAGAGGTTGAGATGAATATCCTTGTGCGCGGCCAGCAGCTCATAGGCGCGGCGCATGCAGCCCAGCATCCCCAGCCCGAGGATGTCGACCTTCATGAAGCCGAGGAACTCGATATCCTCCTTCTCCCATTCGATCACATAGCGATCGGCCATCGCGGCCGGCTCGATCGGCACCAGATCGCGCAGCGGATCGCGCGTCAGCACGAAGCCGCCGGGATGCTGCGACAGGTGGCGCGGCGTGCCGATCAGCGCGCTCGCCAGCTCCAGCGCCAGCGCGAGGCGCGGCTCGTTCGGATCGAGGCCCAGCGCCGTGACGTGATGCGCCGGCACGCCGTCGTTCGACCAGCCCCACACCTGCCCGGCGAGCGCGGCCGTCATGTCCTCCGGCAGGCCGAGCGCCTTGCCTACCTCGCGGATCGCGCTGCGCGAGCGGAAGCGGATGACCACCGCCGTCAGCGCGGCATATTCATAGCCATAATCCCGATAGATCCACTGGATCACCTCCTCGCGCCGCTCATGCTCGAAATCGACGTCGATATCGGGCGGCTCGCGGCGTTCCTCGGAGACGAAACGCTCGAACAATAATTGATGTTTGACCGGATCGATCGAGGTGATGCCGAGCGCGAAGCAGATCACCGAATTGGCCGCGCTGCCGCGCCCCTGGCAGACGATGTCCTGGCTGCGCGCATATTGGACGATCGAATTGACCGTCAGGAAATAGGGCGCGTAATCCATTTTCTCGACCAGCTTCAACTCGCGGTCGAGCAGTTCGCGGTGCGCTGCGGACGGGTTTCCGCCGAAACGATGCTTCAGGCCGTTCAACGCCAGCGTCGCCAGCGCCTCCTGCGCGGTCTTGCCGGGGATGACGATCTCGTCGGGATATTGATAGGTCAGGTCGCGCAGCGAGAAGGCGCAGCGCTCGACCACCGCCTCCACCGCCGCCAGCGCGCGCGGATGGTCGCGGAAGCGGCGCGCCATCTCCGCCGGCGGCTGGAGGTGACGGTCGGCGTGGCGCTGACGGCGGAAGCCGAGGTCGTCGATCGTCGTCTTCTCGCGGATCGCCGTCACGACATCCTGCAGCATCCGCCGCGAGGGGTGATGATAGAGCACGTCGCCGGTGGCGAGCGGCGACAGGCCGAACGCCTCCGCCGCCAGCGCGGTTTCGTGGAGGCGCGGCGCATCGCCCGGCCGGCGATGATGGGTGAGGCAGACATGGCCGTGCCCATCCGCGCCGAACACGTCCGCCATCCAGCGCAGCGCGCGCTCGTCCGGCACGCGATCGGCGACCAGCGCCGCGACCAGCCCCTCCGCGCGGGCGGCGAGATCGTCCCAGTGCAGGAAGCATCTGCCCTTCTCCCCACGCCGCGCGTCGGCGCGCGCCTTGCCGATGCTGAGCAGGGAGGTGAGGCGGCTCCATGCGGCGCGGTCCTGCGGCCACACCAGCACCGAATCGCCGCTGACCAGATCGAGCCGGCAGCCGGGAATGGCGCGGACATTGCCGACATGCTCGGCGGCGCGCAGCGCGCGGACCAGCCCGGCGACCGAATTGCGGTCGACGATCCCCAGCGCCGGAATGCCGAGCGCCGACGCGGTGGCGAACAATTCCTCGCACGACGAGGCGCCGCGCAGGAAGGAATAATGCGTCGTGACCTGAAGCTCGCTGTAGGTCATGGCCGCTCGCCGCGCGTCATCCGAACGTGCCGTGGATGAACCAGAGGAGGTCGCCGGTTTCCGGCCGCACGCCGTCGCCGCGCCGGAACAGCCAGAAGCGGCGGCCGGCCTCGTCCTCCACCCGGAAATAGTCGCGCACCGCATCGCGCTCCGCGCCGCGCCGCCACCATTCGCCGGTGATCCGCTCCGGACCGTCGCCGCGCACCACCTGATGCTGCTCGCCGCGCCAGGTGAAGCGGCGCGGCGGCTGGTCGGGCAGTTCGGCGAGGACGTGGTCGAGCCGCTCCGGACGATGCAGCAGCCGCGCCGGGCGTGGCCAGCGCGGGTGCCACGGATGATCGGGCGCGCGCGCGTCGAGCCGGCGCACGTCGTCGAGCGCCAGCCGCGCAGCGTCGTCGTCGGGTGGATCGAGCGCCGGGATGGCGGCGGCGGCGCGCTCGGGCACGTCGCTTTCCACCGGGCGCTGCCGCCACAGCCGCGCATGGCCGATGCGGTTGGCGAGCGTATCGACCAGCGGCGCGAGGTCGGGCGCCTGCCGCTCCGCCAGCGCCGTACCGAGTGCCTGCGGCCCGAGCGGCTCGGCGCGGCGGATGTGCAGCGCGAGCGCGTCGATGCCGTATCCGGGATCGATCTCCTCGATCCGCCGCGCGATCAGGCGGTGGATATGCGCCGCGTCGCGGGTCGCGCGGGCGAAGCCGATGCGCAGCACCTGCGCCTGATGATCGACCCGGCTGGCCACGAACAGCAAGGCGCGCGCGCCCAGCCCGGCGCTGGCGAGCGTTGCGGCAAGCTCGCCGGTCAGGCCGCCGAGCCAATGGTCGATCGCCTCGGCGGTGAGGATCGGCTCGGCGAAGCGGCGCTCGACGGCGATCGGCTGCGGCGGCGCGATGGCGACGATCGGCTCGGCGGCGGCCCCGGTCGCCTGATCGAGCCGCCGCACGATCGCCCCGCCGAACCGCCGCACCAGCGGCGCGCGCGGCATCACCAGCAGCTCGCCGATCGTCTCCACGCCGAGCCGGTCGAGCAGCTCCAGCGCCTCCGCGTCGAGCCGCAGCGCGGCGACGGGGAGGGGCGCGAGCGCCACACGCTGGGCGGCGGGCGGGATGGCGAGGACGGTGTGATCTTCGCCTGCCGTCCGGCGAACCACGGCGCGAGAACCGCGTGACGGGGAAGGAAAGCGCGCCATCGCCCAGGCCGCGCCGGTGGTGTCGGCGATCGCGATCCGCGCGGTGAAGCCCAGCCGCGCGAGCAGCCGCGCGATGCGCCGCGCCATGCGTTCCTCGCCGCCGTGGAGGTGCGCCGTGCCGGTCAGATCGAGGAACAGGCCGTCCGGGTCGGAAATCGCCACGATCGGCGTCCAGCGCCGCGCGAGCGCCACCGCCACCCGCTCCAGATCGGCGCGGTCGCCGTCCGGGTCGGCATCGCGCACGTCGAGCGCCGGTACGGAGGCGCGCGCCTGCGTCAGCGCCATGCCCGGCGCGATCCCCAGCGCGACGGCGGCGGGGGAGGCGGCGGCGATCTCGATCCGGCTGCCGTTGCGCGTCACGGTGACGAGCGGCGGCGCGTGATGCGTCACCGGGGTCGGCGCGACGGCGCGCTCGCCCTTCGCCCAGCGCGCGCCGGGGCGCCAGCCGGTGACGCGCCCTGCGGGGTGCGGCGGGAGGACGGGTGCGGCTGGCGGCGCGTCAGGCGGCGGCGATGCGCGGCGCTCCGCCCTGACGACGCGGTCGATCGACCAATGCGGCAGGTAGAGCGAGGCGACCCGTTTCATCCACGGCCTCCACGATCAGGTCGAAGGGATCGCCGCCGCGCTGGCGGGCGAGCGACAGGTGCCAGCGCGCCCGGCCCAGCCCGCCGGCCAGCCCGCGCGTGGGGAGCGGCGCGGAAGGGGCGGCGGCGACGCGCCAGCGGGTGACGGCGGCGGAGGGCACGGCGAGCGGATCGGCCCCGTCGCGCGCGTGACGCTTCATCAGCAGCGCGATCGTGCGGCCACCCTCGGCGGCGAGCTGCAGCCGGCGTGTCGCGGCGATGGCGGCGCGCTTCGTCTCGCCGAGCACCGCGCCCAGCCCGCGATGGCGGATGCCTTCCTCCATCAGCGCGAGCAGCTCGGCATCGTCGCGCGCCTCGGCATAGATCACGCGTTCCGGCGACAGCCCGGCCTGGTAGAGGCCGGGCGCGAACAGGTCGCGGCGGCGCACCACCCACAGCACCGGCCCCCATGCCCGCGCCGCGATCCCCGCCATCAGCAAGGTGGCGCAGGCGTCGTCGGCCAGATCCGCGCTGGCCGGCGCGATCTCATGCAGCGCGTCGAGCCGGAGGCCGCCCGCCGCCAGCCGCGCGTCGATCGCGTCGATGCCGAACGGCAGCGCCTCGCGTCGGCGATGCCCGTCGCCCTCGATCGCGCGCAGCGTCTCGCGAAGCTCGGCAATGACGGCGGAGGTGGGCACGGGGATACGACTCGCGAAAGAATATATGTTCCTATTTTGTTCTTCACGGATGAGCGAGTCAATCGCCCCCTCGATCCGTCGCGTTACGATTTCGTCATGCCGCCGAAACCGGCGGGCTGGATGAACATTGCTAATGCAGCCATCATGCACGCCATGTCGGAAACCGCCGTTCAACCGCACCGCGGGCGCTGGCCGCGCCGGGTGGCGATCGGGCTTGCCGTGCTGGTGCTGATCCTGCTCGGCGCGCTGTGGCGCGGCAGTTATTTCGATCGCGATCCCTATGACCGCATGACGGCGACCGGGCCGGCGCGGGACGGGGTCGCGGCGCTCTATCTTTCCGGCGACATGGGGCTGCGCTTCGGGCCGGGCGACACGATGGCGGACCTGCTCGCCGCGCGCGGCATCCCGGTGATCGGGTTCAACACCCCGGTCGCCTTCCGCACGCGGCGCAGCGCGGCGGAGACGGCGGCGATCGTTGCCGGTGCGGTGCGCACCGCGCTGGCCGATTCCCGCGCGCAGCGGCTGGTGGTGATCGGCCGCTCGTTCGGCGCCGACATGCTCGCCGCCGCCCTGCCCGCGCTCCCCGCTGACCTTCGCCGCCGCGTCGCGGCGGTGGTGCTGATCGTGCCGGGACGGCAGGTGTTCTTCCGCAGCGACCCCAGCAACATCACCTATCTCGGCACCCCGGATGCCGATGCGGTGCGCGGCATCGGCGCGATCACCTGGGCGCCCGTCACCTGCATCCGCGGCGTGGAGGAGACGGACAGCGGCTGCCTCGGCCCGCGCCAGCCGAACGTGACGGATATCGCCATGCCCGGCGGCCATTTCCTCGATTTCGATACCGCCGCGATCGTGGGCAATGTTATGGGGGCGATCGACCGGGCGATCGCCACGCCGCCGGGATCAGGGGAAGGGAAATGACGCGCTGGAGGATCGTCGCGAGCGCCGCGCTCGGCATGATGGCCGCATCGTCGGGCATTGCCGCCGCCGCGCTCCCGCCGCTCGGCGTATGGAGCAATCCGCGCGGCACGCTGGCGGTGCGCACCGCGCCTTGCGACAACGGGCTGTGCGGCACGATCGTCTGGGCCGACGGGCGCGCGATGGCTGACGCGCGCGCGGCCGGAGTGGGGCGCCTCGTCGGCACGCAATTGCTGCGCGACTATCGCCCAGCCGGCAACGGCACATGGTCCGGCCGGCTGTTCGCGCCGGATATGAAGCGCAGCTTCCCGTCGCGCCTCACCCTGGTCGCGCCGGACCGGCTGCGGATATCGAGCTGCTTCGTCCGGCATTACTTCTGCCGTTCGCAGGAGTGGCATCGCCTGCGCTGATGCAACGCCGACGCCTGGCAGTCGCGGAACTCGTCTCGCGCCATCGCCGCTGGTGGGTGCCGGCGGCGGTGGCGTGCGTCGCGCTGCTCGGCTTCGTCGCGCTGCGGCTGGTGCTGGCCGAGGTCCATCTACGCGAGGTGCGCGCGGCGCTGGGCGAGGTGCCGGCGGCGCGGATCGCGCTGGCGGCGGCGCTGACGGCGGCGAGCTACACGCTGCTGACGCTGCACGACTGGATCGCGCTTCGGGTGATCGGGCGGCCGCAGCCGTGGCAGGTCGGCGCGACGGCCTCCTTCCTCGGCAATGCGATCAGCTACAATCTGGGCCTGTCGCTGCTGACCGGCAATTCGGCGCGCTACCGCATCTATGGGCAGGCCGGGCTGTCGCTGGCGGAGGCGGTGAAGGTCGGCGCGATCGGCACGCTCGCCTTCTGGAACGGCGTCGCGGCGACGGCGGGCGTCGCCCTGCTGATGCAGCGCGCGCCGCTGCATCTGGCGCATTGGACGCTGGAGACGGTTGCGGCGCACGCCTTCGGCCTCGTGCTGCTGGCGGCGGCGACGGTGCCGTTGATCCTGCGCGCGGGGGGCATCCGCCGCATCGGTTCCTCCCGCTTCGATCTGCCGCTGCCCGAGCCGCGCCACCTGTTTGTGCTGGTCGGCGTGTCGGTGGTCGACCTGCTCCTCGCCTCGCTGGTGCTGTTCGTGCTGGTGCCGGGGCTGTCGCTGGCGGACTATCCCGCCTTCTTCGTCGCTTATGTGCTGGCGATCGTCGTCGCGGTGTTCGCGCACGTCCCCGGCGGGCTGGGCGTGTTCGAGGCGGTGGTGCTCGCCGCGCTGCCGGCGGACAAGCCGGCGGTGTTCGCCGGGCTGCTGCTCTACCGGCTGGTCTATTACCTGCTGCCGCTGCTGCTCGCCGCCGTGGTGCTGGTGCTGCGCGAGGCGAGCGCGCTGCGCCGGCCGATCGGCGCCGGGCTGACCGTGCTGGACAGGGTCGGGCGGGCGCTGGCGCCCAATGCGATCACCCTGCTGGTGTTCACCGCCGGCTTCATCCTGCTCGTCTCCGGCGCCTTGCCGGGCGCGCAGGCGCGGCTCTCCGACCTCGACGAGATGCTGCCGCTGCCGTTCATCGAGGGATCGCATCTTGCCGGCAGCCTCGTCGGCACGCTGATGCTGCTCGTCGCGCCGGCGCTCAACGCGCGGCTGCGCAGCGGCTTCGTGCTGGCGCGCGTGCTGCTGGTCGCGGGCATCGTCTTCTCGCTGCTCAAGGGGCTGGATTACGAGGAGGCTGCGCTCCAGTTCGTCATCCTCGCGGTGCTGCAATATGCGCGGCCCGCCTTCTACCGGCGCGGCGGGATCGCCACAGAGCCGCTCGACGGGCGCTGGCTGGCGGCGGCGGCGGTGGCGCTGGGGCTGAGCGTCTGGGCCGGCTTCTTCGCCTACAAGCGCGTGCCGTACAGCGACGATCTGTGGTGGAAATTCGCGCTCCACGGCAATGCGCCGCGCTTCCTGCGCGCCACCTTCGCCGCCGGGGTGCTGATGGCGGCATTCGCGATCTGGCACCTGCTGGTCGGCCGCAGCGCGCGCCCTGCGGCCAGCGCCGATCTGCCGGAAGCGGTGGCGCGGGCGGCGCTTTCCCGCGCCGCGCGGACCGACGCCAACCTCGCCTTCACCGGCGACAAGAGGTTCGTGATCTCAGCCGCCGGCGACGCCTTCCTGATGTATCGCGTGCGCGGCCGCACCTGGATCGTGATGGGTGATCCGGTGGGGCCGGAGGCGGCGTGGAGCGAGCTGGTCTGGGCGATCCGTCACGCCTGCGACGCGGCGCATGGGCGGCTGTGCTTCTACCAGATCAGCAGCGAGATGCTGCCGCTGATGATCGACATGGGGCTGGAGGTGATGAAATACGGCGAGGAGGCGCATGTCGGCCTCGCCGATTTCTCGCTCGAAGGCCCGCAGGCGAAGGATTTCCGCGCCGCGCTGCGCCGCGCCGAGCGCGAGGGAATGCGCTTCGCCGTCGTTCTCCCTGCAGAGGTGCCCGCGCTGCTCCCCGAGCTGCGCGTCGTGTCCGATGCGTGGCTCGCCGACCGGGGCGGGGAGGAGAAGCGCTTCAGCCTCGGGCCGTTCGACGCCGATTATCTCGCGCGCTTCCCGATCGCGACGGTGCGGCAGGACGGGCGGCTGCTTGCCTTCGCCAATATCTGGATCAACGGGGCGGGGGGCGAGATGTCGGTCGACCTGATGCGCCACCTGCCCGATGCGCCCGCCGGCACGATGGACATGATGTTCGTGCGGCTGTTCCAATGGGGACGCGATCAGGGGCACGAGACGTTCAACCTCGGCCTCGCGCCGCTGTCGGGGATGCCGGAGGATCGGCTCGCGCCGATCTGGGCGAAGATCGGCCGCGCCTTGTTCGAGCGCGGCGAGCGGCTCTATCGCTTCACCGGGCTGCGCGCGTTCAAGGCGAAGTTCCAGCCGCAATGGGAACCGCGCTACATCGCCACGCCCGGCGGCCTTCCGCGCCTGCGCGCGCTGGTCGCGCTGGTCGGCGCGGTGAATAGCTGACGGCAGCAGGAACACCGCGCAGACCGCTTCGTTCTCTTCCCGAGAGAGCAAGGAGCGCACGATGCCCCCGGAAAGCCAGAATCCCCGGCAGGACGCCGGGCAGGACAAATCCATCGCCAAACGGCTGAAGAAAGACCCCTCCAGCAAACAGGCCCAGCTCGACGAGGGGCTGGATGAATCGATGGATGCGTCCGATCCGCCGTCGGTCACCCAGCCGGGCCAGCGCCACGATCCCGCGCCCTCATCCGGCTATGACGAGGAAGCGGAGCGCCGTCGTCGCGGCGCGTGATTGTTGCGCAAAAGGCGCACCTGACCCCGAAATGTAACGATCCGCTTCGGCTCGTCGCAACCATTGTTGCGGCGCGGCAAACTCCGTGATTCAATCCTTAACGCGGGACATCGGGGCGTTAAGGGGGGCTTTAACCATCTTGGCGCATGATGCCCTCGCTCGATTGGTACGAGACGAGGTGAGTCGATGAGTGCCAGAATGAAGCCTGCGGAAGGCGCGATGGCGCTGGCCGAAATGAAGGAGTTCGCGGGGTTCGCCGCGTCGACGCAGCGCTATATCCGCCGCTCGCTCGATATCGGCCTCGATCGCGAGGACGCGATGACGCGCTGGTCGCGCGACATGGTGGAGGCTGCGAGCATCCGCGCGCAGGCCCGCCATTACGAGCGCCTGCCCGACATCCGCGCCCTGGTGCCCGACGACAGCGGGCTGGATCGCGTCGAGGCGTTCCTCGCGCCGCTCATCACCGTCACCGCCTTCGATTTGGGTCAGGGTCGGCTGCCGACCTTCTCCTGCTATCGCTTTCTCTACGAGCGGCTGATCGGCGCGAACGTCAGGCCGTGGCTGCCCGGCGCCTTCTGCGCCGCCGCCGCGCTGCCGCATCTTCACCCGGAATTGCGGCGCAAGCTGCTCCAGTCGATCAGCGAGGCGGCGGCGACCGCCTCCGGCTGGTCGTCACGCCAGCCGAGCTTCTTCCCTTATTGGGTGGAGAAGGTCGAGGAAGGCGCGCTGCCGCACTGAGCGGGCGGCGATTATCCGCGCATCGCGGAGGTGATCGGCTCCGACGTCACGGGATAGCCGGCGTCGTCGCGGATGCACAGATATTGCGCTCCGTCTCGCGCCTCCGCCCAGGGCGTGATCGTGTGGATCGGCGTTTCCCGCGCGTGCGCGACCGCCTCGGCGAAGCTGCCGAACTGCGCCAGCCGCTCCAGATTGCGCCGCGTCGGGAAGATGATCGCGAGCCTGCCGGCATCGGCATCGTCGAGCACCGATTGCGCGGTCGCCCATACCAGCCGCACATTCTCCGTGGCGTCCACCGTCGCGCGCGGCGCATCGGCCGGCAGCTCGGCGATATAGAAGCGCGTGTCGAAACGCCGCATATGGGCATGGGCCGGCAACCAGCGCGCCCACGGCACCAGCGGCTCCAGATCCAGTTCCGCGCCGGTCTCCGCCAGCACTTCGGCGAAGCTCTTGCCGGCGTGCAGCCCGGCGCGCATCGCCGCCAGCGCCGCCGGCGGGAGACGCTCCTTCAGCCCGACCGGCAGGCCGGCTTCCTCGATCGTCTCGCGGATCGCGGCGATGCGCGCGGCGGTTTCCTCCCCGCCGCCCAGCCGCGCGGCGAGCGCGTGGTCGCCCGCATCGACCCGGCCGCCGGGGAACACCATCGCGCCGCCGGCGAACACCATCGCCTTGGCGCGCTCCATCAGCAGCAGTTCCGGCGCGCCTGCGCCCTCGCGGAAGATCACCAGGGTCGCGGCGGGAATCGCTTCCGGCAGGTCGTTGTCGCTCATGATCGTTTCGCCGCCTTTCCACTCGCGCCCGGAATTTGCATCAATCATGCACGCGAGGGCCGGTCAATGCGCGCGGCGATGCGATTCCGCCCGATGGCGTCCGCGATTGAGTCGATAAAATTGCTGAAAAGTCCGGGTGGTGGAGCTGAGGGGAATCGAACCCCTGACCTCTGCAGTGCGATTGCAGCGCTCTCCCATCTGAGCTACAGCCCCGCCCGGCATCCCGGCGTGTCGCCGGGAGCGACGCCCTTAGCGGCCTCTTTCCGGCGATGCAACGCCTCTCATTCACGCCGGCCGAACTTTCGCTGCGACGGAGCGCTTCCGCGTTGCGGCAATTGCCCGATGCGCAGGTGTAACGACTGGAACAACGAGGGTTTTCATCCTTTCTCTCCGTTATCGATGCTCGTTCGCCGCAACACGGGCGGGCATCGTGGCAGCAACGGATTTCTGGAGAGAGACGATGGGCTACGAACGCTATCGGGGCGGTGATCCTTCTGATTTCGGCCGCGATTTCGGGTCAGGTCGCGATTATACCTATTCGAGCGGCCGTGAATATCTGGCGGCGGGTGCATTCGGTCCGAATCGTGCCCGGTATGACGTGAACCCTTATGGTCCGCGCGAATATGGCCATTCTGGCTATGCCGACCGCGAGCGCTATGGCCGTCCCGAAGGGGGCCGCGAATATCACGGCAGCTACGCTTCGGATGGTCGCCGGTTCGAGGATGTCGGCCGGCATCGCGACTGGGACGACGATGATCGCAATGCCGCGCGCCGCCGGGACCGCGGGATGGGCTATCCGCGCTCCGGGCCGGATTACGACTATCAGGATCGCGGCTTCTTCGCCCGCGCGGGCGACGAGCTGCGCTCGTGGTTCGGCGACGAGGATGCCGAGCGCCGGCGCCAGGCCGACATGTGGAACGACGAACGCTATGGCGAGCGCTGGTCCGGCGAGCGCGACGCGGATTACGGCAACTGGCGCCGCGCGCAGATCGCCGCGCTCGACCGCGACTATGACGAATATCGCCGCGAACATCGCACCAAGTTCGAGCATGAGTTCGGCACATGGCGCGTCAACCGCCAGACGCAGCGCGATTCGCTGTCGCGCGTGCGCGAGCATATGGAGGTGCTCGGCTCCGATGGCGGGCACGTCGGCACGGTCGACAAGGTCCATGGCGACCGCATCCTGCTGACCAAGAGCGACGAGGATGCCGGCGGCCGTCATCATTCCATTCCGTCGAACTGGATCGCCACGGTCGACGACAAGGTGACGCTCGCCAAGACCGCCGAGGCCGCGAAGCAGCACTGGCGCGACGAGGAGAACAACCGCGCGATGTTCGGTGACCGCGAGCAGGATCGCGGCGAAGGGCGCGACCCCTCGACGCCGACCATGCGGGAATTGCTCGGACGCAATAACTTCTGAACGGTTGGAGAGAGCCGTGGCGGTCGGTGACGACCGCGATGCGGCGCGGGGCCGGGCAGCGATGCCCGGCCTCTTGCTTTGCGGATCGCCGCGCCATACCCAAGGCTCGATAAACCGACGAAGGAGAAGGACGATGCCGCGTGCCTGGAGCTTGAAATCGCGCCCGCAGGGTGTGCCGGGCGACGAGAATTTCGCGCTGCTCGATCTGCCCTCCGCGCCGCTGGGCGAGGGGCAGGTGCGGGTCGCTAACCGCTGGCTGTCGGTCGATCCCTATATGCGCGGGCGGATGAATGACGTGAAAAGCTACGTCCCGCCCTTCGCGCTGGGCGAGCCGATGCAGGGCGGCGCGATCGGCGAGGTGGTGGAAAGCCGCGCGCCGGAACTGCCGGTGGGGACGAAGGTGCAGCACATGCTCGGCTGGCGCGAGGAAGCGGTGCTCGGGGCGGGCGAGGCGCAGAAGCTGCCCGATCTTGGCGTGGAGGATCAGGCCTATCTCGGCCAGCTCGGCATGCCGGGGATGACGGCCTATTTCGGGCTGCTCGATGTCGCCTCGGCCAAGGCCGGGGACGTGGTGTTCGTCTCGGCGGCGGCAGGCGCGGTCGGCTCGACCGTGGTGCAGGTCGCCAAGGCCAAGGGCATGACGGTGGTCGGCTCGGCCGGCGGCCCCGATAAATGCGCCTGGGTGAAGGAGATCGGCGCGGATCACGTCGTCGATTACAAGGCCGGCCCGGTCGCGCGCGGCCTGATGGCGGCGGTGCCTGACGGGATCGACGTCTATTTCGACAATGTCGGCGGCGAGCATCTCGATGCCGCGCTGCTTGCCGCGCGGATGCACGCGCGCTTCGCGATCTGCGGGATGATCGACATCTACAACGACGGCAAGCCGCAGGAGCTTCGCTATCTCGCCAAGGTGATCGGCGCGCGGATCAACATCCGTGGCTTCATCGTCAGCGACTTCATCGCGCGCGCCGGCGAATTCTACCGCGACATGGCGACGATGCTGAAGGAGGGGAAGCTCCAGCGGCACGAAACCGTCCACGACGGGATCGAATCGATGCCGGCAGCTTTCCGAGGGTTATTCACGGGCGGCAACACCGGAAAAATGCTCGTCCGGCTATAGATTTCCGGCGATGTGATCCCGGCCCTGTGCCGGGGTCCATCGCCGGAGGAATCACGCGGCGCGGGCGAGCTTCACCGGTCGCGCGACGCTCTCGAACGCTTCCACCACCGCGGGGATCACCTGCGGCGGCAGCGTGTGGCCCATGCCGGGGATCTCGGCCAGCCGCGCGCCGGGGATGTTCGCCGCCGTGTCGCGTCCGCCCGCGATCGGCACCAGCGGATCGTCCATGCCATGCACCACGACGCTGGGTGCCGCGATCGTCCGAAGCCGCTCGCGCCGGTCACCGTCGGCAAGGATCGCCGCCATCTGCCGCACGAAACCGGAAGGGTGATGGTTGCGCAGCACCTCCTCGCGATAACGCCCGGCCATCAGCGCGTCGTCCTCCGGGAAGCGCCCCGCGACGATCTTCGACGCCTTCACGCCATGCGCGACGATCGCCTCCGGATCGTCGCTGCGCGGGCGGCGCAGCAGGATACCCATCGCCTGCAAGGAAGCGCCGGGCAGCGCGGGATTGCCGGTGGTCGACATGATCGAGGTGAGCGACAGCGTGCGCGCCGGCCAATGCGCCGCGACGAGCTGCGCGATCATCCCGCCCATCGACGCGCCCATGATATGCGCGCCGGCGATCCCCAGCGCATCGAGCAGCCCCACGGCGTCGGCGGCCATGTCGGTCAGTGAATAAGGCGCGCGAATCGGGCGGCGCATCAGATGGGACGCCGCCATCAGCGCCATGTTCGGCGTGCCGGCGCGATCGAACTTGGTGGAAAGCCCCACATCGCGATTGTCGAAGCGGATCACGCGATAGCCGCGTTCGACCAGCGCCTCGACCAGCGTCATCGGCCAGCGCACCATCTGCGCGCCAAGGCCCATGATCATCAGCACCGCCGGCGCATCCTGCGCGCCGAACTCGTCATATTCGATCTCGATGCCGTTGACGGCAATCTTCGCCATCTCGCCTGCGCCTTCCTTCCAAACGACGCAGAATGCCCGCTTTGTCACGAAATCGCAACATGCGGGCTCAGGCGGTGACTATCGCCCCGTCGCGGACGATCACCGGCCAGGGCGACAAGGATGCGCCGGGGCAGGGGCCGCCACGGCATTCGCCGCTGGCGATATCGAACACCGCGCCGTGCCAGCTACACGCGATCATCCCGGCGGCGACATAATCGTCGAGCTTCTGCGCCAGCGGCAGGCCCATGTGCGGGCAGCGGTCGACATAGCCGAACACCGCGCCGCCGCGCCGCACGACGAAGCCGTGGAAGCGCCCGGCGCGCATCTCGATCACGAAGCCGCGCGCCGCCCCGTCCGTGATGAGATCGAGCGGGCCGAGCGCGATGCCGGGCGGCGTGGCGGTGAGGCGTTCGGTCAGGGTAGGCGCGCCTTGGGGAAATCCGCCCAGCATTCGTCGTAATCGGGCTGGGCATGGTCCAGCGCGAAACGGGTGGGGCGATACGGCCAGCAGCTTTCCAGCATGAAGGCCATCGTGCCGTCGATCCGATGCGGCTGCAATGCGGCGTTCGAGGCGGCTTCCCACGTCGCCTTGTCCGGCCCGTGGCCCGAGAGCAGGTTATGCAGCGAGAGGCCACCGGGGCGGAACCCTTCCGCCTTGGCATCGTAAGCGCCGGTGATGAGGCCCATCGCCTCCGACATCACGTTGCGGTGGAACCACGGCGGCCGGAACGTATCCTCCGCCACCATCCAGCGCGGCGGGAAGATCACGAAATCGGCGTTGGCGCGCCCATGCACGTCGCTGGGCGAGGTGAGCACGGTGAAGATCGACGGATCGGGATGGTCGAAGCTCACCGTATTGATCGTGTTGAAGCGCGACAAATCGTAGCGGCACGGCGCGAGATTGCCGTGCCATGCCACCACGTCGAGCGGCGAGTGGTTCAGCTCGGTGCGCCAGAGATGGCCGAGATATTTCTGGACGACCTCGACGCGCTCGTCGCGATCCTCGAACCATGCCACCGGCGTCTCGAAATCGCGCGGGTTGGCGAGGCCGTTGGCGCCGATCGGGCCGAGATCGGGCAGGCGGAACATCGCGCCGTAATTCTCGCAGACATAGCCGCGCGCGCGCCCGTCCGGCAGCAGCGCGCGGAACCGCACGCCGCGCGGCACCAGCGCGATCTGGCCGGGGGATACCGCGACGCGGCCGAGTTCGGTGCGCAGCTCCAGCCGCCCCTCCTGCGGCACGAACAGCAGTTCGCCGTCCGCATCGACGAACACGCGCGCGTCCATGTCGCGGTCGGCGGCGTAGAGATGGAGTGCGACGCCTTCCAGATGCGCGGGATCGCCGTTGACCAGCATCGTCGTCATGCCGTCGATCAGGTCGCGGCCGCCGGGCGCATCGGCGACCGGGTCCCAGCGCAGCCGGTTGGGGGCGAGCGGCGCGTCGCCGGTCGCGGGCGAGAATAGCAGCGCGCCGTCATAGCGGACGAACGGCGGATGCTCGGCGGACGGGCGCAGGCGATAGAGCCACGAGCGCCGGTTCTCGGCGCGCGGCGCGGTGAAGGCGGTGCCGGAAAGCTGCTCGGCATAAAGGCCGAACGGCGGTTTCTGCGGCGAGTTGCGCCCGATCGGGAGCGCGCCGGGGACGGCTTCGGTCGCGACGTGGTTGCCGAAGCCGGGGAGGTAATCGGTGGTCATTACTGCTCTCTCTTCCCAACCCGCCGGGCGTCGGACCCAGCGAAGCCGTGCCCGAGGCCCGGCTTGCCGTGCCGGCCGGTCGATGGCGGCGCATCCGCGCCGCACCTCGGCGGAAGCATGGGCTTCCGCCTTTGGTCAGGCATCGACCTTGATGACGCCTCGACGGATCTGATCCAACTCGATGCTCTCGAACAGCGCCTGGAAATTCCCGTTGCCGAAGCCCTCGTTGCCCTTGCGCTGGATGATCTCGAAGAAGATCGGGCCGAACATGTTCTCGGTGAAGATCTGGAGCAGGATGCCCTCGCCGTTCTCGACCGATCCGTCGATCAGGATGCGGTTCCTGCGCAGCCGCTCGAGGTCCTCGCCGTGGCCGGGGACGCGCTTGTCGACCAGCTCGTAATAGGTCTCGATCGTGTCCTGAAGCGTCACGCCGCGCGCGCGCAGCCGCTCCACCGTATCGTAGATGTCGGGCGTGGTCAGGGCGAGGTGCTGGATGCCCTCGCCCTTGTATTCGCGGATGAATTCCTCGATCTGGCTCTTGTCGTCCTGGCTTTCGTTGAGCGGGATGCGGATCGCGTGATCGGGCGCGATCATCGCCTGGCTGAACAGCCCGGTCGCCTGGCCCTTGATATCGAAATACTTCTGCTCCTCGAAGCCGAACAGCGTACGGTAGAATTCGCTCCACACCCGCATCTGCCCGCGCCGGACGTTGTGGGTGAGGTGGTCGAGCAGGTCGAGGCCGACGTTGTTGCGCGCCTCCGCCTCGCGCCAGCCGGGAAACTCGGCCCAGTCGGCGTAGAGATCGGTGCCGTCCTTGATGAAATAGAGATAGCTGCCGCCGATCCCCTGGATCACGGTGTCGTCCTCGTCGGTCGGCTTGGCGCCATGCTCCAGCGCCCATTTCATCGCCGCCTCGGGATCGGCGACGCGGAACGCCATCGCGCTGGCGGACGGGCCGTGCTCGCCCCGGAACGCCGCCACGCGCCCGGCCTCGTCGCGGTTGAGCATCAGGTTGATGCGGCCCTGCTTGTAGCGGGTGATGTTCTTGGTCGGGTGGCGATGCGTCGCGGTGAAGCCGAGCTGCTCGAACTGCTTCCCCATTCCTTCCGGATCGGGCGAGGTGAACTCGACGAACTCGAACCCGTTCAGCCCCAGCGGATTGTCGGCGGTCATGGTGGATCTTCCCGTGAGTGGTATCAATTGAAACTACTATCGCGTTTTGAGCCTGTCGTGTCAAATGCTACGACGTGCCCGATGACCAACCGGCTCCAGCTCGATCGGTTCCTGCCGTATCGCCTGTCGATCACCTCGAATCTGGTGAGCGACCGCATTGCCAGCGCCTATGAGGTGATGTTCGGTCTTTCGATCCCCGAATGGCGGCTGGTGGCGGTGATCGCGGAGGTGGACGCGATCACGCAGGCGGAGATCGGCGAGCGGACGCGGATGGACAAGGTGACGGTCAGCCGCGCGGCGATCGGGCTGGTCGATCGCGGGCTGCTGCAACGCGCGCCGAATGCGGCGGACAAGCGATCGCACCTGCTGTCGCTCACCGACGCGGGGCGGGAGCTTTACGCGCTGGTCGCGCCCAAGGCGCTGGAGCTGGAGCGGCGCATCTTCGCGAGCTTCGCGCCCGGCGAACTGGAGGCGTTCACCGCGATGCTGCGCCGGATCGACGCCGCGGTGCTTGAGACGGCCTGAGCAAGCTCAGCCGAGCGGCAGCACCGGTTGCGCGCCCTCGCTGGCGTCGAGGATGTTCGACAGCGTCAGGCCGAGCAGCCGGATGCCGCCCGCCACCGGCAACTCGCGGGCCATCAGCGCCTGGCCGATCGCCGCGAACTGCGCCCTGTCCGCCACCGGATCGACCAGCGAGCGGGCGCGGGTGAAGGTGCGGAAATCGGCGCGGCGGAATTTCAGCGTCACGGTGCGACCGCGCTCGCCGCTGCGCACGACGCGTTCCCACGCCGCCTCCGCGACATGATCGAGCGCGGCCATGACCTCGCCGGCATCGGTGAGGTTGTGCCCATAGGTCCGTTCCGCGCCGATCGATTTGGTCGGACGGTCGGCGCGCACCGGGCGCTCGTCGATCCCGCGCGCGGCGCCATAGAGGTAATCGGCGTGGCTGCCGAAATGCGCGCGGAGGAACTCGCGGCTCTGCCCGCGCAGGTCTTCCCCGGTCTCGATCCCCAGCGCCGCCATCCGCCGCGCCGTCACCGGGCCGACGCCGTGGAAGCGCGAGACGGGCAGCGCGGCGACGAACGCCGGTCCTTTCGCGGGCGGGATGACGCACAGGCCGTCCGGCTTGTTCTGGTCCGACGCGAGCTTGGCGATGAACTTGTTGTAGCTCACCCCGGCGGAGGCGGTGAGCGCGGTCTCGGCGCGGATGCGCGCGCGGATTTCCGCCGCGATCGCCCGGGCGGAGCCGAGACCCCGGCGATCCTCGGTGACGTCGAGATAGGCTTCGTCGAGCGCGAGCGGCTCGATCAGCTCGGTATAATGCGCGAAGATCGCGCGGATCTGCCGGCTGATCGCGCGATAGACGTCGAAGCGCGGGCGGACGAACACGATATGCGGGCAGCGCCGCAGCGCGGTGGCGGAGGGGAGGGCGGAGCGCACCCCGAAGGCGCGCGCTTCATAGCTAGCCGCGGCGACCACCCCGCGCGCCTCCGCGCTGCCCACCGCCACCGGCCGCCCGCGCAGTTCCGGGTGATCGCGCTGCTCGACCGACGCATAGAAGGCGTCCATGTCGATATGGATGATCTTGCGCGTGGAGGATGCGTCCGACACGTCCGACAGTGTGGCACGGAAACGGCGCGGGGAGAACAGGGGGCGAACATGCGAAAAACCCCGGCCGCATGATGCGACCGGGGTTTTCGTCACCAGCTTGCAATGGGAGGTTACAGCACTTCGAACAGCCCGGCCGCGCCCATGCCGCCGCCGATGCACATCGTGATGACGACATACTTCGCGCCGCGCCGCTTGCCCTCGATCAGCGCGTGGCCGGTCATGCGCGCGCCCGACATGCCATAGGGATGGCCGATCGAGATCGCGCCGCCGTTGACGTTGAGCAACTCGTTCGGAATGCCCAGCTTGTCGCGGCAATAGAGCACCTGCACCGCGAACGCCTCGTTCAGCTCCCACAGGCCGATGTCGTCCATCTTGAGGTTGAACCGGTCGAGCAGCTTGGGGATCGCGAAGACCGGGCCGATGCCCATCTCGTCCGGCTCGGTGCCGGCCACCGCCATGCCGACATAGCGGCCGAGCGGGGTGAGTCCGCGCTTCTCGGCCAGCTTCTCCTCCATCAGCACGCTGGCGGAGGCGCCGTCGGAAAGTTGCGAGGCGTTGCCGGCGGTGATGTTCATGTCCGGCCCGAGCACCGGCGCGAGCGACTTCAGCCCCTCCAGCGTCGTCTCCGGGCGATTGCCCTCGTCCTTGGCGAGCGTCACTTCCTTATAGGAGACTTCCTTCGTCTCCTTGTTCATCACGGCCATGTTGGCGGTGACGGCGACGATCTCGTCATCGAACTTGCCGGCGGCCTGTGCGGCGGCGGTGCGCTGCTGCGACTGGAGGGCATATTCGTCCTGCGCGTCGCGACTGATGCCGTAGCGCTTGGCGACCACCTCGGCCGTCTGGAGCATCGGCATGTAGATGTCCTTGTGCATCGCGACCAGTTCCGGGTCCGGCTGCACGCGCATCTGCGGAGTCTGCACGATGCTGATCGATTCCACGCCGCCGCCGATCGCGACGTCCATGTTGTCGACCATGATCTCCTTCGCCGCCGTGGCGATCGCCATCAGGCCGGAGGCGCACTGGCGATCGACCGACATGCCGGAGACGGTGACGGGCAGTCCGCCGCGCAGCAGCGCGGTGCGCGCGATATTGGTCGCCTGCGCGCCCTGCTGGAGCGCGGCGCCGAACACCACGTCCTGCACCTCCGCGCCGTCGATCTTCGCGCGCTCGACGGCGGCGCGGATCGCGTGGCCGGCGAGCGTGGGCGACAGCGTGTTGTTGAATGCCCCGCGATAGGCGCGGCCGATCGGCGTGCGGGCGGTGGAAACGATGACGGCGGAACGCATGGTCTTTTCTCCTGAAGGTGCGGATTGCCTGGGGAGGGCAGTCTCAACGGCGCGCGGCGCGCCTCAGACGAAGACCTGCGTGATCCACTCGGCGATCATCGCGGGCTTTTCGGCGCCCTCGATCTCCACCGTAGTCTCGGTGGTGTACTGGAACTGGCCGGGGCGCTTCTCCTCGAACTCGGTGATCTTCGAGCGGCCCCGCACGCGCGAGCCGGACGGCACCGGCGCGAGGAAGCGCACCTTGTTGCCGCCGTAGTTGACGCCCATCTTCACCCCGTCGAGGCGCGGCGCGTCATGGTTCTTCGCCGCCATCTGCGGCAGCAGCGACAGCGTGAGGAAGCCATGCGCGATCGCCGTGCCGAACGGCGTGAGCTTCGCGCGTTCCGGGTCGACATGGATGAACTGGTGGTCGCCGGTGGCGTCGGCGAACTTGTTAATCATGTCCTGCGACACCTCGATCCAGTCGGACACGCTTTCCTTGCCGATGCTGGCCTTCATCTCGTCCGGGGTCACGATCCCTCCACTCGCTGCGGTGCGCCGAGGCGCGGTCGCGCTTCCTCTAGGCGCGGAAGGGCGGCCGCCGCAAGCCTTCCCGACCGGACGCTTGAAAATTGCGCGCGTCGCTGATGATCGCGGCGAACCCGATATTCTAAACCGGGCGGGCGCCGTACCGTCAGGCCGGCTCGGGGCTGTCCGGATAGGGCATGATAAGTTTCCCGTCGGGCGCGGCGGTGAGCGTCGTCTGCGTCGGATAGGGGATCGAGATGCCCTGTTCCGCGCACATCCTGAGCAGCCCGATGCCGACCTTGTGCCGCCCCTCATAGGCCGCCGCGTAATCGGCCGATTCGCTGTCGAACTCGATGTCGAAATCGAGGGTCGATGCCCCGAATCCCATGAAGCCGCAGCGGATATAGGTCAGCCCCGCTGCCTCCACGACGCCCTTCACCAGCGCCGGGAAACCGTCGAGCTTCTCCAGCGGCGTCTCATATGCGAGGCCCAGCGTGAAGGTGGTGCGGCGGAACGGGCGGCGGGCGTTGTTGCGGATTTCCTTGTCGAGCAACTTGCGATTGGCGATGATCAGTTCCTCGCCGTTGGTGGCGCGCAGGCGGGTGGACTTGAGGCCGATCTCCTCCACCGTGCCGGATGACGTGTCATAGGAGATCGAATCGCCGCGCCGGAACGGCCGGTCGAAGATGATCGCCAGCGCGGCGAACAGGTCGGCGAAGATACCCTGCGCGGCAAGGCCGATGGCGATGCCGCCGACGCCGAGGCCGGCGACGAGGCCCGTCACGTTCACGCCGAGATTGTCGAGCACCACGACCAGCGCGATCGCGAACACGGCGAAGCTGACCAGCACGCGGATCAGCCCCATCGCGCTCATCAGCGCCTCGCCGGAATAGGCGTCGGAGCGGGTGCGCCGCTCGATCGCGCCGATGATCACCTCGCGCGCCCAGGCCGCGCTCTGGAAGATGGCGGCGACGCCGAACAGCACGTTGATCGTGCGGGCGACCGGCCACGGCGCATCGGCGAAACCGGAGACGAGCTTCGCCGCGAGCAGGATGATGAACAAGGTGCCGGTGCGCTGGATCGCGCGGCCGAACACCGCCGGCCAGCCCTTGCCGCTGCTGCTGCGGCTGGCGAGCCTCGGCCCCAGGCTGCGCGCCCAGATCAGCGCGCTGGCGATCCCCGCCGCGATGGCCACCGCGATCGCGATCTGCAACCAGTGCGTCGCGATCCATTCGCTGCTCGATTGATAAAGGACGCGGAACTGCTCGTCCCAATTGTGATGGGGCAGGACGGGCGCCTTCGCCGCGCTGCTCGAATTGCTCATCTTCTTTCCCTTGTCAGGCCGCTGACGCGGCGGGCGCTCCGGTTTCGAGGAACGCGATGAGGCCGCGCTCTACGCGGCTCAAGTGACGTGTCTTGCGCGGCATGCGCAAGCCCTTGCGGAACGCGGCCTGCCCATTGCGCGCCAGTTCGATCAACGCGGGGTGGACATAGGATTTGCGCGCGATCGCCGGCGTGTTGCCCAACCGGCGCGTCACCGGCTCCAGCATCGCCTTCAGGCTCAGGTCGCGCTCGGCGGAGGAGAGCGCCTCGAACGCGACGACGCTCGCGCCCCAGGTACGGAAATGCTTGGCGGTGAAATCCTCGCCGGTCGCCGCGCGGATATAATCGTTGACGTCGGAGGAGGTGACGGGATGCGCCTCGCCCTCCTCGTCCAGCCACGCGAACAGATGCTGCTCGCCGAGATCGTCGCAGGCGCGGACGAAGCGGGCGAGCGCGCGATCGGTCAGCGCGCATTCGCGCTCGACGCCGCCCTTGCCCCGGAAGCGCAGCCGCACCGTCGCGCCCTTCACGCGGGCGTGACGCTTGCGCAGCGTGGTCGCGCCGAAGCTGCGGTTGGCCTTGGCATAGGCTTCGTTGCCGACGCGGATATGCGTCTGGTCGAGCAGCCGCACCACCGCCGCCACGGCGCGCTCGCGCGACATGGATCGCTTGCGCAGGTCCGCCGCGACACGCTGCCGGAGCAGCGGCAGCGCCGCGCCGAACTCAGCGCAACGATCGTATTTCGCCGCCTCCCGCGCCTCGCGGAAATCGGGGTGGTAGCGATATTGCTTGCGGCCCTTCTCATCCCAGCCGATCGCCTGGATATGGCCGTTGGGGCGCGGGCAGAACCAGGCGTCGGCATAGGCGGGGGGCAGGGCGATCGCGTTCAGCCGATCGATCTCGTCGCGGTCGGTGATGCGCGCGCCTTCCGCGTCGTGATAGGCCCAGCCACGGGCGAGCTTGCGCCGGGTGATCCCGGGGGTTCCGTCATCGCAATAAACGATTTTCCGTGCTGCCATCGTCGCGTCCAATGCGCGGAGGCGAGAACGGGTTCCGTCGTCAGGCGGGGGCCGGTTCCGGCATCGGCTTGCTCGCACGGCGGAATGAGCCGCCCCATGTGCTCTCCTGCCGTCGCCGCGCGAGATAGGTGTCCAGCCCGATCTGCGCACCGATCAGCATGTAGATGAACGGCTGGAAGGCGATGCCGACGAAGGCGCCGCCGAGCAGGTAGATCAAATGCGCGTGCTGCAACGCCCCCGCCAGCGCGCCGCCCCAGGCGAACTCGCCCTCGCGATAGCGGCGGCGCAGCACCTCCATGCGGATGATGCCGATCACGCTGATCAGCAACCACAGGGCCAGCCCCGGATAACCCTGCTCGCCGAGCATCTCGAAATAGCTGGAGTGATAGGCGCGGCTCTGGTCGACCGTCAGGTTGCGCTCGATCGTGGTCGATGCGCCCGATCCCTTCACCGCCACCGTGTCGTAGCGGATGCGGTTCTGGCGATACGCCTCGAAGCCGCCGCCGAACGGATGGGTCTTGGCGTACTCCCATGTCCATTGCCACACGGCGAGGCGGGTGGAGGCGGATTCGTCCGCCTTGTAGGTCTCGATCGTCGCCATCCGGTCGCTGAACGCGGAAGGGAGGAACGGCACCGCGACCGCCGCCGCCACCCCCAGCGCGGCGAGATAGAGCAGCCGCCGCTTCACTTCGCGCAGCATCAGCACCGCCAGCAGCCCGATGCACAACAGCCCGGTGCGCGCCGAGGTGCCGACCGGGATCAGCAGGCAGGCGAAGATCAAGGCATAAGCGAACGCCTTGACCGGCCAGCCCGTGCCGAACAAGGTGCCGTGGCGCGACAGCCACAGCACGATCGGGATCAGGCAGATCGCGACGGCGGAGATGATGCTGCCCTCGTACAGGCCGGAATTGTTGGCGACCATCAGGTTCAGCTCGCCATAGCCGCCCCCTGACGCCAGCGTCTTGACGCCCCCGACGATGATGATCGATGCGGCGGAAAGCGCCATGAACAGCAGCAGCGCCTCGATCCTGAGCCGCGTGCGCAGCGTGAGCGGCAGGAAGGCGGCGAAGGCCAGCGCCTTCCACACCCAATCCCATTTATCCAGCGCCTCGACGGGGAAATCGGCGGTGCGCGTGGTGATGCCGCAATAGAGCATCATCACGACGATCAGCGCCTGGCGCGGCGCGAATCGCGAATCGCGCTTGTCGTCGAGGAACAGCCACCCGCCGACCGCCAGCGCCACCGCGATCAGCGAGATCGGCACGCTGTTGAGCAGCATGTAGGTCAGTCGCTGCGGCGATACGATGTCGATATAGACATAGGCGAGCACGAACAGGAACGGCTTGCGCAGCCCCATGCCGAGCAGCGCGACGAGGAAACCGATGAAGGCGAGATCACGCACGCGGGCGGCGCCCCTTGCGCGGCGCGTCGTCGCGCGGCGACGGTTCGCGGTCGAGGTCCGGGCGGCGCAGCAGCAGGAAGGCGGCGAGCAGCATCAGCCCATGCGTCAGGCCGAGCGCGAAATTGTCGATCATGAGCGCAGCGCCTCCACCCGGATGGTCCGGCCGGCACTAACGGAGATGCGGTTGACGCGGCGTTAAACGATCGCATGGCATGGGCGGGACGCGATGCGTATCCTTCACGTCCTCGATCACGGGCTGCCGCTGCATAGCGGCTACACCTTCCGCACCCGCGCGATCCTCACCGCGCAGATGGCGCGCGGCTGGGAGGTCGCCGCCGTCACCGGGCCGCGGCAGGGGGCGTGCGCGGCGGCGTTCGAGCGCGTCGACGGGATCGACTTCCACCGCACCGCGCCGCCTCGCGCGCTGCCCGCGCCGTTGGGCGAGCTGGCGGAAATCGCCGCCTTCGCGCGCCGCATCGATGCGGTGACGAAGGCGTTCCGCCCGGACGTGCTCCACGCGCATTCGCCGGTGCTCGGCGCGCTGGCCGCGCTTCGGGTATCGCGGCGGCACCGGCTGCCGCTGGTCTATGAGATCCGGGCCTTCTGGGAGGACGCGTCCGTCGGCAACGGCACCGGGCGCGAAGGTTCGGCGCGCTACCGCGCGACCCGCGCGCTGGAGACATGGGCGGTGCGCCGCGCCGATGCGGTGGCGGTGATCTGCGAGGGGCTGCGCGGCGACCTGATCGCGCGCGGCATCGCGCCGGGAAAGATCGTCGTCTCCCCCAACGGCGTCGATCTCGGCCTGTTCGGCACGCCGGGGCCGCGCGACACGGCGCTCGCGGCGGAACTGGGGCTGGAAGGCGACACGATCGGCTTCATCGGCAGTTTCTACGATTACGAGGGGCTGGACGATCTGATCGCGGCGATGCCAGCGCTGGTCGCGGCGCGGCCGAAAGCGCGGCTGCTGCTGGTCGGCGGCGGGCCGATGGAGCCGGCGTTGCGCGCGCAGGCCGCCGCTTCTCCGGTGGCGGATCGCATCCGTTTCGTCGGGCGCGTGCCGCACGATCAGGTCGAGCGTTATTACGGCGTGGTTGAGGTGCTGGCCTATCCGCGCAAGCGGATGCGGCTCACCGATCTCGTCACGCCGCTGAAGCCGCTGGAGGCGATGGCGCAGGGGCGGCTGGTCGCCGCGTCGGATGTCGGCGGCCACCGCGAACTGATCCGCGACGGCGATACCGGCACGCTGTTCGCCGCCGACGATCCCGCCGCCATCGCCGCCGCGCTGGCGGGGCTGCTCGCCAATCGCGACGGCTGGGACGCGCGGCGGGAGCGGGCACGCGCCTTCGTCGAGGCGGAGCGTAACTGGTTGTCAAATATTTCCCGTTATGAGCCGGTTTACCAAGGGCTTATCAAAGCCGCGCGTATGGACGAGTCATGGTCGCAACGAACCGCTACAAGCAGCTGAATATGCGGAAGCTCCTTCCGGCGCTGTCGCTCGCGCTGGGGGCGCTCGCGGCGGGGCTGATCGCTGCCGCGCCGCCGGCGCTGCTCGATGCGGCGGTCGCGCGGCTGCGGCTCGCGGCGCTGGTGCCGGGCGCCGCGCCGCCGATCGGCCTGACCGGGCGGACGCTGCTGGCGTTCGCGGGCGGCGGGCTGATCGTGCTGGCCGGCTTGCTGCCGGGGATCGCGCGCCTGTTGTTCACGCGCCGCCGCCGCGCCACCCGGCTCGGCGCCACGCCGCCGCTGCGCCGCGCCGACGCTCACCCGGATGCGCCCGCGCGTCGCCCGATCGCCGCGCGGAGCGAACTGGGCGAACCGCTGCTCGCCGACCCGACGCCGGGCGATGAGGAACGCGCGTTGCCCGCCGATCTCGATCTGCCGCTTGCCGATTTCGATCCCGACGCCTTCGCCTCTGCCCCGCCGGAAGCGCGTGGCGAGCGGTTCGAGACCTTTCCGCTGCCCGGCGCGGCGGAGGTGAAGGGGCAGCCGGCGGATTCGATCGCCGCGCTGCTCGAGCGGCTGGAACGCGGCGCCGCGACCCGCGCGCGGGGCCGGCGGCTGGACGACACATTAGGCGCGCTGCGCAAGCTCGCCGCGCATTGAGCGCGGAAATAAGCTGGTTCATGCCGCAAAAACGCCGCAACTCGCGGTGATGGCGTCATGATGAGATATCGTTCGGCGGCGGTGCTGGCCGCGCTTCTGGTCTATGCGCCACCCGTGGCGGCGGAAGCCCCGATTCTCGGCCCCGACGCGGCGCGCTGCCTGGCGGGGGCGGGGCCGGCGATCCTCGTTTCCATCACCGGCCTCAAGAACCGGCTCGGCACGGTGCGCGTGCGCACCTTCGGCGGCGACACCTCCACCTGGTTCGACAAGGTGAAGTGGCAGACCAAGGTGGAGATCCCCACCCCCCGGACGGAGCCGATCCGCGTCTGCATGCCCGTCGCCGCGCCGGGCAATTACGCGATCGACGTGCGCCATGACGCCAATGCCAACGACCAGACCGACCGCTCGGACGGCGGCGGCGCGAGCGGCAACCCGCGCGTGACGATCTGGGACTTCATCTTCGGCCGGAAACCTTCGCCCAAGCAGACCGCCGTGCATGTGGGGCAGGGCGTGACCGAGATTTCGGTGACGATGATGTATCTGAGCGGGACCTCGCTGAAGCCGCTGAGCGAGATCGGGCGATAGGCATCGACTTCGGACACTTCGCCGAAGGTCGTTTCTACCCCGCGATCACCGCCGTCGAATATGGGGACAGGATCGTCCACCCCAACGACGCATAGAGTCGGCGTCCGTCTTCGGTCGCGACGAGAAGCTCGGGAGCGCTCGTCGATTTTCGCTGGGCCTTCAGCGCATTCATGATGATACGGCCCAATCCCTTACGTCGATGTTCGGGCGCGGTTTCGATCCGATCATATATGAAGACGCCCATCGCTTCCGCTGCGTATCCGCTTGCCGCAAGCGTTCCGTCCGGGGCGTCGACGCGCGCCGCCATCCTCGGGCCGCTGCGGTCGCATTGCAGCCTGTAGCCCTCCGGCAGCGGCGTGGGGGAAGGGTCGCGGTCATCCGCGATCATGAAATAGCTCTGCGGCTGAAGCTGCCATCTCGCCGGCAGGGCGGCCCGCAAATCTTCGGGCGTTCCACAAAGCTTGATGAAGTGACGAGGCAGCGTCACTTCCCGCCCGACAGCGCCAAGCCCCTCGCATAGTTCAGGGAAAACCCAGCGTCGCGTTTCGTTGGGCAAATTCGTATCCACCCTGAACCCGCCGCGATCGTTTATGGGCAAAGGCAGCCCGCGGCAAACGGATCGCGCCGAAAGCCAGCCGGAAACGAGAGCGGGATCGACGGGAGAGCCGGGCATTCCGTGGCGATAGATAGCAATGTCGCGCGCACGATCCACCCGAATATCGGCTTCGCTCGTCCTCGAACCGAAACCGCCGGCCCCTTTTCAGGAGCCGGTGGCGTCACATCACAGATCGATCAATATCCGCGTCGGGTCTTCCATCGCGTTCTTGAGCGCGACGAGGAAGGTGACCGCCTCGCGGCCGTCGATCAGGCGGTGGTCGTAGCTGAGCGCGAGATACATCATCGGTCGCACCACCACCTGTCCGTCGCGCACCACCGGGCGGTCCTCGATGCGGTGCAGCCCCAGCACCGCCGATTGCGGCGGGTTGATGATCGGGGTCGACATCAGGCTGCCGAACACGCCGCCGTTGGAGATGGTGAAGGTGCCGCCCCTCATCTCCTCCATCTTGAGCGTACCGTCCTTGGCGCGACGGCCGAAATCGCCGATCGTCTTCTCGATGCCGGCGACCGAAAGCTGGTCCGCATCGCGGATCACCGGCACGACGAGGCCGTTGGGCGCGCTGACCGCGACCGAGATATCGGCATAATCGTGATAGACGATCTCGTCGCCCTCGATCGAGGCGTTGACGGACGGGATGTCCTTCAGCGCCATGCACGCGGCCTTCACGAAGAAGCCCATGAAGCCGAGGCGGACGCCGTGCTTCTTCTCGAACAGGTCCTTGTACTTCGCGCGCGCCTCGATCACCGCAGTCATGTCCACGTCGTTGAACGTGGTGAGCATCGCGGCGCTGTTCTGCGCGTCCTTCAGCCGCTTGGCGATCGTCTGGCGCAGGCGCGTCATGCGCACCCGCTCTTCCTTGCGGCCGGTGGAGGCGGCGACCGACGGCGTGGCCGGGGCGGGCGCGGCTGCCGGCGCGGCGGCCTTGGCGGTGGCGGCGGCGGCAACGTCCTCCTTGGTCAGGCGGCCGTCCTTGCCGGTGCCCTTGATCGTCGCCGGATCGACGCCATGCTCCAGCACCGCGCGGCGCACCGAGGGCGACAGCGCGGCGGGCGTGTCGGCGCTTTCGACGGCGGCAGAGGCGGGAGCAGCGGCGGCGGGGGCGGGAGCAGCGGCCGCGCCGTCACCCGCCTCGACCGTCGCGATCATCGCGCCGACCTGCACGGTGTCACCGACCTGCACCGCATGCTGGCCCATCACGCCCGCGACGGGGGAGGGCACCTCGACCGAGACCTTGTCGGTCTCCAGGCTGGCGATCGGCTCGTCGGCCGCCACCTTGTCGCCCGGTTGCTTGAGCCATTCGCCCAGCGTCGCCTCGGTGATCGATTCGCCCAGCGTGGGGACCAGAACTTCGGTTGCCATCTTTACCTCGTCATCCCTGCCGGAGCCGGGATATTGCTGTCACTGTGAGGCCCCGGCAAGCGCCGGGGCGACGAACGTCACGCGCCGGCCTTGCCGGCCTTCTTCGCCGAATCGCCCTCGCGGGTGCGGCGGATCTCCTCGCGAACATTGTGGCCGAGCGCGTCGGCGACCAGCGCGCCCTGCTCCGCCTGATGGCGTTTCATCAGGCCGGTGGCCGGCGACGCGGCGGCGGCGCGGCCGGCGTAGCGCGGGCGCTTCACCGGGCAGTCCGCCGCGATCAGCGCCTGCTCGATGAAGGGTTCGACGAAGAACCAATAGCCGTTGTTGCGCGGTTCCTCCTGCGCCCAGATCACTTCCTCCAGGTTCGGCATCCGCGCGAGGCGCACCGCCAGCGCGTCGCCGGGGAAGGGATAAAGCTGCTCGATGCGGACGATCTGGGTGTGCCTGTCGCCCGCCGCGTCGCGCGCCTCGATCAGATCGTAGGCGACCTTGCCGGTGCACAGCACCAGCCGCTTCGTCTCCGCGTCCGCCGGGGCGGAAGGATCGGAGAGGATGCGGCGGAAGTGGCTGTCGCCCAGAAAGTCCGCCGCGCTCGACACCGCCATCTTGTGCCGCAGCAGCGATTTGGGCGTGAACACGATCAGCGGCTTGCGGAACGGCCGGTGCATCTGCCGGCGCAGCAGGTGGAAGTAATTGGCCGGCGTGGTGCAATTGGCGACCTGCATGTTGTCGCCCGCGCAGAGCTGGAGGAAACGCTCCGGCCGCGCCGAGCTGTGCTCCGGCCCTTGCCCCTCATAGCCGTGCGGCAGCAGCATCACGAGACCGTTGGCGCGCAGCCATTTGGCCTCGCCGGCCGCGATGAACTGGTCGATCATGATCTGCGCGCCGTTGGCGAAGTCGCCGAACTGCGCCTCCCACAGCACCAGCGTCTTGGGATCGGCCAGCGCATAGCCGTATTCGAAGCCGAGCACGCCATATTCGGAGAGCGGGCTGTCCAGCACCTCGAAATCGCCATGCTCGACATGCGCGAGCGGGATGTATTTATGCTCGTCGTTCTGGTCGACCCACACGGCATGGCGCTGGGAGAAGGTGCCGCGCCCCGAATCCTGCCCCGACAGGCGGACGCCATAGCCTTCCGACAGCAGCGAGCCGTAGGCCAGCGCCTCCCCGGTCGCCCAGTCGAAATTCTCGCCGGTGCGGAACATCTCGCGCTTGGCGTCGAGCACCCGCGCCAGCGTCTTGTGGATGCTGATCGTGTCGGGGACGGTGGTCAGCAGCCGGCCGAGCGCGTCGAACAGCTTCGGCTCGATGCCGGTATCGACGCTGCGCCGCGCCGTCTCGGCATCGGCCGGCACCGACAGGCCGGACCAGCGGCCGGCGAACCAGTCCGCCTTGTTCGGCTTGTAGCTCGCGCCCGCCTCGAACTCGCCTTCGAGCAAGGTGGTGAACTGCTTGACGTTCCCGTCGATCCACGCCTGATCCACCACGCCCTCGGCGACGAGGCGCGCGCCATAGATCTCGCTGACCGGCGGATGGCTGCGGATCGCCTTGTACATCAGCGGCTGGGTGAAGCTCGGCTCGTCGCCTTCGTTGTGGCCGAAGCGGCGATAGCACCACATGTCGATCACCACGTCGCGGTGGAAGGTCTGGCGATATTCGATCGCCATCTTGCACGCGAAGGTGACGGCTTCGGGATCGTCGCCGTTCACATGGAAGATCGGCGCCTGCACACCTTTGGCCACGTCCGACGGATAGGGCGAGGAGCGCGCGAATTGCGGGCTGGTGGTGAAGCCGATCTGGTTGTTGATGACGAAATGGATGCAGCCGCCGGTGTTGTAGCCCCGGATGCCCGAGAAGCCGAGGCATTCCCAAACGATGCCCTGTCCGGCGAAGGCGGCGTCGCCGTGGATCAGCACTGGCAGCGAGTGCGAATGCTCGGCGAGATCGTGCGCGATCGTCTGGATCGCGCGGGTCTTGCCCAGCACCACCGGGTCGGCCGCTTCAAGGTGAGACGGGTTGGCGACCAGCGACATATGCACCTTGTGCCCGTCGAACTCGCGATCGGTGGAGGTGCCGAGGTGGTATTTCACGTCGCCCGATCCGCCGATGTCGTCCGGGTTGGCCGATCCGCCGGCGAACTCATGGAAGATCACGCGCAGCGGCTTGGCCATCACGTTGGCCAGCACGTTGAGGCGGCCGCGATGCGCCATGCCGAACACGATCTCGTTGACGCCCATCTGGCCGCCGTACTTGATCACGCTCTCCAGCGCCGGGATCATGCTCTCGCCGCCGTCGAGGCCGAAACGCTTGGTGCCGACGTATTTCTTGCCGAGGAAGCGTTCCCACTGCTCGGCCTCGATCACCTTGTTGAGGATCGCCTTCTTGCCGTCGGAGGTGAACTGGATCGCCTTGTCCTTGCCCTCCATGCGATCCTGGAGGAAGCGGCGCTCCTCCACGTCGGCGATATGCATGTATTCAAGGCCGACATTGCCGCAGTAATTGGCGCGCAGGATGGCGACGATCTCGCGCACCGTCGCCCATTGCAGGCCGAGCGTGCCGCCGAGATAGACCGGGCGGTCGAGGTCGCCTTCGGAGAAGCCGTGATATTCGGTGGTGAGGTCCGCCGGCAATTCGCGCAGGCCGGACAGTCCGAGCGGATCGAGGTTCGACGCGAGATGCCCGCGCACGCGATAGGTGCGGATCAGCATCTGCGCGCGGATCGCGTCGGCGGCGGCCTTGACGATCACGTCCTGGCTCGGGGCGGGGGCGTCCGCGGCGGGAGCCGGCTTGCCCTTCGCGGGCTTGGGCGCCGGCTCCATCTGCGTCGGGTCGAGCGCGGCGGTCAGGTCGTCGGTGGATGTCAGCGGCCAGCGGTCGCTTTCCCACGACGGGTGGGAGACCGCGCCTTCCAGCCCCTCGAAAAAGCCTCGCCAGCCCGGCTCGACGCTGTCCGGCGAAGTCTTGTAGCGCGCGTAGAGCGCGTCGATGAACGCCGGCGAGACGCCGCCCGCGATGTCCGAAAAATCCTGGCCTTCGTAGCCCATGATTCACCCGTCCTGGGGCATCCCGGGGAGAATGCCGCTTGCGCCCCGGAAGGTTCGCTTCCGGGGCGGATTTATCAACCCTTCAGCACTTCGAGCAGCGTCGAGCCGAGTTCGCTCGGGCTCGCCGCCACCTTGATCCCGGCCGCTTCCATCGCCGCGATCTTGTCCTCCGCGCCGCCCTGGCCGCCGGAGACGATCGCGCCGGCATGGCCCATGCGACGGCCCGGAGGGGCGGTGCGGCCCGCGATGAAGCCGGCCATCGGCTTCTTGCGGCCGCGCTTCGCCTCGTCCTTCAGGAACTGCGCGGCTTCCTCCTCGGCCGATCCGCCGATCTCGCCGATCATGATGATCGATTCGGTCGCATCGTCGGCGAGGAACAACTCCAGCACGTCGATGAAGTTGGTGCCGTTGACCGGATCGCCGCCGATGCCGACCGCGGTGGTCTGGCCGAGGCCGGCGTTCGAGGTCTGGAACACCGCCTCATAGGTGAGCGTGCCCGAGCGCGAGACGACGCCGACCGAGCCCTTCTTGAAGATGTTGCCCGGCATGATGCCGATCTTGCACTCGCCCGGCGTCAGCACGCCGGGGCAGTTCGGGCCGATCAGGCGCGACTTGCTGCCGGAAAGCGCGCGCTTCACCTTCACCATGTCGAGCACCGGAATGCCCTCGGTGATGCAGACGATCAGCGGCACCTCGGCGTCGATCGCCTCGAGGATCGAATCCGCCGCGAAGGGCGGCGGCACGTAGATCACGCTGGCGGTCGCGCCGGTCCTGGCGACGGCTTCCGCGACGGTGTCGAAGTTCGGCAGGCCCAGTTCCTCGTGGATCGTGCCGCCCTTGCCCGGCGTGACGCCGCCGACCATCTGCGTGCCGTAATCCAGCGCGGCCTTCGTATGGAAGGTGCCGGTCTTGCCGGTCATCCCCTGGGTGATGACCTTGGTGTTCCTGTCGACGAGAATGCTCATTGGCTCTCCAATCAAACCCTTAAACCACCCGTCGAAAGGATGGCTTTCAAATCACATATGCCCGCGCGGGCGGGACCCGCGGTTACGCGAGGCTGCCGTCGATGCCCTTGCAGGCGACGAGCAGTTCCTTGACCGCGTCGACCGAGACCTGGAGGTTGGCCTTGGCCTCGTCGCCGAGCTTCACCTCGACCACCTTCTCCACGCCGCCCGCGCCGATGACGACCGGCACGCCGACATACAGGTCGTTCACGCCATATTCGCCCGACAGATAGGCCGCGCAAGGCAGGATGCGCTTCTGGTCGTAAAGATAGGCCTCCGCCATCGCGATGCCGCTGGTGGCCGGGGCGTAATAGGCCGAGCCGGTCTTGAGCAGCGCGACGATCTCGCCGCCGCCGCCACGCGTGCGCTTGATGATCTCGTCAACCTTCTCCCTGGTGGAGAAGCCCATCGCGATCAGGTCGCTGACGGGAATGCCGCTGACGGTCGAATATTCCAGCACCGGCACCATCGTGTCGCCGTGGCCGCCGAGCACGAAGGTGTTCACGTCCTTCACCGAGACGCCGAACTCCTCCGCGAGGAAGTGGCTGAAGCGCGCCGAATCGAGCACGCCCGCCATGCCGACCACCTTGTTGTGCGGCAGGCCGGAGAATTCGCGCAGCGCCCACACCATCGCGTCGAGCGGGTTGGTGATGCAGATCACGAAGGCGTCCGGCGCGTTGTCGCGGATGCCTTCGCCGACCGACTTCATCACCTTGAGGTTGATGCCGAGCAGGTCGTCGCGGCTCATGCCCGGCTTGCGGGCGACGCCGGCGGTGACGATGATGACGTCCGCGCCCGCGATGTCCTTGTAATCGTTGGTGCCGGTGATCGTCGCGTCGAAGCCCTCGACGGGGCCGCACTGCGACAGATCGAGCGCCTTGCCCTGCGGCACGCCCTCCACCACGTCGAACAGGACGATGTCACCCAGGCCCTTGAGGGCCGCCAAATGCGCGAGCGTTCCGCCGATGTTTCCGGCGCCGATCAGCGCGATCTTCTTGCGGGCCATTCCATTCCCTTCCGTCAGTGGTTGCGGCGTGAATGGAAAGGCCGCCTACGCCCATCCGACGCGCAGGGCAACCCGATAAAGTCCGAAGGTTAAGGAATTTATTGCAAATCGTTCGCAATAGCAATAACGTGTCAATGGCTGTTCGCCGCCCGTTGTGGCAGCAGCAGAACGAGGAGCAGGATCGCGGCCGCCAGGACAAGCGACGCGAGCGGCCGGCTGAAATCGAGCCCGCCGTGATCGACCGGCTTGTCGAGCAAGTCGCCGACGGTCGCGCCCAGCGGGCGGGTGAGGATGAAAGCCAGCCAGAACAGCGCGACGCGGCTCACTCGCGTGGTGAAATACAGCGCCGCCAGCACCGCGAGCGCGCCGGCGAACGCCAGCGCGCCGTCGCCGTATCCGAGGCCACCCGTATCCGCTGCCCAGTCCCCGAGCGCGGTGCCGAGCGTCTGTGAGAAGGTGATGGTCAGCCAATAAAACGTTTCCGCGCGAGGGGTGCGAATTCTCGTCACGTCGATCGAACCCAATGTCAGGCGCCATGCCGCCAGCGATGCAAGCACGGCGATGAGCAGAATGGCCGAGCCGCCGGTATAGCCGATGCCGAGCGAGCGGTCCGCGAAATCGGCCATCGTGGTGCCGGCCGTGGTCGAGGCGATGATCGTCGCCCAGTAGAGTAACGGATGGAAGCGTTTCGCGGCGATCTGGCAGGCGACCAGCACGATCAGCGGCACGATGAAGATCATGGTCCCCGCGAGATAGCCGAACTGCCACGTCATCGTGACGGTGTCGCCGCCGGTCTCGCCCAGGGTGGTGGCGAGGATCTTGACGATCCAGAAGCCGAAAGTCACCGCCGGCACCTTGGCGAGAGTGGATTCCGTATCGCGCATTGCCGCCTCCTCGCCGTCTCCTGCGTCCGATCAGGCTCCATGTCCGGCGGTGAGATACTCCTCCGATCGCATTTCCTCCAGCCGGCTGACGGTGCGCTGGAACTCGAAACGGCCGTCGCCCTTGGGATAGAGCTGGTCCGGCTGCGCGTCGGCGGCGGCGAGCAGCTTCACCTTATGCTCGTAGAGCGCGTCGATCAGGCTGACGAAGCGCGCTGCCTCGTTGCGGTTCTCCGGCCCCAGCACCGGGATGCCGACGAGGATGACGGTATGGTAACGCCTTGCGATCGCCAGGTAATCGGCGCTTCCGCGCGCTTCCGCGCACAGCTTCTTGAAGCTGAACACCGCCACGCCCTTGAGCGACTTGGGCACGTGCAGCGTGCGTCCTTGCACGATCAGATCCTCGCTCGGGACGTGATCGCGATCTTCGGGCGGGTAATCGGTGAGGCGGAAGAAGGCGGCGGAAAGCTCGGCGGTCGCCTTAGGGCCGTTGGGCACCAGCCAGGTATCCTGCTGGCCGAGCCGGTCGCGGCGATAATCGATCGGACCATTCAGCGTGAGGATGTCCAGCCGCTCCTCGATCAGCGCGATGAAAGGCAGGAAATGCTCGCGGTTTAGGCCGTTCCTGTAAAGCTCGGAGGGCGCGCGGTTGGAGGTGGTGACGACAGTCACGCCCGCCTCGATCAGCGCGGTGAACAGCCGCGAGAGGATCATCGCGTCGGGTGAGTTGGTCACCATCATCTCGTCGAAGGCGAGCAGGCGCGCCTCCTCGGCGAGCGCGGCGGCGACGGGGAGGATGGGGTCGCCCTGTTCCTTGCGCCGTTCGATCGCGATGCGGCCGTGCACCTCCAGCATGAACTCGGCGAAATGGACGCGGCGCTTGCGCTCGATCGCGACATTGGCGAAGAACAGGTCCATCAGCATCGACTTGCCGCGTCCGACGTCGCCCCACATGTATACGCCGCGCGGCGGGACGGGGCGGCGACGGAACAGGCCTTTGGTCTTCGGATGCTCCAGTTCGGCGGCAAGCACGTCGAGCCGTGCCGCTGCCGCCGCTTGCTCCGCATCCGGGCGCAACTCGCCGGCGGCGACCAGCGCGTCATAAGCGGCGAGGACTTTACCCATCATTTCCGTTTCTTGCGACGAGAACGACCGGCTACCGACGCGGCGCCGACGGCTTCCTGATCGTGCCGGAGAACTCCGCCATCACCTCGGCGTCGTCACCTTGCACGACCAGCCCGCGCAGAAACAGGAGGCGGCCGGTCTCGCGCAGCAACTCGACGCGCGCCTCCATCGGCTCGCCGATCCGGCCGCCGCCGATGAAATGGGTGTTGAGGTCCAGCGTCACCGCGGTGCCCGCCGTGATGAGGCCGAAGCCGCGCGCGGCGGCGAACAGCGACACGTCGATGAAGCCGAGCATCGCGCCGCCGTGGATGACGTTGGCGAGATTGGAATGCTGATGCTGCGGCGTCATCCGCACGCGGGCGCGGCCGTCCTCGTCGATGCGCACCATCATCTCGCCGAGGAAGGCGTTGTAGCGCGTCGCGTCCTTGAACCCCCATTTCATCCAGCCGGGATGATCGGGGTGCTCCTCGTAGAGGAATTCTGGCTTCGGCTCGGTCATTGGCTGGCCCGCGCGCAGATCAGACGATCCGCTCGGCTTCCATCTTCTTGATCTCCGCGATCGCCTTGGCCGGGGACAGGCCCTTGGGGCAGGCGTTGGCGCAGTTCATGATCGTGTGGCAGCGATAGAGGCGGAACGGATCCTCCAGCGCGTCGAGCCGCTCGCCGGTCATCTCGTCGCGGCTGTCGGCCAGCCAGCGATAGGCCTGCAGCAGGATCGCCGGGCCGAGGAACTTGTCGCTGTTCCACCAATAGCTCGGGCAGGAGGTGGAGCAGCAGGCGCACAGGATGCACTCGTAGAGGCCGTCGAGCTTGTTGCGGTCCTCCGGCGACTGGAGCCGCTCCTTGCCGGCGGGCGGCGGCGTCACCGTCTGGAGCCACGGCTTGATCGAGGCATATTGCGCGTAGAAATGCGTGAAATCGGGGACGAGGTCCTTGATGACGTCCATCGCGGGGAGCGGCGTGATCTTCACCTCGCCCTTCATGTCCTCGATCGCGGTGGTGCAGGCGAGGCCGTTCTTGCCGTCGATGTTCATCGAGCAGGAGCCGCAGATGCCCTCCCGGCACGAGCGGCGGAAGGTGAGCGACGAATCCTGCTCCGACTTGATCTTGATGAGCGCGTCGAGGACCATCGGGCCGCATTCGTCGAGGTTCACCTCGAACGTGTCGTAACGCGGGTTCTCGCCCGAGTCGGGATCGTAGCGGTAGATCTTGAAATTCCGCATCTTGCCCCCCGGCTGGGGCGACGGGATCTTCCGTCCGCCCTTGATCTTGCTGTTGGCGGGCAAGGTGAATTCGGCCATCGTTCTTTCCGATTCAGTCGTTGCAGACGTGGGGCGGCGTGTCGTCCCGGTCGAGGTTGCGCGTCAGGTACATGATGGTGGGCGGCCTCGCAAACAGGAGAATCGTCTTCGGGTGCGCTTTTCGTATCGTGGGCGGGCGGCAAGGCGCGATGGATCGGGGTTCGCGCTGCTGCGTTGAGCTTGCGAGGGTTGATTGAAAGGTGTCGGATATGCGTGTTGCCGCCATGGCCTTGATGATCGTTGCCGTCCCGGTGCAGGCGCGGCCGGCGCCGCAGCAATCGCAAGAACAGAAGGGCGATTCCACCCTCGATGAAGCGGGCAAGATCGCCGCGCGGCCGGCGCATGACGTAGGGATCGGCAACAAGAAAGTGCCCCCCGTGCTGCAACGCGCCGCGGCTGCGCCGTACAGCATGCGCGGCACGGCTTCCTGCGCGCAGCTTTCGGGCGGGATCGCCGCGCTCAACACTGCGCTCGGCCCCGATTTCGGCGAGGCGGTCGCGGTGACCGGGACCAAGGCGGGGCAGATCGCCAAGGTGGCGGGCGAAACGGTGGTCGACACGATCATCCCGTTCCGCGGGCTGGTGCGCGAGGTGAGCGGTGCGGCGGCGGCGCAGCGCCGGATGCAGGCGGCGACCTATGCCGGGCTGGCGCGGCGCGGCTTCCTGCGCGGCATCGCGCGCGGGAAGGGATGCCGGGTCTGACTAGAGCCGTGTGCCCACCACGGCGCAGGCGAGGAACATCAGCAGCCCGGCGAAGCGGTTGGCGCGAAAGCGAGCGAGCGCGCCGTCGTTTTCCTCAGGCCTGAGCGTCAGCACCTGCCACCCGAGATGCACGGCCATCGGCAGCAGGGCGGCGAACACCAGGGGATCGCGCCGTACCAGCCAGAAGGCCGCGCCCCACAAGACCAGCGCGGCGAGATAGAAGCCGCCGACCCCCGGCACCACCGCCGACCCCATGCGCCGGGCCGAGGAGCGGATGCCGACCAGCGCATCGTCCTCGCGATCCTGCAACGCATAGATCGTGTCATAGCCGATCACCCAGCAGATCGATCCCGCGTAGAGCAGCAGGCCGGGCAGCGCGAGCCAGCCCCATGTCTCGTTCCACCCGACCAGCGCCGCCCAGGAGAAGACAAGGCCGAGCCACGCCTGCGGCCACCAGGTGATCTTCTTCATGAACGGATAAGCGGCGACCAGCGCGAGGCTGGCGAGCGCGATGATCGCGGTGTCGGGGCGCAATTGCAGCAGCACGACCAGCCCGACGAGGCACAGCAGGCCGAGCCACGCCCATGCCGCCTTCAGCGACACCGCGCCGCTGGCGAGCGGACGCGAGCGGGTGCGCGCGACGCTGGCGTCCAGCTTGCGATCGACGATGTCGTTATAGACGCAGCCCGCCCCGCGCATCGCGATGCTCCCGGCGAGCAGCCACAGGATCAGCCGCCACCGCTCCACCGCGCCGCCGGCCAGCGCCACCGCCCATGCGCCGGGCCAGAACAGCAGCCACCAGCCGATCGGCCGGTCGAACCGCGCGAGCAACGCGAAGTTGCGCAGACGCGGGGGGAGGGCGGCAACTATGCCGCGATGCTGGCTGTCGGGGACGATATCGGGCGTTTCGGTCACGATGCGCTTCCTATCCCGCGCGTCATGCTTCCGCCACAGGCTGTCGCCAGTTTGTCGTTCGGGCTAGACCCGCGACAGGTGAAGGAGTGCAAGCGTATGTCCCTGATGCGGATCGCGGCGGTGGCTGCTCTCGTCTCGATCGCCGCCCCGGCGGCGGCGCAGCGCGAGCCGGCGCTGACGGGGACGTGGCGCAACGATTCGGACAGCGTGCGCATCCGCATCGCGCCGTGCGGGCAGGGGCTGTGCGGCCGCGTCGTCGCCGCGAGCGAGAAAGCGATGGCGGATGCCGCGCGTGGCGGCACCGACCGGCTCATCGGCACGGAATTGTTCCACGACTTCCGGCGCGAGGATGACGGGCTGTGGTACGGGCAGGTCTATGTCCCGGATATCGGGCAGACGTTCGACGGTACGCTGGAACTGGTCGATCGCGATACGATCGTCGGCAAGGGGTGTCTGTTCGCGGGCTTCGGCTGCAAGGCGCAAAGCTGGAAGCGCGTCCGCTGATCCATCTTTCCGTCGCGATCGGCCGTTTCGTCGAAGCCTTGTTCTACGCCATCCTGCGGGTGGCGGGCGGCATCGCGATCGCGGTGATCGGCATTGCCTTCGCGGGCTTCCTCCTGTTCATGCTCGCGCGACGCATGATCCGGGATCGCAAGCAATGATCGCCACCCCCGCCTGGCCGCCGCGCTCGACGCCGCGTTTGTATGTGCCCGAGCCACTCGCTGCCGGCATGCGGCGGATCGACGGGCCGGCGGCGCATTATCTAGGGCAGGTGATGCGGCTGAAGGCCGGCGATCCGGTCAAACTGTTCGACGATGCGACCGGCGAATGGCTGGCGGTGGTGGAGAGCGCCGGGCGACGTGAACTGACGCTCGACGTGCGCGAGCGGCTGGCGGAACGCGAGGCGGTGCCGGACCTGTGGCTGCTCGCCGCGCCGCTCAAGAAGGGGCGGGTCGACTGGATGGCGGAAAAGGCGTGCGAGCTTGGCGTCGCGCGCTTCGTTCCGGTCGTCACGCGGCGCACGGTGGTCGACAGGCCCAACACCGATCGCCTGCGCGCGCATATGGTCGAGGCGGCGGAGCAATGCGGGCGCACCGCGCTTCCGCAAGTGGACGAGCCGGTGAAGCTCCCCGTGCTGTTGCGCGATTGGCCGGCGGGGCGCGCGCTTTATTTCGCCGACGAGCAGGGCGGGGCGCCTGCGTCCGAGGCGATGCGACCGGGCGCGGCGGCGATCCTGATCGGCCCGGAAGGCGGATTCGACGACGAGGAGCGCGCGTTGATCCGCGCGACGCCCGGCGCGGTGGCGATCTCGCTCGGGCCGCGTATCCTCCGCGCCGATACCGCCGCCGCCGCCGCCGTCTCCATATGGATGGCGAGCGCGGGGGACTGGCGGTAACCCCATCCATCGATACCGATGTTGACGTCGATAACTTTCGGTTGACTCCGGCGATTGCTGGTCGCATCACGATGTTAACAACGACAACATCATTCGAGGCGACAATGCTCAGGCCGCTACTCTACGCTCTGGTGCCGCTGCTGCTCGATTCGCTCGGCGTGATCGTCTTCGCGATCCTGCTGGCGCTGCATATGGCGCTGGTCCCCGCGACGATCGTGGGGGCGGTCGTCGGCTGCGCGGTGGTGGCGTGGGAGGCTCTCCGGCATCGGCGCGTGCCGGCGCTGCAATGGGTGAGCCTTGCGCTGATCCTGTTTTCCGCCGGGGCGGTGATGCTCAGCGGCGACGCGCGCTTCGTGATGGTGAAGCCCAGCATCATCTATGCGGTGGTTGGCCTGGCGATGCTGCGGCGGGGATGGATGAACCGCTACGTCTCGCCGGAGGATCTGGCGCGGATCGGCGATCTGATGACGTTGTTCGGCTTCGTCTGGGCGGCGTTGATGCTGGCCACCGCGGCGCTGAACCTGTTGTTCGCGCTGGCCCTCACCACCGCGTGGCCGGAGTTCATCGCCGTCTTCCCGCTGGCATCGAAACTGTTGCTGTTCGCGGCCCAGTTCCTGACGGTCAACGCGATCGGCCGTGCGCGGGTGGGACAGGGCCTCTAGTTACACTCTAGCGGACCCGTTCACCGCCCGGTAAGGCGCGATCATGACGACCAAGACCGTTTCGGAAAGCAACTCGCCGGTCATCGAGTCGCGCGAGCAGCTCATCGCCAGCTTCGCGCGGGGCGAGAAGCCGAAGGAACGCTGGCGCATCGGTACCGAGCACGAGAAATTCGTCTATGCGATCGCCGACCATCACGCGCCGTCGTGGGGCGAGCCGCATGGCATCCGCGCGCTGCTGATCGAGCTTCAGCAGCATGGCTGGAAACCGGTGGAGGAGGGCGGCAATCTCATCGCGCTGACCGGCGCGGACGGCAGCGTCAGCCTGGAACCGGCCGGGCAGTTCGAGCTGTCCGGCGCGCCGCTCGACAATCTGCATGAGACTTGCTGTGAAACGGGCCGCCATCTGGAGCAGGTGAAGGCGGCGGGGGAGAAGCTGGGGCTGGGCTTTCTCGGCCTCGGCATGTGGCCGGACAAGCGGCGCGACGAGCTGCCGATCATGCCCAAGGGCCGGTACGCCATCATGCTGCGCCACATGCCGCGCGTCGGCTCGATGGGGCTGGACATGATGCTGCGCACCTGCACGATCCAGGTGAACCTCGATTATGCGAGCGAGGCGGACATGGCGCAGAAGTTCCGCGTCGGTCTCGCACTCCAGCCGCTGGCGACCGCGCTGTTCGCCAATTCGCCGTTCACCGAGAGTAAGCCCAACGGCTATCTCTCATACCGCAGCCACATCTGGTCGGACACCGATCCGGCGCGCACGGGGATGCTGCCTTTCGTGTTCGAGGATGGCTTCGGCTATGAGCGCTATGCCGAATACATGCTCGATGTGCCGATGTACTTCGTCTATCGCGACGGCAGGTATATCGACGCGGCCGGGCTGTCGTTCCGCGATTTCCTGAAGGGCGAGCTTTCCGTCCTCCCCGGCGAGAAGCCGACGCTGGAGGACTGGAACGACCATCTCTCCACCGCTTTCCCCGAGGTGCGGCTCAAGACCTTCCTCGAGATGCGCGGAGCGGACGGCGGGCCGTGGAACCGCATCTGCGCGCTGCCGGCCTTCTGGGTCGGGCTGCTCTACGACCAAGGCGCGCTCGACGCGGCGTGGGATGTGGTGAAGCACTGGTCGATGGAGGAGCGCGAGGCGCTGCGCACCGCCGCGCCGAAGCTTGCCCTCTCCGCGCCGATCCCCGGCGGCGGCACGCTGCGCGATATCGCGGGCGAGGTGCTGGAGATCGCCAACAGCGGCCTCGCCGCCCGTGCGCGGCTCAATCGCTCGGGCGACAATGAAACCGGCTTCCTCGATCCGCTGCGCGAGATCGTGCGCAGCGGCAAGGTGCCGGCCGAGGTGTTGCTGGAGCGCTATCACGGCGCATGGGGCGGCGACGTGTCGCGGGTTTACGAGGAAGCGAGCTTCTAGAGCGGTTGTCGATCCGATTGCATCGGATCACCGCTCTATTTTCCTTTGTTCGCCGCGATTTCCGAGCCGGCAGGTGATTAGCTGCGCTGAACTGCGTTTCCACCTGCCTCGAAATCGCTCTAGCGCCCTCTGATCCACGCGAAGAAGCGCGGCACCGGAGCGTTGCGCGTCATCCACTCGCTATAGGCACGGTAGTCGGGATCGGCGGAAAGGTGCCGCTCCTCCGTGCGCGCGCGCCAGTAATAGACGCCGCTCACCACGCCGAGCAGCAGGGTCGCGCGCGTCGCGTCCACGATGCTGCCTGTCGAGAGCAACGGCAGCGTCGAAAGCCACCAGAACAGGTTCTTCGACAGATAGGCCGGATGGCGCGACCACGCATAAGGCCCATGCGTCAGGATGCCGCGATGCGTGAGGTTGGAGAAGCGCATCCCGAACGCCATCGTCGACCACGCATAGATCGCGGTCAGCGCCACCAGCGCCGCGCCGGTCGCCGCCAGCAGGATCGGGTGGCCGGCCAGCCAATAGGTCCACTCCGCCGTCCCCGGATGGTAATCGAGCGGGCCGTTGGTATCCATCAGGATGAAGGGCGGATAACACATCAGCGCCGCCATCCACGCCGCCGCATAGGGATTGGCGGTGCGGATATGCGCGTCGAGCGGGCGCATCGTCAGCAGATAGCCGACCGTCGCGAACGCCACGTCGATCACGAACATGAAGGTGATCAGCCAGTTCGCCAGCGCCACGGGATCGCGCAGTACGTCGGAGGTGTCGGCGCGGATGAAGTCGCCGAAGCCGGGCGGCACGATCGCCAGCATGAAGGCGAGGAAGAAGCCCTTCACCGCCCAGGACCGCAGATGGTTGTAGATCGCCTCGCGCTCCGGCGCGCCTTGCCCGAGCAGCCATGCGCCGAGCGCCCACGCCCCGTCGCGCGGCTCGACCAGATAACGATCCAGCCACAGCACATAGGGCACGGAAAGCACGAACAGCACCGGCGCGGCATGCTCGAAACACCACATGGCGAACTGGAAATTGCCCTGCCAATAAAAGCGCCCGGTGGCGTAGATCAGCGCGATCGCCGCCCATGTCACCCACAGGCCGGTGAGCTTGACGAGGCTGACGTCGATCGTCTCGCGCAGCGGACGGCGGCTTGCCCAGTCGATCCCGGTGCTCGGGTGGCGATGCACCTTGTCGACCAGCAATGACCACAGGATCATCGGCACCGCGCAGGCGGCGACGTTGACCAATGCGGCATAAGGCCCGTCCATCCCGAAATGGCGCGCCATCGCGACCCACAGGATCAGCCCGGCCAGCCCGGCCAGCCCCACGCCATGCGACACCGCCGAAGCGGGGCGCGGATCGGCGCGGACGGTGGTGGAGAAGGATGGGTCGTGCAACATCGTCCCGCCGTCTGGCACGGCAATGGTAAGCATCGCGTGAAGGATATCCGATGCCGTGCGAATATCACCGCATCGGGCGGAAGCCTGCGCGCACTTCCTCGACGAACAGCGCCGGCTGCTCGAACGCGGCGAAATGGCCGCCGCGCGACGGCTCGTTCCAATAGACGATGTTCGGATAGCGCCGCTCCGCCCAGCGGCGCGAGGCTCCGAAAATCTCCTTCGGGAACAGGCTGCACGCCACCGGCAGCTCGACGCGGGCGGCGGCGAAGCGGTCGAAACTCTCCCAATAGAGCCGCGCGGACGAGGCGGCGGTGCCCGGCAGCCAGTAGAGCATGATGTCGTCGATGATCTCGTCCATCTTCAGCACGTTGAGCGGATCGCCGTCGCAATCGCTCCACTCGCGGAACTTCTCGTAGATCCACATCGCCTGCCCGGCGGGCGAATCGGTCAGCCCGTAGCCGAGCGTCTGCGGCCGCGTCGCCTGCTGGCGGGCGTAGCCGTTGCCGTCGCTCATATAGCGTTGCAGCGTGGCGAGCGCACGCTGCTCCTCCGGCGTCGCGGCGGCGATATCCTCGGGGGAGGGTGGTGCGACGATCATGTTGACGTGGATGCCCGCCACCGCCGGATCGCCGCTCGCGCCGATCGCGGAGGCCACCGCCGAGCCCCAGTCGCCGCCCTGCGCGACGAAGCGTTCATAGCCGAGCCGCTTCATCAGCGTGATCCACGCGGCGGCGATCCGCTCGACTGGCCAGCGCTCCGCCGGGCGGTCCGAAAAGCCGTAGCCGGGGAGCGAGGGCGCGACGACGTGGAAGGCGTCGCGCGGGTTGCCGCCGTGCGCGGCGGGATCGGTGAGCGGGCCGATCACCTTGAGGAACTCGATCACCGAGCCGGGCCAGCCATGGGTGATGACCAGCGGCAGTGCGTCAGGCTCGGGCGAGCGGACGTGGAGGAAATGGATGCCCGCGCCGTCGATCGTCGTGCGATACTGGCCCAGTGCGTTGAGCCGCGCCTCGCACGCGCGCCAGTCGTAATGCTCGCGCCAATGATCGACCAGCGCCCGCGCCCGGTCGAGCGGCACGCCCTGCTCCCAGCCGTCCACCGTCTCGCGCTCCGGCCAACGGGTGCGGGCGAGCCGCGCACGCAGGTCGTCCAGCTCGGTTTCGGGGATGGCGAGATGGAACGGGATGATCGCGTCGCTCATTATCCTCTCCGCATGGCGCGCACCCGGTTGACCGGCGCCGCGTTGCTGTGGCAGGCGGACGTCCGGAGCGCGGGTATAGCACAATGGTAGTGCAGCAGCCTTCCAAGCTGGCCGAACTACGTAAAATCAATTAGTTACAGCCTGTTTTCATTCCAACATTCGTACAGTCTGGCGCCGAAGTTGGAATAGCGTAGCGCGGAGACGATTGGCCGTCGATGGCATTTCCAGCCGCTCCTCGGCGTGGAACGTAATAAGAACAAATCGCTTCCAATGTAGGAGATCCGGCGCGATCGACAGCGGCTCCTCCACGGAGCGATTCGCGTGCTTCACACGATCAAGGCCATAGACCGCGCCGGCTTCGACCTTCGAGCGTGGTGTTTCCGGTGCGCACGCGGCGCGCAAGTCGATGCGATCATATGGATGGATTTCAGGGAACGCGGCTGGGATGACGCTACGTCTGTTGCTGCCAATCGCTTCCGATGCGCAAGTTGCGGTCGCTGCGATGAGGTGCTGCTGGTGCCGGCAACGCGACCTGCGCAGCCGCCGGTCACCGCATTGTCGTTCGTGTCGGCCTACTTTCATGGACTGCGCAGGGCTGGAAAGCGGCGCCGTGAATAGATCAGGTATAAGCCCCCGACGCATCTAGCCCGCTGGTCGGCCGCGCTGCCCCGCCGAGATCGAAAGCCAACCCGCGCGCCAAGACGCGATTGCGTGCGGGACTCCCGCCCTGCAGGTGATAATCTCCTCCACCAGTTCCATAGTCCGTCGCGCTGGTCATCGATTTGTTGTCGACGAACAGCGGATCGTTGTTGACGCTGAGGCTGGTGCCGAGCGAGGCGCGCCGGCCGGGATAGAGCGGCGAAAAACTGCCGCCGGTCGATGAGCTATCGGCCGAACACGAGATCGAGAACTCGCCCTCGCTGCCGACGCCGTGACTATAGGCAAGCTGCCCGGTGCGGTTGGGCGCCTCTGTCGTCATGCCGAGGCTGGCACCGACAAAGATATCGCCCTTGGTGTTGAGCTGCGCGTGGATGTTGCCGACCACACGCATCAGCCGGTGCTTGCGGCGGTTGTTGGTCGTCGCGCCCTCGTCGTAGAACAGGTTCGACCGGCCTGTGCCGGAGCATCCGGTGATGGTGTTGTGCGCGACGATCGTATGCACGGTGTCGCCGAACTGATTGTCCGACGAGATGCGCAGCCCCGGCGCGCCGTTGGCATGGCCGCCGATGATCTCGGCAAGGTTCTGGACGAAGACGATCCCGGTCATCACGTCGCCGATCGCCCCGGCCGATATCGCCAGCGCCGGGCCATAGGCGTTCATCAGCAGGAAGCGGTTGGCGTAATAGATCACGCCCTTGGTCGGATCGGTTGCCGACGCCGCCGAAATCCGGCTCAGGTTCGAGCCGATCACGATCCACGGCTCGATCTGCGTCGTATTGAGGTCGGCGGTGACGCCGCGCGTGATGCGGATTTGCGTGCCGGTGCCGGCGCCCAGCCAGTGGATCGTGTTGGTGAAGACCACGCCGAAGAAATAGCCGTTGCCGTTCTGCTGGTACTGGCCGCCGGCGGTGTCGGTGATGCGGGCATTCCAGAACTGAAGGCCGATCGGCGTGCCGCTCTCGCCATAGAATTTCTGCGTGTTGACGCTGCGACCGAGCGATACGTCATAGAAGGTCATGTGCGGCTCAAGCCCGGCAACCGAGCAGGTCAATCCGAGGCGCAGGCTGCCGGCGAAGTTCATCACCGCATCGGCGCGCGCAGTGCCCGGCGCGCGCTCGATGACGATGCCGGCCCCACCCTGCGGGAAGCTCGTGCCGTTGGTGCCGGAATTGCTGGCGGTGTTATCGACAAGGCGGATGCGCGCGCCGGTGCCGGTCTTGCTCGCCGTACCGCGCGTCGCGTTGGTGATCGCGCTCGTCGCCCCGGCGACGGTGGCGAACGGCGTCGCCAGCGCGGTCGCAGCGTTGGTCGACCAGACGCCCGTGCTGTCCGAGCCGCCATTCTTGACATAGGCCAGCGGGGGCGCGGCGGCGAGCGCCGTATCCCGGTGGAAATAGCGCCGGGTGAACTCGCGCGGGGATGCGCTCGCGGCCCACAAATCCTCGCTCTTGAGGACGGATGCCGCGCCGCCGATCCACGGATAGACTTCCGCCTCCAGCCAGAACGCCCCGGTCGCCAGCGCCGACACGTCGAGATCGCCGGCATATACCTCGACCGGGTTGGCATCCTCGCACAAGGTCGAGATGACCGTTGCCGCCACCGTCTGCCACGCCGTCTGCGTCGTGCCGTCGTTCGCACGCACGCGCACGCACGCCACCTGCCGGTTGGAGCGGAAATCGCGGTGGAAGGCGATCAGTTCCCAATGCACGGAATTGCCGACGAGCTGGCGGCTCGGCATCACCCATGCCGCGATTGGCTTCGGGCTGGTCTCGGTGGAGTTGTTGGTGACGCCCGCGATCACGTCGGTCGAATAGACGTAATCGTCCAGCGCGACCGTCGCCGTCGTGGCGAGCGTGTAGTTCGGATAGACCTGCCGCTTGCGCTTGGTGATGATGCGGCTCTCAGCATAGGCAGCCGTCGCCCCGGTCGCATCATAGCCCGCGCGCATCACGCTGACCGTCTTCGGCGATCCGCCGTCCGGTCCCATCTCGCTCGGCAGCGTCGTCACGAACGCCGGCAGGTCGCCGGGAACGGCATATTCGGCGGACCAGCCTTCGGCATTCACCGAGGCGATCAACGGCACGGGAGCCGGACCGCCGCCGGCGACAGACCGCCGTCGCCCGTATCCCAGGCCGAGCCGCAGCGCCATCAGGCCAGCGCCACGATATCGGCCGCAGTCGTGCCGGTCGCGCGGACGTAGCTCGCCCGCACGTCGAGCACCTGCCCGGCCGCGACATTCTTGAATGTCACGTCGGCCGCGCCGCCGACGCCGCGCAGCACGATATTGCCGGCGGTGCCGACATACAGCGCCTTCGGCACAACCGGCAGCGGCGTCGCGTCGCTCGGCGTCACCGCATAGGGTGCCCGCGACGAGGCGATGATCATATCGCTGCTGTCGAGCGGAAAAGGATCGGCCATCTTGTCCTCCGTTGCAGTCAGGGTTGCGCGGGCTGTGCGGCCGGCGCGGGGCAGGTGAACGGCAGCGCCATGCCGTCGGCGACGACGGCGCGGCAGATCCGCGCGCCAGCACGCCACAGCCGCTCGCCCCACAGTTCGATCGCTGCGTTGTATCGGTCGGCCGTCTTGGCGTCGGTCAGGATCGCGTCGGTCGGCGGGGGCTTCGCCTCGATCACCGCCTTAATGTCCGCCGCAGACACGCTTGAAGGTGTCGCTGGATGCGCCCGCTCGCCGCAGCCGCTCACAGCCAAGAGCGACAGCGGAAGCATCAGGTGCGCCATTTGCGGCCGCATCGATCGCATCGTCATAATCCTTCCCCATGGCATCGACTGCCGCCTGGTCGGCGAGCCGCTGCAGCGCGGCCTGCTCGAGCTGGTCGGCACGTTTCTTCTGCTGGTCGGCTTCAGCTGTCTTCACGCGCAGGTCGCGCTCGGCGCTTTCCGCACGCGAGGTAGCGGATTGCAGCAGGATCACCAGCAGGAGGATCGCGATCGCAGCGCCCGCCGGCAGCACGATGCGCAGCCACACGGGCATCAGACTTTCCCGTCCGGGATGAAGGCGACTGCGACACCCACCGCGAAGCTGATGACGCTCCAGGGCCACGGCAACACCGCCGCCGCCGCAGCTGCTGTCCCGACGCCCGCCAGCGTCGATCGCTCGACGAGGCGCGAGCGGAACCAGGTGAGCGCCTTCCTCATGCCACCAGCGCCTTCGTCAGATCCGCGCCGATATCGACCCGCTGGGGATGCGCCCAGTCCGGCGTATAGCTCGGCTTCTTCACCGGCCAGACGGTGGCGATCGTCCCCGTCACCGACCAGATGCCGTCGAAGAACAACGCCGCCTCGGCCTCCCGGCGCGGGGTCAGCGCGCCATTGTTGAGGTAATGCGTCTTCATGAAGGCGCGCGCGCTCTTCACCGATCCGGCCAGCCACAGCTTGACCCAGCTCGTCGTCAGGATCGCTCCCGTGTTCCAATGCCACGAGAGCGCGGCGCCAAGCTCCGTCTCGGTCAGTTCGCGACCGCCGAAGGCGCGCAACACTTCGGGCAGGTACTTGCTCCGCAACAGCCAGACGAACACCTCAAGGCACCGCGTGATCGGCTGCGGGTTATCCTTGTAGCGATCGACCTTGTGGCCGGATGCGTTCGTGATCCCGATCGACCAGGTGCCACGCGGCGGTTTCGCATTGTCGAGATACCATTCGCGCACGATCGCCTCGTGCCCGATCAGTTCCATCGCGATGCGCGACGTTATCTGCCTCACTCACCTTCCCCCTTCACCTTCGCCCGCAGCCCATCGAGCAGCTTGTCCGCGCGGCGCAGCACCGACGCGCCCGGCGCGAGCCGCTCCACCTCCTGCCAAAGGATCTCGATCACGCTGAGCTGGATCGCGCGGCGTTCCTGGTCGGCGACTTCGCGCTGGCGGCAGTGCTCAAGATCGGCCTCGATCTTCGCGAAACGCGCCTCCACCTTCTTCCAGATGAAGCGACCTACCCCGCCGAGCGAGCCGAGCACCGCCGCCGACGCGCTGGCGACCGCCGCGATCTGGGCAGCGTCCATCATGCTGGCAAGACCACCTCGGCCGCGAAAGCTTCCTCGGCCTCGGTATCGCGCCCATCGATTGCAACGATGATGCGCGTGCGTGCGCCCTTCCTATACCAGCCGACCACCGTGCCCGGGCCGGCCGGCGTCACCACGCGATCGCCGATGGTCATGCGCCCGCCTCCACCGTGAGTTGCCAATAGTCGCCGGCCGGGATCGTCATCGCGCGGAAGTTGATGAAGTCCGATGATGTCGGATCTCCCGAACCGGGCAGGATCGAGCAGGCCGATTCCTGCGTCGGCGACACCAGTCGGCCAGTGCCGGCCGTGCTGTGCAGCACCGGAGCGCCGCCGATCCGCGCGCCCGCCGTGCAGGTGCCTCCCTTGCCGGTGACGATATACACAACCATTCCGCCGACGCGGCGATAGGTACCCGCGAAATCCGTCGGGGGCGTGGTCCACTCGGCCGAGAAGCTGGGCGTCCACGCGTCCATCTGGTTGCGCATCGTATGGCTGCCGGCGATGGCGTCGGACTGCAGAAACAGCCAGTTGTTTAGCAGCGCGTTGGTGTGGTCCTGCTCGACCCTGCGCGCGAGGCTATCGGCATAGGGCGAAATAATCGTGCCGCGCGAACCGCTTTCGAGGTAGAACATGCTCTCCGGCTGGGGTGCGGTGAAGCGCGGAGATACCACCGTCATGTCCTGGCCGATCAACCACATCGCATAGCTGCGCTTGTCAGGATCGATGCCGATGAAGCAGGGCGCTTCCAACAGTTGCATCTGGTTGAGCTTGAGGCAGGCATCCCCCGCGCTTTCGGGAAAGGTGCTGGCCTGCACCGTTTCCATTCTGAAGCCGCGCAGCGCGCCGCCCGGAGACGAGAAATAGGAAACGCCGTCCGCCGTCAGCGTGTCGAACGTCGAATAATTCGAGCGCAGATAATAGGCCCAGGCGCCGTCTCCGACATTGGTCACCTCGATCTGCTCGAACGTGTTGTAGGTGACGTCGATCAGGCCGACATCGGAATACAGGCCATGTTCGGCGACGCCCTGCACGGTAATGTTCCTGAAGAAATTGCGATACACCACTCCCGCAATCGACAGCCCACGCCGCGTGTCGCGTATCCAGAGGTTGCCGAACTCGCACTGCCGGATGGTGCTGTTCTCGGCGCTGGTGTGGATCGACACGCCGTCACACGCGGCGGGGCCGCCCGAGCAGCGGATCTGCAGGCCGCGTAGCACCATGCCGAGCACGATCGTATTGTCCGGCGGTGCGATCTCGATCACCGGTTTCGCGACACTCGATGTCATGATGAGGACGGTCTTTTCGGTTCCTTCGCCCAGAATATCGAAGGATCCAGAGACGCTGATGGTGTCGCTTACCGGATAGCTGAAGGGATTGGCGGGGATCACCAGCGCCTTGCCCGTTGCCTCGCAATAGTCACGGGCGCGAAGGAAGGTCGCCGTCAGATCCGGATCGGTCGGCTCGTAGAAGTCGAGCACGCTCACCCGCTCGCGCATCTTGGCCTGCGCATCGCGCGCCACCGCCCCGGCGCCGGCCTGACGGAACCCGAGCCGCGTCGAGCCGTCGGCCGCGGCGAGATCGGGCCGCAGGGTCGGGTCGTTCCCGTCACCGAGCGGCGCGGTGGCGATCGAGCCATCCGGCGCACCAACAAGCGCGCGGCCGGCCCGGTCGGCCGCTGGCGGCAGCAGCGGCGCAACCTCCCCGATCGGCACCTGCAGCGCCCGGAGCCCGAGGTCGCCGAGCGCGACGTCCTGCTCCTGGTCGATCAGGATCCCGCGATCGAGTGCCCCCTCATGGCTCTCGGCCGGAAACCTGTCGCCGGTGGTATATTCCATCGGCTGCGATCGTGCCGTGCGTCGCATGATCCGCAACGTGGCGCCGTTCGTGGCAGCGGTCCGTACGAGGGTGCCGCCGGCGTCGGTCTCCCCGCCCGTGACGGAATAATCCGTGCCGATCGCCAACGTCTCCGCGGCGCCTGCCGTGATCCGCTGCACGACCAGATCGGTCGCCGCCTTGAAACGGTATGGCACCGCGAACACGGTACTGACGCCATTCTCGACATAGCTGATCGACGGTGGCTTGGCGGCTACGGTCATTCATCGTCCCCGAAGGAATTGGTTCGGGGGCGGTGCCCGGCGCCGTAATCACCGGGGCCCTTGCGGGCGAAGTCGATTGCTACAGCACGCGCGACTCGCGCGCAATCCTCGGGTTATTGCCTTTTCGGATGCGACGCGCCGGTCGCGCTTTCCATGTCCGGCAGGCGCTCGGGCGTGAGATCGCCGGGCTTCCACCATTGCCCCTGCCGGTTCTGCTCGATCCACCGCGCGGACCGCGCGCGATGCTCTTCGACATTGCTGCTCGCCATCTCCTCGAGCTGGTCCATCACCAGCCGGTCGAATGCGGCGCGGGCGAACCACAGGTTGCCGCCGGGCACATGGCGCCGGGCGAACTGGACCGCCGCGCCGCCGGGATCGCCCTCGACCCAACGGCCGCTGTCGGTCTCGTGGCCGACCGCGCGCCGGCCGGCCTTCAGCGCATCGACCGGGATCGAGGAGATCGGTCCGCCGACGAATTGCCCCACGCTGTCGATGCGGTCACCTTGATAGATGCCCATCATCAGGCTGACGAGATCGCCGGCGACGCCCAGGCCGCCGCCCTGGAACAGGGCTGCCGACCAGAATTCCCAATTGTCCATCGGTCGAGGATCGTTGCCTTTAACGATCTCGCGCAGCTGGATCGTCAACGCGCCGAACAACGTCAGGCCGATGAGCGCGCGTGCGGCATAGGCTGCGCGCTGCGTCGGGTTCATCACCGCCATCTGGCGGAATTGCTTCAGCGCGAACTGGATCGCGAATGTCTTGAACTGGAAGCTGTTGCGGACAACCTCGCCGGCCAGCGAGCCAGCCTGCGTGCCGAAGGTCGATATCACCTGGCTGGAGGCGGAGCTGTCGATCACCGCCGCCGCACGCCCGCGCAGCACCATGTTCATCAGCCGGTCGGCCGCGCCCTGGTCGGCGATCGCGGCATGATCGACATAGGCGCTGCCGCCCGACATGATCGGCTCGGCATGGCGGATCGCCGTCCAGTCGGCCTGGTCGATCGCATTGCGCTCGAACGCGGCGCGCAGGTCGCCGGGCAGGTCTTTCCACGCTGTGCCACGCAGCTCGCCGAGATGACCGAGGAAATCGGTGACGAACAGATCCTGCCCCTTCTCGGTCCAGGCATTGAGGCCGGAGATCCGCTGCACGTCATCCGCCATCACCTGCGTCCAGTTCGGGCCGTACTGGTCGCCGAACATCCGCTGCACCGATTTCATCGACCGCGCCGCCTGCTCCATCCCGGCGCCCAGCCGCCGCGCCAGCGCCACATCCGCCTTCGATCGCGGATTGAGCATCTTGAGGTAGGAGGCCATCGCCTTCACCTCGCCGAGCCCATAGAAACCCCGGGCCAGATACCCGGTATGTGCGTCGCCGACCGCCGCAAGCGTGGCGGAGCCGAGCATCGAGGCTACGTTCACGTTCCGCACCCCCTGTGTCGTTGCGACGACTCCGCGCCCGAACGCACTTTCTGGCACCACCGGCACGCTGGTCTCCCCGCTGACGTAGCGCCAGAGATCTTCTACCGATTTGCGCGCGCCTGACTTGCCCTTCACCGCGGCCACCACCGCGTCGCCCGATTGCGCACGCTGGTGATCGGCGCGGTCGAGCATGTAGCGCACCGTCGCCGCCGGGTTCGGCCCGAGCCGCTCCATCGTCGCGATGTCCCTGGACATGCCGCTGATATGGCCGAGGATCGCGGTGAACGGATCGGCCGATCCATATTTGGCATTATAGCGCAGCCAGGCGTCGCCATCCCTGAAATGCAGGATGCGATGCTCGGCGCGCTGATTGGCGAGCTTCCCCTTGCCGGTCAACGCGGTCGATGCCTCGCCGGTCAGCCCGTTGGTGCGGATCGTCTCGTAAACCTGCCCGAGCATGTCGGTCAGCGCGGCATCGGTCATCGGCAGGTTGGTGCGCTGGTCGATCATCGCCGCGCGATCGAGCGATGGCAGCACGTCGGAAACCCACTGCTCGCGCCCGGCCGCGCGCACCTTGAGCGCGTCATGGTTGTGCGGCAGGCCGAAGCCCTTGAGCTTGCCGATCGCGCCGCCCGCCGCGTTGAACCGCTGGCGCAGCTGGTCGAACGTCTCACCGATCGCCGACGCCATCGTGCGCGCCGTCTCGTTGCCGGTCGACTGGCCGTGCAGCTCACGCACGATATCGTCCAGTGCCTCGCGATCGCGCGGCCGGCCGAGCAGGTCGCGGTGATGCTGCTCGATGAATTCCGCGATCGCGCCGTGCGCCTGATACTCGATCCGTTTCGCGCCGGTGGTGACATTGCCCAGCCGGTACGGCGCGCGATCGTCGTCATCGAGCAGCGCGGCCACCGCCTTGTACGGGTTCTTGCTCCTGAACCGGGCGACATCCCTCACCGCGTCGCGCTGCCGGTTGATCTGCAGCAGCGTCTGCCGCTTCTTCAGCCGCTGCTCGGCCGCGAGCTGGCGCAGCGTCGCCTCGCTCGCCTCGGCCGCCGCCGCCTCCGCGCCCATCGACTGGCGGTAGAAGCCCTCCAGTTCGTCGAACAGCGCCTTCATCTTCGCGCCGCGCCCCGCGTCGATCTCGCCGCGCTTCACCATGCCGGGAATGCAATTGCCGAGCGACATGGTTCATTCCCCTCCCGGTGCGTTCGGCGCCATGCACGCGCGCGCCGCCGCGATCGCCGCTTCATCCTGGTCGAGGTCGTGCAGCGCATCGGCCGCGCTGACCACATCGCCTTCCTCGTTTAGCCGCACGGTCAGGCCGGCCGCTTCATCCTCCGCCAGCCACATGCGCAGATCGTGCTCCAGGCTGTCGATCTGATGCGTCGCGCCGTCGCCGGCGGGATCGTCGAACGCCCCCAGCATCTCGGCGCGCGTGGCGGGCGCGATCGCGTCGGGCGGATCGATCCGGTCGACCGTGAGCGGTCCGCCTTCCTCTCGCGCCATCCGCTCCGCCTGCGCGCGGCTGGGCGACCACCACAAGGGTTCGCCGCCATCGCCGCGACTTACGGCATAGAGCGGCTCGAGCGCACGGCCCTCCGCCGCGCTCGACGCCCAATAGCGCTCCATATCCGGCGTCGCATTGCCGATCGGCGCGGTTTCGCCTATATTGCCGCCTTCCCCCGGGCGGGTAGAGCCGTTCCCGCCATCTTCGGCCAAACGCGCAGATAAGGGCCGGTCGGGGGTTCCCTTTTCATAAGCCGTCACCAGCCAGTGCTGCGTCTTGCCGTGCCATGTCAGCGCGATCGCAGCCTCATGCGTCGGGCTCTGCAGCTCCAGCCGCTCGCGGCGAGCGTCGTCGCGCATCACCGCCATATCGGCGATCAGCTGGGGCAGGCGCTCCAGCTCCGCTTCCATCTCGGGATGCTTGGCGAGGATGTGGGCGAGGCCGTAGCCGCCCTTGAAGTCGCGCGCCGGATCGCCCGCCGCGCCCCATTTCACGTCGATCGGCGCGTCCAGCGCCGGATGCGCGAGCACGCCGGATGCTTCGGAGATCCTGCCCGCGCGGAGATCGGCGAGCGCGTCCGACCAGCGAGACGGCGCGACGTCGGGCACCGGCGTCCAGTCCGGCTCCGCCGCCTGATCGCCCGCCATCCGCGTGCGCGGATCGTCGAGGTCGAACGGGATATCGTCGTCGCCGATATCGTCGGCACGCCGGGGGAAACCATCCTCGCGCTGAAAATCCTCCCAGTCGCGGTTGGCGGCGTCCACCTCGCGCTGCGCCTCGCGCCACGCGACATCGCCGCCTTCATCATCGGGGAAGATGTCCCGGCGCAGCACGGGCGCGCCGTCACGCGCGCCGCCGACGCGACCGTGCGCCCACTCGATCACATCTTCCGCCGTCCGCCCGCGCAGGAACGGGTTGGCGTCGATCGCCGCCTTCGATAGCAGCTCATCGATCGGCGTGTCGGCCGCCGCGCGCAGGATCTTCGATGCGCCGCCGGTGCCGGCGAAGTGCATCAGGTACAGGTTGCCCGGTGTCTCCGGCGCGCCGATGCGGGAAAGGGCGGAGCGATATTCCACGCCCAGCCGGTCCATCACCTTTTCCTGCCACACCGGATGCGTGCGCATCCCGAGCAGGCCGGCGTCGCCCATGCCTTTCGCCTCGGGCAGATCGCGCGCTACACGCAGCCAGGTGGCGTCGACCACCTGATAACGCCCGGTCGCCGAGGAGCTGCTGCTGCGCGCGGCATCGTCGCCGCCGCTTTCCGCGCGGCGCACCTTCAGCTTGAACTGCTCCCACGGATCGGCCGCCCACTGCGCCGCGCCCTCCGCCGAACTGCTCGGGCGCTGGCGGGGCGCCGGGTTCAGCGGCACGATCCGGTCAATCGCCGACGGCTGTTCGGCCGATGCTGCCTGCACCAGTGCATCGACCTGCGCGGCATATTGCTCGGTATCGCGGCCGGGGCGGAACGGCGAGGAAGCGACGATCTGATCTTCGCGCTCGAGCGAGCGGGTCGCCGCCTGCTCGGCATCGGTCATCCGGTCCCAGCCGATCGCCTCGCGCATCTGGCGCGCGAGGTCGCCGGCGGTGCTGGAAACGCGCGGCGCGACCTGCTCGCCGGCTTTCAGCGCGCCACCGAACAGCGCGCCGGTCCCGGCAGCCAGCGCCAGTTCGCTCGCCACGCTGCCGGGCGTGGTCTCGACGCCACGGCCGGCGCGCTCGATCGCGCGAGATGGCGCCTGCGCGGCCTCGATCGCGAGGTTGATCCCGGCATCACGCAGAGCGGCCTGCGCGATCGAACGCGCGCCGCCGGCACCGACCAGCATGCCGGCCTGGTTGATCGGATCGGAGAAGCCGCCGTAGAACTGACCCGCCAGCCAGGGTGCCCAGCCACTTTGCTTCAGGATGCGCTGGCGATCGGCGTCAGCGGCATCGACCGGCGCGGTCCGCGCGGCGCGGAATGCGGTCGGATCCTTGCCGATATCGGCGAACGCCTTGGGGTCGCGCTTGCGCGCCTCGCCGACGCCCTGCCAGATCGCATCCTCGTTATAGAATGGCTGGGCGCCCGGCAGCGGCAACCGCCACGAATAACGATCGCTCGCCAGCCCGCGTCGATTGAGTTCGTCGATGATCGTGGCGTAGCCGTCATCGACAGCCTTCTGCCGCCGCGCCTCGGCGATCTCGTCCAGACCGGCCGAAGATTTCGCGGCGGTGCTGAATTGCGACCAGACGGAGGGAGGATCGACCGGGCGGGGGACCCCGGGACCGCGTGGACGCAGCGCGCGATAGGCGTCGGTTGGGGAGTCCAGCGAAAGAAGAGAGGGGCGATCCGTCACGGCGTGAGCCGTTTGAGATCGATCACATAGTCCTCGCCGCTGCGATCCTGCACCAATTGTCCGTTGGAACCGCGAAAGCCGTAGCGCCCGTTACCGGTCGCGGTCGGCAACAGGCCGAGCAATTCGGTTCTGGTCAATGGTGTCTTGTCGCTCCACACCGGAACGCGACCGCCGGAAGCGCGGGCATAGTCATCGGCTGATGCACGGCTGAAGCTGCGCAACAGATCGTCCGGCCTGACGCCTTGCGGCACCAGCACCATGCCCTTGGGATGACGCGCGATCCCGCCAGTCGCACCGTTCGGCCCCGGCATTCGGCCAAGGACAGTCTCGACTGCCTCCGCAAAACGGCCGGAGTCGTAATGGTCAAGGCCGCTATCTGCGGCGCGTTGGCCGTAGAACGCCCGCGCGGCCTCGAACACGTCATTGGAATAAGTGCCGTCGATGATGCTCAAAGTGCGCGACCGGCCGAACCACAGGTTGAAATCGCCGCGCGCATCACGCTGGCCGGGCTTCGGCTTCAGCACCTGCGGCGCCGTCTTCAACGTCTCACCACCCCGCAGCACTTCCCGGGCAACGGATAACGGAAGCTGCGACGCGATGCGGAACGCGCCGTCGTCGCCGGCGATCTGCCCGGCCGCCGCGCGGATCACCTGCGGATCGCCGAACCCCTGGATCATCTGTAGCGCTTGCAGCTTCTGCTGCGCGCCGCCGGCAACGAGATCGCGGAAGGTGGGCAGTTCTGTCGGCAGCAACGGCTCGGCTGCCGGGCGACCATAGCGCGCGGCCGCCGCCTTCGCCTGCGCGGCGCGGGCGCGCATCGATGCCGGGTCGGCCGGATCGATTGGCGCGACCGGCTTGCCCGTCGCGAATTGTGTCGCGAGCAGCGCACCGCCCGGCTGCCCGAGCATTCCCGCCATCTGCCCGCGAAGATCGGTCAGCCCGGATAGCGTGGATGCTTCCTGCGGCGAGAGGCCGCCATCGTTGCGCTTGGCGGTCAGCGCCGCAATCTGGCCGTCCAGCTGGGGCAATGTGTCGCCGCGATAGCCGATCGATGCCGCCATCCCGTCGCCCTTTGCGCGAGCGGTGATGGCGGCGGCCTTGTCCCCGATCGCGTCATATCGTGTCGCAAGATTGTCCCAGTCCTGTGGCCTGCCGGCGCCGGTGTCGAGTTCTGCGCGCCGGGCCTGAAGGTCCTTTTTGGTTTGCTGAAGCTGCATTGCTGCCTCGGCTTTCGCCGCTGCATCAAGCCGATGGATCTCGATCTTAGCACCACGCCGGAGACGCTCCATCTGCTCGGCCGACAGAATGCCGTCGAACGCGCCGGTGTCGAGCACCCGCGCGACGCTAGCCGGATCGCGGTCGATCATGCCATTGAAGAAGCCGACCGACACGGCCTCCTCATGCTCGCGGATCAGCTTGTCCTTGATGTCGCCCGGCACGCCCTGCAGCGCCTCGATCGACTGGCGGCCAAGGCTCATCTCCTCGGCGAAGGCTTTCGGGTCGGTCTGGCGATAGGCGCGATTGGCGGCGACGTCGCGCGCCTCGCCCATGTCGGTGACGATCTTGCCGACGCGGCGACCTTCCTGCCATTGATACTCGCTGGAATTGAACCGCGCGCCGAATTCCCCGAGCTGCTCCTGGGCGGAACGAAGCACGCGGCGATCGGTGATGCCGTCGAGGACGCCCTTGCTCTGTTCATCCAGCCACGCGCGCATCTGGGTGGCATGGCCGGCGCCGCCTGGTGCGGCGTTGTTGCGGGCATCGGTCGACGCGGCGTCAGCCGCCTCCCGCAATTTGGCCAGCTTCGCCGCGACCGCCGCCGCCTCGCTGTCCGCCGTCTGCTGTCGCTCGATCGCGCGGTCGGTCATGTCGGCGCGGTGCAGGCTGTCCGCCACGCCCACCATGCCCGCGCCGATGCCGGCGCCGAACGCGGTGGGATCGGCGCGCGCCGGCTGCATCGGCGCGGCCGGGCCGATCTGGCTGTCGTATCCCCGCTCGACCGGCATCAGCCACGCCTCCGCATCGTGCCCGCGTCCGACGCGCGACGGTCGCTGGCCCAGTCGATCGACTTGGACGCGGCGCCCATCATGCCGGTGAGCAGTGCATTATTGCCCTGCGCCAGCGCGATATCGCCCTGTGCGCGGGCGGCGCGGGCGCGGCGCGTCGCCTGCTGGCGCGCCTGCAGCGCGTCGAACGCGGCGTTGATCTGGCTTTCCGCCAGCGCGTCGAGCGCGCTGCCGCTGCCCATCGTGAAGCCGTTCGCGCCCTGCGCCGCCACCTGCTGGCCGATCGCCTGCCGCGCCGCCGCGCGGATCCGCGCTTCCTCCGCGACGCCCGCGCTCTCCTCCTCGATCGCGGCGTTATAGGCCGCGTCACGATTGTATTTTCCGGCCTCATAGCCCGCGATGCCCTGGACGACATTGCCGGCGATCTGCGTCAGGTCAGCCACCGTCAGTCCTCCCTGATCCGCTCGAACAGCACATGCGTCTCCGATCGCGCGCCGAAGCAGCGCAGCACATGCGCGGCCTGCAGCCCCACCAGCCGCGCCCACACGCATTCCGCCGGCACCTCCGCGCGCACGATCGCCTCGATCCGGCGCAATGGGCTTTCCGCGATCCGGCGCCGGGCAAAGCGGGTGACGGCGAGGTGCGCGGCGCCGACACCCTCCGCGAGGATCGCCCAGGCCACCGCCTGCCGTTCAGGGAAGGTCTCGCGCAGCCCGACGCACGCGGCGATCCGATCGTCGTGCCGCACCGTCCACGCCTCGCCCGGGCCGGCCGCCAGTTCCTCCGCTTCCTCGATCGACATGTCGCGCTCGATGCCGAGCTGCACGCGCTGCGACACCTGCCGCTGGATATCGATCGCATCGGCCGCGATCATCGGCATGATCGTGACCGTCACGACGTCACCGCCAGCGTCGGCATAGCGGCGACGACGGTCGCGGGCAGCGGGGCGCTGCTCTCGAACACCGCCTGCCCGTTGCGGTCCCACCCGCCGGAAACGGCGCGCTCGGTATCGCCGGTGAACAGCGGCACGGGCGCGTCCATATATTCGCTGCTCGCGCGATCGACCAGATTGTCGAGCTTGCCGCCCATCGCCCCGATGCGGATGCCGGTGGTGGCGATCAGGCGCAGCACCATCTTCACCAGCCGCTGGCGAACGCCCTGCGTCGATTGCCCGCCGGGAAGCTGCGGGCGCAGCGTGGTGACGCGCGCGGTATAGGGCATCCCCACGGTGAGGCGGTATGCGCGATCCGCCGGCACCGCCGACACCGGCAGGTCGAACGATCCGTCCGCCTCCACGATGATGCCGGGCACGACGCCGCCCGCCGCCAGCACCGCCACCGCCTGCCCGGCGAGATGCGTCGCCCCGGAGAAGTGCGTCTGGCCGGCCGCCGCCATCACGGTCAGCCCGCTGTCAACGAAGAACGCATCCTCGATCGGATCGTCATCGTCGCGCCAGTTCGCCATTCGCTCCACCCAGCGCGAGCCATCCGGACGCTCGACCAGCACCCACAGCGCATCCTGCGTGCCGGACGCGTCGGCGACGCACACCGCCGACAGGATATCGCCGCCGCCGTGGCGGATCCGCGCGAAGCCCTTGATTTCTTGTTCCGGCGCGTGCGGATGGACGACGAGCTGGCCATCGCCGCGCACGCCGATCAGCAGCTCCTCCGGTTCCTTCTGGAACGTCAGTTGCCGAATGCCGCCCTTCGTGATGTGCCGGCACCACACCGTCATGTTCGCGGCCTGATAGCGGTCGCGCGCGAAATCATATTCGGCCTGGCGCAGCTTGCGCCCGGCGCGCTGGACGAACACGCCGGTGGTGCCGATCTGCACCGGGAAGACGCGCTCGCTGCCGTAGAAGCTCTGCGGCACTGCCTCGATATTGTCGCCGGCGATCGCCTGCGCCTGGTTGATCGCGCCGATCGCGATCTCCCGACTGGCGGAGCCGACGATCAGCTTGCGGTCGCCGATCGCCCACAGCACCGGATCCTCCGTCGAAAGCGTGCGGCGAAACGCCATGTCGGCCGCCAGCGTCCCGCTCGAGGTGTACGCCTGGTGATTGAGGTAGTCGCCGGCGACCGATGCCAGCAGCTCGCGATCCTTGAAATGCGCCAGCCGCCCGGCGAAGGCGATGACGACGCTGGGCCAGCCCGCCGCCGCGCTGAACGCGCCATGCGCCCAGCGGAAGGTGGGAACGGTCATCACCCCATCGGGCAAGGTGCGGGTGACGGTCGCGGTCGCGCTCAATCCGTCCGGCGAAACGGCGGTGATCGTCACCATGCCGAAGCGATCGTGGCGATAGGTCCACTGGACGCCGAACGGCCCGTTGTCGTTCACGTCCTTCAGGTCCTGGCCGTCCCATTCGGTGCCGGCGGTGTGGATCGGCTGCACCGTGCCCGTGGTGCCGGCGCTGGCGGCGGTATAGGCTTTGCCGTCCGATCGGCGGATCATCCCCACCGTGATGCCCTTGGTCTGGGTGTCCCAGGCGGGGATGGTCGAGAAATCCGCCGCCTCGATGCGGAACGGCGCGCCGACATGGCCGGGCAGGAAGATCGGCGCGTTGCTGGCGATCGTCACCACGCCGTTCGTCCCGCTCGCGGTCACCGTCTTCGCCTCGTCGGTATTGGCATCGGCGAATGGCCCCTTGGTCAGCGGAGCGACGTCATAGACGAAGGTGGTGGCGGAGGTGCGCGTCAGCCGCGCCGGCGGATGGCCGGGATGGTCGAGGTACAGGCGATCGAACGATTGCTGGACCGAGATGAACGGCGCTTCCGCCGCCGAATAGGGCACCGCCACTTCATAGGGCACGCCCGGCGCCGTCTCGATCCGCTCGTCGTTGGTGTAGAAACGGAGCACGCCGTCGCTCCACTCGATCACATAATCCTGCGTCAGGTTGAAGCGGAACTGGGACAGCCAGCCCGCGCCATCACGCGCCGGCCGGATCGCCTCGAAACCGGGGCGCTTGACGATCGCGCCCTCCACGGTCGGGATGAAGTTCTCCGCCTCGGCGACGCCGACCTGATAGATCGCGGTATCGACACGCCCGCCCATTCGGGGCGAAAGCTCGCCGCCGTTGAAGCTGGTCGCGATCGCGCGCTGCAATGTCACGGCCAGATGAACCCGTTGCTGTCCACCCGCTCCGGCACGCCGCCGCGCGACAATTCCCATGTGCCGGGTTCGAACGGCACCGGCGGGTTCTCGCGCGCATCTACCCGCTTCGCCTCGCGCAGCGCCGCCAGATATTTGCGCTCTGCAATCTGGACGCGGCCGGTGTCGCCGGTGATGCGGTCGGCGATCTGCCAGGCGACGCGCATCGCGAACACCTTGGCGAACATCGCGTCCCATTCGGCCGGCTCGGGCACATCGACCAGGTAACGGATGCGCAGCGGGGCAGGGGCGCTGGAGAGGATGAACGGCCCCTCCAGCTGATAGTCCGCTCGCCGGTAGCCCAGCACCTCCACCAGCCGCAAGCTGGTCGCCGGCAACCGGTACACTGCTGCATAGGGGCTGGCATCCTGCCCGGCGACCTGCGCGAGCACCGCGCGGCGCATCGCGAAATTCCATGTATGGTCGCGGATCGCCGCCTGCCGCTCCACATCCCAGACCGCCTTCACCGATCGCGAAAGATGCGTGTCGTCGTCCGGCGAGCGCAGCTGGTCATCCTCGCCCAGCGAGGAGGCGGCCAGATTGGCGATGGTGACGAAATCCGCCACGCCGCGCGCGTCAGGCCATCGGCCAGGGCAGGTTGAAGATCTTGGCGCGCAGATTGTCGATCATCACCATCGCATCGCCGCGCGTCATCTTCGTGAAGTCGACGTTCAGCTCCATCGCGTCCGAACCGGCGATGGCGGTGCCGGCCGCGACGGTGATGTCCTTCAGGTTCGGCTTGCCGCGCGTGACGGTGAGTTTCACTTGAGCCATCGGCCATGTCCCTCGGGGCTGGAAAGGGGATGCCGGGCGGCGATTACGGCGCCGCCCGGCCTCGGTCGGCCCCAGCGCCCCCGCTGGTTCCGGCCCGAGATGTCGAGGCGAACGTCAGTTCGCGATCGTATATTCCATGAAGAACGCCGCCACCGTGGCCGCCGCGATCGACGCGACGCCCACCGTCAGCCAGATATCTTCATCGACCGAGGCCGGCGCGAGCACCGCCGATGCCGCCTTCGGCCCGAGCGAGGTCGGCGTGTCGACGGCGGTGAGCGTCTTGGCGTTGACGTACTTCGTCGGGGCGGCCGTGGTGCCCACCGAAAGGGTGGCGGTGCCCATCGTCGTATCGGTGTTGCCGATGATCGACTGCAGCAGCGCGCCCTGCGGCAGCTTGCCCAGGTACAGCCGGTCGCCGATATTGAGGATCGTCGTCGGCTTTGTCGCGCGCGTGCGGCGCTTCTTTGCGCCGACGATGCGGCCGTCGAGCTTCTTGGGGGGCTTCTGCGTGCCGTCCGGGCCGCCGACGAATTCCAGCGCATAAAGGTCCGCCATGATTAAGCCTCGCTGTTTTCGATGATGCCGACCTTGCCGGCCTGGGTGCGCGTCGCCGCGACAGTGGTGCCGGCGAACACGTTGGTGGTGTCCACCTTGCCCGGCTGATCCTTGATTGCCGTGCGCAGCTTCCGCCACACGCCCTTGCGGACGCCGGAGCGGACCCAGAACGGGTTGCGGGTGTAGCCCGATCCACTGACGGTCAGGCCATTCTGGTATGCCAGCAGGTCGGGATTGCGCAGCTCGATCCGCACGATGTTGAAGCCGAGGATGCCGACGAGGTTGCCCTCGCCGTCGACGCGCACGCCGAACGCCTTGGCGTAATCGGCGTGGGTCGCCTGCACCTCGCTCAGCAGGTCGTCGGCCTGCACTTCGCTCAGTGCCATGTAACGCTTGTCGGACGGATCGTTGAACGCCTGACCCAGCATCACCTTGGCTGCACGAACCTTGGCGACGTTCATCCGCTGCGCGCCCGCCGCGCCGCCAGTGGTGACGGGAACCACGTTGCCGTTGGGGAAGGGCACGCTCGTCGCGCCTTCCTTGCCCATCAGCATCGGACCGTACATGCCTTCGAGGATGCGGCTATCCCATGCGCGATGCATCGTCGCCATCGCGGCCATGGTATAACCGCCCTCGAGCGAGATCTTGGTGGCGAGCTGGTCGCTGCCGTCGAGGAACTCGTTGAAGTAGAGCTCGTTGGGCTTGACGATCCAGACGCGATCGTGGCCCGGCGAGGTCTGTTTCAGGTCGCCGTAACGCTCGTCGGCTTCCTGCGGGCGCGCCGAGCCGATCAGGTCCTTGACGGTTTCCTTCTCGGCGCCGTTGCAATCCTGCTCTTCGCAAGTGTCCCACAGCACGGAGGTTTTCTGCTGCAGCTGCAGCTCGAGGTTGTTCTTGAATTCATAATTCGCGGTCGTGTTGACGTCGGCCATGACTGCCTCACGAAAAAGGTTGGAACCGATTTCGATTGGCTAGGGGACCGCGATGGTCCGGCCGCTCTATCGTTTAACGCCCGCGATCGGCGCTGCATTCCAGCAGGGGGGCCCGGGCGAACGAGGCTAGGCGGGCACTGAACGCCGGGGGATGGAAAGGTGCCCCCGGCGTCGTGATGGTGAAATGAACATATGGAGACTCTGGCGTCAAGACGCCGCGATCAACTTTCCTTCGCCGCCTGATATTCCGCCGCCTGCTTGTTGAGCCGTTCCCACCGCGCGCGTTCGGGCGAGCCGGCGATCTTCACCTTGCCGATGAACTCCGCGTCCATCTTCAGCTTGTCGATCTCGGCCTGCGCCTCCGCGCCGGTGATGCCGAACCGGTTGCTGCCGCCGGTCAGCATCACGTCCTCGGCCATGCCGGCGCCGAGCTTGGCGAGCAGGCCAAGCGCGCGATCGGCGCCCATTCCGTTGCGCATCCCGGTCATATCGGCCTTGGTCAGCCCGAGCGAGCGCGCGGCGGTGTTGACGTGCGCGAGCTGCTCATCGGCCTTGCCGCCCTGCGCCTTCATCCAGTCGGCCGCGAGGCCATCCTGCCGCGCGGTCTCGGCCGCCGCCTCATCCATCTGCAGCTTGATGAACTCGCCCACCAGCCCCTCGAACGCACCCTTCGGCGTGCCGTGCTTCACGGCCGCATCGCGGAGGGCATTGATGAGCGGCTCATTGAGCTGGACACCCTCTGGCGCCGCGATCTCATAGCCGTCCGGCTTTTCCGGCACGCCGATCGCGGCGCGATACGCGGCGATCTCCTCCGGCTTGGCGTCCTCGCCGGGCAGCTTGACCCGCCCGCTTTCGCGCAGCGCGCGCTGGTTGTCGCGCGCGACCTTCACCAGCCCGTCGAGATCCTTCACCCCCAGCGAGGCCAGCCAGTCGCGGTTCGAGGCGGTGTCGCCATCCCCGGCCTTGTCGGAGACCTGCCCGAACCAATCGGGCATTTGCTCCACGCCTGAACCGCCGCCGCCCGCGCCGCCATCGCCCCCGTCACCGCCGGCCGCACCGCCGCCCTGGCCACCATCGCCGCCACCGGTCGGCGCGCCGCCGGCGCCGCCCATCAGCTCGGCCGCGCCGCCGAGATCCTCACCAGCGCCAGCCCCGTCACCCTCAAACGCCATCGTCGATCTCCATCAATTTCTGGACGGCCGTTTCGTCCAGCTCCAAATAATTCGCGATCCGAAGCCACACGTCGCGCCGCCCCTGCCGGCGCGCCATGATGATCGGATCGCGGTCGAAGGCGGAGGTACGCGCGAAGGTGAAGTCGCGCAGGTCCGCCAGCACATGGTTCGCCGCGACGCGCAGCGTCTGTCCGTCGGCGGTGAAGGTGGCGCGGTACATCCACCGCCGCCAGCTTCCCCGCCAGTGGGTCGCCCGCATCACCAACAAGACAAGAGCCGCGCCAATCGCGCGCCCGGTTCCGGCGATCGTCGTTGGCCGGAGCAACGACTTGAACGCCCGCGAGATATTCAGCGCACGCCAGCGCCGATAATTGGCCTCACCCGGCGTCATGCGATCATCTCCCGCAGGTCCGCCGCCAGATTCGCCAGCTCGGCCGCGCGGCGATCGACCGCCTCGGCCGCCAGCATCAGGTCGCCGGCGGTCAGTCCGCGATCGACCGACAGCTTGTGATTGACCGCGCGCCGCGAGATGCCGAGCGCCTCCGCGAGCGGCGCGGCGCCGCCGAGCGCCACGCGCGCGCGATCGAACAGCACTACCCGCCGCACCTTCGCCGCAAGGCTGTTCTCATTTATCGGAACAGTCATCACGCCGCCTGCGCGATCTGGTTGGCGCGTGCGGTGTCGAGATACGCGCCGGCGATATCGGAAATCTGCTGGCTGCCCGCCTGGGCGGCCTGCGCATCCTCGCGCGCCTTGCGCTTCGCGGCGACTTCCTGCGGCGTCGCGATCCAGCTCTGCTGCACGCCGAGCACATCGGCGAGGCCGGTCGCGGCTTCATCGGTGTTGATATGATCGAACACCGCGCCGCCGTCGGTCTGGGCGAGCGGCGTCATCATCTCCACCCAGCGCGTGAAGCCGGTCGCCTGCTCGGCGCGCGCCATGCGGGTCAGCGGGTTTTCATATTCGACCAGCGGATGCGCGCCGGCCTCGATCACCACGTCCGGGAACGGCTCGACCTGCCCGGCGCGCATCGCGAGATCGAGATCGCGCTGCGTCACCGGGTTCTGCTTTTCGGTCTCATACTGGCCGGCATAGGGCGCGACGAGCACGCCCTGCTTGCTCACCATCTCCAGCACCTGCGTCGCGGTCATCCGGTCGGATGGGTCGGTCAGGATCTTGAAGAAATCCTCCAGGAACGCGGTCTGGATATCGGCACGCTCCTCGTTCACCATGTCGATCCCGATCGGCAGGTTCGATCCGGTCGGCAGCGGCTTGACGAGCAGCCGGCCGCCATCGTCGACCAGCCCCGGATTGAGGCCGCCGGGCCGCGTCACCAGCGAGGTGATGCCGTCGTCATCGTAGAAGGCGAGCGCGGGATCGACCATCTTGTGCGCGGAGCGCAGGATCGTTTGCTTCATCACGTTCACCGAACGGATCGAGGGCAGCACCTCCATCGCCGGCGACGTGCCGTAAAGCTCGCCCGCCTCGCTCATATGGCGGCTGACGCAGATCGGCATCAAATGATAGCCGGCGCGCCGCAGGATCGCCTTTTCGTCGATCGCGATATGCGTGCTGGCGATCGGCTTGCCCTGCCAGTCGTAGCGGTCGGCGCGGACGTCGGCATTGGGGCAGACGATCTGCAGGACCTCGAATTCGCGCTCCCATTTGCGGTTGTCGACCGCATCGCGCATCTTCGGCGTCAGCGCGTCATAGCCATATTCCTGCAGCAGCTGGCGTGTGCCGAAGGTGCGACGGCGATGCACGGTGTCGACCCGGCCGGCGTAATCCTCGTCGATATAGCATTCCGCCAGCGGGATCGCCTGATAGAACACGCCGACGCCCTTGCGCTCGGCGACCGCGAACGGAGCGGTGCCATAGCGGCCGAGCTGGCGGAAATCCTTGGTGGACTGGACGGCGAAGGCGGCGTGCGCGGCATAGCGGATCGCGTGCAGCCGGTCGGCCGTCCGCTCGCACCAGCGCCGCACCTCGGGCAATTTGTCGAGATCGCCATTCTGGAAGCGCAGCCGGATATACTGGACGTTGCGCGGCACCGTGATCGCCGACATCGCCGCGGCGAACCGCCCGAGCGATTTCACCGCCGTCGTGTCGAAATTGCGCGCGCCCTTCACCGTGCCGGCGCGACTCAACCGCCCCGCTTCGCCGCCCGGCGCGCCGATCGTGCCGGCGTTGATCGGGCTCACCCGTTCGTCGATCTCGCGCCACAGGCTTTCCCACGGCGCGCGCATCGACACGAGGCGGTCATGGTTGCGCAGGTGCTCGCGCACCAGGTCGTCGTCCTGCAGTTTCTCGTCGGCCATTACCGCCCCCGTGGAATTGGGGGCGCCACCCAAGGGCGGCGCCCCGGATGGATCAGAACAGGATATCGTCCGCGATCGTCACGCGCTGCCCCGGCGCGATCGGCAGCGGCATCGACCGCTCGCACCACGCCACCTGCTTGCCGTCGAGCAGCAGGGCATAGCCGGCGATCCTGGTGCTGGCGCCGCCCTGCGGCCCCTCGAGGTGGACCGGCTCGGTCAGCATCACGCCGAACGCATGACGCTTCCACGCCTCGCCGGTGACGGTGATCGGCGCGATGCCGGGCACCTCGCGCGCGCCGTCGCTGAATGCCACCTCGATATCATCGGCATCGTCGATCTCATCGAGCAGCACCTCGGGCGACAGCCGATCCGACGACATCCGCCCCAGCTTGCGCGGCTTCGCCGGCGCGGTCGCCTTCTTCACCTGCGCCGTCACCTTGCGCGTCGCGGCATCGGCCTTCTCGGCGCGGGCGATCGCCGCGTCGCGCTCGGCCTCCGCCGTCTCGGCACGCTCGAGCAGTGCATCGCGCTCGGCCTGCACGGTCGCTACCGCGTCGCTCGCGCGATCGCGATCCGCTTCCAGCTCGGCGACGCGCTGGGCGAGCACAACCGGCCCATCCTTGTCGAGGCCGGCCTTGAATTCCTCGAGCAGTTCCTGCTCGCGCGACATTTCGTTGGTGTCGGACATGATCGTTCCTTCAGTTTCCGAGGGTGAGTTTCCCGCCGGTCAACGGGGCCTCGGCGCCCCCGGTGCCGTTGACGATGTCGGCCGCCGCGCCCTGCCGCCGGCGCAATTCGTCGTCCGCCGCCACCTGGGCGGCAGCATCGTCGCGGGTGACAGCGCGCAATGGGGCAGGGGGCTTGCCTGGGCTGGAGATGATCCCCGTCGCCTTGAGCACTCCGCCGAGCAATTTGCCGATCGGTTTCAGAAGAGCCATGTCATCTCACTCCTGCGTGGACGTCGAAATCGCTGTCGTTGGTGATCGCGCGCCGCCGGCGCTCGCGGCCGCGCAGGTCGCCGATCACATGCTCGCCCTCGAGCGCGGCATATTGCTCGGCATCGCAGACGTGGGTGTAGATCGTCTCGGCGATCTCGAGATGCGCGCGCAGCTCGCCCGTCTTCAGTTCGGCCTTGGCGTAGCGATAGCCGCCCGAGTGCCCCTTGATGAGGTGACGGCACGCGGGATCGACCGCATAGCCGTCGCGCGTGTCCATCGCCGTCCAGATAGCCTGGTTGCGCAGGCCGGCGCTGTTCGACTTCGCCTTGTGGACCTTGAGGCCGAGTTCCTTCTGGAACGCGAGCAGCCAGTCATGTTCGTTATCCGTCCGGTCCTTGGCGGCGAACGCGGCCGGGTCGGCGACGACGCGGATCTGTTCCGGCGTGATGTCGGGGAATTTCTCGGTCAGCATCCGCTTGACGCGGCGCGCGAACGCGCTCGGCCCCACCTTCAGCAGCTGCACCTGCCCCTTCGCGTCGCGCGTGGTATTGACCACCTCCGCCAGCGTGCGCACCGAATTGTCCCAGTCGCGCTGCAGTGCCACCGCTGCCGCGAACAGCCCCTGGTCGACACCGATGATGAGCTTGCGGCGCGGATCCCACGTCACCGGCCGAACATGCGTGGTATAGGCGAAGCCGGCATTGACCGCCTGGCCGTGCTGGATCGGCACCGGTTTGTTGTCGACCATGCGATCGACATATCCGGGGGTCGACCGGTTCGCCGCCACCTGCAGCACGTAATAGCCGCGTCCGCCGGGCAGGTTGTGGAGGTTCTCCGCGTCGGGCTCGCGGCCGCCTGGCTGGACGAACTTCTCGATCAGCTTGCGGTCACCGAGCGTGGCGGCGAGGATCTCGGCTTCCTCCTCCGTCAGCCCAAGCACCTCGGACGCTTCGTCGAACAGCAGGTGATAGATGTGGTTGTCGATGTCCGGCATGTTGAGCGACAGGATGATCTGTGGATCGACCACCAGCGACGGATCGAGGTCGCTGAAGCGTCCGACGCGGCCGGTGAGGAACGGCACGAGGTTGGCGGGCTGGAGGTCCGCTTCGTCGATGATGACGGCGTTCACCTCCCAGCCGCGGCACGCCTCCTCCACAGAAAGGTCGCCGATCGCGCGGAACTCGAATTCACAGTCGAGGATCTCGAGCACGCGGCCGTCGCGGCGGTTGCCCTCGCGCCGCAGGATCTTGGTGAACCGGTGGGTGTACGGCGCCTTCCAGGAGAAGGTTCCTTCCTCCTCCGGCACGATGCGGAACCACGATTTAAGCGTGGTGGACTGCAGGCTCGGATAGCTTTCGCGGATCACGCCGATCCGCGCCTTACGCACCAGCACGCCGTCCGGCCGCGCGACCGGCTTCTGCAGCGCCGCGATGCGCAGCCCCTTCTGCAGCGCGGCCATCGTCTTGCCCGATCCGACCGGCCCGACGATTCCGCAGATGAACGCGCGGCTGCGCACGAATATATCGGCGATCGGGCCGGGCGAGACGAGGCGGCGAGGCGCGGCGACCATGCCCATCAGGCATCGCCCTCCGCGTCGTCCTCATCGGCCGGCCCGAACTCGGCATCAACGATATCGCCGATCTCTTCGGCGCTATGAGTGACGCCCTCGATGATGAGATCGGATACGCCGCTGAAGGTCAGGTCGATCGGGATCGGCTTCTTGCCGACAAGGTACGGCATCAGGATATCGGCGCAGCGCGCGCGCAGGCCCTGCGCCGCCTCATAGGTCATATGCTCGATGACGACATTCGGGGTGCCATCTTTCTGGAAGCTGTGGACCTTGCGCCGCTTCGACGCCTCCATCAGCACCTCGGGGGCGGTGGACTGGATCTGCATCAGCGTTATCGCGGGATGCTGGCCGTGCGACAGCAGCCACCGCTCCAGATCGGTCGAGTGGCGGTTGCGCGACCCGCGCGGCCGGCCGCGACGCTTCTCGCGAGCGTGTTGGGTTACTTGCTGGTGCGAGGCGTCGGGGCCGAGCGTCTCGCGCGACGCCCAGATATCCTCCGGCGAGATCGGCTCGAGCAGGTCGAGCTGCTCCTCCACCGGCTGTTCCGCCTCGAGCATCGCCCGCGCGCTGTCCATGATCTCGCGGCCGATCGCCGCGTCGCCGGTGAGGTCAGTTGACACCCTGTCCCTCCCCACATAGCGTCGGCGTTCGGCTTCGCCCCCGGCCAAGGGAAATCCCATTATCCCCGACCCGCCTCTGCAGCCCGCTCCATGCCGCGCGATCGCGCCCGGGCAGCGATGGACAGGGGAAACCTGAAACCCCCGACCCCGTTTCCGGCATCGCCATTTTGCGGTCGTCCCGATCCATGACACGCCTTGCTGCATCGCAGCGAATTTGAAGGTAGCGCGAAACGCCGAAAATCGGCTGCGCCAGCGGGCGGAGGAAAATCGCGGCCCGGCTGGGGGGGGTGCCCCCCTCCGCCGCTGAACGACCCCCGGCACCCTCCGCGCGGCCCGGCGACGCCAGCCCCGCAGGCTGACAGCGCGTCGCCGCAAGGCGCTGATCCGCAAGGGAAATCCCGCCGCATTCCAACGCGCCCGTTCCAACACGCGCCGCCGCGCCCTCGAAAAACGGCGGAAATCCGTCATTCCCGCCCGCGCGCTCGCCCAGCTGCCCGGCCGCCTCGATCGGCGCGATCGCGCCGCGCGCCGGCCGCGCCCGGCCCCGAAACTTTCGCCGCGCCGCCCCTCCATCCAGCCCCTGATCCGGCCTGGACGAAGCCGCGAAGGCGATGAGGCAATATCCACCCCATTGTTTATTCGCGCCGGGAACCGCCAAGAGATTGAGAACGCTAGGTCTTTCCGGAGAACGAAGGTCCATCGGCGCGGATGGCTGGATCGCCAGAACCGCTAGAGAACCGCTAACCTCATGAGATACATAGGTTTCTCTATCGGGTTCTGAAGTTCTATGGTTCTGATAGTCTCCATGACGCACACGCCCCTGCATGTCCGCGCACACGTCACGCGTAGGGCCGTGGAACAGAACCACAGAACCGATACATTTCAAGCGGTTGCCGGTTCTACCCCCCGGCCCGATCAGAACCGCAGAACCGGGCGGCGCATCGGCCCGCCGGCTCGCCCTCAATATTCCCCGCTGCCAACGGGCCGGGGGGCGGGGCGCAAAAAAAGAATAGGCGAAGTGTTCGCGAGGCAACGCCAAGTAATCGCGCCGCGCGCGCAAGATGATGATGAGCGCGGCCGCACCGCTCCGCTGCGCTCCGCTGGCCGCGCGCGTCATTGGCCGAGCTCCTTGCCGCTCGGGCACGCGACCCACCCCTCCACGTCCTCCGGCTCGAGCATCAGCTCGATCGGCACGAGCACGGCGGTCAGCGAAGAGCGCCCGAACTTGGCCTTGACCGTCCTGATCGCCGCCGGCGCGCGGGCCAGGGTCTGCGACCAGGCGCCGGCCTGCCACTTCGTCCCGCCGAACAGTTCGGACAGCGAACGATGCGCCTGCGCGATCGCGAGATAGCAGGCGCTGCCCGCGACATGATCGACCGCGCCGTAGCGCGCCCGGCCGGAGCCGTCGTCCGCCAGCCGCCGAGCATTGACCACCTTGAGCCCCAGCTCGCCGAGCTTGTCGCGCGCGATCTGCCGGTCGCGCGGATGCTCCAGCTCGCCACGGCCGGGGTCGGGGAAGCCGACCGCCCGCCCGATCCACGTCGCGATCGTCTCGCGCGCGTCGCCGCCGCGCGATTGCACGGTGGAGGTGAGCAGATGCGTCAGGCAGCTGTCGTGATCGGCCGAGGCGCTGGATATCTCCGTGAGGCCAACCGGCGCGCACTGGACGGCCCAGTCGTCGATCGTGTCGACATCGAGATGGTCGTAGAGCGCGAGATCCGCCGCCGCCAGCAACGTGCCGAACGTGTCCGCAGAGCGCGAACTGTGGCCCGTCCTCATCAGCGCGTCGTGATAGGCGAGATAGGTCTCGTGCCACCGCGCCCAGCCGTCGATCATCCGTCGCGCCAGCACCGCGCCCGTCGCCGGCAGCTGCGCCGCCTCGAGATCGAGCTTGCGCGCGTCGGCGGGCAGGGGATCGAGATCGAGGATCGCGAACCGGCTGCGATCCTGGGGCTCCATCGCCGGCGTCAGGATCGCGGAGAACTGGAAGCACGAATTGAGCACGAACTCGGCCGCCTTGTGGTCGGACGATCCGCGATGCACCTCGCCGCCCGAGCTGGCGACGCGCGCCAGCTCCAGCACCGCCGCCAGCTTGTGCGCGTTGAACGCGTTCGGCTCGAATTCGTCGAAGATCACGGGGATGGTCTGCTCGCGCAGGATCTGCCGCACCGCCGCCTCGGTCGCATTGCCGGTGCGGATCGCGCCATGCCCCAGCAACCGGTCGCACAAGCCGTCCTTTCCATTGAAGCTGGACTTGCCGGTGCCAGCGCCGCCGGTGACATAGATGTGCGATCGCCAGCCGAGCGCCCCGGACAGCGTGGTCTGCGCCAGCCAGCCCAGCGCCAGCGTCGCGTCGAGATTGCCGCGCCGCCAGTTCCAGGTCGAGATCAGCGCGTGCAGCTGCTCGATCAGCTCGACGCCGCCGCCTTCATGATGCGGGCGCGGGGCCGGGGCCGCCGCCGGATAGACATAGCCATCGTGCAGCCCGGTCTCGCGCCAGTCGACCGCCTGCGCCTGCCCCATAAGCGACGGGCGGGCGAACATCACGCGGTCGCCGTAATGCACGACGAGGCTGCGACCCTGCCCGCGATGCGCGCCGCGTCCGCGCACGCGGCCCTTGGCGTCGAAAATGCCTTCGCCGCCGCACGCCGCGATCAGCGCCTCGCTGGCATCGTCCTGCTTGAAGCCGACGATCTCGCTCTCTTTGACGACCGTGCCGGACCGATCCTTCTTCGGCTCCGACCAGCGCGGCCAGTATTTCGAAAGCAAATGCGTGCGCGGCGCAAACAACGCGTGGAGGTTGTTCTTGCCATGATCGCGCGGCCCCAATGGAACCAGTTGCCCGAGCACGTTGAGATACCAGCACGTCTGCCCGTCGATGCCCAGCCCGAGCGGCTTGACCGGGCAATCGCGCGGCACGCGCGGCCGGTCGATATCGTCGTCGTCGTCGCGTCCGCCGAACGGCGCCTGGTCACCGGCCTGCGCCAGCTGCGGCGCGTCGACCGGATGCTCCAGCGCATCCGCGATCGAGACCACGTTGTCGGGCTTGCGTCTGGTCATTGGCCGGTGCGCCGGTGTCGGCCGCTGCGATGGCAAATATCCTTCGCCTCAAGCCGATAGGTGCGCGGCGTTCCCTGCGTGGCACGATCCCAGTTGAGCCAACGGTCAATCTGATGCTTCAGCCGCAAAACCTCCCGGCGCGAGAGGATCGCGACGGGTACGCTCGCATTGAAGATCAAAATGCTGAGCTGGTCGGTCGATGCGACGGGATCCAGCGCCACAAACACACGATCACGCTCGATCGACGCCGACGGCACGAGGCCGCCGGCGTCTTCGCTATGCGGGGTGCCGGCTATGCCGCTCGAGGGATCGCCCGATAACGATCCGGTGGGGGCCTCGCGAGCCGTACCACACACCCCTCCGGGGTATTCCTGAATGTCCCGCGTCACGCCGCCTCTCCCGCCAGCAACCACGCATTCACGTCCTTGAACCCCACCGGCGGCAGCACCAGTTGCACGCGGTGCCCGCGCGCCTGCTGCTTCGCGATCGCGCGCTCCAGCAGCTCCATCTCGCGCGCGCCGTCGTCGCGATCGGCGACCAGCACGATCGTCTCGATCGCCCCGGGAAACTCGATCGACCCGAGATTGCCCAGCGAATAGGCGGCGATGACGCGCGCGTCGGGCTTGCACATCGCCACCGTCAGCGCGTCCTCGATCCCCTCGGTGACGTAGAGCGTCTCCGGCCGGCGCATCCGCCCCATCGTCTGGCGCGAGGCGCCCTTGCGCAGCGGCACGAACGCCCCGCGCGACTTGCCCAGCACCTTCTTCGCCGATCCCCTCGGCACGCCGAGATCCGCGCCATCGGCCTTCACCCACAAGCGGGTCCGGGCGTCGCGCCCCAGCCAGGTGCGATGCGTCGCGACATGCTCCCCGCTCGGCAGGATCATCTGCGACACCATGCAGGGCAGTTTCACCCCGGCGTCGCGGTTCCACACCTCGGCGTGATAGCGCAGCGCCCCCGGCCAATGCCCCAGCCGCGCGCCGGAGATCCCGCGCGCCTCCAGATAGCGCGCCGCCGGCGTCCCCTCGATCGTGTCCGGCGCATTGAGCCACAGCGCCCGCGCGCCACGCTTCTTCGCCTCGGCCTCGCGCGCCGCCGCCTGCTCCAGCGCCTCGTCCTGCCGCGCCGCCTGCGCGCGCACGCGCTTCAGGCGTTCGGGGTCGAGATCGTCGAGCCCGAGCCGGCTCTTGAGCCACTGCACCGCCTGTCCGCGATCGCCGCCGAACATCGCCTGCTCGACCAGCACGGTCATGTCGCCCTGGTCGCCGTTCGACCAGTCACGCCACATGCCGCGATTGGCGCCGGCGAGGTTGAGCACCAGCGAGGATCCGCGCTCGCCGCCGATCGACCCGGCCTTCAGGTAATGGCCGTCCTTGATCGCGCCCGGCAGGCATTCGCGCCCGATGCTCTCGGCCTGCTGGCGCGCCTGCAGCTCGATCTCGCGCACGCTGATCGCGGAGCGTTGATAGGTCATGCCGCCGTGCCCGCCCGCGCCGCCGGCTTCGCATCCCAGGCGGCGGAGGTCGCGCGCGCCCAGTCCATCGGCATCACCGCGCCGGCCGTCACGTCGGCGATCGCCGCCGCCAGCTCGCCGCTCGGCTCCATCTCGCCGGAAAGCAGCCGGTCGATCGTCGCCGGCGACACGCCGGCGGAAAGCGTCACGCCCGCCCAGCGCGCGTCATCCGCGCACAGCCACCACGCCAGCCGGTGCGCGCCCTCGCTCGACGGCCGCCGCCACATGCGGTTGCGGGCAGGCGCTACGCCGGGCACAGGACTCGACTCCGCCCGGCTTTTGATAAAGGATCGGCGCGCCGGCCGGGGAGAAGACGTTTGGCACCGTCCTCTCTCCCCCCAGGCCGGAGCACATCGGGGCCCTTACCTGCTCGCGCAGGCGGCCAAGCCAAACCGATGCCAGTCGAACCGGGGCGCCCCGGAACGGCTGGGCCGATAGACCCGTGAGCGCCGGCCAAAGCGCAACGCGGGGCGCCACACCGAGCAGCCAACCGCCCGATGGAGACAGGAATGGATGAGGGGTCAGCCGTAACCCGCGACGAAATCAACCGCTTGTGGGCGGACATCAATATGCTGCGCACGCTGATTACGTGGGACATCGCCCAACGCTGGCCGCATGAGAAGATCGATGCGTGGTACCAGCTCATCGCCGACCGCCTCGACGACGGCGCAGCGCATGACGAACGTGCGAAAGCCAATTACCAACGCGCGTTAGGAGCGCTTGCCGCTGACCTGCGTCGCTCGGCTCCCAAAAATCCGCCGGCTGCGCCATCAGCATAGCCCGATCGAGCGCGAATTCGTGGCTCGTGGCGGGGAAGCGCTCGACCTGGCGGCGCAGGCGCTGGCCAGCGCGCTCGAGCGCGAGCTTATGCAGCGCGCGGCCGACCGGCGCCGTCACGCCACCACCCGAGCGATCGCCGGGCGGGCGCGTGCAACAACGATCCGCGCCCGCCCGATCGGCACGACGGCGGGAGTTGATACCGCCGCGCCGAACCGAAGATTCAAATAGTTAAGATGTTGCTCATTACGCTGCCGGATTGGACCGCGACACAATGTCGCGCCGGACGGGAGAGTGATCGATGTCGAAGATACTGCCGTTTTCATCACGCGGCCTTGCGGGCCAGCGCGGCCCGCGCCGCCTCGAGCGCGCGGCGCCACAGCGGCATCGGGTAGAAATCGTTCGGCTCGACCGCGCCGTCCGTGATGAGGAAGATGCGCTCAAGCGCGTCCGGACCGGGGCGCCGCCTGCCCGTTTCCCAGTCGTACCAAACCTGCCGAACAGTCCCGACAGCGGCAGCCGCTGCATCAAGGGTCAATCCTTGCCCCAATCTCCATGCTCGGAGAGTATGAATGGAGATCCGCTTCGCCATATCGAAGGGAGTAAGCGATATGCTTACTCTTTGACAAGTCGGGGTAAGCGATTTAATGGCTCGTTTGTGTCAGCGGATATCTTACAGTTTGCGCGGATGGAAGACGCGCCGAACCGTATTCGAGAACTGCGCAGCGCACAGGGCCTGTCGCAGCAGGCGGTGGGCGACATGATCGGCGTCTCTAAAATGACGGTCAGCGATCTTGAGCGTGGCCGCATGGAACTCACCGTTGAGTATATGCGTCGCATCGCGCGCGCGCTTGCGGTTCGGCCATCCGACCTTCTGCATACCGAAGACAATCCCGATCGTCTGTCCGATGAGGAGCGCGAGCTGCTGTATCGCTTTCGCGCCGCAGCTCCTTCGCAACGCGAGTTGATTAAGCGCATTGCCGAACCAGTGGGCGGCGATGCTGATGATCGGCGCGTGGCCTGATGCTGCTTATTGCGATCGCGCTCCAATCGGCGGCGCAACCGCCTCGACAGCGAATGGAAGACGCCACCTATGCCTGGATGGCATGTGGCACACGCTATGCCGATCGCTGGGTCGATCAAAATGAAACCGCGTCTGATTTGGCCGCGCTCGCGACCGCGCGTTGCACAGATGAGCGGCGTCAGGCGCGGGAGGCAATTGAGGAGTACGCCCGAAGTGAGCGAGCGATGTCTGCCGTAGATCGGATGTTTGATGAGACGGAAAGATCGGTAAGACAGGTGATCGCGGTAAACGTACTGGAGGCTCGCACCAAGGATAAGGCTAGGCCAAAACCCGTTGGTAAGCGATAATCTTACAACCCTCGTTGACTTTGTAAGCTAAAAGCTTACGTTGTGCTCCGTCATCAACTGACGGAGACGCATCATGTCCAACGTGGCGATCCTGCCGACGCCCCTTGCGCGGGCCGCGCAGGCGTCGGCTAACCCGCGCAACATCTCGACCTGCGGCATCTACGACGTCGCCGGCCGGCTCGGCCAGGCGCATCGCCAGCCGCACTACATCTGCAAGACGATCGACCGGCTGATCGAGCAGCGCGGCTTTCCGCATCCGTTCCCGCTGCTGCGCGGCGAGGCGATGCTGGAGCGCGTTCTCGCCGACAGCCGCTGGCCCCGCGCCGCCGTGGAGGCATGGTTCAACGACCAGCTCCCGCCCGCCGCCCGCGCGCTCGATTGCGCCGCCGAGCACGTCGAACGCAACAGCCGCCTCGCCGTCAACCTCGGCCGCCTGTTCGAGGAGGAGGTGGCGTGATGCGCCCGAAGCCGGTCAAGCCGGCCGCCGACGCCCGCATGCGCATCAGCGAGGTCGCCAGCCGGGAAATCACGCCAGAGCGCATCTCGCTCAAGGGCGAAACCTACTGGATGGCCGGCGCCAACGGGGCGGCGATCGTCGCGATCACGCCGGAGGGCGGCGAGGATCCGACCGAGGGAAGCCCGGCGATCCTGATCTATCGCGATGGAGAGGACGGGCGGCGCGACGGGCTCGCGCTGGTGCGAACCTTCACCCCCGACGAGGCGGACGAGTTCGCGGACAATCTGAAGATATGGGCGGCACGAATTCGCGACGCCGCCGGCGCAAAGGCTGCCGCCGCTCTCCGCAAGGCCGCCGGCCGGTGACCCGCCACCTGCGCATCGCCACCGCGCGCCGCGTGATCGAGGTGCTGTTCCCGGTCGGCCACGCCGTCCCGGAAACCGAGCTGGGCGAGCACCCCAGCGTCACCGCCGCCCGCGCGGCCGAGCCGTGGATCTCCGGCGCCGCGCTGCTCGCCGGCCTCGGCATCATCGTCATGATGCTGGTCCGCATCCTCATCGCCTGGGCGCAGGGGCGGCTGTGACGATGCTGCTCGCGGCGATCGTCATCGGCCTTCTCGTCGCGGACCTGCTCGCCGGCATCCTGATCGGCTCGTTCATCCGCGCCGGCGCGGGGCAGGGGGCGACCGCCCCCTCGGAGGCCGACGATGCCGCCGCCTGATATCCGCCGGCGCGACGCCCGCATCGACGAACTCGGCAGGCGCCGCGAACTGACCGCCGCCTAGCGCGAGGAACTCCGCCTGCTCGAGCAGGCGCGCGACCGGATGTGGACCCGGCTCCCCCACCGCATCGCGCGGATCCGCTCGAAACTCGAAACCCTCACCGCCTACGCCGACGAGATCGGCCTCGGCCCATGCTGAAAGGTCCGCCCATGGCCACCGCCGCCAGTCTCAACGTCTCGCTCGACGCGCCGATCGGCGCGACGCTCACCTTTGACGGCGCCCGGATTCTCACCGGCGCCGCGCTGCGCGGCATCATCGCCGAGCGCATGAAACAGGTCGATCGCCACGGCCGCACGCTCGATCACGATCTCGCGACGCACTGGCGCCACGATCTCCCGCTCGCCGCCGCCAGCTACCTCAACGCAGCGGTCGACCAGCTCACCGGCAAGGACGATATCGCCGCCGCCGATCAGATGACCTGGCCGTGGGCGCCCGAATGGTGGCGGCCGGAAGATGCGCGCGCCAACCTCATCAAGGCCGCCGCGCTCGTCTGGGCCGCGATCGACCGGCTGGACGGCGAGGCCGCCGGCGAGATGGCGCGCATCCATGTCTGACCTCCTCACCCGCCTGCGTCAGTTGGACGCGGCTGCGACGCCGGGGCCTTGGGATGTGTGGGAGCACCCCATTGCCGGTGCGGGCGATGCCATCTTGGAAATGGTCGAGCAGGTGCAGGCGACGACACCGTTGGTCGACCGGCTTTACCTGATCAATGCTGGCGGCAAATGCCCGGGGACGACGGGATGCGGGCCTACGTCAGAGGCCAACGCGCGTCTCATCACCACCCTCCGCAACCATCTCCCCGAGATCATCGCCGCGCTGGAGCGGGTGGAGGGGGAACGGTGAGCGGCGCCGAGAACGTGGGCTTGACCACGGCAGAGCCAGAGCTGTTCGACAACAGCACCGACCCGGAGAGCCTGAATATTGGCCCCTCGTTAACACGAGCGAGGCGGCTGTCGATCGAGCGGCTCGAGCGGGTTGTCCGTGAATATGCCCCGACGCACATCATCGCGACCGTTTCCGGTGGTCGAGATAGTGCGGCGGAGGTGGAATTTGCCCGCGAGATAGGGGTGAAAATCGACCTACTACTGCATTGTCGAACGGGAACCGGCATTCGCGAAACGACCGAACATGTCGTAGATTATTATGGCAATCTTGGCCCCAATTTCGTCGTGGCGGACGCCGGCAACGCCTACGAGCGCTATGTCATGCGCAAGGGGTTTTTCGGCATCGGCCGGCAAGCGCATAACTTCTCGTATCGCATCCTGAAGGCCGATCCGATGCGCGCGGCGATTTCGCGCGAGATCCGCAAAGGACGACGCGGCATCCGGACCTTGATCTTGAACGGCGCCCGCGCGTTGGAGAGCGACAACCGGCGCCTCAATCTGCCCGAGACGCGCTTCGACAAGGGCAATCTGTGGGTGAATATCATCCATGATTGGAGCCAAGGCGATCGTGATCGGTATCTCCGTCTGCGTCAGACGCCAATCAATCCCGTCGCGGTGCAGCTTTGCCGCTCTGGCGAGTGCATGTGCGGCACGATGCAAACTGCGCAAGTTCGCGGAGAGGCGGCAGCGATCTACCCCGAATGGGGCGCATGGCTGAATGACCTGGAGCGCCGCGCTCGGGCCAAGCACGGCTGGGGCTGGGGCGAGGCGATGCCGAAGCCCGCTGACCCACGACAGATCGATATGTTTCAGCCGATGTGCGTCGGCTGCGCGCGCGACGATCAGCGCGATGACCGTTCGGGAGATACAACATGACCAACACCCCCGCCGAGACGGTGGAGTGGCTGCGCGAGGCAGCGGACGCAATCATAGGCGATCTAGGTTCAGTCGATATGGATGGCTATTATACCGGGGCTGTCCACAAGTCCGACGTTGAGCATTTGAAAAAGCTCCTCGCCGCCCTAACCGCCCCGGCACCGTCCGCGAGTGTGGCGGGGGAGGCGAAAACGGAATGGCGCTGCTTCCACTGTAGCGAGGTGTTCACCGATCGTCCGTGCGCGGAACGACATTTCGGCCGCGATGAGGGGAAGACGCCAGCCTGCATCATCAAGGGCGCGGATGGCGGCTTGCTCCGAGCGCTTCGGGATGCGGAGAACCAAGCCGACGAGGCCATTGCGCTGATGCACAGCGAAAGCACCGATGTAGCGAAGGCCTATGGTCGCGCGAGCGCCCGGCACACTCAGGCGCTAATGGCCGCCGAAGAAGCGGGCTACGAGAAGGGCTTGGCAGACGGTCGCGCCCTCCCGTCCAATCCTGACGCACCGGATCGGGTGACGGAGGGGGAGGGCGAACGCATTGCCATTCGCGATTACCTCTTTGCATGTTCGGCGGAAGCTAACCGGCAATCATTGAAATTCGCGAGCGCCGGCAACAGGCTGATTGCCCGCGATTGCAAGACCGAGTGCAAAGCATACAGCACCGCCGCCGCGATGATCGAGCGTGAAGATCATGCTTCCTATCGTCCGCTCGCCACCACCCCCGCGCGGCTGCTGGAGGAGAATGAGGCGCTTCGGGCGGCGCTGGAGCCTTTCGTCCGCCATGGTCGGGCAATCGGGGCCTTCAGCGGTGACAATGGCCCGTACTGGATAATGACCGACGAAGGCCACCGCGACGTCCCTGCTGCCGACTTCCATGCCGCCCGCGCGGCCCTCGGCGGAGGCGCGAAGTGATCGCGCGTCGTCAGCCTCGTGGGCGTTGTAGCCAGTGCGGCCGGCTGGGAATGGGACAATGGACTGATAGCGGGCGCGGGTCGGCTGCGCTGCGCGTCCGCACCTGCGTCTATTGCGCGCACCAGATACGCGCGGCCCTCGGCGGGGAGACGCGGTGATGGGCGGCTACTTGCCCTTCTCGGCGCGCGCGAGTTTCTCGGTCACTGCATCGCGGATGAACGCTGCCGTCTTGTTCGGGCCGGCCACCGCTTCAATGCGCGCGATTTGCTCGGCGCTCAAGCGCACGGTCAGCGGTCGAACTCCGAGTGGCGGCCTTCCCATGCGCGCCGGATTATCCGCAACCGCTTTGTGTGTCGATGCCATAAAGTTTCCGCAACCGCTTATTGACAGTATCCGCAACCGGATATATCTATAAGCGCAACCGGATATGGAGGCAAGTGAGATGGTTATCGCAAGGGTGAATTTGGCAGATTTCATGGTCACGGGGCGCGGGGCGTTTCCGTTCGATATGCTCCGTTATGATGAATGCTGGCCTGTCGATGCTGATGCCGCTTCCGCGCTGGCGGACGATGTTGGGCGTCGCACGGTGTCGCTTCGCACCTACCGGGAGAGCAACATCCATCCGGCGCGCTGGGACAGCTTCGGATGGTCCGTGACACGTAACCCGGAGTGCCGCTGAAATGTTCGAGGCAGGCCTTCTCCCGTATGCGGTCAAGCCGGCGGCAGGGCATAAATGCAGCGGACGACCGCACATGATGTTCGTGCTGTATTGTGAATGTGGCTGGCGAACTGTTCCAAATCCGGAACGCGCTGGGGCGTATGCCGATTGGCGCAGGCACGCGCTTGAGCATGGCGGCGAGCTTGAGAGCCATGAGGAGCATAAGAAGCGGGAGAACCGATACCGGCGCAAGCTCGGGCTGGAGGAACGCCCATGACCCCGCCTGACATCGCCGCCATCGCGCGGAGGCGCATCAACGAAGACGGGTCGATCAACTTCCCCGAATACATGCTCAGCAAAGGCAAGGTGTGCGCCGATCTTCGCGAGGTGTACGCCCGCATCGTTCGCGCCACTCACGCCGATCGCCAGTTAGCAGCCGAAAAGCGGCTCGCGCTCGAATGGTGCCGAGCAAACGGCAATCCTCACCTCCTGTCGGGAAAGCAAGCATCATGAGAGACGCGAGGGTCGTTTGCCCAAACTTCGAAGATCATACGCCTTGCCCCGAAGGCTATATTGCATGGCACGCGTGGGCAGAGGAAATGATGAAAACACACCGCCAAATTAAATGTCCTGGATGCGGACGTTATTCAATTTGGGAGCGCCGCCCATGACTAACCCGACGGAATTGCTGCCGCGCCCGTTCTGCGGGGGCGACGAACTCAGCCATGGATACGATAACGCCGGCATCTATCAGTCGGTCGTTCGGTGCCATGCCGACGACTGTGGCGCGGCGATCGTGCTCGTCGGGCAATCCGAGGGCGACGCGATTGCCGCATGGAACACCCGCGCCGCCCCCGCACCTGTCGCGAGCGAGGAGGTGGAGCGGGTGCGGGATACGCTCGCGGCGATATCAGCTTTTTCGACTGATCCCGACCCGCGTAGTGCTGGCAAAATCCTGATGGTGCATTTCAGCCGCCGGCATACCGCCGCCGATCGGCAAGCGATTCTCGATGCACTCAACGCCACCGCTCTCTCCCTCACAACCCCAGCGCGGGCGGTGAGCAGGGAGAAGGTGGAGTCCGGTATCCGCATCGCGATCTGGAACGCGGCAAAGAACCGCGGAATGGGCCAAGATGCTGCGATCGCTCTCGTTTCTGGCGCGATGGTCGAGCCGGCGATGGTGAGCGTCCTCGCGCTGATCGGGGGTGGGGAATGACCTTCGACCCCACATTTGCTTTCTACCGTGACGTACGCCATCTCAATCTGGATCCGCCGGAGGAATTCTGGACGGAGATCCGCGATGAGACACGACGCACCTTCGAGGATCGCCGCGCTAGCTATCCCAGCCGCGTCGCCAAGGGCCGCATCTCCCGGCAGGAAGCCGATCACGAACTCCGCGTCGCGCGCAGCCTCGCCGAAGGGTGGCTCGGCATCCCGCGCTCACCCAACGCGCCACTGGCCACGACGGTCGAAGAACTGCACGCATTACGCCGCGAGATCACGCTGCGCCGCCAGCGCTGGCCGCGCCTGGTCGAACTCCGCCGCATGACGGCGGAGGAAATGGACCGCCGCATCTTGCTGCTTGAAATATGCCACGATGTGATGTGGCATGGCTCATCGGTGCCGGAGGTTCAGGCCGCGCGCGCGGAACTGGCCCGGTTTCGACATCAGCAAGCGGCGCTCAAACGCGCCGCCTGACAACCTGCCATAGGATCGCCCCCGCCATGGCCAAGATCACGATCGAATTTCTCCGCGAGAAGGTAACCGCCGGCGGTCTCCGCTATTACTGGCAGCCCTCCGCCACGCTGAAGGCGGCTGGGTGGAAGGCGTTGTCGCTCGGGTTGGACGAGGAGGCGGCGATACGCGCCGCCAGGGCGCGCAACGCCGAGATCGCCGCATGGCGCGCCGGGGATGCCAGCCCGAAGGACGTCAAGCGGATCGAGAAACGCCATACTGTCGATGCCATCATCGCGCTGTACCGCGAGCAGCGCGTGAAGCGCCTCAAGGACAAGACGCAGACGGAATATGAGAGCAAGCTGCGCGTCATCTCCCGCTGGTCCGGCCGGGAGCGGATGGACGGCATCACGCTCGACAATATCCGCGCCTTCCGCGACGCGCTCTACGCGCCGCGCAAGAATGGCGAGGTGAAGTCCACCACCGCCTACAACACGCTCAAGGTCATGCGCTCGCTGTGGAGTTGGGCGCACGCCAACGAGCATATCGCCGTCAACCCGGCCACGAAGGATCTCGATATCGAAACGCCGGCGCCGCGCCAGCAATTCGCCGGCGCGCTGGCGCGGCTGGCGCTGGTCGACGCCGCGATCGCGCTCGCGCGGCCGAACATGGCCGCCGCGATCATCCTCGCCTATACGATCGGCCAGCGCGAGGAGGATCTGCTCAAGCTCCTCCAGACGCGCTACGACGAGATCCACCAGTTCGAGGCCGACGATCCCGCCGTTTACGATCGACTGGTCGCGCGCGAGCCGGACGGCCGCCTGTTCGGCGTCCGCGTCCGCCAGGGCAAGACCGATCGCTGGGTCGGCGTCCCCGTCACCGGCGACGCGCGCAAGCAGCTCGAGGCCGGCGTGCTGGGCGCGCGAGGCAGGGGGCTGACCACGATCCTTTATGACGAGGTGAGGGGGCAGACGTGGACTGCCCCCGATCGCAAGGAACGCCGCATCCGCCAGATGTATTTCCAGCGCGCATTCAGCGCGATCCGCGCCAAGGCGGTCGAGCGCCTCACCGCCGCTGGCGATGCCGAGCTGGCTGCCGAGGTGGCGGATCTCCAGTTCCGCGACCTGCGACGCACCTGCGTCGTGATGATGGGCGAGCGCGGCATCCCCGATCACCTGATTTCGGCGATCACCGGCCACAAGCTCGAGACGGTGAAGAAGATCCTGGAGGTATATCTTCCGCGCACCACAGGCATGGCGATGCTCGCGGTCGATCTCGCCCAGGCGCGTGCGCCCAGAGAGGCCGCTCGGCCGCGCAAGTTAGCGTGAGGTTTACATGGGGCTCAATGTAATAGTTACGACGCTCGACGGGCGACAGCATCCCGACTGGGATGATGGCAGATACAGCGGTGATCGCGCGTTGTTCGGCATTGCTAACGCCGTACCTCGGATCGACCACATAGCCGATCCTGGCTTCGGCGGAGCAAACGATTGGTACTGGCGACCTGCCGATTTCGATGCTTTTCGCGCAGCTGAATGGCCAGCGGAGAACCGCGCTCGCTGGGCTAAGCTCGCGGATATTCTCGAGAAGGCCCCAGAGTTTTGGATCTTCATGTCGATATGACCGGCTTGCGTCGGGAGAGCGCCCTAGCTATCTCCACGCAGCCCATGTTGGAATTCCAACGGAATGAATGTTGGAATGACAGTGGGCCCGGCAAGGAAAACGAAGCGTTTTCAGTGCGTTGCGGGTATAGCACAATGGTAGTGCAGCAGCCTTCCAAGCTGAATACACGGGTTCGATTCCCGTTACCCGCTCCATAATCCTGTCTCACGGCGTCGGGACGCCCCCTGAAGCGCTGTCCCAAAAATAGACGCCACTCGATAAATTCTGGCTTGTTCGCAATCGGTGCAGTGACCGCGCATTAACCTCCGCCGCCTAGATCGGCGGGCATGAAAGTGACCCCGCTCCTCGCTCTCATCGCGCTTGTTCCGGTGGCTGGCTGCGCCGGTTCGGACCAGGCTGCTTCCTCCGCGACGTTCGCGGTCGCCGCGCCGAAGGACACGCCTCCGGGGCAGGCCAAGGGCGGCGCGACCTCCACTTCCGGACCCGCGCCCGTGTCGTCGCCGACCCCGACGCCCACGCCGACCCCGACGCCTGTCGCGGTTTCGACGCCGACGCCGGTGCCGACGCCAGCGGCATCGCAATCCACCACGCCGGTCAGCGCGGCGGAATGGATCGCGATGCTGAAGGCGGCGACGCCGGGCAGCACGATCGACCTTGGCAATCGCCCGGTGACGTTCGCGCGTTATACCGGCCTGTCGAACGTGACGATCAAGGGCGGCGTGTTCGGTATGATCGTCCTCGACCAATGGAAGAACGTCACTTTCTCGGGCACCCAGTTCGAGCCGCGCAACGGCGACAACCCCGCCGGCTCGTTGATCATCGCCTACCAGCCGGACGGGCTGCACTTCGACGGCGTTACCTTCGTCGGTGCGCTGAACGCGGCCGGGCAGCTTGGTTTCGCTTCGATCGGCGTGCGCGGCGGCAACAACGTCTCCGTCACCAGATCGAATTTCCACGATATCGGCAATTACCTCTCGTTCCTCCGCACGACCAATGTGCAGGTGACCGACAACACCTTCACCAACATCCGCGAGGGCCTGGACCTCGTCGGCGTCGCCAATGCAGTGGTGGCGCGGAACACGTTCGGCCCGTTTCGGCCGGCGCCGGGGGATCATTCGGACGGTATCCAGCTATTCACCGCTGGCCTGACGCTTGCCACCGATCACGGCGCGCAGAACGTGCTGATCGAGGACAATCTCGTCGATCCGGGCGCGGGGTATCGCGCGCAGGGTATCTTCATGCGCGACGAGGCGGCGCTCGCCGCCCTGGGACGCGGCTATTCCAATATCACGATCCGCAACAACGCGATGATCGGCACCGGCTGGCACGGCATCGCCGCGATGGACCCGGTCCAGAATCTCCTGATCGAGGGCAATCGGCTGTTGATCCGGCTCGGCACCGACGGCGTGACCGACAACTGGATCCTGATCAAGTCAGGTGGTGGGACGGTGCGCAACAATTACGCCGGCAGCATCAACCTCACCGCCGCGACGGTGGCCAGCGGCAATACCTCGGTAAAGCGCGCGGCGACGACGACGGAGATTTCAACGGCCGATACCTGGGTCGCGCAACTGATGCAGGCCGCGGCGGCGCAATAGCGTTGCGTTGCCTGCCTGGACGGCCGGGCGCTGACGTGGGGAAAAGAAGGTAGGGCCGGTCGACGGCTTCATGAAATCATGAACAGGGCGGCGATCGCGCCTCCGGCGATCGCTATGCCATAGGGCAGGCTGTCACCGGGCTTGTTGCTGCGCTGCCGGATCGGTTTCCCCTGTATCCTGCGGAGCACGAACCAGACCACCAGCACCGCCAGGCCGCAAAGCGTGACATAGACCAGCAGCATCGTCGCCTGCGCCAGTCTGAACCATGCGGCGACGGCGGCGTAGAATTTGGCGTCGCCGCCGCCCACCACGCCGAACCTGAAAAGCACCATCCCGACGATGAGGGCGATTGCGGCATGTGCTGCCTGGCTGCCCAGTGCAGGCAAGCCGCCGAGAAGAAATCCGGTTATCAGTCCGGCGACTGCCGTGGCGGCGCTCAGCCAGTTGGGGATGCGGCGGTGGAAGGTGTCGCTCCAGCTCGCGAACGCGCCGGCGGCGATCAGCAGCGCGTTGGGAATAAGGGGCAGCAACATCATATCCTGTCATCCACGCGGGGAAGTGAGGGATGGCGAAGGCGCGGTGGCGCTCCCGCCCGTCGCAACCCGCGTTATTCGGTCCGGGTCTGGCGGCTTTGGGGTTGGGCGCGCGTAGCAGAAGCGGGGGAGGCGGCCTTTGCCTCCGGCTCGGCTTTCGCCAATCTGGTCGTCGGCGCAGGATAGGCGGGCGCGGATACGATCCTCACCTCATGCTGCGAAACGCGCTGCAATTGCCCGGAACGCGGCGTCTCCGCCACCGCTGGGGCGGAGGGAGGGACGAAGGACGCCAGCATTTCGGCTTCGCGGCGTGTCGTGAACGCCGGGGATTCCATCAGCGTCGCGAGATTCGTCTGGTAGCGTTGATCCGCCGGATCGACCGAGATCGCCTCACGGAAGAAACGTTCAGCGAGGTCGAGCCGCCCGATGCGCGCATAGGCCACCGCCATGCCGTTCAGCGCAGGCGCGACCGGCTCGCCATCGGCCAGCGCCTTTTGGAACTTCTCGACCGCAGCGCCGGGGCGGTCGGCGGCCAGATCCTCGCGGGCGGCGCGGGTCATCGCATCGTCGCGCGGGAGCTGCGCCGCCAGCGCGACCGGTTGCGCTTCCCTGGCTGAATGGCGGGCGAAGAGATGGCCACCATTCAGCAGCGAGCACCCGCCCAGCGGAACCGCAAGCATCGCCGCAATCACCACGGTCTTCAAGCTATCGCGCATCTCATCCTCCCTGCATCGCGGGCATGATAGTACGGATCACCCGCACGGCGGCGGGCAGCATCAATACGCCGATCATCACCGGCAACATGCAGGCCACCAGCGGAATCGAGATCAGCACCGGGATGCGGTGCGCCTTCTCCTCTGCCCGCATCCTGCGCTTCTCGCGCATCTCGGCGGCATAGACGCGCAGCGTGGTGGAGATGCTCGACCCCAGCTTGTCCGACTGGATCAGCAGCGTGGCGAAAGCGCCGATCTCCTCGACGCCCGAACTCTGCGCCATCCCGCGCAGCGCCTTCTCGCGCGATGCGCCGGCGCGCAGTTGCAACGTCGTCGTGGTGAACAGCTTGGCGATGAGCGGATGAGACATGACCAGTTCGCGCCCGACGCGATCGAGCGCCGCCTCCAGCCCCAGCCCCGCCTCGACGCAGACCAGCATCAGGTCGAGGCTGTCGGGAAAGCCATTGACGATCTCCTCGCGCCGGCGATCCGCTTTCGCCCTGACGACGAGCGCGGGAACGTACAGCCCGAGCAGCGCCACGATCGATCCCACGATATAGAGCCGGGTGAACGAGACGGCATATCCGCCGGCCGTGCTCAGCGCGACGTAGAGCAGCGGCAGCGCGATCACGAGCACGAGCCGGATGAGGTTGTAGATGCGCGGGGCGGAGGGAGAGTCGAAGCCGGCCGCGACGAGCTTCTCCCGCAATGCGCTCGACTTGGTATCGCCGAGGTTGAGGCCCGCGCGCTCGATCCGATCCGCCAGCCGCGTCCAGCTATCGTCACGCCGCCGTTGCAGCGATTCGACCAGCCCCGGCGCCGCGCTGTTCTGCGAAATGGCGCGGAGCTGGCCGCGGATCGTCGCACGGCGCGATATGGCGGTCAGCGTTAGCAGCGCGACGCCGACCACCAGCACGAACAACGTTGCCAGCAGCGCGAGCCGAACGGACGGGTTTGTCGATATAATGTCAGTCATATCAGACCTTTATGTCGACCAACCGGCGGATCCAGATAAAGCCGATCATGTACATGACGAGCAGCGCGGGAAAACCGATGAGGAAGATTGGATCGTGCGCGACGTCGAAATAGAAAGCGGGATTGAGCATCAGCAATCCGCAGAAGGTGAGGACTGGGAGCGCGGTGAGCATCCATCCCGTCATCCGGCCCTCCGAGCTTAGCGCGCGGACCATCATGAACATGCTGGCGCGGTCGCGAATGACGCGCGCCAGGTTTTCGAGGATTTCGGCGAGATTGCCGCCAGTCTCGTTCTGCACGGAGATCGACACCACGAACATCCGCATGTCTTCCAGATCCCACCGCTCCGCCATCGCGGACAATGCGTCGGGCAGGTTCGCGCCATAGGCGACCTCGTCCGAGACGAGACCGAATTCGCTGCCGATCGGGTCCGACATCTCCTCGGTGACGAGATGGATCGCGGAGGCGACGGGATGCCCGGCGCGCAGCGAACGCGTGAACACACCCAGCGCCACCGGAAATTGCTGCTCCATCCGCGCCCGGCGTCGTTCGGCCAGCCGGCTGACCACGATGATCGGGATGCCGAGGGCGAAGGCCGCCGCCGCGGTCAGGATCAGCAGCAGGACGCCCATGTCGAACGAGAATTTCGCCAGCCACGCCAACGCCGCGAACAGCACCGTGGTGGCGGCGAAGCCGAGCAGGCTGAACAGCACGAGCGAGCGCGCCTCGATCGGCACCGCCGACATCATCACCATGCGCATGAAGCGGGCATATTGCCGCTCCAGCATCCCCGCATCCGGCCCGACCGCGCGCGGCACGTTCTTGAGCAGCGTCAGCGCAACCGTCTCGCGGTCCACGCCGGCACGCATCATCCTCAGCCGCTTGTTGACCGCGTCGCGCTCACGCCGCCGATCCCATGTCATGCTCAGCACGAGCTGCGACAGCGCGAAGACCGAGCCGAAGATCGCGACCAGCACCGCCGCGCGGATAATCAGCCCGCTCACGGCTGGCCCAGCCGGGTCGTCGGCCGGAAAATCTCCGGATCCAGCCTGATGCCGCGCGCTTCCAGCTCGGCCATGAACTTCGGCCGGATGCCCGTTGCCTCGAAATGGCCGATGACATTGCCGTTGTCGTCGCGCCCGGTGGTGCGGAAGTGGAAGATCTCCTGCATGGTGATCACCTCGCCTTCCATCCCGGTCAGTTCCGAGAGCGAGATGATCTTGCGCTTGCCGTCGCTCAGGCGCCCGACCTGGACGACGACGTTGATCGCCGACGCGATCTGCGACCGCGCGGAGGTTACCGGCATGTCGATGCCGCTCATGCCGATCATCTGTTCGATGCGCGAGAGCGCGTCGCGCGGAGTGTTGGCGTGGACGGTGGTCATCGACCCGTCGTGGCCGGTATTCATCGCCTGGAGCATGTCGAACGTCTCGCCCGCGCGGCACTCGCCCAGGATGATGCGGTCCGGGCGCATGCGCAACGCGTTCTTGACGAGATCGCGCTGCGTGATCTCGCCCTTGCCCTCGATGTTGGGCGGCCGCGTCTCGAGCCGGGCGACATGCTCCTGCTGAAGCTGAAGCTCGGCCGAATCCTCGATCGTCACGATGCGCTCGCGTCCGTCGATATAGGAGGAAAGCGCGTTGAGCAGCGTCGTTTTGCCCGATCCGGTGCCGCCGGAGATGACGATATTGCGCCGCGTGGCGACGATCGCCTGGAGCAGTGGCGCCATCACCTCCGGCATGGTGCCCAGCTCGATCATGCGGTCCATGCTGATCGGCTTCTTCGCGAACTTGCGGATCGACAGCAGCGAGCCGTCGATCGCCAGCGGCGGGACGATCGCGTTGACGCGCGAGCCGTCGGCCAGCCGCGCATCCACGAAGGGCGATGATTCGTCCACGCGCCGGCCGACCGCGCTGACGATCTTCTGGATGATGCGCAGCAGGTGGCGCTCGTCCTGGAAACGGGTGGCTGTCTTTTCCAGCAGGCCGTGGCGCTCGACGAACACCGAATCGCATCCGTTGACGAGGATGTCGGTGATCGACTCGTCCTTGAGCAGCGGCTCCAGCGGCCCGAGCCCGAGCAGTTCGTCGAGCACGTCGTTGGTCAGCGCGGCGCGCTCGGCGCGGTTCAGCGCCTCGCTATTGGATTCGAGGATCTCGGCGACGATCCCGCCGATCTCGTCGCCGATCTGTTCGCGCGACATCTTGTCGAGGACGGAGAGGTTGATCTTGTCCAGCAATTGCTGGTGGATCTTCACCTTCAGCGACAGGATGCGCCCCGCCGCCTCGTCCGCGAGCCGTTGTTCGGCGGTGTCGGCCGGCGATGCGCGCGCCGCGTCCATCGCGACGGGCATCTTTTCGGGCTGGGCGCGTTGCAGCTTCCACATCATCAGCCGTCCTTCGCCTGGAACCGCTCGCGCAGCAGCGCGCCGATATTGGCGATATCCTTGCAGAATTTGCTCTTTCCGCGGATGTCGCTGACGAGTTGGCCCTGATCCTGCGCGGTGCTGACGAGCGGCGCCTCCAGCGAGACACTGCCGAGGATTTCGTGGCCCAGCGTATCGGCCGCGTCTTTGAGATCGATCGTCTTGAACAACCGCTTCTCGGCGCGGTTGACGACGATCGCGATCGATCCGCTCTCGATCCCGACCGAGCGGAACAGGTCGAGCCGGCGGCGCGCCTGCCGCAGGCTGGAGACGGAAAGCTCGACCACGAGCAGGATCACGTCGGAGGCGAGCGCGGCCGACAGCGCCCAGCTCGTCCAGTCCGGCGGATAATCGAGGATGACGTAGCCGAACTCCTGCCGCAGCAGCCGGATCATCTTCAATAGCTGATCGGAATCGACCGATTCGAGCGGCATGATCTCGGCCGGTGCGCTGACCACCGATACGCCCGCGCGCGGCTGCGCGATCACCGAGCGGATCAGTTCCTCGTCCAGCCGGTCCTCCGCCTTCAGGAGGTCGGCGAGATCGCCGCGCCCCGCCGCGCCGAGGAAATCGGTGACGCTGCCATATTGCAGATCGAGATCGGCGATCACCGCGCCGCGCCCGCCCGCGTCATGCGCGGCGAGATCGGCGGCAAGCTCGGTCGCGATGGTCGTCGCGCCACAGCCGCCGATCGAGCGTGCGACCGAGATCAGCGGCGCGAGCCGTACCTTCTGCCCCGGCGCGGCCTGGCGCCGCGCGGCGGTGTCGAGCGTGACCTGCACGATCTCCTCGACGTCGAACGGCAGCGCGACGATATCGCTGATGCCCTGCTTCACCAGTGCGCGCACCAGCGACACGCTCGCCCCGTCGATCGCCGCCACCAGCGGCAGATCGGGCAGCCGCGAGCGGATATCCGCCAGCCGCTCCATCGACGCGGCGCTGTCGGGATCGACCTCGACGATCAGCAGCGAGCATTCGTCCAGCACCCCGTCCGGCACCCGCACGCCGCTTTCGAGCGGTTCGAGCTTCAGATCGGGCAGCGGCCTGTCCGCGACCGCCACCGCCAGCGACATCATGCGCCGGGGCGAGGCGACCACGGTGACGCGGGAATTGCTACGCAACACGTCTTCCTTGAAACGCTTGGAGGGAAGGGAGAGATTGCCCATGCCGCTCAGCCCTGAAGGCTCCCTCCTGTTATTGTGGCCCGGCACTGCCGGAGGACGACCCGCCGCCGATGGTGGAGGTCGCTGGCCGCTCGGGCTTCTTCACCTTGTCGGTGCGGTAGCGGGCGGTGGCCTGCGCCGCATGCTCGCCGCTGGCGGCGGGGAGGGCGGTGTCATAGACCGGGTGCGGATCGATGATCTGCGCCGCCATCGTGTGGCGGTTCGCCTCGCCGAAATTGTCGTTCCAGCCCAGCACCGGGTCGCCGCCATTGGTGGTGGCGCAGGCGCAGAGCAGGCCGGCGATGCCGATCGCGATACCGGCGCGGATCGTTTCAATAGACATAGCCATCCTCCTTGCCCGGCACCTTCTTCGCCGCCGCCGGTGCGGCCGGCTTGCCCGGCGCTACCGCCGGCTCCGGGTGATAGGCCTGGCCGAGCAGGAAGGTTTCCGCCTCGCTCGGATCCTTCACCGCGTCGGTCGGCAGGCGCACCTGGCCGGGCTTTAGCGGCGCCACCAGATGCGGGGTGACGACGATCAGCAGTTCGGTCTGGTCCTTCTGGAAGCTGGTCGAGCGGAACAACGCCCCCAGGATCGGGATCGAGCCGAGCAGCGGAATCTGGTCGACGGTGGTCTTGAAGTCCTTCTGCAGCAGCCCGGCGATGGCGAAGCTCTCGCCGTCGCGCAGCTCCAGCGTGGTGCTGGCGCGCCGCGTGCGGATGCCGGGGATGGTGATGTTGCCCAGCGTCAGCGACGCGGAGGGATCGATCTGGCTCACTTCCGGCTCGACGACAAGGCTGATCGTCTTGTCGCTCAGCACCGTGGGGGTGAAGGCGAGGCTGACGCCGAACGGCTTGAACTGCACGGTGATCGGCGGCGTGCCGCCCGTGCCCGCGCCGCCGCCCTGCACCACCGGCACCGGGAACTCCCCGCCGGCCAGGAACGAGGCCTTCTCGCCGGACAGCGCGATCAGCGTCGGCTGCGCCAGCGTCTTGGAAAGGCCGCGCGATTCCAGCGCGTTCAGCGTGGCGTCGATCGAAAGCCCGCCCAGCTTGAACACGTTGCTGAAGATGCCGAACGTATTGGTGATCGACGACAATTGCTGGATCGGCGCGCCCGGCACGGTGGAGGTGATGGTCCCGCCGCCGGCGGTCGGCGTGGTGATGCTCACGTCCTTGCCGGGGACGAGCTGCGCGCCCTTGCCCAGCACGCTGTTGAACGATCCGCCGCGTGAATTGAGGAAGCCGCTGACGCCGATATCCTTGCCGGCGCTGCGGTTCACCTCGGCAAAGCGCACCTCGACCATCACCTGCTGGCTGGAGCCGACGCTGAGCAGGTTGATGACCTTGTCGCCGGCATAGGCCTTGGCGAGCTGCGCCGCGCGATCGGCCGCGCTCGCGCTGCTGACCGTGCCGGTGAGGACGACAGAATCGTTCGAGATGCTCGCCTCGATCGGTTCGCCCGGCAGCAATTTGTGGAACTGGTCGGCCAGCGCGATCACGTCCGGGCCGACGGCGATGTCGATCACGGAGATCACCCGGCCTGCCGCATCGTAGAGCGTCAGGCTGGTGGTGCCCATGTTCTTGCCGAGGACATAGACCGAGCGATTGGTGATCGGCACGATATCGGCGACCTGCTTCTCGCCCTTCTCGTCGCCGCCGATCAGCGCCTTGGCGATCGGGCGGTCGGCCGTGACCACCTGGCTCTTGTTGAGCGGCACTTCCAGCGTGCCGCCGTGGAGCGCTGATTCCTGCGCCGCCGCCGGCCCGGCCAGCGGAACGCCCGCCAGCATCAGCGAAAGCGCGAGAAGGCTGCCGCGCGCGGCGCGTGCGAGTTTCTTATTGCCCACGCTGCACCCCATATTCGCTGGCCGTCGTGCCGCGGATCACGGTCATCGCCGGACCCTTGATGACGATCTGGTTGAACGGGCCGCCGGCGCGCGGCGGCGGCAGCGTCATCCGGGGCAGGGCCGGCGCGGAAGCCGCCGGGCGCTTCGCCGGGATGACATAGTTCGTCGCGCTGAGCTGGCGCGGCAGCACGGTGGCGCGGGTGCCCGTCACCTGATCGGCGACATTGCGCAGCGCGAGCGTGAGCACGCCCAGTTCCTGCGCCAGCGCCAGCTTCTGCGCGCCGACCGTATCCACCTCGAGCGTCGCGGACTTGCTGACCACCGGCTTGGTGGCGTTCTCGTCGGAAACCTGATCGATGCCGAGCACGGGCACGTTTTCCAGCACCACGTCGGTCATCTTGTCGTTGGGGGTGGCGCCCTCGCCGGGGATCGGGCGGGTGAGCAGCACGTCCACCACGTCGCCGGGGCGCGCGAAACCGCCCACGCCGTGAACCTCGTTGATCGAGATGGCGAAGGCGAGCTTGCCGGGGGGCAGGTTGGCGGCGATCGTCGCGCGACCGTCCGTGCCCGAAACCTTGGAGGCGAGCACCGGCTCGCCGGTCACGATCGGCCGCAGCGCGACGCGGTTGTTCTTCACGGCCGCAGCGATGGAGGTGAAGGCGCCGGTCGGCACCGAGGCGGCCGGATAGGAAGCGAGCCGCAGGTTGCTGTTCGTCAGCGTGGTGCCGAATTCCAGATCCTGCGCGGCGACCACGACGGTCTGCTGCTGCTGATCCTTTGCTGCTTGCTGCGATCGCGTCTCGACGCCGGAGAAATAGGCGTTGGCGACGATCACCGCGACGATGCCGATCAGCACCGCAATGCCGATCACGATCAGGTTACGTCCCTGCATGAGGCCCCCTCATCACATCGGGAAGTACAAATATTACGAAAATACTGAACGGCGATGAGGCCGATCAAATGACATGACCGGCCTCGCCGTTGTGGCCTTAGTAGGTCTGAGCGTCGATCTTCGCGCCGGCCTTGCCCATCGCGTTCGAGATGGAAGTGCCGAGCGCGAGGGCGGCGACCGCGATGCCGCTGCCGACGATCGCGAGGATAAGCACGTATTCGGCCGCTGCGGCGCCGGTTTCGTCGGCCGCGAAGTCACGGAAAAACTTGGTCATGTTTGTCACCCCATAGAAAACATGACGACCATATCGGCCTCCGCCGGCCGTCATGTGGCTTCCACAGAGATGCCGGGACGTTCCCGCCATCTCATCACCACCTGGGCATGGGAATAACGCTTGCGATGCGCTTTCCCCGCGATCCCGTTTTTCTTATGCGGATCAGGGCTGTAAGCTCTTGTCCGCATCCCCTCGGTGCGACCGTTTGAGATTCCCGCTAATCCGCCAATTGGTCAACACAATCTTCACCAGTTATTTTTTGTCATTGTGAATCAATTCGTTACTTTATCGAAACATTAAAGACGCCGGTTAATTTACGCCCATCCGCGAGTCGGAAAATGTTGATTCCCGCGAGGAAACATCGATCCTGATGAAGCGTTTAACGCGCCGCTAAGCATCGAGTCGTATTGCTGGAAACATGACCGAGAAACGCCAGTTAACCGATCGACCGGATGCCGGATTGCCGGCGTGGCGACAATTATGGAACGTCAGTGCGCGGCGGCTGTCGGTGCGCAGCAAGTCATTGGTAACGTTCCTCGATCTCAGGATGGAATCGCTGATACTATGGTGGATCGCTGCCACCGTGCTGATCGCTTTCGTCAAGGTCGGCGGCACATCGAAGACCCCGCGCGACCTGCTCCACGCGGTCGCGCTTTCGCTGCCCTGTCTGCTGGTCGCGCTGGCCCCGATCGCGGGATATCGACTCGCGGCGGGCAGCTTCCCACGCGGCACGCTCTCCGCGCAACCGGCGATCAGATTGTGTCGTTACGGGACATGGCGGCGATTGGATGAGCTTTCGGCGCGCGCCAGCCCGGCGTTCGGGCCGGCCGGTTTCATGGCCTCGCTGCTGCTCGGGTTGCTGCTCAACGTGCCGGTGCGGAGCATGGAATTCTTCGCCGCAGTGCCCGCGCTCGGCGCCGATGCGCCGGTGTGGGCGCGCAGCATCCTGCTGATGATGACGCTCGACGCGATCGCGATGAATTTCTTCTACATGGTGTGTTTCGTACTCGCGCTACGCTCGATCCCGCTGTTCCCGCGAATGCTGATCTTCGCGTGGCTGGTCGATATCGCCATGCAGCTCTCGATCGCGCATGTCGTGGCCAGCGCGCCCGATCTGCCGCACGATGTCGCCGCCGTGATGTCGGGGCTGCTGGTGGGGAATATCGAGAAGGTGCTGATCAGCGTGGCGGTGTGGTTGCCCTATCTCATCGTGTCGGAGCGCGTGAACGTCACCTTCCGCCACCGCGCGCGGGCCTGAGTCGCGCGGGTACATGGTTAACCCGCGCTGTTCCAATATGGGATGATCGACGGGGAGGAGCGGCAGCCGTGGAAGGCGCGCCGCTCGTCGTGACCGAAGTTCCGTTCGGCGCAAGCATCTGATTTCAATGGCCCGACCGGCAAGAAACGAGCGTGCTGCTCTGCTTTCCCGTGCTGTCCAATAGTGCGGATCGTGCCGTCTGAACTTCGCCGATATTGACAAAAGCATTGTTTAAGGAACATTTTATCATCAATCGGCGCGGGTTGATTTGATCTGCCCGGAAACGCCGAGGCCCGAAACATATAAAGACCGGCCGAAGCCGGTCGCCAGGGACGCACGGGCGGTAGCGGCATCTGTTTCAGGGAGGGCGCCGGTATGCTGCGCTGGCTTGGGGATCGTTTATGGGCGCTGTGCCTTAGCGGCGCGCGCGACCGGCGCGGCGCGATCAGCCCGCTCATGGCCCTGATGATCATCCCGATCGCCGGCGCGACCGCGATGGCGACCGAGGTGGGGCAATGGTATTATTTCCAGCGCGCGTTGCAGAACGCGGCGGATTCCGCCGCGATCGCGGCCGCGACGAATAACAGTTCCACCGGCAGCACCTATCTGAACGAGGCGCGCGGCGCCGCGCGCGGCTTCGGCTTCGTCGACGGACAGAGCAACACGACGGTGACGGCGAATGTCGTCACCTGCCCCGCCGGCGCGGGCAGCGGGGCGACCTGCTATCAGGCACTGCTGACCAAGACGGTGCCGGTCGGGCTGGCCGGAATCGTCGGCTTCGTTGGCGACAAGGGTGGCGGCAAGCAGGGGATCATGGCGAGCGCGATCGCTTCCACCGGGCCGGGGGGAACGGGAGGGAAGCAGGCGTGCGTCTGGTCGCTGGGGCCGGGCAATTCCTTCACCAGCAACGGCGGCCCCAAGCCCGACCTTTCCGGTTGCAGCATCCTCTCGAACGGTAACGCCACCTGCAACGGGCACAATCTCGGCGCGGATTATGGTCTGGCGGTCGGCACCGCCTCCGGTTGCGGCAAGACGCAGATTTCGGGCGTGACCGCGCCGACCGACACCTATGCGCCGCTCGCCTCGAACATCCCGCCGAATAATTGCTCAAGCTATCCCACCGTGCCGAGCAAGAAGAAGGATCCGCCATTGCCCGCCAGCAATGTGCTGACCGGCGCGCAAACGATCAACCAGTCGTTCTGCGGCGACGTCCAGCTTTCCGGCGACGTGACGCTTTCGGGCAGCAATACGGTGACGATCTTCAACGGCACGCTCGATCTCAACGGCCATACCTTCAAGACCGCCTCCGGGGCGAGCGCGACCGTGATCTTTTCGGGGACCAATGACGCAAGCTCGGTGCGCGGGCCGAGCGACAGCGGCACGCTGGACATCTCCGCGCCGTCGTCGGGCACCTGGTCCGGGGTGGCGATCTATCAGGACCCGCGCATGTCGCCGCCGGCTTCCAGCCTCAACATTAGCTATTCCGGCAATCAACCGACGTGGAACATCTCCGGTCTGGTCTATCTGCCGAAATCGAACGTGACGTTCAGCGGGGCGGTGAACAAATCGGGAAGCGGAACGGCCTGTTTCGTGCTCGTCGCCTATACGATCCTGGTGAACGGCACGGGCAATATCTTCGCCAACAATACCGCATGCGGTACATCGGGGCTGACGCCGCCGACCGTCGGCGGAGGCACGGTTGTGAGGTTGGTGCAATGAGCCGCGTCCGCATCCGGCCGCGCGGTTTCCTCGCCGACGTGCGCGGCGTGGCGGCGGCGGAGATGGCGCTGGTGCTGCCGATCGCCGCCCTCATCACGCTGAACGTCGTCGATCTGGCGACCTATATGTACAGCAGGATGCAAGTCGATCTCGCCGCGCAGCAGGCGGTGGGGGTGGTGCGCCAGCTCTGCACCGCCAACCCCGTGTCGGTCTGCAACACGACCTATTCGACGCAGATGACCGCCGCCGCGCAGACGACGGGGCTGGGCAATGCCGTCACGCTGGCGGGCGCGCAGACCAGCGAGGGTCTCTATTGCGCCAGCGCGACCGGCGCGCTGACGTCGGTCGCGGCGGGGACGGCGAATTGCGCCTCGGTGGTTTCGGGCAGCACGGCGGCGCCGGGGACTTATCTCAAGGTGCAGAGCCAATATACGTTCGCGCCGATCTTCCCGCAGGTTTCGCTGGCGTCGATATTGGGTTCCCCGGTTGTCTCGACCGCCTGGATACGCCTGAAATGACCCGCGCCTTCTTCCGCGACACCGCCGGAGCCGCCGCGGCGGAATTCGCGCTGGTGGTGCCGCTGTTCATCCTGCTGGTCTTTTCCACGATCAACATGGGCTTCGCCATGTCGGCGATCGTCCGGCTGCATCATGCGACCGAATGGGCCGCGCGCTGCCTGTCGGTGGACAAGAGCGGCACCTGCACCACGGCGAACATCAGCACCAGGACGAATGCGGTATTCCCGATCGGCGGGATGAGCGCGATCACCTATACGCCGACTGCGCCGGCTTGCGGCAATCAGGTGGTCGGGAACGGAACCTATAACGTGTTCACCGGCGTGAACACGATCTCGTTCACGTTTCGCGCTCGCGCCTGCTACCCGCTGATCTGATGCGCGGCGCGGCGCTTCTTCCTATGGGGCTGGCACTGACGCTTCCGTCCCCCGCATGGGCGGCGGAGAGCGGGACGGTGCCCGCCGCCGCTCCCGCCGGGCATGGCGGCGTCGTGTTCGGCCGCGCGGTCGACCTTGCGGGCACGCCGATGGTGCTGAAGCGTCCGCCCGCGCCGGTACTACCCGCCGCCGCTTCCGGCGCATCGGGAGCAGGCGGGGCGTTCGCGATGCCGGCCGGGATGCCGGTCGCCGCGCGCGCGCTGACCAGCGGCTTCGGCCTGCGCCAGCATCCGTTGCTCGGCGAGCGCCGCGCGCATCTCGGCCTCGATCTCGCCGCGCCGACCGGTGCGCCGATCGTCGCCACCTCGCCGGGGATCGTCAGCGCGGGGGGATGGTATGGCGGCTATGGCTCGGCGGTCGTGCTGGACCATGGGGGCGGCGTCCAGACGCTCTACGGCCATATGTCGCGGCGCAATGTCGTGGTCGGCCAGCGCGTGCGGCGCGGCGACGTGATCGGCTTCGTCGGTTCGACCGGCCTGTCGACCGGCCCGCACCTGCATTACGAGGTCCGTGTCGGCAGCCGGCCAGTGGACCCGATCTCGACGCTCGCGAAATAAGCGCGAGGCGCCGCGAATCGGGCGTTTTTCTCTGACGATCGTGGGCGGTCGCTCCGACGCGGCGGCTGGTGGAAGGGGCTGGATTCGAACCAGCGTACACTTGCGTGGGCAGATTTACAGTCTGCTGCCTTTAACCACTCGGCCACCCTTCCAATGGGGCCGCTTCGTCAAAGCGAGGGCGCCCAATGCCGAAGCGGAGGGGCGCTGTCAACGCACTGGCGTTCGTCCCGGCCACGCGGCATAGCATCGCGCAACAAAATAACGCCAAAAGGGAAGCCTCAAAGCATATGCGTCATCTATTGCTCGCGGCGGCGGCGGTCATCGCCGCGCCCGCCCAGGCGCAGGATCAGGCCGCGACCGCGCGAATCATCGACGAGGGCATGAGCCATTCGCAGGTGATGCTCACCGCGCAGCATCTCAGCGACGTGATCGGCCCGCGCCTCACCAACTCGCCCGCGATGCGCAAGGCGGAGCAGTGGACGCAGGCGCAATTCCGCGACTGGGGGTTGAAGAACGTCCACAAGGAAGGATATCTGTTCGGCCGGGGCTGGTGGATCGAGAAATCGAGCGTGCGGATGGTCACGCCGCGCCCGATCCAGCTCACCGCGATCCCGATCGCCTGGACCCCGCCGACCAACGGCGCGATCAGCGCGCCGATCGTCGTCGCGCCGATGAAGCGCGCGCGGGATTTCGCGCAATACAAGGGCAAGCTCGCGGGCAAGATCGTGCTGGTATCCCAGCCCGGCACCGGATCGGAGAACACCAGGCCGCCGTTCCATCGCTATACGGGGGAGGAACTGGCGAAGCTCGATACGTTCGAGCAGCCGACATACGATCCCGACGCCGACAAGCGCACGCTGGAGCGCGCCGATTTCGAGAAGCAGCGCGACGCCTTCCTGAAGGAGGAGGGCGCGCTCGCCTATGCCACCATCTCCTATCGCGACGGGATGCTGCTGCACGGCGAAGGCTATATGTTCGAGACGGGCAAGTCGCCGGCGCTGCCCGGCGTGCAGATCGCGGCGGAGGATTACCGCCGCCTCGCGCGGCTGGCGAAGATCGGCGAGGCGCCGACGCTCGAGATCGACAGCGTGACGCATTACGACGACAGCGATCCGAACGCCTATAATATCATCGCCGAAATCCCCGGCACCGATCCCAAGGCAGGCTTCGTGATGGCAGGCGCGCATCTGGATAGCTGGGTCGCGGGTGACGGCGCGACCGACAATGCCGCCGGCTCGGCGATGATCATGGAGGCGGCGCGCATCCTCGCGACGCTCGGCGTGCGGCCGAAGCGCACGATCCGCTTCGCCCTGTGGAGCGGCGAGGAGCAGGCGCTGCTCGGCAGCCTCGCCTGGGTGGAGAAGAATCTCGCGACACGCGGCGGCCCGAACGATCCGCCGCTGACCGGCGAGCGACGCTATTACGAATGGCCGAAGCGTTGGCCGATCAACAGGCAGCCGGGTTATGACGCGCTGGCGGCCTATTTCAACATCGACAACGGCTCCGGCAAACTGCGCGGCATCTATGCCGAGAACAATCCGGCAGCGGCGAAGATCTTCGAAAGCTGGATGGGGCCCTTTCACTCGATGGGGATGACGCAGGTGGCGGTCGCCCCGACCGAGGGGACCGACCACGTCTTCATGCAGGCGGTCGGCGCGCCCGGCTTCCAGTTCATCCAGGATCCGCTGGATTACGAGACGCGGACGCACCATTCCTCCGCCGACACCTACGACCACCTGAAGGGCGACGACATGCGGCAGGGGGCGACGATCCTCGCGTCTTTCCTGCTCAACGCAGCCGATGCCGAAAAGCCCTTGCCGCGCCCGCCGCTGCCGACCAAGCCGGCGGTCACCGATCCCTTCGCTTATCCGGAAAACAACTGATGGCCCGTCGCGGACACCGACCCTCCCAGCCAACCGGCGGCCGCCCCCGCTTCTGGGGGCGCCATGCCGTGATCGCGGCGCTGGCCAATCCCGAACGCAACGTGCGCAAGCTGTGGGGCACGCGCGAGGCGCTGGCAGCGCTCGATCTGCCGCCGGTGCTGCCGGTGGTCTATGCCGATGTCGCCGATCTCGGGCGGATGGTGCCCAATGACGCGCCGCATCAGGGGCTGGTGGCGGAGGTCGATCCGCTGGAGGAAATCTGGCTCGGCGACCTGCTGGAGCAGGGGCGTGACGACCGCCGCCCGCTCGTGGTGCTCGATCAGGTGACCGACCCGCATAATGTCGGCGCGATCATGCGCTCGGCGGCGGCGTTCGACGCGCTCGGCATCATAACGCAGGACCGCCACGCACCGCCCGAATCCGGCGTGCTGGCGCGCTCCGCCTCCGGCGCGCTGGAGACGGTGCCGTGGGTGCGGGTGGTGAACCTGGCCCGCGCGCTGGACGAGATCGCGGAGGCCGGCTTCTGGCGCATCGGCCTCACCGGCCACGCGACGCTGACGCTGGCGGAGGCGATGGGCGAGGCGCGCATCGCGGTGGTGCTCGGCGCGGAGGGCGAGGGGATGCGCCAGAACACCGAGGCGCATTGCGACCAGCTCGCGAAGCTGCCGATCTCGCCGAAAGTGGAGAGCCTCAACGTATCGAACGCGGCCGCGATCGCGCTCTATGCGGTGACGGCGCGGGGGTAGGGGGACTCTCCCGCGCTCCGTTTGCCCTGAGCTTGTCGAAGGACTGTTTTCCTGGCGAGGAAGGGCGGGGCTTCGACAGGCTCAGCCCGATTGAGGGGAGTGTGCGAGCCGTCGCGGCGGAGCCGCGCCGTCGGACGGGTTCGCTGGCGCGACCCGCCGGCCGTGACGGGCGATGCGCCTTGGCGCGCCGGCGCCGTCGCTTCGCCGGCGCGCCTTCGTCCGTCAGTCCTCCGCGGCGATCGTCACCTTCAGCCCGTCCAGCGCGTCGCTGAACGGAATCTGGCACGACAGGCGCGAATTCTCGTTACGGTCGCTCGACGAATCGAGCAGGTCGTTCTCGTCCTCGCTCATCGCGGGCAGTTTGACCGCAAATTCCGGGTCGACATGGACGTGGCAGGTCGCGCAGCTGCAGCAGCCGCCGCACAAAGCCAGGATTTCGTCGATGCCGCCATCGCGGATCACTTCCATCACCGACAGGCCCGCCTCGCCGTCAAGCTCGCGTTCTTCCCCATCCCGCGTAACGACGATAAGCTTAGGCATCATGCTCTCCGTGAAATTCCCACTGCCCCATGCCTTCCTTAGCGCGACGCTGCAATGGGGTTGAGCGAGACGCAACTGCGCGCCGGCGTTGATGCGCTGGGCGCAATCGAGCCGAAATTCGCCGCCGCGCTCGCCCGCGTCGGCTATCCCGCCCCCCGCATCCGCGCGCGCGGCTACATCACCTTGCTGCGCACGATCGTCGGCCAGCAGGTCAGCGTGAAGGCCGCCGACGCGGTGTGGCGCAAGCTGGAGGCTCAGGTCGGCGATCCGACCGACCCGGCGATCATCGCCCGCGCCAGCGACGACGAGCTGCGCGCCTGCGGTTTCTCGCGCCAGAAATCGGGCTATGCGCGCAGCCTCGCCGACGAGGTGCTGAGCGGGCGACTCGATCTCGCCGCGCTGCCGGCGGACGACGAGGAGGCGATCGCCGCGCTGACGCGGGTGAAGGGCATCGGCCGCTGGTCGGCGGAAATCTATCTGCTGTTCGCGGAAGGGCGGCCGGATATCTGGCCGGCGGGCGACCTCGCGGTGCAGATCGAGGTCGGTCGCATCCTCGGCCACGAATCCCGCCCGAGCGAGAAGCATACGCGCGAGCTGGCCGAGGCATGGCGCCCGCATCGCGGCGCGGCGGCGATCTTCACCTGGCACCATTATGGCGCGGGGATGGACGCCGCGCCGGTATGACCGCCGTCAGCGCGCCGGCTGCCACACCTGCGTCTGGCAGAACATCGCGACGCAGCCCTGCACGTTGAGCGAACCGTCGGCATTGCGGGCGACGATCGACTTGAACGTCCGGCCCCGGCGCGGGTCGTAGATCTCGCCGCGCCAGTCCTTGCCGCTGTCCGTCAGGCCCGACAGGATCGCCATCCCGAGCAACGGGCGCGAGCGCAGGGCGGGATCGACGTTCCTCGCATCGACCGACGCTCCGTTCGGCGCGGGCTTCACCACGGTCGCGAGCTTGCCGCACATCGCCGCGCCGCATGCGGCGATCGCGACGATCCCCGATCCGTCCGCCGTCAGATAGCGGCCGGCGATCGGATCGGCGGCATGGGCCGTCCCCGCGAGGCCGAGGAGCAAGGGCGCGGCGAGGACGGGAAAGCGAAGGCGCGTCATGTCGCGAAACGTGCCGGTCGCGCTCCGCCCACGCAAGCGCTTTCCGTCGCATTTCGCGATCATGGTTGAACCGCGCGGCGTGCTTCCGCATTGAGGCGGGCAATGGACACCATGCGCTCCCTGCCCGAAAGCCACGGCTCCGTCGCCGTGCCGCGCGGCGGCGGGTTCTGGCGCAAGCTGCTCGCCTTCATCGGGCCGGGCTGGCTGGTCGCGGTCGGCTATATGGATCCGGGCAACTGGGCGACCGACATCGCCGGCGGATCGGCGTTCGGCTACGCCCTGCTGTCGGTCGTCCTGCTGTCGAACCTGATGGCGATCGTGCTTCAGGCGCTCGCCGCGCGGCTCGGGATCGGCGCGGGGATGGATTTGGCGCAGGCGTGCCGCGCGCATTATCCGCGCCGCATCACGCTGTTTCTGTGGATATTGTGCGAGATCGCGATCGTCGCCTGCGATCTTGCCGAAGTATTGGGCACGGCGATCGCGCTGAAGCTGCTGTTCGGCCTGCCGCTGGTCGCTGGCGTGTGCCTCACCGCGCTGGACGTGTTCCTGATCCTCGCGTTGCAACGCTTCGGCTTCCGGCGGCTGGAGGCGTTCATCGCTGCGCTGCTGATCGTGATCGCCGGCTGTTTCGCGCTGGAACTGGCCTGGGCCGGGCCGGACTGGCGCGCGGCGGCGCGCGGGCTGGTGCCGACGGCGGAGATCGTGCGCAACCCGGCGATGCTCTATATCGCGATCGGCATCCTCGGCGCGACGGTGATGCCGCACAACCTCTACCTCCACTCGGCGGTGGTGCAGACCCGCGCGTTCGGGCGCGACGACCACGACCGGCGCGAGGCGATCCGGCTGGCAACGATCGATTCGACCGTCTCGCTCGGCCTCGCCTTCTTCATCAACGCCGCGATCCTCGTGCTGGCGGCGGCGACCTTCCATGTCGCGGGGCGCACCGGCGTGGCGGAGATCGAGGAGGCGCACCGCCTGCTCGCGCCGATGCTCGGGGTGGGCGCGGCGAGCACGGTGTTCGCCATCGCGCTTCTGGCGAGCGGGCAGAATTCCACCGTCACCGGCACGCTCGCCGGGCAGGTGGTGATGGAGGGCTTCCTCGACCTGCGCCTGCCGATGTGGCTGCGGCGGCTGGTGACGCGCGGGCTGGCGCTGGTGCCGGCGGTCGTGGTCGTGGTGGCGATGGGTGATCGCGGCGCGACGCCGCTGCTGCTGCTCAGCCAGGTGATCCTGTCGATGCAATTGCCGTTCGCGGTGATCCCGCTCGTCGCCTTCAGCGGCAGCGCGAAGGTGATGGGCGCCCACGCCGCGCCGCGCTGGCTGATCGCGGTTGCCTGGATCGTCGCGGCGCTGATCGTGGTGCTGAACGCGGTGCTGCTGTGGGGGATCGCGTTCGGCTGAGTTCAGCCGATCAGCCGTGCCGCGATCGCCTCGCGCCGGGCGGCATCCACGCCCAGCGCCTGCTCGGCATAGGTTTCGACATTGCCGTGCCGCTCGCGGATCGCCGCGAGCGCGGTGTGGAGATAATCCGCCTCCACCGACATGAGCGCGATCACCGCCTCGTCGCTCATCCGCGGGCCGTAGCGTTCGCGCACCGACACGGCCGCGCTGGCGATGCGCCGCTCGGGATCGCCGGCGGTGTTGGTGAGGAGATAATCCGCCATCACATCGTCCTCGCCGACGCCGAGCAGGCTGTGGAGCAATGCGACCGCCAGCCCGGTGCGATCCTTGCCGGCGAGGCAGTGGAGCAGGCTCGCCCCGTCGCGCGTCGCCAGCGCCTCGAAATAGAGGCTGAGCGAGCCGGTCAGCACGTCGCGAAAGGGCATGGTGGCGTAGAGCCGCCGCATCGCCGCGCGCGCTTCCGTGGCGGTGGCGATGCCGGCGCCGGCTTCTTCGTGCGGAGCGAGTTCGCTGCCGGTCGTCTCGCCCGGCGCGAACAGCACCGTGCCGTCGAAGCCGTCATGGCGGCGGCACGGGGCGAGGCGGCGTTCCGTATCGCCGCGCAGGTCGATCACGGTGGCGATACGCAGCCCGGCGAGTCCGGCAAGGTCCCCTGGAGTTGCATCGCCATGCTGGCCGGAACGCCACAGCAGGCCGCTGCGCATCAGCCCCGATCGCGTGCGATAGCCGCCATAGTCGCGGAAGTTGTGGATGCCCTCGAAACTCAGCACGCGATCGGTCATGCGAATCGCGCTACCCGATCGCCGCGCCCTTGTCGCCATCCAGTCGATGGGACGCGCTCGCGCAAAAAGAAAGGGCGACGGACCGAAGTCCGCCGCCCGTTCCTTTTGAATTTCGAACGTGAACGCTTAGCTGGCGTTCATGTTGCTCGAAACGTTGTTGAAGGTCGTGGTCAGCTTGCTGCCCAGACCCTGCATGGCGCCGATCGCGGCGACGGCGATGAGCGCGGCGATCAGACCGTACTCGATCGCGGTGGCGCCCTTCGAATTCTTCAGGAAGGTCCGAATCTTCTGCATACTCGATCTCCAGTGGTAATCTATTGCTTCAGTCACCCGACTGGATCGAGGGTCCCCCATCCAGCAAGCGAATCGATAGAATGTCTGGGTTGAGGAATGTTTAAGGCGGGCAAATTCAGCGCGCGGAGCGGCGGATTATTGTGCGTTGACCACTTTGCTGCTGACGTTGTTCCACATGCCGGTGGTCACCGAGGCGAGATTCGTCAGGCTGGAGATCATGGCGATCACGATGAGCGCGACGATCAGGCCGTATTCGATCGCCGTCGCGCCGCGCCGGTCACGGAAAAGGCGCGCGCAGAAGGCGCAAAAACCGGTCGTCCGGGATGGCCGCGATCGTAACATGGGCTAAGAATGACACGGCAGACTTAACGAAATGTCGACGCGATCGCCGTGACCGAACTTTTCCCCGTGGTGGCCGCCGCGTTGATCGACGAGGCTGGCCATATCCTCATGCAGCGCCGCCCGGAAGGGAAGGCGCTGGCCGGGCTATGGGAGTTCCCCGGCGGCAAGGTCGAACGTAGCGAATCGCCCGAGGAAGCACTGTGTCGCGAGCTGGGCGAGGAACTCGGCATCGTCGTCGCGCCCGGCGATCTTTCGCCCGTCACCTTCGCCAGTCAGCCGCTCGGCGACCGGCACATGATCCTGATGCTCTATCGCTGCCGGCGCTGGATCGGCGATCCGCAGGCGCTGGAGGCGGCCGAATTGCGATGGGGAGATGCCGAATCGCTCGCCGCGCTGCCGATGCCGGCGGCGGACGTGCCGCTGCTCGCCGCGTTGCGATCCTAGGTGTCGAGGATACGCGGCGACAGCGGAAAGTGGAGCGTCGCGATCGTCTTCCCCTCGCGCCGCGCGACCGCGATGTCGCCGCCCAGTTGCGAGGCGAGCGCGGCGAGCAGCCGCTGGCCCATATGCGCGTCGTCCGGCGGGGCTGGCGTGAAGCCGATGCCGTCGTCGCTCACCGTGAGCTGCATCGCGTCCGGACGGAAGGGGTGCGGCCGCAATCGCACCGCGACATTGCCGGGCCGGTCGTCGGGGAAGGAATGTTTGGCGATATTGGTCAGCAGCTCGTTGGTGACGAGGCCGAGGATCACCGCCTGCGACAGCGGCACGGCGCAGGCGGAAAGCTCCAGATGCAGCGCGATCGGGCGCATGTTGAAGCGCGTCAGCAGCATGTCGTCGCAGAGGTTGGCGATAAAGGCGCTCAGTTCTACCCGCTCGCTCGTCGCCTCGTCGATCCGCAGGCGCTGATAGACCCGGCTCAGCACCACCATGCGCGATATCACCTGATCGAGCGTGGCGGCGGTTTCCGGGCTGGTCGATCGGCGGGCGGCCAGCGAGGCGGTGGAGACGAGCATCGCGAGGTCGTTCGCCAGCCGATGCGACAGTTCGCGCAGCAGCGCGGTCGCGCGTTCATGCCCGGCGCGGGCGAGCCGCAGCTCGGCGGCGAGCGAATCGTTCCGGCGTTTCCAGTGACTCGCCGCCCATGTGACGAGCAGCCCCAGCGCCAGCGTCGCGATCAGCGCCAGCGCGTCGTCGGGATCGGGCACCGCCAACCCTTCGCCGGGCAGCGCGATGGCGAGGGCGAGCGTGCCGAAGCCGACCCCCACCAGTCCGGGTCCGCGACCGCCCACCACCGCGACGACGACGAACGCCAGCGCCATGAAGATGAACAGCAGCCACGGCCGGTCCGGGGCGAAATGCACCGAGGCGACCGTCACCGCCACGACCAGCAGGAACGCGCCGGCAGGCAGGACGAGCGAGCGATAGAGCGACGATGGAGACACGGCGGCTTCTCCTGCCCGCATCCGCGCGGTGCCGATGCGGACGCGGCTGATCGGCGGGAATGTGGGCGAGGTTGCTTACACCCGCCTTACTTCGGGAAAAGCAGATCGCCGGGTCAGCGTAATGTCCATGTAAGCGACGGGGAATAGAGGGGCGCCAACGGCTCCCTCTTTTCCGGGAACGAAGGTATCAACCGGCAGCGGACAGGGCGCGTGACCGACAATCTGGCTTCCTCGTCACCACTTCCACCCGCCCGAGCGATCGGCCGCGCTGCGCAGCTGCGCCTCGTCGCGCTGGCCGCCGCGGCGCTGGTGGCGGTGCTGCTGCTGATCGCCGGCGCGCGGGCGCTGTTCACGTCCCCGCCGCCGGCAACGCCGACACTGCCGACGGGCGCGTTCAGACCGACGCCGGAGCAACTGGCGCAGCTCACCATCGCGCCGGTGACGAGCGGGGCGGATGCCCAGCTCGTGCGCGCGAGCGGTGCGATCGCGGTGGACGGGGATCGCAGCACGCCCGTCCTGCTGCCGTTCTCGGGGCAGGTGCTGGCGGTTTATGTTGAGCCGGGGCGGCGGGTGGTGAAGGGGCAGCCGTTGCTGCGCATCGCATCGCCCGAGATGGTCGATGCGCGCAACGCGCTAGCGACGGCGGCGGCGCAGCGCGCGACGGCGGCGGAGGCGCTGCGCGTCGCCACGGCCACCGCCGCCCGGCAGAAGGCGATCTATGAAACCGCCGGCGGCGCGCTGAAGGACTATACTCAGTCGCAGGCCGATCTGGTCGCGGCGCAATCGGCGCTGCGCACGGCCGAATCGGCGGAACGGGCGGCGCGCAACCATGTCGCGATCTTCGGCAGCAGCGGGGAAGGCGGGGGACCGGCGGGGCAGCCCGCCACCGTCTATCGCGCGCCGGTCGCCGGGCTGATCGCCGATCGCAACGTCGCGCCGGGCCAGTTCGTCACCGCGGGCGGCACCGCGCCGCTGCTGACGATCACCGATCCCTCGCGGGTATGGCTCGTCGCGCAACTGGCGGAGAGCGATGCCGCCGTCGTCCGCGTCGGCGACCAGGTGCGGGTGACGACGCCCGCGCTGCCCGGCCGCACCTTCGCCGCGCGAATCGACAATGTCGGCGCGGCGCTCGATCCGAACAGCCACCGCCTGCCGGTCCGCGCATCGATCGACAACCCGGACGGCGCGCTCAAGCCGCAGATGTTCGCCTCCTTCACCATCACCCGGCGAACCGGCGGCGGCGACGCCGTGATGGTGCCGGCGTCGGCGGTGATCCATGAGGGCGACAGCGCCCGCGTGTGGGTGGAGGGGCGCGACCGGCTGCTCTACGCCCGCCCCGTCACCACCGGGCCGAGCGAAGGCGGCTTCACCCGCATCCTCGCCGGTCTCCGGCCCGGCGACCGGGTCGTCACCAGGGGCGCGCTGTTCGTCAACGAGGCGGGCCTCGATCAATGAACCGGCTGGTCGAGCTGGCGCTGCGCCAGCGGATGCTGGTGCTGACGCTGCTGATCGGGCTGGTGCTGGCCGGCGCGGTCGGCTTCGCGAACCTCAATATCGAGGCTTATCCCGATCCCGTCCCGCCGATGGTGGAGGTGCTGACGCAGAGCAACGGCACCTCGGCGGAGGAGATGGAGCGCAACGTCACCACCCCGATCGAAGTGGCGATCGCCGGGCTGCCGCATCTGACGGCGGTGCGCTCGATCTCGCTGTTCGGCCTGTCCGACGTGAAGATCCAGTTCACCTATGACGTGAGCTTCCGCGAGGCCGAGCAGCTCGTGCTCGGCCGCCTGTCGCAGATTCCGCCGATGCCGAACGGCGCGCAGCCGACCATCTCGCCGACCAGCCCGATCGGCGAGATCTACCGCTACCGCATCGTCGGCCCGCCGGGCTATTCGGTGATGGACCTCAAGACGTTGCAGGACTGGGTGCTGCAACGCCGCTTCAAGCGGCTGCCGGGCGTGGTCGACGTGACCGGCTGGGGCGGCAAGCTGCGCACCTATGAGGTGCGGCTCGATCGCGACCGGCTGATCGCGCACGGCGTCTCCGTGCCGCAGGTGCTGGCGGCGCTCGGCAAGAGCGACGGCAATGTCGGCGGGCAGACGGTGAATTTCGGCGAGCAGGCGGCGATCGTGCGCGGCGTCGGGCTGATCCAGTCGGTCGAGGCGATCCGCGACACGATGGTCGGCATGGGGGTGGGCACGGGCGGCTCGACGCCGGTGCTGCTGCGCGACGTGGGTGAGGTGGCGATCGGCAACATGCCGCGCCTCGGCATCGCCGGGGACGGCGCGGACGACGATATCGTCATGGGCATCGTGCTGATGCAGCGCGGCGCGCAGTCGATGCCCGCGATCCGCGCGGTGGAGCAGGAGGTGGAGACGGTCAACGCCGGCGGTATCCTGCCCCCCGGCGTCCATCTGGAGCGCATCTACGACCGCTCGAACCTGATCGGCGTCACCACCCATACGGTGATGCACAACCTCGCCATGGGCGTGCTGCTGATCTTCGCGCTGCAATGGCTGTTCCTCGGCAATCTGCGCAGCGCGCTGATCGTCGCGGTGACGATCCCGCTCGCGCTGTCGGTCGCGGTGCTGGTGCTGATCCTGCAGGGCGAATCCGCCAATCTGCTGTCGCTCGGCGCGCTCGATTTCGGGCTGATCGTCGATGCCGCCGTCATCATGGTGGAGGCGATCTTCCGCCGCATGGCGGAACGGTCGCACGATATCGGCACCGGGCGCATCCACGCCAGCACCGCCAACCGCTTCTCCGCGATCCTGCATGCGTCGAGCGACGTGAGCCGGGGCATCTTCTTCGCCGCCGCGATCATCATCGCCAGCTTCCTGCCGCTGTTCACGCTGACCGGAGTGGAGGGGCATATCTTCGGCCCGATGGCCAAGACCTATGCCTATGCCATCGCCGGCGGGCTGGTCGCCGCCTTCACCGTCGCGCCGGTGCTGTCGGCGCTGCTGCTGCCGGACAAGCTGGCGGAGGTCGATACATGGGTCGTCCGCCAGCTTAAGCGCGTCGCCGAGCCGGCGGTGTCCTTCGCGCTGGCCAATCGCGTGCTGACGCTGGGGCTGACCGCGATCGCGCTCGCCGGCTCGCTCTATGCGGTGCGGGCGCTCGGCGTCGAGTTCCTGCCGCATCTGGAGGAGGGCAACCTCTATATCCGCGCCACGCTGCCGCCGTCGATCTCGCTGGAGGCGGGGCAGCCGGTGGTCAACGGCATCCGCCGCATCATCGCAGCGCGGCCTGAGGTGGAGCGCGTCGTCTCCACCCACGGCCGCCCCGACGACGGCACCGACGCGACCGGCTTCTTCAACGCCGAATTCTACGCCCCGCTGAAGCCGGCGGAGGACTGGCCGCGCGGCGCGAGCAAGGAGAAGCTCACCGCCGAGCTGCAACGCAAGCTTCAGGCGAAATACCCCGGCGTGGATTTCGAATTCTCGCAATATATCCAGGACAATGTCGACGAGGCGTCTTCGGGCGTGAAGGGCGCCAATTCGATCAAGGTGTTCGGCAGCGATCTCGAGACGCTGGAAAAGGTCGCCGGCGAGATCAAGGCGCAGATGGCGCAGGTGCGCGGCATCGCCGACCTCGGCGTGTCGGATTCGCTCGGCCAGCCGACCGTGCGCATCGACATCGACCGGCTGGCGGCGGCGCGCTACGGGCTGGCGCCCGACGACATCAACCAGACGATCGCCGCGGCGGTCGGCGGCGCGTCCGTCGCCAACCTCTACGAGAAGGATACCGATCGCTATTTCCCGATCGTCGTCCGGCTCGATCCGGCGCAGCGCAACGATATCGAGGCACTGAATCGCATCACGGTCGGCGCGCCGGGGCCGGGCGGCAACGGACTGGTGCAGGTGCCGCTGTCGGAGGTGGCGAAGATCCGGCTGACCTCCGGCGCGTCGTTCATCTATCGCGAGCATCAGGAACGCTACGTCCCGATCAAGTTCAGCGTGCGCGGCCGCGATCTGGGCAGCACGGTGGACGAGGTGAAGGCGCGGATCGCGAAGCATGTCGTGCTGCCGCCCGGCTATCACCTCGAATGGGCGGGCGAACTGGGTAACCTCGCCAATGCGGTCGCGCGGCTGGAGGTGGTGGTGCCGATCAGCCTGCTGCTGATCGTCGTGCTGCTGTTCGCCAATTTCGGCTCGATCCGCGACACGATGCTGGCGTTCAGCGTCATCCCGATGGCGCTGATCGGCGGCGTGCTGGCGCTGGCGCTGACGGGCACGCCGTTCAGCATCTCCGCCGCGATCGGCTTCGTCGCGCTGTTCGGCATCGCGGTGATGGACGGCATCCTCGTCGTCGCGACCTTCAACACCCAGGTCAACGAGGGGCTGGCGCGCGACGAGGCGATCGCCGTGACGGTGCGCCATTGCCTGCGCCCGGTGGTGATGACCTGCCTCGCCGCCGCGATCGGGCTGCTGCCGGCGGCGGTCTCGACCGGCATCGGCAGCCAGGTGCAGAAGCCGCTGGCGCTGGTGGTGGTCGGCGGGATGACGCTGGCGCCGGTGCTGATCCTGATGGTGCTGCCGGTGCTGATCGTGCGCTTCTCGCGCCATCGCGGGGCGCACGGTCATGCGGAGCGCCGGCATCACGCCGACGGCACGCCGATGGAGCCGGCATGATGCGCCTGTTTCCCGTCTCGCTCGCGGCGTTGCTGCTCGCCGGCTGCACGATCGCTCCGGCGCATCCGGGAACGGAGGTGCCGTTGCCGCCCGCGCGGGCGTCGCAGACGATCGCGCCCGCGACCGGCGCGGCGCAACGGCTGGAAGCAGGCGCGCCACCGCTCGCCGAATGGTGGCGCGCGTTCGGCAGCGCGAAGCTCGACGATCTGGTCCGCACCGCGCTGGCGCACAACGAGGATCTCGCCACCGCCGAGGCCAACCTCCGGCAGGCGCGCGAGCAGGCCAGCGCCACCGCCGGGGCGCAGGGGCCGAAGGTGGACGCCGGCTATCAGGCGGAGCGGACGCGGATATCGGGCGCGCTCTCCCCGCCGCTCGCCGACAACGTGAGCTATCTCTACACATTGCACACCGCGCAGGTGACGGTGGCCTATCCGCTCGACCTGTTCGGCGCGGGGCGCAATGCGGTGCGCTCGGCGCGCGCGGCGGCGGAGGTGGCGGGGCAGCGGCTGGAGGCGGCGCGGATCGCGGCGGTGGCCAATCTCGTCGTCGCGACGATCCAGCATGCCGCGCTCGACGCGCAGGTGACGGCGACGGAAAAGGCGATCGCGGACAATCGCGCGCTGGTCGCGATGCTCGAACGCCGCCGCGCGCTGGGCGACGTCGGGCTGGCGGAGGTGACGGCGCAGCAGACCGTGCTCGCCAATGTCGAGGCGACTCTGCCGGCGCTGGAGCGGCAGCGCGATCACCAGGCGGGGCTGATTCTCTCCCTGCTCGGCCGCCCGGCCGGCTCGCCGCTGCCGGAGCTGCCGGGGATGGAAGAACTGCGCCTGCCCGCCGACCTGCCCCTGTCGCTGCCGTCCGATATCGTCGCGCATCGCCCGGACGTGCGCGCGGCGGAGGCGCAGATGCGCGGCGCGGCGGCGGATGTCGGCGCGGCGATCGCGGCGCGGCTGCCCGCGATCACGCTGAGCGGCAATGCCGGCGGCTCCGCGACGCGCTTCCTCGACATGTTCGCCAGCGGCAATCCGTTCTTCGCGCTGATCGGCGGCGTCACCCAGCCGATCTTCCACTCTGGCGAGCTGCGCCATCGCCAGCGCGCGGCGGAGGCGGCGCTGGATGCGGCCAAGGCGCAATATCGCGCGGCAGCGCTGCAGGCGTTCCTCGACGTCGACGATGCGCTCTCCGGCTTGCGCACCGACGCTGCCGCGCTGGACGCCGCCACGCGCGCCGACGATGCCGCCGGGCGCACGCTGGCGATGACGCGGCGGCAGATGGAGCTTGACGCGGTCGGCACGCTGGCGCTGCTCAACGCCTCGTCGGCGGCGTCGCAGGCGTCGGTGCAACGAATCCAGGCGACCGCCGCGCGGCTGACCGACACGGTGGCGCTGTTCCAGGCCTGCGGCACGCCGGTCGGCGCGCGCTGACCTATACCGTCTGGAGCATATAGCCGACGCCGCGCACGGTCTGCACCGTCAGCGCCAGCCCGGCGTTCTTCAGGTGGCGGCGGATGCGGTGGATATAGACCTCCACCGCGTTCGACCCCAGGGTATCGCCCGCGCCGAACAACTGGTCCTCCAGCACGCGCTTGGGCACCACGCGGTCGAGCTGGCGCATCAGCAGCTCCAGCAATTCCCCCTCGCGCACCGAGAATTCCAGCAGCGCGCCATCGACGCGGAATTGCCGCGCCTCGGTATCCAGCTCCAGCGCCCCTGCGCGCAGCAGCCGGTCCTTGTAGCCGGATTCGCGGCGCAGGATCGCCAGCACGCGGGCGTGAAGCTCGTCGAAATGGAACGGCTTGGCCATGTAATCATCGGCCCCCGCGCTGAGGCCGAGGATGCGGTTCTCCACTTCGCCGCGCGCGGTGACGATCAGGATCGGCTCGTTATGCCGCGCCGCGCGCAGCCGTCGCAGCAGGTCCAGCCCGTCCTCGTCGGGCAGGCCGAGATCGAGGATGACCAGCGCATAGCGCGTCGTGCGGATCAATATCTCCGCGTCGCCGGCATCCGCCGCGATGTCGCAATGCAGGTGGCGGCGCGCGAACGCCTCGCGCATCGCCTCGGCAAGCTCGGCATTGTCCTCGACGATCAGCAATCTCATCGCGGCTTCATGCGGTGCTTGGGCCGCCGATTCAACGCGGATCAGCCATGCGGACCGGCATAGCCCGGCAGATAGACGGCATCCGCCCCGCGCGCGAGCTTGAGCGCGCGCTGCACCGCCGTATCGAAATCCTTTTCCAGCAACGCGGGCTTGATGCGATGGCGCAGGAAATCCGCCCACAGGAATTCCGAATAGGGCGTGTCGTCCTTGGCATAGCCGCCCGCGCGGCGCAGTTCGCCGGCGAGCGAGCGATAGGGATCGTCGCGCAGCTTGGTGACCTTCCGGGGCAGATCGTCCGCTGACCGGCGCACGCCATGCTCGTCGAAGGGGTGCAGCCAGTTGCGGTTGTCCATCACCGTCATGAACATCCCGGGCGGAAGATGGCTTAGATCGGCGACGACGCGCACCAGCACGGTCTTCTGCCCCGCGTCGTGCAACGCGAGCGCTAGGTGGTGGCTGTCGATCAGCCACGGCCGCTGCTTCGGCCCGATCACGGCTGGGACGAGATGGTGCGACAGGAAATTGGCGTCGGCGGACGGGGGTCGTTCTTCCCAGTCGCGCCGCTTGCGCGCGACTTCACGTTTGCCGACCGTCATCTGTGTCGGGCGCAGATCCAGGATCGGGGTCGGCTGTAGAACCGGCGGAAAATCCTGCATCGTCATTTCCCCTTATCGCCGTCACCGCATCGGCGACGCTGAAGCTGCTCCGCGCGACGAGCGTGTCCTGCCCGGCGCGGTGGAACAGGTCGCGGATATGATCGTGAACGCGCGCGAGCTGCAAGCGGATGCCTTCGCGCTTCAGCCGCCCGTCGAACTCGATCAGGCAATCGAGCGCGGTGCTGTCGAGGTCGGAGCTTTCCTCCAGGCTCAGCACCAGCGCGCGATCGCCGCCCAGCCGCCGTTCGACCTCGCCCGTCACCCGCTCCGCATTGCCGAAGAACAATGGCTGCGCGGGGCGCAGGATCGTCATGCCCGGCACCGCCCTCGCATCCGGGTGGCGGGCGAGATCGACGAAATCGTGCCCGTCGTCGAGCCGACCCAGCGTGGCGAGATGCGGCGCGGCCATGCGCTGGATCAACGCGGCGAGCGACAGGCCGATCGCGATCAGCATCCCGTCGAGCACGCCGAACGCCAGCACCGAGGCGGCCGCCGCGAAGGCGACCATCTCGTCGCGGCCGATCTTCCACAAATGGACGAAAGGCGCGGGGGAGAGCGCATGGGTGAGGGCGGCGATCACCACCGCCGCCAGCACCGCATCCGGTAGGTGCGCGATCGCCGGCCGCCCGAACCATGCGAGCAGTGCCAGCGCGACCGCGGCGAACACCGATGTCCAGCGCGACGCCGCCCCCGCCGCCTCGCTCGCCGAGCCGGCGGAGAAGCCCGCGCCGACCGGCATCCCCTGCACCAGGGCGGCGGCGAGGTTCGCGCCACCGATCGCGGCCAGCTCGCGATCCGGCTCGATCGTGTCGCCGTGGCGCAGCGCCAGCGCGCGCATCGTGCCCCAGCTTTCCGCGAACAGGATCAGCGCCAGCGGCACGACGAGCTGTGCGAGCTGCGACGCTTCGCGGAAGGTCAGCGCCGGGATCGTCAGCAGGCCGGGCGCGATCGCGATCGCCCCCACCGTCCGCACGCCTCGCGCGGGCAGGTCGAGCAGCATCGATGCGGCGATGCCGAGCGCGAGCACGATGAAGGCGGCCGGAACGCCCCGCATCCGCCGCAGCGCCATCAGCAGGGCGAGCGCCAGCGCGCCCGTCGCCACGCTGGCGCCATGCCATGCGCCGATCGCGCCAAGCTGCTGCCCGATCAGCCGCAGCAGGTTGCCGCCCGGCGCGGGAACCCCGGTGATCGCGGGGAGCTGGCGCAGGATGATGGTGACGGCGATGCCCAGCGCGAAGCCGCGCAGCACCGGGCGGGCGATCAGGCTGGTCAGCGCGCCCAGCCGCAACGCGGCGGCGATCAGGAACAGCGCGCCGGCAATGGCCACCGCCGCTGTCGCCAGCGCGCCGCGCATCGCCGGATCGTCCGGTATCGCCGCGAGCGCCGCCGCCAGGATCGCGGCGGAGGAGGAGGTTGGGGAGACGATCGCGAACCGGCTGCGCCCGATCGCGGCATAGGCGAGGCATCCGGCGACCGCCGCGGTGATCGCGCGCGCCGGCTCCAGCCCGGCGATGCTGGCATAGGCGACCGCTTCCGGCAGGAGCAGCCCGGCCACCGAAATCCCGGCGATAACGTCCGCCCGCGCCATGCCGCCACGCTAGCTCCTTTTGCGCCGGGAACAAGCGACGACAGGTTGTGCTTCGGATGCTAAGTTTAGCGGTATTCAGAAGGAGGTTCGTCGCGATGCAACAGGCATTTCCGATGCTCGCCGGGCAGCGCGTGCTGGTGGTCGGCGGCAGTTCGGGCATCGGGCTGGCGGTCGCGCGATCCGCCGCCGCCGCCGGCGCGGGGGTGACGATCGCCGCGCGCGATCCCGGCAGGCTGGCGGAGGTGGTCGCGCACCTCGGTGCGGGCGCCGCCCGCGAGCCGCTGGACACGACCGACGCCGCGCAGGTCGAGGCGTTCTTCGCCGCCGCCGCGCCGTTCGACCATATCGTCGTCACCGCCGCCGCGCTTCGCTCCGGCCCCGTCCGCGATCTGCCGCTGGAGGCGGCGCGGGCGACCTTCGCCTCGAAATTCTGGGGCCCGTATCTCATCGCCAGATTCGCGCGCTTCAGTGGCGAGGGATCGCTGACCTTGGTGTCGGGCGCCGCCGGCCGGCGGCCGCGCGCGGGGCGGGGGCCGGTCGCGGCGGCCTGCGCAGCGATCGAGGCGTTGACGAAGGTGCTGGCGGCAGAACTGGCGCCGGTACGGGTCAATTGCGTTTCGCCCGGCCTGACCGACACCGCGATGCTGCGCGCCGCCGGGGCCGCGATCAGCGTGCCGCCGGGCCTGCCGGCGAAACGCATCGGCACGCCGGAGGAAGTCGCCTTCCAGATCCTGTCCTGCGCCGTGAATCCCTATATGACCGGCGCGATCGTCGATATCGACGGCGGAATGTCGCTCATCTGAGCGCGATCGGGGAGAGGAAAATGGCTTTCGTCCTGTATGAGCATCCGCTTTCATCCTATTGCCAGAAAGCGAAAACCGCCTTCTACGAAAAGGGCGTGCCGTTCGAGACGCGGATGCTCGACGGGTCGGAACCCGTGGCGTCCGAATTTGCGGCGTTGTGGCCGATCGGCAAGTTCCCGGTGGTGACGGACGGCGAGCGGCTGGTGTTCGACGCGACGACGATCATCGAATATCTCGACGCGCGCTTTCCCGGCGAGACGCCGCTGCTCCCCGCCGATCCGCTCGCGGCGGCGGAGGTGCGGATGCTCGATCGCTTCTTCGATCATTATGTCAATTATCCGCAGCAACGTATTGTCGTGGGCCGGATCGGGCGCGACGATGCCTCGCGCGAGCCGCAATGGCGCGCCGCGCTGGAAACCGCTTACGACTGGCTGGAGGCGCGGCTCGGCGAGCGCGAATGGGCGGCGGGGGATGCTTTTTCGCTCGCCGACTGCGCGGCCGCCCCGGCGCTGCTCTATGCCGACTGGACCCATGCGATCCCGTCCCGGCATCAGGCGCTCCATGCCTATCGCGCGCGGCTGCTGGCCCGGCCCAGCTATGCCCGCGCGCTGGATGAGGCGCGGCCGTATCGCCACCTGTTCCCGCTCGGCGCGCCGGAAGGGCGCGACTGAGCTTCAGGCGACCTTGCGCTGGCGCATCCCGCCAGTCGAATGGGTGAGGCGTTCGACGTCGAAGGCCTCGGCGAACTGGATGCCGGCGCGGCCGTCGCGCGCCCAGCGGACCTTCGCCGGGAAAAGCTGATTCTCGATCAGCTCGATCAGCACGTCGGTGCCCGCGGCATTTTCGGGCAGTTCCAGCCCGTCGATCATCGCGCCGCCGGTGGAGACGTTGCGGATGCGGATATCGCCGGTTGCATTGCCGATCTCCAGCCGCGCGGTGCGCAGCATCGAGGTGCGCGGGGCGCGGCTGATGCGGTGGCCGATCGGCCGCGCGATGCCGGTCGCGCCGCGCCACTGCTCCTGCACCTCGGCGGCGCGCAGCGGCGGGCCATAGACGAAGCCCTGGATGTGGCTGCACCCCAGCTCGCGGATCAACTCGATCTCGTCCTGCTGCTCGACGCCCTCGGCGGTGGTCTCCATGCCCAGGGTGTCGGCGAGCGTGACGATCGCCTTGATGATCGCGGCGTTGCGGTTGCCCGGCTGGATCGCCCCGCGCACGAAGCTCTGGTCGATCTTGATCTTGTCGAACGGCGCCTTCTTCAGATAGCCGAGGCTGGAATAGCCGGTGCCGAAATCGTCCAGCGCCAGCCGCACGCCGATGCCCTTCAGCGCGCGGAACATCAGCTCGGTCGAGGATTCCTCGTCGAGGAACACGCTTTCGGTGATCTCCAGCTCCAGCCGCTGCGGGGCGATGCCCGATCCCGCGATGGCGCTGGTGACGATCGCCGGCAGCACCGGATTGGCGAACTGCAGCGGCGAGACGTTGACCGCGACGCGCACGTGATCGGGCCATTGCGCCGCCTCCGCGCATGCGGTGCGCAGCACCCATTCGCCGATCTGCTCGATCAGCCCGCATTCCTCCGCCACCGGCACGAACTCGGCCGGGCTGATCGGCCCGCGCGAGGGATGGTCCCAGCGCAGCAGCGCCTCATAGCCGACGATCCGCGCCTCGTCGGTGGAGACCACCGGTTGATAGGCGAGGTGGAATTCGTCGCCCGCCAGCGCCTGGCGCAGATCGTCCTCCAGCCGCTTGCGGTTCTGCGCCCCGGCGAGCAGTTCGGGGCGGTAGAAGCGGTGGACGCCGCGCCCGTCGGCCTTGGCGGCGTAGAGCGCGAGATCGGCGTTGCGCACCAGCGTCTCGACATCCTCGCCATGCTCCGGCGCGATCGCGATGCCGATCGAGCAGCCGATCGACAGCTTCGCCCCGGCGATGACATAGGGCGCGGAGAGCGCGGCGATGATCGCCCGCGCGATCTCCGTGAGATGATCGCGCCCGGCGTCGCGCGGCAGGATGATCTGGAACTCGTCGCCGCCGAGCCGCCCGACCAGCCCCGCGTCGCCGACCGTGCGTTGCAGCCGCAGCGCGACCTGCTTGAGCAACTCGTCCCCCATCTGGTGCCCGAGCGTGTCGTTCACCGCCTTGAAGCGATCGAGGTCGAGCAGGAACAGGCCGGTGGTGGAGGGGGTGTTGCGATCCGCGATCAGCGTCTTTTCGAGCGATCGCCGCATCTGCTGCCGGTTGGCGAGGCCGGTCAGGCTGTCGAACAGCGCCAGCCGGTTGATCTCCGCCTCCGCCCGGCGCTTTTCCGTGAGGTCTGAGCCCGAGCCGATAAAGCCCTGGAAATAGCCGTAATCGTCAAGGATCGGGCGCCCCGAGATCGACCAGCGGCGATCGACCGCGCCGTCGAACGCGGCGCGCACCGAATAATCGGAGAAACTCGTGCGCGAGGAGAGGTGGAAGGTCAGCGTCCGCTCGGTATCGACCAGTTCCGAATCGACCCGGAAGATGTTCACCAGCCGCTCGCCGACCGGCGGCATCCCCATGCGGCCCAGCTCGTCGGCGACCTTGCCGGTGATATAGGTGACGTTGCCCGTGCGGTCGGTCTGCCAGAACCAGCCGGTGCCGTGCGTCTCGAACTCGTCGACCAGTCGCGCGGCGAGGCGGGTAGCGTCCCTTTCACTGATGCGCTCGGCGTGCAGCACCATGTCGCCCCGCGCGGCGCGGATCATCCCGCCGGTGAAGAAGATCGCCAGCACGGCCGCCGTCGCGAACGGGAAACCCGGCCCCGCCGTCACCACCACCATCGCCGCCAGCGTGACGGAGAAGGCGATGCTCGCCGCGCGGATCGCGTGGAGCGAGACGGCGGCCGCAACCACAGCGCCGAACCCTGCGACGAAGGCAGCGATGCGCATCTCCTGCGTGGCCAGCGTGCGGGCGGAATCGAGCAGCAGCGAGAGCGCCGCCGCCAGCGCCGCCGCCAGCAGCGCGATGGCGGCGGTGCGGTGGTGGGCGGCGAGGGTTTCGACGCGCGGAAAGGCCAGCACGGCGAGGATCGCGAGGCTGGTGAGCGCGGCGATCAGGCTGTGATTGGGGAACAGGCCGATGCCGTTCCCGTCGAACAGGTGCCGCCCGAGCACCGCGAGCGGCCCGAGCACCAGCATCGCCAGCGCGAACGGCCAGATCGACCGCGCCTCGCGCAGTTTCTCCACCCGCGCCGCCTCGAACGCCGGGTCGGAGGCGGGCGCGAGCCCCAGCGCGTCCAGCAGGGAGCGGAAGTTAGTCGGATCGGTATGCGATATGTTGCGACGAGATTTGCCCATGCCCGCCCCGTATCGGGGAAGGCGTTGGGATCAGGTTAGCGATCGCGCTTAAGATTCGGTGGATATCGATCAAAAACACTGCAATATCAAAGATATATATAAATATGATCCATTTTGGATCATCTGCTCGATTCGCAACCGAAATCATGTGCAGGGCGAAATCCGCGTCTTCGTGGGTGACGCTGGCGCGCGCGGGCCCTATCTCCGATGGATGCGAAAACCACAGGCCGGCCTGCCGACCCGCCAGCAGATCATGGACTTCATCGCCGGGAGCGATCGCCCCGCGGGCAAGCGGGAGATCGCGCGTGCCTTCGGCCTGACGGCGCAGGAGAAGATCGCGCTCAAGGCGCTGCTCAAGGACATGGCCGACGAGGGACTGATCGATTCCGCTCCCGGCCGCGCCTTCCACAAGATGGGCGGCGTGCCGAAGGTGACGGTGCTGCGCGTCGCCGATGTGGACGACGGCGGCAATGTCTGGGCGGTGCCCGAGCGGTGGGAGGCGGAGACGCCGCCGCCGCGCCTGCGCGTCCGCGAGCGCAAGCGCGGCGCGCTCGCGATCGGCGCGCGCATCCTCGCGCGGACGGAGGAGGCCGGGAGCGGCTGGATCGCGCATCCGATGAAGTCGCTGGCGCCCTCGTCGGAGCAGATGATCGGTGTGCTGCGCGGCGAGGGCGAGCGGCTGTGGCTGCAGGGAGTGGAGAAGAAGGAGCGGCGCGAGTTCCCCGTCTCCGACGCCGGTGGGGCGGAGGCTGGCGACCTCGTGCTGGCCGAGCGCGCCGGCCGCCCGCCGCGCATCACCGCGCGCGTAGTGCAGCGGCTCGGCGACCCGTTCGCGCCGCGCAGCTTCTCGCTGATCGCGATCCACCAGTTCGGCATCCCCGATCGCTTCTCTGAAGGCGCGATGGAGGAAGCGGCCCGCGTCGCGCGCCAGCCGCTCGGGGAAGGGCGCGAGGATCTCACCCATCTCCCGATCGTCGCGATCGACCCCGCCGATGCGCGCGACCATGACGATGCGGTATGGGCCGCGCCGGACGACGATCCGGCGAACGAAGGCGGGTGGAAGGCGATCGTCGCCATCGCCGATGTCAGCTTTTACGTCCGCCCCGGCTCCGCGCTGGATCGCGATGCGCGCGCGCGGGGCAATTCGGTCTATTTCCCCGATCGCGTCGTGCCGATGCTGCCGGAGGTGCTGTCGGCCGATGTCTGCTCGCTGAAGCAGGGCGAGGACCGCGCGGCGCTGGCTTGCCATCTCCAGGTGACGAAGGGCGGCGCGCTCAAGTCGTGGCGCTTCACCCGCGCGACGGTGCGGATCGCGGCGAACATCGCCTATGAGGACGCGCAGGCGACGATCGACGCGGGCGCCGGGCCGATGCTGGAGGCGCTGCGGCCGCTGTGGGGCTGCTGGCAGGCGCTGGCGGCGGCGCGCGACAAGCGCGAGCCGCTCAATCTCGATCTGCCCGAGCGGCGCGTGGTGCTGGACGAGAAGGGCCGCATCATGTCGGTCGCCCCGCGCGAGCGGCTCGACGCGCACCGGCTGATCGAGGATTACATGATCGCCGCCAACGTCGCCGCCGCCAAGGCGCTGGAGGCGAAGAAGGCGCCCGTCATGTACCGCGTCCACGAGCCGCCCGCGCGCGAGAAACTGGTCGCGCTGAAGGACTATCTCGACACGTTCGACATCAGCTTCGCGCTGGGGCAGGTGATCAGGCCCGCCACCTTCAACCGCATCATCGACAAGGTGGGCGAGGCCGATTTCCGCCCGCAGATCATGGAACAGGTGCTGCGCACGCAGACGCAGGCCTATTACGCCCCGGCCAACCACGGCCATTTCGGGCTGGCGCTGGGCAGCTACGCGCATTTCACCTCGCCGATCCGCCGCTATGCCGACCTGATGGTGCATCGCGCGCTCGTCTCGGCCTATGCGCTCGGGCCGGGCGGCCTCAACGGCGACGAGGATTTCGAGCGGATCGGCGAGGCGATCAGCAGCCTCGAACGCCGCGCGATGGAGGCGGAGCGCGACACGATCGACCGCTATGTCGCCGCCTATCTCGCCGAGCGCGTCGGCGAGGTGGTGGAGGCGCGGATCACCGGCGTGGTCAATTTCGGCTTCTTCGCGACGGTCGAGGGCGTCGGCGGCGACGGGCTGATGCCGGTGCGCGATCTCGGCGGCGAATATTTCCGCTTCGACGAAGCCTCGCGCCGGCTGGTCGGCGAGACGAGCGGCGAGGAATATGCGCTCGGCCAGCACCTGCAACTGCGGCTCGCGGAGGCGAACCCGGTCTCCGGCGCGCTGCGCTTCGAACTGCCGGAGGGGAAGGGCGCGCTGCCGCCGCAGCGGCGTGACGGGCCGAGGCGCGAGATCAAGCGGCGCGGCCGTCCTGCCAACATCCGCCATCAGGGGCGCAGGAAATGAAGCTGAACATCGTCGGCCGCATCGCCGAGGGCGTGGTCATCCGCGCCCAGACCGCGATCATCAGGCATTTCACCGATGCGAAGGCGACCAGCGCCGAGCGCGCCATTACGTTCGAGCCGGACGGCCGCGCGCAAAGGCGCGTGTTCCGCCGCATGACGCGCTTCGGCGCGGTGCGACCGGCGGACGGCGGGCGCTGGTTCCTCGACGAGCGCGCGTTGCTCGATTTCCGCAAGGAGGAACTGGCCCGCCTGCTCGGCGTGATCGCGCTCACCGGCTTCGCGGCGGCGGGCGCTATCGCGATGGGGCGGTGAGGTACGTGTCGTTGCAATTATTCAATTAGCGGCGTGTAGCCATTCACATTCGGCCGTTCAGGTCCTCCAGAAGTTCGTTGTTCCTCAGTGCGCGGCGCGCGGCGGAATAAACATCATGGCCAGGATAATGGCGCAAAAAACCAGGGCGAGGACAAGGCCGAGGATCATCTGTTGACGGACCGCGCGCTGATGTTCGTCAGCGACGGGATAGGAGAAGGTTCGTGCCGCGAGCATGATCGCCGCGTCAGGTGCGCCGAAGAAAAGGACATCTCCTTTCGACGCAGGTTGATGGGCGAGCGGCGAAAAGAATAAGCCCACGTTGAATAAGAGGGCAACCAAAAATGCGATCCAAGGCCACCGCTCTCCGGGATAATCCGAGCCAATCTTCGCGATAAAGATGAGGCAACCGACCATACACGCAATACGGTAGGTCGTTTTGAAAGGTATCTCGAATTTGCTTTCTAGCATTAAGGAGAATGCAAGGAACGCGACTATCCCGAGTAACCACAAAAAGGCACGCAGAAGTCTGGATTTCCATCCCGGCTGGCTCGCGCTGCAATCAGTCTTATCCACTAACGGTCTTTCTGTCCTTCATGATGAGCAATTGGTGATAGCGACAGTGTGGTGATCGCCCAGCCGGCAATGGTTTTTGCCCGCGCCCCTCAACCCCCCGTGAACGTCATCCCCGCCTTCGCCACCAGCCGCTTGCGCAGCGCGTCGCCCATGATCGCGCCGGGCGTCCAGACGCCGCCTTCGCCCTTCACGTCCTCGACGAGGCATAGCGCGCTTTCCGCGAGCATCTTGCTGGTCGAGCCGTAGCCGGGGTCGCGATCGCCGGTTACCACCGCATCGATCCGCGCGCCGTCCGGCATCAGGCCGACGAACAGCACGTCGTAATGCCCGCTGTCGCGTTCCTCCTTCGACGGGCCTTCGCCCGGCTTCGGCCCCTTGTCGCCGGCGAGCGGGTTGATCTTCGCCAGCGCCTCGGCCGCCGCCTTGCCGACATCGCCCAGCCCGGCGACGATCATCTCGTCATAGACGAAATCCTTGCCGTATTTCCCGCCGAGCAGGAAATTGGTGCGGTGGACGTTCTTGGTGTTGATCGGCGCCATGATGAACGGCGCGACCCAGGCGGCGATGGTCGAATCATATTCCGGGATCAGCCCGGTCGGCTGGCGCGGCCCGCTGTGCCCCGGCGTCAGCGCGAAGGGGCTGGCGAGCAGCGCGACCAGCGACGGATCGCGCGCCGCCGCCGCCAGCGTCGCCTTGAGGCTGGCGGCGGTGCCGCCGGAGAACTTGCCCTTCATCGTCCGCACGCGGCATTTGACGCGCGGCGCCGGCTTGCCGAAGCGCTTGATCGCCGCCTCCTGCAACGTCAGCACGCCGAGGTCGAACGGGATCGAATCGAAGCCGCAGGAGAAGACGATGCGCGCGCCGGTCTCCTTCGCCCGCGCGTCGTGCGCGTCGATCATCGCGCGCATCCAGCCCGGCTCGCCGCACAGGTCGACATAGGCGGTGCCGGTCTCGACGCAGGCCGCCACCAGATCGCTGCCGTAGAGCTGGTACGGCCCGACGGTGGAGATCACCACCGTCGCGCGCGCGGCCATCGCGCGCAGGCTGGCGGGATCGTCGGAATTGGCGGTGATCAGCGGCACGTCGGCGGCGACGCCCATCTCGTCGCGCACCTCCTGCAGCTTGGAGAGGGAGCGCCCGGCCATCGCCCATTTCGGCCCGCCGGCGCCATAGGTCTGCTGAAGATATTCCGCCACGAGCCGCCCGGTGAAACCGGTCGCGCCATAGACGATCACATCGAACTCGCGGGCCATCTCTGCTCTCCCAAATGCCTTGCCGGCGATTAGAGCAGAAAGGCGCGGGGGGCGCTACGCCGCTTCGCTGAACTGCAGGCTGGCGAGCCGGGCATAGAGGCCGCCGCGCGAGATGAGCGTGGCGTGCGTGCCTTCCTCCACGATCCGGCCGTCGTCCATCACGACGATGCGGTGCGCCGCGCGGACGGTGGCGAGGCGGTGCGCGATGACGAGCGTGGTGCGATCGGTCATCAGCCGGTCGAGCGCCTGCTGGACGAGCAGCTCGCTCTCCGCGTCGAGCGCGCTGGTCGCCTCGTCGAGCAGCAGGATCGGCGCGTCGCGCAGCAGCGCGCGGGCGATCGCGACGCGCTGGCGCTGCCCGCCCGACAGCCGCGCACCGCCCTCGCCGAGATAGGTGTCCAGCCCCTCCGGCAGCGCGCGGAGAAAATCGGCGGCATTGGCGGCCTCGGCGGCGGCCCACAATTCGTCGTCGCCCGCCTCCCACCGGCCGTAGCGCAGGTTGTCGCGGGCGGAGGCGGCGAAGATCACCGTCTCCTGCGGCACCATCGCGATATGGCTGCGGATCGCGGCCGGATCGGTGTCGCGCAAGTCGATGCCGTCGATCGTGATGCGCCCGCCCTGCGGATCGTAGAAGCGCTGGAGGAGCTGGAACAGCGTTGTCTTGCCCGCGCCGGACGGGCCGACCACCGCCACCGTCTCGCCCGGCGTCACCGACAGGCTGAAATCGTGCAGCGCCGGGGCGTCCGGGCGGCTCGGATAGCGGAACTCGACATGCTCGAACGCCACCGCCCCGCGCGGCGGCAGCGGCAGGAGCAAGGGGGCGGGGGGCGCGGCGATCTCCGGCTTCTCGGCGAGCAGCTCGGCCAGCCGCCCCGCCGCGCCCGCGCCGCGCAGCAGGTCGCCATAGACCTCGGTCAGCGCGCCGAACGCGCCGGCGACGATCCCGCCGGTCAGCACGAACGCGGCGATCGCGCCGCCGGAAAGGCGGCCGGCGGCGACGTCGATCGCGCCCTCCCACAACACCATCGTGATCGAGCCGAAGATCAGCCCGATGACGATCGCGGTCATCACCGCGCGGACAAGGATGCGGCGGCGCGCGGCGGCCATCGTCGCCTCCACCGCCTCGGCGAAACGCTGCGCCTCGCGCTCCTCCTGCCCGAATGCCTGGACGATCTTCATCGCGCCCAGCGTCTCGGTCGCCATCGCGCCGACGTCGGCGATGCGGTCCTGCGAATGGCGCGAATAGGCGCGCACGCGCCGCCCGAGCAGCGCGATCGGCAGGATCACCACCGGGATGCCCAGCACCAGCATCCCCGCCAGCTTGGGCGAGATCGCGAACAGGTAGATCATCCCGCCGATGCCGGTGAAGACGTTGCGCAGCGCGACCGACATGGTCGAGCCGACGACATTCTCGATCTGCGCGGTATCGGCTGTGAGGCGCGAGGCGATCTCCGACGGGCGGTTCTCCTCGAAGAAGCGCGGCGTCAGCGTCAGCAGGTGGCGCTGCACGCGGGCGCGGATGTCCGCCACCACGCGCTCGCCCAGCCACGACACCGAATAGAAGCGGATCGCCGTCGCCACCGCCAGCACCAGCACAATCATCAGCAGATAGTGGAAGGCGCTCGCCATGTCGCCCTGCTGGGCGCCGGGGCCGAAGCCACGGTCGATCACGCGCTTGAAGCTGTACGGGATGGCGATCGTCGCCAGCGAGGTGACGGTCAGCGCCGCGCCGGCGGCGGCGATGCGGCCGGGGTAGCGCCGCGCATGATCCCATACCAGCGCGAGGTTGCCGAGACGACGGCGTGGGGCTTCGGTTGGCGCTTCGGTCGACATGCCCCGCGCCTAGCAGGACGGCCCCGTCGGCTCAACGGCGCGTCCCGAAGGTGGACAATATGTCACAGTCGGTTTCGCGATTGCAGCATTTTAATTTGTCATAGACCTGAAACACGCTACCTAGTTCGAATTCGAAGAATGGCCGGATCAGGATACCCGATGCTCTACGACGCGTATGAATTCCAGCGGTCGATGCTCGCCAGCGCCAGCGCCTGGGCCAATTTCGGCGCGGGGATGTTGCAGAGCCGGGCAAACCCGTTCGCCTATTTCGGGGGCGGCACGATCCTGGGCAGCGCGCTGGAGGTGTTCGCCCACGCCGCCGCGCCGCGCGGCAAGCCGGCGTTCGGGCTGGACCGCACCACCGTCGCCGGCCGCGAGGTGGACGTGGTCGAGGAGATCGTCCTGCAAAAGCCGTTCGGGCAATTGAAGCGTTTCGCCCGCAAGGGCGTGAAGGGCGGGCCGAAGCTGCTGATCGTCGCGCCGATGTCCGGCCATTTCGCGACGCTGCTGCGCGGCACGGTCGAGCGGATGCTGCCGACATGCGACGTCCATATCACCGACTGGCGCGACGCGAAGCTGGTGCCGACCGACGCCGGCCGCTTCGATCTCGACGATTACATCGACTATCTGGTCGAGTTCATGGAGGCGATCGGGCCGGGCGCGCATATGCTGGCGGTGTGCCAGCCCTCCGTGCCGTGCTACGCCGCCGCCGCGCTGATGAGCGCGGACGGCAATCCGTGCCGGCCGAAAACGCTCACGATGATGGGCGGTCCGATCGACACGCGCGAGGCGCCGACGGCGGTGAACACGCTCGCCACCGAGCGGCCGCACGCCTGGTTCCGCCAGAATGTGATCGCCACGGTGCCGGCGATGTATCCGGGCGGCGGGCGGCGGGTCTATCCCGGCTTCCTCCAGCTCACCGGCTTCATGTCGATGAACCTCGGCAACCACATGATGAGCCATTGGGAGATGTTCAAGCATCTCGTCCGCGGCGACGGCGAGAGCGCCGAGTCGACCAAGGAATTCTACGACGAATATCGCTCGGTCTGCGACATGACGGAGGAATTCTACCTCCAGACGATCGACGTGGTGTTCCAGGAGCACAAGCTGCCGCGCGGGCTGATGACGCATCGCGGGCGACCGATCGACCCGGCCGCGATCACCGACATCGGCCTGCTCGCGATCGAGGGCGAGCGCGACGACATCTCCGGCATCGGCCAGACCAGGGCGGCGCTGACGCTGGCGACGAAGCTGCCGGAGGAGAAGAAGCACTATCTGCTCGCCGAGGGCGTCGGCCACTACGGCATCTTCAACGGCTCCAAATGGCGCACCCGCATCGCGCCGGTGGTGGAGCAATGGATCGCGGCCAATAGCTGACCGATAAAAGCACCTCTCCTTCAGGGGTGTCTCGCCGAGACTACGCCGCGGTGAAGTCGCGTCGTCGGACGGATCCGGCATCACCGACCCGCCGGCCGGGGCGAGCGCTGCGCCCTTGACGCATCGGTGCTGTCGCTGCGCCGACGTGCCTGCGCCCGGCCCTAATTCTTCAGCCGCCACCCGGTGCGGAACACCACCCCGATCGTGGCGAGGCATGCCGCCAGCAGCGTCAGCGTCACCGCCAGGCTCACCGTCACCGCCACGTCGCTGGTGCCGAAGAAGGTCCAGCGGAAGCCGTTGATGAGATAGACCACCGGGTTGAACAGCGTCACCGTCCGCCACGGCTCCGGCAGGATCAGCACCGAATAGAACGCCCCGCCGAGGAAGGTGAGCGGGGTGACGATCAGCAGCGGGATCACCTGCAACTGCTCGAACCCCTTGGCGAAGATGCCGATGACGAAGCCGAACATGCAGAAAGTGACGGAGATCAGCGCGAGATAGCCGATCATCGCCAGCGGATGCAGCACGTTGAGATCGACGAACAGATGCGCCGTCGCGAAGATGATCAGCGCGATCAGCATCGACTTGCTCGCCGCCGCGCCGACATAGCCCAGCACGATCTCCAGCGGCGAAACCGGTGCTGACAGCAGTTCGTAGATCGTGCCGGTGAAGCGCGGCATGTAGATGCCGAAGCTGCCGTTCATGATGCTTTCGGAGAAGATCGCCAGCAGCATCAGCCCCGGCACGATGAACGCGCCATAGGGCACGCCCGACACCTCGCGCATCTGCGACCCGATCGCCGATCCGAAGACGATGAAATAGAGCGAGGTGGTGATGACCGGCACCAGCAGGCTGGTCCACACGGTCCGCCCGAACCGCGCCATCTCGAAGCGGTAGATCGCCCAGACGCTGTTGAGGTTCACGCTTTTTCCCCCACCAGATCGACGAAGATATCCTCGAGGCTCGATCGCGACGTCTCCAGATCGGTGAAGGCGATCCCCCGGTCGGACAGCGCGCGCAGCAGTGAGGGGATGCCGGTGTGCTCCGCCTGTGCGTCGAACACGTAGCGCAAGGTACGCCCCTCGTCCTCCAGCGCGAGATGCCATTGCTCCAGCCCGGCGGGCAGCGCGCCGAGCGGCTCGGCCAGCGCCAGCGCCAGCTCGCGGCGGCCGAGCTTCTTCATCAGCGCGTCCTTCTCCTCGACCAGCAGCAGTCGGCCGCGATTGATCACGCCCACCCGGTCGGCCATCTCCTCGGCCTCCTCGATATAATGGGTGGTGAGGATGATCGTCGCACCGTTCTCGCGCAGGCGGTGGACCAGCTTCCACATGTCGCGGCGCAGCGCCACGTCGACGCCGGCGGTCGGCTCGTCCAGGAACAGGATCTGCGGCTCGTGCGCCAGCGCCTTGGCGATCAGCACGCGGCGCTTCATCCCGCCGGACAGCTCCATGATCCGGGCCTTGCGCTTGTCCCACAGCGAAAGGTCGCGGAGGATCTGCTCGATATAAGCCGGATTGGGACCAAGCCCGAACAGCCGGCGCGAAAAGTTCACCGTCGCCCATACGCTCTCGAACGAATCGGTCGAAAGCTCCTGCGGCACCAGCCCGATCGCGCGGCGCGCGGCCTTGTAGTCGCGGATCGCGTCATGCCCCGCCACGGTGATCGTGCCGGCGGAGGGGGTGACGATGCCGCAGATGATGCTGATCAGCGTCGTCTTGCCCGCGCCGTTCGGGCCGAGCAGCGCGAATATCTCGCCCCTGCGGATCGCGAGATCCACCGGCGACAGCGCGGTGACGCCGCCGGCATAGGTCTTGGCGACGCCCTCCACGCGGAGGATCGCGTCATCGCTCATGAACGCGCCGCCCGCGCGGCGGCGATCGCCTCCTGCAATTTGTCGAGCGGCAGCGCGCCGGACAGCACGCGGTCGCCTACCACCCAGCTCGGCGTGCCGCGCATCCCCAGCTTCGCGGTGGTGGCGAGGTTGGTGCGGATCTCGTCGTCGGCGTCGGACGGGGTCTTGGAAAGGTCGACGCCGGTCGCGCGCGCGGCGGCGGCGATCGTCTGCTCGCTTACCGGCCCGGCGGCATAGAGCGCGTCGTGGAACGGCTTGAACCTGCCCTGCGACGCGGCGGTCAGCGCCGCGCGCGCGGCGGCGAGGCTGCTCTCCGCCAGCACCGGCATCTCGCGGAACACGATGCGCAGCTTGGGATCGGCCTGCACCAATTTGTCGAGCGTCGGCAGCGATGCGCGGCAATAGCCGCAATTATAGTCGTAATATTCGACCAGCGTCACATCGCCCTTGGGATTGCCCATATAGGCGTTGCCATAGGGCGTCTCGATCGCCGAGCGCATCGTGGCGATCACCTTGGCGTTCTCACGGTCGTTGAGCCGCTGCATCGCCTCCGGGATGATGTCCGGATTGGCGAGGATATAGTCGCGGACGGTATGTTCGATCCGCGCGCGGTCCGCGCCGGAAAGCTCGCCGGGGGCGACCCGCTCGGCCAGCCAGGTGCCCACCGCGCCGAATGCGGCGCCGATCACCACCAGCGCCACCACCAATGTTCGATTCATTTGCGCTTATACTTCTTCGGGTTGTCGTTCATGTCGTTCTGCGCCGTCATCGCGATATCCTGCGCGCGAATCCAGTCCGGCGTGTTCTTCGGGATGCCGGCCATCGCCGCGCGCGCGCTATAGGCGGCGGTGCGCATGTCGCCGTTCATGCTGGCGGTTTCCGCCGTGGCGAGCGCCGCGCGCGCCTCGTCGCCACTCTGCTCGTATGCGGTGCCGAGCTGATACCAGGCGAAGGGATTTTCGTCGTCGCGCGCCACCGCGCTGCGCAGCACCTTGATCGCCTCGGGCAGATTGGCCTTGTTCTCGGTGGCGATCAGCGCGTGGCCGAAGGTGGTGGCGATCAGCGGGTTGTTGCGGGAAAGGTCGGTCGCCTCGCGCAACGGGGCCAGCGCGTCCGCCGGTTTGCCTGCCTCCAGCAGGATCTGGCCCTTCACCTCGAGGAAATAGGGATCGTGCGGCGCGGCCTTCACCAGCGCCTCCGCCTCCGCGTCGGCTTTGTCGGGGTAGCCGGCCTTGTGATAGGCGTAAGCGCGCGCATAATGCGCATAGATCGACTTGTCGCTCTCCGGATAGGCGATCAGCGTGCGCTGCGGCGGGTTCACATAGCCGATCAGCTTCGCCTTCACGCGCAGGAACCGCTCCTGCAACGCCGGATCGGGCGGCTTGTTGTAGGCGGGGGAGGCGGTGATGTCCGCCGTCATCGTCTGGATGCGCTCGCCGGATAGCGGGTGGGTCTGCATGAACGGGTCGATATTGTTCAGCCCGTAGCGATATTCCTGCTGCTGCAACGTCTTGAAGAACGACAGCATACCCTTGCCGGTGATGCCGGCGGCGTTGAGATATTTCACCGCGCTGGCGTCGGCGGTCGATTCCTGCGTGCGGGTGAAGGCGAGGAACTTGCCCAGCGCCGCCTGCTGCCCGGCGGCCATCACGCCCATCCCGGCCTCGCCCGCGCCGGCCGCCGCCGCCGCGATGCCCAGCACCATCGAGAGCAGGTAGATCGCCATCGCCGGCCTGGTGCCCGCGCCGGCGTTGACGATATGCCCGTCGGCGATGTGGCCAAGCTCGTGCGCGATGACGCCCTGCACCTGGTTGGCGTTGTCCGCCGCCTGGATCAGCCCGCTGTGGATATAGACGGTCTGCCCGCCGATCACGAAGGCGTTGATCGAATCGTCGTTGACCAGCGCGAACTGCACGTCGCGCGGATTGAGCCCGGCGGCCTTCACCAGCGGCGCCGACATGTCGTGGAACAGCGATTCCGTTTCCGCGTCGCGCAGCAGCGACTGGGCGTGGGCGGGTTGCGTCCAGATCAGGATCGCGGTGGCGAAGGCGGCCAGCGTCCGCTTCATCAGGTTGCTGCTTCCCTGCGCTTGGCCCGCGTGCGGGCGGTGAGGGCCGGGCTTCTGCGACGGTGGCGATGAACCCTCGCTGAAACCCGGCCGATCACGATCAGGCGCCGAACGTCCGCTGCCACCAGCCGCGACGCGGCCCGCCGGGAGCATCGTTCGCGGCCTCTGGCGCTTCGTCCTCGGCGGCGGGCGCTTCCTCCTCCGCCGGGGCTTCGGCGACGGGGGCGGCCTCCGCCTTCTTGCGGCGCGTGCGCTTCGGCTTGGCCGGCGCTTCGGCTTCCTCGACGACCGGGGCCGGCGCGGCCGCCTCGGCTTCCACATCCGCCTTCTTGCGGCGGGTGCGCTTCGGCTTCGGCGCGGGTTCCTCCGCGGCTTCGGCCGGGGCGGGAACCTCGACCGTCGGTGCCTCGGTCACGGTCTCCGCCTTGGCGGCGCGGGCGCGGGGGCGACGGCGCGTCTTGGGGGCGGCCTCGACCTCGACCTCAGCCTCGGCTTCGACCGGCTCCGGCGCTGCGGGGGCTTCGGCAACCGGCGCTTCCCCGACCGCGCCTTCGGCCGTCACGCCGGCTTCCTCGCGGTTGCGGCCACGGCCACGGCGGCCGCGACGGCTGCGGCGGCGCGCGCCTTCGCCTTCGCCAGACGCCTCGGCGGCTTCGGTCTGCTCGGCAGCTTCGGTTTCGGCCTCGCCCTCGACCTCGTCATCGGCGGCTTCGCCGGATGCGCCTTCGACGCCTTCACCTTCGGGGCGACCGCGGCCGCGACGTCCGCGGCGGCGGCGGCGGCGGCGGCCGTTGCCGTCGCGATCGCCTTCCTCGCGCGGCTGATCGGCGCGGCGCTCCTCGGCCTCTTCCTCCTCGTCGGTCTCGTCCTCGATCTCCTCGGGGATGTCGTCGTCGATTTCCTCGACCGGGGCGTCGAACTTCGGCGCATAGGCCGGCGGCGGGCCTGCCGCCTCGACCGACATGCGCGCGCCTTCCTGCTCGCCGTCCGGCAGGATCTCGACACGCACGCCGTAGCGATCCTCGATCTCGGCGATGTCGGCGCGCTTGCGGTTGAGGACATAGACCGCCGCCTCGACGCTGGCGCGCAACGTCAGCAGCGAGCCGCGCCCGCGCGCCGCCTCGTCCTCGATCAGCCGCAATGCGGAGAGGCCCGCCGATGAGGCGGTACGGACGAGGCCGGTGCCCTCGCAATGCGGGCAGGCGCGGGTGGAGGCTTCCAGCACGCCGGTGCGCAGCCGCTGGCGGCTCATCTCCATCAGCCCGAAGGAGGAGATGCGGCCGACCTGGATGCGGGCGCGATCGTTCTTCAGCGCCTCCTTCATCGCCTTCTCGACCTTCCGGACATTGGAATTGTTGTCCATGTCGATGAAGTCGATCACGACGAGGCCCGCCATGTCGCGCAGGCGAAGCTGGCGCGCGATCTCGTGCGCGGCCTCGAGGTTGGTCGCGGTCGCGGTCTGCTCGATATTGTGCTCGCGCGTCGAGCGGCCGGAGTTGATGTCGATCGACACCAGGGCCTCGGTCGGGTTGATGACCAGATAGCCGCCCGACTTGAGCTGCACCACCGGATGATACATCGCGGCGAGCTGGTCCTCGACATGGCTGCGCTGGAACAGCGGGATCGGGTCGCTGTAATGCTTCACCTTCTTGGCGTGGCTGGGCATCAGCAGCTTCATGAAGTCCTTGGCCTGGCGATAGCCCTCGTCGCCCTCGACGATCACCTCGTCGATATCCTTGTTATAGATATCGCGGATCGCGCGCTTGATGAGGTCGCTGTCGCCATAGATCAGCGCCGGCGCGGAGGAGGCGAGCGTCTGCTCGCGAATCCCGTCCCACAGGCGGGCGAGATAGTCGAAGTCGCGCTTGATCTCGGTCTTGGTGCGCTGGAGGCCGGCGGTGCGGACGATGCAGCCCATCGACGGCGGCAGCGCGAGATCCGCCATGATCGACTTGAGCCGCTTGCGGTCCCCGGCGTTCGAGATCTTCCGCGAGATGCCGCCGCCGTGCGACGTGTTCGGCATCAGCACGCAATAGCGGCCGGCGAGGCTGAGATAGGTGGTCAGCGCCGCGCCCTTGTTGCCGCGCTCCTCCTTGACGACCTGCACCAGCAGCACCTGCCGGCGGCGGATCACGTCCTGGATCTTGTAGCGACGCCTGAGGTTCATGCGGCGCTGGCGCAGCGCCTCCACCTGATCGTCGTTGACGCCCGAGCGGCGCGGGCGGGCGCCGCCCTCGTTCTCGCCCTCAAGCTCCTCGGCGACGTCGGGGTCCATGCCGCCGTCGTCCTCGAAGCGCTCGATATCGTCGTCGGACGGCTCGTCCGCCTCCTCGGCGGCTTCCTGCTCGGCGCGCAGCGCGGCTTCCTCGGCGGCGTGCTCCGCCTCCTCGCGCAGCAGCGCCTCGCGATCCTCCTTGGGGATCTGATAGTAATCCGGGTGGATTTCGCTGAAGGCGAGGAAGCCGTGGCGGTTGCCGCCGTAATCGACGAACGCCGCCTGCAGCGACGGCTCGACGCGCGTTACCTTGGCGAGATAGATGTTGCCCTTGAGCTGCTTGCGCTCGGCACTCTCGAAATCAAATTCCTCGATCCGGTTTCCCTTGACGACAGCCACGCGGGTTTCCTCCCGGTGGCGTGCGTCGATCAGCATACGCATGGTCATTGAATAGTCTCCGCGCACGCGCGCCGACGGGCGGCGCGTTCGTGCGATGGTCTGGCGATGGCGGGGCGGAAATCTGCCCGGCCACGCGGATTGTTGGTGAAATCGCCTTCGTCCGCGCCGCACCCGAGGGCGCATCGCCCCCGAACAAGCCCGAACCCGCGCCGCCGGCGAAGGCCGGGCGGTTCAGCGGTGGGAAAAGATGCGGCATTATCGAACGTCAACCTGTATGCCCGGCCCCGCCGGAAGGCGGACGGGCGGTGGGCCGAAAGTGCGCGTGAAATGAACGCACCTTTCCGGTCGAGATGGTGACTAGCACCGGACTTGTCACGCATCAACCGGAACGTCTTGCCGCAAAATGCTCGCGATGCCGTCAACCCCCTGTTAATTTGGGAAAGGACAGTCTTGGTGACGAATTGCCCGCGAAACGGGGGCGTGAAAAAGGGCGGCGAGGGCGTAGGGCGGATGACGGGGCGGCATGCCGATAGCAGCGGACGGTGGCGGCGCCGTGCCGCCATGCCGGCCGCGCTCGCGCTGACGCTGGCCGCCAACGCCGCCGATGCCGGGACCGTCAAGGGCGTCGAGATCGACGGCGCGCGCGTGCTGATCCATTTCGACGAGGCGGTGGCGCGGGCGTCGAGCTTCCTGCTCGACGGGCCGCGCCGGATCGCGATCGATATCGACGGCGCGCGGCCCGGCCCGTCGCTGGACGGGGACGGCGCGGTGAGCGCGATCCGCCAGGGCTGGCGCGGCAGCGACGGGGCGCGCGTCGTGCTCGATCTCGCGCGGCCGATGGTGGTGGCGGGTGGCGTGTTCCGCGACGCGGGGCACACGCTGGAACTGACGCTGGAGCGTGCCAGCGCGAGCAGGTTCGCGGAGGCGAGCGGCGCGCGGCCGCTGAGCTTCCTCCATTTCGGGGCGCGCCCGAAATACAAGATCTCGATCCCCGTCCCGCCGGTGAAGCGCGCGCCGCTGCCGCGCGTCACGGGCGATGCGGATCTCCCGCTGGTGGTGATCGACGCCGGCCACGGCGGGGTCGATCCCGGCGCGATCAACACCGACACCGGGCTGCGCGAGAAGGACGTGACGCTGAAGATCGCCCGCGCGATCCGCGACGCGCTGGTCGCGTCCGGCCGGGTGCGCGTGGCGCTGACGCGCGACGACGATCGCTATCTGGTGCTGCGCGAGCGGTTCGGCATCGCGCGGCGGCTTCATGCCGATCTGTTCATCTCGATCCATTGCGACAGCGTCGGCGCGGGCGACGCCTCGGGCGCGACCGCCTATACGCTGTCCGAGGTCGCTTCGGACAAGGAGGCGGCGCGGCTCGCGGCGCGCGAGAACAAGGCGGACATCATCGCCGGGGTCGATCTCGATCAGAACCCCGACGTCTCCTCGATCCTGATCGACCTGACGCAGCGCGAGACGATGAATGCCTCCGCCGGCTTCGCCCGCCTGCTCGGGCGAGAGGCGAAGCCGCTGATGCCGGTGAAGGTGAATTTCCACCGCATGGCCTCGCTGATGGTGCTCAAGGCGCCGGACATGCCCTCGATCCTGTTCGAGACGGGCTATATCTCCAACCCGCAGGACGCCGCCTTTCTCGACAGCCGCAAGGGGCGCGAGCGGATCGCGGAGAGCGTGAAGCGCGCGGTGGAGATACATTTCGCGCGGCGGCTGGCGGCGAAATAGCGTTCGGCCGGGCTTCCCCTGCTTGAGTTTGCCCCCTAAACCCGCGCTCGCTTATGGCGTCCACTCCCCCTGAACCCGCAACGATCAAGCTGAATCGCGATGCCGGCCGGTTGCGGCAGACGGTCGCGGCGGCGTGGGAGAAGCGCTGGGTGAAATTGGCGGCGGCGGTTGTCGGGGCGATCGCGGTGGCATTCTGCGCCTTCTGGCTGATCTTCGCGCGGGGCCTGCCGTCGGTCGACCAGCTCCGCACCTATGAGCCGCCGCTGCCGACCAACGTGCGCGGCGCCGATGGCGCGCCGATCTATTCCTATGCGCGCGAGCGGCGTGTCGAGCTGTCGTTCGCCGAATATCCGCCGATGCTGGTGAAGGCGTTCCTCTCCGCCGAGGACAAGACCTTCTTCGAACATCACGGCGTCGACTATACCGGCATCGCCGGCGCGGTGATCGATTACGTCTCGAAGATCGGCAGCGGGCGGCGCGCGCGCGGCGGCTCGACGATCACGCAGCAGGTGGCGAAGAACCTGCTGATCGGCAACGAATATTCCGCCACCCGCAAGGCGAAGGAAGCGATCCTCGCGTGGAAGATCGAGAATGCGCTGTCGAAGCAGCAGATCCTCGAACTCTACCTCAACCAGATCTTCCTCGGCCGCAATGCTTATGGCGTCGAGGCGGCGAGCCATGCCTATTTCGACAAGGAACTGAACGAGCTGACGCTGCCGCAGATGGCCTATCTCGCCATCCTGCCGAAGGGGCCGTCCAACTACGATCCGTTCCGCGACACCGATCGCGCGCTCGCCCGGCGCAACTGGGTGCTGGGCGAGATGGCGAAGAACGGCTTCATCACCGCCGCGCAGCGCGACGAGGCGCAGGCCCAGCCGCTCGGCGCGATCGCGCACCGTCCGCCGAAGTTCGAGCCGGTCGGCGGCTATTTCGTCGAGGAGGTGCGCCGCCAGCTCATCGGCAAATATGGCGAGACGGCGCGCGACGGGCCGTACAGCGTCTATTCCGGCGGTCTGTGGGTGCGCACCTCGCTCGATCCGAAGATCCAGGGCTATGCCGCGCAGGCGCTGCGCGACGGCCTGCTGCGTTACGATCGCGGGCGCGGCTGGGCCGGGCCGCTGCGCCATGTCGATTTCGAGGGCGACAGCTGGCTCGGGCCGTTCATCAACGCCAACGTCAGCATCAACTACAACGACTGGCGCGCGGCGATCGCGATCGCGCGGGATGGCGATGCGTGGCGCATCGGCTTCGTCAACGGCCAGACCGGCGAGCTGCCGCGCGATCTCGCGCAGATGCCGGTGCGCGGCAAGGGCGGCACCGCCTTCGCCGCGATCAAGCCGGGCGACGTGATCGCGGTCGCGCCGGAGGGCGGGCGGTTCGCGCTGCGCGCGGTGCCCAAGGTCTCGGGCGGGTTCGTCGTGCAGGAGCCGTCCACGGGGCGCATCCTCGCGATGCAGGGCGGGTTCGACAGCTCGATCCAGTCGTTCAACCGCGCGACGCAGGCGATGCGCCAGCCCGGCTCGACGATCAAGCCGATCGTCTATTCCGCCGCGCTGGAGCACGGCATGACGCCTGCGTCGATCATCATCGACGGCCCGTTCTGCGTCTATCAAGGCGCCCGCCTCGGCCAGAAATGCTTCCGCAACTTCGGCAACAGCGCCGGCGCCGGGCCGCATACGCTGCGCTGGGGCATCGAACAGTCGCGCAACCTGATGACGGTGCGCCTCGCGGCGCAGACCGGCATGACCAACGTGGTCGGCTTGATGAAGGCGATGAACATAGGCGATTACCAGCCGTACCTCTCCTATGCGCTCGGCGCGGGCGAGACGACGGTGATGCGGATGGTCAACGCTTATGGCGTGCTCGCCAATCAAGGCCGCTGGCACGCGCCGACGCTGGTCGATTTCGTGCAGGACCGCCACGGCAAGGTGATCTGGCCGGAGAACTGGCGCGCGTGCGACCGCTGCAACATGCCGGACTGGGACGGCAGGCCGATGCCGCGCCCGGGCTTGCGCGGGCGGCAGGTGGTCGATGCGATGACCGCCTATCAGATGATCCACATCACTGAAGGCGTGATCCAGCGCGGCACCGCCACCGTGTTGCGCGATCTCGACCGGCCGATGTTCGGCAAGACCGGCACCAATTCGGGGCCGACCGACGTGTGGTTCATCGGCGGCACCCCGCAGATGGTCGGCGGGCTCTACATGGGCTACGACACGCCGACGAGCCTCGGCGGTTATGCGCAGGGCGGCACGATGGCTGCGCCGATCTTCAAGGAATTCGCGGTCAAGGCCTATGACGGGCTGGAGAAGCTGCCGTTCCGCGCGCCGGAGGGCATCCGCATGGTGCGGATCGACCGCGCCTCCGGGCGGCCGGTGTTCGGCGTCTGGCCCCCCGTCGGCGATCCCAAGCCGGCGGTGATCTGGGAAGCGTTCAAGCCGCAGAGCGAGGCGCGCCGCGCCGCGCGCCGGCCGGAAGCCGCGCCCACCGCCGCCGCTTCCGCCGCCGCGCCGCGCGCTCAGCCCAACGACAGCGACTTCTTGCAGCGGCAGGGGGGGATTTACTAAATCCCGCCCGCCGGATTTGAATTGAGCACGCCGACCGGCCAAGGCCGGGGCACCCGGCGGTCGGGTATATCGTGCCGCCGGAACGACGAGTGATTGGAGAATTGAAATGCGCGCCGAGGCGCTGGCCCATGTCGAAACCATCAAGGAGGCGCTGGCGCTGTTGCGCCGGTTCCTCGACTGGGACCGTGCGCTCCGCCGGCTCGACGAGCTGAACGCGCGGGTCGAGGACCCGGCCCTGTGGGAGAATCCCAAGCAGGCGCAGGAGGTGATGCGCGAGCGCCGCCGGCTGGACGAGGCGATCAGCGCCACCCGCAACATCGAGCGCGAACTGGCCGACACCAGCGAGCTGATCGAGCTGGCCGATGCCGAGGGCGACGAGGCGATGGCCAGCGAGGGCGTCGAGGCGCTCGCCCAGCTCGCCGAGCGCGCGCAGCAGGACAAGGTGAAGGCGCTGCTTGCCGGCGAGGCCGACGCCAACGACACCTATCTGGAGATCAACGCCGGCGCCGGAGGCACCGAGAGCCAGGACTGGGCCGAGATGCTCCAGCGCATGTACACGCGCTGGGCGGAGCGGCGCGGCTACAAGGTGGAGCTGGTCGACTATCACGCGGGCGAGCAGGCCGGCATCAAGTCCGCCACCTTGCTGGTGAAGGGCGAGAACGCCTATGGCTATGCCAAGGTGGAAAGCGGCGTGCATCGCCTCGTGCGCATCTCGCCCTATGACAGTTCGGCGCGGCGGCACACCAGCTTCTCGTCGGTGTGGGTCTATCCGGTGATCGACGATTCGATCGACATCGAGATCAACGACAGCGAATTGCGCATCGACACCTATCGCGCGTCCGGCGCGGGCGGGCAGCATATCAACACCACCGATTCGGCGGTGCGCATCACGCACTTGCCGACCGGCATCGTCGTCGCCTGCCAGAACCAGCGCAGCCAGCACAAGAACCGCGCCGAGGCCTATAACCAGCTTCGCGCGCGCCTCTACGAGCATGAGCTACGCAAGCGGGAGGAGGAGGCGAACGCGGTCAACGCCACCAAGACCGATATCGGCTGGGGGCACCAGATCCGTTCCTATGTCCTCCAGCCCTATCAGCTCGTGAAGGACCTGCGCACGGGCACGACCTCCACCTCGCCGGGCGACGTGCTCGACGGCGATCTCGACGATTTCATGGCCGCCGCCTTGTCGCAGCGCGTGACGGGCGAGACGGTGGAGGTGGAGGACGTCGATTGAGGCTGGCGCCCGCTTTCCTCCTGCTGTTCGTGCTGGCCGGCTGCGACGGGACGCAGCCGCTGATCCGGCATGAGGAGAAGGAGCCGGGGCCATTCCCCGCCGCCGATCGCCCGGTCGCGCATATCGTCTCCTCGCGCTGGTCCACCGAGGAGGCGCGCGACCGGCTCAACGAGGCGACCGAGGTAATGAACCGCGCGAAGATCGCGCGCGGCATGACGGTGGCGGATATCGGCGCGGGCGAGGGCTATTACACCATCCGCCTCGCGCAGCGCGTCGGCAAGGACGGGCGCGTGCTGGCGGAGGATATCGTGCCGGCGGTGCGCGATGCGCTGGCCGAGCGCGTCGCGCGCGAGCGGCTCGACAATGTCAGCGTGCGGCTGGGCGCGCCGGCCGATCCCAAGCTGCCGGAAGCGAGCTTCGACCGGGTTTTCATGGTGCACATGTATCATGAGATCGAGCAGCCTTACGAGTTCCTGTGGCGGATGCGCCCCTCGCTGCGGCCCGACGGGCTGGTGGTGGTGGTCGACGCCAACCGGCCGACCGCCGATCACGGCACGCCGCCGGCGCTGCTGCAATGCGAGTTCGGCGCGGTCGGCTATCAACTCGTCACGATGGAGGTCATGCCGTCGGCGGGCGGCTATCTCGCGACCTTCAGGCCGGTGGGTTCGCGGCCGGACCCGGCCGCGATCGAGCCGTGCCGCCAGCAATCGCTAGATCAGGCCCCGCGCGCGAAGGCTGGTGACGGCGTCGCCGGCCAGCACAAGATGGTCGACGAGCCGGATTCCTAACGCCTCCAGCGCCGTCGCGATGCGCCGGGTGGCCATCAGGTCGTCCCGGCTCGGCTCCGCATCGCCCGAGGGGTGGTTGTGCGCCATCACCACCAGATCCGCCCCGAACGCCAGCGCATCCCCGGCGATCGTGCGGATCGGCACCTCGACACGCAGCGCCTCGCCCGACGGGACATGGCGCAGCGCGAGCAGCCGGCCGCCGGCATCGAGATAGGCGAACGCCGCCACTTCGGTTGCGGCGCGGCTGATCGGCGCGAACAGGCCGATCATCAACGGATCGATCATCGCTCCCGGTTACTACGGTTAACGCTAGGGAATCAGGGCATTTCCTCCATTGCGGACATATTTGGGGGCGGTCGGCATAGCCCTTGTGCGCGGCGTGCCGGCCTGTCACTGCTGGCGCATGAGCGACACGGCGCATTTCGAGGACCAGTATCTCCGGTTGTTGCGCGAGGTGTGGGAGCATGGCGACGAGCGCCGCGACCGCACCGGCGTCGGCACGCGGTCGCTGTTCGGCCCGACGCTGCGCTTCGATCTTTCCGACGACCGCGTGCCGCTCCTCACCACCAAGCGCGTCGCGTGGAAGACGGCGGCGCGCGAGATGCTGTGGTTCCTGACCGGCGACACCAACATCCGCGAACTGGTGCGGCAGAAGGTGCATATCTGGACCGACTGGCCGCTCGACCGCTATCGCCGCGAAACCGGCGAGGCGATCGACCGCGACGCGTTCGAGGCGCGCATCCTGTCCGACGACGCCTTCGCCGCGCGATGGGGCGATCTCGGCCCGGTCTATGGCAAGCAATGGGTGGCGTGGGACACCTATGAGCCGGCGGGCGGGGGACTGTTCAGCAAGGGCGCGCCGGTCAACCAGATCGCCGAGCTGGTCGAGGCGATCCGGCACAATCCCACCTCGCGGCGTCTGCTGTTCACCGGCTGGAACGTCGCGGAGCTGGGCGGGATGGCGCTGCCGCCGTGCCACATGACCTATCAATATCATGTCGCGGGCGGGAAGCTTTCCGGCATGTTGTGGCAAAGGTCGTGCGATCTGGGGCTGGGCTTCGCCTTCAACGCCTTCTCCGCCGCGATGCTGCTCAGGATGCTGGCGCAGCAATGCGATCTTGCCCCCGGCGGGCTGATCTGGAGCGCGGGCGACGCGCATATCTATCTCAACCACGCGCATCTGGTGGAGGAGACGCTCGCGCGGAAGCCGCGCAGCCATCCGCGCCTGACGATCGCGCGCCGGCCCGAAACGATCTTCGACTATGCGATCGAGGATTTCGCGGTGGCCGACTATGATCCGCACCCGCATATCGCCGCGCCGGTGGCGGTGTAGCGCAAGATCAGAACGCCGCCTCCGCCAGCACTTCCCGCAGGAACGCCACGAAAGCGGTGACCGCCGGCAACACGATCGGCGCGCGCGGATGGACGGCGTAGATGCCGACATCCGCCGACCCCTCCCAATCGGCCAGCACGCGCACCAGCGCACCGCTTTCCAGCGCCTCCCCCACATCCCACAGCGAGCGCAGCGCGATGCCCACGCCGGTCAGCGCCAGTTCGCGGACGATCTCGCTGGAATTGGTGACGACCGCGCTGGGCCGGTCGACGCTCGCGCGCCGGCCATCGCTGACCAGCCGCCACGGCATCTGCCCGGTCGCGGCGAGCAGGCGATGCTGCCCGAGCGCCGCGATCGTCTCCGGCGCGCCGTATCGCTCGATATAACCGGGCGCGGCGCACAGCACGCGCCGGCTGCTGCCGAGCCGGTGTGCGACGAGACCAGGTGCGATCTCCGGCGCGATGCGGATGGCGATGTCGATGCGCGCGTCGAGCAGGTCGATGAAATCGTCCGACAGATCGAACTCCAGCGCCACCGCCGGATGCGCCGCCAGGAAGCGGTGGAGATATGGCGAGACGTGCAGCCGCCCGAACGAAGTGGGGGCTGAGACGCGCAACGGCCCGCTTGGCGCGGCGCGCACGCCGGTGACGCGTGCCTCCGCCTCGCGCACGCCGGCGAGGATCGCGGCGAGATCGGCGTGGAAGCGCGCGCCCGGTTCGGTCAGCGCCAGCCGCCGCGTCGTGCGGTGGACGAGCCGGACGCCGAGCCGCTCTTCCAGCCGCGCCAGCCGCTTGGACACCATCGCCGGGGAGATGCCCAGCGCCCGCCCGGCGGCGGAGAGGCTGCCTGCGTCGACCACGCGGACGAACAGTTCATAATCGGGATCGAGCGACATTCATTCCTATCAGGAAAAACTGCTTGAACTTCTTCAAGCCTACCGAACAGAAAGCGCATCGTCTATCGAGGACCGCAAAGGAGCAGACGATGGCGATGATCGACAAGGCGGGATTGCAGGTCGCGGCGGAGTTGGCGCAATTCGTGGACGAGCAGGCGCTGCCCGGCACCGGCATCGCGGCGGAAGATTTCTGGCGCGGCGCTGCGGCGATCTTCGCGGACCTTGCGCCGGATAACCGCGCCTTGCTCGCCGAGCGCGAGCGGCTGCAACAGGCGATCGACGCGCGCTATATCGCGGGCGAGCCGGTGGACGAGGCGTTCCTGCGCGGCATCGGCTATCTCGTCGACGAGCCGGCGGCGTTCGCGGTCGGCACCGTCAATGTCGATGACGAGATCGCGCGGCTTGCCGGGCCGCAACTCGTCGTGCCGATCCTCAATGCGCGCTTCCTGCTCAACGCCGCCAATGCGCGCTGGGGCAGCCTGTACGACGCGCTCTACGGCACCGATGCGATTCCCGGCGTTGCGGCGTCCGGCGGCTATGACGCTGCGCGCGGCGCTCAGGTGATCGCCTGGGCCAAAGCGTTCCTCGACGAGGCCGTGCCGCTGGCCAGTGGTTCATGGGCAGACCTCTCCGGGGAACCGGTGCTGCGCGATCCGGCGCAACTCGTCGGCCGCACCGATAAGTCGCTGCTCTATCGCCACAACGGCCTGCATATCGAGGTGCTGTTCGACCGCGACCACCCGATCGGGCGCGACGATCCGGCCGGCATCGCCGATGTGATCCTCGAATCCGCGCTGACCACGATCTGCGACCTCGAGGATTCGATCGCGGCGGTCGATGCCGAGGACAAGGTGACGGCCTATGCCAACTGGCTCGGGCTGATGCGCGGCGATCTGGAGGATACGTTCGAGAAGAATGGGCGGCCGATGACGCGCCGGCTGAACCCCGACCGCAGCTATACCGGGCCGGACGGCTCCACGCTGACGCTGCCGGGCCGCAGCCTGCTGCTGGTGCGCAACGTCGGCCACCTGATGACCACCCCCGCCGTGAAGCTGGCGGACGGCGGCGAGGCGCCGGAAGGCATCCTCGACGCGATCGTCACCAGCCTGATCGCGCTGCATGACCTCAAGGGACGCGGGAAACACGCCAACAGCCGCGCGGGATCGGTCTATATCGTCAAGCCGAAGATGCACGGCCCGGTCGAATGCGCCTTCACCGACCGGCTGTTCGGCCGGGTCGAGGACCTGCTCGGCCTCGCGCGCAACACGATCAAGGTCGGCGTGATGGACGAGGAGCGGCGCACGTCCGCCAATCTCGCCGCGTGCATCCATGCGGTGAAGGACCGCATCATGTTCATCAACACCGGCTTCCTCGATCGCACCGGCGACGAGATGCACACCGCGATGCGCGCCGGCCCGATGATCCGCAAGGGCGAGATGAAGGCCGCGCCGTGGATCGCCGCCTATGAGGATCGCAACGTGCAGATCGGCCTCGCCTGCGGCCTGTCCGGCCGGGCGCAGATCGGCAAGGGCATGTGGGCCGCGCCGGACAAGATGGCCGACATGCTCGACCAGAAGATCGGCCACCCGCGATCCGGCGCGAACACCGCCTGGGTGCCGTCGCCGACCGCCGCGACGCTGCACGCGACGCATTACCACCGCGTCGACGTCTTCGCCCGCCAGCGCGAGCGCGTCGCCGAGTCGGTCGCACCGCTGGAGAAGCTGCTGACCGTGCCGGTCGCCAAGGGCCGCAACTGGCAGGCGGAGGAGGTGCGCGAGGAACTCGACAACAATGCGCAGGGCATCCTCGGCTATGTCGTGCGCTGGATCGATCAGGGCATCGGCTGCTCCAAGGTGCCGGACATCCATGACGTCGGGCTGATGGAGGACCGCGCGACGCTGCGCATCTCCTCGCAGCATATCGCCAACTGGCTGCTGCATGGCGTCGCGACGAAGGAGCAGGTGGACGAAGCCTTCGCGCGGATGGCGGCGAAGGTCGATGCGCAGAATGCCGGCGACGCCGCCTATCGCCCGATGGCCGGGGAGGGGGAGAAGAATATCGCCTACCGCGCCGCCAGGGCGCTGGTATATGAAGGCGTCGAGCAGCCGAGCGGCTATACCGAGCCGTTGCTCCACAAGTTCCGGGCGGAGGCGAAGGCGCGCGGATAGGGGCAAAGGCTGCCGGGGGAAGGGGGCCGGATGATCTATATCCTGATAGTTTGCCTGACGATGCTCGTTCTCCCTGTGGCGTCGATCCTGTTCGAACTGGGGGCGGGGCAGTTTCCGCTGTTATGGCTGGTCGGCAAGTGGTTCGTGTTCTGGGCGGTCGGCGTGCGCTTGCTGCTGGCCGGCCTGCGACAATATTTCCAGCCCGCCTTCACGAGCCGCGACATCATGGGGATCGAGCAGCCGGAGGCGCATGTCCTCGTCCGCGAACTGGGCGGCGCCAACCTGGCGAGCGGAATCGTGGGATTGGCCTCGATCGCCATGCCGACATTCGTGCTGCCCGCGGCAATCGGCGCTGGCATCTTCTATGCCGTAGCCGCGCTGGAACATGTCAGGTCGGCGCATCGCGGAACGAACGAAACCGTGGCGATGGTCAGCGATATCTTCATCGCCGTCATCCTGCTCGGCTTCGCCTGCTGCACGTTGATTCCGGGAGGCTGACCCGCTGGCTTCGCTTTCGTTCAGGGCGCGTTTCGCTTAGCTTGGCCTGATGATCCATTCGGTTCACCCACCGTTCAGCCACATTGACTACAAACGTAATCAATGGATGAGGAGACGGTGTGATGCGAGACTATCTGATCACGATCATCACCGCGACGGCGGCGGCATGGCTGCTGCAGCACAGCGCGCCACCAACGCCGGCGGCCGCTGCTCCGGCGATCGCGCCATCGGAAGCGGCGACGCACTGACCGCCCGGGCATGGGCATGACCCGCATCTCGCTGCACCTCGCGCGCGCCGACAACGGCGTGATCGGGCGCGACGGCGGGTTGCCGTGGCGTCTGCCGGCGGACCTGAAGCGTTTCAAGGCGCAGACGATGGGCCGCCCGATGATCATGGGGCGCAAGACCTTCGAGAGCTTTCCCGCGCCGTTGCCGGGGCGTCGTCACATCGTCCTGACGCGCGATCCGGCGTGGCACGCGCATGGCGCGGAAGTCGCATCCACCGTCGCGGAAGCGCTGGCGCTGGCGGGAGAGGACGCGGCGGTGATCGGCGGCGCGGAAGTGTTCGCGCTGTTCCTGCCGCTGGCCGAGCGGATCGAACTGACCGAGGTGCATCTCGCGGCGGAGGGCGACACGCTCGTCGCCCCGTTCGACGGCTGGCGCGAGGTGGCGCGGGAGGAGCATCCGGCGGAGGATGGGCGACCGGAGTATAGCTTCGTGACGTTGGTGCGATAGCGGCCGGGATTGGGTGGATTGCAGTTCGACAACTTTCAGATACGGAAATCAGCAAGTAGCCATCCCCGTTTCGATGGAATCGTCAACGCAAGTCGTCTGGCAATATTATCTGCGGTCGGTTCAATTTCAGGCTTTCAACAAACCTCCCGTAGCCGGGGTACAGGTAACTCCAGTATATTCGTCGCCCATCGGAAGCTTGAATGAACCAGTAGTCGGTGGCAGTCTTTCCTGTAGAAGCGATGTCGTTCCATCGAATTGTCGTGCGGCTGTATCCAAGGCTTGGCCCAAAAAGCCGAGACGGCCCCGTAATCTCCTTTGGGTTCCAACTCACATCATGCCTGTGAGTAAGCGACGGTCCCATGAAAATGGTCAGAGCGCCGCCCACAACAACGCAAATTAAAGCCGTCGCGAGCGCCCCGAAAAAAATTGAGGCGATTCCGAACGCCACGGTAGCAACGCCAACGAGTGTTATGATCGCAGCGCTAATTTTACCCGGAGTGATATTCCCATCGGAACCAATATCATGTTGCGAGGATCGTCCATAATTCATCCGTGACCAGAATACGGTCATCAATCCAACTATGACGGCGATAAGTACCCCGCGCACGATGCCATCCCCTCTAAGGCGGCAACTATCTCAAGCCGCAGCATCTGCTCTTAGTCAAATTTTTCGGCCGCAGGAATGACAGAGTTTTGGGACGGACAACAGCCATTCGCCTAAAAATCACGCGACCCAAAAAGAAACCGCCGCCCGGCATCCCGGACGGCGGCTCCTTATTCACGTCGAAACGACCGATCAGTCGTTCAGATACTCGCCGGCGGCCTCGTCGCTGCCGTCACCCGAAGAGACGACCGCGGCGAGCGGGTCCGGGCCGGTGCCCTGCGCGTCGCGCGGGGAGCGGGCCAGTTCGGCGGCATGCTCCTGTGCGGCGCTCGCCGGAGCGGTGATCGCCATCGCCTCCGCCAGCTTGCGCTGCTGGACGCGCAGCGCCGCATCGCGCGACGTGGCCGCCACGCGCAGGCGGTTCATGCCCGCGCCGGTGCCCGCCGGGATCAGGCGGCCGACGATGACATTCTCCTTGAGGCCCATCAGCGTGTCCTGCTTGCCCTGCACGGCCGCCTCGGTGAGCACGCGCGTCGTCTCCTGGAACGACGCGGCCGAGATGAACGAGCGGGTCTGCAACGACGCCTTGGTGATGCCGAGCAGGATCGGCTTGCCCTGCGCGGGCTGCTGACCCTTGGCGAGCTTGGCGTTCACCTCGTCCATCTCCTCGCGATCCACCTGCTCGCCGGGGAGCAGGGTGGTGTCGCCGGCGTCGGTGATCTCGACCTTCTGCAGCATCTGGCGAACGATCACCTCGATGTGCTTGTCGTTGATCTTCACGCCCTGCAGTCGATAGACCTCCTGGATTTCGCTGACGAGATATTCCGCCAGCGGCTCGATGCCGAGCACTTCCAGGATATCGTGCGGATCGGGGCTGCCGCCGATCAGGTTGTCGCCACGCTTGACGTAATCGCCTTCCTGGACGTCGATCACCTTCGACTTCGGCACCAGATATTCCACGACGTCGCCGCCGTCCTCCGGCTGGATGCCGATCTTGCGCTTCGCCTTGTAATCCTTGCCGAACACGACGCGGCCGGAGACCTTGGCGATGATCGCATTCTCCTTCGGCTTGCGCGCCTCGAACAGCTCGGCGACGCGCGGCAGACCGCCGGTGATGTCGCGGGTCTTGGCGCTTTCACGCGCGACACGCGCCAGCACGTCGCCGGCCTGCACCGTGGCGCCGTCCTCGACCGACAGCACCGCGCCCGGCGCCAGCATGTAGCGCGCGGTCTCGCCCGAACCTTCGTCGAGCAGGGTGATGCGCGGACGCAGATCCTCCTTCGACTTGGAACCGGCGCGGAACTCGGTGACGACGCGCTGGGCGATGCCCGTCGCTTCGTCGACCTGCTCGGCCAGCGTCTTGTTCTCGACGAGGTCCTGGAACTTCACGATGCCGCCGGTCTCGGTGATCACCGGCATGGTGAACGGATCCCACTCGGCCATGCGATCGCCCTTGGAGACGATATGGCCGTCGTCGAACATGACATAGGCGCCGTACGGGATGCGATCGACCGACAGCTCGCGGCCGTCCATGTCCTTGATCACCATCTCGCCCGAGCGGCTCAGCACGACGCGGCGGCCGCGCTGGTCCTCGATCACGCGCAGGTCGCGGAACTCCACGGTGCCGTCGGCATGCGCCTCCAGGTTCGAGGTTTCGTTGAGCTGCGCCGCGCCGCCGATGTGGAACGTACGCATCGTGAGCTGCGTGCCCGGCTCGCCGATCGACTGCGCGGCGATAACGCCCACCGCCTCGCCGATGTTGACCGGCGTGCCGCGCGCGAGATCGCGCCCGTAGCACTTGCCGCACACGCCGATCTTCGATTCGCAGACCAGCGGGCTGCGGATCTTGACCGACTGGATGCCGATGCCCTCGATCACCGCGACCGCCGCTTCGTCCAGCAGCGTGCCGGTCGGGATGACGATCTCGCCGGACTTGGCGTCGACGATATCCTCCGCCGTGGTGCGGCCGAGGATGCGCTCGCCGAGCGACGCGATGGTCGAGCCGCCCTGCACGATCGCCTTCATCTCCAGCGCGCGATCGGTGCCGCAATCCTCCTCGACGATGACGCAATCCTGCGACACGTCGACGAGGCGGCGGGTGAGGTAACCCGAGTTCGCGGTCTTCAGCGCCGTGTCCGCGAGACCCTTGCGGGCGCCGTGGGTGGAGTTGAAGTATTCAAGGACGGTCAGGCCCTCCTTGAAGTTCGAGATGATCGGCGTCTCGATGATCTCGCCCGACGGCTTGGCCATCAGGCCGCGCATGCCGGCAAGCTGCTTGATCTGCGCCTGCGAGCCACGCGCGCCGGAGTGCGCCATCATGTAGATCGAGTTGATCGGCTTCTCACGGCCCGTCTCCGGGTCGATCTTCACCGCCTTGATCTCGTTCATCATCGAGTTCGCCACCTGGTCGCCGCAGCGGCTCCAGGCGTCGATCACCTTGTTGTACTTCTCCTGCTGCGTGATCAGGCCGTCCTGATACTGCTGCTCGAAGTCCTTCACCTGCTCGCGGGTCTCGTCGACCAGCTTTTCCTTGTCGCCCGGGATGACCATGTCGTCCTTGCCGAACGAGATGCCGGCGCGGAACGCGTGGCGGAAGCCCAGCGCCATGATGGCGTCGGCGAACAGCACCGTCTCCTTCTGGCCGGTGTGGCGATAGACCTCGTCGATGACGTCGGTGACGTCCTTCTTGGTCAGCAGGCGGTTGACCGTCTCGAACGGCACCTTGTGGCTCTTGGGCAGGCACTCGCCGAGCAGCATGCGGCCCGGCGTCGTCTCGTACCGCTTGAGATACTGGTTGCCCTGCTCGTCGGTCTGCGGAACGCGGCTGGTGATCTTGGTATGCAGCGTCACCGCGCCGGCGTTGAGCGCCTGATGTACCTCCTGCATGTCGGCCAGCAGCATGCCTTCGCCCGGCTCGTTCTGCTTCTCCATCGAGAGATAGTAGAGGCCGAGCACCATGTCCTGCGACGGCACGATGATCGGCTTGCCGTTCGCGGGGCTGAGGATGTTGTTGGTCGACATCATCAGGACGCGCGCTTCCAGCTGCGCCTCGAGGCTCAGCGGGACGTGCACGGCCATCTGGTCGCCGTCGAAGTCGGCGTTGAACGCGGAGCAGACCAGCGGGTGAAGCTGGATCGCCTTGCCCTCGATCAGCACCGGCTCGAACGCCTGGATGCCGAGGCGGTGGAGCGTCGGCGCGCGGTTCAGCAGCACGGGATGCTCGCGGATCACCTCGTCGAGGATGTCCCAGACTTCCTTGCGCTCCTTCTCGACCCACTTCTTCGCCTGCTTGAGGGTCATCGACAGACCCTTGGCGTCGAGGCGCGCGTAGATGAACGGCTTGAACAGTTCGAGCGCCATCTTCTTCGGCAGGCCGCACTGGTGCAGCTTGAGTTCCGGCCCGGTCACGATGACCGAGCGGCCCGAATAGTCGACGCGCTTGCCGAGCAGGTTCTGGCGGAAGCGGCCCTGCTTGCCCTTGAGCATGTCGGACAGCGACTTGAGCGGACGCTTGTTGGCGCCCGTGATCGTGCGGCCGCGGCGGCCGTTGTCGAACAGCGCGTCGACCGCCTCCTGCAGCATGCGCTTTTCGTTGCGGACGATGATGTCCGGCGCGCGCAGCTCCATCAGCCGCTTGAGGCGGTTGTTGCGGTTGATGACGCGGCGATACAGGTCGTTGAGGTCGGAGGTCGCGAAGCGGCCACCGTCCAGCGGCACCAGCGGGCGCAGCTCGGGCGGGATGACCGGGATCACCTCGAGGATCATCCACTCCGGCCGGTTGCCGGATTCGAGGAAGCTCTCGACGACCTTCAGCCGCTTGATGATCTTCTTCGGCTTCAGCTCGGACTTGGTGGTGGCCAGTTCCTCCAGAAGCTGCTGCTTCTCGCCCTCGAGATCGAGGTTCTCGAGCATGACGCGCACCGCTTCCGCGCCGATTCCGGCGGAGAAGGCGTCCTCGCCATATTCGTCCTGTGCTTCGAGCAGTTCGTCCTCGGTGAGGAGCTGGAACTTCTCCAGCGGGGTCAGGCCCGGCTCGATGACGATATAGGCTTCGAAATACAGCACGCGCTCAAGCTGCTTGAGCTGCATGTCGAGCAGCAGGCCGATACGCGACGGCAGGCTCTTGAGGAACCAGATGTGCGCGACCGGCGCGGCCAGCTCGATATGGCCCATGCGCTCGCGGCGGACCTTGGAGACGGTGACCTCCACGCCGCACTTCTCGCAGACGATGCCTTTGTATTTCATGCGCTTGTACTTGCCGCACAAGCATTCGTAATCCTTGATCGGGCCGAAGATGCGCGCGCAGAACAGGCCGTCACGCTCGGGCTTGAACGTGCGGTAGTTGATCGTCTCCGGCTTCTTGATCTCGCCGAACGACCACGAGCGGATGCGATCCGGGGACGCAATGCCGATCTGGATCTGGTCGAAGGTCTCGGGTTTCGCGATCGGGTTCGCGAAGGGGGTCATCTCGTTCATAACTTTGTCCCTCTAGAGGGTAAATCTGCTGGGCGGAGGGGGGAAGGGCGCCGCCGTCGCGGCGACGCCCGATCCCGTTACTCCGCCGCCTCGGCCAGACCGTCGTCCTCGTCCATCGACTTGAGATCGACGTTGAGGCCGAGCGAGCGCATTTCCTTGACGAGCACGTTGAAGCTCTCCGGGATGCCGGCCTCGAACGTGTCGTCGCCCTTGACGATCGCCTCATAGACCTTGGTGCGGCCGACCACGTCGTCGGACTTCACCGTCAGCATCTCCTGGAGCGTGTAGGCGGCGCCATATGCCTGCAGCGCCCACACCTCCATCTCACCGAAGCGCTGGCCGCCGAACTGCGCCTTGCCGCCCAGCGGCTGCTGGGTGACGAGGCTGTACGGCCCGATCGAGCGCGCGTGGATCTTGTCGTCCACGAGGTGGTGCAGCTTGAGCATGTAGATGATGCCCACCGTCACCTTGCGGTCGAACTTCTCGCCGGTGCGCCCGTCGAACAGGTCCGACTGGCCCGACGGGTCGAGGCCCGCCAGCTCCAGCATGTCCGCGACATCGGCCTCGACCGCGCCGTCGAACACCGGCGTCCCCATCGGCACGCCGCGCGTCAGGTTCTCCGCCAGCTCGACGATGCCCTCGCCGTCACGCGCGTCGATATCGGCGAGATAATGCTCGCCGTAGATCGTGCGCAGGCGATCCTTCACCGGCTCCGGCATCGCGCCGGGGCGGGCATCGGGGTTCGCCTCGCGCCAATCCTCCAGCGCCTGCGAAACCTGCTGGCCGAGGCCGCGCGCGGCCCAGCCGAGATGGGTCTCGAAGATCTGCCCGACGTTCATGCGCGACGGCACGCCCAGCGGGTTGAGCACCAGATCGACCGGCGTGCCGTCCGCGAGGAACGGCATGTCCTCCTGCGGCAGGATGCGGCTGATGACGCCCTTGTTGCCGTGACGGCCGGCCATCTTGTCGCCCGGCTGGAGCTTGCGCTTCACCGCGACGAACACCTTGACCATCTTCAGCACGCCCGGCGGCAACTCGTCGCCACGCTCCAGCTTCTCGCGCCGGTCGTGGAACTTGTCGGTGATCCGCTTGGCGGCCTCGTCATACTGCGCCTTGACGGTCTCCAGGTCGCCCTGGACCTTGTCGTCCTGCACGGCGAACTTCCACCATTCGTGGCGGTCCACCGAATCCAGCACCTCGGCGTCGATCGTCACGCCCTTGCGCACGCCCTTGGGGGCCGCCGTGGCGACCTGATCCAGCAGCATCTCGCGCAGGCGCGACCAGGTGGCGCGGTTGAGGATCGTGCGCTCGTCGTCCGAGTCCTTCTTCAGGCGCTCGATCTCCTCGCGCTCGATCGCCATCGCGCGCTCGTCCTTGTCGATGCCGTGGCGGTTGAAGACGCGCACGTCGACGATCGTCCCGGCCACGCCCGGCGGCAGGCGCAGCGAGGTGTCGCGCACGTCGCTCGCCTTCTCGCCGAAGATCGCGCGGAGCAATTTCTCCTCCGGCGTCATCGGGCTTTCGCCCTTCGGCGTGATCTTGCCGACGAGGATGTCGCCCGGCTCCACCTCGGCACCGATATAGACGATGCCCGCCTCGTCGAGGTTGCGCAGCGCCTCCTCGCCGACGTTCGGGATGTCGCGGGTGATGTCCTCCGGCCCGAGCTTCGTGTCGCGGGCGGCCACCTCGAACTCGTCGATGTGGATCGAGGTGAACACGTCGTCCTTCACGATCCGCTCGGAGATGAGGATCGAGTCCTCGTAGTTGTAGCCGTTCCACGGCATGAACGCGACGAGCGCGTTGCGGCCCAGCGCCAGCTCGCCGAATTCGGTCGACGGGCCGTCGGCGATGATGTCGCCGGCGCGCACCACGTCGCCCACCTTCACCAGCGGGCGCTGGTTGATGCAGGTCGACTGGTTGGAGCGCTGGAACTTCATCAGCGTGTAGATGTCGACACCCGATTCCTCGGCCGAAACCTCGCCCGTCGCGCGGACGACGATGCGGCTGGCATCGACCTGGTCGATCACGCCGGCGCGGCGGGCGGCGATGGCGGCGCCGGAATCGCGCGCGACCGTCTCCTCCATGCCGGTGCCGACGAACGGCGCCTCGGCCTTGACCAAAGGCACCGCCTGACGCTGCATGTTCGAGCCCATCAGCGCGCGGTTCGCGTCGTCGTTCTCAAGGAACGGGATCAGCGAGGCGGCGACCGACACGAGCTGCTTCGGCGACACGTCCATCAGCGTGATCGTCTCAGGCAGCGCCATCAGGAACTCGCCCGCCTGACGCGCGGAGATCAGCTCCTCGGTGAGGCGGCCGTCCGTGTCGACCTCGGCGTTGGCCTGCGCGATCGTGTGCTTGGCTTCCTCCATCGCGGAGAGATAGACCACCTCGTTGGTGACCTTGCCGTCGATCACCTTGCGGTACGGCGTCTCGATGAAGCCGTACTTGTTGACGCGGCTGAAGCTCGCCAGCGAGTTGATCAGGCCGATGTTCGGGCCTTCCGGCGTCTCGATCGGGCAGATGCGGCCGTAGTGCGTCGGGTGGACGTCGCGGACCTCGAAGCCCGCGCGCTCGCGGGTCAACCCGCCCGGCCCGAGCGCCGAGACGCGGCGCTTGTGCGTCACTTCGGAGAGCGGGTTGGTCTGGTCCATGAACTGCGAGAGCTGCGACGAGCCGAAGAACTCGCGCACCGCGGCGACGGCGGGCTTGGCGTTGATCAGGTCGTTCGGCATGACCGTCGACACGTCCACTGACGACATGCGCTCCTTCACGGCGCGCTCCATGCGGAGCAGGCCGACGCGATACTGGTTCTCCAGCAGCTCGCCCACCGAGCGGACGCGGCGGTTGCCGAGATTGTCGATGTCGTCGATCTCGCCCTTGCCGTCCTTCAGGTCGACGAGCGTCTTGACCACCGCGAGGATATCCTCGGTGCGCAGCGTCGTGACGCTGTCGTCGGTGTCGAGATCGAGGCGCATGTTGAGCTTGACGCGGCCCACCGCCGACAGGTCGTAGCGGTCCGGATCGAAGAACAGGCCGGCGAACAGCGCCTCGGCCGTCTCGAGCGTCGGCGGCTCGCCGGGGCGCATCACGCGATAGATGTCGGACAGCGCCTGCTCGCGCTCCTCGGCCTTGTCGGCCTTGAGCGTGTTGCGGATCCACGGGCCGGTAGCGACGTGATCGATGTCGAGCAGCTCGATGCGATCGACGCCCGCCTTGTCGAGCTTCTCGAGGTTCTCGGGCGAAATCTCGTCACCCGCCTCGACGTAGATCTCGCCGGTCGCCTCGTTGATGAGGTCATAGGCCGAATAGCGGCCGTAGATCTCCTCGGTCGGGATCAGCAGGTCGGTGAGACCGTCCTTCGCCGCCTTGTTGGCGGCGCGCGGGCTGATCTTCTGCCCGGCCGGGAAGACGATCTCGCCCGAATTGCCGTCGACGATGTCGAACATCGGCTTCACGCCGCGCCAGTTCTCCGGCTGGAACGGAATCTTCCACCCGCCCTCGCCGCGAACGAAGGTGAGGCGGTTGTAGAAATGATTGAGGATTTCCTCGGAATTGAGGCCGAGCGCGTACAGCAGCGCCGTCACCGGCAGCTTGCGCTTCCGGTCGATGCGGACGTTGACGATGTCCTTCGCGTCGAACTCGAAATCGAGCCACGAGCCGCGATAGGGGATCACGCGCGCGGCGAACAGATACTTGCCGGACGCATGGGTCTTGCCGCGATCGTGATCGAACAGCACGCCCGGCGACCGGTGCATCTGGCTGACGATGACGCGCTCGGTGCCGTTGATGAAGAAGGTGCCGTTCTCGGTCATGAGCGGCATGTCGCCCATGTACACGTCCTGCTCCTTGATATCGAGCACGGAGCGGGTTTCCGTATCCGGGTCCACCTCGAACACGATCAGGCGCAGCGTGACGCGCATCGGGGCGGCATAGGTGATGCCGCGCTGGCGACATTCCTCGACGTCGAACTTCGGCGGCTCAAGCTCGTAGTTGACGAAATCCAGCTCGGCGGTGCCGGCGAAGTCGCGGATCGGGAAGACGCTGCGCAGCGTCTTCTCCAGGCCCGAGACATAGCCGATCGAGGGATCGGAGCGCAGGAACTGCTCGTAGCTTTCGCGCTGCACCTCGATGAGGTTCGGCATCTGCACCACTTCGTGGATGTTGCCGAACACCTTGCGGATGCGCCGCTTGGGCGTGGTAGCGCCCTCGATCGCCTTGGTTGCCATGTAGCTGTCAGCCCTCAGTCAAAAACCGTTCGAGCGCGAGAACAGACGCCAAAAGGCCGCAGTCCATCCCATCCTGGGTGACGGCAGCCTTGAGCGTCTTATGAAACCGGAAAGCTTCCATTCGTGCGATACGGTGCGCGACGCCGCATCATGTCCCGAAGCTCCGGCAAGAGCGGCGATGTAGGATGTCGTTCCAGCAACGTCAAGGTGCGCGGCAGGTTGATCCGCGCGGGCGAGCGGGCATAACCGGCGGCATCCACCGAACAGGGAAATCCCCATGCACCGCAAGTCGCTGATCCTCGCCTGCCTTGCCCTGACCGCCGCGCCGCTCGCCGCGCAGCAGGTGAGCGCACCGCCTCCGGGCGGCGATATCCCCGCGCACTTCGCCTATCCGACCGAGGCGAACGATTACGTGAAGCGCGAGGTGATGATCCCGATGCGCGACGGGGTGAAGCTGCACACCGTCATCGTCATCCCCAGGGGCGCGACCAATGCGCCGATCCTGCTCACCCGGACGCCCTATAACGCCTCCGGCCGGGTGGCGCGGATGGCCAGCCCGCACATGATCTCGATCCTGCCGCAGGGCGACGAGCCGTTCGTCCGCGCCGGCTATATCCGCGTGTTCCAGGATATTCGCGGAAAATACGGGTCGGAGGGCGAATATGTCGTGACCCGTCCGGTGGTCGGCCCGCTCAACCCGACGAAGGTGGATCACACCACCGACGCCTGGGACACGATCGACTGGCTGGCGAACAAGGCCAATCTGCCCGAATCCAATGGCCGTGTCGGGATGCTCGGTTCGTCCTATGAGGGCTTCACCGTCGTGATGGCGCTGCTCCATCCGCATCCGGCGCTGAAGGTCGCCGCGCCGGAAAGCCCGATGATCGACGGCTGGATGGGCGACGACTGGTTCCACTACGGCGCGTTCCGGCTCGCCAATATCGGCTGGCTCGGCTCGCAGACCGGTTTCAAGGGCGCGGCGGAGGAGCCGGCCTCGGGCATCTACGACGATTACGATCGCTTCCGCCGCATCGGCTCGGCCGGGGCATGGGCGGAGCAGTCGGGCTATGCCGCGCTGCCCTATTGGCAGCGGATGGTGGCGCATCCTTCCTATGACGCCTTCTGGCAGGGGCAGGCGCTCGACAAGCTGGTCGCGGCCAATCCCTCGAACGTCCCGACGATGTGGGAGCAGGGGCTGTGGGATCAGGAGGATATGTATGGCGCGATCCACACCTGGGAGGCGCTGAAGGCGAAGGGCAAGCTCGGCAACAACTTCCTCGTGATGGGGCCGTGGCGGCACAGCCAGGCGAATTACGACGGCTCCTCGCTCGGCGACTTCAAGTGGAACGGCGACACCGCGACCGAGTGGCGCGAGAAATATCTCTTCCCGTTCTTCGACCAGTATCTGCGCGACGGCCGGCCGGCGTTCGCGCCGCCGCAGGCGCTGATCTACAACACCGGCGAGAACCATTGGGACAGGTTCGCGCAATGGCCGCTGGCGTGCGAGGCGGGATGTGCCGCGCCGCTGAAGCCGATCTATCTGGAAGGCGACGGCGGCCTCGGCTTCGACAAGGGCGGGGAAGGGGGCGACAGCTACGTCTCCGATCCGGCCAAGCCGGTGCCGCATCTGCCGCGCCCGGTGAATTTCGGCGACGGCCGCTGGGCGGCATGGCTGGTGCAGGACCAGCGCAGCTATGACGGCCGCCCGGACGTGATGACCTATCAGACCGCGCCGCTGACGCAGGCGATGCGCGTGTCCGGCCCGCCGATCGCTGACCTGTTCGCGAAGACGACCGGCACGGACGGCGATTTCGTCGTCAAGGTGATCGACGTCTATCCCGATCAATATGCCGACGAGCCGAAGAAGGGCGGATATCAGCTCGCGGTCAGCCTCGATATCTTCCGCGGCCGCTATCGCGACAGCTTCGAGCATCCCTCGGCGATCCCCGCGGGCAAGGTGCAGCGCTATCGCTTCCGCCTGCCGACGGTGAACCATGTGTTCGAGCCGGGTCACCGAATCATGGTGCAGGTGCAGTCGACCCTGTTCCCGCTCTACGATCGCAACCCGCAGAAATATGTGCCGAACATCTTCCTCGCCAAGCCCGGAGACTATCAGAAGGCGACCGTCACGCTGATGCGCGGCGGGGCGCAGGCGAGCGCGGTGTGGCTGCCAGTCGTGCCGGTGGCGCGACCGGCTGAACAATGACGGTATGGTGCGGTTCAGCTTGGTGGGGATAACGCGCGCGGGATGAAAACGGCTATCATGGGGCTGGCGCTGACCGGGACGGCGCTGGCTGGCGGACAGGCGATCGCGCAGGCGATCCCGAAGACCAGCCCGGAAAACCTCGCGCCCGCCCCGCTCAAGGTGCCGTTGCCGACACCGACGCCGGCTCCCTCGGCGACGCCGGTCAGCGAGCAACCGCTCGTCGTGGTGCCGATCGAACCGTCGAGCGCGCCGCAGGCTCCGCCGCGCGCGCGGCCGACTCCGCGCCAGACGCCGGCCGCCGCGCCGCCGCGCCGGGAGCCGGAGCCGCGTCCGACCGCGCGGGCAGCGCCGGCGGTGCCGACGCCGCCGGTTGCCCCGGCACCGGCGCCCGCCGTCACGCCCGCGCCGCTGGCTTCTCCTTCCGCCGAGCCATCATCGGTCGCGACGCCCGTTGTCGTGCCGGCGACGCAATCCGAAGCCGGCGAGGCCTGGCCGGGCTGGCTCGTGCCGGCGGTATTGGCCGGACTGATCGCGCTGATCGCAGCGTTTTTCGTCTGGCGGCGGCGCGGTGTCGTGGAAACGGTGGCGGAGGAGATTGCAATCGCGCCCCTCGCGCCGGTGCCGCCCGAACCTGTGGTTCCGCCGCCCGCGCCCGCGCCCGTGCCGCCCGAACCGGCGGTTCCGCCGCTTGCGCCCGCGCCCGTGCCGGACGCGCCGCAATTCCTTGAGCGCCCCGCTCCGAGCGAACGCGCCTGGCTCGATCTCGCCGCGCCGGTGGTGCATCGCGCGGGCATCAACCTCGTCACCGCCACCGCCGATGTCGCGCTGCTCGTGCGCAACGAGGGCAGCGCGGTGGCGCGCGGCGTTCGGCTCGCGATCCGCCTGACCAGCGCGCAGCCAGGGCAGGACGCGGTGCTCGACGCCTTGTTCGCCGAACCGGTCGAGCGCCCGATCGTGCCGCCGTTCGATCTCGCGCCGGGCGAGGAGCGGGCGGTGCGCGGCATCGCCACCCTGCCGCGCGAGGCGATCGTCGCGCTCACCGCCGCCGGGCGGCCGATGTTCGTGCCCGTCGTCGCGCTCAACCTGCTTTACGATGCCGGCGCGGGGACGCCGGGCCAGACCACCGCCGCGTTCGCAATCGGTGTGGAGCGGCCCGATGGCGGCAAGCTCGGCCCGCTGTGGCTCGACGAGCCGGCGCGGATGCACGACGCGATCGGCATCCGCGCGCATGGGACGACGGTGAAGAGATAATTGCCGTGATCCCGGCCAACGGCATGAGTGGGTGTGGGACGATGGCGAAAAAATGACTCTCGTCATCCCAGCGAAAGCTGGGATGACGGCGTAAAAAAAGGACGGCTCCCGTGGTGGGAACCGCCCCTTCTTTGTCGTTGGCCCGTCACGGGAGTAAATCCCGTGACGTTGGACGCGGCCCTCAGGGCCGCGCCAGCCGGCCTTGCGCGAGGTGCGGGCTGGCGTGCCAGCCCGTGCCCGCGCTGCGGCTTACTTCAGCTCGACGGTCGCGCCGGCTTCCTCGAGCTGCTTCTTGATCTTCTCGGCCTCGTCCTTCGAGACGCCTTCCTTGACCGGCTTCGGCGCCGACTCGACCAGCGACTTCGCCTCGGTCAGGCCCAGGCCGGTGATGGCGCGGACTTCCTTGATGACGTTGATCTTCTTGCCACCGTCGCCGGTGAGGACCACGTCGAACTCGGTCTTCTCTTCGGCCGCCGGCGCACCGCCAGCCGCACCACCGGCCGGAGCCGCAACCGCGACCGCAGCGGCGGCGCTCACGCCCCACTTCTCTTCGAGAAGCTTCGAAAGCTCGGCCGCCTCGAGGACGGTCAGTTCGGAAAGCTGGTCAACCAGCGCGTTCAGGTCTGCCATTGTTCACTTCCTTCAAATCGCAAGCCCCAAGGGGGCTTCAGTTTCGCTTGATAAAGCCGCCCGAAGATCAGGCCGCTTCCTTCTCCGAATAGGCCTTGAGCACGCGCGCGAGCTGCCCGGCGGGCGCCTGGGTGATGGTCGCCAGCTTCGTGGCGGGCGCCACGAGAAGCCCGACGATCTTCGCCCGGAGCTCGTCCAGCGACGGCAGCGTGGCGAGCGCCTTCACGCCCTCCACGTCGAGCGCATTCGCGCCCATCGCCCCGCCCACGATTTCGAACTTGTCGTTCGTCTTCGCGAACTCGACCACCACCTTCGCCGCGGCGACGGGGTCGATCGAGGAGGCGAGACCGACCGGACCCGTGAGCATGTCGCCCAGCGAGAGATAGTCGGTGCCGTCGAGCGCGATCTTGGCAAGCCTGTTCTTCGAGACCTTGTAGCTGGCGCCGGCCTCCCGCATCTTGTTGCGCAGTTGAGTCGACTGCGCGACGGTCATCCCGTGGTTGCGGGTGACGACCACCACGCCGACCTCGGAAAAGGTGCGGTTGAGCTCGGCGACGGCCGCGGCCTTTTGAGCACGATCCATGCCATTCTCCACGTTCTGGGCATGGGCCGAAACCCACGCCCGGTTGCGTTTCCCCACGCGCCTTTTCGGGGCGCATGGAGTTGTCCAGCGATGGGGAATGGGAAGCAGACGCATGGCCGAAAGCGGCGATGCGGCAGACCGGCGCGCCACGAGTGGCTGACCGGAAAAATCCTGTCCCCGTCTCGGCGGGAGGATTAAGCCGGCAACCCGGCACCCGCTGTCTCGGACGGTGCCCGGCGGCGCGAGGCTGCCGGACGAGCGCGGGCCAATACACGGGGGCGGGAGAAAGTCAACCTAGCGGTCGGTTCGCCGCGCCCCTTCCGCCCGCACTGCCGCGAACGTCGGATAGCCGTTGACCGCCATCAGCAGGTCGGCCTCCGCGAGGATCGACTTCAGCACATGCGCCGCGCCTTCCGCGCCGCCGAGCGCTAGGCCATAGGCATAGGGGCGGCCGATTCCCACCGCGTCGGCGCCGAGCGCGATCGCCTTCACCACGTCGCTGCCCGAGCGGATGCCGGAATCGAACAGCACCGGCACGCGCCCCTTCACCGCCTCCGCCACGCCGGGCAGCATATCGATTGCGGCGATCCCGCCGTTCGCCTGCCGCCCGCCGTGGTTGGAGACGTAGATGCCGTCCGCCCCGCCGTCGATCGCGCGCCGCGCGTCATCGGGATGGCAGATGCCCTTGAGCACGATCGGCAGCTTCGTCAGCGATTTGAGCCACGGCAGGTCGTCCCAGGTCAGCACCTTGCCGAACGTCGCGCCCCAGGTGCCGATCGCGGTGCGCAGATCCTCCTCCGGCGCCTTGGCGAGCAATTTGCGGAAGGCTGGATCGACGAAATAATTGGTCAGCACCGCGCCGCGCAATTGCGGGAAGTTCGAGACGTTGAGGTCGCGGGGCCGCCAGCCCGTCACCCAGGTGTCGAGCGTGACGACGATCGCGTCATACCCAGCCGCCTCGGCGCGGCCGACGAGGCTCGCGGCGACATCCTTGTCGCGCGGCGTATAGAGCTGGAACAGCGCGGGCGTGTCGCCGCAGGCGCGCTTCACATCCTCCAGCGGATCGTTCGACAGCGTCGAGGCGCACAGCGGCACGCCGGTCATGGCCGAGGCGCGCGCCGCGGCGAGGTCGCCGTGCTGGTCCTGCGTCACGATCCCGGTCACGCCGATCGGGGCCATGAACAAGGGCGAGGCGAGCTTGCGCCCGTAGAGGTCGATCGAAAGGTCGCGCTCGGTGCAATCCACCATCATGCGCGGCACCATGCCCCAATGGTGGAAGGCGCGGGCATTCTCGTCCTGCGTGAACTCGTCGCCGCAGCCGCCCTGCACGTAATTGAGCACCGCCGGCGGCATCGCCGCCTCCGCCCGCGCCTTGAGCGTCGCGAAATCGACCGGCAGCGTCGGCTGCACGCCGGAAAGGCCCGCGCCGTAGATCAACGTCTGGAAATCGCCGTAGTGCGGCATCTGCCTCTCCGCTTTTCGTTTCTCGGCTCCGTTGTCGGGCGAGATGCGTCGCGGCGTCAAGGATCAGCGCATCCGGTATCGCACGCCGAGCCACAGGGTGCGCGGCGTCGCCTGCTCGATGATGTTGTTGCCGCTGATCCCGGCCTCCACGCGCACGTCGAAGACATTCTCCGCGCGCGCCTCGATCAGCCACGCGCGGCCGAGCGGCAGCGTCGCCACCGCGTCGAGCGTGGTGGCGGGGCGCAGGCTGCGCGTGTTCTGGTCGTCGTCGAACTGCCGGGCGATGTAGCGCAGCGTGGCGGAGAGCGAGGCGTCGCCCGCGCGCCAGCCGAGCGTGCCGGAAACCTGGTCGATCGGCGTCTGCGCCGGGCGCAGGCCGTCCAGCCCCGCGGCCGCGCCCGATGCCTCCACCCGCGCATCGACATGCTGCCACGAGGCGCGCGCGTTGAACGGCCCGGCGCGCCAGCTCGCGTCCAGCTCCACGCCGGTCGAGGTGATCGCGTCGAGGTTCTGCCGCACGCGATAGACGCCGCCCGCCGCGACGAAGCCGACGCCGGGGAAGTTGCCCGGCCCCATCCCGGCCGTGACGTTGGCGATCGCGTCCTCCAGCCGGTTGTGGAACACCGTGACGGCAAGGGACGTAGTCGCGGTCGGCGAGACGGTCAGCCCGCCCTCATAACCGGTGAGCTTCTCCGGGTTCAGCGCGGCATTGGCGGCGGTGGCGTCCGCGCCGACGCGGAACGGGCGGTAAAGCTCGTTGAGCGTCGGCAGCCGCCAGCCGCGATAGGCCGCCGCGCGCAGCGTCATCGCATCGATCGGCCGCCACGCGACGCCCGCCCGCCCGGTCGCTTCCGTCCCGTCACGGTTCGGGAAGTGCAGGTTGTTCACCGACGCGCCGGTGGCGAGCATATGCTCGTCGAGATAGCCGTTCGCGATCCGCCACCAGTCGATCCGCCCGCCGAGATCTAGCGTCACGCGGCCGAGATCGGCGCTGCCGTCGGCGAACAGGCCCATGTTGCGCGTCTCGCCGCCGGCGAAGCGCTGACGGGTCGGCAGCGCATTGACGTAGCTGAACAATTCCTGCGTCTTGCCGGAGACGGAGCGCACGTCCGCCCCCATCCGCAGCGACAGGTCCTTCCCGAGAGGGGGCGACAGCTCGACCCGCGCGCCGATGCCGGTGGCGGGGGTGTTATACTGGTTGAGCGTCTCGGTCGCGGTGGTGCGCGCGGCGTTGATGCTGGCGAATTGCGAGGAGAAGGCGCGGGTCTGGAGATAGCCCAGCGCCGACCAGCCCCATGCGCCGCGCCCGACGAGGCGCAGGCTGGCGTCCGCGCCCTGGCTGGTGTTGGCGGTATAGGCGGTGCCGCGATCGCGCGTGTCGGTGAAGGCGCTGACGTTCGCCTGAAGCTCGGTGTTCGGCGCGATGCCGATCACGCCGCGAAACGCGCCGCTCGCCTGCTCGTAAGGCGCGGGGCGATCGACCGGCCCGCGCGATTCGGCGACGGTGGGGGTAAAGCCGTCGCCGCGCGCATAGCTACCGGAAAGGGTGGCGAAGCCCGGCCCTCGCACCAACGCCGCGCTGCCGTCCGCCTCCAGCGAGTTGCGGCTGCCATAGGCGACGCCGAGCGCGAGCGGGGAAAGCTGGTCCGGCGTCGCCGAATCCATCTCCACCGTGCCGGCGAGCGCGCCCGGCCCGAAATAGCCGCTGCCCCCGCCGCGCGTCACGCGGATGCGGCCGAGCCGCTCGGTGGCGTAGGCGGGGAAGGGCACCCAGCCGCCGAACGGATCGGCCTGCGGCACGCCGTCGAGGATCAGCAGCGCGCGGCTGGAGGCGTTGCCGCCGATGCCGCGCAGCGAGATGCCCTGGCTGGTCGGGTTGGCGGAGCGCGAGTCCGAGCGTCGGAACTGCTGGAGCCCGGCGACATCGGCGAGGATGCTCTCCAGCCGCGTGCTGGCGTTGTCGGTGATGCGGTCGCGGTCGATCGCCACCACGTCGAACGCGCGGTCGCCCGGCCGGTCGTCCAGCCCGCGCCCGGTGACGACGATATCGGGCTGCGCATTGGTGTCGACGGTCTGCGCCTCGGCGAGCGGGGCGACGGAGCAGAGCAGGGCGATGGCCAGCGGACGGATCATGCAGGCGCCTTTAGTGGGAGGCCAAACTATTTGAAAGCACCTCGATGCGCATCTGCAATGGCGCGGGCGGAGAAGGCGGTCAACCTGCCGGGCGTCCACCGCGCGCGCAAAGAAAAAGGGCCGGGATCGCTCCCGGCCCTTCTATCCTTGCGATGTCGCGCGGCTCAGGCGCCGGCGACCTCCGCCACGTCCACCTTGATGCCCGGCCCCATCGTGGAGCTGACGGCGATCTTGCGGACATACTTGCCCTTGGCGCCCGACGGCTTGGCCTTCACCACCGCGTCGACCAGCGCGTCGAAGTTGCGGCGCAGGTCCTCGGCGGCGAAGCTCGCCTTGCCGATGCCGGAGTGGATGATGCCGGCCTTCTCGACGCGATATTCCACCTGGCCGCCCTTGGCCGCCTTCACCGCCTCGGCGACGTTCATCGTCACGGTGCCGAGCTTCGGGTTCGGCATCAGGCCCTTCGGGCCGAGCACCTTGCCGAGACGGCCGACGACGCCCATCATGTCCGGGGTCGCGATGCAGCGGTCGAAATCGATCGTGCCGCCCTGGATCGTCTCCATCAGGTCTTCCGCACCGACGACGTCGGCACCGGCGGCGCGCGCCTCATCGGCCTTCGCGCCCTTGGCGAACACGCCGACGCGCACCGTCTTGCCGGTGCCGGCGGGCAGCGTGACGACGCCGCGCACCATCTGGTCGGCGTGGCGCGGATCGACGCCGAGGTTCAGCGCGATCTCGATCGTCTCGTCGAACTTCGACGTGGCGTTGGCCTTGGCCAGCGCGATCGCCTCGTCCACGCCGTGCAGCTTCTCACGATCGATCGTGACCGCCTTATGCTTCTTGGTCAGCTTCGCCATGTTCAGCCCTCCACCACTTCGAGGCCCATGGCCCGCGCGCTGCCTTCGATGATCTTGGTCGCGGCTTCGATGTCGTTCGCGTTGAGATCCTTCATCTTCGCCTGCGCGATTTCCGAAAGCTGCGAACGCTTGATCTTGCCCGCGGTCACCTTGCCCGGTTCCTTCGAGCCGGACTTCAGGTTCAGCGCCTTCTTGATGAGGAAGGTCGCCGGCGGCGTCTTGGTCTCGAACGAGAACGAACGGTCCGCATAGACGGTGATGACCGTCGGGAGCGGCGCGCCCTTTTCCATGTCCTGCGTCTGCGCGTTGAACGCCTTGCAGAATTCCATGATGTTCACGCCGCGCTGACCGAGCGCGGGGCCGATCGGCGGGGAGGGGTTGGCGGCGCCGGCGGGCACCTGCAACTTGATATAGCCGGTAATCTTCTTTGCCATGTCACTCTCTCAATCCGGCCGCTCCGCGAGGGACCGGCCTGGTTTCAAGTCTAGCGGTACGAGCGGGCGTCAGCCCTCCCGCAAGCATTTTTCCACGATTTCACGAGGAAGCGCGCGCCCTAGCCGAAACGCGCCGGGATTGCAATCGGCTCAGGAAACGATGCGGAAGGTATAGGAATAGCTGGTCTGGGAGCTGCCCGACACGCCGGTGATGTCCACGGTATAGGTGATCCCGGCGGCCAGCCCGGTGACGCGCCACTGGATCGAATTGGGCACGCCGTATCCGCGATTGTCCGTGCTGATGTCCGTGACCGGCAGCGCGCCGGACGGCCCGGTGACGCTCACGGTGGCGCTGGCGAAGCTGACGCTCTGGTTGGCCCACGAGCTCGCCGTGCTGGCGATGGCGGTGAACGACAGATAGTCGCCGACCCCGAAATAGCGCTGGGGATAGTCGCCATAGGGATAGGCGACGAACGGCGGGATGCCCGTGGGCACCGGCGGATCGGCGTTGAATCGGAACACCCGCATCGACGCGGCGCTGGCGCGCGAGCCGTCGGGCAGGGTGAGCGCGACGCGGCCATAAGAGGTCTTGCCGAGGAACGGGCTGAGGATCCAGCGGCGGTGGCCGATGTCGGCGGCGCCGTTCTCGGTGAGCCACAGGCCGAGATAATCGTCCTCGCTGTTGAGCGGCAGCCCGCTGCCCCAGCCGCCGACGAGGTTGCTCGATCCCGCGCCCGCCGCGCCGCTCGCGCTATAGCATTGCCAGCTCGAATCCGGCGAATGGCTGAGCTGTTTCGCCGCCGCCATCATCAGCGAGGAATCCTGCTCCTGCTGGTCCTCGTCGCCCGAATAGGTGACGGGCGGCAGGTTGTGCAGCGCGCGGACGCCGTTCAGCTTGGCGAGGAAATCGGCCTTGACGCTCGCCTTGAGCGTGCCGGAGGTGCAATTGGCGAGGCTCGGCTGCACGTCGAACAGCGCGGCCGCGCCCGTCGCCCAGTTCGTGCTCGTGCTCGTGGAGGTCGCGGCCGGCGTCGGCGCGACGCTGCCGGCGGAACCGCTGCCGTCCGATCCGCCACAGCCCAGAGCCGGAATCGCGAGCGAAAGAGCGGCAAGGCTGCGGAGCGGAAAGCGCATGCCGCCGAGCTAGACATGAAATCCTGCGATTTCGCAAAGATTGTCTGCTGCCCCGGCGGCGGAGCCGCCAACGCTATCGGTCCCGGCGTATCGGCAGCGTCAGCGTCGCCTCCAGCCCGCCGCCGTCGCGATTGGCGAGCGCGATGTCACCGCCGGCCTCGCGCGCGATCGCGCGCGCCAGTGCCAGCCCCAGTCCGGCCCCGCCGGTGTCGCGATTGCGCGAGCTTTCCAGCCGGGTGAACGGCTCGAACACGTCGGCGAGCCGCTCGGGCGGGATGCCGGGGCCGCGGTCGGCGACGATGATCGCCACCGCCGGGCCGTGCGGTGCGATCCGCACCTCCGCCGCGCCGGCATATTTCACCGCATTCTCGATCAGGTTGCGCACCGCGCGGCGGATCAGCGCCGGCCGCAACCGCACCGGCAACCGCGCGGCCTCGTCGAAGGAGACGTCGTGGCCGATGTCGCGGAAATCCTCCACCACCGCATCGACCAGCGCGGCGAGATCGACCTCCGTCACCGGCTCGCTCGGGCGGCCCAGCCGGGCGAGGCTCAATATGTCGTCCAGCGTTCCGTTCATCTCCGCGATCATATCCACCATCCGCGCCCGATCGGCCTCGTCCTCGACCGATTCGATCCGCACGCGCAGCGCGGCGAGCGGGGTGCGCAGGTCGTGCCCGATCGCGCCGAGCATCCGGTCCTTCTCGTCCAGCATCGCGCGGACGCGGACACGCAGCGCATTGTACGCGGCGATCACCGCGCGCACGTCCGCCGGTCCTTCCTCCGGCACGGCGGGGGTGTCGCCGTCGAGCGAGAAGCGCCGCGCGTCCAGCGTCAGCGCGTTCAACGGGCGCGAGATGCGTCGCGCCAGCCACAGCACAGGCACCAGCACGATGAGATAGAGGACGAGGGTCTGCGCGACGAGCCGCCACAGGATCGCAGGCCCCGCATCGGGCCAGAAGGTGCGCGCGATCAGCCAGCCGTGGCCGGGCTGCTCCACCGCGATCACCAGCAGCCGGCGCGGGCGGTGGTGGCCGGCGCGCCGTCCGCCCGCTTCCTCGCTTGCCCCGTCGCGCGGGGGGAGACGAACGATGGCGGCGTCCACCCGCCCGACCGTTATGCCGAGGCGCGTCAGATTGGCACGCACCGCTTCCGCTACCTCCGGGCGGCGCGGCAACGTGGGGGCGAGCGGATTCGAGGCGACGCGGCGGATGCGGCCGCGATCGGCGGCGATCAGCTCGCCTTCCGCCTCGCGCCCGATCGCGTCGGCGATGCGCAACGCGGGCACGGCGGAGGCCTGTTCGAGCCGCCCGGCGGCGCGGTCATGCACGATCAGCGCGAAGTTCACCGCCTGCGCCACGAACAGCGCCAGCGCGATGAGGAGCGCCATCTGCCCGGCAAGATTGCGCGGCCACGGGAGGCGCCTGCGGCGCGATGCGCTCACAGCCGGGTGACTTCGGCGGCGAAGGTATAGCCGCCGCCCCAGACCGTCTTGATGATCTCGGGCGCCTTGGGATCGTCCTCGATCTTGCGGCGCAGGCGACTGATCTGGTTGTCGATCGAGCGATCGAACGCCGCCGCCTCGCGTCCCTGCGTCAGGTCGAGCAACTGGTCGCGGGTCAACACCTGTCGCGGGCGGCAGACCAGGGCCAGCAGCAGATTATATTCGCCGGTCGACAACGGTACCGACACACCGTCGCGATCGACCAGCGTGCGTTCGCCGGTCTTGAGCAGGCGGCCGGCGAAGGCATAGGAATTGCTCTCCGGCGCGGCTTGCCGCGTGCCGCCGGCCTGCACCCGGCGCAGCACCACCTTGATCCGCGCGGAAAGCTCGCGCGGGGAAAAGGGCTTCACGACATAATCGTCCGCGCCCATCTCCAGCCCGACGATACGGTCGGTCTCCTCGGCGCGGGCGGTGAGCAGGATGACGGGCAGTTCGCTCGTCTCGCGGAGATGGCGGGTGAGCGAGAGGCCGTCCTCGCCCGGCATCATGATGTCGAGCACGACGAGATCGATCGCATAGGCCGCCAGCCGTGCCCGCGCCTGCTCAGCGTCGCCCGCCTGCGTGACGCGGAAGCCCTGTTTGGTGAGATAGGCGGCGAGCGGCTCGCGGATCGAGCGTTCGTCGTCGACGAGCAGAAGGTGCGGCGTCTCCCCCATCCAGTCCATGTTTATCATGTCGTGATCCCGAGGAAAGCGCTGGGTGGCGGGAGGAGCGCCACCCGGCGGGGCCAGCCGGGGGCTGGTCAGTTGGTGCGCGGTGTCGGCGCTGGAGCGGGGGCGCCGTCCGCCGGCGGGGCGCCGCGCTGGTCGTGGCGCATCTGCATCCGCTCGCGGAACTTCTCGCGCATCTGCTCGCGTGCGGCCTTGCGCTCGTCCGGCGTGATCTTTCCGTCATGGTTCAGGTCCATGCGGTCGAAACGCTCGATCGCCTTCTGGCGCATTTCCTCGCGGGTGATGACGCGGTTCGGATCGCCGCCGCGCATACCCATGCCCATCCGCATCCCGTGTCCGCCGCGACCGTGCCAGCGGTGCCCCTCCGGCGCGGTCGCGCCGTTCGCGTCGGGCGCGGGGCGGGGCTGATCGGGATGGCGGGCCTGCCAGCGCTCGCGCATCTTTTCGCGCATCCTCTCATGCGCGGCCTTGCGCTCGTCTGGGGTGATCTTGCCGTCGTGGTTGGTATCGATCGCATCGAACATCTTGTCAGCGCGGGCGAGCATCTCCTCGCGGGTGACGATGCGGTTGGGGTCGCGCGCGGGATGCGCGGCGCCCGGCGCGGGCGGACTGGTCTGGGCGAGCGCCGGCAGCGCGCCGGACAGCGCCGTGGAACCCAGGGCGAGAGCAAGAAGCAGCTTCTTCATCATCGATCCTCATCATGCGGCGGGGAGGATTTCCCGGCCGTTGACGAAGGGTCTATCGGCGAGCTGTCGCGCGGATATGTCCGGCGCGGGCGGAAATTGTCGCAACTTGTCGCGCGGATCAGGCGAACAGCGCCACCGACTGCATCTGCTCCGCGACCATTTCCCCGGCGGTGTTCCAGATGCCCATCTGCTGCGAGGAACTGCCGGCGCGCGCGTAATCCGCATTGGAGCGCAGCAGCCACCAGCCGTCCTCCGTGGAAGGTGCGGGGCCGAGCACGTTCAGGATCCACGTCATCGAACTCATCGGCACGTTGCGCCCGATGAGGCGCAGCGCGGCGGGCGGCAGGCAGTCGCCGACCGCGAGCAGCTCGACCATCGGGTCCAGCCCCTCGCGCTCGTTGAGCCGCGTCCAGCGCAGCCATTCCGCCGGCTTCAGCCCCGGCCCGTCGCGCCGGTCGAGGAACTCGAAATTGCGGGTGAAGGCGACGGCGGAGGCGCCCTTGAAGGTGGTGTCGTTCGGGCCGGGGCGCGGGAAATCGGGGAGGCTGGTGGTCTGGTAATCCACCTCGCTCTCGATCGCGCGCATGAAGACGAAGGTGCAGCGCAGCCCCAGCCCGGCCTCGCTCTCGATGCTGGCCTCGATGAAGGCGGCGTTCTTGCCGCGCCGCAAGCGGTGCGTCGTCACGAGGATCGGGCCGGCGAGCGGGCCGACGAACGACACCTGCGCCGAGCGCAGCGGCGGCAGGTCGTCATCCGATCGCATCGCGCAATGCAGCGCGATCGCCGCCGACAGCCCGCCATAGGAGGTGCGGCCCTGCAGCCAGTCGTCGGGGATCGTGCCGCGCCAGCCGGGGGCGTCGGGCATCGGCGCGAGGCCGTCGAGGATCTGCTTCAGGCAGGTCATGCGAACTCCCCCGCCGCGAGCCGGTCGCGCAGCTCGCGCTTCAACACCTTGCCGATCGCGCTGCGCGGCAGTTCGTCTGCGACATGGAGTGCCGACAGCCGCTGCGTCTTGCCCAGCCGCGCATTGGCCCATTGGCGGATGTCCTCCGCGCTTTCCGTCGCGCCAGTGCGGGGCACGTAGAAGCCGACCGGCGTCTCGCCCCATTCATCGCTCGGCACCCCCACCACGGTGCAGTCCGCCACCGCCGGATGCTCCGCCAGCACCGCTTCCAGATCGGACGGGAAGACGTTGAACCCGCCCGAGATTATCATGTCCTTCTTGCGGTCCATGAGCGTCAGGAAGCCGTCCTCGTCGAACCGGCCGACATCGCCGTGGCGCAGCCAGCGGCCGCCCTCCGCGTCGAACCATTCGGCGTCGCGCGTCGCGGATTCGCGGCCGTGGTAGCCGTTCATCATCGCCGGAGAGCGCCCGACGATCTCGCCGATCCCGCCGGGCGGCACCTCATTGCCCTCCTCGTCGAGCAGCTTCGCCTCATGCCCCGGCAGCAGGCGACCGACGGTGTGGAGCTTGTCGGGAAACTCATCCGCGACCAGCGCGAACGAGGCGCCACCCTCGGTCATGCCGTAATATTCCACCAGCTTGCCGGGCCAGCGGTTCACCACGTCGCGCTTCAGCTCGGGTTTGAAGGGGGCGGAGGTGCATGTCTTGAAACGGAACGCCGACAGGTCGAACCGGTCGAAATCGGGGAGCGCCATGATGCGCTGATATTGCACCGGCACCAGCATGGTGTGGGTCGCGCGATACTTTTCGGCCAGCTCGAGGAAGCGGTGCGCATCGAACTTCTTCATCAGCACCACCGTGCCGCCCCACGCCAGCGTCGGCAGGAAGCTGACGAGGGTGGTGTTCGAATAGAGGGGGGTGGAGAGCAAGGTCACCGCCGTGCCGAAACCGGCCGCGGCATTGCGCGAGAAATGCTGCCAGCGCATCGCATGGCTCTGCACGATGCCCTTGGGAATACCGGTGGTGCCGGAGGAATAGATGATGTTGAAGCCATCCTCCGGCGCGATCGCGACCGGGGCGGGCGTCGCACCCTCGGGCGCGAGCCAGTCGCCCAGCGCCTCCAGCCGGACGATGCGCGCGGCGAGCGCCTGGCCCTTCAGCGCATCGGCGTTGGCGGCGTCGAGGAAGACGAGGTTGGCCCCGCTGTCCGCGATCATGCCGGCGATCTGTTCCGGCGTCGCGGAGGGCTGGATCGGCGCGGCGATGCTGCCCGCGCGCAGCGCGCCGAGGAACACGATCGCCTGCTCGACCGAGGGATAGGAGACCATCGCCACGGCCTGCCGCTGCTGCGTGCCGTCACGTTGCAGCGCGGCGGCGACGCGATCCATCGCGCGGCCTAGCGCGGCATAAGTCACCTGCGAATCATCGTCCGCTATCGCGAGCTTGTCCGGCTGGCGGCGAGCGTGAAGACGGATGAGGTCGGGCAGCAACCCGAACGGCTCGGCGAGCGCTTCGGCGGCATCGGTCATGAATCAAGCCGCTAGGCGATGCGATCGCCGAATGCCATACGCGATTTTCGAAAAAGCGGATGGAGGCGAGGATGAGGGGATCGGTGGCGATCGTGACCGGCGGCGGCACGGGGATCGGCGCGGCGGTGGTGCGGCGACTCGCGCGGCGCGGCGTCGCCTGCGTCATCAACTATGCGCACAGCCGCGACGAGGCGGAGGCGCTGGCGGCGGAAGTGGGCGAGGGCGCGATCGCGGTGCAGGCCGATATCGCCGAGGATTCCGCCTGCCGCGCGCTGGCGGCGACGGCGGCGGAACGATTCGGGCGGATCGACTTCCTCGTCAACAATGCCGGACGCACCAAGCACATGGCGCACGAGCGGCTCGACGGGCTGGAGGCGGAGGATTTCATCGACATCTATCGCCTCAACACCATCGCCGCCTTCCAGATGACCCGCGCGGTCGCGGCGGCCGGGATGGGCGACAGCCCGCACGGCGCGGTGGTCAACGTCGCGTCGGTCGCCGGGCTTCACGGCATCGGCTCGTCGATCGCCTATGCCGCGTCGAAGGGCGCGATGATCACGATGACGCAGAGCCTCGCGCGGGTGCTCGCGCCGCGCATCCGGGTCAATGCCGTCGCGCCCGGCTATGTCGGCACCGGCTGGTTCGAGAAGGCGCTCGGCGCGGAGGGCAAGGCGGCGCTCGACGCGCGCATCGCCGGGATGACGCCGATGGCGATGGCCCCGCAGGCGGAGGATATCGCCGGGCCGATCGAGATGCTGCTCGATCCCGCCGGCCGCGCGATCACCGGCGAGGTGTGGCGCGTCGACGCCGGCGCGCATCTCGACGTCGGGCTGAGCCGTCGGCCGGGGCGGGAGACGGGTTAGGGTTCAAACTCACTCAGGACAACGCCGTGACGGAGCGGATTTTGGCGTCAGGCAAGGAGCAAGGAGGGAGCGATGCGCGAGCATCGTGACCGACGCGCGACGGGGTCCCCGCAAAGTAATACTTTGCGGGGTGCCCCGACGCCGCATGACGCAAAAAGACGCCCGCCGCGCAGCGGTCGCCCGGAGAAGCCCGCTGGACGGCGTCGCTCGCTTGCGCGTAGCTTCAGCTACGCGGCTGCGCCGCACTCCTTGCCAGCGGGCTTCTCCGGGCGATCACGGCATTGTCCTGATTGAGTTTGAACCCTAGGCCAGCAGCGCGAACAGCGAGAGCAGGACGCAGGTGAACACCGCGTTGAGCGCCATCGCGAGGCTGGCGAAGGCGCCGGCGGTGTCGTTCACCTGAAAGGCGCGCGCGGTGCCGACGCCGTGCGCGGAGATGCCCACCGCGAAGCCGCGTGCGCGATAGTCCGCGATCTTCAACGCGTTGAAGATCGGGGTCGCGGTCATGGCGCCGAATATCCCGGCGAATATCACGATGATCGCGGCGAGCGAGGGGATGCCGCCGATCTGCGCGGCCATGTCCATCGCCACCGGCGTCGTGGTCGCGCGCGGCGCGATCGTGGCGAGCAACTCATGCGGCGCGCCGAACAGCCACAGCACGCCGACCGCGCTGACGATCGCGGTGAGCGCGCCTGCGCCCAGCGCGGCGGCGATCGGGAAGGCAAGCCGGCGGATCAGCGCGCGGCGCGCCCAGATCGGCACCGCCAGCCCGACCACCGCCGGCCCGAGGAGGAAGCTCAGCGCCGCCGTCGCGTCGCGATAGACCGGATAGGGCGTGCGGGTGGCGATGAGGATCGCGATCAGCACCGGCGTCGCGAGCAGCACCGGATGGCACATGGGATGCCGCCCGCTGCGGCGCGACAGCACATCGGCCGCCTCGAACACGATCAGCGTGACGGCGAGCCAGAGCAGCGGCGTGGACAGCAATCCGCTCATCGCGCCGCTTCCTCGCCGTCTTCCGAACGACCGGCTGCCCAGCGAAACACCAGCACCGTGACGATCATCGTCAGCACGGTCGAAACGAGCGTGGCGGCGATCAGGCCGACGCCGTAACGCGCCAGCATCGGGCCTTGCTCGATCACCCCGACGGCGGCCGGCACGAACATGATCGCCAGATGGGCGGTGAGCCAGCCCGTCACCGCGCCGAGCACCGGCCGCTCGCGCCGGACGAGTGCGAGCCATGCGATGAGCAGCACCAGCCCGATCACCGCGCCGGGCAGCGGAACGCCGGTCACGCGGCGCAGGATCTCGCCGGCGAGCTGGCACGTGAGGAGCAGGGCGATGGCGCCGATCATCGTCGGGCTGGACTCCGGCGGTTGCGAGCGGCGCCTTATAGCGGTGCGACGCCGGAGGCTATCCCCGGCGCGCGGCGGGTTACGATGACGCCTTCGCCGTCTGGCCGAACAGCACCTTCTTCGCCTCCTCGCTCAGCGTCTGCTGCTGCGGCGCGACGGCCTTGCCCCGCGCATAGGCGCGCTCCGTGGCGGGGCGGGCGCGGATCGAGGCGTGCCAGCGGGCGAGGTGCGGGAAATCGGCCATGTCCTGCCCCTGGATCTCGGGCAATATCCACGGATAGCACGCCATGTCCGCGATCGTGTAGCTGTCGCCGATGATGAACGCGCGACCCTCCAGCCGCCGGTCGAGCACGCCGTAGAGCCGGTTGGTCTCCTTCACGTAGCGGTCGATGGCGTAAGGGATTTTCTCCGGCGCGTAGCGGTTGAAATGATGGTTCTGCCCCAGCATCGGGCCGAGGCCGCCCATCTGCCACATCAGCCACTGGTTCACCTTGGTCCGCTCGCGCAGCCCCTCACCGCCGAACCGGCCGGTCTTCTCGGCGAGGTAGAGCAGGATCGCGCCCGATTCGAAGATCGCGATCGGCCCGCCGCCGTCCGCCGGCGCGTGATCGACGATTGCGGGCATGCGGTTGTTGGGGGCGATCTTCAGGAACTCGGGCTTGAACTGGTCGCCGGCGCCGATGTTCACCGGCTTGATGACGTAGTCCAGCCCCGCTTCCTCCAGGAACAGCGTGATCTTGTGGCCGTTCGGCGTGGGCCAGAAATGCAGGTCGATCATTGGGCCTCCCTCAAGCGCGTTTCGGCAAAGATGGGCGGGCGGGCGCCGTCACGCAAGCGCGCCGCGTCGCTGCACCACGCCCAGCCAGATCGTCGCCAGCGCCAGCGCCGCCAGCAGCCCCGCGAGCAGGAAGGCCGCGCCCGGAAAGCCGCGATCCGCGCCGGCCGCCAACGTCTGCGTCATCACCAGCGGGCCGACGATCGCAGCGATGCTCGACAGGCTCGCCATCCCGCCCTGCAGCGCGCCCTGATGGCTGGCGTCCACCCGGTTCGACAGGATCGCGTTGATCGAGGGGAACACCAGCCCCGCCAGCGCGCCGAACAGGATCAGCGCATAGACCTCCCAGCCCCTGGTGGCGAAGGCGATCAGCGTGAATTCGATCACGCCGACGACGAGGCCGATCAGCACGGTACGCTCCTCGCCGAACGCCCTGATCGCGCGGCCGATCAGGAAGATCTGCACCACCATCATCGAGACGCCCACCGCCGCGAGCGACCAGCCGACCGCGCGCCCGTCCCACCCCATCGCGATCTCGGCATAGAAGGCCCAGGTCGCGGGATAGACCATGTGGGCGATCTGCCAGAGCAGGGTGGCGGCCAGCAGCGGCGTCGCGCCGCCCGCGTGGAGCAGGGGGGCGAAGGCGCTGAACACATTGGCGCGCTTCCACTCGAACGGCCGGCGGCGTTCGGGCGGCAGGGTTTCGGGCATGATCAGCGCGATCGTCGCGGCGTTGACCAGCGCGAGGCAGGCGGCGGCGATGAACGGCGCGCGCGGGCCGAGCGTCGAGAGCAGCCCGCCGATCGCCGGGCCGATGATGAAGCCCGCGCCGAACGCCGCGCCGACCAGGCCGAAGGTCGCGCCGCGCTTTTCCGGCGGGGTCACGTCCGCCATCACGGCGTTGACGGGGCCGTAGGTCGCGCCGGTGATGCCGGCGATGACGCGGCCGAGGAACAGCCAGCCGATCGTCGGCGCGGCCGCCATCAGCGCGTAATCGGCGGAGAAGGCGGTCATCGCCGCGAGCAGCACGACGCGCCGGCCGAAACGGTCGCCGAGATTGCCCAGCACCGGCCCGGCAAGGAACTGCGCCGCGGCGAAGGCGATCAGCATATAGCCGCCGATCCGCGTCGCATCGGGCAGGCCGACGCGCGCGAGATGGACGATCAGCGTCGGCAGCACCGGCATGACGATGCCGAAGCCGATCGAATCGATCAGGATCGCGGCCAGCGCGATCGGCACCGCGCGGTGATGGAAACGGATCAAGCAGCCCCTCCAGCGGCGCTGCATGGGCGCCTCGTTCGATCGCGCGCCATTCTATCGGCTTGCGATGGCGTTGTCCCTTTGCATCTTGGCGCAAGTCATGCGATGCCGCTCGCCATACCCGATATTCAGATTCGGATTCGTGGAGTGATGACGATGGCCACCGCCGCCGACCTGGACCGCCCCGCCGACAGCCTCGACAGCTTCCGACAGGAAGCGCGCGCGTGGCTGGAGGCGAATTTCGATCCCGCGCTGAAGGGGCATGACAACGCCATGTCCGCCGTCGACGGGCCGACCGCCGAGACGCCGGCGCAGAAGAAGTGGCGCGAGGCGATGGGCGAGAAGGGTTGGGGCGTGCCGACCTGGCCGAAGGAATATGGCGGTGGCGGCCTCTCCCGCGCGGAGGCGCGCGTGCTGCAGGAGGAGATGGCGCGGATCGGCGCGTGGAACCCGATCGGCGGCATGGGCGTGATGATGTTCGGCCCGACGCTGCTGGAATATGGCAGCGAGGAGCAGAAGCAGGCGCATATTCCCGGCATCGTCCGCGGCGAGGTGCGCTGGTGCCAGGGCTATTCGGAGCCGGGCGCGGGATCGGACCTCGCCAGCCTCCAGACCTTCGCCGAGGACAAGGGCGATCACTATCTCGTCAACGGCCAGAAGACCTGGACCTCCGGCGGCCAATGGGCCGACAAATGCTTCGCGCTGGTACGCACCGACAAGTCGCAGAAACATGCCGGCATCAGCTTCCTCCTGATCGACATGACCAGCGAGGGCGTGGAGACGCGGCCGATCCGGCTGATCTCCGGCGCGTCGCCGTTCTGCGAGACCTTCTTCACCAACGTGAAGGTGCCGAAGGGCAATCTCGTCGGGCGCGAGGGGCAGGGCTGGGAGATCGGCACCCGCCTGCTCCAGCACGAACGCAACTCGCTTTCCGGCGGCAGCGGCTCGGCGGCGCGGATGAACGCCGGCAGCACCGTGCCGCAGATCGCGAAGAAATATCGCGGCACCGACGCGGAAGGGCGCATCGCCGACGCGGACCTGCGCACGCGGATCATCAAGCATGAGATGGACCAGCGCGCCTTCGCGCTCACGCTGCGCCGCGCCGCGCTGGAGGCGAAGGGCAATGCCGGCCCCTCCGCCGCGACCAGCATCATGAAGAACGTCGGCGCGCGCATCACGCAGGATCGCGCGGAGCTGAACGTCGAGATCATGGGGATGCAGGGCCTGGGCTGGGAAGGCGAAGGCTTCTCGCGCGAGGAACTGGAGCAGACCCGCACCTGGCTGTGGGGCAAGGCGGTGTCGATCTACGGCGGATCGAGCGAGATCCAGAACAACGTGATCGCCAAGCGCATCCTGGGGATGCTCGATCACCAGTGAATTCGGTTAGGCGCGCGGGAGGCGTCTGGAGAGGGCCGGGTGGAGGGGGATGCGGCAGACGTCCTCCTCCCCGGTTTCCGGTGAAAGGGAAATGACATGGCTGCATTGAACGAAGAACAGGTGATGCTGCGCGACATGGCGCGCGAATGGGCCGACAACGAAAGCCCGGTCGCCGCCTTCCGCAAGCTGCGCGACGCGGGCGGGGGCAAGGGCTTCGATCCCGAGGCGTGGAGCGCGATCGGCGGCATGGGCTGGGCCGGGATCGTCATCCCCGAGGAATATGGCGGGTCGGCGTTCGGCTATCTCTCGCTCGGGCTGGTGCTGGAGCAGCTCGGCCGCAATCTCGCGGCGACTCCGCTCGCCTCGACCGCCGTGGCGGCGAGCGCGATCGTCATGGGATCGTCGGACAAGGCCAAAAGCGAATGGCTGCCGAAGCTCGCCAGCGGCGAGGCGATCGCGACGCTGGCGATCGACGAGGGGCCGAGCCACGACATGAAGTTCGCGGCGACCGTCTCGGGCGGCAAGCTCAATGGCGTGAAGAAGTTCGTCGCGGAAGGCGACGGCGCGGATGCGTTCGTCGTCGCGGCGACCGACGGCCTCTATCTCGTGCCGAAAGGCGAAGGCGTGGCGGTGGCGGCGCGGCGCATGGCTGACAGCCGCAGCCATGCCGAAGTGACGTTCAGGGATGCCCCGGCCGAGAAGCTCGGCGACAATGCGCTGACGCAGGCGGTGGCCGACCGCGCCGCCGCCGTCACCGCCGCCGAGATGCTCGGCATGGCGGAAAGCGCGTTCGGCCAGACGCTCGACTATCTCAAGCAGCGCGTGCAGTTCGGGCAGGTGCTCTCCACCTTCCAGGCGCTCCAGCACCGCATGGCGAAGATGTTGACCGAGCTGGAGTTGATGCGCTCGGCGGTGGAAGGCGCGCTGGAGGCGATCGACGCGGGGCGCTCGGACGTCGATCAGGCGGTGAGCCTCGCGAAGGCGGTGGCGAACGATACGCTGCGCCTCGTCAGCCGCGAGACGGTGCAGCTACACGGCGGCGTCGGCATGACCGACGAGTTCGACGCGGGCCTCTATCTCAAGCGCGCGGCGGTGCTGGAGACGATGTGGGGCAATGCCTCGTGGCATCGCGACCGGTTCGGGCGGCTCAACGGTTACTGAGTCGCCTCCCGTCATCCCGTCCGCGCGGCGGGGTGACGGAAGGGGCTAATCCCCGATCACGCGATCGTCGAACAGGCCGAAGGTGAGGGTGGAGGCGTAGAGCGCGATCGCGCGTTCGCGCGGCATCGACCACGCCCATTTGCGCATGTCGAAGGCGGCATTGAGGAAGGCCATCAGCGCCTGCGCCGCGATCAGCGCGTCGACCGCGCGGATCGTCCCTTCCGCGATCCCGTCGGAGATCGTGCCGGCGAAGCGGCGTGCGATGCGGTTCGATCGCTCCACCATCACCTGCCGCACGCCCAGCGGCAGCGCGGTGAGCGCGGTGGTGCGCAGCAGCGGCCCAAGCTCCGAGAATTGCACGTCGAGCAAGGTCGCGATCGTGCCCGCCAGCCGGTCCCAATGGCTCCCGCCGCGCTCGTCGGCGAGCCGCTGTGCCGCCGCGATCGTGTCGAAGCTGCGCTTGTAGCAGGCGACGACCAGATCGTCCTTGGCGTCGAGATGGTGGTAGAAGCTGCCCTTGGTGACGTTCAGCTCGGACGCGATGCGCTGCACCGAGGCGCCGCGATAGCCAAGCTCGTTGATCAGCCGCGTCGCCGCCAGCAGGAATGCCTCGCGCCCCGGCACCGCCTCGTCATGCGGCAGGTCGATCGGCGCCGGGCGCCATTCGGCTTCCGGCCGCGCGATGCCGTGGCGGAACACCTCCATCAGCCGCGCTTCGGCACGGGGATATTGATCCGGCTCGTAGCGGCCCAGCCATACCGGCAGCCAGAAGGTGTTCTCCAGCAGCACGTGCGCGCGCGCGCCATTGAGGTCGGTCTGCTGCCGTGCCTCCGCCGGTCCCCACAGCAGGCGGGTGCGGCGGAACACCTCGCGCCACCGCGCCATCAGCCGCGAGCGCACCGGCTCGTCCATCGCGCGCAGGTCGGAAAGCCCGGCCATCTGCCGTTCCTCGCCGCGCTGGACGCGCATCAGCCGCGCCATGTTGAGCGCGAGATAACGCTCGACCCGCGCGTCCGGCGTCGTCTCCTCCATCGCCTCGTCGAGCATCGACAGCAGCGAATCGAGCGTATGCTCGAACGCGGCGGCGGCGAGATCCTCCTTGCGCTTGAAATAATAAGTGACGCTGGTGGTGTTCAGCCCGACGCGTCGCGCGACATCGGCGAAGGTCATGCCCTTCGCGCTCTGTTCGTTGATCGCCTCAGCGGCCGCGGCGAGGATCGCGTCACGTTTCGCCCGGAAGCGCCGCGTGTTCGTCTCCTCCCCCCGGCCGGTATCCCCCGTGCCGTGCATCCGGCCACCTTAGCAGCAACAATTCGAAGGAACAGTCCCTTTCGCGCGTGTTGCGGCAGGGCGTTTTCATAAGGGAGAAATGATGATTCGGGCGCTTTACCGAAAGATGGGTACGGTCTAGAGCCGCTGGCTGAACAGGCCTTGGAGGGATGCGATGGACTTCACGCTGAGCGAACGCGAAACCTATTTCCGCGACCGGGTACGCGATTTCATCGACCAGCACATCCGCCCCCGCCAGGCGGAATATGAGCGCCAGCATCACGAGGGCGATCCGTGGAAGGTGATTCCGGTGATCGAGGAGGTGAAGGCCAAGGCGAAAGAAGCCGGGCTGTGGAACTTCTTCATGCCGCCGCATTCCGGACAGTCGCATGTCGACGACACGTTCGAGTTCGAGGGCACGCAGCTCACCAACCTCGAATATGCGCTGTGCGCCGAGGAGATGGGCAAGGTCGGCTGGGCGAGCGAATGCTTCAACTGCTCCGCCCCCGATACCGGCAACATGGAAGTGTTGCACCGCTACGGTACGCGCGAGCAGAAGGAGCAGTGGCTGCGCCCGCTGATGAACGGCGAGATCCGCTCCGTCTTCCTGATGACCGAGCCGCAGGTCGCCTCTTCCGACGCCACCAATATCGAGACGCGGATCGAGCGCGACGGCGATCATTACGTCATCAACGGCCGCAAATGGTGGTCGTCGGGCGTGGGCGATCCGCGCTGCAAGATCGGCATCCTGATGGGCAAGACGAGCTTCGAAGGCTCGCGCCATCAGCAGCAGAGCCAGATCCTCGTGCCGATGGACACGCCGGGCGTGAAGATCGAGCGGATGCTCTCCGTCTATGGCTATGACCACGCACCGCACGGCCATGGCGAGGTGAGCTTCACCAATGTCCGCGTGCCGGTGGAGAATCTGCTGCTCGGCGAGGGCCGGGGCTTCGAGATCGCGCAAGGCCGGCTCGGGCCGGGACGTATCCATCACTGCATGCGCACGATCGGCGTGGCGGAGGTCGCGATCGAGAAGATGGCGCAGCGCCTCGTCAGCCGCGTCGCGTTCGGCAAGCGCATCTCCGACCATAGCGTGTGGGAGCAGCGCATCGCCCGCGCGCGCATCGATATCGAGATGACGCGCCTGCTGTGCCTCAAGGCCGCCGACATGATGGACAAGGCCGGCAACAAGTCCGCCAAGCTCGAGATCGCGATGATCAAGGTGCAGGCGCCGAACATGGCGCTGCAGATTCTCGACGATGCGATCCAGGCGCATGGCGGCGGCGGCGTGGCGGAGGATTTCGGCCTTGCCCACGCCTGGGCGGCGATGCGCACCCTGCGCTTCGCGGACGGGCCGGACGAGGTGCACTGCCGCGCCATCGCGCGTGACGAGTTCGGCAAATACGCCGACTGGAAAGCCGAGCGCCCCGCGCCGCGCGGCGGCGTGGAGATTTCGAGCGGGGACATCGGCGTCTCGCGCTGAAACCCGCTTGCTGACTGACCCCTGGTGCCCCGGCTGCGACCGGGATGACCTTATCGACTGGAGAGGCGCATGAAGGCCGCCGTTTTGTTCGAAGCGAAGAAGCCGCTGGAGATCATGGACGTCGACGTGTCCAAGCCGGCGGCGCATGAGGTGCTGATCCGCACGCTCGCCTGCGGCGTGTGCCGTTCCGACCTGCATTTCATCGACGGGGCCTATCCGCATCCCTTGCCGGCGATTCCCGGCCATGAGGCGGCGGGGATCGTCGAGGCGGTCGGTTCCGAGGTGCGCACGGTGAAACCGGGCGACCATGTCGTCACTTGCCTTTCCGCCTTCTGCGGCCATTGCGAATATTGCGTGACGGGCCGGATGTATCTCTGTCTCGGCGCGGAGACACGGCGACAGGCCGGGGCGGAGCCGCGCCTCAGGTTCCCGGACGGCAGCCCGGTCAACCAGATGCTCAACCTGTCGGCCTATGCCGAGATGATGCTGGTGCACGAACATGCCTGCGTCGCGATCGACCCGGATATGCCGCTGGACCGCGCCGCGCTGATCGGCTGCGCGGTGACGACGGGCGCGGGCGCGGTGTTCAACACCACCGATGTGTCGCCGGGCGAGACGGTGTGCGTCGTCGGCTGCGGCGGGATCGGGCTTGCGGCGGTGAACGCGGCGAAGATCGCCGGCGCGGGCAAGATCATCGCGCTCGATCCGGTGCCGGAGAAGCGCGCCATCGCCGAGAAGCTCGGCGCGACCCACAGTTATGATCCGCTCGCGGAAAATACGGTGGCGGAGGTGGTGGAGGCCACCAGGGGCGGCGTCGATCACGCGATCGAGGCGGTCGGCCGCCCGCAATCGGCGGATACCGCGGTGAAGGTGCTGCGACGCGGCGGCACGGCGACGATCCTCGGCATGATGCCGCTCAGCGAGAAGGTCGGCCTCTCCGCGATGGACCTGCTCTCCGGCAAGCGGCTCCAGGGCGGGATCATGGGCTACAACCGTTTCCCGGTCGATATTCCCCGGCTGGTCGATTTCTACCAGCGCGGGCTGCTCGATCTCGACACGATCATCGCGGACCGGATGCCGCTCGCGAACATCAACCATGCGTTCGACGAGCTTCGCAAGGGCGACACGACGCGCAGCGTGATCGTGTTCGATCAGTGACCGACACCAGCCTCCAGACCGACATCGCCGAGCGCGACCGGCTCGATACCGATCGCCTCTCGGCATGGATGAAGGACAATGTGCCGGACTTCGCCGGGCCGCTGACCTATGCCAAGTTCGCCGGCGGCCAGTCCAACCCGACCTACAAGCTCAATACCCCGGCGCGCGATTACGTGCTGCGTCGCAAGCCGATGGGCGAGTTGCTGCCGTCCGCTCATGCGGTCGATCGCGAATATCGCGTGATCGCCGGGCTGCACCCCACCGGCTTCCCCGTGCCGCGCCCGTTCGGGTTGTGCGAGGACGATGCGGTGATCGGCTCCGCCTTCTACGTGATGGAGATGGTGGAGGGGCGCACGATCTGGGACGGCGCCTTCCCCGGCATGGATGCCGACACGCGCCGCGCGCATTACAATGCGATGATCGACACGCTCGCGCAGCTTCACAACGTCGATCATGTCGCGGCCGGGCTGGAGACGTTCGGCCGTCCCGGCAATTATTTCGAGCGGCAGGTGTCGCGCTGGACGAAGCAATATCGCGGCGCCGAGACCGAGCATATGGAGCCGATGGAGCGGCTGATCGAATGGCTGCCGCGCACCCTGCCGCCGCAGACGCGCACCTCGATCGTCCACGGCGACTATCGCTGCGACAACATGAAGTTCGCGCCGGGGCTGGAACCGCGCGTCGCCGCCGTGCTCGATTGGGAATTGTCGACGCTCGGCGATCCGCTGGCGGACTTCTCCTATTTCCTGATCTCGTGGGTGACGCAGCCGGAGGGGCGTTCCGGCGTGATGGGGCTGACCGGGCCGGAAACCGGCATCCCGACCGTCGAGGAGGTCGTCGCGCGCTATTGCGAGAGGACGAACCGGCCGGAGGGGCTGCCCGATCTCAACTGGTATCTGTCGTTCAACATGTTCCGCCTCGCGTCGATCGTGCAGGGGATCAGGAAGCGCTTCCTGATCGGCACCGCCTCCAACGCCAATGCCGAGGCCGCCAGCGCGCGCGTGCCGGCACTGGCCGAGGCGGCATGGGCGTTCGCCGTGAAGGCAGGGGCGTAGAAAGGGGAATTCGCGCATGTCGCTGTTCGATCTGACCGGCAAGGTCGTGCTCATCACGGGTTCCTCGCGCGGGATCGGCAAGGCCGCCGCCATCGCCTGCGCCGAGCAAGGGGCGAAGGTGGTCATCTCCAGCCGCAAGCAGGACGCCTGCGACATGGTGGCGAAGGAGATCAACGACCGTTTCGGCGCGGGCACCGCGATCGCCGTCGCCGCCAATATCTCCGACAAGGCGGGCTTGCAGCATCTGGTGGACGAGACGCGGCGCGCGTTCGGCCGGATCGACTGCCTCGTCTGCAACGCTGCCTCCAATCCCTATTACGGCCCGCAGGAGGGGATCGCGGACGAGCAGTTCCGCAAGATCCTCGACAACAACATCATCTCCAATCACTGGCTGATCACGATGGTCGCGCCGGAGATGAAGGAGCGCGGGGAGGGATCGATCGTCATCGTCTCCTCCATCGGGGGACTGCGCGGATCGGCGACGATCGGCGCCTATTGCATCTCCAAGGCGGCCGACATGCAGCTCGCGCGCAATCTGGCCTATGAATATGGCCGCTACGGCATCCGCGTGAACTGCATCGCGCCGGGCCTGATCAAGACCGATTTCGCCAGGGCGCTGTGGGAGGACGAGGCGGCGGTGGCCGAGCGCAACCGCACCACCCCGCTGCGCCGCATCGGCGAGCCGGAGGAGATCGCCGGCGCGGTCGTCTATCTCGCGTCGAAGGCGAGCGGCTTCATGACCGGGCAGGTGATGGTGATCGATGGCGGCGTGACGATCTGAACAGGAGACGGGAAATGGCAAGGTTCACCGACAAGTCGATCATCGTCACCGGCGCTGGCTCCGGCATCGGCCGCGCGGCGGCGACGCTGTTCGCGGCCGAGGGCGGCAGGGTGATCGTCGCCGACGTGACCGACGGCGCGGAGGAAACCGCGAAGGCGATCCGCGCCGGCGGCGGCGTGGCGGAGGCGATCCGCATCGATGCGGGCTCGGAAGCCGATGTGGAGAAGGCGGTCGCGCTCGCCTGCGACCGCTACGGCGGGCTGGACGTGATGTTCGCCAACGCCGGCATCTCCGGCGGCATGGCGAACATCTTCGACACCAGCGTGGACCTCATCACCGAGGTGCTGCGCGTCAACCTTATCGGCCCGTTCCTCGCCGTGAAGCACGCCGCCCCCCGCATCGCCGAACGCGGCAAGGGCGCGATCATCCTTACCGCCAGCGTCGCCGGCATCCGCTCCGGCGCGGGGTCGCCGGCCTATTCGGCGTCTAAGGCTGGCGTGATCAACCTCGCCAAGGTTTCCGCGCAGCAGCTTTCCGGCTCGAACGTGCGGGTCAACGCGATCTGCCCCGGCCTGACCGAGACGGGGATGACCAGGCCCACCTTCGATTACGCGCGCGACGCCGGGAAGATGGATCGGCTCGGGCGTCTGAACCCGCTCCGTCGCGGCGCGCAGCCGGAGGAACTGGCGAAGGTGGCGCTGTTCCTCGCCTCCGATGACGCGAGCTACGTCAACGGACAGGCGATCGCGGTGGACGGCGGACTGTCGTCGAGCCATCCGGTGACGAAGCAGGAATATGGGCGGACGGCGGTTTAGGGGGGCGGAGAGCCGTTATCCGGCCTTCGCCAATATTCCGTCCTATTGAAGAGGCTCTATCACCAAGTCCGTGATGAGAAATTCACCTGTCGAGCAAACGATTTGTACTACGGGTTCGGTTGCCTTCAATCGAAGGCCTCTGGTTTCGCCTCCCAGTTTCACTGAAACTTCCTTGCCATCATAGATCAGCCTAAACGGCTGAATGGTGCCCGGCTTCGCCGTTAGTGAAAGCGGCAGGATTTCATCGTCCTTGCCATTGAGGTTGTAACTCAGCATCTGGATTGACGCCTCTCCAGAAGGCGTTTTTTTTAGGATCTGCCGGTGGCGCGGAGAGGGAGAAGCCGGCATAAGCGCTTGGCGTCCGTCCCGGCACAGCTGCCGAAGCGATCTGAATACGAGCGATAGGTGCATATGTTTCGCTTCCGGCAAGTGTGAGTAATTGAACCTTGCCGGAAACTGAAAATGGAACGCTGGGGGAGGGAAGGCTCAATTCCGAAAAATGATTGGCGGATGTATCGCAATCATAAGTGATGGCTTTCGCTGCGGCTGTAACTGGCAGTGCAAGGCAAGCCAGCCCGGTAGCGCCCAAGTGGTAAATCGATCTCATGCTTGCTCCCCTGAATTCGTCTTAATGCTTGGCGTATTATGCGGCACCTCGATCAAAGGAGTATAACCAAACTGTTGTTTTAACCGGTCGAGACGCCGTGTCATCTCACGCCGCCGCCCACCGCTCCACCACCTTCGCCAGCACGCCGAGCGGGACGCCGCCGGTCTGCACCACGGTGTCGTTGAAGCCGCGCACGTCGAAGCGCGCGCCCATCCTTGCCTTCGCCGCGTCGCGCAGGCGGTTGATCTCGTTGTGGCCGGTCTTGTAGCCGAGCGCCTGGCCCGGCCAGGTGCAATAGCGGTTCAACTCCGATCGCGCCTGGCTGGCGGTGAAGCCGGTGGTGGCCATGAACCATTCCATCGCCTGCGCCATCGTCCAGCGCTTGTGGTGCAGCCCGGTGTCCGCAACCAGCCGGGCGGCGCGGAAGTTCATCGACTGGAGATAGCCGATCCGGCCGAGCGGATCGTCGGCGTAGAAGCCCACTTCGTCCGCGATCTGCTCGGCATAAAGACCCCAGCCTTCGGAATAGGCGTTGAAACTCAGCAAGGTGCGGATCAGCGGCAGATCGAATGTATATTCGCCCTGCCAGATATGGCCCGGAATCCCCTCGTGGAAGGTCAGCGTCGGCAGTGCGAAGCGCGGCCAGATGCCGGTGTCGCGCAGGTTGATGTAATAGGTGCCGGGGATTTTCCCGTCCATCGATCCCGGCCCGGCATAACCGTTCGGCGCGCCGTCCTGGATCGCGGGCGGCACGCGCTTGATGTTGAGGTTGCCGCGCACCAGCTTGCCGAACGCTTTCGGCATCAGCGGCCTGATCTTCGCGACGACGCTGTTGAGATAGGCGAGCAACTCGGCGCGGCCCGCATCGGTGTTGGCGAACAGCAGATCGGGGCGCTTGCCGAGCTGCGCGAGCCGCTCGCCGGCGGTGCCCTGCGTCAGGCCCTGCGCGCGCAGCAGCGGGTCCATCTCCGCCGCCAGCGCCTTGCATTGATCGAGGCCGGCGGCGTGAATTTCTTCTGGCGTGCGTTTCGTGGTGGTGCCGGCCTCGACCAGCCAGCCATAGATATTCTCCGCATCGGGCACCCGCCACATGCCGGCGACGTCTGGCGCTTTCGGACGGAGCGCGACGAAGGCGTCGGCCTGCGCGGCGAGGGCGGGGGCGATCTCCTGCTCCGCGATGCGGGCGGCGCGGGCGCTCCATTCGTCGGGCAAGGCGGCGGCGCGCAGCTTCGCGCCGATGCCGGTGACGATCGACCATTCCGCCGGCTTCGCCGCCCCGTCGCGGAGCTGGCGCGCGGTGATGTCGTTAAGAAAGCCGGGGAGATAGACGCCCTTCGCCGCGTCCGCCTTCACCCGCTCGGTCTCGTCGCGCAGCTCCTTCGCATAGGCGCGCATCCGGGCGAGATAGGCTTCGGCGTCGGCGCTGGTTGCGATCTGGTGTTTGTTCTCCAGCAGGTCCGGCACGTCGACGAACGCGCCATTGCCCTGGCTGACGACATAGGGCGTCGAGCGATAGCCGTTGGCGGAAAGGAACGCCATGTCGCCCACCGGCATCCGCCGCCAGCCGTCGAGCGCGATCTCATGCGCGACAGTGGCGGTTTCGACATGGGTGGTGACGGTGGGGGAAAGGTGCGTCAGGTCGATCGCGCGCAGTTCGGACAGGCGGCGGGCGGCGTCCGCCTTGCGCCGTGCTTCGCCCGCGATGCTATGATCGCTCAGCATGGACTTGAGCGCGGCGCGCTTGCCCGTGTCGATGCCGAGGAAGGCGGCCTGCTCGGGATAGGTCGTGAGCAGCGCCTCCGCGTGCCGATCGAGCAGCGCCATCGCGGCCGCGTCGCCCGATGTGGCGGCGGCGGCGCGGAGGGGGAGGGCGGCGGTGGCGCCGAGCGCGGCGGCTCCGGCGACGAACCCACGGCGGTCGATCTGCATGGCGGTCATCCTCTCCATTCTTAACCCTTCTCCTTCAGGGGAGGGGCTTGATAGCTTTCAGCCCCTTGCCTCGCGCTGCCGGATCAGCCCTTCCTGCGCGACGCTGGCGACCAGCCGGCCGTCGCGGGTGAAGATCTGTCCGCGATTCATGCCGCGCGCGTGGCCCGCCCACGGGCTGTCGGTGGCGTAGAGCAACCAGTCGTCGGCGCGGAAATCCTCGTGCAGCCACACGGCGTGGTCGAGGCTGGCGCTCTGGAAGCCCGGCGTCGTCCAGTTCACGCCGTGCGGCAACATGCAGGTGCCGAGCAGCGACATGTCCGAGGCATAGGACAGGATCGCACGGTGGATCGCCGGATCGTCGCCCACCGGCGCGACGACGCGGAACCAGCTATGCTGGACCGGCGCGGTCGGCGTGGGATTGAACCATTTGCGGGGATAGACCGGGCGGATCTCGATCGGGCGCGGGCGGGTGAGCGCCCGGCGGAACCGCTCGTCGACATGCTCGCTTTCGCGCGCGCGGATTTGCGCCTCGCTCTCCAGCTCCTCGGGCGGCGGCACGTCGGGCATCCGGTCCTGATGGTGGAGGCCTTCCTCCGGCGTCTGGAAAGAGGCGGCCATGTTGAGGATCGGCGCGCCGCGCTGCATCGCGATCACGCGGCGGGTGGCGAAGCTGCGCCCCTCGAAATCGCGCACGACGCGATAGATGATCGGATAATTCTCGTCACCCGGCCGCATGAAATAGGCGTGGAGCGAATGCGCGGTCTTGGGCGCGTCGGTGGAGCGTTGCGCCGCCTGGAGCGCCTGCGCGATCACCTGCCCGCCGAACACGCGCCCGACCCCGCCGTTCGAGCGCCGCCCGCGATAAAGATCGGTGTCGATCTCCTCCACGTCGAGCAGGTCGACCAGATCGGCAGCGAGTTCGGCGGGGGTGGGGGTGTCTGACACTGGTGGCGGTTCCTTTGCGGTCGCCGGAGGTAGAGGAAAAGGCGAGTGGTCGACAAGCACCCACCGCCGTCACCCCGGCCTTGTGCCGGGGTCCACCAAGCCGCAGGGGATGAGCCGTAACCTCTCGTCCGCTCCCTGCCTCCCGGTGGACTCCGGCACAAGGCCGGGGTGACGGCTGATGAGTCTCCCTCAATAACCCGCCAGTTGCGCCAGCCGGTCGGCGTGGAAATTGGCGTCGCCGAACATCTCGGCCAGCACGCGCTGGCGCTTCATGTAGAAGCCGATGTCGTACTCGTCGGTCATGCCGATGCCGCCGTGCATCTGCACGCCCTCCTGCACCGACAGCATCGTCGCGAGGCCGGTCATCGCCTTGGCGACCGAGACGGCGGCGTCCGCCTTGTCGTCTCCGGCGTCGAGAAGCTGCTGCGCCTTGAGCACCGCGGCGCGCGCCACTTCCATCTCGCTGTAGAGATGCGCGGCGCGGTGCTGGAGCGCCTGGAAGCTGCCGATCAGCGTGCCGAACTGCTTGCGTTCCTTGAGGTAATTGACCGTCATGTCCATCGCGCCCGCGCCGACGCCGAGCATCTCGGCGGCAGCGCCAGTGCGGCCCGCGCGGAGCAGGCGGCCGAGCGGATCGCGGCCGGCGTCGACCTCGCCGATCACCGCATCGGCATCGACCTCGACGCCGTCGAACTCGATCCGCGCGGCGAGGCTGGAATCCGCCAGCCGCTCCGGCGTGACGGACATCTTCGCCGCGCCCTGCGGCACCGCGAACAGGGTGACGCCCGCCTCGTCGTCAGCCGCGCCTGCCGTGCGCGCCGCGACGATCAGCAGGTCCGCGACATGGCCGTGGGTGACGAACTGCTTCCTGCCCGAGAGGCGGAAGCCGTTGCCGGCGCGCTCCGCCTTGAGGCCGACGCTGGAGCGGTGCTTCGCCCCTTCGTCGATCGCCAGCGCCGCGACCGTCTCGCCCTTCAGGATGCCGGGATACCAGCGCTCGGCATGGCCGGTGCCCTTCAGCGCCTCGACCGCCGCGACCGCCGTGGAGAGGAAGGGGGAGGGGGAGAGGTTGCGCCCGATCTCCTCCAGCACCACGCCCGCCTCGACATGGCCGAGGCCAAGGCCGCCCTGATCCTCGCCGATCAGGATGCCGGTGAAGCCCATCTCGGCGAACTGCTTCCACAAATCGCGGCTGAAGCCGGTGGCGTCCTTGTCGTCGCGCAGCTTGCGCATGTGGCTGACGGGTGCGCTCTCGCCGACGAAATCCTTCGCCGTGTCGCGCAGCATCGATTGTTCATCATTCAGGAAAAGCGGCATTTTTCACTCCGTCGCCCCGGCGCGGCCGGAGCGGTTGATGGCTGGAAGACGGGCGGGGCTTCACGCGCCCGGCAGGTTCAGGATGCGTTTGGCGATGATGTTGAGCTGCACCTCCGACGTGCCGCCCTCGATCGAGTTCGCCTTGGTGCGCAGCCACGCGCGCGCCTCGCGTCCGCCGTTCGTAGCCTCGCTCTCCCATTCCAGCTCGTCCGAGCCGCCCGCCGCCATCATCAGCTCGTAACGGGACTTGTTCAGCTCGGTGCCGTAATATTTCATCATCGAGGGCTGGGCGGGATGCGCCTTGCCGGCCTTCAGTTCGTCGATGAAGCGCTCGGATTGCGCCGCGAACGCCTTCGCCCGCACCTCGAACAAAGCGATCTGCGCGCGCAGCACCGGATCGGCGAGGCGGCCCTCGGCGTCCAGCCCGATCGTCGCCTTCGCTCCCTCGATCAGCGGGTTCTTGCCGCCCCCGCCGAGGCCCATGCCGGAGATCATCTCGCGCTCGTGCCCGAGCAGGTACTTCGCGACGTCCCAGCCCTTGTTCAGCTCGCCGACCAGATTCTCCTTCGGCACCTTCACATTGTCGAAGAAGGTTTCGCAGAACGGCGAATAGCCGGAGATCAGCAGGATCGGCTTGGTCGACACGCCCGGCGTGCGCATGTCGAACAGCACGAAGCTGATGCCGTTGTGCTTGTTCGTCGGATCGGTGCGGACGAGGCAGAAGATCCAGTCGGCCTTGTCGGCGTAGCTGGTCCAGATCTTCTGGCCGTTGACGAGGAAGTGATCGCCCTTGTCTTCCGCCTTGGTGGCGAGGCTGGCGAGGTCGGAGCCCGCGTTCGGCTCCGAATAGCCCTGGCACCAGCGAATCTCGCCGCGCGCGATCTTCGGCAGATGCTCCTTCTTCTGCGCCTCGTTGCCGTATTTCAGCAGCGCCGGCCCGAGCATCGAGATGCCGAACGACGAGAGCGGATTGCGCGCGCGGATCGCCGCCATCTCCTCGCGCAGCACCTTGGTCTCGGCCGCCGAGAGGCCGCCGCCGCCATATTCCTTCGGCCAGTCGGGCACGGTCCAGCCGCGCTCGCCCATGCGGTCCATCCACTGCTTCTGCGCGGGCGACATCGCGCTCTGGTCGCGGCCGCCCCAGACGGCGTCCTTCTCGGTGCGGACCGGCTCGCGCATCTCGGGCGGGCAATTGGCTTCCAGCCAGGCGCGCGTCTCGGCGCGGAATTGTTCGAGGTCGTCGCTCATCATTTGCTCCAGACAAGATCGTGCGCCGCGCGTGCGGCCGCGATCGAAAGATGGTCCTGATAACGGTCGGCGATCACCTGCACGCCGATCGGCAGCCCGCCCGCCCCGGTCGCCACCGGCACGCTGGTCGCGGGGAGGTTGGCGAAGGTGGCCAGCCCGGCCCAGGCGAACTGGGTGGCGAAGGACGTGTCCCGTCCGTCGATCTCCAGCCGGCGCTCGGTCAGCGGCGTATCGTCATGCGGGAAGGCGGTGGTGCCGAAGATCGGCGCGATCACCGCGTCGTAGCGGCCGAACAGCTCATGCCACTGGCGGATGTTGCGCGCCTGATGATCGGCGAGGTCGAACCATTCGGCGAGGGTCGGCGTCCCGCGCACCGGATCGGGGGCGCCGCGCGTCATCGCGATGTTGAGCATGTGCATGTAATGGCGGTGCTGCGCCGACAGATCCGGCAGCAGGTCGCTCTCGCGATCCACCGTCGCGCCCGCAGCGGCGAAGGCCGCGCCGACCTTCTCCAGCGCGGCGCGCATTTCCGCCGAGATGCTCGTTTCGGGATGATCGGCGAGGATCAGGATGCGCCATTCGTCCGGCTGGCGCGGGGCGGCGGGGCCGACCGGATGATCCGCCAATATGTCGAGCGCCGCCGCGAGATCGTCGGCATTCCGCGCCATCGGCCCGCACACGCTGAGCGCGACGCGTGCGCCGTCGGTGCCGGGGAAATGATGACCGGTGGTGGAGAGCAGGCCGAACGTCGGCTTCAGCCCCCACACGCCGTCGAACGCCGCCGGCGTGCGGATCGAGCCGCCGATGTCGGAGCCGATCTCCAGCGGCACCATGCCCGATGCCAGCGCCACGCCGCTGCCACCCGACGAGCCGCCGGCCGAGCGGCCATGGTCGTGCGGGTTGTGCGTGCGGCCATAGATCGGGTTGTTCGACTGAACGTCCGCCAGCCCGACCGGCACGTTGGTCTTGCCCAGCACGATCGCGCCGGCGTTCTTCAGCCGCTGCACCAGCACCGCGTCGCGCTTCGCCGTGAAGTCGCGATGCTCGGTGAAGCCCCAGGTGGTCTTGAGGCCGGCGAGGTCATAGCTTTCCTTCACCGTCATCGGCACGCCGAGCAGGGGAGCGTCGAACCCCTCCTTGATGCGCTGGTCGAGTTCGGCCGCCGCGTGGCGGGCGCGGGCGAAATCGCGCACCACCACCGCGTTGAGCGGCCCGTCGCGCGCCTCGATCCGGGCGATCGCCGCCTCGGTTTCGAGCAATGCGGTCGTCTCGCCCGCGCGGATCGCGGCGGCGGTTTCAAGGGCGGAGCGTTCGGTCATCGGGATACCTCACGAGGTTCGTCGTCCCCGCGCGGGCGGGGACGACGGCATTGGTCACTTCAACTGGCTGCCGCTCTCGGCCGCCGCCTTGAGGCTTTCGGCGACCTTGAAGCCATGCTTCTCCAGCCCCGCGACGACCTTCTTCAGCCCCTCGCTCTGCGCCCAGAACATTGGGCCGCCGCGATAGACCGGCCAGCCGTAGCCGTAGATCCACACCACATCGATGTCCGACGCGCGCTGCGCCTTCTTCTCCTCGAGGATCAGCGCGCCTTCGTTGACCATCGTGTAGAGCGTGCGCTCGACGATCTCCTGATCGGTGATCTCGCGCTTCGGCAGGTTCGATTTCTGGCGGAATTCCTCGATGATCTCGGCGACGCGCGGGGAAGGGGTGGGGTTACGCTTCTCATCGTAATCGTAGAAGCCGGCCTGCTTCTTCTGCCCCCAGCGACCCTCGGCGCAGAGCGCGTCGCGGATCGTCTCGATCCGGTTCGGGTCGCGGTGCCAGCCGATGTCGACGCCCGCGAGATCGGACATCTGGAACGGCCCCATCGGCATCCCGAAATCGGTGTGCACCTTGTCTATCTGCTGCGGGGTGGCCCCTTCCATCAGCAGCTTGTTCGCCTCGATCTGGCGCGGGGCGAGCATCCGGTTGCCGATGAAGCCGTGACACACGCCCGCGACCACCGCGACCTTCCTGATCTTCTTGGCGAGCGCCATGACGGTGGCGAGCACGTCCTTCGCGGTCTTGTCGCCGCGCACCACCTCCAGCAATTTCATCACATTGGCGGGGGAGAAGAAATGCATCCCCACCACATCCTCCGGCCGGCCGGTGACGGCGGCGATCTCGTTGATGTCGAGATAGGAGGTGTTCGACGCGAGGATCGCGCCGGGCTTGGCGATCTTGTCGAGCTTGCCGAAGATGTCCTTCTTGACGTCCATATTCTCATAGACCGCCTCGATGATGAGATCGCAGTCCCCGAGGTCGTCGAGGCTGAGCGTGGGGGTGAGCAGCCCCATCGCCTTTTCCGGCGCGTCGGGTTTGATGCGGCCCTTGGCGGCGGACGCCTCGTAGTTCTTGCGCATCACGCCCACGCCGCGATCGAGCGCTTCCTGCTGCATCTCGACGATGGTGACGGGGATGCCCGCCGACAGGAAGTTCATGCTGATCCCGCCGCCCATCGTGCCGGCGCCGATCACGCCGACGCGATTGATCGGGCGGAGCGGCGTCTTCGGATCGACGTCGTCGATCTTGGCGGCCTGGCGTTCGGCGAAGAAGATGTGGCGCTGGGCGGCGGACTGCACGCCCGTCATCAGCTTCATGAACTCGTCGCGCTCGAACTTCATGCCCTCGTCGAAGGGAAGCTCGGTCGCGGCGACGGCGCAGCGGATGTTCGCTTCCGGCGCATCGAAGCCGCGGAACTTCTTCGCATTGGCCTTGCGGAATTCGGCGACCGCTTCGGGATCGGGTTTCGCGTCCTTGTCGCGGATGCGCGGGATCGGGCGCTTGCGGGCAATCTCGCGGGCAAAGGCGATCGCGTCCGCCTCGAGGCTGTCCTCGCCCACCACGCGATCGATCAGGCCGAGTTCCGCCGCCTTCTTCGCCGGCACCGGATCGCCGATCGCCAGCATCGGCAGCGACGCCTTCATACCGATCAGGCGCGGCAGGCGCTGCGTGCCGCCCGCGCCGGGGAGCAGGCCAAGCTTCACCTCCGGCGTGCCGATCATCGCGGAGGGCACCGCGACGCGATAGTGGCAGGCCAGCGCCGTCTCGCACCCGCCGCCCAGCGCGGTGCCGTGGATCGCCGCGACGATCGGCTTGGGCGAGGCGTCCATCATGTCGATCACCTCATGCAGCGAGGCGCCCATCGGCGGTTTGCCGAACTCGGTGATGTCCGCCCCCGCGAAGAAGGTGCGCCCGTCACAGCGCAGCACCATCGCGGCGATCGAGCCGTCGGCGATGCCTTCCTTCACGCCGGCCTCCAGCCCGTCGCGCACCGCCGCGCCGAGCGCGTTCACCGGCGGCGAGTTCGAGATGATGACGAGCACGTCGCCGTGGCGTTCGGTGCGGACGGGGGAAGTCATGTCGGGTTTCTCCAGTTGGTCGGTAAGGCGCGGCGATCAGGCCAGCGCGGAATAGATCATCGTCTTCAGCTCGCGGCGCACCGGATAGAGCGACGAGGGCGACAATTGCGTCATGAACACCATCGACAGCCGCTCGACCGGATCGACGAAGAAGGCGGTCGAGAACATGCCGCCCCAATAATATTCGCCCACCGATCCCGGCATCATCGACCGCGCCACGTCGATCGTCACCGCAAAGCCCAGGCCGAAGCCGGTGCCGGCGTTCTGCGTCTCGCTGAACATCGAATCCGACATGGAGCTGAGGTCGGCATTGCCGGGCAGGTGGTTGACCGTCATCAGGTCGATCGTCTTGCGGCCGACGACGCGCGCGCCGTCCAGCTCGCCGCCATTGAGGCACATCTGGCAGAAGCGGTTGTAGTCGTGCGAGGTCGACACCAGCCCGCCGCCGCCGGAGACGAGCGTGAACGGCTTCGCCCACATGCTGTCGCTGGCGCGGTCGAACATCTGGTTGCCCTTGCCGGGCACGAAGGTCTGGCAATCGACCAGCCGGTCGAGCTTGTCGGCCGGCACGGTGAAGAAGGTGTCGTGCATCTTCAGCGGTTTGAAGATGCGTTCCTCAAAGAAGCGTTCCAGTGGCATCCCGGCGACTCGCTGGACGACGAGACCGAGCACGTCGGTCGCCACCGAATAGTTCCAGCGCGTGCCGGGCGAGAATTCCAGCGGCAACTCGCCCAGCGCGGCCACGAAGCTGTCGAGATCGTACTTGCCGTGCCAGTTCTCCAGCTTCAGCTCGCGATGCGCCGCGTCGATGTTCGAGCGGTTCTGGAACGAATAGGTGAAGCCCGCGGTGTGGCGCAGCAGGTCCACCATCCGCATCGGCTCGTCGGTCGGCTTCGTCACGAACGGCACGCCCGCGCCGCCGCCGGCATAGACGCCGACACCCTTCAGTTCGGGCAGGACATGGTGGACGGGCGTGTCGAGCGCGACCAGCGCCTCCTCCACCAACATCATGAAGGCAAGCGAGGTGATCGGCTTGGTCATCGAGGCGATGCGGAACAGCGAGCCTTCGTCGATCTGCTTCTCCTTCCCTTCGCGCGCCGCGCCCTGCGAGGAGAAATGCACCACCTCGCCGTCGCGCGCGATCAACAGCTGGGCATGGGGGAACTTGCCCGAATCGAGGTATCGTTCCTTCAGCAGGCGATCGATCGCGGCGAGCCGGCCGGGGTTGAAACCGTGTTTCTCTGGCCTGGCGATCTTCATGCCTGCTCCATACCCCTGTTTCAAATCGTCTTCACGCCCTATCGCTTGAGCGGCGCGGAAATCAATCCTAACCTCGACGATGACAAACCCGTTTTTCTAGTGAGAGAGGATCGTCGTGGAGAATCAATCGGCAGCGGGCAAGGCGTGGCCGGCGGTGTCGCTGGCAGAAGCAACGGCGATCCTTACCGCGCCCGGCACCCGTTTCGAAATGGAAACGGAGGAGATTCGCGGGATTCCGACGCGGGTGTGGAAGAACGTGCCGCCGCACATGGCGGCGCTCGTCCAGTTCTCGCGCACCCATGGCGATCGGCTCGCGACGATCTACGAGGAGGAGCGGGTCAGCTACGAGGCGCAGTTCCGCGCGATCGCGGCGCTGGCGCACGATCTGCGCGCGCACGGCGTGGAGAAGGGCGACCGCGTGGCGATCGCGATGCGCAACCTGCCGGAATGGATCGTCGGCTTCTTCGCGGCGGCGGTGATTGGCGCGATCGTCGTGCCGCTCAACGCGTGGTGGACCGGCGACGAGCTGGCCTATGGCCTGAGCGATTCGGGCGCGAAGGTGCTGATCGCGGACGATGAGCGGTGGGCGCGGATCGCGCCGCACCGCGCCGCCTTCCCGGCGCTCGCCCGCGTGCTGGTGAGCCGCGCGGCGACTTCGCCGGAAGCGCCCGCCGCGCGGCTGGAGGACGTGATCGGCGCGCCGCGCGACTGGGCGGGGCTGCTTGACCGCGACCTGCCGGAAACCGATCTCGCGCCCGACGACGACGTGTCGATCCTCTACACCAGCGGCACCACCGGCAATCCCAAGGGCGCGCTGGGCACGCATCGCAATTTCATGAGCAACATCCTGTCGAGCGGCTTCGCGATGGCGCGCATGTTCGTGCGGCGCGGCGAGCCGCTGCCGGAGCCCGCGCCCAAGGTGGCGCTGACGGTGATCCCGCTGTTCCACGCCACCGCGCTCTCCGCCGGGCTGATGGGCGCGATGGCGGCGGGCAGCACCACCATCTACATGCGCAAGTTCGAGCCGCTGCGCGCGATGGAGGTCATCGAGCGTGAGCGGGTCAATTCCACCGGCGGCGTGCCGACGATCGCCTGGCAATTGCTGGAGCATCCCGAGCGGCACCGCTTCGACCTCTCCAGCCTGGAGATGATGGCCTATGGCGGCGCGCCCTCCGCGCCGGAACTGGTGCGCAAGATCGCGAGCGACCTGAAGGCGCTTCCCGCCAACGGCTGGGGCATGACGGAAACCACCGCCACCGTCACCACGCACGGGGCGGAGGATTACCTCAACCGCCCGGAAAGCTGCGGCCCCCCGGTCGCGGTGGCCGACCTCAGGATCATGGACGCGGACGGGACGCGGGAGCTGCCGGCCGGTCAGATCGGGGAATTGTGGGCGCGCGGGCCGATGATCGTGAAGGGTTATTGGAACAAGCCCGAGGCGACGGCGGCGACCTTCGTCGACGGCTGGGTGCGCACCGGCGATCTGGCGCGGCTGGACGAGGAGGGCTTCTGCTACATCGTCGACCGCGCCAAGGACATGCTGATCCGGGGCGGGGAGAACATCTATTCGAGCGAGGTGGAGAACGCCCTCTACGACCACCCGGCGGTGACGGATTGCGCGGTGATCGGCATCCCTCACCGCACCCTGGGCGAGGAGCCGGCGGCGGTGGTACATCTCGCGCCCGGCGCCAGCGCGAGCGAGGCCGAGCTTCAGGCGTGGGTGCGCGAGCGGCTGGCGGCGTTCAAGGTGCCGGTGGCGATCCGCTTCACTGCCGAGACGCTGCCGCGCAACGCCAACGGCAAGATACTGAAGCGCGATCTCAAGACCTTGTTCGAGGATCGCGCGGCGGCCTGACCGTGGTGCGGAACTGTTCCGATCGCGGAACATTACGATTGCGTAGCAACGGTGCTGCGGATCGGAGAGCGGTGCTTGGATCGCACGAGGGATTTTCTGCGCGGGCGGCGGCGGTCGGAACTGACCGCCGAGGAAATGGCGGTGCTGGAGGCGGCGATTTCCGAGGTGGTGGTCGTGCCGCCGCGGCGGATCATCGCCCATCGTGCCGATCGCCTGCACAACAGCACGTTGCTGATCGAGGGTTTCATCTGCCGCTACATGGATGCGCGCGACGGCTACCGGCAGCTCGTATCCTATCAGGTGCCGGGCGATTTCGTCGATCTGCACGGCTATCCGACGCGGCATATCGACCATGACATCGCCACGCTGACCGAATCGCGGATCGCGCTGGTGCCGCATGAGCGGCTCGATGCGATCATGGCGACGATGCCGCATCTCGCCCGGCTGCTATGGTTCAGCACCCTGCTCGACGCCGCGCTGCATCGCGAATGGATCTTCCGCATCGGGCGGCTCGACGCGGCGGGCAGGGTGGCGCACTTCCTGTGCGAGACCAACCTGCGCATGGCGGCTGTGGGTCGGGCGGTCGATGGACGGTTCGCGCTGCCGCTGACCCAGCAGGACATGGGCGAGGCGTGCGGGCTGACGAGCGTGCACATCAACCGCACGCTACGGCGGTTGCGGGAGGATGGCGTGGTGGAGATTTCACGCGGTCACGCGCACGTGATGGACTTCGCGCGGCTGGCGCGGATCGGCGAGTTCGAGGCGGATTATCTGTATCTGGAGGACGGGCCGTGGCATGGTGGATGAATGCGGCCGGGGACGCTGGCGATGTTCCCGGTTTGTCGCTAGTGTCGCGCGATGGCCGATCCCTCCGATGACCGCTCCGACGCCCCGCTGCCGCCGGAAGGAGCATTCGGCCTGCCGCTGACCGCTGGCGGGATCGAGGACGCGCGGATCGCGCTGCGCCGCGACCGGCTGCTCGCGGCGCTGACCTTGCTGGCGGGGCTGGGCGTGGTGCTCGGCACGCCGTTCGCGCTGAAGGCGGGGGCGGAGTTCTTCCTGCCCACCACGGTCGCGCTGGTCGTCGGCATCGCGCTGATCCCGATGCTGGAATGGCTGGAGCGGCGGCGCATCCCGTCGCCGCTGGCGGCGCTGATCTGCGTGCTGCTGTTCCTGATCGCGGCGAACATCGTGGTGGCGGCGATCGTCTTTCCGGCGATCGACTTCTTCCGGCTGCTGCCCAAGCGAATCGGACGAATCCAGGAGAATCTCGCGCCGCTGCTCGATCTCTATTCGAACCTCGAGCATTACGCGAACCGCACGCTGCGCCAGATCGCCTCCACGCCGATCCGGCCGCTGCCGGCCGCCACCGTCACCCAGCCGCAATCGATTCTCGAATTGGCGGCGAGTTCCGCGCCGGCGGCGATCATCCAGCTTTTCTACGCGGTGCTCGTCACCTTCTTCTTCCTCTCCGGCTGGACGCGGCTGCGTGAGCGGACGATCACCAGCCGCACCAGCTTCGGCGGGGCGATGGCCACCGCGCGGGTGATTCAGGATGTGGTGGATCACGTATCGTCCTATCTCGGCACGATCACCGTCATCAACGTGGCACTGGGGCTGACCGTCGCGGGCATGCTGCACCTGCTGGGGATGCCCTCGCCGCTGATGTGGGGCGGGATCGTCGCGCTGCTGAACTACATCCCCTATTTCGGGCCGGTGGTGGCCGCGCTGCTGATCGCGATCGGCGCGCTGATGACCTTCGGCGACGTGTGGACCGCGCTCGCCGCGCCGGGGATGATGTATGGCTGCCACCTGATCGAGGCGAACGTGCTGACGCCGCTGATCGTCGGGCATCGCCTTACGATCAGCCCGATCCTGATTCTCGTCTCGATCAGCTTCTGGGGCTGGATCTGGGGCACGCCGGGCGCGCTGCTCGCGGTGCCGCTGCTGGTCATCATCCAGACCGTGCTGGGCGCGGCGGGCAAGCCGGACATCGCCGGATTCCTGTTCGAACACGGCACGCTGGTGCGGCAGGATCGCCGCCACGCGCGCCGATTCGAAAAAGGTTCGACAAGCCCGGTTGACAGCCCCGGATCGCCCGCCTAGTTGGCGCGCCTCACGCTTTCCAAGCGGGTGTAGCTCAGTTGGTTAGAGCGCCGGCCTGTCACGCCGGAGGTCGCGGGTTCGAGCCCCGTCACTCGCGCCATTCCCTCAAGCGGAAAAGCGTCTTCACACAGCGGAAACGGGATTGACCGGCGCGGGATCGTCGATGGGCGGGGCCGGTTCCGGCACGTCCACGTCCGGCCCCGGCGGCACGATCTCGGGCGGAGGCGGCGCCGGGGGTTCGGGCTGGCTCGGCTTGGGGACATCCGGCGGCGGCGTGGTGGCCATGACAATTCCTTTCCCCTGACGGAACGCGCCCGAGGAGAGAGGGTTGCCGGCGCGGCTTGCCGAAGCGGCGGCGGCGGTATAGAGGCGCGCACTTCGGCGGTGTCCCATGCGGGCGTGGCGGAACTGGTAGACGCGCCGGATTTAGGTTCCGGTATCGCAAGATGTGGGGGTTCGAGTCCCTTCGCCCGCACCAGTCACCCGCACCTCGCGGGGCGGCACCTCCTTACGGATTCTTTCCTTTACGAAGGCTGACGATGCAGACTGTCGAGACGTTGAACGAAGGGCTGAAGCGCGCCTACACGCTCACCATCACCGCGAAGGACATCGAGAAGAAGGTCGATGCCGAGCTGAAGCGCGTCGCGCCGCAGATTCGCATGCCCGGCTTCCGCCCCGGCAAGGTGCCGACCAACCTGGTGCGCAAGATGCACGGCCCCGCGCTGCTGCAGGACGCGCTCAACACCTCGATCCAGGAGGGCGTGCAGTCGCTGCTCGCCGACAAGCAGCTTCGCCCGGCGATGCAGCCCTCGGTCGAGCTGGCCGACGGTTACGAGCCGGGCAAGGACGCCGAGCTGAAGGTCGAGCTGGAGGTGCTGCCGCAGGTGCCGGCCCCGGCGATCGACAACCTGAAGCTGGAGCGGCTGACCGTGCCGGTCGCCGACGAGGCGGTCGAGGAGCAGCTCAGGAAGTTCGCCGACCAGATGAAGCGCTGGGAAGACGCCAAGCCGACCCACAAGGCGAAGCTGGGCGACCAGGTGACCGTCGATTTCGTCGGCAAGACGATGGACGGCGTGGCGTTCGAGGGCGGCACCGGCACCGACATGGCGATCGAGCTTGGCGAAGGCCGCCTCATCCCCGGCTTCGAGGATCAGGTCGTCGGCGTGAAGAACGGCGAGGAGCGCCAGATCAAGGTCACCTTCCCGGAGGATTATCCGGCGAAGGAACTGGCCGGCAAGGACGCGACGTTCGACCTCACCGTCAAGTCGGTGAAGACCGCCGCCGAGAGCAAGATCGACGAGGATCTCGCCAAGAACCTTGGCCTCGAGAGCCTGGAGCAGCTCAAGGGGCTGCTGAAGGGCCAGATCGAGCAGGAGCATAACGGCCTCACCCGCACCTATATGAAGCGCAAGCTGCTCGACCAGCTCGCCGCCGGCCACGATTTCGAGGTGCCGCCGTCGATGGTCGAGGCCGAGTTCGGCCAGATCTGGCAGCAGCTCGAGCATGAGGCGACCCATGAGGCCGATCCGAAGGCCGCGATGGAGGAGCTGGAGAACGACCGCGACGATTACCGCAAGATCGCGGAGCGCCGCGTGCGGCTCGGCCTGCTCCTGTCCGAGATCGGCCAGGCCAATGGCGTCGAGGTGACGCAGCAGGAGATGAACCGCCTGATCGCACAGGCCGCGCAGCAGTATCGCGGCGAGGACCAGAAGCGCTTCATCCAATATGTCCAGCAGGAGCCGATGGCCGCCGCCCAGCTCCGCGCGCCGCTCTATGAGGACAAGGTCGTCGACTTCCTGTTCGACAAGGCCGAAGTGACCGACCGCGAAGCCACCCGCGAGGAGCTGGAAGCCGCGATCGAGAGCGACGACGGCTTCTCGACCGGCACGCACACCCACGACCACGACAACCACAAGCCGCGCCCGAAGAAGGCGGCGGCGAAGAAGGCCGACGCGGGCGAGGAAGCGGCCGCGAAGCCGGCGGCGAAGAAGGCGCCGGCCAAGAAGGCTGCGGCGAAGGACGAGGCTCCGGCCGAGGAAGCCGCCAAGCCCGCCGCGAAGAAGGCCCCTGCGAAGAAGGCGGTCGCCAAGGACGAGGCCCCCGCCGAGGAGGCCGCCAAGCCTGCCGCGAAGAAGGCTCCGGCGAAGAAGCCGGTTGCCAAGAAGGAAGGCTGAGCCGGACCACTCAAGCTCCTCCCCTTTGGGGGAGACGGCTTTGCAACGAGCCTGTCGGGCCGCCGCCTTTCCTGTTAGAGGAGCGGGCGGGGGGCCTCGACAGGCTCGATGCGTTTTTGCCCTGGGGTGCCCGTGCCGACCGAACCGACGATCGCCGTCCTGCTGCCATGCTATAACGAGGAAGCCGCCATCGCGCAGACGATCGCCGGCTTCCGCGCGGCGCTGCCCGGCGCGGCGATCTACGTCTATGACAACAATTCCCGCGACCGCACGATCGAGGTGGCGCGCGCCGCCGGGGCAACCGTTCGCTCGGAGCGTATCCAGGGCAAGGGCGCGGTGGTGCGCCGCATGTTCGCGGATGTCGATGCGGACATCTACGTGATGGCGGACGGCGACGCGACCTATGACGCCGCCTCCGCCCCGGCACTGGTCGCGCGGGTGCTTGACGAGCAGCTCGACATGGTGGTCGGCAGCCGCATCGGCGAGGCGACCGAGGCCTATCGGCGCGGGCATCGCTTCGGCAACGCGCTGCTGACGGGGATGCTGGCGCGACTGTTCGGGCGCAGCTTCACCGATATCCTCTCGGGCTACCGGGTATTCTCGCGGCGATTCGTCAAGAGCTTCCCGGTGCTCTCCGCCGGGTTCGAGATCGAGACGGAGATCAGCGTCCACGCGCTGGAACTCAAGATGCCGGTGGCGGAGATCGAGACGCCCTATTTCGCCCGGCCGGAGGGATCGACCTCCAAGCTGTCCACCTATCGCGACGGCTGGCGCATCCTCAACACGATCATCACGCTCTATCGCATCGAGCGGCCCCTGTGGTTCTTCGGTGCGATCGGCGCACTGCTGCTGGCGCTGGCGGTGATCCTCGCGGTGCCGCTGGCGATCACCTATGTCCAGACCGGGCTGGTGCCGCGCTTCCCCACCGCGATCGCCGTCACCGGCCTCACCATTCTTGCCGCGCTGAACGGATTCGCCGGGCTGATCCTCGATACGGTCGTGCGCGGGCGGCGCGAGGTGCGAAGGCTGGCCTATCTGGCACACCCGGCGCCGTTGCGCGGGGCTTGAACAACCCCGCCGGAGCGCCGATGTTGGCGGTCCATCAGGATAAGAGAGTCTTCCATGCACAATCCGTTCGACACCGGCGATTTCGCGGGCAAGCTGGCCAGCGCGGGCCTCGGCCTGCAGCAGAACCAGGCGGGCCTGGTGCCGATCGTCATCGAACAGTCGAATCGCGGTGAGCGCTCGTTCGACATCTTCTCCCGCCTGCTGCGCGAGCGAATCGTCTTCGTCACCGGCGGCGTCGAGGATGGCATGGCGAGCCTCATCACCGCCCAGCTCCTGTTCCTCGAATCGGAAAATCCGAAGAAGGACATCTTCATGTACATCAACTCGCCGGGCGGGGTCGTCACGGCGGGCATGGCGATCCACGACACGATGCAATATATCCGCCCGCGCGTCGGCACGGTGTGCATCGGTCAGGCCGCCTCGATGGGCTCGTTCCTGCTCGCGGCCGGCGAGCCGGGGATGCGCGTCGCGCTCACCAACGCGCGGATCATGATCCACCAGCCTTCGGGCGGGGCGCAGGGCATGGCGGCTGATATCGAGATCCAGGCGCGCGAGATCCTGCGGATGCGGCATTTTCTCAATTCGCTCTACGCGAAATACACCGGCAAGCCGCTGGAGGAGATCGAGAAGTCGATGGATCGCGACAAGTTCATGTCGGCGGACGAGGCGAAGGAATTCGGCCTGATCGACGAGGTGTTCGACAAGCGCCCCGCGCCGGCCGATGAGGTTGCGGCGGCGGCCTGAGCCCTCAGGCGGATTCAGGCCCTGAGCCGTCAGGCGGATTAAGGCATTGCCGTTTCGTGACGGGCCGGGTTACGATGCCCGGCCCGAAAGTCGCCTCCGCCGTGGAGGCGCGAAAGGATCGATTGAATGACGAAGCTCTCCGGCGGCGACTCCAAGAGCACCCTCTACTGCTCGTTCTGCGGCAAGTCGCAGCACGAGGTCCGCAAGCTCATCGCCGGCCCGACGGTCTTCATCTGCGACGAGTGCGTCGAGCTGTGCAACGACATCATCCGCGAGGAGACGAAGTCCGCGCTCGTCTCCAAGAAGGACGGTGGCGTGCCGACGCCGCAGGAAATCTGCGACGTGCTCGATGATTATGTGATCGGGCAGAAGCAGGCCAAGCGCGTCCTGTCGGTCGCGGTGCACAACCATTACAAGCGGCTCAACCATGGCGCGAAGGGCGCCGATGTCGAACTGGCCAAGTCGAACATCCTGCTCGTCGGCCCCACCGGCTGCGGCAAGACGCTGCTGGCGCAGACGCTGGCGCGAATCCTCGACGTGCCCTTCACCATGGCCGATGCGACGACGCTGACCGAGGCGGGTTATGTCGGCGAGGATGTCGAGAACATCATCCTCAAGCTGCTCCAGGCCAGCGACTATAATGTCGAGCGGGCGCAGCGCGGCATCGTCTATATCGACGAGATCGACAAGATCAGCCGCAAGGCGGAAAACCCCTCGATCACCCGCGACGTATCGGGCGAGGGCGTGCAGCAGGCGCTGCTCAAACTGATGGAGGGCACCACCGCCAGCGTGCCGCCGCAGGGCGGGCGCAAGCATCCGCAGCAGGAGTTCCTGCAGGTCGACACGACCAACATCCTGTTCATCTGCGGCGGCGCGTTCAGCGGGCTGGAGAAGATCATCGGCGACCGCCTGCAGGGCAAGTCGATCGGTTTCGGCGCCTATGTCGCCGCACCGGAGGAAAAGCGCACCGGCGAGATGCTGCGCCAGACCGAGCCGGAGGACCTGCTCAAGTTCGGCCTGATCCCCGAGTTCGTCGGCCGCCTGCCGGTGGTCGCGACGCTGGAGGACCTCGACGTGCCGGCGCTGGTCAAGATCCTGACCGAGCCGAAGAACGCGCTGGTCAAGCAATACCAGAAGCTGTTCGAGATGGAGGAGGTGAAGCTGGGCTTCACCGACGACGCTTTGGTGTCGGTTGCGAAGAAGGCGATCGAGCGCAAGACCGGCGCGCGCGGCCTGCGCTCGATCCTCGAGGGCATATTGCTCGACACGATGTTCGACCTGCCGGGCATGCAGGGTGTCGATGAGGTGATGATCGACAAGGACGTGGTGGACGGCCGCAAGGAGCCGATCCGCGTCTATGCCGAGAATGCGAAGAAGAAGGCCGGCGACGCGGCGTGATCGCCGCGCCGGCTGAGTGAGGAATGAGGCGGGCGTCGCGGGAGCGGCGCCCGTTTTGTTTTGGGGCGTGGGGCGACGGCTAACGCCGCAGTTTTTGACGTTGAGCGCCGTGTGCTGTGGCCGCCATTGCGGACATGCTTTCTCGATGGCACGATCAAAACAATGTAACATGAGCTAGAGGCGGGAACGACCTCATGATCAACAGGAAGTCGTTGGCATATTTTGGCATCGCTATTCTCTGTCTCGCTGGCCTCGTGCGGACATGGGTTTTTCGGGAGGGGCAATCATGGCCGATCTGGGTTTGGTTTCCGCTGCTGGTGATTGGCTTAAGTTCGCTCTGGGGGCTTCGCGATCCACCCGATCCGAAGGTCAAAGTCTTTGATTTCAACCCAAAGCGTGGCGCATTCTTTTTCGTTGTTGGGTTTATTATTTTCCCAGTGCTGGCTCTTATAGATGCCGTTTTTGGTGCTGAGTTGTCCCTAACTTCAATGGCCGTATTCACTCTGGTAGGGTCGATTTTTGCAGGGATAGCCGGAACATTCACCGAAAATATAGGCATCTAAGCCTTTGCGTTCGATATGTCTGCGTTCCGGCCAGTTCATCCTATAGCAGACAGCCTTCTAACCGCCCAAATCCGCCGCCCCCAAATCACCCCGGAATCTGCTGGCTGATGCAGTGGAAGCTGCCGCCGCCGGTCAGGATCGCGTCGGCACGCAGGCCGATCACCCGGCGATCGGGGAACAAGGCCTGGAACTGCTGCACCGCCGCCTGATCGTCGGGCGCGCCGTACACCGGCACGACCACGCTGGCGTTGCCGATGTAGAAATTCATGTAGCTCGCCGGCACGATCTCGTCGTCGCGCATCACGCGGCCGGGGGAGGGGACGGGGACCACCGTCACGCCGAATGCCCGCGCGCGCTCGGCGGCCTGCTGATAGACCTGCCAGTTGGGATCGTTCTCCGCCGCGACCGGGATCGCCAGCCGCCCCTCGCCGACGAAGCGGGCGAGATTGTCGACATGGCCGTCGGTATGGTCGTTGAGCAGCCCGTCGCCCAGCCATAGCACGCGATCGTAGCCGAGGTCGCGCTCCAGCCGCTCCGCGATCTCCGCCTTGCCGATCAGCCCGTTGCGGTTGGGATTGAGCAGGCATTGCTCGGTGGTGACGACAAGGCCGGTGCCGTCGCCGTCGAGCGCGCCGCCCTCCAGCACCCAGTCGCACGGCACGATGCGCTTGCCGCGGCGGCGGGCGAGCCGTGCGCCGATATCCTCGTCGCCCGGCAGGTCGTATTTCCCGCCCCAGCCGTTGAACGCGAAATCGCGCACCGTGCCGTCGCCGGTGACGATCGTCGCCGTATCGCGCAGCCAGATATCGCCGAACGGCTCGACCACCACCTCGGCGAACGGCGCAAGCTTCGCCGCCGCCACGCCCGCCTCGGCATCGGCGGCGACGAGCAGCACTTTCTCGCCGCGTCCCTCCGCATCGACCGCGCGGGCGAAGGCGGCGACCTCCTCCCGCGCCTGATCGAGATCGTCCTGCCACAGCTCCGGGTGGGACGGGAAACCGATCCACACCGCCTTGTGATGCGCCCATTCGGCCGGCGGCGTGCGGGTCACGCCGCGCACCGCATGGCCGAAAGGAACAGGAATTGGCGAGAACGCATTACTTGCTCCATGACGGGTCGGTTGCGCGTTGTTTGGCAGCGGGCGAAGCAGGGCGCAAGGCGGCCGAAACTGTCGCGCGGCCCGGCGAACTGTGCCAAGAGCGCGCCCCTGAACCGCCAAACCGCGAGGAACATATGACGAAGGTCGGAATCTATGGCAGCGCGGGGCGGATGGGTCGCGCGATCGCGGCGATCGCCGGCGAGGAAGGCGTGACGGTCGCCGGCGGAGTCGACGCGGGCGACGACCCCGCGCCGCTGGCGCAGGCGGCGGACGTACTGGTCGATTTCTCCGCGCCGGCCGCGCTGGAGGGGCATCTGGCGGCGGCGGTCGCGGCGGGGACGCCGATCGTGATCGGCACGACCGGGCTTTCCGCGACGCATCACGCGCTGATCGACAGGGCGGCGGAGCGGATCGCGGTGCTCCAGACGGGCAACACCTCGCTCGGCGTCACGCTGCTCGCGGTGCTGGTGCGCGAGGCGGCGCAGCGGCTCGGCTCGGACTGGGACATCGAGATCGTCGAGATGCACCATCGCCACAAGGTCGACGCCCCGTCCGGCACCGCGACGCTGCTCGGCGAGGCGGCGGCGGCGGGGCGTAGTACTACGCTGGCCGAGGTGCGCGTCGACGGCCGCGCGGGCCTCACCGGCGCGCGGACGGAGGGGACGATCGGCTTCTCCTCGCTGCGTGGCGGCTCGGTCGTGGGCGATCATCAGGTGGTATTCGCGGGCGAGGGCGAGCGGATCGAACTGGGCCATCGCGGCGAGGATCGCACGATCTTCGCGCGCGGCGCGCTGAAGGCGGCGCTGTGGCTCGCGGGCAAGCCCGCCGGGCGCTATCACATGGCCGAGGTGCTGGGTCTTTGAAGAAGGCCGACATCTTCGAATTCTACCGCCGGCTGGCCGAGCTGAACCCGCATCCCGAGACGGAGCTGGAATCGGGCAACGCCTATCAGTTGCTCGTCGCGGTGGTGCTGTCGGCGCAAGCCACCGACGTGGGGGTCAACAAGGCGACGCGGCGCCTGTTCGAGGAGGTGAAGACGCCGCGGCAGATGGTCGCGCTGGGCGAGGAGGGGCTGAAGCAGCACATCCGCACGATCGGCCTGTTCAACACCAAGGCGAAGAACGTCATCGCGCTGAGCAAGGCGCTGATCGCCGACCATGATGGCGAGGTGCCGGCCGATCGCGATGCGCTGGAGAAGCTGCCCGGCGTCGGACGCAAGACCGCGAACGTGGTGATGAACGTCGCGTTCGGCGCGGAGACCTTCGCGGTGGACACGCATATCTTCCGCGTCGGCAACCGCACCGGCCTCGCTCCGGGCAAGACGCCGCTCGCCGTGGAGAAGAAGCTGGATAAGGAGACGCCCCAGCCGTTCCGCGTCCACGCGCACCACTGGCTGATCCTGCATGGCCGCTATGTCTGCAAGGCGCGCAAGCCGGAATGCTGGCGCTGCGTGGAAGTGGACCTGTGCGCCTACAAGCCCAAGACGCCCGCGCCGAAGGAGAAGGCGGCGGCTTGAATCCTACCCCGCCTGCACCTCGCGGAACGGGATGGTGCGATCGACCTCCGGCTCTTTCGGCAGGCCCAGCACCCGCTCGCCGATGATGTTGCGCTGGATCTGGTCCGTGCCGCCGCCGATCGAGGTGAAATAGGCGTTGAGCGTCAGGAAGTTGGCGTCCTCCGCGCGCGGATGCTCCGGCCCCTGCAACAGGCTCTCCGGCCCGAGCAGCAGGGTGCGGACGCGCGCTTCCTCGTGCAGGATGCGGCTCATCGCCAGCTTGCCCAGGGACATGATCGATGACGATGTGCCCTGTTGCAGCTCGGCCTTGGCGCGCTGCGTGTTGAGCTTGTTGAGCGCACGCCACGCGACCACCCGCGCCAGCTCCTGCCGGATCACCGGGTCGCCGAGCTTCCCGGCCTCCCGCGCGAGGCCGATCAGCGAATAGTCGCCCTTCGGCCCGCCCGCGCCCGAACGCGGCCCGCGCGCGCGATCGCCCATCACCGAGCGTTCATAGGCCAGCGCGGTCTGCAACACGCCCCAGCCGCCGCCGAGCGGCCCGAGCAGGTTGGCGTCGGGCACGAAGGCGTTGTCGATGAACACCTCGTTGAAATGCGCCTCGTCGGTGATCTGGCGCAGCGGGCGCACCTCCACGCCGTCCTGCTTCATCGGCAGGAAGAAGAAGCTGATGCCGCGATGCTTGGGCACGTCCCAGTCGGTGCGGGCGATCAGCATCCCGTAATCGGCGACCTGCGCGCCGCTGGTCCACACCTTCTGGCCGGTGACGCGCCAGCCGCCCTCCACCTTGTCCGCCCGCGTGCGGATCGCGGCGAGGTCGCTGCCCGCGCCCGGCTCCGAATAGAGCAGGCACATGCCGACCTCGCCGGCGAGCAGTTTCGGCACGATCTCACGCCTGAAGGCGTCGGTGGCATGGGCGAGCGCGGTATTGGCCCACAGGTTCGTGCGGTCCTGCCCCGCGCCGGGCGCGTCGACCGCCGCGAAGGCGCGCTCGACGATCTTCGCCTGATCGTTCGACAGGCCGCGCCCGTACCATTTCTCCGGCCAGCGCGGCACGGCCCAGCCGGCGTCGCGCACCTTCGCCAGCCATTCGCTGCGCGGATCGCGGCCGAACGTGTCATGGTGCGGCTTCACGCCCTTCCAGTTGGCGGCGAGCCACGCCTCGACCTCGGCTTTCAACTGTTCGTCGGTCATGCCTGAGCCTCCAGCGCGCGGACATATTGCTCGCGCCAATGATCGCCGTCGCCGTAGAGCTGCGCGCCCGATCGCGCGCGGCGCAGATAGAGATGTGCGGGATGCTCCCAGGTGAAGCCGATGCCGCCGTGCATCTGGATCGCATCCCTGGCGCAGCGGACATAGGCGTCGCCGCAGGCGAAGGCGGCCAGCGCGATGGCGGCGTCCTGCGTCGCACTTCCCGCCGCAAGCTGGCGGGCGGCGTCGCGGGCGGCACTGGTCGCGCTCTCCGCCTCCAGCAGCAGGTCGGCGGCCATGTGCTTCACCGCCTGGAAGCTGCCGATCGCGCGGCCGAACTGATGGCGCTCGCGGGCATAGTCCACCGCCATGTCCATGATGCGCCGCGCGCCGCCCGCCTGCTCACCCGCCAGCGCGACGAGCGCGGTGGCATAGGCCGTGGCGATGCGCGCGCCGTCGCCGATCCGCGTCGCGGGACCGTGGAACGACACGTCGGCCATGCGCCGCGTGCGATCGAAGACCGGGAGAGGGGTGATCGTGGCATGTTCGCGCGCGACCGCGAACACCGCATCGTCGAGCGTGACGAGGATCGTGTCGGCGATCGTGGCATCGGGCACGAAGCGCGCGGCGCCGGTCAGGCGGTCGCCCTCCGCGCGCACGTCGCTCCGCCCGGTCCAGTCGCGGCTGCCAGCGAAGGCGACCGCCGCGATGCTGTGGCCGCCCGCGAGGCTCGCGAGGCGTTCCCCGTCGAGCAGCGCCGCCGCCACGGCGGTCGAAAGCAACGGCGCGGGCAGCAGCGCGGCGCCGGCGGCCTCCATCACCAGCTCCAGCTCGACCGGGCCGAGACCGGCGCCGCCATGTTCCTCCGGCACGGTCAGCCCGACGACGCCGAGATCGGCCAGCGCCCGCCACAATGCCCGATCGAACCCGGTGTCGCTGTCCATGATGCGGCGCACGTCGCTTTCGGCGCAGCGGTCGGCGAGCAGGCGGCGGATCGAATCGAGCAATGCCCCACGCTCTTCCGCCGTCAGCTCCGCCATCGCGTATCCTCTCTCGTGGCCGGCGCTCCCGGCGTCCATAACCAAAGTTATGATGGGGCGCGACGACGGCTGTCAACCGGCGACAGCAGCATGGCAAACGGGAACCCGAATGAAAGCGGCAGGCAAGGGGTGACGCCCGCGCGATCTTGCCATATTGGCCGGCCATCGTGCCCGCACTCCACGCCTTCGCCAATCCGGCCCGCTTCCTGAAGCTGGCGCGTCCGCTCACGCCGATCGCGACGTGGCTCGGCGTCGCGCTGATCGCGATCGGCTGCTGGGCGGGGCTGACGCAGACGCCGCCGGATTATCTCCAGGGCGAAAGCGTGCGCATCCTCTACATCCATGTCCCCGCCGCGTGGCTCGGCATGGGCGGGTGGAGCGGGATCGCGCTGTCCAGCATCGCTTTCCTCGTCTGGCGTCACCCGCTCGCCGATGTCGCGGCGCGGGCGATCGCGGTGCCGGGGGCGGCGTTCGCATTGATCTGCCTCGTCACCGGCGCGCTGTGGGGGCGGCCGACCTGGGGCACTTATTGGGAATGGGACGGACGGCTCACCTCGATGCTGCTGCTGTTCTTCGTCTATCTCGGCTATATCGCGCTGGCCCGCGCCGATCGCGAGCGTGGCGGCGACGGGCGCATCCCGGCGCTGTTCGGCATCGCCGGCACCGTGCTGCTGCCGATCATCCGTTATTCGGTGATATGGTGGCATACGCTGCATCAGGGTGAGAGCATCGGGCTGACCGGATCGAAGATCGACCCGTCGCTGCTGTGGCCGCTGCCGTTCATGCTGGGCGGCTTCACCCTGCTGTTCGTCGGCATCGTGCTGATGCGGATGCGCACGATCCTCGCGATCGCCAAGGCGGAGGCGCGGATGCGCCGGAAGGCGGCGGCATGAACCCCTGGCCCTTCGTGACGGCGGCCTATGCGGTGACGCTGCTCGGCGCGGCGGCGGTCGTGCTGTGGAGCTGGATCGCGATGCGGAAGGCGGAGAAATGAAGGCCAAGCATCAGCGGCTGACGCTCGCGCTGCTGGCGGTGGCGGCGATCGTCGGCGCGGCGCTGCTCGCGCTGTCGGCGCTCAGGGATCAGGCGGCGTTCTTCTACGCCCCGTCCGATGTCACGCCGCAGACGCTGCCGCTGGGCAAGGCGGTGCGGCTTGGCGGGATGGTCGAAAAGGGGTCGATCAAGCGCGCCAGCGACGGCGTGACGATCCATTTCCGCGTCACGGACGGCCGCGCGACCACGCCGGTCACCTTCACCGGCATCGCGCCCGACCTGTTCAAGGAGGATTCCGGCGTGGTGGCGGAGGGCGAGTTCCGCCCGGACGGCTCGTTCGTCGCGACCAACCTGCTCGCCAAGCATGACGAGAAATACATGCCGCCCGAAGTCGCCGGCAAGATGCACGAAACGAAGACGCTGAAGCAATGATCGGCTTCGTCACCCTCGCCCTGCTCGGCCTGCTGGCGTTCGCCGCGCTGCTGCTGTTCCGTCTGCCCAAGGCGCTCTGGTCCTTCGCCGGGGCGGCGCTGTTCCTCGGCGCCGCGGGCTATGCGTGGCAGGGGCGACCGGCGCTGCCGGCGCATCCGGCGACCCCCGCGACCGAGCCGGTCGCGGTGGAACCGGAGGTGATCGCGTTGCGTGACCGGCTGATGGGCGGGCGCTTTACCGCCGACGCCGCCTATCTCGTCGCTTCGGACGCGATGCTGCGCACCGGCGACACGGCGGCGGCGACCCAGGTGGTGCTCGGCGGCATCCGCGCCATGCCGGGCAGCTTCATCCTGTGGACGCAACTCGGCACCAACCTCGCCCTGCATGACGGCGATCAGATGTCCCCTCCCGCGCTGGCGGCGTTCCGGCAGGCAATACGGCTGGCCCCGAAACATCCCGCGCCGCCCTATTTCATGGGGCTCGCCTATCTGCGTGCCGGCAATCTCGCCGCGGCGCGCCCGCTGTGGCGCCGCGCGCTCGCCCTGTCCGCGCCGGGATCGGATTACGGGAAGGAAATCGCGCGCCAGCTCCTGCTGCTCGATCGCGTGCTTGCGATCGCCGCGCGCGGCGCGCAGGCACGCTGAGCCTCATGTTGCGGGGCGCGGGGGGGCGTGCTAGGCGCGCCGCTTCAACAGGGTGATTGCAGGCTCTCTGCCGTGATTCCGGTATCCGCGAAAATTTCGTGAGCACCTCTCCAGCCTCGGGCGTGGCGCCTGGCCACGACCTTCGCCGCGACAGCCTTTCCAAGCTGGCGGTTGGCGCGATCGGCGTCGTCTATGGCGATATCGGCACGAGCCCGCTCTATTCGATGAAGGAGGTGTTCGTCGGCCATCACCCGCTGACGGTCGACCAGCTCCACATCTTCGGCGTGGTCAGCCTCGTCTTCTGGTCGCTCGTGCTGATCGTCTCGTTCAAATATGTGACGGTGATCCTGCGCGCCGATAACGAGGGGGAGGGCGGCAGCCTCGCGCTGCTCGCGCTGATCCAGCGGCGCAGCGGGGCGGGGAAGAGATGGGGGCCGAGCCTCGTCATCCTCGGCGTGCTCGCCTCCGCGCTGTTTTTCGGCGACTGCATGATCACCCCGGCGGTATCCGTCCTTTCCGCGGTCGAGGGGCTGGTGACCGTGGAGCAGGGGTTCAGCAGCTTCGTCATCCCGATCTCCGTCGCGATCCTCGTCGGCCTGTTCTACATCCAGTCGGTCGGCACCGCGCGGGTGGGCAAGTTCTTCGGCCCGATCATGGCGGTCTATTTCGTCACGATCGCCGTGCTGGGCCTGATCCATATCCTCAAGCAGCCGCATATCCTGCTCGCGCTCGATCCGCGCTGGGCGGTGCGCTTCGCCGCGACCGACGGCCGGCTGGCGTTTCTAGCGCTCGGCTCGGTCGTGCTGGCGCTGACCGGGGCGGAGGCGCTCTATGCCGACATGGGGCATTTCGGGCGCAAGCCGATCGCCTATGCGTGGCTGTGGTTCATTTTCCCCGCGCTGATGCTCAATTACCTTGGACAGGGCGCGCTTTTGCTCGGCAATCCGGCGGCGGCGCAGAATCCGTTCTTCATGCTGGCGAACGAGCAATGGCGCCTGCCGCTCGTCATCCTGGCGACGGTGGCGACGGTGATCGCCAGCCAGGCGGTGATCACCGGCTGCTATTCGGTGGTGCAGCAGGCGATCCAGCTAGGGCTGATGCCGCGCCTGCGCATCAGCCATACCAGCGCATCCGAAGCGGGGCAGATCTACATCGCGTCGATCAACTGGACGCTGATGGTGATGGTGGTGCTGCTGATCTTCGGCTTCCGCGAATCCTCCAACCTGGCGGCGGCCTACGGCATCGCGGTGACGGGGACGATGTTCATCTCGACCTGCCTGATCGGGGTGCTGATCCGGCGCGTGTGGCATTGGCCGTGGTATGCGGTGGTGCCGTTCGTCGGCACGTTCATGTTCGTCGACGGCATGTATTTCTCGTCGAACCTCACCAAGGTGTTCGACGGCGGCTGGTTTCCGCTGCTCGTCGCGATGATCTGCTTCGTCATGCTCACCACCTGGGCGACCGGGCGCAAGCTGATGATTCAGCGGATGCGCGAGGGCGCGATGCCGATCAAGATCTTCATCGGCTCGGCCGCCAGCTCCGCGACGCGCGTGCCGGGAACGGCGGTGTTCATGACCTCGACGCCCGAAGGCGTGCCGCACGCGCTGCTCCATAACCTGAAGCACAATCGCGTGCTGCATGAGCGGGTGATCCTGCTCACAGTGAAGGTTACCGACCTGCCCTATTTCCCGGAGGACGATCGCTTCCTGCACGACGATCTCGGGCAGGGCTTCCATCGCGTGATCCTCCGCTACGGCTTCATGGAGGCGCCCGACGTGCCGGCGGCGCTCAAGCGGTTCGACGGGTGCGGCGCGGATATCCGCATGATCGACACCAGCTTCTTCCTCTCGCGGCAGACGTTGCTGCCCTCCGAGCGGCCGGGGATGATGATCTGGCGCGAGAAGCTGTTCGCCTGGATGCTGCGCAACGCCGAAAGCGCGATGGAATTCTTCCGCCTGCCGACCAATCGCGTGGTCGAGCTGGGCACGCAGATCGAGATTTGAGCGCGCCGATCGTCGTCACCGCGCTGTTCGGCGCGGGCGATCAGGGATGGTTCGATTCGCTGCGCCGCGCGCACTATCCGGCGGAGCGCAACCGCGTGCCCGCGCACCTCACGCTGTTCCACCATCTGCCGCCCTCGCTGGAGGCGGAGGTGAAGCAGCGCCTGAGCCACGAGACGCGCGGCGTCCCTGCGCCGGCCGCGATGCTGCGCGAGCCTTATTCGCTGGCGCAGGGCGTCGCGTGGCGGATCGAGAGCGAGGGGCTGGCGGCTGTCCGCGCGCGGCTCGCCGAGGCGTTCGCCGGCCTGCTGGTGCCGCAGGACATGTCCGGCTGGCGACCGCACGTCACGATTCAGAACAAGGTGGCGCCGAAGGAAGCGGGGATATTGCTGGCGGCCCTGCGCGCGGGTTTCCGCGCGAGGCCGGTGGCGATCACCGGCCTTGCGTCATGGTGGTATCGCGGCGGCGAATGGGAGCCGCTGTCGCGTCATATGTTCGGATGAATGTGGTAGCGGAGGAGGGACTTGAACCCCCGACACGCGGATTATGATTCCGCTGCTCTAACCAGCTGAGCTACTCCGCCCCAGGGCGTTTTTCGCCGAAGCGAGGGCGCCTATTAGCAGTGCCGCCGAAGCGGTCAAGCGCGCAGTTCAGGCTTTGCACGGCGCGCCGAACAGATCGTGCTCGTCGGCGTCCTCGATCGTCACCCGCACGATATCGCCCGGCGACAGATGGCCGGCATCGCGCAGATGCACCTCGCCGTCGATCTCCGGCGCATCGGCATAGGAGCGGCCGGTTGCGCCTTCTTCACCCACCGCGTCGATGATCACATCCAGCGTGCGGCCCACCTTCGCCGCGAGCTTCGCGGCGGAGATGGCGGCGGTCTTTTCCATCACGCGGGCGTAGCGCTCCTCCTTCACCGCGTCCGGCACCGGATCGGGCAGCGCATTGGCCGCCGCGCCCTCGACCGGCTCGAAGCGGAACGCACCGACGCGATCGAGCTGCGCCTCGTCCAGCCAGTCGAGCAGATAACGGAAATCGTCCTCCGTCTCGCCCGGGAAGCCGACCACGAAGGTCGAGCGGATCGCGATGTCCGGGCAGATCTCGCGCCAGCCGCGGATGCGCTCCAGCACCTTCGCTTCGTTGGCGGGGCGCTTCATCGCCTTCAGCACCGCGCGGCTGGCGTGCTGGAAGGGGATGTCGAGATAGGGCAGCACCAGCCCCTCCGCCATCAGCGGGATCACCTGATCGACGTGCGGGTAGGGATAGACGTAATGCAGCCGCACCCATGGCGCGATCCGGCCCAGTTCGCGGGCGAGGTCGGTCATGTGCGAGCGCACCTCTCCGCCCTTCCACGGCCAAGCCTTGTGGCGCAGGTCCACCCCATAGGCTGAGGTGTCCTGGCTGATGACAAGCAGCTCCTTCGTGCCGGCCGCGACCAGCTTTTCCGCCTCGCGCAGGATCGCGTCCGGGCGGCGGCTGACGAGATCGCCGCGCAGCGAGGGGATGATGCAGAAGGCGCAGCGGTGGTTGCAGCCCTCCGAAATCTTCAGGTAGCTGTAATGGCGCGGGGTGAGCTTCAGCCCGGCGTCCGGGATCAGATCGACGTAGGGCGAGATGTTGGCGGGCGCGGCGTCGTGCACCGCTTCCACCACCTGCTCGTACTGATGCGCGCCGGTGACGGCGAGCACATCGGGGAAGCGCGCGCGGATCAGCTCGGCTTCCTTGCCCATGCAGCCGGTGACGATGACGCGGCCGTTCTCCGCGATCGCCTCGCCGATCGCCTCCAGGCTCTCCTCCTTCGCCGAATCGAGGAAGCCGCAGGTGTTGACCAGCACCACGTCCGCGCCGGCATAGTCGGCCGACATCTGATAACCGTCGGCGCGAAGCTGGGTCAGGATGCGCTCACTGTCGACAAGGTTCTTCGGGCAGCCGAGCGAGACCATGCCCACGCGGGGCGGGGAGGGGAGTTTTGTCGCCATAGGAAGGCGCGCCACATAGCGATTTCCGCGCGCTTTTCCTAGGGTGGGCGCGACATGGCGATTTACACCCTGATCCCGCATCCCGATTTCCCCTCGCTGGCGGTGAAGGAGGTGAGCGTGGAGGCGTACCGGCGGGACGGGAATCTGTGCCTCCACTATCGTGTGGAGGGCGGTGGCGAGGTTGTGTGGCCGGAACCCGCCGCGCCCGGCCGGGCCGACGAATTGTGGAAGACGACCTGCTTCGAGCTGTTCGCGAAGCGCGACGGGGGAGCGGATTATGAGGAGTTCAATTTCTCGCCGTCCGGCCGGTGGGCCGCCTATGCGTTCGATGCATATCGCGCGGGAATGCGTGACCTGTCGCTTCCGGTCGATCCGCGCGTAGAGCGACTTGTGGATGGGGTCATCGTGCATGGGCTTGTCCCCGGAAGCGGGCGGCGCATCGCCCTCACCGCCGTGATCGAGGAAACCGGCGGGCGACGCTCCTTCTGGTCGCTCGCGCATCCTCCGGGCGCGCCGGATTTCCACCACGACGATTGCTTTGTCGCGCGGCTCCCGGCACCTGAGGCGCCATGAAGTTCGGGATCGACCGCCTGCTCGCCGATGCGAGCCTCAGGAAGCCGCTGGAGGGGAAACGCGTCGCGTTGCTCGCGCATCCCGCCTCCGTCACCGCCGACCTGACCCATAGCCTCGACGCGCTGATCGCGGCGGGGGTGAAGATCAGCGCGGTGTTCGGGCCGCAGCACGGCGTGCGCGGCGATCTTCAGGATAACATGATGGAGTCGCCCGACTTCACCGATCCGACCTATGGTATGCCGGTGTTCAGCCTCTACGGCGAGGTGCGCCGGCCGACCGGACAGGCGATGGGCACCTTCGACGTGCTGCTGGTCGATCTGCAGGATGTCGGCTGCCGCATCTACACTTTCGTCACGACGCTGCTCTACGTGCTCGAAGCGGCGGCGGCGCATGGCAAGGCGGTATGGGTGCTCGATCGCCCCAACCCCGCTGGTCGCCCGGTCGAGGGGCTGGCGCTGCGCCCCGGCTGGGAGAGCTTCGTCGGCGCAGGGCCGATGCCGATGCGGCACGGGCTGACGCTCGGCGAGATGGGGCGGTGGTTCGTCGATCACTTCCGGCTCGACGTGGATTGTCGCGTGATCGCGATGGAAGACTGGCGGCCTGACGAGGCGCCCGGCTACGGCTGGCCGCCCGAGCGGGTGTGGATCAACCCCAGCCCCAATGCCGCCAACGTCAACATGGCGCGGGCCTATGCCGGCACGGTGATGCTGGAGGGCACGACGCTGAGCGAGGGCAGGGGCACGACGCGCCCGCTGGAGCTGTTCGGCGCGCCCGATATCGACGCGCGCGCGGTGATGGCGGAGATGCGCGCGCGTGCGCCGGAATGGCTCGCCGGCTGCACCCTGCGCGATTTCTGGTTCCAGCCGACCTTTCACAAGCATGTCGGGCAGCTTTGCGCGGGCGTGTTCATCCACGCCGAAGGGGCGGGTTACGATCACGCTGCCTTCCGGCCGTGGCGGCTTCAGGCACTGGCGTTCAAGGCGATCCGGCGGCTGTACCCGGATTACCCGCTGTGGCGCGATTTCCCGTATGAATATGAGTTCGGCAAGCTGGCGATCGACGTCATCAACGGCGGGCCGGCATTGCGCGAATGGGTCGACGATGCGGGCGCGGTGGCGGGCGATCTGGATGCGGTCACCGTGCCGGACGAACGCGCATGGGAGGAGCGCAGGCGCGCGTTCCTGCTGTATTGACGGGCTTTATCGTTCGATCGTCACCGTCGAGGGGTGGTGCCGGTCGAGGTGCCGCTTGATCGTCTTCAGGTTGCGCGTGTTCGAGCGATAGAAGAAGTCCGCCGCGTCGCCCACCACCGGCACCATGCCGATCAGCGCGTCGAAGCCGACCCGCGCGCTCATCCGCGTGAGCTGGAAGCGGCTCATGCCGAGGTTGCGCGCCTCCCATACGATCCATGCGCCCAGCACGGCGGCGACCACGTCGCCCGCCACCGGCACCAGCCCGAGCAGGAAATCCAGCCCGACGCGCCGGTTGATGCCCGGCACGACGAACAGCCCTTCGAGCAATTTCTCCATCGCCTCGATCCGCTGGCGGACGTGCGCCGGATCGCGGCTGAGCGGCAGGTTATCGAGCGCGGCGGCGTGGATGCGGGTGGTGCGCTGGTTCATGCCGCATCACTTGGGGGCGGCACGCAGGCGGTTCAACGGGTGCCAGGCGCGCGCGTTCGGCTGCCATTGCCGCAGCCGCAATGACACGAGCGACCAGCGCAGCGGCCGCGCGATCGGGATGAAGGCGACGTCGGCGGCCATGGCCGCATCGGCGGCGGCGATCGCGGTGGCGCGCTCGGCCAATGTCGGGGCGACTCGCGCCGCCTCGATCGCCTCGCTCGCCGCCTCGCTGCACGACACGCAGGCGTGCGCGAGATACCAGCGCGCGCTGTCATAGGGAGCGACCGCGTCGATCAGGCGCAGGTCCGCGTCGCGATCGTCCGCTGCGACGCGCTCGGGCTGGATGCCGATCGCCAGCAGGTCCGCGCCGATTCGCGCCCATAGCAGGTTGCCGCCCGGCCCGGCGGGGAGCGCGACGCGCAGTTGAAGCGGCTCGGGATGGGCGCGCCGCCACGCCGCGACGCTCGCCAGCGCCTGCCGGCGGCGATTGTCCTGATCCAGCGCCACCCAGGACGACAGCGCCGGCGCGGCAGCCGAATCGAGCTGCTCGGGCAGCAGTTGCTCGGTCGCCGGCCAATCGGGGGAGAAGGCGCCGGTGAGCGCGCTACGGTCGATGGCGCCGGCAAGCGCCGCGCGGTTCTCCGGTGTCGCGAGGAAACCGTCGCGGCGCGCGATCGCCAGCCCGAACAGGCCGGCGGCCGGATCGAGGCGGATATTGTTCGGCGCGACCGCGGCGATTTGCAGCAGCGGCCAATCGCGTACCGTTCCCCCGGTGACGAGATCCGATCGGCGCGCGGCATAACGGGTGATCGCGCGCGCCGCCGATTCGCCGATCAGCCGGACGTTATCCTCCGGCACCTTCCCGGGCGTCTCGTCGGGCGAGCGGTTCAACTCGCGCACCGGCGTCAGCAGCAGCGAATAGCGGCTCCGGCGCGTGATGCGGAACGGGCCGGTGCCCGCCGGATCGCGCAGCCGCATGACCGCCAGCTCCGGCTGCGCGAAGACCTTCAGCAGGTCGGGGCGCGGATAGGACAGCTCGATCTGGATGATCTGCGGCGTCATATCCACGATCGAGTCGATCGCAGTGAGATAGGGCTTCAGCGGGTTGCGCGATGCCGCCGCCATCTGGCGCTTCAGGATCGCGACTACTTCCTGAGCGGTGACGGGGCGGCCGTCCGACCACAAGGTCTCGCGCAGGCGGAAGATGTACGTCTTGCCTTCGTCGGTGACGATCCAGCGTTCCGCGATGCCCGGTTCGATCTGTCCGGCCGCGTCGAAGCGGACCAGCCCCTGCGCGACCGAGTCGGCGAGCAGCCGATCGCTCTCCGATCGTTCACCCCGGCTGGAATCGCGCAATTCGGGGGCGTCGCCGATCACGCTCGCCACCACGGGGCCGACGTCGGGACGCCGCTCGCAGCCGGCGATCAGCGCCAGCGCGGCGCACGCGATGGTGCGGACGGCGGGACTCGAACCCGCACGCCAAGGGCAGAAGATTTTAAGTCTCCAGCGTCTACCGATTCCGCCACGTCCGCGCATCGCCCGCGACGTGAAGGCTACCCGGAGGCTTACGTCAAGCGACGTTGAGCCGCGCGCGCATTTCCTTGCCGGGCTTGAAATAGGGAACGCGCTTGGCATTCACGTCCACCGTCTCGCCGGTGCGCGGATTGCGGCCGGAGCGGGCGTCGCGGGCGCGGGTGGAGAAAGCGCCGAAACCGCGCAGCTCGACCCGGCCATTTTCGGCGAGGCGGCGGACGATTTCGTCGAAGAAGGTGGAAACGATCGCTTCGACCTCACGCAGCGAAAGCTCGGGATTGGCTTCGGCGAGTTGCTGGACGAGTTCGGAACGGATCATTCTGCAAGTCCTGAAGCGGTTCCCCGACGCGCGGAACTGGTGGAGCGCAATAATATCGGAAAAACTGCGGATCGGAATAGGACCGAAACGACAATTCGCGGTAATTTTGTGCCGGATCGAGAACCGGACAGGAAATTTTCCTGCCCGGTTCCCGCCGATCTCACTTCTTCGATTCGCGAGCCTTGAGCGCCTCGCCCAGGATGTCGCCCAGCGACGCGCCCGAATCGGACGAACCATACTGCGCCACGGCCTGCTTCTCCTCGGCGATCTGCATCGCCTTGACCGAGAAGGTCGGCTTCTTCGAACGATCGAAGCCGGTCACCATCGCATCGAGCTTCTGGCCGACCTGGAAACGCTCCGGACGCTGCTCGTCGCGATCGCGGCCGAGGTCGGTGCGCTTGATGAAGCCGGTCGCGCCGTCGTCGCCCGCCTGCACCTCGAGGCCCGCGTCGCGGACTTCGAGGATGGTGACGGTGACGACCGCGTTCTTCGACAGGCGCTCGCCCGCCGCCACGGCGCCGGCCACCGGGCCGCCGCGCTCAAGCTGCTTCATGCCGAGCGAGATGCGCTCCTTCTCCGGATCGATGTCGAGCACGATGGCCTGGACCATCTCGCCCTTGCGGTGCAGCGCCAGCGCATCCTCGCCCGAAACGCCCCAGGCGATGTCGGACATGTGGACCATGCCGTCGACATCGTTGTCGAGGCCGACGAACAGGCCGAACTCGGTCGCGTTCTTGACTTCGCCCTCGACGGTCGAGCCGATCGGATGAGCGGCGGCGAACGCCTCCCACGGATTGGCCTGCGCCTGCTTGAGGCCGAGGCTGATGCGGCGCTTGTCCTCATCGACCTCCAGCACCACGACATCCACTTCCTGCGAGGTGGAGACGATCTTGCCCGGATGGACGTTCTTCTTGGTCCAGGACATCTCGCTGACGTGGACGAGGCCCTCGATGCCCGGCTCCAGCTCCACGAACGCGCCATATTCGGTGATGTTGGTGACGCGGCCCGACAGCTTCGCGCCGACCGGATATTTGGCGGCGACGCCGTCCCACGGATCGCTCTCGAGCTGCTTCATGCCCAGCGAGATGCGCTGCGTGTCCTTGTTGATGCGGATGATCTGGACGCGCACGGTGTCGCCGATGTTGATCATCTCGCTCGGGTGGGCGACGCGCTTGTAGCTGAGGTCGGTGACGTGCAGCAGGCCGTCGATGCCGCCCAGGTCCACGAAGGCGCCGTAGTCGGTGATGTTCTTCACCACGCCGTCGATGATCTGGCCCTCGTGCAGGCTCTGGATCAGGCCCGAACGCTGCTCGGCGCGGGTTTCCTCCAGCACCGCGCGGCGCGACACGACGATGTTGCCGCGCTTGCGGTCCATCTTCAGGATCTGGAACGGCTGCGGGATGTCCATCAGCGGGGTGACGTCACGCACCGGGCGGATATCAACCTGGCTGCCCGGCAGGAAGGCCACGGCGCCGTTCAGATCGACGGTGAAGCCGCCCTTCACGCGGCCGAAGATCACGCCCTCGACGCGCGCGGTCTTGGCGAATTCGGCTTCCAGATTGTCCCAGGCGGCTTCGCGGCGCGCGCGGTCGCGCGACAGCATCGCTTCGCCATGCATGTTCTCGACGCGGTCGACATAGACCTCGACCTCGTCGCCGACCTTCAGCTCGGCCTTCTGGCCGGGGGCGGCGAACTCGCGCAGCGGCACGCGGCCTTCGCTCTTGAGGCCGACGTCGATGATCGCCATGTCGTTTTCGATGCCGGTGACGGTGCCGTGCACCACGCGGCCCTCGAAGCTGTCGGCGCCGCCGAACATGTCATCGAGCATCGCCGCGAAATCGTCCCGGGTGGGGGTTGCCGTAGAGGCCATAAACTTTCGATTCCTTGATGTCGTTTCCGGCCAAGCGGTTGAATCCGCTGGTCTTGGCCTTCACCGCCGCGCCGGCCCCATGCCGATGCGGCATCCGTCGAACGGGGCTTGCGACGGGCCGTTACGCACATGCGAAAAGGGCGCAAGAGAGCAACCTCCGCGCCCGGCCCCCGCGGACCCCAGCCCGCCGGACCGCGCGCCCTTAGCGCAAGTGACGGTTATCCACAAGCGAAAGCGCGGCCGGATGCGGCGGAACGGCGCGGATTCGCGAGCGGATCAAGCGCGCGGCGCCCCCTTGCGCGCGCGCTGCTCCTCGACGAGGTCGATCGCCTTGCGCACCGACGCCTCGATCGAGAGGAAGCTGGTGTCGAGCACCGCCGCGTCGGGCGCGGCGATTAGCGGGGCCGCGCTGCGCGTGCTGTCGCGCTCGTCGCGGGCACGGATATCGGCCAGCACCTGATCGAAGCTCTGCGTCGAGCCGTGCGACTGAAGCTCGGCATGGCGGCGGCGGGCGCGGATCGTCGGCGTCGCCTTGACGAACAATTTGGCGTCGGCATCGGGCGCGATCACCGTGCCGATATCGCGCCCGTCGAGCACCGCGCCGCCCGCCTGATGCGCGAAGCGTTTCTGCCGCTGGAGCAGCGCCGCGCGGACGAGGGGATGCGCCGAGACGACCGAGGCGAGCTTGCCGATCTCGCCGTCGCGCAGCACCGGATCGGCCAGCGTCAACTCGTCGAAATCGCAGGCGGCGACCGCATCGGCTTCCTTCGTCGGATCGAGGCCGAGCCGCTCCGCCGTCGCCGCCACCGCGCGATAAAGCAGCCCGGTATCGAGATGCGGCAGGTGGTAATGCCGGGCGAGCGCCTTGGCGATCGTGCCCTTGCCGGACGCCGCCGGCCCGTCGACCGCGATGATCATGCCAGCGCGTCCTGCCGCGAGAGCCAGCCGCGCACGGTCGCGATCGTCTCCTCCGGCCGGTCGCCGAAGATATTGTGCGCCGCGCCGGGGATCACCGCGAATTCGGCGCCCGGCACGCGCGCGGCATAATTGCCGATCGTCGCCGGGCGGGCTTCGTCATACTGGCCGCAGATGAACAAGGTACGCCTTCCATCGAGCTTTGCGAGCAACGGCTCGCCGTCATAATTGCTGAGCGTGCCGGTCGAGACGAACTCGCTCGATCCCCACATCGTTTCGTACAGCTTCGCGTTGAAGCCGCGTCCACCGGCCGCCTGCGCATAGGCGCGCCGCGCGGGGGAGGCCGGCTCGCGCCCGTTATAGGCGGCGTAGAAAGCGCGCGTCGCCGTTCCGCAGCTTGGCGGTTGCGGCGCGGCGATCGCCTCGCAGCGCCGGATCTCGTCGCGGATCGGGGCGGGGAGGGCGTCGACCAGGATATTGGCATCGCCGATCCAGCTTTTCGTCGCGATCAGCGGGCTAGCGAGCGCGAGCCCGGCCAGCGCCTCCGGCCGCCGCGCGCCATATTCCAGCGCGCCATATTCCAGCGCGATGGTGCCGCCCCAGCTATGCCCCAGCACGTGCCAGCGCCTGACCCCCAGCGCGCGGCGCACCGCCTCCACCTCGTCGACGAAGCGGGCGACGCGCCAGTTGGCGGGGTTGTCGGGCCGGTCGGACCGCCCCGAATCGAGCTGGTCGTAGAGGATCACCGCGCGCTCGTCGGCGAGCGGCAGCGCCTCCAGCAATGCGTCGTGCGTGCCGCCGGGCCCACCGTGGATCAGCAGCAGCGGCGGGCGCGGCCCGGCGAGATCGCCGTTGACGCGGACATAGACGCGGCCGCCCTCCACCGGCACCATCGCCTCGCGCGTCGGCGGCGGATAGCTCGCGAGGCCGCGTGCCAGCGCCGGGAGCGGGATAAGCGTCGCCAGCCCGCCGGCAAGCAGCAGCCGCCTGTCGATCAGTTCCACGTCACCTGCCCCCCGAGCGATTCGAGCAGTTCGAAGAAGGTCGGGAAGCTCGTCCTGACCGGCGCCGCATCGTCGATCGTCACGGGCGCGCGGGCGTGAAGCCCGGCGACCACCATGCTCATCGCGATGCGGTGATCGAGTTTCGAGGCGATGCGAGCGCCGCCGGGAATGGCGTCGCCACCCGTGCCGTGGATGGTCAGGCCGTCCTCATGCTCGGTCAGCGACACGCCGTTCGCCTCCAGCGCGGCCTTCATCACGGCGATGCGATCCGATTCCTTGACGCGCAGTTCCTCGGCCCCGCGCGCAACGGTGGACCCGTCGGCGAAGGCGGCGGCGACGAACAGGGCGGGATATTCGTCGATCATCGACGGCGCGAGTTCCGGCGGCACCTCGATCCCGCTGAGCGCGGCGTGGCGGACATGAAGGTCCGCGACCGGCTCGCCGCCGACGATTCGCGGGTTCAACTCGGCGATGTCCGCGCCCATCAGCCGCAGCGCGGTGACGATGCCGCTACGCGTCGGGTTCATCCCGACATTCTCGACCACCAATTCGCTGCCCGGCACGATCGACGCGGCAACCAGCCAGAAAGCGGCGGAGGAGGGGTCGCCGGGGACGACGATCGATTGCGGCTTCAGTTCGGCCTCGCCGGTGATTGAGATGATCCGGCCTTCGGGTACCTCCTCGACGCTCAGCGCCGCGCCGAAGCCGGTGAGCATCCGCTCGCTATGGTCGCGTGTCGCGACCGGCTCGATCACGCGCGTCGTGCCCGGCGTATTGAGGCCGGCGAGCAGGATCGCCGACTTCACCTGCGCCGAGGCGACCGGTAGCGTATAGGCGATCGGCACCGCCGGGCAGAGACCGCGCACCATCAGCGGCAGGCGTCCGCCGGGGGAGGCGGTGAATTCCGCGCCCATCGTCGAGAGCGGGTCGATCACCCGCTTCATCGGCCGCGCCGAGAGCGAGGCGTCGCCGGTGAAGGTCGCGGTGATCGGGTGGCTCGCCACCAGCCCCATCAGCAGCCGGGTCGAGGTGCCGGAATTGCCCATGTCGAGCGCCGCCCGCGGCTGGAGCAGGCCGCCCACGCCGACTCCGTGGATGCGCCAGATGCCGTCCTCGCCGCGCGCGATGTCAGCGCCCATCGCCTGCTCACCGCCGCTGCTTGCGGCGGCGGACTCTTTGATAATTGTCGCGCCCATGGCGCGAAGGGCGGCGGCGGTGGCGAGTACGTCCTCGCCCTCCAGCAACCCCTCGACGCGGCTTTCGCCCACCGCCAGCGCGGACAGCATCAGCGCGCGGTGGCTGATCGATTTGTCGCCCGGCACGCGGATTCTGCCCTTCAGGGCGGGGGCGGCGGCGACGGTGACGGGTTGGGCGGCAACATGGGTCATGCTCAAGCGGCCTTGCCAGCCGGGTTATGCTATGGCAAGGCGCCCGCCACTTCGCAGGGAATGGCCTGTTGAACCACCCATCCGAAAGGTTTTGCACGGCATGATCAAGCCGGAATGGGGCACGAAGCGTACGTGCCCGAAATGCGCGACGCGTTTCTATGACCTCGAAAAGGACGACCCCGTCACCTGCATCAGCTGCGGCTATGCCTGGGAGCCGGAGCCGATCCTGAAATCCAAGCAGCCGCTTCCGTTCGAGGCGGCGAAGACAGACAAGGGCGAGGCCGACAGCGATCTGGCCGGCGACGACGACGTCGATATCGATACCGGCGAGGACGAGGAGCCCTCGGCCGACGACGAGGTGGATCTCGGCGGCGACGACGACCTCGGCGTCGAGACGTCGAGCGACGACGAAGAGAATTGACGGATTCTGGCGAGCGGCGAAAACAGCCGCTTGCCAAGCCCGCGGCGCCCCGCTAGGGGGCGCTTCCCGGACGGAAATGGGGCCGTAGCTCAGCTGGGAGAGCGTCGCAATGGCATTGCGAAGGTCAGGGGTTCGATCCCCCTCGGCTCCACCATCCTCTTCCTCAATACATTGATTTCGCGATAGTTCGCGGGGCTGCCATGCGCGGCCCTACATCGTTGTGTCGCGGATCGTCTCCATCGCCACGAAGGTCGATGTGCTCGCCACATGCGGCAGGCTGGAGATGCGCTCGCCCAGCACGATGCGATAGCGGCGGATATCGGCGGTGCGCACCTTGAGCAGGAAATCGAAGCTGCTCGCGATCATGTGGCATTCCTCGACCTCCGGAATCTTCAGCACCGCGCGACGGAATTCGTCCAGCGCGGTTTCGCGCGTGTCGGACAGCTTCACTTCGGCGAAGGCGACATGGTCCAGCCCGAGCTTGGCCGGATCGATCACCGCGCGGAAGCCGCGGATATAGCCTTCGTCGATCAGCCGCCGGAGCCGCACCTGGCACGGCGTCTTGGACAGGCCGACCCGCCGCGCCAGTTCCGTCACCGACATGCGCCCGTCCTCGCGCAGCGCGCCGATGATGCGGCTGTCGAAGACGTCGATTTCACCATGAAGCGTCATTTTGCCGTTCATATCGCCTGACCATATACTAAAATGAAGTCCGTTCGGTCATATTATGGCTGATGATCGGTCGGATTGCCACGATCGACTCTGCTAATGGCGCGAGATGACCGACGCGCTCGCACCACTATTCTCCGATTTCGCCCCGCCGATCCGCCCGCAGACGCCGTTGCGGCAGGCGATCACCGCCGCCTATCGCCGGCCCGAGCCGGAATGCGTCGCCGCGCTGCTGGACGAGGCGACGTCGCCGGAGTCGATCCGCAGCGCCGCCGCCGCGACGGCGACCGCGCTCATCACCGCGCTGCGCGCCAAGCACAAGGGCAGCGGCGTGGAAGGCCTGGTCCACGAATATGCGCTGTCGAGCCAGGAGGGCGTGGCGCTGATGTGCCTCGCGGAGGCGCTGCTGCGCATCCCCGACGATGCGACGCGCGACGCGCTGATCCGCGACAAGATCGCCGGCGGCGACTGGCGCGCGCATCTCGGCGACGGGCGCTCGCTGTTCGTCAACGCCGCGACCTGGGGGCTGGTCGTCACCGGCAAGCTGACCAGCAGCGTCAACGACAGCGGGCTGGGCGCGGCGCTCACCCGGCTGATCGCGCGCGCGGGCGAGCCGGTGATCCGGCGCGGCGTCGACATGGCGATGCGCATGATGGGCGAGCAGTTCGTCACCGGCGAGACGATCGAGCAGGCGGTGAAGCGCGCGCGCGAGCTTGAGGCGCGCGGCTTCCAGTACAGCTACGACATGCTGGGCGAGGCGGCGACCACGGCGGCCGATGCCGAGCGTTACTATCGCGATTACGAGGAGGCGATCCGCGCGATCGGCAAGGCCTCGGCGGGGCGCGGCGTCTATGGCGGGCCGGGCATCTCGATCAAGCTCTCCGCGCTGCATCCGCGCTACGCGCGGTCGCAGGCGGATCGCGTGATGGGCGAGTTGCTGCCGCGCGTGAAGGCGCTGGCGGTGATCGCCAGGGGTTACGACATCGGCTTCAATATCGACGCGGAGGAAGCCGACCGGCTGGAGCTGTCGCTCGACCTGCTCGAAAGCCTCGCGCTCGACCCGGATCTCGCCGGCTGGAACGGCCTCGGCTTCGTCGTGCAGGCTTATGGCAAGCGCTGTCCGTTCGCGATCGACTGGATCGTCGATCTGGCGAAGCGCGCCAACCGGCGGATCATGGTGCGGCTGGTCAAGGGCGCCTATTGGGATGCCGAGATCAAGCGCGCGCAGGTCGACGGGCTGGCCGATTTCCCGGTCTACACGCGCAAGATCCACACCGACGTCGCTTATATCGCCTGCGCGCGGAAGCTGCTGGCGGCGACCGATCACGTCTTCCCGCAATTCGCGACGCACAATGCGCAGACGCTGGCGACGATCTATCACATGGCCGGGCCGGATTTCGCGATCGGCCGCTACGAGTTCCAGTGCCTGCACGGCATGGGTGAGCCGCTGTATGACGAGGTGGTCGGCAAGGACAAGCTGGACCGCCCCTGCCGCATCTATGCGCCGGTCGGCACGCATGAGACGTTGCTCGCCTATCTCGTCCGGCGGCTGCTGGAGAATGGCGCCAATTCCTCGTTCGTGAACCGCATCGCCGACCCGGAAGTGTCGATCGCGGAGCTGGTCGCCGATCCGGTCGAGCAGGTGGCGGCGATGCCGGTGGTCGGGCAGAAGCATCCGCAGATCGCGCTTCCCCGCGAATTATATGGCACGCGGGCCAATTCCGCCGGGCTGGACCTGAGCGATGAAAGCACGCTCGCCGCGCTGGGCGAGACGATGCGCGCGGGCGCGACCGACGCATGGCGCGCCGTGCCGGCGGACGGGCAGGGCGCGGCGCGGCCGGTGCTCAATCCCGCCGATCATCGCGATCGTGTCGGCACGGTGGTCGAGGCGTCGGCGGAGCAGGCGCGCGCCGCGGCGGCGCGGGCGCTGGCGGCGGCTCCGGCATGGGCGGCGGTGCCGCCGGCCGATCGCGCCGCCCGTCTCGATCGCGCGGCGGCGATCATGCAGGAGCGGATGCCGGCGCTGCTCGGGCTGATCGTGCGCGAGGCCGGCAAGTCGCTGCCCAATGCCATCGGGGAGGTGCGCGAGGCGATCGACTTCCTGCATTATTATGCCGATCAGGCGCGGCGCACGCTCGGGCCGGCGCATGGCGCGCTGGGGCCGGTGACGTGCATCAGCCCGTGGAACTTCCCGCTGGCGATCTTCACCGGGCAGGTGGCGGCGGCATTGGTCGCGGGCAATCCGGTACTGGCCAAGCCGGCCGAGGAAACCCCGCTGATCGCCGCGCAGGGCGTCGCGATCCTGCATGAGGCGGGCGTGCCGGCGGACGTGCTGCAACTGCTGCCCGGCGACGGCGCGATCGGCGCTGCGCTGGTCGCCGCGCCGGAGACGGCGGCGGTGATGTTCACCGGATCGACCGAGGTGGCGCGGCTGATCCAGCGCGAGCTGGCGACGCGCCTCTCCGCCGATGGCGCGCCGATCCCGCTGATCGCGGAGACCGGCGGCCAGAATGCGATGATCGTCGATTCCTCCGCGCTCGCCGAGCAGGTGGTGGCGGACGTGATCGCCTCCGCCTTCGACAGCGCGGGGCAGCGTTGCTCTGCGCTGCGCATCCTGTGCTTGCAGGAGGATATCGCCGACCGCACGCTCGACATGATCAAGGGCGCGCTGCACGAATTGTCGATCGGGCGGACCGATCGGCTGGCGGTCGATATCGGCCCGGTCATCACCGCCGAAGCCCAGGCGAATATTGCGAAGCATATCGATCGGATGCGCGGCCTCGGCCGCCCGGTGGAGCAGATCGGGCTGGCGGGGGAAACCGCGCACGGCACCTTCGTGCCGCCGACGATCATCGAGCTTGACGATATCGCCGACCTGACGCGCGAGGTGTTCGGCCCGGTGCTGCACGTCGTGCGCTTCCGCCGCGCGGGGCTGGACCGGCTGATCGATGCGATCAACGCCACCGGCTACGGCCTCACCTTCGGCCTGCATACGCGCCTCGACGAGACGATCGCGCATGTCACGGCGCGGGTGAAGGTCGGCAACATCTACATCAACCGCAACGTGATCGGCGCGGTGGTGGGCGTGCAGCCGTTCGGCGGGCGCGGGCTTTCCGGCACCGGGCCGAAGGCGGGCGGGCCGCTCTATCTCGGCCGGCTGGTGACGGGCGGGCCGGTGCCGCCGCAGCTTTCCTCGAACAGCGCCGATCCGGCCGCGCGCGACCTCGCGCTGTGGCTGGAGGAAACGGGCGACGGCGCGGCGGCGGCGCGGGTGCGCGAGGCGATCAGCGCCTCGCTGCTCGGCGGCGAGGTGGAGCTGCCGGGGCCGGTGGGCGAGCGCAACCTTTACGTGCTCCATCCGCGCGGGCGGGTGCTGCTGCTGCCGGAAACGCGCGAGGGGTTGATCGCGCAGCTTGGCGCGGCGCTGGCCGGGGGCAATGAAGTGGTGGTCGCCGGCGATGCGACGCTGCTCCCGGAACTGCCGGCGTCGGTGGCGCGACGTGTCTCCCGCGTGGCGGACTGGACGCAGGCCGGGCCGTTCGCCGGCGCGCTGATAGAGGGTGAGCCGGCGCAGGTGCGCGAGGCACTGGCCGGGCTGGCCGCGCTGCCGGGGCCGATCGCGCTGCCGCAGGCCGGCAGCTACCGGCTCGACTGGCTGGTGGAGGAGGTGTCCACCTCGATCAACACCACCGCGGCGGGGGGGAATGCGAGCCTGATGGCGATGGTCTGACACGATTCACGCGTGGTTCAGGCCGTCCGGTTCCATCGATTAGCCTCATGATATAACGACTCAACGCAGCTTCGGCCCGACCCGACGCTTAGGATGGTCGCTTCTATTGCGTATTTTAACCGCCCGGAGCCAGAAAGCGTCGTCCGGGGCGCGGGGGTGCGATCCAGACAGATAGACAAGTAACGCCGGGTCGCTCGGCGGTAGTGGTTCCATGCACGCTCGTCGGGGTCTGATGTCGCACATTTCTCTTACGCAGCTCGTCCGGGTCGCTTCGATCGCCGCCGCCTCGCTGGCGCTCGCCGGGGTCGGCACCGCCGCCAACGCCGCGCCGGAAGAGGGGCAGAAGCCCGCCGTCGGCGGCCCGCTACTCGCTGCGAGCAGCGCGGACGCCGCCGCCGAGCTGACTGGCGAGGCGCAGTTCCGCTCGCTGTTCATGACATGGAAGAAGATGGACCGGATGGAGCAGGGGGTGATCTCCATTCCCTCCGTGCAGCCGGTGCAGCACCTCAACTTCTCCAGCAATTTCGGCGTCCGCAGCGACCCCTTCCGGGGCACCGCCGCGATGCACGCGGGCGTGGACATCCCCGGCCCGGTCGGCACCCCGATCTACGCCACGGCTGACGGCATCGTCAGCCACGCCGATCGCCTCGGCGGCTACGGCAACATGGTGGAGATCAACCATGGCAAGGGCATCGCGACCCGCTATGGCCACCTTTCCAAGATTCTGGTCGCTGACAATATGCGCGTGAAGCGCGGGCAGCTGATCGCGCTGATGGGCTCGACGGGTCGCTCCACCGGGCCGCACCTCCATTACGAGGTGCGCATCGACGGACACGCGGTGAACCCCGTGCCGTTCCTCACCACCGCCGACTATCTGCTTGCCGCGCAGGACAGATCGGTGAAGCAGATTCCAGTCGTGACCAACGGCCCGGCGCCGCTGGATACCATGGACTGAGGTCCGCGCGAGCGGCTTGATGGTCGCCCGGTTTTCCGATTTTCTGACGATTGAGCCGGCTGCGTGCATCCACGCTGCCGGCTTTGTCCCGTTCGCCTAAATCCCTTCTTCCTCCCGCACATCGCCTTCGCCGATCGTGCCCGCGCTACCGATCGAGCGGTCGATCATGCCGGTGTGGCTCATCCACCAGAACAACAGAACGCCGGGCAGCGCGATGACGGTGGTGAGCAGGTAGAAGTTCACATAGCCCATCGCCTCGATCAGCGCGCCCGCCGTGGTGCCGGTGACGATCCGGCCGAGGATGCTCGCGGCGGCGGAGATCAGCGCATATTGCGCCGCCGTGAAGCGCAGGTCGCACAGCGCGGAGAAATAGGCGACCACCGCCACGCCGCCGAAGCCGCTGGCGAAATTCTCGAACCCGATCGCGCCCGCCATGCCGGCGTTCGAATGACCGGCGGCGGCGAGGCCGGCGAAGCTGAGGTTGGACACCATCATCAGGATCAGCGCGAGCAGCACCGAACGCTTCATCCCCATCCGCGCGTAGAGGATGCCGCCGACGAATATCCCGACCAGATAGGCCCAGAAGCCGAGGCCCACGTCATAGAAGGCGATCTCGTCATTGCTGAACCCGAGATCATCGAACAGCAGGCGGAAGGTGAGGTTGGCGAGCGTATCGCCGATCTTGTGGATCAGGATGAAGGCGAGGATCACCACCGCGCCGGGCCGCGTGAAGAACTGCACGAACGGCCGCCAGATCGCGTCGAGCGCGGTGGACGCGCCCTTGCGCTCGATCGGATCGCGCCGCCGCTCCGGCTCGCCGACGACCAGCGCGGCGAGCATCGCGGGCAGCGCAAAGCAGGCGCAGGCGAGATAGGCGAGGTGCCACCCGCCGCGCGCCGCGATCACCAGCGCCAACGCGCCGGCGCCGGCCGACCCGATCCGCCAGCCGTACTGGCTCATCCCCGCGCCGACGCCGAGCTGGCGCGGCTCCAATATCTCGATGCGATAGGCGTCGATCACGATGTCGAAGGTCGCGCCCGCCGCGCCGACGAGGATCGCGGCCAGCGCGGTCCGCGCGATATCCGCCTGCGGATCGACCAGGGCGAGATTGACGACCGCCGCGATCACCAGCACCCCCGCGACGAGCAGCCACGACACGCGCTGCCCCAGCCCGCCGATCACGGGCAGCCGCACGCCATCGACGATCCATGCCCACAGGAATTTCAGATTATAGACGAGGAAGGCGAGGCTGAACGCCGTTACCGTCTTCTTGTCGATGCCGCTCTGCGCCAGCCGCGTGGTGAGCGTCGCGCCGATCATCGCATAGGGGAAGCCGGAGGAGATGCCGAGCGCGAGCGCGGCGAGCGGGGCTTTCTCGATATAGGGCTTCACGCCATCGACCCATGTGCGCTCGACGCCTATATTCATTGCCGACCTTGCTCCCCGCATCCGCTTCCGCGACACTAGGGTCCAAACTCACTCAGGACAACGCCGTGACGGAGCGGATTTTGGCGTCAGGCAAGGAGCAAGGAGGGAGCGATGCAATTGCATCGTGACCGACGCGCGACGGGGTCCCCGCAAAGTACTACTTTGCGGGGACCACCTTGCCAGCGGGCTTCTCCGGGCGATCAGGACGTTGTCCTGAGCGAGTTTGGACCCCAAGCGGGAAAAGATCGAGAGGACAGCCATGAACGCACCCGCCGGCCGCCTTCAGCCAACGCCCGGGCAACTCGCGCTCGCGGCGGCGCTGGCCGATGGCGGCACCGTCCGCGCGCCGCGCATCACCTATGTCGATGCCGCGGCCTATACCGATCCGGCGCGGCACGTCGCGGAACAGGCGCGCATCTTCTCGCGCGTGCCGCTGGTGATCGCGCCCTCCGCGCTGCTGCCGGAGCCGAACATGGCGGTGCCGCATGACGGCTTCGGCAAGCCGCTGCTCGTCACGCGCGATAGGGCGGGGGAGGCGCATGTCTTCCTCAACGTCTGCCGCCATCGCGGCACGCGACTGGTGGAGGGCGGCGAGGTGGCGTGCGGCCCGCGTCTCGTCTGCCCCTATCATGCGTGGAGCTATGCGCTCGACGGGAAGCTGGTCGGGTTGCCGCGCAGCGAGACCTTTCCGGGGCTGGACAAGAGCGATTATGGCCTGAAACGCCTGCCGACGCGCGAGGCGGGAGGGCTGATCTGGTTCTCGTTCGATGAGAGTGCCGATTTCGCCGAAGCCGATGCGCTGGGCCATGATTTCGACGCCTTCGGGCTGGCCGGGCTGCACCTGTTCCGGCGCCGGACGCATGACGTGCCGGCGAACTGGAAGCTCATCATGGATGCGTTCCTGGAGAGCTATCATGTGCTGCGGCTCCACGCGAACACGATCGGGCCGTTCTTCAAGGACGGCGTCTCCACCGCCGACACGATCGGGCCGCACCAGCGATCGGCGGTGGGGCGCGACGTGGAGGAAGCGGCGGTGCGCGCGGGCGACTGGCCGACGTTGCGCTCCGCGATCACCTATACCTATCAGATGTTCCCCGGCACCGTGCTGATCGTCAGCCCCGATTACGTGAACCTGATGGTGATGATGCCGCAGGCGCATGATCGCGTGCTGGTCGAGGATTTCATGCTGATCCCGGAGGCGCCGGCGACCGACAAGGCGCTGAAGCATTGGGAGAAAAGCTGGGCGTTGCTCGATGGCGGCGTGTTCGGCAGCGAGGATTTCCGCGCCGCCGCGCTGGGGCAGCAGGGGCTGGAGGCCGGTGCGGTGGAGCGCGTGACGCTGGGCGCGCTGGAGGCGGGCATCCGCAACTTCCACGATCAGGTGGAGGCGCGCCTGTGATCCGTCCGAGGCGCAGCGCCTTGTTCATGCCCGCATCGAATGCGCGGGCGATCGAGAAGGCGCGCGGGCTGGAGTGCGACGTGGTGATCCTCGATCTGGAGGATGCCGTCTCGCCCGACCAGAAGGCGCTGGCCCGCGATCAGGCGGTGGCGGCGGTGCGCGCGGGCGGGTTCGGGCGGCGCGAGCTGGTGGTGCGCGCCAACGGGCTGGACAGCGAATGGGGCGCGGAGGATCTGGCGGCGATCGCCGGCGTCGCGCCCGACGCGGTGCTGCTGCCGAAGGTTTCCTCGCCCGATATGCTGCGTGAGGCGCGGGCCGCGCTCGGGACAGGGCCGGCGCTGTGGGCGATGATCGAGACGTGCCGGGGGATCGTCGACCTCCCCGCGATCGTCGCGACGGCGGACGAGACCGGGCTTGCGGCGCTGGTGCTCGGGCCGAACGATCTCGCCAAGGAGATGCGCTGCCGCCCCGGCGTGGATCGCGCGCCGCTGCTGCCGGCGATGACCACGCTGGTGCTCTGCGCGCGGATGGCGGGGATCGCGGCGCTCGACGGGGTGTGCAATGCGATCGACGATCCCGCGCGGGTCGAGGCGGAATGCCGACAGGGTCTGGCGTGGGGCTTCGACGGCAAGACGCTGATCCACCCGTCGCAGATCGCGCCGGCCAATGCGGTCTTTTCCCCAAGCGAGGAGGAGGTGGCGTGGGCGCGCGCATTGGTCGCGGCGTTCGACGATCCCGCCAATGCCGGAAAGGGCGCGATCCGGGTGGAGGGCAGGATGGTCGAACTGCTCCACCGCGACGAGGCGCGGCGCACGCTGGCGATCGCGGCGGCGGCGGGGCGCTGAACGACCGCCCGGTCGCCCGGGCGGGCGGACCTCAGTCGAAGCCGTTGGCGAGATAGCGTTCGGCGGCGGCGCAGTGCATCGCGATGCCCTTCGCCATCGTCGCCTCGTCGATCGTCATCTTCGTGTTGTGCAGCGGCGGGTTGGTGCGTGGATCGCTGCCCTCCGGCGCGACGCCGATGAAGGCCATCGCCCCCGGCACCTCGCGCAGGACATAGGAGAAATCCTCGCCGCCCATCATCGGCGACGGCATGGTCGACCAGCCCTCCTCGCCGGAAATCTCGCCGGCCAGCGTGCGCATCAGCCCGGTGGCGCGGGGATCGCACATCGTCACCGGATAGCCTTCGTCGATCTCCACCTCGGCGGTGCAGCCGTGCGCGGTGGCGATGTCGGTCGCGATCTGGCGGAAGGCGGCGCGCATCACGCCGCGCGTCGCTTCGGACAGGGTGCGCAAGGTGCCGCCCAGCTTCACCTCGTCGGGAATGATGTTGTGCGCGGAACCGGCGTGGATCTTCGTGATGGTCAGCACCGCCGGATCGGATACCGGCACGCGGCGCGCGATGAAGGTCTGCACCGCGCCGACGATCTCGCAGGCGACGGGGATCGGATCGAGGCAGTCGTGCGGCATCGCGGCGTGGCCGCCCTTGCCGCGGATCGTCGCATGGACGGTATCGGTGGAGGCGAGCAGCGGTCCCTCGCGACCGATGAACAGGCCGGCGGGGGCGTTGGGGGAGATGTGCAGCGCGAAAGCGGCGTCGGGGCGGGCGATGTTCAGCAGGCCGTCCTCGATCATGTGGCGCGCGCCGTGCTGCCCTTCCTCGCCGGGCTGGAACATGAACACGACCGTGCCGGACAATTGCTCCTTGCGCGCACAGAGCGCCCTGGCCGCGCCCGCCAGCATCGCGCAATGCGCGTCATGGCCGCAGGCGTGCATCGCGCCGGTGACGGTGGAGGCGAAGTCCAGCCCCGTTTCCTCGTTCATCGGCAGCGCGTCCATGTCGCCGCGCAGCAACACGGTGCGGGTATTGCTGCCCTGACCGGCGCGCCCGCCGCGCAGGATCGCGACGAAGCCGGTGGTCGTCTTGCTGTCGTGGATCTCCAGCGGCAGGCCGACCAGCGCGGCCTTGAGCTTCTCGGTCGTGCGCGGGCAGTGGTTGCCGATCTCCGGCTCGGCATGGATCGCGCGGCGCAGCGCGACGACGTCCGCCAGTTCCCCGGCGCCGATGGCGGTCCAGTCGGTGCGGCGGTCGATCGTTGTGGTCATGGGGAATGCTCCTTCGAGTTCAGACCCTAGGCCCGTCGGCAGGAGTCGGTCCAGCTAGAACAATTCCCCCTGCGGCCCGTGCGGTGGGTGGAACAGGTCGGTGCGGAGCCGCATCTTCTCGCCGTTGCGGTCGATGCCGAAGCGGCGGCGCGCGATCAGGAAACGGGTGCGCAGCAATTCGGCCCACGGCCCCTGTCCCCGCATCCGGCTGTGGAAATCGGGATCATTGTCCTTCCCCCCGCGCAGCGAGCGGATGATCGCCATCACCTTGCCCGCGCGATCGGGGAAATGCTCTTCCAGCCACGCGCGGAACAGCGGGGCGACCTCCCACGGCAGGCGGACCGGGATGAAGGAGACGCCGCGCGCGCCGGCCCCGGCGGCGCGCTCGACGATCGCCTCCACCTCGTTGTCGGTGATCGCCGGGATCACGGGGGCCATGTTGACATAGACCGGTACGCCCGCGTCGGCGAGCCGTCGCACCGCCGCCAGCCGCCGCTCGGGATGCGGCGCGCGCGGCTCGATCGTCATCGCGATGCGCGGCACCAGCGAGGTGACCGATATCGCCACCGCCGCCAGTTCCTTCGCCGCCATCGGCGCGAGCAGATCGAGATCGCGCGTCACCCGATCGGATTTGGTGGTGATGAACAAGGGATGGTCACATTCCGCCAGCACCTCGATCACCTGCCGGGTGACGCGCCACTCGCGCTCGATCGGCTGATAGGGATCGGTGTTCGTCCCCATCGCCATCGGCTGACAGGCGTAGCCCTTCTTCGCCAGTTCGGCGCGCAGCAGCCCCGCCGCATCGGGCTTGGCGAACAATTTCGTCTCGAAATCGAGGCCGGGGGAGAGATCGTGGAAGGCGTGGCTCGGCCGCGCGAAGCAATAGATGCAGCCATGCTCGCAGCCGCGATAGGGGTTGATCGAGCGGTCGAACGGGATGTCGGGGGACTTGTTGCGATTGATGATCGTTTTGGGCCGTTCGACGGTGACGGTGGTGCGCAACGGTGGGAGTGCGCCGTCGATCAGGTCGCGATCGTCGAGCCAGTCGCCGTCCGCCTCGGTCTGCGGCAGGTTGAAGCGGCGGCTCTCGTCGTTCCGTGTCGCGCCGCGCACCGCTCGGGGCTTTTGACGAGACTGGGGCCGGGCCTGATCCATCGCCCGAGGGTATCAGAACAAAATAAGAACATCAACGCCGGCGGCCGGTCTCCATCCAGCGCAGCAGCGGCTTGAGCGGCGCGATCCAGACGATCCCCGTGACGACGTAGAAGGGCAGTTGCAGCGCCCAATGCCACTGGCCGACGACGCCCGACAGGCTGACGACGGCCACGCACCAGATCGCGATGATCGCGAGGATGATGAGCATTCCGGCGGGTTTGCGCCAGCTTGGCGTCATGGCGTGATCCATTCCTTCTCGGTCGCGATCGCGTGGAGCGGCATGTCCCACGGATCGACCGGCAGCGCCTCCACCTCCTGCGCCGAAAGCGCAACCCCGATCCGTCGCGCATCGGGAAATTGCGCGAAGGCGCGGTCGTAATGCCCCGCGCCCTGACCGAGCCGCTCGAGCCGGCGCGTGAAGGCGACGAGCGGGGTGAGGATGATGTCGGGCGCAAGCTCCGCCCAATGATCGTGCGGCTGGGAGAGGCCGAACGGCCCGGCGGCCAGCGCCGCCTCCGTGTCCCAGGCGAGGAAGCGCAGCGGCGTCGCGCGGTCCACGACATGCGGCAGCGCGATCGCGCACCCGGCCTCCACCGCCGCGCGGGCAAGCAATGCGGGATCGGCCTCGCTGCCCAGCGGAACGTAGCTGGCGACCGTCAGGCCGTGCGACAGCAGAGCGCGGAACGGCGCGGGGCAGGGGACGCCGGCGCCATGCGCCGCGACGAAGCGCGCACGGGCGGCGCGGGCGGCGGCGCGGATCGCGGTCTTGGAAAGCGCGTCGGTCATTGGAACGGGAGAGCGAAAAAAGCGGTGGCGGGACCGCCGTGGCCGTTTGCCGGAGTATCCACCGACGCCGAGTACGTCAGGTGGGGACCATGTACGTCAGACCAGGATCTGCGCAGGGACAGCCCCCATGGATGATGAATAGCCTCAGGGATAGTTCAAGGCTCGCACCGGGCAGAACCCGCCGTGAAGGGATTTAGGCGCTCGCCGCGCTTTTCTCAAGGCTGGTCGCGAGCGATTCCAGCCGGCCGGCGATCGCGGCGAGCGCGTCGGTCTCGCCCGGCGCGCGGGCGCTGGCCTTCGCATCGGCGAGATCGTCCGCCAGCATCAGCGCGGCGAGCAGCAGCGCCTGCAACGTGCCGGTATTGCCGGACGCGCGCTGCGCATCGCCCCAGCGCTCGTCGATCATCGCGCCGAGCTGCTCGAGTCGCGCCTCCTCGCCGTCGCGGCAGGCGACCGGCCAGCGATTGTCGCCGATCACCAGCGTCACCGTCGCCATCAGCCGTCCTCCCGCGCGATGATCTCGTCCAGCGCGCCGACGGCCTTCGCCATCGCCTCGCGCAATTTCTCATGGCGACGCGCGAGCGAATCGCTTTCCTTGCGCTGGGCGACGACGGCGGCCTCGATCCGCGCGACCGCCGCCTCGATCCGTTGCAACGGCGAGGTGTCTGTCATCGCTTCACGATAGGAACCCGCCGGTTTCGGGACAAGCCCGCTCGCGGCGGCCCGTTGCGCGGTTGACGCGCGACGCTTCCCTCGCGCAAAGGCTCCCGCGAGCGGGCAAGCGGCAGCCGCCGCCCCGGACCGACGCTATCGGGAGGCTATGAGGGTTTTATGACCAAGGTTGCGATCAATGGTTTCGGGCGCATCGGCCGCCTGGTGGCGCGCGCGATGCTGGAGCGGGGCGGAGACCTGGAACTGGTCGCGATCAACGATCTCGCCGATGCCAAGTCGAACGCGTGGCTGTTCGCGCGTGACAGCGTGCATGGCCGCTGGCCCGGCACCGTCACCGCCGAGGGCAACGACCTGGTGGTGGACGGCAAGCGCATCCGCGTCACCGCCGAGCGCGATCCGGCCAACCTGCCCCACAAGGAACTGGGCGTCGAGCTGGTGCTGGAATGCACCGGCTTCTTCACCGACCGCGCCTCGTGCCAGAAGCATATCGATGCGGGCGCGAAGAAGGTGCTGATCTCCGCGCCGGGCAAGGGCGTGGACCTCACCGTGGTGTTCGGTGTCAACGAGGACAAGCTGGAGGCGGGGCACACGATCGTCTCGAACGCGTCGTGCACCACCAACTGCCTCGCCCCGGTGGCGAAGGTGCTGAACGACACGGTCGGCATCGAGCGCGGGCTGATGACCACCGTCCACGCCTATACCAACGATCAGAAGATCCTCGACCAGATCCACCCGGACCTGCGCCGCGCCCGCGCCGCCGCGATGTCGATGATCCCCACCACCACCGGCGCCGCGCGCGCGGTGGGCGAAGTGCTGCCGGAGCTGAAGGGCAAGCTGGACGGCTCCGCGATCCGCGTGCCGACGCCGGACGTCAGCCTCGTCGACCTCACCTTCACGCCGAAGCGCGACACCAGCGTCGAGGAGATCAACCAGATCCTCAAGGCCGCGTCGGAAACCGCCCGGCTCAAGGGCGTGCTCGATTTCTCGGACGAGCCGCTCGTCTCGATCGACCTGCAGCACACGCCGGCTTCCTCGACCGTCGACAGCCTCGAGACGGCGGTGATCGACGGCAAGCTGGTGCGCGTCGTGAGCTGGTATGACAACGAATGGGGCTTCTCGAACCGCATGGTCGACACCGCGACGCGGATGGCGAAGCTGGGTTGATCCGATGGGCACCGCCCCGGTGAAGGCCGGGGCGGCGGCCGGCTAACATATCACGCGAGGAACCATGTCCAGGCCCTTTCGAACGCTCGACGATATCGGCGATGTCCGTGGCAAAAGGGTGCTCGTCCGCGAGGACCTGAACGTGCCGCTGGCCGATGGCCGCGTCACCGACGACACCCGGCTGCGCGCGACCGTCGCGACCGTCGCGGAACTCGCTGACAAGGGCGCGATGGTGCTGGTTCTCGCGCATTTCGGGCGGCCGAAAGGGCAGCCCAACCCGGAAATGTCGCTGGCGCGGATCGTCCAGCCTTACTCGGCAGTCCTCGGTCGTCCGGTGCGCTTCGTCGACTGGGACGGCGCGGAGGCGGCGATCGCCACGCTCCAGCCCGGCGATATCGCGGTGCTGGAGAACACGCGTTTCTTCGCGGGCGAGGAGAAGAATGCGGCGGAAGTGATTGAACGGATTGCCGCTCTCGGCGACCTCTATATCAACGACGCCTTCTCCGCCGCGCACCGCGCCCATGCCTCGACCGAGGGAGTGGCGCATATCCTCCCGGCCTTTGCCGGCCGGGCGATGGAGGCGGAACTCGAGGCGCTGGAAAAGGCGCTCGGCAACCCCGAGCATCCGGTCGCAGCGGTGGTCGGCGGGGCGAAGGTCTCGACCAAGCTCGATGTGCTCAAGCATCTGGTGGCGAAGGTCGATCACCTTATCATCGGCGGCGGCATGGCCAACACCTTCCTCGCCGCGCGCGGGGTGAATGTCGGCAAAAGCCTGTGCGAACATGATCTTACCGGCACCGCCGACGAAATCCTCGAAGCCGCCGACCGCGCCGGCTGCACCGTCCATCTGCCCTATGACGTGGTGGTGGCGAAGGAATTCCGCGCCAACCCGCCGACGCGCACCGTCAACGTGCATGAAGTGGCGGCTGATGAGATGATCCTCGATGTCGGCCCGGCGGCGGTGGAGGCGCTCGGCGACGTGCTCAAGACGTGTCGGACGCTGGTGTGGAACGGGCCGCTGGGCGCGTTCGAGACGCCGCCGTTCGATGCGGCAACGGTGGCCCTTGCGCGGACGGCGGCGGCGCTGACACAGGACGGCAGCCTCGTTTCGGTCGCCGGTGGCGGCGATACGGTGGCCGCGCTCAACCACGCGGGCGTGGCGGACAAGTTCACCTTCGTCTCGACTGCCGGCGGCGCCTTCCTCGAATGGATGGAAGGCAAGGAACTACCCGGCGTGAAGGCGTTGGCGCGCTAGAGCGGTTGTCGATCCGATTGCATCGGATCACCGCTCTATTCTCCTTGTTTGCCGCGATTTCCGAGCCGGCAGGTGATTAGCTGCGCTGAACTGCGTTTCCACCTGCCTCGAAATCGCGCTAGCTACGCAGCCCCGCCGTCGCCGCGATATTTGATTTCGAGGTAGCGCCCGCGCGTCGCGAGCGAATCGAGATCGCCCTGCGCCAGTTCCTCGGACATCTGGCCGATCTCCCGCTCGATCAGCTCCAGCCCCTCGACAAGCTGGCGATCCGGCGTCTTGCCGTTGCGCGGGGTGGCGCGCAGCTCGCGCGGCACGCGCTGATAATCGCGCACGAATTCGGGAAGCTGCTCCCCGACCAGCCGGCGGATTTCGGCCGTCGCGGGCGTCTCCTCATGGATCGCGGCAAGCTGCGCCCCGAGCGTGTCGAGCCGCACCCCGATCCGGTCGGCGATCGACACCGCGGGCGCCGGCAGCGCGAGCCGCTGCGCATCGAGCCAGCGCGCCGTTTGCGTGGGGAGGGCGCGGATGTCCGCCTGCCGCAGCCGCTCCGGTGCGACCGGTGCATCGGGCGGCCATACCGCCAGCGTCACCGTCGCGGCGATCAGGATCGCCATTACGGCGGTCGCGCCCATGATGCCGAGCGGCATGACCAGCCCGACCGCCACCGCCGCGATCAGGATCGCCGCATCGGCGATCGCGATCCGCGCCAGCCGCCGGCCGAGCCGCTTCGCGCCCGCGCTGCGCCGGCGGCGGAGCATGTAGCCGGCGTCGTAATGCGCGCCGGTGATCCGCTCATAGGCCGCGCGGGCGGCGGCGATCGTCTGGTCCGACGTTTCGCTCACATCGACTCCAGCTTGAAATTATCCTGCGGCGCGGCGATCTGGTTCTGCGCGGCGCCCTCGGCGCGGGCGATATAGCCGCGCGATTTCTCCACCTCTCGGCCCAAAGTGTCGACGGTGGCCTTCATCGAATCGAGCGCCTTCATCTTGAAGGTGTCGATCGCGTCCATCGTGTCGTAGATGTTCTGGAAGGCGCGTTGCAGCGTCTCCAGCGGGATCGCGGACGATGCGGCCTGCTCATGGATGCGCGCGGTGTTCGAGCGCAGCAGCTTGCCGGTCGAATCGATGATGTTGGCGGTGGTGGTGTTGAGCTGGGTGATCTGCTCCAGCACCAGCTTCTGGTTGGTCATCGCCTGCGCCACGGTGACGGCGGTGCGCAGCGCCGAGACGGTGGTGGTGGAGGCACGATCGACGCCCTTGATCAGCTCGACATTGTTCTTCTTGACCAGATCGAGCGCGAGATAGCCCTGCACCGTCACCGCCATCTGCGTCAGCAGGTCCTGCGTGCGCTGGCGGGCGTAGAACAGCGCGCTCTCGCGGATCGCCTTGGCCTTGGCCGGATCGGTCGCGTCCAGCTCGTTCGCCTTGTCCTCCAGCTTGCCGTCCATCAGCCGCGAGAGGTGGATCATCTGCTCCAGCCGGCCCATCGCCGACCACAGGTTCGCGCGCTCGGTATCGATCGCGGCATTGTCCATCAGCAGCTCGTCCTTGCCGGAGGCGAGGCTGCGCAGGATCGAGGCGATGTGCGTCTGGCTGGATTTGTAGCTGTCGAAATAATTCCGCATCTTGTTGCCGAACGGAATGATCCCGAACAGCTTCTGCGGCGCGGTGAGATTGCCCTTCCGGCCCGGATCGAGATCCTCCACCACGCGGCGGAGCTGGGCGAGGTCCTTCCCCACGCCGGTTTCCTGATCCATCGCGCGCACCGGGCGATCGAGGAAGCGGTTGGACTGGCCGGCGGCGTCGCGGATCTCCTTCGCGCCCATCGCGGTGATCGCATCGACGCGCTTGCCGAATTCGGGCGAGTTGGCGTCCTGCGCCACGAGCTGCGCGACGAAATGGTCGACCCGCTCCTCCAGCTTGCTTTTGGTGCCGTCGTCGACGGGGACCAGCCCGGCGGCTTTCTCCGCGGGGACGGTCGGCACCGGATCGGGCGGCGTCAGCTTCAGCGCGAACTCGTCGGTGGTCGTCTCGGGGGTGGTCGCCATGTTTTCCTCCAGCGATGCGCGAGCATGACCCGCCCGCGCCGCGCGTTCAACTGTGTTGCATATGTAACACGCTGGCGGGCCGGTTCAACAGCCATGAACTGGGCGCGCGCTCATTTCGGCACGGCGGATACCATCACCCCGGTCGAGAGCGGCTCGGTGCCCGCGATCTGAAGCAGGTAACGGCCGGGCTGGAGATCGAAATCGACCATCTTGCGGATGCCGCTGCACACCGGCCCGTGACCGTGCGCGACCGAGGGGAGCGACCGGCCGTTCCGCACCACGTCGATCCACGCGGCGCTGCCCAGCGCGACGCGATAGCGCCCGGGGGTAGTGACGGCGAAGCCGAACAGGCCGCCGCCGCTTTCCGCCGCCGGCGTTCTGGCTGGAGGCACCGCGAAATCGATCTGGCCGATCGGAAGCAACGTGGCGCGGGCGCTCGACCCGATCGGGAGCAGGGCCTTGCCCACCTCGCCGGCGCGAACGGCCGCTGCGACCGGGGCCATTTTCGACCAGCCCCCCATGCCGCCGGGCGGGGCCACGGGAGCCGCGCAGGCAGGAGGCCCGGCGGGGGCCATCGGCGCGGCCTGCGCCAGCGCGAGCATGAGAGGGACAAGGGGGCTGGGCATCGTCTGGCGCTCCGCGTATCGGTTTTGCGCAAGCTCTAGCCGCAATGCAGCAAATAGGCTATCGGCGCGCGCAACGCGCCGCGTTCTGCGGCCATTCCAGGAATTCAGATGAATCTGCGCAATATCGCCATCATCGCGCACGTCGATCATGGCAAGACCACCCTTGTGGACCAGCTCTTCCGCCAGTCCGGCACGTTCCGCGACAATCAGCGCGTCGAGGAGCGCGCGATGGACTCGAACGATCTGGAGCGCGAGCGCGGCATCACCATCCTCGCCAAGCCGACCTCGATCGAGTGGGAAGGCACGCGCATCAACATCGTCGACACGCCCGGCCACGCCGATTTCGGCGGCGAGGTGGAGCGCATACTGTCGATGGTCGACGGCGTGATCCTGCTGGTCGATTCGGCCGAAGGCGCGATGCCGCAGACCAAGTTCGTCACCGGCAAGGCGCTGGCGCTGGGCCTGCGCCCGATCGTCGTGGTCAACAAGATCGACCGTGCCGACGCCCGCGCGCAGGAAGTGCTGGACGAGGTGTTCGACCTGTTCGTCACGCTCGACGCGAGCGACGAGCAGCTCGATTTCCCGGTGCTGTTCGCCTCCGGCCGCAACGGCTATGCCGGCGACAACCCCGATGTGCGCGAGGGCACGCTGCGCCCGCTGTTCGAGAAGATCGTCGGCCATGTCCCGCCGCCCGCGCTGGATCAGGACGCGCCGTTCTCGTTCCTCGTCACCTTGCTCGATCGCGACAATTTCCTCGGCCGCATCCTCACCGGGCGCGTGCAGTCGGGCGTGGTGAAGCTCAACCAGCCGATCCATGCGCTCGATCAGGAGGGCAAGGTGATCGAGACGGGCCGCGCCTCGAAGCTGATGAGCTTCCGTGGCCTTGAGCGCGTGCCGGTGGAGGAAGCGCGGGCGGGCGACATCATCAGCCTCGCCGGCCTGACGGTGGCGACGGTGGCGAACACGATCGCGGACACCAGCATCGAGACGCCGATCCGCGCGCAGCCGATCGACCCGCCGACGCTCTCGATGCGCTTCGCGGTGAACGACAGCCCGATGGCCGGGCGCGAGGGCAGCAAGGTCACGTCGCGCATGATCCGCGATCGCCTGATGCGCGAGGCGGAGTCGAACGTCGCGATCAAGATCACCGAGGCGGCGGACAAGGATTCGTTCGAGGTCGCCGGGCGCGGCGAGCTTCAGCTCGGCGTGCTGATCGAGACGATGCGCCGCGAGGGCTTCGAGCTGGGCATCAGCCGCCCGCGCGTGCTGTTCCGCGACGGCGAGAACGGCCGCGAGGAGCCGTATGAGACGGTCGTCATCGACGTGGACGAGGAGTTCAGCGGCACGGTCGTCGACAAGATGAACCAGCGCAAGGCGGAGATGACCGACATGCGCCCGTCCGGCGGCGGCAAGACGCGCATCACCTTCTCCGCGCCCAGCCGTGGCCTGATCGGCTATCACGGCGAATTCCTGTCCGACACGCGCGGCACCGGCATCATGAACCGGCTGTTCGAGAAATACGGCCCGTACAAGGGCCAGATCGACGGCCGGAAGAACGGCGTGCTGATCTCGAACGGCTCGGGCGAGGCCAATGCCTATGCGCTGAACGCGCTGGAGGATCGCGGCATCCTGATGGTCGCGCCAGGCGATCCGCTCTACGAGGGCATGATCATCGGCGAGAATGCCAAGACGGACGACCTCGAGGTCAATCCGATGAAGGCGAAGCAACTCACCAACTTCCGCGCCTCGGGCGGCAAGGACGATGCGATCCGCCTGACCCCGCCGAAGAAGATGACGCTGGAGCAGGCGATCGCGTACATCGACGACGACGAAATGGTGGAGGTGACGCCCAAGTCGATCCGCCTGCGCAAGCGCTTCCTCGATCCGCACGAGCGCAAGCGCGCGGCGCGCTCGAAGGAAGCGGCCTGACCGGAGCCGTGCGTCGCCCCGGCGAAAGTCCGGGGCGCGTGCGGCGGTCGCGCTTGCGGCCCGAGATCCGGGCTTTCGCCGGGTGACGTGACAAAAAGGGCGGCGTGGTATCGACCACGCCGCCCTTTTACTTTGCCGGTACGGCCGGGGCGGATCGCGCCGCCCCGGCTCCCGATCAGTTGAACTTGCCGGACACCGAAACGCCGATGACGCGCGGCTCGTTGTAAACCGCCGCCATATAGTTCTCGATCACGCCCTTGAGGTTCTGCTCGTTGGTGAGGTTGCGGGCGAACGCCGCGATCTCATACTTCTTGTCCGGCGTGGTGTAGCCGACCTTGAGACCCAGTTCGAGGTTGCCGTCCGCGTAGAACTCCTTCGTCCGGTAGAGCACGAAGTTGGTGTAGCCCTGCACGTTCACGTCGGTGTTGACGAAGAACGCGCCGCCGTTGCCCAGCGGGATGTCGTAGCGCACCGCCGCGTCGACGTTGAAGGTCGGCGCGTTGGGCAGCGGGTTGCCGTTGACCGACACGAAATAGGCCTTGCCGGTGCCCGATCCAGTGGTGAACGCGATTGGGTTGAGCACGGTGCAGACCATCACGCCGTTCAGGCTGCACACCTGTGCATAGGCGTTGGGGTCCTTGATCTTGGTGTGCAGCGCGCTAGCGCCCAGCGTGAAGGTGATGTTGCGGATCGGCCGCCACTCCGCTTCCGCCTCGATGCCGTAGGCGTTGGCGTGATCGGCGTTGAACAGAACGCCGTTGCCGTTCGAGTCGTTGCCGTTGAGCTGGATGTTCTTCACCGTATAGGCGAAGGCCGTGGCGTTGAAGCGCAGGTTCGAGGTCGGCTGCGACTTGAAGCCCGCCTCATACGACATGATCGTTTCCGAATCCGCCGTGGTGAACGGCGCGCCGAACACCGCCGAACGACCCTGGATGGTCGGGCCGCGGAAGCCGCGCGCGACTCGGGCGTAGAGATTCAGGTCCGGATTCACCGTATAGAGCGCGGACACGTCCCAGCTCGGCTCCTTGCCGACGAGGCGCACGTCGCTCGGCGCGTTCGCGGGGAAGTTGACCGAACCGTCGGCGCGCAGCGCCGGCTGCAGCAAGGTGGTGCGCTTGCGATCCTCGGTATAGCGCGCGCCGCCCGTCAGGGTCAGCTTGCCGATCGTGTAGCTCGCCTGGCCGAACGCCGCCCAGGAGGTGTTCACGTCATGCAGGCGCACCCAGTTGTTGGGGTTGTAGCCCGGCGAGGTCGGCAGCAGGAAATAACCGCGCTGGTAGAAGTCCGTGATGTCGCGGCTGTCGAAATAGAAGCCGCCGAACTGCCACTTGAACGGGCCGTCGCCGTTCGAGGCGAGGCGCAGTTCCTGCGTCCACTGGTCCAGCCCGCGCAGATAGCCCTCGCTCTGGCCGTAGCCGTTCGGGTTGCCGAGATACGGGAAGTTGACCGCCGCGCCGCCGTCCGTGTCGCCACGGCTGTAGCCCGAGGAATGCTCATAGGCGGTGATCGAGGTGAGCGTCGCGCCGCCGAAATTCCACGCCGCGCGCAGCGAAGCGCCCTGCGTCTTATAGGCCTGCACGTTATTGTCGGCCTCGTCATAGGAGACGATATCGCGCGCCGTCGTCTGGGCGTTGTTCGAGCCCTTTTGCAGCGCGCCGCGATGGAACAGCGTCGAGGTGCCGTCATAGTCGCGGACATGGCCCGACAGGTCGATCGAGAAATTGTCGGTCGGGGTGAACAGCAGCTGGAGGCGGGCGTTGCGGTCATTGAAGCCGCCCATCACGTCCTTGCCGCCCCTGGTGCCGTCGAAGCTCGGGCCGGTGTAATTGTTGCTGACCCAGTTGTCGCGGTGCTGCCACAGGCCGGAGATGCGGAACGCCAGCTTGTCGGCGACGATCGGGCCGCCGAGGCCAACGTCCGCCGACACCGTGTTGTAGCTGCCCCATGAGGCGGAGCCGCGGCCTTCCCAGTCCATCGTCGGCTTGTTGGTGTCGAACTTGATGATGCCGGCGGTGGTGTTGCGGCCGAACAGCGAGCCCTGCGGGCCGCGCAGCACTTCCACCTGCGCCACGTCATAGACCGGGTTCGACTTCAGCACGACATGTTCGAGCACGACGTCGTCCTGGATGATCGACACCGGCTGCGACGCGCCGAGATAGAAGTCCACGTTGCCGAGGCCGCGGATGTAGAAGCGCGGGAAGATGCGGCCGGTTGTCGTCTCGACGTAAAGGCTCGGCACGCGACCGGAGAGCGCGAGGATGTCCTCGCCCGCCGCCTGGAAGTTGCGCAGGTCGGCGCCGCCGACCGCCGCGACCGACACCGGCACGCGCTGCAAATTCTCGCTGCGGCGCTCGGCGGTGACGACGATATCGCCCAGCCCCGCGCTGTCGGAGGCGGCGGCGGGAGCGGCGGTGTCCACGTTCTGGGCCTGCGCGGGGATTGCGGAGACGGCGAGGCCGGCGGCCACGCCCGCGAGCAGCGCGGGGCGGATGCGATTGATCGACACGATGATACCCTCTTTTGGCTTATGTTCGACGGGGAGGACGCTCAGTCACGAGGTCTGCGAGCGCGCGACGCCAAAAGCGCCGAAAGGCCCGCATTCTCCCGACTCGTGCTGGTGCTCCACCCGCTGCCGATGGCCGCTAGGGGCAATTTGTGTCCGAATAATGAAATATCCGGTCCCGGCGTGAGGCCGTCAGCGCGCGGCCATCCGCTCGATCGCCGCCCATTCCGCATCCCCGACCGGGGAGACCGAAAGCCGCGATTGCCGCAGCATCGGCAGCGCGGCGAGCGCCGGTTCCGCCTTCATCGCGGCAAGCGTGACGGGGTGAGGCAATGGCGCGACCGGCCTGATCGCCACCGACACCCAATTGCCCTCGTCGCCATCCTTGCGCGGGCCGCGTGTCACCTCGGCGACGCCCACGGCGGCCTTCTCCTTGCCGCTGTGATAGATCAGCGCGCGGTCGCCGGGCCGCATCGCGCGGAGATGCGCGGCGGCGGCATTGTTGCGCACGCCATCCCACTCGGTGCCGCCGTCGCGCACCAGATCGTCCCACGAATAGCTTTCAGGCTCGGATTTCAGCAGCCAATGTGACATGATGTATCACCTAAACAGAGGGTGAATGCCGTATTCCGGCCTCATTCAGCCCGACTCGGCTAGCAAAGGCAACACGGTCGCACCATCGTGCGTTGGTCATGCGAACCGGTGTTGAGAGTTCTGGAGGTTCGAGATGAATGGCTTTCTGAAAAAGGCGGGCCTTGGCGCGGCGCTGGCGGCGACCGCGCTTGTCGCGGCGGCTCCGGCCGATGCGCAGCGGTGGGGCGGCTATCGTCACTATGGCCATGGCTATCGTGGCGGTGACGCGGGCGCGGCGGCGCTGGTCGGCGGGATCGTCGGCCTCGGCATCGGCGCGGCGATCGCGTCGAACAACCGCCCCTATGGCTATTATGATCGCGGCTATTACGGGCCGCCGCCGGCTTATTATTACGAGCGGCCCTATTATCCGCGCTGCTGGACGAGCTGGCGCTGGGATCCCTATTGGGGCCGCGACGTGCCGGTGCGCGTCTGCCGCTGATCGCGGCCGGCTTCTACGAGGTCACGCAGGAGCGGCGCGGGTATCCCCCGCGCCGTTTTTGCGTTGGTTCGGCGGCGATGATCCGCTAAGCGCGCCGCCATGAGCGATACTCCTCCAGACCATCTGTCGATCGACCCCCGCAGCCCGCATTTCGCCCGCGAGGCGCTGGAACGCGGCGTCGGCATCCGCTTCAAGGGCGCGGAGCGCAAGGACGTCGAGGAATATTCGATCAGCGAAGGCTGGATCCGCGTCGCGCTGGGCAAGAAGGTCGATCGCCACGGCCGCCCGCTGACGATCAAGCTCTCCGGCCCGGTCGAGGCGTGGTTCGAGCGCCCGGCGGAAGGCGAGGACGAAGGCGAGGGCGAGGAGGCTTAAGCCTCCTCCAGCGCCTCGCTCGCCTCCAGCCAGCGCGCCTCGGCCGCCTCGATGCGGTCGGTGAGATCGGCGCGGCGCTTCATCAATTCGGTCATCGTCAGTTTGGCGAGCGCCTGATCCGCGCCGGCGGGATCGAACATCGCATGATCGATCGCGGAACGCTGGGCGGTGAGCTTCGCCAGTTCCGTCTCCGCCTCGCGCGCGGTCTTGCGCCATTCCTTCGCCGCCTCGCGCCGTTCGGCGGCGGCGCGGCGCTCGTCCTTGCGATTGGCCTTCGCGCCCTCCGCCTTCGGCTCCTTCGCCAGCACCAGCGCGACATAATCGTCGAGGCTGCCGTCGAACTCGTGCGCCGTGCCGCCGTCGACCAGCACCAGCCGGTCGGCGGTCAGCTCCACCATATGCCGGTCGTGGCTGACGATCAGCACCGCGCCCTTGTAGCCCGCCAGCGCCTGCACCAGCGCCTCGCGCGCATCGACGTCGAGGTGGTTGGTCGGCTCGTCGAGGATGAGGAGGTGCGGCGCGTCGCGGGTGATGAGCGCCAGCGCGAGCCGCGCCTTCTCACCGCCGGACATCTTGCCGACCTGCCCTGTCGCGCGGTCACCCGAAAAGCCGAAGCGGCCGAGCTGCGCACGCACCGCCGCCGGGGTCGCGCCCGGCATCACGCGCGTCATATGCGCGAGCGGCGTGTCGTCCGCGTCCAGCTCCTCGACCTGATATTGCGTGAAATAGCCGACCTTCATCCGGTTGGAGGCGGCCATCTCCCCCTCCATCGGCGCGAGCTGCGCGGCGATCAGGCGGGCGAGGGTGGTCTTGCCGTTGCCGTTGCGGCCGAGCAGCGCGATGCGATCGTCCGGATCGAGCCGCAGGTTGAGGCGCTTGAGCACCGGCGTCTCGCCATAGCCGACCGCCGCATGGTCGAGCGTGATGAGCGGTGGGCGCAGCGGATCGGGATCGGGGAAATCGAACGACAGGCTCGGATCGTCCGCCAGTTCGGCGATCGGCTGGAGTTTCGCCAGCATCTTCGCACGGCTCTGCGCCTGCTTGGCGGTGGAGGCGCGGGCGGAGTTGCGGGCGATATAATCTTGCAATTTCGCGCGCTGCGCATCCTGGCTGGCGCGCGCGGCGGCGAGCTGCGCCATGCGCTCGGCGCGCTGGCGCTCGAACGAATCGTAGCCGCCGGCGTAGAGCGTGGTCTTGCCGCCCTGCAGGTGCAGGATGTGATCGACCACGTTGTTGAGGAAATCGCGCTCGTGGCTGACCACCACGATCGTCGCGCGATAGGATTTGAGGAAATCCTCCAGCCACATCACCGCCTCCAGATCGAGGTGGTTCGACGGCTCGTCGAGCAGCAGCAGATCGGGCTGCGAGAACAGCAGCGCGGCGAGCGCCACACGCATCCGCCAGCCGCCGGAGAAGCTGTCGAGCGGGCGCTGCTGCGCCTCCTCGTCAAAGCCGAGCCCGACGAGGATGCGCGCGGCACGGGCCGGGGCGGCATGGGCATCGATCGCGATCAGCCGCTCATGGATGTCGCTGATCCGGTGGGGATCGGTGGCGGTTTCGGCCTCCGCCGTCAGCCGCGCGCGCTCCACGTCCGCCGCCAGAACCGCCTCGAACGGCGTGGTCTCGCCGGCGGGCGCCTCCTGCGCGATATAGCCGATGCGCGCGCCGCGCGGCATCTCGATCGCGCCGGCGTCCGGCTCGATCATCCCGGCGATCGCCTTCACGAGCGTCGACTTGCCCGCGCCATTACGGCCGATCAGCCCGACGCGGCTCCCCGGCGGCAGCGAGGCGCTCGCGCCGTCGAGGATCGCGCGCCCGCCGAGACGGACGGTGATGGCATTGAGGGTAAGCATGGCGCGCGCCTAGCAGAGCGAAGCGCGCGCCGCCAGCGAGGCGACGCGGCTCCCTCCGCCGCGCGTCAATGCACGAAGCGCGCCACCACGTCGCGATAGGAGCGGCTGACCTTCACCTGCGCGCCCGAATCGAGCACCAGGAAGCATTCGCCGTTGGTGTGCGGCTTCACCTGCTTGACGAGATCGAGGTTGACGATCGTCGAGCGGTGGACGCGCTGGAAGCGGCGCGGGTCGAGGCGCTTCTCCAGGTCCTTCATCGTTTCGCGCAGGACGAGCGAATTGTCGGCGGTCTTGATGACCATATAGTCGCCCGCCGCCTCGATCAGCTCGATCGTGTCGACATCGACGCGGAAGATCTGGCCGCGATCCTTGATGTTGATGAGCTTCTCGAAGCGATTGGCGTTGACATGATCGCCATCGCCGCCGGCCATTTCCGCCGCCGCTTCGGGCGCATGTTCGGCCAGCGCCTCCTTGAGCTTCTCGGTCTCCTCGGCGCCCTTGCGCTCCGCGAGACGCTGGCGCACGCGGTCCAGCGTATCGGCGAGACGCGCTTCCTCGACCGGCTTCATCAGATAATCGACCGCCTGCGCCTCGAAGGCGCGCAGGGCATGGTCGGAATAAGCGGTCACGAATACGAACAGCGGCGGTTCCACCTCCATCAGCCCCTGCACGACGGAAAAACCGTCGAAGCCGGGCATCTGGATATCGAGGAACACGAGATCGGGTTTATGCGTCTTGATCGCGCTGATCGCCTCGCGCCCGTTCTGGCACTTGGCGATGATCTCGACATCCTCATGGGTCTGGAGCCGCAGTTCGAGGCCCTGGATCGCCAACGGTTCATCGTCGACCAGAATGGTGCGGATGGTCATTGCCTGGGTATTCTCCAATAATCCGCCGCGCCCAATTCATCCGTCCGGCGCGACGGTTTCATTTACTCCACACCCCTGTTGACTCACTCGAGCTGGAACGGGATCTCTATCTCGACCCCGAACCCGCCCGCCGGCATGGCCTGGATCTCGAAACGATGATCCGCCCCGTAGGCCTGCGCCAGACGCTCCCTGATATTGGCGATGCCTACGCCGGTTGAAAGACTCGGCCGGTTTTTCGTTCCCTGCAAGCCCGGTCCGGTATCGGATACGGCGATCTGCACGCGATCCCCGGCGAGCCGCGCGCCGATGCGGATTTCGGCCCCTTCCTCCTGCGGCGTGACGGCATATTTGATCGCGTTCTCGACCAGGGGCTGGAGCAGCAGCGACGGCAGGTGCGCCTTCTCCACCGCCGGATCGATATCGAATTGCGGGCGCAGCCGCTCCTCGAAGCGCATCTTCTCGATCTCGAGATAGAGCTTCAGCGTCTCGATCTCCTGCGCCATCGTGACATGCGCGGTCGGCTCGTTGATCAGCGTGTAGCGCAGGAAAGAGGCGAGGCGGGAGAGCATCGCATTGGCGCGCTCCGTCTGCTTCAGCAGCACCAGCGTCGAGATCGAGTTCAGCGTGTTGAACAGGAAATGCGGATTGAGCTGGTAGCGCAGCATCGCGAGCTGTGCGGAGGAAGCCTGCGTCTCCAGATGCTGCATCTGGTCGATCTGCTCCTCGATGATCAGATAGAAGTTGATCCCGAAATAGAGCGCCGACCAGCCCGCCAGCACGGTGAAATTGAGGAACAGCGCGCCGATCAGCAGCTTCACGTCGATGCCGGGTGCGGCGAACTTGATGAAGCTGAACGAAAAGGTGTCGAGCAGCGCATAGAGAAAGGTCGCCGCGCCGAGCGTCAGCAGCGTCAGCATGATCCCGGCGATGCGCGGGAAGCTGCGGTAATAGCCGTAGAGCGTCGAGAGCAGCAGGGTGATGCAATAGCCGACGATCGTCTCGATGATGTTGGTGGTGATGCCTTGCAGCGTGAAGCCGTTCGAGATGCTCGATACGGTGCGCAGGATCAGATAGCCCGACCAGCCCGCCGCCTGGAGGAACCAGAAGGCGCGCGCCTTGTCCTCGAAGAAGGGGCGGGCGAACATCGTGGGCGCGCGGATCGGCGTCGCCGGAAAGGGCGGCGGCGCGGCGGTGTCCGCCGCCGGTGTCGGGCTGGTGCTGGGGGCCGGGAACGAGGTCGCCATCGCCGCCGCCTTACACGCCCCGGCGCGACGGTGCAAAAACAAGCGGGCCGCCGCTCCCGGGAAAGGAGCGACGGCCCGCGAGGGTGTGCCGGAGCGGCGGCGCTCAGAAGCTGAAGCGCGCGCCGATGCGGATCGTGTAGAGCGACTGGCGCGCGTAGATCGTGTCGGTCGGCGCCGTGTTCGGCGAGAGGTAACGATACTGGACGCACTTGTCGGTCGATGTGCCGGCCACGAAGCCGGTGGTCGAGGCGCCGGTGGCGACCGGCGCGGTCAGGCACTGCACCCGCACCGCCGGGATGGTGTACGGGAAGGCATATTCGCGGATCTGGCCCCAATTCTTGTTGATCAGGTTCGTCACGTTCTCGATGTCCGCGAAGACCTCGATGCGCGACTTGCCCACGAACGCCGGGATTTCCTGCGCCAGGTGCAGGTCGAAACGAGTGAACCACTTCGAGTTGAACGCATTGCGCGGCGCGATCTGGCCGCGATACTTCGATAGGCCGCTCGACTTGATCAGCGCCTCGAACGTGTCCTGCGTCGCCTTCGAATCATAGGAGACCAGCGGATCGTTCTCGGTCGGGACGTACAGCAGATAACGGCTGGACGATTGCACCGTGCCGAACACCGGGCTGCGAGCGCTCGACGCATCCTGCATCGTGAAGCTGTACGGCCGGCCGATGCGGGTTTCGCCGAACAGGGCGAAGGTGGTCTTGTAATCGCCGAACAGTGCCGGGTTCACCGTCAGATTATACTTCAGGCTGTGCCGCACCTCGTCGTTCGACGTGCCGTAAGCGGCGCCGTTCGCGTCGAGGAAGGCTCCGTTCGCATAGTTGGACGTGGCGGTCGACGAAGTTGCCGGCGCCTGATCCGTCACGCGCTGGTAGGTGTAGCTGACACCCGCGTCGAGACCCCAGTCGAACGTCTTGTTGACGCGCAACACGCCGATCAGGCTGTGGCCGCGATTGGTGTTGGTGAGAATGATGTCGTAGTTGGTATCGGCGAAGCTGGTGACCGGGCTGTAGCGGGTGCGGCCGTCCGGCGTCAGGAGACCGTTCGGGCGCACGCGGGCGTCCGTGAAGAATACCTGGTTGCGCACCTTCGACCAGAAGAAGTCCGCACCGAAGTTCCATCCCGTGCCGAACCCGGATTCACCAAAGCGCGGTGACCAGTCAGCCGACAAGGTGCCCCGCCACTGCGACGGCAGCTTGAACTTCGGATCGAGCGCGTTGGTGGGAGCCGGGGTGGCCGGGTTGGTCGTGACGCTCTTGAGATAGTCATTGACCGCGCCCGGAATGGTCGTGCCGTTCACATTGACCAAGCCGACGCTGCCGGCGGGATTGGTATATGAGCCGTCGTTATTCTGGCGGATGTCGATCGAGTTTGACAGGAAGCCGGTGTTCGAGAAGCTGTTCGAGACATAAACGTCCGGCGAACCGCCCGAGAAGACGCCGATGCCGCCGCGCAGGCTGATCGTGGGCGTGGGCTTGAAATCGAAGCCGACGCGCGGCTGAAGGATCGAGCGGCCGCTGATGTACGCGGTGTTGGCATAGCCGATCCGGCCCACGAAGCTCTGGTTGAGCGCAGGGCGCGAGTGGCCGCCATACATGTCGAAGCGGACGCCGTAGTTCAGCGTCAGGACGTCGTTGACGGTCCAGGTGTCCTGAAGGCCGAAAGCATAGGACTGATAGCGGAAATTCGCTGCCGCGTCGTTCGGGTCAAGCGACGGCACCGCATTCTGATAACGAAGGCGCTGTGCGTTGCCGTCGATGAAATCCTGCATCGAATCGAAGTAATAATCGCCGGCGCTACGCTGCAGGAAGGCGTTGAAGATCTTCGTGTCCTGGAAATCGAAGAACAGACGCACATTGTGGTTGTCGCGATTCAATCGCGCCTGGATGAGACCGCCGTAGGTGCGGCTCGTCAGAGCATTGGTCTGGCGCGAGATGTCGGGACCGAACGTGATCGTGCCATAGCCGGGCTGGCAGTTCGTCGACGCGCTTGCGCCGGCGCTGCCCGGATTGGTGCGGTCCGAGGTCGGCGCCGCGCAAACCGTCATCTGCGCGAAGCCGCGGCCCATCACCGGATCCTGGCCGCGCTTGTAATCCTTGTAGAAGGCGCGAACCTCGGTCGAGAATTCGTCGGTCCAGTCCGAATTGAGCTGGAACACCCCGGTATGCAGCCGGTTCGAGGCGATATAGCCGTCAGATGCGAGACCCAGCCCCGGCGTGCCGGTGGTGAAGGTATTCTGATTATACTGGATCGAATCCTTGGTATAAAGATAGGTCAACGACGCGCGCTGACGATCCGAGAAGTTCGCGTCGATACGCGCGACGAGCCGATCGTCGCTGTCCTGCGAGTTGTTCAGGATGCCGCCAGTGTCGTAACCATATTTGCTTTTGGCGATCTGGGTGACCTGATCGACCTGCGCCTGGGTGATGCTCGGGATCACCGTGCCGGCGTTGTTCTCCGCCGTGCCTTCGGGGATCGGAGTGCCGGCGCGGATGCGCTCGCCGGCAACCATGAAGAACAGCTTGTCCTTGATGATCGGGCCTGACAATTCGGCGCCGTAATTCTCGAACTTGAAGCTCGGCAGCGTCACATGGCCGGTCGGCACGCCCGGACCTGCCTTGGTGTTCTTGCCCGTCAGTCCATCGCCGGAATAGGCATAGAAGCCGGTGCCGTGGAACTGGTTGGTGCCCGACTTCAGGATCGCGTTGATCGCGCCGCCCTGGAAATTGCCTTCGCGCACGTCATAAGGCGCGACCTTCGTCTGGAACTGGCCGATCGCGTCGAGCGGGACCGGTGAGCGACGGGTAGGCAGGCCATCGGGGTTGAGGCCGAAGTTATCGGTGACGGGAACGCCGTCCACCGAGAAGCGGTTGTAGCGCGCGTTCTGGCCCGCGAAGCTTACGGCGCGGCCGCCTGAGGGCGTGTCGTCGAGGCGCGCGAGCGGGTCGCGGCGCATCAGGTCGCGCACGTCGCGGTTCAGCGTCGCGACATTCTTGATCTGCGCGGCCGTGAGAACGGTGGCAGGACCCTGGCTCACGGTGCGCGCGTTGACGATCCGCGAAGCGGTGACGACCACCTCGCCGCCGGCGGTTCCGGTGGCGGCCTCCGCGGGCTTCAACTCGACCGGCAGGTCATACGCCTGCGCGACGACGGTGAAGATATCGGTGACGGTGGTCTGGGGGTAGCCGGTGGCGGTTACGCTCACGGAGAAGGGGCCTCCAACGCGAAGGCCCGATGCGTTGAAGCTGCCGTTCGCGCCGGTGACGGTGTTGACGGCGGTACCCGACGGAACGTGGGTGATCGTCACCGTCGCGCCCGCGACCGGGGCGCCGCCCGACGTCACCGAGCCGCGAATGGTGGAGGTGGTTTCCTGCGCCGTGGCCGCGACAGGCGCGATGAGCGCAGCCGCAGCCACGCCCAGAAATAGGCTAGTACGCATCGTTCGTGTTCCCCTTGCGAGCTTCTGCTCAGGTTCCCGGCGGTTCCCTGACCGTCCGCCGAGCCCGTGCCCTTGCATTATTAAGCTACGATGACAGCCGCGAGTCGATTCCGCCGCTGCTTCAGACTCGGCTCATGATGCGTTGCAAAAAAGCGACACTTTAGCCGCGAAATCAGCCCGCTGCGGCGACGATCGCCTGCCAGCCGGCCTCGTCCACCACGCGGATGCCGAGGTCCGCGGCCCTTTTCGCCTTCGATCCCGCGCCGGGGCCGGCGACGACGAGGTCGGTCTTCGCCGAGACCGAGCCGGCGACGCGCGCGCCGAGCGACTCGGCCTGCGCCTTGGCCTCGTCGCGGCTCATCGTCTCCAGCGTGCCGGTGAACACCACCGTCTTGCCCGACACCTCCGACGCGCGGGTCTCGTGGATCACGTCGGCCGGCGTCACCTGCGTCAGCAGGTCGCGGACCGCCTCGTCATTCTGCTCCTCCGCGAAGAAATCGATCAGCGCCAGCGCCACCTCCGGCCCGACCTGCTTGGTGTCGACGATCGCGGCGAGTTCCTTCGCGGTGCGCTGGAGCAACTTGTCGTCGCTCTCGCCGATCGCCTGGAGCATCGAGTCGCGCTTCTCGATTCCCGCTTGCACCATCGCGCGGAACGCCGCCCAGCTCCGCCAGCGGCGGGCGAGGTCGCGCGCGGTCACCTCGCCGATGTGGCGGATGCCGAGCGCGAACAGCAGCCGGTCGAGCGGCGGGTTGCGCCTGGCGTCGATCGCGGCGATCAGGTTGCGCGCCGACACTTCCGCCCAGCGCTCGCGGGCGAGCAACTGCTCCCCGGTCAGCCGGAAGATATCGGCGGGGCGGGCGATCAGGCCGTCGGCGAAGAAGCTCTCGACATTGGTGATGCCCAGCCCCTCGATATCGAGCGCGTGGCGCGAGGCGAAATGGCGCAATCGCTCGACCTGCTGCGCCGGGCAGACGAGGCCGCCGGAGCAGCGCCAGTCGACCTCGCCCGGCTCGCGCACCGCTTCGGAGTGGCATTCGGGGCAATGGGTGGGGAAGGGCCACGGATCGCGGCCCTCCTTGCGCGAGAGGTTCTCGACGATCTGCGGGATCACGTCGCCGGCGCGCTGGACGATCACGCGATCGCCGGGATGCGCGTCGAGCCGGGCGATCTCGTCGGCATTGTGCAGCGTGGCATTGGAGACGACCACGCCGCCCACCGTCACCGGCTTGAGCCGCGCGACGGGCGTGAGCTTGCCGGTGCGGCCGACCTGGATGTCGATCGCCTCCAGCGTGGTCTGCGCGCGCTCGGCGGGGAATTTGTGCGCGATCGCCCAGCGCGGCGCGCGCGCGACGAAGCCGAGCCGCTCCTGCCAGTCGAGCCGGTCGATCTTGTACACCACGCCGTCGATGTCGAACGGCAGGTCGGCGCGCTCCGCCTCGATCGCGCGATAGCGCGCCAGCGCGGCGGCGGCGTCCGCGACGCGGGCGAGATCGTCGGCGACCGGGAAGCCCCAGCCGCGGATCGCCTCCATCACCGCAAGCTGCGTCTCGCCGGGCAGCGCGGAGACTTCGCCCCAGCCGTGCGCGAGGAAGCGCAGCGGGCGGCTGGCGGTGACGGCGGCATCCTTCTGGCGCAGCGAGCCGGCGGCGGCGTTGCGCGGGTTGGCGAACTGGCGCGCCTCCTTGCCGGTCTCCGCCGCCTCGGCCGCGAGCCGGGCGTTGAGCGCGGTGAAATCGGCCTTGGCCATATAGACCTCGCCGCGCACCTCGAACACGTCCGGCGCATCGGCCGGGAGAGTTCGGGGAATGTCGGCGATCGTCGCGACATTGGCGGTGACGTCCTCGCCGGTCGTGCCGTCGCCACGGGTCAGCGCCTGCACCAGCTCGCGGTTTTCGTAGCGGAGCGAGCAGGACAGGCCGTCGATCTTCGGCTCGGCGGTGAGCGTGACCGGCGTGTCGTCCGACAGGCGCAGGAAGCGGCGGACGCGCGCGACGAACTCCTCCACCTCCTCGTCGGAAAAGGCGTTGTCGAGGCTGGTCATCGGCTTCGCGTGGCGCACCTTGGCGAGATGCGAGGCCGGCGCGGCGCCGACGAGGCGCGAGGGCGAATCGGCGCGGATCAGGTGCGGGAAGGCCGCCTCGATCGCATTGTTGCGGCGGACGAGCGCGTCGTAATCGGCGTCGGAAATCTCCGGCGCGTCCTCGGCATGATAGCGGCGGTTGTGGTGCGCGATCTCGCGCGCGAGCCGCGCAAGCTCGGCGGCGGCTTCGGTATCGTCGGAGGGGAGGGCGGTCATGGCCGCCCTCTAGCCCGTCCGCCCCCGCGTTGCGAAGGGGCGAACGGGCGGAGGCGTTCGATCAGGGCTGCTCGCCCACGGGCGCGACATATTCGCCCATGTCCTTGCCCTCGATCTCGTCGAGGCCCTTGTAGAGCCGCGAATTGTGCATCCCGTAGACGAAATACAGCACGATCGCGCCGATCGAATACCACAGGAAGAACATCAGCACCCGCGTCTCGATCGAGAAGATCAGGCCGAAGCAGAACAGGATGCCGAGGATCGGCAGCACCGGATAGAGCGGCACCCTGAAGCCGCGCGGCAGATCGGGGTGCGTGCGGCGCAGCCATACCACCGTGAGGCAGACGATGCCGAACGCCGCCAGCGTGCCGACCGAGGTCATGTCGCCGAGCGTGTTGATGTCGAAGAAGCCCGCCGCCGCCGCGACGATCATGGCGACGAGGATCGTGTTGACCCACGGCGTCTTGAAGCGCGGATGCACGGTGGCGAACACGCGCGGCAGCAGCCCGTCGCGCGCCATCGTGTAGAAGATGCGCGTCTGGCCGTACATCAGCACCAGCACCACCGAGGTGAGGCCGACGATCGCGCCGATCTTGATGATCTTGGCGAACCAGCTCCATTGCGGGCCGAGCGCGTCCACCGCGACCGCGACCGGATCGGGCACGTTGAGCAGCTTGTAGTTCACGATCAGCGTCATCGTCACCGACACGAGCATGTAGATGACGGTGCAGACGATCAGGCTGCCGATGATGCCGATCGGCATGTCGCGCGCCGGGTTCTTCGCTTCCTGCCCGGCGGTGGAGACCGCCTCGAAGCCGATATAGGCGAAGAACACGATCGAGGCGGCGCGCATGATGCCGCTCCAGCCGAACTCGCCCTTCTCGCCGGAGGGCGGCGGGATGAACGGGTCCCAATTGGCCTTCAGCGTGCCGAAATTCTGGATCACGAACCAGCCGACGATCAGGATGAAGGCGATGATGACGCCCATCTTGACCACCACGATCGCGTTGTTGACCTTCGCGCTCTCGCTCACGCCGACGACCAGCAGCGCGCCGAGCAGCGCGCAGATCAGGAAGGCGGGGAGGTTGAACAGATAGGTCAGCGGCGCGCCGTTCGCGCCCAGCACGGCCGCGCCGTTCTGCATGATCGCATGGCCGCTCGGCCCGGTGAGCTCGATCGGGATGATGATGCCGTAGTCGCGCAGCAGCGACACGACATAGCCCGACCAGCCGACCGCGACGACCGACGCCGCCAGCCCGTATTCGAGCAGCAGCAGCGCGCCCATCACCCAGGCGGCGAACTCGCCGATCGTGGTGTATGAATAGGTATAGGCCGAGCCAGACACCGGCAGGGTCGAGGAAAGCTCGGCATAGCACAGGCCGGCAAGCCCGCAGATCACGCCGGCGACGACGAACGAGATCAGCACCGCCGGCCCGGCGTGGAGCGCGGCGGCGTTGCCGGTGCGCACGAAGATGCCCGCGCCGATGATGCAGCCGATGCCAAGAAAAACGAGATTGGCCGCGCTGAGCGTTCGTTTCAGCTCGCTGGCCTGCGTCTCGCGCTGGATCTGCTCCACCGTCTTGCGGAGCGTCATCCGCGCGAGAAGACCTTCTGCGGGTCTGGTTGCCATAATCCTCCCTCGGCCGCCCCCCGGACGGCCCGAATACGTTAAGCGACGGAACCTAGCGGCGAATGCGCCGCTCGCCTAGCCCGGAACGGGGCAGGTTGAGGGACGGAAGGATCAGCGGTTGCTGTCGTTCCGCACCAGCATCGGGCCGAGCGGCCGCCCGGCGAGGATATGGACGTGGAGGTGCGGCACCTCGGCATGGGAATCCAGCCCGGTGTTGGCGATCAGGCGATAGCCGCTCTCGACCAGCCCGGCCTCGCGCGCGACCTTGCCGGTGGCGCGGACGAAGCTGGCGATTTCCGCATCGGACGCCCGTTCGGAAAAATCGTCCCAGCTGACATAGGCACCCTTCGGGATCACCAGCAGGTGCGTCGGCGCCCAGGGCGCGATATCGTGGAACACCAATGTGTGTTCGTCCTCGAACACGGTTCGCGACGGGATCTCGCCGCGCAGGATCTTCGCGAAGATGTTCTGATCGTCATAGGGCTGGGTGGCGTCGACGGCCATGATGCGGCTCCTATTCGGGGCGGAAGGAAAGCGGGCGGCCGGCTTTCTCGTCGTGGCCGGACTGGCCCTCGCGCCGTTCCAGCTCGCGGCGCACGTCGTCGAGCGTCAGGTCCGCGTCGGCGAGCAGGACGAGCAGGTGGAAGATCAGGTCCGCCGCTTCGGGCACGATCTTGGCGTCGTCGCCGGAGCAGGCGGCGATCACGGTTTCCACCGCTTCCTCGCCCAGCTTCTGCGCGATGCGCCTGCGCCCCTGGAAGAACAGGCTGGCGGTATAGGATTTCATTGCCGCCGCGTCCTTGCGCGCGCGGATCGTCGCCTCGAGGCGATCGAGCGTATCGTCGGCCATGCCGGCAGCGGTGCCGCGTGGCGCGCGCGCGGTCAACCGTCCGGCCGCCCTTTTCGCATCCGCCGCCTGAGCGCGCGGCGCGTCAGCCACACGGCGAGCACCGCGACGACGAACAGTGCGACATCGGAAAGCTCGGGGATCTTGCGTTCGCGGACGGTGCCGCTGTGCGGGGCGCCCGGCGTCGATGCGGAAGCTTTTATGTCATCCGGGCCGAACGCCAGCCTCGGGACAATCATTCCCACAGCGCCGCGACCCGCGCCGCCGCGCTCCGCCAGTCGATCCGGCGTTCGGCGAGCCACGCATCGTCGTAATAGGTGCAGCCGTAGCGGTCGCCGCCGTCGCACAGCAGGGTGACGATGCTGCCGTGCTCGCCCGCCGCCGCCATCTCCTCCACCAATTGCGCGCAGGCCCACAGGTTCGTGCCGGTCGAGCCGCCGACACGCCGGCCGAGCCGCGCCGACAGCGCGCGCATCGCGCCGATGCTCTCGGCGTCGTCCACCGCCACCATCCGGTCGATCACGCCGGGCACGAAGCTCGGCTCGACGCGCGGGCGGCCGATCCCCTCGATGCACGAGGCGCAGCCCTCCGGCAGCGCGTCGACGCCGCGGTCGGCGTAGTGGCGGTGGAACACCGAATGGAGCGGATCGGCGACCAGCAGCCGCGTCGCGTGGCGCTGGTAGCGGATGAAGCGCCCGATCGTCGCGGAGGTGCCGCCGGTCCCCGCGCCGCACACGATCCAGGCCGGGATCGGGTGTTCCTCCCGCGCCATCTGGGAGAAGATGCTCTCGGCGATATTGTTGTTGCCGCGCCAGTCGGTCGCGCGCTCGGCATAGGTGAACTGGTCGATGTAATGGCCGCGCGTTTCCGCCGCGAGCCGCTGCGCCACGTCATAGACGGTGCGCGGATCGTCGACGGTGTGAATCTCGCCGCCCTGGAAGCGGATCGCATCGAGCTTGGGCGCGGCGGTCGTCGCCGGCACCACGGCGATGAAGCGCAGCCCCAGCATCCGCGCGAAATAGGCCTCGCTCACCGCCGTCGAGCCGGACGATGCCTCGATCACGCAGGTATCCGGCCCGATCCACTCGTTGCACAGGGCATAGAGGAACAGCGAGCGGGCGAGGCGGTGCTTCAGGCTGCCGGTGGGATGCGAGCTTTCGTCCTTCAGATACAGCGTGATGCCGGGATGGCGCGGCAGATCGACGCGGATCAGGTGGGTATCCGCCGAGCGGTTGAAATCCGCCTCGATCCGCTGGATCGCATCGGTCAGCCACGCGCGGTGGGAGGCGATCGGGGAGGGGGCGTTCATCGGGCGGTGTTCCTGTCGTTATGGCGTCCCCGCGCGGTTTGGCCCAGCAGGATGCGTTTTCCAACGGATAAAAGACGGTCGAGCGCTCACGGTCGGAGGACGAACCTGGGACGCGGCGAAATCCGCCGACATATCGCGCAATCCGCCGACATTCAGTAGTTTACAACTGTAGTCATTTTCCTAAACTATTGAAAAATAACGATTCAAGTGTTTGGCATGACTAATGCACTTCGATGGGCGCAGCGCTCCCCCAGGCTGCAAAATTTTCGGAGGAGGAAAGCCATGAACACCCGGTCCCTGATTGCCGCCGCCACGATCGCCCTCACCGCCGCGATCGCCGTTCCCGCCGCCGCGCGCACCGTGGCGCCGCCCGCGCCGGTTCCCACTTCGACAGACACGCCGTCGCCCACGCAGCGCATCTGCGTGGTGGACACGCCGACCGGCTCGCTGGTCACGCGGAAAGTGTGCCGCACCCGCGCGGAATGGAACAACATGGGCATGGACCCGCTCGCCAAGAAGTGACGGCGGGCGCGGGCGGCTCGCGGCCATCCCTCATGCCGCGAGCCGCCCGTCTTGCCGCTACAGATCGCGCGCGTAGATCTGATAGACCTTGTTGACCTTGCTATCGATCGCGGCGGCGATCGAGTTCATGCCCTGATTGTCGTCGAGCACCCAGCCGATCTCCGCGCGGCTCGCGCCGTAGCGCCCCACCGCGTCCCGGCGGATGAACTCGATCATCATGAAAGCGAGCTGGCTCGCCAGCCGCGACGACTGAAGCTCCTTCAGCACGCCCATCAGCGGCACGCGCATCGTCCGCACCTTCGGCCGCCGCAGCCACAGCAGCAGCTTCGCCCAGCCGAACGGCAGCAGGTTGCCGTTGAGCGGCTTGATCGCCTCGTTGAGATCGGGAAGCGTGATCATGAAGGCGACCGGCCGGCCGTCGAGTTCGGCGATACGGATCAGGTCGTTGAACACGATCGGCTTCAGCTTCACGCCGATATCGTCGATCTCCGGCTGGGTCAGCGGGATGAAGCCCCAATTGTCCGACCAGGCATCGTTGAGGATGCCCAGGATGATCGCAGCCTCCTGCTGGAATTTCGACTTGTCGACGTGCCGGATGCGGATGCGCGGATTCTTCTCGCCGGACGCGACGATGCGGTTGACGATCGGCGGAAAGCCGTCCGAGATCGGCAGGTCGTAGGTGAAGAGCCTCTTCACCGGCAGATAGCCCGCGCGCTCCACCCAGCCGCGATATTCGGGCCTGGCATGGCCCATCATCACCGTCGGCGGATGATCGAAGCCCTCGATCAGCAGCCCCGGCTCCTCCCACACCGATTGCGAGACGGGGCCGATCGCCCGCGTCATGCCCTGATCGCGCAGCCAGCCTTCCGCCGCCGCCATCAGCGCGGTGAACTGCTCCTCGTTCTCCGCGTCCATCAGGCCCCAGAAGCCGGTGCCGGGGCCGAAGCCGCGCTCGGGCGGCATCTCCAGCGCCAGCGTGTCGATATGCGCGGAAATGCGCCCGACCACGCGGCCATCCTGCTCGGCGAGGAAAAGCTGCGCCTTCGCATGGCTGTACCAGCCGTTCTTCTCCGGCGTGATGAGGCCCAGGGCCTCGCCCTTCAGCGGCGGCACCCAGTTCGGATCGTCGCGATAGAGGCGGAAGGGGAAATCGACGAAGGTCTTGCGGTCGCGCTTCGTCAGGACGGGGCGGATGGTGATCGGTGATGCCATGAGACAGGCGCAATAATCGCACGAAGCGATCATGGCGAGTGACCTTTCCGTCATCATCGCGCCGCCGGCGGCCTGTAAACGCCACCGTCTCGCCACTATCTTCGGCCAATGGACCACGCCATGACGACCATCACCCTCGATCGCGCGTCCGCCGCGCCCGCGCGCCTGCCGATCGCCGACGATCGCGAGATGCTGAAGGCCGCCGCCGAGCTGACGCGCGACATCAATGCGCCGCGTCCTGGCATCTACTGGGCGGATTTCCTCGGCTCGGCCGTGCTCGGCTATGCCGCGCTGGCGGCGGCGGTCCTGTCGCATTCGGCCGCCGTGACGATCGCGGCGGGAGTGGTGTCGGTGCTGGCGCTCTATCGCGCCCTGCTGTTCATCCACGAGCTGACCCATGTGCGCCACGCCGCGCTGCCGGGGTTCCGCTTCGCCTATAATCTGGTGATCGGCGTGCCGATGCTGGTGCCGTCGTTCATGTACGAGGGCGTTCACAACCTGCACCACGCGCGCACGCGCTACGGCACGGTCGACGATCCGGAATATCTGCCGCTCGCGCTGATGAAGCCGTGGACCTTGCCCGTGTTCATCATCGTCGCGGCGCTGGCGCCGGTGGGGCTGATCATCCGCTACGCCGTGCTGACGCCGCTGTCGCTGCTCATCCCGCCGCTGCGCCGCGCGGTGGTGGCGCGTTATTCGTCGCTGTCGATCAATCCCGCCTTCCGCCGCCGGATGCCGGAGGGCGAGTTCCGCGCGCAGTGGAACCGGATCGAGGCCGCGTGCATGGCCTGGGCGATCGCGCTGGTCGCACTGGCGGCGACGGGCGTGCTGCCGCTGCGCGCGTTCGGCATCATGGTGGCGGTCGCCTCGGGCGTGGCGGTGCTCAACCAGGTCCGCACCCTCGTCGCGCACCTGTGGGAGAACGAGGGCGAGACGATGACCGTCACCGCGCAATATCTCGATTCGGTCAACGTGCCGCCGCCGGGCCTGCTGCCGGGCCTGTGGGCGCCGGTCGGGCTGCGCTACCACGCGCTGCACCATCTGCTGCCGGGGCTGCCCTATCATTCGCTGGGCGAGGCGCACCGGCGGCTGTCGAAGGCGCTGGACGCATCCTCGCCCTATCACGACGCCAATTACCGCAGCCTGCCCTATCTGGTCGGCAAGATCGCGCGGAGCACGATGCTGCCGCGCTGACGTAGTTATTCCTCGGTGCGCAGCAGCACCGTCTCGCCGATGAACAGGAACAGCAGGAACGGCGCCCAGGCCGCGAGGAACGGGGGGTAGGCGCCGAGATTGCCCATCGCCAGCGCGAAATTGTCAGCGACGAAATAGGCGAAGCCCAGCGCCATGCCGATCACGGCGCGGACGAACAGCTTGCCCGAGCGCGCGATGCCGAACGCCGCCACCGCGCCGAGCAGCGGCATCAGCACCGACGAGAGTGGCCCCGACAATTTGTGCCACAGCGAGCCTTCGAGCGCCTTGGTCGGCCGCCCCGCCGCCTTGAGGTCGCCGATCGCCTCCCTGAGCGCGCCGAACGACAGCTCGTCCGCATCGACCGAGGCGAGGGTGAACTGGTCGGGCGTCACGCCGCGCGCGATCACCGTCTCGCCGAGCTGCGACACCTTGCCGCTCGCGACGTCGAAGCGCTGCGTCGGCGCCACCACCCAGCCGTCGCCGGCGCGGCGGCCGCGCGGCGCGGTGACGATCGCGCGCAGCGCGCCGCCCTGCCGGTCATAGACGGTGATGCCGCCCAGTTCCGCCGCATTCCCGCGCCCCCTGATCGTGTCCACCTCGATCAGATCGGGGCCGGATCGCACCCACACGTTCGTCCGGTCGCCGCGGTCGACCGGCATCGGCCCGTAATCGACCTTCTGCCAGCGGTTGAGCGTGGCGGTGGCGCGCGGCACGATGCGGTCGTTGAAGGCGAAGCTCAGCACCGCGACGCCCATGCTGGCGACGATCAGCGGCGCCAGCACCTGATGCGCGGACATGCCCGCGCCCTTCAGCGCGACAACCTCGCTGTTCTGGTTCATCGTGATGAGCGTGAGGATCGTGCCGAGCAGCACCGAGAAGGGCAGGAAGCGCGCGATGATCTGCGGCGCGCGCAGCGTGACGTAATACCACACCTGCGCGTCGCCATTGCCCTGCGCCGCGAGGATCTTGCCGGATTCGCCCAGCAGGTCGAGCGCCTGGAGCACCAGCACCAGCCCGGCGAGGATGCCGAACGTCCGCACCAGGAACATCCGCCCCATGTAGAGGGAGACGGTGCGCGAGGGGAAGAAGGAGGTCATGCGGGGGTCTCCGCGCGCTTGCGCCGGCCCGGCAGGCGGCTGGCGACGGCCTTCCACGCCTTGCCCGCCACGCGCTCCAGCGCGCCGATCGGCTGGCCGCCGGGAACGAAGGCGATCGTGCGATACATCCACAGCACCAGCGCGGCGAAGACGAGGAAGGGTATCCACAGCGCGAAGAACGGGTCGATCCGGCCGAGATGCCCCACCGAGGCGGCATATTGGTTGATCTTGTGATAGGTCACGATCATCACGATCGACAGGAACACGCCCAGCGCCGAGGTGGAGCGCTTCGGCGGCACGCCCAGCGCCACCGCGAGCAGCGGCAGGAGGAACATCGAGGCGACTTCCGCGAGGCGGAAGTGGAATTCCGATCGGCTGCTGTCGCGCTCCTCGACGGTCTGCCCGGTGCGGCCGGTGCGCGCCAGCTCGGGCAGCGTCGCCTCGAGGCTCTCGCCGCTGCGCACGCGGAATTGCTCGAACTTCGGCAGGTTGATCGGCAGGTCGTGGCTGTTGAAGGTCAGCACGCGCGGGGTGCTGAAATCCTTGCGGTTGTGGACGAGGGTGCCGTTGGTCAGGCGCAGGATGATGACGTCCGGGTCGTCGGTCGCGAGGAACTGGCCGCGCTGCGCCGTCACGCCCACCCAGTCGCCCTTCTGGGTCTCGGTATGAACGAAGATGCCCGAAAGCTGGCGCCCGTCGTCGCGGCTCTGCTCGATGCGCAGCGTGGTGCGGTCCCCGAGATGGGTGAACTCGCCGACCTTGATCGAGGCGCCCAGCGCGCCCGTGCGCAGCTCGAAGCCGAGCTGTTCATAGGCGTAGCGCGCCTTGGGCTGGACATAGCCGACGATCGCGAGGTTCAGCAGCGCGAGCGCGATCGCATACATATAGGGCACGCGCAGCAACCGCCCGTAGCTCATCCCCACGCCGCGCATCACGTCCAGCTCCGACGAGGTGGCGAGGCGGCGGAAGGCGAGCAGGATGCCCAGCATCAGCCCGATCGGGATGCCGAGGCCGAGATATTCCGGCAGCAGATTCGCCAGCATCCGCCACACCACCGAAACCGGCCCGCCCTCGGTCGCGACGAAGTCGAACAGGCGCAGCATGCGGTCCAGCACCAGCAGCATCGCTGCGAGCACGAGGGTGGAGAACAGCGGCAGCGCGATCAGCCGTGCCATGTAGCGGTCGATCGATTTCATGGGCGGGAAACGGTCACTCGGCGCTGCTGGTCGATCGGGGCGGTATAGGCGGGGGAAAGCCGGGCGTCAGCCGAAATATCCGCGCGGCGCGTTTCCGCCCGTCATTCCGCCGCGATGCCGGGGCGCGCAGCCGCGCGATCGGCGCCGGTCGCGGCGGCGATCGCGCGATCGAGCGCATTGAGCGTGAACGGCTTGCGCAGGACGTGATGGCCGGCGAACGCATCGCCCTCGCTCGCCTCGCCGGCGAAGCCGGTGACGAACAGCACCGGGATGTGCGCGTATCGCCGGTCGAGCGCGGCGATCATCTCCGGCCCGGTCTGCGTGGGCATCAGCACGTCGGAAAGGATCAACCGGATCGCATCGTGCGCGGCGAGCATCGCCGGCGCGGCGAGCGGGTCGTTGCAGGGGATCGGGCGATGGCCCAGTTCGCGAAGCGCGCCGCTCGTCGCGGCCAGCACGCGCGGATCGTCCTCCACCACCAGCACGTCGAGCGCGGCGGGGGAGGCATGGAATGCCTCCTCGTCGCTCGTGGCGGGAGGCGCGGGCGCCTCCTCGTGCTCGCGCGGCAGATATAGCGTGATCGTCGTGCCCGCGCCCGGCGCGGTGTCGACCGCGATCGCGCCGCTTTGCTGCCGGACGAAGGCGAAGATCTGGCTCAGCCCCAGCCCGGTGCCCTTGCCGACCGGCTTGGTGGTGAAGAACGGCTCGAACACGCGCTCGGCGACTTCCGGCGCCATGCCGCAGCCGGTGTCCGTCACCGCGATGGTGAGATAGTCGCCGGCGGCGCATTCGCGCTCGTTCTCCGCCAGCGTCGCGGTGCCGGCGGTGACGGTCAGCGTGCCGCGCCCGTCCATCGCGTCGCGCGCATTGACCGCGAGGTTGAGGATGCTGTTCTCGATCTGGACGCGATCCGCGCGCAGCCGCCAGCCCGCGCTCTCGTCGCGGATCACGACGGTGATCGCGTCGCCCAACGTCCGGTCGAGCAGGTCCGACATGCCGCGCAGCAGGTCCGCCGCGCGCATCGCCTCGGGATTGATCGCGGCCTCGCGGGTGAAGGAAAGCAGGCGGCCGGTCAGCGCGGCGGCGCGCTTCGCCCCCTCCATCGCGCTGTCGACATGGCGGCCGATCTCCTTGCGCGCCGTCGTGCCGGCCAGCCCACGCTGGGCAAGCTCCAGCCCGCCCATCACGACCGCCAGCATATTGTTGAAATCATGCGCGATGCCGCCGGTGAGCTGGCCCACCGCCTCCATCTTCTGCACCTGCCGCAGCCGCGTTTCCTGCTGGCGCAACTCGGCGGTGGCGACCGCCACGGCGGCGGCGAACTGGTCGGCGCGCTCGCGTTCGGCGGCGGCCTCTGCGCGGGCGACGCCGCGCTCGGTCAGCGCGCGCACGGTGAGCGCCCCCAGCGCGATCGCGCCGACCAGGATCAGGATGCCGAAGGCGGAGAAAATTCGCGCCAGCCGCGTCGCGCGCTCGATCGCGGCGCGTGTCTCCCGCGTGCGCTGGTCGAGCAGGTTGCGCTCGCTGCGAATCACCTCCTCGAGGATGCGGTCGATCGCCGTCAGCGAGGGCGCCTCGCGCGCGCGGTAGTAGAGCGACAGCGCCTGGTCGTTCTTGCCGTAATTGGTGCTGAGCGCGATCAGCGACAATTCCTTGCCGCGCTGCTGATAGGCGAGCCGCAACTGGGCGAGGCGCGGAATCTGGCTGTCGTTCTGGCTGGCGAGGTCGGCGAGCCGGTCGATCTGCTTCCCCGCGAGCTGCCATTTGTCGTAATAGAGCTGGCCGAGCTGCTTGTCGCCGGAGATGACGAAACGGCCGAGCGACGCTTCGGATTCCGCGATCGTCCCGTCCAGCGTGCGCGCCAGCACCATGATGTCATAGCTGTGCGACTGGAGCTGGATCGCGCGGTCGCGCTGGCGGTTGGCCTCGCCGAGCGTCACGATCAGCGCGAACAGCACGGCGACGCCGAGCACGCCCATCAGCGCCAGCGCGATGGTGCGGAGCTTCGAAATCGCCCGCTCCCGCGTATTTCCCCCGTCGATCGCGCTCACGACCGACATAGTATCAGACCAGGCGATGCGCGAAAAGCGCGGGCCGGTTGTTCAGGCGATCGCGCCGGTCGCGCGGCCCGCCGCCTCGAACATCGCGATCACGCGGGCGATCTGTTCGCTCGTATGCTCGGCGCAGACCGAGCAGCGCAGCAGGAAGGTGCCGGCGGGGGTGGCCGGCGGTCGCGCGACGTTGACGTACAGCCCCGCCTCCAGCAGCGCGTGCCACATCGCCACCGCCTGATCCTGATCGTCGAGCAGCACCGCGACGACCGCCGATTGCGGCTCGTCGGTCGGCAGGCGGAAACCCAGCGCCTTGAGGCCGCCGTGCAATGCCCTGGTGTTTTCCCACAGATGCGCGCGCTTGTTGTGGGCGTGCATCAGCTTGCGGATCGAGACGGCGGCGCTCGCCATCACGGCGGGGGGCAGGCTGGCGGTGAAGATATAGGGGCGGCAGACGAAGCGCAGGATCTCGAACTTCGGATGGTTCGACACGCAGAAGCCGCCGACCGTGCCGACCGATTTGGAGAAGGTGCCGATCACGAAATCGACCTGATCCTCCAGCCCCTGCTCCTCATAGACGCCGCGCCCGTTGGGGCCGAAGAAGCCCATCGAATGCGCCTCGTCCACCAGCACCATCGCGCCATGCTTTTTGGCGACGGCCACCATTTCCCTTAGCGGGGCGACGTCGCCAAGCATCGAATAGACGCCCTCCAGGACGACGAGCTTGCCCGGCTCCCTCGGCAGGCGGCCGAGCCTCTTGTCGAGGTCCTCGACCGAATTGTGGCGGAAGCGGACCACCTCGGCATTGCCCATCGCGCAGCCGTCGTAGATCGAGGCGTGGCTGTCGGCGTCGAGGATGATATATTCGCCCTTGCCGGCGATCGCCGAGATCACGCCGAGATTGGCCTGATAGCCGGTCGAGAAGACGATCGCGCCCGACATGCCGTAGAATTCGCGCAGCGCCTGCTCCACCTCCATATGGTCGTGGAACGTGCCGTTGAGCGCGCGGCTGCCGTTGGTGCCGGTGCCGAAACGGTCGAACGCCTGCTTGCCGGCGGCGATCACGTCCGGGTCGAACGTCATCCCCATGTAATTATAGGTGCCGAGGAGGATCGTCTCCCTGCCCTTGATGACCGCGACGGTGGGGGATTTCACCTCCTCCATCACGATGCCGAACGGATCGCGCAGCCCGCTCGACAGCAGCGCCTCGCGCTCGGCGATCAGGGGAGCGAACTTGTCGAACAGGTCGCGTTCGGCCGGCGCCGGGGTGGCCGCCGGCGGAAGATCGGACTGCTGGCCGCTGTCGCTCATCTCACGCCTTCAGTCTGGCGACGGCGTCGGCGAGCTGGCCGACGGTCTCGATTTCCGCCTGCATGTTCATCGTGATGATGATGTCGAACTCGTCCTCGATCGCGGCGACGAAATCCATCACCGTCAGGCTGTCCCACTCCAGGTCGCCCTGGAAGGTGGTGGCGTCGGTGACGGCGACGCCCTTCTTGTTGAAAGGTTCGATCTGCGCCTTGATGGCGGTGAGGATGGTGTCGCGGTCGCTCATGTCCCGGCCTTAATCGCTGGACCTTGGCCTTGCCAAGCGATTGCGGCCGAAGCTTGACCCAAAGGCGGCGTCAGCCGTTCGTTCCGATATGGTCGACGTCCGGCGGATAATCGCCCTCGTTGGCGCGATGCGCGTTGGGCGCGATCGTCGCGGCGGTGACGGGCGCGGCGCGGCCGAGCCGGGCATTCTCCGCCTCAAGCTCGCGAATGCGCGCGTCCGCCTCGTTGCGGGTGGCGGCGTGGGCGTCGCGCTCCGCTATGTAGCGGTCGCGCCACTTGCGGCCGCCGGGATGGCTGGCGAGGCCGAGCAGCCAGCCCGCGATCAGGGCGAGCGCTAGCGCGAGATATTGCGTCGGCGTGGTGAACGGCATGGCGGCGGACCTCCTCGTGCACAGGTTCAACGATCCACCGCGCCGCGTCGTTCCGGCCGCTCACGCACGGCCGGAACGGCGGGCCGGTCAGGGGGTGCCGTGGATGAAGGCGTCGTTGATCGAGCAGGCCGCCGGGCCGAGGATGACGATGAACAGCACCGGCAGGATGAACAGGATCAGCGGCACCGTCATGATCGCCGGCAGGCGGGCGGCCTTCTCCTCCGCGCGCATCATGCGCTCGTTGCGGAACTCGGCCGACAGCACGCGCAGCGCGGAGGCGAGGGGGGTGCCGTATTTCTCGGTCTGGATCATCGTGGTGACGATCCCCTTCACCTCGTCCAGCGCGATGCGGCTGGAGAAATTCTCGAACGCCTGGCGGCGATCGGTGAGGAAGCCCAGTTCGATCGCGGTGAGCGCGAATTCGTCGCCCAGCTCGGGATAGGCCTTGCCAAGCTCCTTCGCGACGCGATGGAACGCGGCGTCCACGGTCAGGCCGGCCTCGGCGCAGATCACCAGCAGGTCGAGCGCGTCGGGCAGGCCCTTGCGGATCGCCTGCGAGCGCTTGGTGATCTGGTTCTTCAGGAAGATGTCCGGCGCCTTGTAGCAGGCGATGAAGGTGAAGGCGACCAGCCCGTAACGCTTAATCGCCGACCAGTCGGCGAAGCTGTTCGTGCCATAGACGACGAACACCATGATGCCGCCGATCACCACCGGCAGCACCAGCCGGCCGAAGATCACGCCGACCGCCCATTCCTTCGAGCGGATGCCGGCCTGAAGCAGCTTGACCTGCGCGTCCTTGAGCTGGCTGTCCTGCAACACCTTCAGCGAGGCGAGGAAGGCACGGATGCGGTCGGCGCCCTCGCTGCGGCGCACCAGCTTCGCGCGGCGCTTGCCGCTGGAGGCGGTGATGCCGGCCTTGAGCTGTTCGCGGCGCTCGTTCAGCGCCTTGACGCGACGCGCCATCGGGTTGCGCACGCTGAGCGCGGCGTAGATCGCCACCAGCACGGCCATCGCCGCCACCCCGGACAGGACCGTTGCGGCCAGATAGACGTCGATGCCCAGAAGCGTCGGATTGGATGCCGTTTCCATCGCGTCAGATCTCGAAGTTTATCATCTTGGCCATGATGAAGGCGCCGATCGCCATCCATACCAGCCCGCCGCCGCCCACCATGATGAGCCGCTCGTCGACGAAGAATTTCTGCATGTAGCTGCCGTTGATGAACCAGATCAGCCCGAAGACGATGAACGGCAGCGCGCCGATGATATAGGCCGACGCCTTCGATTCCGACGACATCGCCTTGATCTTCAGCTTCATCTGCCCGCGCTGGCGCAGCACGGTGGCGAGGTTCTGCAGCGTTTCCGCCAGATTGCCGCCGGTCTCGCGCTGGATCGCGATGGTGATGCAGAAGAACTGGAACTCGGGAGTCGGAATCCGCTCGGCAGTTTCCTGGAGCGCGACGTCCATCGAGCGGCCGATCTTCATCTTGTCCGAGACGATGCGGAATTCCTCGCCCACCGGCCCCGGCACCTCGCTGGCGACGACCGACATGGTTTCGGTGATCGGCAGGCCCGAGCGCAGGCCGCGCACGAGCAATTCGATCGCGTCGGGGAATTTCGCGTTGAACTTCGCGATGCGGCGCTTGATGAAGAAGCCGACGACATAGTGCGGAATGCCCGCACCCACGCCCAGCCCGACCATCAGTGCCAGCAGCAGCGGCAGGCCCTGCAGCATCAGCAGCAGGGTGACGATCGTCAGCAGACCCACCGTCGCCATGCCGTATTGACCGACCGTCCAGTTCTTGCCGGTACGCGTCAGCCGCTTCTTCAGCTCGGCCGGCTTCGGCAGGAAGCGCATCGCCGCCTGATCCGCCCTGGTGGCGTTCTTGCCGGTGATGCGGCGCATCTGCGCCTCCACCGCCATTGCCGGCGAGGCGGAATGACGTTCGCGCAACGCGCCGAGCCGGCGGCTGCCGGCGCGCGCCGCGGACGGGCCGGCGAAGGCGAACGCGATCATCGCGATCACGGTCAGCGCGCCCAGCGCAAGCATGGCAATCGGCATCAGGGGCATCGCGGCCTCACACCTCCTTGGGCGCTGCCCCGCGCGGAAAGGCGCGGGCGCGCGATCACTTCGCCTTCGCTCCGGCCGGCTTTCTCGGCAGGAGCGATTTCAGATCGGTGAATCGCTCGATCAGCGAGCCGCTCTTTGCCTTTGATTTTGCCTTCGCCTCGTCGGTCGATCCGCTCTCGTCGCCGGCTTCGCACAGCCGGCTCGCGAGCTGCGCGATCGGCGCGACCGTCTTGGAGCCCTTGCCGGCTTCCGCGAGCGGCTTGCCGAGCTTCGCGGCCTGCGCGGCGAGCTTCTGGTCGAACGGGACGATGAAATCGACCTTGCGCTCGATCGAATTCTCGAAATCCTTCCGCGTGATCTCGAGTTGCTGCCCCGGATGGACGCGGTTGGCCAGCACGAGCACCATCAGGTGCGGCGCATTGGCCTTGATCCACGAGAGGATGCGGATCGTGTCGCGCGCCGCCGCCAGCGTCAGCTCGGTGACGATCAGCGCGCACTGCATGTCGCTCACCAGATGCGGATGCGCGACCAGCATGTTGCGCGGCAGATCGACCACGGTGCATTCGAACGCCGCCCGCATCTCCTCCTGCAACTGGAAGAAGGCGCTGCCGTCGGTGACGATCGGCGAGTTGATCGGCGCCTCGGCCGACAGGATCGAGAGCTTGTCGGAGGCGCGGACCATGGCGCGCTCGATGAACAGGCCGTCGATGCGGCTGGGGTTCTCGATCGCGTCGGTGAGGCCGCGCCCCGGCTCCAGATCGAGCGCCAGCGCGCCGGTGCCGAAATGCACGTCGAGATCGAGCATCGCGGTGGTGCGCTGCTGCTTCTCGCTCATCAGCCACGCCAGCGACGCTGCGATGGTGGAGGCGCCCGTGCCGCCGCGCGTGCCGATCACCGCCACCGCATAATGCGGCCGGTCCACGGCGCCCTCGACCACCTTGGGCGCGTTCAGCACCGCCTGAGCGTGCGAGAAGGCCTCGCGCAGCATGTCCGGCGACAAGGGCTTCAGGAGATAATCCTGGATCCCGCTCGCGACGAGATCGCGGTACAGCCGCACGTCGTTGACCTGACCGGAGGCGATCACCACCGTGCCCGGCTCGCATACCTCGGCCAGCGAATTGATATCGCCGAGCGGATCGCCCGATTCGGCGAGATCGACGAACAGGATCTGCGGGCTGGCCGAGACCGACAGCGACTGCACCGCATTGCGCAGGCCGCCCTTGTTCACCTTCTCGGGCGACCAGCCCATCTCGGTTGCGATGGGGCGGATCGCCTCGGCGGTCGTCTCGTCGCAGACATAGGCGACGAAGGGTTCGCGATGGGCTACGCCGCCCGGTTTCCACGGAGCGTTCATCTTACTTGTTCCCCGACGTCGTCATCTTTTCGATCTTGATTGCGGTGCCGCCGTTTCCGGTCGGCTTCGCCTTGCGATATTCGTCGATCGCGCGCGTGCCCGTCGCCGCGTCATAGACCTGCGCGCCCGGCTCGCCGCGCACCAGATCGAGCGGATTGGCGACCATCGCGGCGAGGTTCGAATTGACCGCGCAGCCCTGGTTCGACCAGGTGTTGCCCTCGAAATCGGGCTGGCGATCACGCGAGAAATCGGGGCAGTTCGGGACGCGCGCCCGCGCCCGGCTGACCACCACGCGCATCGTGCCGGGCGTGACCGGCGCCCCCGTCACCGGCGCGTCGCCGGAGACGAGCAGGCCGAAGCGGGCCGCCGCGCGCGACACCGCGCCGCGCGCCGCCGGGCTGGCGCCGGCCGGATCGTCGATCGCGATGCTGTCGCCATAGCCGAGGCGGAGCGAGCCCATCCAGCCGGCGAGCCGCTGCTCCTCGCCCGGCGCCAGCCCGGCGGGGCCGGTGCCGACGTCGAAGCTGTAGGCGGTGCGGCTGACGACCGGCTGGTGGACGGATTCGAGCCCGCGGTTCTTCGTGCCGCTGCATCCGCCGAGCAATATGGCGGGTAGGGCGGCGAGGAGCAGGGTGCGCTTGACCATGTTCATGTCCTCGATGCGGGTCAGTTGAACGAGAAGCCGGGAGCCGGCGTGGCTGCGGGGGCGGCCGAAGCCTTGTCCTTCGGTTTCGCGGCCGCCTTGCGATCGGCGTCGTCGCGGCGCGGCTCGGGCGCGGGGACCGGGGTGACCGGCGCGGCCGCGCCGACCGCCGGCTGCGCGGGCGGACCGGCCTCCATCGTCGGCTTGGGCCGCTGGGCGCCGCTGGTGCCGCCGCCGAGCTGGCCGAGCAGGATGCGATCGAGATCGGTCGGCGCCTTGTAGCCGTCGGTCGGCAGGACGATGTCGTTGGCGTTGACCGGCTTCACCAGATACGGGGTGATGACGATCACCAGTTCGGTCTCGTTGCGCTGGAAACCGTTGGAGCGGAACAGCGCGCCCAGCACCGGCAGGTCGCCGATGCCCGGCGTCTTGTCGATCGAGTTGTTGTGCGAGTTCTGCAGCAATCCGGCGATCATGAAGCTCTGGCCGGAGCCAAGCTCCACCGTCGTTTCGGCGCGCCGCGTGGTGATGGCGGGGATCGTCGTGCCCTGGAAGGTGACCGCGCCGTCCGACGAAAGCTGCGACACCTCGGGGCGGACGCGCAGGCTGATCCGGCCGTCCGCCAGCACCGTCGGCGTATAGGCGAGGCTGACGCCGTACTGCTTGTATTCGATCGACACCGCGCCGAGGCCCTGAGCCACCGGGATCGGGATCTCGCCGCCCGCCAGGAACGTGCCGGTCTCGCCCGACAGCGCCGTCAGGTTCGGGTTGGCGAGGCTCGTCACCTGCCCGATGCGCTCGCCGAGGTCGAGTGCCTGGAGCACGTCGAGACCGAACAACTTGCCCGCGAGGCCGAGCGTGGTGCGCTCGGTGGTGCTCTGCGTGAATCCGTACTGGCTGCCCGAATTGGGATAGACGAACGTGCCGGTCGCCGGATTGAACGGCAGCGAGATCGAGCCGGCCGGCAGCCCGAATTTCGACGAGGCGTCGAGCACCGGCAGGTTGCTGGTGTTGAAGCTGCCGATCGTCCCGCCCGCGCGGCCCGAGAGCACGCCGAAGTTGAAGCCGTTCGTCGTGTCCCGCGTCATGATGTTCGAGCCGACGTTCTTGAGGAAGCTGCGGCTCACCTCGGCGAACTTCACCTGCAGGTTCACCTGCAATGGCGTGGCGGTGCGCAGGCGGCTGATGACCTTCGTGCCCTCGCCGACGAAGGCGGTGGCGAGGCGTTCCGCCTCCGCGCCGTCATCGGGCTGCGCGACGGTGCCGGTCAGCAGCACCACGCCGTTCATCGTCGTGGCGGTGATCTGCGCCTCGGGCATTGCCAGCTTGAGCATCTGGCCGATCGAGTCGAAGTTGTTGCCGACGCGGATCGTCGCGGAATAGACGACCTGCCCGCTCTTGGACGTGGCGGAGACGGTCGTCTCGCCGGTCTTCTTGCCGAAGATGTAGAGCTGGGTCGGCGAGCGGACCTGGACGTCGGCGATTTCCGAATTGGCGACGAACAGGTCGCTCATCGGCCGCGCCAGCGTCACCAGCCGGCCGCGATTGGTGGCGAGCTGGACGACCGGTCCGCCGGCTCCCGGCGCGGACTGCGCCGGCGCCGCGGCGGGCGTTGCGGCGACTGCGGCCGCTGCGAGCGCGACTGCCAGCGGCAGCCCGATCGATGTCGAACGAATACGCATCTCAGTGCTTCCCCCCGACCGGAACATCGGTCACAGTATTGCCCCGCGCCACCCGCACCACGGGACCGAACACCGGCGCCCCTCCCGGGAAATTGCCGCCCGCGCCCTGCGCGCCCTGCGGCGCGCCGTCGGACGCCTTGCCCGGCACGGTGCGGCGCTGGAAGCGCGACACGTCGGCCCCGACGGTGACGCTCGAATCGCCGGCTTGCGGCTGGCTGGCGACCTGCAGCATCAGCGCGCGCTCGGCCTTGGGGTCGCCGTTGGCGGGCGCCTTCACCGCACCGGCGGCGATCGCCTGCTCGAACTCGGCCTGATTGTCGGCGATCGAGCGCAGCGACAGCGAGAGCGTGCCGGCCGATTCCGCGACAGCGATCTGTTCGGCGATCTTCGGCGTCGTCTCCAGCGTGACCGTGGAGAAGGTGTGGACGACGGTGTTGCCCTTTTCGTCCTTCTCGTCGGCGGTGCGCTGGTCGGTGGCGAGCACGCGCAGGTTGCGCAGGATCGTCTCGGCGGTCTTGAGCGGCGGGCCGTCGCCGCCGCCCGTGACCGACTGGCTCAGCAGCAGGTCGACGCGATCGCCCGGAAAGATGAAGCCCGCGACCGAGGTCTGGGCGGAGACCGGCACCGTCACGGCGCGCATCCCCGGCCCGAGCGCGGCGGCGAGGAAGCCGCGGTCGCCCGGCTTGACCAGCGCGCCCTGCGTGATCGGCTGCCCGGCGGTGATCGCGTTGCGCACCACCGTGCCGACGACGTTCTTCATGTCGAAGCCCGCGCCCTCCTGGAAATAGGCGCCTTCGACCAGTTCCTTCGGCCACGGCTGGAACTTCACCGCCGTCGGATCGATGATCGTGCCGACGGGCAGCGCGCGGATCGCGACCAGCACCTTGGGTCCATCGACCGGCGCTGGCGCGCCGGCCATCGCGGTCGCCTGAGGCGCGGCGCTTCCTGTTATCAGGGTGCGCGCGAAGAATGCGGTGATGGCAGCGACGAACAGCGCGCCGACCAGCAATACAACCTTGCGAGTGTCCATGACTCAACGTGCCTTTCAAGCGTCCGCCACGCCGGGGTAATTCCGGTCATGATTACGCAAACTGGTTAAGAAGAAGTTCGTGAAGAACCGCGAGGCCGCCGAAGACGATCGCGACTCCATAGGGAACCTCAAGAATTCGTTGGCTTTTTCTGATGCGATGATCGGCCAGCATGACCAATGTCAGCACGCCGCCGGCAAGCGACATCACCAGCAGCATCTGGAGCAGCGGCGTCAGCGGCAGCCACAAGGCGAGCGCGCCGATCAGCTTCACGTCGCCGCCGCCCATCTGGCCGAAGTGGAACGCCACGCAGAACAGCGCGAACACGATCAGCGCCATGCCGAACTGGATCGCCATGTCCGGCCACGGCGCCAGCCCGCTCGTCACCCACCACAGCGGCGCGAGCAGCGCGATGGCGGCGTTCTTCCAGTTGGCGATCTCACGCGTGCGCGCATCCTCGATCCCCGCCGACAGCAACAGCAGCAGGAGGATCGCGGGGAGCAGCCAGTGGAGTACGGACCATGCCATTCCCGACGCACTAGACGGAATGGCTTTCTAAACCGTAACCATGCCCGATGACCATCGCATCGCCCATCCGCCGCGCGATTCCGGCCGGCGCGTCGATCTCGCAATGGGCGGCGCCCGACGGATGGCCGATCCGTCGCTTCGACTGGCCGGCGGAAGACGAGGCGCGCGGCGCGATCCTGTTCCAGGGCGGGCGCGGCGATGTGTTCGAGAAGTATCTGGAAACGTTCGGGCATTGGCATGATGCCGGCTGGACGATCGCCTCGTTCGACTGGCGCGGGCAGGGCGGATCGGGGCGGCTCTCCGCCAACCCGCGCGTCGGCCATGCGGCGGATTTCGCGCCGTGGATCGCCGATCTCGCCGCCTTCTGGCGATCATGGGAGGCGCCCGGCCCGCGTGTCATCATGGGACATTCGATGGGCGGCTACCTCGTGCTCCGCGCGCTGGTGGAGCGGGCGGTGGACCCGGCCGCCGCCGTGCTGGTCGCGCCGATGCTGGGGCTGAAGGCGCCGGTCGGGCCGTGGCTGGGGGAGAAGGCGGCGCGGCTGATGTGCCGGCTCGGCGATCCCGCGCGCGCCGCGTGGCAGGGGCATGAGCGCCCCGGCGCGCGGCTCGACCGGCAGAAGCTGCTGACCCACGATGCCACGCGCTACGCGGACGAGGGCTTCTGGTATGTGGAGAAGCCCGAGATACAGCTCGGCCCGCCGAGCTGGGCATGGCTGGCGCAGGCGTTCGCGGGCACGCGCGCGCTGGAGGCCGATCCGCGCCTCGCGGCGATGACGACGCCGGTGATGCTGCTGGTCGCGGAGGCGGACGGGCTGGTCGATCCGCGCGCGGCGCTGCGCGTCGCGGGAAAGCTGCCGGCGGCTCAGGTGGTGCGCTTCGGCCCAGAATCCGCGCATGAGATTCTGCGCGAGGCCGATCCGGTGCGCGATCGCGCGCTTGCGGCGATCGACGCTTTCCTCGAAACGCACGCACGATGACCTACGATATCGCGATCGTCGGCGCCGGGATCGCCGGCGCCACCCTTGCCGCCGCGATCGGTGATCGCGCGCGGGTGCTGATGCTGGAGGCGGAGGATGTCGCCGGCTATCACGCGACCGGCCGCTCCGCCGCTTTCTGGTCCGAAACCTATGGCGGGCCGGCGATCCAGCCGCTGACCACGCTTTCGGGCGATGTGCTGCGGGAGGGGGGGTATCTCCAGCCGCTCGGCTCGCTGCATATCGGCAAGGCGGGGGACGAGGCGGTGGCCGATGCCTTCATCGCGGGCTTCGACGGATCGGGGGTGGAACTGGCGCGGGTCGATCCCGCGCGCTTCGTCCCCGGCCTGCGCCCCGGCTGGACGGTGGGCGTGATCGAGCCGAGCTGCGCCTATATCGATGTCGCCGCGCTGCACGGAGACGCGCTGGCCGCCGCCAGGCGAGCGGGCGCGGTGATCGAGCTGGGCTGCGCATTGCGATCCGCGACGCGCGTGGATGGCCGCTGGCGGATCGAGACCAGCGACGGCGTGCGCGAGGCGGCCGTGTTGGTCAACGCCGCCGGCGCATGGGTGGATGAAGTAGCGCGCGCGGCGGGCGTGGCGCCGATCGGCATCCAGCCCTATCGCCGCACGTTGATCCAGCTCCGCGTCGATCCGCCGGTGCCGGCGGCGGTGCCGCATGTCGCGCATCTCGGCGGCAGCTTCTATTTCAAGCCGGAGGCGGGCGGGCGGCTGTGGCTGTCCCCGCACGACGAGACGCCGGTCGCGGCGGGCGACGTGCAGCCGGAGGAGTTGGACGTCGCGATCGCGATCGACCGGATGGAGCAGGCGGTCGACTGGCGGGTCGAGCAGGTCGAGCGGAAATGGGCGGGGTTGCGCAGCTTCGCGCCGGATCGCCTGCCGGTCTATGGCTTCGCCGCCGATGCGCCGGGCTTCTTCTGGTTCGCGGGGCAGGGCGGGTTCGGCATCCAGACCGCGCCGGCCGCCGCGCGGGTCGGCGCCGCGCTGCTACTGGGTGATTCGCCTCCCGCGGGCATCGACATCTCCCGCTATACGCCCGCGCGTTTCGTGGATAAGCTTGCCCCACCCATGGCTTAGCGGAGGGTTTTCGATGGCGCACAAGTTCACGATCAAGAAGAACAAGGCCGGCGAGTTCGTGGCGTATTTCAAATACAATAGCGAAACGATCTTCTGGACCGAAGGCTATGCCAACAAGGCCAGCGCGGTGAACGCGATCGAATCGATCAAGAAGAACGGACCGGGCGCGCCTACCGAGGAAGAATAAGCGGCAGCGCGGCGTTCCGCGCCGGGGCGCGATCGGGCGTTGCGGCCGCGACCGGCGGTTCAGCCTTGCCGTTCCGCCATTGCGCGTAGCTCGGGCTTCACCACCTTGCCGGAAGCGTTGAGCGGCAGCGCGTCGAGCAGGGTCACGCGGCGCGGGGCCTTGTAATTCGCCATATTCTCGCGCGACCAGCCGATCAGCGCCGCTTCGCCCACCCGTGGCGCGTCGGAGCGCAGCACGACGAAGGCGTGGCCGATCTCGCCCATCCGCTCGTCCGGCACGCCGATCACGGCGACGGCGGCGATGGCGGGATGGGCGGAGAGCAGCTTCTCGATCTCCGCCGGGTAGCAATTGAACCCGCCGGAGATGTACATGTCCTTCTTGCGATCGGTGATGCGCAGATAGCCCGCTGCGTCCATCACCCCCACGTCGCCGGTATGGAGCCAGCCGTCGGCGTCGATCGCCTCGGCGGTGGCGGCGGGATCGTCGAGATAGCCGAGCATCACGCCATAGCCGCGCACCAGCACCTCGCCCTCCTGCCCGCGCGGCACCTCATGGCCGGCGTCGTCGGCGCATTTCACCTCCAGCCCCGGCAGCGCCTTGCCGCAGCTTGACGCGACCAGCTCCACCGGATCGCCCTGGCGGCAGGAGGTGATCGCGCTGCACTCGGTCATGCCGTAAGCGGTGACGACGGCGCGGAAGCCGAGTTCGTCGCGCATCCGCTCGATCAGGATCGGCGGCACGGTCGCCGCGCCCGTCACCGCGCAGCGTAGCGCGGAGGAATCGAAACGCGGCTCCGCCAGCAGCGACTGGAAGATCGTCGGCGGGCCGGGGAGGAACGACACGCGGTCACGCTCGATATGCGTGATCGCCTTCGCCACGTCGAACGTCGCCATCGGCACGATCGTCGCGCCCTTGATGAGCGCCGCGACCCAGCCCGCCTTGAAGCCGAAGCTATGGAAGAAGGGATTGACGATCAGATACACGTCTCCCTCGCGCAGCCCCACCGCATCGCCCCACGCCTCGAACATCGGGATGATGCGGCCGTGCGTGGTCAGCACGCCCTTGGGCGCGCCGGTGGTGCCGGAGGTGAACATGATGTCGCTCAGCGCATCGGGGCCGAGCGCGGCGAGCGCATCGTCGACGCGGCGGTCGTCAGCGCCCGCGCCTTCGGCGAGGAAGGCATTCCAATCACTGTCGAACAGCAGCGTGCGTTCGAGTGTCGGGAGCGCCTCGTCCCTGAGCAGCGCGGGATAGTCCGTGCCGAGAAAATCGCCGACCGTGAACAGCATCCGCGCGTTCGTCCGCCGCAGGATATCGCCCGCCTCGCGCCCCTTCAGCCGGGTGTTGAGCGGCACGATCGCCGCGCCGGCCGCCTGCGCGCCAATGGTGGCGACGATCCACTCGGCGCGGTTGGGCGCCCAGATCGCGATGCGGTCGCCCGGTTCGATGCCATAAGCGAGGAAGGCGGAGGCCGCCTGACGCGCGCGCCGCCACAGTTCCGCGAAGCTCCACGTCTCGCCGTTCTCGATCAACGCGGGCCGCGCGCCGAAACGCGCGGCGGTCTCGGCGGCGAGGTGCGGGATCGTCGGGGGGAGCGCCACGGCCGTCACTCCGGGAAATAGCGGCTGATCGTATCGACCACGCAGGCGGGTTTGTCGCCGCCCTCGATCTCGACGGTGACGCGCACGACGGACTGGATCGCGCCCTTCACCTCCTCGACCGCGACGATCTCGCCGACGCCGCGGATGCGCGCGCCGACCTTCACCGGCGCGAGGAAGCGCAGCCGGTCCGCGCCGACGTTCACCGCATGGGTGAAGCCGCGCACCTCGATCAGGTCGGGGAGGAACAGGTTGACGAGGCTCATCGTCAGATAGCCGTGCGCGATCGTGCCGCCGAACGGCCCGGCCTTGGCACGCTCGACATCGACGTGGATCCACTGGTGGTCGCCCGTCACCCTGGCGAAGCCATCGACGCGATCCTGCTTGATCGCGAGCCAATCGGTCGGGCCGAGCGCGGTGCCTTCCTGCCCGATCAAGTCGCGCGGATGCCGGTAGACGCGCGCGCTCACGCCCGCTGGCTCGATACCGAGACGATCTCGCCGGTCATGTACGACGACAGGTCGGAGGCGAGGAAGATCATCACGTTGGCGACTTCCCACACCTCGGCGGGGCGGCCGAACGCTTCCTGCGCGGAGAGCTTGGCGAGCAGGTCGTCGGTCGTCACCTTGGCGAGGAACGGGTGCATCGCGATCGACGGCGCGACGGCGTTGATCCGCACCCCATGCTCCGCCGCCTCCACCGCCGCGCAGCGGGTGAAGGCCATCACGCCCGCCTTGGCGGCGGCATAATGCGCCTGACCCTTCTGCGCCCGCCAGCCCAGCACGGAGGCGTTGTTGACGATCGCGCCGGCGGCGCGCGCGGTCATCGCGGGCAGGAAGGCGCGGGTCATGCGGAATACGCTGGTCAGCGTCACGTCGATCACGCGCGACCATTGCGCATCGGTCATCTCGACCACCGGCACCTCGCCGCCCAGTCCGGCGTTGTTGATCAGCACATCGACATGGCCCAGCTTCGCCAGCGCCGTATCGCGCAGCGCCTGCACCTGCTCCTCGCTGGTCACGTCGCACAGGCACGTCTCGGGGCGGGCGCCGACCGCCGCCGCGATGGCGTCCGCCGCTTCGCCCAGCCGGCGCTCGTGGAAGTCGCTGATGAGCACGCGCGCGCCTTCCTCGGCGGCGCGCTTGGCGACCGCGAAGCCGATGCCAGTGCCGGCGGCGGCGGTGACGACGACGGTGCGGTCCTTCAGCAGCCCGCGCGGGGCGGGATAGGCGGGGATGGCGGTCATGCGTTGCCTCGCGGTTCGCGCGGCAGGCCAAGCGCCCGCTCGGCGACTATGTTGCGCTGGATCTGGTTGGTGCCGCCGTAGATCGTGTCGGCGCGCGACGACAGGAACAGGCTCGGCAGCATCGGGAAGTCGTAGTCCGGCCCCGAAGTCACCTCGCCGGCCTGCCCGAGCACGTCCATCGCCAGCTCGCCGAGGTTGCGCCGCCATGTCGCCCATTGCAGCTTGTAGGTCAGCGCCGCGCCGTCCGGCCGCGCGTGATCGGTGTTGCTCAGCACGCGCAGCGCGCCGTAGCGCATCAGCCTGAGGCCGATCTCGGCCTTCGCGATGCGCTGGCGGATCAGCGGGTTGCTCGCGGAACCGTTCGCCTTCGCCGCCGCGATGATCGCGTCCAGCTCGTGCCGGAAGCCCATCTGCTGCCCGAGCGTCGAGACGCCGCGCTCGAACGCGAGCAGCCCCATCGCCACCTGCCAGCCGTTGCCGGGCGTGGAGACGAGGTTCTCGGCGGCCGTGCGCGCGCCGTCGAAGAAGGTCTCGTTGAACTCGGCGTCGCCGTTGATCTGCCGGATCGGGCGGATCGTGATTCCCGGCTGGTCGATCGGCATGAGGAGGAAGGTGAGGCCCTTCGGCCCCTTCGACCCTTCCTCGCTGCGCGTGACGACGAAGATCCAGTCGCAGATCTGCGCGAGGCTGGTCCAGATCTTCTGGCCGTCCACCACCCATTCGCCGGTCGCTTCATCGACCCGCGCGCGGGTGCGCACCGAGGCGAGGTCGGACCCGGCGTTCGGCTCCGAATAGCCCTGGCACCAAAGGACTTCGCCGGATGCGATGCCGGGGAGGAAGCGCGCCTTCTGCTCCTCGGTGCCGAAGGCGAGGATCGTCGGCCCGGCCAACTCGATCCCCATATGGCCGACGCGGCCGGGCGCGCCGGAGCGCGCATATTCCTCCGCGAAGATCACCTGTTGTTCGAGCGTCGCGTCGCGGCCGCCCCATTTGCTCGGCCAGCCGATGCAGCTCCAGCGATGGCGGCCGAGCTGCTGCTCCCATTCCTTGCGGCGTTCGGCCATCACCGTCAGGCCCAGCACGCCCCTGATGTCGCGGAACTCGCCGGACATCTGGTCGGCCAGCCAGTCCGCCGCCTCCGTGCGGAACGCCTCGTCCTCGGCCGAGAATCCGAGTCTCATGCCGCTTCTCCCAATCCGATGATTTGCGCGACCTGCTCGCGGTGCCAGTCGCTGTCGCCCAGCATCGCGCGGATCGCGCGGGCGCGCTTGAAGAACAGATGCGCGTCATGCTCCCAGGTGAAGCCGATCCCGCCGTGAAGCTGGATCATGTCCCCGGCGCAACGCATATAGGTGTCGCCCGCGAAACTCTTGGCGCTGTGCAGCGCGAGCGGGGCTTCGGGCGAACCCTCGTCCACCGCGCAGGCAGCCCAATAGACCGCCGAGCGCGCCTGCTCGATCTCCACCATCATGTCGGCGAGGCGATGCTTGTACGCCTGGAAGCTGCCGATCGGGCGGCCGAACTGCACGCGTTCCTGCGAATAGGAGACGGTGCGGTCGAGCGTCGCCTGCGCGCCGCCCAAGGCTTCCGCCGCGACGCAGATCCAGCCGCCGGCGCGCGCCGCCGCCAGCCCGGCCCGCCAGTCGGGCAGCGGATCGCCCGGCGTGTCGGCCAGCGTGAGGCGGGCGAGGGGGCGCGTCTGGTCCATCGTCACCGGGCGTTCGATCGAGAGGCCCGGCGCGTCGGCGCGGACGATCCATGCGCCGTCCGGGGAAGCGAGGACGAACATGTCCGCGACGCCGCCGTGCGGCACGAAATCGACCGTGCCGGTCAGCTTGCCATCCGTGACGCGCAGGTCATCGCTGCCGCCCGGCGCGGCGATCACCTCGCCCGAGGCGAGCTTGGGCAGCCATTCCCGCTTCTGCGCCTCGCTGCCCCCGGCGGCGATCGCGCGCGCGGGCATGGCGAGGCCGAGCAGGGGGAGGGCGGCGACCTGCGCGCCAGCCGCCTCGGCGATCGTCGCGAACTCGACCAGCCCAAGGCCGGAGCCGCCATGGGCCTCCGGCACCGCGATCCCGGCGAGGCCAAGCTCGGTGCAGAAGCTCGTCCACAATGCGCGGTCGATCCCGTCGCCGTCCATTGCGCGGCGGGTGCGCTCGCTGGTGGCGTTCTCGGCGAAGAAGGCGCGGGCAGTGTCCGCGATCATCGCCTGTTCCTCGGTGAAGGCGAATTGCATCAGGCGGTCCCCCACACCTTGCGCGGGGCGATCCGCTCGGCGAGCAGCCCGTCCACCGCCGCGCCGACATCCACCGGGTTCCAGCGCTTGCCGGCATCGACCATCGGGCCTTCGCGCCAGCCATCCTCCAGCATGATCTTGCCGCCTTCCAGCTCGAACACGCAGCCGGTGACATGCGCCGATTGCGCGCTGCCCAGCCACACCACCGTGGGGGCGATATTGGCCGGGTCCATCGTGTCGAACGCCTGTCCCCCGGTCGCCATTTTCTCCGCGAAGGCCTGCTCGGTCATGCGGGTGCGGGCCGAGGGGGCGAGCGCGTTGGCGGTGATGCCGTAGCGGCCAAGCTCCGCCGCCTGCACCAAGGTCAGCGCGGCGATCCCGCCCTTGGCGGTGGAATAGGCCGCCTGCGCGATCGAGCCTTGCAGGCCCGCACCGCTCGTCGTGTTGATGATCCGCGCGTCGACCGGCTCGCCCGCCTTCTGCCGCGCGCGCCAGTGATCGACCGCGTGGCGCGACAGGCAGAAATGGCCGCGCAGATGGACGTGCATCGTCGCGTCCCATTCCTCCGGCGTCGCGGAGACGAACATGCGGTCGCGCACGATCCCGGCGTTGTTGACCACCACGTCCAGCCCGCCGAACGCGGCGACGGCGGCGTCGACGATCCGCTTCGCCGCGTCCCAGTCCGTGATGTCCTCGTAATTGGCGATCGCGTTGCCGCCGGCCGCCTTGATCTCGGCCACCACGTCGTCGGCCGCGCTGATGTCGCGTCCCTCGCCGCCGAGCGAGGCGCCGATATCGTTGACCACCACGTTCGCGCCCTCAATGGCGAAGGCGAGCGCATAGGCGCGCCCCAGCCCGCGCGCGGCGCCGGTGATGATGACGGTGCGTCCGTCGCAGATCCCCATGGTCAGGCTTCCTTGCGTGCGATGGTGCGGAGGAGATGGGCGCTCATGTCGCCGACGAGTTCGGGGGCGAGATACTGGCGCTCGGTGTAGTGCCACTCGCCGTCGATGATCGCGAGCTTGTCGGCATAATGGCCGGCGGCGATCACCTGAAGCGGCAGGTCGTCGGTCGCCTGGAGGATGGTCCATTGCGAGCGGCAGGTCGCGCTCTGCCCATCCTCGGAAAGCTCGATCACCGGATTGGTGATGATGTGGCGGGTGCGCGGCGTGCCGTCCGCATAGAGATGCACCCAGCTTTTCCACATCGCGACGATCGCATCCTCGCCGCGCAGTTCGCCCCCGCCGGTGACGAGGCAGCCGTGGCGGAACATCCGCGCCGCGCGGTGGAAATCGGCCGAATCGATCGCGTCGGCGTAGCGATAGAGGAGGTTGGGGATATCGATGGCGGGGTTGGTCATGGCGCCGCTCACAGCCGCTCGATGATGGTGACGTTGGCCTGTCCGCCGCCCTCGCACATGGTCTGCAGGCCGTAGCGCCCGCCGGTGCGCTCCAGCGCGTTCAGCAGCGTGGTCATCAGCCGCGCGCCGGTCGCGCCGATCGGGTGGCCGAGCGCGATCGCGCCGCCAGCAACGTTGACCTTCTCGTGCGGCACGCCGAGTTCCTTCATCCATGCCATCGGGACGGAGGCGAAGGCCTCGTTGCATTCGAACAGGTCGATATCGGCGATCGACATGCCCGCCTTGGCCAGCGCGTGCCGCGTCGCCGGGATCGGGCCGGTGAGCATCCACACCGGGTTGGCGGCGCGGACGGAGAGGTGATGGATGCGCGCGCGGGGCTTCAGGCCATGCGCCTTGACCGCCGCCTCGCTCGCGATCAGCAGCGCGGCAGCGCCGTCGCAATTCTGGCTGGCGACGCCGGCGGTGATGACGCCGCCCTCGCGCACCGGCTTCAGCGCGGCCAGGCCCGCCATATTGGTCGCGGGGCGGATCGTCTCGTCCGCCTCCAGCCCGGCGAGCGGGGCGATCTCGCCCCTGAACCAGCCCTGTTCGGTGGCCCGTTGCGCGCGGGCGTGCGATTCGACCGCGAACGCCTCCATCGCCTCGCGGGTGATGCCCCATTTGTCGGCGATCATCTCGGCCGATTTGATCTGGTTGACTTCTTCGTCGCCGTAGCGCGCCTGCCACCCCACCGAACCGCGGAACGGATCGTCGAAGCCGTAAGGCTGGCCGGCGAACATCGCGGCGGAAATGGGGATAGCGTTCATCGCCTGGCTGCCGCCCGCGACGACCAGATCCTGCGTGCCGCTCATCACGCCCTGCGCGGCGAAATGCACCGCCTGTTGCGAGGAGCCGCACTGGCGATCGATCGTCACCCCCGGCACTTCCTCCGGCAGCCCGGCGGCGAGCCACGCGGTGCGGCCGATGTCGCCCGCCTGCGGCCCGATCGTGTCGCAGCAGCCCCACACCACGTCATCGACCGCCTTGGGGTCGATGCCGGCGCGCGAGATCAGCGCCTTGATCGGATGCGCGCCAAGATCGGCGGGGTGGACGCCCGCGAGCGTGCCCTTCTTGCGCCCGATCGGGGTGCGCACCGCATCGACGATATAGGCTTCAGCCATGTTGCATTCCTGTCTCGAAAGTCTGGTCGGGGCCGATCGCCATCGCACCGCCGATCACGGCGTCGTCGAGGCGGCGGAGGTGGAAGGCGCGGTCGCCCCACGCGCCGGCCAGCGCCCAGGCGCGCTTCATCCAGTAATGGAGATCGACCTCGTAGGTGTAGCCCATCGCGCCGTGGACCTGGATCGCCGTCTCCGCCGCCAGCATCGCGGCGTCGGTCGCGGCGAGCTTGGCGTGGCTGACATGGATCGGCGCGCGGGCGTGGCCGTGATCGAGCGCATAAGCCGCGCGCCACAGTACCGGCCGGGCGAACTCCAGCGCCACCGCGACGCTGGCGAGGTGATGCTTGATCGCCTGGAACGCGCCGATCGGCTGGCCGAACTGCTCACGGTCCTTCGCATATTCGGTGGCGAGTGTGAGCATCCGCTCGCTCGCGCCGACAAGCTGCGCCGCCGCCATCAGCGCGGCGAGATCGAGCATTACCGCGTCGGCCTCGGCGCGCTCCACCGCGAACAGCCGCCGCAAGGGATCGGCGCTCTCCAGCCTTTCGCGAGTCGCCGCGCCGCCGAGCACCAGCCCGGCCTGATCGGCATCCGCCACCCACGGATTGACCGGATGCGCCAGCGCGACCTTCAACTTGCCCGACGCGATCGCCGCAAGCTGCGCCTCGTCCGCTATCAGGCGCGGCGCGATCAGGGCGGTATCGACGATCGGCTCCGATACGTCGGCGCGGCCCAGTTCGACCGCGACCAGCGCCGCTTCGACCAGCCCCAGCCCGAGGCCGCCCTGCGCCTCCGGCACGATCAGCCCGGTCAGCCCCATCTCGACCAGCCCGCGCCAGATCGCCGGGTCGCGCCCGCCTTCGGCATCGAGGCGCCGCAGCACCTCGGGGCCGTGCGTGCCCTCGAGGAAGGCGCGCACGCCGTCGCGCAGCTCGATCTGGTCCTGGGTGAACGCGAAGTCCATCAGCCCGCTCCCATGCGCGGCAGGCCGAGCAGCCGCTCGGCGATGATGTTGCGCTGGATCTCGTTCGATCCGGCGTAGATCGGGCCCGAGAGCGAGAAGATATAGCCCTCCAGCCATTGATTGACGCGGCCGCCGACCGCCTTCAGCTCGGCCGCCGCGCCCATCAGGCTCATCGCGGTGCGGTGCAGCGCGCGGTCCAGCTCGGACCAGAAGATCTTGTTGAGGCTTGCCTCCGCGCCGATCCTGCCGCCCGCCATCACGGTGGAGGCGACCTTGTAGGTGTTGAGCGCATAGGCCTCCGCCTCCGCCCACGCCTTGACCACCGCCTCGCGCGCGGCGGGGGAGGCGTCCGCCTGCCGCTCGCGGTACAATTCGACCAATCGCTTCGCCGCCGCCTGGAAGCGCGCCGGGCTGCGCAGCATCAACCCGCGCTCGAAGCCGGCGGTGGCCATCGCCACGTTCCAGCCCTCGCCCTCGCCGGCGATGCGGTTGGCGGCGGGGACGCGCACCTCGTCGAAGAAGATTTCCGCGAAGCCGGTCTCGCCGTGAAGCTGGCGGATCGGGCGGATCGTCACCCCCGGCGCATCGAGCGGCACGAGGATGAAGCTCAGCCCCTTGTGCCGTTTCGATTCCGCGTCGGTGCGGAACAGGCCGAAGCCCCAGTCGGCGAACGCCGCGCGGCTCGACCACGTCTTCTGCCCCGAGATGACGTAATCGTCGCCGTCGCGCACCGCGCGCGATCGGATCGCCGCCATGTCGGACCCGGCGTTCGGCTCCGACCACGCTTGCGCCCACATCACCTCGCCCTTCGCCATCGGCGTCAGGAAGCGCGCCTTCTGCTGGTCGGTGCCGAATTCCATGATCGTCGGGCCGAGCAGGAAGATGCCGTTCTGGTTGGCGCGCAGCGGCGCGCCGGCGCGATAATATTCCTCCTCGAAGATCAGCCAGCGGATCAGGTCCAGCCCGCGCCCGCCATAGGCTTCGGGCCACGTCACCATGCCCCAGTTGCCCGACGCCAATGTGCGCTCCCATGCGACATGCGCATCGAAGCCGGTGCGTCCTTCGAGCGTCGGCAGCGGCTCCTTCGGCACGTGCGCTTCCATCCACGCACGGACTTCGGCGCGGAACGCCTGCTGTTCGGGAGTATAGGCCAGCTCCATCAGAACTTCGCCGCCCCCTTGGTCTCGACGAAGGCGTCGCGCGATTTCTGGCTGTCCTCGTGCATGTACATTTCGAGCGTGAAGCCCTGCTCGAAGCGATAGCCGTGATCGACGTCGCGCGGCTCCAGCCCGTTGAGCGCCTCCTTGGCGATCACCAGCGCCTTGCGGCTCTTGGAGGCGATCACGGCGGCGAAGGCGCGCGCCTCCTCGTAAAGCTTCCCGGCCGGGACCAGCTTCTCGATCGCGCCGATGCGATACGCTTCCTCCGCCGGGATGCGCCCGCCGGTGAAGAAGGCGGCGCGGACCTTCTGGATCGGGAACATGCGCTGGAGGTGGCTAGCACCGCCCATCGCGCCGCGATCGACCTCGGGCAGCGAGAAGAACGCGCCCTCCGCCGCGATCACCACGTCGGACGCGCCGCAGATGCCGATGCCGCCGCCGATCACGAAATTGTGGACGGCGGTGACGACCGGCACCTCGCAGCCGCGCACCGCGCGGAAGGTGCGGTAATTGCCACGGTTGAGATCGACGATCCGCTCCGGGTGCGCCTGCATCTCCTTGATGTCGACGCCGCCGCAAAAGCCCTTGCCCTCGGCGCGGATCAGCACGCAGCGCACCTCGGGATCGCGCCCGAGCGCCTCGATGATGCCGGGCAGTTCGTTCCAGCCCGCGCTGTCGAGTGCGTTGACTGGCGGGTGATCGAGGATGACCTCGCCGATATGGTCGGCGATTTGGGTGCGGATCGGCATCAGGCTGCTCTTTCGTTGGCGGCGGTCGCGGTCGCGGTCAGCGCGGCGATGCGCGCGCGCGCCTCGCGCTCGATATCGGCGAGCAGATCGGCGCAGGTGGGGAGGGTGGTGATCCGCCCGCCGACGAGGCCGGTGGCCATCACGCCGTGCTCGACATCGCCGTCCACCACCGCCTTCTGGATCAGCGTCGGCGCGGCGGCGGCGAGCATCGCCTGCGTGAAGCTGAGGCCGCCGTGACTGGTCATGCCGCGCGCGGCGGCGATCAGCTCGCCCCAGCTCGCGCCGGTGCGCTTCTTCATCGCCAGCCCGCCTTCGATCGCGCGCAGCCACATGCCGAGCGGACCGGATTTCTCGATGCGGTCGAACATCGCCGTGCGCACCATGCGCTGCGGCAGGCCATCGATTTTGGTGGTGACATGGATGTCGTCGGTGCCGGCCTTGAGATAGACGTTCTTCGCGGCTTCCGGCGGCGCGCTTTCGGCGGTGAGCAGGAAGCGCGTGCCCATCGCGATCCCCACTGCGCCATAGGCAAGCGCCGCCGCCAGTCCCCGTCCATCGGCGAACCCGCCCGCCGCGATCACCGGCACCTTCACCGCGTCCAGCACCTGCGGCAGCAGCACGGTGGTGGCGACCGCGCCGGTATGCCCGCCGCCTTCGCCCCCCTGCACCGTCACCATGTCGCAGCCAAGCTCGACCATCTTCTTCGCGTGCTTCACCGCGCCGACGGTCGGCACGCACAGGATGCCCGCCTCCTTGAAGCGCCCGATCATCTTCGCGTCCGGCCCGCGCCCGAAGCTCACCGCGCGCACCTGGTCGCGATTGGCGAGGATCGTCTCGACGATCTCCCCCGCGCCGGGCTGGAACATGTGGAAGTTGACGCCGAACGGCTTCGCCGTGCGGCGTTTCACGTCGGCGATCTTCGCCGCCGCCTCGCCCGGCGTCATCACCGCCGCGCCGAGGAAGCCGAACGCCCCCGCCTCGCACGAGGCGGCGACGAGCGGCGGCTCGGCGACCCAGCCCATCGCGGTCTGGATCATTGGCAGGCGGCAGCCGAGCCGCTCGGTCATGATCGTGGCAAGCGGATCGCCCATCGCTCAGCTCTCGCCGGCCTGCTTCTTGTTGGCGGCGGCCATGCCCTTGCCGTCCAGCCCGCCGAGCGAATTGCCGCTGACGAGATCGTTCTGGGCGTGCGCGAAATGGTGCATGTGGAACACCGCGTCCATCGCGGTGCGCTTCCCGCGAAGATCCTCGACGTGGTTGAACGCCTGCTTGGTCAGCCAGTTGCCGAGGCGCGGGCGCTGCGCCAGCTCGTGCGCGATCTTCGCTGTCTCCGCGCGCAGTTCGTCGCGCGGCACCATGCGGTTGACCATGCCGAACTGATAGGCGCGCGCCGCCGGCAGCCGCTCGCCGAGCAGCAGGAATTCCTTGGCGACGCGCGGCGGCAATTCGAAGCCGTGCGCGAAATATTCGACGCCGGGGATGCCCATGCGGTTCACCGGATCCTGGAAGAAGGCGTCCTCGCTGGCGACGATTAGGTCGCACACCCAGGCGAGCGTCAGCCCGCCGGCGATGCACGCGCCCTGCACCATCGCGATCGTCGGCTTGGGGATATCGCGCCAGCGGCGGCACATGCCGAGATACACCTCATGCTCGCGCGTATAGAGGAGCTCCGCCGCCGGGCGGGTGGTGTGGTCGCCGAACATCAATTTGCGGTCGAACGGCACCAGTTGGTCGCGGCCCGGCGTGCCGATGTCGTGGCCGGCGCTGAAATGCTTGCCCTCGCCCGCCAGCACGATCACCTTGATCGCATCGTCGTCGGTCGCGCGCCCGAAGGCGGCGTCCAGCGCATAGGTCATCTGGCTGTTCTGGGCGTTGTTGAACTGTGGCCGGTCCATCGTGATCCACGCGACGGGACCATCGGTTTCGTAGCGCACCGGCGTGTCGGTTTCATAGACCGGCGATTGCGGCCGGCGGGGGACGATCTCGTCGCTCATGCTGTTTTCTCCTTCACCGCATCGGGATTGCCCGCGATGACGGTCGCGCGGATGTTGTGCGGATCGAGCCGCGCGATGATCGCCAGTGCCTCCGCATCGGGGAGCGGCGTTTCGGTCAGCGCGCCTTTCTCCAGCGGGAAGCCGGTCGCCGCCTGCACCTCCTCGAAGGTCACGCCGGGATGCAGCGAGACGACACGGACCGCGTGATCCTTGCCGCCGAAGTCCATCACGCACAGGTTGGTGATGATGCGGCGCAGGTCGATGCCCGCATAGTTGCCGCCGGCCACGCGCTTCGCCGGATTATAGCCGGCGCTCGACACCATATCGACCTCGCCCGCCACGAACACGCGCGGCGAATGCGCGGGCACGAACATCGAATTGGGATGATAGACCGAATTGCCGGGGAAGCCGCGCACGCCCAGCATCTGCGTCTTCGGCTTGTGATAGGTGCCGCCGAGATAGGACAGGTTGGTCTGCCCGAAGCGGTCGATCTGCGTCGGCGTCACCATCGCGTGCCGCCGCCCGGTCCATACCGCCGCGTCGAAGAAGCGCGAGAAGGGCAGGTGGCCCGCCGATTTCGGCCGGTCGTCATAGCCGCGCGGGCCGATCGGCACCGGCTGCTCGACGAGGAACGCCTCGCCGTCGGTCATCATCAGGCCGGGCGAATGGGTGAGCTTGGCGAGGCTCGCGCCGAGCCGGGGCACCGGGCCGACGCCGGTGGCGATGATCTCGCGCGTGTCGCGGAAAGCTTCCGACGCGGCGAAGATGCACAGTTCCGCAAGGGTGACGTTGCCGCTCATCAGAACACCGGCATCGGCAGCTTCGCCACCGACTCCATGCCGCCCACCGAGGCGATATAGCCCTGCTCGTCCGCGCCGACGAAGCGCTCCGCCACCTGCATCCAGTCGCCCGGGTCCTTCGCGGCGTCGGCATAGGCGCGGAACGCCTTCATGTCCCAGCCATAGGCGGGGGGCATCGAGCTGGGATGCGCGCCGCCCTTCATCTCGACCACGCCGCTCACGAAGCAGCGCTCGAATTCGTTGAACCGCGCGTCATCGGGATAATGATCCTCCATCCGGTCGACCAGTTCCTCGCACGAGACGAAGCTGCGCGCCGCCGCGCGGGCGAACCATTGGTCGTAGTAGGTGTCCGGCCCGAAAAGCTGGACGTTGCCGCGCCAGTCCGCGCGGTTGACGTGGATCAGCGCCGCGTCGAGCTTCAGCGCGGGCATCGCGATCAGCGTCTCGCCGTCCTCATAGGGCGATCGCACCAGCTTCAGCCCGCCCAGCTCGGCGAGATCGGTGCCGAGGCCGACGCGGGTCGGCAGGAAGGGCAGGCCGAAGGCGGCGGTCTTCAGCCCCCATTGCAGCATCCCCTCGTCGAGCTCGAGCACCTCGATCGACCCGGATTCGCGCGCCTTGCGGAACCACGGCTCCAGCGGGATCGCATCGAGCGAGACGAAGGAGAAGACGAGCTTCCTCACCTTGCCCGCCGCGCACAGCATCCCGACGTCCGCGCCGCCATAGGCGACGATCGTCAGGTCCTTGAGCGGCGAGCGCAGGATCTCGCGCACCAGCGCCATCGGCTTGCGGCGCGGACCCCAGCCGCCGATGCCGAGCGTCATCCCGTCATGGAGGCTGGCGACGATCTGAGCCGCCGTCATGCGCTTGTCGAGCATCAGGCGGCTCCCTGCGCGGCTTCGGTCTGCCACGCCCAGACGTGGCCCCATTTGCTCACCTTGTCGTGCGCGGTGACTTCCCAGGTGGCGGGATCGATCACCAGGCCGTTGCACCCGATCTCCAGATCGAAGCCGCCCGGCGTCTGGACGTAGAAGCTGGTCATCTCGTCATTGACATGCTCGCCCAGCGTCGCGGATTCCTTGTAGCCGCCCGCGACCATCCGCGCGTGCGCCTTCTCCACTTCCTCCAGCGTCGGCAGTTCGAGCATCAGGTGGATGCTCTGCGACGGCGGCACCGGCATTTCCGCCAGCGCGACGCTGTGGTGGCGGCCGTTGTCCGCGTGCATGAAGGCGAAGCGCATCCCCGGATCGTGGTCGCCGCCCATCAGGAAGAATTGCGGCAGATCGGTATCGTGGAAGCCGATCACGTCGCGATAGAAGGCATGGCTCGCCGCGAAATCGGGCGCGGCAAGCACCGAATGGCCCATGCCGTAGATGCCGGTGACGAAATGCGGCACGCCGACCGGCGAGACGAACGGCGTCTCCGCGCGCTGGTCGCCATGGTAGAACTCAAGGCCGTTGCCCGCCGGATCGGTGGTGCGGAACAGTCCCGCGACGCAGCGCGACGCGGCCAGTTCCGGCGTGCCCATCTCGACCGGGCGGCCCGAGGCGCGGACCTTCTCCGCCAGCGCGAGGAGCGCGGCTTCGTCCTCCACCTCATAGCCCGACGCCGCGAGTCGATCGGCCGCGCCGTTCTCGATGCGGAAGCGGAACGGGCGTTCGTCGACGCGATAGAGCGCCGCGCCGTCGCTCGCCGGCGCGCCGCGCATCGCGCCCGCCACCTGCGTCAGGAAATGGTCCCAGCGGTCCGGCTGCGTGGTCTCCACCACCGCATAGCCAAGCGATTTCACGCCCATGACATCAGGCTCCCTTCACCAGATCGAGAAAATACGGGCGCTCGCCGCCGCCATCGACTTCCAGCCGCGCGCCGCTCACCCAGCTCGCCAGCGGCGAGCAGAGGTAGAGCACCGCGCCCGCGATATCGTCGCCATTGCCCATCCGGCCGAGCGGCATCGAGCGGCCGACCGCCGCCTGCGCCGCGGCGTCGCCATAGGTCGCCTCTGCGTTCTCGGTGTGCATCAGCCCGGCGATGATCGCGTTGACGCGGATGTTCGCCGCGCCCCATTCCTGCGCGAGGCTCTGCGTCAGGTTGAGCAGCCCCGCCTTGGCCGCGCCATAGATAGCGGTGCCAGGGGAGGGGCGGACGCCCGAGACGCTGGCGATATTGACGATGCTGCCGCCGCCGGCCGCCGCCATGTGCGGATGCGCCGCCTGCGCCATGTAGAGCGGGGCGACGAGGTTGAGCTTCAGGATCGCATCGACGAATCGCGGGGAGGCGGTCGCGGCGTCGGCCTGCGGCGATCCGCCGGCGTTGTTCACCAATATGTCGAGCCGTCCGTGCGCCGCCACCGCCGCCTCGACCAGCGCGCGCGCCTGATCGGGATCGCGCACGTCCGCCTGATGGAAAGAGATGCCGTCGGGAAGATCGTCCGGCGCGGCGCGGCCGCAGACGGTGACCGCGCAGCCGGCCTCCGCCAGCCGGGCGGCGATCGTCCGGCCCAGTCCGCGCGTGCCCCCGGTCACGATCGCGGCCTTGCCGGTCAGATCGAGATGCGCGCCGCTCTCCAAGCCTTCTCTCCCGTCTTCCCCGATAAAGGGCGTGAAATCGTTCTTGAACCATCGCCAAATCGCGTGGTCTCGCTTTTCTATTGACGATTTGCGTATCGTAGCGCAAGAGAAATTACGAAGATTGTGATTTTGAGCCGGCGATGATCGCCGGCCGCATAAGGAGGGGCTGCAATGGCTGCCACAGTTCCGCTCACGACTCAGGTCGAGCCGCCGGCCGCGGCCGAGCTGATCGAGCGCGCGCGTGCGATGATCCCGACGCTCAAGGAGCGCGCGAAGCGATGCGTCGCGGAGGGCAAGGTGCCCGACGAGACGATCGCGGAGATGCAGGCCGCCGGCTTCTTTCGTATCCTTCAGCCGGCGCGCTGGGGTGGCTATGAGATGCATCCCAACACGTTCTTCGACGTGCAGAAGCTGCTGGCGGAAGGCTGCATGTCGACCGGCTGGGTCTTCGGCGTGGTCGGCTGCCATCCCTATGAGCTGGCGCTGTTCGACGATCGCGCGCAACAGGAGGTGTGGGGCGAGGATGACAGTGCGCTCGCCTCCTCTTCCTATCAGCCGGTCGGCAAGGTGGAGCATGCCGACGGCGGCTTTTACCTGACCGGGCGCTGGGGCTTCTCCAGCGGGTCGGAGCATTGCCAGTGGGTGCTGCTCGGTGCGCTGGTGCCGTCGAAGGAGCCGGGCGGGCCGCCGGACATGCGGACTTTCCTGCTGCCGCGCAGCGACTATCGCGTCGAGCGCAACTGGGACGTGTTCGGGCTTCAGGGCACGGGCAGCCAGGATATCGTGGTGGAGCGCGCCTTCGTCCCCGAATATCGCACGCACCGCGCGGTCGACGGCTTCAACTGCCGCAATCCGGGGCAGAAGGAGAATGACGGCATTCTCTATACCCTGCCGTGGGCGCAGATCTTCGTCCGCTCGGTGTCGTCGGCGGCGCTGGGCGGCGCGCGGGCGGGGATCGAGGCGGCGCTGGCGATCGCCGCCGATCGCGTCTCCACCAACACCGGCAAGGCATCCAGGACCGATCCGATCCTCCACGCCGCGATCGCGCGCGCCAGCGCGCAGGTCGGCGAGATGGAACTGACGCTGCGGGCGACCTTCGACGACCTGATGGGCTATGCCGGGCGGGGCGCGGCGATCCCGCTGGAGAAGAGGGCGGCCTATCGCTACCAGTCGTCCACCGTGGTGCGGCGCTGCGCGGAGCTGATCGGGGATATCCTGCCGCTGCTCGGCGGACGGGCGATCTACATGTCCAGCCCGATCGTCCAGCCGTGGCTAGACCTCAACGCCGCGCGTGCCCATGTCGCCAACGATCCGAACAACTGGACGGCGGACATGATCGGCGGCCTGATGGGCCAGCCGCCCGCGATGATGTTCCTGTGATGGAGGCGCTCGTGAGCAAGCGGCATGTCGTCGGCGACGGGCACGAGATCCATATCGCCGAGATGGGCAGCGGCCCGGCGGTGGTGTTCATCCACGGCAGCGGACCGGGCGCGTCGGGCGCGTCGAACTTCCGGCAGAATGCGGAAGCGTTCGTCGCGGCGGGGTATCGCGTGATCCTGCCGGACATGATCGGCTATGGCGCGTCCTCCAAGCCGGAGGGGCTGGATTATACGCTCCAGCTCTTCACCGACACGCTCTACGATGCGCTGATCGCGCATGGCGTCACCCGCGCGGCGCTGGTCGGCAATTCGCTGGGCGGCGGCGTCGCCTTGCAGATGACGCTGGACCACCCGGAATTCGTCTCCAGCCTCGTGCTGATGGCGCCCGGCTGCATCGAGGAGCGCGAGACCTATTTCGCTATGCCGGGCATCGCGAAGATGGTGTCGAACTTCGGCGGCCCGGATTTCACGATCGAGGAGCAAAGGCGGCTGATCTGCAACCTCGTCTATGACGCCTCGGCCGTCACCGACGAACTGGTCGCGGAACGCTACGCCGTCGCGCGTACCCAGCCGAAGGACGTGCTGGTGCGAATGCGCACGCCGAACCTCGCGCCGCGCCTGGGCGAGGTGAAGCAGCCGATCCTCGGCTTCTGGGGGTTGGAGGACGATTTCTGTCCCGCCAGCGGCGCGCGCTATTTCCTCGAATCCTGCGACGACGTTCGGTTCATGAGCTTCACCCGCGTCGGCCATTGGGTGCAGGTGGAGCGCGCGGGAGAGTTCAACCGGTATTCGATCGGTTTCCTTGATGAGCATCGCTGAGCGTTACGGCGCCGAGCTGTTCGGCGCCCTGCGCGGTTGCCGCACCGTGCCGCCGTTGATCGCGCGCGATCCGGCGCTGACGGTGGACGACGCCTACGCCATCTCGCTCGATTTCCTCGCACGCCGCACGCGGGACGGGGAACGGGTGATCGGCAAGAAGATCGGCGTCACGAGCAAGGCGGTGCAGGACATGCTGGGCGTCCACCAGCCCGACTTCGGTTTCCTCACCGACCGGATGTGGATCGAAGGCGATATCGACATTGCCGCCACCGGGCTGATCCAGCCGCGCGCGGAGGCGGAGATCGCCTTCATCCTGCGCGATGCGCTCAAAGGCCCCGGCGTGACGGCGGCCGACGTGATGGCCGCGACCGAGAGCATCGCGCCGTGCTTCGAGATCGTCGACAGCCGGATCGACGACTGGAAGATCGGCATCGTCGATACCGTGGCGGACAATGCCTCGTGCGGGGTGTTCGTGCTCGGCGAGGCGCGCGCCGATCCGCGCGCGCATGACCTCCCCGGCCTGCGCGTGACGGTGACGAAGAACGGCGCGCCGCTGTCCGAAGGCTATGGCCATGCGGTGCAGGGCGATCCGGCGGCGGCGGTGGCGTGGCTTGCCAACACACTGGGGCGTTACGGCGTGACGCTGGAGGCGGGCGACGTGATCCTCTCCGGCTCGCTGGTTCCGCTTGCTCCTGCTGCGGTGGGCGATCGGTTCGAGATGATGCTGGAGGGCGTGGGCGGTTGCGCCGCGCGTTTCGTATAGGAGTATCGACGTTGAGCAGAGTGAAGGCGGCGATCATCGGATCCGGGAACATTGGCACGGATCTGATGGTGAAGATGCTTCGGGGATCGGAGCATATGGAGCTTGCGGCGGTGGTTGGGATCGACGCGGCGTCGGAGGGCCTGGCGATGGCGCGGGCGTGCGGGGTGGCGACCACGCACGAGGGGATCGAGGGGTTGCGGAAGCTCGCCTGCTATGGCGAGATCGGCATCGCGTTCGACGCGACGTCTGCCTACGCGCACAAGGTGCACGACGCGGCATTGCGCGCGGACGGCATCCAGGTGGTGGACCTGACCCCGGCGGCGATCGGTCCGTTCACGGTGCCGCCGGTCAACATGGAGGCGCATCTCGACCAGCCCAACGTCAACATGGTGACGTGCGGCGGGCAGGCGACGATCCCGATGGTCGCGGCGGTGAGCCAGGTCGCGAAGGTGCATTATGCCGAGATCGTCGCCTCGGTGTCGTCGCGCTCGGCCGGTCCGGGGACGCGCGCCAATATCGACGAGTTCACCCGCACCACCGCGCGCGCGATCGAGGAAGTGGGCGGCGCGGCCAAGGGCAAGGCGATCATCATCCTCAACCCGGCCGAGCCGCCGATGATCATGCGCGACACGGTGTTCACGCTGTCCGAAGGCGGCGACGAGGCGGCGATCCGCGCCTCGGTCGCGGCGATGGTGGCGAAGGTGCAGCAATATGTCCCCGGCTATCGGCTCAAGCAGGAGGTGCAGTTCGAGCGCTACGGCGACAACAACCGGCTCAGGATCCCCGGCCTGGGCGAGTTCACCGGCGTCAAGACCTCGATCTTCCTCGAAGTGGAGGGCGCGGGCGATTACCTGCCGAGCTATTCGGGCAACCTCGACATCATGACCGCGGCGGCCAAGGCGACCGGCGAGCTGCTCGCCCGGCGCATCCTCGATCGGAGGGCGGCGGCATGACGTTCGATGTGACCACGCAGAAGCTCTACATCCAGGACGTGACGCTGCGTGACGGGATGCACGCGATCCGCCACATGTACGGCCTCGATCACGTCCGCAGCATCGCGCAGGCGCTCGATGCGGCGGGGGTGGACGCGATCGAGGTGGCGCATGGCGACGGCCTCAATGGCGCGAGCTTCAACTACGGCTTCGGCGCGCATACCGACTGGGAATGGCTCGAAGCCGTCGCGGACGTGCTGACTAACTCGGTGCTGACGACGCTGATCCTGCCGGGCGTCGGCACGGTGGAGGAACTCAGGCGCGCCTATGACCTCGGGGTGCGCTCGGTCAGGGTGGCGACGCATTGCACCGAGGCGGACGTGTCGAAGCAGCATATCGGCCTCGCGCGCGATCTCGGCATGGACGTGTCGGGGTTCCTGATGATGAGCCATATGATCGAGCCGGAGGCGCTGGCGCGGCAGGCCGCCCTCATGGAAAGCTATGGCGCGCAGTGCGTGTACGTCACCGACTCGGGCGGCGCGCTCGACATGGACGGGGTGCGCGAGCGGCTGCGCGCCTATGACCGGGTGCTCAGGCCCGAGACGCAGCGCGGGATGCACGCGCACCACAACCTCTCGCTCGGGGTGGCGAACTCGATCGTCGCGGCGCAGGAAGGCGCGGTGCGGATCGACGCGAGCCTTGCGGGCATGGGCGCCGGCGCGGGCAATGCGCCGCTGGAGGTGTTCGTCGCCGCCGCCGACCGCAAGGGCTGGAACCACGGCTGCGACGTGATGGCGCTGATGGACGCGGCGGAGGATCTCGTGCGCCCGCTGCAGGACCGCCCGGTGCGCGTCGACCGCGAGACGCTCGCATTGGGCTATGCCGGGGTCTATTCGTCCTTCCTGCGCCATGCCGAGAAGGCCGCCGAGACCTACGGCCTCGACACCCGCGCGATCCTCGTCGAACTCGGCAAACGCAAAATGGTCGGCGGTCAGGAAGATATGATCACCGATGTCGCGCTCGATATGCTCAAGGCGCGCGACGCGGCTGCATGACGGAGGCGGCCATGCGCCCGCTGTCGCTCGATCATATCACGGTGGTGGACGCGACGCCGTCGCAACTCGCGAACCTCGCGGGCGAGACCGGGTGCGCGGGGATGTGCCTGTTCCTGCATCCAATGGCGGTGCTGCCCGCGATGCCCGACTTCGCGCTGATCGGGGATACGCCCGAACGCCGCGCCACGCGCGATGCGATGCGCACGGGCAGAGTGACGCTCGATCTGGTCTATCCCTTCACGCTCGCCGGGCGGACCGACGTGGCCGCGTTCGAGCCGGCGCTGGAGACGGCGGCGTGGCTCGGCGGGCGGCTCGCGAACGTGCTGTGCTACGATCGCGAGCCGGCGCGGCGGGTCGAGAAGCTGGCGGCGCTGGCGGAACTGGCGGGCGGCTATGGCATCGCGCTGGCGGTGGAATTCTATCCGCCATCGCAGGTGGGGTCGCTGCTGGAGGCGCTAGCGCTGGTCGAGGCGGCGGGGCGCGCCGATATTGGGGTGACGCTGGACCTGCTCCATCTCCAGCGCGCCGGCGAGATGCCGGGTGCGCTCCCGCTGCTCGCCGATCCGCGCATCCGCATCGCGCAGGTCAGCGACGGCCCGCTCGCGATCGCTGCGGATCGGATCGAATGGGAAGCGGGGAACGAACGCCAGCTTCCGGGCGACGGGGTATTCGATATCGCGGGCTTCGTCGCCGCGCTCGCGCCGGATTGCCCGGTCAGCGTCGAGGTGCCGCGCCAGTCCGCGCTCGACGCGGGCCGATCGATGCTCGATCGCGCGCGCCGCGCGGTGGAGACGACACGGGCCGTATTGGGAGAGGCGGAACATGGCTGAATATTCGTTGCACCGCACGGTCGCCGCCGACGCGGTGCCGCAATGGGACGATGAGGCGGATGTGGTCCTCATCGGCTTCGGCGCGGCCGGCGCTTGCGCGGCGATCGGCGCGGCGGAGGCGGGCGCGTCGGTGATGCTGTTCGAGCGCAATTCGGGCAGCGGCGGCGCGTCCGGCCTGTCGGGCGGGGAAATCTATATCGGCGGTGGCGGGGGCACGGACGTGCAGCGCGCCAACGGCTTCGAGGATAGCACCCAAGATTTCGCGACCTATCTCAGGATGGCCGGCGGCCCGTGCGCCGATGAGGCGAAATGCGACGCTTATGCTGTCGGTGCGCTCGATCATTATGCGTGGCTGAAGGCGCAGGGCGTGCCGTACAAGGGCACCTATCTCCCCGGCAAGGTGATCGAGCCGGAGACCGACGACACGCTGATCTGGTCCGGCAGCGAGGCGGCCGCGCCTTTCCGCCATGCCGCAAAGCCGGCGCCGCGCGGACACGTGATCCAGTTCATCGGCTGGGGCGGGGGGCGCAAATTGATGGACGTGCTGGAGGCGCGAGTGCGTGCGCTCGGCGTGACGGTCGTTGCCGACGCCCGCGCGCTGGCGCTGGTGCGGGACGGCGAGCGGGTGGTCGGCGCGGTGATGCGGATCGACAACCGCCCGCGTTTCATCCGGGCGCGCAGGGGCGTCGTGCTGGCGACCGGCGGCTTCGTGCTCAACCCGGACATGCTGAAACGCTACGCCCCGCTCACCGCGAAGATCGCCGATCCGATCGGCGACAAGGACGACGGCTCGGGCATCAACCTGGGCATGGCGGCGGGCGGCGATGCGATCCACATGGACCAGTTCTTCGTCACCTGCCCGTGGACGATGCCGGAAAGCCATGCTTACGGCGTGTTCGTCAACGTGCAGGGCCAGCGGTTCATCAACGAGGATTGCTATCACGGCCGGGTCAGCCGCTTCATGATCGACCAGCCGGGGGACCGCGTTTACCTGCTGCTCGACAGCGCGCATTTCGAGCGCCCCGTCGATTTCGCCCGCATCGCCATCGCCGCGACCGGCGGGACATGGGAGGAGGTCGAGCGCGAGCTGGAGATGCCGGAAGGCACGCTCGCCGCGACGATGGCCTTCTACAACCGCCACGCGCGCGACGGGCGCGACCCGCTGTTCGACAAGCAGCCGCCGATCCTGACCCCGCTCGATCGGGGGCCGTTCGTCGCGCTCGAGCTTAATTTCCAGTCGAGCTACTTCTCGCACTTCACGCTAGGCGGCCTGCGCACCTCGATCCACGGCGAAGTGATGGATCGCGGCGGGGAGGCGATCGCGGGGCTGTTCGCCGCCGGGCGCTGCACCTCCGGGTTGCCGGCCTGGGGGCATGGCTACAGCTCGGGGCTGAGCCTCGCCGATTGCACTTTCTTCGGCCGGCGCGCGGGGCGCGCGGCGGCGGGCTAACCCGCGAGCTGCGCGCAATCCACCGCCAGCGTCGCGCCGCTGATCTTGCGCGCGTCGTCGGAGGCGAGGAAGACGACCGAGGCGGCGATGTCCTCCGGCTCCGCGCCGCCGCCTTCCAGCTTGGGGGCGTTGCGCATCATCAGCGGCCAGTCGATTTCGCCCTCTGGCGGCGGAGTGCGGGTCATGGCGGTGTTGACCTGCCCGGGGCAGATCGCGTTGACGCGCACGCCGCGGCTGGCGAACTCCACCGCCAGCGACTTCGTGATTCCCACGACGCCGTGCTTGGACGCGGAATAGGCGATGGTGAAGGGGACGCCGGAAAGCCCGGCGGCCGACGCCATGTTGACGATGTTCCCGCGCGAGCGGACGAGATGGGGCAGCGCCGCGCGGCACAGCGCATAGACGCTGAACAGATTGACGCGTAGCACGCGCTCGAACCGCGTTTCGTCGAACTCGATCGTCGGCCCCCAGTCGAGCATCCCGGCGATGTTGCACAGCACGTCGAGCCCGTCTTCCGTCGCCGCGGCGACCAGCGCCCGGCACGATGACGTGTCCGTCGCGTCATATTGCCGGACGCGGACCGGCCGCCCGATCGCGGCGGCGGTTTCCGCGAGGCCGGCTTCGTTGACGTCGCCCAGCGTCAGCGCCGCGCCCTCGCTCGCGAAACGCAGCGCCGCCGCGCGCCCGATGCCCGATGCCGCGCCGGTGACCAGCACCTTCTTGCCTGCGAACCGCATCCACTTCTCCGCTCTTGATTTGCGTAGATTATACCGGCATTAATCTACGCAATAATAGAAAGATATGCATTATTCATCGGCAATATGCGTCTAGTTGACGCGAAACGGAGAGGGAATCGCTCTTGTCGAATCTCGAAGCACGCATCGACCGGCTCGAATCGCTCGACCAGATTCGCCAGCTTCCCGCCAAATATGCCCTGGCGCTCGACATGCGCGACATGGACGCGATGGTCTCGTTGTTCCCGGCGGACGTGCGCGTCGGCAAGGAGGCGAGCGGCCGGGCCGCGTTGCGTGCCTATATGGACCGCACCCTGCGCTCGCCCTTCACCGGCACGTCGCACCATATCGGCGGCCATGTCATCGAGTTCGACGATGCCGATCATGCGCATGGCGTGGTCTATTCGAAGAACGAGCATGAGACGGGCGACGAATGGGTCATCATGCAGATGATGTATGTCGACGATTACGTCCGCGCCGAAGGCCGCTGGCATTTCGCGCGGCGGCTGCCGCTCTACTGGTATGCCACCGATCTCAACAAGCCGCCGGTCGGTGCGAACAAGATGCGCTGGCCGGGGACGGAATGGGTGGAAGGGAATTTCCACAAGCTCTTTCCGAGCTACGACGAATATTGGGCGCGGGACGGGGATAGCGGCGGCCCGGTCGCCGAGCCAGCGCCGCTGGAGGGATTCCTCAACGCGATGCGCCGGGGGCAGGCCGCGCCGCGCGTGAAGGTGCGGGCGGATTGAGAGGACAGGAAATACGATGACCACCACGAGATTCCCGCATCTGCTTTCCCCCGGCCGGATCGGGCGGATGGAGTTGCGCAACCGCATCGCCGTCACCGCGATGGGCGCGAGCCTCGCCGAGCACGACGGCCAGTGCGGCGAGCGCATCATCGCCTATCACGCCGAGCAGGCGCGCGGCGGCGTCGGCCTCATCATCACCGGCGTGGCGGGAGTGGCATGGCCGGTCGGCGCCAACCAGGAGGGGCAGATCGCGATCTCGGACGATCGTTTCCTGCCCGGCCTCACGGCGCTGGTCGATGCGGTCCATGCGCATGGCGCGAGGATCGTGCCGCAGCTCCACCACGGCGGCACGGCGGCGATGGAGGACCTGCTCGCCGGGCGGCCGATCTGGACGCCTTCGGTGCCCGAGGCGCGGGGCGGGGACTTCACCGCCGCCTTCCTGATCGAGGAGATCATGCGCGCGCCGTTCGGGCGCATCAAGGGCGTCGAGCTGAAGGTGATGACGGTGGAGGATATCCGCCTCGTCGTCGATCAGTTCGCCGCCGCCGCCGACCGGGCGAAGCGCGCCGGGTTCGACGGGGTGGAGATCCATGGCGGCCACGGCTATCTCCTGTCCTCCTTCATCTCCCCCAAGACGAACAAGCGCACCGACGATTATGGCGGCCCGCTGGAAAACCGCGTGCGCTTCCTGCTGGAGGTGATCGCGGCGGTGCGCGCGGCGGTCGGGCCGGACTTCCCGATATGGTGCAAGCTCGATTCGCGCGAGGTCGGCAAGGAAGGCGGCATCACGATCGAGGATGCGATCGCGACGGCGCGGATGGTCGAGGCCGCCGGGGTCGATGCGATCACCGTCACCGCCTATCACGATGTTGGCCAGCCGAAGCTGCACAGCGGCTCGCACACGCCGCACGAGCCGGGGCTGAACATCCCCTTCGCGCGAAAGATCAAGGCGGCGGTGGGCGTGCCGATCATCGCCTCCGGCCGGATCGAGCCGGAGGTGGGGGATGCGGCGATCGCGGACGGCTCGCTCGATTTCGTGTCGATGGGGCGCAAGCTGCTGGCGGACCCGCACCTGCCGAACAAGCTGGCGGCGGGGCGGCCGGAGGACGTGCTGCCCTGCATCTATTGCTACACCTGCATCAGCGCGATCTACGTCTGCGATCCGCTGCGCTGCGCGGTGAATCCGGAGACGGGGTTCGAATATCTCCGTCGCGAGCCTCCGGCCGCCCCGCCGAAGCGCGTGGTGGTGATCGGCGGCGGCCCGGCCGGGATGGAATCGGCGCGACGGTTGCGGGTGAAGGGGCAGGAGGTGATCTTGCTGGAGGCCGGTGCGCGGCTCGGCGGCACGTTGCGCTTCGCCTCGCTCGCCTATCCCGCCAACGAGCGGCTGCTCGACTGGCTTCAGCGGCAGGTGGCGGAATCGGGCGCGGAGGTGCGGCTCAAAACGCCCGCGACGCCCGAATTGCTGCGCTCGCTGAGGCCGGATGCGGTGATCGTGGCCACCGGCGCGCGGCGCGGGATGCCGCCGATCCCGGGCGGCGACCTGCCCAACGTCCTCTCCGGCGACGACATGCGCAAGATGATGCTGGGCGAAAGCTCGGAGGAACTGAAGCGCAAGACCAGCCTCGCCACCCGCCTAGCGACGAAGCTGGGCGCGGCGACCGGCCTCACCGCCAACCTCGATTTCGTGCGCAAGGCGACGCGCCAGTGGATGCCTTTGGGCGATCATGTCGTGATCGTCGGCGGCGAGCTGGTCGGGCTGGAGCTGGCCGAGTTCCTGATCGAGCGCGGCCGCACGGTGACGGTGGTGGACGACGCGCCGCGCTTCGGCGCGGGGCTGACGGTGGTGCGGCGGATGCGCCTGCTCGATGAGTTGCGCGAGCATGACGTCGCGATGTTCCCCTCCGCCTCGGATATCCGCATCGAGCCGGGGTTCGTGTGCTTCAACGACGCGGGCGGCGAGGCGCGGCGGCCGCGCGCCGATCACGTCATCGTCGCCAAGGGCGCGACCGGCGACGAGGCGCTGGCCGACGCATTGCGCGCCGAGGGCTTCGCGGTCCAGGCGATCGGCGATTGCACCGGCGTCTCCTATATCGAGGGCGCGATGCGCGGCGCGGCCGGAGCGGTGGAGGCGATCCTCTCGCCGCAGCCGGCCACGGCGATGGCGGGGTGACCTTGCCCCGCCAGCCCTTCGCGGGTCGCACGCCCGCGCCGCACGAGATGGTCTCGGTCGCGCCGGGCATTCGCTGGCGCAGCGTGCCGGTCCCCGGTCCGCTGGGCGACGTGAACTGCTGGCTGGTCGATGACGGCGACGGCGTGGCGATCGTCGACACCGGCTATCACAATGACGCGACGCGCGACGGCTGGGCGGCGGCGCTGGCGGGCGAGCGGGTGACGCGGGTGATCTGCACGCATTACCACCCCGATCACAGCGGGCTGGCGGGCTGGCTGTGCCGCGAATATCGCGCGCCGCTGGTGATGACGCGGGTGGAGTGGCTGGAGCTGCACCGCTTCGCCTCGGGCGCGGACGGCGTGCCCGAGGAGATCGTCGATTACTGGCGCGCGGCGGGCTGGACCGATGACCAGATCGCGCAATCGATTCGCGGGTGGAGCGGCTATGCCCGGCTGGTCGGCGCGCCGCCGCAAAGCTTCCGCCGCATCGCCGAGGGCGACCGGCTGGCGCTGAATGGCGTGGACTGGCGCGTCGTGATCGGCAGTGGGCACAGCCCCGAACATGCCTGCCTGCTCGACGAGCATGGCGGGGTGCTGATCGCCGGCGACCAGGTGCTGCCGGGGGTCAGCCCCAATGTGTCGGTCACGCTGAGCGAGCCGGAGGGCGATCCGCTGGGCGACTGGCTTGCCTCGATCGCGAAGCTGCGATCACTCGACGCCGGGTTGCTGGTGCTGCCGGGGCATGGCGAGCCGTTCTACGGGCTTCACGAACGGCTCGATGCGATGGCGCTGGTTTACGAGCGGCGGTTCGATCGGCTCCACGCGCTGCTGGCCGAGCCGCGCCGGGTGGTCGATTGCTTCCCCGCCCTGTTCCGCCGCGCGATCGTGCCGGAGATGGTGAGCATGGCGACCGGCGAGACCTTGTCGCACCTGCGCCGGCTGGAGCTGGACGGTCGCGCGACCCGCGAGATGCGCGACGGCGTGTGGTGGTTCGCCGCCGCCTGAGGACCGTCAGAAGAAGTAGCTGCCGCCGTTCGCCACGACCACCGATCCGGTGGTGAAGCTGGCGTCGTCGCTGGCGAGCCAGGCCACCGCCGCCGCGATCTCCTCCGGGCGGGCGAGGCGGCCGAGCGGCACCGCCGCCTCCATCGAGGTGATCCACTCCGCCGGGATGCCCTGCATGATCGGCGTATCGGTCGGCCCCGGCGCGACCGCGTTGACGCGGATGCCGCGCGGGGCAAGCTCGCGCGCGAGCTGGCGGGTCAGGCCGATCACCGCCGCCTTGGACGCGACATAATGCGGCGAGCCTTCGCCCGATTGCGCGCTGGTCGAGCTGATGTTGACGATCGCGCCGCCCGCCTTGTCCTCGGCCAGCACGCGGACGAATTCGCGCGCGAGGAAGAACGCGCCGTCGAGATTGACCGCCATCACCCCGCGCCAGCCCGCGTCCTCCATGTGGATGAGCTGGTCGGCGAAGGCCGTCGGCGTCTCGCCCGCCGCGATCTGGGCGTTGCGTGCCGCCATGCCCGCGTAGAAAGGCTCGCTGCCGTCGCCGGGCGCCGCGCCGATCCCGGCGTTGCTCACCGCGATATCGAGCCGCCCGAACGCCGCGCGCGCCTCGCGCACGGCGGCGGCGACCGAGGCGCTGTCGCTCACGTCGCAGCGGATCGCGAGCGCGCCGGGGGAATCCTCCACCTTGAGGTCCAGCGCCGCGACCCGCGCGCCTTCCGCCGCCAGCCGCTCGACGATGGCGCGACCGATGCCGCGCCCCGCGCCGGTGACGATCGCGCCGCGTCCCTCAAGCCGTCCCGTCATATCGATATCCTCAGTCGTTGGTGCCGGTCATGTCGCGCGCGGCGAGATAGCCGAAGGTGAGCGCCGGCCCGATCGTCACGCCCGCGCCGGGATAGCTCTCGCCCATCGCGGAGGCCGCGTTGTTGCCTACCGCGTAGAGGCCGGGGATCGGCTTGCCCTCGCCGTCGACCACCCGCGCGCGCTCGTCCGTCGCCAGACCGCCGTTGGTGCCGATGTCGCCCGGATGGATCGGCATGGCGTAGAAGGGGCCCTTGGCGATCGGCGCGAGCGACGGATTGGGTGTGACGCGCGGATCGCCGTACATCTTGTCATAGGCCGCCTCGCCGCGATGGAAGTCCGGATCCTCGCCCTTTGCCGCATGGGCGTTGAAGCGGGCGACGGTGGCGGCGAGCGTCGCCGGGTCCGCACCGATCCTCGCGGCGAGTTCCTCGATCGTGCGGCCCTTGCGCACGATCTTGCGTACGCCCTTCGACTGGAGCGCGTCCGGCACCAGCGGGAGCAGTGGCCCCATCGGATATTTGTGGCGGAAGCCATGGTCGAAGATCATCCAGCTCGGATCGGCGTCGCCATGCTCGCGCTGACGCGCCGCCATCTGCTGCCCGACGATATGATAGGACGCCGCTTCGTTGAGATAGCGCTTGCCCGACTGGTTGACCATGATGCAGCCCGGCAGCGCGCGCTCGATCGTACAGAGCCGCCCGCGGTCCTCGCCCGGCACGTAGAATACCGGCGCGGCCCAGGCGGACTGCATGTTCATCGTCGCCGCGCCGACCGCCGCACCGGCGCGGATCGAATCGCCGGTGTTGCCGGACGTGCCGCCGCTGTAGAGCGCGCGCGGATAGCTTGGCGCATAGGCGTCGCGCATCGCCTGGTTCTTGTCGAACCCGCCCGCCGCCAGCACCACGCCGCGCCGCGCGCGGATGCGCACCGGGCGCCCCTGATGCTCGGCCACCACGCCGGCGATGCGCCCATCTTCCTCGATCAGCTCGCGCATCGGGGTTTCGAGCCACACCGGCACGTTTTTCTTGTTGAGCGCGATCCGCAGGCCGCCGAGCAGCGCGTTGCCCAGCGTCAGCCGCCGGTCCTTGCGCGAGCGCAGGCGGAAGGGGAGGTCGAACCAGTAGCGCGCCAGCGACTTGGCGAGATGCATCTGCCAGCCCTTCGCGCGGAACAGCAGCATATAGGTTTCGTCGAAATGCCAGTTCAGATAGCCGAACAGGCTCGCCGCCGGGGAGGCGAAGCGCAACGTCTCCACGTCGCGGCCGAGCTGCCGCCCGTCGATCGGCAACGGCATGTGCGTGCGATAGCCGGTCGGGCTGCCGCCGGGGTTCTCGGCGTGATAGTCGGGATAGGGGAACGCGTGGTATTCGATCGACGTATGCCGCGTCAGCCAGCGCAGCATCGGCGCGGCGTTCGAGACATAGGCGCGGATATTGGCATCCGGCACGTTATCGGCAGACAGCGCGCGGACATAGGCGAAGGCGTCCTCCACCTTGTCGTGGAAACCCGCGGCCGCCGCCTGATCGCTCGCCGGAATCCAGATGCCCGCGCCGGAAGTGGCGGAGGTGCCGCCCCACAAAGGTTCCTTCTCGATCACCAGCACGTCGGCATGAGCGTCGGCGGCCACCAGCGCGGAGAGCAATCCGCCCGCGCCGGACCCCACGACCAGAACGTCGACTTCCTTGTCCCACCCCATTGCGTTCACCCCTTGGCTGTCGATCGGTCAGGACGGCAGGTAGAGCTGCGCCGCCTTGCCGCCGTCGACCGGAAGCGCGGTGCCGGTGATATAGCTCGCCGCGTCGGAGAGCATGAAGATGATCGCCTCCGCCAGCTCGTCCGGCTCGCCGCCGCGCCCCATCGGGATCGCGTCGGCGGTCTTGGCGGCGGTGTCCGGAGCCTTGGACGCGAAATCCTCGGTGCTCGGCGTCTGCACCTGCCCCGGCACGATCGCGTTGACGCGCACGCCCGAGCGCGCCGCCTCCATCGCGGCGACGGCGGTGAACTGGATCAGCGCCGCCTTGGACGCGGAATAGCTCGCCATATAAGGCGCGGCGCGGATGCCGCAGGAGGAGGAGATGTTGACGATCGAGCCGCGCCTCGCCGCCATCATGATCTTCAGCGCCGCCTTGGTGCCGACGAACACCGCGTCCGCATTGACCGCGAAATCCTTGCGCCAGTGATCGAGCGTCAGCTTGCCGATCGGCGCGTAATGGACCGACATGGCGTTGTTCACCAGCATGTCGAGCCGGCCATGCCGCGCGGCGACATCCTCGATCACCCTGGTGAAGGCGGCGTCGTCCGACACATCGAGCTGAACGGCCTCGACCTTGCCGACCTTCGCGATCTCGGCGCGGGCTTCCTCCAGCTTCTCGGGGCGGCGGGCGCAGATGACGACGGTGGCGCCCCGCTGGGCGAGCAGCCGCGCGGTGGCGCGGCCGATTCCGTCGCTACCCCCGGTGATGATCGCGACGCGCCCGGTGAAATCCTGGCTCATTGAGGCATCCTCTCGATAAATTTAACGCATTCTGTGGTCATATTTGCGAAATTGTCAACGTTGTGCGTAGGTGATAGTGGATTATATTACGAATCTGGAGAGGATGCGTTGAAATGATGACCGGGAAGGTCGCACTGGTCACGGGCGCCGGGCAAGGCGTTGGTGAAGGCATTGCGCTGGCATTGGCGAGCGAGGGCGCTGTGGTCGCGGTCACGGGCCGCACGATCGAGAAGCTCGATCGCACCTGCGCGCTGATCGCGGAGCGCGGGGGCGTGGCGATCCCGCTCGCCTGCGACGTGAAGCAGCCGGCGGATCTCGCACGGATCGTGGAGGAGACGGCCACGCGGCTCGGCGGGATCGACATCCTCGTCAACAATGCGCAGGAAGTGCCGAACGGCAAGCTGATGGACATAACCGACGAGGCGTTCCTCGCGGGTTTCGAATCCGGCCCGCTCGCCACGCACCGGCTGATGAGGCTGGTCCATCCGCATCTGGTGGCGCGCGGGGGAGGGGTGATCATCAACCTCATCTCCTCCGTCACGGTGCGGTGGGACATGGCGGGCTATGGCGCCTATGCGGCGATCAAGAAAGCGATCCATGCGCTCACCCGCGCGGCGGCGGCGGAATGGGGGCGGCAGGGCATCCGCGCGCTGTCGATCGCGCCGCATGCCGAATCGCCGGGCCTCAAATGGTGGATGAAGAACAACCCGGAGGAAGCGGAAGCGTTCTTCCGCACCATCCCGCTCGGCCGCGTCGGCCGGCTGGAGGAGGATATCGGCCGCGCCGTGGTGGCCTTGTGCTCGCCGGACATGGCCTATCTCACCGGGGCGGTGGTGCCGCTCGACGGCGGGCAGGCCAATTTCGGCTGAATCTAGGGAGAGGATGAGATGACGGAACCGAAGATCGCGCTGGTCACGGGCGCGAGCCGTGGCGCGGGCGCGGGGATTGCGCGTGGGCTGGGCGAGAAGGGGATGACGGTGTACGTCACCGGCCGCACGGTGACGCCGGGCGATGCGCGCGGCTGGGACGGCACGGTGCTGCCCGGCACGGTCGCGGAAACGGCGGCGGAAGTGACGAAGGCGGGCGGCAAGGGCGTGCCGGTGATGTGCGACCATGCCGACGACGCGCAGGTCGCCGCGCTGTTCGATCGGATCGCGGCGGAGGCCGGGCGGCTCGACATCCTCGTCAACAACGCCACCTATATCCACCACCAGCTCATCGAGAAGAAACCCTTCTGGGAGAAGGAGCTGGATGCGGCGCGCATCCTCGATGTCGGGTTGCGCTCGGCTTATGTCGCGAGCTGGCATGCGGCGCGGATGATGGTGAGGCAGGGCAGCGGGCTGATCGCGTTCGGCTCGTCGTTCGGCGCGAGTTGCTACATGCACGGCCCGGCCTATGGCGCGCAGAAGGCGGGGATCGACAAGTTCGCGCACGACATGGAGCATGACCTGCGCGGCACCGGCGTGCGCACCGTCTCGATCTGGATGGGGCCGCTCGTCACCGAGCGCTCGGCGATCGCCAGCAAGACCAACCCCGAGCAATATGAGGGCTTCATCGCCACCGCCGAGAATCCGGAGTTCACCGCGCATATCCTCTACGCGCTGGCGAGCGATCCGCGCGGGGCGGAGCTTTCGGGGCGCACGCTGATCGGGGCGGAGGTCGCGAAGGAGCTTGGCGTCACCGATCGCGGCAAGGAACGGCCGTCCTATCGCGAGATGCTCGGCAGCCCACCCGCGCCCAATCCGGCGGCGGTTTATTGAAACCGCCGGCCGGTCGCGGGGCGCTTGCATAAATGCGTAATGTATGAGAATTGATACTACGCAAATAAAGAATGATGATGGCAAAGCCCGCCGCGCACACGAAACGGGAGAGGATGATGGCCGCGCAATTCCACCTCGCCGATTTGTTCGAGATCGTTGCCGGCGCGGTGGGCGACCGGATCGCCATCCTGCATGACGGCGGCGCGGTCAGCTATGCCGGGCTGAACGCTCGCGCCGACCGACTCGCCACGGCGCTCGCCGATCGCGGGATCGGGCGGGGGGATACGGTCGGCCTCTATCTGATGAACGGGCCGGAATATCTGGAAGGCTTCCTCGCGGCGATGAAATGCGGGGCGGTGCCGTTCAACATCAACTATCGCTATCGCGCCGAGGAGCTGCGCTACCTGCTCGACAATGCCGATGCGGCGGCGGTGATCCACGGCGCGGAGTTCACGCCCGTGCTGCGCGCGATCCGCGGCGACCTGCCGAAGCTAAAGGTGGCGGTCGCGGTGGAGGACGGATCGGGCGAGGATATCGCCGGCTCGGAAGGCTATGACGACCTGCTCCGCACCGCGCCGCGCACCGGCTTCGCGCGGAGCGAGGACGATATCGTCCTGATCTACACCGGCGGCACGACGGGGATGCCCAAGGGCGTGATGTGGCCGCACAAGGCGTTCCTGTTCGGCTGCCTCGGCGGCGGTGGGCATTTCCACCCTGCCGGGCCGATCGCCGCGCCGGAGGATATCGCGATCCGCGCGCGCGAGGGGCATCCGCTGCGCTTCATGCCCGTCGCGCCGCTGATGCACGGGGCGGCGACCTGGGGAAGCTGGTCGGCGCTGCTTGGCGGGCTGACTTTGGTGCTCGATCCCGTCCGCCACTTCGATCCCGAGGCGATCTGGGACAAGGTGGAGCGCGAGCAGGTCAACATCATCGCGATCGTCGGCGACGCGATGGCGGTGCCGCTGCGCGACGCGCTCTATGCGCACCCCGATCGCTGGAACCTTCGGCATGTCGTGAATTTCGGATCGGGCGGCGCGGTCTTCTCCGCGCACGTCAAGGCCGACATCAAGGCGAAGCTGCCGCCGCACGCCTCGATCACCGACGGCATGGGATCGAGCGAGACGGGCATCTCCGGCATGGCGGAGGCCAGCAGGGACGGCGTGATGCGCCTCCCCGCCAACGAGGACCAGCAGGTGGTGCTCGACGATCGCTTCGCCGTCGCCGGGGAGACGGGGCTGATCGCGCGCAGCGGGCATACGCCGGTCGGCTATTACGGCGATCCGGCGAAGACGGCCGAGACCTTCCGCACGATCGGCGGGCGGCTGTGGGCGGTGAGCGGCGACAGCGGCACATTCGACGCGGACGGGAAGATCACGATGCTCGGCCGGGGATCGACCTGCATCAACACCGGTGGTGAGAAGGTCTTTCCCGAGGAGGTGGAGACGGCGCTGCGCACGCATCCCGCGATCCTCGACGCGGTGGTCGCGGGGCAGAAGGACGCGCGCTGGGGCGAGCGGGTGGTGGGGATCGTCTCCCGCCGCGATGGCGTCGCGCAGCCGTCGTTCGAGGAGGTTTCAGCGCATCTGAAGCGGCAGCTCGCCGGCTACAAGGTGCCGAAGGCGCTGGTATGGGTCGACGCGGTGAAGCGCTCGCCCGCCGGCAAACAGGATTATCGCTGGGCGAAGGAGCTTGCAGGCACAGCATGACCACTATCGATCCAACCGTCGCGCGACTCACCGCCCCCGGCACGCCCTTCGCGATCGGCGAGCAGGACGGGATGCGCCGCTTCGTCAACGCGCCCGCCAGCCTCGACACGCTGATCGAGAGCGCGCGCCGGCACGGGGACGCGACCTTCGTCGTCGAGGGCGCGGCGCGGCTGACCTTCGATGACATATTCGCGCGCCGCGACGCGCTGGCGGCGGCGCTGCCGGTCGCGCCGGGCGAGCATGTCGTGATCTGCATGCGCAACCGCGCGGAATGGATGATCGGCTTCCTCGCGGTGATGCGCGTGGGCGGCGTGGCGGTGCTGGTCAACAGCCGCGGCGCGCCGGCCGAATTGCGCGCGGCGGTGGAGGATTTCGCGCCGCGCCTCGTGCTCGCCGATCGCGAGCGCGCCGACCTGCTGCGCCAGTCCGGCTATGACGGCGAGATCCTCGAGGCGAAGGACTTCCCGCTGACCGGCGGCGCGGATTTCGTGCCCCCGGCGCGCGGACGGGACGATCCCGCGACGGTGCTGTTCACCTCTGGCACCACCGGCCGGGTGAAGGGCGCGGTGCTGACCCACGGCAACATGGTGACGGGGCTGATGAGCGTGCAGCTCTCCGGGCTGATGGTGCTGCACGATGTCGCGCGCAAGATGGGCGTCGCGCCGGAAACGCTGATGGTCGGGCGGCCGCAGTCGGCGGCGCTGCTGGTCTATCCGCTGTTCCACATCTCCGGCCTCGTCGCCAATTTCCTGATGCCGCTGCTCGGCGGCGGCAAGGTGGTCATCATGCGCCGCTGGGACGCGGAGGAGGCGCTGCGGCTGATCGCGGCGGAGCGCATCTCGATGTTCTCCGGCGTGCCGACGATGCTGTGGGACGTGCTGCACCGCGCGAAGCTGGCGGATGCGGACCTGTCGTCGCTCACCAACATTGCCTCGGGTGGGCAGGCGCTGCCGATCAACCTGCTCGACGCAATCCGCGAACACTGCCCCAACGCGGCGATGGGCACCGGCTACGGCATGACCGAGACGGCGGGCACCGTCGCCATGGCGGTGGGCGAGGATTTCATCCGCCGCCGCGCCGCCACCGGGCGCGTCCTCGATCTCTACGAGGTGCGGATCGAGGGGCCGGACGGCGAGCCACTGCCGCCGGGCGAGGCGGGCGAGATCGTCATTCGCGGGCCGACCGTGATGCAGGGTTACTGGAACCGCCCGGAGGAAACCGCCGCCGTGCTCAGCCCCGACGGCTGGCTGCGCACCGGCGACATCGGTTACGTCGATGACGAGAATTACCTGTTCATCGTCGACCGCAAGAAGGACATGGTGATCTCCGGCGGCGAGAACATCTATTGCGCCGAGGTGGAGCGGGTGATGAGCCTGATCCCCGAGGTGATCGAATGCGCCGCCTTCGGCCTGCCCGACGAGCGGCTCGGCGAGCGGCTCGTCGCGGTGGTGATGGGCGAGGGGCTGGACGAGGATCGCGTCCGCCATCACGTCGGCGAGCATCTCGCACGCTACAAGGCGCCGGTCCGCGTCGGCATTTCCCCCGTGACCCTGCCGCGCAACGGCCTCGGCAAGGTCGACAAGGCGCAACTCCGTTCACTCTGGCCGCAGCTCGCGGGAGACCGATAACATGCCCATGCCCAAGGATATCAAGATCGTCGACTGTATGCTCGGCATCCCCCACGCGGAGGATCGCGGCGACTGGTACGACAGCTTCCGCCCGCTGCTGAAGGATGCGCAGTCGCGCGAACAGTTCGCGATGCCCGCGCAATATATGTTCAAGGACATCCCGGAGACCGGCAAGGTCGACGATTTCGTCAAATGGACGGTCGACCAGATGGACCGTTTCAACATCGAGAAGGCGCTGGTCGGCTGGAACGACAACGACACCTCGCGCCGCGCCAAGGAACGCTATCCCGATCGCTTCTTCTTCGACCTGCCGTGCAATCCCAATAACGGCGTGGACGAGGTGCGGCGGATCAAGCGCATCCATCAGGAGGTGGGCCTGTCCGCGATCAGCGTCTTCCCGTCGGGCACGCTGCCGCAGGTGGCGATCAACCACAAATATATGTTCCCGCTCTACACCTGCGCGGCGGAACTGGGCATTCCGATCCTGCTCAACGCCGGTATCCCCGGCCCGCGCATCCCGATGGAGACGCAGAAGGTCGAGCATCTCGACGAGGTGTGCTGGTTCTTCCCCGATCTCAAGGTGGTGATGCGCCACGGCGCGGAGCCGTGGGAGGCATTGGCGGTGAAGCTGATGCTGAAATGGCCGAACCTCTATTATTCGACCAGCGCCTTCGCGCCGAAACACTATCCGAAGGCGATCATCGATTACGCCAACACGCGCGGCGCCGACAAGATCATCTACGCCGGATACTTCCCGATGGGGATGAGCCTCGACCGCATCTTCGCCGATATGCCGAACGTGCCGTTCAAGGACGAGGTGTGGCCGAAATTCCTGCGTGAGAACGCGATCAAGGTCTTTGGTTTGGGAGAATGACGATGTCCGATACCGAAAAGGAAAAGAGCGCCCCCGTCGATGCGCGCGTCCCTCCTGTCGCGGTGTGGCAGGTGCTGGAGAAGCTGAAGGGCCAGGACCTGATCGACTGGCGCGTGGCGGAGGTGAAGAACCGCCCGTCGGTCAAGGAGCGCAACCTCGACATGGGGTTCCCGTTCGGCTGGTATCCGGTGATGCTGTCGAGCGAGCTGGAAGCGGGCGTGGTCAAGCCGCTGCGCTATTTCTCGACCGATCTCGCGATCTGGCGCGGGATGGACGGCCGGGTGCGGATGCTCGACGCTTATTGCAAGCATCTCGGCGCGCATCTCGGCCATGGCGGGCGGGTGAGCGGCAATCTGATCGAATGCCCGTTCCACGCCTGGCGCTATGATGGCGAGGAAGGCGTGGTGAAGGAGATCCCCTATGCCCGCGCGATCCCGCCGCAGGTGAAGCGCAAGTGCACGCGCACCTGGCATGTCGAGGAAGCCAACCGCTGGATCTGGATGTGGTATCACCCGCAGGACGTCGCGCCCTTGTGGGAGGTGGTCGAGCTTCCCGAGGCGAGCGATCCCGAGTGGACCGATTTCGAGGTCTATGAATGGAACGTCTGGGGCAGCCTCCAGAACATGGCCGAGAACGGCGTCGATTTCGCGCACTTCCAGTTCATCCACGGCACCGCCAACATGCCCAAGGCCGAGATGCGCTGGAGCGACTGGGGGCGCGGCGCCGACGTCCGCGCCAGGATGGGCACGCCGCAGGGTGAGGTCGACGGCTGCATCTCGTTCGACACGGTCGGTCCGGGCCAGAACTGGACGCGCTTCACCGGCATTTCGGAGACGCTGCTGGTCGCCTGCCTTACCCCGGTGGAGCAGGACCATATCCACGCGCGCTTCTGCTTCACCCAGCCCAAGGCGCAGGCGGAAGGGCCGATGGGCGGGCTTGCCCGCGCGATGATCAAGGATATCTGCAAGCAGTTCGATCAGGACAAGGTGGTGTGGGACCGGCAACGGTTCGAGCCGAACCCGATCATCTGCGACGGCGATGGCCCGATCCCGCAATTCCGGCGTCACTACAGCCGCTTCTACGCCAAGCCCGATGGCGGCCCGGAGGGGGGCAAGGTCGAGCCGCTGAAGGTGGCGAGCTGATGGCGCATGCGGCGGAGCGGCTGCTGGACGAGCAGGACGCGCTTGGCCTCGCGTCACTGGTGAAGGCCGGGGAGGTTTCCCCGGCCGAGCTGCTGGAGGCCGCGATCGACCGCGCGGAGGCGCGCAATCCGCAGTTCAACTTCATGGCGCAGCGGCACTACGAATACGCCCGCGCCACGGTGGCGCGCGGCGTGCCGGACGGGCCGCTGGCGGGCGTGCCGTGGCTGCTCAAGGACCTCAACACCTATATCGCGGGCGAGCTGACCGAGAACGGCAGCCGCCTCTATCGCGGCAATCGCGCGACGCAGACATCGGAGCTGGTGCGCCGCATCGAGCGCGCCGGGATGGTGATCTTCGGCAAGACCACCACGCCGGAGTTCGGCCTGACCGGCACGACCGAATCCGCCCTGTGCGGCGTGACGCGCAATCCGTGGAGCCCCGAGCATATCGCCGGCGGCTCGTCGGGCGGCGCGGCGGCGGCGGTGGCGGCGGGCGTGGTCCCGGCGGCGCATGCGACCGACGGTGGTGGTTCGATCCGCATCCCCGCATCGTGCTGCGGGCTGTTCGGATTGAAGCCCAGCCGGGGCCGCGTGCCGATGGGGCCGGCGCGCACCGAAGGGTGGGGCGGCCTCTCCGCGCACCATGCGGTGACGCGCAGCGTGCGCGATTCCGCCGCGATCCTCGACGCCACGCACGGCATCGAACCGGGATCGCGCTACGGCGCGCCGGCGCCGGCGGAAACCTTCCTCTCGCAGGTGGGGCGCGATCCGGACCGGCTGCGCATCGCGCTGACGACCACGGCGCCCTCCGGCACGCCGGTCGATCCCGAATGCGTCGAGGCGACGCGCGCCGCCGCGCGATTGTGCGAGAGCCTCGGCCATATCGTCGAGGAGGTGACGCCGCCGATCGACGCCGCCGCCTACGGGCAAGCCTCGTTCGTGCTGATCGCGGCCTCGGTCGCCGCCGATTGCGAGCAGCGCGCCGCCGCGCTCGGCAAGGCGCTGGACACCGATCTGGTGGAGCCGATGACCCTCGGCTTCATCGATTACGGCAGGAACGCCAGCGGGATGGATTTCGCCCGCGCCAATGCGACGGTGCAGGAGATCGCGGTGAAGCTGGCGGGCTTCATGACGGATTACGACGTGATCCTGTCCCCGACGATCGGCACCCTGCCGCTGGAGATCGGCGCGATCAGCCTGACGCCGACCACCGATTTCGAGACATGGGGCAGGGTGGCGAGCACCTTCGCCGCCTTCACCGGCGTCTATAACGGCACCGGCCAGCCGAGCATGTCCGTGCCGCTCGGCATGTCGGCCGGCGGGCTGCCGGTCGGGGTGATGTTCACCGCGCGCTATGCGGAGGAGGCGCTGCTGTTCCGCCTTGCCGCGCAACTCGAGCAGGCCGCGCCCTGGGCAGGCCGCCGCGCGCCTGCATGAGCGAAGGGCGCCCATGGTTCCAAAAAGCGGAAATTGCTTTTCTCTCAGCGGGTATGGAACGCAACTGAAGCAAAAATACCATAACACGCTTCCATTTTCGTAATTCATATTGACATTGATTACGCAAATCGAGAAAGTGCGCGCCGATCAATGGCGCGGCTGGCTCGCGCGTTGCCTAGGAGAGAAAAGATGCTGAAGGGGAGGAATCATGCGCTGTGGCTCGTGGGGGGCGTCAGCGCGCTCGCCATCGCCACGCCGGCGTTCGCGCAGGCGCAATCGCAGCAGGCGCCCGCCGCCGCGAGCGAATCCGGCTCGGGGCTGGCCGATATCGTCGTCACCGCGCAGAAGCGCGAGCAGAACCTTCAGGCGGTGCCGATCGCGATCAGCGCCATTCCCGAGGCGAAGGTCGCGCAGCTCGGCATCAAGGACGCGCAGGACATCACAGGTCTCGCGCCGAACGTGACCATCTCGGTGCCGGCGAACAGCATGGTGGCCGGCGTCATCTCGATCCGCGGCATCCCCAGCGGCGCGGTGGAATCGCTGAGCCTCGATCAGGCCAACGGCCTGTATGTCGACGGCGTCTATATCGCGCGTTCCGGCGCCGCGTCGCTTGACGTGTCGGATATCGAGCGGGTCGAGGTGCTGCGCGGCCCGCAGGGCACCCTGTTCGGCCGCAACACCACCGGTGGCGCGATCTCCTTCATCACGCGCGATCCGTCGAAGACGTTCCGGGGCAGCGTGGAGGCGGGCGCCGGCAATTACGGCCAGTGGAACGCGCGCGGCTCGATCGATCCGGGCGAGATCATGGGGATCAGCTCCACCTTCAGCTACTCGCACAGCCAGCATTTCGGCTATGTCGACAACATCCTCCAGCCCAGCCGCCTGAAGGACCCGGGCGCGCGCCAGCAGGATGCGTTCCGCGCGGCGCTGAAGGCCGATATCGGCGGCACCGGCAGCATCAAATATATCTTCGATTATTCGAATGTGCGCGGCAACTCCTATAGCTTCCAGCTCATCAACGCGTCGGACGGCTCGGCGATGCCGCCCGTGCAGGTCGACGGGCTGTCGGTGCCGATGATCGCGCAGGCGCCGGTGACGCGCTATCTCAGCGAGGCCACCTTCACCAACCCGGCCTGCGCCGCGCTCGCCGCGCCGACCCACACCTACCGCGACAAGGTGTGCTTCAACAGCGACAATGGCGCGCGCGACCAGATCTGGGGCCATAACCTTCAGATCCAGAACGATTTCGGCGGCTTCAAGATCAAGTCCACCACCGGCTACCGCATCTGGCACAGCGACAATTACGGCTCCGACATGGACGGGCTGGGCCAGATCCAGGGGCCGCTGTTCACCAGCAGCAGCGTGCTCAACGGCATGCCGCTTTCGACGTTGCAGTATATCTATCCGACGGGCGGCACGGCGGCCTATCTCGCCAGCCAGCCGGTGCCGACGACGACGCGGGACCTGTTCACCACGCAGGATTTCCGCAAGCAGAAGCAGTTCAGCGAGGAGGTCGAGGTTTCCGGCGACACCGATCATCTCGACTGGGTCGTCGGCGGCTTCTATTTCTACGAGAAGGGGTCGGAATATAACCCGCAGAATTCGGGTTACGTGCTCGACACCAATGCGGCGGTGTTCACCTCGGCTACTTTCGGCGGTCTCGCGCCGCTGCTTCAGGCGGGCAATCCCGCGCGCTACCGGCTGGTCGTGACCAACTCGCTGGTCAATTATCTGACCAATGCGGAATCGGTCGCGGTATATGGCCAGGGAACCTATTATGTCGACGGGCGCGACGGCAAGCTCAGCCTGACGGGTGGCCTGCGCTACACCTGGGACAACAAGAGCATCATCCTGTTCCAGAACGGCCCGGCCCCGCTCACCACGCCGGACAGCGCGCATGCGAACTTCCAGCGGCTGACGTGGAACGCGATGGCGCGCTACGCCTTCACGCACGACATCAGCGTCTATGCCCGCGCGGCGAGCGGCTATCGCTCCGGCGGGTTCAACCCGTCGGACACGCCGCCGCTGACCGCGTTCAAGCCCGAAAAGCTGACCTCCTTCGAACTGGGCCTCAAGAGCGAGCTGCTCAACCGCCACCTGCGGTTCAACCTTGCCGGCTATTTCAACAAATACAAGGATCTGGCGGTTACCGTCCCGGTTCCGGCGAGCAGCACGGGCGGCGCGTTCAATACCCATATCGTCAACGCGGGCAGCGTCGATTATGCCGGTGTCGAGGTCGAGGGTCAGGCGATCCTCACCGACAATTTCTCGATCGACGGCAATTTCGGCTACGTCGATGTCGACTACAAGAAGTTCAACACCTACGTGACGACGCTGCCCGGCGCGCCCGCGATCGACGCGGCCTCGATCACGCATGCGAGCTACACGTCGAAATATACGGCGAACGTCGCGCTCAACGCGCAATTCCCGATCGGCAACGACGGGGCGAAGCTGATCGCGCGCGTGGGCTATACCTATCTTTCGCCGCAATATAGTTTCGTGAACGTGCTGTCCGCTCCGTATAGCGACATGATCCAGAGCGATCCGCAGCATCTGGTCGATGCGCAGATCGTGCTCGACAAGGTTTCGCTCGGCGGGATCAAGGCGCAGGTCAAGTTCTGGGCCAAGAACCTGACGAACGAGCACAACCTGGTCCGCGCGATCGATTTCGGGCAGCTCGGCTATGCGGGCGGCTATTATGGCGAGCCGCGCACCTATGGCGCGACCGTCGGTTTCAATTTCTGAGAGTAGGCCAGGGGCGCGATCCGCCGATCCCTCACGGATCGCGCCCCGTTTTCTTGAAGGCATGACAACGATGCGCGGATTGACGGGCAAGGTCGGTATCGTCGCCGGTGGCGGGCGCGGGATCGGCGCGGCGACGGCGCGACGGCTCGGCGCGGAGGGCGCATCGGTCGTGGTCGGCGATATCGCCGGCGAATGGGCGGAGGAAGTGGCCGCCGATATCCGCGCGCGGGGCGGCAAGGCGATCGGCATGGCGCTCGACGGCACCTCGCCGGAATCGCAAGCCGCGATCGTGGCGGCGGCGCTTGCCGAATTCGGCGGGCTGGATTTCTATCACTCCAATCTCGCCGGCGGGACGCAGGGCGACGTCGATGCGCTCGATTGCCCGCTGGAGGTGTTCGACAAATCGGTCGCGATCAATTCCCGAAGCCACCTGATCGCGACGCAGGCGGCGCTGCCGGCGCTGCTGGAGCGCGGCGGCGGCGCGATGATCTACACCTCGTCGGGCGCGGCATCGGGCGGAAGCGCCTGGCAGGTCGCCTATCCGATGACCAAGAACAGCATCCATGCGCTCGCGCGGCACGTCGCTTCGCGCTGGGGCAAGCAGGGCATCCGTGCCAATGTGATCTGCCCCGGCGTGGTGCTGACCGAAGCGGTCAAGGAGCATATGACCGAGGAGCAGGTGCAGCAAAGCCATCGCCGCGTGCCCCATCCACGGCTCGGCAAGCCGGACGATATTGCGGCGGCTGTGGCGTTTCTCGCATCGGAGGACGGCGAATGGGTGAACGGGCAGGTATGGCACGTCAACGGCGGGATGCAGATGCGCGACTGACGGGCACCGCGCCCGCGCGCCGGCTCAGCAACAAATGGGTCGTGCTGTTCCTGTTGCTGGGCATCGGCCTGTTCAATCAGGGCGACCGGTTCCTGCTCGCCGGGCTGGTCGAGCCGATCAAGGCGGAATTCAGGGTCGGCGACGGCTTCATGGGGCTGCTCATGGGGCCGGCGTTCGCCTTGCTCTATTCGCTGCTGGCGATCCCGATCGCGCGCGCGGCGGATCGCATGTCGCGGATCGTCATCATCGTCGTCGGCTGCATGGTGTGGAGCGCGTTCACCGCCGCTTCCGGGCTGGCGCAGGGGCCGTGGACGCTCGCCGGCGCGCGCGTCGGCGTGGGGATCGGCGAGGCGGCGTTCCAGGCGCCGGCCTACGCGCTGATCGCCGCCTATTTCGTGCCGGAGCAGCGCGGCCGCGCCTTCGCGATCATGGGGCTGAACACCTATATCGGGCAGACCCTGGGCTATGTCGCCGGTCCGGCGCTCGCGGCGAACGCGACCTGGCGCTATCCCTTCCTCGTGATGGGGGCGAGCGGACTCGTCATCGGGCTGATCGCGCTGCTGCTGATCCGCGAGCCGCGCCACCGCATCGTCCATAGCGAGGCGCCGCCGCCCCGGCTGTCGGCGCTCGCCGCGCAGCTCGTCGGCATAGCGAGCTATCGCGCGATGATGGCGGGGATGGCGCTCGGCGTATTGTCCGGGCTGTCGTTCGGCCTGTGGGGGCCGACCCTGTTCGCGCGCGCCTATGCCATGCCGATCAAGGAGGCGAGCACGCTGTTCGGGCTGGCGTTCGGCATCGCCGGGCTGGTCGGCATGTTGTCCTTCGGGGCGATCGCGGACCGCTCCTCGAAGCGCGATCCCACCGCGCCGCTCCGCCTGGCCGCGCTCGCGCTGGCGGCGGCGACCGCACTGATCGTGATCGTCACCTGGACGCCCGGGCTGGGCGTCGCGCGCTGGCTGGCGGTGCCGTGCGGGTTGCTCGGCGGCGGCTGGTCGGTCGGCGTGGTGGTGGCGCTCCAGAACCTGTTGCCGGATCGCATCCGCGCGACCGGCACGGCGCTGGGGATGCTGGCGGTCAACCTGCTCGGCGCGGTCGGCGGGCCGTGGCTCGCGGGGGCGCTCAGCGATGCGGTGGGCGGCGATCCGACGCACAGCCTCAGGATCGGGCTGAGCATCGTGATGCCGCTGGGCTTCGTCGGTGCGTGGCTGATCTGGCGCTCGCGCCGCTCGCTCGTCGCCGATCGCGAAAGACTCGTGGAACTGGACGGCTGAGACGGCGTGCGGCGCGACCGCCATCCGCGCCGCCCCGACGACGCTTCGCCGCGCGCCGGCCCCCGACCTTTCGTTTGCGCGGCGAATTGTGCACCGCCGGGCGCGACCGTGGCCGCCCGGCGCTTGACCGGCGCGATGCTTGACCCGAAACACCGGAAGGCCGCAGGAGACGGCAATGGCTTGGAAAGGGGATTGATGGCGAATTCGGTCGCGATCGATGACGTCGATCGCAATATCGTTGAGCTGCTGCGTGAAAACGGGCGCTGCACCAACCAGCAGATCGCCGACAGCCTCGGGCTGACCGCCGCGACCGTCTCCTCGCGGATCCGGCGGATGGAGGAGGCGAACCTCCTGCGAGTCGTCGCGGTCTCCGATTTCGCGGCGCACGGCTATAACCTGCTGATGGAGGTCGCGATCGAGGTGGACGGCCGCCCCGCCTCCGATGTCGCCGCCGAGCTGGCCGAATTCCCCGAAGTGTTCGCCGCGCATCTCGTCTCCGGGCGCTACGACATCGACATCCTCGTCGCGTTGCGCGAGTTCGACGACCTGCCGCATCTGCTGCTGGAAAAATTCTCGCAGATCAGCGGCATCCGTTCGATGGTGCCCGCGATCGCAGTCGACGTGGTGAAATACCAGTTCGACGTTGCCCCCATCGAGGAGCGCGTGTCACGATGACCCTGCCCCAGTTGGATGACCTCGATCGCAAGCTGATCGACCTGCTGTCGCGCGACGCCCGCGTCAGCAACCGCAAGATCGCCGCCGATCTCGGCGTGACCGAAGGCACCGTGCGCGGCCGGATCAAACGGTTGCAGCAGGACAATCTGATCGCCTTCACCGCGATCACCAGCTTCGATCTGGTAGAGACCACCAAGCTCGCCTTCATCGCCATTCAGGCCGATGTGATGAACGTGCGCGAGATCGCGCGGAACATCGCCGACCTGCCGCAGGTGAGCAGCGTGATGATCGTGATGGGGCGGTTCAACGTCCTCGCCATCTGCCTCTTCAGCGAGCTGGACCGGCTGTACGAGGTGGCGTCCGACCTGATCCTCAGCATGCCCGGCGTCCACCATGTCGAAACCTCGATCGCGGTGCGCACGGTGAAATATGATCCGCGCATCGTGCGCATCACCAATGGCGCCCCGGTGGGAGAGCTTTCCCTGCCTGATGCGTAGGCATGATCTGATCGCATTACGCAAATTGATCGTATTGTCGGATAATCTCCGCTGATCGCGGCGTGTCTATTGCCTTTTTCCTGCGCTATGGAGTAAGCATGGCGGCAACAGGAGCACAGGAGAGGGCAGATGGCTACCACGGCCGAATACCGCCTCGGCGAGTTCACGTTCCCGCGAGGCTGGTTCATGGTTGCGACGTCGGAGGAAGTCACCGGCGTGCCGGCGGGCGTCCGCTATTTCGGCGAGGACTGGGTGCTGTATCGCGGCCAGTCCGGCCGGGCCTATATGGTCGAGGCCTATTGCCCGCACATGGGCACGCATCTGGCGAACAACCACACCAGCTATATCGTCAAGGACAAGGAACACGTCGAAGGCGAATCGATCCGCTGCCCCTATCACGGCTGGCGCTTCGGGCCGGACGGCAAGTGCGATGAGATTCCCTATTCTCCCGCGGCGATTCCCAAGGCGGCCTGCCTCAAGTCGTGGAAGCTGGTGGAGCGCGCCGGTTGCATCTGGACGTGGTATGATCCCGAAGGCGGCGAGCCGGATTACGATCTGCCCGCGTTCGAGAATTACGGGGCGCCGGGCTGGGTGAACTGGAACGTGCGGGCGCTGGGCGAGCTGGCTTCGCACCCGCAGGAGATCGTCGACAACATGGCGGACAAGGCGCACCTCGGCCCGGTCCACGGCTCGATCGACATGGTGCTGTTCGAGAACGAGTTCGACGGCGTCACCTGCCGCCAGATCCTCACCGCCGGGCACAAGACGCTGGCGGGCGACGGCAGCGAGCCGATGACCAACGATACCTGGTACGCCGGCCCCGGCATCCTGCAATCGGTGATGATCGGCGAATATCCCTCGCACATGCTGATCGCCCACACGCCGGTCGACGATGGCGTGGTGAAGGTGTGGTACGGCCTGCTGGTGAAGGCGCCGAACGACGTGCCGACCGAGGCGGATCGCGCGGTTGCCGCCGGCTATGAGCAGGCGGGGGTCGACGCCTTCGCGCAGGATTTCGAGATCTGGGGCAACAAGCGCGCCTGCATCCACCCGATGATGGTGCAGGGCGACGGCCCGTTCCACAAGGTCCGCATCTGGTACAAGCAATTCTACAATCCGCGTGAGCGGGCAGGCGAGTTCCAGAGCCGTGTCAACGGCCGGATGGTCACGAAGGGCACGCAGCAGGATCCGTGGACGGAGGCCGCATAGGGCGGCTTTCGGGCTGGCGCAGCAAGAGCAGGGTATTCGGATAATGGACGTGCTGTTCGAGCCGGTGACGCTGGGCGCTCTCCATCTGGAGAACCGCATCGTCATGGCGCCGATGACGCGCGATCGCGCCGGGCCGGACGACGTGCCCGGCGATATCATGGTGGAATATTATCGCCAGCGCGCTACCGCCGGATTGATCGTGACGGAGGGCGTCCAGCCCAGCGCGGCGGGCAAGGGCTATTGGCGGACGCCCGGCATTTACAGCGATGCGCAGATCGAAGGCTGGCGGCGCGTCGCCGATGCGGTTCATGCCGAGGGCGGTCGCATCGTGATGCAGATCATGCATTGCGGGCGCGTTGTGGTGGCGGCCAATCGCGGCTTCGCGGCGGACGTGATCGCACCCTCCGCCATCCCATGCCCCGCTCCCGTGCCGGGGCCGGATGGCGTTCCGGTCGCGACCGACATGCCGCGCGCGCTCGACGCGGCGGAGCTTCCGGCGATTGCCGCGGAGTTCGCGCAGGCCGCGCGCAATGCCCGCCATGCGGGGATGGACGGCGTGGAGCTGCATTGCGCAAGCGGCTATCTCATCAACCAGTTCCTCAATCCCGCGAGCAACCTTCGCACCGACGAATGGGGGGGCAGTGCCGGGAATCGCGCGCGTTTCCCGGTGGCGGTGCTGGCGGCGATGGCGGACGCGATCGGCGGCGACCGGGTGGGCTTCCGCATCTCGCCGGGCAATCCCTATAACGGCATGGATCCGGCCGATCCGGCGGAGACGTTCATTCCCTTCCTCCGCGCGGTGGACGGACTGGGGCTGGCCTATGCCCATGTCGTGGACATGAACCTGCCCGATCTCGATACGCTGGCGATGGTGCGCGCGCATTGGTCCGGCGCGATCATCGCCAACAATATGCTGAAGGCCGAAAGCGCGCGTGAACTGATCGCGGCGGGGCGGGCGCAGGGCATATCGTTCGGCCGCGCCTTCATCGCCAATCCCGATCTGGTGGCGCGCATCCGTGCCGGCGCGGCGCTGGCGAAGCCGGATTATGCCTTGCTCTATACCGGGGAAGCGGCGGGATATATCGACTATCCCGCTATGGCGGCAGGGCCGGTTTCGTGAGAAGCGCGGCCTTCCTGCGGCCGATTTCCTCCAAACGGAGGAAGCGGCGCGGCCCGAACCGGGCGATGCGTTCATCATGAAACCGGACGCCCAGCTCAGCCGTATCCGCCACGCGTTCCTGTCCTCGCCCGAGGAGATCATCGAGGAGGCGAAGAACGGGCGCATGTTCATCCTCGTCGACGACGAGGATCGCGAGAACGAGGGCGATCTGGTGATCCCGGCGCAGATGGCGACGCCGGAGAAGATCAACTTCATGGCGCGGCACGGTCGCGGGCTGATCTGCCTCGCGCTGGGCAAGGCGCGGGTCGACCAGCTTGGCCTCGACCTGATGAGCCGCAACAACGGCACGCGGCACGAGACCGCCTTCACCGTCTCGATCGAGGCGCGCGAGGGGGTGACCACCGGCATCTCGGCGGCGGACCGCGCGCGCACCGTGGCGGTGGCGATCGACGCGTCGAAGGGGCGCGAGGAGATCGTGACGCCGGGCCATGTCTTCCCGCTGGTCGCGCGCGACGGCGGCGTGCTGGTCCGCGCGGGGCATACCGAGGCGGCGGTGGACGTGGCGCGGCTCGCCGGCCTCAACCCCTCCGGCGTGATCTGCGAGATCATGAACGAGGACGGCACGATGGCGCGGATGGACGACCTCGTCGCCTTCGCCCAGCTCCACAACCTCAGGATCGGCACGATCCGCGACCTCATCGCCTATCGCCGTCGCCATGACCATCTGGTCGAATGCGTGGCGGAGACGCGCCTGACCAGCACTTTCGGCGGCGACTGGATCGCCAGGACCTATTTCAACAAGGTCGAGGGCACCGAGAACCTGGTGCTGATCAAGGGCCGGATCACGCCCGATCGGCCGACATTGGTGCGGATGCACGCCTTTTCGGTGTTCAGCGACATGCTCGCCGAGGTCGGCGACCGCGCGACGTTGCTGCACCGCGCGATGGCGGCGATCGGCGAGGCGGGGGCAGGGGTGATCGTGGTGCTCAACCCGGTCCGCAACGATTATCTGCGCAACCAGATGCGCTCGCATGCCGGGGCGCAGCCGCCGGCCGAGGAATTGCGCGATTACGGTATCGGCGCGCAGATTCTCGCCGATCTCGGCGTGCAGGAGATGATCCTGCTGACCGGATCGCACCGCAACATCATCGGGATCGAAGGCTATGGCCTGAACGTGGTCGAGGAGCGCCCGATCCCGGCTGAGTGAGGCCGCTCAGGCTGTCGTGGGCGCGGCCGGAAGGGCGGGCAGCAGGCGCGTCTCTTCCCAATCCACGATCAGCACGCGGTGGCTGAAACGCCATTCGCCATCCTCGCGCCGCCACTTGTCCTGATAGCGGATCGCCCAGCACAGCAAGGCCCGCGCGCCGTCGCGTTCGGAAAGGTGGTCGGCGGTGGAATAGGTCTCGCCTTCCGCCCGGTCGCCGTCGATCGTCACGAGCTGGTTGTGGACGCGATGCTGCGTCCGAACGAACAGACGCGTCAGCAGGTCGATGCTGCCGAGATTGGCCTCGCGCCCCTCGACGCGGAAGCCCGGTCCCTCGATCACGCAATCTTCGGTGAGGATACGCGCCCATAGCGCCTTATCGCGGCGATCCGCCCCGGCGGCGTAAAGCTCGGCGGTGCGGCGCAGCGCCGCCTCGTCCTCAAGCCGCGACATCGGCCTCGCCATATTGCGCGACGACCTCGGCGACGGCGTTGGCGACATCGCCGCGCGCATAGCCGAGCAGCGCCGTCTCGGCGGCATCCGGCTCATAGCGGATCCAGTTGCCGCGCCCCTGCGGGATCGCCACGTCGGGCAGCAAGGGGTGTGCCTCGTCGCGCGATTCGAGCGTCGCGGGATTGCCCGCCGCCTTGAAGAACAGGCCGAAATATTCGGCGAAGCTGAGATTCTCGTCGCCGACCAGATAGGCCTTGCCCGGCTCGCCGCGCAGCAGCGCGCCCTCCAGCGCCTCGCTGAGCGAGCGATAGGACATGAAGTTGGTGCCGCCCGCCGGGGCGAATGCCGGGATCGGCAGCTTGCCTTGCGCCCAGGCGACATAGGGCTCGAAGATCATGCTCGGCAGCCCCGGCACCGATCCGACCATGAAAGGCGCGTTGACGCTGATGACGGCGAAGCCCGGGCGCGTCTCGGCGCGCGCGCCCTCGCAGGCCATGCGGCGCGAGCGGATGTAGAAATTGCCCTTCTCCAGCTCGGGCGCGGCCTGCGGATAGAAGCTGCCGAGCTGGACGACGCGCTGCACCCCGGCCTCGCGCGCGGCGCGCATGAAGGCGGGCACGGCCTCGGCGTTGGCGCGATGGAGATGCTCCTGCGCGTCGGTGGCGGGCGGGATGTGACGCGGGTCGTTGCCGGCGGCAAACACGATCGCGTCGAAGCCGCGCAGCCGGTCGGGCGCGAAATCGCCCGCGACATAATCGCCCTTCAGGAACGGCATTCCCGCCATCGCCGTGCCCGCCGGGGCGGGATTGCGCGCGGCGACCGACACGTCATGGCCGCTTTTCGCCAGATGGACGGCGGCATGCCCGCCCAATCCTCCGGTGCCGCCGACGACAAGGATCTTCATGCTTCCATACTCCTCAAGCGGGGATTTTGAGACCATTGCCGCTGACCATCGGCACGACCGTCCACTGGCCGTCGGGCGTGCGCGTCCAGCCGGCGGCGGCGAGCGCGCCGCCGTCGACATGGATCGTCGTCCCCGTCACCCAGCTTGCCAGCGGGCTGGCGAGATAGAGCGCCGCGCCCGCGATATCCTCCGGCTTGCCGAAGCGCCCGAGCGGAATCCACTTGTCCATGTGCGCGCGGTTCTCGGGCGGGATCATGTAATCCAGCGCGACCTGCGGCGTGTCGGTCGTCTCGGGCGCGATGTCGTTGATGCGGATGCCGGCCGGGGCCAGCTCGAGCGCGAGGCATTTGGTGAGGCCGGTGACGGCTGCCTTGCACGCGCCATAGACGGCGCAATTGGGGATGCCGCGAAACGCCTCGATCGAGGTGACGCTGACGATGCTCGATCCGGGCGCCGCGGCGCGCAGCAGCGGCAGCATCGCGCGGGTGACGCGCATGACCTGCCCGAAATTGATCTCGACGATCGCCGCCACCTGATCGTCGCTCATCGCGTCGAAGGGCGCGGCGTGGAGGAAATCGCCGACATTGTTGACCAGCACGTCGAGCCTGCCGAACCGTTCGCGTATCCGGTCGGCCAGTGCCGCGACATCGGCGCTGTCGGTCACGTCGCAACGGATCGCCAATGCGGCCGGGTGGCGGGCGGCGAAATCCGCGCGCAGCTCCTCACTTACCTCGGCAATGACGACCGAAGCCCCGGCGGCGGCGAATGCCTCCGCGCAGGCGCGGCCGATCCCGCGCCCGCCCCCGGTGACGAGCACGACCTTGCCGGAAAAATCGAGCATATCCATATCGGTCGATCCTCTCCGATCGCTTTATATTCACGCAATTGACGTGTTACTAATGCATATGTCAATGTATAGCGTAAAATTTGATCGTATATATTACGAAATATGTGCATGATGTCGCCTGGCGCGCCGATGGTGGCCTTTGCCGCGGCTGGCAGCGCTCGATGAAAGGGAGAGACAATGACGCCCAGACTCAACCTGCCGGCCACCGGCGTGATCGTCACCGGCGGCGCATCGGGGATCGGGCTTGCCTCGGCCCGCGCGCTTGCTGGTGTCGGACGCCCGGTCGCGCTGTGGGATATTGCCGGCGAGAAGGCGCGGGAAGCGGCCGAGGCTATTGCGCGGGAGACGGGCGTGAATGCGATCGGCCTTGGCGTCGATATGCGCGATCTCGACGCCTATGACGCGGCGATCGCGCAGAGCCGCGCGGAAATGGGCACGATCGGCGGGTTCGTCCATGCCGCCGGGATCGTCGATATCGGCTCGATCGACGGGATGACCCCGGAAAGCTGGGAAGCGGGGATCAACACGCACCTGCGCCCGCTCGCCTTCCTCGCGCAGAAGCTCCAGCCCGATCTCGCCGCCAACAAGGGCTCGGCGATCGTCGCCATCGCCTCGATCAACGCGACGCTGGGCAATGCGGTCAACCCGATCTACAGCGCGGCGAAGGGCGGAATGCTGTCATTGGTCCGCTCGCTCGCGGACCGGCTGGCGCGCGACGGCGTGCGGGTCAACGCGGTGTCGCCGGGCCAGATATTGACGCCGATGATGAAGCCGGCGGTCGACAATCTGCCCGGGTTCTTCGAGAAGCGCATCCTGCTCGAACGGCTCGGCGCGCCGGAGGAAGTCGGCAGCGTCGTGCGCTTCCTGCTGTCGGACGAGGCGAGCTACGTCACCGCCGCCGAACTGGTGGTGGACGGGGGCAATATCTCGTCGCAGCGGGTTTAATCCAAACGGACCAAGCGCGCCTTCCGCTCTCCACCTATTCCGCATCTCAACCGGATAAGGAAAGTGGAGAGCGATGAAATTCTCGATCATTTACGAAGCCCAGATGGTGGACACCTCGCGCGAGAACGAGGCCCGGACGTTCCATGAGACGATCGAGCAGGCGATGCTCGCCGAGAAAATGGGCTTCGACAATGTCTGGGCGGTCGAGCATACGGCGCTGACGCAATATGCGCACATGTCCGCTCCGGAGACTTTCCTCGCGTTCCTCGCCGGCAAGACGACGCGGCTGGGGATCGGGCATGGCGTGGTGTGCCTGCCGCCGGCGATGAACCATCCGGTCAAGGTGGCCGAGCGGATCGCGACGCTCGACATCCTGTCAAACGGCCGCGTGCATTTCGGCATGGGCAAGGGCGGCACGCAGCAGGAAGCGGGCACGTTCGGCTACGACCTCAACACGCTCCAGCCGATGATCGACGAATCCATGTACCTGATCCCGAAGATCATGGTGCAGGACGAGATCGAGCACGATGGCGAATATATCAAGATTCCGCGCCGGCCGATCCATCCCAAGCCGTTCCAGAATCCGCATCCGCCGATCTACATGGCGTGCACCCGCGAGGCGACTTTGGTGCAGGCCGGATCGCGCGGCATCGGCGCGCTCGTGCTCGGTTTCGCCGGGCCGGAGGATATCGCGAAGAAGAATGCCGTCTATCGCGAGCATTTCCACAACCGCAAGGCGGAGGATCAGGTTGGTTTCCGCCCGACCGAGCATCTCGCGGCGCTCTGCCCGTCGATCGTGCTCGACGATCGCGAGAAGGCGCGCAAGATCGGGCTGCGCGGCCAGCGTTTCTTCGTCGAGAGCCTCGCCCACTGGTATCAGGGCGGGCCGAAGCCGACGATCGACGAGGAACTGACCGCCGACCAGCAGGCGGCGATCCTCCAGCAGGAGAAGGAGGCGGTGGTCGCCTATCTCTCCGAGGAGAAGATCACGATCGGCACCGAGCATACCGGCAGCTACGAGGAGGTGCAGGACGCTTACGGCACCGCCGACGACTGCATCCGCTACGTGCAGCGCCTGTTCGATTCCGGGGCGGACGAGATCCTGTTCCTGTTCCAGATGGGCGGCGTGCCGCACACGGCGATCCTGGAGACGATCCGCAACATCGGCGAGAAGGTCATCCCGCATTTCCGCGCACAGGAGGCGGCCAGGCAGGTCGCCGCCGAATAGTCTCCCCACTCGGCCCGCCTTCACCGGCGGGCCGATTTTTTACTATCGGGAGAGAATGATGCGCGCGATCGCGATCGACGGTTTCGGCGGCCCTGAAGTTCTCCGCCTGACCGATCTGCCCAGACCGGCACCGGGGCCGGGCGAGGTGCTGGTCAGGGTGGCCTATGCCGGCGTCAATCCCGCCGACTGGAAGGCGCGCGAGGGCAAGCTGGCGCGCTATTTCGACTATCGTTTTCCGTTCGTGCCCGGCTTCGACCTGTCGGGCACGGTCGTGGAGGTGGGGCGGGGCGTCGAGGGCCTGACGCCGGGCGAGCGCGTGTTCGGCATGTCGCGGCAGGGGCAGGGCGAGAATGGCGCCTATGCCGAATATTGCCTTGCCTGGCCCGCGATGCTCGCGCCGGTGCCGCCGGGGATGAGCCTCGCCGAAGCTGCCGGGCTGCCGACGGCGGGGGCGACCGCTTATGGCGGACTGGTCGATGCCGGCGGGCTGAAGGCTGGGCAGACAGTGCTGGTCAACGGCGGCGCGGGTGGGGTCGGCAGCCTTGCGATCCAGATCGCCCGCGCGGCCGGCGCGCGCGCCGCGGTGACGTGCAGCGCGCGCAACGCCGATTATGTCCGGTCGCTCGGAGCGGAACGCGCGATCGACTACGCCAGTGAGGAGGTGGTGGCCGCCGCGCGCGACTGGGCGGAAGGCGGCGTCGATCTGGTGCTGGACGCGGTGGGCCTCGGCACATTGCTTGCGTACGCGACGGATCTGGTGAAACCCGGCGGCGCCTTTGTCGAGATAGAGACGCTGATCTCGCACGCGAGCGAGACGGACGTCGCCGCCGCCGCGGCACGGGGGGTGCGCATCCTGTCCAATATGGTCGCCGTGACGCGGCAGCCCGAGCATCTGGCCGGTCTCGCCGGATTGTGCGTGCAGGGGCGGATCAAGCCCGCTCCGGTCGAGGTGCTGCCACTGGCGAATGCCGCCGAGGCGCACCGCCGTGTCGAAGACGGCCATGTTCGCGGCAAGATCGTGTTGCGCGTGGACGATGCGGAGGAACGGTCGTGAACGACGTGCCGCGCGTGTACGTCCTCGACGATCTGATCGCGAAGCCGGGCGAGGGGCGCACACTGCTCGATGCCTATATGGCCGATTATGCGCCGGGCGCGCGGGCGCGGGGCATGACGCTGGAGCATATATTGGTCAGCCCGCCATTATGGATGGACGACCAGCCGAATACGATCAGCATCACCTGGAGCGTCGCGGGGGCGGCGGGCTGGTGGGCGATGCGGCTGGCCGCCGGGGCCGACCCCGGCGCGACCGCCTTCTGGGCGGCAGCGGGCGACCGGCTCCTCGGCCGCACGCGCCGCTTCGCCGCTGCGCCCGACGATGTGGAGTCGCTCTGCCATGGCTGATTTCACCGCGTTGCTCACGCTGCGGGCGGATGCGGATCGCGCGGTGGTCGCGCGGACGTTCGCCGATGCGACGCTCGTCGCGCCGACCTTGCCGGGGGCGTTCGAGGGCGGCGACCTGATCGTCCATCACCGTGGCGGCGGCGACATTCCCGTCGACCCGGCGGTCGCGCATATCGATGGCGCGGTTTACGAAACCATTGCGGAGGGCGGGGCCGAGCCGGGGCTGCGCGGCGGCGTCTATCGCATCCTGCTGCTCGCGGTCGCACCGGGCACGCCGGACCACATCGTCCGCCAGTTCGAGGCGGAGACGCTGGCGATGCCGCGCTATATCGGCGCGATCCGCAACTGGCGGCTGAGCCGCGTGACCAAGGCGACCGGCGCGCGGGCGTGGACCCATGTTTGGGAGCAGGAATATGCCGATCCCGGCGGCCTGCTCGGCCCCTATATGACCAATCCCTATCATTGGGCGCGGGTCGATCGCTGGTTCGATCCGGAATGCCCGGAGCATATCGTCGACACGCGCCTGTGCCACAGCTTCTGCGCGATCGGGCGGAGCGTGCTTCGGCCGTATTGAGGAGAGTGGCGTGACGCGTTTGCAGGGAAAGGCCGCGCTGGTCGTCGGTGTCGCGCCGGGCAATCTTGGCGAGCATATCGCGTGGCGCTTCGCGGATGAAGGCGCGAAGGTGATGGTCGCCGGACGGCGCGCGGAACCGCTCGGCGAGGCGGCGGCGCGGATCGGCGCGCTCGCGCACGTCTGCGATATCGAGCAGGAAGCGGATATCCGCGCGCTGGTCGCGGCGGCGCGGGAACGGCTCGGCCGGATCGACGTGGCGGTGAACGCGACCGGCTGGGGGCTGCTCAAGCCCTTCGCCGAGCATAGCCGCGAGGAGCTCGAACGGATGTGCGCGGTCCAGTTCGTCGGGCCGTTCCAGTTGCTTCAGGCGTTGGTCGAAGCGATGCTGGCGGGGGGATCGATCATCCAGATCTCCTCGGTGACGGCGACGATCATGTTCGATCATCACGCCGCCTATATGGGCACCAAGGCGGGGCTGGATCACGTCATCCGCTGCGTCGCGCACGAATATGGCCACAAGGGCATCCGCGCCAATTCGCTCTCGCCCGGCGGGATCGCGGACACGCCGATGTCGGGCGGGGGGCTCGATCTGCCCAGGGTGCGCGAGCTTTATGCGCGCGAAATTCCGCTTGGGCGGCCCGGCGTGGCGGCCGATGTGGCGGACGCCGCCTTGTGGCTGGCGAGCGATGAATCCGCCTTCGTCACCGGGCAGAACATCCATGTCAGCGGCGGCCAGACGCTCCGCCGCAATCCTTCGATCGGAGAGGTGTTCGCCGCCTTCACCGGGTGACGGCGCGGCTCAGCCGCCGCGTTTCAGCAGGCGGAAGAAATCGTAGGAGGGATCGGCCGGGCCTGGCTGGCCCATTTTCGATCCGGCGAGGAACGGATGGTCGCGGTCGATGATCGACGGCGCATGGACGTTCGCCCAATCGGTGACGATCGCGCGGTGGAGGAACTTCCACTTGCCGTCGCGCCGCTCGTATCGGTCGAAATAGCGGCCGCCGACCAGCACGTCGATCGGGCCGTCCGGCGTTCTCGCGCGATGCATGGCGAGCAGATAGACCTCGCCCTCCGCCTGATCGCCGTCGATCGCCAGATTGATCGTGGTGACGTTGTGATGGAGGATTTCCATCGGCGCCTGTATCTCTGGCAGCCGGTCGATGAACTCCATCGCCGGCCCGCAGAAGAACGCGCCGTGATCGTCGATCGCATCCTCGTGATAGAGCGTGCGCATCTTCGCATGATCGTGCCGGTCGGCGGCGTTGCAATAGGCGGTGACGAGCGCCCGGATCTCCTCGCGGTCGAGCAGGTCCTGGATGCGCGGATCGAGCGTCGTATCGGCCATCGCCATCTCCTCGCGAAACGGGGACCGGCGCCCCCCGGCGCCGGTCCCCGTCGCCTGCGTCAAAACTTCAGCGTCGCATCGACCCCAAAGGTGCGCGGCGGCCCATAGTTCACGCCGGCGATGCCGATCGACGGGCCGAAATCGATGCCCGCCTGCCGCGTGTGGTCGTTCAGCAGGTTGTCGGCATAGACGCTGACGCGCAGCTTCGTGCGCCCGCCGCCCAGATCGATATCCGACAGGCTGATCCGCGCGCTGAGCAGATCCTGCCCCGGATCGGCGATCGCGTCGTTCGCCGGGTTGAGCAGATCGATCGTGTGGAAATAGCGCTTGCTCGTATGCGCGTAATCGACGCGCAGCATCAGGTCGGCGAAGTCCAGCCGGTGCGATGCCTGCGCGCCGACATGCACCGTCCAGTTGGGGACATAGGGGAATTTCGCCTGTTTCGCATAATCGCCGACGATGCCGGTATTGGGATCGGCGAGCAGGAACTCGGTATAGGTCGGATCGACATAGCCGAGGCTGGCGTCGAACTGGACGCGCCTGATCGGTATCGCCAGCAGCTCAAGCTCGAAGCCCTGGTAGCGCGCGTTGGCGTTCGGGATGAAGCCGTTGCCGCCAGCATATTGCGGCACCTGAAGGTCGTCATAGTCGGTGCGGAACAGCGAACCGTTCAGCCGCAGGCGGTGATCGAGGAACTCGCTCTTGAACCCGACTTCATAGGAGGTCGCCTTCTCCGGCTTGAAGGTGAAGGGGAAGGTGACGCCGGTCGCCAGATCCACGCCCGCGCGCGCGTCGAACCCGCCGGACTTGTAGCCGGTCGAGAAGCGCGCATAGGTGAGGATGTCCGGGGTCCACTGGAAGCTGATCGACCCGAGGTACGACCAGTTGCTGAACGACAGGTCGCCGGTGCGCGACGGCCCCGGCGTGGCGCCCGGATTGGGCAGCTGGCCGGCGAAGGGCTGGGGAGTCGGGATGCTCGTCTCGTCGATCGAGCGGCTGTCATGGGTGTAGCGGAGACCGCCGGTCAGTTCGAGCCGCTGGCCGAGGATCATCGGCTTCCAGCTCAACTGGCCGAAGCCGGCGACGGATTCGCTGCGCGTGTGATAGGCCATCGTCTGGCCGAGGTTGACGCCGATGAGGTCTATGCCCTGCCCGGTCAGCGCGTCGCCCACGGCGGCCGGATAGCCCAGCCCGGCGAGATAGGCCGGCGGCAGGACGATCGTGTAGTAATTGTCGTTCAGCTCGCTCGCGCGCTCGTTGAAATAATAGGCGCCGAGGACGTAGCTCAACGTGTCGGTCTTGCCGAGGACCTGGAATTCCTCGCTGAACTGGCGCTGCCGCAGATCCTGGTTATAGGCCACGAACGGCGAGACGCGCTGCACCGAATAGAGCGTGGGCGAGGTGAAATCGACCACTTCGCCCATCAGGTTGCCGGCATAATTGGTCGGCTCGCTCGAATCCCAGCCGCGCCATGCGGTGATCGACTTGAAGGTCAGCGCCTTGCTCACCTCGTAAGCGGCGGTGATCGCCGTGCCATAGGTCTTCGCGGTCTGCTGGCCGACATATTCGGTAGGCAGCTTGTCCTGATATTGCGGGCTGACCACGAAGGGGTCGCCGCCATAGGATGGCGAGCGCGCGAAATAGGTCGCGGCGGGCTGATAGGCGGAGATGATCTCGAACGGCCCGCGCTGACCCTTCGAATAGCTCCAGTCCGCCGACACGTCGACGGTCAGCTTGTCCCATTCGCCGTGGATCTTGCCCCAGGCGGCGGTGGTCTTGCGTGCGCCGGGATCGCGATCACGCGGGGTGTTGGGGTTGTCGACGAAGCCGTCGCGCTCGCTATGCGTCACCGCGAAGCTCGCTGAAAGGCCGCTGTTGCCCCACGCGCCGGTGTCGAGCGAGGCGCGGGTGAACCATGCATTGTAGCTGCCGTAGCCCGCCTTCAGCTCGGCGCCGAATTCCTGCGGGGGCTTCTTGGTGATGATGTTGATCGCGCCGGCGGTGGTGTTGCGGCCGTAGAGGGTGCCCTGCGGGCCGCGCAGCACCTCGATCCGCTCGGGATCGACGAGGTCGAAGTTGTTCGCCGCCTGCCGGCCCAGATACACGCCGTCGAGATACATGCCGACGGGGCTGTCGATCGTCAGCAGCGGCTCGGCCGAGCCGATGCCGCGGATATAGGGCTGGGTGCCGGTGATGCTGCCCGAGGCTTCGGAGATCGCGACGTTGGGCACGAGCTGCGTGAGCTTGTCGACGCTCCTGAAATTGAGCTGGTCGAGCGTCTGCGCGCCCAGCGCGGAGACCGAGACCGGGGTCGACTGGATGCTTTCCTCCTGCCGGCGGGCGGTGACGACGACATCGGTGATGCGGCCCTCGTCCACGGCTGGCTTCTGCGCGGTGGCGTCCTGCGCCAAGGCGGGGGTGGCGAGCACGGCGGAAAGAACTGCCAGGCTGGCCGCGAAGCGGAGATTGGCGCGTATCATTATCGAATACTCCCTGAAGATCGGAAAATGGTTGCGTCGCCGCGCCGAAGGCGCACCGGGCGGGAAAGGGCGAGCGATGATGGCCGGATCGGGGATGCGGCTGTCCGATCCGTTCGATCCCCCCGGGCTTGTGGTCATGGCGCCGCCCGCCGCGCGGCGTACATCGCCTCGGCGCGCGTCTTGAGCGCCCGCGCGGTATCGTCGAATGCCCGCTTCACCCACGGGCCGCAGAAGCGCATCACATGGATGCCGTTGTCGCCGAGGAAAGCGTCGGTGGACTGATAAGCTGATCGCTCCGGCCCCAGCGCCTCGACGATCTGGTCGCGTCGCGCGGGATAGGGCCACGCATCGTCATGCGGGAGCTGCCACGAGAGCAGCTTCTCCGGCTCGAAGGCGCAGACATATTCGCAATTGGGAAAGGTGGCGTCCGGCTCGGTATAGCTTTTCAGCACCATGTTGACCGGCGCGCCCATCTCCAGCGTGGAGTCGGCGGCGATGCAGAACGGGTTCCATTCGCCGTAGCGAGGAAGGTCGATCAGGATTTCCCAGACCAGGGCGGCGGGGGCGTCGATCTCGATCCGGTCGGAGCGCACCACTGCGTCGGGATTGAACCAAGTGAGGCGGCTTTCACCCTCCCGCATTTTTCCTCTCCTTCTGATCCGCATTTTGTTGTCGAACGGCTATGGTGCCGTCGCTTTGCGTAAGATTGTGCCGTTGTGGGCTAGATGGCGTCAAGCAATAATTACGCATTTCATTAGGCATTCATGGAAAATGCCAGCGTTTGCGAAAGCATGATGCGTTCTTGCCACAAGATCGGCGGTTTGCAGGCCAACCGCCCCCGGCCGGCGTTCATCCCGAGAAATCAAGCTCCTGTCCGGCGCTGACACCGTCCCACTTGCGCGAGGCCGCGGCGCCAGTCTCGAAGCCGTCAAGCGTCGCGGGCGTCGCCTCGATCAGTTCGAGCAGCATCGCGGGATCGTCCGGCGCTTGCAGATAGGCGACGCGCGTCGCGCCGCCGCCCGCTTCGGCCTCGAACAGGAGGTCGAGTCCGCCCTTCGCCGCCGTCTCCTTCGCGGCGGCGACATCGTCCACCAGCCAGGCGACATGATGCATCCCGACCCGCACCCGCCCGCTTTCGTCATGATAAGGCGAGGGACCGCGCCCGTGCGGGCGGATGATCTCGATCTGCATCCCGTCCTGATAGGACAGCGCGACGTCGATCGTGACGCGCGCCGGTCGGCCGCGATAGCGCCCCTCGAGCGCGACGTTGCGATAGACGGTCCACGGCCCGATGCCGGCGAAGGCGCGCCAGCGGCCGGTCGCGGCGTCGAGGTCCTCGGTCAGCCAGGCGATCTGGCGGATCGGGCCGAGCGTCGCGATCAGCCCGTCACGCATCATGATCGGCCTTCGCCAGTTCGAGAATGTTCCGGGCGCGCGCCGCCGTCGCGATTTCCCGGCCCATCTGTTCCAGCATCGTCGCGATCTTCGAATCCGGACAGGTGCCGTCCGCCGCGAACACCGGCTCGGCGGTGTTGATCGCCACGCCCATCGGCGTGTTCCACCCGCGCAGCGCGTGGACGATGTTGCGCAGCGCGGTCAGCGTGTTGACCGCGCCCTGCCAGCCCGCGCCGGTCGCGAGGCTGCCGACGGGGCGCCCGTGAAAATAGGGCATCGGATCGTTGCGCATGTCCTCGGTGTAATCGAGGGCGTTCTTGACCAGCCCGGAGATGCTGCCGTGATAGCCGGGCGAGCCGATGATGACGCCGTCGGCGCGGCGCAGGGTGTCGACCATCGCGCGCGCGGTGTCGCTGCGGTCGGCGCTGGATGGATTGAACAGCGGCATGTCGAGTTGCGCGCCGGCGATGAGCTTCACTTCCGCGCCCTCGGCTTCGGCGCCCCTGAGCGCGAGCACGAGCGCCTTTTCGGTAGAGGAATCGGGTTTCAGCGTGCCGCCGATCGCGACGACGAAGGGGCGCGGCCTGGAATCGGTCATTGGGCGAGCCTTTTCGTTTGCGGGTTCGGCGTGGCGGGCATCCGCGCGATCAGGTGTTCGCCGCGGATCGGGCGAGCCAGGGCCGGGGCTGTCATTGCGCGGCGGCGCGGCATTCGCACTGGTCTAACGCTCATCAGGCGACTGCCTCTCCGTTCATCATGGCACGTATTGCGGTAGCGCCATCGTGGACGGGAAAAATCATCCAGTTGGACTAGTGCGGTCCATTTTTCGCGCTTTTTTGAGCGCACTCCAATGAGTATGGTGCGATATGTTTTGGATTTGCGTATAAATGATGCTGTAATTATACGCATTCATTCTGAGACATAAATCGGCCCGATAGACCGTTCTGCCACAAACCGTTCGCCGCCATCCCGGAATAGGAGAAACCATGCCGAGCCATGAGGATAAGGTCCGCGTCGTCGAAACCTATATCGCGGCGTTCGCCAAGGGGGATCCGGAGGCGGTGGTCGCCCTGTTCGCCGAGGATGCGACGGTAGAGGATCCGGTCGGTTCGCCCGCACATCATGGGCGCGATGCGATCCGCGCCTTCTACGTCGCGTCGATGGCGACCGGCGCGAAGCTGACGCTCGAAGGGCCGGTGCGGACCACAGCCGATTACGCCGCCTTCGCATTTTCGGTGTCGCTGAATTACGGCGGCGAGAAGCGCGTGGACGTGATCGACACCTTCCGCTTCGACGAGGCCGGCAAGGTGATCGAGATGCGCGCCTATTTCGGCCCGGACAACATGCAAGGATTTTGAGGATATGCGCGAAGCCGTCATCGTCTCCACCGCCCGCACGGGCATCGGCAAGGCCTATCGCGGCGCCTTCAACATGACCGAGGCGCCCGCGCTCGCCGGCCATGTCGCGAAGGCGGCGGTCGAGCGCGCGGGGATCGACCCAGCGCGGATCGACGACGTCATCATGGGCGTCGGCAACCAGTGGCTGACGCAGGCGGCCAATGTCGGGCGGCTCACCCCGCTAGTCGCGGGCATCCCGAACACGGTGGCGGGCATGTCGCTCGATCGCAAATGCTCCTCCGGGCTGAACGCGATCGCGCTCGCCGCGCGGTCGATCATCGCGGGCGACAACGACGTGGTGCTGGCGGGCGGCGTCGAGAGCATCTCGATGACGATCAACAAGGATGCGCCGCGCTACCAGAACCAGTCGGCCAAGGCGGCCGATCCGGCGATCTACATCCAGATGATCGAGACGGCGGAGATCGTCGCCGAACGCTATAACGTCAGCCGCGAGGCGCAGGACGAGTTCGGCGCGCTCAGCCAGCAGCGCGCCGCCGCCGGGCAGGCCGCCGGCAAGTTCGCCGACGAGATCGTGCCGATCACGGTGGAGAAGCAACTCTACGAGAAGGACGGCAGCAAGGCGGGCACCGAGACGGTGACGCTCGATCGCGACGAGGGCGTGCGCGCGGGCACCACCTATGAGGCGCTCGCCGCGTTGAAGCCGGTGTGGAAGGACGGCGAGTTCGTGAAGGAGGGCCGGTTCGTCACCGCCGGCAACGCCAGCCAGCTTTCCGACGGCGCCTCCGCGCAGATCGTGATGGACCGCGCGGCGGCGGAGCGCGAGGGGCTGCCGATCCTCGGCGTCTATCGCGGCTTCCAGGTCGCCGGCTGCCGCCCCGACGAGATGGGGATCGGCCCGGTCTTCGCGGTGCCGAAATTGCTGGAGCGCGCGGGCCTCACGGTCGACGACATCGGCCTGTGGGAGTTGAACGAGGCGTTCGCCAGCCAGGCGCTCTATTGCCGCGACCGTCTCGGGATCGACCCGGACAGGCTCAACGTCAACGGCGGCGCGATCGCGATCGGCCATCCGTTCGGCATGACCGGCAGCCGCCTGACCGGCCACGCGCTGATCGAGGGCAAGCGGCGAGGCGTGCGGTACGTCGTCGTGTCGATGTGCGTGGCGGGCGGCATGGGCGCGGCCGGATTGTTCGAGATCGTCTGAGAGGAAGCGTGATGGCTGGATTGTTCGAAGGGAAGACCGCGTTCGTCACCGGCGGGGGCAGCGGCATCGGTCGCGCCACCGCGCTTGCCTTCGCGGCGGAAGGGGCGAAGGTCGTCGTCGCCGACCTGAAGGGCGCCGATGCGGTCGCCGCCGAAATCACCGCGGCGGGCGGCGAGGTGTTCGCGATAGAGCTGGACGTGACCGACGAGGCGGCGGTCAATGCCGCGGTCGATGCGGTGGTGGCGCGCTGGGGGCGCCTCGATTGCGCCTTCAACAATGCCGGCGTGACGCTGGAGATGCTCGGCACGCCGTGGGGCGACCTCGCCGCCTATGACCGCACCGTCGCGATCAACCAGCGCGGCGTGGTGCTGTGCATGGCGGCGGAACTGCGCCACATGGCCGCGCAAAAGAGCGGGGCGATCGTCAACACCTCCTCGATCGCGGGCCTGTCCGGCGCGGGCGGGGCGGCCTATTGCGCCAGCAAACATGCGGTGATCGGCCTCACCCGCTCGGCCGCGCTGCGCTTCGCGGCGGAAGGCATCCGCGTCAACGCGGTCTGCCCCGGCGTGATCGCCACGGCGATGACCGCGCCGATCGCGGCCGATCCGCAGGGCAAGGCCGTGCTCGACCAGATGATGCCGATCGGCCGGATGGGCGAGGCGCGCGAGATCGCCGATGCGGTGATCTTCCTCTGCTCCGACAAGGCGAGCTTCATCACCGGCCACCCGCTTGCGGTCGACGGTGGCTTTGCCGCTCGCTGACGGCGGCGAAGCGTGTTGACGGCCCGGCGCGGGTAGCTACACCTGCGCCGCGATTTGGAGACATGCGTTGCGACCAGAAGGCAAGGGGGATCGGCGCGGACGCGGCCGGAAACCGGCCGAATATGATACCGACGAGATGGACGAGCGGATCATCGCCGCGCTGCGCCAGAACGGGCGGATCGCCAATCGCGATCTTGCCCGCGATCTGGGGGTGAACGAGGCGACCGTCCGCACCCGCCTGCGCCGGCTGGAGGATGCGGACATGCTGCGCGTCGTCGCGATGCGCGATCTGTCGGCGATGGGCTTCGAATATCTCGCGCCGGTGGGTGTGCAGGTGAAGGGCCGCTCGGCGGCGGCGGTGGGGGAGGACCTCGCGCGGATCGAGCGCGTCATCACCGTCAACGTCGCGATCGGCACCCACGATCTGGAAATCCAGGTGGTCGCCACCAGCCTTTCGGAGATGCAGGAGCTGTTGACGGAGGTGATCGCCAAGGTCGACGGCGTAGCGCGGCTGTTCCCCAGCCTTGCGCTCAAGGTGCTCAAATACAATCCGGAATGGGCGCCCCTATGACCCGCATCGCGCTTGACGAACTGGACGAGCGGATCATCGAGCGGCTGGGCCACGACGCGCGCGTCTCCAACCGCGAGATCGGGCGCGAGTTCGGCCTGACCGAAGGCACGATCCGCGCCCGCGTGAAGCGGCTGCTCGACAACAAGGTGATCCGCGTCGCGGCGGTCACCAACGCCAACCGGCTGCGCAATCCGATCCTCGCCTATCTGTGGGTGGAGGCGGACAGCGCCCCGGATATCGAGCGTGTCGCGCAGGCGCTGGGCGCGCTTCCCGAGATTACCTTCGTCGCGATGATCCTCGGCCGGGCCGACGTGCTGGCGATGACATTGGTCGAGAATGGCGCGGAGCTGACCGATTTCCTCCACCAGACGGTGGACAAGATCCCCGGCGTCCACCGCGTGCGCTACAGCCTCGGCCAGAATTTCATCAAGCACGACTATCGCTGGTGTTCGCTGGTCGATTGAGCGCGATCAGCCGGTAACCCAGCCGGCCGTCACGCCTTCCGGCCCGATCGTGCCGTCCACGATCGCGCGTGGCTCGGATCGCGAATAGCTGATCCGCCAGCCGTCCGGCGTCCTGCGGTAGCGGTCGTGATAGAAATTCGCGAGCATCCGGAAAGCGCCGCTGCGCGGATCATAAGTGGCATAGCCGAGGTTCCAGCGCGCCCGCGCCTCGTCGCCGTCCACCTCGATTTCGCCGTTATGGCCCTGATGGACGTCGACGATCGGCGTGGTCGCCGCCATCTGCGTGAACACGTCGATCAGCCCGTCGACGCCGAACGTGCCGATCGGGGGGAAGTCGATCTCGGCATCGGGGGTGAAGCAGGCGCGGATCGCTTCCACGTCCTTCGCATCGCAGGCGTTGAGGTAGCGCGCCTTGAGGCGGCGGATATCGCTCTCCGCCTCGAGACGGGCGATGCGGGCGTCGAGGTCGTTCATGGCAGCTTCTCCACGCGCGTCGCCGGCACCGGATGATCCTGCGCCCCGGTCCAGCGCAGCAGCATCGTGCCGTGGTCATGCCCGGCGGTATCGAGCCAGTTGCCGAAGCCGGGATCGCGCGCGGCGACGACGATCGTCACCGTGCCGTCCGGATTCAGCGCCGCATTGTGCGCGTTCAGATGAATCCTGTGGTGCCGGTAATCGAGCGATTCGAACCAGACATTGTCCACCTGGAAATTCCAGAAGGTGCAGTCCGGGATCGGCGTGTCGATCACCAGCATCTCGTCGGGCGCGAGCTTCCAATAGCCGTGCAGGTAGAAGATCGTCGGATCGCCGCCCGCTTTCTGGAACATCGTCTGGTCGATCGTGGCGAGCCGGTTGACGTCCGCCAGCAGCATCTCGGTCCAGCGCAGGAAGGTGCGCGCGGTGCCCTCCACGAAGGCGGCGGCGCGTTGCAGACCCTGCTCCAGCGCGGTGGCGGTGAGCGGTTCGGGCGTCGCGCGCGGGCGGTCGATCGTCTCGATCCGCACCGTGGCGGGAATCTCATTGTCGCGGTCGAGGAAGGTCTGGCGCACGATCAGCATCGAGCTATCGTTCGCCAGCGGCAGCCAGTTGCCGGGCACGCGCGTCTTGCTCACGACGATCTCGAAGCCACCGTCCGGGCCGAACGCCATATCCGCCGAGTCCAGCTCCCCGGTGGAGGCCATCGTGCCGTCGATCGCATAGCGGTTCGCCTTGGTGCCGAAGCTCAGGATCGGCACCGATCCGCGATTGCCCGTGAGACGATAGGTTCGCGCGCCGCTGATCGCGGCGTTCATGTAGATATTGTCGGGATTATCCGCGCCGATCTTCGCGGTCGGATGCGAGGCGGCGTAGAAGCCGGGGAAATCGCTGTCCGCATTCTCCAGATGCATGTCGAGCGCGATGCGGGTGAGGCGGGTGAGGTAGCGATAGCCCTCCGCCCGGTCGATCGGCGTGTCGGCGATCCGCGCACCCAGCACGATCTCGCCGATCGCCTCCAGCCGGCGGCAGAAATCGCGCCACGCCGCGCCCGAGGCGACGCGCTGCTCGGCGTCCCCGCTCATGGCGCCATATACTGGCCGCCGTTGACGTCGAGCGACGCGCCGGAGACCACCTTCGCATAATCGGAGAGGAAGAACAGGACGGCCTTCGCGCAATCCTCCTCCGGCGGGATGATACCGAGCGGGATGCGCGCGGTGATCTCGCCCGCCACCTCGTCGCGGTTCCGGCCGGCGGCGACCTCGCGGTCGATCCAGTCATAAACCGGCTTGCCGCCGATCCAGCCCATGCGCGTCGCGTTGACGCGGATGCCGTGCGGGCCGAAATCCTTCGCCATGTGCCGGGTGAGCACGTTGAGCGCCCCCTTGCCCGAGGCATAGCCGCCCTCGCCGGGGAAGGGGTTGACGGTGGACATGGTGGAAACGTTGATGATCGCGCCGCCGCCTTGCGCCTTCATCACCGGAAACACCGCCTGCGCCATGCGCAGCGCGCCGAGGCAATTGACGTCGATCACCTTCAGCCAGTCGGCCGGATCGGCCTGATCGACGGTCGTCCAGTTGCCGTGGATATAGGCGCTGTTCACAAGGCCGTCGATGCGCCCGAACGCGTCGAGCGCCGCCTGCGCCAGTGCCGCGCATTGCCCCGCGTCGGTCACGTCGGTCGATCGCGCGACCACCGCGCCGCCGTCCGCGATGATGTCGTCCGCGACCCGATCGAGGAACGCCTGGTTGCGCGCGCCGATCGCGACCTTCGCGCCTTCCCGCGCGGCGATCCGGGCGAGCGACTGGCCCATGCCCGGCCCGACGCCGCTGATGACGATGACCTTATCCTCAAGCAGCATGATGTTCATCCTCCGCCGTCACCGGCACGAGATTGGCGGGCGCGTCCTTCATCCAGGGACTGGCCTCGGCGCGGTGCGTGATGCGCCACCCTTCGGGCGTGCGCACGAGATCGTCGACATAGGTCGCGCCGACGAAGAACAGGTGGTCGCCGCCCGGCCGCGCGAGCCGCATCGGGTTGAACAGCATCGTCCGCGCGCTCGCCCGGTCGCCGTCGATGCGGATCAGCGGCAGACCGATCAGGTGCTGGGTGAGGGGGAAGGGCGCGAGCGCCTTCGCCAGCCACGGCTTGATCTTCGCGTAATCGCCGGTCTCGCCGCCCGTCACCGTATAATCGAACGTCGCGTCGGCGGTGAATACCCGGTCGAGCGCATCGAAATCCTTCGCGTCGATCGCATAAACATAGGCGGCGAGAAGCTGCTGGATTTCGACGATATCGGCGACGGCGCGCGCGCTCATCGGCTTACGCACCCAATCCTTCGGGCGCGCCGGGCAGCACCGGCTGATAGTATCCCGCCGACCAGCCGCCATCGACCGCCAGCTCCGCGCCGCTGATATAGCTCGCCTCGTCGGAGGCGATGAACAGGGTGGCGCGCGCGATCTCCTCCGGCTCGCCGATGCGTTGCAGCGGCACGCGCTTGTAATCCTTGTTGAGCGCGTCGCCGGTCATCCCCATCGGGTTGCCCATCTGCGTGTTCACGCCGCCGGGGTGGATCGAGCAGACGCGGATGCCGCGCGGCCCAAGCTCCATCGCCTGCGTCTTGCTTAGGCCGCGCACCGCCCATTTGCTCGCGGTATAGACCGACAGGCCGTTGCAGCCGCGCAGCCCGTCCACGGACGAGATGTTGACGATCACGCCGTGCCCGGCCCTGGTCATCACCGGCGTGACATGCTTCGCGCCGAGCATCGCGCCGAGCACGTTGATCGCCAGCACGCGCTCCGCCTCGCTGGCGTCGAGCATCTCGATCGGCGTGAAATGGACCACGGCGGCGTTGTTGACGAGGATATCGATCGTGCCGAACGCCTCGACCGCGGCGGAGACGGCGGCGGCCCAATCATCTTCCGAACGCACATCGAGCCTGCTGAACCGCGCGTTGTCGCCGATCTCCGTCGCGACCTCTGCGCCTTTGTCCTCGATCACGTCGCCGATCACGACGCGCGCGCCCTCGGCGGCGAACAGCCGCGCGGTCGCCGCGCCCATGCCCTGCGCGCCCCCGGTGACGATCGCCACCTTGCCGTCCAACCGTCCCAAGTCACTCTCCTGCCATTGTCGTTGTTGTTGCGATGGGCCGCGATATGCGTTTTATTACGGCTTAACAATTGCGCATTTCGATGTATCTTTCCACGAATATCCTCGTCATGCAAGGTGATCGGGTTGAAGGAGAGCGAAATGAGCGAGGAACGGCTTTTCCCCGAGGGCGCGGCGCTGGTCTTCGGCGCGACGGGCGGGATCGGGCGTGTCGTCGCGCTGGAATTCGCGCGCGCGGGCAGCGACGTCGCGATCGTATGGCGATCGAAGCGCGAGGCCGCCGAGTCGCTCGCGCGCGAGATCGAATCGCTCGGGCGGCGCGCCAGTATCCATGCCTGCGACGTCACCGACACCGCCGCCGTGGACGCGGCCATCACGGATGCCGCAGCCGCGCACGGGCGCGTGCATACGATGGTGTGGGGCGCGGGGCCGCTCGCCGATCAGGTCTGTCTCGCCGAAACGAGCGACGCGCAATGGCGGCGCGCGATCGACGTGGAGGTGCACGGCTTCTTCAACGCCGGCCGCGCGGTGGTCGCGCACATGCGCGGCGCGGGCGGCGGCTCGATCGTCCATCTCGGCTCGGCGGGCGACTTGCGCTGGCCGGACAAGGATGGCCTGTCGGTCGCGCCCAAGGCGGCGAACGAGGCGCTGGTGAAGGGCTTCGCGCGCGAGGAAGGGCGATACGGCATCCGCGCCAACACCGTGCTGGTCGGCGTGATCGAGGCGGGGATGTTCCTCGAACTGACCCGGCAAGGCGTGTTCGACGAGGAATGGACGCGCGAGGTCCACAAGAACCTCGCGCTCAAACGCTGGGGCCAGCCGGAGGAGATCGGCTACGCCGCCGTGTTCCTTGCATCGTCGAGGGCCGCCTATGTCACCGGCCAGCAGATCGCGGTGGCGGGCGGGTACGGCATCTGACCGCGCCCGCCCACGCGCCCGCTCACATATGGAAAGCGCGGCGCAGATCGGCGGCGGCGAGGTCCAGCGCCGCATCCGCCGGCGGCAGGACGCCCGGCATGCTGGCGAAGCCGTGGAACACGCCCGCCACGCGTTCCAGCCGGACGGGAACGCCCGCCGCCTTCAGGCGGGCGGCATAGGCTTCGCCCTCGTCGCGCAGCGGATCATATTCGGCCGTGATGATCGTCGCGGAGGGCAGACCGGAAAGGTCCGTCGCGCGCAGCGGCGCCGCGAGCGACGGCGGGTTCGCCACCGCGTCGCCGACATATTGCTCCCAGAACCAGTGCATCATCGGGGCGGTGAGGAAATAATCGGCGCCGTTGGCGCGATAGGATTCGCGGGTGAAATCGGTGTCCGTCACCGGATAGATCAGCAACTGGTGCGCGATCGCACGGCCGCCGCGTTCCTTCGTCAGCAGGCACAGCGCCGCCGCGAGGTTGCCGCCCGCGCTGTCGCCCGCGACCGCGATCCGGCCGGTGTCGATGCTCGGCACGGCATCGCCCAGCGCCTGAAGCGCGCGATAGCTCGCCTCCAGCGGGGCGGGGAACGGATTTTCCGGCGCGCGGGGATAATCGAGCGAGATGACCGCGACCCCGGCCTTGGCGGCCAGCGCGCGGCAGGTGACGTCGTGCGTCTCGATGCTCCCGCATACCCAGCCGCCGCCGTGGAGGAAGAACACCACGGGCAGCGCCTCGCCGGGCCGCGGGTGATAGAGCCGCGCGGGGGTGCCGGCGAGCACGAGGTCACGCACCTCGGCCACTTCCATTTTGGGGAAAGGGAGGGGCTGCGCATCCCCGAGCCGGAACGCCTCGACCGAGAACGGGGCAGCGGTGGAGGGGAGTTGCTTCATCATCTCCAGTATCTGCGCGGCGGCGGGATGGAGGGGCATGGTCATTCTCCGTTGGTCAGCGGGCTTGAGGGGAGCATAAAGGGCCGGGATGGCAAAATCTGATCAAGGCGCATTCTCCGATCTGCTTTCGGCGCTCTATGGGGGGCTGCTGGAAATGGCGCCGTGGGAGCGTTTCCTGCGCGAATTCGCGGCATGGCTCGATGCGACCTACGCCACGCTGATCCTGACCGCGCCGGGCATGACGACGCCGGGCGCGATCCTGACGCCGGGCGCGCCCGCCGAGCGCAGCGAGGAATATGCCGAGAGCTTCTTCGCGAGCGATCCGTTCACGGGCCTGCCCGAAGGCAAGGTGACGGCCTTCGCCGAATTCCTCGGCGGCGAGATGGCGCGCGACAGCGATTTCTATCGCGACTTCCTCGCGGCGGCGGGGGGCGACCAGATCCTCGGCGTCGATCTTCGCTTCGACAGCGGGTTCGAGGCGCGGTTGCGCGCGACCCGCGATCGCAGCCGCCCCGATTTCGGCCAGGTCGAGCGCGCGGCATTTCAGGCGATCGTCCCACACTTGCGCCACGCGATCGGTCTTTTCGAGCGGTTGCAGGTCTCCGGCGCGGAACAGGGCGTCTATCGCGGCACGGTGGAGCAGATGGGGGTCGCCGCGATCATCCTCAATCGCGACGGCCGGGTGGTGCGGACCAATGCGGTGGCGGACCGGCTGCTGGCGGCGGGGGATGGGCTTGCGGTCGCCGATTGCCGGTTGCGGCTCAAGGATGCGGCGCAGCGCAAGGGGCTGGACGCGCTGCTGAGATCGCTCGACGCCAATCCCGCACCGCAGCGTTTCCGCATCACACGCGCCTCGGGCCGCGACCTTGCCGCGATCGCCAAGCCGATCGCCGCGCCCGCCTTCATGCGCGGTGGTGCGGCGCTCGCCCTGTTCGTCAGCGATCCGGGGCATGAGGCGCAGTTCGATCCCGAAGCCATCCGCGACCTGTTCCAGCTCACCCGCATGGAGGCGAACCTCGCGGTGGCGCTGGCCAGCGGGCGCTCGCTGGTCGATGCGGCGGACGCGCTGGGCATCGCGCACAATACCGCGCGGTCGCACCTGCGCTCGATCTTCGCCAAGACGGGCGCGCGCCGCCAATCGCAGCTCGTTCACCTGCTGCACGGCGGAGTCCAATAGAGTTGCATGTTCTTGCGCTGTTGATAACGTGTATTGATACGAATATCGCGAATATATAGCGGATATTCTGTTGATATGCGAAGGAGAGGTGGCGTGAGTCAAGAGCGGGTTCCCGATCGCGAGGCATTGGTCGCCGAGGCGCGGGCGCAGGCCGGGCTGGACGATTTCGGCGACACCTGGTTCTTAGCCAATATCGACGCGCTGGTGCCGTCGCTGAACGGGGAAGCCCAACTCAGCGCGGCGGGCGTGGCGGTGGCGCGGGGCATGATCGTCAACGGTCTCGTCAACCGCCTGCGCCATGTCGATCTGGTCAAGCGCCATCCCGAGATACTCGACGAGCAGGTCGAGGTGGCGGCGGTGGTGGTCGGCTTGCCGCGCACCGGCAGCACGATGCTCCACCGGATGCTCGCCGCCGCGCCGGGGATGACCGGCGTGCGCTGGTTCGAGGCGCAGAATTATGCCCCGTTTCCGGGCGAGGAGCGCGGGCATCCCGAGGCGCGGCGGCAGGCGGCGCAGGGACTGCTCGACTATATGGTCGCCAACATCCCGGACCTGATGTCGATCCATCCGATGAGCCTCGACCAGCCGGACGAGGAACTCATCATCCTTGGCCAGCTCTATTCGAGCACGATGATCGAGGGGACGTATCATGTCCCCGGCTTCGCGCACTGGCTGACGGAACATGACCGCGCGCAATGCTATCGTGACCTGAAGCAGGTGCTGCAATCGCTGCAATGGCAGGACCCGTCGCGCAAGGGCGCGCGCTGGGTGCTCAAGACGCCGGGGCACCTGATGGCGCTCGATGCGGTGATCGAGGTTTTCCCCGAAGCCCGCATCGTCATGACGCACCGCGATCCGGTTGCCACGGTGCCGTCTTATTGCAGCATGGAATACAGCCTGTACCGCATGGTCTCCGACACGATCGACCGCGAGAGCGTCGCGCGTTTCTGGGTGCCGCGGCTGGCGCAATTGCTCGATGGCTTCATGCGGGTGCGCGACGCGGTGGCCGGGCGCAATTTCATCGACGTGCGCTATCCCGATCTGCTCGCCGATCCGATCGGGCAGGGCGAGCGCGTGCTCGCCGCCGCCGGGGTGGCGGTGACGCCGGAAGTCCGCGCGGGCATGGCGCAATGGATCGAGCACAACCGGCGCGAGGATCGCGCGCCGCACAGATATACGCTCGCGGATTTCGGGCTGGAGGAGGGCGAGGTCGCCCGGCCCTTCGCGACCTATCGCGCGCGGTTCATCGAACCGGGAGCCTGAGGCAGCCTCCATGCCTCTATTCGGCAGCCCGATGATCCTTCCTCACTGCGGCATCGGCGGGTAGCTGGCGAGGAAGCCGGCGTCGGCGATCATATACTGGCCGTTGATCCCGCCCGAGCGCGGGCTGGCGAGGAACAGCGCCAGCTCGGCGATATGCTGCGGCGCCAGCATCCCGGCATAGGGCACGGTTTCGAGCGTATCCGCCGGGGCGATCGTGGGCACGCCTTCCACGCCCAGGATCGCGGTGGCGACGGGGCCGGGGCAGATCGCGTTGACGCGCGCGCCGCTGGCGGCAAAGGCTTGCGATGCGGATCGCACCAGCCCGATCACCCCGTGCTTGGCCGCGCTATAGGCAGCGGCGACGCTCAGTCCGGTCACGCCGGAGGTCGATGCGGTGACGACCGCCGCGCCGCCGCGCGACAGCGCCGGCCGCACTGCCTTCAGCCCGAGATACGCACCCTTGAGATTGATCGCGACCATGCGGTCGAACGTCGCCTCGTCATGTTCCTCGAAGGAGAGCTGGGCGTAGGCGCCGGCGTTGAGATAGGCGGCGTCGAGCGCGCCGAACGTGTCGATCGCCGCGCGCACCATCGCCGCATTGTCGTCCGCGCGCGAAATGTCCGCCGCGACGCCGTGCGCCCGGGCGCCGCTCGCGCGGATCAGCTCGGCGACCGCTTCCGCGCCGTCGCGGTTCATGTCGACGACGACCACCGCCGCGCCCTCCTGCGCGAAACGCTGCGCCGTGGCCGCCCCTATCCCTGACGCCGCGCCCGTGACCAGCGCGACCTTGCCTTCGAACATGCCCATCGATGCCATCCTCTCGTTAGGAGCGGGAGCGTACCGTCGCCGCGCGCCGCGCACCTGCTCCAAATGGAGGAGACGGTGACGCTACGCGCGTGGAGTCTGGGCCTCTCCTCATCCTGCGCCCGGATAGCGCGGTCCTCAGTGCGCGGCGTCGAAATCCGCCAGACGCTGCCTGCGGAAGCGGAGTGGCGCGGTGCCGTTCCATCGCTTGAAGGCGCGCGTGAAGCTCGCCGTTTCGGCATAGCCCAGCATCTCGCCGATCGCCTCGATCGACATGCCCTCGTGCATCAGCAGGAGCTTCTCGGCGCGCTGCCGGCGGCTCTGGTCGAGGATCAGGCTGAAGTTGAGGTTCTGCTCGGCGAGCCGGCGGTTCAGCGTGCGCTTCGACAGGCCGAGATGGCGCGCGGCCTCCTCGACGGACGGCGTCGGCCCCTTGGAGCCGCGCAGGAACTCGGCCAGCGCGCCGCCGATATCGCGCGCGAGCCGGCCGCGATTCACCTCCTGCCGGCACTGCTCGACATAGGTTTCGGCGGACATCGCATCGGCCATCGGCAGGCGGCGGCTCTCGGCGCCCTTGGCGAAGGTCCACATCGTCCGCTCGGCGCCGAATTCGACGCGACAGCCGTAATCGCGCCCGAACTCGTCCCACCCGGCCGGCTTCGGGATCGTCAGGCTGACGGATTCGAACGGGAAGGGGCCGGATATCATGCCGTCGTGCATCCGCCGCAGCGCGCCGAGATCGCGCACCAGGCAGAATTCGCGCAGGGATTCCGGCACGTTGCTCTCGTCGACGGTGAGGCCGCGAATCTTCCCCCCGTCGTCGCGGAGCGGGTGATAGCTCAGCAGCGAATAGGTGAGTTCCTGATAGGAGGTGGCGATCGTCACGGCGTCCGCCACCGTCTCGGCGGAGAGCAGCGCCAGCCCCCATGTGCCATAGGCCGTCAGGCAATAGCGGCTGCCCATCTCATACCATGCGCGCGCATCGCCGGCGGTCGCGTTCGCCACGCTGGTCTGCAGGCGCCATTCGTCGCGGGCGTAGATCTTCGCGCCGGGGTGCTCGATCGCCAGCGCCTCGACGCGCGCGTCCTTGCAGATGTCGTTCCACGAGACGTCGTGCCGCAGCAGCGAGTTTCGCATGATCCTCGCGCTTTGTGTCGGCAAGCGCACCGCGGAGAGCGATTGCGGTATCATTTCCACCATCCCGGCCCAGCGCCACGCAGACGAGCATGTTTGGCGCGCCATGTCAAAAATGTGGCGCGATTCGATCTTCCCTCCCGCGCGATCCGGCCCCATCTTTCGATGATGAGGAGGGGTGGCGCAAGCTCGTCCCAAGGAGAGGCGGAAGGACAGATGATGGTTGAAGCAACCGGATCGGCGCGCGCGGCGGCCCCGCATGTCGACGTGCTGATCATCGGCGCGGGCATTTCGGGCATCGGCTCGGCGTGGCATTTGCAGCACCAGTGCCCCGGCAAGAGCTATGTCATCCTCGAGATGAAGGACACGTTCGGCGGCACCTGGGAAACGCACAAATACCCCGGCGTCCGTTCCGATTCCGATCTCTACACTTTCGGCTATCGCTTCAAGCCATGGGTCGGCGCGCCCATCGCGAGCGGGGCGGAGATCCTCAAATATCTCGGCGAGGTGATCGAGGAGAACGGCATCGGCGAGCATATCCGCTACGGCCACCGCATCGTCTCGTGCAACTGGTCGAGCGAGGACGATCGCTGGACGGTCGAGGCGGTGCGCAAATCCGATGGCGCCAACGTCACCTTCACGGCGGGCTTCGTCTGGGGCTGCCAGGGCTATTACGACCATGAGAAGCCCTACGTCCCCGATTGGCCGGGGCTGGCGGACTATAACGGCCGGTTCGTCCATGCCCAGCTCTGGGACCCGGCGATCGACTATGCCGGCAAACGCATCCTGGTGATCGGATCGGGCGCGACAGCAGCGACCGTCATCCCCGCCTTCGCCGAGAAAGCCGCGCATGTGACGATGCTCCAGCGTTCGCCGACCTATTTCTTCTGTAGCGAGAACAAGAACGAACTGGCCGACCGGCTGCGCGAGATCGGGGTGGACGAGCCGACGATCCATCGCGTCGTGCGCGCGCAGGTGATGTTCGATCAGGACCAACTCACCCGCCGCTGCCAGACCGAGCCGGACCAGGTGTTCGAGGATCTGAAGGAGCTGGTCCGCGCCTTCACCGGCAAGCCGGATTTCCAGTTCGAGCCGCATTTCACGCCGCGCTACCGCGTTTGGCAGCAGCGGCTGGCCTTCTGCCCGGACGGCGACATCTTCCGCGCGGCGGTATCGGGCAAGGTCACGGTCGTCACCGACACGATCGACCGCTTCACCGAAAAGGGCGTGCGGACGACGAGCGGCGAGGAGATCGAGGCGGACATCATCGTCGCGGCGACCGGCTTCAACCTGTCGGTGATGGGCGGCATCCCGTTCGAGGTGGACGGCAAGCGCGTCGACTGGTCCGAGACCGTCACCTATCGCGGCATGATGATGACCGGCGTGCCCAATTTCGTGTGGGTGATGGGCTATTTCCGCGCAAGCTGGACGTTGCGCGTCGACATGATGGGCGATTTCGTCTGCGCCCTGCTCAACCACATGGACGAGATCGGCGCGAAGAAGGTTGAGGTCGCGCTGCGGCCGGAGGATCGCGGCATGGCGATCCTGCCGTGGATCGAGGCGGACAATTTCAATCCCGGCTATCTGATGCGCGGGATCAATGCGATGCCGCGTCGCGGCGACAAGCCCGAATGGCGGCACAATCAGGATTATTGGGCAGAGAAGGACGCCTTCCCCCACATCGACCTGAACGATGCGGCTTTCCTCTATGACGGCGCGCCCGCGCCGCGCGAGGCGGTCGCCGCCGAATAGGTGTCACGGCGCCGGCCGCGGGGGCTGGGCTTCCGCGAGATGGACGGCGAACAGATCGTCGGGGTCCGTCCATTCCGCGACCGGCGTCCAGCCGCCAGCACGCAGCAGCAGCCGCGCATCGCGCGAGCCGTATTTGTGGCTGTTCTCCGTGTGGATCGCTTCGCCTCGCGTCATGGTGAAGGGGCGGCCGGCGACGGTGAAGGCGATGTCATGCGCTGCTTCCAGGTGCATCTCGATGCGCGCGCGATCGGCGTTCCAGATCGCGCGGTGGCGGAAAGCCTCGACCGGGATGCTGCCCTGCAACTCGCGATTGATGCGCTCCAGCAGGTTGAGGTTGAACGCGGCGGTGACGCCGGCCGCATCGTCATAGGCGCGCTCCAGCGTCGCGCGGTCCTTGATCCGGTCCATCCCGATCAGCAGCATCGCGCCCTCGCCGAGCGACTGGCGCATCATGCGCAACAGGTCGACGGCGGCGAAGGGGACGAGGTTGCCGATCGTCGATCCGGGGAAGAAGCCCAGCCTCGGCCGGTCGCGCACCATCGGCGGCAGCGCGACTGGCCCGGTGAAGTCCGCCGCGAGCGGATGGATCGGCAGATCGGGAAAGCGCCGCGCCAGCGCGTCGGCGGATTCGCGCAGGAAATCGGCCGATATGTCGATCGGCACATAGGCGGAGGCCGAGACGGCTTCGAGGAGGATCGGCGTCTTGCCCGACGAGCCCGATCCGAATTCGATCACCGCGCGCCCGTCGCCGACGAGATGCGCGACCTCGCCGCTGATCGTGCGGAGCAGCGCGGTTTCGGTGCGTGTCGGATAATATTCGGGGAGCCGCGTGATCTCCTCGAACAGCACCGATCCGCGCCGGTCGTAGAACCAGCGCGCGGGGATGGCGCGCGGGCGGCGGGTCAGCCCGGCGATCACATCGGCGCGGAACGCCGGATCGGCGGCGGTCGGCGCCGGAACGAGATCGTCGTCGCGCTTCAGCATCACCGGTCGCCCGCCAGCCGGACGCCGGTGAACTGCCAGCGCTGGTGCGGGTAGAAGAAATTGCGGTAGCTCGCCCGGACATGCCCGCGCGGCGTGGCGCACGATCCGCCGCGCAGCACGAACTGCCCGGACATGAACTTGCCGTTATATTCGCCGACCGCGCCGGCGGCGGGCCTGAAGCCGGGATAGGGGCGATAGGCGCTGCCGGTCCATTCCCACACGTCGCCGAAAAAGGCCGGGCCGGCGGACGGGCGCGGCTCGACCGGCCCCGGCGCATCGAGCAGGTTGCCGCCGTGCGGATCGTGCCGGCACGCGGCGGTTTCCCATTCCGCCTCGGTCGGCAGCCGCGCGCCGGCCCAGCTCGCATAGGCGTCGGCCTCGTAGAAGCTGACGTGCGTCACCGGCGCCGCGAGATCGAGCGGCCGTCGCCCGTCCAGCCCGAAGCGCGTCCAAATCCCGTCGCTGCGCTCCCAATAGAGCGGCGCGGCGATCCCCTCCCGCCTGACCCACGACCAGCCGTCCGACAGCCAGTGCGCCGGCGTTTCATAGCCGCCGTCGGCGATGAAATCGGCCCATTCCCCGTTGGTGACGGGACGGTCGGCGATCGCGTGCGGCGCGAGCAAGGTGCGGTGGCGCGGGCCTTCGCAATCGAAGGCGAAACCATCGCCGTCATGTCCGATCCACGCCTCGCCGCCGGGATGCTCGATCCAGCCGGCGGGGGCGGGCAGCACGGCGGGGCGGCGGTGGCTCGATGGCCATAGCGCCGGCTCGATCGGATTTTCGGAGAACAGGTGGAGGATATCGGTCAGCAGCAGTTCCTGATGCTGCTCCTCATGCTGGCACCCCAGCCGCACCAGGTCCTGCGCCTTCGGGGGCAGATCGGGCAGCGCGTCGAGCACCGCCGCGTCGATCGCCGTGCGATAGGCGCGTATCGCGTCGAGTGTCGGGCGCGTCAGCATCCCGCGTCGCGCGCGCTGGTGGCGTCGCCCCTCGGCCTCATAATAGCTGTTGAACAGGAACGGGAAGCGATCGTCGTACAGCCGATGGCCGGGGACGAAATCGCGCAGCACGAATGTTTCGAAGAACCATGTCGTATGGGCGAGATGCCATTTCGCGGGCGAGGCATCGTCCATCGACTGGACGGTGGCGTCGGCATCGGACAGCGGCTCCGCGAGCGCGGCGGTCAGCGCGCGCACCGCCGCATAGCGTTCGGCGAGCGACGGCGCGTCGTGCGCGACACGGCTTTCCCTTGCGCTGCTTTCGATCGTCATGGCGTCAACCCCCGGCCGGATCAGGACTGGATATTATCGAGAACGCGGCGGGGACCCGATTTGTTCACTCGCGGCTATACGTCGGGAAGATGCTGCGCCGCGACGCACCAGTCGCGCAGATCCCGACCCCGCGCGCGCTCCACGAGGCGGGCGGCGTCGGCGATGGTGAAGGGGCGGGCGTTCTCCAGCGTCTCCAGTTCGCGCCAGGTGATCGGTGCGGCGACGCTGGCGATCTCCCGCGCGCGGGCGGAATAGGGGAGGACGGCGGTCGCGCCGCGCTCGTTGCGCAGCCAGTCGAGGAAGATGCGGCCGCGCCGCTCCGCCTTGCGCATGTTGGCGGTGAAGCGTTTGGGATGTGCCTCCGCCACCGCACGGGCGAAGCGGCTGGCGAAGTCCTTCACGGTCGGCCAGTCGGCGGTGGCGTCGAGCGGCACGATGACGTGGACGCCCTTGCCGCCGGTCGCCATCGGGAAGCTCGCCAACCCCATCTCGCCGAGCAGGTCGCGAAGCTGCACCGCCGCGCGGCGCACTTCGGCGAAGTCCAGCCCCTCCTCGGGATCGAGATCGAACACCATCCGGTCGGGATGCTCGACATCGCTCGCCTTCGCGCCCCACCCGTGGAACTCGATCGTGTTCATCTGCACGCAGGTGAGCAGCCCCGCGCCGTGATTGACGACGATATAATCCTCCACGTCGCCGTCCTTCTCGCGGATCGGGACGTGATCCACCTTGTCGCCGAACGCGCCGGAATCGTGCTTCTGGAAGAAGCATTGCTTCGCCCGTCCCTGCGGGCAGCGCACGAGGCTGACCGGGCGGCCCGCCAGCCATTGCAGCATCGGCTCGGCGAGGCGGGCGTAATAGGCCGCGAGATCGCCCTTGGTGGCGCCGGTGCCGGGATAGATCACGCGGTCCGGGTGGGTGATGGTCACGCCGAACGGCGTGTCGCCGGGCGGATCGTCGTCCGGGGCAGGGGCGGGGCTTTCGGGCACGACCTCGCGCGCCTCCTTGTCCTCGCGCAGCCCGAGGAAGCTGGCGTGGCGGATGACGTGATCGGCGGTGAACTCGGCGAAGGCCACCTCCGCCACCAGCACCGGCTCCGCCCATTTCACGCCGCGCGCGGCGGCGCGCGGCACGTCGGTGGGCGCGGTCTTGCGGGCGAGCGGCTTGAGCTTCGCCAGCAGCATCTCGCGCGTGTCGGCGTCGAAGCCGGTGCCGACACGCCCGGCATAACGCAGCGTCCCGCCTTCGTAGAGGCCGAGCGCGAGGCTGCGCAGGTCGCGCCCCGGCCGGTCGCTCTCGATATGGCCGATGATGACGAATTCCTGCCGCCGGGTGCACTTCACCTTCAGCCAGTCGCGCGTGCGCGTGCCGCGATAGGGCGCGGCGGCGCGCTTCGAGACGACGCCCTCATATCCCTCGCGGCATAGCCGGGCGAACAATTCCTCCCCGCCGGAGGAGAGGTGCTCGGCATAATGGATCTGCGGGCGGGCGCCCGCGAGCAGCGCGGCGAGCCGCTCCTTGCGCTCGGCATTGCCGAGCTTCGTCAGGTCCTCGCCGTCCTGCTCCAGCAGGTCGAAGGCGAAATAATGCAGCTCGCCGCCGTGCTTCAGCGCGTTTTGCAGCGCGGAGAAGCTCGGTCGCCCTTCGCCATCGAACGCCACCACCTCGCCGTCGATCAGCGCGGCGCCGATGCCGAGTTTGGCGAAGGCCGCGACGATCGGCGCGAACCGGTCCGACCAGTCGAGCCCATGCCGCGTATAGGCGCGCGCCTCCGCGCCGGAGACGGCGATCAGCGCGCGATAGCCGTCATATTTCACCTCGTGCAGCCAGCCCGATCCGGCGGGCACGTGATCGACCAGCGTGGCGAGCTGCACATCGCGGAACGCGGGCAGGCTGCCCTTGCGGCTCTTGCCCTTCTTCTCCGGGGGAGAGCCTTTCCCCTCCGCGATCTCGACCATCGTCCGGCCGCTGGAAACGCTGGTCAGCGCCTTGTCGACCAGATCGCCCGACGCACCGGCATAGGCATCCTCCACCTTGCGGAGCAGCCAGTTCTCGTGGCGCTCGCCCGGCTTGCCCTTCATCCGCACCAGCAGCCATTCGCCCTTCATCCGCTGGCCATGGAGGATGAAATGGAGGTGGCCCTGCTTGATCGTCTTCGCCGGGTCCTTGCCGCCGACCGGCTCCCATGTTCCCTCGTCCCACAGCATGACGGTGCCGCCGCCATATTCGCCCTTGGGGATCGTGCCCTCGAACCGGGCATAGGACATGGGATGGTCCTCGGTGCGCACCGCGAGGCGCTTGTCCTCGGGATCGAGGCTCGGCCCGCGCGTCACCGCCCAGCTCTTGAGCACGCCGTCCATCTCCAGCCGGAAATCCCAGTGGAGCCGCGTGGCGTCGTGCTTCTGGACGATGAAGAGGTTGCCGCCCTGCGCCGCGCGCACTCCCTTCGGCTCGCGCGTCTTCGAGAAGTCGCGCTTGCGGTTGTATGTTTCGAGCGGATCGTTGCGCGTTGCCATGTCAGGCGCTCTTGCGGCGGGTGGCGGGTTTCCTGGCGGCAGGCTTTTTGGCGGCGGGTTTCGGCGCCGCCGCCGGCCGGTCGAGCGATTTCTTGAGCGCGGCCATCAGGTCGATCACGTTCGATCCGCGCGCCGGCGCGCGCTCCTCCTCGTCGAGCGCCACCTTGCCGCTCTTCGACTTGCGCTTGCGCGCGATCAGCTCGCGCAGCGCGTCGACATAGCGGTCGTGGAACTCGGAGGCGTCGAACTTGCCGGTCTTCTTCTCGATCAGCGTGGTGGCGAGATCGAGCAGGTCCGCGTCCGGCTTCGTATCAGGGATGTCGCGGAAAAAGCCCGCCGCCTTGTTCACCTCGTCGGCGTAGCGCAGCGTCTCCAGCACCATGCCGCGCCCGCACGGCTTCAGCGCGACGACATATTCGCGCCCGCGCAGCGCGAGCTGGCCAAGCCCCACCTTCTTCGCGCGGCGCAGCGCCTCGCGCAGCACGACGAACGCCTCGTCGGCGAGGTCGTCGGCGGGGACGACATAATAGGGCCGGTCGTAATAGATGGCGTCGATCTCGGTCATGTCGACGAACTGTGTCAGCTCCAGCGTGCGCTTGCTCTCCAGCTTCACCCCGGCGATCTCCTCGTCGTCGAGCAGGACATATTCGCCCTTCGAAACCTCGAATCCCTTCATGATCTCGTCGGGATCGACCGGGCCGATGCCGTCCACCACCTTCTCGTAATGGATGCGCTTGCCCGACGGCTCGTGGATCTGGCGGAAGGATACGGTCGCGCCGCTCCGGGTGGCGGAATAGATTTCCACCGGGATCGAAACGAGCGCCAGACGAATCTGGCCCTGCCAATAAGCGCGCGCGGGCATCAAGGGCCTCCCTTGGGTGAAGGATGCAGCTTCAATCCCGCGAAGGGGAGTCTGTTCCCTCATCGCAACGATATGCCATGTCGCGGCGCGGTGCGGCGAGGGCGTCATTATAATCGAATTGTCATAGGGCGATGGAAGAGAGGTATTTTCGCCGGCGCCCCGGAGCGGCTAGCGCGTCACTGCCACAGGATGCTGGAGGGGTGATGAGCGGCGAGACGGTTGCGCTGAGACTGGTGCGCAGGTTGCGCGACATGGGCGTGCGCCATGTCTTCGGCGTGCCGAGCGGCGGCTGGGTCGATTACATGGAGGCGCTGCGCGAGACCGACGGGATCGATTTCGTGCTGACCAGCCACGAGGGCGGGGCGAGCTTCATGGCCGATGTGTGCGGCCGGCTGACCGGCGCGCCGGGCGTGTGCTTCGGCACCTTCGGCCCCGGCGCGACCAATCTTTCGACCGGCGTGGGCGGCGCGCTGCTCGATCGCTCGCCGATGATCGCGCTCACCGACGAGATGCCGGCGGCGATGCGCGGCCGCGTGACGCAGATGGGGATTGATCATCAGGCGCTGTTCGCCCCGATCACCAAGAAGACGGTGCGGCTCGACGCGGCGAACATCGACGCGATCCTCGCCGATGCGGCGGCGGTGGCGCTGGAGGGCCGGGCGGGGCCGGTGCATATCGGCCTGCCGGTCGGCCTAAGCGCGGAGATCGCGGGCGGGGAGGGCGAGGTGGCTGTCGCCCCCGCGCCGCCCGCGCCCGATGCGGCGCAGCTCGACGCGCTGGTTACGGCCTTCCGCGCGGCGAGGAAGCCGGTGCTGGCGATCGGCCTCAGCGCCACGCGGCTGGGGATCGGGGGGCGGATCGCCGCGCTGGCCGAGCGCTTCGCGCTGCCCGTGGTGCTGACGCCGATGGCCAAGGGGATGCTCCCGGAAAGCCATCCCGGTTACGCCGGCGTTCTGTTCCACGCGCTAAGCGACGAAGTCGCCAAAACCCATGCTGAGGCCGATCTGGTGGTGGCGATCGGCTACGATCCGGTCGAGTTCAACTATGAATCCTGGATGCGCGACGGCCTGCCGCTCGCCAGCATCGACATCGCGCCGGTCGACGTGGATCGCGCGCGGCATCCGGTGGTGGCGGAGGTGGTTGGCGATATCGCCGCCGGCCTCGCCGCGCTGGAGGCGGTGCAGGCGCCGCGCAAGGATTGGGCGCTGGAGGCGGTCGCGGCGCGCAAGGCGGCGATATTCCAGCGGATGCGCCCGCAGGCCGGGGCGATGGGGCCGTGCGCCGCGCTGGAGGTGCTGCGCGATGTGCTGCCGGACGACGGGATCATGACCTGCGACGTGGGCGCGCACACCCATCTGATCGGGCAGAAATGGCCGACCCCCGCGCCGGGGCTGCAGATCATGACGAATGGCTGGTCGGCGATGGGCTTCGGCCTGCCCGCCGCGATCGCCGCGAAGCTGTGCCGGCCGGAGAAGAAGGTCTGCGCCGTGGTCGGCGACGGCGGCTTCCTGATGACGGTCGGCGAGCTGGCGACGGCGGTGCGCGAGAAATTGCCGATCGTCGTGCTGGTGCTGACCGACAACGATCTCGCGCTGATCCGCATCAAGCAGCAGCGCAAGCAGAACCCGATCTACGGCACGCCGGTGCGCGAGGAGGGGACGATCGGCGGCCCCTCGCTGTTCGGCGTGCCGGTGACGACCGCCGCGACGCCGGAAGCGCTGCGCGCGGCGCTGGTGGAGGCGTTCGCGGCGGACGGGCCGCGCATCGTCGAGGCGCTGGTCGACAGCCGCGAATATGACGGGCTGGTGCTGCGCAAGGACAAGCCGTGAGTGCCATGGGGGCGGATGCGCGGACCCTGCTGATCGGTGGTGAATGGCGCGCGGCGGCGGAGACGATGCCGATCGCCAACCCCTTCACCGGCGCGCTGATCGGCCGCGCCGCCTGCGCCGACGTGCCGGACGCGCTGGCGGCGATAAGGAGCGCGACGCGCGGCGCGGCGGCGATGCGGGTGCTGACCACCGGCGCGCGCTCCGCGATTCTTCATCGCGCCGCCGACGCGCTGGCGCTGGACGCGACGCGGTTCGCGCGGGCGATCACCGCCGAGACCGGTAAGCCGATCGCACATGCCACGCGCGAGGTGGCGCGCGCGGTCAACACCCTGCGCCTCTCCGCCGAGGAAGCGGTGCGGCTGGCGGGCGAGACGCTCGCGTTCGACAGCGTGCCGGGCGGGGAGGGCCGCAGCGGTTTCTGGCTCTACGAGCCGGTCGGCGTGATCGCCGCGATCACGCCGTTCAACGATCCGCTCAACCTGATCTGCCACAAGCTCGGTCCGGCCTTCGCGGCGGGCAATGCGGTGATCCTGAAGCCGGCCGAGCAGGCGCCGTTCGTCGGCGTGATGCTGGCCGAACTGCTGCTGGAGGCGGGGCTGCCGGCGGAGGCGCTCAACCTGCTCACCGGGCGCGGCGAGGTGTTCGGCGACACGCTCGTCGCGCATCCCGGCGTGGCGATGGTGTCGTTCACCGGCGGCGCGCGCACGGGGGAGCGGATCGCCACCGTTGCGGGGGCGAAGCGACTGGCGATGGAGCTTGGCGCCAATTCCCCGGTGATCGTCGCGGCGGATGCCGATCTCGACAAGGCCGCCGCCGCCTGCGCCGCGGGCGCCTTCTCGGCGGCGGGGCAGAATTGCATCGGGGCGCAGCGCATCTACGTCCACACGGATCGCTACGACGATTTCCGCGCGCGCTTCGTCGCCGCGACCGGGGCGCTGGTAGTGGGCGACCCGGCGCTCCCTGAAACGCAGATCGGCCCGATGATCGGCGTGGCGGAGGCGGCGCGGCTCGAACGCCGCGTCGAGGAGGCGCGCGCGGCCGGTGCGCGGGTGCTGGCCGGCGGCGCGCGCGACGGCGCCCTGTTCGCGCCGACCGTGATCGAGAACGCGCCCGACACCGCTGCCTTGGTGTGCGAGGAGGCGTTCGGGCCGGTCGTCAGCCTGTTCCCCTTCACCGATCTCGACGAGGCGATCGCGCGCGCCAATGCGCCGCATCACGCCATCCACGCGGCGATCTTCACCGAAAGCCTGCGCGACGCGCTCCACGCCGCGCGGCGGCTGGAGGCGGCAGGGGTGATGGTCAACGATTCGACCGATTATCGGCTCGATGCGATGCCCTTCGGCGGAGCGAAGGGCGGGAATATGGGACGCGAAGGCGTGCGCTTCGCTATCCGCGAAATGTCTCAGACAAAGACGGTGTGTTTCAATGCGGCTTGAAGAACAGGGTGGAACGATCACGCGCGAATGGTGCGTGGAGCAGGATCGCGGCGACCCGCTGGGGCATTTTCGCGAGGCTTTCCTCATCCCGGACGGGGTGATCTACCTCGACGGCAATTCGCTCGGTGCGATGGCGAACGCCGCGCCCGCGCATGTCGCGCATGTCGTGGAGCGCGAATGGGGCGGGGACCTGATCCGTAGCTGGAACAGCGCCGGGTGGTTCGATCTGCCGGTGACGCTGGGCGACATGCTCGCGCCGCTGATCGGGGCGGACGCGGGCGAGGTGATCGTGACGGATTCGGTCAGCGTGAACCTGTTCAAGCTGCTGTGGGCCGCCGCCGACATGCGCCCCGGCCGCCGCAAGATCATCCTGGAGGGCAGCAACTTTCCCACCGACAATTATGTCGCGCAGGGCGTCGCGAAGGCGCGCGGGCTGGAGGTGGTGCTGCGCGAGCGGCACGAGATCGCCGATGCGATCGACGCCGACACGCTGGCGATCTGCATCACCCACGTCCATTACAAGACCGGCCATATCAACGACATGGCCGCTCTTACCGCCAGGGCGCACGAGGCCGGCGCGCTGGCGATCTGGGACCTGTGCCACAGCGCGGGCGCGATGCCGGTGGACCTCAACGGCTGCGACGTCGATCTGGCGGTGGGATGCACCTACAAATATCTCAACGGCGGCCCCGGCTCGCCGGGCTTCCTGTTCGTGGCGAAGCGGCATCTTGGCGCGGCGCGGCAGCCGATCACCGGCTGGTGGGGGCATGACGCGCCCTTCGCCTTCGATCCCGGCTACACTCCCGCGCCGGATATCCGCCAGTTCCTCACCGGCACGCAGCCGATCGTCAGCCTGTCGCTGACCGGCGTCGGGCTGGAACTGATGCGCGCCGCCGACATGACGCAGCTTCGCGCCAAGTCCGTCGCGCTGACCGAGACGTTCATCGCGCTGGTCGAGCAACGCTGCGGCCGGCACGGTTTCGTGCTCGCCTCGCCGCGCGACGCGGCGGAGCGGGGGAGCCAGGTCTCCTTCACCCATGCGAACGGCTATGAGATCATGCGCGCGCTGATCGATCGCGGGGTGATCGGCGATTTCCGCGCGCCCGATATCGTCCGCTTCGGCTTCACCCCGCTCTACGTGCGCCATGCCGACGTGTGGGACGCGGTGGACGTGCTCGCCGACGTGATGGACAGCGGTGCGTGGCGCGATCCGCGCTATGCCGAGCGGGAGGCGGTGACGTGACGACCGGCCTTTCCGACAACGAAGCGATCACGCGCGAGGGCGGCCTGCACCGCACGCTCGGCAAGCGCCAGATCACGATGATCGGGCTGGGCGGCGCGATCGGCACCGGGCTGTTCATGGGCAGCGGCATCGCGATCGGCTATGCCGGGCCGGCGGTGCTGCTGAGCTACCTGATCGCGGCGCTGATCGCGGTCATCATGGTGTTCAGCCTGTCGGAAATGGCGGTGGTGCATCCCACCGCCGGCTCGTTCGGCACCTATGCCGAAATCTATCTCGGCCCGTTCGCGGGTTTCCTGATCCGCTACACCTACTGGATCCAGCAGGTGCTGCTGATCGGCAGCGAGGCGATCGCGATCGGCACCTATATGCGCTTCTGGTTCCCGGAAGTGCCGGTATGGCTGTCGGCGATCGGCTTCTCGGGCACGCTGATCTGGCTCAACTCGCGGCCGGTGCGCAATTTCGCCTCGGTCGAATATTGGCTGACGGTGATCAAGGTGACCGCGATCATGCTGTTCATCGTGGTGGGCGGCAGCCGCATCCTCGGCCTCACCGGGCCATCGACCGGGCTGCACAACGTCATCGGCCTGCCCGGCGGCTTCATGCCCAACGGTTTCGGCGGCGTGTGGATGGGCGTGCTGATGGCGCTGTTCTCCTTCCTCGGGCTGGAGTTCGTGGTCGCCACTGCCGGCGAGGCGGAGAACCCGCGCGAGGCGATCCCCGCCGCGCTGCGCACGATGGCCGCGCGGCTGTTCCTGTTCTACATCCTCGCGCTGTTCATCATCCTCGCCTTCATGCCGTGGACCGAGGCGGGGGCGAAGGTGGTGACGCAAAGCCCGTTCGTCCGCATGTTCGGCGCGGCGGGCATTCCCTATGCCGCCGATGCGATGAACTTCGTCGTCGCCATCGCCGCGCTTTCGGCGATGAACACCAGCCTCTATCTCGCCTCGCGGATGCTGTTCTCGCTGTCGCGCGGCGGTTACGCGCCGGCGCTGTTCGGCAGGCTGAGCGCTGGCGGGGTGCCGCTGGCGGCGACGTTGCTTTCGGGCGCGTGCGTGCTGCTGGCGGGATCGCTCGCGATGCTGACGCCGCTCGCCTATAACTATCTGTTCGGCATCGCGCTGTTCGGCGGCATCCTCACCTGGGCGAGCATCCTCGCCAGCCATATGGTGTTCCGCCGCCGCCATGCCGCCGCCGAGCTGCCGGTCAGGATGCCCTTCTTCCCGGCGGCGCAGTTGCTGGGGCTTGGGCTGCTCGCCGCGATCACCGCGACGATGGCGTTCGATCGCGAATTCTGGGACGTGGCGGTGCTGGCCGGCGCGCCGTGGTGCGTGTTTGTCGCGGTTGTCTATTGGCTGTGGGTCGCGCGGCGCGGGCGGGCGGCGGCGTCAGCCTCCACCCTCGGCTGAGGGCATGTCGGCGCGGATCGTCTCCGCCACCTCGCGCACCATGTCCATGAAGCACGATACGGCGGCGGACGGCGTGACGTTCGCCCGCGTCGTCGCTCCGATGCGCGAGGCGGTCGCCTCCATGCTGATCGGCAGGATCGCCAGCCCCGGCTGCACCGTCGCCACCTGATAGGGGATGGCGGCGAGCAGGTCCGTCTCCAGCAGCAGCGAATGGTTGGTGAGGATCGAGACGGATTCGATCGCATCGACCGGCGGCTCGATCCCGGCACGGCGGAAGGCGAACATGAGCTGCCGGCGCAGCGAGGTTTCCGGCGGCGGGAGAATCCACGACTGGTCGGCGAGATCGGCCAGCGCCAGCGCGCTCTTCGCCGCGAGCGGATGCCCCTCGCGCGCGACGATCGCGATCGGCTCGTCGTAGAGCACTTCCTGCTCCAGCCCCTCGCGCTCGCGGAAATCGGGCAGGCGGCCGAGCACCACATCGAGATCGCCGGTGCGCAGCGCGGGCATCAATTTATCGATCGTCCCCTCGATCACCGTGACGGCGATTCCCGGCCGCCGCGCGCGCAGCAGCGCGAGGCTGCGCGGCAGCAAGGTCGGCGAGGCGGCGAGCAGGGTGCCGACGAACACGCGGCCCGACAGGCCGGATTCGATCGACTGCAGTTCCTCGCTGGCGTGGCGCAACTGCGTGAGGATCAGCTTGGCGTGCTTGATGATGACGTCGCCGTAGAGCGTCGGCGTCACCCCGCGCGAGGAGCGCTCGAAGAGCTGGACGCCGAGCGCCTCCTCCAGTTCCTTGATGCTCTTGGTCGCGGCGGGCTGGGCGATGTTGAGGATCTGCGACCCGCGCAGGATATTCCCCTCCTGCGCCACCGCCGCGAGCAGCTTGAGCTGGCGCAGCTTCAGCCGGCTGAGCAGGAAATTCTCGTGGAAACGCGACACGGCCGGTCATCCTCCCCGTTTGCGAAGGCCGTCACTACTATAATTTTTTGGTAATAACAGCCGGGCGCATCGGAATTATTCCGCGATACCTGCCGCCCTTATTGGGGAAAGCGCCATAGAAGTTTTCAGGAGCGCGCCGGGCGTGACCATCATCGACATGCACAGTCATTTCTTCCCCATGTCCGACGCGGCGTATGCCGACGCGGCGGAACGGGACGGGCTGCCTTGGTTGAAGCGGACCGGGGCGGGCGAGGGCATGATCATGGTCGGCTCGCGCGAGTTCCGCCCGGTGCGGGAAGCGCTGTGGAACCCGGCGGCGCGGATCGAGGATCTCGATCGCAACCATATCGACATGCAGGTGATCTGCGCGACCCCGGTGATGTTCGGCTATTCGCGGCCGGCGAAGGACGCGGCCGAGACGGCGAAGCGCTTCAACGACCAGGCGGTCAAGATGGCGGGGCACGATCCCCGGCGGCTGAAGGCGCTGGCGCAGGTGCCGTTGCAGGATGTCGACCTCGCCTGCGCCGAGGCGAGCCGCGCGATGGCGACCGGGCATCTCGGCGTGCAGATCGGCAACCATCTCGGCAACGCCTATCTCGACGACGAGCGGCTGCTGACCTTCCTCGCCCATTGCGCGGAGATCGGCGCGGCGGTGCTGGTCCATCCGTGGGACATGATGGCGCGCGAGCGGATGCCGAAATACATGCTGCCGTGGCTGGTGGCGATGCCGGCGGAGACGCAGCTTTCGATCCTGTCGCTGATCCTGTCCGGCGCGTTCGAGCGGCTGCCGAAGTCGCTCCGGCTGTGCTTCGCGCATGGCGGCGGCAGCTTCGCCTTCCTGCTCGGCCGGGTGGAGAACGCCTGGGCGCAGCGCGATATCGTGCGGGTCGACTGCCCCAATCCCCCTTCATCCTATCTCGACCGCTTCTACGTCGATTCCGCCGTGTTCAGCCCGGATTCGCTGCAACTGGTGGTGGACGTGCTGGGCGAGGATCGCGTGATGCTAGGTTCCGACCATCCCTTCCCGCTGGGGGAGGAGGCGATCGGCCAGCTCGTCGGCACGCACGACCGGCTGAGCGGCGCCGCCAAGGCCAAGATCCTCGGCGGCAATGCGGCGCGCTGGCTGGCGCTGGAGGAAGTGGCCGCGGCCTGATCTTGCGGCTCAACGGGGGAAGGGCGGCGCGCGATCGGCGGGCCGCCCTTTTTTTGTCATCTTTCAAATGGTTGAAGGTGGCGCGATGCTCGTCCCGTTACCGTCTCGGCTCACCTCGTCGGTAATGTTTCGTTAACCCGATCTGTCAACACCCGAACCGAGCTGCCGGGTAGAAGTCGTTGATGTTGCGTATTGTTGTTGCTTACACGTTGTTCGCCATCCTGCTCGCGGCAGTCGGCGTCACGATAGCGTTGTTCATCCGCCACCGCCGCCGCGAACGTGAGCGAATCTGGGGCCGGCGCAGGAACCGCAACCTCGATTGAGCAAAAAACCGCCTGCCGTCCGGGGAAAGAGGGGAAACCGGACGGCAGGCAGTGGAGACGAGACGAGGCGGTTCAGCCCGCGCTATGCGGCGCGCGATAGCTTTCGGTGCCGACCCAACCGCGCTCGGATACGTCGACCATCACATTCTCCGGCCCGGTCATCTTGTATTCGGCGTTGTCCTTGGCCGGGTTCTTGCCCAGTCCCTGCGCAAGGTTGACGTCGTGGCGCGGGGCGAAGCCGCTGCTCTCGAACCGCTCGACGATCTCGTTGATGTCATCGCACTGGAAGCCGACATGGTGCAGCCCGGCGTATCCTTCGGCGAACTCCATCCCCGCCGCCGGGCGGTTCTTGAACGCCAGCAGCGCGATGTTGATGTGGCCGTCGGTGACGTAATAGCCGCGCGCGTTGCGGCTATCGACGCGCCCGGCGATCTCCCAGCCGAGCACGTCGGTGAAGAAGCGCACCGAATTGTCCGGGTCGGCGGCGGCGATGGCGACGTGGCGCAGGCGAACGGGCATGTCTTTTTCCTTCAGGTTCCGATGTGAAGCGGGGTGACGAGCGCGCGCAGCGCGGCGATCACGCTCAACGCGGTGATCCGGCCGGTGCCGGGATTCTCGTCGGTGGGGACGTTCTCGATGCTCAGCGTGAAGCGCGCGCTGTCGGCGTCGACGGTGATGAAATGCGTGTTGCGCTCCAGCGCCGGGTCGGCCCAGATCTCGAGCCGCGTGCGATCCGGCCCGATGCCGGCGAGGCCCAACGCGGCGGCGACGTTGACGTTGGCGGGGAAGGCGATCGCGCCCTCGCGCGCGCTGCCCTCGAATATCTTCAGCGGCGCGTCGAGCGCGGTGAGGTCGATCCCGTTGCGCACGACATGCTCGGCCTTGACCAGCGACTTCGGCGGCTTGCGCGTCACCATCGTCACCGAATGGATCGTGCCGAGCGCGGCGGCGCGCACCGCGTCCAGCCCGAGCAGGGCGCCGGTCGCGAGGATGATCCGCCCGCCGCCCTTCGCGGCGCGCGCGACGAGATCGTCGGCGGTCATCAGCGCCGCGCCGCTGACGGTGACGAGGATCTTGCCGTTGTCGGCCACCGCCCCGGCGATCTCGCGGAAGGCGGCGGTGGGGGCGCAATCGACGATCACGTCCGCGCGCCGCGCCATCTCCGCGATGCTCACGACGGGCACGTCCCAGCCGACATCGGCGAGATAGCGGCGCGCCTTGTCCTCGTCGCCCGCCGCGACGCAATCGAGGACAAGCGCGTCCTCCCGCTCGATCAGCCGGCGCGCGACGACGCGGCCGATGGTCCCCAGTCCGGCGATGCCTATCTTCATCGCGCCGGACTAGGATCGACGCGCGCGCACCGGAAATATCGTTTGCGGCCGTCGCTATAGTCAGGCCGCTATATTGGTGCGGCGGGCTATAATGAAATCCGCGCCGCCTATGCGGAAGCCATATTGGACCTGACGCGCGCCGCCCGTCACTTTCCCGCCCCGACACGATGGGGAGAGAAAGATGATCTGGCACGCGCTGGCGACCTGGCGACGCGAAGGGACGGACCGCGCCGCGATCGTCGTGGGAGACGCGATCCACGATCTCGACGGCGCGGCGGCGGCTCATGCCCCGGCGCTGGCCGGTCGCAGCGTCAATGACCTGATCGCGGACTGGGCGAACGCCGGTCCGGCGGTCGCCGCGCTGGCGGAGGCGCTGGCGGGGCGCACGGCGGACGTGTCCCGCGCCGATCTCGCCGCGCCGTTCGTGCCGCGCCGGGTGTTCGGGGCGGCCTCCAATTATATCGAGCACGCCGAGGAGATGCAGACCAAGCTCGCCGCCAAGGCGGAGAGCGAGCCCTATATCTTCCTCAAGACGGTTGAGAGCGTGATCGGGCCGGATGAGACGGTGGTGATCCCGCCGCAGGTCAAGCGCCCGGACTGGGAAGTCGAGCTTGGCGTGGTGATCGGCCGCGCCGGGCGCAATATCGCCGCCGCCGACGCCTTCGGCCACATCGCCGGCTATACGATCGTCAACGACGTCTCCGCGCGCGACAAGACGCGGCGCAGCGACTTCCCCTTCTCGCACGACTGGTTCCGGGGCAAGAGCTTCGACACCTTCACGCCGGTCGGCCCGTGGTTCGTGCCGCGCGATTGCCTCGGCGATCCGCACGACATCCGGCTCGGCCTCAAGGTCAACGACGAGGCGATGCAGGACGGCAATACGGCCGAGATGATCTTCGATTGCTTCGAGCAGATCGCCTATCTCTCGACGATCCTCGAACTGAAGGCGGGCGACCTGATCGCCACCGGCACGCCCGCAGGCGTCGGCATGGGGCGCGGCGTGTTCCTGAAGGACGGCGACGTGATGACCGCCTGGGTCGACGGGATCGGCGAGCTGCGCAACCCGGTGCGCGCCGGATGAGACGCGCGACGCTGCTGCGGATGATGCCGGGGCTGGCGGTGATCCTCGCGATCGCCGTCGTCACGCTGTTTTCCGCGTTGCGGCCGGAGCCGGTGGCGCGCGCGGCGGGTGGCAAGGCGCTGACGCCGGTGCGCTTCAACATGAGCTGGCTGCCGCAGGGCAGCATGGCCGGCGTGTTCGTCGCGCTGGACCGGGGCTATTACGCCGATGCGGGCCTTCGCGTTGAGGCGATGCGCGGCTTCGGCGGCACGCGGACGGTGAACGAACTGGATCGCGGCATGTTCGAGTTCGGCTATGTCGATCCGCTCAGCGTCGCGATGAACCGCGCGAGCGGCGGCCATGCCCGGCTGGTCGGCGGGATCAACATGCGCTTTCCCGCCGGGGCGTGCTTCGTGCGCGAGCGGCATCATATCGCCTCGCCGGCCGATCTTGCCGGCCTGACCTTCGGCGCGGGGCTGAACAGCCCGGTGCAGACGTTGCTGCCGGCATGGCTGCGCCGCAACGGGGTGGACCCGGCGCGGGTGCGGCAGATCCAGCTCGACCCGGCGGTGGTCGTCGCCGCGCTGATCGAGGGCAAGGTCGATGCCGCCGAATGCTGGCTCGGCAATTCCATGGCGCTGTTCGAGAAGCGCGCGAAGGCGGCGGGCGTCACGATCGGGCGGATCGACTATGCCGATTTCGGCTTCGACGTGTACGGCAGCGGCATCGCGACCCGCGACGCGCTGATCGCGCGCGATCCCGATCTGGTGCGGCGTTTCCTGGCCGCCACCTATCGCGGCTATGCCGATGCCGCGCGCGACCCGGACGCGGCGCTGGCGATCATGCGGCGGCATTTCCCGCTGCTCGACGCCGACGTGACGCGGCAGCAGATCGTCGAGACGGCCGGGTTGATGGCGGGCACGCACCGCTTCGATCCGGCGCGGATTGCCAACACCATCGACTTCCTCAAGGCGGCCGGCCGGCTTGGCGGAGACCTGCCGGCGGACGCCTTGTTCACCAACCAATATCTTGACGAAAGGGCGGTGCCATGACCGACGATGCGACCTATTACCGGCCGCGCCCGACCAAGCTCGGCCATCTCGTGCTCAAGGTGCGCGACATCCAGCGCTCGCTGGCCTTCTATACCGAGGTTGTCGGCCTCACCGTGTCCGACTGGATCGGCGACCATATGGTGTTCCTGCGCTGCGGCCAGGACCATCACGACCTCGCGCTGCTGCAACTGCCGCCGGGGCATCAGGCGATACCGGAGGGCTTCTACCCTTCCGTCGAGCATTTCTCCTATCGCGTCGAATCGATCGCGGAGATGGAGCGGATCACCGCGATGCTCGTCGCGCGCGGGATCGAGATCGACCGCGGGCTGGGGCGGCACGGGCCGGGGGCGAACACCTTCATCGTGTTCAAGGACCCGGACGGCAACAATGTCGAATTCTATTCGGACATGACGCAGATCACCCCCGACGCGCCCTATGAGCCGTCGGTGTGGGACGGCGGCACGCTGGAGACGTTCGACCAGTGGCGGCTCGACAAGTTCGTCGTTCCCCCGCCCACGCGCATCCTGCCGCTGCTCGACAAGGATGGGGCGAAGAAGTGAGCCGGGCAAAGGATATCGGCGTCACGATCCTGTTCTTCGCCGCCTTGCTGCTGGCGTGGGAGTTGGGGGTGCGCTGGTCGGGCGCGAAATCCTATCTGCTCGCGCCGCCCAGCGCGATCGTCGGGGAATTGTGGCGATCGCGCGCGGCGCTGGCGGACGGCACGCTCAAGACGCTGACGGAGGTATTCTGGGGCTTCGTCATCGCGCTGGCGGTGGGGGTGCCGGTGTCGGCGTTCGTGTTCTTCTCGAACGGCGCGCGGCGGACGGTCTATCCGTTGCTCGTCGCATTGCAGAGCATCCCCAAGGTCGGGCTGGCGCCGATCCTCGTCGCGTGGCTCGGCTATGGCCTGTCCTCCAAGCTGACGATGGCCTTCCTTTTCGCCTTCTTCCCGATCGTCGTTGCCGGCATGGGCGGCCTCGCCAGCACGCCGGCGCATCTGGAGGAGCATTTCCGCGCGCTCAGGGCGACGCGCTGGCAGACCTTCTGGCGGCTGCGCCTGCCGTGCGCGCTGCCGGCGTTCCTCGACGGCTGCAAGGTGGCGATGCCGCTGGCGGTGATCGGGGCGATCGTGGGCGAGTTCGTCGGATCGAACGACGGCCTCGGCAACCTGATCCTCACCGCGTCGGGATCGGGCAACACCGCGCTCACCTTCGCCGCGTTGCTGACGGTGACGGTCCTGTCGCTGCTGCTGTTCTACGGCGTCGAATATTGGGAGAAGTTCGTGTGGTGGCGCGCGGCATGACGGCAGCGATCGAGATAGATCGCGTCGCCAAGACCTTCGGCGGCCGCAGCATCATCGCCGAGGTATGCGCGAGCGTGCGCGACCATGAGTTTGTCTCGGTGCTCGGCCCGTCCGGCTGCGGCAAGAGCACCTTGCTGCGCCTGATCGCCGGGCTGGAGCCGATCGATTGCGGCGCGATCCGCCTGTCCGGCGCGGCCGTCACCGCGCCCGCCGCCGACGTGGGTTTCGTGTTCCAGACCTCGAACCTGCTGCCGTGGCTCGACGTGCGCGGCAACCTGTTGCTCGGCGTCGATCTCGATCGCGGCGCGCGGCGGCCATCGGAAGGCGAGCTTGCCGCGCTGATCGAAACGCTCGGCCTCGCGGGTTTCGAGGAGAGCTTCCCGCATCAGCTTTCCGGTGGAATGCGGCATCGCGTCGCGATCGGGCAGGCGCTGGTGCGCAACCCGCGCATCCTGCTGATGGACGAGCCGTTCGGCGCTTTGGACGCGCTGACCCGCGACCGGCTCAACATGGAATTGCTGCGCATCTGGCAGCGCGACCGCAAGACGGTGGTGCTGGTGACGCACAGCATCGCGGAGGCCGTGCTGCTGTCCGATCGCGTGATCGTGATGTCCGAGCGCCCCAGCCGCGTGCTGGAGGAAGTGACGATCGACCTGCCGCGCCCGCGCGACCCGTCGCGCACGCGCGAAGACCCGGCGTTCGGCGATCATGTCGTGCGCCTCAGCCGATTGATGGGAGTGGAATGATGCAGTCGGGCGTGCTCGCCGCCGACGGGGCGGACCTCTATTGGGAAGCGCATGGCGAAGGCCCGGCGATCGTGCTGGCGCATGGCGTCGGCGGCAATCACGCGATCTGGTTCCGGCAACTCGGGCCGCTGTCACGCGCCAATCGCGTCATCACCTTCGACCATCGCGGCTTCGGTCGCTCGACGGATCGTGACGGGCGCGGGCGCGCGGCGTTCGCGGAGGATCTGCACGCTTTGCTCGACCATCTCGGGGTGGAGCGGGCGCTGCTGGTCGGCCAGTCGATGGGCGGGGGAACCTGCATCGACTTCGCCTGTCGCTGGCCGGCGCGCGTGGCGGCGCTGGCGATCGCCGACAGCCTCCACGCCATCGCCGAGCCGGACGACGTGCGCCCGCTGATGGACAAAGCCCGCGCCGCGACGCGCGAACTGGGCCAGATCGAGCGCGTGCTGGGCGGAAAGGCGCGGGCCGAAGACCCCTCGCTGGCGATGCTCTATGCACAGATCAACAGCTTCAACGCGACCGATCGGCACAATCTCGCCGGCGCGTTCCCCACCTATGCGCCGGAGGAGATCGGCGGCGGCCGCTTCCCGATCCTGTTCATCGCCGGTGTGGATGACGTGCTGTTCCCGATCGAGGCGATCCGCCGCGTACAGGTGCGCGTGCCCGGATCGTTCATGGTCGAGGTGAGCGACGCTGGCCATTCCGCCTTCCTCGAACGGCCGGTCGAGTTCAACGACACCTTGCTGACGCTGGCGCAGATGGCGGGCCATGCCGGCCGTGTCGCCGCGCATTCCAACGCGGCGGGCTATACCGCCGCGTGACTATAACGAAGCAGCCATAGGGGCGGCGGGAGATGATATTTTCCACGCCATCCCGCCCCCGATAGGCCCGCAGCATGAACAGGCATCCCTATCCCTTCGCGGGCGGCGCGCTGCGCAATTTCATCGACGGGCGGTTCGTCGAGGGGCCGACGCGCTTTCCCAATCTCGATCCCGTCACGGGCGCGAGGCTGGCGGACGTGACCGCCGCCGATCGCGCGATGGTGGATCGGGCGGTCGCCGCCGCGCGCGCCGCGCTGAAGGGCGATTGGGGACGCATGGCGCAGGACGAGCGCTGCCGCCTGCTCGTCCGCGTCGCGGAGGGGATCGAGGCACGGTTCGACGATTTCGTCGCGGCGGAGGTGGCCGATACCGGCAAGCCGCTCGCCCATGCCCGCGCGGTCGATATCCCGCGCGGCGCGGCCAATTTCCGCAGCTTCGCCGCGCTGGCGGAGGCGCGCGCGATGCCGAGCTTCCAGACGCGCACCGCCGACGGACGCACCGCGATCAACTACAGCATCCCGCGCCCGCTCGGCGTGGTGGCGGTGATCTCGCCGTGGAACCTGCCGCTGCTGCTGATGAGCTGGAAGGTCGCGCCCGCGCTCGCCTGCGGCAATGCGATCGTCGCCAAGCCCTCGGAGGAGACCCCTTCCACCGCGACCCTGCTGGCGGAGGTGATCCATGACGCGGGCATCCCGCCCGGCGTGTTCAACCTGATCCACGGCGCGGGGGCCAACGCCCCCGGCGAATGGCTGGTCTCGCACCCGGATGTGGACGCGATCACCTTCACCGGCGAATCCTCGACCGGCTCAACCATCATGCGCGGCGCGGCGGCGGGGGTGAAGCCGATCTCGTTCGAGTTGGGCGGCAAGAACCCGTCGCTGGTCTTCGCCGATTGCGATTTCGAGGCGGCGCTGGCGGGCACGGTGCGCTCGGTCTTCTCCAATTGCGGGCAGGTGTGCCTGTGCACCGAGCGCGTCTATGTCGAGCGGCCGATCTTCGACCGCTTCGTCGCGGCGCTGGCGGAGAGGGCGCGCGGCCTCACGATCGGCGATCCGTGGAGCGGCGCGGCGATGGGGCCGGTGATCTCCGCGCAGCAGCGCGACAAGGTGCTCGGCTATTACAGGCTGGCGGCGGAGGAAGGCGCGCATTTCCATGCCGGCGGCGGCGCGCCCGCGATGGAGGGCGCGCTCGCGGGCGGCTATTTCGTCGAGCCGACCGTGATGACCGGCCTGCCCGAAAGCGCGCGTTCCGTGCGTGAGGAGATTTTCGGCCCGGTCTGTCACGTCGCCCCGTTCGACAGCGAGGAGCAGGCAATCGAATACGCCAACGATTCCGCCTACGGGCTGGCGGCGGCGGTATGGACGCGGGACGTAAGCCGCGCGCATCGCGTCGCCGGCCGGATCGAGGCGGGGATCGTGTGGGTCAACGACTGGTTCCTGCGCGACCTGCGCACGCCCTTCGGTGGCGTCAAGCTCTCCGGCATCGGACGCGAGGGCGGCGAACATTCGCTCAACTTCTATTCCGAGCCGACCAACATCTGCGTGAGTTTCTGACGATGAGCGATGCGATCGAAACAGTCGCGGCGATGCTGCGCGAGGCGGCGGAGACGCGGACGCCCGTGCCTCCGGTGGCGCCGCTGCTGCCGGCGGGCGATCTCGATGCGGCCTATGCCGTGCAGGAGGTCAACACCCGCGCCGCGCTGGCGTCCGGGCGGCGGCTGATCGGGCGCAAGATCGGCCTCACCTCGGTCGCCGTGCAGCGGCAATTGGGAGTGGACCAGCCCGATTACGGGATGCTGTTCGCCGACATGGGCTATGACGATCGCGCCGACATCCCGGCCGACGCGGTGCTCCAGCCGCGCATCGAGGCGGAGGTGGCGCTGGTGCTCGGCGCGGACCTGACGAGCGAGCGCAACAGCCTCGCCGACGTGATCGCTGCCACCGCCTTCGCGCTGCCGTGTCTCGAGATCGTCGGCAGCCGCATCGCCGACTGGAAGATCGGCATCGTCGATACGATCGCGGACAACGCTTCTTCCGGCGCGTTCGTGCTGGGCGCGACGCCGCGCCCGCTGTCGGCGCTCGATCTCAGGATGTGCGGCATGGTGCTGGAAAAGAACGGCGAACCGGCCTCGACCGGTGTGGGGCAGGCGTGTCTCGGCAACCCGCTCAACGCCGCGCGCTGGCTCGCCGACGTGATGGCGCGCGCGGGGCGGCCGCTGCGCGCGGGGGACGTGATCCTGTCCGGCGCCTTGGGGCCGATGACGCCGGTGGCGGCGGGCGATCTGGTCGAGGCGCGGATCAACGGCCTCGGCTCGGTCGCCGCGCGTTTCGTATAGGAGTGTCGACGTTGAGCAGAGTGAAGGCGGCGATCATCGGATCGGGGAACATAGGTACGGATCTGATGGTGAAGATGCTTCGGGGATCGGAGCATATGGAGCTTGCGGCGGTGGTGGGGATCGATGCCGCGTCGGAGGGTCTGGCGATGGCGCGGGCGCGCGGGGTGGCGACGACGCACGAGGGGATCGAGGGGTTGCGGAAGCTCGCCTGCTATGGCGAGATCGGCATCGCGTTCGACGCGACGTCTGCCTATGCGCACAAGGTCCACGACGCGGCGCTGCGCGCGGACGGCATCCAGGTGGTGGACCTCACCCCGGCGGCGATCGGGCCGTTCACGGTGCCGCCGGTCAACATGGAGGCGCATCTCGACCAGCCCAACGTCAACATGGTGACGTGCGGCGGGCAGGCGACGATCCCGATGGTCGCGGCGGTCTCGCAGGTCGCGAAGGTCCATTATGCCGAGATCGTCGCCTCGGTCTCATCGCGCTCGGCCGGTCCGGGGACGCGCGCCAATATCGACGAGTTCACCCGCACGACGGCGCGCGCGATCGAGGAAGTGGGCGGCGCGGCGAAGGGCAAGGCGATCATCATCCTCAACCCGGCCGAGCCGCCGATGATCATGCGCGACACGGTGTTCACGCTGTCCGAAGGCGGCGACGAGGCGGCGATCCGCGCCTCGGTCGCGGCGATGGTGGCGAAGGTGCAAGCCTATGTCCCCGGCTATCGCCTCAAGCAGGAGGTGCAGTTCGAGCGGTTCGGCGACAACGACCGGCTCAGGATCCCCGGCCTGGGCGAGTTCACCGGCGTCAAGACCTCGATCTTCCTCGAGGTGGAGGGCGCGGGCGATTATCTGCCGAGCTATTCGGGCAACCTCGACATCATGACCGCGGCGGCCAAGGCAACCGGCGAGTTGCTCGCCCGGCGCATCCTCGAACGGAGGGCGGCGGCATGACGTTCGATGTGACCACGCAGAAGCTCTACATCCAGGACGTGACGCTGCGTGACGGGATGCACGCGATCCGTCACATGTATGGCCTCGATCACGTCCGCGCGATCGCCAGCGCGCTTGATGCGGCCGGGGTGGACGCGATCGAGGTGGCGCATGGCGACGGCCTCTCGGGCGCGAGCTTCAACTACGGCTTTGGCGCGCATACCGACTGGGAATGGCTCGAAGCGGTGGCCGAGGTGCTGACGCGCTCGGTGTTGACGACGCTGATCCTGCCCGGCGTCGGCACGGTGGAGGAACTGCGCCGCGCCTATGACCTCGGGGTGCGTTCGGTGCGCGTGGCGACGCATTGCACCGAGGCGGACGTGTCGAAGCAGCATATCGGCCTCGCGCGCGATCTCGGCATGGACGTGTCGGGGTTCCTGATGATGAGCCATATGATCGAGCCGGAGGCGCTGGCGCAGCAGGCGCTCCTCATGGAAAGCTATGGCGCGCACTGCGTGTACGTGACCGACAGCGGCGGGGCGCTCGACATGGACGGGGTGCGCGAGCGGCTGCGCGCCTATGACAAGGTGCTCAGGCCCGAGACGCAGCGCGGGATGCACGCGCACCACAACCTCTCGCTCGGGGTGGCGAACTCGATCGTCGCGGCGCAGGAAGGCGCGATCCGCATCGACGCGAGCCTTGCGGGCATGGGCGCGGGCGCGGGCAACGCGCCGCTCGAGGTGTTCGTCGCCGCCGCCGACCGCAAGGGCTGGAACCACGGCTGCGACGTGATGGCGCTGATGGACGCGGCGGAAGACCTCGTGCGTCCGCTGCAGGACCGCCCGGTGCGCGTCGACCGCGAGACGCTCGCGCTGGGATACGCCGGGGTCTATTCCTCCTTCCTGCGCCATGCCGAGAAGGCCGCCGAGACCTACGACCTCGATACCCGCGCCATCCTCGTCGAACTCGGCAAACGCAAGATGGTCGGCGGTCAGGAGGATATGATCACCGATGTCGCGCTCGATATCGTGAAGCAGCGGGAGGAAGCATGACCGACATTGCCGCACTGGCCGCCACGTTGGACGATGCCGCCGTGCGATCGAGCGCGATCGCCCAGCTTTCGCTCGACCATCCCGCGCTCGGCGTGGCCGACGCCTATCGCATCGCGCGGGCCGCGATCGACCGGCGCCTTGCGCGCGGCGAGCGGATCGTCGGCATGAAGATGGGCTTCACCAGCCGCGCCAAGATGGCGCAGATGGGCGTGGATGACCTGATCTGGGGCTGGCTGACCGACGCGATGATGCTCGCCGATGGTGGTAGCGCGCCTGCCGCGCGCTTCATCCACCCGCGCGTCGAGCCGGAACTGGCGGTGCGGCTCAAGGCCCCGCTCGCAGGGAATGTCACCGCGCTGGAGGCGTGGGCGGCGGTGGAGGCGGTCGCGCCCGCGCTGGAGATCATCGACAGCCGCTATCGCGACTTCCGCTTCTCGCTGGCGGACGTGGTGGCGGACAATGCCTCCTCCTCCGCCTTCGTGGTCGGCGGGTGGCAAAGGGCCGACATCGACATCGCCAATCTCGGCATGGTGATGAGCATCGACGGCGCGCCGGCGCAGTTCGGATCGAGCGCCGCGATCCTCGGCCATCCGCAGCGCTCGCTGGTCGCCGCCGCGCGGCTGGCGGGGGAGGCGGGCTTCACGCTGGAGGCGGGGTGGACGGTGCTGCTCGGCTCGGCCACCCCGGCGGAGGCGATCGGCGCGGGCAATCGCGTGCGGCTGGAAACGGAAGGCATGGCGACGGTGGATATCGCGCTGACCGGAGCAACGGCATGAGCGGGGAGGGCCGCGTCATCCCCGGCAAGGCGAAGCCGCGCGGCCGCTTCCCGCATTTCCGGCGGGCGGGGGATTTCATCTTCGTTTCCGGCACCAGCTCGCGCCGGCCGGACAACAGCTTCGCCGGAGCGCAGGTGGACGAGATGGGCACCGTCTCGCTCGATATCCGCGCGCAGACGCGCGCGGTGATCGAGAATATTCGCGATATCCTGGCGGACGCGGGCGCGGCGCTGGCCGATGTGGTGGAAGTGAGCGCCTATCTCGTCAGCATGAACGATTTCGGCGGCTATAACGAAATCTATGCCGAATATTTCGACGAGAGCGGCCCGGCGCGCACCACCGTTGCGGTCCACCAATTGCCGCATCCGCATCTGCTGATCGAGATCAAGGCGGTCGCCTATGCGCCGCGACAGGGGGAAGCCCAATGAGCGAGGTTCTGCGTTACGGCCGTCCGTTCGACTTCAAGGGCTGGATCGAGGCGCATCGCGACCGGCTCAGGCCGCCGGTCGGCAACGCCCAGATCTGGCAGGACAGCGACTTCATCGTCACCGTGGTCGGCGGGCCCAACCAACGCACCGACTATCACGTCGATCCGCTGGAGGAATTCTTCTACCAGATGCAGGGCGACATGATCCTGCGGCTGTGGATCGACGGCAAGCCCGAGGACATGCCGATCCGCGAGGGCGAGATATTCCTGCTGCCGCCGAACGTGCCGCATTCGCCGCAGCGCCCGGTGCCGGGCAGCGTCGGGCTGGTGATCGAGCGCCAGCGGCCGGAGGGGATGCTCGACGCCTTCCAATGGTATTGCGGCGATTGCGGGGCGGTGGTCCATCGCGTCGAGGTGCAGCTCAGGAGCATCGTCGCGGATCTGCCGCCGCTGTTCGACGCATTCTACGCCAGCGAGGAATTGCGGACGTGCGGCCAATGCGGGACGGTACATCCCGGCCGCGCGACGATCACGACCGCTTAAGTCGTTCTTCCCGCACTATTTCCAGCGTCGCCGGGGCAGGGCTCCGGCGGCGTTTCGCGCGTCGTGCCGGTGTGCGGGGCGAGTATGACAATTTCGTTATACCAGCGATTCGATCTATTATTTGCTGATAATAGGCTGGTCTTTCAGATTCCACTCAGGCTTTGCGGACCAATGCGGGGTCGGGGAGGGATTATGAAGGAACAGAGGACGCGATCGATGTGGCTGGTGTCCACCGCGATCATCTCGGGACTTGGCACGCTCGCCGCGACGCCGGCGTGGGCCGAGGATCAGCCGGCGGCCGCGCAGGCGCAGGCCGACGATGCTACGGCGGCGAAACAGGGGCAGGTGAGCGACATCATCGTCACCGCGACGCGGCGCGAGGAAAGCGCGCAGCGCGTGCCGGTCGCGATCACCGCGCTCTCCGCCGCCGATCTCCAGGCGCGCGGCATCCAGAACACCGACGACCTGAAATTCCAGGTGCCGGGCCTGCAGATCTATTCGACGCAGGTCGGCATAACCAATTACACGATTCGCGGCCTCGGCAACGCCAACAATAGGTCGGCGACGGCGGACGGCGCGGTCGGGGTGTTCGTCAACGAGGCCTATATCGGCCGGCCGTTCCTCGTGAACACCGACTTCATGGACATGGAGCGCGTCGAGGTGCTGCGCGGACCGCAGGGTACGTTGTTCGGCCGCAACACGATCGGCGGCGCGATCTCCTTCTACAGCACCAAGCCCGGGCCGGAGACGCGCGCGGGCGGCGAAGTGACGGTCGGCAATTACAACCAGCGCGACGCCGGCGGCTACATCTCCGGCCAGATCACCGACAACGTCTATGCGAAGGTGGCGGTGACGACCCGCAACCATGACGGTTACGACTATAACACCACCACCCATACGCCGATCGACGACCAGCGCATGACCGGGGTGAGCGCCGCGCTGCGTTTCACGCCCACGAGCAATCTGGATATCACGCTGAATGTCGACACGACCGTCCGGCGCGGCACCGGATCGTGGTGGGTCACCTGGGTGCGCGGGCCTTATTCGGGCGCGCCCTATGCCGATCCGCGCGTAGGCAACGGCGCGAACGACAATGGCTTCGGCAATATCAACAATTCGGGCGGCAGCCTGAACATCAGTTGGACGACGCCGATCGGCGACTTCACGTCGGTCACCGGCTATCGCTACGGCACGCTGGATTCGCGCTCGCCCAGCACCGGCACCATGCCGGCGCCTCCGGGGCCGCCGGCCGCCGGTTCCGCATTGAGCAACATCCTGTTCACGCAGGAGGACGATTACCGCACGCGGCAATATTCGCAAGAATTCCGCTTGGCTTCCAACGCGGATTCGCCGCTGAAATGGTTGCTGGGCGCTTATTATTTCCATGAGAAATCCGATCATACCGCGATCGTCGATTTCCAGTTCAATAACTATTATGGCTATTCTGGGCGGTCCCGTTATGACTCGACCGGGACGACCGACGCCTTCGCGCTGTTCGGCAATGTCAGCTACAATCTGACGGAGAAGCTGAAAGTCCAGGCGGGTATCCGCTGGAGCAGCGACCACAAGGAATCCATCGAAACCGTGTCCGGCAAGAGCTATGGCGCGGGGTTCAAGATCAACGGCGTTCCGGCGCCGGACGGATGGACCGGCAGCGGAGCGAAGACCTTCCAGGCGGCGACGCCCAGCTTCACCGTCAATTATCAGGCGACGCCGACGGTGTTCCTCTACGCAACCGTGTCGAAGGGCTTCAAGAGCGGCGGCTTCAACGACGTCTCGGACGAAAAATTCGCGGCGCAGACGCCTTATCTGCCGGAAAAGGTGTGGAATTACGAGGCGGGCTTCAAGGCCGATCTGTTCGATCACCACGCGCGCCTGAATGTCTCCGCCTTCCGGCTCGACTATACCAACCTTCAGGTATCGGAAGTTGTGCCGGCTTTTGAGGGCGGGCCTAATCTCGTCGTCATCGCCAATGCCGGCAAGACCCACAACCAGGGCATAGAGACGGAGTTCCAAGTCTATCCGGTCAGCAACCTCCAGTTCTACGGCAATTTCAGTTATCAGGATTCGAAGGTCGACCAGCTTTCGATGGTCGTGAGCGGGGTGACGCTCAACCAGGCCGGCAACAAGCTGCCGCTGGTGCCGAAGACCAAGTGGATGCTGGGCGGCGCCTATACCTTCCCGCTGGGCGATGCGATCGACACCACGTTGCGCGGCGCCTACAGCAAGACAGCTTCCTATTACGGCTATATCACCAACAACCCGCTGGAACTGGTGCCGGCGCAATCAGACTTGACGGCCTCCATCCTGTTCCAGCCGCGCGACAGCCACTGGAACGTCGAACTATGGGGCAAGAATCTGGAAAACAAGCTCAATATCTCGCAGATGTTCCAGATCTTCGGTGCTTCCTATGCCAAGCTCGGGGTGCCGCGCACCTGGGGCTTGACGGTGCGCTACAAATATTAAGCGGGCGCGGGCGCTTCCCGGCGGGGGGCGCCCGCGTGACGCCGGACAGGGAGGAAGGAATGCCGACCGGCCGATTCCATATGAGTTTCGCGGGTGTCGCCTGCGCCGCCCTCATCGCGTTGCTGCCGGGCCAGCGGGCGATAGCGCAAGCGCCCGTCGCCGCGGATACCATCATCCACGCCGGCCATCTGATCGACGGCGTTTCCCGAACCGTGCGGGACAAGGTGTCGATCGTCATCCGTGACGGCCGCATCCTCGCGGTCCAGCCCGGTTTCGCGGAAGCGCCGGGCGCGACCGTGATCGATCTTTCCGACGCGACGGTGCTGCCGGGGTTGATCGACGCGCACGTCCACCTCACCGAAACCGGCGGTGGCGGCAACCGCATCGCGAAGAGCGTGACGATGACGCCGGTCGACATGGTGTTGCGGGCGGTTCCCGAAGCCAGGCGCGAACTGGAGGCGGGGTTCACCTCGGTGCGCAACCTGATGGCCCCCGCGGGGATCGACATCGCGCTCAGGGAGGCGATCGACGAGGGCGTGATACCGGGGCCGCGCATGTGGGTCTCGGGCATGGCGCTGAGCGCGACCGGAGGACACGCCGATCCCGCGGACGGGCTGATCCCCGAGCTGGCGCGCGCGGACATGACCGGCGCGTTCGAGCGCGAGGCGGTGATCGACGGGCCGGACGCCGCCCGCCGCGCCGTGCGCGTGCAGCATATGCGCGGCGCGAACGTCATCAAGCTGATGGCAAGCGGCGGGGTGATCAGCCTCGGCGACGATCCGAACGCGCAACTGATGGACGACGACGAGATCGCGGCCGCCGTCCATGCCGCGCACGAACTCGGCATGAAGGTGGCGGTCCATGCGCACGGCAAGCGGGCGATCGATGCGGCGACCCGGCTGGGCGTCGATTCGATCGAGCACGGCAGCTTCGCCGATGCGGAAAGCTATGCCCTGATGAAGGCGCATGGCACCTATCTCGTGCCGACGCTGCTGGCCGGTGTCGCCGGCGTGGAGTTCATGGACAGCCATCCGGGGGTGTTCGAGCCGGGCAGCGTCGCCAAGGCGAAGGCGGTGGCCCCGGTGATGGTGCATAATCTCGCCGCGGCCTATCGCGCGGGGGTGAAGATCGCCTTCGGCACGGACATGGGGCCGCACGGCTCCAATCAGGCGCGAGAATTCCAGATCATGGTGCAGCAGGCCGGCATGGCCCCGATCGACGCCATCATGGCGGCGACGGGCAACGCCGCCGACCTGCTCGGCGCGGCGGGGGATATCGGGTCGGTCCGCGCCGGAAGATATGCCGACATCGTCGCCGTCCGCGGCGATCCGCTCGCGGATATCAGCCTGCTGCGGCACATCGGTTTCGTGATGAAGGGCGGTGTGGTCGTGGTCGACCGGCGCCAGGGAAAGGTAGTTGAATGAGCAAGCGTCCGATCTGGTTGTGTGGCATCGCGGGAGCGTTGCTCGTCACCGCGCAGGCAGGGTTCTGCCAGTCGGAGGCGAGCCGGTCCGGGGCGAAAGAGACGGCGGGCGCACCCGCCGCCACGCCCGGCGCGCCGGGACCGGAGATCAAGGACCCGTGGCTCGCCGAATGGCTGCGCCTCACCCCCGATCGCAAGCCCAGGCCGCTGGTCGCCGGCCGCGACTACGGGATGGACGAGAAGACCGGCCAGTTCGTCTGGCCCAAGGCGACGCCCGAGGTGCATGAGGGCCAGCCCTTCCCCGGCGAGCTGAAGACGTGGGACCAGAAAAGCTACGCCAAGAACGTCGATGTGCTCGGTTTCTATCCGGGGGTGGATTCGCCGTTCCATGCCTGGGCGAACATCGCCGATTTCGGCGGCAAGCGCTATCTCTACATCCACGATCGCGATTATCTGCGCATCCTCGACGTGACCGATCCGCGGCACGGCAAGATCGTCTATTCGAAGGGCGCGGTGTGGGGGCCGAAGGGTGGCAGCGAGAAGTTCGACGCCAACAACGTGCACGATTACCTCGGCGGCGCGACGATCGTGTGGAGCGCGAAGCTCGGCAAGCCGATCATCGTCGCCTCGTTCGAGATCGGCCGCTACGGCCTGATGACCGAGAAGATGGAGCAGCCCGACAAGGTCGCGGCGCAGCGCCATTACAATTCGCTCAAGGGCTTCAGGGTGTTCGCGATGGACGGGCCGCTGCCGAGCCAGTGGCGGCTGATCGCGACGCGCACCACCGACTACAAGCATCCCGATGCGCCGATCGGTCAGCAGCAAGGCTCCGGCTCGCTCGATTCGCCCGAATATTATGGCGGGAAATATATGATCCTGTCGTCCGCGCCGGACGATTCCTATGCGTTGACCGAATATCCCAACTATCTCTATTCGCCCGGTTATCAGGTGTGGGACATGTCCGATCCCGCCGACCCGAAATTCGTGTCGCAGATCGCGGTGCCCGGCCAGATCATGGGCAACAAGGAACATGAGAACGCCTATCTGATGAACCCGCGCGCGGGCAATCGCACCTCGTGGATGGGCTCGCGAATGCCGATCTTCCTGCCGAAGCCGCTGGAGGACGGCGGCAAGATCGGGTTCGGCGCGATGGGCGGGCTGGGGCTGTGGTCGTTCGACCTGTCCGACCCGGCCAATCCGCGCATCCTCGGCAACGTCAACACGCCGCCGGCCTTCGCGGGCACGGAGTTCGATAACGCCGACGTCAGCCAGTACGAGCGCACCGGCTATGTCCTGACCAGCGGCTATCCGATGAACCGCGACTGCTACGAGCCGTACAAGGACATCTTCGTCGTGGACGCGCGCGATCCGGCGCATCTGAAGGTGGCGGGCAAGCTGCCGCAGCCGCAGGCGCCGGAAGGCGCGCCGTTCACCCATTTCTGCCAGCGCGGCGGCAATTTCGGGCCGAAGCGCTCCAATTCGATCGGCCAGCCGGGGACGTGGCGGCAGGGGATCATCCCTTATTCCTTCTACAACGCCGGCGTGCAATTGTTCGACGTCAGCAACCCGGCCGATCCCAAGATCGCGGGCTATTATGTCCCGCGCCTCGCCAACACGACGGAACTGCCGGAATATACGCTCGGCAAGGGCGTGCTGGCGATCTTCACCGAATATGACCGCAACATCATCTGGGCCTTCACCGAGAATGGCGCCTATGCGCTTTCCTCGCCCTTGCTCGGCGCGCCCGTGCTGAAGGCGCCGGCCAAGGCGTGGCCGCCGCGCTGATCCCGGCGCGATTTCCAGCGAAAGGAAGATACGGATGCGTTCACCGATTGTCGCGGCGGCCCTGCTGGCCGTCGCCGGCTGCTCCGTGCAGCAGGCGAAGCAGGCGCCCGAAACGCCGAAAGCCGAGCCGGCCAATATCCTCCACATCAGCCGGGGCGGCATCGCCTATCCCGATGGCGACGAGGTCAAGCGGCATTGGTCGAACTATACGATCAACCTGATCGATGGCAGCCAGGCCTATGGCTGGACATCGGAGGACAAGGCGGCGCTGCCGCACGATCTGTTCTTCGAGCTGGCCGGGAACGGCAGGATCACCGGCTTCGCGCTCGATTCGACCTTCGCGCCGGTCCGGCGGGAGGATGGCAGCGCCTCGAACAGCCCGTCGGGATCGCCGGTGCGCCATTTCGCCCTGTGGGGGTCCACCGTGTCGCGCAACGGCCCGTGGACGAAACTCTATCAGGGTGAGGCGAAGGCCGACCAGCGCACCGCCTTCACGCTCGATCGCCCGGCGGAGGCGCGGTGGCTGAAGCTAACCGTCAACGATAGCTGGGCCGGCGGCGCGCCGGTGCGTCTCTCCGAATTCGAGGTGATGGGCGAGCTGGCGGCGAAGGACGGCGGGGCGGTGCCCGACGTAACCGGCTATTACATGCACGAATATGGCCCGATCGTGCTGCGGCAGGACGGCCATCTGATCCACGGCTGCTACAATAATGGTGACGGGCAGCTCGAAGGGATGATCCTCGGCCGCGTGATGCGGCTGGCGTGGTACATGCCGAAGGAAAAGAGCATCGGCATGGCGACGCTGGTGGCGGACGGGAACCAGCTCTACGGCTTCTGGTATCGCGATCAGGATCGCATGGGCAGCCCGTGGAACGCCGTGAAGGTGCCGGATTCCGACAAGTCGGATCGCGGGCCTTGCGGTTCGCTGCTTCCTCGCTAAGCGGGCGCGGACATGAAGATCGACGGTTTCCTGCTGGCGATGCTCTGCGCGGTGGTGCTGGCGTTCGTCGCGCCGCATCTGGGGACGCCGGACGGGCCGCTCCACATGGGGCTGGTGACGACGCTGGGGATCGCGTTCGTTTTCTTCCTGCACGGCGCGAACCTTTCGCCCGAGGCGCTGAAGGCGGGGGCGACGAACTGGCGCATCCATGTCGCGGTGCAGGCGACCACCTTCATCGTGTTCCCGCTGATCGGTTTCACGATCTTCTTCGGGCTGCGCCCGGTGCTGAGCGAGGAAGTGCGGCTCGGCGTGTTCTTCCTGTGCGCGCTGTCCTCGACCATCTCCTCGTCGGTGGCGATGACCAGCCTCGCGCGCGGCAACGTGCCGGCGGCGGTGTTCGATGCCTCGCTCTCCGGGATCATGGGCATGGTCATCACGCCGATGCTGATCGCGATGGTGCGGGCGGTGAGCGGCCAGTCGTTCCCGATCCTGCCGGCGATCGCCGATGTGGCGATGACGCTGCTGCTGCCCTTCGCGGCGGGGCAGATCGCGCGGCCGCTGATCGCGCGCTGGCTGGCGGCGCGCAAGCCGATCATCAACAGGCTCGATCGCGGCGTGATCATCCTGATCGTCTATTCGGCCTTCTGCGAATCCACCGCCTCCGGCCTGTGGTGGAGCTATTCGCCGTGGGTGATCGCCCAGATCGCGGTGATCGCCGGCGCGCTGCTGGCGCTGATCCTGTGGCTGACGACGAGGCTCTCGCGCGCCTGGGGCTTCTCGCTGGCGGACGAGGTGACGACCGTGTTCTGCGGATCGAAGAAAAGCCTCGCCAACGGTGCGCCGATCGCGAAGATCCTGTTCGCGGGCGATCCGGCGATGGGGATGATCATGCTGCCGATCATCCTCTATCACCAGTTGCAGCTCATCGTCTGCTCGATGCTGGCGCGGCGCTATGCCGCGCGGGCGGAGGTCGCCGCGACGGACGCCAAGGAGACCGTCGCGGTCTCCTGACCTTTATCCCAGCCGCAGCGCCTGCGTGAGATCGCCCGGCGGCGGCCCGCCGGCCGCGACCATCGCGCGCTCGCGCTCGATCAGGCCGGGCAGCTTCTCCAGTCCCCAGCGCCGCGTGATGAAGCGCGCGATCGAGCCGGTGTCGTAGATCGTGTGGTCCACCTCGCCATGCCGCGCGTGAGGCGAGATCACCATCGCGGGGATGCGCGTGCCCGGTCCCCAGCGATCGCCCTTCGGCGGCGCGACATGATCCCACCAGCCGCCGTTCTCGTCGAAGGTCACGACGACCAGCATCTTCTCCCATTGCGGGCTCTTGCGCAGCGCGTCGATCACCCCCGCGATGTGCCGGTCGCCGGCATCCACGTCGGAATAGCCGGCGTGCATGTTGAGGTTGCCCTGCGGCTTGTAGAAGGTGACCGGCGGCAATCTGCCCGCCGCCGCGTCGGCGAGGAACTTGTTGGTGCGCGCCGTCTCGCCCATCCCGCCGTCGCGCAGGTGGCGTTCGCGCGCTTCGGTGCCGGGGGCGAATTGCGTGAAATAGTTGAACGGCTGGTGATGCGGCTGGAAATTCGGCCGCGTCGGAAAGGAGCCGTCGGTGCCGTGCCCCGCCAGCGCCGCCGCCCAGCCGCCGCCGTACCACGCCCATTCCACGCCCCTGGCGCTCAGCATGTCGCCGATCGTCTTGTGGCTCTGCGGCACGAGCGTATGCGCGCTGTTCCAGTTGGCGTAGCCGGGCCGCGCCGGGTCGAGATCATAGGTCGGCGCATAGGGCGGCATCAGCGTGTTGACCGCCCAGAAATCCGGCGTGATCGAATTGGGTACGAACTGCACCGGGCCGTCCATCGCGCTGGCGGCGGACTTTGCCGTGACCTTCGGGCGGATGCCCTTGGGATCGTCTCCCTCCAGCACGGCGATCCGGCCCTTCGCCGGGCTCTTGTCCGCATCTGGATAGAAAGGCGGGCGTGCCGCGATCAGATACTGGTGGTTGAGATAGGAACCGCCGAACGCGCCCATGAAGAAATTGTCGCACAGCGTGAATTCCCGCGCGACCTGCCACAGCCGCAGGTTGGCGGAATTGTCGCCGTAATGGCCCATCACCAGCGCGCCGCTGTCGCCCCACGCGACGAAGCCGTCGTTCTTCCCGCCGTTGATCTGTAGCTGGTTGTTGTAGAAGGCATGGACCAGATCGCGCGTCACCACGCCGTGCGGCAGTGGATCGCCCTCCGGCGTCGAGAGCGCGAAGGGCGCGTTGGGCAGCGGCGGCAGGTCGTCCGGCCCGATCTGATATTCGCGATGCTCGACCACCTGCTTGTTCGGGACGAGGCCCTCCCAGATCTTCGGCAGCTTATCCAGCACGCGCCCGTCGCGGTCGCGCTGGAGCGTGCGTTCGGCCGGCACGCCGGAGAGCGGGTTCTGGAGACCGGGGAAATCTGCGAACAGATTGTTGAAGCTGCGGTTCTCCGCATAGATCACCACGACCGTGTCGATATGCGCGCGCAGCGCCGCGTCGCCGGGCGAGGAAGGCGCGCGGCGCTGCGCCGGTTTCGCGGCCGACGCCTCCGCCGGCAATCCCACCGCCGCCGCGCCGATCGCGGTGGCGATCCCCTCGAGCAGCAGGCGGCGCTCCGGGTTCTCGGGGCGGCCGGGGGCGGGCGGCTTGGATGCGTTGTCGGTCATGTCCCCCTCGTAGCCGTGTCGATTGATCCGTGACAATCCGTGCCGGTCAGCTTTCCCGCGCCACCGCGACGATGCAGCGGGCGAAGCCCTGCGGATCGTCCTCCTGCACGAAATGGCCGCCGTGGAGCGTGGTGTGCGGCTGCCCCGCCGTGCCGGGGACGCGGCCGATGAAGCGCGTCGCGCCGCCGCGCGTCACCGGATCGCCGTCACTGAAGCAGCACAGGAAGGGTTTCTCCCACCGGTCCAGCACCTTCCACGCCTCGATCTGGTCGGGCACGGCGGGATCGTTGCCGAACGGCACCAGCGCGGGGAAGATGCGCGCGCCAGCCTTATAGGCACGTCGCGGGAAGGGCGCGTCGTAAGCGGCGATCTCCGCGTCGGACAGGCGCCGCTTCGTGCCCGCGTTGATGATCCGGCCGATCGGGAATACGGGGCTGTAGCGCGAGAAGGCGCGCCAGATGCGGAAGGCGCGCGGCGCCGCGCCGCCCTCCGGCAGCCCGCCGTTGGCGAGCACGATCCCGGCGAACCGCTCCGGCATCGCCGCGACCAGCCGCAGGCCGATCAGCGAGCCCCAGTCCTGACAGGCGAGCGTGACGCCCGAGAGATCGAGTTGCTCGATCCAGCTCCGCATCCACGCGACATGTCGGGCGTAGCTGTAGTCGCCTTTCGCGGCGGGCTTGTCCGAGCGGCCGAAGCCGATCAGGTCCGGCGCGACCACCCGGAATCCGGCCTCCACCACCGGCCCGATCATGTGGCGATAGAGATAGCACCAGCTTGGCTCGCCGTGCATCATCAGCACCACCGGCGCGTCGCGCGGCCCCTCGTCGATATAGTGGACGCGCAGCCGGGTGCCGTCGCGCGCGTCGGCGATCTGGGCATAATGCGGCGCGAACGGGAAGTCGCCGATGCCGGCGAAGGCCGCATCCGGGGTGCGCAGGACTTTCAAGCGGCTCTCCCATGCCGACAATTATATATTGGCATAATTAGTGCCAATTTATCGCGCGCCGGTCAATAAGCGCGGCGTCAGGGCCGGTAGCGGCTTGGCGGCACGCCCAGGGCGCGCTTGAACATGGTGGAGAAGCTCGCCGGCCCGTCATAGCCGAGATTGAGCGCGATGGTGGTGATCGGCTCGCCCGCCGCGAGCCGGGGCAGCGCGACCGACAGGCACGCCTGCTGCCGCCACTCCGCGAAGCTCATCCCGGTCTCGCGCCGGAACAGGCGGGTGAAGCGCCGGCGGTTCATCGCCAGCGCATCGGCCCATTGGTCGATCGTCGCGGTCGCGCGCGGCCGTTCGAGGAAGGCGTGGCAGCGCGCGGCGAGCGCGGCGTGGCGCGGGAAGGGCACCGCGATGGGGATCACCGGCGCGCGCTCGATCTCCACCACCAGCAGCCGCATCACCAGCCCGTCGCGCCCGCCCTCGTCATATTCCACCGGGATCTCCGCCGCCGCCAGCAGGAGCTGGCGCAGCAGCGGCGACACCGCGACGACGCGGCACGCGCCGCCCAGCGCCGGGCAGGCGCTCGGCTCGATCAGCACGCTGCGCGTCTGCACCGCGCCGACCATGCGCACGGCATGTGGCGTGCCGCCGGGTATCCACACCGCGCGCTCGGGCGGGGCGACCCACGCGCCCTGCGGCGTGCTGACCGCGACCACGCCGTTCGCGGCATAGAGGAGTTGCCCGCGCCGGTGGCGATGCTCGGCCAGCTCGAACGAGGGCGGATAATCGTTGCCGATGCCGACCACCGGGCGCGGCACGTCCTCATGCTCGGCGGCGCTGCGATATGGCATGATTGTCCCTGTATCGAAAACGAATGACCCATATGCGCAGGCGGGACGCGAAGCGAGCGGCTATTCGCGCCAATCGGCAAAGGATTCCTCATGAGCGATTCGACGGTGGCGGCGGCGCGGCCCGGCGCGGTGACAGACGGCGGCACGGTGTTCGGCGTGATCGTCGCGATCAGCTTCTGCCACATGCTGAACGACATGATGCAGTCGCTGCTCCCGGCGATCTATCCGGGGCTGAAGACCGACCTTCACCTCACCTTCGGCCAGATCGGGCTGGTGACGCTCGCCTATCAGATCACCGCCTCGATCCTCCAGCCGCTCGTCGGGCTTTATGCCGACAAGCGGCCGACGCCGATGGCGTTGCCGGGCGGCACCCTATTCTCGCTCGCCGGCCTCAGCGTGCTGTCGATGGCGCACAGCTACGGGCTGGTGCTGGTCGGGGCGTCGCTGCTCGGCGTCGGCTCCTCGGTGTTTCACCCCGAATCCTCGCGCGTGGCGCGGATGGCGGCGGGCGGGCGGCACGGCCTCGCCCAGTCGCTGTTCCAGGTCGGCGGCAATGCCGGGCAGGCGCTCGGGCCGCTCGCGGCGGCGCTGGTGGTGGTGCGCTGGGGCCAGTCGAGCCTCGCGCTGTTCGCGCTGCTGGCGCTGCTTTCCGGCGCGGTGCTGTGGAACGTGGCGGTCTGGTATCGCCATCACGGGCTGGTGCGGCTGCGCGCCGGCGGGAAGGGCGCGTTCGCCGCCGATCTGCCCGCCGGCCACGCGCGGCGCGGCATCGCGATCCTGCTGGCGCTGATCTTCTCCAAATACGTCTATCTCGCCAGCCTGACGAGCTATTACACCTTCTACCTGATCCACCGTTTCGGCGTGTCGGTGGAGAATGCGCAGCTCCACCTGTTCGCCTTCCTGACGGCGGTGGCGGTCGGCACGGTGCTGGGCGGCCCGCTGGGCGACCGCTTCGGGCGGAAATATGTGATCTGGTTCTCGATCCTCGGCGCCTTGCCCTTCACATTGGTGCTGCCGCATGTCGGGTTGTTCTGGACCGGGCCGCTGACCGTGGCGATCGGCCTGATCCTCGCCTCCGCCTTCCCCGCGATCGTGGTGTTCGCGCAGGAACTGGTGCCGGGCAAGGTCGGCATGATCTCCGGCCTGTTCTTCGGCTTCTCCTTCGGCATGGGCGGCCTCGGCGCGGCGGTGCTCGGCTGGCTGGCGGACCGCGCGGGGATAGAGGCGGTCTATCAGCTCTGCGCCTTCCTTCCCGCGATCGGCCTGCTCACCGCCTTCCTGCCGAATATCGAGCGGCGGCGGGCCTAGAGCGGTTGTCGATCCGATTGCATCGGATCACCGCTCTATCTTCCTTTGTTCGCCGCGATTTCCGAGCCGGCAGGTGATTAGCTGCGCTGAACTGCGTTTCCACCTGCCTCGAAATCGCTCTAGCGGATGTTGTCGGTGCGGCGGATGAAGTCCGCCACATCGGCATGGAACGCCTTCAGCACCGCCGGATTGACGTAGACCATGTGGCCGGACTGATAGTAGCGATATTCGATGTTGGCGCGGATGCTCTCCGGCACCGGCAGGTGGCGCATCTCGTACACCCCGGAGAAATAGGGGGTGGAGACGTCGAAATAGCCGCCGCTGACCATCACCTTCAGCGTCGGGTTCTGCTTCATCGCCGCCGCCAGATCGGGCAGCACGTTGGGCAGCGCGATCATCGCCTTGTCCGCGCCGGGCGGCTGGTGCTTGTAATCCCAGCTTCCGTAGATGCCGACGCTCGGCTTGTGCTCCACGCCCTTGCCGTATCCCAGGGTATCGCGGGCGTAGCTGTTGAACGCGGCGACATAGGCGGCTTCGAGCGCCGCGCTCTGCGGATCGTACCCCGATACCTTGCTGAGCGGATCGAGCGTCGCGCCGGTGAAGCGCGTGTCGAGCGTGCCGGTGGTCAGCGCCTGATCCGCCAGCAGCTCCTTCTGGAACGCGCCATATTCGATCCGCAGGTCGGACCTGAGCAGATACGGCGCGGGCAGCCCGGTATAGGCGGAGAGGCGGCCCGCGATCTCCCGCCGCTTGTCGGCGGGCAGCGTGCTGCCCTGCATCAGCGCGGCGGCATAGTCGCCGGTCGCGAACCGCTCCACCTCGTCGAGGAAGGCGCGCAGGTCCGCCGGCCGGTCGGCGACCTTCTGGTGATACCAGGCGGTCGCCGCATAGGTCGGCAGCGAGACGACATAGGGCAGATCGACGCCGGGATTGAGCTGCGGATCGTCCGGGATCAGATCCCAGTTGAGGATATCGGAGAGCAGCACGACGCCGTTGAGGTCGATCCCCTCCTTCTGCAACGCCAGCGTCAGCCCGGCGGCGCGCATCGTGCCATAGCTTTCGCCGAGCAGGTATTTCGGCGAGTTCCAGCGCTGATAGCGCGACAGGAACTGGACGATGAATTTCGAGAAGGCGTGGATGTCCTGATCGACGCCGTAGAAGGCCGCTTCCTTGTCCGGCCCGGCGATGCGGCTGAAGCCCGTGCCCGGCGCGTCGATGAAGACGAGGTCGGACACGTCGAGCAGGCTCTCGGCATTGTTGACCGTGGCGTAAGGCGCGGCGGGCGTATGGTCGCGATCGGCGGTCTGCACGCGGACCGGGCCGAACGCGCCCATGTGCAGCCAGATGCTCGACGATCCGGGGCCGCCGTTGAACAGGAAGGTGATCGGCCGCCCCGCCGCCGGCGCGCCGCTCTTGAAATAGGCGGTGTAGAACATCGACGCTTCGGCCTTGGGCTTCTTCGCGTCCTTGGCATCCTTGTCCGCGCCGGCATCGATCGCGTCGGTGTCGCTCCACCCCTTCGGATGCACCACCAGAGTCCCCGCCACCGCGCGATAGGCGATGCGCGCGCCGCCGACCGTCACGCTGCCGTTCGACGTGATCTCGCCGGGCTGGAACAGCGCGGGGGCGGGAGTGGCATCGTCCTTGGCGGGGGTGTTGGCGGCCTGCGCGGCGGTGGTCGCGGCAAACGCGGTCAGGATCGGGAGGAAGGTGGATTTCATGGGCGCTTTCCTGCCGACGCGCGCCGCCGCTGTAAACCGTCGCGATTTCAGCGCGGGCGCGGGCGATAGCGAAGCACCGCGATTGCGCCGTAGAGCAGCGCCAGCAGCGCGAGGTTGATCACTTCGCCGCGCTGCTCGGCCAGCGTCGCGCCCATCTGGTTGACGCCGACCATCAGGCGGATGCCCGGTGTGGTTGGCAGCAGGCGCGCGATGAAGGTCAGCCAGTGCGGCGTCGCCTCGACCGGCCATGACAGCCCGGAGAGGAAGAAGATCGGCACCGAGGTGACGATCCACAGCTGGATCGGCCGCTCGCGCGTGCGGAAGAAGCTGCCGAGCGCAAGCGCGCCGGCAACCGTCGCCGACACGAAAAGCGCCGCCGCCGCGACCAGCGCGAGCGGCTGCGCCTGCGCGCGCGGATAATCCTGGAACCAGAAGACGAAGCCGGTGAACCACGCCACATTGGCGCAGCCGACGACGAAGAACGCCAGCGCGATGCCGAGCAATCCGCGCCCGGAGAAGCTCAGCGCACCCTGTCGTTCCCGCATCGTCGCGGCGAGCATCGCGAGGCCCATCAGCAGGGTCTGCTGGATGATGAGGAAGGCGACGCCGGGGAAGATCGTCGCGCCATAGCCCTCGCGCGTGTTGAACAGCGGGCGCTGGATCATCGCCAGCGCGGGCGGGGCGGGTGCGCCCAGCGCCATCGCCTGATCGACCGCCGCCGCCCGCCCGGCCGTGCCCAGCGCCGCGCCGACACCGGCCAACGCGGTCGAGGTGCGCAGCAGATAGGCGCCGTTGCCGTAGAGCACGACCACGCCCTGCCCACCGGAGAGGATGCGCCGCTCGAACCCCTCCGGGATCACCACGATCGCGCTCACCCGTCGCTCGCGGAGCTGGTCGAGCGCGGCGGCGGGGGAGGGCGGGCGCGCCGCCACTTCCGCCTGTTGCAGCGCGGCGAGGCGGCTCTCCAGCGCGCGGCTGGTGCCGCTGTGGTCCATGTCGACCACCGCCACCGGCATCCGTACCGGCACCTCGCCGGAATAGGCGCTCGGGTAGAAGAAGGCGTAGAGAATGCACGAGCCGATCAGCAGCATCAGCGCCGAACTGTCCGCGAAGATCGCGCGGAAGGTGGCGAGGAAGGCGCGCCCGGTCATCGCCGTCCCCAGGTGTCCGGCCGCCGCGCCGCCGCGATGTAACGCGGCAGGCCGATCGCGCCGCCGGCCAGCAGGAAGGCGAGCATCGCCAGCACCTGCCACATCGACTGGCGGATGGAGGCGCCCATGATCCATTGCTCCGCCAGCAATTTGGCGAAGGCCGAATAGGGGAGCAGCGCGCTCCACAGCCGCGCGAAGGCCGACGCGGATTCGACCGGGAAGATCGCCCCGGCGAAGGCGAAGGACGCGCCGGCATAGAGCCCGGCCGCCGACAGCGCCTTGCCCATCGACAGCGACAGGCCGAGCACCAGCAGGCTCACGCCGACATAAGCGAGGTACATCGCGGCATAGCCGGCGATCAGCATCGCCACGCTTCCCGCGACCGGCCAGCCGCGCAAGCCCGCGACATAGCCGACCGCCAGCAACCCCCATCCGGTGAAGATCGCGAGATACGGCGCGAGCTTGCCCGCCACCGCCGCCGCCGCGCGCGCGGGCGGGTCCGCGCCGATCCATGCGCCGATCGTGCCGTCGCGCAATTCGCGGCCCAATGCGCTCACCACCGCGACCATGAAGATCAGGTGCAGCAACGCCGGATGGACCAGGGCGACGAGTTGCAGTTCATAGCTGCCCTGCGGATTGAACAGCACCGCGCTCTGCGCCGCGACGGGCGGACGGCGCACCTTGCCCGGACCGGCGACGGCGGCCGTCTGCTCGGCGGCGAGCGTCGCGGCATAGCCCTGCACGACATTGCCCACCTCGCGCAGCGCCGCGCCGGACGGCGTGGAGTAACTGGCGTTGTAGAAGGTGGTGATGCTGCCGGTGGAGCCGCGCAGCACCGCGCGTTCGGTATCCGCCGGGATCAGCACCACGACATAGGCGCGGTTCGATCGCACCAGCGCCTCCGCCGCGCGCATGTCCGCGGGCCGCGCCGCGACGTGGAGGCCCGGCGCGGCGTCCAGCCGTCGCGTCAGCTCGCGCGAGACGGCGGTGCCGTCCTGATCGACCACCGCGATCGGCAGGCCGCGCATCACGCCCGAGGAAAGCTGGATCGCCACCACCGCCATCAGCAGCAGCGGCACCCATGTCACCAGCGCCAGGTCCCAGAAATGCGTGGCGAGGAAACGCACCTCCCGGCGCCAGGCGCTGCCGAAGGCGCCGCCCACGCCGGTTACGCCGGCCAGTCGAACAGCACGGTCATGCCCGGCCGCAATCCCTCGACCGGCGTGACGGGCACGACGCGCACCTCGAAGCTCTTGATGTCGAACCCGCTCGATTGCCGCGTCGCGCGCCATGTCGCGAAGTCGCCCGCTGGTGCGGTGTAGACCACGCGGAAGCGCGCGCGCCTGTCGTTCAGCGCCGGGATCGTGCCGCCGATCTCCTTGCCGCGCGCGAGGCCGTGGAGCTGGTCCTCGCGCACGTTGAGCGTCACCCATGGATGCGCGGTGTCGGTGAGCATGAACACCGGGAAGCCCTGCGGCACCAGTTCGCCGGGCTGGGCGAGCCTCTTGCCGACCTCGCCGTCGGCCGGGGCGAGGACGCGCGTCTCGGCGGCGGCGGCCTTCACCTCCGCCACTGCACCGCGCGCCTGCTGCACCTGCCCGCTCGCCGCCGCCTTGTCCTGCCGCCGCGCGCCGGCCAGCGCGAGATCATATTGCGCGCGCGCCGCTTTGGCCTGCTCGGCGGCGGCGACCGCGTTGGTGCGCGCCTCGTCCGCCTTCTGTCCGGCGATCACGCCCTGCTGGTAGAGCCGCTGGGTGCGCGCGGAGGTGGTCTGCGCCAGATCGGCGGCGGCCTGCGCGCGGCGCCATTGCGCCTCGGCGGCGCGGATATCCTCCGGCCGCGCGCCCTCGTCCGCCTTGCTCTCCACCGCTTGCGCCGCCGCCAGCGCACCGCCCGCCTGCTCGGACTTTGCGGCGACCTCCGGGCTGTCGAGCGTGTAGAGCAATTGCCCGGCCTTCACCGCTTGCCCCTCCTCGACGTGGAAGGCGGCGATGCGGCCCGTCACCTTGCTGGTGATGCGCATCTCGCGCGCGTCGGCCATGCCCTGGATCTGGTCCGGCGCGGGGCGATAGGCGAGCCACAGGCCGAGCGCGAGCAGCGCCGCGACGACCAGCGCCGCGATCAATCCGATCGGGCGGCGGCGCGCGGGGGCGGGGGCTTCGTCGTCGATCGCGGTATCGGTCATGGGATCACCTTGTCCGCCCGCGCGAGATAGTCGGGCATCCGGTCCATCCGGCCGCTCATGCTGAGCAATTGCGCGAGCGCCTGCACATAATCGTTCGCCGCCTGCGCGCGCTGGATGCGGGCCCGGCCCAGCCCGAGCTGTGCGTCGATCACGTCGAGCGAGGTCGCCTGCTGCTCGCGATACGAAAGCGTCTGGAGCCGCAGATTCTCCTCCGCCGAGGCAAGCGCGCTGTCGAGCAGCAGGAAGCGTTTGCGCGCCGCCTCCGTCTCGCCCCACGCCTTCGTCACGCCGATTTCGAGCTGGGTGCGCGCCTCGCGCAGCCCGGCCTCCGCCTGCGCCACCGTCTCGCGCGCGGCATCGACCTGCTGGCGGCGGCCCGCGCCGGACATCAATTTGTATTTGAGGCCGACGCCCACCGACCAGTCGGGATCGGTGAGCAGGGAGTTGCGCCGGTCGAAATTATACTGGCCGAAGCCGTAGATCGTCGGCCTGAGCTTCGCTTGCTGGAGCGTCACGCCGGCCTGCGCCTGATCCTCCAGCGCCTTCAGCCGCGCGAGCTGCGGATGCGCGTCGAGCGCGGCGGCCTTGAAATTGTCGAGCGGCTCCAGCGGCCGCGAGTTGACGCCGAGCGGGCTGACCGGGCGCACCCCTGCCGGCGCGCGCAGCATCCCGGCCAGCGCGGCATTGGCGGTGGCGAGGTCCGATATCGCCTTCTCATATTCCCGCGCCGCATCGTCCCGCGCCACCTCCGCCTGAAGGCGTTGCGCGCGGCTGATGAAGCGCGCCTGCTCCAGCTTCTCCGCATCGGCGACGTGGCGGTTTAGCCCGGCGAGCACGTCGCGGCGGATGCCCAATGCGCGCTCGGCGAGCTGCTGGCCGTAATAGGCCTGCACGAGCTGGACGAGCGCATTCTCCACCGCGATATCGCGATCCGCGCGGGCCTGCGCGACCTGGGCTCGCGCGCCGGCCTGCGTCCCCGAAATCTGCCCGCCGGCATAGAGCGGCAGGGTGGCGGTGACGATCGGCCGCGTCGCGGTGCGCTCCTGCCGGAACTTCAGCGGATCGCGGATGCCGAACGATTCCGCCACCGGCGCGAGCGACCCGAGCGGCAGGTAGAGCGTCTTCTGATATTCGAGCAGTTGCGCCTCGACATCCACGTCCGGGCGGCCGAGCGTGCGCGTCGCGCCCTCCTGCGCCTGCTTCCCGCGCAGCGCGGCGGCGGACGCCTCGATCGCGTCGGATCGCTGGAGCAGCCGCTCCTGCGCCGCGCGATAATCGAGCGTCAGCGGCGCGGCATCCTGCGCGATCGCGGGTACGGCGAAAGCGGCGGCGAAGAGCAGCGGCAATGACGTAACCCGCATCGACAGCATCTCCCGCCACGGCACGGCGAAGTGATGCCGATCGTTCTGCCCGTGTAAAGAGCGATTTCGCGGCGTGGGGCGGAACAGGCTCGAATGGCGGCCCGATCAATGTATCGTGCGGGCGGGGGAGGAGAATCGCTTCCCGACCGTCCATCATTCGTAACCGCGATAACAACATACAAGAGACAGGCAGGAACAATGAACATCAGGCATCTGCTGCTTTCAGTCGCCGTCGCCGGCATCGCCCTCACCCCGTTGCAGGCGCGTCCGGCCGACGAGAAGGCTCCGCGCGCCGCCGCCGACGAGCCGGGCAAGGGAGGGCAGCCGGCCAGGGCCGCCGACAAGGACGATGATGCGGCGCTCGCTTCCGCCGTGGAGGATGCGCAGCCGAAGCGCGGCAGCGTCTCCGTGAACGGCAAGGTGGTGAGCTACACCGCCACGCCCGGCACGCTGACGGTCCGCAACGATGATGGCGAGCCGATCGCCAGCATGTTCTACGTCGCCTATATCGCCGATCGCGCGAAGGGCGCGCCGGAGCGTCCGATCACCTTCGCTTATAACGGCGGCCCCGGCTCGTCGTCGATGTGGCTGCACATGGGGTCGGTCGCGCCGGTGCATGTCGAGACGCCCGCGCCCGGCGCCCAGCCCAATGCGCCGTTCCGCGTCGTCTCCAACCCGTACACGATCCTCGACCATAGCGACGTGGTGTTCATCGACGCGATCGGCACCGGGCTGTCGCGGCCGATCGGCAAGTCGAAGGGGCCGGAATTCTGGGGTGTCGATCCCGATATCGACGCCTTCGCGCGCGGGATCATGCGCTTCCTCACCAGATATGGCCGGTGGAACAGCCCGAAGTTCCTGTTTGGCGAAAGCTATGGCACGCTGCGCTCGGGCGGCCTCGTCTATGCGTTGCAGGATCGCGGCGTGCAGATGAACGGGGTGATCCTGCTCTCCTCGATCATGAACTACGGGGTGCGCCAGCCCGGCTACGACATGATCCACCTCAGCTACCTGCCGAGCTATGCCGCCGACGCCTGGTATCACAACCGCATCGCCAATCGCCCGGCGACGCTGGAGCCGTGGCTGACGCAGGTGCGCGAATGGACCCGCGGCCCCTATGCCTCCGCTCTCCTGAAAGGATCGGACATCACGCCCGAGGAGAAGAACGCCGTCGCGCAGCAGATGAGCGCCTATACCGGCCTGCCGGTGAAATATATCCTCCAGAGCAACCTGCGCGTGGACCTGTCGCGCTTCCGCAAGGAACTGCTGCGCGATCAGGGCAAGACGATCGGCCGCCTCGACGCGCGCTTCACCGGCTATGACGCCGATGACGCGGGCGAGGGGCCGGAATACGACCCCGCCGACCGTTCGCTCAGCGGCCCGTATATCGGCGCGCTAAACTCCTATCTTTTCGATACATTGGGTTACAAGACAAAGCTCAGCTATCGTCCGAACTATTACGCCAAGATCGGCGGATCGAACTGGGACCAGAAGCACCGCGCGCCGGGTCGCGGCGGCTATGGGCCGATGGCGCTGGCCGACACCGCGCTCGATCTGAGCCAGGCGATGCGCGAGAACCCCAATCTCAAGGTGCTCTCGCTCAACGGCTATTACGACATGGCGACGCCGTTCTTCGGCGCGGAATACGACCTGAAGCACATGGACCTGCCGCCCGAGCTGCGGAAGAACCTGAGCTTCAAATATTATGAATCCGGCCACATGGTCTATGTGAACCCGGAGGTGCATCCCCAGTTCACGCGCGACATGGACGAGTTCATCGACATGGCCAGCCGCCGCGGCGGCTGAGCGGTGGCCGGGCGGGGAGAGGCTTCCCGCCCGGCCAATCCGGCTCACATGTCGAAGGCGAGCGTCACGCCATAGGTGCGCGGCGGGGCATAGGGCACCAGCGTCTGCTGATACGGCCCGAAATAGGTGACATAGGTCGGCACCAGCGCGTCGGTGAGGTTCTTGCCCCATACCGACAGCTCCCACGCCTTGCCCGGCGCGCGCAGCGAGATGCGCGCATCGAGATTCTCATGCGCCGGCCACAATTGCTGCGGGATGTTCGACGCCTCGAAATAGGCGTCGTCGACCCATGCGTAATCGACCCGCGCCTTCGCGCTCCAGTCGCCCAGCGGCACGTCATATTGCGCGCCGATGTTGAACTTGTTCCTGGGCGAGCGCGGGAGCTGGTTGCCGGTATAGTTCTGGCCGGGGATCGTATAGGCGGTGAACTTCGCGTCGAGATAGGAATAGCTGCCGTCGAGCTGGAAACCCTCGAACGGGCGGACGATGCCTTCCACCTCGACGCCCTGCAACCGCGCCTTGGCGGCATTGCTCACCACGACGCAGCATAGCGGGATGAGCTGCGAGACCTGCAAATCCTTGTAATCGGTGCGGAACAGCGCGACGTTGAAGGTCACGCGGCGATCGAGCCACTGCGTCTTGGCGCCGACCTCATAGCCCCATGCGAATTCGGGATCGTACGGCGTCGCCGCGCCGGCGGCCGTCCCTGACAGGCCCTGGAAGCCGCCGCTCTTGTAGCCGCGCGCGACCGAGCCGTAGAACATCACGTCCGGCGTCGCCTTCCAGTTGAGCGCGAAGCGCGGCGTGAACGCTTTCCAGCTTTTCGCGCCGTGGACGTCGTATCCGTCGAGCGAGCCGAGCGGCGGCGGCAGGCCGGGGCCGCTGACCTTGTAGCCGGCGAACTCGCCCTCCTTGTGCTCCCATGTCATCCGCGCGCCCACTGTGGCGGTGACGGTCGGCGTCAGCTCGTAGTCGACCTGGCCGAACACCGCGAAGCTGCGCGCGCGGGCATATTGCGGGTAGATCGCCGTGCCGCTCGAAGCCGGTGTGGGGAAATCCTGAATCTGCCCTTCGATGCGGTTATTGTGTTCGCGCAGGTAATAGATGCCGGTCTGGCCGTGCAGCTTGTTGTCAAAGGCATTGAACGCCAGCCGCAGTTCCTGGCTGAGCTGATTGTCCCACTCATGCCCGAAATCGGTCGATTCGATCTGGTTGGGCGGGTTTACCGGGTTGCTGAAGAATGGCGTCAGGAAACGGAAGTCGACCTTGCGCACCGCCGTGAGCGAGGTGAGCTTGCCGAGCGGCGTATCGAGATTGATCTCCGCGCTGTAGGTCTGGGTGAAGCGCTTGATATAGCCGTCGGTATAGGCGTTCACGGTGCGCGGATCGGGATTGATGCCGACGCAGTGGATGCCGCCCGCGAAGGCGGTGTTGCAGATATTGTGGCGCGGGTTGCCCAACTGGTCCTGATTCGACAGATCGGCGCGCAACGTGATGTCGAGCGCGTCGGTGGGCACGAAACGCAGCGCGATCCGCCCGGTCGTCAGATTCTCGTTGTTCACCCGGTTGCCGGTGGTCTCGTTATATTCGAACCCGTCGCGCTGCTTGTGCGAGAAGCCGACCGACAGGAAGGTGGTGTCGGTGATCGGCGTGTTGCCATAGGCGACGATGCTGTAGCGGTTATAATTGCCGTAGGTGCCCTCCATATGGAACGAGGGATCGGCAGAAGGCTTGCGGCTGATGAACTGGACGATGCCGCCGATCGCATTCTTGCCGAACAATGTGCCCTGCGGTCCGCGCAGCACCTCGACGCGCTCCAGATCCATGGCGTCGAGATCGGGGATGCCGCCGCGCCCGGCATAGACGCCGTCGACGAATACCACCACCGAGGCGTCGCCGCCGGCATTCTGGCTGATCCCCGAGGCGCTGCCGATGCCGCGCATCGAGAAATTCTGGTTGATCGGATCGACCTGGCCGATGCTGAGGCCGGGGGTGCGGGCGGCGATATCCTGCACGGATTCGATATTGTTGCTCTTGAGCTGCTCGGAATTGAACGCCGACACCGCGACCGGCACGTCCTGAAGCCGCTGCTCGCGGCGCTGCGCGGTGACGATGATGTCGCCGGCGGCCTGCGCTGCCTGCGAATCCTGCGATGCGGGGGCGGGAGCTTCCTGCGCCCATGCCGTCGCCGGCATGGCAAGCGCCGGCGTGAGCGCGCTCGACACGATGACCAACCGCCGCAGGTCGGCTATTTTCGCCATTCGATCCTCTCCCGGAAGATATTTTTGTTAGTTGCCTAACTATAATACTTCCCGGAGCCAGCGGCAAGTGATTGATTTCCGCTCGTCCCGCGTGCGATCCGATGGGTTTATCCGTGAAGCTCGCGATCAGCGATGATGCCGCAGCCGCAGGTCGGGACGGTCACCTGGAACACCCGCCGCCTCGACAGCGGCGTGTCGCAGGTCTCGCATCGTTCGAGCGCATCGAGTTCCCGCTCGACGATCGAACGTAGCTGCGCGCACAAGGTGCGGTGGCCGCGTCCGCCCTGCTCGGCCATGATGACCCATTGGCACAATCCGCTGCCCAGCGTGGCGATCAGATCGGCAAGGTCGCAGCGCGCCTCCGCCCTGCGCTCGCCCGGCGCATAAGCGGTGAGCGCGGCGATCAGCGCGGCGCGGACGCGGTCGCGCATCTCCTCCTGCAGCTTCGCGATGCGGGGATTGCGCGCGGATTCGGCCATGATCTCCGGCATCAGGCGATAGCCGTCGACATCCTCGTCATAGCTGGTGAAGGTCAATATCCACTCGTGCACCGCGGCCCGGTTGCCGGTGAGGATCGCCTCGTTCAGCGCCGCTTCGTCGAGGAATTGCGAGAAATCGCGGCGCGCGATGGCGACGATGATATCCTCCTTCGAGGCGAAGTCCCGGTAGATCTGGCCGACCTTGACCCCGCTCGCGCCGGCGATCTGCGCGACGCCGGTTCCGTGGAAGCCGTTTTCGATGAACAGGCGGCGGGAAGTTTCGAGGATATGCTCACGGCGGCGGGCGGCGCGTGATGCGCGGTCTTCCTTGCTGCGATGCAAAAAATCGGTTCTCTCCATCATCTTCTGTCTTGTCTTGGCTCCGGCTCGGGCGTAATTCGCGCAAAACGTGAGTGAACGATCACTCACGTACTAGCATAAAAGTCGGGAACGTTCATGAGAAAATTCGCACCCGCGCTCGCGCTTGCGCTGCTCCTCCCGGCCTGCGGGCAGGGTGCGCCGGACCAGCAGCGCGGCCCGGCGCAGGTCGGTGTCGTCACCGTGCGCTCGCAGCCGGTGACGCTGACGACGGAGCTTCCCGGCCGGACGGTCGCCTATGAAACGTCGGAGGTTCGCCCGCAGGTGAACGGCCTGATCCTCGCGCGCCTGTTCGAGGAAGGGGATTCGGTCCGGCAAGGGCAGCCGCTCTACCGCATCGATCCGCAGCCCTATAAGGCGAGCGAGGCAAGCGCGGCGGCCGCGCTGACGCGCGCCCGCGCGGCGATCGCCTCCACCGGCGCGCTGGCGCGGCGCTCTGGCGAACTGGTCAGGATCAATGCGATCGCGCGACAGGATTACGAGAATGCGCAGACGCAGGCGGAGCAGGCGCGCGCCGATGTCGCCGCGCAGGAGGCGGCGCTGCGCTCGGCGCGGATCGACCTCGCGCGCACCACGATCCGCGCGCCGATCTCGGGGCGGATCGGCCGTTCCGATTTCACCACCGGCGCGCTGGTGACGGCGTCGCAGGCGAACGCGCTGACCACGATCCAGCGGCTCGATCCGATCTATGTCGATGTCCAGCAGTCGAGCGCCGAGGTGCTCAAGCTGCGCCAGCAGATTCTCGCCGGCCGGCTCTCCCGCGATGGCGGGGCGGCCCGCGTCCGGCTGAGGCTGGAGGACGGATCGACCTATCCGATCGAGGGCGAGATGAAGTTCACCGACGTCTCGGTCGATCCGACGACCGGGAGCCAGGCGATCCGCATCCGCTTCGCCAACCCGCGCGGCCTGCTGCTGCCGGGCATGTATGTCCGCGCGCAACTGGTCGAGGGCACGCAGGCGCAGGGCCTGCTCGTTCCCCAGCGCGCCGTCAGCCGCGACGAGCGCGGGCAGGCGACCGTCATGATCGTCGGCAAGGGCGACAAGGTCGAGCAGCGCGTGATCCAGGCGGCCCGCACGGTCGGCGATTCGTGGCTGGTCACCGGCGGCCTGAAGGACGGCGAGCGCGTGATCGTCGAGGGCGGGATGATGATCCAGCCGGGGATGCCGGTGAAGCCCGCGCCCTGGTCGCCGAAGAACGATGCCGCCGCGAAGCCGGCGGCGCAGGCGCAGGCGAAGTAAGCCCGTATGTCACGCTATTTCATCGATCGGCCCATCTTCGCATGGGTCATCGCGATCATCCTGATGCTCGCGGGCGGGCTGGCGATCCGCTCGCTGCCGGTTGCGCAATTCCCGGAGATCGCGCCGCCGACGGTGTCGATCTCCGCCATGTATCCCGGCGCCGACGCCGAGACGCTGGAACGCACCACGACGCAGATCATCGAGCAGCAGCTCAAGGGCATCGACCATCTGCGCTATTTCTCGTCCTCGTCCTCGTCGGCGGGGTCGGTGACGATCACGCTGACGTTCGAGCAGGGCACCAATCCGGACATCGCCCAGGTGCAGGTGCAGAACAAGCTTCAGGCCGCCACGCCGCTGCTCCCCCGCGAGGTGCAGCAGCAGGGCCTGCAGGTGCAGAAGTCGGCGGCCAATTTCCTTGTCATCACCGGCCTCTATTCGAAGGACGGATCGCACAGCGCCACCGATCTGGCGGACATGGTCGTCTCGCGCTTCCAGGACCCGGTCAGCCGGGTGAACGGCGTGGGCGAGGTGCAGGTGTTCGGCGGCCAATATGCGATGCGTATCTGGGTCGATCCGCTGAAGCTCAACGCCTATCAGCTCACGATCGCGGACGTGACGGCGGCGATCCAGGCGCAGAACGCGCAGGTTGCCGCCGGCCAGATCGGCGCGCAGCCGGCGCCGAAGGAGCAGATGCTCAACGCCACCGTCTCCGTCCAGTCGCGCCTCCAGACGCCGGAGCAGTTCGGCGCGATCCGCCTGAAGAACGGGACGGACGGCTCGGTCGTGCGCCTGTCCGACGTCGCGCGTACCGAACTGGGCGCGGAGAATTACGGCTTCGACACGCGTTACAACGGACAGCCGGCATCCGGCTTCGGCGTGAAGCTGGCGTCAGGTGCGAACGCGCTCGCCACCGTCGATGCGGTGAAGGCGCGCGTGGCGGAGATCGCCAAGGGGCTGCCGTCGGATGTCGCGGTGGTCTATCCTTACGATACCACGCCGTTCGTGCGCCTGTCGGTGAAGCAGGTGGTCGAGACGCTGTTCGAGGCGGTGGTGCTCGTCTTCCTCGTGATGTTCCTGTTCCTGCAGAACTGGCGGGCGACGCTGGTGCCGACGATCGCGGTGCCGGTCGTGCTGCTCGGCACCTTCGCGGTGATGGCGGTGGCCGGCTTCACGATCAACACGCTCACGCTGTTCGGCATGGTGCTGGCGATCGGCCTGCTGGTGGACGATGCGATCGTGGTGGTCGAGAATGTCGAGCGCCTGATCGTCACCGAAGGGCTGAGTCCGAAGGCCGCCGCGCGCAAGTCGATGGACGAGATCAGCGGCGCGCTGATCGGCATCGGCATGGTGCTGTCGGCGGTGTTCCTGCCGATGGCGTTCTTCGGCGGCTCGACGGGCGTGATCTATCGCCAGTTCTCGATCACCATCGTTTCCGCGATGGTGCTGTCGGTGCTGGTCGCGCTGATCCTGACGCCCGCGCTCTGCTCCACATTGCTGCGGCCGCATGACCCGACGAAGCACGACGGCGATGGCCCGCTGGAGCGCTTCTTCCGCTGGTTCAACGACAGGTTCGATCGCGGCCGCGAGAAATATGAGCAGGGCGTGCGCGGCACGACGCGCCACTGGAAGCGTTCGGTCGTCATCTATCTGGTGATCGTGCTCGGCATGGGGCTGCTGTTCTGGCGGATGCCCACCGCCTTCCTGCCCGATGAGGATCAGGGCGCGGTGATGGCGATGGTGCAGGGGCCGTCGGGCGCAACCACCGCGCGCACCGAGAAGGGGCTGGAACTGGTGCGCCGCCACTTCCTGAGCGATCCGGCGGTGGAGGCGGTGTTCACGATCAACGGCTTCAGCTTCGCGGGGCAGGGGCAGAACGCCGGCCTCGCCTTCATCCATCTGAAGCCGTGGGGGGATCGGCCGGGCGCGAAGAACAAGGCGCAGGCGGTCGCCGGCCGCGCGATGGGGGCCTTCGCGCAATATAAGGACGGCATGATCTTCGCGCTGGTGCCGCCGGCGGTGTCGGAACTGGGCAATGCCACCGGCTTCGACCTCCAGCTCGTCGATACCGGCAATATCGGGCATGAGCGACTGACGCAGGCGCGCAACATGCTGCTCGGCATGGCCGGGCAGGACAAGCACCTCGCGCAGGTCCGCCCGATGAGTCTCGACGATGCGCCGCAGCTCAAGATCAATGTCGATCAGGACAAGGCGCGCGCGCTGGGCCTCGATCTGGACGCGATCAATTCGACCATCTCGACCGCGTGGGGCGGCGCCTATGTCAACGATTTCATCGATCGCGGGCGGGTGAAGCGCGTCTATGTCCAGGCCGACGAGCCATACCGGCTGCGCCCGGAGGATCTGGGCAGCTTCTACGTTCGCGGCGCGAGCGGGCAGATGGTGCCGTTCAGCGCCTTCTCCACGCTCGAATGGAGCAAGGGGCCGGTGCAACTCACCCGTTACAACGGCCTCCCGGCGACCGAAATTCAGGGCGGCGCAGCGCCGGGCGTCAGCACCGGCGACGCGATGAAGGCGATGGAGGAGATTCAGGCCAAGCTGCCGCCTGGCACCGGGCTGGAATGGACCGGCCTCTCCTATGAGGAGCGCCTGTCGAGCGGGCAGGCGCCGGCGCTCTATGCGTTGTCGCTGCTGATCGTCTTCCTGTGCCTTGCCGCGCTGTACGAAAGCTGGTCGGTGCCGGTTTCGGTGATCCTGGTGGTGCCGCTCGGTATCGTCGGCGCGCTGCTCGCCGCGACGCTGACGGGGCTGAACAACGACATCTATCTTCAGGTCGGCCTCATCACGACGATCGGCGTCTCGGCCAAGAACGCGATCCTCATCGTGGAATTCGCCGAGGAGCGGATCGCGGAGGGGATGCGGCCGTTCGACGCCGCGGTCGAGGCCGCCCGGCTGCGCCTGCGCCCGATCCTGATGACCAGCTTCGCCTTCGTGTTCGGCGTGTTGCCGCTGGCGATCACCACCGGCGCGGGAGCCGGTGGGCAGAATGCGATCGGCCGGTCGGTGGTCGGCGGTATGCTCTCCGCCACCGTGCTGGCGATCTTCTTCGTGCCGATGTTCTTCGTCCTCGTGCTGCGGCTGTTCGGCCATCGCGAAGATGCGCCCGGCCATGAGGACGCGCAGGGAGTTTCCGCGTGACCAGTCGTTTCCGTACCCTTGCCATGCTCGCCGGCGCGACCGCGCTGACGGCGTGCAACCTCGCCCCGAAATACGTCCGCCCGGTCGGCGCCGTCCCGGCGGAATTGCCGCAGGGCGGCCCCTATCCGTCCGCCGCAACCGACGCGCCGGACGTCACCAAGGTCGGCTGGCGCGATTTCTTCCTCGACGCGCGGCTGCGGCAGGTGATCGAGACCGGGCTGGCGAACAACCGCGACCTGCGCGTCGCCGCCGCGAACGTGCTTCAGGCGCGCGCGCAATATCGCGTGCAGCGCGCCGATCTGGTGCCCTCGACCAATGTGAGCGCCGGCGCGACCTACACCAACAGCGCGGCGAGCGCCGGCGGCGGGGCAGCGGCGGGCGGGGCGACGTCGACTAATTTGGACATCTATTCGGTCAACGCCGGCTTCTCCTCGTTCGAACTCGACCTGTTCGGCCGCACTCGCAACCTCAGCCGCGCCGCGCTGGAACGCTATTTCGCCAGTGAGGAAGCGCAGCGATCGGCGCGTATCAGCCTGATCGCGGAGATCGCGACCGCCTGGCTGACGCTGGCGTCCGACCGCGATCAGCTCGCGCTGTCCGAGCAGACGCTCAGGACGTTCGAGCAGACGCTGGAGTTGACGCGCGCGCAATTCCGCATCGGCGTCGCATCGGAACTGGAGGCGCGGCAGGCGGAGACGAACTATCAGGGCGCGCGCAACGATATCGCCGCGCTGCGCACGCGGATCGCGCAGGACCAGAATGCGCTGAACCTGCTGGCCGGCGCGCCTGTGGCCGCCGATCTGCTGCCGTCCGCGCTGGGCGAGGGGCAGGTGACGCTGGATGCCCTGCCGGGCGACCTTTCCTCGCGGGTGCTGCTGCGCCGCCCGGACGTGTTGCAGGCGGAGCATCAGCTCATCGCGGAGAACGCCAATATCGGCGCGGCGCGCGCGGCCTTCTTCCCGACGATCTCGCTCACCGCGACGCTCGGGACGATCTCCACCGCGCTCGGCGGCCTGTTCTCCAGCGGCAGCTTCACCTACACCGCCACGCCGACCGCGGCGCTGCCGCTGTTCGACGGCGGGCGCAACGCTGGCAACCTGGCTTACGCCAAGGCGTCGCGGGACGCGGCGGTGGCGACCTATGAAAAGTCGATCCAGTCGGCGTTCCGCGAGGTGGCCGACGCGCTGGCGCTGCGCGGCACGATCGGCGAGCAGATCGCCGCGCAGGGCGCGCGGGTAGAGGCGGCGCGGGTGGCGGCGCGCCTGTCCGACGCGCGCTATCGCGCCGGGGTCGATTCCTTCCTCACCGCGCTCGACGCGGAGCGCACCGCTTATGCGGCGCAGCAGCAGCTCCAGACGACGCGGCTCGCCCGTTTGAGCAACCTGGTCGAGTTGTATCGCGCGCTTGGCGGCGGGCTGGATTGAAATCTTCCTTCGATAGCTTGCCTTTTTGCGTAACGTACATATCCTCTCCTTAACGAAAGGAGAGGAGTGATGGATCGAATCGAGCTTGTTGCGAATCAGGCCGGCGACAAGAGCTTCGTGATCTTGCAGAGCCTGCTTTGTCTGCTGCGCGAGAAGAATCTGCTGACGCGCGCGGATATCGAGGAATTGTGCGAGAAGGTCGAGGCCCGCGCCAGCGATCACACGCAAGACCCGTTGCCCTGCTGCGTCGAGGAAGCGGCGGCTGCCGCGAACGAGATGAAGAAGCTGGGCCAATATATCGGGAGTCGCTACGGCGGGAAGCACCGCCGCATCTGACCTTCCCGCTTTTCCGGTCAGCCTGATCGACCGGCCAGCCATTGCCCGAGCCGCCCGGCGGCTTCGGCAAGAATATCGTCCGGCTTGGCGAAGCACAGGCGGAGGAGGCCGCGCGGCGCGGCATCGCTCATATAGAAAGGCGACAGCGGAATGCTTGCTACGCCGGCCTCATGCACGAGCCGCCGGGCCAGGGCGGCGTCATCCCCGCGCACGCCCGACGCGGCGAGATCCACGGTGAGGAAATAGGTTCCCTCGCTTGGCAGGACGGCGAAGCCGGCCGCCGTCAGCAGCGCGCTCAGATAATTGCGCGAACGCTCGAGTTCAGTACGCGAGCGGGCGAAGAAATCGTCGTCCAGGCCAAGGCCGCGCGCCACCGCGATTTGCAAGCAGGGTGGCGTGGTGAAGGTGAGGAACTGATGCGCGCGGGTGATAGGCTGCAGCAGTCGGGGCGCCGCGACGACGAAGCCGACCTTCCACCCCGTCAGGCCGAAGATCTTGCCCGCCGAGCCGATCTTCACCGCCCGTTCCGCCATGCCGGGCAGCGCGATCATCGGCACATGGCGCGCGCCGTCGAACACCACATGCTCCCACACCTCGTCGCAGATCGCGACCAGATCGTGCGCGACGCATAGCTCGGCGAGTTCAGCCAGTTCTGCGCGCGAGAACAAGCGCCCGGTGGGGTTGTTCGGATTGTTGAGTACGATCGCGCGCGTGCGCGGGCCGATCGCCGCTGCCACCTCCCCGATCGGCAGGCGCCAGTCGGGCGGCCGCATCGTCACCGCCCGCGCCATGCCGCCGGCACGTTCCACCAGCGGGCGATAGGCGTCGTACATCGGCTCCAGCAGGATCACCTCGTCGCCGGCGGAGACGATCGCGAGCAGGGAGGCGGCGATCGCCTCGGTCGCGCCGGAGGTGACGAGCACGTCGCTTGCCGCGATGTCGAGCGACTGGAACCGCTCGTACCAGCCTGCCACGGCCTCGCGCAGCACCGGCAGACCGGCGGAGGGCGGATATTGGTTCGGCCCGGCCAGCACTGCATCTGCCGCCGCGCGGAGCAGTTCCTCCGGCCCGACCGTATCGGGAAAACCCTGTCCGAGATTGATCGCCCCCGTCTCGCGCGCCAGCCCGGACATCTCCTCGAAGATGGTGGTCGCCATCGTGGCATAGACAGGGTTCACGCGATCCATCCTCGAAGCAGGCCGGTGCGCCTGTCTGCCGCACCGGCCACGGGGATGGAAGACGCCTGCGCTATGTCGCGCGCCTCATTGCGCGAGCTTGTCGACCTTCTGCCGCTCGTGGGCCGTGCTGAGCACCGCGCTGCACACCAGCCGCGCGCGCTCGGTGACGCGCTCCAGGCATTGCGCGGCATAATCGGGCGTGAGCGGCGTCACGATCGAATCGAGATGCTCATGCTCGACGCTGGCGAAGGAGAAGATCGTTTCGAGATAGGAATCGAACGCCTCCCGCATCCCCTCCCATTGCCCGCGCTCGGCCAGCCACGGGAGCGTCGAGCCGGAGGTCGTCAGCAGCACGAACCGCTTGTCGTGGAGGATCGTATGCTGCTTGTTGTGGCGGATCGCGCTGGCGGTCAGCCCCGCGCCAAGTACGCGATCGATATAGCCGGTGATGATCGCCGGCGGCATCCCGAACCAGATCGGATAGACCAGCACGATGACGCTTGCGTCATGCACCAGCCCAAGTTCGCGCTCTACATCGGGGGAGAGGCGGAAATCGCTCGCCTCCGGGCGTTCCTCCGCGCGCAGCAGCGGATCGAAGTTCCGCGCGTAGAGATCGTGGATCGTCGCGGCCTGGCCGCATTCGCGCACCGCATCGGCATAAGCGGCGGCGACGGCATGATTGAAGCTGTCGCTCGCGGGATGGCCGAGGATGACCAGATGATGAAGATCGGCTGGCGTGACGTTGCGCATCGGGTTCCCTCCGCCCGGCGGAAGCCGGCTCGATGATGGAACACCGCCGCGCGGCCACGGTTCCGAAGCATGGCGCGACGGCGAGGGCCGTCCTATGCTGGCGGCCGACAATCACGGAGCGACATGATGACCGCGATCCGCCCGATCGACCGGCTCGACACGCATGAGGTGTTCAACCAGCCGCCGCCGCTCGAGGATGTGAACCTGTTCACCGGCGATCGCGCGCTGGGCGAGGCGGTGGCGAAGGCAGGCGGCGCGGCTCATGCGGGGCGACTCGCCGAACTCGGCGCGCGTTGCGGATCGGCGGAGGTGATCGACTGGGGCGTCGAGGCCAATCGCAACGTGCCGGTGCTCGATACGTTCGACCGCTACGGCCGGCGCGTCGACGAGGTGCGCTTCCACCCCGCCTATCACGAGCTGATGCGGCTGGGGCTGGAGAGCGGCTTCGCCTCGGTCGCGTGGGACGGTACGGATACCGGGCACGTCGCCCATGCGGCGATCCTCTATCTCACGGGACAGGCGGATTCGGGCACGAGCTGCCCGATGACGATGACCTATGCGGCGGTGCCCGCGCTCGCCGCCACGCCGGAGGTCGCCGCGACATGGGTGCCGCGTATCACCGCCGGGCGCTACGACTCGGCGGCGCGGCCCGCGGCGGAGAAGGCCGGCGTCACGATCGGCATGGCGATGACCGAGAAGCAGGGCGGATCGGACGTGCGCGCCAACACCACCCGCGCCGAGCCGACAGGCGAGGGCCATTGGTATCGCCTGACCGGCCACAAATGGTTCTGCTCCGCGCCGATGTGCGACGCCTTCCTCACGCTCGCTTATGCCGAAGGCGGGCTGACCTGCTTCCTCGTCCCGCGCTGGCTGCCGGACGGGGAGCGCAATGCCGGTTTCCGCGTGATGCGGCTCAAGGACAAGATGGGCGACCGCTCCAATGCCTCGTCCGAAATCGAATATCACGGTGCGCTCGCCGAGCGGCTCGGGCCGGAGGGGCGCGGTGTCGCGACGATCATCCAGATGGTGCAGCACACCCGGCTCGATTGCGTGATCGGCTCCGCGCAGCAGATGCGCGGGGCGGTGGCGCAGGCGCTGTGGCATACCGCGCACCGCTCCGCCTTTCAGCGCCGGTTGATCGACCAGCCAGCGATGGCCGCCGTGCTCGCCGATCTCGCGGTGGAAAGCGAGGCGGCGGCGATGCTCGGCTTCCGGCTGGCGCAGGCGTTCGACGAGGATGATCCGGTCGCCCGGCTGCTCACCCCGCTCGCCAAATACTGGGTGTGCAAGCGTACGCCCGGCGTGGTCAACGAGGCGATGGAGTGCCACGGCGGCGCCGGCTATATCGAGACCGGCCCGATGCCGCGCCTGTTCCGCCAGTCGCCGCTCAATGCGATCTGGGAGGGATCGGGCAATGTCATCGCGCTGGATCTGCTGCGCGCGCTGGCCCGCGAGCCGGAGGGCGTCGAGGCATTACGAGACTTCCTCGCCGGCGCGCGGGGGCGGATCGGCGCCTATGACGCGTGGCTCGACGCGATCGACCTCAGGTCCGCGAACGAGTCCAACGCGCGGTTGCTGGTCGAGCGGCTGGCGCTCGCGGCGCAGGCGGCGGTGCTGATCGACTGGGACAGCCCGATCGCGGAGGCATTCTGCGCGCTGCGGTTCGGACAGCGCGGCTCCGCGTATGGCGCTCATGACGCCGCAATCGACACGCACGCGATCATCGAGCGCGCCGCCCCCGTTTGATACGGCCGGTCACTGCCTCTTGAAATCGCGCACCAGGGCTTTGAATGCCTCTATCGAGACTTCCATCAGGCAGCCCATTTGCGGCGTGAATGGCTTGTCGTGGCCGGCGAAGATCGTGGAACCTTCCATCGAATAGGAGATGAACAGGGTCAGCATCTCCCGCTCTTCTTCGGTCAGATCGGGGCGCATCTCCGCCACCACTTCCAGCAACGGTCGCCGGGCGCGAGCGTATAGCTCGTGCATCCGGTCGTAAACGAAGGGGTCGTGGTTCGACAAAGCCCAGAGCTCGGGGAACAGCCGCGTCGTCTTCCTGGTGGTGATGTCGTTGAGCACCAGCAGGCAATAGCGTTCCAGCCGCTGCTCCGGGCTGTGGCCGGGGCTGTGGACGATCGCGTCGAACTCCTGCTCGTAGCTGCGGATCACCGCGTCGAGCAACTCGCGCACCAGGTCCTCCCGCGTGCGATAGTGATAGGTGAGGTTGCCGAATTTCATCCCGCAGGCCGCCGCGACTCGGCGCATCGACATGGCGCGGTAACCCTCGTCGATCAGGATCGAAAGCGCGGCGAGCAGGATCATTTCGCGCGTCTCCCGGCCCTTCGAATAGCCGCCGTCGCGCTCGGGCACGATCAGGTCGGTAATGAGGCCGGGGATATTATCAGATTGATTCACCGTAATTATCCTCTCTGTCTGTGCCATTTCCTATAACAAATAATCAAAAATAGGTCACGAGACAAATTTAGGTCGATTGACATGTTTACCCCTCATCCATCATGATTCGGGGCAAGCCGCTTCGGATCGGCATTGTCAGGAGAGGGAAACGGATGAGGTTGTTCGTCCGGCTGTTGTCGACCGCGCTCGGCCTCGCGGTGCTGCCTGCTCATGCCGCCACGCCGGCCGAGCCCTATGCCAAGCCGCTGCCGGAGGAAGCGATCCCGAGCGTCTCGGCGCTGCCGGGGCAATGGCCGAAAAGCTGGGTGCTCATCAACGATTTCCACTTCAACGCGATCGTCGACGGGCGGGTGGTGGTCGTCGACACCTCCTCGGCCAATCAGCCGCTGAAGGGGATCGTCCGGGCGGCGCAATTCGCCAACTCGCTCGTCTCGACGAAGCGCGGCGAGATACTGACCAGCGAGACCTTCTACTCCCGCCTGACGCGCGGTGAGCGCACCGACGCGATCACCATCTGGGACATGGCCGACCTGAAACCCAAGGGCGAGATCGTGCTGCCCGGCGGCAAGCGGCAGCTCTCCGTCACCTATCCGAACCTGTTCCAGTTCACCAATGGCGAGAAATGGGCGCTGGTCGCCAATTTCACCCCCGCCCAGTCGGTCACCGTGGTCGATCTGGACGGGCGCAAGGTGCTCAACGAGATCGACCTGCCGGGCTGCGCGCAAATCTATCCCACCGGCCAGCGCGGTTTCTCCAGCCTGTGCGCCGACGGCTCGATCTTCAGCGCGACGCTCGACGATCAGGGCAAGGTGGCGACGTCCAGGACGATCAAGGCGGTGCAGGACATCGACAGGCAGCCGCTGTTCAGCGCGCCCGCGATGGTCGGCCGCACCGCATGGTTCGTCAGCCAGCACGGCATGTTGCAGGGTTTCGACCTGTCCGGCGATGTCGCGCGGCCGATCCCCGGCGCGTTCAGCGTCGGCACGGCCGAGGGCGCCGCGCCGGAATGGCGGCCGAGCGGGTGGCAAGTGATCAACGCCGATGCGGCCGGCCGGCTCTACGTGCTGATGAATCCGGCCGGTAAGGAAGGCAGTCACAAGGACGGCGGCACCGAAGTGTGGGTGATCGATCCCGCGAAGAAGGCCCGTGTCGCGCGCTATCCGCTCAAGGCCCAGTCGGTCGCCGTAGCCGTCACGCGCGAGGATAGGCCGCATATGGTGCTGGCGCGCGCCGACGGCGTGATCGACGTCTATGACGCCGCCAGCGGCGCCTTCGTGCGCACGCTGGGGGCGACCGTGGCGTTCAACCCGATCGTCATCACCCCGGTGCAATGATGACGCCATTGGCCCTGTTCCTTGCGCTGGTGCTCGGCGTGTCCGCCGCGCACAAGGCGCATTCCCCGACGCGCCTCGGCGCCGCTGCGGCGCGACTGGCGGGAGTATCCTTGCCGGCCGGGCAGTTGCTGCTGGTGTTGACCGGCGCTGCGGAGGCGGTCGCCGCACTGTGCCTCGTCCTCCCCGTTGCCACGACGGCGGGCGCGACGACCGCCGCCGCTTTGTGGACCGCTTATGCGCTGGCGCTGTGGCGCCGCCGAGGCGAGGTGCTCGATTGCGGCTGCGATCTCGTCGACCGGCCGCGCCCGATCGGGCCGGGACAGATATTGCGCGCGGCGCTGCTCGCCAGCCTCGCGCTTGCGCTCGCGTTGCTGCCCGCCGCCGCTTCGACCTTCTCGGCGGAAGCGTTGCTCGCCGCGCTTGGCCTTTTCGCACTCTACCTCGGGGCGTCGGAAATTCTCGCCATTCCCCGCCCCGCCTGGAGGAAATCCTGATGCTGGTATCGCAATTGCTGTTGTGGACGGCGGTGATCGTCGAGGGCCTGCTGATCGCCGCGCTCGCGCGCCAGATCGGCATCCTGCACGAGCGCATCGCCCCGGCCGGCGCACTGACGCTGCACCAGAAGGTGACGGTGGGCGAGGTGGCGACGCCGATGACGGTCGTGACGATCGACGGCGCCCGGCTGGAGGTGGGCGGCAGGCGTGACGGGCGCAGCCAGCTCCTGTTCTTCGCCTCGCCCGATTGCCCGGTGTGCAAATCACTGCTGCCGGTGGTGCGCTCGGCCACGAAGGCGGAGGGGAACTGGCTGGACGTGGTGATCGCCGGAGACGGTGCGCAGCCGGCCTATCGCAAGCTCGCGAGCGAACACGGATTGGGCGGCCTGCCGCTGGTGCTGTCCGAGGCACTGGGCCGCGCGTTCGGCGTCTCTAAGCTGCCCTATGCGGTACTGCTGGACGAAGAGGGGCGGGTCGCCTCGCTCGGCCTCGTCAACAGCCGCGAGCATCTCGAAAGCCTGTTCGCTGCCAAGGAGCATGGGGTCGCCTCGATCCAGGACTTCCTTGCCCGTCGTCAGAAGGAAGCGTGAGCCATGGCCGGTTTTGACAAGATAGCCGAACGCTTCACGCGCTCGATCGCGCGCGGCACCTCGCGGCGCAGCCTGCTGGCGACGCTGGGGATGGGGATGACCGGCGCAGCCGTCTTCCCGGTGCTGCCGGTGGCGCGCGCCTCCACCCATCCGGGCGGCGCGGCGCATCCGCCGGTCACTTCTGGCATCGCGCAGGATCCGGGCGACCGCACGACCTGCGATTACTGGCGTTATTGCGCGATCGACGGCTTCCTGTGCACCTGCTGCGGCGGCACGGTGAACACCTGCCCGCCAGGGACGGAGATGTCGCCGATCACCTGGATCGGCACCTGCACGAACCCGGCCGACAAGCGCGCCTATATCATCAGCTACAACGATTGCTGCGGCGTCTCGTCGTGTGGCCAGTGCCTGTGCAACCGCAACGAGGGCGACCGGCCGCAGGTCCGCACGCAATCGAACAACGATTATAATTGGTGCCTCGGCACCGAGAGCAGCATCTACAATTGCTCGACGGCGGTGATCGTCGGCGTCGCGCTGGACCAGCCGCAGTGAAGGCGCTGGCGATCCTTGCGCTGCTGACGCCCGCGACGGCGCTGGCGGCGGGACCGGACGGGGCGGCGATCTTCACCCGCTGCGCCGCCTGTCACACCAAAACCGGCGCCGGCGTGCCGGGCGCCTATCCGCCGCTCGGCGCCGATTTCCGCGCGCTTGCGACGAAGCCGGACGGGCGGCGTTATCTCGCGCTGGCGGTGCTGAAGGGCCTGTCCGGCCCCTTGACGGTGGAGGGCAAGACCTATCGCAACGTCATGCCGGCGCAGGGCGGGCTGGACGAGGCGGCCGTTGCGGCGGTGCTCAACCACGTCGGCACGGCGATCGCCAGGACGGGGCCGGCGTTCAAGCCGTTCACCCCGGCGGAGGTCGCCGGTTACAAGGCAGGCGCCGGATCGATGACCGGCGCGGATGTCGCCAGGCTGCACGGCGCGGCGGACGGCAAATGAAACCGGCGCTTGTCCTGCTGCTCTCCGGCCTTATTGCGGGCCTGATCGCGGCGGGCGGCGTGGCGCAACAGCCCGGTGCGATGCCCGGCGTTAGCAATCCGGCGCAGGCGCATGTCGATTACAAGCTGAAATGCCAGGGATGCCACCGCATCGACGGCAGCGGCGACGATTTCAGCAACCCGCCGATGCGGGGGACGCTCGCGCTTTTCCTGACGGTACCGGGCGGTCGCGAGTTCATCGGGCGAGTGCCGGGCGTGGCGACAGCCGATCTGGACGACGCGCGCCTCGCCAATCTCGTCAACTGGACGCTCTACACTTTCGATCCGCAGCACGTGCCGGCCAGCTTCCGCCCCTATACGGCGGCGGAGATCGGCGCGCTGCGACAAAACCCCCTCCGCCTTGAACGCGTCGAAACGAGAGCGCGTCTGGTGGCGGGCTTCATGCAGGCAGGAAAAGATCAGCACATCAAAAATTAGGGGAGGTCTCGGGCAATGAAGGATCTTTTGTTGTTGCGGGCGAGCGGGGCGGCACTGGCCGTCGCCGTCGCCCTCGTGGCGCCGCCGGTTCTGGCGCAGGCGGCGGACACGCCGGAAGCCAATGCGCCGGGCGAAATCATCGTCACGGCGACCAAGCGTTCGGAAAGCCTCCAGTCGGTGCCGATCTCGGTCTCGGCAATCGGCGGGGACGATCTTTCCAAATCGCGCACCACCAGCGTCGACGATCTGACCAGCAAGGTCGCCAACCTCCAGATGACCGGCATCGTCGGCGACAACACGCCGATCTTCAGCCTGCGCGGCGTGTCGATGTCGGACTACAGCCTCAACCAGTCCAGCCCGGTCGCGACCTATTATGACGAGGTCTACAAGGGCAATTTCGCCTTCCTCGGCGTGGCCATGTACGATCTGGAGCGGGTGGAGGTGCTGCGCGGGCCGCAGGGCACGCTCTATGGCAAGAACACCACCGGCGGCGCGGTCAACATCATCAGCCGTGACGCCGCGCTCGGCGAGACCGGCGGCTACATCAACGCGGGCTATGGCAATTACAACCGCGTCGACGTGAACGGCGCGATCAACCTGGCGCTGGGCGACAAGGCCGCGCTGCGCGTCGCGGGCACCTACAGCCATGCCGACGGTGGTTCAGGAACGTCCTGCCCGGCATGCCCGATCTCGCCGAAACGCGCGAGTTCGCCTTCCGCGCCACGCTGCACTGGGAGCCGACCGACCGGTTGAAGCTGGTGCTGCGCGGCTCGGTCAGCGAGCAGACGCCGCACAATTACGGCATCTATGCGCAGAACGCGGATCAGACGCGCGTCGACGGCCTCGACCGCTATCACATCGCCTCCGACATCGCGACGCGCCGTATCGCCCGCACGCAATCGGTGGCGTTGACCGCCAACTACGAACTGACCGATGCGCTGACGCTGACCAGCATCACTTCCTATGACCACGGCACCCTGTTCTTCACCGAGGACACGGACGGCCAGGCGAACAAGACGCTGGAAATCCCCTATGGCGACCGCGCCAGCCAGTTCGCGCAGGACCTGCGCCTGACCAGCAACCTGTCCGGGCCGTTCGACTTCATCTTCGGCCTCTATTTCAATCGCGAGAAGGTGTTCAACACCACCTCCTTCCAGATATTCAATGATGTCGATCTCAATGAGGACGGCCGGATCGACGCCGCCGATTGCGCCGCGGGGGTGGAGGACGGCACCTTCGTCGCCTGCAAGGTGAAGAACCGCTTCGATCAGGTGAAAAAGAGCTTCGCGGCCTATACCGACCTCAAGTTCAGGGTGAGCGACGCGATCACCTTGCGCGGCGGCCTGCGCTACACCCACGATATCGGGCGGCAGACCGGCTTCCGGTCCGACGCGTTCGGGGTGGACGATGTGCTGGTGGCGAATTTGATCCCGCTCACCTCCGCCTCGTTCAAGACGGACAATCTCTCCGGCAAGATCGGGCTGGACTACAAGCTGGCCGACGGCAACCTGCTCTATGCCAGCATCAGCCGGGGCTATCGCGCGCCGAGCTTCAACGCGCAGGCGTTCTTCCAGCCGGACGAAGTTTCCGTCGCGCGGGCGGAGAAGGTCACTTCCTATGAGATCGGCGCCAAGACCCGCATGTTCGACCGGCGCGTCACGCTGAATCTCGCCGCCTTCTACTACGATTACCGCAACCAGCAGTTCATCAACGTCGATCCGGCCACCGCAGCGCAGACATTGCTCAACATCCCCAAGTCGCGCATCTTCGGCGGCGAGGCCGAGCTGACCGCGCGCATCGTGGACGGCTTCCAGCTACATGGCGGACTGGGCCTGCTGTCGACCAAGATCATCGAGGGCACAGTCAGCGGCGCGGACGTCGCCGGGCACAAGCTGGCCAACGCGCCGTCCTTCACCTTCAACATCGGGCCGGACATCACGCTGGCGCGCGGCAGCTTCGGCACGATCAGCCTGCATCCAGCGCTGTCCTATCAGTCCAGCCAGTATTTCGAGGTGATCAACGAGCCGATCCTGCAGCAGAAGGGCTATGCGCTGCTCGACGCGCATCTCGATTATGAAAGCGCGGATGGGCACGTCACCGCATCGGCCTGGGTGAAGAATGCTGCGCAGCAATTCTACTTCACCTCACGGGTCGATCTGCTCGCCGGCTTCGGCTTCATCTACAACCATATCGGCAACCCGCGTACCTATGGCATCACGCTGGGCTACAAGATCTGACGAACGCGCTGGAGAGGATAATGACCGACTATCGGATGCTGATCGGTGGCAAGCTCGTCGACGCGGGCGAGCATATGGAGGTCGTCAACCCGGCGACGGGGGAGGCCTTCGCCGCCGTGCCCCGCGCCAGCGCCGCCGATGCGGATGCCGCGATCGTCGCCGCCCGCGCCGCGCAGCCGGCATGGGCCGCGCGGCCGATCGCGGAGCGCCGCGCGGCGATCGTCGCGCTGGCGGACGCGATCGCGGCGAACGGCGACGAACTCGCCCGCCTGCTGACGATGGAGCAGGGCAAGCCGCTCGCCGAGGCGAAGGGCGAGATCGCGTGGACCGAGGGCTATCTGCGCCACTATGCCACGCTGGAACTGCCGGATCGCATCATTCAGGATGACGAGAACGGCTACATCGCGGTGCGCCACCAGCCGCTCGGCGTGGTGGTGGGGATCATCGCTTGGAACTTCCCGCTGCTGGTCGCCTGCTGGAAGATCGGGCCGGCTGTGCTCGCGGGCAATGCGATCGTGCTCAAGCCCGCGCCTACGACGCCGGTCACCGCGCTTCGCCTGGGCGAACTGGCGAAGGACATCTTCCCGGCGGGTGTGGTCAACATCATCACCGACGCCAACGATCTCGGGCCGCACCTGACGGCGCATCCCGATGTCGCCAAGGTCGGCTTCACCGGCTCCACCGCCACCGGCAAGAGGATCGCTGCCAGCAGCGCCGATACGCTCAAGCGCATCACGCTGGAACTGGGCGGCAATGACGCCGCGATCGTGCTGAACGACGTGGACGTGCGCGAGACGGCGCGTGCGATCTTCGACAGCGCCTTCCTCAACTGCGGGCAGGTGTGCCTCGCGGTGAAGCGCGCCTATGTCCACGCCGACATCTACGACGCGATGTGCGCCGAACTGGCGCGGCTGGCGGAGGAAGCGGTGGTCGGCGACGGGCTGGAGCAGGGCGCGCGGATCGGCCCGATCCAGAACCGGATGCAGTTCGAGAAGGTGAAGGGCTTCCTCGACGCCGCGCGTGCGGAGGGCAATATCATCGCCGGCGGCAAGGCGATGGAGCGCGCCGGCTATTTCATCGAGCCGACCATCGTCCGCGACGTGACCGACGGCGCGAAGATCGTCGACGAGGAGCAGTTCGGCCCGATCCTGCCGGTGATCCGCTTCGATGACGTGGAGGATGTGATCGCGCGCGCCAACGCCTCCGATTACGGCCTTGGCGGATCGGTGTGGAGCAAGGATATCGACCGCGCCACCGATATCGCCGGGCGGATCGACGCCGGGCAGGTATGGGTCAACCAGCATGTCGCGATCGGCCCGCACATCCCGATGGCCGGCTTCAAGCAATCCGGCCTCGGCGCGGAGCAGTCGGTCGAGGGACTGGCCGAATATACGCAGCTCAAGGTGGTGAACGTCAAACGATGAACGGACTTTCCATCGCCAGCGGGCCGACCGATACCCCGCTGCTGGAGATCACCATCGGCGAGGCGTTGCGCCATGCTGCGGAGCGGTGGGGCGACGATCTGGCGCTCGTCTCGCGTCATCAGGCGATCCGCTGGACATGGCGCGAGTTCGACGCAGAGGTCGATCGTGTCGCCACCGGCCTGCTGGCGCGCGGCGTGGGGAAGGGCGACCGGGTCGGCATCTGGGCGCCGAATTGCGCCGAATGGGCGGTGATCCAGTTCGCCACCGCGCGGATCGGCGCGATCCTCGTCAACATCAACCCGGCCTATCGCGTGACGGAGGTCGAATATGCGCTGAACAAGGTCGGCTGCGCGATGCTGGTGACGGCGGCCCGTTTCAAGAGCAGCGACTATCTCGCCATGCTACGCGAGATCTGGCCGGCGAAGGTGCCGGGGCTGCGGCTGATCGTTACGCTCGGCAGCGACGCGCACGACGGCTTCTTGCCGTGGGGCGAGCTTCGCGTCGCGCCCGATGCGCCTGCGCTGACGGCGGCGGAGACCGCGCTCGATCCGAATGACGCGATCAACATCCAGTTCACAAGCGGCACCACCGGCCTGCCGAAGGGCGCGACGCTCACCCATCGCAACATCCTCAACAACGGCTATTTCACCGCGCGCACCCTGCACCTGACGCCCGCGGACCGCATCTGCGTGCCGGTGCCGCTGTATCATTGCTTCGGCATGGTGCTGGGCAATCTGGCGGCGGTGACGAGCGGCGCGGCGCTGGTCTATCCGGCGGAAAGCTTCGATCCCGTCCGCGTGCTGGAGGCGGTGGCGGCGGAGCGCTGCACCGCGCTCTACGGCGTGCCGACGATGTTCATCACCATCCTCAACCACTCCATTCTGGCGGTCACCGACACCTCGTCGCTGCGCACAGGCATCCTTGCCGGCTCGCCGTGCCCGCTCGCCACGATGCTCGAGGTGATGGAGCGCCTCAACATGCGCGAGGTGACGATCGGTTACGGCATGACCGAGACCAGCCCGCTCACCACCCAGACCGCCACCGACGATCCGATCGAGGAGCGCGTCGGCTCGGTCGGCCGCGTGCATCCCCATGCGCAGGCGAAGATCGTCGGTCCGAACGGCGCGACCCTGCCTTATGGCGAGCAGGGTGAATATTGCTCGCGCGGCTATGCGGTGATGCGCGGCTATTGGGACGATCCCGAAAAGACCGCCGAGGCGATCGATGCCGACGGCTGGATGCATTCCGGCGACCTCGCAACGATGGACGAGCGCGGCTACGTCCGTATCACCGGCCGTATCAAGGACATGATCATTCGTGGCGGCGAGAACATCTATCCGCGCGAGATCGAGGAGTTCCTGCTCGGCCATGATGCGGTCGCCGACGCGCAGGTATTCGGCGTGGCGGACGAGACCTATGGCGAGGAGGTCTGCGCCTGGATCATCCCGCGCCCCGATGCGACGCTGTCCGCCGAGGAAGTGCTGGCGCACTGCAAGGGCCGCATCGCCCACTACAAGGTGCCGCGCTACATCCGCATCGTCGAGGCGTTCGCGATGACCGTCACCGGCAAGGCGCAGAAGTTCGAGATGCGCCGCGTCATGGAAGCGGAGCTGGAAGCGCGGGACTTGCGGACCGAACGTCAGCTATCGCGGCCGTAGATGCTCTCGCAGAAGGCCGACCGGTTGCCGTCGCCGCTCGCGGCGGGCGATCGGCGATTTGGTTTTACCGTAGGGTCGAACGAGGGGTGGGGGCCAGATACAGGACCTGCGGCCTCCGCTCCTCCGCGTCCCTCAGGCCGCCCGCGACGTCATCCTTCCAGGCCTTGCTCCGAACGAGCTGCCGCATCGCGCGATCGAATGCTGCGTGGTCATTGGCGCGGGAGAACCAGACGAATAGCTTTTCGCCTTGACGCACCGGCAGAGGCGGGAAATTATTGGCCTGCTCCTCCGGCACATAGGCGCCGATCACCGGCAGCCCCGCGCTATGCAACCGTGGCGCGACGCGATCGCGGAAGAAGGTCGCGAGGCCTTCATCCGGCGCTTTCCAGAGATAATGGATGGTCGCGACCACCACGCCCGCCGCCGGTGCCGGAGCACCGACCGCCGTCCGGCCACTCGCAGGAGCGGCAAAGCCGGAACCGCGCCACGCCGGGCGGAGCAGCAGCACATTGTCGTTGTCGACAAGCATCGCATTGGCCTCGCCGCGATGCGCGTGCCAAGTCGGGCCGAAATAGAAGTCGTTGAGCGATCGCTGGCGCGTCGCCATGTTCGGAAAAGCGCGGATCCAGGTGAAGCGATCCACGTCGTCCATGTCGCGGAACTGGCCGACGAGCCGCGCGCCAACCTCTTCTTGACTGTCGACGAACGCGCGTTCGAACAGGGCGATCATCGCATCACGCTTTCCGGGCGCGATCTTGTATTGCCGCAGCTCGATTACCGGATGGTCGTCGGCGACCGGCGATTGCTGTGCCACGCTCGTTCCCGCGACCAGCGCCAGCGCCATGGCGAACGCGGGCTTCATGTCTTCACGAAATCCATGATCCAGTTGGTTTCCCAATTGGCGCCGCCGTCATCCGAAAAGGCCTGCTCCCAGCGCGGCCCGGCATCGCCCGGCGGGGTCCAGAGGAAACGCACCCGGATCGGCCGCCCTTCGAAATTGTCGTCGCCGTGGAAAGTGCCGGTGCCGCCCGCGAAGCTGCCGGTCATCGGTGGATCGAGCTTCGGATCGCGCCCGTCGATCCAGTGGATCGTCCATCGGTCTGTCGTCTGATCGTGAAGGCGCAGGGTGCAGGCCTGATAGCTTCCGTCGGGCAGATCGATGACATTCTCATCGAAATTGCCATGGCCGGCGAGGATCGGGCGCGCGCGCATCGTGCCGCCGAATTCGTCCCATCGAGTATCCCTCGCCAGCCGCCTACGCAGCTTGCGATGGCGCACGTCCCAGTTGCCGATCAGAAAATCGAAATCGCGCATCGTTTCGTGTCCGCCGCCCATCCGTCCTCCCCTGACGTCGAGTCAGGCCAATAACAGACGGGTTGACCTGTTTTGTCAATCCCAGCTATTGGAAAGGCATGGCAGGGCGAACCCGCACCAATGATCCCACCGGAATGCGTAACCGCGTGATCGACGTGGCGTCGGCTGCGTTCCAGACGAGCGGTTACAATGCGACCAGCGTGAACGACATCCTGAAGGCCTCGGGCGTGAGCGGCGGCGCGCTGCATCATCACTTTCCGACCAAGAAACACCTGATCGAAGCGGTGCTGCGGGAGCGGGTTGCGGTGGAGGTGAACGGAACGTGGGCGCGGGCGGTGCGCGACGCACCGGATGCGCTGACGGGCATCTTTTCGGTATTCGAAGCCGTGGCGGATGCGCTCGATGCGCAAGGGAGCGTCTCGGGCTGCCCGTTGGGCAATATCGCGCTCGAGCTCTCCGCTTCCGATCAGGAATTGCGCGCGCTGATCGACGCCGAATATCGCAAATGGCGGACGGCGATCGTCGAGAAGCTTCGCGCGGACGGATCGGACATGGCCGATCCCGAAGGCTTTGCGGTGACGGTGGTCGCGCTGTTCACCGGAGCGATGTCGCTCGCCAAGGTCGAGCAGAACGGCCAGCCGTTGCGCCACTGCGCCGCCCGGCTCGGGATGCTGGCGTGAAGCGCGGCTTCCTCGCCCTGCTGGCGGCCGTGCTCGCCACGCCGTCATTCGCGGCGGGGACGGATTGCCGGATCGGTTCCTATGCTCTCGGCGACGGCCGCAACCTCGATATCGGCCCGTCCGAAGGAACCGCGCTGCGCTGGCGGCTGGAGGATGGCACCACCGGCAAGCTCACGCCCGCCGGATCGGGGCGATGGATCAGCACGCTCGGCTGGACCGATCGCCCGGATGGCAAGACCGTCACCTTCGATTGCGACCGGGGGACGATCCGCTTCGCGCAGGTTAGCGGCAAGCGCATTCCGTTCGACGTCACCGAGACGAGGTTCAGGGGCGCCGGCGTCGACCTCGCCGGTCGGCTCATCTTGCCGAGAGGCGCTGGCAAGGTGCCGATCGTCATCCTGATCCACGGATCGGAGCATGATTCCGGCATCGCCAACTTCGCCCTGCAGCGGCAATTCGCCGCGCGCGGCATCGGCGTCTTCGTCTATGACAAGCGCGGCACCGGGGCGTCGGGCGGCCGATATACGCAGGACTATCTGCTGCTCGCCGACGATGCGATCGCGGCGATGCATGAGGCGAAGCGGCTGGCCGGCACGCGAGCGGGCAAGGTGGGCTATCAGGCGGGCAGCCAGGGAGGCTGGGTCGCGCCGCTCGCCGCGCGGATCGAGCCGGTTGATTTCGTCATCGTCGGCTTCGGGCTGGCAGTGTCGCCGCTGGAGGAGGATCGCGAGGCGATCGCGCTCAATATGCGTGATCGCGGCTATGGCCCGGACGTCATGGCCAAGGCGATGGAGGTCGCGGATGCGACCGCCGCGGTGATGCTCAGCGATTTCCGCGAAGGCTATGACGGGATCGCGGCGGTGCGGCGGAAATACGGGCAAGAGCCGTGGTTTCGCGATGTCCGTGGTGACGTGAGCTACGTCCTGCTGGAGAAGGACGCGGCGGAATTGCGGGATCTGGGGCCGGTGCTGCTGGCCGGCGCCCCCTGGCAATATGATCCGATGCCGGTGTTGCGCAACCTCGCCGTCCCGCAGCTCTGGATATTGGCCGAGAACGACATTGACGCGCCGAGCGCGGAGACCGCGCGCCGATTGAAGGCGCTGGCGGCGAACGGACGTCCGATCACCACCGTCATGTTCCCGCGCACCGAACACGGCATCTACGAATATGAGACTGGCCCCGACGGCAAGCGTCTCTCGACGCGCCAGCCGGACGGTTATTTCCGCATGATGGTCGATTTCATCCGCAACGGCCGGATCGGGGCGGACTACGGCACGGCGCGGATCGCCGGGCCGGCGGGATGATGTGGCGGGGGCAGGGGATCGGACTGGTCCGGGTCATGTCCGCGCATTCCGGGGAAGGAGGGCTTGTCGCTCAAAACCCGCCGTGCAGGCGTAGCGCGATAACGTTGGCGGGGCCGCGATCGCGGTTGTAGCCGGGGTTGGCGATGAACTGATAGTCGATCGTCACGTCGATGCCTTTGCGCGGCTGCCAGTCGTAATAAGCTTCCGCGATCGCCTCCGCGCCGAGATGGGGCAGGCGGCCGTCGCCGATCAGCACGCCGATCCCGCCAGCGTCGAGATACCGCCGGTGCTCCGCCGTGATGCCGTTGACCACCATCGCCAGCCCGACCGTGTCGTCCGCCCGGCCCCAATGCGCGCCCTTCAGCGCTCCGCCGATCGCGGCGCTGCGATCGACGTCGGTGAAGTCGTAGGGTTCGATCGCGCCGTCGGCCACGCCCGCGCGCGCGAACAGGCCGAGCGTGTCGGTCAGTTCCTGCTCCAGGTTCACGTCCATGCCGGGCCGGTTCATCACCCGCCGCACCAGCGCCGTGTCGGGGACGGCGCCGTTGCTCGCCGCCAGCGCGAGCGCGTCGTCGAAGCGGCCGAAGCGGCCGTGGTTGCGGAACAATGTCACCCGTACCGCGCCGGGGTGGCCGGCGATCGAATGGCGATGCTCGATTTCCAGATCGAGCTGGTTCTGGCTGAAATCCTGCTCCAGCGTCTCCCCGTTCGGCACTTTCGACAGGTTGAACGCGCCGAGCCGCAGCGTCCATGCACCCTGATACCATTCGGCCGCGACGCCGGTGCTGTAGCCCCAGGCATCTGCCGCATAATCGAACGTGCCCGCGTCGACGATCGCCCAGTTGAGGAAATCGCCGCGCGGATCATGGGCGTAGCGATTGGTGTCGAACACGTCGCCAACGCCGAACTTGCCGATCGTCAGCACCAGCCGGTCGGCGCGCCGGCGCCCCGCGAACTGGTTGGCGGCGGCCTCGACCGCCTCGCTGTCTCCGCCCAGCCCGATCGTCTGGCGGAAGAACAGGCGTTGCAGCCGGACATAGGGCGTGCTCCTGCCGACCTTATAGGCCTCCGCGCTGGGAAAGCCCGCGACGCCCAGCGTATCGGACAGCCCGAAGCCCTGATCGACCTCCGGGTTGATCCACGCCTCCGCCCCGTCCCACGGCCGCACACCTGCGTAGAGCGTGGCGTCGAACGTCTCCCGCACCTGCCGGGGCGCCAGGCTGTTCGGCCCGGAATAGGGCGAGCGGAAGCCGAACACCCCCTGCGTCACCAGCGTCGCCTGCGCATGGACCGCCCAATCCGCGCTCCCCGTGTCCGGCGCGGCATCCTGTGCCAGCGCCGGGGCGGAGAGCAGCGCGCCGGCGAGCAGGATGGAGTGAGGGAGGAGAGGACGCCGGTTGGTCAAGAAGACTTCCTTCGGAAACGGAATCGATCCTGATCTGCCGTCTGCCCGTCCACATGTCCTGTTACGATATCGTAAGGTTGCCGACACTCCCCGTTCGCCGGGCTCACCCCGGTTCGTTGGCTCCGCCTTCGTCGATGCCCTGCTCCGCGCGCGAGGACAGTTTCGAGGAGGTGTAGGTCGAATAGATCAGTTCGGCGATGTTGGTCGCCTGATCGCCGGTCCGCTCCAGGCTCTTGGCCGCGAGCAGGAGCTGGCCGACCGCCGGAATGGTCGAGGCGTCGTTCGCCATCTGGGCGAGCAGCGCCAGGAACACGCGCTGATATTCCTCGTCGATGCGCGCATCGCCCTCATAGACCGCCTTGGCTTTTTCCGGATCACGCGCGGCATAGGCGTTGAGCACGCCGACCAGCATGTCATAGGCGCGGGAGCCAAGCTCGCTCAGCACCCTGGCCGCGCGGCGCTCGGTCGGCGAGCGCATCGACGGCACCCGGCGCGCGACGCCCTTGGCATAATCCCCGACGCGCTCCAGATAGCCGGAGACGCGATGCGCCATCAGCACCTCGCGCAGATCGTCCGCGAAGGGGGAGCGGCGCATCAGCGTCTGGATCACCTGCTGGTCGATCCGGCGCTCGATCGCGTCGATCGCCGCGTCGCCCTCCACCACCTTGCGCGCGCGCTCGTCATCGGCGTCTGCCAGGGCGGAGAGCGCGTTGGCCAGCGCATATTCGGCCAGCCCGCCCATCTCCATCACGGCGGCGCGCAATCCGCCCAGTTCCGCATCGAATGCCGCGACGGTATGGCGATCGCCGCTGCCGGTATTGTCGTTCATCTCTTGCCTCACCCAAATCGGCCGGTGACATAGTCGCGCGTGCGCTTCAGCTTCGGCGCGGCGAAGAATTCTTCCGTCGGCCCGAACTCGATCATCCGGCCGAGGAACATGAAGCCGGTATGCTGCGCCAGCCGCGCGGCCTGGTGCAGATTGTGGGTGACGATCACGATCGTCACATTGTCGGTCAGCTCGTTGAGCGTGTCCTCCAGCTTCGCGGTGGAGATCGGGTCCAGCGCGGAGGCCGGCTCGTCGAGCAGCAGCACCTCCGGGTCGATCGCCAGCCCGCGCGCGACGCACAGCCGCTGCTGCTGCCCGCCCGACAGGCCGAGGCCGGATTCCCTGAGCTTGTCCTTCACCTCGTCCCACAAGGCGGCGCGGCGCAGCGCGCGTTCGACGATCTCGTCCATCTCCGCGCCCCGCACCTTCTTGTAGAGGCGAACGCCGAACGCGATGTTCTCGTAGATCGACATGGGGAAGGGCGTCGGCTTCTGGAACACCATGCCGACGCGCGCGCGCAGAGTCGCGAGATCCATGCGGTTCGGCGTAATCTCCGCCGCGTCGCCGTCGCGCGCGCGCAGACGGGCGACATTGGCCTTGTCGCCCAGCACGTCCTGTCCGTCGAGCAGGATACGGCCCACCGCATGCTGGCCCGAATAAAGCTCGTAGATGCGGTTCAGCGTGCGCAGCAGCGTCGACTTGCCGCAGCCGGACGGGCCGATCAGCGCGGTGATCCTGTTGCGCTCGACCGGCAGGTCGACGCCGAACAGCGTCTGCTTCTTGCCGTAGAAGAAGTCGAGATTGCGCGCCTCCAGGACGAGGTTTTCCGCCGGGGGCGCGGTGATCGAGCTTTCGACCGCCTCGCCCGCCTCGTTGTCGATGAGGCTCATGATGCTTTCCTGTGGATGATCGCGCGTCCCGCGATGTTGATGGCCAGCACCGACGCCGCGATCAGCAGCGCGCCGGCCCAGGCGAGGCGCTGCCAGTCGTCATAGGCGCTGAGCGCGAACTGGAAGATGGTGGTGGGCAGGCTGGCGATCGGTTGCAGCAGGTTCATGCTGAAGAACTGGTTGCCGAGCGAGGTGAACAACAGCGGCGCCGTCTCGCCGGAGATGCGCGCGAAGCCGAGCAGGCCGGCGGTGAGCAGGCCGGTCGCCGCCGATCGCCACACGATCTTGCGCACGACGAAGGCGCGCGTCGCGCCCAGCGCCATGCCCGCCTCGCGCAAGGCGGTCGGTTGCAGCAGCAGGATATCCTCCGTCGTCCGCGTGACGATCGGCACCGCGAGGATGGCGAGCGCGATCGAGCCGGCGAGCGCGGAGAAATGACCGATCACGTTGCGGACCAGCAGCTCCGACACGAACAGGCCGATCAGGATCGACGGCGCGGAGAGCAGGACGTCGTTGAGGAAGCGCACCGCATGGCCCAGCTTCGTCCGCCCGCCATATTCGGAGAGCCATGTCCCCGCGAGCACGCCGACCGCCACGGCGAACACCATCGCCAGCCCGCACAGGATCACCGAGCCGACGATCGCGTTGAGCAGCCCGCCGCGCGATCCCGGCGCGGGCTGGGACATGGTGAACAAGTCGCCGTTGATCCCGCCGATGCCCTTCGACAGCAGCGACCAGCCGATCAGCGCCAGTGCGCCGAGCGCGATCACCGCCGTCAGCCCGCAGGCGGCAACGAAGATCAGGTTGACGATCGAGCGGCGGCGCGCGCGGGCGGTCATCCGGGTCATCGCGTCGTCCTCGCGAGCAGCAGGCGGGCGAGCGCCAGCACGCCGAAGGTGATGAGGAACAGCACCAGCCCGAGCGCGACCAGCGCGGCGCTGTGCATGTCGGTGCTGGCCTCGGCGAATTCGTTGGCGATCGTCGAGGCGATGGTGGAGCCCGAATCGAACAGGCTCTTGGGGAAGCCGTGCGAGTTGCCGATGATGAAGGTCACCGCCATCGTCTCGCCCAGCGCGCGCCCCAGCCCGAGCATGATGACGCCCAGCACGCCGGTGCGGACATAGGGGATGCAGATCCGCCACGTCACCTCGAACGAGGTGCAGCCGATGCCGAACCCCGCCTCGCGCACCTGCGCCGGGACGGTGAGCAGCAGCTCGCGGAACACCGCCGCCATATAAGGCAGGATCATGATGGCGAGGATGATCGAGGCGGTGAAGATATTGGCGCCGTTGGGCACGCCCTGCGTCAGCGTGTCGAGCCACGATCCGGGCGTGACCGCCATCGCCAGCGGTTGCTGCACGGCCCGCGCGAACCACGGCGCGAACACGAACAGGCCCCACATGCCATAGACGATCGAGGGGATGCCGGCGAGCAGCTCCACCGCCACCGCGATCGGCCGCGCGAGCCGCTCCGGCGCGAACTCGGTGAGGAACACCGCCACGCCGATCGCCAGCGGCAGCGCGATGGCGAGCGACAGGAAGGAAGTGACGAGCGTGCCGACGATCGGCCCCGCCGCGCCGTAGATATCGTCCACCGGGTTCCAGCGCTCGCTCGTCAGGAAGCCGAAGCCGAACTTGGCGAACGCCGGCCAGCCGCCGACCGCGAGGCTGACCACCACGCCCGCGAGGATCACGAGCAGCAGGGTCGCCGCCGACAGGCACAGGTAGCGGAAGATATCTTCGCCGAGCGGGCTGCGGCCGGCTGCGGTGGGATCGTTCATCCCGGTTCCTTGAATGGGGGAGGGGGGCGCGCCCGCGATGCCGGCGCGCCGCCCCGGGGGGCAAAGGATCAGCGGGAGACGTAAACCGGCTTGCCGCCCGAGGTGACGTTCGTCGCCCATTGCTTGCGGATCGCGGCCTTCACCGGCGCCGGCAGCGGCACGAAGTCCAGCTTCGCCGCCTCGGCATCGCCGTTCTTGTATGCCCAATCGAAGAACTTCAGCACCGCCTGCCCGTTGGCGGCGTTGGTCTGGTTGCGGCGCATCAGGATGAAGGTCGCGCCGGTGATCGGCCACGCCGCCGCGCCCGGCTGGTCGAGCAGCAGCAGATAATTGCCCGGCGCGCTCGCCCAGCGCGCCCCGGCGGCGGCCGCCGCGAAGTTCGCTGCATTGGCCGGAACGAACTTGCCCGCCTTGTTCTGCACCGCCACGTAGGGGAGGTTGTTCTGCCTGGCATAGGCATATTCGACGTAACCGATCGAGCCGGCGGTCTGCTTGACGAAGGCGGTCACGCCGTCATTGCCCTTGCCGCCGAGGCCGGTCGGCCATTCGACCGCGTCGCTCGCGCCGACCTTCTTCGCCCATTCGGCGTTCTTCATCGACAGATAGGAGGTGAACAGGAACGAGGTGCCCGAGCCGTCCGAACGGTGGACGACGGTGATCGCCGCCGGCGGGATGCGCAGTTCCGGGTTCAGCCTGGTGATCGCCGGATCGTTCCAGCGGCGGATCTTGCCGAGGAAGATGTCGCCGAGCACCTGCCCGGTCAGATGCAGGCGGCCGGCGCGCAGGCCGTTGAAATTCACCACCGGCACGACGCCGCCCACGACGGTCGGGAACTGGTAAAGCCCGGCCTCGCTCAGTTCCTGCGGCTTCAGCGGCTTGTCGCTTGCGCCGAAATCGACGGTGCCGGCCTTGATCTGCTTGATGCCGCCGCCGGAGCCGATCGCCTGGTAATTCATGCGCTGGCTGGCCTGCTTGCTGTAGATCTCCGCCCAGCGGGCATAGATCGGGGCGGGGAAGGTCGCCCCCGCGCCGGAAATGTCAGCAGCGATGGCGGCGCCCCCAACGGCAACCGCCGCCGCGCCAATCACGAACTTCTTGAACATTGGATGCTCCTCAGATCCGAACGCGCGCAGCCCGATTCGCGCAGGATGTCCCACGTTGCTTCGGGTGCTCTGCGCGCGTTCGATGACAGGTGTGTGACAATTCAGAACGGGTAGTAACGGAGGCTGAAGAAGCCGATGTCCTCCTTGGCTGTCGGCGCGCCGCCCTGCGTGACCTCGAACGTGTCGCGCAGGGTGTGGCTGTACTGGATGCCGGCCTGCACGCGGCCCCACGGCCCCTGCATCATCCGCTGCCAGAAGCCGGCGGTGAGCTGCTTCACCGCCCTGGTCTGCACGGTGCAGGGCAGCGATGAGCCTTCGATCAGGCAGCCGGTGCCGATGAAGTTCGGGTTGCCGAGGCCGTAATTGACTCCGCCGACCGTGGCGTAATGCGCGTCCTCGCTTTCCTCGCCGCCGAACACGTAGATGTCGAGCGTCTTGGTCGGATGCGCGGTGAGGCCGCCGAGCAGCATGTATTCGCGCACCGGCGCCAGCGTGCCGTCCGGGTTGAACGTCACGTCCGGCAGCGCGCTCGCGCCGTAGCGCCCGATGCCCCGGCCGACGATCCCGCTGAATTGCACATCCAGCAGGCCGGGCACGATCTGGGTCGCGATGCCGCCGCCGACGCCCCAGCCGCGGAAGTTGCGGTTCGCGCCGTCCAGCCGCTCGTAGAAGTCGCGCACCATGCCGAACGCCTCGACATGCAGCGTGCGGCCGCCGGCATAGGCGCCTTCATAGGCGACCTTGCCGATCACGTCGGGATAGTGGTTGATCGACAGCGCGTTCTCGCTGATGCCGTTGCCGCCGAAGCCGCTGCCCGCCGGCACCGTGGTGACGAGGCTCGCGATCGCCGGGACGGTGCCGCCGAAGGTGGTCTGCGGATTTTCGAGCGAGAGCGCGAACCACCATTTCCTGTCCACGTCCACCGTCAGGCGAAGCTGCGGCTGGCGGGTGAAGACGAAGCCGGGAACGTATTGCGCCTCGACCACCGGCGGGGTGACCTCGTTGCGCGGCGTGATGCCCTTGCCGTTCAGCGTGGCGAGCGACCAGTTCTGGCCGAACAGCAGATGCGCGGTGACGTCGTCGTTCAGCTTCTCGTCGACCGTGCCGTAGAGGTGGCGGATGCGCGGGCTGTATGAATTGGTCTGGTTCGAATTGGCGGTGACGCCGGCGGCCTGGAAGTCGAACTCGCCGTACATCGCGAGATGCGTCTGCTTGCCGGGATCGCCCTCGACCAGCAGCGACAGGCGGCTCTGGCGCGCCGTCATGCGATATTCGTGGGTGTTGGCCACACGGCTCTGCGGGAAGGGGATGTTGTTGAAACTCGACGCGATATCCGCGCCGGTGTTGTTGCTGCGGTAGATCGAGGTCATCTCGACGAAGCCGCCCGGCGTGATCCTGATGCCCTTGAAGGGCAGGTGATCGGGCTTCTCCATCTTGTCGATCCGGCGCGTCAGTTCCTCGTTCTGCTGCGTCAGCGAGGCGATCGCGGTGGCGCTGGCGCTGGCGGTATCGACCGCCGGCGCCGGGACGGGAGCGGCGGGCGGCGGCGCGGCGGCGAGACGGGTGGTGGCCGCCGACTGCTCGGCAAGCTGCTGGCGCAGGTCGGCGATCTCGGCGCGAAGCTGCGCGATCTCCTCGTGCACGCCATCGCTCGCGGCGGCGCGGCGCGGACGGGAACAATTGTGCTGCCGGCTTTTCGCGCCATGCGCGGCGCAGCGATGCGCCCCCGCCGGATCAGCCCATGCGCTTGTGCTGCATGCCAGCGCCATCGCCGACACGCCTAGGAAGAAGGCCCGTTTCACTATACCGCCCTTTCACCATTGGCTTTCTCCCGTGCGGCGGGCCAATAGGGGCGTTCGATGACAGAATTGCGACACGCATCGCGGAAGTGTCGCGCGGCGCAGCGGCGCCGGGTTTATAGCAGCAGATCCTGCGGGCTGGGCCGCCCGACATTGCCGCCGCCGCGCCGCCGCGCCATCTCCGTCTCGGCGGTGAAGCGGATGTCGGGATCGCGATCGGTGAGGAATCCGATCAGGCTGTCCTCGTCGATCTCGCGCCAGTCCTTGCCGCGATCGGGGCCGTAGCGGACGCGCGGCAGCAGCCCCGGCAGGCGCGACCATTCGAGGAGCTGGGCGAGGCTCGCCTCGTTGAGCATGTCGCGCAGGTGGAAGGCGGTGACATAGGCGTCGGGAAAGGCGCGATGCGCGGGCAGCCCGCGCTCGTGTACCAGCCCCTCCGGCTTGCGCCAGTAGCGCAGCACCTGATTGGAGAAGCTCGGCGAATCCGGCCATAGCCGGAGCGCGCATTTCCACGTGCAGATCCATTCCGCGCCGTGGGTAAGCGCCGGGGTGCAGAACACCTGCTCGAAATCCGCCCGATGCGCGGCGAGCGCGACGCGGCGCGGCCACGGATCGAGCACCTGCCGCGCGACGTCATGCCACCACGGCGCATCGGCGACATCCTCGTCGCGGATATGGTGGATCGCCTGCGTGATCGGCGGCATCGGGCGGCCGGGATTGACCATGCGGTTGCCGCCGTCGCCCGACAGCTCCCACCGGCCGTCGGCGCCGAGCGCCACGTCCTGCCAGCCGATCTCGCACACCCCGTGCTGGGGCGGGGCGGGGCCGGTGGTTTCGAGATCGACGACGCGGATGATGCTTGGCGTGGGACGCATCGCCTTAATGTGGGGCCTCGGGCGCGCCATGTCGAGCGACGCCGCTGAGCGCGAGCTGCGCGTCGATCGCGGCGAGGGTGCGGGCGAGGGAATCGGCGTCCGGCGCTTCGGCGCGGGCGGTCAGCATGTCCTCGGTGTGGGAAACCCTGAGGAGCCACCAGCCGTCGCGCGTGGTGACCCTCGCGCCGTCGACGGTGTCGACCACCGCGCCCGCGTCGCGCAGCCGTGCGACGACCTCCGCCACCACCGCCTCCTTGCGCGCCGGATCGACCGCGAAGCGCAGTTCCGGCGTGCTGACCAGCGGCGGCATCGCGTCGCGCAGCGCCGCCAGCGTCCGGCCCGAGGCATCGACCGCGTCGATCAGCCGCACCGCCGCGTGGAGCGCGTCGTCGAACCCCAGCCAGTCGCCACCGAAGAAGATATGGCCGCTCATCTCGCCGGCGATCGGCGCGTCCAGCTCGCGCATCATCGCCTTGATGTTGCTGTGGCCCGATTTCCACATCACCGGCCGTCCGCCGAGCGCGGCGATGCGATCGAACAGCGCGCTGCTCGACTTGACGTCGGCGACGATCGCCGCGCCGGGGAATGCACGCAGCACAGGCTCGACCAGAATGGACAGGATCTGGTCGCCGCGCAGCACGCGGCCCTCGCCGTCGATCGCGCCGATCCGGTCCCCGTCGCCGTCGAAGGCCACGCCGAAATGGAGCTTCTTCGCCGCGACCAGCGCGCTGAGGTCGGCAAGGTTGGCGTCGTCGGTGGGATCGGGATGATGATGCGGGAAATTGCCGTCGACGTCGGTGAACAGCAGGTGATGCTCACCCGGCAGCAGCTTGACGAGCTGCTCGATCGCCGGGCCAGCGGCGCCGTTCCCCGCGTCCCAGCCGATGCGCAACGCGCCGGTGCAGCCTTCCGCGACGCGGCGGACATAGGAATCGAGCACGTCGACGGTGGAAACGCGCCCGGCGCCCGCTTCCCAATCCCCCGTCTCCGCCATCCGCGCGAGATCGCGGATCGCCGCGCCGAACACCGGGCGACACTGGTGGAGCATCTTGAAGCCGTTGTGATCGCCGGGATTGTGGCTGCCTGTTACCTGTATCCCGCCATCCACGGCTAGGGTCGCGGCGGCGTGATAGAGCATCGGCGACGGGCCGAGGCCGATCCGCACCACGTCCACGCCGCTGGCGGTCAGCCCCTCGACCAGCGCCGACTCCAGCGCGGGGGAGGTCAGCCGCCCGTCATAGCCGACCGCGACCGCCGAGCCGCCCGTCCGCCGAACCAGCGTGCCGAAGCTCCGGCCCAGCGCGGCCGCATCCGCCTCGTGCAGCGTCCGTCCGACCACGCCGCGGATATCGTAATCGCGCAGGATCGAGGGGGCGAAACGATGCGTCATCAACTCTCCGGTTACGCCGCGCGGCCCAGCAGCAGGTCGCGCGCGGCGTTCAATTCGCGCGCGCGGTTGTCGGAGCCGCCGTGGTCTGGATGCGCCTCGGCCATCAGCCGGCGGTGCGCGGCGCGGATCGCCTCCGCATCCGCACGCGGCCCGACGCCGAGCAGCGCGCGCGCCGCCTTCCGCTCCGCCGGCTCCGGGCGCTTCGGCTTCGCGCCCAGCGCATCCTTCCACAGCCGCCAGCCGGCATAGGCGACGAGCAGCGCGAGGACGAACTTCGCCATCAGGCGAACAGCGGCAGCGCCGGTTCCGGAAGCGCCAGCCCCGCCATCATCTCGCGCAATTCCTGCCGTGCCGCGACATGGCTCAGCCCCATCGCGCCGAATTCCTTCGCGTCCAGCATGGTGAGGCCGGCGGGGAACAATTCGCGATAGATCACGCGCTCGCCAAGGCCGGGGATGATGCGGAAGCCGACGCGCTTGGAGAGCTGGTCCAGCGCCTCAGACACGCGGCGCATGTTGCGCGCCTCGATATGCTGGAGGCGGTTCCTCAGCACCACCCAGTCGATCGTCGTGCCGTCCGCCTTGGCGCGGGCCTTGCGCGCGTCCCAGATCAGCTCCGAATAGAAGCTGGGGCGCGTCACCTTGAAGGTTTCGGGGTGGACCTGCCCGATCAGGTCGAAATCGACGAAGCTGTCGTTCATCGGCGTGACCAACGTGTCGGCGCGGGCGGCGGCGAGTCGCGCCAGCGGGTCGTCGCGGCCCGGCGTGTCGACCACCAGATAGTCGCTGCCGTCAGCGAGGTCGGCGAACAGCGCCTCGAAATTGCCGCCCTCCTTGCCGTCGCCGGTGGCGTGGCGCGGCACCGCCAGCTCCGCCCCGGTCCGCCGCACCGTCTCGGCGCGATTGTCCAGATAGCGGCCCATGGTGCGCTGGCGATGATCGAGATCGAGGCAGGCGACTCGCGTCCCCTGCGCCGCCAGCGCGATCGCGACGTGCACCGCCGTGGTCGATTTTCCCGTCCCGCCCTTCTCATTCGCGAAGACGATGACGTGGGTCTGTCCGTTACCGCTGGGCAATTCGTCGAATCCCTTGTTGATCCCCTGGATAGGCATCCATAGAAGCCCGGTCCGTCGAGGACGAGGGGGTAAGATCGCGTGTTGATCGTTCGTGACCTTGCCGCATTGCGTGATGCGGTGAGGGAGTTTCGTGCTGAGGGCATGCGCGTCGCGCTGGTGCCGACGATGGGTGCGCTGCATGCCGGGCATATCGCGCTGGTCGAGGCGGCCAGGCGGCCGGGCACGAAGGTGGTCGCGTCGATCTTCGTCAATCCGAAGCAGTTCGGGCCGAACGAGGATCTGTCCCGCTATCCCCGCCGCGAGATGGCGGACCTCAAGATGCTGGAGGAGGGCGGCTGCGACGTCGCATGGCTGCCGGCGGTGGAGACGATGTACCCGGAGGGCTTTTCGACCGGCGTGCACGTGTCCGGCGTCACCGAGGGGTTGGACGGCGCGTCGCGCCCCGGCCATTTCGACGGCGTGGCGACGGTGGTTTCCAAGCTTTTCAATCAGGTGACGCCTGATGCTGCCTATTTCGGCGAGAAGGACTACCAGCAGCTTCAGGTGATCCGCCGCATGGTGGCGGACATGGATTTCGATATCGAGATCGTCGGCGTGCCGACGCAGCGTGACGACGACGGCCTCGCGCTGTCCTCGCGCAACATCTACCTCGACGAGACCGAGCGGCAGAAGGCGGTGGCTTTGCCCCGTGTGCTGGGTATCGCGGCGCGCGCGATCGGGCGCGGCGACGATCCCGCCGCCGCGCTGGCGGAGGCGGAGGCGAGTCTGGAGGCCGCCGGCTTCGCGGTGGACTATGTCGCGCTGGTCGATGCCGAGACGCTCGGCACCGAGCCGGAGGCAGGTCGCCCCCGGCGGCTGCTCGCCGCGGCGCGGATGGGGGCGACGCGGCTCATCGACAACATCGCGGTCGACGATGGGCAATAGATAGGCTTAACGCCGTTAACCATTTTTGAAGACCATCTGCCGCAGACCTTGCGATCGGTTCATCATGAAACCGGGGGCAAAGGGATGGGGAATAGTCTCAAGAGCGCGAATTTCCTGATCGAAAGCCGGCTGCGCGACGCCGCGCGCGGGGATTCGATGGCGTGCTACGATCTTGGCGTGGCCTATTCGACCGGCACGTCCGGCGTGGTCTTCGACCTGATCGAGGCGCACAAATGGTTCAACCTCGCCGCGATCGCGGGCGACGAGGCGGCGCAGGCCGCCCGCGCCGAGATCGCCGGCGACATGACCGCACGCGAAATCGCCACCGCCCAGCGCGCCGCGCGCGACTGGATGGGCGCGCACCGGGCGCGGGCGGCCTAGTCCTCCCGCCGCCCCTCCCTTGTGTGGGGAGCGGCAGGCGCTATTTCTTGACCGCCGGTTTCTTCGCGGTCGTCTTCTTCTTCGGCGCGGACTTCTTCTTGCCCTTCGCCGGAGCCGCCGCCGCGCGGGCGTCGATCAGTTGCGCGGCTTCCTCCAGCGTGAGCTGGTCCGGCGCGATCGTCTTGGGCAATGTGGCGTTGGTGGTGCCGTCGGTGACATAGGGGCCGTAGCGCCCCTCCATCAGCTTGATCTCCGCCTCGGTGCGCGGATGCGGGCCGAGCACCCTGAGCGGTTCCCTGCTCGCGCCGCGCTGCGGACGACCGCCGCCGGCCGCCGCCTCCGCCAGCTTCACCACGGCGGCGTTCATCCCCGTCTCGAACACCTCGGTGGTGGACTGGAGCCGGGCATATTTGCCGTCATGTGCGAGGTACGGCCCGTAACGTCCTATGGAAGCAGTGATCGGCTTGCCCGTTTCCGGGTGGTCGCCGATCGTGCGCGGCAGGCTGAGCAGCTTGAGCGCCCATTCCAGATCCAGCTCGCCGATATCCTTCGGGATCGAGGCGCGCTTCGCCTCCTTGCCCTCGCCGAGCTGGATATAGGGGCCGAACCGCCCGGACTTGCGCTCCACCTCCAGCCCGGTCTCGGGATCGCGGCCGAGCGATTCCGGGCCGGCGCTCTCCCCGTTCTCGCCGCCCGGCTGGGCGAAGCGGCGGGTATATTTGCATTCCGGGTAATTGGAGCAGGCGATGAACGCGCCGAACCGGCCCCCGCGCAGGGCGAGCTTGCCGTCGCCGCAATTCGGGCAGGCGCGCGGATCGCCGCCGTCCGCCCGTTCCGGGAACAGGAAGGGCGCGAGGAACTGGTCGAGCGCGGCGGTGATGTCCGAGGGCTTCTGCTCCATCACCTCGGTCGTGCGCGGCTTGAAATCGCGCCAGAAGGCTTCCAGCACCGCCTGCCACTGCGCGCGGCCACCGGACACGTCGTCCAGCTCCTCTTCCAGCTCGGCGGTGTAATCATAGCCCACGTAACGCTCGAAGAAGCGTTCGAGGAAGGCCGTCACCAGCCGCCCGCTCTCCTCCGCGAAGAAGCGGTTCTTCTCGATGCGGACGTAAGAACGATCCTTAAGCGTCTGGATAATAGAGGCATAAGTGGAGGGGCGGCCGATCCCCAGTTCCTCCATGCGCTTCACCAGCGAGGCTTCCGAGAAGCGCGGCGGCGGCTGGGTGAAATGCTGCTCGGCTTCGACCGCTTTCTTTGCGGGCGCATCGCCCTCGCGCATCCGGGGGAGGCGGCGGGCGTCATCGCCCTCGGCATCGTCCACGCCTTCCTCGTAGAGCGCGAGATAGCCGGTGAACAGGACGACCTGCCCGGTCGCGCGCAGGATGTGGCGGCCGGTGCCGTCCGCCAGCTCCACCGTGGTGCGCTCCATCCGCGCCGACGCCATCTGGCTCGCCAGCGCGCGCTTCCAGATCAGCTCGTAGAGGCGGCCATGGTCGCCGGAGCCGGCGCGGTCGCGGCCGAAATCGGTCGGGCGGATCGCCTCGTGCGCTTCCTGCGCGTTCTTCGCCTTGGTCTGATACTGGCGCGGCTTGTCCGGTACGTAGCTCGCGTCATAGCGATCGGCGACCGCCTTACGCGCCGCCGCGATGGCGGAACCGTCCATCTGCACGCCGTCCGTCCGCATATAGGTGATCGCGCCGTCTTCGTAGAGCGCCTGTGCGATCCGCATCGTGTGGCTGGCGGAGAAACCGAGCTTGCGCGCCGCCTCCTGCTGGAGCGTCGAGGTGGTGAAGGGCGGCGGCGGGTTGCGCGTCGCGGGCTTGGTCTCGACCGACTGGACGGTGAAGCGCCCGGCCTCGACATCGGCTTTGGCGCGGCTCGCGGTGCCCTCGTCGCCGATCGACAGGCGATCGAGCTTTTTGCCTTCCCACTGGACGAGGCGGGCGGCGAATTGCGTGCCGTCCTGCTCCATCGTCGCGGTGACCGACCAATATTCCTGCGACTTGAACGCCTCGATCTCGCGCTCGCGATCGACGATCAGGCGCAGTGCGACCGATTGCACGCGCCCCGCCGATTTCGCCCCCGGCAGCTTGCGCCACAGCACGGGCGAGAGCGTGAAGCCGACCAGATAATCGAGCGCGCGCCGCGCCTTATAGGCGTCGATCAGGTCGGTATCGAGGTCGCGCGGGGCGGCCATCGCCGCCGTCACGGCGGGCTTGGTGATCGCGTTGAAGGTGACGCGCTCCACCTTGTCGGGCAGCGCCTTGCGGCTGCGCAGCACCTCGCGGACGTGCCACGAGATCGCCTCGCCCTCGCGATCGGGGTCGGTGGCGAGGATCAGGCGATCGGCCTTCTTCGCCTCGTCGGCGATTGCCTTCAGCTGCCTGGCCTTGTCGGCGTAATTCTCCCATTCCATCGCGAAGCCGTCGTCGGGATCGACCGATCCGTCCTTCGGCGGCAGATCGCGGACATGGCCGTAGCTCGCGAGGACGCGATAATCGGCGCCGAGATATTTCTCGATGGTTTTCGCCTTGGCCGGCGATTCGACGATGACGAGCTGCATTGTGGTCTGAACGCTGTCCCTTACGTGTACGCGCGAGGGTGGAGAGGTGTCGCGGTGGCCGTCAAGAGCGCGGCGTGGCGCGCCACGCAAGCAGGAATCCGACGCCGAGCGCCAGATCGATCAGCCCGAACGGCAGCAGGAAGGCCGGCGCGCGGCCTTGTACGTAAAGGATCGCGACCGGCACGCCGAACACCAGCTTTTCCACCACGCACACCGGCATCAGCGCGCGATAGCGCGGTGGATCGCCGCCGATGATCCAGAAGATGAGCTGGAACGCGCTGGCCGTGCCGATGAAGCCATAGGCGACCGCCTCCGCGCCGACGGGCGGCGTTTGCAGATATTGCGGGAGGAGGACGATCAGGCCGTAGATCGCCGCGCCGCGGAACCAGCGCGATATCCATTTCGGTGCCGTCATTCCGATTCCCGTCATATCAGGCTCACCCGTGCCCCGGCATGACGCTCCAGCCGCCCGGCCAGTTCCAGCTCCAGCAGCACGATCTGCACCACCGCCGGGACGAGGCCGGACTGGCGGACCAGCTCGTCCACCGCCACCGGCACCGGGCCGAGCAATCCGCTGACCGCGCACCGGGCGGCATCGTCCGCATCGGCCGGCGGCGCGCTGCCGAACGAGACGCCGGGCGCGCGGACGGATCGAGGATCGATCGGGCGGACCTGTTCCAGCACGTCGGCGGCGTTCTGCACCAGGATCGCGCCCTCGCGGATCAGGAGGTTGCAGCCCTGCGCGCGCGGATCGAGCGGGCTGCCGGGCACCGCCATCACCTCACGCCCCGCCTCGCCGGCGAGCCGCGCGGTGATGAGCGAGCCGGATTTCGGTGCGGCCTCCACCACCACCGTCCCCGCCGCGATACCGGCGATGATGCGGTTGCGATGCGGGAAATGCCGCGCGCGCGGCTCGGTGCCGGGCGGCATCTCCGCGATCAGCAGCGCCTCGGTCGCGATCCGCTCCTGAAGCGCGGCATTCTCGGGCGGATAGGCGACGTCGATCCCGCCCGCGATCACCGCGATGGTGGCGGGCCCCGCGCCCATATGCGCGGCGGTGTCGATCCCGCGCGCGAGGCCGGAGACGACCGCCGCGCCCTCGCGCGCCAGATCGTGCGCCAGCTCGCGGGCGAAGCGGCAGGCGGCGGCGGAAGCGTTGCGCGCGCCGACGATGGCGATCGTCGGGCGGCGCGCGAGCGCGCCGTCGCCGCGAACGATGATCGCGGGCGGGGCATTCTCCAGCTCGGCGAGCAGCGGCGGGTAATCGGGGTCGCCGAGGAACAGATAGCGCGCGCCGAGGCCGGCGACCTGCTTCATCTCGCGCTCGATCGTGCGCGGGTCGGGCGGAGTTGGGGCCTTGCCGCCGCCGCGCCGGGCGAGGTCGGGCAGCGCCTCCAGCGCCCGCGCCGCGTCGCCGAAGCGCGCGATGAGCTGCCGCCAGGTGATCGGGCCGATGCCGGGCGTGCGGATCAGCCGCAGCCGGTCGATATCACTCACGCTGGCTGCCGACCCTCGGTTCCGTTCCCTCGACCAGCCGGGCGATGTTGGCGCGATGCTTCCACAGCACGACCAGCGTCAGCGCGATCAGCAGCGGCACGATGTCGAACCAGCCGAACGCCGCCGCCGCGACCGGCGCGGCGATCGCCGCCGCCATCCCGGCGAGCGACGAGACGCGCAGCACCGCAAGCAGCCCGAGCCAGACGACCGCATAGACAAGGCCAAGCTCCCAGTGCAGCGCCAGCACGACGCCCATCAGCGTCGCGACGCCCTTGCCGCCGCGGAAGGCGAGCCATACCGGATAGCAATGGCCGAAGAACGCGCCCGCAGCGGCGAGCGCGGCATTGCCGGGGAACATCCGCTCGACGATCGTGACGGCGGCGAAACCCTTGGCCATGTCGAGCAGCAGGGTGGCGGCGGCCAGCCCCTTGCGCCCGGTGCGCAGCACGTTGGTGGCGCCGATATTGCCGGAGCCGATCGCGCGTAAATCCCCCGCGCCGAACATGCGCGTAAGGATCACGCCGAAGGGGATCGAGCCGAGAAGATAGCCGATCAGCAACGCCGCGCACGGCGCAAGCCAGATAATTCCGGTTTCCAGACCTGCCCCCTGTTTTAGCTTAGCACATATTTAGCTGATAGAATCGGTCTGTGCCACTGACCTACATCAATCCCGATCAAATATCCGATCCGATCGCGACGTTGTTCTGACCGGCTTTGGCCCTTAGGTCGGGAGCATGAGCGACGCCCGGCCGATCCTGTTCTTCGATTCGGGGGTGGGCGGCCTGTCGATCGTCGCGCCGGCGCGCGCGGCGCTGCCCGAGGCGCGGTTCATCTACGTCGCGGATTCGGCGGGCTTCCCCTATGGCACCAAGAGCGAGGCGGAGATCGCGGCGCGCGTTCCCGCGCTGCTCGGGCGGCTGGCGGAGCGTTACCGGCCGCGCCTGATCGTGATCGCGTGCAACACCGCCTCCACCATCGCGCTCGCCGCCGTCCGGCAGGCACTTGACCTGCCGATCGTCGGGACGGTGCCCGCGATCAAGCCGGCGGCGGCGATGAGCGAAACCCGCGCGATCGGCGTGCTCGGCACCGAGGCGACGGTGCGGCAAGCCTATGTCGACGATCTCGCCGCGCGCTTCGCCGGGGATTGTCGGGTGATCCGCCACGGCTCGGCCGAACTGGTCCAGCTCGCCGAAGCCAAATTGCGCGGCGAGCCGGCAGATCCCGCGCGCTATGCCGCCGTGCTGGCCGGGCTGTTCGACCAGCCGGGGGGCGAGGCGATCGACGTGATCGTCAACGCCTGCACTCACTTCCCGCTGGTCGAGGCGGAACTGGCCGCCGCCGCCGGATCGCATCGCGTGCGCTTCGTCGATGGCGGCGCGGGGATCGCGCGGCGCATCGCCCATCTCACCGATGGGCAGGATTTCGCGCGCGAGGCGGAGGATGTCGCGGTGTTCACCGGCGCGGGCGGGGAGGCGCTGGCGCCCGCGCTGGCGCGCTACGGCTTTCCCCGGATCGAACGCCTCTGATCGTGCGCGGCCGGCTGCTCGTCATCGCGGCCTGGCTGCTGGCGATGGGCATCGCCTTCGCGCAACCGATCGCCAGCGGCTTCGCGCTCGGCTTCGGCGATCGCGTCGATGCGCTGATCGAGATCAGCCTGCTCGAACATTGGCGCAACGTGCTGAGCGGCGCGGCGGCGTGGAACGCGCCGTTCTATTTCCATCCGCATCCGATCGTGCTCGGCTATAACGACGGCTATCTGCTGTCGGGGCTGTTCTATTCCGGTTGGCGGACGGTGGCCGACCCGTTCCTGGCCGACACGCTGACCGCCGCGACGTGGAAGACGATCGGCTTCTTCGCGAGCTACGTGCTCGTCGCGAAGGTGCTGCGCTGGGGTCGGGGGACCGCGATCCTCGTCGCGGTGATGCTCACCATCGCCAACGGCATGGCGGTGCAGGCGGTCCATGCGCAGCTTCAGACGGTGGCGCTGGTGCCGCTCGCCTTCGCGCTGGCGATCACGGCGGCGCGTGCCTCGGCGCGGGGCGAGGCGATCCGCGCCGCCGTGCTGGCGGCAGCGCTGGCGCTGCTGATGGCGGCGTGGCTGCTCACCGCTTACTACATGGCGTGGTTCACCATCTGGTTCGGCTGCCTGTTCGTTGCTTGCCGGGCATGGTGCGAGCGACGCACGTTGCCGGGCACCGGTCTCGCATCGCTGCGCCGCCATGCCGTGCCGCTAGCGACGGCAGCGGCGGTGTTCGCGATCGCGGCAATCCCGTTTCTAACCGTCTATCTGCCCAAGGCACATGAGACCGGGGAGCACGGCTATGCGGCGATGGCAGCCTATCTCGTCACGCCGCTGGTCGACATGATCGACGTGGGGCCGGGCAATCTGCTGTGGGGCTGGCTGTGGAACGGGCCGGCCGTGCCGGGCGACGAACATGTCAGCGGCTTCCCGCCGCTGCTGTTCGCGCTGGCGGTCGCGGCGGCGTGGCGTGTCCTGCGGCACGGCGAATCGTTCCCGCCGGTACTGCGGACCTATGCGCTGGCGATCGTCGTCGGCTGGGCGCTGACGCTGCAATTGTGGCTGTTTTCGCCATGGGGACTGGTGCTTCGGCTCGTGCCCGGCGCGTCGGGGTTGCGAGTCGTGCTGCGCTTCCAGCTTTTCCTGATCCTGCCGCTGCTGCTGCTGACGGCGGCGGTGTGGCGCGAGCGGCTGGCGGCGCTGGCGCGCGCCCGGCCATGGCGCGCGGCCGCGATCGTGTTCCTGCTGCTCGCCGAGCAGATCAACCTCGACCCCGCCGCCGCCGCGCTCGACGCGCGCGAGCAGCGCGCCGCCTTGTGGTCGATCCCCGCGCCGCCGCCCGCCTGCCGCAGCTTCTACGTCGTCGCAGCGCGCGTGCGCGAACCGGTCTTCCGCACGCCGGCGGAGCACGCGCAGTTCGCGCACAATGTCGATGCGATGCTGCTCGCTGAGCTTTGGCGGGTGCCGACGATCAACGGCTGGGCGACCTTCACCCCGCCGGACTGGAGCTTCGCCCGTCCGCTCGATCAGGATTACGAGCGGCGCGTGGCCTTCTACGCCCGCATCCACGATCTTCATGGCCTCTGCCGGCTCGACGTGCGCGAACGGCAGCCATGGTCGATGGCGGCGCCATAGTTTTCCGCTGGCGAAGTTGCTGACATCGCGGTAAGCGGCCCGGACATGAGCATCGAGCATCACGAGGCGCGTCCGGTGGATTACGGACGGGTCTTCAATCAGGCGATCGACCGGCTCCACGCCGAGGGCCGTTATCGCGTGTTCATCGACATCCTGCGCAACAAGGGCATGTTCCCCAATGCGCGGTGCTTCGCCGGGCATAACGGGCCGAAGCCGATCACCGTGTGGTGCTCGAACGACTATCTCTCGATGGGCCAGCATCCGAAGGTGATCGCGGCGATGGAGGAGGCGCTGCACGATGTCGGCGCCGGCTCCGGCGGCACGCGCAACATCGGCGGCAACACCCATTACCACATCGACCTTGAGGCCGAGCTTGCCGATCTGCACGGCAAGGAAGGCGCCTTGCTGTTCACCTCCGGCTATGTCTCGAACGAGGCGACGCTGGCGACGGTGGCGAAGGTGCTGCCGGGCTGCATCATCTTCTCCGACGAGCTGAACCACGCCAGCATGATCGCGGGCATCCGCAATTCGGGCTGCGAGAAATACGTCTTCCGCCACAACGACCTCGCGCATCTGGAGGAATTGCTGGCGGCGGCCGATCCCTCGCTGCCGAAGCTGATCGCGTTCGAGAGCGTCTATTCGATGGAGGGCGACGTCGCGCCGATCGCGGCGATCTGCGACCTCGCCGACAAATATAACGCGCTGACCTATCTCGACGAGGTGCACGCGGTCGGCATGTACGGCCCGCGCGGCGGCGGCATCTCCGAGCGCGACGCGGTGGCGGAACGGCTGACGATCATCGAGGGCACGCTGGGCAAGGCGTTCGGCGTGATGGGCGGCTATATCGCGGCCGACAAGGTCGTCATCGACGTGATCCGCTCCTATGCGCCGGGGTTCATCTTCACCACCTCGCTGTCGCCGGTGCTGGTCGCCGGTGTGCTGGCGAGCGTCCGCCACCTCAAGGCGAGCAGCGTCGAGCGCGAGGGGCAGCAGGCGTCGGCGGCGAAGCTGAAGGCGATGTTCGCCGAGGCCGGGCTGCCGGTGATGATGGGCGAGACGCACATCGTGCCGCTGATGGTCGGCGATCCGGTGAAGGCGAAGAAGATCAGCGATATCCTGCTGGCGGAATACGGCATCTACGTCCAGCCGATCAACTATCCCACCGTGCCGCGCGGCACCGAGCGGCTGCGCTTCACCCCCGGCCCGACGCATAATGAAATGATGATGCGCGAGCTGACCGACGCGCTGGCCGAAATCTGGGACCGGCTGGAGATCAGGAAGGCGGCCTGAGGGCATTCACCGTCATTCCTGCGCAGGCTGGAACGGCCATCGCCATCGGGAGAGGGGCGTGGCTCCCTCCTCCTTCGTCATTTTCCCGAGATGCGCGCTTCGTAGGCGTCTATATCCTCTTTCGGATAGGAAGCATCGATGCGCGCTCTCCTTCCTTCGCAATTTGTCTGCAACGAAGCTGGGATGGCAGCGGCCATCGCGCGATTATAATCGATTTCAAAGTTGGATAGTAACGCTGCGCACAGAGATTCTTCCGGCGAGGCTGATAGTTCGGGCCGTTCGAAGCCGCCGATTTCATCGAGGCGGATCTTGTCCCATTCGAACGTCGCGCAACGTTTGATGCCGGGTGCGACCCACATCATGCCTTCCTGGGCATTCCAGAAAAAGAAGCGCGTTTCGCCCTGCGCGATGTCCCTTTTCACCGCTTCCTGAACATTCAGGCCGCGGATGGCTCTGGCGCAGGACAGCATGTGGGCGGCACGGTTCGGCATGATAGCGCGCGCCTCTTTCCTCTCGGATTCCTTTTGAGGCGCCATGCCGCTTTGCTGACAGCCGGAAAGCTGCGGCAGGAGACATGCGATCAAAAGAACCAGACGATCACGCGCCATGACTATGCCCTCCCTCCCGAGGCGACAGGTTCTATGGAATGTTCTGCCGATCGCGGAAATAATGCAAGTTCAGGGTGTTATGGCTTGGTGAGCCGCCCCATCGCCCAGACGGCCATCTCCCGCACCACCGCGTTCGCATCGTCCAGCAGCGGACGCACCGCTTCCACCAGACCCGTGTCCCCGCTGTTGCCGGCCGCGATCAGGCAGTTGCGCACCATCCGGTCGCGGCCGATGCGCTTGATCGGGGAGCCGGCGAACACCTGCCGAAAGCCGGCGTCGTCCAGCCCGAGCAATTCGTCGAGATGCGGCGCGACCAGTTCCGCGCGCGGCGCGAAGGCCATGTTGGCGCGCGCGGCCTGCGCGAACTTGTTCCATGGGCAGGCGGCGAGGCAATCGTCACAGCCGTAGATGCGGTTGCCGATCGCCTCGCAGAATTCCTCCGGGATCGGCCCGGCGTGCTCGATCGTCAGATAGGAGATGCAGCGCCGCGCATCGAGCCGATAGGGCGCGGGGAAGGCGCCGGTCGGGCAGGCGCGCTGGCAGGCGTCGCACGAGCCGCATGTGTCCCGCCCGGCCTCGTCCGGCTCAAGCGCCAGCGTGGTGTAGATCGCGCCGAGGAACAGCCAGCTTCCGTCCGACCGGCTGACGAGGTTGGTGTGCTTGCCCTGCCAGCCGAGCCCCGCCGCCTCCGCCAGCGGCTTCTCCATGACCGGCGCGGTATCGACGAACACCTTGAGGTCGCCGCCCGCCTCCGCCACCATCCAGCGGGCGAGCGCCTTCAGCGCCTTCTTGACGATATCGTGGTAATCCTGCCCCTGCGCATAGACCGAGATACGCCCGCGCGTGGATTCGGCCGCGAGCCGCATCGGATCCTCGCGCGGGGCATAGCTCATGCCGAGCGCGATCACGCTCCGCGCCTCGGGCCACAGCCCGGCGGGGCTTTCGCGGTGATGCGCGCGCGATTCCATCCACAGCATGTCGCCGTGCGCGCCCTCCGCCAGCCACGCGCGCAGCCGCTCGGCCGCGTGCGGTGTCGCATCGGCGCGCGCGATGCCGCAGGCCGTGAAGCCGAGGTCGGCCGCCTTCGCCTTGAGACGGGATTCGAAGGGCATGTTTACTTCCACCGGCTATCCGCTAGCACATGCCGGAGACCATGAGCGATAATCCAGCGATCACCGCCAGCGGCCTCGTCAAGCGTTTCGGCGGGCGGCGCGTGGTGGACGGGCTCGATCTGATCGTGCCGCGCGGCACGGTCTATGGCGTGCTCGGCCCGAACGGCGCGGGCAAGACGACCACGCTGCGCACGCTGCTCGGCATCATCGAGCCGGACGAGGGCAGCCGCACCCTGCTCGGCTTCAGCCATCCCCGCGATGCGAGCGATCTGGTCGGCTACCTTCCCGAGGAGCGCGGTCTCTACCCGGCGATGAAGGCGCGCGAGGCGATCGCCTTCATGGGCGCGCTGCGCGGCCTGCCGTGGGCGGAGGGGCGCGAGCGCGCGGTCGCGCTGCTTGAGCAGAACGGCCTCGGCCATGCCGCCGACCAGAAGATCCGCAAATTGTCCAAGGGCATGGCGCAGCTCGTCCAGTTGCTCGGCTCGGTGGTGCATCGACCGGAACTGCTGGTGCTCGACGAGCCTTTTTCCGGCCTCGATCCGGTCAATCAGGAGCGGCTGGAGGCGCTGGTGCTCGCCGAGCGCGATCGCGGCGCGACGATCCTGTTTTCCACGCATGTGATGGCCCACGCCCAGCGGCTGTGCGACCGGCTGGCGATCATCGCGCGCGGCAAGCGCCGCTTCGAGGGCACGGTGGAGCAGGCGCGCGCGCTGCTGCCGCAGCAGGTGCTCTACACGCCGCATTTCCCCGATGGCGCGATCCGCGCGCTGCTGCCGCCCGATGCGGTGCCGGCGGGGGAGGGGTGGCGCTTCGAGCTGCCGCGCGAGGGGATCGAGGGGCTGCTGAAGCGGCTGATCGACGCGGGCCACGGCATTTCCGGTCTGTCGATCGAGCGGCCGGGGCTGCACGAGGCGTTCGTCCGCATCGTCGGCGAGGCGGACCGGGAGGAAGCGGCATGAGCCGGCTTCCCCGCGCCGTCCGCCAGACGCTGACCATCGCGCGGCGCGATTTCGTCGCGACGGTGTTCACGCCGATCTTCCTGCTGTTCCTGCTCGCGCCCGTCGTCATGGGGGCGTTCGGCGCGATCGGCGGGCTGGGGGCGCAGAGCGTCTCCGACGGTGCCGCCGAGAAGGCGCGCGTGGTGGCGATCGTGCCCGCGCGCGAGGGTGCGCTGCTGCGCGAGGCGGATGCCGCGCTACGCCCGATCTTCCCACGCGATGCCAGCCCGCCCGCGCTGGAGATCCGCGCGCCGGCGAGCGATGCGTCCGCGCAGGCGCGCGCCGCGCTCGCGACGCCCGGTGTCGACGTTGCCGCGACGCTCGCCGGGCCGCTCGACCGGCCGCACATCCTGCGCGCGGCCGACGCCCGGCGCGCGGGCGCCTATCTCGCCGCGCTCGCCGACCGCGCGACCCGCGTCGCGCGCGATCCGGCGGCGCGCTCCGTCCCGCAGGTCGAGGTGGTGGATCGCGAGCGGCCGAGCGCCCGCACGCGCGGCGCCTCCGCCTTCTTCGCGGTGTTCGGCGTGTTCTTCCTCACCCTGTTCCTCTCCGGCCAAGTGGTCGGCACGATGGCGGAGGAGCGCAACAACAAGGTGATCGAGGTGCTCGCCGCCGCCGTGCCGCTGGAAAGCGTGTTCCTCGGCAAGCTGATCGGCATGTTCGGCGTGGCGGCGCTGTTCGTCGCCTTCTGGGGCGTGGTGGTGAGCCAGATCGGCGCGCTGCTGCCGGGCGGCGGGCTGGCCGGCATGGCGGCGCCCGCCGTGGGGGCAGCGCCGTTCGCCTTGCTGTTCGTGGCCTATTTCGCGATGGCTTATCTGCTGCTCGGCTCGGTGTTCCTCGGCGTCGGCGCGCAGGCATCGACGATGCGCGAGATCCAGATGCTCTCGCTGCCGATCACCGTGACGCAGGTCGGCATGTTCGCCTTGTCCTCCGCCGCCGCGGCGCATCCGGGAAGCTGGATGGCGACCTTCGCCGAGGTCTTTCCGCTGTCGTCGCCGTTCGCGATGGTCGCCCGCACGGTGAATGCGCCGGAACTGTGGCCGCATTTGCTGGCGCTCGGCTGGCAGGCCTTGTGGGTCGGGGTGTTCGTCATGATCGGCGCGCGGCTGTTCCGGCGCGGCGTGCTCCAGTCCGGCAGCCCGGCGGGCGCATGGCGCAAGCTGTTCAACCGCACCGAGCAGGCGGGCGATCGCGTCGGCTATTGACATTCGTGTCAGCTAGCGCTTTCCTCATGCCAGGGATGAGGAGATAGCCATGGCCACGCTGGCGAAGGATGCGAGCGAATTCGGTGCCGTCGATCCGCTCGACGTCAGCCGACCGGAGCTTTACCGCGACGATACCTGGCAGGCGCCGTTCGCGACGCTGCGCGCCACCGCGCCGGTGCATCGGGTCGAGCATTCGGAATATGGGCCGTATTGGTCGGTCTCCACCTACAAGCCGATCGTCGAGGTCGAATCGCTGCCCGATCTCTATTCCTCCGAAGCCGGCGGCATCACGCTCGCCGACTTCATCGAGGAATCGTCGGACGTGCGGATGCCGATGTTCATCGCGCGCGACCGCCCGGTGCATACCGGCCAGCGCCGCACCGTCGCCCCGGCCTTCACCCCGTCCGAGATGACGCGCATGTCCGGCGACATCCGCCGCCGCACGGAGGAAGTGCTGGACAGCCTGCCCTATGGCGAGGGCTTCGATTGGGTCGACAAGGTCTCGATCGAACTGACCACGCAGATGCTGGCGATCCTGTTCGATTTCCCGTGGGAGGATCGGCGCAAGCTGACCTTCTGGTCCGACTGGGCCGGCGATATCGAGATCGTCAAGAACGAGGAACTGCGCCAGCAGCGGCTGGAATATATGTATGAGTGCGGCGCCTACTTCCAGAACCTGTGGAACCAGAAGGTCGGCAAGCCGCAGACGCCGGACCTCATCAGCATGATGATCCATTCCGACGCGATGAGCCACATGGATCATTTCGAGTTCCTCGGGAACCTGATCCTGCTGATCGTCGGCGGCAACGACACGACGCGCAACACCATGTCTGCCATCGCCTATGGCCTCGACAAATTCCCCGATCAGCGCGCGAAGCTGGAGGGCGATCCGTCGCTGATCCCCAATGCGGTGAGCGAGGTGATCCGCTGGCAGACCCCGCTCGCGCACATGCGCCGCACCGCGACGGCGGATACCGAGTTGATGGGGCAGCAGATCAAGGCCGGCGACAAGCTGGCGCTATGGTATATCTCCGCCAACCGCGACGAGACGGTGTTCGGCGACGATGCGAACGACATCGTGGTCGATCGCGCCAATGCGCGGCGGCATCTGGCGTTCGGCCACGGCATCCACCGCTGCGTCGGCGCGCGGCTGGCGGAATTGCAGGTCGGCATCCTGCTGGAGGAAATGGCCAAGCGCCGGATGCGCGTGAACGTCACCGGCGCGCCGGAGCGCGTGTCGGCGTGCTTCGTCCACGGCTATCGCAAGCTGCCGGTGGAATTGAGCCGCTATTGATAAGGGGGCGCCCCGGAGGCGGGAAAACCCGCCTCCGGTCGGTCGCTGTGGTTGGCGGTGAGAGTGCGGTTGTCTTCGCCCCAGTTTCGGACATTCGTGGAGCTTGCGCTCATTTTTGACTGAAGCGCCACTTTCGGAGCGCCTGAACACCGGCAAGCGCGATCAGTGCTACCCCAGAAACCAGCCAAACTACTCCCCATCCATGAAGAACATCGGTTCTAGTGGACATCTTCCAAATCAGCCCTATCCCAATAAGCGCAGCAAGCGACAGGTTCCCGTAGGTAATTTTGGAGAAGGCAAGCGTACGCGCTTCTTCCTTCGTCATTGCAGCGCCTTCCGGGGTTCGACGTTCCAAGTCGCGGGCTGGCGCATTCCAAGCCCAGTAAAAGATCGCGATGAAAGGTACCAAGATTGCCGCGATTCCGGTCCACATGGCCGTTTGCGCCATAGGACTATCAGAATCTGGGAACAGCCAGACCAATAGAATTATCAGGCCAACCGTGGCCGGAAGGATGGACCACATAGCGTAACGGATGCGCCGGTTGAATGTTGCTATGAACTGATTGCGCTCCATCTCGCTCACGCGAATTGGGGCGCCTTTCTGCCCCCTGCGATAAACGTACCCACGGGAGTCGCCCGAGAACTGATCTGCGAAGAGTTGTCGCACCCGATCGAGGTGAGGGGTGGAGAGCATAGCAACAAGCTAGCGGGAAGTGTGACAGCGTGCAATATTCGCTTCCGACCCAACAACAGCCAACCGCGTGCGCGGACTGCCACGAACCACCCCATAAAAGAAAAACCCCGGCGCAACGGCCGGGGCTTCCCTCAAAAACCGAGCGATAAACCCGCCCGCGTCACGCCCCCGCAGGCGACGGATTCCCGAATGGGCCGGTCGGCCGCCGCGTCTTGGGGATCGAGGTGCCGGCGGCGCGGACCGCCGCTGCCTTGGGGCCATGGTCGGCGCGGCCGATCTCCTCGCCGGCGATCAGCTTCTTGATCTCGTCGCCGGTCAACGTCTCATATTCGAGCAGCGCGCCGGCCAGCGAGTGAAGCTGGTCGATATGCTCGCCGAGCACCTCCTTGGCGCGGGCGAGGCCGCCTTCGACGATCGAGCGGATCTCGTCGTCGATGAGCTGCTGCGTCTGGTTCGACATGCGGACGGGCTGGGAGGAAGAATAGCCGAGAAAGCTCTCGCCCTCCGGCTGCGAATATTCGACCGGGCCGACCTTGTCCGACATGCCCCACTTGGTGACCATGTCGCGTGCGAGGCCGGTGGCGTACTGGATGTCGCCCGATGCGCCGGACGATACCTTGTCGTACCCGAAGATGATCTCCTCCGCGACGCGCCCGCCCATCGAGACGGCGAGGTTCGCGTACATCTTGTCGCGGTGATAGCTGTACGAATCGCGCTCCGGCAGGCGCATCACCATGCCCAAAGCGCGGCCGCGCGGGATGATCGTCGCCTTGTGGATCGGGTCCGACGCCGGCTCGTGCAGCGCGACGATCGCATGGCCTGCCTCGTGATAGGCGGTCATCCGCTTCTCGTCTTCGGTCATCACCATCGAGCGGCGCTCGGCGCCCATCATCACCTTGTCCTTGGCCTCCTCGAACTCGGCCATCGCGACGAGCCGCTTGCCCTTGCGCGCGGCCGTCAGCGCCGCCTCGTTGACGAGGTTGGCGAGGTCCGCGCCCGAGAAGCCCGGCGTGCCGCGCGCGATGGTGCGGCTGTCGACGTCGGGCGCCAGCGGCACCTTCTTCATATGGACTTCGAGGATCTTCACGCGGCCCTCGATATCCGGGCGCGGCACGACCACCTGCCGGTCGAAGCGGCCCGGCCGCAGCAGCGCCGGATCGAGCACGTCGGGCCGGTTGGTCGCGGCGATGATGATGATGCCCTCGTTCGCCTCGAACCCGTCCATTTCGACGAGGAGCTGGTTCAGCGTCTGCTCGCGCTCGTCGTTGCCGTTGCCGAGGCCCGCGCCGCGATGGCGGCCCACCGCGTCGATCTCGTCGATGAACACGATGCAGGGCGCGGATTTCTTGGCCTGCTCGAACATGTCCCTGACACGGGACGCGCCGACGCCGACGAACATCTCCACGAAGTCAGAGCCGGAGATGGTGAAGAACGGCACGCCCGCCTCACCCGCGATGGCGCGGGCGAGCAGCGTCTTGCCGGTGCCGGGCGAGCCGACCAGCAGCGCGCCCTTCGGAATCTTGCCGCCGAGGCGGGCGAATTTCGACGGGTCCTTCAGGAACTCGACGATCTCCTGCAACTCCTCGCGCGCCTCGTCGATGCCCGCGACGTCGTCGAAGGTGACCTTGCCCTCCTTCTGCGTCAGCATGCGCGCGCGGCTCTTGCCGAAGCCCATCGCGCCCGATCCGCCGCCCTTCTGCATCTGGCGCATCACGAGGAAGGCGATGCCGAGGAACAGCATGAACGGCAGCGCCTGCACCAGCACATATTGCCAGATCGACGGCCCGTCCTCCGGCTTGCCGGAAATCGCGACGCTCGCCTTGCGCAGCCGGTCGGTGAGCTGCGGATCGGTGACCGGATAGGTCTTGAACTTGTCGCCCGACTTGAACGTGCCGGTGATCATGTCACGGCTGACGTTGACGTCCTTCACCGTGCCCTGGTCGACCTTGTCGAGGAAGGTCGAATAGGCGATCGTGTTGCCCTGCGCGGCCGGCGTCTTGCTGTCGAACATCGTGACGACCAGCGCGAGCGCCAGCAAAATGCCCACCCAGATGAGCAGGCTTTTCATCCACGGGTTCGGTCCGCCGCCGTTATTGTCGGAGCCGGGCTGCTTGTCCTTGTCGATCATGCGCTACCTTTCACGCCCCAATATAGGCGACGACAAGTTAATGCCAATGGAACAACGGCGTTCAGTGTGATCGACGCGACGGCGCCTTCGCGATCGTCCACCGGTCGCCGCGCGGGGTGAGCATCACGCCGGCCTGGGTCGCCCGCGTTTCGGCTTCGAGCGAATCGAGCAACGGCTCGATATTGGCGGCCTCGTTCCACGCCGGGGCGGTGATGGCGTGACGCGTGCGCGTCTCCGCGATCGCACGGCGGGCGAGGCGGCGGCGCAATTCGCGCGGCAGGCCGGTGACGTCGAGGATGAGCGGGGAATCGCCGCGCGCGCGTTCCGCCCATAGCCGCTCGACGTTCCACGCCAGCGCCTCCTCCGCCTCCGCCAGCGCGGCGGCGGATTGGGCGAGGGCGAGCGGGTCGAGCGCGGGCGTCGCGGCGAGCAATTCGCGGAACCGCGTGCGGTCATGGCGCGGATCGGCATTGCTGGGATCGTCGACGAAGGGCGCGCCGGCAGCCGCCGCGATCGCGCGCAGTTCCGCCCGCCGCCAGCCGAGCAGCGGCCGGACCACCGGGAAGCCGGCGATCACCGCGCGCCCGCGCACCCCGGAAAGCCCCGCGACGCCCGAGCCGCGCGCGGCGCGCATCACGAAGGTCTCCGCCTGATCGTCGGCATGGTGCGCGGTGGCGAGCGCATCGGCGCCATGCTCGCGCGCCCAATCCGACAACAGCGCATAGCGCGCCTCCCGCGCCCGCGCCTGGATGCTCGCGCCGGCGATCGGCTCTGATGGCGCGAGGATGGCGTGGGGAATACCGAACGCCGCGCAATGTCGCGCGACCATCGCGGCCTCATCGGCGGCGGCGGGGCGGAGGCGGTGATCGACGGTCGCGGCGATCACCGTGCCGGCCGGCAGCGCCGCGTGAGCGAGCGCAAGCAGCGCCATGCTGTCCGGCCCGCCCGACACGGCGAGCGCGAGCCTGCCCTTGCCCGGCGCGACACGGGCGAGATCGGCGCGGAAACGGTCGATGGCGGCGGGGGAGGGCATCCTCTTCGATCCGCCCATACAAAGCGGCAGCCCGTCTCAGCCGGCCTGCTTCACTTGCACTTCGCCGCCGCGCGGGCGCGGGTGATGTTGGCCTGCATCGCGGCGTCGATCTTCGCGCCATAGACGTCGGACAGCTCGCCATAGACCTTGCAGGCGTCGGCCGGCTTGTTGAGCTTCATCAGCGACTGGCCGAGATAATAGAGGCTCTCGGGCGCGCGTTCGCCGTCCGGCATCTTCTTGTAATTGTCGTAGAAAGCGATCGAGGCGAGGCTCGGCTTGCCGTCGTCGAGATAGGAACGGCCGAGCAGGTTCTGCGCAAAGCTGGCGCGGCGTGAGCGCGGATAGTCGGCGACCACCTTCTTGAACTGTGCTTCGGCCTCCGGATAGAGCTTCGCGGCCCATAGCCGGTAGCCGTAGATATAATCGTCCTCGTCGGGCTGCGCGGTGTTCGGCTTCTCGACAGCGGCGACCAGCTTCGCGCGCGCCGGATCCTTGCCGGCGGCGGGCGCGGGGGCGGATGCTTCGGGCTTGCGGCCGGGCGCGGGCGGCGGCGAGGCGGGGGTCGCCGCACCCTCGATCGGGCCGCCGGTGCCGGGCGCGGGACCGACGCTGTTGAAGCGTGCGTCGACTTCCTTGCGATAGGCGGCGAACTGCTCCTCAAGCTGACGCATGCGATATTGCGCCTGCTCGATCTGCCCGGTCATCGACGCCATCTGCTGCTCCAGCGAGCCGACGCGCTGGGTGAGGTCGGCGATCACCGGCGTGGCTGGGGCGCCGATCTCGCGCTCCGGCGCGGGCGCGCCGGTGATCTGCGGCTCGATCGAGGGCGCGCCGCCGGGGAACACCTTGCGCTGCACCGCGCGCATCTCGCTCTCCAGCTTGCCGACGCGGCCATCCAGCCCCGATTGCGCGACGGCGGGAACCGCCCAGCACATCGCCGCACCTGCCAACAACACCAACTTGCGCATCGCCGTCATCCCTCGAAGCGCGGAACGCGCCCCTGCAAACCAAGACATCATTCCGTGACCGTGATCAATCCCGCGCGTCCGCCGCCGCTGCATTGCCGCCATCCGCCGGCGCGGCGGGAGCCGGATCGGCGAAAGCGGGCGGACGCGCGGCGGCGGGCGTGGCCGTGGCGCGCGGCGACGGCGTGGCGGAGGGCTTGGCCGCAGGGACCACCGCCGACGCATTGCCGCCGGCCGAGACGCGCGCGGCGAGCGCGGCGGCGCCGACCGGCACGTCCTTGATCGGATGCGATCCGTCGCCGAGCGGCGGCAGCGCCGAGCCGTTCAGCGTCACGGTCAGCTTGTCCGGGCGGCCGACGTTGATCTTCGGGTCTTTCGCGTCGGGCGGCACGTCATAGCGGTCGCCCGCCTTCATCGTGCCGAGGAACAGCGTCTTGTCGTCGGCGTCATAGACGCGCAGCCACACGCTGTCGCTGGCGGTCAGCGTGACATGGCCGGGGCCAGCTTGCGGCGCGGTGGAGGGATGGCTTGCGGGAACCGGGACGCTCACCGCCGGGGCCGGCGCGGCGCCGGTGCCGCCTCCTCGCCACATCCCGACCGCGAACCACAGCACCGCGAGCACCACCACCGCCAGCGCGACGCCGGCGGCGACGATCACCAGCCCGCGCGAGGGCACGCGCGAGGGATCGGCAATCTCATAGGGCTGATATTGCGCGACCGGACGGCCGATGCGCGCCACTTCCTCGCGCGTCGCGCGGGCCAGTTCCACCTCGTCCTCGCCGACCGTGCGGGCATAGGCGCGCACGAAACCGACCGCATAGGTGGGCGAGGGGAGGGAATCGTAGCTGCCGTTCTCGATCGCCTCCAGATGGCGCTGCGGCACGCGGGTGCGCGCGGCGATCTCCGCCAGCGACATGCCCTGCGCCTCGCGCGCGCTACGCAATCGCTCCCCGACCGGGCGGGGGAAAAGCGTCGTCTGTTCGCCGGGGGCGGCGTCGGTCATCGAAATCTCCGGCTGCGGACCACGACCTTCGAATATTGCTCGGCCCGCTGTTCCAGCGACGTGTCCCAAAGCCGGACTTGCCTGTCAATCGCGCGTGCCGGGCGCTGGTCCACCATCTAGCCCAATTCGACGCCCCGTGCGGCGGCGAAAGCGGCGATCGCGCCGCGGAAATCGCGCGGCGGGGCGGCGAGCAGCCGCTGCATCTCCGCCATCGCCGCGCCACGATCGAGCGAGCGGATCATCGCCTTGATCGGGCCGACCGCCGCCGGGGTGATCGAGAGCCGCTCGATGCCCAGGCCGATCAGCGCCATCGCCTCCAGCGGACGCCCGCCCATCTCGCCGCACACGGTGAGCGTCACGCCCGCCGCGCGCGCCGGCTCCACCACGCTCGCCACGAAGCGCAGGATCGCGGCGGAGAGCCAGTCGTAACGCTCGGCCAGCTTGGGATTGGCGCGGTCGGCGGCGAACAGGAACTGCGTCAGGTCGTTGGTGCCGATCGACAGGAACTGGAGCTTGGGCAGCAGCAGGTCCAGCTGATAGGCGAGGCTCGGCACCTCCAGCATCGCGCCGTAGCGGATCTCGTTCGGCAGCCGCCGCCCGCGCGCCGCGAGCCAGTCGCGCTGCGCCTCGAACAGTTCGCGCGCCTCGTCGAACTCCCATGCCTCCGACACCATCGGGAACATCACGTTGAGCGTGCGCCCGGCGGCGGCCTCCAGCAGCGCGCGGGCCTGCACCTTCATCAGCCCGTCGCGCTCCAGCCCGAGCCGCAGCGCGCGCCAGCCCATCGCGGGATTCTCCTCCCCGGCGGGATCGTCCTTGAGATAGGGCAGCGCCTTGTCGCCGCCGATGTCGATCGTGCGGAACACCACCGGGCGGTCGCCGGCGGCGTCCAGCACCTCGCGATAGAGCCGCTGCTGCCGCTCGCGCGAGGGCAGGGTGGCGGAGACGAGGAACTGGAATTCGGTGCGGAACAGCCCGATCCCGTCCGCCCCGGTCAGGTCCAGCGCAGCCACGTCGTCGCGCAGGCCGGCGTTGACCATCACCGTCAGGCGGTGCCCGTCCTTCGTCTCGGGCGCGACCTCGCGCAGCGCGGCATAAGCGGCGCGGCGCTTCTGGCGCAGCGCGAGCTTGGCGTCGAACGCCTCCTCCATCCCGGCGGAGGGACGCACGACGACCGAGCCTTCGCTCACGTCGAGCAGCAGCAGGTCGCCGTCCGCGATCAGCCGGCGCACGTCGCGCACGCGGCCCAGCACCGGCACGCCCATCGCCCGCGCGACGATCGTGACGTGCGCGGTGAGCGAGCCTTCCTCGAGGATCACGCCCTTCAGCCGGCGGCGATCATATTCGAGCAATTCCGCCGGGCCGAGGTTGCGCGCGATCAGGATCGTATCCTGTCTCAGCCCAAGCTGCGCGGCGGTGCCCATCTGGCCGGAGACGATGCGCAGCAGGCGGTTGGAGAGATCCTCCAGATCGTGCATCCGGTCCGCCAGCAGCGGATCGTCGATCTGGCGCATCCGCTGGCGGGTGCGCTGCTGGACCCGCTCGATCGCCGCCTCGGCGGTGAGGCCGCTGTCGATCGCCTCGTTGATCCGCCGGCCCCAGCCCTCGTCATAGGCGAACATCTTGTAGGTGGCGAGCACCTCCTCATGCTCGCCGCCGACGCCGAACTCCGCCTCGCGCGTCATGCGGTCGATCTGCTCGCGCATCTTGTCGAACGCGGCATAGACGCGGTGCCGCTCCGCCTCGGTATCCTCCGCGACGGTATGCTCGATCGTGATGCGCGGCTGGTGGAACACGGCATAGCCGGCCGCCATGCCGTCGACCAGCTTCTGGCCGGAGATGCGCACGCTGGCGGTGGATTGCGGGCGGGCGCCGCCGGCCGCGCCGCTGGGCCCGTCGATCAGCCCGGCATTGGCGATCAGCTCCGACAGCACCATCGCCACGGTTTGCAACGCCTCGATCTCGACATCGGCATATTTGCGCGCTTCGTGATGCTGGACGGCGAGGACGCCGACCGCGCGCTCGCGGCGGATGATCGGGACGCCGGCGAAGCTCTGGAAACGATCCTCGCCGGTTTCGGGGCGATAGGCGAAATGCGGGTGGCTGGCCGCCTCGTCGAGGTTGAGCACCTCCACGTCCGCCGCGATCGTGCCGACCAGCCCCTCGCCGAGCGCGAGCTTGGTGACGTGCACCGCGGCGGGATCGAGGCCGCGCGTCGCGAACAGCTCCAGCACCCCCTCGCGCAGCAGGTAGATCGAGCAGACCTCGCTATCCAGCGCCTCGCCGATGATCTCCACCACCTGATTGAGCTTGGCCTGCGCATTCGATCGCGCGGCCATGACATCGTGGAGGCGGACGAGGATCTCGCGGGCGGAGGCGGCGGCGGACAGCGGCATGGTCATCAGCTATCAGAGCGAAGCCTTGGGTGCCACGCAACATTATGTTGGCGGGTATGATGGATGGGGAAAGGAGCCGATGCGGCAATCCGGCCGCGATGCACGAAAGGCCGGAGAAATGGCGGTTGTCGCGAAATCGGTTGATCTATCGCGGCGCGCTTCGCCTCAGGCGAGCGCGGCCATGTAATGCGCGCACTTGCGGCGGCGCTCCTGTCCCTGCAGCGTCAGCACGAGATGGCCGAGCTGGCGGCGGATCAGCCCCTGGTCGGTCAATGCCTCGATCGTTCGCTGGGGCTGTTCGCGCGGGAGAATCAGGATCGTGCCCGCGCGCCGCGCCGACCACAGGATGCGTTCAATCTCCTCCGGCGGTAATGGCGTGCCGGACCCGTGCTTTGCCATGCGACCCCCCGACCCACGGGAATAGCTGCGATTATGAATGGATCGCAGCCATTCCGGTCCGATTCGAATCGATTCGTCAAGCGTCACGCTGGATGAATCCCGTTACGGAAAGGTGAATCGGGGGATTCGGGGGATTAACCGATTCTGTTAGCGACCAAATCCTCCACCACGGAAGGATCGGCGAGCGTCGAGATGTCGCCGAGGTTCGAGGTGTCGCCCTCCGCGATCTTGCGCAGGATGCGGCGCATGATCTTGCCCGAGCGCGTCTTGGGCAGGCCGGGCGCGAACTGGATCGCGTCGGGCGTGGCGATCGGGCCGATCTCCTTGCGCACCCATTGCTTCAACGCGGCGTTAAGATCGGTTGACGCCGTCTCGCCCGCGTTGAGCGTGACATAGGCATAGATGCCCTGTCCCTTAACCTCGTGCGGCATCCCGACCACCGCCGCCTCGGCGACCTGCGGGTGGAGCACCAGCGCGCTTTCCACCTCGGCGGTGCCCATGCGGTGGCCGGAGACGTTGATCACGTCGTCCACCCGGCCGGTGATCCAGTAATAGCCATCCTCGTCGCGGCGGCAGCCGTCGCCGGTGAAATATTTGCCGCGATAGGTGGTGAAATAGGTCTGGAAGAAACGCGCATGATCGTTCCACACCGTGCGCATCTGTCCGGGCCAGCTCGCGACGATGCACAGATTGCCGCTCGCCGCGCCCTCCAGCACATTGCCGGCCTCGTCCACCAGTTGCGGCTGGACGCCGGGGAGCGGCAGCGTGGCCGAGCCGGGCTTGAGGCCGGTCGCGCCGGGAAGCGGGGCGATCAGCGCGCCGCCCGTCTCGGTCTGCCACCAGGTGTCGACGATCGGCGAGCGGCCCTCGCCGACGACCTCGTGATACCAGCGCCACGCCTCAGGGTTGATCGGCTCGCCGACCGTGCCGAGCAGCTTCAGCGAGGCGCGGCTGGTGCGATGGACGAAATCGTCCCCGTCCTTCATCAGCGCGCGCAGCGCGGTGGGGGCGGTGAACACGGTATGGACCTGATGCCGGTCCACCACCTGCCAGATGCGGCTGGCATCGGGCCAGTTGGGCAGTCCCTCGTACATCAGCGTCGTCGCGCCGTTCGCCAGCGGGCCGTAGAGGATATAGGTGTGCCCCGTGACCCAGCCGATATCGGCCGCGCACCAGAAGATGTTGCCCGGCCGGTAATCGAACACGAGATCGTGGGTGAAGGCGGCCCATAGCAGATAGCCGCCGGTGGTGTGCAGCACGCCCTTGGGCTTGCCGGTCGAGCCGGAGGTGTAGAGGATGAACAGCGGGTCCTCCGCCGCCATCGGCTCGACGGGGCAGTCGGTCGAAGCGCCGGCAGCCGCCTCATGATACCAGACGTCGCGCGCGCCCATCGCGACATCGCCGCCGGTCGCCTTGATGACGATCACTTTCTCCAGGCTCGGCGCGCGCGTGGCCGCCTCGTCGACATTGGCCTTGAGCGGCACGCGCCTGCCGCCGCGCCGGCCTTCGTCGGCGGTGACGACGATCTTCGAATCGCAATCCTGGATGCGCCCCGCCAGCGCGTCGGGGGAAAAGCCGCCGAACACGACCGAATGGATCGCCCCGATCCGCGCGCAGGCCAGTACCGCGAAGGCCGCCTCCGGGATCATCGGCAGATAGACGGTGACGCGATCCCCCTTCCGCACGCCCTGCGCCTTCAGCACGTTGGCGAAGCGGCACACTTCCTCGTGGAGCTGGCGATAGGTGTAGCGGCGCGGTTCCTCCTTCGGATCGTCCGGCTCCCAGATGATCGCGACCTGATCGCCGCGCTCCGCGAGGTGGCGGTCGATGCAATTGGCGGCGACGTTGAGCACGCCGTCCCTGAACCATTCGATGCGGAAATCGTCCTCGTCGAACGACCAGTCGCCGGCCCGGGTCGGCGCCGTCACCCAGTCGAGCCGTTTCGCCTGCTCCAGCCAGAAGCCGTCCGGGTCGCCGATGCTCGCCTGATACATCGTGTCGTAGCGCGCGCGATCGACCTTGGCGGCGGCGCTCCATTCGGCGGGGACGGGGTACAGCTCCTGCTCGGCCATCGAACTCTCCTTCGCGGTTCCCGTAGCTCCGCCGCCGCCGCCGGACAACTTGGCAGTGCATCGGTTTCGCTATAAAACCCGATGCGACATTTCCGGAGGGGATTGGCGATGGCCGGCACCGTGCTCGTGACAGGAGGCAGCGGCTATATCGCCGGCTTCCTGATCCGCCTGCTCATCGAGCGCGGCTGGACCGTCAACACCACGATCCGCAACCTCGCCAGGGAGCCGGAGGTGCGCGCCGCGCTGGGCGTGCCGGCCGAGCGGCTGCGCTTCTTCGCAGCCGATCTGGAGCGTGACGACGGCTGGGCGGAGGCGATGGCCGGATGCAGCCATGTCGCGCACGTCGCCTCACCTTTCCCGGCGGAGAAGATGCCGGACGAGGCGCTGATCCGGCCCGCGCGTGACGGGGCGCTGCGCGCATTGCGCTTCGCGAAGGAAGCGGGCGTGGAAAGGTTCGTCCTCACCTCGTCGGTGGCGGCGGTGGCCTACGGTCACGAACCGCTCAACGGCGACCTCTACACCGAGGCGGACTGGACCGACGTCACTGCGCCGGGCACCTCGGCCTATGTCAAATCCAAGACGATCGCGGAGCGCGCCGCGCGGGACTGGATGGCGGAGAACGGCGCGGGGATGGAATTCTGCTCGGTCAACCCGGCGGCGGTGCTGGGTCCGGTGATGAGCGCGGATTTCTCCACCTCGATCCAGCTCGTGCAGCGGATGCTCGACGGATCGCTGCCCGGCTTTCCGCGCATCGGCTTCGGCGTGGTCGACGTGCGCGATCTCGCCGAGCTTCACCTGCGCGCGCTTGAGACGCCGGGGCTGGACGGCGAGCGGTTCATCGGCTCCGGGCGCTTCATGATGATGGAGGAGGGCGGCGCGATCCTGCGCGCGCGGCTGGGCGAGAAGGCGCGCAAGGTGCCGAAGCGCCGCATCCCCGATTTCGTCGTGCGGCTGATCGGCCTGTTCGACGGCGCCGTCGGGCAGATCGTCGGCGAACTGGGCCGCGTGCGGGCGACCGATGCGGGCCATGCGGAGCGCGTGCTCGGCTGGAAGACGCGCGATGAGGGGGATTCGATCGTGGATACGGCGGAGAGCCTGATCGAGCGAGGGATCGTGAAGGTTTAAAGAGGTGTCCATCTGCTAGGAGAAGGTTCATGACGTTCGACATGCGGCGATGGTCGGAAAACTACAGAGATGCCTTTGCGGACATGCAAGGCGATCCTGAGGTCATGGCCGATCTGGGAGGGCCATACGACCGGGCCGCCAGCAACGAAAAGTTTGATCGATATCGTGACGCCTGGGCTATCGACGGCATTTCGCGATGGGCCGTCGTCGATAGCGCCGATCATTTCCTTGGTTATGCCGGCGTGATGAAGCGCGGCGATCCCGATCATCCGCTGGGTTCGCATTACGAGATCGGATGGCGATTTCGCCGCGACGCATGGGGGCGGGGTCTGGCAACCGAAAGTGCGCGTCGGGCGCTCGATCACGCGTGGACGGTTCTGGATGCGCCGGAGATCTTTTCATACACTGGTGCAGATAACCGGCGATCCCGGAAGGTCATGGAGCGGCTCGACCTCAGGCGGGATGCCGCGCGCGATTTCACCGCGCGTTATCCCAGAGGTGACTGGACCGGATTGCTATGGGTGGCGGAACGGCCGGCAGCGAACGCGGCTATCGGCTGAATTCCTCACCCCCTCACACCACCCGATAAGGCACCACCCTGCGCACCGAAGGTTCCACCGCGATCGCGCGGTCGGTCGGCGGGAAGGCGCGCTGGTCGCAATCGTCGCGCGGGCACAGGCGGCAGGAGATGCCGATCGGTGTGGGCGCGCGGGTGCGGTCCACCGCGTCGGCATAGACGAAATCGGCGGCGTGCGTCGCCTCGCAGCCGAGCACCACGGCATAGCGCCGGGGCGCGCGCGCGAAGCTGCCGGAGGGTTTCACCAGCCCCTTCGCCATCGAGATATAGCGCACGCCGTCCGGCGTCTCGGCGTGCTGGACGAGGATGCGGTCGGGGATCGCGACCGCCTCGTGAACATGCCACAGCGGGCAGGCCCCGCCGAAGCGCGCGAATTGCAGGCGGGTGGCGGAGTGGCGCTTGGTGATGTTACCCGCCATGTCCACGCGGCAGAAGTAGAAGGGAACGCCGTCCGCGCCCGTCCGCTGGAGCGTGGAGAGCCGGTGGCACGCCTGCTCGAAGCTCACCGCGAAGCGGCGCGAGAGCCGGTCGATATCGTGGCGCAGCCGCCGCGCCTCCGCGCGGAACGCGGCATAGGGCATCACCAGCGCGCCGGCGGCATAATTGGCGAGACCCACCGCGAGCAGCCGCCGCGCCTCCGCGCCGGGCACGTCCGCCCCCGCGACGATCGACTCGATCTCCCGCGCGAAGGCGGTGGCGGCGAGGCGGTGCGCGATCAGGAACCGGCGGCTCTCCGGCGGCAGCGCGGCCTTGAGCGTGAGCGTCGCGCCGTCGAAGCGGGCGAGCGGGGCATCCTCGTCGGCGTCGACGGCGAGGGCGATGCCGTGGCCGGCGAGCGCGGCGCCCCAATCGGCGGCGGCGAGTTCCGCGAGTTCCTCCGCCGCGCGGTCGAGCGGATCGACGTAATTGCCTGCTTCGTGAAACCAGTCGCGCACCGCTTCCCAGGGGAGGCGCGCGCCGGTGCCGGCGGTCATCGATTCCTCGGCGATGGCGAGCCGTTCCTCGGCGGCGCGCTTGGCGGCGTGGAGCGCGATGAGGCGGTCGGCGATCTCGGGCCGCTCCTCCGCCAGCCGCGCCGCCTCGTCCGCGTCGAGCGGGGCTACCGCCGGGTCCGCCAGCGCCTCGCCCAGCGCCGCCAGCCGGCGCGCGGGCGCCTCGCCCTCGATCGCCGCCAATGCCTGCGGATAATGGCGGGCGAGCGCGGTGGTGACGGCGGCGGTCAGCGGGCGCTCGCCGGTTTCGAGCTGCGAGAGATAGCTCACCGACAGCCCCAGCCGCGCCGCCATCGCGCGCTGGTTCAGCCCCGCCGAGAGGCGCAAGGCGCGCAATTGCTGGCCGGCATAGAGTCTCGCCATGATGCACCGATCCTAGTTCGCAAATCCTGCTTTCGCAATTTCGCAAGTTCACATTTGCGCTTCGTCGCCGCGCGCGTCAGGGAGAAACTTCGTATTCCGGAGAAACGCATGTCGTCGACGATCGAGGAACTGGAACGCAAGCGCGCCGCCGCGCGGCTTGGCGGCGGGCAGAAGCGCATCGACGCACAGCACGCCAAGGGCAAGCTGACCGCGCGCGAGCGCATCGACGTGCTGCTCGACGAAGGCTCGTTCGAGGAACTCGACATGTTCGTCGAGCATAATTGCGTCGATTTCGGGATGCAGGATCAGATCTATCCCGGCGACGGCGTGGTGACGGGATCGGGCACGATCAACGGCCGCCTCGTGTTCGTGTTCAGCCAGGACTTCACCGTCTTCGGCGGCTCGCTCTCCGAACGCCACGCGCAGAAGATCTGCAAGGTGATGGACATGGCGATGAAGGTCGGCGCGCCGGTCATCGGCCTCAACGATTCGGGCGGCGCGCGCATCCAGGAGGGCGTGGCCTCGCTCGGCGGCTATGCGGAGGTGTTCCAGCGCAACGTGCTCGCGTCGGGCGTGGTGCCGCAGATCAGCGTCATCATGGGGCCATGCGCGGGCGGCGCGGTCTATTCCCCGGCGATGACCGACTTCATCTTCATGGTGAAGGATTCCAGCTACATGTTCGTCACCGGGCCGGACGTGGTGAAGACGGTGACGAACGAGGTGGTGACGCAGGAGGCGCTGGGCGGCGCCGTCACCCACACCACCAAGACGAGCGTGGCCGACAATGCCTTCGAGGACGATATCGAGGCGCTGCTCGCGGTGCGCGATTTCGTCGACTATCTCCCCGAATCGAACCGTGCGGCGGTGCCGGAGCGCCCGACGGACGATCCGTGGGACCGGCTGGAGGCGAGCCTCGACACGCTGATCCCGCCCAGCGCCAACCAGCCTTACGACATGCACGAGCTGATCCGTAAGACGGTGGACGAGGGCGATTTCTTCGAGATCCAGCCCGGCCATGCCGGGAACATCATCTGCGGCTTCGGGCGGATCGAGGGCAGGACGGTCGGCTTCGTCGCCAACCAGCCGATGGTGCTGGCGGGCGTGCTGGATATCAATTCATCGAAGAAGGCGGCGCGCTTCGTGCGCTTCTGCGACGCGTTCGACATCCCGATCGTGACGTTCGTGGACGTGCCGGGCTTCCTCCCCGGCACCGCGCAGGAGCATAACGGCATCATCAAGCATGGCGCCAAGCTGCTGTTCGCTTATGCCGAGGCGACCGTGCCGAAGATCACCGTCATCACGCGCAAGGCCTATGGCGGGGCCTATGACGTGATGGCCTCGAAGCATCTGCGCGGCGACCTCAATTATGCCTGGCCGACCGCCGAGATCGCGGTGATGGGCGCGAAGGGCGCGGTGGAGATCATCTTCCGCGGGCTGAACGAGGAAGGCATCGCGGAAAAGACCCGCGAATATGAGGCGCGCTTCGCCAACCCGTTCGTGGCGGCGAGCAAGGGCTTCATCGACGAGGTGATCCAGCCGCATTCCACGCGGCGGCGGATCGCTTTGGGTTTGCGGAAGCTCCGGAGCAAGACGCTGGAGAATCCGTGGAAGAAGCATGACAATATTCCGTTGTGAGGCTGATATCGTGCGGTCGTCAGGGCGGCGGCGGGCGGCGGTGTGGACGATTATCGGCGTCTTTGCGCTGATTACGGTGCTTGTTGGGTGGCGCGTGCTTGTCGTGCGTTCGTTCGACAAAGGCCCGCTTCCACCTTCCTTGCCGACTCTTGCCAAGCTGCCGGTGACGCTTGCTGACGGGCGACGCTCATCTTTGGGAGAGCTTGTCAGGCCGGGCGTTCCGACCGTCATAAGTGTTTGGGCGAGTTGGTGTGGGCCTTGTCGGAGAGAAGCGCCTGTTCTTAACGACCTCAGGCGGCGTTATGGGCCAGAAAAGCTTAATTTTCTTTATCTTAATGGGCGTGAGTCGCTTGCTTCGAGACAGGACTTGAGTGCGTTTGTAAGGAACCTCGGTATGGCGGCGGACGGATATGCCATTCTGGATGATGCATCGTTGGCAAAGCTCACCAATGACACGCGGAATCTTATCCCTCGCACTTATGTGTTCGATCGCGCTGGCGCGCCGGTTGCAATGATCGTGGGCTATAAACCCCTTGCTCTGGCTCGTGTGGAAGGGCTTTTGAAGTGAGTGGAAAGGGTTCTGGCCAATGAAACTGGGTCGTCTCAACCACGTCGGCGTCGCGACGCCGTCGATCGCGAAATCGGTCGAGACCTATCGGCTGCTGCTCGGCGCGGAGAAGATCGGGGAACCGTTCGACCTGCCGGCGCAGGGAGTGAAAGTGTGCTTCATCGATGCGCCCAACACGCAGATCGAGCTGATCGAGCCGTATGACGAAAGCTCGCCGATCGCCGGCTTTCTCAGGAAGAACCCGGCCGGCGGGCAGCATCACGTCTGCTTCGAGGTGCCCGAAATCCACGCGGCGGTCGCGCATATGAAAGCGAGCGGCGCCACCGTGCTGGGGGAGCCGCGCATCGGCGCGCATGGCACGCCGATCGTCTTCGTCCACCCGAAGGATTTCGGCGGGATGCTGGTGGAACTGATGGAAACGCCGAAGGGCGATCATTGAGGAGGGAATGATGGCCGATTACGAAACGATCCTGACCGAGAAGAAGGGCGACGTCCTCGTCATCACGCTCAACCGGCCGGATCGGCTCAACGCCGCCTCGATCCAGATGGCGGAGGACCTTTCCGCCGCGCTTTATGACCTGCAAGGCGCGCGCGCGGTGCTGATCACCGGCGCGGGGCGGGCGTTCTGCTCGGGGGCCGACCTTCAGGCGCGCGGCGAGCGCAGCGCGGTGAGCGGCGGGGACGCCAGCCATCGCGCGCTGATGAACCATTACAATCCCGCGCTCAGCCAGATCATCCGGCTCGACGTGCCGGTGGTGACGGCGGTCAACGGCGCGGCGGCGGGCGTCGGCTGCTCGATCGGGCTGGCGGGCGATTTCGTGTTCGCGGGCAAGTCGGCCTATTTCCTCCAGGCGTTCGTCAACATCGGGCTGGTGCCGGACGGCGGTTCGACCTGGCTGCTCGCCAAGGCGATCGGCCGGCCGCGCGCGACGCAGATGATGATGCTCGGCGAGCGGATCGGCGCGGAACAGGCGGCGGACTGGGGCCTGATCTACAAGGCGGTGGAGGATGCCGCGCTGATGGACGAGGCGCTGGCGCTCGCGACGCGGCTCGCCGCCGGGCCGACCGTCGCGCTGTCGGCGATGCGCCGCAATATCCTGACCGCGCTCGACGGCTCGTTCGAGCAGGTGCTGCGCGCCGAGGCCGAGGGTCAGCGGCTCGCCGGCGGCACGCAGGACGCGCGCGAGGGCGGGCTTGCCTTCCTCGAAAAGCGCAAGCCGGCATTCAAGGGGGCGTGAAGCCTTCGGAGTAGAGTGACATGACCGATAGCAAACCGACGCTCGACAACTGGTCCGCCGCCGCCGCGAAGGAGGTGAAGGGCAAGGATCTCACCTGGCACACGCCGGAGGGGATCGCGGTCAAGCCGCTCTATACCGCCGATGACGTGGCGGTGGACCCCGGCCTGCCCGGCTTCGCGCCGTTCACGCGCGGCGTGCGCGCGTCGATGTATGCCGGCCGCCCGTGGACGATCCGGCAATATGCGGGCTTCTCCACGGCGGAGGAATCGAACGCTTTCTACCGCCGCAACCTGGCGGCGGGGCAGAAGGGCCTGTCGGTCGCCTTCGACCTCGCGACGCATCGCGGCTATGACAGCGACCATCCGCGCGTGGTGGGCGACGTCGGCAAGGCGGGCGTGGCGATCGACAGCGTCGAGGATATGAAGATCCTGTTCGACGGCATCCCGCTCGATCAGATGAGCGTCTCGATGACGATGAACGGCGCGGTGATCCCCATCCTCGCCTTCTTCATCGTCGCGGGCGAGGAGCAGGGCGTCGAGCGCAAATTGCTCGACGGGACCATCCAGAACGACATCCTCAAGGAGTTCATGGTCCGCAACACCTATATCTACCCGCCCGAGCCCTCGATGCGGATCATCTCGGATATCTTCGCCTATACCAGCCGCGAGATGCCGAAGTTCAACTCTATCTCGATCTCCGGCTATCACATGCAGGAAGCGGGCGCGACGCAGCTCCAGGAGCTGGCGTTCACCATCGCCGACGGCATGGAATATGTGAAATACGGCGTCGCCTCCGGCCTCGATATCGACAAGTTCGCCGGGCGGCTGTCGTTCTTCTTCGCAATCGGCATGAACTTCTTCATGGAGGTGGCGAAGCTGCGCGCGGCGCGCGTGCTGTGGCATCGCGTGATGACCAAGCTCGGCGCGAAGGACGAGCGCAGCAAGATGCTGCGCACGCACTGCCAGACCAGCGGCGTCTCGCTCACCGAGCAGGACCCGTATAACAACGTCATCCGCACCACGATCGAAGCGATGGCGGCGATGCTGGGCGGCACCCAGTCGCTGCACACCAACGCGCTGGACGAGGCGATCGCGCTGCCGACCGATTTCTCCGCCCGGATCGCGCGCAACACGCAGATCGTGATCCAGGAGGAGACGGGGATGACCAAAGTGGTCGATCCCCTCGGCGGCTCCTATTATATCGAAAGCCTGACCCAGCAACTCGTCGACGGCGCGTGGGAGATCATCGAGCGCGTCGAGCGCGAGGGCGGCATGGCCAAGGCGGTCGCCGCCGGATGGCCCAAGGCGATGATCGAGGAAGCCTCCGCCGCGCGCGCCGCGCGGGTCGATCGCGGCGAGGACGTGATCGTCGGCGTCAACAAATACCGCCTCGCCAACGAGGACGAGATCGAGATCCTCGACGTGGACAACCACGCCGTGCGCGAGGCGCAGATCCGCCGCATCAACAAGGTGAAGGCGGAACGCGACGAGGCGAAGTGCCGGGTCGCGCTCGATGCGCTGCGCGAGGGCGCGAAGGGCAAGGGCAATCTGCTCGAACTCGCCGTCGAGGCCGCCCGCGCGCGGGCGACGCTGGGCGAGATTTCCTCCGCGATGGAGGATGTGTTCGGCCGCTTCGGCACCTTCCCGACGCCGGTGAAGGGCATCTACGGCGGCGCGTACAAGGACGACGGGCGCTGGGAGCGGCTGCTCGGCGGCGTCGATGCGACCGGGCGTCGCCTCGGCCGCAAGCCCCGCATCTTCGTCGCCAAGATGGGGCAGGACGGGCACGATCGCGGCGCGAACCTCGTCTCCTCGATGTTCGGCGATCTCGGGTTCGAGGTGGTGGCCGGCCCGCTGTTCCAGACGCCGCAGGAGGCCGCCGCGCTGGCGCTGGAGAAGGACGTCGATGTCGTGGGCGCCTCCAGCCTCGCGGCGGGGCACAAGACGCTGATCCCCGAACTGATCGGCCATCTGAAGGATGCCGGGCGCGCCGATATCAAGGTCGTCGCCGGCGGGGTGATCCCGGCGCAGGACTATCAGACGCTCTACGATGCCGGGGTGCAGGCAATCTTCGGCCCCGGCACCAACCTCATCAAGGCGGCGGAAGACGTGCTGCGATTGCTCGGCCATAATATGCCCCCCGAACAGGAGGCAGCCGAATGACTCAATCGATCGAGACGCTCACCGTCCACGCCGGGACGGCGCCGGACCCCACCACCAAGGCGCGGATCACGCCGATCTACCAGACCGCTTCCTATGTGTTCGACGACGTCGATCACGCGGCGAGCCTGTTCAACCTCGATGCGTTCGGCAATATCTACACCCGCATCATGAACCCCACCAACGGGGCGGTCGAGGGGAAGGTGGCGGCGCTGGAGGGCGGCGCGGCGGCGCTCGCGGTGGCATCGGGCCATGCCGCGCAGTTCCTGACCTTCCACACGCTGATGGAGCCGGGCAAGCATATCGTCGCGTCGAAGCGGCTTTACGGCGGGTCGCTCAACCAGATCGGGTCGAGCTTCAGGAAGATGGCGTGGGATTCGACTTTCGTCGACGCCGACGATCCCGCCAATGTCGCCGCCGCGATCACCGAAGACACGCGCGCGGTGTTCATCGAGAGCCTCGCCAACCCCGGCGGCGTGGTGCAGGATATCGAGGCGATCGCGAAGGTCGCGCATGACGCGGGCGTGCCGCTGATCGTCGACAATACGATGGCGACGCCGATCCTGTGCCGGCCGATCGAGCATGGCGCGGATATCGTCGTCCACTCGCTCACCAAGTTCCTCAACGGGCACGGCAATTCGATCGGCGGCGTGATCGTGGACGCGGGCAGCTTCGACTGGGCGAAGGGCGGGAAATATCCCTATCTCAGCCAGCCGAACGATTCCTATCACGGCAAGGTGTTCACCGAGGCGTTCGGCAACCTCGCCTTCATCCTCGCCGCGCGCACGCTGGGCCTGCGCGATCTCGGGCCGGCGCTGGCGCCGATGAATGCCTTCCTCGCGCTGACCGGCATGGAGACGCTGGCGCTGCGCATGGAGCGGCATTGCGACAATGCGCTGAAGCTGGCGGAGTGGCTGTCGAACCATCCCAAGGTGGCATGGGTGTCCTATGCCGGGCTACCGGGGGACAAGTATCACGCGCTGGCGCAGCGCTATCTCGGCGGCAAGGGCGGGGCGGTGTTCACCTTCGGGCTGAAGGGCGGATATGACGCTGGGATCGCGCTCGTCTCGCGGGTGAAATTGTTCAGCCACCTCGCCAACCTCGGCGATACGCGCTCGCTCATCATCCACCCCGCCTCGACCACCCACCGCCAGTTGCCGGACGCCGAGCGCGCAGCGGCGGGCGCGGGGCCGGACGTGGTGCGCGTGTCGGTCGGGATCGAGAATATCGCCGACATCATCGCTGATCTGGAGCAGGCACTGGCATGACTTCCCGCAACGACTGGACCCGCGCCGAGATCGCGGCCTTGTTCGACCTGCCGTTCGGCGAACTGATGTATCAGGCGCAGACCGTCCATCGCGCGCATCACGCCGCGAACGAGGTGCAGATGTGCACATTGCTGTCGATCAAGACGGGCGGCTGCCCGGAGGATTGCGGCTATTGCTCGCAATCCGCCCATGCCGAAACCGGCGTGAAGGCGACCAAGCTGATGGACGTGCGCGCCGTGCTCCAGATGGCGGCGCAGGCGAAGGATTCGGGCTCGCAGCGCTTCTGCATGGGCGCGGCGTGGCGCAATCCCAAGGAGCGCGACATGCCCGCCATCGTCGAGATGGTGAAGGGCGTGCGCGAGATGGGCATGGAAACCTGCATGACTCTGGGGATGCTCACCCCCGATCAGGCACGCGCGCTCGCCGACGCCGGGCTCGATTACTACAACCACAATATCGACACCTCGCCGGAGCGCTACGGTGAGGTCATCACCACGCGCACCTTCGCCGAGCGGCTCGACACGCTGGAGCATGTGCGGGAGGCGGGAATCAACGTGTGCTGCGGCGGGATCGTCGGCATGGGCGAGACGCGCGAGGATCGCGTCGGCTTCATCCACGCGCTCGCCACCTTGCCGCGCCACCCGGAGAGCGTGCCGGTCAACGCGCTGGTGCCGGTGAAGGGCACGGTGCTGGGCGACATGCTCGCCGACACGCCGCTCGCCAAGATCGACGATATCGAGTTCGTGCGGACGGTGGCGGCGGCGCGCGTCACCATGCCGATGAGCATGGTGCGCCTCTCGGCGGGGCGCGAGAGCATGTCGGAGGCGACGCAGGCGCTGTGCTTCATGGCGGGCGCGAACTCGATCTTCACCGGCGACAAGCTGCTCACCACCGGCAATCGCGGCGACAGCGCGGACGCGGCGCTGTTCGCGAAGCTGGGCATGCGGCCGATGGAGGCGGAGGAGCCGATGCGGCAAGCGGTGTGCGAGGCGGCGGAGTGAGTGGTGGAAAGGCCATCGCGATGTGCTGGCTGACGTTGTTCATTCTGCTGATTGCAGGTGGCGCGTGGACTTTCAGCACAATGGGCGATTGCCCGGCTGGGATGACTTGCACACGAGCATCTTGGCTTGATCCCGCAATTTTTCTTGCTGGCGCGTTTGTTTGGGCGGCTGGCGCTTGGATGATATTTCGGCGGAAAAGGTCTTAAATGTTCAAGAAAATCCTTGTCGCCAATCGTGGCGAGATCGCTTGCCGGGTGTTTCGCACGGCGAAGAAGATGGGGATCGCCACCGTTGCGGTCTATTCCGACGCCGATGCCCGCGCGCCGCATGTGCTGATGGCGGACGAGGCGGTGCGGCTCGGGCCGGCGCCGGCGGCGGAGAGCTATCTCAAGGCCGACCTGATCCTCGCGGCCGCGAAGGCGACCGGCGCGGACTGCATCCACCCCGGCTATGGCTTCCTCTCCGAGCGCGAGAGCTTCGCCAAGGCGTGCGCGGAGGCGGGGATCGCCTTCGTCGGCCCGCCGCCCAACGCCATCGCCGCGATGGGCGACAAGATCGAATCGAAGAAGCTCGCCAAGGCGGCCGGCGTCAACGTCGTCCCCGGCTATCTCGGCGAGATCGCGGACACCGAGGAGGCGGTGAAGATCGCGAAGGACATCGGCTTCCCGGTGATGATGAAGGCCTCGGCCGGCGGCGGCGGCAAGGGGATGCGACTCGCGTGGAGCGAGCAGGACGTGCGCGAAGGCTTCGAGGCGACCAAGCGCGAGGGTCTCGCCAGCTTCGGCGACGATCGCGTGTTCATCGAGAAGTTCATCGAAAGCCCGCGCCATATCGAGATCCAGGTGCTGGGCGACCAGCACGGCAATATCGTCTATCTGAACGAGCGCGAATGCTCGGTGCAGCGCCGCCACCAGAAGGTGGTGGAGGAAGCGCCGTCGCCGTTCGTCACGCCGAAGATGCGCAAGGCGATGGGCGAGCAGGCGGTCGCGCTGGCCCGCGCGGTCGGCTATTACAGCGCGGGCACGGTGGAACTGATCGTCTCCGGCGCGGACAAGACCGGCGAGAGCTTCTACTTCCTCGAGATGAACACGCGGCTCCAGGTCGAGCATCCGGTGACGGAGGAGATCACCGGGCTCGATCTGGTCGAGCAGATGATCCGCGTCGCGGCGGGCGAGAAATTGTCGTTCGGCCAGAAGGACGTGAAGATCAACGGCTGGTCGGTCGAGAACCGCGTCTATGCCGAAGATCCGTATCGCGGCTTCCTGCCCTCGATCGGCCGCCTCGTGCGCTACAATCCGCCGGCCGAGGGCGATGGCGTGCGGGTCGATGACGGCGTGCGCGAGGGCGGCGAGGTGAGCATGTTCTACGATCCGATGATCGCCAAGCTCATCACCCACGGCAAGACGCGCGAGGAGGCGATCGACCGCCAGATCGCCGCGCTCGACGCATTCGAGATCGACGGGCCGGGGACGAACCTCGATTTCGTCTCCGCGCTGATGCAGCATCCGCGCTTCCGCTCCGGCAATATCACCACCGGGTTCATCGCGGAGGAATATCCCGAAGGCTTCCACGGCGCGCCGGCTTCGGAGGCGCTGGTGCGCACGCTGGCGGGCGTCGCGGCCTATGCCGCTGTGATGTGGGCGGAGCGCGCGCGGCAGGTCGACGGCCAGCTCGGCGCGGCGCTCGACGCGCCGGTGGACTGGGCGGTGCGGATCGGCAAGCGCGATCACGCGGTGACGATCGACGGCGACGATGTGACGGTCGACGGCAAGCCGCTCGACGGCGCGATCGACTATGCGCCGGGCGACCGCACCGCGATCGTCGACGGCGACGAGCCGCTGACCGTGAAGATCGCGCGCACCCGCACCGGCTTCACGCTCAACGCGCGCGGCGCGAGCCACAAGGCGCGCGTGTTGCCGGCGCGGATCGCGCCTTATGCGAGGCACCTGCTCGAAAAGGTGCCGCCGGACCTGTCGAAGTTCCTGATCGCGCCGATGCCGGGCCTGCTCGTCCGGCTCGACGTGAAGGCCGGCGACAGGGTCGAGGCGGGCCAGCCGCTCGCGGTGGTCGAGGCAATGAAGATGGAGAACATCCTGCGCGCCGAAAAGTCCGCGGTGGTGAAGGCCGTCAACGCCGCGACCGGCGAAAGCCTCGCGGTCGATCAGGTGATCCTGGAGCTGGAATAAGCGAGGTCAGCGCCCGCGCGCTTCCGGCGCGTGGACCAGCGCGCGGAGTTGCTCCAGCTCCTCGCGCGTGTCGACGTCGATCAGTTCGTGCTCGTTCGTCACGACATGGACGCCCGCGCGGATCATGTCGCGCGCGTCGCCGTCGTCGCGGATCGCCAGCACCTCATCGAACCGCGCCGCGCCGAACAGCACGGGCGGGGAGGGGTGGCGCCCGTTGCTGGACGCGACCACCGCCGTCGGTCCGTCCGCCGCGTCGAGCATACGATAGATGTGCGTCGCCGTCACGCGCGGCATGTCCGCGAGCGCGACGATCACCGCCGCCGCGCCGTGCGCCCTGGCGGCTTCCACGCCGAGCCGGACAGCGGAGGCCATGTCGCGTTCCGGGTTTTCGTCGCGAATGATCGTGAAGTGATGCCGCGCGTAATCGATCTTCAGCCCGTCGACGATCGCGATCCGCTCCATGAACGGCATGTCCTCCAGCGTGACGGCGACATGCAGGCCGAGCGGGCGGGACAGGAACATCTCGTCCAGCTTGCTGCCGACGTCGCCGAACCGCCTGGATTTCCCGGCGGCGAGCAGCACGAGGACGGTCTTCTCAACCGGGATCATCGATGGCTCCGTCTGACATGGGGCGACGGGCCGTTCGCCCCGTATCGCGCCCCGTTGATCGTAAAATACATGGCTCGCTCTCCGTCTGCCGACAGGGTAACGCGGCTTGTCATGTTGGTGTCCATGCGAACCATAGCAATCCCGCTGGCCTTGCTGGCGTCGGCGTGTGGAACCGGGCAGGATCGGCGGATGCCCGAGTCGATCGCGCCGCTATCCGACCCTATCGTCATCGCCCATCGCGGCGCCAGCGGGGAGCGGCCGGAACATACGCTCGCCGCCTATGAACTGGCCATCGCGGAAGGGGCGGACTTCATCGAGCCGGATCTGGTGCCGACGAAGGACGATGTGCTCGTCGCGCGGCACGAGAACGAGATTTCGGGGACGACCGACGTCGCCGACCATCCGGAATTCGCCGCGCGGCGGACGACCAGGACGATCGACAGGCAGAAGGTGAGCGGCTGGTTCGTCGAGGATTTCACGCTGGCCGAGCTGAAGACGCTGCGCGCGAAGGAGCGCCTGCCGATCCTACGCCCCGACAACCGGCAATATGACGGCAGGTTCGAGATCCCGACGCTGGCGGAGATCATCGCGCTGGCCAAGCGGCATCATGTCGGCATCTATCCCGAGACCAAGCATCCGACCTATTTCGCCTCGATCGGCCACCCCACCGACGAATTGCTGGTGCGCCAGTTGCAGGCGGCGGGATGGAATACGCCGGACGCGCCGGTGTTCATCCAGTCGTTCGAGGTGAACAACCTGAAGCGCATCCACAAGCTGACCGCCATCCGGCTGATCCAACTCGTCGACAAGGAAGGCGGCCCGGCCGACGGCGCCGCGCCGAGCTATGCCGAGATGCTGACGCCGGACGGGATGCGCGAGATCGCGACCTATGCCTTCGGCATCGGGCCGAACAAGGCGATGTTGTGGGACGGGAAAGTGCCGACCGGGCTGATCCGCGCCGCCCATGCGGCGGGGCTGCGCGTCCATCCATGGACCTATCGCGCGGAGAATTATTTCCTGCCGTCCGGCTATCGCGACGGGCTGAACCCGCGCGGGCATGGCGATCTGGACGGGGAGATTTCCGACGCGCTCTATCGCGGGCTGGACGGCTTCTTCACCGATTTCCCCGCGATCGGCGTCGCGGCGCGCAATCGCGTGCGGGCGGAGCGGAGCAAGAAATGATGCGGCGTGTCGCGGGGATGGCGCTGGCGGCGGCCGCGCTGATGGCGGCGGCGGGCTGCGTGCGCACCGTCACCACGGTCGCCACCGCCCCGGTGAAGGCCGCCGGCAAGGTGGTCGACTGGAGCACCACCAGCCCGTCCGAGGCGGACCGGAAATATGCGCGCAAGATGCGCAAGCGGGAGGAATATTGCCGCAAGCACCCGGACGCGCCGGAGTGTGGACAGGGCGGCTATGCGGGGCCGCCGCGCTGAATCGGCGCACCTTTTTCCTCGGGGCGAACGGCGGGAGGGTGGCGAACTCGGCCCACCTGTCATTCCGGCCCTAGCGGGCCGTGGCAGGTAGTCGTGATGTGAAGCGGATGCGACTTCAGTCCGTCACGGCGAAGCCGCGCCGTCGGACGGCGCTTTGGCGCCGCCGGGCGATCCGACCGCAGCGAAGCCGCGCCGCAGCCGGAGGCTGCGGCCTGGCGCGGTCAGATGTGGATGGGCTTGCCAGTCACCGCCATCGCGGCTTCCTTGATCGCCTCGCTGTGGGTGGGATGGGCGTGGCAGGTGTAGGCGATATCTTCGCTGGTCGCGCCGAATTCCATCGCCTGCGCGGCCTGCGCGATCATCGTGCCGGCGACGCTGGCGATGATCCACACGCCGAGCACGCGATCGGACTTCGCGTCGGCGATCACCTTCACGAAACCGTCCGGCTCGTGGTTGGTCTTGGCGCGGCTGTTGGCGAGCATCGGGAACTTGCCGACCTTCACCTCGCCGCGCTCCTTCGCCGCTTCCTCGGTGAGGCCGACGCCAGCGATCTCCGGCCAAGTATAGACGACCGACGGGATCACGTCGTGGTTCACGATGCCGTGCTGGCCCGCGATATTCTCCGCGACCGCAATGCCTTCGTCCTCCGCCTTGTGCGCCAGCATCGGGCCGGGGATGACGTCGCCGATCGCCCACACGCCGGCGACGGAAGTGCGGAAATCGTGATCGGTCTCGATCTGGCCGCGCTGGTTGGTGGCGAGGCCGATCCTGTCCAGCCCGAGGCCATCGGTGTTCGGCTTGCGGCCGATCGACACCAGCACGCAATCCGCCTCCAGCGTCGTCGCCGCGCCGCCCGCGGCCGGCTCCAGCGTCAGCGTCGCCTTGCCGCCGTCGACCTTCACGCCGGTCACCTTGGTGCCGAGGCGGAATTCGATGCCCTGCTTCTTGAAGATCTTGTTGGCTTCCTTGCGCACTTCGCCGTCGAAGCCCGGCAGGATCTGATCGAGGAACTCGACACAGGTCACCTTCGCGCCGAGCCGCCGCCAGACCGAGCCAAGCTCCAGCCCGATCACGCCGCCGCCGATGACGACCATATGCTCCGGCACCTTCGGCAGCTCCAGCGCGCCGGTCGAATCGACGACGACCTTCTGGTCGATCTCAACGCCCGGCAGCGGCGTGACCGACGAGCCGGTGGCGATGACGACGTTCTTCGCGGTGACGGTCTGGTCGCCGACCTTGACGCGATGCGCGTCCTCAAAGCTCGCGCGACCCTTGAGCCACGTCACCTTGTTCTTCTTGAACAGGAATTCGATGCCGCCGGTGAGCTGCTTCACGGCGTCCTTGCGCTGGCCGTGCATCGTGTCGAGGTCCAGCTCGGGCTTCACCTTGATGCCGAGCTTGGCGAAAGCGCCATTGGCCGCCGCGTCATAATATTCCGACGCATGGAGCATCGCCTTGGACGGGATGCAGCCGACATTGAGGCAGGTGCCGCCGAGCGTCTCGCGCGATTCGGCGCAGGCGGTCTTCAGCCCGAGCTGCGCAGCGCGGATCGCCGCGACATAGCCGCCGGGGCCGGCGCCGATCACCAGCACGTCAAAGTCGAATTCGTCAGCCATTGCTCGCTCGCTTCTCGCAATCGTCGGGGTTGCAGCGCGACATAGACCCTGGGGGCACGGAGGCAAGCCCCAGCACCGGGCCTATTTCAGCAGCACCAGCTCCTCCGCCATCGTCGGGTGGAGCGCGACGGTCGCGTCGAACTGCGCCTTGGTCAGCCCGGCCTTCACCGCCACCGCCGCCGTCTGGATGATCTCCGCCACGTCCGGCCCGATCATGTGGATGCCGACGACGCGGTCCGTCTCCGCCTCGCACACCATCTTGTAGAGCGCGCGCTCGTCGCGGCCGGCGAGGACGTTCTTCATCGGGCGGAAATCGGAGGAATAGACCTTCACCGAGCCCAGCTTCTGCCGCGCCTCCGCCTCGGTCATGCCGACGCCGGCGATCGGCGGGTGGCTGAAGCAGGCGTTGGGGACGTTATCGTATTCGACCGTCACGCGGCCGCCGCCGAACAGATTGTCGGCGAACGCCTGCCCCTCGCGGATCGCGACCGGCGTGAGCTGGATGCGGTTGGTGACGTCGCCCACCGCGTAGATCGACGGGCAGGTGGTACGGTTGTCAGCATCGACCTTCACCGCGCCCTTGTCGTCCAGCTCGACGCCGGCATTCTCCAGCCCCAGCCCTTCGGTGTTGGGCAGGCGGCCGGTGGCGAACATCACGCAATCCACCGTAGCCGGCTCATGGCCGGACATGTGGACGGTCAGCGAGCCGTCGTCATTCTTCACGATCTTCTCGAATTTCGCGTCGAAGCGGAATTCCATCCCCTTCATCAGGCTGATCTGGAGCAGCCGGTCGCGGATCTGCTGATCGTAGCCGCGCAGGATATCCTTGCTGCGGTTCATCACGATCACATGCGCGCCGAACTGGTGGAAGATGCCGGCGAACTCGTTGGCGATATAGCCCGCGCCGGCGATCAGCACGCGCTTCGGGATCGCCTCCAGATGGAACGCCTCGTTGGAGGTGATGCCATGCTCATGGCCGGGACAGTCCGGCACATGCGGCCGCGCGCCGCTGGCGATCAGGATCGTTCCGGCGGTCTTCTTCGTGCCGTCGGCCAGCGTCACCTCAGTGGGGCCGGTGACGGTGACGCGCTGGTGGACGATCTCCACGCCGTTGTTTTCGAGCGTGTCGGTATAGGCGCCGTTGATCCTGTCGACCTCGGCGAGGACGTTGGCCTGCAACGTCTGCCAGTCGAACGCGCAGTCGCCGGGCACCTGCCAGCCGAAGCGGCGCGCATCCTTCAGGTCCTCGGCGAAATGCGCGCCGTAGACGAGCAGCTTCTTCGGCACGCAGCCGCGGATGACGCAGGTGCCGCCGACGCGATATTCCTCCGCCACCATCACCCGCGCGCCATACGCCGCCGCGACCCGGCTGGCGCGCGTGCCGCCGCTGCCGGCGCCGATGGTGATGAGGTCGTAGTCGTAATCGGCCATGTATCTCACTCCGCGCGATGCCTGCCGCCGCAATATGGGGGCGAGGCGCCGCGCGGAAGTGCGGAAATGCCGATTACAGTAAGCGCCCGGCCGTTCAGTCCAGCCCGGCGCGGCGGATCAGGTCGTCGGTGGAGGGATCGAACTCCCCGCCGCCCTTGGCCGCCGCCTTCGCCATTTCCTTGCCCAGCTCGACGCCGAACTGGTCGAAGGAATTGATGTCGAGCAGCACGCCGTTCACGAACACGCGATGCTCGTAGAAGGCGATCAGCGCGCCGAGCGTCCGCGCGTCGAGCTGATCGAGCAGCAGGGTGGAGGACGGCCGGTCGCCGGGATAGGCGCGCGCCGGATCGTCCGGGTTCTCCTTGCCCTTCATCAGCGCCGCGCCCTGCGCGAAGGCGTTGAGCAGCAGCATCCGGTGGTGATCCTCCGGCAGGGTGTCGCCCTGCTCGATCACGCAAAGGAACTCAACCGGGACGAGATGCGTGCCCTGATGCAATAGCTGGAATACCGCATGTTGCGCGTCGGTGCCGACCCCGCCCCAGGTGATCGCGGCGGTGGGATATGTCACCGGCTTGCCCTGGATCGTCACGCCCTTGCCGTTCGATTCCATCTCGAGCTGCTGGAGGTAGCTCGGCAGCAGCCGCAGCCGCTCGTCATAGGCGAAGGGCGCGCGCGTCTCGGCGCGGCGGACCTGCGTGTAGTAAAGATCGGCGAAGGCGGCGAGGGCGGGGGCGTTTTCGTGCAGCGCGGAAAGGCGGAAGTGGCGGTCCATCTCCGCCGCGCCCTCCAGCAACTCCTCGAACTGGTCCCAGCCGAGCTTGATCGCCGCCGGAAAGCCGATCGACGACCACAGCGAGTAGCGCCCGCCGACGCCCTCGCTGAACGGCAGCACGCGCGTCTCGTCCACGCCCCATTCGATCGCCTTGTCGGGGCTGGCGGTCAGCGCGACGACGCGGCCATAGGGGTCTTCCACGCCGTGCTCGGTCATCCAGCCGATCACGCTGTCGGCGTTCATCATCGTCTCGGTGGTGGTGAAGGTCTTGGAGGCGACCACCAGCAGGGTCGCGCCGGGATCGAAGCGGTTGAACACGTCCTCCAGCGCCATGCCGTCGACATTGGAGACGATCGCCACGTCGTAGCGGTCCGAATCGCGCCCCAGGGCATCGACCAGCAGATGCGGCCCGAGCGCCGATCCGCCGATGCCGACGTGCAGGATATGCCGGATCGGGCCGAAGGCGTCGGCCTCGATCGCGTCGATCAGCGCCCGCATCCGCGCGTGATAGCCGCGTGCGCGGTTGACGCTATCCGGCGTGCCCTCGCCGCGCTCGGCGGTATGCTCGACAGGGCGATCCTCGGTGACGTTGATGTTGGCGCCGCCGAACATCGCCTCGCGCTTGCCGGCGAGGTCGCTCGCCTTCGCCAGCGCCTCGAACGCTTTCACCATCCCGGCCGTCAGGTGCGTCTTGGAGAAATCGAAATGGATGCCCGCCACGTCGAGCGAGAAGCGCTTCAGCCGCCCGGCGTCGTCGGCGAACAACTGCATGAGCTTCGTCTGCGGCAATGCCTCGATCGTCGACCAGTCCGCCATGTTCCGTTTCCTGTGTGAGCGTTCCGAAAAGAAGCGAACAGCCGTTACCGCCCCCGTGTTCCGCGCGCCAGCGGCTTGACGTGGAGGCGGGCTTGGGCGACGCCGCGCTTCATGGCCGAACAGGACACCCCGCCCGACGATATCCCGCAGCCGATCGGCAAGGCGTCAACCGCCCCGCCGACGAAGAAATCGGAGACGGGCGACACGCTCCGCTTCCTCGTCAAGCTGGCGATCGTCGTGTGGCTGTTCCGCAGCTTCCTGTTCGCGCCTTATTCGATCCCGTCGGAATCGATGCTGCCGCGTCTGCTGATTGGCGACTATCTGTTCGTCTCGAAATGGAATTACGGTTATTCGCGCTGGTCCTTCCCGTTCGGCTTCCCGCCGATTCCGGGCCGGGTGTTCGGCGGCACGCCGACGCGCGGCGACACGGTGGTGTTCCGCGGCCCGCCGGCCAACGATCATGACGTCATCAAGCGCGTGATCGGCCTGCCCGGCGACACGATCCAGATGAAGGGCGGCGTGCTGATCCTCAACGGCCGGGCGGTGCCCAAGCAGCGCATCGCCGATTTCGTCGTGCCGCTCACCCCCAATTACGGCGCGGACAAGTGCATGGCGCAGTTCCAGGACGCGGTGAACGGCCAGCAGGTGTGCCGCTACCCGCGCTTCCGCGAGACGCTGCCGGGCGGGCGCTCCTATGAGGTGCTCGACATGGGGCAGACGATCGCGGACGATACCGAGTTGTTCACCGTGCCCGCCGGCCATGTCTTCCTGATGGGCGACAATCGCGACAATTCGGAGGACAGCCGCTTCAGCCAGGCGTCGGGCGGCTTCGGCTATGTCCCGATGGAGAATATCGAGGGCAAGGCGGTGGTGATCTTCTGGTCGACCGACGGATCGGCCAACTGGTTCCTGCCGTGGACATGGGTGACGGCGGCGCGCTGGAGCCGGATCGGGGGCGGCTTCTGAGCGGTTCTGACGATCTCGCCGGCTGGATCGCCGAGACGCTCGGCCATCGTCCCGCCGACCTTGCCGATTACGAGCGCGCGCTGACCCACGGCAGCCGCTCCGACGCCAATTACGAGCGGCTGGAGTTCCTCGGCGACCGCGTGCTGGGCCTGGTGATGGCGGAATGGCTCTACGAGCGCTTTCCGGGCGAGCCGGAAGGGGCGCTGTCGAAACGCTATAACGCGCTGGTCACCGGGGCGGTCTGCGCGGATGTGGCGCGCGGGCTGGGCGTGCCGGCGCGGCTCCGCCTCGGCAAGCAGGCGCGCGACGACGGCGCGAGCGACAGCGACAATGTGCTGGGCGACGTGATGGAGGCGTTGCTCGGCGCGCTCTATCGCGACGCCGGGCTGGAGGCGGCGCGCGCCGCGATCCGTCGGCTGTGGGCCGCGCGCCTCACCGCCGACGCCTCCGCGCCGCAGCATCCCAAATCGGCGTTGCAGGAATGGGCCGCCGCGCATCAGCGCAAACCGCCGCTCTATGAGATCGTCGACCGCTCCGGCCCCGGCCACGCGCCGCGCTTCACGGTGAAGGCGACGATCCCCAAGCTGGCGGAGGCGCTGGCCGAGGGGGGGAGCAAGCAGGAAGCGGAAACGGCGGCGGCGCGGGCGTTGCTGCAAATGGTGAGATCACGATGACCCAATCCTGCGGCCTGATCGCCGTGGTCGGCGCGCCCAATGCGGGTAAGTCGACGCTCGTCAACGCGCTGGTCGGGCAGAAGGTGGCGATCGTCAGCCCCAAGGCGCAGACCACGCGCACGCGGCTGATGGGCGTCGCGATCGAAGGCGATACGCAGCTTCTGCTGGTCGACACCCCCGGCATCTTCGATCCCAAGCGCCGGCTCGACCGCGCGATGGTCGCGGCCGCATGGGGCGGGGCGGAGGGGGCGGACGTGCTCGCCTTCGTGGTGGACGCCAAGGGCGGCCTCGCGCCCAAGGTGGTCGAGATCGCGGAGCGGCTCGCCGAGCGGCGCGAGCCGAAGTTCCTGATCCTCAACAAGGTCGATCTGGCGGACAAGCCGCGCCTGCTCGCCCATGCGGAAAAGCTCAACGCGCTCGCCCCCTTCGCGGAGACCTTCTTCGTCAGCGCCACCACCGGCGACGGCGTGCCCGAGCTGAAGCGCGCGCTCGCCCGCGCGATGCCGAAGGGGCCTTGGCATTATCCCGAGGATCAGGTCTCCGACGCGACCGAGCGCGCGCTGGCGGCGGAGGTGACGCGCGAGCAGCTCTATCTCCAGCTCCACGCCGAATTGCCCTATGCGAGCACGATCGAGACGGAGAAGTTCGTCGATCGCGAGGACGGCTCGGCCGAGATCCACCAGCAGATCCTCGTCGAGCGCGCCAGCCAGCGCGCGATCGTGCTGGGCAAGGGCGGCAGCCGCATCCGCGAGATCGGCGCGAGGGCGCGGCTGGAACTGGCGGCGCTGCTCGACCGGCCGGTGCACCTCTACCTGCATGTGAAGGTGAAGCCGGGCTGGGACGAGGATCGCGGCGTCTATCGCGATATCGGGCTGGACTGGGTGGATTGAGCAAGCGCCTCGTCCACCCACGCCGGCACCAGTTCTGAAGCCGGCCCGAGCCGCGTTTCGCCGAACCACGCGCTGCCGGCGGAGCGTTCGAGGTTAAGCTCCAGCGTCGCCGCGCCGTGATAGCGCGCGGTCTGCACGAACCCCGCCGCCGGATAGACCGCGCCGGAGGTGCCGATCGAGACGAACAGGTCGCATGTCGCCAGCGCGCGTTCGATCGCGCCCATGTGATAGGGCATCTCGCCGAAGAATACGATGTCCGGCCGCAGCGCGGGCGCGGCGCAATCCGCGCATGCCGTCCCCGGCGGCAGGCTGCCTTCCCATGCCCGCCGCGCGCCGCATGAGGCGCATAGCGCCGAGTTCAGCGCGCCGTGCATGTGCAGCATCCGCCGCGCGCCGGCGCGCTCATGCAGGTCGTCGACATTCTGGGTGACGATCAGCAACTCGCCCCGCCATTCGCGATCGAGACGGGCCAGTGCCGCGTGCGCCGGGTTGGGCGCTACCCGCCCCAGCGCGGCCCGGCGCCCGTCGTAGAAACGGTGCACCAGCGCCGCATCGCGCGCCAGCGCCTCGGGCGTGCAGACATCCTCGACGCGATGATATTTCGGAACAAGGTCGTCTTCGTAGACTTCCCAATAGGTTGTACCGCTTTTTGTGCGGAAGGTTGGCACACCGGACTCGGCGGAAATACCCGCGCCGGTGAGGATCACGATGTTTCGGGTGTCGACCATCGGGTCAGACGCCGCCGCCCCACACCATCAAATATGGCATGAGTCCAAACAGAGATGCAGCAGACAGAAGGAGCAAAGCGGGTGCTGCTCGCCGAAACTTATTAGCTACCACGATGGTGAGGAGCAGCAGCAAGAAGATACTTATCGGCATCACGAGATAGAGCTTAATCTGCCCAGCGTTTGGATATCCCGCAACATGTTGCGACGCTATGCTGCGGTAGGCTTCCACCCCGGCAATGACGAGCAAACCCCAGAGGCTAAGCGCGGCTGCGGCGATGGAGTTGATTGCTGTCATGCCAGAAACATAGTTTGGCGGTGGCTTACGCGGCAATGATGCGGCGATAAACGATTATCGGCTGCGCACCCGATGGCCCTCCCACAATCCGCCCGGCCCGCGAAAGGTGGCAAGCCCGCTCTCCGCCGAAATGCCCGCGCCGGTGAGGATGACGATGCTGTCCATCGCGCCGGCTTATCCGATCGCTCGGCATGTAGATACGAAAAGGGCGGCCCGTCGCCGGAGCCGCCCTTTCGCTTGCCCGTGGGCCGATCGGTCAGCGCGAGTAGAACTCGACGACCAGGTTCGGCTCCATCTTCACCGGATAGGGCACCTCGTCCAGCGTCGGCACGCGAATGAAGGTCACCTTGGCGTTGCCGTCCTGCGCGACGTAATCGGGCACCTCGCGCTCGGCGAGGCCCTGCGCCTCCATCACCAGCGCCATTTCCTGCGCCTTCTTGCCCAGGGTGATCTCGTCGTTGAGCGACACGCGGCGCGACGCGATGTTGCACTTCACGCCGTTGACGTAGATGTGACCGTGGCTGACGAGCTGGCGCGCGGCGAAGATCGTCGGCGCGAACTTGGCGCGATAGACGATCATGTCCAGCCGGCGCTCGAGCAGGCCGATCAGGTTCTGCGAGGTGTCGCCCTTCATGCGGGCGGCCTCGTCATAGGCGTGGCGGAACTGCTTTTCCGTCACGTCGCCGTAATAGCCCTTAAGCTTCTGCTTGGCGCGGAGCTGGATGCCGTAGTCGGACATCTTCCCCTTGCGGCGCTGGCCGTGCTGGCCGGGGCCGTATTCGCGCTTGTTGACCGGGCTCTTCGGGCGACCCCAGATGTTCTCGCCCATCCGGCGGTCGAGTTTGTACTTGGCGCTGCTGCGCTTCGACATGATCTTTCCTTCAATCTGCGAACGACGTTCATCCCGGTATCGCTCTGACGCTTCGCTCATGGAAACGCAGGGCCACCGCTTCACCGGGGATACGGGGCCGATTGCGAAGGCGCGCGCCTAGCGGGCGACGCATGGAGAGTCAAGATGTGGGCTATTTGCCGGCTGGCTGGGCGCTGGTCTGCTGGATCTTGTCTATCATCTGCTGGGTATCGCGCTCCTGTTCCTTCCATTGCGCACCGGTCAGGCATACCCGCCTGGAGGCGATGAGACTCCCTGTTACCTGATAGCTACGGCAGACGACCTTCTCCCGCTCCGGCTTCTCGGATGCAGGAGGCGGAGCCGGAGTGGCTTGCAGCAGTAGCAGCATGGTGAAGATCATAGTTTCCCCCTCGATCTCTCTATGGTCGCCAGTGTGTTGCTTTGGTATATGGCCGTCAAGACACGGCGGCTGGACAGGAGCGTCCGTCCCCGCCACAGCGCGCGCCATGACGATCCTTCCCGGACAGCAATGCAAGACGATGGCCGAAGTGCGCGCGGGTGTCGATCAGGTCGATCGCGAACTTGTCGCGCTGCTGCGTCGCCGTTTCGACTATATGGACGCCGCCGCGCGAATAAAGCCGGCGCGCGGCGCGGTGCGCGACGAGCCGCGCAAGGCGCAGGTGATCGCCAACGCCCGCGCCGCCGCCGTGGCCGCCGGGATGCCGGGCGACGCGATCGCGGCGTTGTGGGATGCACTGGTCGAGGCGTCGATCGCCTATGAACTGGAGGCGTTCGACCGGCGGTGAAAAGCTCCGGCGCGGATGCGAATGATCGCGAAATGAACTTCCGCTAACCGCTCCTTAGGACGGATCGTTGCATCAGCGGGGCGAAAGGATTCGCCCGACCGATGCAGCGCCTACCCCTGATCGTGCCCAATCCGCCGCGCCTCGCGGACTACAAGACCGCGCTCGAGCGGATCGAGGTTTCGGGCATCTATAGCAATTTCGGCCCCGAGGCGCGCCGTTTCGAGCAGGAAGCGGCGGCGCGGCTGTTCGGCGGGGAGGGCGCATGCCTCACCGTCGCCAACGCGACGTTGGGGCTGATGCTGGCGCTCAAGGACGCGGTGGGGGAGGCGGATGGCCGCTATGCGGTGATGCCCGCGCTCACCTTCGCCGCCACCGCGCAGGCGGCGTGGTGGGCGGGACTGACGCCGCTGGTATGCGATATCGACCCGGATGACTGGACCGCCTGCCCGGCGGCGGAGGAGCGGCTGCTCCACCAGCATGGCGATCGGATCGCGGCGCTGGTGCCCTATGCCGCGTTCGGCCATGCGATAGACCTCGATCGCTATGCCTGGCTGGCGAAGCGGCATGAGGTGAAGGTGGTGATCGACGCCGCCGCCTCGCTCGGCACGAGCGACGCGCAGGGGCGGTCGTTCGGCGCGGGCGCTCCCTTCCCGGTGGTATTTTCGATGCACGCCACCAAGCCCTTCGCGGTGGCCGAGGGCGGGCTGATCCATTGCGGCGACCGTGACACGATCGAGCGACTGCGCGCGATGGCCAATTTCGGCTTCGCCGGCGCGCGCAGCGCAAGCGTTCCCGGCCTCAATGCCAAGCTGCCCGAAGTGCTCGCCGCGATCGCCAACGCCAAGCTGGAGACGTTCGGGGCGACCTGCGCCGCGCGCGAGCGGGTCACGGCCGCCTATCGCGCCGCGATCGGCGGGCGCTATGCGACCCAGCCAGCGCCGGCCGGGCGGCAGGCGCTGGGCTTCTTCCAGCTCCTGTTGCCGCGCGGCGCGGATCGCGCGCGCGTCGCGGCGGCGCTGGAGGCGGAGGGGATCGGCACCGGGCAATATTTCAGCCCGCATATCGGGCAGCAGCCGTGGGTGCGGCAGGTGGCGACGATCGAGCCGACCCCCGTCGCCGACGATGTCGCGGGACGCATCCTCTCGCTGCCGCTCCACGATGCGATGACGGCTGCGGATGCGGAGCGGGTGATCGCGGCGCTCGATCGCGCCTGCGCCGCGCCGCATGTCGTTTCCGTCTCCGAGCCACCGCGCATCGCCGAGACTCTGGTGGTCGGCGGCGGACCGGCCGGCACCGCCCTGCTCACCGCCGCCAGCAAGCAGGGCCTGCTCGCCGCGCTTGCGCCCGGGCTGGTGCTGATCGAGCGCGACCGGGCGATCGGCGGCGGCCAGCTCGGCCGTTATGCCATCACCTCGGATTCGACCGCGCAGACCTTCCTCAGCGCGGTGGTCGACAATCCCTATCCCGAGATCGCCGCGCTCGCCGGCCATCCGGCGGCGCGCACCGTGGACAGCTATCGCGACGCGCTCGGCGTGCCGCTGGCGGAGGTCGGCCCGCTGCTCCGCGCGACGGGGGACCGGTTGCACCGGCTTCTCACCGAGAATGGCGGGAAGGTGCTGACCGGGCATGAGGTGATCGCGATCCGGCGCGACGGCGACGGGCTGTGGCGCGCGCGCGTTCGCGACATGGCAAGCGGCGCGGAGCATGAGCGGGTCGCGCGCAACGTCGTGATTGCCACCGGCGGGCATCAGCCGCTCGACCGGCTGGTGGCGCAGCGCGTCGCCGGCGCACCATTGCCGGAGCTGGCGCGGCACCGCCTCGTCCAGTCCGACGACGTGCTGTCGACCGGCGGGTTCGAGAAGGTCGCGGATCTCATCGGCAACGTCCGCGCGCCGCGCATCGCGGTGATCGGCGGATCGACCAGCGCGCTCGCCACGGTCGCGCTGCTGCTCAAGAAGCAACCGGCGCTGCCACTCGGCGCCGGCGCGATCACCTTGCTGCACCGGCGGCCGCTGCGCCCCTTCTATCATTCGGTCGAGGCGGCGGCGGCGGAGAATTTCACCGATTTCGGGCCGAACGACATCTGCCCCGTCTCCGGCTTCGTCTATCGTCTCGGCGGCTTCCGGCTGGAGGCGCGCGACCTGGTGCTGCGGATGCTGGGCGTGGACGGGCGCGAGCCGGACCCGCGCGTCACGCTCCACCGCATCGGCGACGACGAGGCGCGCGCGCGGGAGATTGTCGCCGGCGCGGACCTCGCGATCGCCGCGCTCGGCTATCGCCCGCGCGCGCTGCCGGTCGAGCGGTTCGACGGCACGCCGCTGGCGCTGGCGGCGGACGAGGGGCGGGCGATGGTCGATCGCCACTGCCGCGTCCTCGATGCCGGCGGCGCGGCGGTTCCCGGCCTCTACGGCATCGGACTGGCGGCTGGCTTCGTGCCGTGGGGCAAGCTGGGCGGGGAGGCGAGCTTCGTCGGCCAGGCCAACGGCCTGTGGCTATGGCAGAACGACGTCGGCATGATGATCGTCGATCAGCTCCTCGCCGGTCGCGGGCGGCGCGCGGCGTGAACGCACCCGCCGTCAGCGTCATCATGGCCGCCTATAATGGCGCCGCGCTGATCGGCGAGACGCTGGAGAGCCTCGCCACGCAGACCCTCGGCGATTTCGAGGCGATTGTGGTCGATGACCGCTCGACCGACGATACGCTGGCGGTGCTGCGCGGCTGGCCCGACGCGCGCGTCCGCGTCATCGCGCTGGAGGAGAACGGAGGGCCGGTCCGCGCGCGCAACCGCGCCTTCGCGGAGGCGCGCGGACGCTACGTCGCCGGGCTGGACCAGGATGATCTGTGTCGCCCCGAGCGGTTCGCGCGGCAGGTCGCGTATCTTGAGGCCAATCCCGATGTCGCGCTGGTCGGCAGCGATACGGCGGTGCTGGCGGATGGCGCGATCCGGCCGCCGCGCCACCCCGCCAACACCACGCCGCGCCTCACCGAATGGCTGCTGAGGATCGAGAATCCCCTGGTCTGGTCGTCGGTGATGATCCGCGCGGAGGTGGCACGGCGACTGGAGCCGTTCACCCGGCCCGAATTGCTCTACGCGGAGGATTTCGATCTCTATCACCGCATCGCCCGGCTCGGGCGCGTCGCGCGGGTCGATGCGGACCTGCTGATCTACCGCCAGCACGGCGGGGGCGCCTCGCAGCGGTTCGTCGAGACGATGCAGGCGAGCGCGACGCAGGTGCTGGCCGGCGCCTATGCCGGCGTGTTCGGAGGCGACGCGGAGGACGCCGCCGCGCTGGTGGTGCGCAACCTGATGGGCCGCGTCGCGCCGCCCGACCGCGCGACGCTGCGCCGATTGGGCGAGGTGCTGGCCGCGCTGCAACAGGATTATCTCGCGCGGCACGAATGCGGCGCGTCCGACGTGCGGCTGATCCGCTGGGAGACGGCCCGGCGCTGGGCCGGCGTGGCGCGCGCGGGGTTGCGCGCGGGGACGCTCACGCTGGGCGACGCGCTCGCCGTCCGCCCGCCGCACATGGGGCTGGGCTATGCCGGGTTCGAGGAACTGATCGTCTCGCGCCTCGTCGGCGGGGCGCGGAAGCTGCGTCAGACCTTCGCGGCGTAGATCATCCGCCCCGGCCCGAGCCGCTCGAACACCTCGGCCAGTTCATGCTCGCCGACCGCGAAACAGCCCTGGCTGCGCCCGAGCATCCCGCGCGTGCGGATCATGTCGGCATTGGCATACCACGCGCCATGGACGACGATCGCGCGGGCGAGGGCATTGTCGTTGGTGGGGTCCAGCCCGATCAGCCGCTGCGACCGGCCGTGCTTGCCGACATAATAATCCGCCGCGAGGAAGGCGCCCTCCGACGAGGCGTTCGAGCCGCCCGCGTTCGAGAAGCGGTGCAGGAAGCCGGTATGCGCCGGGTCCGATCCGCTGCCATGCGCGACGAGCTTGGCGCTGCTGGCTCCGTTGGCGAGATCGATGAAATGGAAGCGCGGCTGCGCGGAGGGCGCGGCGAAATCCACGATCGCCATCCGGTCGCGTTGCAGGCGGCCGCCGTGACGCTCCAGCGCGGCGAGCGCGCGGCGCAGCAACTCCGGCCGCACGACGCGCGGCGAGGTGGCCGGCGTCGCCGGCACCGTCGCGGCGGTGAGAGCCCTGGGCAACATGGTGCCGACAACCATCAGGCCGCCGGCTTTCAGCAATCCGCGACGCGTCCGCGCCGCGCGGTCGATAACGCTCATCGGTCGGTCATACCCCATACCCGCTTTCACGGATTATAGGGCGGCCGTGTTGCGATTTCATCATCCGCGTGCACGATCTGGCCCGTTATTTGCTTGATCCGTCGCGCGAACGAGGGGCGCGAAGTCCTTTCCTTTTACGACCGCCGCCGCGAGAGTGGCGGCAAATCACAGGAGAGGAATCGCGATGCGCTCACCGATCTGCGCGATGCTGGGGATCGAATTTCCGCTGCTCGCCTTCAGCCATTGCCGTGACGTGGTGGCCGCCGTCAGCCGCGCGGGCGGGTTCGGCGTGCTGGGCGCGACCGCGCATACGCTGGAGAGCCTGGAGGCTGAACTGGCGTGGATCGACGCGCATGTCGATGGCAAGCCTTATGGCCTCGACGTGCTGATCCCGGAAAACCTCGTCACCGGCGGGGCGAAGGGCATCACCCGCGCTTCGCTCGCCGAGAAGGTGCCGGAGCGGCATCGCGCGTTCGTCCGCGATCTGGCGGAGCGCCATCATGTCGCGCTGCCGGAGGAGCGGCGCGACGATAACGCGCCCGCGCCGTTCGACCCCAATGTCGCGCTGGAGATGCTGGAGGTCGCCTTCCGCCACCCGATCCGCCTGATCGCCAATGCGCTCGGCGTGCCGCCCAAGGCGATGATCGAACTGGGGCGGGCGCACGGCGTGCCGGTCGCCGCGCTGGTCGGCGCGAAGGAACATGCGCTGCGGCAGGTGGAGGCCGGGGTCGATATCGTCGTCGCGCAGGGCGGCGAGGCGGGCGGCCATTGCGGCGAGGTCTCGACGATGGTGCTGATCCCCGAGGTGGTGCGTGCGCTCGACCGCGCCGGCTACGGCCACGTCCCGGTGCTCGCGGCGGGCGGGATCATGACCGGCGCGCAGATGGCGGCGGCGATGGCGATGGGCGCGGCGGGCGCGTGGACCGGATCGGTGTGGCTGGCGACGCCGGAGAGCGAATGTTCCGACGTGTTCCGCGAGAAGATGGTCGCCGCCACCTCGCGCGACACGGTTCGGTCGAAGGGGCGCACCGGCAAGCCCTCGCGCCAGCTCCGTTCGGCCTGGACCGATGCGTGGGAGGGGCCGGATTCGCCCGGCGCGCTGCCGATGCCGTTCCAGTCGCTGATCAGCGAGCCGGCGATCCGCGCCGCCGACCGCGCCGCCGAAAAGGGCGATGCGGCGGCGCGCGAGATGGTGACCTATTTCGTCGGGCAGGGCGTCGGCCTCATCGATCAGGTGCGTGGCGCGGGGCAGGTGGTGCAGGATTTCAAGATGGAGTTCGCGGAGGCGCTGGAGCGGATGACCGGGCTGGTGGAATAAGGCCGGCATCCTTCCCAAAAAGATGGAAAGAAACTGCCGCTTCGTGCATTCCGTTCCTTGAACGAAACGGGAGGAACGATGGCCGCAGACGACACCGCCGGGCCGCCGGGCGCCGCATCGGCCGAGGGCATCGGCCTGCCGTGGTGGTCGATCGCCTTCCCGCTGCTGGCGCTGGCCGCGGTGCTGGTCGGGCTGGCGAAGATGGGCACGATCGGGGTGATCGCTGCGGCGGTGATGCTGGTCGGCAGCGTGCTGGCTGCGGTGCATCATGCGGAGGTGGTGGCGCACAAGGTGGGCGAGCCGTTCGGCACGCTCGTCCTCGCCGTCGCGGTGACGGTGATCGAGGTGTCGCTGATCGTCAGCCTGATGCTGTCCGACGCCGGGGACGCATCGACGCTGGCGCGCGACACGGTGTTCGCGGCGATCATGATCATCCTCAACGGCATCGTCGGCATCTGTCTGCTGGCGGGCGGGGTGGAATTCCGCGAGCAGAGCTTCACGCAGACCGGGGTGTCGGCCGCGCTCAACGTGCTGGTGGCGATGTCGGTGCTGACGCTGGTGCTGCCCAATTTCGTCGAGAGCGCGCCCGGCCCGGTCTATGCGCCGTCGCAACTGGTGTTCGTCGCGATCGTCTCGCTGATCCTCTACGGCACGTTCGTGCTGGTGCAGACGGTGCGGCATCGCAGCTATTTCCTGCCGGAGGACGGCGGGGAGGACGAGCATGCCGACGCGCCGACCGCGCGCACGACATGGGTGGCGCTGGCGATCCTGCTCGTCGCGCTGATCGGCGTGGTGCTGCTCGCCAAGGGGCTGGCGGCGACGGTCGAGCGCGCGGTGCTCGGCGCCGGGCTGCCGCTCGCGGTGGTGGGCGTGGTGATCGCCGCGCTGGTGCTGGCGCCTGAGAGCGTCGCGGCGTTCCGCGCGGCGCGTCGCGACCGGTTGCAGACGAGCCTCAACCTCGCGCTGGGATCGGCGCTGGCCTCGATCGGGCTGACGATCCCGAGCGTCGCGGTGGTCTCGCTGCTACTCGGCCTGCCGCTCGCGCTGGGGATAGGTGCCAAGAGCCTGACGCTGCTGATCCTGTCGCTGTTCTCGATCACGCTGTCGCTCGGCACCGGGCGGACGACGATCCTGGGCGGCGTGGTGCATCTGGTGATCTTCGCGGTCTATCTGTTCGTGACTGTCGTGCCGTGACGGCGCGGCGGGCGACGGAGGCGGATCGCGACGCCGTGGCGACGATGCTGGCGCGCGCGTTCCAGGACGATCCGGCGACCTCCTATATCCTTCCCGACCCCGCCGACCGGGCGCGGCGACTGCCAAGATTATTCCGGCTGCTCTACGAGAGCGACGGCGGGGGAATGCGGCTGGTGACGCCGGGCGGCGAGGCGGCGACGCTGTGGCGCGCGCCGGGGAACGCGCATGTCTCGACATGGGAGATCGTCCGGCGCGCGCCGGCGCTGCTCCATGCGCTCGGCGGTGGTGTCGGGCGCGCGCTGCGTGTGTCGGATGCGATCGCCGCGCATCATCCGGCGGGCGAATATTGGTATCTGCACATCGCCGGCTGCGATCCGGCGGCGCAGGGCAGGGGGCTGGGTGGCGCGGCGGTGCGCGCCGGCCTTGCGCATATCCCGCCGCGCTTCCCCGCCTATCTGGAGACGGCGACCGAGCGGAACCTCGGCTTCTATCGCGGGCTGGGATTCAAGGTGGTGGACGAGTGGCATGTGCCGAAGGGCGGCCCGCGCTTCTGGTCGATGATGCGGCCGGCGGCTCGCGAGTGAAGGCGCTTCCCTGGAAGGGCGCGCGTCACGGCTGCGGCTGGCGATAGCGCCACGCCTGATATTGCTCCACCGCGATCGAGCGCCGCAGCACGCGCGCCATCGGGTCGATCACGACATGCGCGGCGGCGGGAACGGCCAGCGTGGCGTGCCCGTCCGGCAGATCGACGCGCCGCACCGCGCCGTCCACCGACAATTCGATCGGCATCGGGAAGGGGCCGCCGGCCTTCCACTCCAGCGTCAGCGTGTCGCCGGTGCGGGTCTCGACCAGTTCGGGCAGCGCGGCGCGGCGCAGATAGGCGTCGAAGAACCAGCCGAGATCGCGCCCGCTCGCCAGCTTCACGTCGCGCTCGAAATCGGCGGTCGAGCCGTAGCGGGGGGCGAAATTGCCCGGCTTCGGATCGGGCCGGCCATAGACCAGCCGCCGCGTCGTGTCGAAGAAGGCGTTGTCCCCGATCAGCCAGCGCAGGGTGTGGAGCATCCACGACGCCTTGTAATAGATGTCGGTCGCCGGGCCGCCTTTGGCCGGCTCATAGACCTCCTCCTCGGTGCGCGACTGGCCGGACACGACCGGGGCGCGGTTGAGGATCAGGTTACGCTGCTGATCGAGCATGACGATGTAGCGCGCCTCGCCCTCGCGCCAGCGGCCGTAGAGCGGCTGCATGTAGCTCGCGAATCCCTCGTGCAGCCAGTAATCGTCCCAGTCGGCGGCGGTCATCTGGTTGCCGAACCATTCGTGCGAGAATTCGTGGTGGAACAGCCAGTCGAACCCCTCGGGCGCCTTGGCATAGCCGTTGCCGTAGGCGTTGATCGTCTGGTGCTCCATGCCCTTGTGCGGCGTCTCGACCACGCCGACTTTCTCGTCGCCGAATGGGTAGGGGCCGATCGTGCTTTCGAGGAAATCCAGCGTCGGCGCGAATTCGGCGAACAGTGCGCGGGCCTGCTGCTCCTCGCCGGGCAGATACCAGTAATGCAGCGCGATCGTGTTGCCGAAGCGGCTGTGGTAGCTGCCGGAAATCTCCTCATAAGGGGCGATGTTGAGCGCGATCGCATAGGTGTTCGGCTGGCGCGCGCGCCAGTTCCAGCGGGTGCGGCCGTCGGAAAGCGTGTCGACCCCGAGCAGCACGCCGTTGGCAGGGGCCTTCAACCCCCTGGGCACGGTGATATGCAGATCGACCAGCGCCGGCTCGCCGGTGGGGAAATCGAGGCATGGCCAGAGCAGGTCGCAGCCATAGCCCTCGTCGGTGGAAGCGATCCACGGGCGCTTATCGGGCGTCTGCGACCAGACCATGCCGTCATCCCACGGCGCATTGGCGGCGACATGCGGGGTGCCGCCATAAGTGATCGCCACGCGGACCTTCCCGCCGGTCGCGACGATATGGGGCAGGGCGATCGTCAGCCGCCCCTCCGGGTTGCGCCACCCCTCCTTCGCCAGCGGCGCGCCATCCACCGCGATCGCCGAGACGGGCAGGTTGCGGTCGAGGTCCAGCACGATCCGCTCCAGCGGCGCGCGGGCGGTGAAGTCCAGCACCGCGATGCCGCCCAGCGTGTGCCTTTCGGGATAGATCTCGAACGACAGATCGGCGTGATCGAAGCCGAGCTTCGCCTGATCGGGGTCGATCGGCCCGCCCGAGCGCTGGGTCTGCGCGGTCAGCGGCGGCATCCCCTTGGCAGGAAGATCGGCGGCCAGCGCCAGCGCCAGCAACATCGTCACCGCGGCGTTGACCCAAAGCGGTGATTGATGCGGCGGGCCGCCTCACCATATAAGCCGCGTTCGCCGCTCTGTCCGGGCGGCTGTGGAGTATCCATGACCCAGACCTTTCCCGTTCTTCCGCTGCGTGACATCGTCGTATTTCCGCAAATGATCGTGCCGCTGTTCGTCGGCCGCGACAAGTCGGTCGCGGCGCTGGAAGCCGCGATGGCCGGCGACAAGGAGATTTTCCTCGTTGCCCAGCTCGATCCGGCGCAGGACGACCCGAAGGAAGACGACCTCTACGACATCGGCGTCACCGCCACCGTGCTGCAATTGCTTAAGCTGCCGGACGGCACCGTGCGCGTGCTGGTGGAGGGCAAGGCGCGCGGCCGGCTCGGCGGGCTGATTGAGGCCGACGGCTATCTGTCGACCCAGCCGACCCCGGTCGAGGAGCAGGCTGCCGACGGCCCGGAAACCAGCGCGTTGATGCGTTCGGTGGTCGAGCAGTTCGAGAATTACGCCAAGCTCAACCGCAAGCTGCCGGCGGAAACCTCCGTCCAGCTCGCGGAGATCGAGGAGGCCGCGCGGCTTGCCGACGCGGTGGCCGGCAATATCGCGATCAAGGTGGCCGACAAGCAGTCGCTGCTGGTGGAGACCGATCCGACCAAGCGGCTTGAGATGGTCTATGCCTTCATGGAGGGCGAGCTTGGCGTCCTTCAGGTCGAGCGCAAGATCAAGAGCCGCGTCAAGCGCCAGATGGAGAAGACGCAGCGCGAATATTATCTCAACGAGCAGCTCAAGGCGATCCAGCGCGAACTGGGCAATGAGGGCGAGGACGGCGAGGGCGACGAGATCGCCGAGCTGACCCAGAAGATCGCCACGCTCAAGCTCTCCAAGGAGGCGCGCACCAAGGCGACCGCCGAGCTGAAGAAGCTCAAGACGATGGCGCCGATGTCCGCCGAGGCGACGGTGGTGCGCAATTACCTCGACGTGCTGCTGGGCCTGCCGTGGGGCAAGAAGTCCAAGCTCAAGAAGGACATCGCCGCCGCGCAGGCGATCCTCGACGAGGATCATTACGCGCTGGAGAAGGTGAAGGACCGCATCGTCGAATATCTCGCGGTGCAGGCGCGGACCAACAAATTGAAAGGCCCGATCCTGTGCCTCGTCGGCCCGCCGGGCGTGGGCAAGACCTCGTTGGGCAAGTCGATCGCCAAGGCGACCGGGCGCGAATTCATCCGCCAGTCGCTTGGCGGCGTGCGTGACGAGGCGGAGATTCGCGGCCACCGGCGCACCTATATCGGCTCGTTGCCGGGCAAGATCGTGACCAACCTGCGCAAGGCCGGCACGTCGAACCCGCTGTTCCTGCTCGATGAGATCGACAAGCTGGGTCAGGATTTCCGGGGCGATCCGGCGTCGGCGCTGCTCGAGGTGCTCGATCCGGAGCAGAACAACAAGTTCAACGATCACTATCTGGAGATCGACATCGATCTGTCGGACGTGATGTTCGTCACCACGGCGAACACGCTGAACCTGCCGCAGCCGCTGCTGGACCGCATGGAGATCATCCGTCTGGAAGGCTATACCGAGGACGAGAAGGTCGAGATCGCCGAGCGGCACCTGATCGCCAAGCAGGTCGAGGCGCACGGCCTCAAGGAAGGCGAGTTCACGCTCACCAACGAGGGGCTGCGCGCGCTGATCCAGCGTTACACCCGCGAGGCGGGCGTGCGCACGCTGGAACGCGAGATCGCCAAGCTGGTCCGCAAGGCGCTGCGCCGCATCCTTGAGGGGAAGGCCGAATCGGTGACGATCACGCCGGAGAACCTCCACGAGTTCGCCGGCGTGCAGAAGTTCCGCCACGGCCTGTCGGAGCAGGAGAACCAGATCGGCGCCGTCACCGGCCTCGCCTGGACCGAGGTGGGCGGCGAGCTGCTGACGATCGAGAGCGTGACGGTGCCGGGCAAGGGCGCGGTCAAGACCACCGGAAAGCTCGGCGACGTGATGAAGGAATCGGTGCAGGCCGCCTTCAGCTTCGTGCAGGCGCGCGCGCCGTCGTTCGGGATCAAGCCGAGCCTGTTCAACCGCAAGGATATCCACATCCATTTGCCCGAGGGCGCGGTGCCCAAGGACGGCCCATCGGCCGGCATCGGCATCGTCACCTCGATCGTCTCGACGCTGACCGGCGTGCCGGTGCGGCGCGAGGTGGCGATGACCGGCGAGGTCACGCTGCGCGGGCGCGTGCTGCCGATCGGCGGGCTGAAGGAGAAGCTGCTCGCCGCGCTGCGCGGCGGGATCGAGACGGTGCTGATCCCGCAGGAGAATGAGAAGGATCTCGCCGAAATCCCGCAGAACATCCGCGAGGGGCTGAAGATCGTGCCGGTCGCGCATGTCGACGAGGTGCTGCGGCTCGCGCTGACCGAGCCGCTGGAGGCGATCGACTGGACCGACGCGGACGAACTGGCGGCCTTGCCGCCGGCGCCTATTGCGCCGGCCGGCGGCGAGTTGCATCATTGATTCGAATCAGTCGCGGCGAACCGTGATGGTCCGCCACGGATACGCTTTGTCGTGTTCGTGGCGGATTCGTTTGACAGCCGCGACGCCACGCGCCTTACTGTCGTGATCGGCTGGAAAGCCGCGAATCCATTCTTTTATCCCACTATCCAGCATTTGGGGGTCACTGGACATGAACAAGCAGGAACTGATCGCGGCGGTGGCGAATGCCTCCGGTCTCGGCAAGGGCGATGCCAGCCGGGCCGTCGAAGCGGTGTTCGACACCATCTCGGCCAGCCTGAAAAAGGGCGACGAGGTGCGTCTGGTCGGTTTCGGCACCTTCGCGGTGTCGAAGCGCAAGGCGTCGACCGGGCGCAACCCGCGCACCGGCGAGCCGATGACGATCAAGGCCTCCAGCCAGCCCAAGTTCAAGGCGGGCAAGGTCCTCAAGGATTCGCTCAACTGAAGTGAATAGCGGGCTGGACAGGCGCGATTCGCGCGCCTAAAGGCCCGCTTCCGGTTTTGCCCAAGGGGCAATCGGGCGCGTAGCTCAGCGGTAGAGCACACCCTTCACACGGGTGGGGTCACAGGTTCAATCCCTGTCGCGCCCACCATGTTTTCAACGGCCTGCGTTGGAGCATGGTCGCTTTTCAGGAAAGCGATGAAATGCGCGCGTTGAGGTCTCACGGGTGCTGATCACGAGCTTGCGCGGCCTGCCTGAAGGGGAACGGGTGGCCAATTCTGCCCGATATTTCGCGCGTGAACGCCAATCTGGTTCACTGCAGGATCGCGGCATGGGCCGATTGGCGTGACTGGCGCAACCCGATCAAGGTCGAGGAATATGGCGCGCCGCTCAGCACCGGTCCCAAGATCAAGATAACGCCGCGCTCCGGCTCACTTACCAGCCGCTAAATCGCCTGGAATTGGGAACGGGTGTCCGCAACCTGTTCGACCGGAACGATCAACTGGTGGCCGGCTGTCCTGAGCCGGGCGCAGCTATTCATCAGCGTACGCATGCGTTATTATCGATCCGTGGTTTGCAGCGATCGCATCGCGGAAATTCCTGAACAAGGGCTGCATGGCGTGTTCAGCATCCGTCATCTGTAGAGCGGTCACTATCCCCGATCATCACAGGAGGCTCGATTCATGCGCAAGACCCTGATCATGTCCACGGTAATGGCATCGCTGATGGCGCCGGTCGCCGTCCCTTCGGCGGCGGATGCCCAGAGCAGCTATAACCGGGGTACACATCGTCATTATCATCACCGGTGCAAACGCAGCAGCGGCACGACCGGCCTTCTGGCGGGCGGGGCGGGCGGCGCGCTTGTCGGCCATGCGGTGGGCGGCGGCGTGCTCGGGACCGTCGCGGGCGGCGTCGGCGGCGCGTTGCTGGGGCGTCACCTCGACAAGAAGCATGACGCCGCGCAAAATCGCCGCAACGGTTGCTGATCGGCAAGACCCAACCTTTTCGGGCCCGTCGACCCATGCGGTCGGCGGGCTTTTTTTGTCGCGCTGCGCCCGATGGCGGTGAACGGTGGCGCGCCGTCGCCGGATGCGGCGCAAGAGCGCGAGAAAAATTACACAAGCGCGCGATCTCGGGTTAGGGTCGCTCCGCGCCGGTCGCGGGGTATGGTTACGCTACATGAAACTGACGTTCGACGCTCGCGCGCGGGCGATCCTGAAACGGCTGCCGGCCGTGAACGCCTATTCGGTGCTGGAAATCATGTTGCTCGCCGGCCTGGCGGTGCAGGTGGCGCGGCTCGCCTGGGTGGTGGTGACGCCCGTCGCGCCGCTGGGCGAATGGCGGCCGGCCGGCCCGACGATCCCGATGGCGCCGGCCGATGTGCTGCGCGGCGCCGATCCCTTCTATCGCGGCGGCGACCCGGACGGCGCTCCGGCGGTGGTCACTTCGTTGCATCTCACCTTGTACGGAACGCGGATCAATGAGGCGACCGGGCGTGGCTCGGCGATCCTCGCCGGGCCGGACGGCGTGCAGAAAAGCGTCGCGGTGGGCGAGGAGGTCGCGCCCGGCGTGGTGCTGAAGGAAGTGGCGTTCGATCATGTGACGCTCGATCGCGGCGGCGCGCGCGAGGATCTTTTCCTCGATCAGTCGAACGGCGGCGGCGCCGGCGCGGGCGCGGTGCCGGTATCCGCTCCGGCTGCCGCGACAGCGCCGCAAGCGCTCGCCGCCGGCGAGCCGATAGCGCTCAACAGGTTTCAGGCCGATATCGGCTTCGTGCCGCGAATCGACGGCGGGCGGATCATCGGCCTCGTCGTGCGGCCGCAGGGCTCGGCGGCGGCATTCCGCGCCGCCGGGCTGATGGAGGGTGACATCGTTACCGCAATTGGAGGCCGGCCAGTGAACAGCCCGGCCGATTTCGACGCTATCCTCGGGGGATTGAAGAACGGCGGCACCCTGTCGCTGACGGTGCTGCGTGGCGGGCAATCCGTGCCGCTGTCCGTGCCAGTGGCGCCGCGATGAGGCTGCTTCCGCTCGCGACCGGAATCGCGCTGGCGCTGGCCGCGCCGGCATTCGCGCAGACGACGCTCAACGTGCGCGACGCCGATATCCGCGCCTTCATCGCCGACGCGGCGAAGGTGACGGGGCGCGTCTTCATCATCGACGGGCGGGTGCAGGGGAAGGTGACCGTCGTCACCGACCGGCCGCTCAGCAAGTCCGAATATTTCGAGGTGTTCCTCTCCACGCTGCGCGCCAACGGCCTTGTCGCGGTGCCGACGAGCAACGGCGCGCTGCGCGTCCAGCCGATGGACAACGCCGCCGCCCAGCCGGGCCGCGTCGGGCTGGCGGGGGCGGCGCGCAACCAGTTCGTGACGGAGATCGTCCGCCTGCGCTCGATCGACGCGCAAAGCGCGGTCGATACGGTGCGCCCGCTGGTCAGCCCGCAAGGATCGGTGACGGCGAATCGCGGCGGCAATTCGATCGTCGTCGCGGATTTCGCCGACAATATCCGCCGCGTGCGCGAGGTGTTGCAACGGATCGACACCGACAGCGCCTCGACCCGCGTGATCGCCCTGAAGAATGCCGGCGCGCGCGACATCGCCACCGCGCTGCAGGGGCTGATCGGCACGCCGACGCAGGGCGGCGGGCAGACGACAAGTGTGGTCGCGGTGGAGGGCGCCAATTCGGTCGCGCTGCGCGGCGACCCGACGACGGTGGCGCGGCTGGCGCAGATCGCGCTCGACCTGGACCAGAAGGCCAAGAGTGGCACCGAAATCCGCGTCATCTTCCTCGAACACGCCGATGCCGCGCAATTGCTGCCGGTGCTGCAGCAACTCGTCGGGCAGACGCCGGACCAGATTCCGCAGAACACGCTGACGCAGTCGAACTTCGGCGCTTCTTCCTCGCCCGGGGGGAGCACGGGACGCACCGGCGGCAACTCGCTGTCGGCGATGGTCGCTTCCCAGACGCAGGCGCAGGCCGCGCCCGGCAGCGGCAATGCCGGGCAGGCGGCGATCACCGCGCAGGGCGGCCGCGCGCCTGCGGTGGTGACGCGCTTCGTCGGCGCGAACGCGATCGTCATCGCCGCGCCCGCCGATATCCAGCGGCAGCTTTCGGAGGTCGTCCGCCAGCTCGACACGCGGCGCGAGCAGGTGCTGGTGGAGGCGATCGTCGCCGAGGTTTCTGATGCGACCGCCAACAAGCTCGGCTTCCAGTTCCTGCTCGGCAGCTTGAAGGGCGGGGCGTTCGGCGCGACCAGCTTCGCCAGTTCCGCGCCGAATTTGCTGACCATCGCGGGCGCGATCGGCGCGCGGAAGCTGGCGACGACGACCACCACGGTCAACGGCACCACCACCGTCACCAGCACCGACAGCAGCATCAGCGACGCGCTGGCGCAGCAGGCGGTGAACTCGATCCTGGGATCGAGCGGCGCGCTGGCGGGCTATGGCGGCCAGATCGGCGACACGATCTTCGGCTCGATCATCAACGCGGTGAAATCCGACACCACGTCGAACCTGTTGCAGGCGCCCAGCCTCATCACGCTCGACAATCAGGAGGCGCGCATCCTCGTCGGGCAGGAAATCCCGATCACCACCGGCCAGGCGCTGAGCCAGAATTTCGACAACGCCTTCCGCACCGTGCAGCGCGAGAATGTCGGCATCCAGCTTGAGGTCAGGCCGCAGGTCAATTCCTCCGGCTCGATCAAATTGTTCCTGCACCAGCAGGTCAGCTCGATCGCCGGGCCGGTCTCCAGCGACAATTCGGACCTGATCCTCAACAAGCGCGAAGTGGAGACGACGCTGACCGTCGACGACGGGCAGATCGCAATCATCGGCGGCCTGCTCGACGACAATGAGCGGCGCACGATCGAGAAGATCCCGCTGCTCGGCGACATTCCGGCGCTGGGCCAGCTTTTCCGGTCGAAGGCCAAGACGCGGACCAAGACCAACCTGATGGTGTTCATCCGCCCGACCATCCTGCGCTCGCCGGAAGACAATCGCCGCGTCACCGAGCAGCGCTACGGCTACCTGCGGCTCCAGCAGGGGACGCAGGACCCGACGCGCGAGCCGTCGATCGACGAGCTGGTGCGCGACTATATGGGCGCCGCGCCGCCGATCCCCTCCGCGCCGGTGCCCGGCAATATCGAGGACCCGCGCATCAGCGTGCCGGTGCAGCGCAATTCGACGGTGACGATCAAGCGCGGGAAGACGAAGTGAACGCGCCGGCGGAGGACGGGGAGGGCGCGGCCGCCATCGCGGCGGCGGTGCAGCTTCCCTATGCCTTCGCGCGGCGCTTCGGCGTGATCTTCGACGGCGAGCGGGTCGCGTTGCGCGCCGGGGCCGATCCCAGGGCGCTGATCGAGGTGCGCCGCGTCGTCGGCCATCCGTTCCCGGTCGAACTGGTCGAGCCGGCGGCGTTCGACCGGCTGCTGAGCGACAATTACGCGATGGACGGGCAGGCTACCGCGCTGGCGGCGGTCGGCATGGGCGACGAACTCGATCTGCTGGCGGACGGCATCCCCACCGCCGAGGACCTGCTCGACACCGCCGACGATGCCCCCGCGATCCGGCTGATCAACGGCGTGATCGCCGATGCGGCGCGGCACGGCGTCAGCGACATCCATATCGAGCCGTATGAGACTGGTCTCGTCGTCAGGATGCGGATCGACGGCGTGCTGCGCGAGACGCTGAGGATGCCGCCGCATGTCGCGCCGGTGGTGGTGAGCCGCATCAAGGTGATGGCGCGGCTCGACATCGCCGAGCGGCGCGTGCCGCAGGACGGGCGCATGGGGCTGACGCTCGGCGGGAAGCTGCTCGACGTGCGCGTCTCCACCCTGCCGAGCCGCGCGGGCGAGCGCGTGGTGCTGCGCATCCTCGACAAGGACAATGCCGGGATCGACCTCGACGCGCTCGGCATGACGCGGCGGATGCACGCGCTGATCGATTCGGCGATCCACGAGCCGAACGGGATCGTCCTCGTCACCGGGCCGACCGGCAGCGGCAAGACGACCACGCTCTACGCCGCGCTGCGCCTGCTCAATGACGGCAGCCGCAATATCCTGACGGTGGAGGACCCGGTCGAATATGCCGTCGACGGGGTGGGACAGACGCAGGTCAATCCGAAGGTCGGCCTGACCTTCGCCGCCGGGCTGCGCGCGATCCTGCGGCAGGACCCGGACGTGGTGATGGTCGGCGAAATCCGCGACCGCGAGACGGCGGAGATCGCGGTGCAGGCGTCGCTGACCGGCCATCTCGTGCTGTCCACCGTTCACACCAACGACGCGGTGGGCGCGATCACCCGGATGCGCGACATGAAGGTGGAGCCGTTCCTGCTCGCCTCCACGCTGCGCGCGGTGGTGGCGCAGCGGCTGGTGCGGCGGCTGTGCCCGTCGTGCCGGCGGCCGGTGAAGGCGGGCGAGACGGTCGCCACCCTGCTCGGCATCGCGCCCGATGCGATCGTCTATGAGCCGGGCGGCTGCGCCACGTGCTCGCATACCGGCTACAAGGGCCGCGTCGGCGTGTTCGAGGCGGTGCGCGTCGACGAGACGGTCCGCCGCCTGATCAACGAGGGCGGCGACGAGGCGGCGATCGCCCGCCACGCCTTCGCCTCCGGCGACACGCTCGCCACCGCCGCGCGCCGGCTGGTGGAGCAGGGCGTGACCACGCCCGAGGAAGCGGTGCGCGTCTCCCGCCGTGACGCGGTCGACGAGGAGGTGGCGGTCGATGCGTGACGCCGCCGGCCGCCGTGGCTGACTTCGACTATCTCGCGATCGACACGCGCGGCAACGAGACGCGCGGCCATGTCGCGGCCGCCGACGCGGATGCGGCGCGGGCGGCGCTTGACCGGCGGCGGCTCTATGTCGTGAAGATCGAGCCGGGCGCGGCGCGGCCGGCGCGGGGCAAGCCGCTGTTCGGGCTGCAATTGCTTGCCGGGCGCATGTCGGCGAAACAGCTTACCCTGTTCACCCGGCAGCTCGCGACGCTCAACCGGGTCTCGCCGCTGGAGGAATCGCTGCGCACGATCACGCGGCAGACCGAGCAGGAGGGCACGCGCGCGATCGTCGCCACCGTCCACGCCGGCGTGGTCGAGGGGCGGCGGCTGGCCGACGCGATGGGGCGGGAGCCGCGCAGCTTCCCGACGCTCTATCGCGCGATGGTGTCGGCCGGCGAAAGCTCCGGCACCTTGCCGACGATCCTCGACCGGCTTGCCGTGCTGCTCGAGCGGCAGGCGGAGATTCGCGGCAAGATGCTGACCGCGCTCACCTATCCCGCGATCCTCGCCGTCGTGGCGATGGGCGTGGTGCTGGCGCTGATGGCCTTCGTCGTGCCGCAGGTGGTGGAGCAGTTCGATACGGTCGGGCAGCAACTGCCGCTGCTGACGCGCGTCGTGATCGGCCTGTCGCACCTGCTGGTCCATTGGTGGTGGGCGATCCTGCTGCTGCTCGCCGCCTGCGTGGGCGCGGCGTGGCTGGCGCTGCGCCAGCCGCCGATCCGCCTGCGCTTCGACACCTGGCTGCTGCGCGTGCCGTTCCTCGGCCGGCTGCTGCGCGACCTGCATGCGGCGCGGATGGCGCGGACGCTGGCGACGATGGTGGCGAGCCGCCTGCCGCTGCTGGAGGGGCTGGCGCTGACCGCAGGCACGATCCACAACCGCCGCCTGCGCCTCGCCTCAGACGAGATCACCGAATCGATCCGTGGCGGTGGCAGCCTGTCCGGCGCGATGCGGCGGACGGGGGTGTTCCCGCCCCTGCTCACCTATCTCGCCGCGTCGGGCGAGGCGGCGGGGCGGCTCGACGAGATGCTGGAGCGCGCCGCCGATTATCTGGAGCGCGAGTTCGATCGCTTCACCGCCACCGTCCTGTCGCTGCTGGAGCCGGCGATCATCGTCGTGATGGGCGGCGTGGTGGCGACGATCGTGCTGTCGATCCTGCTCCCGATTCTCCAGCTCAACACGCTTGCCGGCCAATGAGGATGATGATGCGTACCGAGGAACAGAAGCGCCGCCCCGGAGTCCGCCGGCGTCGCCACGAGGAGGGGTTCACCCTTGTCGAACTGATGGTGGTGATCGTCATCATCGGCCTGCTCGCCACGATCGTAGCGCTGAACGTGCTGCCGTCCGGCGACACCGCGCGCATCCAGAAGGCGAAGGCCGATATCGCCAACATCGAACAGGCGCTGGAACTCTACAAGCTCCAGATCGGCAGCTATCCGACGACGACGCAGGGGCTGGGCGCGCTGGTGACGGCGCCGCAGGGCGTGGATGCGGCGCGCTATCAGGCGGGCGGCTATCTCAAGAAACTGCCGGACGATCCGTGGGGGCGGCCGTATCTCTATGCCGCGCCGGGGAAGCACTCCGCCGCCGACGTATGGAGCCTCGGCGCGGACGGCAAGGAAGGCGGCGAGGGCGTCGATGGCGATATCGGCTCCTGGCAATAGGCGGCTGATTGGAAATGCACCCGAAAGTGCGTTTCGCGAGCCGGTGCCGCTCACCGAACGCGGCTTCGATTCTTTTGGGCGTTCCGCCGAACACGGCTTCACGCTGATCGAGTTGATGGTCGTCATGCTGGTGATCGCGCTGGCGGCGACGGCGGCGGTGCTGGCGATGCCCGATCCGCACGGGCGCGTGATCGACGAGGCGGCGCGCTTCGCCCTGCGCGTCCGCGCCGCGCGTGACGGCGCGATCGTCGATGCGCGGCCGGTGAGCGTGTGGGTGACGCCCGGCGGCTATGGCTTCGATCGCTGGGAGAGCGGGCGCTGGGTGGCGATGGACGAGAAGCCGCTGACGGTCGCGCAATGGGGACGGGGCACCACCGCGACGATCGGCGACCGGTTGCGCGTCACCTTCGACGCGACCGGCATGGCGGATCGCCCGGCGGCGGTCCCGCTGCTGCGGGAGCGGGCGCGGGCGACGGTGACGATCGACCCGACCGGCGCGGTGCGCGTCGATGGCTGACGGGCGCGGCCTCGATCCTCTTTGGCGCGCCGCCGGACCCGGCTTCACGCCCCATCAGCGTTCCGCCGAACACGGCTTCACGTTGATCGAGATCATGGTCGCGCTCGCGGTGTTCAGCCTTGCCGCGCTGGCGCTGATCCGGCTGGAAGGCGCAACGATCCGCTCGACCGGTGCGCTGGATTCGACACTTCTCGCGCAGACCGTTGCGCGCAACGTCGCGATCGAGGCGATCACCGACGCCCGCCCGCCCGCCGCCGGCCGTACAGAGGGCAATGAGCGCAACGGCGGCCGCGATTGGCATTGGACGCGCGAGGCGCGCGCGATCGGCGACGGGCAGGTCATGCGGATCGACGTCACCGTCGCCGGGCCGGACGGCCGCGAACTCGGGCGGATGACGATGGTCCGCCCCCAGGCGGAACAGGCGCAATGAGCGCGCACCGTTCCGCCGAACACGGTTTCAGTCCTTTGGCGCGTTCCGCCGAGCACGGTTTCACGCCCCGTGAGCGTTCCGCCGAACACGGCTTCACGCTGGTCGAGGTGATGATCGCGCTGCTGATCTTCGGCATGATCGCGGCGGCGGGCGTGGCGATGCTGTCGTTCAGCATCAGGGCGCAGAGCGCGACAGGCGCGCGGCTCGACGATATCGGCGCGGTGCAGCGGCTCGCGTCGATCCTCGGCGCCGATCTGGCGCAGGCGGTCGACCGGCCGGCGCGTGACGAGCGCGGCACGCTGCTCCCGGCCTTCGTCGGCACCGCCACCACGCTGCGGCTGGTGCGCGGCGGCTGGGGCAATATCGACGATGCGCCGCGCGCCTCGTTGCAGAAGGTCGAATACCGGCTCGGCGAGGAGGCGATCGAGCGCATCGGCTATCCGATGCTCGATGGCGCCGAGCCTTATCCGCCCGGCGCGATGCTGGACGGGGTGAGGGCGATCAAGCTGCGTTACCGCTTCCAGGGCGCGTGGAGCGATCATTGGGACGGAACGCAGGGCGCGCCGCTGCCAGCAGTGGTCGAACTGACGATCACGCGGCGGGACGGCACGACGCTGCGCGAGATGTTCCTCGTCGGCACCGGCTATGCGCCGCTCGGGACGGGCAGGAACAATGTCCTCTGAGCGCGAGCGCGGCGCGGCGCTGCTCACCGTGCTGCTGCTCGTCGCGGTGATCGCGGTGATGGCAGCGGCCGGGCTGGAGAAATTGCGGCTCGCGACGCGGCTCGGCGGCAATGCCGTCGCGCTCGAACAGGCGCGCGCCTATGCGCAGGCGGCGGAGACGCTGGCGACGACCCACATCACCGCGCTGCTGCGGCAGGACGCGAGCCGCGTCACGCTGGCCGGCGGATGGAGCGGCCGCCCGATCGCGCTGCCGCTGCCGGAGGGAACGGCGGTCGCGCGCGTCACCGATGGCGGGAATTGCTTCAATCTCAACAGTCTCGTCACGCATGGGCCGGACGGTCGCTATACCGCTTACACGCCGGCGGTCGACCAGTTCGCGCGGCTGATGCGGCTGATCGGGGTCAGCAACGGCGAGAGCATCGCGGCGGCGGCCGCCGACTGGATCGACAGCGACGACACGCCGTTGCCGGGCGGCGCGGAGGATGCGGCCTATCTCGGCGGCCAGCCCGGCTATCGCACGGCCGGCACGCTGATGGCCGATCCCAGCGAGTTGCGCGCGGTCGCCGGGGTGACGGCCGAAAGCTATGCGAAGCTGCGGCCGTGGATCTGCGCCCTGCCGCGCGCCGAGCGATCGCGGATCAACGTCAACACGCTCACGCCCGAACAGGCCCCGCTGCTCGCGATGCTGCTGCCGGACGGGAGCGGGATGGCCGGCGCGCGCGCGATCCTGATGCGCCGCCCGCCCGGCGGCTATGCGAATCGCGACGCCATCTGGAAGCCGGCGGCCCAGGCCGGGATCAGCGCCGATCCGCTCGCGGCCGATCAGGCGGACGTAACCTCGCGCTGGTTCGCGCTGCGCGTCGAGGTTACAGTGCGCGGCACGACGATGCAGGAACGCGGGCTGATCGACGCGAGCGCACTTCCCGCGAGGCTCGTCTCGCGGCAATGGGGGGAATTGTGACGACCGCGACGTTGCTCTTTCTCCCGCCCCGTATCGGCGATCCGTGGCGTTGGCTGCGGATCGAGGGCGATGCCGTCGCCGCGCGCGGCGAGGGCGTGCCGGAGGCGGACGGCGCGCCGGTCGTGGCGGTGGCGCCCGCCGACGCGGTGACGCTGCACTGGGCGGCCCTGCCCGCGCGATCGACCGCGCAGGCCGCCGCCGCCGCCCGCATCGTGGTGAGCGACGCCAGCGCGACGCCGCAGGAGCAACTCCACGTCGCGGTCGGCGAGGTGGAGGGAGAGGATCGCCCGATCGGCGTGGTCTCCGCCGTTCGGATGCGTGAGTGGCTCGATTCGCTGCTGGCGATCGGGCTTGACCCCGCGACGGTGATTCCCGCCCCGCTGCTGCTACCGGCGACGGAAGGCTTCGTCCGCGCCGATCTCGGCGGACAGGCGGTGGTGCGCGGGCAAGCCAGCGGGTTCGCCGACGAACACGGCCTCACCGAACTCATCACCGGCGGCGTCGCGCCCCAGACCCTGGCGCGCGCGGCGCTGGAACAGGCGCTGGCGAGTGCCGTCGCCGCGCCGCCGCTCAACCTGCGGCAAGGGGCGTTCCTGCGCCGTCGCCGCCGTGCGATCGACTGGGCGCTGGTGCGGCGGCTGGCGCTGCTGCTCGCGCTGGTGCTGCTCGCGACGCTGGCGATCGATCTGGCCACGATCGCGCGCTATGCGCTCGCCGCCGATCACCTGGAGGCGCAGGCCGATACGATCGCGCGCCGGGCGCTGCCGCGCGACGCCGGCGCGGTGGCGGATCCGAGCCGCGCGCTCGACGAGCGGCTCGCGCGGCTGCGCGGGCCGGGGCAGGGCTTCACGCGGACGGCCGCCGCCGCGCTGTCCGCGATCCGCCCGGTGCAGGGCGCGGAGGTCGAGGCGCTCGATTTCCAGCCTAACGGCGATCTCGGCATCACCGTGACGGTGGACGGCGACGCTCAGGCCAATGCGCTCCAGGCCCGCCTGCGCGACGCCGGCTTCGCGGTGACGGGCGGCGCGTTCGAATCGACCGGCGGGCGATTGAAGGGGCAGCTTACGGTGAGTTCGCGATGAGCGCGCTCCGCACATGGTTCGATTCGCGCTCGCTGCGGGAGCGGCGGCTGATCCTCGTGATGCTCGCGCTGCTGGCGGTGACGCTGGTGTGGGCCGGGGTGATCCGCCCGGTGCGCGACGGGCTGTCCGCCACCCGCGAGCGTTACAATGACGCGGTGGTCCGGCTCGGCGAGACGCAGGTGCGCGCCAATGCCGTCCACGCGATCCTGCGCGGACGTCCCGCGCCGCTGGAGGCGCCGCTGCCCGACGCGGTGCGCGAGCGCGCCGATGCCGCCGGCTTCACGCTCGCCAGCCTCGATCCCGATGGCGACGGCGTGCGCGTCTCGATCGGCAGCGCCAAGGCCACGCCGCTGCTCGGCTGGATCGCCGGGCTGGAGGGCGACGGCATATTGGTCGATGCCGGCACGATCACCCGCAACGGCGACGGCACGGTCGCCGCGCAACTGACGTTGAAGGCGCGGCGCCCGTGATCCGCCTCGCGACCGGGCGCGGCACCTTGTTCGTGGCGATGCTGGTCGCCGCGCTGATCCTGTTCCTGCCGATGCGGTTGGCGCTGGCGTGGTTCGGGCTGGCAGAGGCGGGGATGACCGCGCGCGAGGTGCGCGGCAGCATCTGGTCCGGCTCGCTGGCGGAGGCGCGGTTCGGCGATATCGCGCTGGGCGACCTTTCGGCGCGCGTCTCGCCGCTGCAATTGCTGCTTGGCCGCGCGCGCGTCGCGCTCGCCGCGCCCGAAGGGGCGACGGGGCCTCGCCTTGCCGGCGCGGTGGAGGTGACGCGGCATACGGTCGGTCTGCGCGGCGTCACCGCCAGCCTGCCGGTCGGCAGCGCCTTCAACCCCGTGCCGGTGACGACGCTGGAACTGGAGGGCGTCGACGTCCGCTTCGCCGACGATCATTGCGACCGCGCGGAGGGCCATGTGCGCGCGGTGCTGACCGGGGACGTCGCGGGGCAGGCGATCCCCACTTCGATGAGCGGCACGCCGCGTTGCGATTCCGGCGCGCTGCTGCTGCCGCTGACCAGCCCGGCGGGCGAGGGATCGACGATCCGTATCTGGCCGGACGGGCGCTATCGCGCTGACCTTACGCTGGCCGCCGCCGATCCGGCGCAGGCGGCGCGTTTGCAGGGATTCGGCTTCGTCCAGACGCAGCAGGGGATGCAGCTGGCGATCGAGGGGCGTTTCTGAGCTTTCTGCGGTGCCGGCCGCTTCCGAACGGACTGATAGCTTGACCAGATGCCCGCACCCCCGCTAGGGGCGCGCATCCCATGCGGCGATCGTAGCTCAGTTGGTTAGAGCATCGGTTTGTGGTACCGAGGGTCGCGGGTTCAAGTCCCGTCGATCGCCCCATTTCCTCCATCATCAGCAAATAGGCTGGCATTCGGCCGGCTATAACTTTATTACGTCTCTGAGTGTTTTTATTACGCAAGAGGCGGAGCAGCGATGACGATGGACTGGGGTTTCCCCGATTTCGACGCCCATGAGGGCGTTCATCTGTTCACCGATCAGGTGTCGGGGCTGCACGCGGTCATCGCGATTCACTCCACGGTGCTCGGCCCGGCGATGGGCGGGGCGCGCTTCTGGCATTATGCCGACGGCCGCGACGCGATCACCGATGCGCTGCGCCTGTCGCGCGGCATGAGCTACAAGAACGCGATGGCCGGGCTGGCATTGGGCGGAGGCAAGGGCGTGGTGCTCGCCCCCGCGCCCGGCGCGACGATCGGCGAAGCGCAGCTCAAGGCGTTCGGCCGCGCTGTCGAATCGCTCGGCGGGCGCTACGTCACCGCCGAGGATGTCGGCATGTCCGTGGAGCGGATGAAGGTGATCGCGGGCGAGACGCGCTACGTCTCCGGGCTGCCGGTCGCGAGCGGCGCGGCCGGGGGCGATCCGGGGCCGTTCACCGCGCTGGGCGTCTATCTCAGCGTCAAGGCTGCGGCAAAGCGCGGGCTGGGCGCGGGCGACATGAAGGGCGTGCGAATCGCGGTGCAGGGCGTCGGCTCGGTCGGCGGCGGCGTCGCGCGGCTGCTGGCGAGGGACGGCGCAGTGCTGACGCTCGCCGACGTCGATCGCAGCCGCGCGGAGGCGCTGGCGGCGGAGATCGGCGCGAACGTGGCCGCGACCGAGGACATCCTGTCGCTCGATGTCGATCTGGTGAGCCCCAACGCGCTGGGAGCGGTGCTGAACGAGCGCTCGATCGCCGCGCTGAAGGCGAAGGTGGTCGCGGGCGGCGCGAACAACCAGCTTGCGACCGGCGAGGACGGCCGCCGCATCCACGAGCGCGGCATCCTCTACACGCCCGATTATGTCGCCAACGCCGGCGGTATCATCAACGTCGGGCTGGAATATCTCGGGCAGGGCGACGAGGCGGAGGTGCGCGCGCGCATCGCCCGCATCCCGGAGCGGCTCGATCAGGTGTGGAACGAGAGCGAAGCGAGCGGCGACCCCGTCTCAGCTGTCGCCGATCGCATCGCGCAGCGGCTGATCGGGCGGGGCTGAGCGGAGCCCGCGCGCCGGTCGTCCCGGTGAAGGAGGGCGTTCAGGGCTGGACCGATCCCTGGCCGCCGGTCCGGCGCGCCCGGCCGGCGGCCAGCGCGGCGTCGCTCGCCAGCTTGTCGGCGCGCTCGTTCTCCGGGTGGCCGGCGTGGCCCTTCACCCACTCCCATTCGATGCGGTGGCGCTTCGTCGCCGCGAGCAGCGCCTGCCATAGCTCCGCGTTCTTCACCGGCTTCTTGTCGGCGGTGCGCCAGCCGTTGCGTAGCCAGCCGTGAATCCATTTGGTGAGGCCATCCATCACGTAGCGGCTGTCGGTCGAAAGCCGGACATGGCACGGCCGTGTGAGCGCGTTGAGCGCCTCGATCGCTGCGGTCAGCTCCATGCGGTTGTTGGTGGTGGCGGGGTCGCCGCCCGATAATTCCTTCTCGCGCGCGCCCATGCGTAGCACCACGCCCCAGCCGCCGGGGCCGGGATTGCCCTTGCATGCGCCGTCGGTGAACGCCTCGACGCTCGGCAATTCGCTCATGCCGCGACGCGCGCCGCCAGCGCCGGGTCGTAGTGGCGAAGGCGGCGCATATAGGCGAGCGGGTCCTTGCGCATCACCAGCGCGTCGGGCGGCGTATTGAGCCAGTCCCACGCGCGCGACAGGACGAAGCGGATGCACGCGCCGCTGGCGAGCGTGGTGAATTGCGCGCGCTCCACCCCGGAGAGCGGGAAATGCCGTTCATAGCCGGCGATCAGCGCATCGCCCACCGCCGCGTCATAATCGCGACCCGCGCCGTCGAACGACCAGGCGCTGTGCATGACCGCCAGATCATAGACGCGAATGTCGGTGCAGGCGAAATAGAAGTCGATCAGGCTGGTGACCTTGTCGCCCAGCATCAGCACATTGTCGGGGAACAGGTCCGCATGGATCGCGATGCGATCGAACCCCTCGCGCGGCCATGCCGCCTCCACCTTGTCGAGCGCCTCGGCGAGATCGTCGTGCAGGCCGGCGGCGATCCCGTCCAGGCTGCGGCCGCAGCGCTCGAACAGCGGACGCCACGTATAGATCCCCATCGAATTGTCGCGCGTCGGGGCGAAATCGGCGACTGCGCGGTGCATCTCGCCCATCGCGTCGCCGGCAGCGAGCGCCTGTGCGGGCGTGGGATGCGACAGCGACACGCCGGGCATGAAGCGGATCAGGCAGGCGGGGCGGCCCTCCAGCTCCTGGATCTCGACGCCCGCGCGGTCCTTGATCGCGGGCGGCACCGGCAGGCCTTTCGCGTCGAGATGATCGAGCAGCGCCATGAAGAATGGCAGGTCCGCCGCCGCGACGCGCTTTTCATAGAGCGTCAGGATGAAGCGGTCGCGCGTCGTCTCGACGAGGAAATTGGAATTCTCCACCCCCTCGGCGATGCCCTTGGCGGAGACGAGATCGCCGACGTCGTAACGCGTCAGGAACGCCGCCAGCACCTCGGCCGACACCTGCGTGTAAACCGCCATCGCCCGCGCCTCAGGCCGCTTCCAGCCCGCGCGGCAGCTTGAAGGCGATCGATTCGCGCGTCGTCTCCTCCTCGCGCTCGTTGATCGTGAAGCGCGTGGCGAGGCGATCGACCAGCTCGCGCACCAGCAGCTCCGGCGCGGAGGCGCCGGCGGTGATGCCCAGCGTCCGCACCCCGTCAAGGAACGCCCAGTCGAGATCGGCGGCGCGCTGCACCAGCGCGGCGCGGACGCCTTCGCGCTCGGCCACCTCGACCAGCCGCATCGAATTGGACGAATTGGGCGCGCCGATCACCAGCATCGCGTCGCACGCCGCCGCGATCGCCTTTACCGCCGCCTGACGGTTCGAGGTGGCGTAGCAGATATCCTCGCCGCGCGGACCCTGGATCGCCGGGAAGCGGCGCTGGAGCGCGCGCACCATCTCCGCCGTGTCGTCCACCGACAAGGTGGTCTGGGTGAGGAAGGCAAGGTTGGCGGGATCGGCTGGCTCCAGCGCCTCGACATCCTGCACGTTCTCGACCAGCGTCATCGCGCCTTCCGGCACCTGCCCGAACGTGCCGATCACCTCGGGGTGGCCGGCGTGGCCGATGAAGACGATGTGGCGGCCCGCCTCGACCAGCCGCTCCGCCTGCCGGTGGACCTTGCTGACCAGCGGGCAGGTGGCGTCGAGATAGTCGAGGCCGCGCTCCACCGCGTTGGCGGGCACCGACTTGGGCACGCCATGCGCGGAGAACACCACCGGCGCGCCGTCCGGCACCTCGTCCAGCTCCTCGACGAAGATCGCGCCGCGCGCCTTCAGGCGATCCACGACGAATTTGTTGTGGACGATCTCGTGGCGGACATAGACCGGGGCGCCGTGTTTCTCGATCGCGAGCTCAACGATGCGGATCGCGCGATCCACGCCGGCGCAGAAGCCGCGCGGGGCGGCGATCAGCAGGTCGAGCACGGGCTTGTCGGACATGAAGCGGCCTTTACGTGGCGGGGCGGCGATCGGCAATGGGAAGCGAATGGGGGGAACCGACTCGGCAGGACTGCGCGGGCGTGATAGGCGCCTTCATCATGCTGGACAGCCAATCCCCCTCCGCGATGATCGCGACCATGGCGGCCGAAGCGCGCACCGCCGCCCGTACGCTGGCGCTGCTTCCCACCGGGCGGCGCCGTGCGGGTCTTGCCGCCGCCGCCGAGGCGTTGCGCGCGGCGACGCCGGAAATCCTTGCCGCCAATGCGATCGACACGGCGCGCGGCGCGGCGGGCGGGCTGACTCCGGCGATGCTCGACCGGCTGCGGCTGGACGAGGCGCGCGTCGCGGCGATGGCGGACGGCGTGGCGACGGTGGCGACGCTGACCGATCCGCTCGGCGCGTTGATCGACGAGGCGACGCGGCCCAACGGCCTCGTGCTGCGCCGGGTGCGGGTGCCGATCGGTGTGATCGGCATCATCTACGAAAGCCGCCCCAACGTGACGGCGGATGCGGCGGCGCTGTGCGTCATGTCGGGCAATGCGGTGGTGCTGCGCGGCGGATCGGAGGCGGTGGAGAGCAACGCCGCGATCCATCGCGCCTTCGTCGCCGGGCTGGCCGAGGCCGGGCTGCCGGCGGGCGCGGTGCAGCGCGTCGCGATCACCGATCGCGCGGCGGTCGGCGCGATGCTGGCGGCGGACGGCCTGATCGACCTGATCGTGCCGCGCGGCGGCAAGAGCCTCGTCGCGCGCGTGCAGGCGGAGGCGCGGGTGCCGGTGCTCGCGCATCTCGACGGGATCAACCATGTCTTCGTCCACGCCTCCGCCGATCCGGCGATGGCCGAGCGGATCGTGCTCGACGCCAAGATGCGGCGTACGGGCATCTGCGGCGCGATGGAGACCTTGCTGATCGACACTGCCTATCCCGCCGCGCCCGCGCTGATCGCGGCGCTGGCCGCGACGGGATGCGAGGTGCGCGGCGACGGGCGCGCGTGCTCCATCGCGCCGGGAATCGCGGCGGCGGGCGATGAGGACTGGGACACCGAATATCTCGACGCGGTCGCCTCGGTGGCGATGGTCGATGGGCTGGACGGCGCGCTGGCGCATATTGCGCGCCACGGATCGCACCATACCGATGCGATCGTCGCGGCCGACGAGGATGCCGCGCGGCGCTTCCTCGCTGAGGTCGATTCGGCGATCGTGCTTTGGAACGCCTCCACCCAGTTCGCCGACGGCGGCGAGTTCGGCTTGGGCGCGGAGATCGGCATCGCCACCGGCCGGCTCCACGCGCGCGGCCCGGTCGCGCTGGAGGGGCTGACCACCTACAAGTGGATTGGGCTCGGCACGGGGCAAGTGCGCGGCTGAGACGATGGTCCCTGTCGCCCCGACAGACCCGATAAAGCAGCGTTAACATCCGCTTGCCAGCCGGCGCGTTCCCGCATTATCTTCCGTTACGCCATAGAAATAGAAATACGGGATTTTGCTATCGCACGGAGGAACGGGGATATGGTGCCAATTCACAAGCGTTGCGTCGCGGAAGCATTCGGAACCTTCTGGCTGGTGTTCGGGGGGTGCGGCAGCGCCGTCCTCGCCGCCAAATTCCCCGAAGTCGGCATCGGGCTGGCGGGCGTCGCGCTCGCTTTCGGCCTGACCGTCCTCACCATGGCCTATTCGATCGGCCACATCTCCGGCTGCCACCTCAACCCGGCGATCACCATCGGCCTTTGGGCGGGCAAGCGCTTCCCGGCGAAGGACATCATCCCCTATATCGTCGCGCAGCTTGCCGGCGCGATCTTCGCGGCGGCGCTGCTCTATTGCATCGCCAGCGGCAAGGCGGGCTTCACGCTCGCGCCGAACGGGCTGGCGGTGAACGGCTATGGCGAGCAGTCGCCGGGCGGCTACAGCCTCTACGCCGGGTTCATCATGGAAGTGGTGATGACCTTCGGCTTCCTCACCATCATCATGGGCGCGACCGACACGCGCGCGCCGAGCGGCTTCGCGCCGATCGCGATCGGGCTGGGGCTGACGCTGATCCACCTGATCAGCATCCCCGTCACCAATACCTCGGTGAACCCGGCGCGCAGCACCGGCCCGGCGCTGATCGTGGGCGGGCTGGCCTTGCAGCAGCTCTGGCTGTTCTGGGTCGCGCCGATCCTCGGCGGGGTGCTGGCCGGATTCGGCTATCGCCTGCTCGCCGGCGATCCGCCGCCCGCGCCGCCGATCGTCGGCGAACCGCTCTGATATGAAGAACGACCCGTCGCGGTGCGGCAACTGATCCGCACCGGCCTTCTCGGCGGGTCGTTCAACCCGGCGCATCGCGGGCATCGCGGGATCAGTCTCGCCGCGATTCGCGCGCTGGGGCTGGACGAGATGTGGTGGCTCGTCTCGCCGGGCAATCCGTTGAAGCCGGAGGAGGGCATGGCGCCCCTGCCGGCCCGGCTCGCCTCGGCGCGGGCGATGGCGCGCCATGCGCCGATCCGGCCGACCGATGTCGAGGCTCGGCTCGGCACGCGCTATACCGTCGACACGCTCGCCGCGCTCACCCGGCGCTATCCGCAACGGCGCTTCATCTGGGTGATGGGGGCGGACAATCTCGCCCAGTTCCACCGCTGGCGCGACTGGCGGAGGATCGCGCGCACGGTTCCGATTGCGGTGATCGCCCGGCCGGGATATGATGGCGCCGCCCACGCGGCACCCGCGATGGGCTGGCTGCGGCGCTTCCAGAGGCCCGCGCGCCAGGCGAGGAACTGGACCGAGTGGAGTGTGCCGGCACTGGTGCTGTTGCGTTTCCGACCCGATTCTACTTCCGCGACGCGGCTTCGCGCCGCCGACCCGTCCTGGTATCGCCGATTTTCGGGAAACCGAAGTTCAGGCGCCGCCGCCAAACCTTTTGCCCAGGAGTAACCTTGCCCGCATCCGCCAACGCCTATCGATCGCCCGACGCAGACAGCGTCGCGGCGCTCCATAAGCTCGTGCTCGACAGCCTCGACGACGATCAGGCCGTCGATATGATCTCGATCCCGCTCGCCGGGAAATCCTCGATCGCCGATCACATGGTGATCGCGTCGGGTCGGTCGACCCGGCAGGTCGCCTCGATGGCGTCGAAGCTCGCCGAGAAGATCAAGGGGAAGACCGGGCAGACGCCCCGGATCGAGGGCCTGCCCACCGCCGACTGGGTGCTGATCGACGCGGGCGACGTGATCGTCCATCTGTTCCGCCCGGAGGTGCGCACCTTCTACAATCTCGAGCGGATGTGGTCGTTCGGGGATGCGCCGCCGGCCGGGAACGCCTGAGCTGCTGCTACACGTCGTCGCGCGCGGCCGGATCGGCCGCTCGCCGGAAGCCGAACTGGTCGACCGCTATCTGAAGCGGATCGTCTGGCCGACGAAGGTCACCGAACTGCCCGATACCGGCGGCCGCATCCCCGATGCGCCGCCGCAGACCCGCCGCGTGTTGCTCGACGAGCGCGGCGAGGTGATGGGCTCGCTTGCCTTCGCGCAACTCATCGGCCGCTGGCGCGACGACGGCGTGCGCGAGGCGCGGTTCATGATCGGCGCGGCGGACGGCTTCGACGATGCCGCGCGGGCGGAGGCGGACCTGCTGTTCTCCTTCGGTCGCGCGACCTGGCCGCATCTTCTGGCGCGCGCGATGCTGGCGGAGCAATTGTTCCGCGCCACCTCTATCCTTGCCAACCACCCCTATCATCGCGAAGGTTGAGCCGATGAGGGGCAAGGGGGCGATGCTGGTCGGGCTGGCGGCGATGCTGCTCGCCGCGCCGGCGCCGGCGGAGGTCGATCCGCTGGCGGCGGCGCGCGTTCGCCTGAAGCATGCCCGCGCCGCCGCCGACGAGGCATCGCGCAATGCCGCCGAACTGGAGCGGCAAGCGGGAGCGGAGCGCGACGCCTCCGCCCGCTTCCGCGTCGAGGAGCAGGCGCTCGCCGCGCGCATCCGCCGCGCCGAGGCCGATCTCGCCGCCGCCGAGGCGCGCGTCGCGATCGTCGCCGGATTGCGGGAGCGCCAGCGCGAGGAGCTTGCCCGGCGACAGGAGCCGGTCGCGCGGCTGCTCGCCGGGCTGGCCTCGCTCGCCGGGCGTCCGGCGATCGTCGCGGTAGCGCAGCCGGGGTCGATCACCGACATGGTGCACCTCCGCGCCGCGCTTGCCGCCACGCGCCCTGCGATCGACGCGCGCACCGCTGATGTCCGCGCTGAACTGGCCGAATCGCGGCGGCTGGCGGGGGCTTCGGCACAGGCGGCGAAGGAATTGCGCGACGGCCGCGCCAATCTCGTCGCGGAGCGCGGGCGGCTGGCCGCGCTCCGCGACCGCCACGACATCGCCGCCGCGCGCCTCGACCGCGATGCGCGCACCGCCACCGACCGTGCGATCGCGATGGGCGAGGAGGCGCGCGATCTGGTCGACCGGATGGCGGCGATCGGCGACGAGCGGCAGACGCTCGCCGCGCTTGCACGGCTTCCTGGTCCGCCGGCCATCGATCCCGCTGCCGCCGGAGCACCGGCCGTCTATCGCCTGCCGGTCGCGGGTCGGCTGGTTACGGGGCTGGGCGAGGTATCCGACAACGGCGTGCGCGCGCGTGGCCTGACGCTGGCGGTCGCGCCGGGCACGGCGATCGCGGCCCCGGCGGGCGGAACGGTGGTTTTCGCGCGGCCGTTCCGCGTGTGGGGCGGCACGGTGATCATCGATCATGGCGCGGGATGGAGCACGCTCGTCACCGGCCTTGGCGCGATATCGGTGAAGCGCGGACAGGCGGTCGCGGCCGGCCAGTTGCTCGGCAGCGCGCCCGGCGCCGATGAGCCGCGCATCACGATCGAACTGCGCCGCCGCGACCAGCCGGTCGATATCACGGCGCTGATCGGTTGATCCGGTGTCGCTCAGCCTCCGTTCAGTCGTGCTGGCGCTTTGCTGGCGCGGCGATATGGGGCTAAGACCGAAACGCCCCTCTCGTCAGGACGTCCAGATGAAGTTCAAGCTGCTCCAGGCCACTGCCCTTGTCGCGACGATCGCGCTCGTGCCCGTCGCGACCGGCGCGATGGCGGCGGTGGATACCGACACCTATCGGCAGATGGACAAGTTCCTCGACGTCTATAACCGCGTGAAGGCGGACTACGTCGACAAGGTAACCGACGCGCAGCTCATCCGCGGCGCGATCGACGGGATGCTGGCCTCGCTCGATCCGCATTCCTCTTATGTCGACGGCCGCGATTTCGACAATCTGAAGATCCAGACCGAAGGCAATTACGGCGGCCTCGGCCTTTCCGTCACGATGGAGGACGGCGCGGTCAAGGTGATCGCGCCGCAGGAGGATACGCCGGCGCAGAAGGCAGGAATCAAGCCGGGCGACTATATCACCCATATCGACGGCAAATTGCTCTACGGCAGCACGCTGGACGAGGCGGTGGCGCAGATGCGCGGCAAGCCGGGCACCAAGCTGACGCTGACGATTGTCCGCCCCGGCCGCGACAAGCCGCTCGACGTGGCGCTGACCCGCGAGGTGATCGTCACCCGCCCGGTGAAGTGGCAGGTGAAGGGCGACGTCGGCTATATCGACATCAACACCTTCTCCGAGACGACCGGCGCCGATACGCGCGCCGCGCTGCTGGCGATCGACAAGTCGCTGGGGCATCGGCCGCTCGGCTATGTCATCGACCTGCGCTCGAACGGCGGCGGGCTGCTGACGCAGGCGATCGAGGTTTCGGACGCATTCCTCGACCATGGCGAGATCGTCTCGCAGCGTGGCCGCGACCCGCGCGAGAACCAGCGCTATTTCGCCAAGCCGGGCGACGACGCGCATGGCCTGCCGGTCATCGTCCTCACCGATTCGGGCACGGCCAGCGCGAGCGAGATCGTCGCCGGCGCGCTCCAGGATCACCACCGCGCGCTCATCATGGGCGAGCGCACCTTCGGCAAGGGATCGGTGCAGACGCTGCTGCCGCTCGGCCCGACCACCGCGCTGCGCCTCACCACCGCGCGTTACTTCACGCCGTCGGGCCGCTCGGTGCAGGAAGGCGGGATCGAGCCGGACATCGCCGTGCCGCAGCTTTCCGACCCCGATTACAAGGCGCGCCCGGTGTTCCGCGAGGCCGACCTGCGCCGCCACCTCATCAACGAGGTGAAGTCCGACAACAAGGTGCTGGAGGAGGACACCAAGGAAGACCCGCGCTTCTCCGCCACGCCGGACCAGCTCAAGAAGGAAGGCATCGACGACTTCCAGCTCTGGTATGCGTTGAAGACGGTCGCGCGGCTCGGCGGCCCGGTGCAGGTCGCCGCCGTCTCCGCCGCGATGCAGAAGGACGCGAAGGACAACAAGGACGTGGTGCCCAAGTGAACCGTTCGCAAAGGCTCGCGCGCGTCATCGCGCTGCTGCTGCCCGCCGCGTTGCTGGCGGGGGCATGGGGATCGCAACTGATCGGCGGCCTCCATCCGTGCGAGATGTGCCACTGGCAACGCTGGCCGCATTATGCGGCGGTGGTCGCGGCGGCGCTCGCCTTCGTCGTGCCGGGGCGGTCGGTGCGGCTGACGCTGATCGCAGGCGCGGCGGCGCTGATCGCGGTTTCCGGCATGATCGGGATATTCCACGCCGGCGTCGAATATCATTGGTGGCAGGGGATCACCGCCTGCTCGACCAGCGTGACCGGCGAAGGAATCAGCACCGACGAGATGCTGCGCCGCATCCTCGCCGCGCCGGTGGTGCGCTGCGACGCGGCGCAATGGAGGCTGTTCGGCATCTCGCTCGCCGGCTTCAACGCGATCTTCTCGCTCGGCGGGGCCGGCGTGATCGCATGGCTGCTGCGGGGGCGCGGATGAGCTGGAAGCCGGGCGATCGCCGCAAGGCGGTGGAGTCGATGATCCGCGTCGACCAGGCGGGCGAATATGGCGCGACGCGCATCTATGCCGGGCAGCTCGCGATCATGGGGCATCGCTCGCCCGCCGCGCGCAAGATCAGCGGCATGGCGATGCAAGAGGAGAGACACCGCGCCTTCTTCGATCGGCTGATCGCGGAGCGCGGCGTGCGCCCGACGCTGCTCCAGCCGTTCTGGAACGTCGCCGGCTTCGCGCTGGGGGCGGTGACGGCGGCGATCGGACCCGAAGCCGCGATGGCCTGCACGGCGGCGGTCGAAACCGAGATCGACCGGCATTATGACGAGCAGCTCGCCGCGCTCGGCGAGGACGATCCCGAACTGGCCGACGCCGTCCGCGAGTTTCAGGCGGAGGAGGTCGAGCACAGGGAAACCGCGCTCGCCAGCGGGGCGGAGGATGCGCCGGCCTATCCCCTGCTGTCGGCCGCGATCCGGCTTGGCTGCCGCGTCGCCATCGCTACCGCGAAACGCATCTGACGGGAGAGAAAGATGCCTGTGCGTACCCTCATCATCGCCGCGCTCGCGCTGGCCCCCACGGCGCTCGCCGCGCAGACCGCGCCGGCTCCCGCCGCCTCCGCCAAGGAAGCGCCGCCGCCGCTGATCATCCCGCCGCCCTCCGCGAAGGAAGTGGCGCTGCCCGGCGCGCCGCACCTCAGTCGTCAGAGCGTCTCCACGGCGGTCTCGCGCAACGCGCCGGTGAACGGCGTGCTGACGCTCTACGGCAATGAGCGCTGCCCGACCAACAAGGAGGGCGAAGAAGTGGTGGTGTGCGTTCGCCGCTCGGCGGAGGAGCAGTTCCGCATCCCCAAGGAGTTGCGCAATTTCGAGGTGACGCCCGAGAATGCCGCCTGGGCGGTGCGCGAGAAGGGCAATGCCGATGTCGGCGCGGTCGGCGTCGGGAGCTGTTCGACCGTCGGCGCGGCCGGCGCGACCGGCTGCTTCGTTCAGCAGGCCACGCGCGCCAAGGCCGAGGCGAAGGCGCGCGAGAAGGAAGCCAATCCCGACCTGCCGAAATATTGACCGGCTGGCGCCGCGCGGCGGCTTGCGTTAGGCTGCGCGCCGTCGCGTGACTGGCGCAACGGTGGAGCACCACGGGGAAGCGCGACAGGTTCGACGCCGCGCGCCTGGGCACCCTTCGCGAGACGAGAGGAGCCTCACGCCATGCGCATCGCCTTCCTGCTGTTCCCCAATGTCACCCAGCTCGATCTGACCGGCCCCGCGCAGGTGCTGTCGCGGCTGGGGGAGGGGACGCGGCTCGACCTTGTCGCCGCGACGCCCGATCCGGTGCCGACCGATGCCGGCTTCGCGATCCTGCCCACCGCCACCTTCGACGAGATGACAGCGGCGGACATATTGTGCGTGCCGGGCGGCTTCGGCACCAACGGCGCGATCGCCGACGACCGGACGATCGGCTGGGTGCGCGCCATTGGCGGCCAGGCGCAATGGGTGACGAGCGTGTGCACGGGATCGCTCGTGCTCGGCGCGGCGGGGTTGCTCGAGGGCTATCGCGCGACCTGCCATTGGGGGCAGCGCCACATGCTTCCGTTGTTCGGCGCGACGCCGGTGGATGCACGCGTGGTGATCGACCGCAACCGCGTGACCGGCGGCGGCGTCACCGCCGGCATCGATTTCGCCTTTCGCCTGACGGCGCTGATCCGGGGCGAGGCGCACGCGCGCTTCGTGCAACTCGGCCTGGAATATGATCCCGATCCGCCGTTCGATTCCGGCTCGCCCGATCGTGCCGATGCGGCGCTCGTCACCGCCTATGAACGTCGCGTCGCAGCGCTGGCGCCGGGGAGGGACGAGGAATTGCGCCGGCTGGCGGCGCTGCGTGGTTATTCCTGACGGCGCTTCTTCAGCCCGTGCAGGCGATGCCACAGGTAGAAGCCGCCCGCCGCGACGATCACCAGCCCGATCGCGAGGTCGGCCTGGTGGAAGAACGCCTTCAGCCGCGGATCGCTGTTCCATGCCGTGCCCAGCTTCATCCCCACCCAGGCGAGCAGGAAGCAGAACGGCCACGAGCCGATGAAGGTGTAGAGGTGGAACGGGATCAGCTTCATCCGCGCCACCCCGGCGGGGAAGGCGATGAAGGTGCGGATGATCGGCAGCATCCGCCCCACCAGGATCGCAGCGCCGCCCCAGCGGTTGAAGAAACGGTCGGCGAGGTCGAGCTCGCCCGGCCCGATCAGCACGTATCTGCCGAATTTCTCCACCATCGGCCGCCCGCCGCGCTTGCCGATCTCATAGGCGACGATCGATCCCAGGTTGCAGCCGATCGCCCCCGCCGTCGCGGCAAGGACCAGATCGAACCGCCCGGTCGAGACGAGATAGCCCGCGAACGGCATGATGATCTCCGACGGCAGCGGGATGCAGGCGCTCTCGATCGCCATCAGGAGAGCGATCCCCCAATAACCCCCGGCGGAAATGACGGTGACGGCAAAGGTCGCGAGCGCGGCCAGCAGCTTTTCGATCATGGGCCGGGTGCATGGGCGAAGGGCGCGTGGCGGTCAATCGCCGGCCGGGCCCGGAAACCAGCGGTTACAAACGAAAATGTGAGCGCAACGGGCGGATTGCGGCTCGGTATATCGTCATTTGTGGACCGTTTGTCCCGAATTGAGTGGTTGGTCGCGGAATTTTGACGATGGTGCATCAAACCGATGCGACCGAAGATGCGATTGTTCGTTATAGGCGGTTGACGATCCTGTCGAAGTGAGCGGGGAAGCCATGGGGGCTGTTCGCAAGGCGTTGTTCTGGGCGGCATTGTCGCTCGCGGTGACTTTGGGCCCGATGTACGCGTTGTCGTATATTCCGGGGCTGGAGGTGCCGCTGCCCTACTGGCTTTTCGCGGTGCTCACGTCGGGCGGGGTATCGTTCCTCGTCGCATGGCGGCTGGTGGCGCAGAGCGAGCAGCTTCGCCGCGTCAACAAGGAATTGCAGGCGGCGCAGGTGCGGCTGCGCCACGCCGCCGAATCCGATCAGCTTACCAACGTACTCAACCGCACCGCGTTCCTGAAGCGGGCGGAGGCGCATAACCTCGACATGGGCGGCTGGATGCTGCTGCTGGACATCGATCATTTCAAGGCGATCAACGATCGCTTCGGTCATGACATCGGCGATCGCGCGTTGCAGCATGTCGCGCGCGTGCTGCGGGAATCGCTTCGTTCGGGCGATGTCGTCGGCCGGCTCGGCGGCGAGGAGTTCGGCGTCTATCTGCCGGGTGCGGGTTCCGACACCGCCACGCAGATCGCGGAGCGGATGCGCGGCACCATCGAGACGGCGGCCGAATTCGCGGCTCTGGGCATCGCGCTGACGGTCAGCATCGGGCTGGCGGAGGCCGGGCGCGGCGTCTCGATCAAGGAGAGCCTGCGCAGGGCCGATTTCGCGATGTACGGCGCGAAGCACGGCGGCAGGAACCGCATCAGCCACACTGCCCGGACGGTCGGTGCGGAATCGATCGGCCCGATGCTGGTTCATTCCGCCGCGAGCAGGGTCTCCGCGGCCTGAAGATCGACCGAGACGAGCCGGCTGACCCCGCGCTCGATCATCGTCACGCCGAACAGCCGGTGCATCCGGCTCATCGTCACGGCATTGTGGGTGACGATCAGATAGCGGGTCCGAGTCTCCTGCGTCATCCGGTCGAGCAGGTCGCAGAAACGCTCGATATTCGCATCGTCCAGCGGCGCGTCGACCTCGTCCAGCACGCAGATCGGCGCGGGGTTGGTGAGGAACAGGCCGAAGATCAGCGCCACCGCCGTCAGCGCCTGCTCCCCGCCGGAGAGCAGGGTGAGCGACTGGAGCCTTTTGCCGGGCGGCTGGGCCATGATCTCCAGCCCGGCCTCCAGCGGATCGTCCGAATCGATCAGTTCCAGATGCGCCTGCCCGCCGTTGAACAGGGTGGTGAACAGCCGCTTGAAATGCCCGTTGACCGCCTCGAACGCGGCGAGCAGCCGCTGCCGCCCCTCGCGATTGAGCGTGCCGATCGAGCCGCGTAGCTGGTTGACCGCCAGCCCCAGTTCCTCGCGCTCCGCCGCATTGCCGATCGCGCCGGCCTCCAGCTCGGCCAGTTCCTGCTCGGCGACGAGGTTGACCGGGCCGATCCGCTCGCGATCGAGCGTCAGCTTGTCGTGGGCGGCCGATTCCTCCTGCGGCGCGCGTACCGTCGCGCTGTCGAATCCGGCCTTGGTGGGAAGGACGGGGGCAGGGCATTCGAAACGCTCGCCGGACAGCCGCCCCAGTTCGATGCGGCGCAATTCCTGATTCTCGGCACGCGCCTGCGCGCCTGCACGCGCCTCGCGCATTGCGCCGAGCGCCTCCCCGGCGATGCGCCCGGCTTCCTCGCAGCGGCGCAGCGCGCTTTCGGCCTCGCGCTCGGCGGCGGCGAGGGTTTCGGCGGAGGCGCGGGCGGCGTCATGCTCGGCGGCGACGGTGGCGATCTCCTCCGCGAGCGCGGCCGGGCGCGGGGCGAGCGTCTCGCGGTCCTGCGCGATCTCCGCCTCGCGCTTCGCCATGTCGGCGATGCGGCGGGCGGCGTCGCCGGCGCGGTTCTTCCAACTTTTCGTCTCGGTCTGCGATGCGGCGAGCCGTTCGCGCGCCACCGCGCCGGCACGTTCGCGCGCGGCACGATCGGCGCGACTCTGCGCAACGGCGGCGCGGCGCGCTTCGGCCTCGCGCTGAAGCGATGCGACCTCGCCGGCGGTGGCGCTGGTATCGGGCAGCGCGACGATTGCCGCCTCGGCCTGTGTCACCTCGGCGGTGGCTGCGTCGCGTTCGGCGGCGGTCTGCGCGGCGCGTGCGGTGAGGTCGGTACGCTGCCCGGCGAGCCGCTCGATCTGCGTGACGGCGCGATCGATGCGCTGCTGGGCGTCGCGGGCTGCGGTTTCGGCGTGCGACAGGGAAGTGCGGGCGTTGCCGGCGGCGGCGCGTGCGGCGGCGATGCGCTGTTCGATCGCGGCGAGCGCGGCGTCGGCGGCGTCGGTCGCCGCGCGCGCCTCGGGCAGCGCTGCCTCGATCGTGGCGAGCCGGTTGAGCCGTTCCAGCCGTTCCGCCGCCGCCGCACCGCCGCTGCGCGCGACGAAACCGTCCCAGCGGCGAAGCTGGCCGGAAAGTGTGACGAGCCGCTGGCCAACCGCGAGCGGGCGAGCGTCATCCGTCGGGGTAGCGATGACCTGCGCGAGCCGACGCGCCAGCTGGGGCGGGGCGGTGACGTGCGCGGCGAGCGTCTCCGCAAGGACCGGATCGCCCGCCAGTACCTCCGCCCCCGCCCAATGCGCCTCCGCGCTGGCATCCAGGCCGATCTCCAGATCGTCGCCCAGCGCCGCCGCCAGCGCGCGCTCATAGCCCGGCGCGGCGCGGACGTGATCGAGCAGCCGGTCGCCCCCGGATCGCTGCGTCGCGCGGGTGAGCGTCGTTGCCTCGCTCTCCAGCGCGGCGAGTTCGGCGCGAGCGGCGGCGCGGCGGCCCTGCGCCTCGTCGCGCGCGGCGAGCGCGGTTTTCTCCTCCTCATCGGCGCGGGTGAGATCGTCGCGCGCCCGTGTCGCCTCACCATGCGCGGCGGCCAGCGCCTGTTCCGCCTCGACACGGCCGGCTTCGAGCGGCGCCGCGTCGGGCAAGGCGGCGAGCGTATCGGCAGCGGTTCGCGCCTCGCGATCGGCGCGATCGGCGCGCGCGCGGGCGGCGGCGAGTGCGGCATGGGCGACGCGCGTTTCGGCCGCCTCGCTCGCCTGCCGTGCGAGCGCTTGCGCCAGCGCCACCTCGGCATCGCGCACCTCGCGTTCCGCTTCGGCCTGCGCCTGATCGAGCGCGGGAAGATCGGCGGCGACGGCGGTGACCTCGGTCTCCAGCGCCTTGCCCTCCGCCCCGAGCCGCGCCAGCGCCTCCGCCGCGTCATTGGCGAGCTGTCCCTCGCGCTCGCGGTCGGCGAGGATGCGGGTCGCCGCGTCGCTCAGTTCGGCGAGGCGGCGCTCGACCCCGGCCTTCTCGGCATTGAGCGCGGCGAGCCGGTGCGCGGCATCGGTCGCGCGGTCGCGGGCGGCGAGTGCGGCGGCGCGCGCTTCGGCCAGCGTCTCCGTCGCCTGCGTCTGATAAGCGGCGGCGGCCCGCTGCGTCTCCGCCGCCGTGGCGACGCGGGTTTCGGCTTCCGCCGCTTCCGCCTTGGCGGCGTCGGCGGCCTGCGCCGCATCGCGCCAGCGGCTGAAGATCAGTCGCGCCTCGGCGACGCGGATCTGGTCCGAGAGCGTGCGATAGCGTTCCGCCTGCCGCGCCTGCCGCCGGAGCGCCGCCGCGCGCGCTTCCTGATCGGCGATCACCTCGTCGAGCCGCTGAAGATTCGCTTCGGTCGCGCGCAATTTCTGCTCGGCGTCCTTGCGACGGACATGGAGGCCGGCGATCCCCGCCGCTTCCTCCAGCATCGCGCGGCGCTCGGCCGGCTTGGCGGCGATCACCGCGCTGATCCGCCCCTGGCTGACCAGGGCGGGAGAATGTGCGCCCGTCGCCGCGTCGGCGAACAGCAGCGCCACGTCCTTCGCCCGCACGTCGCGCCCGTCGATGCGATAGGCGGAGCCGGCACCGCGCTCGATGCGGCGGACGACTTCCTTCTCTTCGCCGTCAAGTTCGGCGAGGATCGACACTTCGGCGAAGTCGCGCGCCGGGCGGGTCGCGGTGCCGGCGAAGATCACGTCCTCCATGCCCGCGCCGCGCATCGACTTTGGCGAGTTCTCGCCCATCGTCCAGCGCAGCGCCTCCAGTAGATTGGACTTGCCGCAGCCGTTCGGCCCGACCACGCCCGTCAGCCCCGGCTCGATGCGCAGATCGGCCGGGTCGACGAAGCTCTTGAAGCCGGACAGCCTCAGCCGCTTGATCTGCATCGCGCGCGTCTCCCCCTATGGACGCCGCCGCGCCGCCGTCAGGCTCCGGCGTTCTTCAGCGCGGCCTCGATCTGCGGCCACGTCACCGATCCCTCGAGCTGCTTGCCGTTGAGGATGAAGGTCGGCGTGCCAGTGACGTTGTGCTGCTGCATCCCGGCCTCGGTGATCTTGGCGATCGCCTCCAGCTTCTTGCCGTCGGCGAGGCAGGCGCGCGCCTGCTGCTCGGTGACGCCGCGCTGCTTGACGAAATCGATATAGCCGAGGAACTCGACCCACGCGGTCGCCTGCTGCGCCGGGGTCATCGCCTGAAGCTTCTGCTGGAAGTCCGCCGGCACCTTCTCCAGCTTCTCGAGGAAGGCGGGCTGCTCCATGTACATCTGTTCGAGCAGCGGGAAGAAGGGCGCCTCGCCGACGCATTCGCCCAGCGCGGCGACGCCAAGGTCCGGCGCGTGGACGAGGAAGTCGCGGAACTCATACGAAACCTTGCCGGATTTGACGTATTTCTCCTCCAGCGGCTTCATCCCCGTCTGGCCGAACGCGCCGCAGGTGGGGCAGGTGCGCGAGCCATATTCGATCAGCTTGATCGCGGCATTCGGGTTACCCATCACATAGCCGCCGTCCGGCGTCTTCGAGACGACCTGCGTCCAGTCCTGCCCGGCGGGCGCGGCGACGGCGGCGACCGGCGCGGCGGGGGCCGACGAATCGCTCCCCTTGCTTCCGCAGGCGGAAAGCAGCGCGATCGCGGCGACGGAAACGGCGAAACGAAGCGTCATTGGTGGTTACTCCGAAAGAGGATCATCTGGCCCCGGCGGCGCGCAGCATCGGCTCCAGCTTCGCCCAGTCGACGCCCTCGATCAACTTGCCGTTGATCTCGAACGCGGGGGTGCCGCGAATCTTCCCGCCGATCGCCTCGGCGCGCTGGATCACGGTTTCCGCCACCTTGGGATCGGCGAGGCACTGGTCGATCGCCCCCTGCGTCATGCCCGCGTCGCGCGCGATCGCGTCCAGCCCCGCGCCCTCCGCCATCGCGCGATATTGCGCGGCGGCGCTGTAGAGGCCGAGTCGCTCGTTGTTCGCGGCATCATAGTCCACCGCGCGTTGCAGCCATTGCTCCTGCCGCGCGAACAGCGCCTCGTGCAGCTTCGGGAACACCGCCGCGCCGGAACAGCGCGCCAGCATCGCCGCGACCAGATCGTAGCGATCGTGGATCGAGCTGCGGATTTCCAGGCTCAGCGATCCGGAGGCGATCATCTTCCCCTTCAGCACGGGGGCCGAATCGCGCGCGAAATGGCCGCAATGCGGGCAGGTGTAGCTGGCATATTCGACCAGCTTCACCTTCGCGGCGGGGTTGCCGATGACATAGCTGCCCTGCGCGGCCGGCGCGGCGACGCTGGTCCACGGCCGGGGCGCCGCGACGAGCGGGGCGGCGAAGGCGAGCGCGAGGATCGGGAGCAGGCGTTTCATCATCGGACGGTCGGCAGCCTCGGTGTCGCGACGCCGACGGCGAGCGCCTCCAGCACCGCCTTGAGTTCGGGATCGCCGATCGCGCGCAGGCTGTTGCCCAGTTCGACCGGCACGGGGCGCGGCTCGGCGCGCGGGCGGGGGACGGCGCGGGGCGCGATGTCGCCCTGCCGGATCGTGACGCGCGCGACGGCGGCATAGCCGAAGAAGCGGTTCACCCGCTCGATGATCTCCGGCGTGATATGGCTCATCATCGCGGCATGGGCGCCGCGCACGGTGAGGGTGAGCACGCCGTCCTGCTTCTTGCCCTGCGGGAAGCGGATCGATTCGGGGGTGCTGGCGCGCGCCAGCTTCTCGCCGACGATCTCCGGCCAGCGCGTCACCACGGCGGACTGGACGAAGCCGAACTTGCGGAACGCCGCGCCGCCGACCGCGGGCAGCAGCTCGGCGACCTGGCGCGCCCGGTTCTGGCGCACGGGTTCGGGGGAAGGGGCGCGCGGGCGCTTGCTCATTCGGCGGCTCATGCCATAGCCGGGGCGTGGACGCCAAGCATTCGATCGCCGCCGATCTGCTCCGCTGGTATGACGCGCATGCCCGTGACCTGCCGTGGCGCGCGCGGCCGGGCGAGCGGGCGGACCCGTATCGCGTCTGGCTGTCCGAGGTGATGCTCCAGCAGACGACGGTGGCGACGGTCGGCCCGCGCTTCGCCGCATGGGTGGCGCGCTGGCCCGATATCGCCGGCCTCGCCGCCGCCGACGAGGCGGAGGTGATGGCGGCCTGGGCCGGCCTTGGTTACTACGCCCGCGCGCGCAATCTGGTGAAGGCGGCGCGCGCGGTGGTGGACGAGCACGGTGGCCGCCTGCCCGATACGGAGGCGGCACTGCGCACGCTGCCCGGCCTTGGCGACTATACGGCGGCGGCGGTCGCGGCGATCGCCTTCGGGCGGCGCGCGGTGGTGGTGGACGCCAATGTCGAGCGGGTTGTCGCGCGACTGTTCATGGCCGCCGGCAAGCCCGCCGTCCGCGCTGCGGCGGAGACGATCACGCCCGACGAGCGCGCCGGCGATTTCGCGCAGGCGATGATGGACCTCGGCGCGACGGTATGCACCCCGCGCAATCCGCGCTGCATGCTCTGCCCGCTGGCGGCGGACTGCGCCGCGCGGAAAGAGGGCGTACAGGAGACCTATCCGGTCAAGCCGGCGAGGAAGGCGCGGCCGCAACGCTACGGCACGATCTTCTGGCTGGAGCGCGGCGGCGAGGTGCTGCTCGTCCGCCGCCCGGCGCGGGGGCTGCTCGGCGGGATGCGCGCGCTGCCGACCGGGCCGTGGCGGGAGGAACGACCGGGGCTGGAGGATGCGCCCGTCGCGGTGGGATGGCGGCTGCTCGACGCCACCGTGTCCCATGTTTTCACGCACTTCGCGCTCGAACTGGCGCTTGCCGTGGCCGACGCGGACGCGCACACACGGCCCGCATCGGGAGAATATTGGCCCGTGACGGAGATCGATTCGGCGGGCCTGCCGACCGTCTTCGCCAAGGCCGCGGGGGCGATAAGGGGAGAGCTATGCGGTTGATCCATCTGGCCGGTATCGGCGGCGCGCTGGCGGCGATCGCGGCGGGGGCGAGTCTCGCGCGGCAGGCCGAGCCCGCGCCCGCGCCGGTTCCGGCGCTGCCGACGGTCGCCGCGCGCGCCAACTCGCTGCTGCCCAACATGCAGGCGCTGTTCGACGGCTATGTCGCGGACGGCAAGATGCCGGGCGTGGTCGGCGCGTTCGGCTTCGGCGACCGCCCGACCCTGTTCGTCTCCGCCGGCAGGATCAGCGACGACGCCAATGCCGCGCAGGCCGGGCCGGACAGCCTGTGGCGCGTCTATTCGATGACCAAGCCGATCACCGGCATGGCGGCGATGATCCTGGTCGAGGAGGGCAAGATCGGCCTCGACGACCCGCTCAGCAAATATTTCCCCGCCTTCGCGAAGATGCGCGTGCTGACCAGCCCCGACACCTCGCTGGACAGCGTGCCGGCGAAGAACCAGATCACGATCCGCGAGCTGCTGACCCACACCGCTGGCCTCAGCTACAACATCATGGCCAAGGGGCCGCTGCTCAAGGAATATGAGCGGCTCGGCATCCTGCCCGGCGCGGTGAACGCGCAGATGGAGGTGCAGGCACGCAAGGCCCGCCCCGCCACGCTGGCCGAGTTCGCCAACCGCGTCGCCCAGGCCCCGCTGATCGCCGAGCCGGGGACGAAATGGAGCTATTCGATCGGCCTCGACGTGATGGGCGCGGTGATCGAAAAGGCCAGCGGAATGCCGTTCGACCGCTTCGTGCAGGTGAAGCTGCTCGATCCCCTGAAGATGACCTCGACCTTCTGGACCGTCCCGGCCGGTGAGGCAGGGCGGCTGTCGACCAATTACATGTTCGTCGGCGACAAGCGCGTGCCGATCGATCCGGGCGCCACCTCCGCCTGGCTCCGGCCGCCGAGCTTCCCTTATGGCGGCGCGGGGCTGGTCTCATCGGCACGCGACTACGACCGGTTCCTCCACATGCTGCAGGACGGCGGCACGCTCGACGGGGTGCGGGTGATGAAGCCGGAGACGGCGGCGCTCGCCATGTCGAACCTGATGCCGCCCGGCGTCACCTTCGGCGGGCTGGGCGACGGCACCGGCGGCACCATGTCCGCGAAGATGGGGTTCGGCGCGGGCGGCTCGGTCTATCTGGAGGACGGGCCGGGCGGCTTGCCGTCGAAGGGCACCTATGGCTGGGGCGGCGCGGCCGGCACGATCGCCTGGGTCGATCCGGCGAAGAAAGTGCGCGGCACGGTGATGGTGCAATATTTCCCGTCCGAGAAATGGCCGCTGCGGCAGGAAGTCGTTGCCGCGCTGGTGAAGGACGTCGCAAGGTTCCGCCGATGAACGCGCCCGGCTTCACCGGCGGCACGCTCGATCGTTCCGACCTGCTGCGCCACGACGAGGAGGCATTGGCCGCCGCGATGGGCAACTGGCAGGCGCGGCTGCTCAAGCTCCATGCGTGGGAGCCGGAGGTGACCGACGACGGCCAGCTCGGCTGGACGATGCTGACCGAGGCGTCGGACGAGGCGGAGTTCGTGTTCCTCGGGCTGGATCAGGGCCGCCCGCGCTTCGCCGCCTTCGAGCCGTCGCATGGCGCGGCGCCGCCGTTCCGCTCGCCCAACCTGTTCGGGATGCTCGACCAGTTGCGCGAGGGCGAGGCCGCGACCTTCGCCGCCGCGCGCTCGGTGCTCGACTGGCATGCGCGGCACCGATTCTGCGCCAATTGCGGCGCGCCGACCACGATGTTCCGCGCCGGCTGGGGTCGCAGGTGCGGCGCGTGCAGCACCGAGCATTTCCCGCGTGTCGACCCGGTGGTCATCATGATCGCCGAACATGACGGGCGGGCGCTGCTCGGCCGCCAGCCGAGCTGGCCCGCCGGTCGCTATTCGGCGCTGGCCGGGTTCGTCGAGCCGGGCGAATCGCTGGAGGAAGCGGTGCGCCGCGAGATCGACGAGGAAGCGGGGGTGACGGTCGGCGCGGTGCGCTACGTCGCGAGCCAGCCGTGGCCGTTCCCGTCGCAGCTTATGGTCGCCTGCATCGGCATGGCGGACGGCGATGCGCTGACGATCGACACCAACGAGTTGGAGACCGCCGGCTGGTTCACGCGCGACGAGGTGCGCGCGGCGCTGGCCGGAGACCCGTCCGCGCCGTTCGGTGCGCCTCCGCGCTATGCGATTGCCCATACCTTGTTGACCGAATGGGCGGGATGACCAGCCGCCGCGCGGCGCTGGTCGCGGCGGAGCAACGCGCGCTGGCGCTGCTCGACCGGATCGAGACGCTCGGCCTGATCGCCCCCGGCCGCACCGAGCGCGAGGTGGAGCAGGATATCCTCGCGCTGGCCGGGCGCGAGTTCGGCGTGGAGAAGCATTGGCACAAGCGCATCGTCCGCGCCGGCGCGAACACGCTTGCTACGGCGTCGGACAATCCGCCGGTGCGCATGATCGAGGCGGACGATATCGTCTTCCTCGATCTTGGCCCGGTGCTGGGCGAGTGGGAGGCCGACGTCGGGCGCAGCTATGCGCTGGGGCCGGACCCGCGAAAGCACGCTTTATGCCGCGAGCTCGCCGTGCAGTTCGATCGCGTGCGCGAGCGTTTCCTCGGCGATCCCGATATCACGGGCGCGGCGATTTACGCCTTCGCCGTCGAATCGGCCGAGGCGGCGGGCTGGCGTTTCGGCGGAAAGATCGCGGGACATATCGTCGCGGAATTTCCCCACGCCCGCCTGCCGGGGCCGAAGCAGGTCAACCACATCAGCCCCGAAAACCCCGACCGGCTGCGCGATCCCGATGCGAATGGCGAGGAGCGCTTCTGGATTCTCGAAATCCATCTGGTCGAGCCGGACGGGGCATTCGGCGGTTTCTATGAACGACTGATGTTGGACTGACCCTCAGGGCTTCACGAACTTGAGGGTGAACTGGTCGGTCTTCCCCCGGATCGCGGGATCGAACACCTTGTTGGTGTGCGGATCGGCCGGATTGGCATAGATCGGGCTGGTGGCTGCCAGCCTGAACCCGGCCGCCTCGATCTCCTTCTTCGTCGCGTCCGCGTCGCCGCGATGGAGCGTGTCGGCGGAGGCGAACGGCGCCTCGCCCGCCGGCCCGGCGTGATCGACCACCAGCAGCACGCCGCCCGGCTTCAGCGCGTCGTACAGCCGCCTGGCGACCGCTGAGCCCGTCCCCGCCGGATCGCGGGCGAGGTGCAGGTCGTGCCAGTTCTCCACCGTGATGATCGCGTCGAGCTTCTCGGGGAAGCTGAAGCTGGCCAGCGGATCGCGGACGGCGACGGCATTGGCATAGGGCTTGACCACCGCATCCTGCTTCGCCGCGCCATCGGGATTGCGCGCGATCGATTCGCCGGGCTGATAGGCATAGACCTTGCCCTTAGGGCCGACGAGCGGGGCCAGGATGCGCGTCCAGTAACCGCCACCCATGAAGAAATCGGCCACCTTGTCCCCCGGCTTCACCCCCATGAAGGTGAGCAGTTCGGCCGGGTGGCGCGCGGCGTCGCGCGCCTTGTCCGCCTCCGGCCGCGCGGGATCGGCGAGCGCCATGTGGATCGCATGTTCGGTCGCGCCCATGCTCTTCATGTCGTGCATCGGCTGCTGCTGCGCGCCCGCCGGCGCGGCGGCGAGCGTCAGCGCGGAGAGCGCGGCGGCGGTGATGGCTGCGAATCGCATTGGTCATCCTCCCTTAGTATATGAGGCTGCTCTACCACATTGCCGCCCCCGGCGAGCGCCCCTAGATTCAACCGGATGTCTGGTTACGGCCCCCCCGATCGCTTCAACGAGGAAAAGGCGACCTACGCCGTGCGCGGCGCCGACGCGCCGGATCTGGAGGGTGGCGTCGCCGCGATCCGCAACGTGGTGCAGACGCTGCCGCTGAAGCCCGGCGTCTATCGCATGCACGATGCGCGCGGCGACGTGCTCTATGTCGGCAAGGCGCGCGCGCTGAAGAACCGCGTGACCAACTATACGCAGGTCGAGCGGCTGCCGCGCCGGCTTCAGCGGATGGTCGCGCTGACGCGATCGATGACCATCGTCACCACGAATAACGAGGCGGAGGCTCTGCTGCTCGAGGCGCAGCTCATCAAGCGTTACCGCCCCGCGTACAACGTGCTGCTGCGCGACGATAAATCCTTCCCGTTCATCCTGCTGCGCGCCGATCACGACTTCCCGCGCATCCAGAAGCATCGCGGCGCGCGGCGGGCGAAAGGGGATTACTATGGCCCCTTCGCCAGCGCCGGCAGCGTCAACAACACATTGAACGCGCTACAGAAATTGTTCCTGCTGAGGAGCTGTACCGACGGCTTCTTCAAGACGCGCGACCGGCCGTGCCTGCTCTACCAGATCAGGCGCTGCTCGGCGCCGTGCGTCGGGCGGATCGACCCGGCGGGCTATGCCGAGCTGGTGGCGGACGCGAAGAAATTCCTCTCCGGCAAGGCGACCGACGTGCAGGCCAAGCTCGGCGCGCAGATGACGGCGGCGGCGGAGGCAATGGACTTCGAGCTGGCCGCCGTGCTGCGCGACCGGCTGAAGGCGCTCACCTTCATCCAGGGCAGCCAGTTCATCAACGCCGAAGGGGTGGGGGACGCAGACATCTTCGCGCTCGCCAGCCATGAGGGCGTGATCGGCATTCAGGCGTTCTTCATCCGTGGCGGACAGAACTGGGGCCACCGCAGCTTCTTCCCCGCGCACACCGCCGACGTGCCGGAGGAGGAGGTGTTCCAGCAATTCCTGATGCAATTCTATGAGGAGGTGCCGCCGGCGCGCTGCGTGCTGGTCGATCGTTCGCTGCCTGAGCCCGCGCTGGTCGCGGAGGCGCTGACCGGCACCGCCGGGCGCAAGGTGGCGATCGAGGTGCCGCAGCGCGGCACGCGGCGCAGGCTGATGGAGCAGGCGCGCCGCAACGCGGAGGAGGCGCTGGAGCGCCGCCTCGCCGAAAGCACGACGCAGGCGAAGCTCAACCGCGAGGTCGCCGACCTGTTCGGGCTGGCCGAGCCGCCGCAGCGGATCGAAATCTACGACAACAGCCACATCCAGGGGACGAATGCGCTCGGCGCGATGGTCGTCGCCGGGCCGGAGGGGTTCCGCAAGGGCCAGTATCGCAAGTTCAACATCCGCAACAAGGATACCGTCCCCGGTGACGATTTCGCGATGATGCGCGAGGTGCTCACCCGCCGCTTCGCCCGCGCGCTGGAAGAAGACCCCGATCGCGATTCCGATAGCTGGCCCGATCTGGTGCTGCTCGACGGCGGGCGCGGGCAACTCAACGCGGCGAGGGCGGTGCTGGAGGACCTCGGCATCGAGGACGTCTGCATGGTCGGCATCGCCAAGGGGCCGCATCATGGCCGCGAGGGACGCGAGGTGTTTCACCTGATGGACGGGCGCGAGTTCACGCTGCCGGTCAATGCGCCGGTATTGTTCTATCTCCAGCGGCTGCGCGACGAGGTCCACCGCTTCGCGATCGGCGCGCATCGTGAGAAACGCGCCAAGGCGATCGGGGCCAGCCCGCTAGACGAGGTGCCCGGCATCGGCCCGGCGCGCAAGAAGGCGCTGCTGATGCATTTCGGCACCGCGCGCGCGGTGCGCAACGCCAGCCTCGCCGATCTCCAGAAAGCGCCCGGCGTCTCAGCGGCGGTGGCGCGGCAGGTGTATGATTTCTACCACGCGAAATGAGTTGCGGGCGGCCTGCCCCGCCGCCTAGCATCCGCGTGTAAGAACCGGGGGATAGGGGATATATGCGGCGATTGCCGTTGTTCGTTGCCTTGCTTGCCACCAGCGCGATGGCACAGGCGGGGGAAAAGCCGTTGTATCAGCCGGCGCCGGCATGGGTGAAGCCCGCGCCAGCCGTCGACGCCGCGAAGCTGACCGGCGACGCGCCGGTGCTGCTATTGTTCGACAATCAGCAGCGGCTGGAGGACGGGCGCGTCTGGTCCTATGTCGAATCCGCCGCCCGCGCCGCCTCGACCGAGGCGCTGGGCAGCATCGGGACGATCCAGCTTCAATGGCAGCCGTCGCAGGGCGACCTCATCGTCCATCGTGCCGAAATCATCCGCGGCGCCGAGCACATCGACCTCATCAAGGGCGGTAACCCGTTGACCGTGCTGCGCCGCGAGCAGGGCATGGAGCAGCGCATCCTCGACGGCCGCTTGACCGCGACCATGCCGGTGGAGGGCCTGCGCGTCGGCGACGTGCTGCATATCGCCTTTTCCGTCACGCGCCGCGATCCGACGCTGAAGGGCGATATGCAGGCGTTCGCGCCGCTGATGTTCGCCCCGGCGCGGGTGGGGTTCGCGCGAGTCCGTCTGTCGTGGCCGGCGAAAAGCGACCTGCGGTGGAAATCCTATGTCGACGGACTCACCGCGCGGCCGGTGGTGGAGAATGGCTACAACACGCTCGACGTGGCGCTCCCGCTGCCCAAACAGCCGGACATGCCGGCCGACGCGCCGACCCGCTTCGCCAAGCTGCCGATCGTCGAAGCGAGCAGCTTCGCCGACTGGGCGGCGGTGTCGAAGGTAATGGCGCCGCTCTACGCGACCGCGGGGCTGATCACCCCCGGCAGTCCGCTCGCGGCGGAGGTGGCGCGGATCAGGGCGGCCGAGAGCGACCCGCTGAGGCGTGCCGCGCTCGCGCTGCAACTGGTGCAGGAAAAGGTCCGCTACCTGCTGATGGGCATGGATACCGGCAATTACGTGCCTCAGTCTCCGACCAAGACGTGGGAAGCGCGCTACGGCGACTGCAAGGCGAAGACGCTGCTGTTGCTCGCCGTGCTCCACGAGCTGGGGATCGAGGCGGAGCCGGTGCTCGCCAATTCCAAACTTGGCGATATGGTGCCGACGCGGTTGCCCGGCGCGGCGGCGTTCGACCATGTGTTCGTCCGCGCGACGGTGAACGGCGAGACGTTGTGGCTCGACGGCACCGGTGCGGGCGCGCGGCTGGCCGATATCCATGACACGCCGGGCCTCGGCTATGTCCTTCCCGTGCGGGCCAGCGGCGCCGAGCCGATGCGGATCGATCTGCGCGCGCCCGCCCGCCCCGATATCGCGGTCGCCATGAACTACGACCAGAGCGCCGGCATCGGCTTGCCGGCGGCGTTCGATGCGACGGTGACGTTGAAGGGACCGCTGGCGGAGATGACGCGGCTGGCCAAGGCGCAGGGCAGCAAGGACGATCTCGACAAGCTCGCACGCTCCCTGATCGGCTCGTACGAAAAGAACGTGAAGGTCGTGTCGCAGGATATCTCCTTCGACGATGCCGCGGGCACCGCGCGCGTCGCGATCACCGGCGTGGCCTATCCGAACTGGGAACGCGAGAACGAACGCTGGCGCCTCTCGCTCGATCGCGTGGTGGGGGCGATAGACTTCAGCCCCGATCGCGCGCGCACCGCGTGGAAGGACATTCCGGTCAGGACCGACGGGCCATCCTATATCGCCATCAGCGCGCGGCTGCGGTTGCCGCGCGGGGCGGCGGGCTTCGTCATCGACGGGACGAAGGCGGACAAGGCGACGCTGGGCGGCAACGCGATCGACCGCTCGGTCGGCCAGGACGGCGACTGGATCACCGTCAACGACGTGGCGATCAACACGGGCGCGGAGATCGCCGCCGCCGATATTCCGGCCGAGAAGCGCCGGCTGAGCGCGGCCAAGGCGAACCTGCCGCGCGCCGTGGCGCCGGCCGACTATCCCAGTTCGTGGGAGGAGATCGCCGCCGCGCGTCGCGAGCGGCGGCTGGAGCCGATCCTCGCGATCTATGCGCGCGATATCGCGGCGCGGCCGGACGAGCGGGAAGGCTATATCAATCGCGCCTGGTTCCTCGCGAAAATCTACGACCGCAAGGCGGCGATCGCCGATCTCGACAAGGCGCTGGCGCTCGAGCCGGATGCCGAAACCTATCTGAAGCGCGGCAGCCTCCATGCCGCCCTCGGCGACGACGACAAGGCGCTGGCCGACGCCGTGGAGGCGAACAAGCTCGATCCGTCCGACGACGGCGCGCTCATGCGGCTTGCCTATGGCCGGGCCGAGCGCGGCGAAAAGGATGCGGCGTACGATCTGGTCCAGGAGCGGATCGACCAGGGCGGCAAGAACCGTGCCGCCTATATGGCGGCGAAGGCCGACCTCCAGATGCGCCTCGGCGACAAGGATGGCGCGATCGAGACGATGGACAGCGCGATCGCGCTGAAACCGGGCGATGCCGATCTGCTCAACAGCCGGTGCTGGCTGAAGGGCGTCGGCAATGTCGGGATGGACAGCGCGCTCAAGGACTGCACGCGCGCGATCGAACTGGCCGACGGCGCGTCCCAGGCGCTGGACAGCCGGGCGATGGTCTATTTCCGCATGGGGCGGCTGGATGACGCGCTCGCCGATCTCGACGCGGCGCTGGCGATCGATCCCGATCTGGTGGCCAGCCTCTACATGCGCGGGGTGATCCGGCGGCGCGCCGGAAAGACGAAGGAAGGCGACGCCGATCTCGCGGCGGCGCGGCTCCTCTCGCCACGGATCGATCGGGACTACAGCCGCTACGGGATCGTGCCCTGATCGTCGCAATTCACTGGATTCCGGGCCGTCCCGCCTTTCCGGTTTGTTCATCCCCGCATCATATACGCTTGGCGGGATGCAGGTTTTTCTGACGATCGACACCGAGCTGAGCTGGCGGCATCATGCCGCCGGCCTGCCGCCGGAGGAGGTGATCGCGAGGTCGCTGGAACCGGCGGGGGTGGGGATCGCGCATCAGCTCGATCTGCTTGCCCGGCATCGGCTGAAGGCGACCTTCTTCGTCGATCCGATGCCGGCGCTGGTCTATGGCGTCGCGCAGCTTCGCGCGGTCGTCTCGGCGGTCCTGGCGGCGGGGCAGGAGGTGCAGCTTCATCTCCATCCCAACTGGCGCGGCGCCTCGCTGGAGGATCGCGGCCTGCACGATGCGTTCGAACTGAGCGCCTTTCCGCGCGACGATCAACGTGATCTGATCATGCGCGGCATGGAATTGCTGGCCGAAGCCGGAGCACCGCTGCCGATCGCCTTCCGCGGCGGCAGCTATGCCGCGAACGATGATACCCTCCTTGTGCTGGCGTCGCTCGGCTTCGCCTATGACAGCAGCCACAATGGCGCGGAACATCCGTGGCCCAGCGCGATCGGCCTGTCCCCGGCGCGGATCGCGCCGGTCGCGCGGCACGGCGTGGTCGAGGTGCCGGTGACGGTGATCGAGGACCAGCCGGATCAGCGCCGCCCGTTCCAGATCTGCGCGCTGTCGATCCGGGAACAGGCCGCCGCGCTCGATCATGCGGTCGCCGCCGGCCATGTCGCGACCACCATCGTCGGGCATAGCTTCGAGCTGGCAGTGCGTGGCGGAACGCGCCCGAACATGGTCCACGCGCGCCGTTTCGCGCAATTGTGCGCGCTACTCGACGAGCGCCGCGCCGAGGCGCCGACCGCGCATTTCATCGATCGTCCGGCGATGCCGCTCGACCGCGACGATCTGCCGCTGCCGCCGCATTACAGCCGCCGTCGCTTGCGGCAGGTGGAGCAGGCGTGGTCGAACATCGTCGAGGAACGCGTGGTGTGAGCGCCAGCGCGCTCAGGTTCCAGATCGGCGCGCGCACCCTCGGCGAGATACCGCGCCGGCTCGTCCGTGTGGCGCTGTCGCTCGATCAGGCGCTGGCCGGCGAGGTGCCCGCGCTGCCGCCGCTCGATGGGCAAGAGGACGGCTTCCTTGTCACCTCGCTGCCGGAGTCGGTGTCGCTGCGATGGCCGGGCATCTCCTTCGTCCGCCAGCGTTACGTCCGCTATCATGTCGATCTCGCGGCGGGCGTGGATGCATGGCGCGCCGGGCTGACGGGGCAGGCGCGCGCGACGCTGAAGCGCAAGGCGCGGAAGCTGGCGACGGCGAACGGCGGGCTGCTCGACGTGCGCCGCTATCGCACCCCGGTGGAGCTGGCGGCGTTTCACCCGCTCGCTCGCGCCGTTTCCGCCACCACCTATCAGGAACGGCTGATGGGGGCGGGGCTGCCCGCCGATCCCGCGCATGGCGGCGAAGCGGCGGCGCGGGACGAGGTGCGCGCTTGGCTGCTGTTCCTCCACGAGCGCCCGATCGCCTATCTGTGGTGCCGCGCGGACGGCGACACCTTGCGTTATGAGCATGTCGGCCATGATCCGGCGCATAACGCGCTGTCGCCGGGGAGCGTGCTGCTCGGCGAGGCGCTGGACGACCTGTTCGGCGATCGCTTCCACCGCTTCGACTTCACCGAGGGCGAGGGGCAGCACAAGCGCTCGCTGGCGAGCGGGGGGATAGCGTGCCGCGACCTGCTGCTGCTCCGCCCGACGCTCGCCAATCGCGCGGCGGTGATGGCGGTCGGCGGGTTCGATGCGGCGATGCGGATCGCCGCGCGCGTGGCGCGAGCACCCGCGCTGGCGGGCCTCGCCCGGCGCATACGGCGATAGCGCACGCCGCCGCGCACGCCTACATTCTCCGTCATGCACCTGATCGCCGACGCCATCGTCCTCGCGGTTCGCACGCATGGCGAACATGGCGCGGTGGCGCGCGCGCTGACCCCTGCGGACGGGGTGCAGGCGGGCTATGTGCGCGGCGGCCGCTCGCGCCGGATCGGGCCGATCCTCCAGCCGGCGAACCTGATCCGTGGCGAGTGGCGCGCGCGCAGCGACGAGCAGCTTCCCGCGCTGACGGTCGAGCTGCTTCACAGCCGCGCCGCCTTGTTCGCCGCCCCGCTGCCCGCCGTCGCGATCGAGTGGCTGGCCGCGCTGACCGCCGTCGCCCTGCCGGAGGCGCAGCCGTTTCCGCGCCTCCATGCCGCGCTGGCCGGGGTGCTCGACGCGATCGAGGCGGCGCCGGCGGCGCGCGGCTGGGCGGGGAGCATCGCGCGCTATGAACTGCTGCTGCTCGCCGAACTCGGCTTCGGTCTCGATCTCGATCGCTGCGTGGCGACGGGCGGGGCGGACGATCTCGCCTTCGTCAGCCCGAAAAGCGGCGCGGCGGTGAGTCGCGCGGCAGCGATGGGGTATGAATCGCGACTGTTCGCGCTGCCTGCCTTTCTGCGCGAAGGTGGCGAGGCGGGGTGGGACGATGTGCTCGCCGCGCTCGACCTCACCGGCCACTTCCTCGCGCGCGACGTGCTGACCGAGCGCCGCGCCGAGCCGCTGGTCGCCCGCGCGCGGCTGCTCGACCGGTTGAAAAGGGCGGTTGCGTGACCCCGATTACGCCGTAAGAGCGCCCCCGAACGAAAGGGACTCTCATGGCAACGATCGCGATCCTCGCCGGCGACGGCATCGGCCCCGAAGTGACCGCCGAAGCGCGGCGCGTGCTGGAGGCGCTCGGGCTGGACCTGTCGTTCGAGGAGGCGCTGGTCGGCGGCGCTGCCTATCACGCGACCGGCCATCCGCTGCCGCCGGAGACGCTCGACGTGGCGCGGCGTGCGGATGCGATCCTGTTCGGCGCGGTCGGCGATCCGACCTGCGACTCGCTGGAGCGGCACCTGCGCCCGGAACAGGCGATCCTCGGGCTGCGCAAGGAACTCACCTTGTTCGCCAACCTGCGCCCGGCCAAATTGTTCGCCGGGCTGGAGGACGCCTCCGCGCTGCGGCCGGAAGTGGCGCGCGCGATCGACCTGCTGATCGTCCGCGAGCTGAACGGCGACGTCTATTTCGGCGAGAAGGGGATGCGCACCACCCCCGCCGGGCTGCGCCAGGGCTATGACGTGATGAGCTATGACGAGGCGGAGGTGCGCCGCATCGCCGTCGCCGGTTTCGAGGCGGCGCGGCGGCGGCGCGGCAAATTGTGCTCGGTCGACAAGGCCAATGTGCTGGAAACCTCGCAGCTATGGCGCGACGTGGTGATCGAGACGGCGGCGGAATATGCCGATGTCGAGCTGACCCACATGTATGTCGACAATGCCGCGATGCAGCTCGTGCGTTCGCCGGGGCAGTTCGACGTGATCGTCACCGGCAACCTGTTCGGGGACATCCTGTCCGATCAGGCGAGCATGTGCGTCGGCTCGATCGGGCTGCTGCCGTCGGCCTCGCTCGATGCGGCGGGCAAGGGGTTGTACGAGCCGATCCACGGCTCCGCGCCCGATATCGCCGGGCAGGGCAAGGCCAATCCGTGCGCCGCGATCCTCTCCGCCGCGATGATGCTGCGTCACTCGCTCGGGCAGGCGGGCGCGGCCGATCGGGTCGAAGCGGCGGTGGCGGCGGCGCTCGCCGCCGGCAAGCGCACCGGCGATCTCGGCGGCGCCTGCTCGACGCGCGAGATGGGCGAGGCGGTGCTGGCGGCGCTCTGAACCTGCCTCACACCCACGACGGCAGCCAGGTCCAGTGATGGAACGCCTTCGGCCCGTCGAGCGGCATGGCCGATAGCGCGGGGAAGAAATAGAGCGCCAGCACCAGCGCGGCGAGCGTGAAGCCCTCGTCCCACCGCCCGAGCCGATCGCGCCAGTGATCGAAGACGGCGGCGATGGCGATCACCAGGAAGATGCTGGACGGGTAGTAATAATAATAGAATCCCAGCGACTTGGGGATGATCGCGAAGATCGCCACGCTCGCCGTCCACAGGGCGAAGGCGGCGAGCAGGCGCGGGCTGCGCGATTTCAGCCAACCCCACAGGCACGCCGCCACTGCGATCAGCCCGCCCCACATGATCAGCGGGTTGCCTATCATCAGGACGCCGCGCTGCGCGCCCTCGATCGGCTCGTAGAGATACCAGATCGGCCGGATCAGCAGGGGCCACGACCACCAGCTCGATTGATAGATGTGCGAGGGCAGCACCTGCACCTGCTGCTCGTACATGTATTTCTGGAGCGGCAGCAGCCCTTGCCACGTCAGCGGGTCGGCGGAGAAATGGAAGATCGGCAGGAAGGTCGCGAAATAGGTCGCGATCGAGACCGCGCCGAGCAGCGCCAGCGCCGGCAGCGGATGCAGTCCCGGCCAGCGGCGCGGATCGCCGCGCTTCAGCAGCAAGAACGCCAACGCGGCGAAGGCGACATAGGGCGCCGCCGCCCATTTACACGCCGTCGCCGCGCCGAGCAGCACGCTCGCCGCGATCCACTTCCCCCATCCGCCGCTTTTCATCGTCCAGGCGATCACCGCGATCGCGACCGTGAGGAACGCGGCCATGAACACGTCGAGCGTGGCGATCCGCGCCTGTACGAAGATGGTGAAGTTGAGGATCGCCAGCACGCCCGCGATCAGCGCGGCGCGCAGCCGCCCGGTCATCAACTGGACGATCGCGAACACCGCGACCACCGTCGCCGTGCCCGCCAGCGTCGACATGAAGCGCCAGCCGAGCGGCGAATCGCCCAGCAGGCGGATGCCCAGCGCGATCAGTTCCTTGGCGAGCGGCGGATGCTCGACGTTGAGCAGGCGCGATTGCGCGAGGAAGGTGCGCGCTGCCGGAACGTAATAGATTTCGTCGAACATCATCTTGTGCGGCATGCCGACGCGCACGAGGAACAGCGCCTCCGCCACCGCGCCGAGCAGGATCGCCACCGGCAGCGGCTTGCGGGGAAGCCACGGGTTGACCGTCCGCCGGATGGTTTCGCTCATCCCCTGCGCTGTAGCGCCGCGCGTGTCGCGGCGACAAGCCCACGGCGCTTGCGGTGGGTGGCGGTTTGCGGGCAAAGGGCAAGCCATGAAACGCCACACCGGACAAGACCGCTCGATCACCGCCAACTGGCGCCCCGCCACCCGCGCGATCCGTGGCGGCACGATGCGTTCGGAATTCGGCGAGACCTCGGAGGCTCTGTTCCTCACCTCCGGCTACGCCTACGACTGCGCCGGAGACGCTGCCGCGCGCTTCAGCGGCGAGCAGCAGGGGATGACCTATTCCCGCCTCCAGAACCCCACGGTGCAGATGCTGGAGGAGCGCATCGCGTTGCTGGAGGGCGCGGAGGCATGCCGCACCATGGCCTCCGGCATGGCGGCGATGACGGCGGTGCTGTTGTGCCAGCTTCAGGCGGGCGATCACGTCGTCGCCGGGCGGGCGGCGTTCGGCTCGTGCCGCTGGCTGGTCGATACGCTGCTGCCGAAGTTCGGCATCACCACCACCGTGGTCGACGCGCGCGATCCGCAGGCCTTCGCCGATGCGGCGCGGCCGGAAACCAAGGTGTTCTTCTTCGAGACGCCGGCCAATCCGACGATGGATATCGTCGATCTGCGCGCGGTATGCGGCATCGCGCGGGAGCGGGGGATCACCTCGGTGGTCGACAATGCCTTCGCCACCCCCGCGCTTCAGCGCCCGCTGGAGTTCGGCGCGGACGTGACGGCCTATTCCGCGACCAAGCTGATGGACGGGCAGGGTCGCGTCCTCGCCGGCGCGGTGTGCGGGACGAAGGATTTTATCGAGAACACCTTGCTTGCCTTCACGCGGAACACCGGCCCGACGCTCTCGCCATTCAACGCCTGGGTGGTGTTGAAGGGCTTGGAGACGCTCGACCTGCGCGCGCGCCAGCAGTCGGAGAATGCGCTGAAGGTCGCGCGCTTCATGGAAGGCCGCGTGCCGCAGGTGCTGCACCCCGGCCTGCCGAGCCATCCGCAGCATGAACTCGCCATGTCGCAGATGGACGCCGCCGGCCCGATCTTCGCGTTCGAGGTGGATGGCGGGCGCAAGCAGGCCCATGCGCTGCTCGACGCGCTGCAACTGATCGACATCTCGAACAATATCGGCGACTCGCGATCGCTGATGACCCATCCCGCCACCACGACGCACCATTCGGTCACCGAGGACAAACGGCTGGAGATGGGCGTCACCGACGGGATGCTGCGCTTCAACGTCGGGCTGGAGGACCCGGACGACCTGATCGAGGATCTCGATCAGGCGCTTCGCGTGGCGGGTTTGTGAAGGCGCTTTTCCCCTACGACGAAACCACGCGCGACGTGACGGTGCGCGTCGCCGTCAGCTATCTGCCGGAGCAGTCGGAGCCGGCGCGCGGGCGCTGGTTCTGGGCCTATCACATCCGCATCGAGAATGCCGGCGAGCAGACCGTCCAGCTCCTCACGCGCCACTGGATCATCACCGATGCGCGCGGCGCGCAACATTCGGTGGAGGGCGAGGGCGTGGTCGGCGAGAAGCCGGTGATCGCGCCGGGCGGCAGCTACGACTACGTATCCGGGTGCCCGCTCGCCACCTCGTCCGGCTCGATGCAGGGGAGCTACCGCATGGTGGGTGAGGGCGGCGCGATGTTCGAGGTCACGATCCCGAAATTCGCGCTGCTCGCGCCGGCGGTGGGGGCATGAAGCGCACGCATCTGCCGCTCAACGGTCTGCGCGTGCTGGACGCGGCGGCGCGGCACCTCTCCTTCACGCGCGCGGCGGACGAACTGGCGGTGACGCCGGCGGCGGTCGGCCAGCAGATCCGCGCGCTGGAGGATACGCTCGGCGTCGTGCTGTTCCGCCGCACCACCAAGGGGCTGGAGCTGACGCCGGAGGGCGAGGCCGGGCTGGCGGCGTTGCGCGACGGCTTCCTCCATTTCGAGGAATCGGTGCGCGCGATGCAGGCGGGCCAATCCTCCAAGTCGCTCACCATCGCCGCGCCGCGCGACGTGACGCAGAAGTGGCTGATGCCGCGCCTCGCGGAGATCGCGCGGGCGGACGGCGAGATGCGCTTCATCCTCGTCGCGGCGGACGATGTGGTCGACTTCACCGAGGCCAACCTCGATCTCGCGATCCGCTGGGGCGAAGGGCCGGGCGCGCACGAGGGCGAGGCGCTGGAAAGCGACGGGATGATCACCGTCGAGCGCCCCGGCGGCACGGCGAGCGACGTGCGGATCGGCTGGCCCGGCTGCGGCGCGGAGGACGCCACGTCGCCGGTCCGCGTGGCCGACGCCGGCCTCGCGATCGACGCCGCCGCCGAGGGGCTGGGCCGCGCGACCGTGCCGGAATTGCTTGCCGCGCGCGATCTGTCGGCGGGGCGCGTCGTGCGCGTCGGCGAGGCGAGGCTCTCGCGGCTCGGCTATTGGCTGGTCGCCCCGCTGCCGCAATGGCGGCAGAAGAAGGTGCAGGCGCTGGTCGACGCGCTGACGGCGTGAGGCGGGTTCAAGCCCTTCCCATCCGCACCGGATTTGAAGCGCGCGCCGCCTTGGTCTATCGCGCGCGCATTCCCGGCACCTGAACGGAAACCATGACGCTTTATTCCCGCTTTGCCGCGCATGTCGACGCGGCGCTTGATGCCTTGGTCGTCGCCGGCTCGCTGCCGGCCGATCTCGATCGCCGCAACGTGACGGTCGAGCCGCCGCGCGACGCGAGCCATGGCGATCTCGCCACCAATGCGGCGATGGTGCTCGCCAAGGCCGCCAGGGCCAACCCGCGCGCGCTCGCCGAGCAGATCGCCGAGGAACTGCGCAAGCTGGACGAGGTGGCGGCGGTCGAGATCGCCGGCCCGGGCTTCATCAACATGCGCCTCACCGATGATACGTGGCGCGCCGAGCTTTCCGCGATCCGCGATGCCGGCGGCGACTATGGCCGGTCGAGCCGCGGGCATGGCGTGCGCGTCAACGTCGAATACGTCTCCGCCAATCCGACCGGGCCGATGCACATGGGGCATTGCCGTGGCGCCGTGGTGGGCGATGCGCTTGCCGCGTTGTTGGAATTCGCCGGCTATGACGTGACGCGCGAATATTATGTCAACGACGCCGGCGGGCAGGTCGACGTGCTCGCCCGCTCGGCGCATCTGCGTTATCGCGAAGCGCTGGGCGAGGACGTGGGCGAGATTCCCGAGGGCCTCTACCCCGGCGACTATCTCGTTCCCGTGGGCCGCTCGCTGGCGGACGAGTTCGGCGATCGTTACGCGAAGGCGCCGGAAAGCGAATGGCTGGCGCTGTTCCGCACTCGCGCCGTCGCGGCGATGATGGCGCTCATCAGGGCCGATCTCGCGTTGCTCGGCATCCACCATGCGGTGTTCGCCTCCGAGGCGGAATTGCAGGCGGCTGGCAAGCCCGAGGCGGCCGAGAAATGGCTGCGCGCGCGCGATCTCGTCTATGACGGCGTGCTCGACGCGCCCAAGGGCGAGGTGCCGGAGGATTGGGAGCCGGTGGAGCTGCCGCTGTTCCGCTCCACGAAGTTCGGCGACGATCAGGATCGCCCGATCAGGAAGTCGAACGGAAGCTGGACCTATTTCGGCGCCGATCTCGCCTATCATTTCCAGAAGGCGGAAAGCGCCGACGAACTGATCGACATCTGGGGCGCGGACCATGCCGGCACGGTGAAGCGCATCACCGCCGCCGTGGCCGCGTTGACCGAGGGCCGGACCCGCTTCGACGTGAAGCTCGTCCAGATGGTGCGCCTGCTGCGTGGCGGCGAGCCGGTGAAGATGTCGAAACGCGCCGGCAATTTCGTGACGCTGGCGGACGTGGTGCGCGAGGTGGGCAAGGACGTGGTGCGTTTCACCATGCTCACCCGCCGCGCCGACGCGCAGATGGATTTCGATTTCGCCAAGGTGGTCGAGGCGTCGAAAGACAACCCGGTCTTCTACGTCCAGTACGCCCATGCCCGCACCGCGTCGCTGCATCGCCGCGCGGCGGAGGCGGGGATCGACGCCAGCGCGCCCGATCTGTCCCGTCTTGATACGGAAGAGCTGGCGCTGGTGAAGCTCGCCGCGCAATTCCCGCGTGTGGTGGAAACCGCCGCGGCCGCGCGCGAGCCGCATCGTATCGCCTTCTATCTTTATGATTTGGCAGCGGCTTTTCACTCGCTATGGAATGTCGGCAACGATCGGCCGGATCGCCGCTTCCTCGTCCCCGAGGATTCGGCATCGAGCGCGGCGCGTCTGCTCTTGGCGGACGGGTGTGCGCAAATTATCCGGAATGGGCTATCCATCATGGGGGTGGAGGCGGTCGCGGAGATGTGAGCCATGACGGGCGTGGACAAGATCGATCTGAGTAACCTGGATCGACTGCCCTGGTTGGAATCGGCGGAGCCTGAAGATGAGGGCGAACCGGGCCTGCTGCGCACCGTCGCCTGGGTGATCCTCGGGCTGCTGCTGCTCGCGGGGGTGATCTTCGGCGTTTACAAGATGCAGCACCGCCCGGCTTCCACCGACGGCAACGGCGCGCTGATCAAGGCGCCGGCCGGCGATTATAAGGTCAAGCCGGAGGAGCCGGGCGGGCTGAAGGTGAGCGGGGAGGGCGATTCGGCCATTGCCGCCAGCGCCGGAGCCAATTCCTCCGCCGCGATAGACCTCTCGGCCGTGCCCGAAGCGCCGATCGACGGCCGCCGCGCCGTCGGCAAGCCGGCCGCCGTGCCGACCGGCGACGCGCGCGCGGTCTCCGAAGTGCCTCGTTCCGCGCCGAAGCTGAAGGCGGCCGAGCCGGTCTCCGCGCCGCGCGCGCCCGTGCCCGGCGCCGGATCTGGCGGGGCGCTCGTCCAGCTTGGCGCCTTCCCGAGCGAGGCGGTGGCGAATGCCGCGTGGAGCGCATTCGCCAAGAGATTCGGTTATCTCGCCACGCTCGGCAAATCGGTGCAGGCCGCTGACGTCAACGGCAAGAAGGTCTATCGCCTGCGCGTCAATGCCGGCAGCGCGGATGCCGCCGCCGATATCTGCGGCCGGCTCAAGGTGGCGGGCGAGCGCTGCTTCGTCACCGGCGGCTGATCGGCGCTTCCCCGGCGCGGGCGGGGGCGGTATCGCACCGGCCATGAAGCCAGTGATCTTCGGCCTTTCTGGCCCGGTCCTCACCGACGATGAGCGCGCCTTCTTCCGCGAGGCGCGCCCGGCCGGCTACATCCTGTTCAGGCGCAATGTGGTCGATCGTGCGCAGCTTCGCGCCTTGACCGATTCGCTGCGCGATCTGGAGGGGCGTGACGATGTCGCGATCCTCGTCGATCAGGAGGGCGGAAAGGTCGCGCGGCTCGGGCCGCCGGAATGGCCCGCCTTTCCCGCCGGCCCCGCGTTCGATGCGCTGTATGAGCGCGCGCCGATGTCCGCGATCGAGGCGGCGCGCGCCAATGCGCAGGCGATCGGGCTGATGCTGGCGGAGGTCGGGATCACGGTCGATTGCCTCCCGCTGCTCGACGTCGCGCGCGAGGGGACGACCGAGGCGATCGCCTCCCGCGCCTATGGCCACGAGCCGAAACGGGTCGCGGCGATGGGCCGCGCGACGCTGGAGGGGTTGGCGGCGGCCGGGGTTGTCGGCGTGGTCAAGCATATGCCGGGGCACGGCCGCGCGATTGTCGATTCTCATCATCATCTCCCCACCGTTACTGCCTCCGATGCCGAACTGGAGGATGATCTCGCGCCGTTCCGCGCGCTGGCCGGCGCGCCGATGGGGATGACCAGCCATATCGTGTTCGAGGCATGGGACCGCGAGCGCCCCGCGACGCTCTCGCCGATCGTGATCGAGGATGTGATCCGCCGCCGCATCGGCTTCGGCGGTCTGTTGCTCACCGACGACATCGACATGAAAGCTCTCTCGGGCACTGCGGGCGAGAAAGCGGCTGGTGCGATCGCGGCCGGATGCGATCTGGTGCTCGATTGCTGGGCGCGGATGGACGAGATGGCCGAGATCGCGGGGCGGCTGGGCGAGATTTCCGCCGTCTCGCGCGCGCGGCTCGATCGCGCGATGACCAGCGTCGCTCCGATGGAAAGCGATTTCGCCGCGCTGACTGCAAAACGTGATGCCTTGCTGGCGATAGCCGGAGGCTAAAATAATCACCGGCTGTCGCATCGTTGAACAGCAACACCATGATCCGTTCATCTCGAAAGCGAAATGATGGCGTCCTCAACGAAGGAGATGGTTATGCACGTTCTGAAAATCGCCGCGCTGTCGGTCGCCGGAATCGCCACGCTCGGCGCTTCGACCGCGATGGCGCGCCCGCATCATCCGCGGCCGCACAAGATCTGCAAGGTCGAGCGTCACCACGGCCACGTAAAGAAGGTGTGTCGCTGGGTCCGCTGACTGCATCGGGCGGCCGGTTCTACCCGCCGCCCCGCTTTCTGCCGGGCCGTGCTTGTCTAACGCCCCATAATTCTGCCAGCATAAGCGATGGCCTTGCCCCTTCGCTCCGAAGCCGCGCGTTGACTGACGACGCCGACACGCTGACGCTCGATCTCGATGGATGGGAGGGGCCGCTCGACCTGCTGCTCGCCCTCGCGCGGTCGCAGAAGGTCGACCTCAAGCAGATTTCGATCCTCGCGCTGGTCGAGCAATATCTCGCCTTCATCGAGCAGGCGCGCTCGCTGCGGCTCGAACTGGCGGCGGATTATCTCGTGATGGCGGCGTGGCTCGCCTATCTCAAATCCGGCCTGCTGCTGCCGCGCGACCCGGAGGTTGAACCCAGCCCGGAGGAACTGGCGCTGCGGCTGCAACTCCGCCTCGAACGGCTCAATGCGATGCGTGAGGCGGGCGCGCGGCTGATGGCGCGCGACCGGCTTGGCCGCGACGTGTTCCTCCGTGCCACGCCCGAGGGGCTGCGCACGGTGCGCAAGGCGCGCTGGACCGCCGAGATCTACGACCTGATCGCCGCTTACGGCCGCATCTCCGCGCGCACCCGCCCGGTGATGCACGTCGTCCATGACCGGCAGGTGATGACGCTCGAATCCGCGATCGAGCGCGTCTCGGCGCTGATCGGTGCGACGATCGAATGGGCCGCGATCGAGCGTTTCCTGCCGGAGGGCGCGTCGGGCACGTTCCGCAAGTCGGCGCTGGCGTCGAGCTTCCTCGCCGCGCTGGAGCTGGCGCGGCAGGGGCGTGTGGAACTGGCGCAGAAATCGCCGTTCGCGCCGCTATACCTGCGGGCGCCGGCATGAACGCGCCCGACGATCTCATTCGCGCGGTGGAGGCGGTGTTGTTCGCCGCGACCGAGCCGATGACGGCGGAGGCGATCCGCGCGCACGTCGGCGACGGCGACGTAAAGGGCGCGCTCGCAGTGCTGGCGGAAGATTATGCGGGGCGCGGGATCAATCTCGTCCAGCGCGCCGACCGCTGGCATTTCGAGACCGCGCCGGATCTCGCTCACCTCTTGCGGCGCGATCGCGAGGAAGCGCGCAAGCTCTCCCGCGCGGGGATCGAGACGCTGGCGATCATCGCCTATCACGAACCGGTGACGCGCGCCGAGATCGAGGCGATCCGCGGGGTGCAGATATCCAGGGGCACGCTCGACGTGCTGATGGAGGCGGGGTGGGTGCGCCCCGCCGGGCGGCGCGAGGTGCCGGGGCGACCGCTGATGTTCGCGACCACGCCGGGCTTCCTCGATCATTTTGGCCTGGAGAGCCGCCGCGACCTGCCTGGCATCGACGATCTGAAGGCTGCCGGGCTGCTCGATCCGATCGATCTCGCCTTAGATCAACTCGCGGTGGAAAAGGACGACGAGGACGACTAGATAGGCGGTTCGCTTCTCAGGAGAGTTGTCATGGGCACGTTTGGCCCGCTGCATTGGATCGTCGTCGCCATCATCGCCATCCTTCTGTTGGGAGGCGGGCGCTTCTCTAACCTGATGGGAGACGTCGCCAAGGGCGTGAAGAATTTCAAGAAGGGCATGGCGGAGGAGGACGACGACGTTCCCGCCAAGCCGGCGCCGCGCATCGAGGCGCAGCAGCCGGTGCGCCCGGCCGAGACGATCGTCCAGGACGAGAAGGCGCACTGATCGCCTGCCGCGCTCGCTGACTCGCCCGCGCCGCCGGCCCGATCATGCTTGATTTCAACTTCTCCGAATGGGCGGTTGTGGCCCTGGTGGCGCTGGTCGTCATCGGGCCGAAGGACTTGCCCAAGGCCATGCGCGTGCTCGGCTATTGGGTCGGCCGTGCGCGCTCGGTCGCGCGCCAGTTCCGCGCTGGCTTCGACGAGATGATCCGCGAGGCGGAACTCGCCGAAATGGAAAAGAAGTGGAAGGAGGAAAACGAGCGGATCATGCGCATGCACCCGCCGACGCCTCCGGAAGCGATCGAGCATGTGCCTGCATCCGCCGATGACGAGGATGGCCCGCCGGTGATGGTCGAGAAGCCGGCCGTCGCGCCGGCGCCTGAAGCTTCGTCCACCGATGCTGATGCGGCGACCGTGGAAAAGCCGGCGCCATGAGGGATATCGACGACACCAAGGCCCCGTTGCTCGAACACCTGCTCGAGCTGCGCCGGCGGTTGCTCTACTGCATCGCGGCGCTGATCTTCGCCTTCTTCATCTGCTATTATTTTGCGGAGGACATTTTCGCGGTCCTCGTCCGTCCGCTGCTGCAGGCAGGGCAGACCCGGCTGATCTATACCCAGATATTCGAGGCGTTCTTCGTCAAGGTGAAGGTCGCCTTCTTCGCGGCGGCGATGGTTTCTTTCCCGGTGATCGCAAACCAATTGTGGCAGTTCATCGCGCCGGGGCTGTATCGCAAGGAGAAGCGTGCGCTGCTGCCGTTCCTGCTGGCAACGCCGGTGCTGTTCGCGATCGGTGCGTCGATGGCCTATTTCATTGCCGTGCCGATGGCGCTTCACTTCCTGCTGAGCTTCCAGGGAAATATCGGCGGTGTGACACAGGAAGCTTTGCCGGCGATCGGCAATTACCTGTCGTTTGTCATGCAGTTCCTGTTCGGCTTCGGTATCGCCTTCCTGCTGCCGGTGCTGCTGATGCTGCTCGAACGCGCCGGAATCGTGACGCGCCAGCAACTCAAGGGCGCGCGCCGCTATGCGATCGTCGCGGCCTTCGCCATCGCCGCCGTGCTGACGCCGCCCGACGTCGGCTCGCAGCTATTGCTCGCGATCCCCTTGTGCCTGCTCTACGAACTGGCGCTGATCGGCATCTGGTTCACCGAGCGCGCCCGCGCGCGGGAAGCCGATACGGAGGCGGTGGCCGGCGAGTGATCGCCGCGCCGGTTATTTCGCGCCGTCGGCCGTCTTCGAAACGGTCTTGCCGACCGACGACACGTCCCGGCCCATCCCGGAGATCGTGTTGCATCCCGCGACCAGCAGTGCGGCGGCGATTGTCGTAAGTCCAAGAATCTTGCGCATGATGCGGCCTCCTGTGGCCGGAATGGTCGATTTCATCGAGAAGTGCAAACCCGCCGGCGCCCGAAAAAGATTAAGGCCCGAAAGCGTCACCGGGGGGGAGGGGACGACACTTTCGGGCCTGTGACTTGGATAGCGAGAGCGGGGGGGCAAAAATTCGCTATCCGAGCTTTTGAACGATCCGCCACAAGCCGGGTTCCGTTCGTCGCTAAAAAAATGCGTCCGGTGCCGGAACGCGCTTTTTCATTCCCGGCCGACCACCGCGATCGAGATCGTATAGCTGCCCTCGACCGCATCATAGTCCATCGGCGCGCGGAGCTGACGGGACAGGCCCTCGATTACCCGCCCATAACGCTCGCGGAGCCGCGTGCCGAGCGCCTCGCTCTCGGCCAGTGCGGAAGACGTGACGCGCAGGATCGCGCGATTTTCCTGCCCGGGCGCCTGCTTGAGCGAGATGCGGAGCTGCGCTTGCGGATCGCAGGACAAGGCCAGTTCCACCAGTTCCGTCACCAGAAAGGCGACAGGAACGGCGATATCCTGGCTGACGAAGAAAGGATCGAGGTCCAGCGCGATGCCGAGCTTGCTGCCCTCCGGCGCGGTCGCGCGGATGTTGGTGGCAAGCTCGCTGATGACCGGGCGCAGACCCAGGCCGCGGTTTTCCTCCATCTCCGCGAAATGGTTGCGGTGGACCACCGCCAGCGCATCGACACGGCGCTGGATCGAGGCATAGGCCTGCGACGCGTCGGGCGTCCGCGCGCTGCGCGCGTGCAGGTTGATCAGGCTGGAGATGACCTGAAGGTTGTTCTTTACGCGGTGGTGCACCTCGCGCGTCAGCCGCGTCTGGCGCACCAGCCCTTCGGCCAGACCCGCCTCGTGCAGCGCGACGGTACGGGTGAGCGCCCGGAAAGTGTCGCCTAACTCGCGGATCTCCTGCGCCGGCAGCGCGCGGAGCAACGCCGGGTCCGGTTCCTCGCCCGGCGTCAGCGCGGCCATGTTGGCGCGCAGCTCCCGCAACGGCCGCACCAGCAGCCGGTCGACGACGAACCACGACACGATCGCCGCCGCCGCCCACATCAGCAGCGGCAGCAGCAGCGCGATCACCAGCGACGAGGTGATCGGCGTGCTGCGCACCTGCATTTCCAGCGCGAGATCGGCGATGCCAAGATCGGTCCGGTTGGTGGTGCGTCGCTCCAGCGCCGATTCGCGTGGCAGATCGTCAATGGTCAGCCGCCGTTTGCCCTGGATCAGCGTCAATTCATAGCGATGCGCGAAGGCGCTGGGGTGGCTGACGCCGGCAAGGAAGCCCGTGGGGAAGAAAGCGGCGCCAAACATTCCGCGCCGATCCGTCGCCACGCCGAGCGACAATCCGTGCGCCGGCTGGATGCGGGCGTTCACCGTCGCACCCTCCGCCAGCATCGCGACGCGCCGGGCGCCGGGAAACGGCGTACCACACAACACCTTGCCCTGTCGATTGAAGATCACGAAACGCGTGCCGCTGGCCGATTGCTGGGCGAAAACGCCCTGCGCGCGCGCGCAACTCGGCGCATCCTGCGCGTCGCCCGCCAGCGCGTTGACGGTGCTGCGCAGCGCCGTCATGTCGCCGATCAGCTCGATCGCCATCGCCCGACTGCTCTCGGTGGAGGCAAGGCGCAGGTCTGCGCGCGCCTCGGTATCGGCGTTGCGGGTCGTCTGCAGCGTCGCGAAGACAGCGATGATCGCCAGCGGCAACAGCGCGATGCTGAGAATCAGGAGCAGCTTGGCTCCGGTCGGCCAGCGCACGATGAAGCTCGCCGCCAGCGCGGATGCGGAGCCGGGACGTTCGACTTTCCCAGCCATCTCGCCAGGCGCGCCTAATCCAGCTTTCCGAGCAGCGTCAGCATCTCGTCGGGAATGTCTTCCTCTATCGTCTTCTGATAGATCGAACGCAACGCAGATCCCATGTCGCGATCCTTCGCCGGCCTCGTCGCGCCTTTCTTCCGATCCGGTTTCCTTGCCTGATCGCCCGAACTCAACACCTGCCCCCCGGAAACGCCCGACCGCACGGGATACCTAAAAGACGCGGTTGGCAAAAACCGCAAGGCCCCCGTCGCCCACAGCAACCGGGGAGATTGATGAAACCAAAGAGACGCTCGTTGGTTCCACCACCGGCGACAAAATCGTCGGGCGGGTGCAAAGTTGCCGTGCCGGAAATGCGTCGCCGGGTTAAAGCGTTTGAAATCGTTGGGGGAGGGCGCCTGAACCTTCCCTGTCTGGTACGGAGAATTCATTGTCCATGTCGCTCGGTCAACAGCTCGCGCCGCATCTCCCCTTTCTCCGGCGCTATGGTCGCGCGCTGACCGGCAGCCAATCGCAGGGCGACAAATATGTGCGCGCCACGCTGGAGGCGATCGTCGCGGCGCCGGAGGAATTCCCGCGCGACGTCGATCCGCGACTCGGGCTTTACCGCACATTCCAGGCGATCTGGTCGTCGTCGAACATCGAGGATCCGCGAGATGCGGGCGACGCCAACGAGCAGGAGATGGTGGCGCGCGCACGGCTGGCGCGGATGACGCCGCTGTCGCGACAGGCGCTATTGCTGACCGCGATGGAGGGCTTCACGCCGGAGGACACCGCCTATCTGATCGGGGTTTCCGCCGACAAGGTGGAGGAACTGGTCGACGAGGCGATGACCGAGATCGAGAAGCAAACGCGCGCGCGCGTGCTGATAATCGAGGACGAGCCGATCATCGCGATGGACGTCGAGACGATCGTTCGCGACCTCGGCCATGACGTGACCGGAGTGGCGGTGACGCGCGACGAAGCGGTGGCGCTGGCGATGGAGGACCGACCTGGACTGGTGCTGGCGGATATCCAGCTTGCCGACGACAGTTCCGGCATCGACGCAGTGAAGGATATCCTTGCCGAGTTCCGCGTGCCGGTGATCTTTATCACCGCCTTCCCGGAACGGCTGCTCACCGGCGAGCGGCCGGAGCCGACCTTTCTTATCACCAAGCCTTTCCAGCGTTCGACGGTAAAGGCGGCGATCAGCCAGGCGCTGTTCTTCGATCAGGCGACCGTGCCGGCGAGCTGAACGGTTGATACGGAGCCAAAACGGTTCTTGTTCGTTTGGGTTGAATGACAGACGAACATGAACAGATTCATCGCAGCACGGAGGAGGCAAGGGCCGGGGCCACGCCGCATATGACGCGGTATATCCTTGGTTTTTCGCTCCTCCTCGTGGTGGCGATCTTCGCGATCCTCGTGCTTGCGCGGCTCTAGGCGGCACCGGAAGCGCAGCTTCGACGCGGGTGGAAAAACCCGTTCATAAGCCATATCTTGTTGAAACTGGCCGGGCTGCTATCCGGCCGAGGCGGGGAATGATCGCGACAGCATGACGCATGATCCATCGCGTAAGGATGGTGCGGGCGCCGAATTGCCGGCCGGGCACACGGCGCTCCCCGATCCCGAGTTCAAGGCGCAGCTTGCGCAGGTGATCCCGCATCTGCGCGCCTTCGGGCGCTCGCTTTCCGGCAATCGTGACCTCGCCGACGATCTGGTGCAGGAAACGCTGCTCAAGGCGTGGGCCGCGCGCAAGCGGTTCCAGGCGGGGACGAACATGCGCGCATGGACCTTCATCATCCTGCGCAACCTCTATCTCTCCCAGATGCGTCGCGCGCGCTTCAAGGGCGAGTGGGATGATCTCGTCGCCGACCGCCTGCTCGCCGCGCCCGCTGGGCAGGACAAGCATGTCGAGTTGGCCGATATGCAGCGCGCGCTGATGCACCTGCCGCAACCGCAACGCGAGGCGCTGATCCTCGTCGGTGCGGGCGGCTTCGCCTATGAGGAAGCGGCCGAGATCTGCGGCGTGGCGGTGGGCACGATCAAGAGCCGCGTCGCGCGCGGCCGGGTCGCGCTGGAGGCGCTGATGAGCGGCAGCGAGATGACCTCGCGCACCGGGCATAAGGGCGAAAGCGGCGGATCGACGCTGGATGCGATCATGCACGAAGTGGACGAACTGAGCCGCGACCGCTGATCGCGGTCAGGCGATTCGCTCCAGTTGCATGAGCAGGTCGCGCATTGCGTCATCCCTGCCCACGACGCGGAACGCCTCGCGCAGGGACTCCCCCACCGGATCGCTCGCACGCGGTCTCGCCACCATCTGGATGGCGGGATTGTCATCATCGCGAAACGGGCCTGGGTATTCCATAGTGGCGAAAACGGTTGAATGCGGATGAAGTTTCTCGGCAGGTAGGCGCCGCTATGACTGACCTCGCCCGCTTCGACGCAAACGCCTCACAAGCCATCGCGCATGACGCCGTCGCACGCGCGCGTGTCAACGCGCCGTTCCTGTCGATGCTGCTCGATCGCGAGCCGGGCCTCGCCGCCGCGCTGGAGAGCGGCGCGCTGCCGTTGGCGGAGGAGGCCGCGATCGGCGACGGGCCGGCGGCACGCGAATTGCGGCTGGCGCGGCGGCGGCTGGCGCTGGTGGCGGCGATCGGTGACCTTTCCGGCGCGCTGGACCTGACCGGCGTCACCCACGCGCTATCCGACTTCGCCGATGCCGCGCTCGACCGCGCGATCCGCGCTGCGATCGAGGAACGCACCCCCGGCGCGGCGCCGATCGGCTTCACCGCGATCGCTCTCGGCAAGCAGGGCAGTCGCGAACTGAACTATTCGTCGGACATCGATCCGATCCTGCTGTTCGACCCGCTCACCCTGCCGACCAGGCCGCGCGAGGACCCGGCCGATGCGGCGGTACGGATCGGGCGCCGGGTGGTCGAGCTGCTTCAGGCGCTTGACGGCGATGGCTATGTCTTGCGCATCGACCTGCGGCTGCGCCCCTCGCCGGAAGTGACCCCGATCGTCATTCCGGTCGAGGCGGCGATCGGCTATTACGAATCGCAGGCACTGCCATGGGAGCGCGCTGCCTTCATCCGCGCGCGCGCCTGTGCGGGCGATATGGCGCTCGGCGCGCGCTTCCTGGAGGCGATCCGGCCATTCGTATGGCGACGCAGCCTCGATTTCGGCGCGATCGGGGAGATCGTCGACATCACCCGGCGCATCCGCGATCACCATTCACAAGGTCAGGCGTTCGGCCCCGGCTATGATCTGAAGCGTGGGCGCGGCGGCATCCGCGAAGTAGAGTTCTTCGCGCAGATCCATCAGCTTATCCACGGCGGCCGCGATCCGGCACTGCGCGTCGGCGATACCCGTGCGGCGCTCGCCGCACTCGCCGCGGCGGGGCGCATCGACCCGGACGACGCACACGCGCTGACGGAAGCCTATGTCGCGCTGCGGACGATCGAGCATCGCGTGCAGATGATCGACGACCGCCAGACGCATCATCTCCCGGCGGGCGAAGCGCTCGATCGCGTCGCGCGGCTCGACGGACGGGCGGACGGTGCGGCGCTGCTCGATCACCTGCGTCCGCATGTCGAGCGCGTGGCGGCGGTGTTCGACCGGCTCGCCGCGCCGCCAGACACCGCGCTGTCCACCGATCATGAACGGCTGGTCGAGCAACTCGCTGCCGCCGGTTTCACCGATGCGGAGGGCGCGGCGACGCGGATCGCATTGTGGCGCTCCGGCCGTTATCCGGCGTTGCGTAGTCCGGCGGCGAAAGCGGCACTTGAGGCGGTTCTGCCCGGTATCGTCGCCGCCTTCGCCGACGCGCCGGTGCCGCAGGCCGCGCTGCAACGGCTCGATTCGTTGCTCGAACGGCTGCCGAGCGCGATCAACATCTTCCGTCTGCTAGAGGCGCGGCCCGCGCTTGCCGGCCTGCTCGCGGCGGTGCTGAGCCACGCGCCGACGCTCGCCGACGAATTGGCACGCCGTCCCGACCTGCTTGACGGATTGATCGACGCCACCGCGCTCGCGCCGGTCGGCGATCTCGCCGAACTGGTCACGGAGATGGAGGCATGGGAGCGCGGCGCGGACTATCAGGCGCAGCTCGACCACGTCCGTCGCGTGGTCGGCGACAAGCGGTTCGCGCTCGGCACGCAGATCGTCGCTGGCTCCGCCGATCCGCTTGATGTTTCCGCTGGCTACGCCCTTGTCGCGGAGGCGGCGATCGAGGCGCTCACCCATGCCACGATCGACGAGTTCGTCCGCGCGCATGGCCGCGTGCCGGACAGCGAGTTCGTCATCCTCGCGCTCGGGCGGCTCGGCGGCGGGGCGCTGACCCACGCCTCGGACCTCGACCTGATCTATCTGTTCACCGGCGATTTCGCGGCGGAATCGGACGGGTCGAAGCCGCTCGGCGCGACGCTCTACTATAACCGGCTGGCGCAGCGGGTGACGGCGGCGCTGTCGGTCGCCACCGCCGCCGGGCCACTCTATTCGGTCGATACCCGGTTGCGGCCGTCCGGCGCGCAAGGGCCGCTGGTGGTGAGCATGGATTCCTTCGCCCGTTATCAGCGCGAGGATGCCTGGACATGGGAGCATATGGCGCTGACCCGCGCGCGGCGGGTGTTCGGCTCCCCCGCCGCCCGCGCCGCGCTCGCCGCTGAGATCGAGGCGGTGCTCGCCGGCGCGCGCAAGCTGCATGATATCGTGGTCGATGCCGCGAAGATGCGCGCCGAGATGGCGGCGCACAAGCAACCCGCCGGTCCGCTCGATGCGAAGCTGCTGCCGGGCGGCCTCGTCGATCTGGAGTTTGCGGTGCATACGCTCCAGCTTGAGCATCGCACCGGCTTCGATCCGGGGCTGGCGCGCGCCATCGCCTTGCTCGGGCCGCTGCTGCCGGCGGGGACGGGCGCGGCATATGAGTTGCTGACCCGCCTGCTCGTCACGCTGCGGCTGGTCGCGCCCGATGCGCAGGAACCGGAGGCAGCGGCGACGCGCGCGCTAGTGGCGCGGGCGCTTGGCGTGAAGGATTGGGCGGCGGTGCTTGCCGGGCTGGATGCGGCGCGGCAGGAGGTGCGCGCCGCGTGGCTAGGAGTGATAGATGGACACGATTCCCGACCTGACGCTGGTTGACCCGAACGGCGCGCCGGTGAAGCTTACCGCGCTTCCCCGCCCGCTGGTGGTCTATTTCTATCCCAAGGACGACACGACGGGATGCACACGCGAGGCGCAGGATTTCTCCGCGCTCGCCGGCGATTTCGCCAAAGCCGGCGTGACGGTGCTGGGCGTGTCGAAGGACAGCCCCAAGCGCCACGCCAACTTCATCGCCAAATACGACCTGAAGGTGCCGCTGGCGAGCGATGAGGACGGTGCGGCCTGCGAGGCGTTCGGCGCGTGGGTGGAGAAATCGCTCTACGGCCGCAAATATATGGGCATCGAGCGCGCGACCTTCCTGTTCGGAAAGGACGGGAAGCTGATCCAAGTATGGCGCAAGGTGAAAGTGCCGGGCCATGCGGCGGCGGTGCTGGAGGCGGCGCGGGAAGTTTGAAGGGCCAGGTTCGCCTGCAACCGTCAGGTCAGCGAAAGCTGATATCGCTATCGGAGTGCGACATGCCCGCCTTCTCGCCGGAGGAATGAGACTCCGGCTTTTGCCGGAAGGATGGTGACGGAGAAGCGCTCAGGAATCCGCGCTGCGATCGGCCTGCCAATCCCCGGATCGGCCTCCGCGCTTCTCCAGCAAACGTACCCCCTCGATCCGCATCGCGCGATCGAGTGCCTTCGCCATGTCGTAGATCGTCAGCAATGCCACCGAAACGGCGGTCAGCGCCTCCATTTCCACGCCGGTCTTGCCGTCTGTTGCGACGGTCGCGGTCGCCTCGACATGATCCTCGCCGACCGAAAGGTCGAGCGTGACGCGGGTAAGGGGCAAGGGGTGGCAGAGCGGGATCAACTCGCTCGTCCGCTTCGCCGCCATGATCCCGGCGATGCGCGCCACCGCCAGCACGTCGCCCTTCGCCACCGCGCCTTCGTGGATCGCTGCTGCCGTCTTGGGCAACATCATGATCCGCCCGGTCGCGACAGCCTCGCGCCGCGTCACCGTCTTGTCGCCCACATCGACCATGCGCGCCGCGCCCGCTTCGTCGATATGGGTAAGGCGCGTCATCCGACCAGCGCCCGCGTCGCCGCCTCCACATCGGCCTGCCGCATCAGCGACTCGCCGATCAGGAAGCAGCGCACGCCGCGCGCTGCCATCTCGTCGAGATCTGCGCGGCTTTCGAGGCCGCTCTCGGCAACGAAGGTGCAGCCCGCCGGCGCGCGACCGACCAGTTCATAGGTGCGCGCAAAATCGACCGTGAAGTCCCTGAGATCGCGGTTGTTCACCCCGATCAGCCGCGACTTGAGCTTCAGCGCGCGCTCCAGTTCGTCGGCGTCGTGGACCTCGACCAGCACGTCCATGCCGCGCTCGATCGCCGCCGCCTCGATCTCGGCCAGCGCCACGTCGTCGAGCGCCGCCATGATAAGCAGGATGGCATCCGCGCCGATCGCCCGCGCCTCCGCCGCCTGCCATGGGTCGACCATGAAGTCCTTGCGCAGCACCGGCAGGTCGCAGGCGGCGCGCGCGGCGATCAGATAATCCTCCGACCCCTGGAAATATTGCGCGTCGGTGAGAACCGACAGACACGATGCGCCGCCCGCCTGATAGGCCCGGGCATGCGCCGGCGGATCGAAATCGGCGCGGATCAGGCCCTTGGACGGGCTGGCCTTCTTGATCTCCGCGACAAGGCCATAGCCCGGCGCGCGATCCAGCGCGGCGCGGAAACTGCGGGGCGGAGTCTGTTCCCTCGCGCACGCATCGAGATCGGCGAGCGAGGCGCGGGCGCTCCGTTCGCGCACTTCCTCGCGCTTGGTGGCGAGGATCCGGTCGAGGATGTTGGTCATTTCCACGTGATCCAGCGATCGAGCAAGGCGCCGGCGGCGCCCGAATCGATTGCCTCTGCGGCGCGCGCAGCGCCGGCTGTCAGTGTGCTTCCGCCCAGCGCCAGCGCAGCGGCGGCGTTGAGCAGCACCGCGTCGCGATAGGCGCCGTGCTCTCCGCTCAGCAGGCGGCGCAACGCGGCGGCATTATACGCCGGATCGCCGCCGTGGATCGTCGCTATCGGGTGGCGCGGCAGCCCGGCATCCTCCGGCGCGATCCGGTCAGGCAGCGCGACGCTCCCCACGGATACCGTGATCGTCGGGCCGGCCCCGGAAACCTCGTCCAGCCCTTCCTCGCCGGAGACGACCAGCGCCGCCTCCGCGCCCAACTCGGCCAGCGCGGCGGCATAGACCGGCGCATAGTCGGGTCGCGCAATGCCGATGAGCTGCCGCGAGACCCGCGCCGGGTTGGCGAGCGGCCCCATCAGGTTGAAGATCGTGCGCTTGCCGATGTGGCGACGGATCGGGGTGATCCGTTTCATCGCGGGATGGTGGGTCGCGGCGAACAGGAAGCAGATGCCAAGCTCGCCCAGCGTCTCCTCCGCCATCGCGCCGGCCCGCTCCATATCGAGGCCGAGCGCCTCCAGCGTGTCGGCGGCGCCGGCCTTGGACGAGGCGGCGCGGTTGCCGTGCTTGGCGACCGGCACCCCGCATGCCGCCACAACGAGGCTGACGGCGGTGGAGACGTTGAGCGTATGGTGCCCGTCGCCCCCCGTGCCGCATACGTCGATCGCATCGGCGGGGGCGTGGATCGGGATCATGCGATCACGCATCGCGCGGGCGGCCTCGGCGATCTCGGTGGCGGTCTCGCCGCGGTCGCTGAGCGCGATCAGGAAGTGCGCGATCGCCTCGTCGCTGGCGCGGCCGTCGAGGATATCGGCGAAGGCCCGCGCAGCATCCACGCGGCCGAGCGGCGCCGACGGATCAGGCAGCGGCGAGAAAGCCGTCACGCCGCGCCCGTCAGCTTCAGGAAATTGGCGAGCAGTGCGTGGCCGTGCTCGGTGGCGATGCTTTCCGGGTGAAATTGCACGCCATGGATCGGCAATTCGCGGTGTCGCAGGCCCATCACCGACCCGTCCGGCGCGGTGGCGTTGACCGCCAGCGCTTCCGGCACGTCCTCGACGATCAGCGAATGATAGCGTGTCGCGGTGAAGGGCGAGGGGAGGCCGGAGAACACGCCCGTCCCGTCATGCGTCACCGGCGAGGTCTTGCCGTGCATCAGCCCGCCGCGCACCACGCGCCCGCCGAAATGCTGGCCGATCGACTGATGGCCGAGGCATACGCCGAGCAGCGGCCGCCCCGCTTCCGCGCAGGCGGCGACCAGATCGAGGCTGATCCCCGCCTCGTTGGGCGTGCACGGGCCAGGCGAGATCAGGAAACCGTCCGCGCCCGTCGCCAGCGCCTCCACCGCCGTCAACGCATCATTGCGCACCACTTCCACGCTGGCGCCCAGCTCCATCAGATAATGGACCAGATTCCAGGTGAAGCTGTCATAATTGTCGACGACAAGGATCATCGCGGCCGCCTTACTCCATTCCGTCCGCATCGCAACGACTGTTGCGCTGCGGAAACATGAAGTAATCGGTTTGCGCGTTCAGCCGGGATACAAGCGGCGTGGATGACGTTGACCAGACACCGAGGAGACAAGGCCATGTTCCGCCCCCTGATAACGGTCGCGCTTGCCGTCCTGCCGGCGGCTGCGCTGGCGGCGCAGGCGACGCAACAGGCTTCCCCGCCGCCGGCCGAAACCGTGCATCAGGAGACGCAGGCCGAAACCGGCAAGCCGCCGCACCGTATCCGCAGCGTGACTCTGACGGGGAACGAGAAATGCCCGCCGTCCACCTCCGACGAGGTGGTGGTGTGCAACCATCTCGATCCCAACGAGCAGTTCCGCGTGCCGAAGGAATTGCGTCGTCCGCCGGAAGTGCCGGCGAAGAACCAGAGCTGGGTCAATCGCGCGCAAACGGTGGACGAGGTCGGTCGCACGGCCGGAGGCTTGCCCGATACCTGTTCGGCGGTCGGCAGCGGCGGGCAGACCGGCTGCGCGCAGATGAACGCGCGGCAATGGTATCTGGAGCGTCAGGCGATCAAGCGCGCCCAGCAGGAGGGCGCCAGCCCGCAGCCGCAGGATTGATCGCGGGCGATCCCGTTCCCGCCTTGTGTCGCGCCGGTTCGTGTCGCAAGAGCGGCGCGGACAAGCGGGCGCGCCCGCCACGGGATGAGTGAGATCAGGTGACGCTCGACACGACCGCGAGGAGGCCGGCCGCATGACCGCCGAGGCAGGGCTCGCCGCCTTGTGGTTCGCCGCCGCGCTCGCCGCGCTGCAACTGGCGCTGGCGGGGCTTGCGGTGCGTCGGAAGGATGCGGCCTTGCTCGCCGCCGTCCGCCCCGTCGCGTTGGTGCAGGGAGTGATGGCGGCGCTGGCGATGGCGGCGCTGATCACGGTGTTCTGCGTCTCCGACATGTCGGTCGCGCTGGTCGCCGAAAACAGCCATTCGGCCAAGCCGATGCTCTACAAGTTCGCGGGCGCGTGGGGGAACCACGAAGGCTCGATGCTGCTGTGGGTGACGATCCTCGGGCTGGCAGGTGGCGCGGTGGCGCTGCTCGAGCGGCGGCTGGACGAACGGACGCTGACCGCGACCCTGGGCGGGCAGGCGGCGATCGCGCTGGGCTTCTACGCCTTCCTGCTGTTCGCCTCCAATCCGTTTGCGCGGCTCGATCCGGCGCCGGCGGACGGGCAGGGGCTGAACCCGTTGTTGCAGGACCCGGGCCTCGCCTTCCACCCGCCGACGCTCTACATCGGCTATGTCGGCCTGTCGGTGGCCTTCTCCTTCGCGATCGGCGCGCTGGTGACGCGCGACGTCGGCCCGGCCTTCGCGCGGGCGATGCGACCGTGGGTGCTGGGCGCGTGGATCTTCCTGACGATCGGCATCACGGCGGGCAGCTACTGGGCCTATTACGAACTCGGCTGGGGCGGGTGGTGGTTCTGGGACCCGGTGGAAAACGCGTCGCTGATGCCGTGGCTCGCCGCGACCGCCTTGCTCCATTCGGTGACGGTGCTGGCGACGCGCGACGGGCTGCGCGCGTGGACGGTGATGCTGGCGGTGGTCGCCTTCTCCATGTCGATGATCGGCACCTTCCTCGTCCGCTCGGGCATCCTTACCAGCGTCCACGCCTTCGCCGTCGACCCGGAGCGTGGGGCGTTCATCCTCGCGCTGCTGGCGATCTATATCGGCGGCGCGCTCACCCTGTTCGCGACGCGCGTCGGCACGGTGCGCGCGGGGAACACCTTCGAGCTGTTGAGCCGCGAAGGCGGGCTGGTGGCCAACAACCTCCTGCTCTCCGTGATTCTCGGCATCGTGCTGATCGGCACCTTCTACCCGATCGTCGCGGCGGCGATGGGGACGCAGCTTTCGGTCGGCGCACCGTTCTTCGACAGGACCGCGGGGCCGATCGCGCTGGTGCTGGTGGCGCTGATGACGGCCGGCCCGCTGCTGCGCTGGCGTCGCGACGAGGCGCAGGCGGTGCTGGAGCGGCTGATGTGGCCGATCGCCGCGACCCTGTTCACCGCCGCCGCCGTGGTGGTGCTGTCCGGCGGGATCGGCTGGATGCAGCTTGCCGGCCTGTCGCTGGCGGCGGGACTGGCGGTGGCGAGCGTCGCGCCCTTGTGGAAGCGCGACCTGCGCCGCGCGCCCTTGTTCCTCTATGGCATGGTCATCGCGCATCTCGGCATCGCCGTGAGCCTCGCCGGCATGGCCGCCTCGACCGCCTGGACGCAGGAGCGGCTGGTCGCCGCGCGCGTCGGCGAGCCGGTCAGTGTCGGGCCGTACAGCGTTACCTTCGAGGGCGTGAACCCGCTGATCGGCCCGAACTGGTCGGCGCTGGAGGCGCGGCTGGCGGTAAAGCGCGGCGAGGATGGCGAGACCTTCTACCTTCGCCCGCAATCGCGCTTCTTCTCCAACCCGCCGACCACCACCAGCGAGAGCGCGATCCAGACGGTGCTCGACGGCCAGCTCTACACCGTGCTCGGCCAGCCGGACGATGCGGGGCGATGGCAGCTTCGCCTGTGGTGGAAACCGCTGGTGACGCTGATCTGGTTCGGCGGCGCGCTGGTTGCGCTGGGCGGGGCGCTGTCGATGCTGGGGCATATCCTGCGCGAACGGCGCGCGGCGCGGCGCGCGCATGAGGCGGCGTTCCAATGGAGCGCTGGCGAGTGAGGCGCTGGCTGCTCTGGCTGCCGCTCGCCCTGCTGCTGGTGGTGCTGGCCTTCGCCGCGCGCGAGTTGATGAAGCCGTCCGACCGCACCGTCTATTCGGCGATGGTCGGGCAGCCGGTGCCGGATTTCGATCTCCCCTCGCTCGTGCCGGGCAAGCCGGGGCTGTCCGCCGCTGCCTTGCGCTCCGGCCAGCCGCGCCTGCTCAATGTCTTCGCGAGCTGGTGCATCCCGTGCATCGCCGAAGCGCCGCAACTGATGCGGCTGAAGGCGATGGGCGTGCCGATCGACGCCATCGCGATCCGCGACACCGGCCCGGCGGTCGGCGGCTTCCTCGCGCGTTACGGCGATCCTTATCGTGCGATCGGTGACGACAAGATCAGTCAGGTGCAGCTCTCGCTCGGCTCGTCTGGCGTGCCGGAGACGTTCGTCATCGATGGCGCGGGGAAGATCGTGAAACAGCACGTCGGCGACATCCGCGCCGATGACGTGGACGTCATCTATCAGGCGTGGCGGAACGCGCGATGAGACGCGCGGCGATCCTCGCGCTGCTCGCCGCCGCCGCGCCGGTAGCGGCGGATTCGGGGCTGCCTCCAGCGGCGCTCGCCTATACGCAGCTTCGCGATCCGGCGCAGGAGGCGGAGGCCAAGGCGCTGATGGAAACGATCCGCTGCGTCGTCTGTCAGGGACAGTCGGTCGCCGACAGCGACGCCGACATGGCGGGAGACATGCGCGCGCTGATCCGCCAGCGCATCGCCGCCGGGGAAAAGCCGCAGGCGATCCGCAAATGGCTGATCGCGCGCTACGGCGACTATATCACTTACGATCCTCCGCTCTCCGGCGCGACCTTGCCATTGTGGCTCGCGCCGATCCTGCTGCTCGTGCTGGGCGCATGGGTGGCGCGGGGCAGTTTCCGCCGCCGCAAGCGCCGTTCCGAATAAGGCTGGATTCTCCCGCCACTCTCCCATAGCCTGCGCTGCAAAACAAAAGTTACGTAGCAAGGAGAGACGGGCTTATGGGCCAGAAGCTTCGATTCGGCACGTTCATCGCGCCGTTCCATCCGTTGCGCGAAAATCCCACGCAGGCGCTGGAGCGCGATCTCGATCTGGTCGTCCACCTCGACAAGCTCGGCTATGACGAAGCATGGATCGGCGAGCATCATTCCGCCGGCTATGAGCTGATCGCCAGCCCGGAATTGTTCATCGCCTTCGCTGCGGAGCGCACGAAGCGCATCCGGCTCGGCACCGGCGTCTCCTCGCTGCCCTATCACCATCCGCTGATGCTGGCGGACCGCATCAACCAGCTCGATCACATGACGCGCGGGCGGGTGATGTTCGGCGTCGGGCCGGGCGCGCTTCCCTCCGACGCCTTCATGATGGGTATCCCGGTGGCGAAGCAACGCGACCGGATGGACGAGGCGCTCGACGTGCTCGTGCCCTTGCTGCGCGGCGAGACGGTGACGAAGAAGACCGACTGGTTCGAGCTGGCCGAGGCGCGGCTCCAGATGACACCCTATACCAAGCCGTCGGTGGAGATCGCGGTGGCGAGCCAGGTGTCGCCCACCGGCGCACAGGCGGCGGGGCGGCATGGCGTCGGCATCCTTTCGATCGGCGCGACGCAGACCGGCGGGTTCAACGCGCTCGCTTCCAACTGGGCGATCGCGGAGGAGGTGGCGAAGGAGAGCGGCCGCATCATGAATCGCGACGGCTGGCGGCTGGTCGGTCCGATGCATGTTGCCGCGACGCGCGAGGAGGCGCGGGCGCAGGTGCGCTTCGGGATCGAGGACTGGCTCTATTACTTCCGCGAGGTCGCCGCGCTGCCACTCGCGCCGACCGAGGGCGATCCGATCGACGCTTTGGTCAACAACGGCATGGCGGTGGTCGGCACCCCGGAGGACGCGATCGCGCAGATCGAGCGGCTCCGGCAGCAATCGGGCGGGTTCGGCGCGTTCCTGACGCTCGACACCAACTGGGCGGAATGGGACGCCAAGAAAAAATCCTATGAGCTGATCGCCCGCTACGTGATGCCGAAGTTCCAGGACGCGAACGGGAATCGCGACGCCTCGCTGGCCTGGGCGCGCGACAACCGCCCGCGCTTCATCGGCGAGGCGCAGGCGGCGGTCGGCGCGCGCGTCGCGCAGCATATCCAGCAGAAGGGGACGGAGAATATCCGCCCCGAAATCCTCGCGGCGATGGGCCTCGACAAGAAGACGGACGCGGCGGAATGAGGGCGGTCGTTCGCCGCGGCCCGGCGCTGGTGCTGGACCATATGCCGGAGCCGACGCCCGGCGCCGGGCAGGTGCTGGCGCGCACCCTGTGCTGCGGCATCTGCGGTTCCGACCTGCACGCGGTGCATTCGATGGAGAAGATGGTCGAGCTTGGCCGCCGCACCGGGGAGCCGGCGCTGATCGATCCGGCGAAGGATATCGTCTTCGGCCATGAATTCTGCGCCGAGATAATCGATCACGGGCCGGGCACCGATCGGCGGCTGAAGCCCGGCACCCGCGTCTTGACCGTGCCGGTGATCGCCTCCCCGGCGGGATTCGAGACGGTTGGCTATTCCAATCTCTTCCCCGGCGGTTTCGCCGAAGCGATGGTGCTGACCGAGCAGATGCTGCTGCCGGTGCCCAACGGGCTGAGCGACGTTCAGGCGGCGATGACCGAGCCGTTCGCGGTCGGCGAACATGCCGTGGCGGAAAGCGACGCGGGGCCGGATACGGTGAACCTCGTCGTCGGCTGCGGCCCCGTCGGCCTTGCGGTGATCGCGGCGCTCAAGGCGCGCGGGCTGGGACCGGTGATCGCGTCGGACTATTCGCCCGCCCGCCGCAAGGTGGCGGAAGCGTTCGGCGCGGATATCGTGATCGATCCGGCGGCGGAAAATCCCCATGCCCGCTGGAGTGCGCTCGGCGTGCCGCATTCGCGCACCGAGCGATCGGTGCTGGCGATGACCGGCAGGCAGGGCAAACGCGCGATCGTGTTCGAATGCGTCGGCGTGCCGGGCGTGATCCAGTCGCTGATCGAGGCGGTGCCGGTCGGCGCGCAGATCCTCGTCGTCGGCGTCTGCATGCAGACCGACGCGATCGAGCCGTTCCTGTGCATCAACAAGAGTCTCGAGCTGAAATTCGTACTCGGCTACACGCCGGAGGAGTTCGCCGCCACGCTCCACCATATCGCCGAAGGGACGATCGACGTGCTGCCGGCGATCACCTCGGAGGTCGGGCTGGGCGGTGTGGCTGACGCCTTCCGCGCGCTTGGCGACCCGGAGGCGCAATGCAAGGTGGTGGTGCGGCCATGAGCAACGAGGCGCTGCCGGGGATGCCCCCGCTCACCTGGGTCGATACCAACGGCATTCGCATGGCCTGCTATGACGTGGCCGGGGAGGGGATGCCGGTGGTGTTCTGCCACGGTTTCCCGGAGCTTGCCTATTCGTGGCGGCACCAGCTTGCCGCCTTCGCGAAGGCCGGGCGTCGCGCGCTAGCGCCGGACCAGCGCGGCTATGGCCTCACCGACCGGCCTGAAGCGGTCGAGAGCTATGACATGGAGCAGCTTTGCGCCGACCTTGCGGGCCTACTCGACGCCAAGGGAATCGAGCGGGCGATCTTCTGCGGGCACGATTGGGGTGGCCTCGTCGTGTGGCAGATGGCGCTGCGGCACCCGGATCGCGTCGCGGGGGTGATCGGCCTTAACACGCCATTCCTTCCGCGCGCGCCGGCCGATCCGATCGCGCTGATGCGCATGGCGCTGGGCGAGGACATGTATATCGTCTGGTTCCAGAAGCCCGGCGAGGCGGACGGCGCGCTGGCCAGGGACGTGGACAAGACCTTCCGCTTCTTCATGCGCCGCCCGACGATGACGCCGGCCGAGTTCGCGGCGCTGCCACCAGATCAGAAGAATTTCCCGCTGGGCCTGATGCTGGAGGCTTACGATCCGGCGGGCGACGAGCATCAGTTGCTGAACGACGAGGAGCGCCGCGCCTTCGTCGAGACCTTCGCCCGCACCGGCTTCACCGGTGGGATCAACTGGTATCGCAACTTCACGCGCAACTGGGAGCGTTCCGCCGGCAATGTCGACCGCGTGACCTGTCCCGCGCTGATGATCACCGCCGAGTGCGATCACGTCCTCCCGCCGTCGATGGCGGAGGGGATGGAAAGATACGTCCCCGATCTCGAACGGCATATGATCGCCGGCTCGGGCCACTGGACGCAGCAGGAGAGCCCCGACGAAGTGAGTCGCGTGATCCTCGATTGGGTCGCGCGCCGCTTCGCGCAGGAAGGAGCATGACGATGCGGTTGGTCAGCGATCATATCATCGAGGGGCGGCCGGGACCGACCTTCCCGCCGGTCTATCCCACGCTGGAGGGGGTGGACCTGGGCGACATCCAGGCCTTCACCAAGGGGCAGCCGTGGGGCGACTACGCCCGGATGCGCGCCGAGGCGCCGGTGATGTGGCACCCGATGCGCCGCGACGGCGTGGGCTTCTGGGCGGTCACCCGCTTCGAGGACGTGAAGCGCGTCAACGGCGATCCGGAGACGTTCAGTTCCGAAAAGGGCGGCATCCTGATGGCGCTTGGCCCGGAGGAGACGCGGCATCCGACGCTGTTTTCCGCCTCGACCAACTCGATGATAAACCTCGATGCCCTGCCGCATCGCCAGCTCCGCAAGGAGCACATGCCCTATTTCACCGCCACTTATATCAAGGGCCTGCGCGATCGCGTCTCGGCGGAGGTGACGCGGTTGCTCGATGCGATGGCGCCGCTGGGCAAGTGCGACATGGTGGAGAAGTTCAGCCAGCGGCTGCCGATCTTCACCCTGTGCGAGATGCTCGGCGTGCCGGTCGCGGACCGCGAACGCTTCATGGCGTGGATACATTTCCTCGAGATGGCGCAGCAGGTGGCGATCGAGCAGATCGACCAACTCGACGGCCTTTCCGAACCAAGCCCAGAGATCGCCGCCTTCATCGAGCTGTTCAACAAGAACGTCGCCGAGATGTTCGACTATGGTCGCTACATGCTCGCCAGGCGTCGTGCCGATCCGCAGCCTGACCTGATGAGCGCGATCGCCAATGCGATGGTGGATGGCGAGCCGTTGCCCGATCCGTACCTCGACGGCGCGTGGCTGCTGATCGTGTTCGCCGGCAACGACACGACACGCAATTCGCTCTCCGGCGCGATGAAATTGTTCACCGAGAATCCGGATCAGAAGGCGCGGTTGCAGGCTGACAACAGCCTGCTGACCAATGCGGTGCATGAGATAACCCGCGTCGTCTCGCCCGTCATCTACATGCGCCGCACCGCGACGCGCGACACGGAGGTCGGTGGGCAGCGCATCGCCGAGGGCGAGAAGGTCATCATGTATTACGGCGCGGCTAACCGTGACGCGGCGATGTTCCCTGACCCGGAGCGCTTCGATATCGCGCGCGCCAATGCCGAGAAGAACATCGCCTTCGGCTACGGCCCGCACATCTGCATCGGGCGGATGACCGCGCAGCTTCAACTCGAGGAAGCCTATCGCCAGCTCTTCGCGCGCTTCCCCGATATCCGCTGGACCGGCGAGATGGATATCGCGCCGAACAATTTCGTCCACGCCGTGCGCCGGCTGGAGGTGGAGTTCACGCCGGAACGCGCGGTACGCGCGGCATGAGCGAAGCCCCTTCCCGGCCGGCGGGAAGGGGCTTCGACCGGATCAGGCCGGCATCCGGTGCAGGGCGCACAGCTTGTTGCCGTCCGGGTCGCGCAGATAGGCGAGATACAGGCTCATCCCGTTCCCGGAGCGCACGCCGGGAGCATCCTCGATCGCCGTTCCGCCATTCTCCACGCCAGCCTTGTGCCACGCGTCGGCTTGCGCCGGGCCGTCCATCGCGAAGCCGATCGTCGCGCCGTTGGCATGGGTCGCCGGCTGGCCGTCGATCGGCCTGGTGACCATGAAGATCCCGCCGTTGTGGAGATAGATCAGACGGCCCTTTTCGTCCTGAATCCCGGCTTTTCCGCCGATCGCACCGAACAGGGCGTCGTAGAATTTGCGCGAACGATCCAGGTCGTTCGAGCCGATCATCATATGGCTGTACATGGCTGCCTCTCCTTCGATTCCGTTGAGTCGTGTCGTGCGACCCCGCCATCGGCATAAGCGCGCGGCGGGGAACGGCAAGAGCTTCGATCATTGCCTAGCGCGGCTTGGCGGGGCACAGGAAAGCCTTGCTCGCGTCGGGGCCCTTCCGGGCGCTAGCGGCAGGGGATGAGCATGATCCACAAGCCGACCGTCGACGGGTTGGACCGCGCGACGCTAATGGACGCCCTGGTCGCGCTGGCCGAGGCGGGCGGCGATATCGTGTGGCGGTATTTCGTGGAGGGCGCTGCCGTCACGATCAAGCCCGACGAGTCGCCGGTCACCGCCGCCGATCAGGCGGCAGAGGCGGCGATTCTCGCCGGCCTGCACGAGATCGCCCCGCATATTCCGATCGTCGCCGAGGAGGAGGCCGCCGCTGGCCGCGTGCCCGATGTGGACGGGGCGTTCTTTCTCGTCGATCCGCTGGACGGTACCAAGGAGTTCATCCGGCGCGGCGACGATTTCACCGTCAACATCGGTCTGATCGAGCAGGGCGCGCCGACGATGGGTGTGGTCTATGCGCCCGCGCGCAAGGCGCTCTATTGGGGCGATGCGGTGGCAGGGCAGGCATATCGCGCCGATCGCGCGCCGGGCGCGGATCGCGGCGACGTGAAGCCGATCGCGGTGCGCGCGGTGCATGTTCCGCCTTGCGCGGTCGCCTCGCGAAGCCACGCTGATCCGGCGACCGCCGCGTGGCTCGACGCGGGCGGCATTTGCGATTGCGTGTCGGTCGGCTCCAGCCTGAAGTTCGTGCTGGTGGCGAGTGGAGAGGCGGACGTCTATCCGCGCACCGGCCCCACGATGGAATGGGATACGGCCGCCGGTGACGCGGTGCTGCGCGCCGCCGGCGGCATCACGCTCGATCCCGACAATCGCCCGTTTCGATACGGCAAGCCGGGGTTCCGCAACACCGGCTTCGTTGCGTGCGGGCGCTACGAGCCGGCGCCGCTGCGACCGTTCGTCTCGGGCTAGGCCGCGGCCCGCCGCCCGCCGCCCGCCGCTGGGGCCCAAGGGTGTAAGCCGGAGCGGACCGGGCTATTATGCGGCCATGACCGGACGGGTGAAGCGCAAGGCGATGCTCGCCACGGCGATCGCGGCGACGCCTGTGGCGCCGGCCATCTGCGCGCTACGCGGGCGTCGGCTCGGCCTCCGTGTCGAATGGCATCATATTGTGCCGCGCAGCGAAGGCGGCCGCGAGGTCGCCGCGCTCCATCCGATCTGCCATCGCGCGATCCATGCGCGCTGGAGCAATACCGAATTGGCCCGGTTCGAGGGAATGGCGGCGCTGCGTGAGGCGCCGAAACTGGCGACCTTTCTTCGCTGGATCGCACGGCGGCCACCGGATTTCCACGCGCCGACCCGCACGCGCGGCTGAACCGCATCGGGGACAGGAGATTGTCGGATTCATTATTTTGCAATGCAACAAAAAGTGCGCGTGCGCGTTGGGGAGGCTCGTAAGGTCATGCGGGTTTCCGCGTACGTAGCGTAACGCGCGGGCATGGTGGAGGAGCGGGGCCGCAATGCTTCGCTCCTCCTTTCCCGTCAGTTCCTCAGCACGTTCGCGAGCACGGCCAGATCGTGCTGATCGATGGGCGTACCGGTCGCGTCGGTCAGGTTGGCTGACGATGCCGTGTTGTTGGCGGGTGTATCGTTCGGCGCCGAACTGGCGACGTCGATCGCGAACCAGATGATCCCCGCCGCCCACAGAAGCGCGAACCACCGGCTGCGAAAGATGCGCGGGGACGGAAGCATGACGGCACATTAGGCGCGGCATGATTAAGGGCGTGTGGCGAATATCGGTTATCGGGCGGTTTCGACAGACGCCTTGACGCAATGCCCGGTGCGTGATGGTATTACATCACATAATGGGAGAGTGAGCCATGCGCCGGTTTCGTCCTGCTGCCTCCGCCTTTGCCGACGACGCGCCGATCAGCGGCATCAACACCACCCCGCTGATCGACGTGATGCTGGTGCTGCTGATCATGTTCGTCATCACCATTCCGCCGATGATGAATCAGGTGCCGATGGAATTGCCGCAGCCCGCGCCGGATCGCGACAGGCCGGTGACGGTTCACCGGCTCGAATTGCTGCGCGATGGGACGACATTGCTCGATGGCGCGGCGGTTGACGCGAAGGCGCTGGCGTCGCGGCTGACGGCGGTGCGAGCCGATCCGCAAGCCTCGCTCGTGATCCGCAGTGATGCGGACTCCAGATACGGCCCGTTCGTCGAGGTGCTGGCGGTGGTGAAACGCGCCGGGATCACGCGGCTGGGGTTCGAGGGGAACGCCGCGTTCAAGGAATTGTAGCGGGCGGATGCCGATGCGGCCGGGCAGGACCGGCCGCATCGGCGTGGCTTATTCCGCCGCGACGCCGGCGGCCGAGAACATGTCGCCCTCGCTCTCGCCGGCATCCTCGTTCGCCGCCGCGCCGGCCCGCGCCTTCTGGCGCTTGTCGAACGAATCCCACACATCGGACCATTGGCCGCGCGTCGCCGCCTTCGAATATTCCGTCGCGCGCGTCTCGAAGAAATTGGCGTGCTCCACGCCGTTCAGCAGCGGGGTGAGCCACGGCAGCGGATGCTCGTCGATCATGTAGATCGGCTTCATCCCAAGCTGACCCAGCCGCCAGTCGGCGATGTAGCGGATATACTTCTTGATCTCCTTCGCCGTCATCCCGTTGACCGGCCCCATCTCGAAGGCGAGGTCGATGAAATTGTCCTCCAGCCGGATCGTCGTCTGGCACTGATCGGCGATATCGTCCTTCACCGCCTTGGTGAGGCAGCCGCGCTCCTTCACGAAGGTGTGGAACAGCTTGATGATGCCTTCGCAATGCAGGCTCTCGTCACGGATCGACCAGGTGATGATCTGTCCCATGCCCTTCATCTTGTTGAAGCGCGGGAAGTTCATCAGCATCGCGAAGCTGGCGAAAAGCTGCACGCCCTCGGTGAAGCCGCCGAACATCGCCAGCGTGCGGGCGATATCCTCGTCGTTATCGACCCCGAACCGCTGGAGATAGTCGTGCTTGTCCTTCATCTCCGCATATTGGAGGAAGGCGCCATATTCGCTTTCCGGCATGCCGATCGTGTCGAGCAGATGGCTGTAGGCGGCGATGTGCACCGTCTCCATGTTGCTGAACGCGGTCAGCATCATCTTGATCTCGGTCGGCTTGAACACGCGGCCGTATTTCTCGTGATAGCAATCCTGCACCTCGACGTCCGCCTGCGTGAAGAAGCGGAAGATCTGGGTCAGCAGGTTGCGCTCGTGATCGGTGAGCTTCTGCGCCCAGTCACGGCAATCCTCGCCCAGCGGCACTTCTTCCGGCAGCCAGTGAAGCTGCTGCTGACGCTTCCAATATTCGAACGCCCACGGATATTCGAACGGCTTGTATTGCTTGGAGGCTTGGAGGAGGGGCATCGAATTTACTCCCAGAGAAGCGAGATAATGACTGCCGCTAGGCAGAATGTGAAAAAGATTCCGAAGCCGATGTTCAGCCATGCTCCAACGCGTGCGAAGCGGCGATCATTCCCGGTGCGGGGTGCCGGTTCTAAACCAGTCGCGCGATCGATCAGGAGTTCGGCTGCAGGTATGCCGTCGTACCATGTGCGCTTGCATAATGTCCAAATGCCAAGTGACAGCAAACCCGGACCGGCGAAAACAAGAAATAGGATGGCTGGAACGCTCACCCCTCCAGCCCCCCGCGCCATATCGCGGTCGCGCTCATCGCCAGAACCGCGCTTGCCGCGAGCGCCATGATGCCGGCCATGCGGAAGACATAGACCTTCGCCGGTCCGCTCGGCCGCGTCAGCGCGAGCAACAGGCCGCCACCGACCAGCGCGAATACTGCCGCGACCGCGTACATGATGGCGACATGCCATGTCATCGGTTGTATCGTCTCGCCAATGACCTGTCCCCCGATCGGCAGAGGCCATTCCCCTGACTCTGCCGGCCGGAACGGAGCTTAACCCGGCCGGCTTCCGGGTCCAATGGGAAAATGGTTCGGCTCGCCGTATTTTTCCAGAGGGAACACCATAACTGGTGGCTAAAGGCGTGACTTCGCCACGATATAGCCGATTCGGAGTCAATCGCGCGAAACGTCAGCTCGGGTTGTCGAGACTGAATTCATCGGCGTCTTCGTCATAGGCGAACAGTTCGGCATAGCGGCACCAGTGCGTCACCGAACGCAGCGTCTCGTCGGCATAATCGGGGGACATATGATCCTCCAGTTCGTCGCGGAAACGACGCGCCGGGGCGGTGTGGCTCGGCCGCTCGTCGAGCACGCGGCGGATATGCTGGGCGAGCGGGACATGCTGGACGAGCGCCTGCGCGAAGATCGCCTTGCGTTCGTCCGTATCGGCCTGCGCATAGCGCCGCGCGGCGGGGGTGAGCAAAAGGTCGCCGCCCGAAAGATCGGCGAAGCGCATCAGTTGCAGTGTTTCGGCCATCGGGAACAGGTCGTCGACCTCGAACTGGAGCTGGTCCGCGAGGTCGGCCATCGCCGCGCGGCCGTCGAACGGGGCGGCGTCCACCTCCTCGATCAGCCCGGCGAGCGCGTTGGTGGAGACGACCGGCAGCGCCATCGAGATGCCCGTGCCGGGGAACAGGCCGTCGCGCGCGGGGGCGGGGCGGGCGGTCATGCGGGCGTAGATATCCTCCACCAGGGCACGGAACGCAGGGTCGAGCCGGTCGCGCGGCTGCGGCAGATCCACTCTGATCTCGGCGGCGATGCGGCCGGGGTTGGAGGCGAAGACGAGGATGCGGTCGCACATCAGCACCGCCTCCTCGATATTGTGGGTGACGATCAGGATCGACTTGATCGGCATCCGCCCCTCCGACCACAGATCGAGCAGGTCGGTGCGTAATGTCTCGGCGGTCAGCACGTCGAGCGCGGAGAAGGGCTCGTCCATCAGCAGCAGCGAGGGATTGACCACGATTGCGCGGGCGAGGCCGACGCGCTGGCGCATCCCGCCGGACAATTCCTTGGGGAAGGCGTTCTCGAAGCCGTCGAGGCCGATCAGGTCGATCGCTGCCAGCGCGCGGGTGCGACGCTCCTCGGCGGGGACGCGCTGCGCCTCCAGCCCAAGCTCGACGTTCTGGAGCACGGTGAGCCACGGGAACAGCGCGAAGGTCTGGAACACCATGGCGACGCTCGGCTCGCCGCCGTCCGGCTGCGGCTCGAAGCGGATCTCGCCCTCGCTCGGCGCGATCAGGCCGGCGATCGAGCGCAGCAGCGTCGACTTGCCCGAGCCGGAGCGGCCGAGCAGCCCGACCACCTCGCCCTCGTTGAGTGTCAGGTCCACATTGTCGAGCACCAGCAGGTCGCCGGCGCCCTTGCCGTAATGATGCCGCACGCCCGCGACCGTGACGAGCGGGGCGGCGGCGGGGAGGTGGGCGAGGGTGGCCATGAACGCGTCTCCTCAGGTCAGCCGAGCCGCAGGCGGCGGTCGGCATAGGCGTAGAGCGGCCGCCACAGCAGCCGGTTGAAACCGATGACGAAGATCGACATCACGGCGATGCCCAGCGTCACGCGCGGGAAATCGCCGTCGGCGGTCGCCTGCGCGATATAGGCGCCGAGACCGGTCGCCTCCAGCTTGCGGTCGCCCCATGTCACCAGCTCCGCGACGATGCTGGCGTTCCATGAGCCGCCGGAGGCGGTGAGCGCGCCGGTGACGTAATAAGGGAAGATGCCGGGGATCGCGAGGCTGCGCCACCATTGCCAGCCCTTCACGCCGAACATCCCGGCCGCCTCGCGCAGGTCGTTGGGGATCGCGCTCGCCCCGGCGATGACGTTGAACAATATGTACCATTGCGTCCCCAGCACCATCAGCGGCGAGAGCCAGATGTCGGGGTCGAGCCGCCAGTGGACGATCGCGATCACGGCGAAGGGGAACAGAACGTTGGCCGGGAAGGCGGCGAGGAATTGCGCGACCGGTTGGAGCCGCTCCGCCCATTGCGGGCGCAGGCCGATCCACACGCCGACCGGCACCCAGATCAGGCTGGCGAGCGCGATCAGCACCAGCACCCGCAGCATCGTGACGAGGCCGAGGCCGAAGGCGCTCAGCACGTCGCCCAACGCGAGATGGCGCGAGACATAGGCGGCGATCAGCCATACCGCCCAGCCGACCGCCGCCGCGACCAGCGCGGTCCACAGCCAGCCGCCGCCGCTGGCGCGCGGTTCCTTCCGCGCGCGCGGGGCGGGGCGGCGGTCGAGCGCCATCAGCGCACGGCCGAGGCCGGTGAGCGGCGAGAAGATCACCGGCAGCAGGCGGGTGCGGCGGAACAGGTCATAGGCCCATGAGCGCGGGCGGTGCGCGCTGGCGGTCTGCTCGAAGCGGAAGCGGTCCGCCCACACCACCACCGGGCGGAACACGAGCTGGTCGTAGAGCAGGATCACCACCGCCATCGCCGCCACCGCCCAGCCGACGTGGCGGAAATCCTGATGCTCGATCGCCAGCGCGAGATATGAGCCGACGCCCGGCAGCATGATCTGCGTGTTGCCGACGCTGATCGCCTCCGACGCGACGACGAAGAACCAGCCGCCCGACATCGACATCATCGCGTTCCACACCAAGGCGGGCGTCGCGAAGGGCAGCTCCAGCCGGATGAACCGCCGCCACGGCGACAGCGCGAAGCCCTGCGCCACCTCCTCCAGATCGCCCGGCACCGCGCGCAGCGACTGGTAGAAGCTGAACGCCATGTTCCACGCCTGGCTGGTGAAGATGGCGAAGATCGCCGCCAGTTCCACGCCGAACTGCCGCGCCGGGAACAGCCCCATGAAGAAGGTGACGGTGAAGGTGAGGAAGCCCAGAATCGGCACCGATTGCAGGATATCGAGCGCGGGGACGATCACCATCTCCGCCCGCCGGCTCTTGGCGGCGAGCGTCGCGACGACGAAGGTGAAGACGAGGCTCGCCGCCAGTGCGGCGAACATGCGCAACGTGGTGCGTAGCGCATAGCCGGGCAGATTGGCCGGATCGAGCGTGACCGGCGCGATGTTGAGCCGGGCGAGCGGCGCGGCCATGCCCTCCGCGCCCTGGATCACCAGCACGGCGGCGCCGGCCAGCAGCAGGAAGGCCACCGCATCGGCCCAGCTGGGCGCGACGCGGCCGCGCCATTGGCGCGACAGGCTCAGCAGGCCGCGCGCGGTCTGTGGTACGAAGTCCATGTCTCACCTCGTTCGGGCGCCACCGGCGGCACCCGTGGGCGAGACTGATGCGATCAGGCCCGGCCGGGCGCCCCCGATGGCGCGTTCAATCGACTACTGTCGCTCGGCATTTCGTCTGTTGTTTCCCGATCGCCCGGCGGGAATACGCCGGAACCGCGCCGCCCCTGCGACGACCGCGCGGCAGAGTCAACCGGGACGATCGCATCGCCCACCTGCCACGCCGTCGTGAGATTGCATGGTAAGTGGCTGGCTGGCCGCGCCAATCGCTCCGGTCGCACGGGATTGCCGGTAATGCACGATTCACACACTCCGCGCGCAATTTCATTTCGTCGTGATTTTGGTGGATGACAACGCGCGCGCGACGCGTCAGTCAGGCGCGCGTAAGGAAAAACAAGCGAGGCGAATGGCCTCTTTGAAGGTCGCGCTCTTGACGTCATCCCGTTCCGCCGCAGCAGCAATCGCCGTCGTCCAGACCGAAGGAGGCGCGGTCGCCGCGCCAGCCGCGCCGCGTTCGCGCGGCTACGGCTGGACGATCTTCGCCGGGCTGCTCGCCAGCATCGCTACGCTCGCGGTGCTGATGCACATGGCGGGGCTGCGCATCGACCCGCTGTCGCGCGGCGCGGTGCCCTATTATTTCGCGGCGGCGCTGGTGCTGGCGCTGGGGCGTTGGGCGCCGCGCCTGATGCCGCGCCACGGGCGGGCGCTGGCCGATTGCGCGGAGTTCTTCGGGCTGTTCACGGTGATCTCGCTGCTCGGCGCGACCGCCAGCTATCCGATCGCCGCGCTCACCGGCGGGATGCACGACGCGGCGCTGCAACGCATCGACGAGGCGCTGGGGTTCGACTGGCTCGCCTGGTATCGCCTCGTCGCGGATCATCGCGCGCTGCAATGGCTTGGGCTGGCGGCCTATCGCACCATCTACCTTACCCCGGCGATCCTGCTCGGCTGGTATGCGTGGAAGGGCGACAAGGCCGCGGCGCACCGCTTCCTGATGACCTTCTGGCTGGCGGCGGCGCTGACGCTGGCGCTCTATCCGCTGATGACGGCGGTGGGGCCGCTTTCGTATCTGTGGCACGGCCCGCTGCCCTATCTGCCCGAGAGCGAGGAGTGGCAGGCGGCGCTGATCCCGGCGCTGCGCGCGCATCAGGTGCATTATGTCGATCTCGCGCAGCTTCGCGGGCTGGTGTCCGCGCCGAGCTTCCACACGGTCGCGGCGGTGCTCTACATCCGTGCCGCCTGGCCGCATCGCGAGTTGCGCGCGCCGCTGGTCGCGGTGAACGCGGCGATGCTGCTGTCGACGCCGGTGGAGGGGACGCACTATCTGATCGACATGATCCTGGGCGCCGTGGTGGCGGTGGTCGCGATCGTCGCGGTGCGCTGGCTCATGGCGGTGAAGGCCGGTCCGCGCCTCGCGGCGGCCTGAAGGGAGCTTCCGTCCTCGCCGATCGTTCTGCCGCCAGGCGAGGTTTCAGCGATCGGGGATGATAGCGTGGCCGAACGACATTTCTCTACGCTGCCCGAACTTTATCGCAGCGAGGCGGCAGAAGATGAACTGCGCGCGCCCGGCTTCAGCGACACGTTCGTTCCCGGCGAGGGGGAGGTGGGCGCGCGGCTGATGCTGATCGGCGAGCAACCCGGCAATCAGGAGGACCTGACGGGCCATCCCTTCGTCGGCCCGGCCGGGCACCTGCTGGACGAGAATCTCGCCGCGATCGGGGTCGACCGGATGACGACCTTTGTGACCAATGCGGTCAAGAGGTTCAAGTTCACCCTGCGCGGCAAGCGCCGCCTCCACCAGACGCCCAACGCCGGCGACATCGCCCGCTATCGCTGGTGGCTGAAGGAGGAGGTGCGGCTGGTGAAGCCGAGCGTCGTGGTCGCGCTGGGCCGCACGGCGCTGCGCGCGCTCGACGGCGTTTCGCTGAAGAACGATCGCGGCGCCTTGTTGTCGTGGAACGGGCGGAAGCTGCTCGCCACGATCCATCCCAGCTACCTGCTCCGCCTGCACGACCGGCGCGACGAGGAGGAGGCGCGCTTCCGGGAGGATTTGCGCACCGCGGCGCGCGGCGCGGGCTACGGAGTGTAGCGTTCAACTCTCCTTCGGGACGACGCTGATCTTCCCGCCGCGCTCCATCGTGGCGAGCGCGACGTCGCTGATCTTCTCCACCTGCTCCATGCGCAGCCCCTCCATCAGATCCTGCTCGCTGATCCCGTGCCGCAGCATGGCCTTGCGGAAGACCTTGCCGTCGCGGATCAGCACCGCCGGCCGGCCCTTGGCGAACAGCGACAGGAGGTTCGACCGCACCGTCGTCATCGCCACCAGCCGGTGCAGCAGCACCAGCACCAGCGTGGCCGCGAGCGTCGGCTCGAACGGTGCCCGCCCGGTCATCGTGCGGCTGATGTTCGATCCCACGACGATCGACACGATGATGTCGAGCGGGCTGAGATCCGAGAAGGTGCGCCGCCCGGCGATCCTGATGCACAGCAGGCCATAGACGAACAGGATCGCGGCGCGGGCGCAGAATTGCGCGATCGAGGCGGTGCCGTCGTCCGGGCCGATGATCTGGTGCAGCCAGGTCATGCCGCTGCGCCCTCCGTCAGTCCGGCAGCGCGATCATCGCGATCGCCGCCACGCCCATCACCAGCGTCGCCAGCCAGCCGAAGAAGCGCAGCGAAGGTGGCGCGACGAACTCCTTCATGATGTCGCGCCGGGAGACGACGAGCATCAGGCCGACCATGATCGGCACCGCTGCCACCCCGTTGATGACCGCGCTCCAGAACAGCGCCTTCATCGGGTTGATCGGCGACCAGTCGATCGCGACGCCCAGCGCCATGCCGAGCGCGATCACCGAATAGAAGACGATCGCCCGGCGCGGCTTGTGCTCCAGGCTGGCGCGCCACCCGCCGATCTCGCACACCGCATAGCCGGATGCGCCCGCCAGCACCGGCACGGCGAGCAGCCCGGTGCCGATGATTCCCAGGCTGAAGGTGATGAAGGCGAGGCTGCCGGCGAGCGGTTTCAGCGCCTGCGCCGCATCCGACGCGCTCTGGATGTCGGTCTTGCCGGCGGCGTGCAGCGTCGTCGCGGTGCCGAGGATGATGGCGAGCGCGACGATGTTCGACACCGCCATCCCGGCGAGCGTATCCCAGCGAATGCGCCGGAGCGCGTCGTCCGCCTGCGCCCGCTGCTCGGTCAGCGGCTCGCGCTCCTCGACCTGATCCAGCTCCTCCACCTCCTGCGCGGCCTGCCAGAAGAACAGGTACGGGCTGATCGTGGTGCCGAAGATCGCGACGATCGTGGTGACCGCGCCGCGCCCGGCGATCGAGGGGACGACCAGCCCGCGCGCTGCAGCGGCCCAGTCCACCTTCACGATCAGCAGCAGCGCGACATAGGCGAGCAGCACCAGCGTGAGCCATTTCAGCCACGATGAATAGCGATGATAGGGCACGTAAAGTTGCAGGAGCAGCGAGAGCAGCGCGAAGCCGATCGTGAAGACGTGCGAGCCTCCGCCGACGACCAGCGCGGAAGCCTCGCCCATCGCCGCGAGATCGGCGCCGATGTTGATTGTGTTCGCGACGAACAGCAATGCGATCAGCAGGATCACCAGCCAGCGCGGCATCACCTGCTTCAGGCCCCGCGCCAGCCCGTCGCCGGTGACGCGCCCGACCCGCGCGCTGGCGAGCTGGACCGCGACCATCAGCGGATAGGCCAGTGTCATGGTCCACATCAGCCCGGTGCCGAATTGCGCGCCGGCCTGCGAATAGGTGGCGATGCCGCTGGGATCGTCGTCGGCGGCGCCAGTGACCAGACCGGGGCCGAGCCGTTTGAGACGATCCGTCAGACTCATCCGCATTCCTCTCGCGTGATGGCTGACGCACGTCGGCAGCCCGGTTCGATGCGTCGAGGAACGCGCGTGGGGCGCGCCGGTTTCGGCTCAATCGATGGAGATGAAGCGGACCGCATAACCGAGGCGATCCGATCCGTCGGCCCGGCCGGCCCGGATCGTTCCGGTCGGGCAGCAGAACGCGTCGAGCCGGTCGAGCCGCCATGCCCGCCCGTCATGCGACAATTCCATCGGGGCGAGGGCGACGATCACGATCGTCCCGCCATCGCTTTCCAGCGATTCGCCGCCGGACAGGGGCGTCATTTCCGCCCGGAATCGGCCGCGCCGCACCATCGCGTTCAGGTCCATGACCGGCCCCGCCGCCGGTGTCCCGACGACAGGGGCCTCGCCGGAAAAGGGGAACGGCTGCGAGCGGGCGTCCAGCCGGACCGGTGCGGGATTTCCCTCGATCGCCAGTTCCAGCTCGCCCGACACGATCGCGAGCGTGCGATCGATTCCCGCGAAGTGCGAGAAAGGGCCGGTCGTCCCGACCTCGGCGATGCTGAGTCGCCACAGGAATGACTCCATGTCGGCGCCCGGTGGCCAGGCGATCACCTCCGACGTGCTGCCGCCGCCGTTCTTCCACGGCGTCGCCACGCGCCGCGCGGCCGGCAAAAGCCTTGCCGCGCTCACCGGGGATAGTCGCATTGGCGGGTCGTCATCGGCATGGCTTGCATCTAATTCAGCCGCCCTTCCAGATGGCGCAATTTGTCGGGGTTGCGCATCACATAGATCGCCCTGACCCGGTCGTTCTCGATCAGCAGGGCAGTGGTCTGGAGGATGCCGTCCGGCTCGCGCGTGACGAAGCCGGGCAGGCCGTTGACATAGGCGTAGCGGATCAACTCGCCCGTCCGACCGTGCGTCAGGCGGGCGATCGCGGCGAAGGTGCGCGTGACCTCGCCCCAGCCGAGCATGACGCGGGCCGCCGCCGGGCGCTTGCCGCCGCCGTCCGAATAGAGGCTTACATCCTCCGCCAGCATCGCGCCCAGCCGGCCGATCTCCCCGCTGCGCGAGGCGGCGAAGAAGACCTGCGCGATCTCCAGCCCGTGCGCGCGCTCGACCGGGAAGCGCGGCTTGCCGGCGCGGACATGTTCGCGGGCGCGGGCCGCGAGCTGGCGGCACGCGGCGGAATCTCGCCCGAGGCTCTCCGCGACATCGTCGAAGCTCTCGCCGAACACGTCATGGAGCAGGAACGCCCCGCGCTCGAGCGGGGAGAGCCGCTCCAGCGCCAGCATCAGCGGCAAGGTGACGTCCTCCACCGCATCCGGCTCCACCACCGGATCGGGCAGCCACGGGCCGACATATTCCTCGCGCCGCACCCGCGCGGATTTTAGCTGATCGAGGCACAACCGGGTGACGACGCGGCGGAGGAACGCCTCGGGCACGCGCACCGCCTGCCGGTCGGCGTCCGCCCAGCGCAGCCATGCGTCCTGTACCACGTCCTCCGCATCGGCCATCGACCCGAGCATGCGATAGGCGATGCGCAGCAGCGGCAGCCGCAGCGCGTCGAAGGCGGCGGCGGCGTCGCTCATTGCTTCCAGCCAAGCTCCGGCGCGTACAGGTCGAAGCCGACCGCCAGCCGGTTCCAGCCGTTGATGACGTTGATCATCATGGTCAGTTGCACCTGCTCCTCCTTGCTGAACTGCGCATCCAGCACGTCATAGACATGCTGCGGCGCGCGCTTGTCGGCAACCAGCGTGAGATGATCGGTCCAGGCGAGGGCGGCGCGCTCGCGGTCGGTATAGCAGGGTGCCTCGTGCCATGCGGCGAGCACCGCGATGCGCTGCTCGGTCTCGCCCGCCTGGCGGGCTTCGTAAGTGTGCATGTTGAGGCAATTGGCGCAGCCGTTGATCTGCGACGCGCGGATTTTCACCAGTTCGAGCAATGGCTTTTCCAGGCCGCTCGCGGTGACCTGATTGGAAAAGTCCAGCCATGCCTTCAGCAGTGCGGGTGCGGCGGTATAGGGATTGATGCGGGCAGTCATGGTCGCATTCCTTTCGTCAGGGTTCCGGGAAACTTGACGAGACAGCGAACCGATATGTGACATGCCGGTGCGAAAATTTTCGCACTGGCGGCGATGAAGCCGCATGTCCGGGCCCGTCGCACCGCCCCGCTTTATCGCTTGCGCCGCCGGGGCGAGCGGTCCAGCATCAAGGGGAGGCGACGCAGCGCCCGTCGCCCGAGGGAGAGGGACGGATGCAGCAACTATCCGCGATGGACGCCTCGTTCGTATATCTGGAAACCCCGCACACGCCGATGCACATTGGTTCGGTCGCGATCTATGATCCGTCCACCGCGCCCGGCGGGTTCGTGCGGTTCAAGGATATCCTCGCCTTCATCGAGGCGCGATTGCGCGGCGCGCGATCGTTCCGGCAGCGGCTGGTGCGCGTGCCGTTCGATCTCGACCATCCCTATTGGATCGAGGACCCGGAATTCGATCTGGAATTCCACGTCCGCCACATCGCCCTGCCCAAGCCGGGGGACTGGCGCCAGCTCTGCATCCAGGCGGCACGGCTGCACTCGCGGCCGATGGATTTGACCAAGCCGCTGTGGGAATTCACCGTGATCGAGGGGCTGGACAATATCGCCGGCCTGCCGCCGGGATGCTTCGCGCTGGTCTGCAAGGTGCATCACGCGGCGATCGACGGCATGTCCGGCGTCGAGATGTCGGCCGCCGTTCATTCGATCTCGGCGGACGTCGCGCCGCCGCCCGGCGACGATCCGTGGGAAGCGGAGAACATGCCGCACGTCGCGGATCTGCTCGCGCGGAGCTATTTCAACAGCCTCGTCCAGCCGATGCGGGTGATGGAGACGATCGGCCGCTCGCTGCCCGGCATGGGGCGGCTCGCGGCGCAGGTGGGGAAGGGCGACGTCTCGCTGCGCAACACCCGGCCCGCGCCGAGGACGCGCTTCAACGGCAAGGTCGGCGCGCATCGCGTGTGGGATGCGGTGTCGTTCCCGCTCAAGGAAATCCGCGCCATGAAGGAGGCGGTGCCCGACGCGACGGTCAACGACGTGGTGCTGTCGATCGTCGGCGGGGGGCTGCGCCGCTATCTCCAGGCGAAGGGCGAACTGCCGAAGGATACGCTGACCGCGATGGCGCCGATCTCGATCCGGCAGGAGGGGGAGAAGGCCGCTTTGGGCAATCTCGTCTCCGCCATGACGATCGGCCTCGGCACGCAGATCGAGGATGCGCTGGAGCGGCTGCGCTACGTGCATGACGAAGCGGTCAATTCGAAGGCGATGACCAATGCCGTCGGCGCCAAGACCCTGTCGGATTATTCGCAGCTCATGCCCAGCGCACTGGCCGGGCTGGGCGCGCGGCTTTACACGCGGCTGGGGGCGGCGAACGCCCATGCGCCGGCGTATAATTGCGTCGTCACCAACGTACCGGGCAGTCGCGTGCCGCTCTATTTCTGCGGCGCGAAGATGGTCGGCATGTACGGCAGCGGCCCGGTGTTCGACGGCATGGGGCTGATCAACCCCGTCTATAGCTACGGCGACACGATCGCGATCAGCTTCACCAGCGACCGCGACATGATGTCGGATCCGCAAGCCTATGCCCAGGCGCTGCGTGATAGCTACGAGGCGTTGCGGGTGGCGGTGGAGCGATCCACCGCGTCGCCGGGCAATGCGCGCCAAGGGGATGGGCAGCGCCGCCGGGCTCCCGCGCGTAAGAGGGGAGATGCGGCAATACAGGCGGTTTGATCTGGCGGCGGCGGTGCAGCCACGACCGCGGCCGAGGCGCCGCCACCCTTGGAATATGTGAATGCTGCCTTCGTGAAATCGATCGTCGAGGCGCAGACCGGAAGCGAACGCGGCTGGCGGAACTATTGCCGGCTGGTTGCGCAGAGCGATGATTCACCCGGTCATTGGACGCAGGCTCATCCGCGCGAATAAATATCGCTCGCTAGAAGCGGAACGTCGCTGAAGCCCCGAAGGTGCGCGGCTCCGAAGCCTGGATGCGATTGGCCGTGCTGCCGGGGAAGATCGAGTTGTTCAGCCCCAGCGCCGCGCCCAACGGCTGATAGACCGAAAGCGGCTCATAATGTTCGCCCGTGAGATTGCGGCCGAATATCGAGACCGACCAGCGGTTGTCGGGGCCGTTGAGGGTGAGGCGCGCGCCGAGCAGCGCATAGCCGTCCGCCAGGGTCTGCGGATTGGCGTCGAGCACGGTGCCGTTATACTGATCGGAAACGAACGACAGGTTCGCGTTCGCCGCCCAGCTCATCCCGCTCGAGCCGATATCGCCGCGCCAGTCGACCGCGACGTTCCCGCTCCATTTGGGCGAGAAGGTGTTGGGCTTGCCGGTCAGGTCCTGCGTCCCGCCCAGCCCCGGCAGGTTCGCGGCGTTGACATAGGAAGTGAACTTGGAATCGAGATAGGCCATCGATGCCGAAACCGAGAAATTGCGGGTCGGCGCCATCCCGAGATCCAGCTCGAAGCCCTGTTGCCGCAGGCTGCCGGCGTTGCGGACGACGAAGCTGACGCCATCGAATGCGCGGTCCTGGAAGCCGGCGATGTCCATGCGATAGAAGGTGATGTTGGTGGTCAGCGTCCGCCCGAGCCACTTCGCCTTGACGCCGGCCTCATAGTTCTTGACCGTCTCCTGCTTGAACAGGCGCTTGGTCGAGATCAGGTTGCCAGCCCCGTCGAACGTCGAGAGCGAGGGGCTGCCGGGGCCGGAATTGTACCCCGACGATTTGTATCCGGTCGAATTGTTGACGAACAGCAGGATATCGTTCGCCGGCTTGTAGTTGAGGCTGACGCGATAGGTGAAGCGGCTCTGGTCGATGCCCGGAAAGGTCAGCGCTTCCGGCGCGCGGATCGTCTGGGTGAACGGGCTGGAGACCTGATCGTAATCCCCGCGCTTGCGATCGTTGGTCCAGCGGCCGCCGAGCGTCAGCGTCAGCCGGTCGGTCAGGTAGATATTCCCCTGGCCATAAGCCGCGACGCTCCTGACGTTCTGGAACACGCTCTGCACCGCCGCCCGATTGCCGCCGGTCGCCGCGTAATAGGCGCCGCATGCCGTCCGTCCCGGCCCCGCCGGCACCAGCACGCCGCAGAATTGCGAGCCGAGGTTGAGGTCTTCCCCGAGCGCGAAATCCTCATCGAAATAATAGAGTCCGGCGACCATGTCGAAGCGGCCGCCCAGCCACTGCTTTTCCGGCGAGATGAATTGCAGTTCGTGGTTCTGGCTCTTCGAATCGAAGAGCGAACGGCGGGACAGCAAGGAAACCGGAAGGAACACGATATCGCCGTCGAGCTGGTTGTTCTTCCATTGGCGATAACTGTTGATGAGCTTGAAGGTCGATTCGCCGACATGCAGTGACGCGGTGCTCGATATGCCCCAATTCTCGTCGATCAGCCCGGAATCGACGAACTGGTTCATCTCGCGATCGTTGAGGTTGGTGTCGGGGCCACCGTTGAAGGCGGCCTGGATGAAGGCCAGCCGGGCGGGGCTGACCGAGCTTGCGTCGAAATCGAAGTTCGACACGCCGTCGCCGTCGAGCCGCGTGTAGTCGCCCCGCACGATCCATTCGAGATTGCCGAAATCCGCCTTGACCGTGCCGCGGAACGACATGTCGTCCGACCCGCCATAGCTCTTGCCGTCGAGGCGGTTCTTCCACGGCCCCTTATACCATTGCCCCATGCCGGCGAGCCGCGCCGAGACGTTTTCGGTCAGCGGAATGTTGACGAAGCCCGACAGCTTGTAACGATCGAACGACCCGATCTCGCCCGACACCTCGCCGGAAAATTCGTTGCGCGGCAGCGCGCTGCTGATCGAGAGCGCGCCGACGCTGGCGTTGCGCCCGAACAGCGTGCCCTGCGGCCCGCGCAGCACCTCGACGCTCCCCACGTCGAGGAAGGTCCCGAGGATGCTGCCCGAGCGCGGCACATAAACGCCATCGACGAACACCGCGACGCTCGGCTCGATCAGCGTATTGGCGAGCGATCCGACACCACGGATGCCGATCCGGGTCGATCCGGTATTGGAGGATCGGATGGTCTGGAAATTCGGCGCGACCTGGCCAAGGTCCAAGACGGTCGCGACATTGGCCTTCTCCAGCGTCGCACCCTCGAACGCGGCGATCGAGATGGGTACGTTCTGCACGCTCTCAGCGCGTTTTTGCGCGGTGACGACGATCTCGCCGGTGCCTGCGGTCGCGGGCGCGTTGTCGGCTGTCTGTGTCTGACCATAGGCGGCCGGCGTCAGCGCCAGCATGGTCATCAGCGCCAGCGAACTGGCGCCAAGTCGCAACTCGATCATTTCGATTTCCTCCCCACTTTTTGTTTGACTGGAATTTATCGCGTCGCGGACACGAAGTTTCACAATTCGCGACAAGATTTTGCCAATTTACGTCAGGTCAACGCGGCGCTGATCGCGTCCGCCAACGGCGCGGTGCGTGCGGGCGGCTTCGAGCGCCGCGAGATCGGCGGCGTAGCTCCCGCGCGCGCGGAAGAACAACCACGCCGCAAGCAGGCTGGCGAACGGCAGGAACCTGAACGCCTCGTGCAGGCCGATCGCATCCGCGAGCCAGCCGGTGGCGATCGGTCCGGGGGCGAGACCGAGCAGGTTGTGCGCCAGCGTCAGCGTCGCGAAGGCGGTGCCGTGGATGGCCAGCGGCGTGAGGTTCGCGACCATCGCGCCGGCCGGCCCGGTGGTGCCGGCGACCAGGAACATCGCGATGGCCAGCAGCGCGATCTGCGCGGGGCCGGCCGGCAGCAGCAGCGCGAGGGTAAGGGTGATCGCCGAACCCAGGCTGTAGCCGATCGCGAGCTGGAACTTGCGATCCGGATGCGCCACGGCCAGCCGGTCGCTGGCCATGCCGCACAGGATCATACCGCAGCCGCAGGCCAGCAGCAGTAACGCCGCCAGCCGCGAAGCGGTGTTGACCGGCAGGTCGTAATAGCGATTGAAATAGCTCGGCAGCCACGCCGGCAAGGCGCCCGCGGCGAACAGCTGGATGCCGCTGGCGGTATAGACCTGCCTGACGCAGCGCCCGGCGAACAACGCCCGGAGCGGCAGTGATCCGCCCCCGGCCGGGCGGGCGGCCGGGCCGGCGATGTCCGCGATCAGGCGTTCGCGGACGATCAGCGCATAGGCGAGCGCCAGCGCCAGCCCGGAAAGGCCGATCACCAGAAACGCGGTGCGCCAGCCGTGGCTCGCCGAAATCTCTCCGCCGAGCGCAACGCCCAGCACCTGCCCGAACAGGCCGCCGGCCATGAACGCGGCGGACAAGGTGGCGCGCAGCCGTCGCGGAAACACGCTGATGACGACCGCGATGCCGACGCTGCCATAAGCCGCCTCGCCGACCCCGACCATGAGCCGCCCGGCGAGCATCTGGCCGTAATTCGCCGCCGCCGCGCACAACAGGGTGGCGAGGCTCCACAGCGCCGCCATCACCGCCAGGCTGCGCACCCGGCCCCAGCGGTCGGCGGCGAGCGACAGCGGGAAGGTCAGCAGCCCCACCATCAGCGCGACCACGCCGGACAGCCAGCCGAGCTGCGTATCGCTAAGCGCCCATTCCGCCTTGAGCAGCGGGAAAACCGCGTTCAGCACCTGACGCGCCATATAATCGGAGATCAGCAGCCCGAAGCTGAGCGCGAAGACGATCCAGCTATAAAGCGTCACCCGCGCCGGGCCGCGCGACAGCGCCGACGGATCGGCGGCAGGAACCAGCGCTGCCATTGCCTTGCCTCTCCTCAATTCCGGACGGCCGTTTTGTCCGGCCGTTCCGCGTTGTGCTCCCGCCGCCGCGACGCGGTGGCCGGCGTTTTGCGGCGCTAGACGGAGGGAAATTCCCGCCGCGCATCGGCGACGGACAGGCCGCGCTTCTCTATTTCCTCGACCAGCATCGGCGCGCCGAGCGCGACCGAATGGATGCCGAGCGCCGCCACCGCCTGAAGCACCGCCAGCACTTCCTCCGGCGTCGCGCCCTTGTCGAGCGCGCCGGCGATGTGCCGGCGGGTGCCGGGCGCGTACAGATGCGTGCAGGAGGCATCGACGGCGATCGCCAGGAACTCGTAGATCTTGGGATCGAGCACGCCGCGCCGTAGCGGTAGCGTGCCCATCGCGAGGAAGCGCTCCATCCATTCGGGATCGAGCGCGGCCGCCTCATCCCAGGCCGCGTTCCACTGCCCGCCGGCGCGCGCCGCATCACAGATCGGTGTCTCGCTCATCGATCGATCTCCTGCGCCGATGCCATGTCCGCCGACGACGCCAGATCGCGCAGCAGCGCGCCGGCTTCCGGCCACGGGCCGAAGCCGGCGGCGGGATTGAGATGGCCGACATCGCCCGCATCGTGGAGCCGCGCCCCCCACTCTCGCGCAAATCCGGCGACCCGGTCGAAACCGGCCAGCGGATCGTTGCGGCTCGCCACGACGATCGCGGGAAAGGGCAGCCGCCGGCGCGGGATCGGCAGCCAGCCATTGGCCTCCAGCTCGCCATAAGCCGGATAGCCCGTGGGCAAGGGATGCTCGACATCGGCCGGCGTGACGAGCAGCGCGCCGCGTATCTTACGGGTCGGCGTCGCCGCCCAATGCGCGACCATCAGGCAGCCCGCGCTGTGCGCGGCGATCACGACCTCGCCCGCGATCGCGTTCAGCGCCGCATCGAGCGCGGCCACCCGCGCGGCCCGGCTGAGCCTGTCGGCGCGCAGCGGCTCGACCGTGATCGAGCCGGGGATGCCGCGCGCCGCATGCGTCTGCCAATGGTCCTCGACATGGTCCCTGAGGCCAGGGACGAACACTATCGTGGCGCCGCCGAAAGGCATGGCCGGCTCAGGCCGCGTAGCGATTGGGGATCGCGCGCTGGCCGGGTGCGCGGTTGGGCGGCATCCCGAGCTGGGCGAGCGTTTCCTCGACGCTGTTATACTGCACGCCGATCTTGTAGATTTTGCGCGCCTCGGCGGCGGTGGCGACCTCGCGGCCCAGTTCCTTCGCGATCCGCACGATCTGCTCGATCCCCTGCACGGAGGTCATCTTGTTGCCGTGCTGGTCGTAGAGCGTGTCCTCGATCCCGCAGCGGACGTGCTGGCCGAGGCACATCGCCATCACGTTCACCGGCAGCACGTTGCGCATCACCGATTCCAGCGTGACGGTCGATCCGTCCGGCGCGCGCCGGATGAATTCCATGAAGTTGCCAGGGTTCGGCCCGTCGAAACCGCCGCCGATGCCGACCCAGGTGAGGTTGAGCGGCCCCTTGTAGAGCCCGCGCCGCACCAGCCGCTCGACCGTCTCCATGTCGGGCATGCAGGTGAGCTGGAAGTGCGGCTGGATGCCGGCGGCGGTGAGGCGGCGCAGATGCTCCTCGACCCATTGCGGGCCGGCGGGCACGACCATCTCACGATAGGCGTGGTAGAGCGCGGGATTGGCGAGCGAGGTCTCGCCATATTCGGCGTCGCTCATCAGGTCCATGATGTTCATCTGGGTGGTGTTGACCGCGATCGTGACCTGATCCGGCTTCGGGGTGAGTTCCGCCAGCATATGGCGCACCTCGTCCGACAGCCACTTGGCCTCGGCGCCGTCCTCCTCGCTTTCGGGCGAGAAGGAGATCGAGCCGCCGACCTGGATGATCATCTCCGGCACGCGATCGCGCACCCCGGCGATCAGCTCGTTGAACTTCGACAGGTGCTTGGAGCCGGTGCCGTCCTCCTCGCGGCAATGCAGGTGCAGCACGGTGGCGCCGGCATTGTAGCAGTCGACCGCCTTCTGGATCTGCCCCTCCATCGTCACCTCGATGTCCTCGGGGAAGTCCTCCGGGTGCCATTCGGGGCCATAGGGCGCCACGGTGATGACCAGTTTGTCCTGCGTTTCGGGAAGCAGGGAATCATCGAGGAATTGCATCGCGGGTCTCCTTTGATGGGTCAGAAGGGGCGGTCGCCGACGATCCCTGCGCGCTCCATGCGGCGCACCGTCGGGGGATAGTCCATGACCGCGTAATGCTGGGTCGCGCGGTTGTCCCAGATCGCCATGCTGTTCGGCCGCCAGCGCCAGCGCACCTGATATTCGGGGATCGTGGCGCGGCCGATCAGATAGTGCAGCAATTGCGCCGCGCCCGGTGCATAATCCTGCCCGTAGCGAACATTGGCGGCGGTGTGGAAATTGGTGAAATGGGTGGTGAAGCCGTTGACGAACAATATCTTTTCGCCGGTTTCGGGATGGGTGCGCACGACCGGGTGCTCGGCATCGGGATATTGCGCCTTCAGCGCCAGCCGCTTCTCCTCCGGCATCCGCGCGCCGAAGCTCGCCTCGATCGAATGGCGCGCGCGCAGCGGCGCGATGGCCTCCTTCACATGATCGGGCAGGTCGGCATAGGCTTTCGCCATATTGGCCCACATCGTATCGCCGCCGACCGGCGGACAGGCGATGCAGCGCAGCACGCAGCCCATCGGCGGCGCCTCCCGCCACGTCGCGTCGCAATGCCAGCTGTTCTCGAAATAATCGGGCGGGGAGGTTTCGTCCTTGTAGATCTGGACGAGCCCGGGATGATCCGGATCGCTGCCGACCACCGGATGATCCTCCAGCGCGCCGAAGCGGCTGGCGAAGGCGACATGATCGGCGCGCGCGATATCCTGATCGCGCAGGAACAGCACCTTATGCTCGATCAGCGCGGCGCGGATCTCCGCGAACAGATCGTCGCTGCGCGCGGCTTCGCCGAGATCGACGCCGCTGATCTCGGCGCCGATGTGGCAGGTGAGTTTCTCGATCCTCATCGCCCTTTTTCCCTCACAGCACGAAGATGGATGAGCCGATCGTCTGGCCGGTTTCGAGCGCGCGGTGCGCGGCGACGCAGTCGTCGAGCGCGTAACGCTGGCCGATCTCGACCTTGATGCGGCCGGCGGCGAGATGGCCGAACCACAAGGCCGACAATTCGGCGCGTTCGGCGGGGTCGGCGTAATAATCCGCGAAGCCGGGGCGGGTGAAATAGACCGAGCCCTGCATCATCAGCTGGAAGGCGTCGATCGGCGGAAATGGACCGGAGGCGGTGCCGCAACCGACCAGCAGGCCGCGCCGCTTGAGCGATTTCAGCGATCCCTCGAACGTATCCTTGCCGACGCTGTCGAACACCGTCGTGACGCCTTCGCCATCGGTCAATTCCCTGACTCGCGCGGCGACATCCTCGCGGCGATAGAAGATGATCTCGTCGCAGCCCATCGCGCGTGCTCTCTCGGCCTTTTCCTCGGTCGAGACGGTGCCGATCACGCGCAGCCCGAGCAGCCTGGCAAGCTGCACCGCGAGCAGGCCGACGCCCCCCGCCGCCGCGTGGAGCAGGATCGTGTCGCCCGCCTTCATCCGCGGGTTGGTCTTCACCAGCCAATAGGTCGCGGAGAGACCGCGCATCGTCGACGCCGCGGCATCCTCGAACGAGATCGCGTCGGGCAGCTTGAACAGGGGGGCGGCAGGCATGACGCGCGCCGTGCTATAGGCGCCGAGCGGACTGCCGTTATAGGCGACGCGGTCGCCCGGCGCGAAGCCGGTCACGCCCGCGCCGACCGCCTCGATCGTCCCGGCGCCCTCGACACCGATCCCGGCGGGAAGCTGCGCGGGATAATAGCCCGAGCGAAAATAGGTGTCGGCGAAGTTGCAACCGACCGCCGCGTGGCGAATGCGGACCTCGCCGGGGCCGGGGTCTCCGACCGCGAGATCCTCTACCCGCAGCACGTCCGGCCCGCCGGTTTCGTGGAAGCGAACTGCCTTCGCCATGATCCTCTCCTCCTGGCATCGGATTAACGCGGCCATGGCTTGCATTTTTCACATTTGATGACATTCTTTTCCCAATTCACGCCACATTGCGCGAATGAGGGGAGCGGGACCGATGGAGCTTGTGCGCGCCGCATCGCTGACCGGCTATGTCGCGACCATGTGGGAGCTTGGCGTCGATCCCGCGCCGCTGTTGCGCGAGGCGGGGCTTTCGCCGCAAGTGCTGGCCAACTCCGAGCAACTGATCTCCGGCGTGGCGGCGATGCGCCTGCTCGAAAGGAGCGCCGCGGCCACCGGCTGCGTCACTTTGGGCTTGCGCATGGCGGAAAAGCGTTCGCTCGCGAGCCTCGGCGCGATCAGCCTGATGGTTACCCATGCGTCGTCGTTGCGGCTTGCGCTCGCGGCGCTCACCGAATTCCGCAATCGCGTCAATTCGACGTTGATGCTCCAGATCGAAGAGGGTGACGGCGTTGTCGTCGTGCGCGAGAATTTCGTGTTCAGCACGCCGGAGCCGCTGCGTCAGGGATCTGATCTCGCGCTAGGCGTGCTCGTGCGGCTGTGCGCCGACGTGCTGGGCGAGAACTGGGCGCCGCTGGCGGTATGCTTTTCGCACGAAGCGCCTCCGGTACGCGAAATGTCGATCTTCCCGCGCCTGTTCCGATGTCGCCCTGAATTCGACAGTCAGTTCGACGGGATCGTGATCGATGCGAGGGACCTCGACCGTGCCAATTCGCGTGCCGATTCCGATCTGGCGAGCCATGCGCGCAAGCTGATCGAAGCGGTGCGCTACGCCGACCTGCAGACGACGCAGCAGAGGATCGAGCAATTGATCGTGTTGCTGCTCCCGACCGGTCGCGCGACGATCCGCACCTGCGCGGAGTCGCTGGGAGTCACCATCCGTACCTTGCAGCGCAAGCTCGACGCGGAGGGCGTCGGCTTCAATGAATTGCTCAACCGGGTGCGGATGCAACTCGCAACGCAATATCTCGCCAATCCATGCGTGCGGGTGACCGATGTGGCCGATCTGCTCGGCTACGGATCGATCGGTGCCTTCACCCGCTGGCACACCCAGTCTTTTGGCGCCTCGCCGAAGAAATTGCGTGCGCGTTACCCCGATCGATTCAGACCAGGTCATTCGGTGCGAGCGCCGCGCTGAACGAAGGAAAAGTTGCGGGGCGGGCGCTGGGAATTACAAAAGGGCGATGCTGTCGAGCGACCAGCGCGAGGTGCGCGAGCGGTGGCGGGCTTTCCTTTCTGCCGGCATGCACAAGGGTAGAGTGAGCCATCTCCGGGATGCCCAGGTCGCGAATTGAGGGATATCCCTCATTTGAACCTGCCGGGCCGAATTCTAATTGAGGGACACCATTAAGCGATAGGGAAACCGAAGATGAGCAGCGCATCGTTGAGCAAGGAACCGACCGTCGATACTGCCGAGTATAACGCGTTCTTCCCTTCGCCTTATTCGCTGTCCCAATATACCAAGCCCCGGTCGGACCTCGACGGCGCTGATTACCCCAATCCGTACAAGGGCGGCCGCAAGCTGCTGATGATCGCGGCGGACGAGCGGTATCTGCTGACCGACAACGGCACGATGTTCTCGACCGGCAATCACCCGGTCGAAACGTTGCTGCCCATGTATCACATGCACAAGGCAGGGTTCGAGTTCGACGTCGCCACGGTGTCGGGCAACCCGGTCAAGTTCGAGCTGTGGGCGATGCCGCATGAGGACGAGGCGATCACCGGCCTGCATCGCGATTATCTCGACCGGTTCCACAAACCCGAGAAGCTGGCGGACCTGGTCGCGGAATTCGGCCCGGATTCGGATTACGTCGGGCTATTCATTCCCGGCGGCCACGGCGCGCTGATCGGCTTGCCGGAGAGCGCGGACGTGGCGGCGGCGATCCGCTGGGCGTTCGGCAACGATCGCTACATCGTCTCGCTGTGCCACGGGCCGGCGGCGTTCCTCGCCAACGAAAAGGACGCCGACTATCCGTTCCGGGGCTATTCGATCTGCGCCTTTCCCGATGCGGTCGACCGGCAAACGCCGACGATCGGCTACATGCCGGGCGGACTGCGCTGGTTCTTCGGCGAGAAACTCAAGGCGCTTGGCGTCACCATCGTCAACGAAGGAGTGACGGGCGCGACGCATCGTGACCGCAAGGTGTTGACCGGCGACAGCCCGTTCGCGGCCAACGCGCTGGGCAAGCTTGCCGCGCGCGCGCTCCTCGACGAAGTGGCTGGCAGGTGAGGGCGCGGAAGTGCTCCTGAACGAGGCCGTTATCGTCGTCGCGGAGATCGAATGCGCTGACGACATGGATACGGTCAGGCACGCCGTGCGCGGCTATGCAGGGCGGCTCGGTTACGATCGGTTCGTCCTTTATTCGGCGACCGCCGACGCGAGCGCGGTGGTCGACCGTCTTCACTGGATCGAGGGCGACTGGTTCGGCGAAGGGCGTGGGGTCGACGAAAAGACCTATCTCGCGCGATGCCCGATCACGCGGCACATCCTCGAATCCGATGAGCCATTCTTCTGGTCGAAAAGCGGTGGCGCGGGACGTGAAACATATCGCGTGGTGCGCGCCCCTCGCGGTAGCGGCATCCACGGGCTGCAGGTACCGATCTTCGGTCCCGGCGGGCTGACCGGTGCGATGAGCTTTGGCGGCAGGCGGATCGACAGTTCGGTCGGCGCCCGCCTGTCGCTGACGCTGATCGGCATGGCGGCGCTGCGTACCGCGCGACGGCTGATCGACATGGGAACATCAGTGGCCGAACCGCGCATCACCCCGCGCGAGCGTGAAATTCTGCGTTGGGTCGCATCGGGCCGTAAGCAATCGGATATCGCTCTGCTGCTCGGGCTGTCGGAGCGGACCATCGAAAACCATCTGCGCCGTATCCGCCTGCGGCTCGGCGTGACGAGCACGGCGCAGGCGATCCTGGCGTCGGTAAAGGCGGGGGAACTGGGCATCTGAACGAGGCCGGCTCGGGCGAGGCGGGACGAACGAGAGAGGATGACGAATGATCAAGACGGTTCTGGTCACCGGCGCGGCATCGGGGTTCGGGCGCGGCGTTGCTTTCGGCCTGGCTGCCAAGGGTCACAAGGTGATCGCGGGATGCCAGATCTGGCCGCAGGTATGGGAAATGCGCCATGCTGCGGACGCGCAGGGGCTGACGATCGAAGTGGTCAAGCTCGATGTCCTTAATGAGATAGACCGCGGTAAGATACTGGCGCGCGACATCGACGTGCTGTTCAACAACGCGGGCATCATGGAATCGGGGCCGATGGCGGAAATACCGATGGAGGTGTTCCGCGCCGTCTTTGAAACCAATGTGTTCGCTGCCCTCGCGCTGGCACAGGGGTTTGCGCGGAAGATGGTGCAGCGCAAATCCGGCCGGATCGTGTGGACATCGTCGGTTGCGGGGCTGGTCAAGGTAGCATTCGACGGCGCCTATGCCGCGTCGAAACATGCCGTGGAAGGCATCTGTTCGGCGATGCATGACGAACTCAAGCCTTATGGCGTGGAGGTGGTGACGGTGAATCCCGGCGCCTATCGCACCGGGTTCAACGACACCGGCATGGAAAGCATGGATCAATGGTGGGATCAGGGCGAGCGTGTCGTCGCCCATTGGCCGGTCCGCGCGCTCGACAAGCAACATGATCCGGCCGAAATGATAGCGGCGATGATCGACGTGATCGAAGCCGACCATCCTCCCTATCGCACGGTACGTCCGACGAGCGCGGAGGAAATGGTGCGCAAGGAGCAAGAACAGGCGTGGACGATCCGGGTCTGAACGCGGAGGCGCGCTACGATTTCATCATCGTCGGATCGGGCGCGGGCGGCGAACTATCCCCACTGTTGATATTCGCGACTTCGCGATAGGCTCGGTCCACTGTGCAGGCGATCCGCGTGTCTTGGCGTTTAGCATCGGACCTCAGCAACGTCGCCACCTTGTCCGGATCGCTCACGCCTACACAGGTCGGGAGTCTGGAGCGTGGCAGACAGCGCCTGTCGACATGCTGGATAGACGGTGTTCCAACCCGCTTGTCTAAAATCTGTGCGGCCCGTTGCCGATAAGATCACAGGTGCCGCGGAAGCCATAGTTCGACAGGCCCTGCACCGTGATGCGACCGGTTCGCCGATCGATCATGACACGCGGTTTGTTGAGCCCGTTCAATCGATAGGTCGCCCGGATCATGTCAGGGCTGACCGAGACATTGTGGAGATCCCACCATCCATTGTTCCCCCGCGAATTTATTGGCGGGATCAGCGAACGTGGCAAGCGGATACGGCCGCCGCCGGCCCAAGTCTGTATCATCAGCGAAGCGTCGAACACGTCTGCCCCGGTTTCATTGTAGCGGCCGTATTCATAGCGATCGCGTTCGCTATTCCACGTCCCGCTGGCGATCCCGTCGCGCGACCCATCACCGAAGCATACGAGGCCGAGGTTAACCGGCCGACCGCCAACGGCAGGCCGGTCCCCGCCCGGAAGGGCGCTCGGACGATCGCCAGCGGGTCTGTAAGGCGGGCGCGGATAGCCCTGATCGGGAACATAACCGGGTTGCGGCTGGAGGCCGCTGTCCGGTGCCGGGCACGCGCACCTGCGTTGCCTATCAGGCGGGACGCGACGCGAATATCCTCGGCTACAAGCACGCGCCTCGTGCTCGGCAGGACGCCGTGGATTCGGCTTTCCTATGGAGACCGTGTCCGTGCGGGACTCGGACGGCAAGCGGATCGCCAAATACATTCTGCTCACGGAGACTGAGATTCGGGCCATCCTGAACGGGCGCGCGATCATTCCAAAGGTATTCAAGGACAAGCTCGTTAAGGAATACGGCCCGTTCGACCGCATCATTGGTATGGAAGTTTATCCTCGCGCGCTCCAAGTTGATCACCGTGTTCCCTATCAGGTTAGCGGTGACGATGGACTATGGGCAGAAGACATCAAAAAGTTTATGCTTCTCTTTGAAAGCTCGCAGCGCAAGAAATCATTTTCATGCGAACGATGCCGCAACTTTCTTAAGTTCCGGGAGCCGAGCGTCTGTGGCACCTGCTACTGGGCCTTCCCTGAGGCCTACGACCACATCGCTATGCGGAAAGTGCGCCAGCTCGAATTGGTATGGCAGGACGAGGAAGCGGACGCTTTCGACCGCATCAAAGCGAAGCTTGCAGCGGAGGGGCGGACCATCGAGGAAGCGGCGAAGGCGCTCCTGCTGACGCTAGACAAGTAATTCATGCTGGCGGGGCGCGGCTTCCTTGCCGACCCGAACCATCTCAAACTCGGCTTCTAGATCACTGCTGAGGTATAGGCTCTCAATCGTCTCGTCCGCCTTCCCTGAGAGGGTGCATTGAGACGAGCGGCCGGTGTGAATGTGCGTTCGCGTCATGCCTAAATGCGAAGGCAGCGGCGGGCCATAAACTTTCTCACCCGTGCTACCGTCATAGCTGAGTGCCACTGACAGGTGACGAGCAAGCACCCCCTCCAAGCCTTCGACAAGTCGCTCCTGGGTCATCTGTCCCGCATAGCGAAGGTCGCGGCCGATGCTCGTGCCCATGTATGGTGGGTCGAGATATATGAAGTCGCCCTCTCGAGCATCGGAAACGGTATCGACCCAATCGCCTGCCTTGACCACAGTGCGGCCCTTGAGAAGTTCGGACGCTCCGATCATCCCATTCCGCATTTTCTCAGGGCGCATCCCCAGACGCCGCTTATCGACCGATTGCGTGAACTGTCCCTTTCGATTGAACCGAATTGCGTTCTTCACGCAGCGAGCCATGAGATAGAGAAGATCTATAGGGTCCCTCTGCTCATTGTAGCGAGCGCGCACTTCCGTTGAAGTATCCGTGGCTGGCGTTCTGCTGCCCGGTCCAGACAGCCTCGTAGCAGTCGGCGGCCCCTCTGGGGTCGTCGATGATAATCTCCCATAGCGTGGTCAGGCAGACTAGTGAATCACCCAGCACGATCTTCGCGGGATCGCGATAACGAGCAGCCCAGATGCTCATCGCCGCCGAGCCCGCGAACGGCTCATACCAAGTGTCGATACGCTTCGGAACGATGGACCCAATGGCTTCGGCAAGGCGGCGTTTGCTGCCCTGATACGGAATGGGATGGGGCAATTTGAGCATCAGTTCCCTATGCGATCAAAACAAGAACATGGTTAGCAGCACACTACCTTGATAGCAATGCCGGCCAGCATTTCGGAATAAGATCGCGCGGGGTAATTTCTGTCGGGCGTTCGGGGCTGACGCTTGCGAAATCCCTGCATACCCCCACCGGCGCACCCTTCGTCAGTGCAGGGGGGCGGGTGCGCGGGGCGCACTCTTACACTGTTCTTACACGGCCCTCGCTACCGCATGTGAGAACGATCACCGATGGGAATAAGTTGCTGTTTTAGCTGGGAAATATGGTGGACGCACTAGGGCTCGAACCTAGGACCCGCTGATTAAGAGTCAGCTGCTCTACCAACTGAGCTATGCGTCCATTCCGGCGGCGAGGGCGGCTTTGCAAGCGGCCTTGCGATCGGAAGCGCGCGGTTAGCAGGCATAATCCGGTTTGCAAACACCTTTTTGCTTCACCAGCCCGTTTTTCGGCGGCTTTCACGGTCGATCGACATCAGGATGCCCAGGCACAGCAGCACCGTCATCTGCGCCGAGCCGCCGAAGCTCACCAGCGGCAGCGGGATGCCGACTACGGGCGCGAGGCCCATCACCATCATCAGGTTGATGGCGACGTAGAAGAAGATCGTCGTGGCCAGCCCCGCCGCCGTCAGCTTGGAGAAACGGGATTTCGCGCGGACGCCGACGTTCACGCCCCAACGGATCACCATCAGATAGGCGAGGATGATGAAGACGCCACCGGCCAGCCCCCATTCCTCGGCCATCGTCGCGAAGACGAAGTCGGTCTGCCCCTCCGGCAGATAGTCGAGATGGCTCTGCGTGCCGTTGAGGAAGCCCTTGCCGAACACCCCGCCGGAGCCGATCGCGATCTTCGACTGGGTGATGTGATAGCCGGTGCGCAGCGGGTCGCTTTCCGGTTCCATGAAGATCAGCACGCGATTGCGCTGGTAATCGTGCAGCACGAAATTGAAGGCGAGGGGGGCGGCGATGGCGAGCGCGAGGGCGCCGCCGACGAATAACCTGAGCGGTATGCCGGCGAGGAACATCACCGTCACGCCGCCGGCGCAGATCATCAGCGCGGTGCCGAGATCGGGCTGGAGCATCACCAGCGCCGCTGGCACGCCGATCAGCACGCATGGCGGCCAGATCGCGCCGAAGCGCCGCGTCTCGGATGGCGGCAGCATGTCGTAGAAGCGCGCGCAGGCCATGACGATCGCGGGCTTCATCAGTTCCGATGGCTGCAACCGGATGAAGCCGAGATCGAGCCAGCGCTGGCTTCCCCCACGCACTGCGCCGAGCAGCTCGACCGCGAACAGCAGCGCGACCAGCACGACATAGGCCGGGAAGGCCGCGCGTCGCCACACGTCCTCGCGCACGCCGCTGATCGCCATCGCCGCGACGAGGAAGACGAAGAAGCGCACCCCTTGCGGCAAGGCCCACGGGCGCAGGCTGCCCCCGGCGGCGGAGAACAGCACTACCAGCCCGAAGCAACCGATTGCGGTGACCGTCAGCAGCACCCGCCACGGCAGGCGGGCGAGCGGCGCTGGGATGATGGAATTGCGGATCATCGCTCGGGCGTGTTCGATTCGGGGGAGCCGGTGGTGCCGGCGACGCCGCCGGTATTGGCGATGTCGCCGGGCGTCTCGTCGGCATTGGCGTTGCGCGCGCGGGTGACGGCCTCCACGGCCGGCGCGTCGGTGGGGGCGGGGGCGTCGGTTTCGGTGGCGAGGCCGGCCTCGTTCTCGGCGGCGTTGGCCGCCTTGCGATAGGCGTCGGCCTCGGCGGCCATGCGCGTGCGGATGTCGCCGCCCCAGGTCGGCTCGACCTCGGCGAGCGATTTCAGGGCGAGATCGCGATCGAACAAATAAGTCATGATGTCGCGGCCGATCATCGGGGAATCGAGGTTGCGCACGGTATGGCCGCCATGTTCGAGCACGACGGCAGCGGCATAGCGCGGATTGTCCGCCGGCGCGAAGCAGATGAACAGCGCGTGATCGCGCAGCCGGAAGGGCAGGCTGGCGTTGTTGAGCACGCCGGAGCGCCGCTCCGCCATCGTGATGCGGCGCACTTGCGCGGTGCCGGTCTTGGCGGCCAATTGCACGCCGGGGACGTACATGCGCGAGGCGCCGCCGGTGCCGCCGCCATTCACCACCTTCCACATCCCCTCGCGCACGATGCGCAGGTGATCGGGGTTGACCGCCAGTGCGGCCGCGCCGCGGTGGACATGATCGGCGAGCAGGCTCGGCTGGATCGATCGCCCCGAGGCGATCCGCGCCGCCATCACCGCGAGCTGCATCGGATTGGCGAGCACATAGCCCTGGCCGATCGAGGCGTTGAGCGAATCCGCGACGGTCCAGTCGCTCTTGTACTTGCGGCGCTTCCACGTGCTGTCCGGCACGGTGCCGTAACGCTGGGTGGTGAGCGGCAGATCGTATTTCTGCCCCAGCCCGACCATCCGCGCGATCGGCGCGACGTGATCATAGCCCAGCCGCCGTACCATCTCGTAGAAATAGATGTCGCAGCTTTGCGCGATCGCGCTGCGCATATCGAGCGGGCCGTGGCCGCGCCGCTTGTGGCAGTGGAATACGCCGGTGCCGACGCGCAGCGACCCGGAGCAGAAGATGCGCTCGTCCGGCCCGACCCCCGCTTCCAGCAGCGCCAGCGCGTTCATCGGCTTGACGGTGGAGCCGGGGGGGTAAAGCCCCTGCGTCACCTTGTTCATCAGCGGCACGTGATCGTTGGCGCTCAGCATCTCCCATTCGAGATGGCTGATCCCGGCCGAGAAGCTGTTGGGGTCGTAGGCCGGCATCGAGACCATCGCCAGCATCTCGCCGGTGAGGCAATCGAACACCACCGCCGAGCCGGAATTGGTGCCGAGCCGTCGCGCGGCATATTCCTGAAGCCCGGCGTCGATCGTCAGCTTCTGCGTCTTGCCGGGGATGTCGGGACGGGTGGCAAGCTCCGCGACGAGCTTGCCGCGCGCCGTCACCTCGACGCGCTTCGCGCCGGGGACGCCGCGCAATTCCTTTTCCAGCGCCTTTTCCAGCCCGTCCTTGCCGAGCTTGAAGCCGGGGGTGACGAGCAACTGGTCGTGCGTCGCCTTGAATTGCTCGGCGGTGGCGGTGCCGACATAGCCGGTGAGATGCGCGACCGCCGCGCCGGCCGGATAGTTGCGCGCGAAGCCGCGCGTCGGCGCGACGCCGGGCAACTCCGGCTGGCGCACCTGCACGGCGGCGAAGCGTTCCCACGAGATATTGTCGATCACCTGCACCGGCTGGAAACCCGCCGCTTTCTTGAGGTCGGCGCGGACGCGCAGCAGGTCCTCCGGGGTCAGGTCGAGCAACTTCTGGAGCAGCGCCAGCGTGCGATCGAGATCCTCGACGCGATCGGGGATGATGTCGACGCGGAAATCGGTGCGGTTGTCGGCGATCGGGTGGCCGTTGCGGTCCACCATCCAGCCGCGGCGCGGCGGGATCATCGTGTTGTTGACGCGATTGCTCTCGGACAGGCTGCTGTAGCGTTCGTTCTCTGCGATCGCGAGCCAGCCCATCCGTGTGATGAGCAGCGCGCCGACCCCGATCTGCGCGGTGCCGAGCAGCCAGGCGCGGCGGGAGAAGGTATAGCCCTGCTGCGCCTCGGTGGCGATCCGGGAGGGGCGGCTCATTCGACCGCCCGTTTGCGGTCGATCCAGGCGACGATGCGCGCAGCGAGAGGGAAGACGAGGATCGACACGACGATCTGGATCACTAGCACGCCATCGACGTGCGCGGTAAGCGGTGTCGCGACGAGCCTGCCCCCGGCGAGGCACAGGACGATCGCGGCGGCGGCGATCAGCCAGTCCTGCCAGAAATCGCGGAACATGGTGCGCTGGTCGAACAGGTCGATCAGGAAGAAGGCAAGCGTCCACAACACCATCGCGCTACCGAGCGGCTGGCCGCTCAGCAGGTCGTCGAACAGCCCGAGCAGCGGCGGCGTCCAGCGGCGTAGCGCGAGCGGGGCGAGCAATCGCCACGCCAGCAGCATCAAGAGGCCGCACGGCGGCAGCAGGCCCAGCGTAGCGCCGAACGGGGCGACGGTGACGAGCGAGCCGGCCATCACCGTGATCCACGGGATCGCGCGCGCGCGGCCGGCGGGCAGCAGCGGATCGAACGGCTTGCGCGGCGCGAGGCTCATTTCCTGCCCTTGCTCTTGTCGGGCAAGGGGCGTGGCGGCGGAGGCGGGGGGACGAACGCCTCGCTCACCAGCGCGAAATCGAATGTGTCCGGGCGGGCATAGGGCTGCGCCGGGGCGGTGTCGCTGCCGGCGCGGACGACCCGCGCGACCAGCACGCCCGGCGTGTAGATGCCGCCGGTGCCGGAGGTGACGAAACGGTCGCCGGGCCTGAGTTTCGCGTCGGCGGTATCGACCGAACGGATATCGACCATCCCGTCGCCGCGCCCGGCGGCCAGCGCCGGCATCCCGTCGCCGATGCGGCGGACCGGCACGATGCTGTTGGGGTCGGTGAGGAGCAGCACGCGCGCGGTGTTCGGCCCGGTCTCCACGACGCGGCCGAGCAGCCCGTCCGGCCCGCGCACCGGCTGCCCCTCGCGCACGCCCTGCCAGATGCCGGCGTTGAGCACGCCGAAGCGCCGCGTGCTCGACGCGGTGGAACTGACGATGCGCGCGGTGACGATCGGGCTGGGCGTGCCGTCGCGCAGCCTGAGCAGCCCGCGCAGCCGGCGATTGTCGCGCACGATGATCTGCGCCTGGAGCAGCGCCGCGCGAGTGCGCTGCACCTCGGCGCGCAGCTCCTCATTCTCGCCGTGGACGCGAAAATAGCTGCCGATCGCGTCAGGTAGGCCCGCCACGGTGCCGAACGCCGCCGACAGCCCCGACGACACCGGCGTCGTCACCTCGCGCACCGTAGCGCGCAGCGTGGCGAAGGCGGTGGGGTTGAATGCCGACAGGGCGAGCAGCACCGCACCGACCACCGCGCCGGCGATGGCCAGTATATATGTCAGGAACAGCGAATATTGCGCCCGCCGCGAGAAACCCGGGCGCCGGTCCCGCGTCGGCGCCATCACCTATGCCTCTTGAGAAATGCCTCGCCGTTCAACCGCTTTGCAGGACGCCGCGATACATCGGGTCCTCCAGCGCGCGTCCGGTGCCCAGCGCGACGCAGGTGAGCGGGTCTTCCGCCACCGTCACCGGCAGGCCGGTCTCGTCGCGCAGCACCTCGTCCAGCCCCTGCAGCAGCGCGCCGCCGCCGGTCAGCACGATGCCCTGATCGACGATATCGGCCGCCAGCTCGGGCGCGGTGTTCTCCAGCGCGACGCGCACACCCTCGACGATCGTCGCGACCGGCTCGCTCAGCGCCTCGGCGATCTGGCCCTGGTTGATCTGGATCTCCTTCGGCACGCCGTTGACGAGATCGCGGCCCTTGATGTGGATCGTCGCGCCGATGCCGTCAGCCGGCGGCTTGGCGATGCCGACCTCCTGCTTGATCCGCTCGGCGGTCGCCTCGCCGATCAGGAGGTTATGGTTGCGGCGGACGTAGCTGACGATCGCCTCGTCCATCTTGTCGCCGCCGACGCGGACGCTGGTGGTGTAGGCGAGGCCGCGCAGCGACAGCACCGCCACCTCGGTCGTGCCGCCGCCGATATCCACCACCATGCTGCCGATCGGTTCGGTGACGGGCATGTCCGCGCCGATCGCGGCGGCCATCGGCTCCTCGATCAGCCACACCTGGCTGGCGCCCGCGTTGGAGGCGGCGTCGCGGATCGCGCGGCGCTCCACCTTGGTCGAGCCGGAGGGGACGCAGATCACGATCTCCGGCCAGCGCATGAAGCGGCGCTGTCCGTGGACCTTGTAGATGAAGCTCTTGATCATCTGCTCGGCGACGTCGATGTCCGCGATCACACCGTCGCGAAGCGGGCGGATCGCCTCGATATTGCCGGGCGTCTTGCCCATCATCAGCTTGGCGTCGTCGCCGACCGCCTTCACCCGTTTGACGCCGTTGATCGTCTCGACCGCCACCACCGACGGCTCGTTGAGCACGATGCCGCGGCCGCGCAGATAGACGACCGTGTTCGCCGTGCCGAGATCGATCGCCATGTCGTGCGACATGAACTTGAAGAAACGCGAGAAGGCCATGATGCGCTAGTTTCCGTCCCCGAGTCGCCGCGCCTGATGCGTGGCATGATACGCCAACCATCCCGCGCCTGCCGCCGCAAGGCGCAATCTGCACGTATATTCTAACGCATCACGGGGTCGCGGGATGGCGCCGCTTGGGCTAGGGGACTTGCCGTGTCAATACGACGATTGCCCGAGCACCTGATCAACCGCATCGCCGCCGGTGAAGTGGTGGAAAGACCGGCCAGCGCGTTGAAGGAGCTGGTGGAGAATTCCATCGACGCCGGCGCGACCCGGATCGCCGTTTCGCTGGTCGCCGGCGGGGTCGAACGGATCGAGGTTTCCGACGACGGCTGCGGCATGACGCCGGAGGAGATGGCGCTGGCGTGCGAACGCCACGCGACCTCCAAATTGCCCGACGACGATATCGATTCGGTCGCCACTTTGGGCTTCCGGGGCGAGGCGATCCCGTCGATCGCCAGCGTCGCGCGGGTGACGCTGGAAAGCCGCCCGCGCGGGAGCGACGGCTGGGTCCGGACGATCGACAATGGCGTGCTGGCGCGCGAGGGGCCGGCGGCGCTGCCGCCCGGCACGCGCGTCGTGGTGGACGGACTGTTCGCGCGCGTCCCGGCGCGGCGCAAGTTCCTGCGCTCCACCCGCAGCGAATATGCCGCCTGCCTCGACGTGGTGCGCCGACTGGCGATGGCGCGGCCGGACGTGGCCTTCACGCTGGAACATGACGGCCGCCGCGCGCTCGCCGCGACGCAGGCGGAGGGCCGGCCGGGGCGCGTCGCACTGCTAACCGATCGCGCGCTGGCGGAAAATTCGGTCGCGGTCGATCTGGAACGCGAGGGCGTGGTGCTGGGCGGCGTCGCCGGGCTGCCGACCTTCCATCGCGGCGTGGCGGATCATCAATATCTGTTCGTGAACGGGCGGCCGGTGAAGGACCGGCTGCTGATCGGCGCGATTCGCGGCGCCTATGCCGAGATGATGCCGCGCGATCGGCACGCAGTGGTGGCCTTGTTCCTCGACGTGCCGCCCGACCAGGTCGACGTGAACGTCCACCCGGCCAAGACCGAGGTGCGCTTCCGCGATCCGGCGATGATCCGGGGGATGATCGTCAGCGGCATCCGCCGCGCGCTCGACGGGGCGGGGCATCGCGTGGCGCACCGCCCGGCGGAGGACGCGCTGGCGATGTGGCGCAGCGAGCCGGTCGCGGCGGTCGAGCGGCAGGAGATGATATGGGCCGCCGCGCCCCTGCCGACTATATCGGTGGCGGATCGTCGCCCGAGCTTTAACGCCCCTCCGCCGCAGGCGCGCGCCGAGCCGGCATGGGCGCCGCCGCCCGAGCGGGCCGATCACCCGCTCGGCGTCGCGCGCGGGCAGGTCGCCAAGACCTATATCGTCGCGGAGGCGGAGGACGGCCTCGTCATCGTCGACCAGCATGCCGCGCACGAGCGGCTGGTGCTGGAGCGGATGCGCCGCGCGCTGGCCGGCGGGCAGGTCGCCTCGCAGGCGCTACTGATCCCCGAGGTGGTCGAGCTCGATGAGCCGGCCTGTGACCGGCTGGAGGCACGGATCGCGGAGCTGGCCGAACTGGGGCTGGAACTGGAGCGTTTCGGCCCGCGCGCGATCCTCGTCCGCGCGACGCCCGCGCTGCTGGGAAGCGGCGATCCGGCCGGGCTGGTCACCGATCTGGCAGATGAACTGGCGGCGTTCGATCAGGCGCTGTCGCTGCGTGAGCGGCTGGACGCGGTGGCGGGGACGATGGCCTGCCACGGCTCGGTTCGCGCGGGGCGGGTGCTGTCGGTCGCGGAGATGAACGCGCTGCTCCGCGAGATGGAGGTGACGCCGCACTCCGGCCAGTGCAACCACGGCCGCCCGACCTGGGTGAAGCTCGCGCATGGCGATATCGAGAAATTGTTCGGGCGGAAGTGAGCGCCCGCCGCCGCGTGTCACCCCGGCGCGGCGCCGGGGGACACGTTTCTCACTGGCAGGCGAGGCACTCGTCGTAATCGGTCGATTCGCCTAGGTCGAACTTCGGCTTCTCGATCGTGTTGTCCGCCTCGACCCCGCCCGCGAAGCCGGCGCGCTGCACCGACTTGGAGCGGAGGTAGTAAAGCGATTTGATCCCCAGCTCCCACGCGCGATAATGGAGCATCAGCAGGTCCCACTTCTCCACGTCCGCCGGGATGAACAGGTTCAATGACTGCGCCTGATCGATGTACGGCGAGCGATCGCCGGCCAGTTCCAGCAGCCAGCGCTGGTCGATCTCGAACGAGGTCTTGAAGCAATCCTTCTCGTCCTGCGTCAGGAAATCGAGGTGCTGCACCGATCCGCCCTGCTCCAGGATCGAGTTCCACACGGCGTCGGTGTTCTTCGCCTTCTCGACCAGCAGCTTCTCCAGATACGGGTTCTTGACCACGAAGCTGCCCGACAGCGTCTTGTGCGTGTAGATGTTGGCCGGGATCGGCTCGATGCAGGCGCTGGTGCCGCCGCAGATGATCGAGATCGACGCGGTCGGCGCGATCGCCATCTTGCACGAGAAACGCTCCATCACGCCCATGTCGGCGGCGTCGGGGCAGGGGCCGCGCTCCACCGCGAGCTGCATCGACGCCTCGTCGACCTGCGCCTTGATGTGCTTGAAGATGCGCAGGTTCCACGATTTCGCCATCGCGCCCTCGAACGGCAGGCCGCGCGCCTGCAGGAACGAGTGGAAGCCCATCACGCCCAGCCCGACCGAACGCTCGCGCCCGGCGGAGTAGGCGGCGCGCTCCATCCCCGGCTCGTGCCGCTCGATATAATCCTGCAGCACATTGTCGAGGAAGCGCATCACGTCCTCGATGAAGGTCTTGTCGTCCTTCCACTCGTCCCACGTCTCGAGATTGAGCGAGGACAGGCAGCAGACGGCGGTGCGGTCGTTGCCGAGATGGTCGCGCCCGGTCGGCAGCGTGATCTCGCTGCACAGGTTCGAGGTGGAGACCTTGAGGCCCAGCTCGCGATGATGCCTGGGCATGTTCCTGTTCACGTGATCGGCGAAGACGATGTACGGCTCGCCGGTCGCCAGCCGCGTCTCGACCAGCTTCTGGAACAATGCGCGCGCATCGACCTTGCCGCGCATCGAGCCATCCTTGGGCGACTTCAGCTCCCATTCCGCGCCGTCGCGCACCGCTTCCATGAAAGCGTCGGGGATAAGCACGCCATGGTGCAGGTTGAGCGCCTTGCGGTTGAAGTCGCCGGAAGGCTTGCGGATTTCGAGGAACTCCTCGATCTCCGGATGCGAGATGTCGAGGTAGCAGGCGGCCGAACCGCGTCGCAGCGAACCCTGGCTGATCGCCAGCGTCAGGCTGTCCATCACGCGCACGAACGGGATAATGCCGCTGGTCTTGCCGTTGAGGCCGACCGGCTCGCCGATGCCGCGCACACTGCCCCAATAGGTGCCGATCCCGCCGCCGCGCGAGGCGAGCCAGACGTTCTCGTTCCACGTGTCGACGATGCCGTTCAGGCTGTCCGGCACCGAATTGAGGTAGCAGGAGATCGGCAGCCCGCGCCCCGTGCCGCCGTTCGACAGCACCGGCGTCGCCGGCATGAACCACAGTTTCGAGATATAATCGTAGAGCCGCTGCGCGTGCGCGGCGTCGTCGGCATAAGCGGAGGCGACGCGGACGAACAGGTCCTGATAGGATTCGCCCGGCAGCAGATAACGGTCGGTCAGCGTGTCCTTGCCGAAATCGGTGAGCAGCGCGTCGCGTGCGCGATCGATCTCCACGTCGAAGGCCGGACGCCGCGCCGCCTTCTCGCCGGTGGCGTTGTCGCCGGTTGCCGTTTCCAGTGTCTCGCTCGCCATGCCTGCCTCGCTCGAGTCCCTGAAATCCATCGCCGCCATTCCCTCGTTCCCGGTCCGTTCGAATCGCGAACGAACATTCATGTTACACCCGGCCGCCCGATCGTGGCAGGAAGGAATTGACCCGGCGCCGCTCGCAAGCGCGCACGAAGCCGTCCCCGCAATATAGTGATGCGGGTTCGTCCCTACCAGCGATTGGGTTTGCCCCCTAAGCCAACCCCAACAGATTGTGGCAATCGCGCGCTGGCCGCAAGAGCGTAATTGCGCCTTGCGGGTAACGGTTCGTCGCCGTGGAGATTCGTTTCGTCGCACTGAAGGTGCCGCGACGCGCGGACTTCCGCGCCTTTCCGCGAAGGCAAGGGGGCAAAAGGGGAACGAAAATATTTTCGTCGCGAAGCGGCGATTGCCGTTCGCCGGTAAGCGGTTGCGGCGATTGGCGCAGCGACTATCCCTGAACCGCAACATTACCGGCGGGCGAAACTCGATGACGTTCCAGAAATTGCTGATCGCGAACCGGGGAGAGATAGCGATCCGCATCGCGAGGGCCGCCGCCGCCGAAGGGATCGCCAGCGTCGCGGTCTATCCGGCGGATGACGCGCTGTCGCTGCATGTCCGTGCCGCCGACGAAGCGATCGAGCTTCCGGGGCGCGGGGCGCAAGCCTATCTCGATATCGACGCGATCGTCGACGCGGCGAAGCGCGCGGGGTGCGACGCGCTCCATCCCGGCTACGGCTTCCTGAGCGAGAATGCCGCACTGGCGCGGCGCGGCGCGGCGGAGGGCGTGGCGTTCATCGGGCCGGCGCCCGAGGTGCTGGAACTGTTCGGGGACAAGCCGAAGGCCAAGGCACTCGCCCGCAAGTGCGGCGTGCCGGTGATCGAATCGACCGGGGGCGAGACCAGCCTTGAGGAAGCGCACGCCTTCCTCGCATCGCTCGGCCCGTCGGCGGCGGTGATGGTCAAGGCCATCGCCGGCGGTGGCGGGCGGGGGATGCGCATCGTGGAGGACGCCGCGCAGCTCGCCGAGGCCTATGCCCGCTGCCGATCGGAGGCGCGAGCGGCGTTCGGCGACGACGGCGTCTATGTCGAGCGACTGATCCGCGACGCTCGCCATGTCGAGGTGCAGGTCATCGGCGACCGGCACGGCGGCCTCAGCCATTTGTGGGAGCGCGAATGTTCGATCCAGCGCCGCCACCAGAAGCTGATCGAGATCGCGCCCAGCCCGTCGCTGAGCACGGAGGCGCGTGCGCGCATCGTCGAGGCCGCCACGCGGATCGCCGGCACGATCGGCTATGACGGCCTCGGCACGTTCGAGTTCCTCGTCGAGGGCGGCGCAGGCGACGACGACGCCCGCTTCGCCTTTATCGAGGCCAATCCGCGCCTCCAGGTGGAGCATACCGTCACCGAGGAGGTGCTGGGGGTCGATCTCGTCCGCGCGCAGATCGCGGTCGCCGGCGGGGCGACGCTCGCCGCGCTCGGGCTGGATCAGGCGAGCGTGCCCGCGCCGCGCGGCTACGCGTTGCAATTGCGCGTCAACATGGAGACCATGGACGCCACCGGCGCGGTGAAACCGGGCGGCGGGGAGATCACCGCCTTCGATCCGCCGTCCGGCCCCGGCGTGCGCGTCGATAGCTTCGGCTATTGCGGCTATCGTACCAGCGCGGCATTCGATTCACTGCTCGCCAAGGTGATCGTCCACACGCCCGCGTCGCGCTGGACGGAAGTGGTCGAGAAAGCGTCGCGGGCGCTGCGCGAGTTCCGCGTCGCGGGCGTCGAGACCAATATCCCGTTCCTTCAGGCGGTGCTGGCGCACGGCGACTTCCGTGCCAACCGGATCGACACGGGCTTCATCGATACTCACGCGGCCGAGCTTGCCGTCGCCGCCGGCCCGTCGCCGCTGCATTTCGCCGCGCTGCCGGACGCGGGCGAGGCGCGCGCGTCGCGTCGGGAGGCGGCCCCGCCGGGCACGGTGGCCGTCGCCGCGCCGCTCCACGGCGCTCTGGTGACGATCGACGTGGCCGAGGGCGATCTGGTCTTTCCCGGCCGGCAGCTCGCGGTGATGGAGGCGATGAAGATGGAGCATCCGCTGCTGGCCGAGGCCGGCGGCCGGGTGGTCGCGCTCGCCGCCGCGCCGGGGACGACGCTGACGGCGGGCGATCCGGTGCTGTATCTCGAACCGGCCGAGGTCGACGGCGACGGGGCGGCGCGCGAGGAAGCGCCCGATCCCGACCATATCCGCCCCGATCTCGCCGAACTCCACGCCCGCCGCGCCTTCGGGCTGGACGAGAACCGACCGGAGGCGGTGGCGCGGCGGCGCAAGTCGGGCCAACGGACGGCGCGGGAGAATATCGCCGATCTGGTCGATGCCGGCTCGTTCCACGAATATGGCTCGCTCGCCGTCGCCGCCCAGCGCCGCCGCCGCAAGCTCGACGACCTGATCGCCGGCACCCCCGCCGACGGGCTGATCGCCGGGACCGCCACCGTCAACGCCGCGCGCGTCGGGGAAGACAAGGCGCGCTGCATGGTGCTGTCCTATGATTATACCGTGCTGGCCGGCACGCAGGGCACGATCAACCACAAGAAGATCGACCGCATGTTCGATCTCGCGAATAAATGGCGCATCCCGCTGGTGCTCTATGCCGAGGGCGGCGGCGGGCGGCCGGGCGATACCGATGGCATCGCGCTGACCGGGCTGGACGTGCCGTCCTTCGCCACCTTCGCGCGGTTGTCCGGGCTGGTGCCGACGGTCGGCATCGTCTCCGGCTATTGCTTTGCCGGCAACGCCGCCCTGCTCGGCTGCTGCGACGCGATCATCGCCACGCGCAACGCCTCGATCGGCATGGGCGGGCCGGTGATGATCGAGGGTGGTGGGCTGGGCGTCTATCACCCCGCCGAGGTCGGCCCGGTCTCGATGCAGGCCCCCAACGGCGTGATCGACGTGCTGGTGGAGGACGAGGCGGAGGCGACGTGCGTTGCACGGCAATATCTCTCCTATTTCCAGGGACCGGTGGCGGACTGGCGCGCGCCGGACCAGAGACTGCTCCGCGCCGCGATCCCGGAGAACCGGCTGCGCGTCTATGATATCCGCGCGGTGATCGACCTGCTCGCGGACGAGGGATCGGTGCTGGAGCTGCGCCGCGATTTCGGCCTGGGCATGATCACCGCGCTGGCGCGGATCGAGGGCAAGCCGTTCGGGCTGATCGCCAATAATCCGAAGCATATCGGCGGCGCGCTCGATGGCGAGGCGTGCGACAAGGCCGCGCGCTTCCTCCAGCTTTGCGACGCGCATGACCTGCCGGTGATTTCGCTGTGCGACACGCCGGGCTTCATGGTCGGGCCGGATGCGGAGCGGACGGCGATGGTGCGCCGCGCCGCGCGGCTGTTCGTGGTCGGCGCAAGCATCACCGTGCCGCTGTTCGGCGTGGTGCTGCGCAAGGGTTACGGCCTCGGCGCGCAGGCGATGCTGGGCGGCAGCTTCCACGCCTCCGACTTCACCGTGGCATGGCCGACCGGCGAGTTCGGCGGCATGGGGCTGGAGGGTTATGTCCGGCTCGGCTTCCGCAAGGAGATGGAAGCGATCGCCGACCCGGCCGAGCGCGAGCAATTCTTCCGCGACAAGCTCGCCCAGCTCTATGCCAACGGCAAGGCGGTGTCGGTCGCCTCGGTGCTGGAGATCGACGAGGTGATCGACCCGGCCGAGACGCGCGCATGGATCGCCGCCGGGCTGCGTTCCGTCGCCCCAAGTCAGCCGCGCGCCGGCCGCAAGCGGCCGTGCGTGGAGAGCTGGTGAGGCTTATCCCTGCCGAGCACCGGGCCGCTCGGGTGACATCGCCGCCGGGGTGATGCCCCAATCGGTCAGCTCGTTGGGCCATGGCGTGCCCGCGATCAGCGATTCGGTGATGACGCTCATCGCCGGGGATGTCTGCAGGCCGTAGCCGCCCTGTCCGGCGAGCCAGAAGAACCCGTCCGCATCCGCCGCGAAGCCGGCGACCGGCACGCGGTCCCCGGTGAAGGTGCGCAGCCCCGCCCAGCTATGGCTGATCCGCCGGATCGGGATCGAGGTGTAATGCTCCACCTTCGACGCGGCGAGCGCGATGTCATATTCCTCCGGCTGCGCGTCGCCCGGCTCGTCCGGCACCTCGTCGACCGGGCAGGCGAGCAGGCGGCCGGATTCGGGCAGCATGTAGAAATCGTCGACCGCCGTCTTGGTGAACGGCCAGTCGCGGACGTCGCAGCCCTCCGGCGGATCGAACACGATGATCGTGCGGCGCAGCGGCCGCAGCCCGAGCGGCGCGACCCCGGCGAGACGGGCGATGTCGTCAGCCCACGCGCCCGCCGCGTTGATGAGGACCGGCGCGGCGAACTTCTCACCGGCGGCGGTGGTGACCGTCCAGTTGCCGCCATCGCGCGCGATCGCGGCGATGCGTGCGTCGGTGATCGCCTCGCCGCCCTGCTTCTTCAGCGCCGCGCGATAATCCTGTTGCAGCGCCTCGCTGTCCAGTCGCCGCGCGCTGCGGTCGATCACGCCCGCGACGATCCCCTCGCCGCCGCAGTTGAGCGCCGGCACGATCGCGCGGACCCCGTCGGCGTCGAGCCGTTCGAGCTGGTCGCTATAGGCTGCCATCTCCTGTTCCAGCGCATCGAGCACGCCCAGCATCCCCGGCGTAGCGATGAACAGCGCGGGGGAGGGGCGCGACAGGTCGATGCCGCTCGCGGTCGGGCTTTCGAAATGGGCGCGGCTGAAGGCGGTCATGCCGCGCACCACCGACTTGCCGATGCCGAAATGGTAGAAGGTCGCGCTGCGGCCGCTGGAGTGATAGCCGAACGCGCTTTCCGCCTCGAGCAGGATGGTCCGGCCATGCGGGGCGAGCCGCGCGGCGGCCGAGACGCCGGCGATGCCGCCCCCCACGATCAGAAAATCGGCTGTCTTCAACTCAGGCTCCCTCGTGTCCAGGCGTGTCCAGGCGGCGGCGCGCTCGCGGCCGGCGGCGTGGGCGCTTCTGCGAAGTCTGCGGCGGCAAATCAACACCGGAACCGGAAAACGTACGCCGCGCGACCGGCCGCAAAGCGCTTGCCGATGAAAATGGCCGTTTCGTCGCAGGAGCAGCGTCAGCACAGTATTTTCGGGCGCGGATTCCGGTCATGGGTTCCACGCGATCATCAACGGCGCCCGGCCAGTATCCGCCGTTCGCGCCCGAGTATCCGATGAGGTATGCCATGTCCGAAGCGGCGGTGGAGGTGTTGTCCGATCGCGATCTGCTCCACGCTTTCCAGCGCAGCGATTGCGACGGCGACGAGGTTCTGACGGCGGCGCTCCTGCGCGAGATCCAGCGGCGCGGGCTCGATGCGCCGGGATCGTCCGGTTATTTCCGGCCGTGGCCGATCGCGCTTTGACGCGGCGGCATCTCACCTCCTTGCAATGCCCGGCGATGTCGGGATGATCGGCGCGTCTCGCGGACGAGTTGAGGAAGGAAAGGCAGCCATGGCGATCGAGCGGATCATCGACCGGCGCACGCACGATCTGGGCGGTGGCTTCGTGGTCGGGCGGGTGCTGCCGTTCCACGCGCGGCGGATGGTCGGGCCGTTCATCTTCTTCGACCACCTCGGCCCGCTGGAGCTGGCACCGGGCATCCCGCGCGATCTGGACGTGCGCCCGCATCCGCATATCGGCCTCGCGACCGTCACCTATCTCTATTCGGGGCGGATCACGCATCGCGACAGCCTGGGTTACGAGCAGGAGATCCGCCCCGGCGAGGTCAACTGGATGGTCGCCGGCAGCGGCATCACCCATAGCGAGCGGCTGGAATATGCCCGTACCCACGGCGCCAACATGCACGGTATCCAGGCGTGGGTCGCGCTGCCGGTGGCCGATGAGGAGAGCGACCCCACCTTCGGCCACCACGAAGGCGCGGACCTGCCCGAATGGCAGGAAGACGGGGTGCATGGCCGCCTCATCGCCGGCGCGATCGACGGGATGAAGGCGGCGGTGCGGGTGCATTCGCCGCTCGCCTATCAGCATTGGGACATGGCCGCCGGCGCGCGGCGTTCGGTGACGACCGCCTATCCGGAACGCGCGGTCTATTGCGCCAGTGGCGAGGTGGAGGTCGGCGGCACAATGCTGGCGACCGGGCAGATGGCGGTGCTGGAAGGCGGCGAGGCGGTCGACGTGGTCGCGCGCCAGCCGGCGACGGTGATGGTGCTGGCCGGCGAGCCGATCGGCGAGCGCTTCCTGCTGTGGAATTTCGTCTCCTCCTCGAAGGAGCGGCTGGAGCAGGCGGCCGAGGACTGGCGGCAGCATCGGATGAAGCTGCCGGTCGGCGACGACCGCGAGTTCATCCCGATGCCTGAGCGGCGGGCCTGAGGAGCGGAACGATGAGCGAGATCACGATCACCAGGGAGGACAGCGAGCGCCACGGCCGCTACGTCGCCCGCGCCGCCGGCATCGATGCGGAGGCGGAGCTGACCTATACCCATCGCGGCTCCGGTCTGATCAGCGCCGACCATACCGGCGCGCCGGAGGCGCTGCGCGGGACGGGAGCGGCCGCCGCGCTGGTCGACTATCTGGTCGCCGATGCGCGCGCGTCCGGCTTTCGCATCATCCCGCTCTGCCCCTATGTCCGCGCGCGATACGAGAAGCATCCCGACTGGCGGGACGTGATGACGGTCGGGCCGGGCGAGATGCCGCGCATCGCGATGGGAGGCGCGGCATGATCCGAATGCTCGGCATCTCGGGCAGCCTGCGGCACGGCTCGTACAACACCGCGCTGCTGCGCGCGGCGGCGGAGCTGGTACCGGATGGCGTGACGCTGGAGGCGCGCACGCTGCACGGCATCCCGCTCTATGACGGCGACGTGGAGGCGGAAGGCGTCCCGGAGCCGGTGGCCGCGCTCAAGGAGGCGATCGCCGCCGCCGATGGCGTGCTGCTGGTGACGCCCGAATATAACAACGGCATTCCCGGCGTATTCAAGAATGCGATCGACTGGGCGTCGCGCCCGCCGGCCGACAGCGCGCGGATTTTTGGCTGCCGCCCGTTCGCGATCATCGGCGCCTCGCCGGGCGGGTTCGGCACATTGCTCGCGCAGAACCACTGGCTGCCGGTGCTCCGCACGCTCGGCGCGAACCTGTGGACCGAGGGGCGGCTGATGGTGTCGCGCGCCGGCAGTGTGTTCGACGGCGAGGGCGCGATCGCCGACCCCAGGGTGCGCGAGCAATTGCAGGCGTTCATGGCCGGCTTCGCCGCCATGGTCGCGCGGATGAAGGGTTAGGCGATGGCGGAACGGACCGTGGCGAGGGTCCGCGATGCGCAGGGCAGCCCGCTGGCCGTGGCTATCGAGGTTTCCGGTCATCACCTGTTCGGCGATGAGCCGGTCGGGCGGGGCGGCGCCAATCTCGGCCCGACGCCCTATGACCTGCTCACCGCCGCGCTCGCGCAATGCACGGCGATGACGGTGCGCTGGTATGCCGGGCAGCACGGCTGGCCGCTGGAGCACGTCGCGGTCGAGGTGGAGCACGGCAAGAGAATCGAGGCCGGCGGCGTCGAGGCGGTGGATGCGTTCCGCAAGACGGTGACCGTCACCGGGCCGGCGCTGACCGGGGAGCAGAAGGCGAAGCTGATCGAGATCGCGGGCCGCTGCCCGGTTGACAGGACGCTCACCGGGACGATCAGGATCGAGACGCTGGCGGGTTGATGGATCCTAGCCCTTCGGCTTCCCATTCGCGGCGGCGGCCGCCCGCACCAGCGCCTTGAGCGCCGCCGCGTCTATCGCGTCGCCCTCGTGGAAGTCGATCGCGCGGCGGACGTTGCCGTCGAGGCTGGCGTTGAACAGCCCGGCAGGATCGTCGAGCGACGCGCCTTTGGCGAAGGTCATCTTCACCGCGTTCTTGTAGGTCTCGCCGGTGCAGATCATCCCGTCGCGATACCAGGTGGGGACGCCGCGCCACTTCCATTCCTCGATAACGTCGGGAAGCGCCTCGTGGATCAGCGTGCGGATGCGGGCGAGCGTCTCGCCGCGCCAGTCGCCAAGCTCGGCGATGCGCCGGTCGATCAATTCGGCGGGGGAAGCATCCCCGCCGCTCACTCGTGATCGCCGCCGCTCACCGTGGTCGAGGCGGCGCCGACGCGCCCGTCCACCGCGATCGCGGTCTGCTGGAGGAGCGGCGTCCTGATCCGCACCGCACTCGGGCCGGGGAGACCGGGGAAGCGCGGCCACAGGCCCTGCGCCAGCGCCGCGCGGCTCGGCGAGGCGGCGCGGCCGGTCTGCGCCTCGTACATCCAGTAATTGCGCAGCACGATCGTCACATAGCCGCGCGTCTCCCAATAAGGGATGCTCTCGATATAGAGCAGGGGATCGCCGCCGTCGTGGACGATCGCGTTCCAGTCCTGCACCGGCTTCGGCCCGGCATTATAGGCCGCGATCACCTTGGGCAGCAGGCCCTGCGTCATCGCCATGTCGCGCAGCTTTTCGAGGTGCCGCTGGCCGATGTCCATGTTGGTGGAGGGGCGGGTGAGCGCGGCACGATCCACGGCAATGCCGCGCTCGCGCATGTAATCGCTCGCCGCCGCCGGCATGATCTGCATCAGGCCATAGGCGCCGGCCGGGCTGACCACCTTGTTGCGGAAGCCCGATTCCTGCAGCGTGTGCGCCCACACCAGCGCCTTGTCGACGCGCCAGCCGGTGTCCGGAGTCCAGTTCGGCGTGGGATAGCGCGCCTCGGCGGTGGCGGTGACGCCCTGCGGGCAATTGTGCGCCAGCCACACCACGCTGGCCGGCAGGTCCATCTGCTCGGTGAGGCGGATCAGCGCGGCGAATTCGTTGGGTGCGCCGATCCGCGCCTGCTGGCGGATCACTTGATCGGCGGCGTCATTCTCGCCGATCTCGACCAGCGCGGCGGCGACGCGCACGTTGGGGCGGCGTTCCAGCAGCGCCCAGTCGGCGGTGACATGCTGCGGCTGAATGATGTGCTTGGAAATGCCCAGCGCCTGCCGCGCGAGCTGGCCGTAGAAGGCCTCGCCATATTGCGCGGCGTTCTTCAGCCGCGCCTCGACGCGATCGGGGCGGCCGCAGCGCATGTCGGCGCGGGCGGCCCAGTAGAGACCCGCGGCACGCATATCGGTGTCGCCGGCGCGGGTGGAGACGCCCTCGAACCCGCGCGAGGCGGCGGCGCAATCGTTCGACCGCCATGCCGCCAGCGCCGAGGTCCAGCGTGCCTGCACCGCCCAGTCGCCGACGCCGTTCGCGCCGACGTCGCCCAGCCGGCGCGCGTCGGCGTCGAGGCCCTGAAGGAAATAGATCCACGCCACCCGCGCGGTCCATTCGGTCTGCGCCTCGGGGGAAAGGCCGCTGGTGGAATTGAGCAGCGCCTCGGCCTCGCTGCCCATGTCGCCCTTCACATAGGGCTGCATCCGCGCCGCGAGATCGGCTGCTACCATGTCGCTGCGCGTCGCCTTGACGCGGATGCGGTTGGGGGCGCCGTCCTGCCAGATCAGCCGCTGCGCCTCGGGCAGGGGGGGCAGGTCGGTCGCGCCACGCGCCCGCGCCAGCCGCGCCAGCGCCTCCGCCTGCGGCAGCTCGGGCGCCTCGGTCAGCAGCTTGACGAGCGGCTCCAGCTCGACGCGCGGTGAGCCCTTGGCGGTGTAAAGCTCGGCAAGCGCATAGGAATGGAGCGGGCCGGGCGCCATCGCGGTCAGCCCGATCTGCGCATCCTGCCAGCGCTGCTCGCGGATCGCGGCGAACACCGAGCGATAGGCGGCGTTCTGTTCCGGCGTGAGCTGCGCGGGAACGGACGCCCTGGCGGAAGCGGCGATCGTGCCGACCGACGCGGCGCTCGCCGCCGGCGGCAGCGGATCGCCATGTGCGACCCCCGCCGTCAGCGCGGCCAGTCCCGCCGCCGCCACGAACTTCGCGATCACGCCTTTATTCCCCCCACCAGCAACTGAAGGTCCCTCCACGCCTCGGCCTTGGCGGCGGGCCGCTCGCGCAACAGGCGCGGGTGATAGCTCGCCACGACCTCGGTTGATCTTCCACCCTTATGTTCAACAACATGCAAACGCCCACGGGCTTCGGCGACATCCATCGAAAGGAGCGCACGACTCGCCGCATTTCCTAGCGTCAGCAGCCGTTTGGGGCCGACCAGCGCGACATGGTGGCGCGCGATCGCGAACAGCGCGTCCGCTTGCTCGGGCGGCAGCCGGCCCGCGATCGGGCGGGCGGCGGCGACGGCGGCGAGATGCACGTCGGCGCGGCTGCGGCCGATCGCGGCGAGCATCCGGTCGAACAAACGCGCGGTCGCGCCGGTGAGCAGCCCCTCGCCGTCGTCGCGGTCGGGGCAGTCGATCAGGATCATCAGGTCGGCGGTGCCCGGCCCGGTCGCCGGGAGCAGCGCGCCGCCCCACGCCGCCTCCGGCGCCTCCACCCCGGTGCGCCATGCAAGGAAGCCCTCCAGCGTGGGCGGCAGGGCGAGCGGTTGCGCCGCCGCGGGAGAGGGCGCGGCGCGGCCTTCGCGATCGGGCGCGCGGCGGTCGACGGGACGGGCAGGCGCTTCCGGCTCGGGTGCGGCGAGCCAGTCGAACGGATCGTCGCCGACCAGCACGTTGACGCCCGCTGCGGCCCACCATTCCAGCGTGCTTGCCGAGGCCTTTGCCCAATCGAAAATCTGCGCGTCCCCCATCGCGCGCATAAGGATTGGCGTTGACGCGCGGGTCAATTCCCTTGAGAGCCGTCCACGGACAGGACGTTGCCGGATCGCGCCCGGATGCGGATGGCACGGGAGAGAAGAATGACCGAACGCGAATCGATGCCTTACGACGTGGTGATCGTCGGCGCGGGGCCAGCGGGCCTCAGCGCGGCGATCCGTCTGAAGCAGCTCGCCGCCGAGAAGCAGGCGGAGATTTCGGTCTGCGTGCTCGAAAAGGGTTCGGAGGTCGGCGCGCATATCCTTTCGGGCGCGGTGATCGACCCTCGCAGCCTCGACGAACTGCTGCCCGACTGGCGCGACGAGGGCTGCCCGCTGGCCGAGGTGCCGGTGCGCGAGAACCTGCACTGGGTGCTGACGCGCCGGCACAAGTTCAACATGCCGCATTTCGTCACGCCGCCCTTCATGCACAACAAGGGCACCTACACCGGCTCGCTCGGCAACCTCTGCCGCTGGCTGGCGGAGAAGGCGGGCGAGCTCGGCGTGGAGATCTTCCCCGGCTTCGCGGCGGCAGAGATCCTCTACGACGAGCAGGGTCGGGTGAAGGGCGTCGCGACCGGCGACATGGGCGTCGCACGCGACGGCGAGCACAAGCCGGACTATCAGCCGGGGCTGGAGCTGCACGCCAAATACACCTTCTTCTCAGAAGGTTGTCGTGGACACCTCACGAAGCAGCTCATCCGCCAGTTCGGCTTGGACGCGGATAGCGATCCGCAGGTCTATGGCATCGGCATCAAGGAATTGTGGGACATCGATCCCGAACTGCACGTTCCCGGCACGGTGATCCATACGCAGGGCTGGCCGCTCAGCGAGACCGATGGGTCGAACGGCGGCGGCTGGATCTATCACCAGGCGAACGGCCAGCTCAGCATCGGCTTCGTCACCTGGCTCAACTACACCAACCCGCATCTCTCGCCGTTCCAGGAGATGCAGCGGTGGAAGACCCACCCGGCGATCGCCGCGCTGCTGAAGGGCGGCAAGCGCGTCAGCTATGGCGCGCGCGCGATCAGCGACGGCGGGCTTCAGTCGATCCCGAAGCTGGTGTTCCCCGGCGGCGCGCTGATCGGCGACACGGCGGGCTTCCTCAACGTGCCGCGCATCAAGGGCACGCATACCGCGATGAAGTCCGGCATGATGGCGGCGGAGGCCGCGGTCGATGCGATCCTGTCGCAGCGCGAACTGGACGAGCTGACCGCCTATCCGGCGGCGTTCGAGCAGAGTTGGGTGAAGAAGGAACTGTCGGTCGTCCGCAACGTCGTGCCGCTGGTCAAGAAGTTCGGGGATTTCATGGGCTCCGGCCTCGCCGGCATCACCATGTGGCTGGAGCATCTCGGCATCAAGGTGCCCTTCACGATGCATCACCATCCCGACAACGAGACCCTGTGGCGCAAGGATCTCGTCGCGAAGATCGACTATCCCAAGCCCGACGGCGTGCTGACCTTCGACCGGCTTTCCTCGGTGTTCCTGTCGAACACCAACCATGAGGAGGACCAGCCCGTTCACCTGACGCTCAAGGACCCGTCGATTCCGGTCGATTACGATCTGCCGATGTTCGACGAGCCGGCGCAGCGTTATTGCCCGGCGGGCGTTTACGAGATCGTGGGTCAGGAGGAAGGCAATCCGCGCTTCGTCATCAACGCGCAGAATTGCGTCCACTGCAAGACCTGCGACATCAAGGATCCGACCCAGAACATCACCTGGGTCGTCCCGGAAGGTGGCGGTGGACCTAATTATCCCAATATGTAAGCGCGCGTTGCTCGCAGGCGTTGCGAGCATCCTCGCGATCACGCCGGCCGCCGCAGCGAACCAGCCGGTCGCCTCCGGGCTGCTCGCCTATATGGCGGCGCGCGCGGACGATGCGGACGGCGACGGGGCGGAATCGGTCCGCCGCTATGCCGCAGCGCTCGCCGATGCGCCGGGCAATGTCGATGTCGCGCTCCGGGCGTATCGCGAGGCGCTGATCGTGGGGGACGACGCGCTGGTCGATCGCGCCGCCGCCGCGCTCGCCGCGACCGGCGTCGCGCCGGCCGATACCGCCCTGGTCGCGATCGCCGCCGCCGCGCGCAAGCACGATCTCGCCGCCGCCGATGCCGCCATCGCGCGGCTCGCCGGAGACAAGCTGGCGGTGCTCGGCGCGCCGCTCAAGGCGTGGGCGGTGCAGGAGCGCGGCGGCGATCCCTTCGCGATCCTCGCGCAGCGCCCGCGTGATTCGGTCGCGCGGCGGCTCGCCGACGAGAATCGCGCGCTGATCCAGATCGCGCGCGGCCAGTATGACGAGGGGATGGCGGGGCTGCGCGCATTGCTCGGCAACGATCAGGCCTCGGTCGATCTGCGCATCGCCGCCGCGCAACTGTTGATCGGCGCGGGGCAGGACGTGCGCGCGCGCGAACTGCTCGGCGGCGACCTCACCGCGATCGTCGCGCTGCGCGAGCAGCCGCGCGGGGTGAAGCCATCGCTGGCGTTCGGCGCGGCGCGGCTGTTCGTGCGGCTGGCCGACGATCTCGCCGCCGGCGATCCCGGCCCGCTCTCGATCACGCTGACCCGCGCCGCGCTGCGCGCCGAGCCGGACAACGATCGCGCGCGGCTGCTGCTCGCCAGCACGCTCGCGCGGATCGACCGTACCGATCGCGCGCTCGCGGTGCTCGACGGAATCGACCGGAAAGGGCCTTGGGCGAGGGCGGCGGATAGCGCGCGGATCGCCGTGCTCGCCGGGGCCGAGCGCTATGACGAGGCGATCCGCATCGCCACGCCGCTGGCTCAGCCGGAGGACGCGCCCGATGTCGCGCTGGCGACGCTGGCCGATCTGCTGCTCGCCGCCAACCGCGTGAGCGAGGCGGCGCCGGTCTATCGCCGCCTGCTCGATCGCCCGTCCGCCGCCGGGCGGTGGGAGCCGTGGCTGCAATATGCCGCTGCGCTCGACCAGTCGGGCGACTGGCCCGGCGCACGCGCGGCGCTGCTCCACGCGCAGACGCTCGCCCCGAACGAGCCGGCGGTGCTCAACTATCTCGGCTATGGCGACATCACCCACGGCGGCGACGTGCCCAAGGCGCTGGCGATGCTGCAGCGAGCCTCCGCGCTGCGCCCGGACGATTCGGCGATCACCGACTCGCTCGGCTGGGCCTATTTCCGCACCGGCGACCTCGCCCACGCGCTGCCCTTGCTCGAGCGCGCCGCGCAGGCCTCGCCCGAGAATGCCGAGATCGGCGAGCATCTCGGCGACGCCTACTGGCGCGCCGGCCGGCGTTTCGAGGCGCGCTATGCGTGGCGGGCGGCGCAGGTGGTGGCGGACGACGCCAAGGACCGGGATCGCCTCGCGACCAAGATCGCCGACGGCCTGTGATCGGCATGAACGGCGGCGACACGATCGTCGAGGCCGCGCCGGCCAAGCTCAACCTTGCGCTGCATGTCCGGCGGCGGCGGCCGGACGGTTATCATGATCTGGAGACGCTGTTCGCTTTCTGCCGCGACGGTGACGTGATCTCGCTTGCGCCCGCGCCGGCGGATTCCTTCGCGATCACCGGGCCGTTCGGCGCGGCGCTTGCGGGGGAGGGGGATAATCTCGTCACCCGCGCACGCGATGCTTTCCGCGCGGCGTTCGGCGTGTCCGATCCGTGCGCGATCGTGCTGGAGAAGAACCTGCCGGTCGCCTCGGGCATCGGCGGCGGTTCGGCCGATGCGGCGGCGACGTTGCGGGCGCTGGCGCGGCTGCATGGCGTCACGCCCGACGATCGGCGGCTGTTCGACATTGCCGCCGGGCTGGGGGCGGACGTGCCCGCCTGCCTGCTGGGGCGAAGTGCGATCGGTTACGGCAGGGGCGATGATCTCCGTCCTGTCGAGGGATATGCCGGAACGCCCGTGGTGTTGGTCAATCCCGGCGTCGCGGTCTCTACCGCGCGCGTCTTCGCCGGTTGGGACGGGGTGGATCGCGGGCCGATCGGCGGTGATCCTGCGGTCGGCCGCAACGACCTTACCGCCGCCGCCATCACCGCCGCGCCGGTGATCGCGGAGGTGCTGGCCGCGTTGGAAGCGCTGGCGGGTGCCCGGTTGGCGCGCATGTCCGGCTCCGGCGCGACCTGTTTTGCGCTGGTCGACGACGCGAAAGCCGCCGCCGCGACGATCGGCGCGCGCTATCCGGGCTGGTGGATGCTGGCGACCGAATTGCGCTGAAGGAAATTTTCGTTCCCCTCTTGTTCGATTGGAACAAACAGGATACATGCGATCCGACGCGTTGAACGGTTCGCGCGCATGGTCTAGCGACGAGGGTTCCACAATGGCCGCCAATCTCAAGGTGATCGACAACGGCATGGCAATCGCGAACGCAGACCGTCAGAAGGCGCTGGACGCCGCATTGGCGCAGATCGACCGGGCCTTCGGCAAAGGCTCGGCGATGAAGCTTGGGCAGCGCGAGACGATGAAGGTGGAAACCGTTTCCACCGGCAGTCTCGGGCTGGATATCGCGCTCGGCGTCGGCGGCCTGCCGCGCGGGCGCATCGTCGAGATCTACGGGCCGGAAAGCTCGGGCAAGACCACGCTCGCGCTCCACGCCATCGCCGAGGCGCAGAAGATGGGCGGCACGGCCGCCTTCGTCGATGCCGAACACGCGCTCGATCCGGTCTATGCGAAGAAGCTCGGCGTCGACATCAACGAACTGATCATCTCGCAGCCGGATACCGGTGAGCAGGCGCTGGAGATCGTCGACACGCTCGTCCGCTCGAACGCGATCGACGTGCTGGTGGTCGATTCGGTCGCCGCGCTGGTTCCCCGCGCCGAGATCGAGGGCGAGATGGGCGACAGTCATGTCGGCCTCCAGGCGCGGTTGATGAGCCAGGCGCTGCGCAAGCTGACCGGCACGATCAGCCGCTCGCGCTGCCTCGTCATCTTCATCAACCAGATCCGCATGAAGATCGGCGTGATGTACGGCTCGCCCGAAACGACGACCGGCGGCAACGCGTTGAAATTCTACGCCTCGGTGCGTCTCGACATCCGCCGCACCGGTTCGATCAAGGATCGCGACGAGGCGGTCGGCAACACGGTGCGCGTCAAGGTCGTCAAGAACAAGGTCGCGCCGCCGTTCAAGCAGGTCGAGTTCGACATCATGTTCGGCGAGGGCGTGTCGAAGATGGGCGAGATTCTCGATCTCGGCGTCAAGGCAGGGCTGGTCGAGAAATCGGGGTCGTGGTTCAGCTACGACAGCGTGCGCATCGGGCAGGGTCGCGAGAACGCCAAGCAGTTCCTGCGCGAGAATCCCGAAATGTCCGAACGGCTGGAGCGCGCGATCCGCGCCCGTACCGAGGGGTTGGGCGAGGAACTGATGGTCGGCCAGTCCGACGAGGACGATCTCTGATCGGTCGCTTGCCGAATATCACACCACGCGGCGGAATAGGCGTCGCGACAATAAGGGAAGGCCCGCTCCGTGAGAGGAGCGGGCCTTTCGTGTTCTTGCGGTTCCTATATCGTGGCGCGGCGGATGAAATGACGGAAGAGGGCAGGAAATGACCGAGGCAATCGAGTGGCAGGGCCGTGTCGGCAATGTCTGGGCCGAAGAATGGCGGCTGACCGACATGAGCTTCGCCGCGCTCGCGAAATCGCTCGATGCGGCGATCGCAGCGGCGGCGCCGGAGCGCGGGCAGGCGCTCGATATCGGCTGCGGCGCCGGCGTTACGACCTTCGCGCTCGCCGGGGCGCGGCCGTATCTCGACATTCTCGGCGTCGACCTGTCCGAGCGGCTGGTGGCGGTCGCTACCGAACGCGGTGAGGGGAAGGAACATGTCGCCTTCCGCGCCGTCGACGTGGCGCGGCTTGCCGACGAGCCGGGCCAGACGGGGCGTTTCGATTTCGCCTTTTCGCGGCATGGCGTGATGTTCTTCGCCGATCCCGTCGCCGGGTTCCGGAATATCCGCCGCCTGCTGCGTCCGGGGGCGGCGCTGGTCTTTTCCTGCTTCGCCGATCCGGCCCGCAATCCGTGGGTCACGCGCATCACCAGCATCGCGACCGGCGAGGAGTCAGCCAATGCGTCGCCAGCGCAGGCGGACGCGGCTTACGTCCCCGGCCCGTTCGCCTTCGCCGACCCTGCGCTGGTCCGCGACGTGCTGAGCCAGGCCGGTTTCATTCCCGGAGCGCCGCAACTCATCGATTACGCCTATCGCGCCGGCGAGGGGCCGGATGCCGCGGCGCAGGCGTTGCACTTCTTCCAGCGCATCGGCCCGGCCGCGCGAATGCTCGCGACGATCGAACCGGATGCGCGGCCGGCGATCTTGCAGCGGCTCGCCGCTCTTCTCGCCGAGCATGCGCGCGACGGTGTGGTGGAATTTCCAGCCTCCGCGTGGATCTGGACGGCGCGGGCGGATGAGGGGCGCAGTTGACGCTATCCGTCATTGATCGGAAGCGACCGGAAGCCCGGCATTTCCGTTCGATCGGATCGGTCGACTTCCCGTGAAGCTACCGCAGACACGCGAAATCTCACCCGCGCGTCTCGTACAAGGCGATCGCGCCGCGATTGCTGGCGTAGGCGTGCAGGAAGGGCGTCTCGCCGTGATCGAGAATTCGTGCCGCGACCAGCCGCATGAGCGCTCCGGCATAGCCGCGGCCGCGATGGTCGGGGTGGGTGCAGACGCCGCTCACTTCCGTGAAGCCCAAGGGCTTCATCCGCTCGCCGGCCATGGCGACGAGTTGCCCTTCGATCCGAACGCCGAGGAAGTCGCCGAGCTGGTGGGTGCGGTCGAAGAACGGGCCGGGCCGGGTAAGTGTCGCGAGCGCCAGCATCTCCGGCGCGTCGGCGTCGCCCAGGGGGATGATCTCGAAGTCCGGCGCCGGCCCGGCGGTCAGCCGCGTTGCTACCATCTGGACGCCGAGGTCCTGCGACGCGACCGTCACGCCGGGCGCATCGGTTGGCGGTGAAACCTCCAGGAGCGCAACGTCGCCATGCTCGGCGACCAGCGCGCCGAGCCCGGCAAGGCTCGCGGCGGAGCGGTCGCCGACCGCCGCGAACACCCCGTAGGCCGGATCGTATCGGCGCGCGCCGCCATGCGCGAGGGCGAACCCGGACTGACGTTCGTTGAGGGCGGACCAGGCAGGGCAATCGAGCGGGTGCGGGGATGTCATCGCCTGCTCATAGCCTCGTTCTCGCTGTAGGGTCGAGATGATGCCGGGGCCGACAATTCATCGCGCGATGCGTGCAGGAGCGATTCAATTCTGGTTGGCGAGCGGGGCCGGATCGAGGGCCGGCGGCTTGCGTCTGACCCCGCTCAATTCGGGCGGCCCCCCGGCGGGCACCGCCGCCTCGGCCGGTGCGGCTACCACCGGAAGGCGCAGCATCTGGCGCTTCATGCACGGCGCGCGGCCCTTGAATTCGTCGCAATTCCACAAGAGGCGGTCGAGACCGGCGCTCTTGTCGCGAATGTAGCTGAACGACATCGCGCCCATCTCGTCCGGGGTCAGCGGCAGGACGTAGCCCATCTTCGCCGCGTCGGTCCAAAGCATCACCCGGCACTTCGCCCGATCGCCGCAGGTGGCGTGGGCGATGAGGGGGAATTGCGCAGCCTGCTCCGGCGCGAAGCGGGCGAGGAAGGTGTCGGGATCGTCGGCCAGCGGCGGCGGGATGCGGCCGGCATAATGCGCGGCACCTGCTTCCACCGTGGTGTCCTCGCCAGCGGCCGAACCGGCACGGTGCGCGTCGGAAAGCGCCGCGAGCTTCGCGATCGCCGGTTCCGCGCCGCTCCAGCCGCGATTGAAGGCGGGGGGCGTGCCCCACCAGCCGGTCCAGCGGAAGAACAGATGGGTGTGCACCTCGGCGATCTTGTCGAGGCTCGCGCTCCAATAAGGCACCACCCAATCGGTGTGGTAATGCGTGGCGTAACCGACCGGGCGATAGACCGCGCCGTGCAGCGCAGCCGTCGCCACCTGCCGCGCGCGGCGCCATGCCGCCTCGGACGGCGTGCGCGCCATCGCGCCGTCGCAGGTGAAGGTGAACTGACAGCCGGACGCGCGTTCGGCGCCCTGGAAGACGACGCCGCAGATCGTCTTGGGAAAGGCCGGATGGCGCAGCCGGTTGAGCACCACCTGCACCACCGCCCGCTCCCCGACACTATCGTCGCCCGCCTCATAATAGCCGGCCGCCGCGAGGCAGTCGGTCGCGCGGGCGAGATCGGCCGCGCCGCCGACGAAGCCGAAGGGCCGCGCGGCCGGCTTCGGCCCCTTCACGAAGGGGATCGAATCGTTCCAGGCGCGGGCATCATCGGGCGAAAGATCCTGCAGTTCGACCGGCTCGACCGGCGGCAGCTCGGTCGAGGCGGCGATGCGCCGCGGCGCTTTCACCCTCGCGTGTGGGGCGGTGGGCGCGACGCGCACCACCGCCAGCGGCAGGGCGAGCGCACCCGCCGCGATCAGCGCGAGGATCGCGTGAAGCAGCGGAGCGCGGCTGGCCATGCGCGGCGAGCGTCAGGCTTCCGGCAGGAAATCCGGCACCGACAGGTAACGCTCGCCGGTGTCGTAATTGAAACCGAGCACGCGCGATCCCGCGGGCAGTTCGGGCAGCTTCTGCGCGATCGCGGCGAGCGTCGCGCCGGACGAGATGCCGACCAGCAGCCCTTCCTCGCGCGCGGCGCGGCGCGCCATGTCCTTCGCCGCCTCCGCCTCCACCGCGATCACGCCGTCTAGCGCCTGCGTGTGGAGGTTGGCGGGGATGAAGCCCGCGCCCAGCCCCTGGATCGGGTGCGGCCCCGGCTGCCCGCCGCCGATCACCGGCGAGGCGGTCGGCTCGACCGCGAAAACCTTCAGGTTAGACCAGCTCTTCTTCAGCGTCTCCGCGACGCCGGTGATGTGGCCGCCGGTGCCGACGCCGGTGATGATGGCGCCGATCGGCGCGTCGGCGAAGTCGTTCAGGATCTCCTGCGCGGTGGTGCGGGCGTGGACCTCGACGTTGGCGGGATTGTCGAACTGCTGCGGCATCCATGCGCCGGGCGTCTCGCGCACCAGCTCCAGCGCGCGCTCGATCGCGCCCTTCATACCCTTCTCACGCGGCGTGAGGTCGAAGGTCGCGCCATAAGCGAGCATCAGGCGGCGGCGCTCGATGCTCATGCTGTCGGGCATGACGAGAATCAGCTTGTAGCCCTTCACCGCCGCGACCATCGCGAGGCCGATGCCGGTGTTGCCGCTGGTCGGCTCGATGATCGTGCCGCCGGGCTTGAGCAGCCCGTCGCGCTCCGCCGCCTCGATCATCGCGAGCGCGATGCGGTCCTTGATCGAGCCGCCGGGGTTCGATCGCTCGGACTTGATCCACACCTCGGCGCCCGGAAACAGCCGCTGGACGCGGATGTGCGGGGTGTTGCCGATCGTCTCCAGGACCGTATTCGCCTTCATGGCTGCGCTACTCCGTGTTGCCGGGGCGTGGTGGTTTCGAACCCCGGAGCTTCAGGTGGATCAAACGTCTTGGCCAGCTTCAGTTCCGGATAGAGCCGGGACCATAACAGAGTGATGACGATCGCGGCGACCCCGCCGAACATCACCGCGCCGACCGGGCCGAGCAGCGAGGCCATCAGCCCGCTCTCGGCCTCGCCCAGCTCGTTCGAGGCGGAGATGGTGAGCTGGCTCACCGCGTTGACGCGGCCGCGCATCGCGTCCGGCGTATGGAGCTGGATCAGCGACGAGCGGACATAGACCGAGACCATGTCCGCCCCGCCGGCGAGGATCAGCGCGGCGAGGCTGAGCAGGAAGTTGCGCGACACGCCGAAGGTCAGGATCGCCAGCGCGAACACGATCACCGCCGCCAGCATCTTGCGCCCGACGTCGTGGCGCATCGGGCGGAAGGAGAACCACAGGGCGGTGGTCGCCGCGCCGATCCCCATGCCGGCGGCGAGCACGCCCAGCCCGGTCGCGCCGACATGCAGGATGTCGCGCGCGTAGATCGGCAGCAGCGCGGTCGCCCCCGCGAGCAGCACGACGAACAGGTCCAGCGTGATCGTCGCCTGCACCAGCCGGTTGCGCTTCACATAGCCGAAGCCGTCGAGGATGCGCGCCATCGGGTGACGGTCGGTCTCGACCGGGGGCTGCGGCACCTTGCCGATCAGGAAGATGCCGGCCAGCGCGATCAGGTACAGCCCGGAGACGCAGGCATAGGCGATATCCGGGTGGATCGCGTAGAGCAGGCCGCCGAGGCTCGGCCCGGCGATCGTCCCCACCTGCCACGCGATCGAGGAGATGGCGATCGCGGTCGGCAGGCTTTCGCGCGGGACGAGATTGGGCGCGAGCGCGGAATAGGCCGGGCCGGCAAAAGCGCGCGCCACGCCGAGCAGCACCGCCGCGCCGAACAGCGCCGGCAGCGTCAGCGCGCCGGCCCATGTCAGCGTGCCGAGCATCGCCGACACCAGCACCAGCAGCAGGGTGGTGAACCGCACGATCCAGCGCCGGTCGACCGTGTCGGCGGCCAGCCCGACGAGCGGGGTGAGCAGGAACAGCGGCAGGAACTGGGCAAGGCCCATCATGCCCAGCAGGAACGCGGCCTGCCTGATGTCCATCGTCTGCCGCGCGATGCCATAGACCTGCCAGCCGATGATGATCGCCTGCGCGCTTGTGCCGACGGTTCCGGCCAGCCGCGAGCACCAGAAGGCGCGGAAATCGGGAATGCGCAAGGGGTGGATCGAGCGGTCCATCGCCTGTCGATTAGGGGGCGTCATCCCGGATCGCAACGTCGCTTGTCGATGGGTGGGGAATAGCGCCGCTTGTCGCCACGGGCGGATTGCGCCTGCAGCGGATGGCGGACTATAGGCGAAGGTCTCCCCAAGGTAACGAGGTCTTCCCAGACGTGGCAAAAGCCCCCGCACGGAACACACGATCCCCCAGCACGCCCCCGGCAACGCCCAATCGCGAGCGCCCGGACGAACCGACGCCGTACAAGGCGACGAAGGACGAGCTGCTGAAATTCTATCATGACATGCTGCTCATCCGCCGTTTCGAGGAGAAGGCGGGGCAGCTCTACGGCCTCGGGCTGATCGGCGGCTTCTGCCATCTCTATATCGGCCAGGAAGCGGTCGCGGTCGGCCTGCAATCGGCGCTGACCGGGAAGGACAGCGTGATCACCGGCTATCGCGACCACGGCCACATGCTGCTGTGCGGCATCCCGCCCAAGGACGTGATGGCGGAGCTTACCGGGCGTGCCGCCGGCATCTCCAAGGGTAAGGGCGGCTCGATGCACATGTTCAGCGTCGAGCATAAGTTCTACGGCGGCCACGGCATCGTCGGGGCGCAGGTGTCGCTGGGCGCCGGCCTCGGCTTCGCGCACAAATATTCGGGCGATGGCGGCGTGTGCCTCGCCTATTTCGGCGACGGCGCGGCCAATCAGGGACAGGTGTACGAAGCGTTCAACATGGCCGAGCTGTGGAAGCTGCCGGTCATCTTCGTGATCGAGAACAACCAGTACGCCATGGGCACCTCGGTCAATCGCGCATCTTCGGAAGACCAGCTCTATCGCCGCGGCGAGAGCTTCCGCATCCCCGGCCTGCAGGTCGACGGCATGGACGTGCTGGCGGCGCGCGGCGCGGCGGAGGAAGCGCTGGCGTGGGTGCGCGCGGGCAAGGGGCCGATCATCCTGGAGATGAAGACCTATCGCTATCGCGGCCACTCCATGTCCGATCCGGCGAAATACCGCAGCCGCGAAGAAGTGCAGTCGGTGCGCGACAAGTCCGACCCGATCGAGCACGCCAAGAAGCTGCTCGAGGCGGAGGGCGTGAAGGAGGAGGAGTTGAAGGCGGTCGAGGCGGAGATCCGCCGGCGGGTGAACGAGGCGGCCGATTTCGCGGAGAACACGCCCGAACCCGAACCCGACGAGCTTTATACCGACGTGCTGGTGGAGAAATATTGAGATGGCGATCGACATCAAGATGCCGGCGCTGTCGCCCACGATGGAAGAGGGCACGCTCGCCAAATGGCTGGTCAAGGAAGGCGATGCCGTGAAGTCCGGCGATATCCTCGCCGAGATCGAGACCGACAAGGCGACGATGGAGTTCGAGGCGGTCGATGAAGGCACCGTCGCGAAGATACTCGTACCGGAAGGCACCGACGGCGTGAAGGTCGGCGAGGTCATCATGCAGATCGCCGGCGAGGGCGAGGATGCGTCGTCCTCGCCGAAGCCGGAGCCGGTCACCAAGGCGGAAAAGCCGGAAGTGCGGGAGCAGGCTGCCGAGAGCGAGGCGCCCGTCCCGCATAAGGTGGAAACCGGCGCGCGCCAGATGTTCGAGGCGGCGAAGCATGACGCCGAGGTCCGCGATCCCGAAGTGCCCGCCGGCACGGAGATGGTGAAGCAGACCGTTCGCGAGGCGCTGCGCGACGCGATGGCGGAGGAGATGCGCGCCGACGACCGCGTGTTCGTGATGGGCGAGGAGGTCGCGCAATATCAGGGCGCGTACAAGGTCACGCAGGGCTTGCTGGACGAGTTTGGCGACCGCCGCGTGATCGACACGCCGATCACAGAATATGGCTTCGCCGGCGTCGGCACGGGCGCGGCGATGGGGGGGCTGAAGCCGATCGTCGAGTTCATGACGTTCAACTTCGCGATGCAGGCGATCGACCATATCGTCAATTCGGCGGCCAAGACCAATTACATGTCCGGCGGCCAGATGCGCTGCCCGATCGTGTTCCGTGGCCCCAACGGCGCGGCGAGCCGCGTCGCGGCGCAGCACAGCCAGAATTACGGGCCGTGGTATGCTGCCGTTCCCGGCCTGATCGTCATCGCGCCCTATGACGCGGCGGATGCGAAGGGGCTGCTCAAGGCCGCCATCCGCTCGCAGGACCCGGTGGTGTTCCTGGAGAACGAACTGCTCTACGGCCGCAGCTTCGAAGTGCCCAAGCTCGATGACTGGGTGCTGCCGATCGGCAAGGCGCGCATCATGCGCGAGGGCAAGGACGTGACGATCGTCAGCTATTCGATCGGCGTCGGCCTCGCGCTCGAAGCCGCCGACCGGCTGGCCGAGGAAGGGATCGACGCGGAGGTGATCGACCTGCGGACCTTGCGCCCGCTCGACAGGCAGGCGGTGCTCAAGTCGCTCGCCAAGACCAACCGGCTGGTGGTCGCGGAGGAGGGCTGGGCGACCTGCTCGATCGCCAGCGAGATCGTCGCGATCTGCATGGAGGAAGGCTTCGATGACCTCGACGCGCCGGTGATCCGCGTCACCAACGAGGATGTGCCGATGCCTTATGCGGCGAACCTGGAGAAACTGGCGCTGATCTCCGCCGACAAGATCATCGCGGCGGTGAAGAAAGTGACCTATCGCGCCTGATGCTCAGACCGGAGCGGGCGCGCCTCGGTGCGTCGGCTCCGGCCGCATTGACGCTCAACTGGTGTATTTGTCGCAGGTCGATCGCGTTGCCGTCGGCGTCGGATTATAGATCTGCGTGTAATCCCGCTTGTCGCTGCGCACCGCGAACGACGCGACATAATGCAGACGCGGATTGCCGACGAAATAGTGGCTGACAAGCGGCTGGTAGCGATAGTTCAGTTCGACGAACATCACGCCCGAGCCGGCTGGAGCGCTTACGCGCGCGGTCGGATCGCCCATGCCGGTATATGCGTTGGTGCCCTTGTTCCCGCTGGTCGCATCCGTTCCCGCCGTGGTGCTGGTGGTGCCGTACGACGAATCATAGCCCGCGCCGGTTTTCAGGCCAACGCAACGCTGCCAGTGAATCCGCTGGGTGGGCGTGGTGTCATAGCTCTGCTGGACATTCTCCAGGCTGGAGATGATGACCCTTCCGTTGGTGGTCAGCTTGATCCCGGCGCCCTGCAGGCGCGCGGCCTGGATGATGTCGTTCATGTCCCATTCGCGCACCTGCTGGATCGACAGGTTGTTGGTCGCGCCGACGCGCGAGGCGTTGTCCGCGAGGTTGAGCGCGATCTGGTTGACCTTGAGATGGGTCAGGGCGAGGTTCGTCGCCTCGATCGCATACATGCCCATGCCGAGCAGCATCGGCAGCGAGAGTGCGAACTCCAGCAGTGCGAGGCCGCTGGTGTCACGCGCCAGCGCGCGGAGCGGTATGCGTGGACGGCGGGGGGGCAAGGCTGTCAGGTGCATATCGTTGCCTGCGTCTTCTGTATCTGCGTGGCGTAGGGCTGGTTCTTGAGGAACGTCATCGCGCTGATCGTCAGCTTGGAGGACCAGCCGACCATCTTCGCGATCGGGAACAGGCGCGGGTAGGTGGCGGTCATCGTGTACATCGTCACGTCGCTGGCGCCGCCCTGGCCGTTCGCGCCGGGATCCGAATCCCACACCCCGTTGCCGTTGATATCGGTGAAACACTCGCCGGCATCGCGCACGCCGTTGTGGTTCGAATCGACGAACGGCTCGGGCGCGGCGGCCCCGAAATAGGCGTAGCTCTTGCGAGTCGAGCTGAAGGTGGCGGCGGGAGCGATCTTCCGCACCATCGCCTGCACCTTCGCATCGAGCGCGTCGGTGTTCTGGACGTTGCCGTTGCCCTCGATCGTCGCGTCGCGCGCGGCCTTCTGCACCGCGCCGGTGAGCGCCGACTGGACGTATCCCTGATAGATCACGTCGGCGAGGCCCATGAGCAGCAGCAGCATGACTGGCGCGACGATGGCGAATTCGACGATCGTCGCGCCGCGCCGGTCGCGGCGGAGGCGGTGGAGCAGCGCGATCATTGCGAGAGCCTCAGCATGGCGACCTGCCGCGCGATCGTCTGGAACGCGGTGGTCAGCGACGCGGCGTCGCTCGCGTAATAGGCCTGCCCCGGCGAAGCGCAGGAGGTGAGGCTGCTGTCCAGCGTCGAGGCGAGGCTGACGACGAACACCGTGATGTTGCGGTTCTTCGCCGCCTGGCACACCGCCTGGAAGCGGGCGTTGTGCACGGTATCGCCATCCAGCGTGCCGCCGGTGGTGCGCTTGTCATAGCTTTCCCAGCCCCACATCCCGTAGATGCTGGAATTGGTCGCCATATGCCCGTCCGTCATGAACACGATGTAGCGGTTGGGCGCGCCGCGATTCGGCCACGGCGCGGTGTCCGTCGCGAACAGCCCGGTCGGCGAGATCATGCGCAGGCCCCAGATCATGCCCGTATCGTGATAGGTGCCACCCCACGGCACGAAATCCGATGCGTTGACGTAACTGGAGACTTGCGCGCGCGTCATCGTGGCAAGCCGCTGAACGGGCTTGCCGCAGACCATGTATCCGCTCTTGAGGTAAGTCAGGTTCGGATCGGCATAGGCATAATAGCCGGAGCTGGTGCTGCCGCTGGCGGCGGTGTCGCCAAGCGGGGGGCCGTTGCCGGTCTGTGTGCTGACACTCTTGCGGGCGTAGATCACGTCCGGCCACATCGGCCGCCAGCGCGTGCTGTCGTTGGTCGGCGCGAGATCGGGATCGATATCGGGCGTCGGGCTGGTCGCGCTGAAGGTCGAGGTCGCGGTCGTGTCGCGCTCCTCCAGGCATCCCTGCCACTTGACCTTCGCGCCGGTGATCTTCGTCGGATCGGTGATCGTCGCGCCGGTGATGAGCTGGCTTACGTCGAGTGATTTATAGCCATAGGCCCAACTCGGTTTCACCGGTTGCGACGTGATCGTGCACGTGGTGGTGGTCGTAGGGGTGCCGTGCTTGGGAGTGGTTGTGACGGAAGTCCAGTTCGTCGTGATGACCGCGGCCGAGCCATCGGTATTGTAGCCCGTGGCGGGGGTGCGCCCGGCCTTGGCGTTGCAATCGGCCTGGGTAATCGAATTCTGCGTCGTGGTGGTCGTGCTGCCGTTGTTGACGTCGCCCGCTGGCGTGCGCGTATCGTAGGTCCAGTTCGACACCATGTAGCTCGGCGACAGCGCCGTGACCGCATAACCGGCGTTGACCGTCGAGGTATAGGGAACGAAGCCGTACCGGATGTGGCTCGACGAATCCATCGTCGAGGCCACCGTGTCGTAGAACGACAGGACTGCGCTGCGCAGTGCGGAGATGCGCGAATTGCTCTTTTCCTGCACGTAATAGCCGGTCGTCCCGTCCGGCCGCGTATAGGAGACGGTGGCCTGGCCGCAGGAATCCGGGTCGCTCGGCCCGCACGCCATCGAGCCGGTGGTGTCGAGCACGAACATCACGTCGGTATCCGCCGTGTCGTAGCGCGCGGTGCATGTCACCGTCAGCATGGACGGCTTGACGCCGAACATCCCCATCAGCGCCATCGGCACGGTCGCCTGCGCGGTTCCGGCGAGCTGGTTGTCCGCCGTCTGCGTGGCGGCGAACGAGACCGAGCGGGTGCTCATCCAGCCCGAGATGAAATTGTTGTTGAAGAAGGACGCGGCTTGCGCCTTGGCCCCGTCGTCATAGGAGTTGGTAGGCGAGGCGATCATCGCCTTGCGCCCCGCCAGCACCGCCGCGTCGCAAGCCTGTTGCAGGCGGACCTTGACCACGTAGAGACGCGCGGTATCGACCGCGGAGCCGGCAAGCCCCGCCATCGGCACCAGCATCGCCGCCATCAGGGCGAGCGTGTTGCCGCGCCGGTCCCGTCGCAAGCGGTTGAGAAATGTCCCTCGATCTGCTTTTTCAGCACACATTCGTCCGACCTTACGCAGTCCCTCGGTGTCGCCTATGGAACCGGCGCGGCTAATGTCGGCTCAAATGAAATGGTAAACTGGACGGAAATCTTTGGCGTTAACCCTTCGGCCGATCGGCCGGATCGCGCGCTTGCGCTGGGCTATGCGCAAACGGGGCAGGAGGTGCTCCACGCGCTGTTCGCGCTCGACGTGACGCTGGCGCGGATCACGCTGGGCACGCGCGAGCCGCTGGTCGCGCAGATGCGGCTCACCTGGTGGCACGATGCGTTGCAGGCGCCGCAGCCGCCGGCGCATCCGATCCTGCGCGCGCTGCGGGAGGTGGACGGCACGCGGGCAGCGGCGATGACCGACGGCTGGCAGCAATTGCTCGACACGCCCGACGATGACGCGCTCGCCGCCTTCGCGAGCGGGCGCGGGGAATTGTTCGCCCTCGCCGCCGCCGCGATCGGCGCGACCGATGCGGTGGAGGCGGCTGGGCGCGGCTGGGCGCTGGCGGACCTTGCCGGGATCACCGCCGATCGGGAACTGGCGGCGCGCGCGCGCGCGACCGCCACTCCGCTGCTCGAACACGCGGCGGGGCAGCGGTGGAGCGAGGCGGGCCGCGCGCTTGGCGGGCTTGTCCATCTCGCGCGGCGCGATCTCGCGGCGGGTGCGGGGGAAGCTGGCGCGCGGCGGGTCGCGCGGCTGGCGTGGCATCGGCTGACCGGGCGCTGAGAAGCGTCGGGGACGTTGCGTATCGCGCGCGAGCTTCTACGATCCGCGTCACGGGAGGGCGGAGCGATATGTGGCGATATGCGGTGGGCGGCCTTGCCGCGCTGTTGATGGTGGCGGCGGGCTGGGTGCTGTTCCACGGCAATGCCGCGCGCGAGCCGGCGCTGCCCGCGTTGCCGCAGGCGCTCCAGTCGTCCGTGGCGGACGATGCGCCCGTCTCCGCGCCCGAAGCGAGCGAGCGCACGCGCGAGCAGAAACGCTTCGACCGCTACGACAAGGATCGCGACGGGAAGATCACGCGCGAGGAATATCTGACGCCCCGGCACAAGGCGTTCGCGAAGCTCGACACCAATGGCGACGGCAAGCTCTCGTTCGACGAATGGGCGGTGAAGACGACGACGCGCTTCGCCGACGCCGATCGCGATCGTTCGGGGTCGCTCGACCGTGCCGAATTCGCCACCACCGCACCGAAGCGCAAGCCGAAGCCGAAATGCGTCTGCGCGCCCGCGCCGGCGCCCGTGGAGGACTAGGCCGCTAGGCCAGCCACCCGGCCAGCGCCTGACGCGCGCGATCGGTGTAGAGGCGCTTGCGATCGGCCTTCTTCGTGCGGCCCTCGATCGGCGGGAACAGGCCGAAGTTGACGTTCATCGGCTGATAGGTTTCCGCCACCGCCGCGCCGGTGATGTGGTGGAGCAGCGCACCGAGCGCGGTCTCCACCGGGGGCGGGGGCAGGGCGCGGCCGGCCAGTTCCGCCGCCGCGAAGCGCCCGGCGAGCAGCCCGACGCTGGCGCTCTCGATATAGCCCTCGCATCCCGTCACCTGTCCGGCGAAGCGGATGTTCGGGCGCGATTTCAGCCGCAGTTCGGCGTCGAGCAGCTCGGGCGAGCGCAGGAAGGTGTTGCGGTGCAGCCCGCCGAGCCGCGCGAACTCGGCCTTCTCCAGCCCCGGGATGGTGCGGAACAGACGCACCTGCTCGGCATGTTTCAGTTTGGTCTGGAAGCCGACGATGTTCCACAAGGTGCCGCCGGCATTATCCTGCCGCAACTGCACCACCGCGTGCGGCCAGCGCCCGGTGCGCGGATCGTCGAGGCCGACCGGCTTCATCGGGCCGAAGCGCAACGTGTCCAGCCCGCGCTCCGCCATCACCTCGATCGGCATGCAGCCCTCGAAATAGGGCACGTTCTCCCAGCCGCGATATTCGGTCTTCTCGGCGGCGAGCAGGGCGGCGACGAATGCGTCATACTGCGCCTTGTCGAGCGGGCAGTTGATGTAATCCTTGCCGTCGCCCTTGTTCCAGCGGCTCTGGAACCACGCCACCTCCATGTCGATCGTGTCGCGATGGACGATCGGCGCGATGGCGTCGAAGAAGGCGAGCGCGTCCTTGCCCGTCTCCGTCCCGATCGCCTCCGCGAGCGAGGGCGCGGTTAGCGGGCCGGTGGCGATGATCGCTGGCCCATCCGGCAGCGTGTCGATGCGTTCGCGGACGATGGTGATGTTGGGATGCGTTTCCAGTGCGGCGGTGACGCTGGCGGAGAAGCCATCGCGATCGACCGCCAGCGCCGATCCGGCCGGCACGCGATGCGCATCGCCCTTACGCATGATGAGCGAGCCTAGCGCGCGCATCTCCTGATGCAGCAGGCCGACGGCGTTGCTCTCCGCATCGTCGGACCGGAAGCTGTTCGAGCATACCAGCTCGGCCAGGGTGTCGCCCTGATGCGCGGGCGTCATGTCGCCGCCGCCGCGCATCTCGGAGAGGCGAACGGCGAAGCCCGCCTCGGCGAGCTGCCACGCGGCCTCCGATCCGGCGAGGCCGCCGCCGATGATGTGGATATCGTGGGTCATTGCGTGTGGCGTTAGCGCCGCGCGGCGTTAAGACAAGCCGCATGGGGAGAGGATTCGTCGCGGCGCTGGTCGCCGGGGTCAGCTATATGCTGCCGGTGCTCATGGGATGGAGCGGGCCGGGCATCATCGTCTGGAAGGGGGCGGGCGTCGCCCTGCTCGCTTTATGGGCGGCGCGCCGGGCGACGGGGACGGACGGGCGGCTGATCGCGGCGGTGATGGCGCTGGGCGCGGCAGGGGACGTGCTGCTGGAGGTGGCTGGGCTGGAGATCGGGGCGCTGGCCTTCCTCGCCGGCCATCTCGTCGCGGTGGCGCTCTATCGCCGTAACGGCGCGGGCTGGGCAGGGATCATCGGCGGCGCGGTCGTGGTCGCCCTCGCCGCGTGGCTGATCCTGCCCGATCCGGGCGTCGCGGCCTATGCGCTGGGACTGGGTGCGATGGCTGGCGGCGCGAGCGGATCGCGCTTCCCGCGCCACGTCGTCGCGCTGGGAGCGTGGCTGTTCGTGGTGTCGGACCTGCTGATCTTCGCGCGGCAGGGAATGCTCGCGCACAGCATCCAGCCGCACCTGCTCGTCTGGCCGGCCTATTTCGCCGGGCAGGCATTGATCGCATGGGGCGTCGTCACGACCTTGGCGCGGCATGACCACGGCCTATACGATCGGATATGAAGCGGCGACGATGGCGGAGTTCATCGCCGCGTTGCAGGGAACTGGCGTCCGCCGGGTGATCGACGTGCGCGCCTTGCCGCTGTCGCGCCGGCCCGGCTTTTCGAAGACGCCGCTGGCCGCCGAGCTGAAGGTGGCCGGGATCGATTATATCCACCTTAAGGCGCTCGGCACCCCGAAGCGCGGGCGCGACGCCGCGAAGAAGGGCGATGTCGCGACGCTGCGGGCGGTATATGATGCGCAACTGGCATTGCCCGAGGCGCAGGCGGCTGCCGCGCGAATGCGGGCGCTGGTCGAGGAAACGCCGTCCGCGCTGCTCTGCTTCGAGCGCGATCCGTGCCATTGCCATCGCACCCTGCTGCTCGGCGCGGAGGGGCAGGAGTTCGATGTGGTCCACCTTTATCCCGGAGCGACGCCATGACCCGCACCATGACTTTCGACGTGATCTCGGACGTGGTGTGCCCATGGTGCGTGATCGGCCTGCTCGGGCTGGAGCGCGCGCTCGACGCGACCGGCGACGTGGTGACGCCGGTGATCCGCCTCCAGCCATTCGAGCTGAACCCGCACATGCCGCCGGGTGGGCAGGACATCGCCGAGCATCTGCGCGAGAAATACGGGGCGCAGGCGGGTGCCGGCGGCGAGGTGCGCGAGCGCATCCGCTCGCTCGCGGCCGCGTTGGACTTCGAGATGGCGCAGCGGCCGGGCGCGCGAATCTACAATACCTTCGACGCGCACCGCCTGATCGACTGGGCGCAGCGCGAGGGGCGGGGGCTGCCGCTCGCCCATGCGCTGTTCCGCGCCTATTTCACCGACGGGCGCGATCCCGGCGATCCCGCGGTGCTGATCGCGGCGGCGCGCATGGCCGGGCTGGACGAGGCGGCGGCGCGCGGCGTGATCGAAAGCGGCGCCTATGCCGCCGATGTGCGCGCGGCGGAGGAGGAATGGCGGCGCGGCGGCGTCACCTCCGTGCCGACCATCATCGTCGACGGGCGTTACATCATCCAGGGCGCGCAGGAGCCTGCCGCCTATGAACGGGCGATCCGGCGCATCGCGGCGGAAAGCCCCGAGACTGTCGGTTGAGGAGAAGCACGATGCTGGGAATCGAGGTCGCCGAGGACGGACTGGTCGAGCTGGTGGTGGACGGCGCCATCAGCCGCGAGGATTTCGACAAGGTGGTGTCCACGCTGGAAGGCGCGTTCGCGAAGCACGGCAAGGTCAATGTCGTGGAGGTCGTCCGCAAGTTCGGCGCCATCGCGCCGCAGCTCTGGTGGCGGGACCTGACATGGAGCTTCAGCCATCTCGGCCGTTTCGGCCGCTGCGCGATGGTGACGGATTCGGGCTGGATCGGCCCGGTCGCGCGCGTGATGGCGGCGATGCTGCCGATCGAGCTGAAGACCTTCGGCGCGGACCAGCTCGACGCGGCGCGGGCATGGGCGCGCGGCGGCGGCTGACGCGCCGGCCGGTTGCGGCGGCGCGGCGCTGCCCTTAGGGCGACGCAATGGATCAGGAAGACCCGCTCGGCCCGCTCGACCCCGATTTCGCCGCCGCTTTCGTGCGCGACGACAGGCGGCCGCCATGTCAGCTCTACCTGATTTCGCCACCCGACGTGTCGGGCGGTTTCGGCGACCGGCTCGCCCGCGCGCTCGACACCGGGCCGGTCGCGGCGTTCCAGTTCCGCGTGAAGGGCATGGACCAGCACGAGGCGGCGAAACTGGCCGAGCCGCTCCAGCGCATCTGCGCGGATCGCGAGGTGGCGTTCATCGTCAACGATTCGATCAGCCTGGCGAAGCGGCTCGGCGCCGACGGCGTGCATCTTGGGCAGGAGGACGGCGACCCGCGCGAGGCGCGCGCCGTGCTCGGCCCCTCGGCGCAGATCGGCGTGACCTGCCACGACAGCCGCCACCTCGCGATGGAGGCCGGGGAGGCGGGGGCGGACTATGTCGCGTTCGGCGCCTTTTATCCCACGTCCACCAAGGAGGTGCGGCATCGCGCCGAGCCGGTGATCCTGTCATGGTGGTCGGCGCTGTTCGAGTTGCCGTGCGTCGCGATCGGCGGGATCACGCCGGACAATGCCGCGCCGCTCGTCGCGGCGGGGGCGGATTTCCTCGCGGTGAGCAATGCCGTGTGGGGCGGGGACGAGGCGGCGGCGGTGCGCGCCTTCGCGGCGGTGCTGGCGCGCTGATCCCCCGCCATCTTGCCGGATCGCGCGCGTACCGCTAGACGCGCGCCACCGGAGCCGGCTGCGGCTCTGATCGCTCTTTCCAGCAGGTCGAGAACCATGAAGATCAGCGGCGTGGACATCCGTCCCGGCAATATCATCGAATATGAAGGCGGCATCTGGCGCGCCGTGAAGATTCAGCACACCCAGCCCGGCAAGGGCGGCGCGTACATGCAGGTGGAGCTGAAGAACCTGCGCGACGGGCGCAAGAACAACGTCCGCTTCCGCTCCGCCGAGACGGTCGAGCGCGTGCGGCTCGACACCAAGGACTTCCAGTTCCTCTTCGCCGACGGCGACGGGCTCGTCTTCATGGACAAGGACACCTACGATCAGGTGACGCTGCCGCGCGACCTGCTCGGCGACGCCGCAGCCTTCCTGCAGGACGGCATGGACGTGGTGATGGAACTGTACGACGAGGAGCCGATCAGCGTGCAGCTGCCCGACACGATCGAGGCGACGATCGTCGAGGCGGACGCGGTGGTGAAGGGACAGACCGCCTCGTCCAGCTACAAGCCGGCGATCCTCGACAATGGCGTGCGCATCATGGTGCCGCCGCACATCGCCAGCGGCACGCGGATCGTGGTCGACGTATATGAGCAGACCTACGTCCGTCGCGCCGACTAACCTGATTTGAAACCCCTCCCTCTCTGAAGGGAGGGGGGAGTTATCGAAATGCCATCCCATTCCGGCCTGTTCACCGTCATCGAGCGCGCCGCGCGCAAGGCCGCGCCGCGGCTGCGTCGCGACTTCAACGAGGTCCAGCAGCTTCAGGTGAGCCGCAAGGGGCCGGCCGATTTCGTCTCGATGGCGGACAAGCGCGCCGAGCAGACGCTTTACGAAGAACTCTCCAAGGCGCGGCCCGACTGGGGCTTCGTGATGGAGGAGCGCGGCGAGATCGCCGGCGATCCGGCCAAGCCGCGCTTCATCGTCGATCCGCTCGACGGCACGTCGAACTTCCTCCACGGTATCCCGCATTTCGCGATCTCGATCGCGGTGGAGGAGCCGCTCGCCAACGGCAAGCGCGAGGTGACGACGGCGCTCGTCTATCAGCCGCTGACCGACGAGAGCTTCTGGGCGGAAAAGGGCCGGGGCGCGTGGGTCCAGTCCGAGCGGCTGCGCGTCTCCGCGCGGCGCGATCCGTCCGAGGCTTTGGTCGCGACCGGCATCCCGTTCCTCGGCCATGGCGATTTCGTGCAATGGACCCGCATCTTCGGCGCGATCGCGCCGCAGGTGGCGGGCATCCGCCGGCTCGGCTCGGCCGCGCTCGATCTCGCCTGGGTCGCGGCGGGACGGTTCGACGCCTATTGGGAGAGCGATCTCAACATCTGGGATGTCGCCGCCGGCATGCTGCTGGTGAAGGAAGCGGGCGGCTTCGTCACCGATTTCCGTGGCGGTGACCGCGCGATCGAGCGCAACGAATATCTCGCCGCCAACGACGCGTTGCATTCCAGGCTGCACAAGCTGGTGGCCGGGGCACTGCGGTAAGCCCGCGCCCTTAGGGGGCGAAGAATCGGTCCGCTCCGTAACCATCCGTCTAACGGGGAGGAAGGCGAATGCCGCCCGCTCGTTCCACGCGCGCATCAGTCGTCGGAAATCGTTGAAAAACCGCCCTGTTGCGAATCATTCTCACGCCTCCGGCGCTTGCCCGTGCGGACCCATCGGCCTAAAGCGCCCCCATTCATTTTCGCATCTGCGAGAGACTAGTGGTCGACCTGTCGCAATATCTGCCGATCCTCATGTTCCTCGGCGTCGCGCTCGTGCTTTCCAGCGCGTTCGTGTTCCTGCCGATGATCGCCGCGCGCTTCACCGGCGCGCACAATCCGACGCCGGAAAAGCTGGCGGAATATGAGTGCGGCTTCCCCGCCTTCGAGGATTCGCGCGCGCAATTCGACGTGCGTTTCTACCTCGTCGCGATCCTGTTCATCATCTTCGATCTGGAGGCCGCGTTCCTCTATCCGTGGGCGGTCAGCGTGTTCACGCTCGGCTGGACGGCGTGGATCAGCATGATGATCTTCATCGGCGAACTCGCGCTGGGCCTCGCCTATGCGTGGAAGAAGGGGGCGCTGGATTGGGAATGAACATGTCCTCCATGTCCTCCGGCCCCGTCGAGCTGCGCCACGATCCCAGCGGGCAGGCGGTCGTTCCGCCCGACGCCGGCTTCTTCGACAGCCTCAACGGCGAACTGACCGACAAGGGTTTCCTCGTCACCTCGACGGAGGAGCTGTTCCAGTGGGCGCGCACCGGCTCGCTCTGGTGGATGACCTTCGGCCTCGCCTGCTGCGCGGTGGAGATGATCCACGTCAACATGCCGCGCTACGACCTGGAGCGGTTCGGCGCCGCGCCGCGCGCCTCCCCGCGCCAGTCGGACGTGATGATCGTCGCCGGCACGCTCTGCAACAAGATGGCCCCGGCGCTCCGCAAGGTCTATGACCAGATGTCGGAGCCGAAATACGTCATCTCGATGGGCAGTTGCGCCAACGGCGGCGGCTATTATCACTACAGCTACAGCGTCGTGCGCGGCTGCGACCGGATCGTGCCGGTGGACATCTACGTTCCCGGCTGCCCGCCGACCGCCGAGGCCCTGCTCTACGGCATCATGCAGCTTCAGCGGAAAATCCGCCGCAGCGGGAGCATCGAGCGATGAGGGCGCCGGCGCCGGCTTTCGCCGCCGATCTCAACGGCGCGACGATCGAGGCGGCGCGCGCTGCGCTCGGCGCCGCGCTGACCGGTACGCGCGATGCGGTGGGCGAGGTCTCGCTGTTCGTCTCGCGCGAAGGGCTGGTCGATGCGATGATCGCGCTGCGCGACACGCCCGGCCTCGAATATCAGCAGCTCATGGAGATCGCCGGGGTGGATTACCCGGATCGCCCCGAGCGGTTCGAGGTGGTCTATTGCCTGCTCTCGCTGACGCGCAACCACCGCATCCACGTGCATGTCGCGGCGAGCGAGGATACGCCGGTCCCCTCCGTCACCGATATCTGGCCGGTCGCGGGCTGGCTGGAGCGCGAGGTGTACGACATGTACGGCGTGCTGTTCGCGGGCAATCGCGACCTGCGCCGCATCCTCACCGACTATGGCTTTCGCGGCCATCCGCAGCGCAAGGACTTCCCGCTCTCCGGCTTCGTCGAGTTGCGCTATTCGGAAGAGGCGAAGCGCGTCGTCTATGAGCCGGTGCAACTCGCGCAGGACTTCCGCACCTTCGACTTCATGAGCCCGTGGGAAGGCGCGGCCTACGTGCTTCCCGGCGACGAGAAGGCCGCGCTGCCCGAGGCGAAGGGCGCGCCGACGCCGCTCAAGGCCGACGAAATCCAGAAGGCCGACGCCGCGCAGACCGCCAGGGCCGCCGCGACGACGCCGAAGACGACCGACTCGCCCGCCCAGACCGGCATCGGCAAGGCCGAGCCGGACGCTCAGCCGAAACCGGCCGATCCCGATGTCGTGAAGGGCAAGGGAGAGGGCAAGTGACCGATATCCTGACTGACGATCCCGCGCTGGAAAAGCTGCTCCACGAAACGGACGCCGATCATCCCGACGCGGGCGACGTCGCGATCCAGAATTATACGATCAACTTCGGGCCGCAGCATCCGGCGGCGCACGGCGTGCTGCGCCTGGTGATGGAGCTGGACGGCGAGATCATCGAGCGCGTCGATCCGCACGTCGGGCTGCTCCATCGCGGCACCGAGAAGCTGATCGAATACAAGACCTACGCGCAGGCTCTCCCCTATTTCGACCGGCTCGATTATTGCTCGCCGCTCGGCATGGAGCACAGCTTCGTGCTGGCGATCGAGAAGCTGCTCGATCTGGAGGTGCCGGCGCGCGCGCAATATCTGCGCACCTTCTTCGCCGAGCTGACCCGCATCTCGAACCACATGCTGAACCTCGGGTCGCACGTCATGGACGTCGGCGCGATGACGCCGAACCTTTGGCTGTTCGAGATCCGCGAGGATTGCCTCAACTTCTTCGAGCGTGCCTCCGGCGCGCGGATGCACTCCAATTACTTCCGCCCTGGCGGCGTCCATCAGGATGTGCCGCTGAAGCTGCTGACCGACATCGCCGACTGGCTCGACACGCGCCTGCCGCGCCTGTTCGAGGATGCGATCAGCCTCGTGGCGGACAATCGTATCTTCAAGCAGCGCAACGTCGATATCGCGCTGGTGAGCCGCGAGGACGCGATCCGTTGGGGCTTCTCCGGCCCGATGATCCGTGGCTCCGGCATTCCGTGGGACCTGCGCAAGTCGCAGCCCTATGACGCCTATGCCAAGATGGATTTCGAGATTCCGGTTGGCACGCGCGGCGATTGCTACGACCGCTTCATGGTCCGCGTCGAGGAAGTGCGCCAGTCCGCGCGCATCATGCGCCAGTGCCTGAACGAGATGCCGGACGGCCCGATCGCCTCGCTCGACCGCAAGGTGGTGCCGCCCAAGCGCGGTGAGATGAAAAGCTCGATGGAAGCGCTCATCCACCACTTCAAGCTCTATACCGAGGGCTATCACGTCCCCGCCGGCGAGGTTTACGTCGCGACCGAAAGCCCCAAGGGCGAGTTCGGCGTGTTCCTCGTCGCGGACGGCTCGAACAAGCCCTATCGCTGCAAGATCCGCCCGACCGCCTTCAGCCATCTCCAGGCGATGGACATGATGTGCAAGGGCCACATGCTCGCCGACACGACCGCCATTCTCGGCGCGATCGATGTCGTGTTCGGGGAGTGTGATCGGTGAGGCAGGATGTGCGAGAGTCGCTGTCAGCGCTCGTAAACGTCACATTCGCAGTGATTGCCTTCATTGCTTTGCTATGGCTGCTGCCGACCATAGGACTGACTCATTGGATGTCGTTGCTTGGGGGCGGTGTCGCAGTTTTGAATTTGGTTTGGTTCGGTTACGGCCTTTGGAAGCGTCGTGATCGCGGCTCACGAGTGATCGATAATGGCTGACGCTCCCGAAATCCCCGACGAGGCAGAGGTCCGCGCGCGCTGGGGCGCGTTCGCCTGGACCGAGGAAAATGCGAAGAAGCGCGACGAAATCCTCGCGCGTTATCCCAAGGGCCGCGAGCAATCCGGCTCGATCCCGCTGCTCGATCTCGCCCAGCGGCAGGTCGGTGCGGAGACGCAGACGCAGGGCTGGCTGCCGATCCCGGTGATCGAGTTCGTCGCGCGCGAGATCGGCGTGCCCTATATGCGCGTATACGAGGTCGCGACCTTCTACACGATGTTCAACCTCGCGCCGGTCGGCCGCTATCATGTGCAGGTGTGCGGCACGACGCCGTGCATGCTGCGTGGCTCCGACGACGTGCTGGCGGCGTGCCGGAACAAGGGCCTCATCAAGGGCAAGACCACGCCGGACGGCCTGTTCACGCTGACCGAGGTGGAGTGCATGGGCAATTGCGCCTCCGCGCCGATGGTCCAGATCAACGACGACAATTACGAAGACCTCGATTACGATCGCACGATCGCGATCCTCGAGGCGCTGGAGCGTGGCGAGCAGCCGAAGACGGGCACGCAGGAACCGGGCCGCCACACTGTCGAGCCGCTCGGCGGGCCGACCACGCTGAAGGCGATGGTGCACGAGAATTTCGATTACCGGCCCGAATGGGGGGATGCGGCATGAGCGCGATCACCTCGCTTGAGGACAAGGACCGCATCTTCACCAACCTCTACGGCTATCAGTCGTGGCATCTCGATGCCGCACGGGTGCGTGGCGACTGGGACAATACCAAGGCGCTGCTGGAGCTTGGGCAGGACAAGATCATCGACCTGATGAAGGCGTCGGGCCTGCGCGGGCGCGGCGGGGCGGGCTTTCCGACCGGCATGAAATGGTCGTTCATGCCGAAGAATCCGACGCCGGAGCGGCCGAGCTTCCTCGTCATCAACGCCGACGAATCCGAGCCGGGCAGTTGCAAGGACCGCGAGATCATCCGCCACGATCCGCACAAGCTGATCGAGGGCGCGCTGGTCGCGGGCTTCGCGATGCGCGCGCGCGCGGCCTATATCTACATCCGCGGCGAATATATCCGCGAGGCGGAGGTGCTGTTCGAGGCGGTCCGCGAGGCTTACGACGCCGGGCTGATCGGCAAGAACGCCTGCGGTTCCGGCTACGACTTCGACGTGTTCGTCCATCGCGGTGCGGGCGCCTACATCTGCGGCGAGGAAACCGCGATGCTGGAGAGCCTTGAGGGCAAGAAGGGCCAGCCGCGCCTGAAACCCCCGTTCCCGGCCGGCGCGGGCCTCTACGGCTGCCCGACGACGGTGAACAACGTGGAATCGATCGCGGTCGCGCCGACGATCCTGCGGCGCGGCGCCGAATGGTTCGCGAGCTTCGGCAACGAGAACAACAAGGGCACCAAGCTCTTCCAGATCAGCGGCCATGTGAACACGCCGTGCGTGGTCGAGGAGGCCATGTCGATCCCGTTCCGCGAACTGATCGAGAAGCATTGCGGCGGCATTCGCGGCGGGTGGGACAATCTGCTCGCGGTGATCCCCGGCGGCTCATCGGTGCCGCTGGTGCCGGCGGCGCAGATTATGGACTGCCCGATGGATTTCGATGGCCTCAAGGCGGTCGGCTCCGGCCTCGGCACGGCGGCGGTGATCGTGATGGACAAGTCCACCGACATCGTCCGCGCGATCAGCCGCATCTCCTATTTCTACAAGCATGAAAGCTGCGGCCAGTGCACGCCGTGCCGTGAAGGCACCGGCTGGATGTGGCGGGTGATGGAGCGCCTGCGCACCGGCGACGCCGATATCGGCGAGATCGACATGCTCCAGCAGGTGACGAAGCAGGTGGAAGGCCACACGATCTGCGCCCTCGGCGATGCCGCGGCGTGGCCGATCCAGGGTCTCATCCGCCACTTCCGCCCCGAACTGGAGCGCCGCATCAACGAGCGTAAGGGCGGCGAAGCCGTCCCCTTGCAGGAAGCTGCCGAATAATGCCCAAGGTCAAGGTCGACGGCGTAGAGATCGAGGTGCCGCAGGGCGCCACCGTGCTGCAGGCGTGCGAGCTTGCCGGCAAGGAGATCCCGCGCTTCTGCTATCACGAGCGGCTCTCGATCGCCGGCAATTGTCGCATGTGCCTCGTGGAGGTGAAGCCGGGGCCGCCCAAGCCGCAGGCGTCGTGCGCGCTGCCGGCGGCGGACAATCAGGAGATTTTCACCAACACGCCGATGGTGAAGAACGCCCGCGAGGGCGTGATGGAATTCCTGCTCATCAACCATCCGCTCGATTGCCCGATCTGCGATCAGGGCGGCGAATGCGATCTTCAGGACCAGTCGGTCGCTTATGGCCGTGGCTCATCGCGCTTCGAGGAAAACAAGCGTGCGGTGACCGAGAAATACATGGGGCCGATCGTCAAGACGGTGATGACGCGCTGCATCCAGTGCACGCGCTGCATCCGCTTCGCCGAGGAAGTGGCGGGCGTGGAGGAGATCGGCGCGATCTATCGCGGCGAGAACATGCAGATCACCTCCTATCTGGAGGAAGCGGTCACCAGCGAGCTTTCTGGCAATGTGGTGGACCTCTGCCCGGTCGGTGCGCTGACCTCCAAGCCCTATGCGTTCGAGGCGCGGCCGTGGGAGTTGAAGAAGACGCTGACCATCGACGTGATGGACGCGGTCGGCACCAATATCCGTCTCGACAGCCGGGGGCGGCAGGTGCTGCGCTGCGTGCCGCGCATCAACGAGGACGTGAACGAGGAGTGGGCGACCGACAAGACGCGCCACGCGGTCGACGGCCTCGTGCGGCGGCGGCTCGATCGCCCGTTCGTGCGGCGCGGCGGCAAGCTGGTCGAGGCGACGTGGGACGAAGCCTTCGCTGCGATCGCCGATGCGGCGAAGGGCGTGGGGGACAGCGTTGCGGTCGTCTCGGGCGATCAGGCCGATTGCGAGACGCTGTTCGCGGCCAAGGCGCTGGCGAAGTCGTTCGGCTCGTTGCTGCTCGAGGGGCGGCAGACGGGCATGGATTATGACACGTCCAGCCTCGCGGCGGTGAATTTCAACACGACGATCGCGGGCGCCGAGACGGCGGACGTGATCCTGCTGGTCGGCACCAATGTGCGCTGGGAAGCGGCACTGGTGAACACGCGCATCCGCAAGGCGATCAAGAAGGGCGCGAAGGTCTTCGCGATCGGGCCGGAGGTCGATCTCACCTATAAGGTCGAGTGGCTGGGCGACGATCTCGCGGTGCTGGGCAACCTGCCGGCGGCGGTGACGGACGCCTTCGCCAAGGCGGAGCGGCCGATGATGATCGTCGGCGGTGCGGCGATGAAGGGTGCGCAGGGCGCGACGCTGGCGCTGGTCGACAAGCTCGGCCTCATCAAGGACGGATGGAACGGCTATAACGTCCTCCATTTCTCGGCGAGCCGGATGGGCGGGTTGATGCTCGGCTATGCGCGGAAGGACGGGATTTCTGACCTTTACGGCGCGAAGCTCACGTTCTTCCTGGGCGCGGATGAGTGCGATTTCGCGAAGTTCACCGGGTTCAAGGTCTATATCGGCCACCACGGCGACGCCGGCGCGCATCACGCCGATGTCGTGCTTCCGGGCGCGAGCTATGCCGAGAAATCGGGCACCTGGGTGAACCTCGAAGGTCGCGTCCAGCGCGGCGAGCGTGCGGTGTTCCCGCCGGGCGACGCGCGCGAGGACTGGACGATCCTGCGCGCGCTGTCCGAGAAGCTTGGCAAGACGCTGCCCTTCGACACGCTGGAGGAACTCCGCGCCGCGATGGCGGTGGATTGCCCCGACCTCGCGACCCTCGGCCTCGTCAAATTCCCGTGGAACCCGCCGGCGCTCGACGCGAAGGCGGAAGGGGTGCTGGCCGGCTATCCGATCAAGGATTTCTACCTCACCAACGCCATCTGCCGCGCGTCCCCCACGATGCAGCGCTGCTCGGCCGAGCTTGTGCATGGCGAGACCTTCGCGGAGGCGGCGGAGTGACCAGTTTCTTCCAGAACACCGTCGGCCTGCCCTATGGCTGGGCCTGGTTTATCGCCACGCTGATCGGCATCCTCGTCATTGCATTGCCGCTGATGCTGGCGGTGGCGATGATCATCTATGCCGATCGCAAGATCTGGGCGGCGATGGCGCTCAGGCGCGGGCCGAACGTGGTCGGGCCGTTCGGCCTGCTCCAGTCGTTCGCGGACGGCCTCAAGGTCTTCCTCCAGGAGACGATCGTCCCGGCGGCGGCCAATCGTGGCCTGTTCATCCTCGCCCCGATCATCACCTTCACCGTTGCGCTGATCGTGTGGGCGGTGGTGCCGTTCCAGCTCGGCGTGGTGCTGGCGGACATCAACGTCGGGCTGCTCTACGTGCTCGCGGCCTCGTCGCTCGGCGTGTACGGGATCATCCTCGCCGGCTGGTCGTCGAATTCGAAATATCCGTTCTTCTCCGCGATCCGCTCGGCGGCGCAGATGGTGAGCTATGAGGTCGCGATCGGCTTCATCCTGATCTCGATCGTGCTGTGGGCGGGGACGTTCAACCTCACCGGCATCGTCGAGGCGCAGCGGGGCGTGCTGGGGACGCCGGTCAACGGCTTCTTCCTTAATCCGCTGCTGTTCCCGATGGCGGTGATGTTCTTCATCTCCTCGATGGCCGAGACGCAGCGCACGCCGTTCGACCTGACCGAGGCGGAGAGCGAGCTGGTCGCGGGCTACCAGACCGAATATTCGTCGATGAGCTTCGCGCTCTACTGGCTCGGCGAATATGCCAACGTCATCCTGATGTGCACGCTGAACGCGGTGCTGTTCTGGGGCGGCTACCTGCCGCCAATAGACATGCCATTCCTGTTCTTCTTTCCGAACATTGTCGTGCCGGGGATCATCTGGCTGTTCGCCAAGATCCTGTTCTTCTTCTTCGTGTTCAGCTGGGTGAAGGCGACGGTCCCGCGCTATCGCTACGACCAGTTGATGCGGCTGGGCTGGAAGGTGTTCCTTCCCGTCTCGCTGTTCTGGGTGTTCCTCGTTTCCGGCGTCCTGATGTGGGCGCGGGTAGGGTTCTGACGATGGGTATCGCATCGACCGTCAAGGCCTTCACGCTCTGGGAGTTCGTGAAGGCGCACTGGCTGACCTTGAAGTATTTCTTCAAGCCCAAGGCGACGATCAACTATCCGTTTGAGCGGAATCCGGTCTCCCCGCGCTTCCGTGGCGAGCATGCACTGCGCCGCTATCCGAACGGCGAGGAGCGTTGCATCGCGTGCAAATTGTGCGAGGCGATCTGCCCCGCGCAGGCGATCACGATCGAGGCCGAGCCGCGCGACGACGGCAGCCGCCGCACCACGCGCTACGACATCGACATGACGAAGTGCATTTATTGCGGGCTGTGCCAGGAGGCTTGTCCGGTCGACGCGATCGTCGAGGGGCCGAACTACGAGTTCGCGACCGAGACGCGCGAGGAACTGATCTACGACAAGGCCAAGCTGCTCGACAACGGCGACCGTTGGGAGCGCGCGATCGCGGCCAACCTTGCCGCCGATGCGGCGTATCGGTAGGCGCTGGCGTGACTTCAGGGGCTTTCATGATGCTGACGGAGAACGGCCGGTGATACAGGCCTTCGCCTTCTATCTTTTTGCGATCGTCGTGCTGCTTTCGGGCGCGATGACGATCACCTCGCGCAACCCGGTCCATTCGGTGCTGTGGCTGATCCTGGCGTTCTTCAACGCCGCCGGCCTGATGGTGCTGGTGGGGGCGGAGTTCATCGCGATGCTGCTCGTCATCGTCTATGTCGGCGCGGTCGCGGTGCTGTTCCTGTTCGTCGTGATGATGCTCGACATCGATTTCGCGGAGCTGCGCGCCGGGTTCGTCCGCTATGCGGCGATCGGCCTAGCGCTGGCGGTGGCGCTGGTGTGCGAGATCCTGATCGGCGTCGGCGCATGGAGCGCGGGCGGCATCGACCTTGCCCGCCGCGCCGCGCCGGTGAACGAGACGATCCCGAACATCCAGGCGATCGGCGAACTGCTCTACACGCGCTACCTGTTCGTGTTCGAGGGTGCGGGCCTCGTGCTGCTGGTGGCGATGATCGGCGCGATCGTGCTGACGCACCGCGATCGCAAGGGCGTCCGCGCGCAGAATGTCGCGCGGCAGGTCGCGCGGCGGCCGGAAGAGGCGACACGCAACATGCGGCCCGAAGTGGGGCAGGGGGTGCAATTGTGAGCGGCTCTATCGGCCTCGTCCACTATCTCGTCGTGGCGGCGATCCTGTTCACGATGGGCGTGCTGGGGATCTTCCTCAACCGCAAGAACATCATCGTCATCCTGATGGCGATCGAGCTGATCCTGCTCGCGGTGAACCTCAATCTCGTCGCCTTCTCGGCGGCGCTGCACGATCTCGTCGGGCAGGTGTTCGCGATGTTCGTACTGACCGTCGCCGCCGGCGAGGCGGCGATCGGTCTCGCCATCCTCGTCATCTTCTTCCGCGGCCGCGGCTCGATCTCGGTCGACGATCCCAGCCGGATGAAGGGATAAAGCGTGACTTCGATCCTTTTCATCGTTTTCCTGCCGCTGCTGGCGGCGGCGATCGCCGGGCTGGGCAATCGCGCGTTGGGCAATACCGTCGCCAAGTCGCTGACGACCGGCGCGCTGTTCGTCTCGTGCTTCCTGTCGTGGCCGATCTTCATCGGCTTCATGACCGGCAGCCTGGGCGAGAGCGTGACGCCGGTGCTGCACTTCATGACTTCCGGCACGTTCGACGCGCGCTGGGCGCTACGCGTCGATGCGCTGACCTCGGTGATGCTGGTCGTCATCACCAGCGTCTCGGCGCTCGTCCACCTCTATAGCTGGGGCTATATGGCGGAGGACCCGGATCAGCCGCGCTTCTTCGCCTATCTCTCGCTGTTCACTTTCGCGATGCTGATGCTGGTGACGGCGGACAACCTGATCCAGATGTTCTTCGGCTGGGAAGGCGTCGGCCTAGCCAGCTATCTGCTGATCGGCTTCTGGTTCAGGAAGCCGAGCGCCAATGCCGCCGCGATCAAGGCGTTTGTCGTCAACCGCGTCGGCGATCTCGGCTTCATGCTTGGCATCTTCGGCACCTATCTGGTGTTCAACACCGTCTCGATCCCGGAAATCCTCCACGCCGCGCCGTCGATGGCCGGTTCGACGATCGGCTTCCTCGGCCACCGCTTCGACACGATGACGGTGCTGTGTCTGCTGCTGTTCGTCGGCGCGATGGGCAAGTCGGCGCAGCTTGGCCTGCACACCTGGCTTCCCGACGCGATGGAGGGCCCGACCCCGGTCAGCGCGCTGATCCACGCCGCGACGATGGTGACGGCGGGCGTGTTCATGGTCTGCCGCCTGTCGCCGATGTTCGAGACCTCGCCGACCGCACTGCACTTCGTCACTTTCATCGGCGCCGCGACCTGTTTCTTCGCCGCGACGATCGGCACGACGCAGACCGACATCAAGCGCGTCATCGCCTATTCGACCTGCTCGCAGCTCGGCTATATGTTCTTCGCCGCCGGCGTCGGCGCCTATGGCGCGGCGATGTTCCACCTGTTCACGCACGCCTTCTTCAAAGCGTTGCTGTTCCTCGGCGCCGGCTCGGTGATCCATGCGATGCACCATGAGCAGGACATGCGCTTCTACGGCGGCCTGCGGAAGCACATCCCCATCACCTTCTGGGCGATGCTGCTTGGCACACTGGCGATCACGGGCGTGGGCTTGCCGTTCCTCGGCATTGGGTTCGCCGGTTTCCACTCCAAGGACGGTATCATCGAGGCTTCGTGGGCGGCGGGCGCGCCGGGGGCGTTCTGGGCTGGAGTGATCGCCGCGCTGTTGACCAGCTTCTATTCGTGGCGGCTGATGTTCCTCACCTTCTGGGGCAAGCCGCGCTGGGCCGCGTCGGAGCATATCCAGCATGCGGTGCATGACGCGCACGGCCACGGGCATGGCCACGCGCATGACGATCCGGCGGCCGAGGATGCGGGCCACGAGGTCGACGCGCATGCGCGCGGGGTGGACGAGATTCCGACCGGCACGGCGGGCTATCACCCGCACGAAAGCCCGCTCAACATGCTGGTCCCGCTGATCGCCCTGTCGATCGGCGCGGTGGCGGCGGGCTTCGTGTTCCACGGCTGGTTCATCGATCCGACCGCCGGGGAGAATTTCTGGCGCGGGTCGATCGCCTTCAACGAGCATCTGATGCATTCGATGCACGGGGTGCCGGTGTGGGTGAAGCTCGCCGCGACGGTGGTGATGCTGCTCGGCTTCGCCGGGGCGTGGGTTGCCTATATCGCGCGCACGGATATCCCGGCGCGCTTCACGGCGACGTTCGACGTGCTGTACCAGTTCCTGCTCAACAAATGGTATTTCGACGAATTGTACGACCTGCTGTTCGTCCGCCCCGCCTTCGCCATCGGCCGCCTGCTGTGGCACAAGGGCGACGAGGGGACGATCGACCGCTTCGGGCCGAACGGCTCGGCCTGGGTGGTGCAGTTCGGCAGCCGCGTCGCATCGCGCGTCCAGACAGGGTATGTTTACACTTATGCGTTCGTCATGCTGATCGGGCTCACCGCCGCGGTCACCTGGGTCATCGCGGGTTGAGGTGGGGCAGATGAACGGCTTTCCGATCCTCTCCGTCATGCTGCTGGTGCCCGCGCTCGCGGCGCTGGCCTGCCTGTTCCTTTCCGCTTCGCAGTCGCGCTGGCTGGCGCTGGCGGCGACGCTGGTCGATCTCGCGCTGGGCGCGCTGCTGTGGCTCAACTTCGATATCGGCGGCGCGCAGTGGCAGTTCGTCGAGCATGTGCCGCTGTTCGGACGCTTCGGCTGGTCGCTCGGCATCGACGGCTTCTCGCTGCTGCTGATCGAGTTGTCGGTGTTCCTGATGCCGATCTGCATCGGAGCATCCTGGGAGGCGATCGAGAAGCGCGTCCCCGAATATATGAGCCTGTTCCTGTTCACCGAGGTGCTGATGATCGGCACCTTCGCGGCGCAGGACCTGTTCCTGTTCTACATCTTCTTCGAGGCCGGCCTGATCCCGATGTACCTGATCATCGGCATCTGGGGCGGGGCGAACCGCATCTACGCCTCGTACAAGTTCTTCCTCTACACGCTGCTAGGCTCGGTCGTGATGTTCATCGCGATGCTCTACATGAGCATCACGGCGGGCACGACCTCGATCCCGGCGCTGATGGCCTATGACTTCCCGGCGCATGTGCAGACCTGGCTGTGGCTGGCCTTCTTCGCCTCCTTCGCGGTGAAGATGCCGATGTGGCCGGTCCACACCTGGCTTCCCGACGCGCACGTCCAGGCGCCGACGGCGGGGTCCGTCATCCTGGCGGGCGTGCTGCTGAAACTCGGCGGATACGGCTTCCTGCGCTTCTCGCTGCCGATGTTCCCGGAGGCGTCGGCGCAACTGACGTGGCTGATCTTCGCGCTGTCGGCGGTGGCGGTGATCTACACCAGCCTCGTCGCGCTGGTGCAGTCGGACATGAAGAAGCTGATCGCCTATTCGTCGGTCGCGCATATGGCGATCGTCACGGTCGGCCTGTTCGCGTTCAACACGCAGGGCATCGAAGGCGCGATGATGGTGATGCTGGGTCACGGCCTCGTCTCCGGCGCGCTGTTCCTGTGCGTCGGCGTGATCTACGACCGGCTGCACACCCGCGAGATCGCGCGTTATGGCGGGTTGGCGATCAACATGCCGCGCTATGCTGTGCTGTTCCTGCTGTTCACCATGGCCTCGATCGGCCTGCCGGGGACGAGCAACTTCGTCGGCGAATTGCTCAGCCTGATGGGCGCCTATCAGGTGTCCACCACGATCACGCTGCTTTGCACCACCGGCATCATCCTTGGCGCGGCGTACATGCTCTATCTCTATCGCCGCGTCGTGTTCGGTGAGATCAAGTCGGATGACGTGCGCGCCATGCCCGACCTGTCGACGCGCGAGCTGTGGCTGCTCGCGCCGATCGCCGCCGTCGTGCTGTGGATGGGCGTCTATCCGGAGAGCTTCCTCGCGCCGATGCGTCAGGACACGCAGATGCTGCTGGCGCGGATCGATCGTGCCCGGCCGGCCGGGGATTCGCTGCCTACCAAAGGAACCGGGGTGATCCCCGCCGCTCATGCCGAAACCGTAGCGCATGGGGAGGCGCACTGATGGATTACGCCGCTCAACTCGCGATGACGCTGCCGGAGGTGGTGCTGTCGCTGGGCGCGCTCGCGCTGATGATGGTCGCCGCCTGGACGGGGCCGCAATCGAGCCGCGCCGTTTCGTGGACCGCCGTGGCGGTGCTGGCGGGGGCTTGCATCGCGCTTGTCGGCCCGGCTTCGAGCGGGGGCACCGCGTTCGACGGCATGTATCGCGCCGACGCCTTCGCCGCGCTCGCCAAGGCGATGATCTACGCCACCGCCGCTATCTCCATCCTGCTCGCGCCGAATTTCTTCCAGCATACCGCCGGGGACGACCTGAAGCCGGAATATCCGGTGCTGATCCTGCTGGCGACGGTCGGCATGAGCATCCTCGTCTCGGCGGCCGACATGCTGATGCTCTACATCGGGCTGGAGCTGCTGAGCCTCGCCTCCTATGTGCTGGCGAGCTTCATGCGGCGCGATGCGCGATCGGCGGAAGCGGGCCTCAAATATTTCGTGCTCGGCGCGCTGGCGAGCGGCATCCTGCTCTACGGCATCAGCCTGGTGTACGGCTTCACCGGCTCCACGATGTTCGACCAGATCGCGAGCGCCTATGCCGCCGCGCCGCTTTCGGGCAGCGGCAAGTCGCTGGGGCTGATGTTCGGGCTGGTGTTCGTCTTCGCCGGCATCGCCTTCAAGATCGCGGCCGTGCCGTTCCATATGTGGACGCCAGACGTGTACGAGGGCGCGCCGACGCCGGTGACGGCATTCTTCTCCTCCGCGCCGAAGGTCGCGGGGATGGGGATCGCGCTGCGCGTCGCGATCGAGGCGATGGGGCCGGCGAGCGACCAGTGGCGGCAGATCGTGATCTTCGCCGCGCTGGCGTCGATCCTCGTTGGCGCGGTCGGGGCGATCGCGCAGCCGAACATCAAGCGGATGCTTGCCTATTCGTCGATCAACAACATGGGCTTCGCGCTGATCGGCCTCGCCGGGGGAACGGCGGAGGGTGTCGCCTCGGTGATGACCTATATGGCGATCTACATCACCATGACGCTAGGCGCATTCATCGTCGTGCTACAGATGCGCGGTGCCGACGGCGAGCCGATCGAGACGATCGCCTCGCTCGCCGGCCTGTCGAAGACGCGGCCGGGCATGGCGCTGGGGATGGCGATCTTCATGTTCAGCCTCGCCGGCATCCCGCCGCTGTTCGGCTTCTACGCCAAGTTCGCGGTGTTCTACGCCGCGGTGCAGGCCGGGCTGTTCCCGCTGGCGGTGGTCGGCATCGTGCTGAGCGTGCCGAGCGCCTATTATTACATCCGCGTCGTCAAGACGATGTATTTCGACGAGCCGGCGGGCGAATACGGGCCGGGCGACAGACTCGAGGGCGGGCTGATCGCGCTGACGGCGGCGATGGTCTCGCCGCTCGGCTATCTCGCCATCCCGCTGCTCGGCGGCTGGACGATGGCGGCGGCAAAGGCGCTGTTCTGACCCGCATCATCACCGTCGCGGAGACGGGATCGACTAATGCCGATCTGCTCGACCTCGCCGCAAGCGGGGCCGGGGAGGGATTGTGGCTCCGTGCGGAGCGGCAACTCGCCGGACGCGGGCGGCAGGGGCGGCCCTGGGCTTCGCCGGAAGGGAATCTCTACGCCTCCACGCTCGTCCGGCTGCGGCTGGGCGATCCGCCAGCCGCCTCGCTCGCACTGGTCGCGGCGGTCGCGCTGGAGGAAGTGGTCGCGAAGCTGGTGCCGCGAGGCACGATGCTCAAATGGCCGAACGACCTGCTCGTGGCGGGCGCCAAGCTCTCCGGCATCCTGCTGGAACGGGTGGGCGATGCGGTGGTGATCGGGATCGGCGTGAACGTCGCGCACCACCCGGATTTACCCGACCGTCCCGCGACCAGCCTCACTGCGCAGGGCGCGGCGATCACGCCCGGCGAGTTGCTCGACCGGCTGGCGGAGATGCTCGCGGCATGGCTCGCCATCTGGCGCGGGCAGGGGCTTGGCCCGGTCGTGGCGCGATGGATCGAGCGGGCGCATCCCGTCGGCACGGCGCTGCACGCGCGGCTGGCGGACGGCTCGGCGCTCGACGGCGAATTCGAAACGATGGCGGCGGACGGCGCGCTGGTGTTGCGCTTGGCGGACGGCTCCAGCCGTGTCATCCACGCGGGCGACGTGTTTCTGGTCTGAAAGGGAAAAGAGGATGCTGCTGGCGATCGATGCCGGAAACACCAACATCGTCTTTGCGCTGGTCGAGGACCGGCTGATAAAGGCGCGCTGGCGCATCGCCACCGATCCGCGCCGCACGGCGGACGAATATGCGGTGTGGCTCAACCAGCTATTGATGCTGGAAGGGTATGACCGCGCGATGATCGAGGCGGTGATCATCTCCACCGTCGTCCCGCGCGCGCTGCACAACCTTCAGGTGCTGGCGAGCAAATATTTCGGGCATGAGGCGCTGATCGCCGGGCGCGCGCCGGTGGAGTGGGGCATCGCGATCGACGTCGACGAGCCGCAGTCGCTCGGTGCGGACCGCGCGGTCAACACGATCGCGGCGCACGCATTCCACGAGGGCGACCTGATCGTGATCGATTTCGGCACCGCCACCACCTTCGATCATTCGGACTATACCGGCGCATACAAGGGCGGGATCATCGCGCCCGGCATCAGCCTGTCGCTCGACGCCCTGTTCAGCGCCACCGCCAAGCTGCCGCGCATCGCGATTGAGGCACCGGGCGGCAATTTGAGCGTGATCGGCCGCAACACTGTCGAACAGATGAACATCGGCATCTACTGGGGCTATATCGCGATGATCGAGGGCCTCGTCGCGCGGATGAAGGCAGAGGTCGGGCGGCCGGTGAAGGTGATCGCCACCGGTGGCCTCGCCACGTTGTTCGAGCAGCATACCGATGTGTTCGACGCGATCGAGCCGGACCTGACCATTCAGGGGCTGGCGATCATGTGGGAAAACGCCCATATCCGGTGAAAGCTCGCGCCCGGATCGGATCGGGCGTGTCATGTCCCAGCCAGCCGTGCGGCGGTTCAGGGGCGCCCAGTTAGGACCAAGATGACCCCCGGTAACGAACTTCTTTTCTGCGCGCTCGGCGGCTCGGGCGAAATCGGGATGAACGTCAACCTCTACGGCACCCAGGGCAAATGGCTGATGGTGGACATGGGCGTGACGTTCGCCGATCACAGCTACCCCGGCATCGATCTGGTCCTGCCGGACCTCTCCTTTATCGAGGAGCGCCGCGAGCAGCTCGTCGGCATCGTCCTGACGCACGGGCATGAGGATCATATCGGCGCGCTGCCGTATCTGGCGCAGGATCTGGGCGTGCCGCTCTACGCGACGCCGTTCACCGCCGGGTTGATCCATGGGAAGCTGGAAGAGGAACGGGTCGCCGACAGTGTCGATCTGCGCGCGATCCGGCCGCGCGACCGCTTCTCGGCGGGGCCGTTCGACATCCGCTTCGTGCCGCTGGCGCATTCGATCCCGGAGGCGAATGCGCTGGAGATCAGCACGCCATTCGGGCGCGTCTTCCACACCGGCGACTGGAAGCTGGATGCGAAGCCGGTGATCGGTCAGCCGGCCAGCGAGGAGGAACTGTGCGCGATCGGCGACGCGGGGATCGACGTGCTGGTGTGTGATTCGACCAATGTTTTCAACGCCGACCCGTCCGGCTCCGAAAGCTCGGTGCGGCGCGGCCTGGCCGAAGCGGTGGCCAAGGCGCGGGGCCGCGTGCTGGTGACGACCTTCGCGTCCAACGCATCGCGGCTGGCGACACTGGGCGAGGTGGCGAAGGAGACGGGGCGCAAGCTGTGCGTCGCCGGCCGCTCGCTCGACCGGATCATCCGTGTCGCCCGGACGTGCGGCTATCTGCGCGACTTCCCCGAGACGGTCGACCCGGAAACCGCGATGCGCCTGCCGCGCGACCGCGTGCTGATCATCGCGACCGGCGGGCAGGGCGAGGCGCGCGCCGCGCTTTCCCGCATCGCGGAAGGATCGCACCCCATCTCGCTCGACGCGGGCGACACGGTGGTCTTCTCCTCGAAGCAGATTCCCGGCAACGAGGTGGCGATCGGCCGCATCCAGAACATCCTCGCCGGGCGCGGGGTTGAGATGGTGACGGAGAAGCAGGCGCACGTCCACGTCTCCGGCCATCCCGGCCGCCCCGAACTGGCGGCGATGTACGGCTGGCTCCGGCCGAACCTGCTGATGCCGGTGCATGGCGAGATGCGGCACCTGATGGAGCAGGCGCGCTTCGGATTGTCGCAGGGCGTGCCGCGCGCGCTGGTGCAGACCGACGGCGATATCGTGCGACTGGCGCCGGGCGAGCCGGAGAAGATCGGCCACGCGCCGGTCGGGCGGCTGGTGCTCGATGGCGACGTGATCCTGCCGGCCGACGGCGCGACGATCAACGAGCGGCGCAAGCTGGGGATCAACGGCCAGATGTCGGTCGCGGTCGCGGTGACGGCGAAGGGCCGGCTCGCGGGCCCGCCGCGCGTCCGCGCGCAGGGCGTGCCGGTCGAGGAGGAACGCGAGCCGTTCATCGCCGAGGCGGAGGAAGCCGCGGCGGAGGCGGTGCGTGATGCCACCGGCAATCGTGAGCGGCTGCGCGAGGACGTGCGGCTGGCGGTGCGCCGCGTCGCGACGCGCTGGACCGGCAAGAAGCCGATCGTCGATGTGCTGATCGTGGAGGTATAAAGCGATGCGCTGGACGTCGATGCTGGCGATCTATGTGCTTTTCTGGGCCTTTTCGGTCTTCCTCGTTCTGCCTTTCGGCGTCCGCACCGCCGAGGAGGCGGGCGCGGAGCGGATTCCCGGTCAGGCCGAAAGCGCCCCGCATGAGTTCCGCGTCGGGCGCACCGCGCTGCGCGTGACGATCGTCGCGACGATCCTGTTCCTGCTGTTCCTCGCCAATTACGAATATGGCTGGATCACCACCGACATGATCGACTTCCTGGACGTCGCGAACGGCCTGTAATCAGGTCACCGCAGCCGTTCGATCGCCTGCGCCAGCGCGACATAGAGCTTGCCCATGTCCGACGACAGCAGGGTCACGCCCAGCGGCGATCCGTCGCGCTGCGTCAGGATCGTCCGCAGCATCCCCTCGAAATCGTGGATGTAGCGGTTGACCTGATCGCGGAACGCCAGATCGTCGTCATACAGCCGCGCGATATCGCGCTGCTCCGTCGTGTCCAGCAGCCGAACCGCGCGCCGCGTGAACACGCCGCGGTCGCCCTTCAGATAGGCGGCCCAGGCGCTGTCGGCGATATCCGGCGCGAAGGTGCGGGTGATGTCGATCGAGGCGGAGTTCAGCGCCTCGATCAGCAGCGAGGCGCGCTTGGCGAAGCTTTCGCGCTCATGCTCCTCGCGCTCGGTGCGGGCCAGCTCGATCTTGGTTTCGACCAGCGCGGCCTGTTCGTCGATCTTGCGGATATGCTGATCCAGCTCGGCGGCGGCGCGCGAGGTGGCGGCGATGGCGTTTTCGGCGACGCTGGAAAGCTCGGCGATGGTGCGCTCGAAGCCCTGGTCGACCGCCTGCTTCAGCGCGACGACGCCCGATTTCTCCAGCGCCTCGGCCGCTTCCGGGATGACCCGCGCCAGCGTGTCGCGTGCGTGCTCGGCAGCTTGCGTCGCGGTGTCGCGCACGCGCAGCAGCGCCTCCAGCAGGCGCGGCGCGGCTTCCTCGGCGAGCCGGTTGGCGCGCTCGGTCGCCTCGTCGACCATCTGCCCGATCGCATCCGCCTTCGCCCGCCCGCTGGTGAGCGATTCGAGCAGGGTGCCGGTGAGCGCGTCGACGTTGCGGCGTTGATCGGCGATCACCTGCGCGATCGCCTCGATCGCATCATGCGTGCTTTCCGCCGCCGTGACGAGCGCGAGCAGTTCCGGCTTGGTGGCGACGACCACGGCCTTGGACGCGGCGAAGCGGCTGTCGAGCCGCTCGACCGCCGCCGGCATCGTCTCGTCCATCTCGCGCGCGGCGGAATCGAGCGCGGCGAGCAGGGATTCGGTGGTGGTGATCGCGCGCGTCGCCATCTCGTCGCCGGCCCGCAACGCCTCCGCCATCGCATGCGCCGAGCCATCGAGCGCGCTGATCGAGGCGGCGAGCTGGCCGGTCCGCTCGACCCCCTGCTGGTGCAGCATCGCCAGCTTGTGCTCCGTATCGGCGATGCTCTGGTCCAGCGTGGTGAGCAGCGTGTCGCTGACGCCGCGCTGCGTATCGAGCCGCGTGCCGAGGCGATCGATCACCTTCTCGATCAGGCCGATCCGCTCGGCGAGCGATTCGGCGCTCTCCTTCGCGGCAGTGTCGAGCGCGGCCTGGTTGGCGCCGACCATCGCCAGCATCGCCTCGCCCTGCGCGGAGATGCTCTTGCGCGATTCGTCGATCGCGCCGGCGGTGCGATCGAGCATCGCATCGACCGCTGCCGACATTTCCGCCGTCACCGCCTCCAGCCGCGCGCCGGCATTCTCGCTGGTCGCCTCCATCCGCGCGATATGCGCGGCGAGCTTCTGCGCCGCGCCGCCCGCTACCGTCTCCGCCTCGCGTCCGCGATCGGCCAGCGCGCTGACCTGCACGTCGAGCGCGGCGGCGTGCTCGCTCGCGGCGAGGCCGGCGCGATCCATGTCGATGACGAGGCTGGCGATCTCCTCCTGCGCGCGGGGCAGGCCGGCCATCAGCACGTTGAGATTGTCCTGCGCGGCCTGCGCCGTATCGGCCAGCGCGCGGGCGTGGCCGTTGGCCTGCGCCACCTCGCCGGAAAGCCCGCTGCCGATCGCGGCGAGCCGCGCGGTGGCGGTGTCGCCCAGCGCGGAGAGCGCCTGCGCCTGCTCGCTGAGCTGCACGCGATTGGCCTCGATCGCGGCGCTGAGCGTGGCGACGGTCTGCTCCAGCGCCGCGGCCTCGGCGCGCATCGCCCGCGCCGTCGCGCCGAAGCGGCGCGCCTCGGCCGCGCTCGAACGCAGCGAGACCAGCCACACCACCCCCGCGAGCAGCGGCACGACGAGCAGCGCGGCGACGAATTGCGCGATCCCGACCGGCGACATCCGGGCAAGCTCGCTCCACGCCAGTGCGACGAACGCGCCGATCCAGACGAGCGAGAGCAGCGCCAGCACCACCGGCCCGATCGTACGCCAGCGCGAGGGCGGCGCGATGTCGTCCACCCAGTCGTCGGCTAGCGCCGCGCTGCGTTCCGGCATCTCGAATTCGCCGAGGAACAGCGGTTGCTCCTCATTCGCCGCCACCCGGTCCGTTGGCGTGTTGACGGCCTCGCGCAGCCCGATCATCGTGGTTCCCCCGCTCATCGGAGCGGTTTAACACGAATCGACCGTCGACAAAGCGGTTAGCGCATCCGAAGCTGTTCGCTTCGCCGCATCGAGCCGCCGACCCGCCTTTGATGCGTGGCTGCCGCGCATGATTCGCGCCTTTCCGCGATACGCCGTTTGCCATCACGGTGTTCGACGCTAACAGCGCGGGAATGCTCGCGGGTCTGCTGTTCGCCGTTCAGGATGCCGAGGATCGCCCCGGAAGGCTGGCGGCCACCCTGCCGTTCGCCGGCGTCACGCTGATCGAATATCAGGCGCGGCTGCTGGCGGCGGCGGGCGCCTCGCAACTGGTGATCGTCGTCTCGCGCCTGACGCCCGAACTGCTCGGCGCGATCGCGCGGATCGGGCGGCGCGGGATGAGCGTCGATACCGTGCGCGGCGCGGCGGAGGCCAATGCCCGGCTGCATCCGCTGGCGCAGGTCGTCACGATCGCGGACGGGCTGATCACCACCGAAAGCGTGCTCGCCGCCTTCGCCGGGGAGCAGGGGAGCGACGCCCTGCTGGTGATCGACGCGGGCAGCGCGCCGGCCGATTACGAGCGGCTCGGCGGCGGGCTCGCCTGGGCCGGGATCGCGCGGATCGACGCGCGGCGGCTGGCCGAGGTGGCGGCGATGCCGAGCGATTATGACGTGCAATCCGCGCTGCTCCACGCCGCGTCGCAGGCCGGTGCGCGGCAGGTGCTGCTTCCCGCCGGGGGGGAGAGCGCCGGCCATGGCATCGAGCGGCGCGGCGCCGCGCTGGAGGAGCGCAGCCGCGCGGTGGTGATGGCGACGCTCGCTACGCGGCCGTCGTGGTTCGATCGCTGGGTGGTGCGCCCGATCGCGGGCTTCGTCCTGCCGCCGCTGGTGCGCCGCGCCGCTTCCACCGTCGCGGTGGCGGCGGGGGCGGGCGTGGCGGCGCTCGCCGGGCTGGGGTTGATCGCGGGCGGCTGGCCGGCGACGGGGCTGCTCGCCGCGCTCGCCGGCGTGATCGCGGCGGTGCTAGGAGAACGCACCGCGTGGCTGCGCGACGAGATGCCGCTGGCGCGCTGGCTGGGGCGGGCGGCGCTGGCGGTGCCGGCGCTGGCGGCGCTGCTGCTCGGCTATTCGATCGATTCGCTGGCGGCGACCGGGTCCGCGCTGATCCTGGCGATCGCACTGATCGCCGTCGCCGCGCTGGGCGAGCGCGCCGCGAGCGGGCGCGCGCGGGCGTTCTGGTGGGGGACGCCGCCGGCCTATCTGCTGGTGCTGACCGCGCTGACGCTCGCGCGGCTGCCGATGGCCGGGCTGGCGCTGGCGGCGCTTTATGCCTTCGTCACGCTTTCGGCGGCAATTGAGTTACTTCGCCGTCAGGCTTAGTCGCCTCTTAACGACATTAGCCTAATTCGATTCTCATGCCGGTCGATCAGAACGACCCCTTGCACGCGATCGCTCCCGACGCCGCGCCGATCTTCGCGCGCGCGGCGCGGGCGGACGCGCGCGCGGAGCAGCGGCTCGACGCGGCGATCGAGGATTTCTTCCTTTCCGCGCGCGACCGGCTCGACGACCGCACCCGCGCCGCGCTCCACGCCGCGATCGGCACGCTATTGGAGACGATCGAGCGCGAGCTCGCCGCTCACGCCACCCGCCTGCTGGCGCGCGCCGGCGGCGGGATCGTGACGGCCGAGCCGGCCGAGACATTGCGCCGGCTGATCGAGGCGGGGCTGCTGCGCGATCCCGAGCTGATGGCCGAGATGATCGGGCAGGTGCGGCTTGCGCTGCTCGGCGCCACGCTGATGGCGAATCGCGAGCCGGGGACACCGGCGACATTGCTCCCCCGGCTCGCGCAGGGCGAGGATGCGGTGCGGGCGGCGGCGGCGCGCGACTATATCCTCGCCGATGGGCGGCGTGATGCGATGGCCGGGCGCGGGCTGGGCCTGCCGGCCGCGCTGCATCGCCGCGTCGTCTGGTGGGTCGCGGCGGCGTTGCGCGAGGCGAGGGCGGGCAAGGCCGATCAGGCGCTGGTCGAGGCGGCGGTGCGCAGCATCGACGCGCATGACGAGGGCGCGCGGCTCGATCCGATCGCGCTGCGGCTGGCGGCGGCGATCGACGCGCGCGCCGACGAGCTTCCGGAATTGCTGATCGAGGCGCTGGGCGACGGGCGCGCAGAGTTCGCCGCCGCGCTGATCGCTTATGTCCAGCGGATCGACCTGCCTGAGGCGCGGGCGCTGCTGCTCGATCCCGATGGCGACCGGCTGTGGCTGGTGCTGCGCGCGCATGGCTTCGCGCGCGAGGCGCTGGCGCGGGTGGCGCTGCTGCTCGCCGACGCCGATCCGCGCCGCGATATCGAGGCATTCGCCGACATGCTCGATACGATCGCGGCGATTCCGGTGCTGGCGGCGCGCGAGGCGCTGGCGCCGCTGTCGCTCCACGGCGATTTCCGCCGCGCGATCCGCGCGCTCGAACGGTCGCGCCGGGCATGAGCGAAGGCATGACGCTGACCGCGCGGCTCGATCATGCCGACCGGCTGGTGTCGGCCGATGCCGGTTTCATGTCGCTCAACGATCGTGCCGGGGGCGCGATCGGCGAGCTACTCGGCGTGCCGCAGCTCGCGACCGTGGTCCGGCTGGCGCGGCGGCTGGGCATCCTCGTCCAGCGTTCGGTGGTGATCGCGGACGCGGAAAGCGACCTCGAATGCTGGGTCCGCGCCACGCCGACCGCCGACGGCGTGACGCTCTCGATCGCGCCGCTGCGCGAGCGGCCGGCGTGGCGCAGCGCGCAGGTCGCGACGCAGCTTGCCCCACCGCCCGCCGGGGCGGACTGGGTGTGGGAGGTGGATGCGGCGCTGCGCATCGTCCACCTGCCGACCGATGCCGGCACTGCGCACGGACTGGACCCCTCGACGCTGATCGGCAAGCCGCTGACCGAGCTGTTCACGCTGCTGCCCGATGCCGGTGGCGGCATGACGCTGCTGGAGGCGATGGCGGCGCAGCGCGACTTCGACGGGCAGGCCGCGATGGTGCGCGGTTCCGGCGAGCGGTTCATGCTGGCGGGCACGGCGCGGCGCAATGCGATGGGGGTCTTCGCGGGTTTCGTCGGCGGCGTGTTCCTGTCGCCCAGGCCTGACGAGAATAATGCCGCCGAGCCGGTGCGGGCGTTCAACACGCGGCTGGAGGGTGTCCTGCGCGGTCCGCTCAGCCGGATCATCGCCAACGCCGACAGCATCAATGCCGCCGCCGACGGGCCGATCGACGCGCATTATGTCGATTATGCCGCCGATATCGCCAGCGCGGGGCGGCACCTGATGGGGCTGGTCGACGATCTCGCCGATATCGAGGCGATCGAGCGCGACGATTTCCGCATCGAGTTCGAGCCGGTCGATCTTTCCGACGTGCTGCGCCGCGCCGCCGGGCTGTTCGCGGTGCGCGCGGCGGATGCCGGGGTGACGGTGGACATCGGCGGCGCGGATGAGCCGCAGCTTGCGATCGGCGAGTTCCGCCGCGTGCTCCAGATCCTCGTCAACCTGATCGGCAATGCGCTGCGTTATTCGCCGCCCGGCGGCACCGTCTGGCTGCGCGTGCAGCGCGATGGCGGGCAGGTGGTGGCGATCGTCGCCGATCAGGGGAAGGGCATCGCGCCGGAGGATCAGGCGCGCATCTTCGCCAAATTCGCCCGCGTCGATCCGCGCGAACCGGGCGGCAGCGGCCTCGGCCTCTATATCTCGCGCCGCCTCGCCCGCGCGATGGGCGGCGATATCAGCGTCGACAGCGCGCCGGGCGAGGGCGCGCGCTTCGTGCTGTCGCTGCCGGCGGCAGGGGCTTGAAGAAAAACGCCCGGCGCGTGATCGGCGCCGGGCGTCTTCATCTGGGCCGGAAGGCCGGTGTTCAGCGCTTGTCGACCGGCACGTAATGCCGCTGCGTCGGCCCGGTGTAGAGCTGGCGCGGGCGGCCGATCTTCTGGTCGGGATCGGTGATCATCTCGTTCCACTGCGCCACCCAGCCCACGGTGCGCGCCAGCGCGAACAAGGCGGTGAACATCGAGGTGGGGAAGCCGATCGCCGACAGGATCACGCCCGAATAGAAATCCACGTTCGGGAACAGCTTCTTCTCGACGAAATACGGATCGTTGAGCGCGATCTCCTCGAGCTTCAGCGCGGTTTCGAACACCGGATCGTTGACCTTCAGCGCGTCGAACACCTCGCGCACCGTCTTCTGCATCACGGTCGCGCGCGGATCATAGTTCTTGTAGACGCGGTGGCCGAAGCCCATCAGGCGGAACGGGTCGTTCTTGTCCTTGGCGCGCGCGATGAACTCCGGGATGCGATCGGGCGTGCCGATCTCATGCAGCATGTTGAGCGCGGCCTCGTTCGCGCCGCCATGCGCCGGGCCCCACAGGCAGGCGATGCCCGCCGCGATGCACGCGAACGGATTCGCGCCCGACGAGCCGGCGAGCCGCACGGTCGAGGTGGAGGCGTTCTGTTCGTGATCGGCGTGGAGGATGAAGATCCGGTCCATCGCCTTTTCCACCGCCGGGTGGATCTCATACGGCTCGGCCGGCACGCCGAAGGTCATGCGCAGGAAATTGCCGGTGTAGCTCAGCGAGTTGTCCGGATAGAGGAACGGCTGCCCGACGCTATACTTATAGGCCATCGCCGCGATCGTCGGCATCTTGGCGATCAGCCGGTGCGATGCGATCATGCGCTGCTTGGGATCGTGGATGTCGGTCGAATCGTGATAGAAAGCCGAAAGCGCGCCGACCACGCCGCACATGATCGCCATCGGATGCGCATCGCGGCGGAACCCGCGATAGAAGGTCGCGAGCTGCTCGTGCAGCATCGTATGGCGGGTGATCGTATTCTCGAACTTCGAAAGCTCGCCGGCCGTCGGCAGCTCGCCGTTCAGCAGGAGGTAGGCGACCTCCATGAAGCTCGATTCCTCGGCCAGCTCGCCGATCGCGTAGCCGCGATGGAGCAGCACGCCCTCGTCGCCGTCGATATAGGTCAGCGCCGAGCGGCACGAGGCGGTGGAGGTGAAGCCGGGATCGTAGGTGAACGCACCGGTCGCGCCGTAGAGCTTGCGGATATCGACCACGTCCGGCCCGACCGAGCCCGACAGGACGGGATATTCGGAGGTTTTTCCGGCGAGGGAAAGCTGGGCATTGTCGGTCATATAATCTCCTTTTTCCCGGCTCAACGCATCTGGTCGGCGATCCGCGCCAGGCTTTCGTCGCGGCCCAGCAGGGCAAGCACGTCGAAGATACCCGGCGAGGTCTTGCGACCGGTGAGAGCTGCGCGGAGCGGCTGCGCGACCTGCCCGAGCTTCACGCCCGCTGCCTCGGCCACCCGCCGTACCGCATCTTCGAGCGTCTCCGTATCCCAGTTGTGCAGCGCGTCAAGAGCGGCGTGCAGTCGCGATAGCAACGCGGGCGCATCACCGTCCAGCAGCGGGCGCGCCGCATCGTCGATCGACAGCGGCCGGACCGCGAACAGGAATGCGGCGCCGTCTGCCAGCTCGTTGAGATTCGCGGCGCGCGGCTTCAGCGCAGGCATGGCGCGCGCGAGCAGCTCGCGCCGTGGGTCGCCCTCGGCCAGCCCGAGTCGCCCGGCCACCAGCCCGGCGAGCCGCGCATCATCCGCCTCGCGGATATAATGGCCGTTGAGATGCTCCAGCTTCTTGAGATCGAAGCGCGAGGGCGATTTGCCGACGCTGGCGAGATCGAACCATTGGATCGCCTGCTCGCGGCTGATGATCTCCGCGTCGCCATGCCCCCAGCCGAGCCGCAGCAGGTAATTGTCGAGCGCTTCCGGCAGGATGCCCAGCTCGTCGCGATAGGCCTCGATCCCCACCGCGCCATGGCGCTTCGAGAGCTTGGCCCCGTCCGCGCCGTGGATCAGCGGGATATGGGCATAAACCGGCTCCGGCCAGCCCATTGCGCGATAGATCGGAAGCTGACGGAAGGCGTTGTTGAGATGGTCGTCACCGCGGATCACATGCGTCACGCCCATGTCGTGATCGTCGACCACCACCGCCAGCATATAGGTCGGTGTCCCGTCGGAACGGACCAGCACCAGATCGTCCAGCTCCGCGTTCTGCACCGTCACCTCGCCCTGCACGCGGTCATGGATCGTGACCGCGCCCTCCAGCGGCGCCTTGAGACGGATGACGTGCGGCGCGTCGGGATCGTCCGGCGTCCTGTCGCGCCACGGCGAGCGGATGCGCAGCGGCTTCTTCGCCGCCTCCGCCTCGGCGCGCATCTGCGCCAATTCCTCTGGCGTCAGATAGCAGCGATAGGCGTTGCCGCTGGCGACCATCGCCTTCGCCACCTCGACGTGCCGCGCGGCGCGCTCGAACTGGAACACGACGTCACCGTCCCAATCCATGCCCAGCCACTTGAGGCCGGAAAGGATCGCGTCGATCGCCGGCTGGGTCGAGCGGGCGCGGTCGGTATCCTCGATGCGCAGCAGGAACCTGCCGCCGTTGTGGCGCGCGTAGAGCAGGTTGAACAGCGCGGTGCGGGCGCCGCCCAGATGGAGGAAGCCGGTGGGGGAGGGGGCGAAACGGGTGACGACCGAAGGGTCACGCTCGCTCCCGCCGGCGGGATCGGTGGTTGCGCTCAAGCGCGCTTGCTCCCAAGCTGAATTATGACATGGCAACGATAGCCGGGGGCGCCCCTAGCACGCGCCCGGTGGCGCTTCAAACCTTAGCAACCCTCGCCATCGAACGATGGCTGGAGGCTGAGCGCGATCAACTTGCGCTGTGGCTGCCGGTGTTCCTCGGCACGGGCGTGATCCTGTGGTTCGCGCTGCCCGATCCGCGCGCGTGGATCGCGGCGATCCTGCTGGCGCTATCCGTGGCGTCGCTTGCAGTGGCGCTGGGGCGCGGAGGGCGCGCGGGGCGCTGCGTCGCGATCGCCGGGGTGGCGCTGGCGGCGGGCGTGGCGCTCGTGTGGTGGAAGGCGGAGCAGGCGGCGGCCCCGGTTCTGCCGCGCGCGACCGTGGCGCGGTTCGAGGCGCGGGTCGAGCGGGTGCAGCCGCTGCCGGCGCGCGCGCTGGTCCGCCTGACGCTGGCGCCGACGCGCTGGCTCGATCATGCGCCCGATCCGGCGCCGACCCGCATCCGCGTCAACCTCGCCGTGGCCGATTCTCCCGCCGGCATCGCCGAGGGCGCGATCGTGGCGATGCGCGCACGCCTGATGCCGCCCGCGCCGCCGGCCGTGCCGGGCGCCTATGATTTCGCGCGCGTCGCGTGGTTCGACGGCCTCGGCGCGACCGGGCGCGGGCTGGCGCCGGTGACGATCCTGTCCGGCGGCGATAACAAGGGCGAGGGCCTGCGCGTCCGCCTCTCGCGCCATATCCATGAGCAGCTTGAAGGCAGCGCGGGCGGGATCGCGGCGGCGCTCGCGACCGGCGACACCGGCGCGATCACCGACATGGATGCGGAGGCGATGCGGCGCTCCGGCCTCGCGCACCTGCTGTCGGTCAGCGGCCTGCACATCACCGCCGCCGTGGGGATCGCGATGCTGCTCGCCGCGCGCCTGCTCGCGCTCAGCCCGCGGCTGGCGCTGACGGGGCGGGTGCCGGTGCTGGCCGGCCTGGTCGGCGCGGCGGCGGCGATTGGCTATACGCTGCTGACGGGCAGCGAGGTGCCGACGATCCGTAGCTGCGTGGCCGCGCTGCTGGTGCTCGGCGCGATGGCGCTGGGGCGCGAGGCGGTGACGCTGCGGCTGGTCGCGGCGGGGGCGTTCGTGGTGGCGCTGCTGTGGCCGGAATCGCTGATCGGGCCGAGCTTCCAGCTTTCCTTCGCGGCGGTGACGACGATCGTCGCGCTCCACGAGCATCCCGCCGTCCGGCGCTGGTTCATGAAGCGTGACGAGGGCTGGGGCGCGAAGCTGCTGCGCGAGGGCGGATCGCTGCTGCTCACCGGGCTGGTGATCGAGATCGCGCTGATGCCGATCGCGGTCTATCACTTCCATCGCGCGGGGATTTACGGGGCGGTGGCGAATATCGTCGCGATCCCGCTCACCACCTTCGTCGTGATGCCGCTGGAGGCGCTGGCGCTGCTGTTCGATGCGGCGGGGCTGGGGATGCCCTTCTGGTGGCTGGCCGGCAAGGCGCTGGCGCTGCTGCTGTGGATCGCGCGGACCACCGCCGCCGCGCCCGGCTCCGTGACGGCGCTGCCCGCGATGCCGGCCGCGGCCTATGCGCTGATGGCGGCGGGCGGTTTATGGCTGGCGCTGTGGCGAACGCGCTGGCGGCGGCTTGGTGCGGTGCCGCTCGCGGTCGGCGCCGGCTGGGCGCTGGCGACGCCTGCGCCGGATCTGCTCGTCACCGGCGACGGCCGGCATGTCGCGATCCGTACCGCGCGGGGCGACCTTGCCGTGCTGCGCGATCGCGCCGGGGATTATGTGCGCGGGATGCTCGCCGAGAATGCGGGAACGGAGGACGATCCGCTGCTGCTCTCCGACCAGCCCGATGCGACATGTAGCCGCGACGCCTGTGTGATCGCGCGCGAGGCGGGCGGGCGGCGCTGGCGCATCCTCGCGACGCGCAGCGGCTATCTGCCGCCGTGGCGCGACATGGTGGAAGCGTGCCGCGCGGCGGATATCGTGATCAGCGACCGCCGCCTGCCCGGCGCCTGTGCGCCGCGCTGGCTGCGGCTCGATCGTCCGGCGCTGGCGAGAAGCGGCGGGGTGGCGCTGACCCTCGCCAGCGGCAGGATCGCCACGGTGCGCTCGCCCGGCGACAGCCATCCGTGGATGACGGCGGCTATCCCGCCGACGCCGCCCCGGTTCCGGTCCGGGCGGACGCGGGTAGACATCACGGTCAGTCGTAGCGGCGCAGCAGCCCCGCCAGCTTGCCCTGCACCCGCACTTGCGCGGGGGCGTAGCGTTGCGGGTCGTAACTGCGGTTCGCCGGATCGAGCCGGATCATCGCGCCTTCGCGGCGGAAATATTTGAGCGTCGCCTCGCTGTCGTCGATCAGCGCGACGACGATCTCGCCGTCCCGCGCCGTTTCGGTGCGGCGAATCAGCGCGTAATCGCCGTCGAGGATGCCGGCCTCGACCATCGAGTCGCCCGCCACCTCAAGCGCGAAATGCTCGCCACTGCCGAGCAATGCAGCCGGTACCGGGAGCGAAGTCGATCCCTCGAACGCCTCGATCGGCACGCCGGCGGCGATGCGGCCGTGGAGCGGGATCTCCACCACGTCGTTCGCCGGCTCCGGCATCGCGCGTCGTGGCGGCTGGGGGGCGCTGGCGGGCGCGCGGCGCTGTTCGGAGCGCTCCGGCATCTTCACCACTTCCAGCGCGCGGGCGCGGTTGGGCAGGCGGCGCAGGAAGCCGCGTTCCTCCAGCGCGCTGATCAGGCGATGCACGCCCGACTTGGACTTCAGCTCCAGCGCGTCCTTCATCTCCTCGAACGACGGCGAGACGCCGGTTTCGGCGAGACGATCGTGGATGAAACAGATCAGCTCATGCTGTTTCTTGGTAAGCATCGCGATCCTCCGCAGGCGAACAGACGCGGAACTTTTATGGAACAATCGTGGCCGGGTCAAGCGATGACGAGGATATCCGCCGATTCGCCAGCCGCCATCGCCGGGGCATGGGGCGCACGCACGACCAAGCAGGTCGCGCGCGCCAGGGTGGCGAGCATCGAGCTGTCCTGGATCGTCGCGACGTAGAGTAGGCCGTCGCGCAATTCCGCGCGGACGTAATCGGTGCGCGGGCCGTTCGCGGGGAGCGGCTCGCCCAGCGTCGCACGCGTCGCGTGCGGGAACGGATCGCGTGCGCCGGCCAGCGCGGCGACCAGCGGCCGCACGAACAGCAGCCCGGTGACGAAGGCGGACACCGGATTGCCCGGCAGCCCGACGACCACGCAGTCGCCGCGCCGCCCGGCCATCATCGGCTTGCCGGGGCGAAGCGCGATGCGCCAGAAGTCGATCTTCGCGCCGGCCGCCTCCAGCGCCGGGCGGACGAGATCATGGTCGCCGACCGACGCGCCCCCGGTGGTGACCAGTGCGTCCGCCGCGACATCGGTGAAGACGCGGGTCAGCACGTCTAGCCGGTCGGGCAGGATGCCGAGATCGACGAACTCCGCCGGCAGGTCGCGGAGCATCGCACGCAGCATCAGCCGGTTCGATTCGGGGAGGCCGGGCGCGTCGCTGCCCGGCTCGACCAGCTCGTCCCCGGTCGCGGCGAGCGCCACGCGGACCGGGCGGCCCACCTCCACCTCGCCCACCGCCCCGGTGGCGGCGAGCGCGAGGCGGGCGGGGGTCAGCAAATCGCCCGTTGCGCCCAGCACGTCGCCCTCGTGGAAATCCAGCCCGCGTGCGCGGACGTTGCGGGTACGGTAGGCCGGCCCTTCGCCCGCGAGGCGCAACGTATCGCCGTCGCGCGCCGCTTCCTCCTGCACCAGCACCGTGTCGGCGCCGGGCGGCAGCGGCGCGCCGGTGAAGATCCGCACCGCCTCGCCCGCGCCCATTGCGCCGCCGAAGCCGTGGCCCGCGGCGCTTTCCCCGATCACCCGCCACGGGCCGGGCATGTCGGCGAAGCGGATCGCATAGCCGTCCATCGCCGAGAGGTCGGCAACCGGCTGGGTGCGTCGGGCGATCGCCGGTGCGCGCAGGTAACGCCCGGCGGCATCAACCAGCGGCAGGCGTTCTGCGGAGAGCGTCGGCGCGAGTGCGAGCAGTCGCGCCTGTGCCTCGGCGACCGGCAGGAGAGGAAGGTTGGCCATCTCGCGCTCATGGCACGGCCGTGCCACCGGAGCCAATGCGGGCAATCGACAGCGCGCCGGTACGCCGATAGCCTGTGTGTGATGAAGACCTTGCTCGATCCGGATCGCGCGCTGACCGAGGGCCTCGCCGCGATCCGCACGCAATATAATGTCCCCGCCGATTTCCCGCCGCAGGTGCTGGCCGCTGCCGACGAGGCGGCGAAACGCGTGCCGACCGCGCATGTCGATCGCACCGCGATCCCGTTCGTCACGCTCGATCCGGCAAGCTCGACCGATCTCGATCAGGCCTTCGCGATCGAGCCGGCGGGGAGCGACCTGTTGCTGCGCTATGCGATCGCGGACGTCGCCTGGTTCGTCGATGAGGGCGGCGCGCTCGATGTCGAGGCATGGAAGCGCGGCGAATCGCTTTACCTGCCGGACGGCAAGGCGGCGCTCTATCCGCCGGTGCTGGGCGAGGGCGCGGCGAGCCTGCTGCCGACCGGGGATCGCCCGGCGGTGATCTTCGCGGTGCGTGTCGCGCCGGACGGGGCTGCGCGGCTCGACGGCGTGGAGCGCGCGGTGATCCGCAGCCGCGCCAAGCTCGCTTACGAGACGGTGAAACCCGCCGACCTGCCGTCCGGCTTCGCCGAGCTTGCCGCCCGGATCGACGCGGCGGAGGATCGGCGCGGGGCCGCGCGGGTCGACCCGCCGGAGCAGGAACTGGCGCGCAACGGCGACGGGCGGCTGCAACTCCGCTTCGCGCCGCGCGAGGAATCGGAGGACCAGAACGCCGCCATGTCGCTCGCGACCAATCTGGCGGTGGCGGACGCGCTCCTCGCGCACCACACCGGGCTGTTCCGCGTCATGCCGGGGCCGGACGACCGTGCCGTCGCACGGCTGCGCAACGCGGCGCGGGCGCTGGGGATCGACTGGCCGGCGGCGACATCGCTCGCCGACTTCCAGCGCGGGCTGGACGGGCATGACGCGCGGCAGGCGGCGATGATGGTCGCGATCCGGCGCGCGGGCGAGGGTGCGAGCTATGCGCCCTATCAGCCCGACGTGGTGCCGTGGCATGCGGCGGTCGCGGCGACCTATGCCCATGCCACCGCCCCGCTGCGGCGGCTCGCGGATCGCTACGTCGTGCAGGCGGCGCTGGCGGTGGCGAACGGACTGCCGGTGCCCGATTTCGTCTCCGCCGCCTTCGGCAGGCTCCCGCCGGTGATGGCGCATTCCGGCTCGATCGCCGGTGCGATCGACCGCGCGGTGATCGACATGGCCGAGGCGGTGATGCTCCACGGGCTGGAGGGACAGACTTTCAAGGCGGTTATCCTCGACCGCGACGAGCGCGGCGCGCGCATCCAGCTCTGCGACCGGCCGGTGGTGGCGCGGGTGCAGACCGACGCGGGCGAGCCGGGCGATACGATCACCGTGCGGCTCGACGAGGCCGATCCGGTGCGGCGGTCGCTGCGCTTCTCGCGCGCCGGCTGAGGATCACCGGCCGAGCGGATGGCGCAGCACAGGGGCATAGCTCGCCCCGTCATGCCCGAGCCGGCTCTCGTAGAGGATCAGTTCCTCCATCGTGAACGGCGCGCTGGAGAGGGCTGCGTGGTCCGCCAGCCAGCGTTCGATCATCGCGCCGTGGCCCGCGCTGCGCGGCAGGCGGGCGAGGGTGATATGCGGCATATAGGCGCGCCGTTCCGGCTCCAGCCCCAGCCGCACCAGCGCGTGATCGGTCTTGCGGTGGAGCGCCGCGAGCGCCTCGTGCGGGGCGACCGCCGCCCACAGCGCATCGGTCCGCCCGCGCTTGTCGAACCGCCCGACGCCGGCGAGCGCGACCTCCGGCGCGGGCGCCACGACGCCGGACAGCGCCAGCGCGATCTCCTCCGCCAGCGGCCGCTCGACCTCGCCGATGAAGCGCACGGTGAGGTGGAGTTGCGCATCATCCTGCCAGCGCGCGCCGGCCACGCCCCCCATCACCTGAAGGAGCGCGGCGCGGATCGCCGGGGGAGGGCGCAGGGCGACGAACAGGCGGTGCATCGGGCTGACCTTTTTGTAACGAAAGATTGCTCCGGGGCGGCTCGCTTGAAAAATTCGGCCGCGCGGGCAATATTTCACACATTCCGGCGCAATTCATTGCCGGACAAAGGAGCGAAGTGACAATGGCTAACTGGTCCGACCCCCGGCCGACCGCCGCCCCGTTCGGGACGAGCGCCGCCGATACGCGCGGTGCCGCGTATGACGCGGGTCTCCGGTCTTACATGCTGTCGGTCTATAATTACATGGCATCGGGCGTGTTGCTGACCGGGATCGTGGCGCTGCTGTTCGCCAGCGGCGGACGCGACAGCCTGGCCGCGCAGGTGTTCATGGCGCCCGGCATCCTGAAATATGTCGTGATCTTCTCGCCGCTCGCCTTCATCATGGTGCTGAACTTCGGGCTGAACCGCCTGTCGACCGGCGCGGCGCAGATGATCTTCTGGGCCTTCGCCGCCGTGATGGGCGTGTCGATGTCGACGATCTTCCTCGTCTATACCGGCACCTCGATCGCCATCACCTTCTTCGCCACCGCCGTCGCCTTCCTGTCGCTCAGCCTCTACGGCTATTCGACCAAGCGCGACCTATCCGGCTTCGGCACGTTCCTGATCATGGGCGTGGTCGGCATCATCGTCGCCTCGCTGCTCAACCTGTTCTTCAAGTCGCCCGCGATGGCGATGGTGATCAGCGCGATCGGCGTGCTGCTGTTCGCCGGCCTCACCGCCTATGACACGCAGCGGATCAAGAGCATGTACGCCTATGTCGCCGGCACCGACATGGTCGGCAAGATGGTCATCATGGGCGCGCTGTCGCTCTATCTCGACTTCGTCAACATGTTCCAGTTCCTGCTCTCCTTCATGGGCAGCAACCGCAACTGATCGCGGCGAAGCGCTGAAAGACAGGCCCGGCGGGGAAACCTGCCGGGCCTTCTTTTTGGGACGGGGGCAGCGCGGCGGCTACCGATCGTTAACCATGTCGTGTCAGGGTGGCGGCTCGCAACAGGGACCGTATCGATGACCGCCCGCGCCAAGCCCAAGGATGCCCGTCGCGCACCGCGTTCGCCGGTCGAGTGCCGCGCGACCGCGCGCGTCGCCGTCTCGGTCGAACTGCTCGATGCGTCGGTCAACGGCCTCCGCGCGCGGTTGTCGATTCCGCTGCCGGTCGGCACCACGCTGAAGATGGGGTTGCCGGGCGGGGTGCAGCGCCACGCGCGCATCATCTGGAGCACCGATGGGGAGATCGGTTGCGAGTTCCTCGCGTCGCTGTCGAGCGAGGAACTGGAGTTGCTGCTCGCCGCGACGCCGGACGCGCGCCCGCGCTGATCTCCGCGCCGCCCGCGACCGCCGCGGGCATCATTGTCGAAGCTCTGGAAGCCGTTTTGCGCTATACAATTGCGCGCTGCCGCCAGTTTCACCGCTTGAAATTATATTTCAATCGCGCGAAACGGGCGTGCGCGCCGGCCGACGTGGCGCGAGTCTGGAGAGAGCATGTCCGGCGATCCCGATCGCAGCAATCTGAAGCCATTGTCGCTCCATGTGCCGGAACCGCGTTTCCGCCCTGGCGACGAGGTGGATTTCTCCGTGGTCGAGGTGCCGGCGGCCGGCGCCGCGCCGCGACCCGACACACATGATGTGCCCGCGTCGTTCAGCGATCTCGCTTATTCGCTGGTGCGCGTGCTCGACGATGACGGTCAGGCGGTCGGCCCGTGGAACCCGCGCCTCTCGCCCGACAGACTGCGCCGGATGCTGCGCCACATGGCGCTGGTCCGCGCCTTCGACGAGCGGATGTTCCGCGCGCAAAGGCAGGGCAAGACCAGCTTCTACATGAAGTCGCTCGGCGAGGAGGCGGTGTCGGTCGCGGCGGCCCATGCGCTGCACTATGACGACATGTGCTTCCCCTCCTATCGCCAGCAGGGCCTGTTGATCGCGCGCGACTGGTCGCTGGTCGACATGATGAACCAGATCTATTCGAACCGCGCCGACCGGCTTCAGGGCAAGCAGCTGCCGATCATGTATTCGGTGCGCGAGGCCGGCTTCTTCTCGATCTCCGGCAATCTCACGACGCAATATCCGCAGGCGGTGGGCTGGGCGATGGCCTCCGCCTCCAAGGGCGACACGCGCATCGCCGCGACCTGGTGCGGCGAGGGATCGACGGCGGAGGGCGATTTCCACTCCGCGCTTACCTTCGCCACCGTCTATCGCGCGCCGGTGATCTTCAACGTGGTCAACAACCAGTGGGCGATCTCCAGCTTCTCCGGCTTCGCGGGCGCCGAGGCGACGACCTTCGCGGCGCGGGCGATCGGTTACGGCATCGCCGGCTTGCGCGTGGACGGCAATGACGCGCTCGCGGTCTATGCCGCGACCGCCTGGGCCGCCGAGCGCGCCCGCACCAACGCCGGGCCGACGCTGATCGAGCATTTCACCTATCGCGCCGAAGGCCATTCCACGTCCGACGATCCCAGCGCCTATCGCTCCGCCGGCGAGCCGAACGCCTGGCCGCTGGGCGATCCGATCCGGCGCCTCAAGGATCATCTCATCGCGATCGGCGAATGGGACGAGGACCGGCAGGCGACGATGGATCGCGAGGTCGCGGAGGAGGTGAAGGCCGCGCAGAAGGAAGCCGAGAAGAACGGCATCCTCGGCCACGGCCTGCTCCAGCCGCTCGACAGCCTGTTCGAGGGCGTGTTCGAGGAGATGCCCTGGCATCTTCGCGAGCAGCAGCAGCAGATGCTGGCCGAGGAGGAAGCCTCCGGCCGTCCGTGGGCGCGCAAGGGGTGATGCGAGTGGCAGAGGTTATCGAGAGCGAAGCGGGCGCCGGGACCGGTGACATTGCCCGCATGAACATGATCCAGGCGATCAACTCCGCGCTGGACGTGATGATGGCGCGCGACGACGCGATCGTCGTGATGGGCGAGGACGTGGGCTATTTCGGCGGCGTGTTCCGCGCCACCGCCGGCCTCCAGAAGAAATACGGCAAGACCCGCGTGTTCGACACGCCGATCACCGAATGCGGCATCATCGGCGTCGCGGTGGGGATGGGCGCCTATGGTCTGCGCCCCGTGCCGGAGATCCAGTTCGCGGATTATATCTATCCCGCGCTCGATCAGCTTGTCAGCGAGGCGGCGCGGTTGCGCTACCGCTCCGATGGCGAGTTCATCGCGCCGCTCACGGTACGCTCGCCGTTCGGCGGCGGCATCTTCGGCGGACAGACGCACTCGCAATCGCCGGAAGGCATCTTCACCCATGTCTCCGGGCTCAAGACGGTGATCCCGTCGACGCCCTATGATGCCAAGGGCCTGCTGATCGCCGCGATCGAGGACAATGATCCGGTCATCTTCTTCGAGCCGAAGCGCATTTACAACGGCCCGTTCAACGGCCATTGGGACCGCCCCGCGGAGAATTGGTCGAAGCATCCGGCGGGCGCGGTGCCGACGGGTTATTACCGCATCCCGCTGGGCAAGGCGAACGTGGTGCGGGAGGGCGAGGCGGTGACGATCCTCGCTTACGGCACGATGGTCCACGTCTGCCTGAACGTGGTGGCGGAGGCGGGGGTCGATGCGGAGGTGATCGACCTGCGCACGCTCGTCCCGCTCGATATCGAGACCATCGAGGAATCGGTGCGCAAGACGGGGCGCTGCCTGATCGTCCATGAGGCGACGCGCACCTCCGGCTTCGGCGCGGAGCTTTCCGCGCTGGTGCAGGAACGCTGCTTCTACCATCTGGAAGCGCCGATCGAACGTGTCACCGGGTTCGACACACCCTATCCGCACAGCCTCGAATGGGCCTATTTCCCGGGGCCGGTGCGGATCGGCCAGGCGCTCAAGAAGATTCTGAAGGATTGACGAGGATGGCGCGTTTCAACTTCCGCCTGCCCGATATCGGCGAAGGCATTTCCGAGGCCGAGATCGTCGCGTGGCACGTCAAGGTCGGCGACCGGGTCGAGGAGGACCAGCAGATCGCCGACATGATGACCGACAAGGCGACGGTCGAGATGGAAAGCCCGGTCGCGGGCACCGTCGTCGAGCTGGCCGGCGAGGTCGGCGATCAGGTGTCGATCGGTTCGACTTTGGTGGTGATCGAGATCGACGGCGAGGAGGAAGCGGCCGTCGAGATCGAGGAGGAGACGCCGGGCGTGGCGGTGGTTGAGCCGGTTGCGGTGGTGGAGAGCGTCTCGCACCCGGAACTCGCCGCTCCGGCTCCTGTCGAGGCCGCTCCGGCGCCCGCCGACAGCGTGGAGCGTCCTTCGCCGAAGGAGGAGACGCCTGCGGCTCCCCACGTCCTCGCATCCCCCGCCGTTCGCGCCCGAGCGCGCGATCTCGGCATCGACCTCGCGCAGGTGAAGCCGGCGGAGGGCGATCGCGTCCGCCATTCCGATCTCGACGCCTATCTGCGTTACGCCTCGGGGCAGGGCTATCTGGCACCTCACGCCAGCCGCGCGCGGGCGGACGAGCAGATCAAGGTGATCGGGATGCGCCGCCGCATCGCCGAGAACATGGCCGCGTCGAAGCGCCATATCCCGCATTTCACCTATGTCGACGAGATCGACGTGACCGAATTGGAGCGAGTCCGCGCCGATCTCAACGCGACGCGTGGGAACCGGCCGAAGCTGACGATGTTGCCGCTGCTGATCGTCGCGATCTGTCGCAGCCTGCCGCAATTCCCGATGCTCAACGCGCGTTACGACGATGAGGCGGGCGTGGTGACGCGCTCGGGCCGCGTCCATCTCGGCATGGCGACGCAGACCGATGCGGGCCTCACCGTGCCGGTGATCCGCGACGCGCAGGACAGGAACGTCTGGCAGCTCGCGGCCGAGATAACCCGGCTGGCCGATGCCGCGCGCGCCTCCAAGCTGAAGCCGGAGGAACTGGGCGGTGGCACGATCACCGTCACCAGCCTCGGCCCGCTCGGCGGCATCGCGACCACGCCGGTCATCAACCGGCCGGAAGTGGCGATCATCGGCCCGAATAAGATCGTCGAGCGCCCGGTGTTCCATGGCGACGATATCGTGCGGGCGAAGCTGATGAACCTGTCGATCAGCTGCGACCATCGCGTCGTCGATGGCTGGGACGCGGCGAACTACGTCCAGGCGCTCAAGAAGCTGCTCGAAACCCCGGTGTTGCTGTTCGCGGATTGATCGTGCCGGGCGCCGGCCGCGGGTGAGCCGCCGGCGCCTGCCGATCCTATACCCTGCGGCCGGTGAAAAGCTGGACCAGCCCGACCACCAGCGCGACGATCAGCAGGATGTGGATCAGCCCGCCCGCGATGTGCAGGCTGAAACCGAGCAGCCACAGGATCAGCAGAATTACGACAATGGTCCAGAGCATCGTTTTTCCTCTCCATCTGGAATGGAGAAGAGAACGTGCGTCATGTCGAAACCGTTCCAAAGCGTGATTGACCGCTCAGCGGAACGACAGGTTGATGCTGGCCGTGGCGGCGTGATCGCTCCCGCCAGCCGCGCCGGTGGCGAAGCGATACTGGTTGAGATAACCCAGCTCGACATTCACGCCCTTCGCGACCGGCGTATAGAGCGCTAGCGCGTTACGCATTCGATCCTCGCCAGCGATCGTCTGGAAGGCGTTGCGGTTGAGGTTGATGAAGCTCTCATGGCTGAACGCAATGCCGGTCGCGCCCTGTGCGTGCAGCGGCACGGCGATGCGGACGAACGGGCGGACCCGCCAGCCGGTGCCGTCCACTCCGTCGCGCCAGCGTTGTTCGGTGCGTAGCCGCAGCATCGCTCTCGCGGGGCCGACGCGGATGTCCTCCAGCGTCACCTGCTCGCGCGCGCGGCGTTCCATCGCGGCGAGACGGCCGCCGTCATAGGTCGGATCATGGGTATAGCCGGCCCAGACGGTGAGCCGCGGCGCGAGGCGATAGCCCAGAAGCGAATTGCTCTCGATCTCCGACAGGCCCGCGCGATTGTCGCTCAGCCGGACGATGACTTCCTGCGAGAAACGCCAGCGGTCGCCGATCCGCACCGTGGCGGCGCCGGTCAGCCATAGCTGCGCATCGTCGCGGGCGAGTACCCGCGTCGGGCAGGCCGCCATCGCCACGCCGAACATGCAACAGGCGGCCATTATGCGCATCGGCTGGCCGATGCGCAGAATTATGACGCCGCCGCAACAAATCTCTGTCCAGGTGACCGGAAAAAATTCAACCGATGGGTTTACAGTCCCGCGATGGCGACATATGTAAACCACATGGTTGAACAAAAGCTCGATCTCACCTTCGCCGCGCTGGCAGATCCGACCAGGCGGGCGATGCTGGCGGCGCTGCGCGGCGGGGAGCGCTCGATCGGCGATCTCGCCGCGCCTCATGCGATGACCTTCGCCGGCGCCGCCAAGCACGTCGGCGTCCTCGCGCGCGCCGGGCTGATCGAGCGGCGCAAGGTGGGGCGACAGCAGCTTTGCCGGCTTAAGGCGGAGCGTTTCGCCGAAGCGGAGGCGTGGCTGGCCGAATGGACGCGCTTCTGGAACCACCAGCTCGACGCGCTGGAAGCCGCGTTGCGGGAGGATCAGGAATGAACGGGCCGGTGACGCTCACGGTGACGCGCGATTTCGTGGCCTCGCCCGAACGGGTGTTCGATGCGTGGCTCGACCCGGTCGTGGCGCGGCGATTCCTGTTCGCGACGTCGGGTGGCGAGATGCTCACCTGCGAGATCGATGCCCGTGTCGGCGGATCGGCGCTGATCGTCGAGCGGCGACCGGCCGGGGATGCGCGTCACCGCCTGCGCTTCGAGGTGATCGAGCGGCCGGGGCGGCTCGTGTTCCTGTTCGGCGCCGATCCCGCGCCGGAGGGCGAATGGACGCGTGTGACGATCGGGATCACGCCGCTTGGCGCGGGCGCGCGTCTGACGCTGACGCACGAGATGGACCCACAATGGGCCGCCTATGCCGATCGCACGCGCGAGGGCTGGGCAATGATCCTGCAATCACTGGAGAGGAACCTGAACGACCATGGCTGACCTTATCACCGCGCGGGAATTGCGCTTCGAACGCCTGCTGGCCGCGCCGGTCGACAAGGTGTGGCAATATCTGGTCGACCCCGAACTGCGCGCGCGCTGGTTCATGGCCGGGCCGAGCGATATCCGGCCCGGCGGCACGATCGGATTCACGATGGCGCACGAGAATCTGTCGGACGGGCCGGTGGCGACGCCGGAGCGTTTCGCCGGGAAAAGCGGGCACCAATGGAGCGAGCGCGTGCTGCGCGTCGAGCCGCCGCATCTGCTTGCCTTTACCTGGGACAATGGCGAGGCGGGGGAGGTGACGATCACCCTGACGCCGGAAGGCGACCGGACGCGGCTGTTGCTGCATCACAACGGGCTGCGCGGCGCGAGCGACGCGGCGAGCTTCGGTGGCGGCTGGGGCGCGCATCTGGCGGTGCTGGAGCGCCGCGTTGCCGGGGAGAAGGTGCCGGACTTCTGGCAGCTTCACGCCGAAGCCGAGGAGCGGGCGAAGCAGGCGGTAGGCGTCGCCTGAGCGCCATTGCGGGTCAGGCGGCCAGCGCCGCCTCGGCCTGCGTAAGCGCCTTGGGATCGTCCACGTCGAGCCACCAGGCATCGCCGATATCGGTGACGCGCGCGTCGCCCGTCGCGGCGAGCGCCTCCACCCCGGCGGAGATCGATCCGCTGCCGCCCGCCGCGATGCTGGCGCGCAGCGCGTCGTGGAAGCGACCGTCGACCGCGAACACGCCGCAATCGAACGCATCGTAATCGGGGAGATGCTTGCCGATCGCGACGATCCGGTCGCCGTTGGTGCGGACCCGCGTCACGTCGTCGAGATCGACCAGCGGATTGTCCAGCCGCCGGTCGATCGCCAGCGTCAGCGGCGCATCCGGCGCGGCGATGGCGCGCGCGACGATCGCCGGATCGAACAGATGGTCGGCCATCATCAGCAGATGCCGCTCCGGCCCGATCGCATCGGCGCCGGTCAGCACCGAATGGCCGTTGGCGAGGGACCAGTCAGCGGTGCGGACGCAGGCGATCGCCGGATCGAGCGCGCGGAGATAGCTCTCCAGCGCCTCACCCTCATGCCCGGTGACGACGGTGAAGCCGCTCGCGCCGCCGGCACGCGCCGCCGCGATGACGCGCGCGATCAGCGGCACGCCAGCGACGGGGGTCAGCGGTTTGGAGGGGGACACCGCGCGCAGCCGGCTGCCATAGCCGGCCGCGACGATGAGCGCCTTCACTCGGCGGCGAGCCGGGCGTCGGCGTGGATGAAGTCGTCGGTCATCTGCGCCGCGATATCGTCGGTATATTGCTCCGGCGGATGCTTGCAGAAGAAGGACGACGGGCCGGTCAGCGCGCCGGCGAGGCCGCGATCGAGGCCGAGCTTGCAGCAGCGGATCGCGTCCACCACCACGGCGGCGGAATTGGGGCTGTCCTCCACCGACAGGCGCAGTTCGAGGTTCATCGGCACGTCGCCGAACAGATTGCCCTCGAGGCGCAGGAAGCACAGCTTGTTGTCGTGCAGCCACGGGATGTAGTCGGACGGGCCGACGTGGATATTCTCGTCCGCCAGCCGCTCGGCGAGCACGGCCTGCACGGCCTCCGTCTTCGATTCCTTCTTGCTCGAAAGGCGGTTGCGGTCGAGCATGTTCATGAAGTCGGTGTTGCCGCCGGTGTTGAGCTGATAGGTGTGGTCGATCGTCACGCCGCGGCTCTTGAACAGGTTCGACAGGACGCGGTGGACGATCGTCGCGCCGACCTGCGCCTTCACGTCGTCGCCGATGATCGGCAGCCCGGCCCGGGCGAAGCGCGCTTCCCATTCCGGGTTGGACGCGATGAACACCGGCATGCAGTTCACCACCGCAAGCCCCGCCTCCAGCGCGCATTCCATGTAGAATTCGGTCGCCTTCTGGCTGCCGACCGGCAGGAAATTGACGAGCACTTCCGCGCCCGAATCCTTCAGCGTGCGAATGATCGACGCGCGATCGGTGTCCGGCGTTCCGTCCACCTCGAAACCGCGATCGTTGGCGACGGTGAGCATATGGTCGGCCACGCCGTCCAGCTTCGCGCCCATCTGCACGATCGTGCCGGTTTTCGGCACCTCGGCGTGAAATACCTTGGTGCAGTTCGGCTTGGCGAAGATCGCCTCGCCCAGATCCAGCCCGACCTTGCGAGAATCGACGTCGAACGCGGCGACGAATTCGATGTCGCTGACCTTGTATCCACCGACGTCTTCATGGATCAGCCCGTGGGCGGTGTTGCCGGCGGAATAGTGATACTTGCCCTGCACCAGGCTGCTCGCGCAGTTGCCGACCCCGATGATGGCGACCTTGATCCTCGACATTAAACCCCCGCTTTGCCGGCTGCGGCCGGCGGATGACTGATTAGCGTCAGTGTCGTGACAGATGCACGACGCCTGTCAAGCGATGGCAGCACCTGTTATTCGGCGGCAAAGGGGACTTCGCCTTGGAATCGAACGAATTGCCGGCAGCTGTTACGGGAAAACCGCGTGAATTGCAGGGTTTCCTGAACCGGATCGCTTACCATCCCGCGGCCCGGCGACTCGCGATCTTGCTCGCTCGGACGCCGGCGACTCCGAACATGGTTTCGGTGTTCGGCGCGGCGATGGTGTGCGCGACGGGAGTGCTTTACGCGCTGGTCGGGACGCCGCTCGCGATCGGAATCGGCTTCGCGCTGCATCTGCTATGGCATGTCGTCGACGGCGCGGACGGCGATCTCGCGCGGATGACGGGCCGCGCCAGCCCGCGCGGCGAGGTGGTGGACGGCCTGTGCGACTATGGCGGCCATACCGTGCTCTACCTGCTGCTCGGCTATGCGCTCCAGCAGGTGTTCGGGCCATTGATCTGGGTGGTTGTGGTGGGCGCGGGCGTATCGCGCATCGTCCAGTCGGTGTTCGCGGAAAGCTCGCGGCGGAGCTACCAATGGTGGGCTTATGGCGTGCCGTGGATCCAGAACAACCGTGCGGCTGGATCGACCGGAATGGGCGGGGCGCTGGCGCGCTTCTACCTCAAGGTCTCCCATGCCGTTACGGGGCCGACCGAGACGATCAACGCGCTGGTGGCGAGCGCCGAGCCGGATCCGGCCGAGCGGCAGCGGATCGCGCGGCTGGCGAGGGAAACGGGCCGCCGAACGCTGCTGCTGCCCGGCCTGCTCGGCGCCAATCCACGCACGATCCTGCTGGGCCTCAGCATGATCGCGGGATCGTCGGTATGGTTCTTCCTGATCGAACTGACGTTGCTCAACATCCTGCTGGCGGTGGCGATCGTGCAGCAACGCATCAATTGCGCGCGCCTGATGGCGCTGATCGCGCGCGGAAGGGATTGACGCGCGGAACTTCGCGGCGCCGGGAACGGTTCGTTACCGGAACGGGATTCAAGGGAGACGGATGATGCGCATGATGGTGGTGATGGCAGGGGCGCTGACGCTGGCTGCCTGTGGCGAGGGCGGCATGCAGACCGGCGCCCCGGTGGCGGGCGGCGCGCATGCGGTGGCGCTGCTCAAGCTGGCGAACGGCGCCGACGCCGGCCGCGCGACCGCGACCGAGGTGGCCGGCGGGCTGCGCGTGACGGTCGATGCGAAGGGCCTGCCGCCCGGCACGCACGGCGCGCATGTCCACACCACGGGCCGCTGCGATGCCCCAGATTTCGCCAGCGCCGGGGGCCACTGGAACCCCACGAGCATGAAGCACGGCTCGATGAACCCGCAGGGGCCGCATGAGGGCGACCTGCCCAATCTGGTGATCGACACCGGCGGCCGCGGCACGGTTGCGGCGACCATTCCCGGCGCGACGATGGCCGGGCTGCTAGACGCCGACGGCGCGGCGCTGGTGATCCACGCCAATGCCGACGACCTGATGACCGATCCCGCCGGCAACAGCGGGGCGCGGATCGCCTGCGGGGTGTTTCAGGCCGGCTGAGAACCCAGCTTCCGGCTCACCTTCACCAGCGTCGGGTCGCCCTCCAGCGGCTCGACGGTGAGGCCCATCTCGCGCTCCAGGTTGACGGCGGCGACATTGTCGCGCGATTCGATCGCCTCGACCCATTGCGCGCCGCGTTCCTGCGCCTGATCCATCGCGAAGCGCATCAGTTCCCAGCCGATGCCGTGATCCTTGTGATCGCTGCGCACCGCGACGGCCAGCTCCGCGCGCTCGCCGCTCGCATCGAAGCACAGCATCGCCAGCGCGAGCAGCGCGCCGCCGTCCGCGTCGGCGGCAAGCCAGGTGGCGTCGCGGCCATCGTTGCGGGTCATCGTCTCGATCAGCGAGCGGCCGATGCGATTCGCCGTGGCGAGGAAGCGGAAGCGCCGGTCCTCGGGCGATAGCTGGTCGAAGAACTGGTCGATCGGGAATTCGTCGCCCGGCCCGGCAAGGCGGATGTCGAGCCGCACGCCGGCGCGCGTGGTGAGTCGGGTGGTAGGCGTCTGCATGTCGTGGCCTTTCGATGCCGGACCGCGTGGTTTGCCCGCTTCCCGATAGATTATGCCCGGTCGACGGCTTTGACCATCGTCAAAGCGCGCATGGCACCATGCGCTAAGCATCGATCGGACCTGCTTCTGGGATATTTCGCGATGCTTGCCGGTCCTTCACGCCTCGATGCCGCTGAGCCGACCCTCGACACGCTCGAGGAGGATCACGCCATCCAGCGTGCGCTGTGCCGCGATATCGAGGCGCTGGCGGACGGGCTGCCGAAACTGCCGCCGCTGCCGGAGGTGCGCCGCCTGTGCGATCGCGTGATGCGCGTGGCGGGCGCGCATCTCGTCCGCGCCGAACTCGTGTTCGAGCGGTTGCCGGCGGGGCAGGGGCCGAGCGACGCCGAACTGGAGACGCTGCGCGAGATGCACGCGCTCGATGCGACGCACGCCGACGATCTGGTGATGGCGCTATGGGATCATGTCGGCCGCGAGCCGGAGGCGCATGTCGGCCAGCTCTCCTATATGCTGCGCTGCTTCTTCGACGGATGCCGCCGCGCGATCGCGCTCAAGGAGAGCTGGATCGCCGCCGCGCGCAGGGCAGGGGCGGGGCCGGGTCTCAGGCCGGATTGACGATCGCTTTCAGCGCGGCGCGGTCGAGGATCGTGCAGTCGCGCTCGCCCTTGGCGAAATCGACCACCCCGGCGGTCTTCAGGCGGGTGAGATGGCGGCTGACCGTCTCGATCGTCAGCCCCAGGAAACCGGCCATCTCGCCGCGGCTGATCGGGATCAGCACCTGGATGCGTCCGGCGGCGTCGGGCATGCCGGTGCGCTCGGCCAGTTCGAGCAGGAAGCCCGCCACCCGCTCGCGCGCGTCCTTGCGCCCCAGCGAGAGCATCCGCTCGCGCGCCTCATCGAGCGAGGCCATGGTGCGTTCGAGCAGCAGCCGTTCCATGTGCGGATAGGTTTCGAGCGCGCGCTCGAAGCCGGTGCGCGGGAAGGTGCACAAATTGGTGTCGGTGAGCGCGGTGACCGTCAGCGACGCCTCGGCGGTGAAGAGCTGGCCGACGAAATCGCCGGGAAACAGCAATCCGACGATCTGCTCGCGCCCGTCGGCGGTCGAGGCGGAAACCTTGAGCGCGCCGGACACGACGTTGGCGCAGCTGCTGTTCGGGTCGCCCGCCCAGGTGACGACCTGCCCGGCCGCGACATCGCGCCGGCGCCCGAGAGCGCTGAGCGCGGCAAGCTCGCAATCGCTCATGCTGGCGCACAGCGCCTTGTCGCGCACGAGACAATCGAGACAGCGTTGTGGAACCCCGGACACGGATGCCATTCTTGCATCAATGTGCGGCTTTGTCAGCACCGGTTTGTTACGGAGTTGATGGCGCGGCATCGCAACCAGAAGAATGGCTCCCTGAGTAGGATTCGAACCTACGGCCGCTCGATTAACAGTCGAGAGCTCTACCGCTGAGCTATCAGGGAATGCCGTGCGGGAGGCGCGTCTATAGCCGCCTGATTCAGAGATGCAACCCCTGTTTCGCCACGAATTTCAGGCGATGAACTGCTCCATCGTGATGCGGTCGTCCAGCGCGTGCTCGGGGTCGAACAGCAGCGTCAGTTCGCGAGCGCGGTCCATCGCGATGTCGACCTGCGCGACATCGCGGATCTCGCGCTGGTCGGCCACCGCCGACACCGGGCGCTTGCCCGGATCGAGGATACGCAGCGACACGCGCGCGCGGTCCGGCAGGATCGCCCCGCGCCAGCGCCGCGGGCGGAAGGCGCTGATCGGGGTGAGCGCGAGCAGGTTGGAGCCGAGCGGGAGGATCGGGCCGTGCGCGGAGAGATTGTAAGCGGTCGAGCCGGCGGGCGTGGCGACAAGGATGCCGTCGCACGCCAGCTCCTCCAGCACGATGCGGTCGTTGACCGCCACCTCGATCTTCGCGGTCTGGCGCGTTTCGCGCAGCAGCGACACCTCGTTGATCGCGGGTAACGTGTGGATGCGGCCGTCGATCCCCGTCGCGGTCATCATCAGCGGCGTGACCTTGAACGCGCGTGCGCGGTCCAGCCGGTCGTCCAGCCCCAGCCCGCGCCATTCGTTCATCAGGAAGCCGACCGTGCCGAGATTCATCCCGAATACCGGCGGCGGCGGGCGGCGCGCCTCCAGCATGGCGTGCAGAGTCTGGAGCAGGAACCCGTCGCCGCCGAGCGCGATGACCAGATCGGCCTCCTCGATCGGGCACCAGTCCCAGGCGTCGAAAAGCTCGGCGCGGGCAGCCTGGGCCTGGGCGGTGGGCGAGGCGACCAGCGCCCGCCGGGGGTAGCTCGTCATCCGCCGGTCACGTTCATATGGCGCGACACCGCCGGGGCGGCGCCGCGCGCGATGTGGAAATCGTGCGCGCGCGGCTTGGCGGCGAGCGCGGCATCGATCGCGGCGTCCAGCCCGGCGACTCCGCCGCCACGCAGCGCCTGCTTCAGATCGGCGTGATCGTCGTGGCCAAGGCAGGAATAGAGCCGCCCCTCGGTCGTCAGCCGCACGCGGTTGCAGCCGTCGCAGAAATTCCCGGTGAGCGGCGAGATCAGGCCGAGCCGCGTATCGCTGCCCGCGACTCGCCAGTAACGCGCCGGGCCGCCGGTGCTGCGGGGATCGCGGATCAGATCGTGGCTCGCGGAAAGCTGCTCGAACACGCGGGTGAGGGGAAGGAAGCGGTCGGTGCGGTCTTCGTCGATCGCGCCGAGCGGCATGGTCTCGATCAGCGTGAGGTCCAGCCCTTCCGCGACGCACCAGTCCAGCATCGGCGCGATCTCGTCTTCGTTGAGACCCTTGAGCGCGACCATGTTGATCTTGACGCGCAAGCCCGCGCCGCGCGCCGCCGCGATCCCGCCGAGCACCTGCGCGACGTCGCCGTGCCGGGTGATGAAACGGAAGCGATCCGCATTGCGGCTGTCGAGGCTGACGTTGATACGGCGGATGCCGGCGTCGTGCAGCGCCGCGGCATGATCGGCGAGGCGCGTGCCGTTGGTGGTCATCGTCAGCTCGTCCAGCCCGCCGCCGACATGCCGGCCGAGTCGCCGCACCAGATCGATCACGTCGCGGCGCACCAGCGGCTCACCGCCCGACAGCCGGATCTTGCGCACGCCGCGCGCGATGAAGCGTTCCGCGATGACCGCGATTTCCTCCAGCGCGAGCAATTCGGCGCGGGGCAGGAAGGTCATCCGCTCGGCCATGCAATAGCGGCAGCGCAGGTCGCAGCGATCGGTGACCGAGACGCGCAGATAGCGGATCGCCCGGCCGAAGCCGTCGACGAGCGCGCCGGGCGCGTGGAGATCGGATATCACCATCGCATGGGAGAGCTAGGCGTTGCAGGTGCTTGCGGCAAGCCTGTGCCAATATTGGCCCGTATCGGCTGGGAAACGATTGGCGAACGCGCGTCGTGTCGCTAACAAATCGTTAATGCAGGGTCAGCCGCCGTTTCCGAAGCCGACAGCCACGATCGCGATCGCGCCCGATGCCGCGCGCGGCGCGCTGGAGCCGTTGCTGGCTGGAGCCGGGTGGATCGCCGCCGATGCTGCGCCTCTTGTGCGGCTGGTCGATGCGCGCGCCGGTCTGGCGACGCTGGCCGCGCTGGCGCCGGTCGCCTTCGAGGAACAGGCCGCGCTGGTCGCGATCGTCGCGACGGAAACGGCGCTGGACGCCGCTTTCGACGCCGGGGCGACCCATGCGGTGGTGGGTGACGACCCCGCCGCCTTGCTGCGAATGCTGCGCTTTGCTGCGCGACATGCGCGGCGCGTGCGGCGTCTGGCGTTCGCGCGGCGCGTCGATGAGGCGCCGCCGGGCGAGGTGGCGCGTTTCCTCGCGCTGCGCGAGGAGCAGGGGGACACGCTGTCGATGATCGCGATCGCCCTGACGCGCTTCGATATCGTCAATGCCGCCTTCGGCCGCTCGGTGGGAGACGCGCTGCTCGCCGCCGCGTTCGCGCGGGTGGTCGATGCGCTGGTCGGCATTCCGCCGGAGGACCGGCAGGTGATGCGCGGCGACGGCGCGGTGGTGGAGGTGGCGCTTGCCGTCGATGCCGACACGCTCCGCGTGATCGTCGCGAGCGTGGAGAGCGCGCTGGCGCGGCCGTTCGATACCGGGGACGCGATGGTCAATCTCGGCGCGCGGATCGGCGTCGCGCGCGGAGGGGCCGCCGCCGACCTGCCGGCACGGGTGCGCGAGGCGCTGGACGACGCGCGCGGCGGCGACGGAACGAAGGTGTATCAGGCATCGCGCGTCTATGCCGCGCCGCTGGTGCGGCTTGCGGCGGACCTGCATCGCGCGATCGACCGCGACGAGATCGCGATCCTGTTTCAGCCGCAGGTGACGCTGGCCTCCGGCGCGATCACCGGCGTGGAGGCGCTGGCGCGGTGGGACCACCCGACGCTCGGCACGCTCGGCGCGGAGACCTTGTTCGCCGCCGCCGACCGCGCCGATCTGGGCGCGGCGCTGTCGGAGCATATCCTGATCCGCTCGCTCGATGCGGTATCGAGCTGGCCGGCGGCGCTGTCTGAGCTGCGGGTGGCGGTCAACGTCACGGCGGCGGACGTGGCGCGGCCCGATTTCGTCCGCCGCTTCGTCGAGCATGTCGCGGAAAGCGGCGTCGCGCGGCGGCGGGTGACGGCGGAGATCACCGAAACCGGCCTGATCGGCGATCTCGATGTAGCGGCGGTGGCGCTGGGCGCGCTGCGCGAGCAGGGCGTGCGGGTCGCGATCGACGATTTCGGCACCGGCTATTCCAGCCTCGCCTATCTGAAGGCGCTGCCGCTCGATTACCTCAAGATCGATCGCAGCCTGACGCGCGACATCGCCGGCGCGGCGCGCGATCGGGTGATCGTGCGCGGGGTGATCGCGATGGCGCACGCGCTGGGCCTCGCGACGATCGCCGAGGGGGTGGAAACGGCCGCCGAGCGCGATCTGCTCGCCGGCGAGGGTTGCGATCTCTACCAGGGCTATCTGTGCGCCGGCCCGCTCGACAGCGAGGCGCTGGCCGCGCTGGTGACAGGCTGGACGCTCAACCCGCGGCCTTCGCCAATCCCTTCGACAATTGCAGCGCACCGTTGAGCCGCGCGTCCGCGTCCGGCCATGAGCGGGTGAGCGCGAATTTCGAATCCGGCCGGAGCTTCGCGATCGCGCCGAGCCGCTGGACATAGGCGAGCAGCCCCTCGACGTTCGGCGGATTGTCGTCGTGGAACGTCACCAGCGCGCCCTTCGGCCCGATATCCATCTTCGCGACGCAGGCCTTCTTGGCGTTCATCTTGATCTCGATCACGCGGATCAGGTTCTCGGTGGCATCGGGCAGCTTGCCGAAACGGTCGATCATCTCGGCAGCGAAGGCTTCCAGCGATTGCTTGTCGTCCAGCTCGTTGAGGCGGCGGTAGAGGCCCATGCGCAGGTCGAGGTCCGGCACATATTCCTCCGGGATGAGGATCGGCGCATCGACCGTGATCTGCGGCGAGAAATCGCGCGGGCGCTGGGTGAGGCCGCCGGCCTTCGCCTCCAGGATCGCCTCCTCCAGCATCGACTGGTAGAGTTCGTAGCCGACCTCCTTGATATGCCCCGATTGTTCGTCGCCGAGCAGATTGCCCGCGCCGCGGATATCGAGATCGTGGCTGGCGAGCTGGAAGCCCGCGCCGAGCGAATCCAGATCGGACAGCACCTTGAGGCGCTTCTCCGCCGTATCGGTCATCTGCCGCTCGGGCGGCGTCACCAGATAGGCATAGGCGCGCGTCTTGGAACGCCCGACGCGGCCGCGAAGCTGGTAGAGCTGGGCGAGGCCGAAACGGTCGGCGCGGTTGACGATCATCGTGTTGGCGGAGGGGATGTCGATCCCGCTCTCGATGATCGAGGTGGAGACCAGCACCTCGAACTTCCTGTCGTAGAAGGCGCTCATCCGCTCCTCCACCTCGCCGGGGGCCATCTGGCCGTGGGCGACGACGTAGCGGATTTCCGGCACCTCGTTGCGCAGATAGTCCTCGATCTCCGGCAGGTCCGCGATGCGCGGGGTGACGAGGAAGCTTTGCCCGCCGCGATAATGTTCGCGCAGCAGCGCCTCGCGCAGCACCACCGGATCCCACGGCATCACATAGGTGCGCACCGCGAGGCGATCGACCGGCGGGGTCTGGATCACCGAAAGCTCGCGCAGGCCGGACATTGCCATCTGGAGCGTGCGCGGGATCGGCGTGGCGGTGAGGGTGAGGACGTGCACGTCGCTCTTGAGCGCCTTCAGCCGCTCCTTGTGGGTGACGCCGAAACGCTGCTCCTCATCGACGATCACGAGGCCGAGCCGCTTGAACTCCACGCTCTTGGCGAGGATCGCGTGCGTGCCGATCACGATGTCGATATCGCCTGACGCCACACGTTCGCGCGTCGTCTTCGCCTCGGTCGCGGAGACGAGGCGGGAGAGGCGGCCGATGTTGACCGGGAAGCCTTCGAAGCGCGCGACGAAATTCTGGTAATGCTGGCGCGCGAGCAATGTGGTGGGGCAGACCACCGCCACCTGCATCCCCGCCATCGCCGCGACGAAGGCGGCGCGCAGCGCGACCTCCGTCTTGCCGAAGCCCACGTCGCCGACGATCAGCCGGTCCATTGGCTTGCCGGCGGAGAGGTCGCCCAGCACATCCTCGATCGCGCGATCCTGATCGTCGGTTTCCTCATAAGGGAAACGATCGACGAAGGTCGGGAAGCCGCTCGCATCCGGCTCCGCCACCTCGCCCGAGCGCAGCGCGCGCTCGGCGGCGACCGCGATCAACTCGCCGGCGATCTCGCGGATGCGCTCCTTCATGCGCGACTTGCGCCGCTGCCACGCTTCACCGCCGAGCTTGTCGAGCGCCGCGCCTTCCTCGCTGGAGCCGTAGCGCGAGAGGACTTCGAGATTCTCGACCGGAACGTAGAGCTTGTCGCCCCCGGCATAGGTCAGCGCGACGCAATCGTGCGGGGCGTTGCCGACGGGGATCGAGGTCAGTCCCTCGTAGCGCCCGATGCCGTGATCGACATGGACGACCAGATCGCCCGGCGAGAGCGTTGCCAGTTCCGCGAGGAAGGCGTCGGCGGACTTGCGGCGCTTCTGCCGGCGGACGAGCCGGTCGCCCAGCATGTCCTGCTCGGTCAGCACCGCGACGCGCGGCGCGGTGAAACCGTGATCGAGCGGCAGGACGATCAGCGCGACCTGCGTCTCGCCGACGCCGAGCGCCTCCTGCCACGTATCGACCGGCTTCGCGCCGTTCAGGCCGTGGTCCTTGAGCAGATTGCCGAGCCGGTCGCGCGCGCCGCCGGAATAGCTCGCCAGCACCGGCTTGCGACCGTCCTTGCGCAGCTTCGCGACATGCGCGACGACCGCCTCATAGACGTTCGCGCCCGATGCGCGTTCGGGCGCGAAATCACGCGCGCCGTCCACGCCGAAATCCACCACGCGAGCGGATTCGGGCTCGTGGAACGACGTGGTGACATGTGCCGTCGCCGCCTCCAGCGCTGCGCGCCATTCGCCGTCGTCGAGGTAGAGCGTCTTCGCGGGCAGCGCGCGATAGCTGCCGGGCTGGGCGGCCTCCGCGCGCTTGCGGTTCTCATAATAGTCCGCGATCGATTCGAGGCGCGATTCGGCCGCCGCCGTCACGCCATTGTCGCGCACCACCAACGCGTCCTCGCCGAGATGATCGAAGATGGTGGCGAGCTTCTCCTCGAACAGCGGGAGCCAATGCTCCATCCCCGCCAGCCGCCGGCCATCGCTCACCGCCTGATAGAGCGGGTCGCCGGTGGCCGTCGCGCCGAAGGTTTCGCGATAGCGGCTGCGGAAGCGCTTCACGCTGTCCTCGTCGAGCAGCGCCTCGGACGCGGGGAGCAGGGTGAAGCCGTCGATCCGCCCGGTGGTGCGCTGGTCGGCGGGGTCGAAGGTGCGGACGCTTTCGATCTCGTCGCCGAAGAAGTCGAGGCGCAGCGCCTGTTCCTCGCCGCTCGGGAACAGGTCCACGATCCCGCCGCGAATGGCGTATTCGCCCGCGTCATGCACGGTGTCGGTGCGGACGTAGCCGTTGGCCTGGAGCAGCGCGGCGAGCCGGTCGAGGCTGATCCGCTCGCCCGGCTTCAGGTTTGCGACCAATTGCCGGATACGGAACGGGGTGAGCGTGCGCTGCGTCGCGGCGTTGGTGGTGGTGAGGACGAGCTGCGGCCCGCGCGGCTTCTGCTGCAGCCGGTGGAGCGCGCCGATCCGCTCCGCCATCACACGCAGGGTCGGGGAGGCGCGGTCGTAAGGCAGGCAATCCCATGCCGGGAATTCGATCACCTCCAGCTCCGGCGCGAAGAAGGGCGCGGTGGCGGCGATTGCGCGCATGGCGGCCTCGTCCGGCGCGACGAACACCGCCCGGCGCGGCGCTGCACGCGCGAGGTCCGCCAGCAGCGAGGGCAGGAAGCCCGCCGGCACGCCCGCGAGCGTCAGCACCTCGGTGGCGGAGAGGATCTGTTTGAGTTCGGGCATGATCTTCTTTGTAAAGGCCCTTCCGAACGGAAGGGGATGGGAATGCTATTCCGGCACCTGCACGTAGTTCAGCGCGCGCATCGCCTGCATCATCGGGCCGTCCCATTCGGGCGGGCAGGGGAGGGAGCCGATCGCCCAGCCCATGATGTCCACGTCCTGCTCCTCCAGCAGAGTCTCGAACCAGTCGAGCTGTTCGGCGCTCCAGTTCGCGTGGTGCGCGTCGAAGAAGCCGCCGATCATCAGGTCGGCCTCGCGCGTGCCGCGGTGCCAGGCGCGGAAGCGCAGGCGTTTCAGTCTGATTTCGTGGTCCATCGGTCCTCAACGTCAATTGCCCGGCGGGCGCTGGCGGCGCGCGTCGGGTGCGGGTAAGGCGCTATCTAGGCATGAGACCCGATATCCTCAATCCGCTGTTCGCCGAAGTCACCGCGCTGAAGGGCGTGGGGCCGGCGCTGGCGAAGCCGCTGGAGCGGCTGGGGATCGCGAGGGTGGTGGACGTGCTGTTCCATTTGCCGACCGGCTGGATCGATCGCTGGCCGCGCGACACGCTCGACGCGAGCGATGCCGGGCGGACGATCGCGATCACGCTGACCCCACGCGATATCCGCAGCACCGGCTCCGCCCGCGCGCCGACACGGGTGAGCGCCACCGACGCGGCGGGCAACCACGTCAGCCTCGTCTATTTCGGCGGATCGTCCGGCTGGGTGAAGAAGCTCTATCCGATCGGGCAGCCGGTGCGCGTTTCCGGCAAGCTGGAGACGTACGGGCAGGAGCTTCAGATCATCCACCCGGAGATCGAGGGGGAGGAAGGCTTCCGCGAGCGCGAGCCGGTCTATCCCCTGTCCGAAGGCATCAGCTCGCGCCGGATCGCCGGGATGGTGGAGCAGGCGTTGGCCCGCGCGCCGGAGCTTCCCGAATGGATCGAGCCGGGGCTGAAGGCGAAGCGCGGCTGGCCGGGCTGGCGCGACGCACTTGCCCGCATCCACGCCGATCCCGCCGATCAGGTGGCGCGGACGCGGCTCGGCTATGACGAGGTGTTCGCCAACCAGCTCGCGCTGATGCTGGTCCGCGCGGATTCGCGGCGCCGCCGCGGGCGATCGCTGGGCGGCGACGGGCGGCTGCGCGACATGCTCAAGCTCCCCTATGCGCTGACCGGGGCGCAGGCGCGGACGGTGCGCGAGATCGAGGGCGATCTGGCGCAGGAGGCCCCGATGCTCCGCCTGCTGCAAGGCGATGTGGGATCGGGCAAGACGCTCGTAGCGGCGATGGCGCTGCTGATCGCGGTGGAGGCGGGTGCGCAGGGGGCGATGCTCGCACCGACCGAGATCCTCGCCCGCCAGCATTACGAGACGCTGCGCCGCACGCTCGCCGGGCTGCCGGTGGAGATCGCCGTGCTCACCGGGCGCGACAAGGGTCGCGCGCGCGAGGCGACGCTGATGGGGCTGGCGGACGGCTCGATCGACATCCTCGTCGGCACACATGCGATCTTCCAGGAGGCGGTCGGCTATCGCGACCTTGGGCTGGTGGTGGTGGACGAGCAGCACCGCTTCGGCGTCGCCGAGCGGATGGCGCTCACCGCCAAGGGCCGCGTCACGCCGCACCTGCTGGCGATGACCGCCACGCCGATCCCGCGCACGCTTACCCTCGCGCAATATGGCGAGATGGACCAGAGCCGGCTCGACGAGATGCCGCCGGGCCGCGAGCCGATCGAGACGCGCGTCATCAGCGAGGAGCGGCTGGACGAGGTGGTCAACGCGCTCGGCCGGCATCTCTCGGAAGGGAAGCAAGCCTATTGGGTCTGCCCGCTGGTGGAGGAGAGCGAGAAGACCGACCTCGCCGCCGCCGAGGCGCGCGCCGCCGCGCTGGCTGGGCGGTTCGGCGATCGCGTCGGGCTGGTCCACGGGCGGATGAAGGGGCCGGAGAAGGATGCGGTAATGGCCGCCTTCGCCGCCGGCCGCCACGGCGTGCTGGTCGCGACCACGGTGATCGAAGTGGGCGTGGATGTGCCCAACGCCACGCTGATCGTGATCGAGCACGCCGACCGCTTCGGCCTCGCGCAGCTCCACCAGTTGCGCGGGCGCGTCGGGCGGGGCGGGGGACATTCGGTGTGCCTGCTGCTGCGCGGCAATGCCTTGTCCGAAACCTCGCGCGCGCGCCTTGCCCTGATGCGCGAAACCAACGACGGCTTCCGCATCGCGGAGGAGGATTTGCGGCTGCGCGGCGCGGGTGAATTGCTCGGAACGCGGCAATCGGGCGAGGCGGCGTTCCGGCTCGCGACGCCGGAGCAACTGGGCGAATTGCTCCAGCCCGCCACCGACGATGCGCGGCTGCTGATCGATCGCGACGGCGGGCTGTCGGGCGAGCGTGGGCAGGCCGCCCGCACCGCGCTCTACCTGTTCGAGCGCGATGCGGGGGTGGCGCTGCTGCGATCGGGTTGACTAGAGTTCCTTAAAGCTGTCCACGTCCCGCGCCGGGCCATGGCCGTGCGGCGCATGGGGCGGCTCGATATCGATCGGCTCCGGCGGATCGAACCCGCCCTCCCATTTCGCGACCACCGCGCTCGCCACGGCATTGCCGACCACGTTGGTCGCGCTGCGCCCCATGTCGAGGAAATGGTCCACCGCGAGGATCAGCAGCAGTCCGGCCTCCGGGATATTGAACATCGGCATGGTCGCCGCGATCACCACCAGGCTGGCGCGCGGCACGCCGGCGATGCCCTTGGACGTCACCATCAGCACCAGCAGCATCGTGATCTGCGTCGCGATCGGCAGGTGGATGCCATAGGCCTGCGCCACGAACAGGCTCGCGAAGCCCATGTAGATCATCGAGCCGTCGAGGTTGAACGAATAGCCCAGCGGCAGCACGAAGCTCGCGACGCGCGGCGGCACGCCGAAGCGGTCCAGTGCCTCCAGCATCCGCGGATAGGCGGCCTCCGACGAGGCGGTGGAGAAGGCGACCAGCAAAGGCTCGCGCACGTAGCGCACCAGCTCCCTGATCCGCCCGCCGATGAAGATGAAGCCGATGCCGAGCAGCACCAGCCACAGGATCAGCATCGAGAGGTAGAAAGTGCCCATGAAATAGGCGAGTTGCCCGATCACCTTCGGTCCGCGCTCGGTGAGCGTGCCCGCCACGGCGGCGAACACCGCGAAGGGAGCGAAGCGCATCACATAATCGGTGATCTGGAGCATCACATGCACCAGCGCGTCGATTGCGCCGACCAGCGGCTTCGCCTTCTCGCCGACGGCAGTGATCGCGACGCCGACGAACAGCGAGAAGATCACGATCTGGAGGATCTCGTTCTTCGCCATCGCGTCGACCATCGAGGTCGGGAAGATATGCGAGATGAAGTCCTTGAGGTTGAAAGCCGATGTCTCCAGCCCCGTGCCCGCCGTCGCGGGCGGCAGCGGCAGGTTCACCCCCACGCCCGGCTGGAAGATGTTGACCAGCACCAGCCCGAGGGTGAGCGACAGCAGGCTGGCGCAGATGAACCAGCCGATGCTCCGCGCGCCGATCCGCCCCAGCGCCGCAGTATCCCCCATCTGCGCGATGCCCGAGACGAGCGTCGCGAAGACGAGCGGCGCGATGATCATCTTGATCAGCCGCAGGAATACGGTGGTGACGATCGAGAAATAGCCCGCCAGCGTTTCGAGCCGGGCCTGCGAGGTGGCCCCGCCGTCGCCGATCGCGGTGTTGAGCACCAGCCCGCAGACGAGGCCGAGCACCAGCGCGATCATGATATAGGTGGTGAGCCGCTTGCCCATCGATACTCCCGGAGAAAATTGGTCCGCCCGCAAAGGGGATTGCGGCCGCTCGGTCAAGCACCCTATCGTCTTCGCTTATGCTGATCGACCGCTTTATGCCGACGCGCCGGGGCCTGCTGGGCGCCGCCGCCTTGTTGCCGCTCGCCAATCTCGCGGGGGTGTTGCGCGCCGCCGAACCCGATCTTGCCGGGCTGAAGGATATCACCACCGGCGTGAAGCCGATCGACGCGGCGGAGCGCGCGGGGCGGCTGCAACGCGCGCAGGCGCTGATGCGGCGGCACGGCATCGGCGCGGTGGTGATCGAGCCGGGATCGAGCCTGATCTACTTCACCGGCGTCGTCTGGTGGCGCAGCGAGCGGCTGACGGCGGCGATCATTCCGGCGGAAGGGGAGCCGTGTATCGTCACGCCCTTTTTCGAGGAGCCGTCGATCCGCGAGACGCTCGCCGTTCCGGCCGAGGTGCGCGTGTGGCAGGAGGATCAGAACCCGCTCGCGGTGGTCGCCGGCTTCCTGCGTGATCGCAAGCTCGCCGGGCGGCCGGTGGGGATCGAGGAGACGGCGCGCTTCTTCGCCTTCGACGGGCTGGCGCAGCAATTGCCCGAGGCGAAGCTGGTCTCCGCCAATCCGGTGGTGCGCGGCTGCCGCATGTTGAAGACGCCGGCGGAACTCGCGCTGATGCAGACCGCGACAGACGTGACGATCGCCGCCTATCGCTGGGTCCATCCGCGCGTCGAAAAGGGCATGACCGGGCCGGAGGTGAGCGCGCTGATGGTCGCCGCGACGCGCCGGCTCGGCGGCACGGCCGACGACGCGATGGTGCTGATCGGCGAGGCGTCGGCCTATCCGCATGGCAGCCGCGAGGTGCATCGCGTCGCGGACGGGCAGGTGGTGCTGATGGACTGCGGCTGCACGGTTCAGGGCTATCATTCCGATATCTCGCGCACCTGGGTTCATGGCAGCGCCAGCGCGGCGCAGCGGAAGTTGTGGAATCAGGTGGCGGAAGGGCAGCGCATCGCGCTGGCGGCGGCGAAGATCGGTGCGCCGGCCGGGACGGTCGATGATGCGGTGCGCGGGGCTTACACGAAATGGGGCTATGGTCCGGGCTACAAACTGCCCGGCCTGTCGCATCGCACCGGGCATGGCATCGGCATGGACGGGCACGAGCCGGTCAACCTCGTTCATGGCGAAGCGATGCCGCTGGCGGCGGGCATGTGCTTCTCGAATGAGCCGGGCATCTACATCCCCGGTCAATTCGGCGTGCGGCTGGAGGATTGCTTCCACATGACGGCGCAGGGGCCGCGCTGGTTCAGCACGCCGCCGGCCTCGATCGACGCGCCGGTATAGACATAGCGCCGTCGTTCCGATTATGTTCCGGCGATGATCGAGACGGCCGCCATCGCCCTTGTCGCCATCCTTGCCGGCCTTGCGCTCGGCTGGTTCGTCGCGCGGCGCGATGTGGCCGGACTGCGCGCGGAGCGGGACCAGCGGGCGGAGGAGTTCAGGAAGGCGATCGTCGATCTCGCCGCCGCGACCGAGCGGGCAAAGGCCGCCGACGGGCTGCGCGGCGAACTGGAGGCGATCCGTAGCGAGCGCGACGCGGCCCGCACCGAGCTTGCCCGGCGCGAGACGGAGGCGGCGGCGTTCGAGGCGCGGATCGCCGAGTTCAAGGCCGCGAAGGACGATATGGCGGGCCGTTTCCGCGAAGTCGCCGGCACGCTGCTCGGCGAGGCGCAGAGGGCGTTCCTCGAACGCGCGGATGAGCGGTTCCGCCAGTCCGAGGAAAGCGCGGGGCACGGGCTGAAGGCCTTGCTCCAGCCTGTGACGGAGCGGCTCCAGCGCTACGAGGAAGGCGTCGCCAAGGTCGAGGCGGAGCGGCGGGATGCGTTCGGCTCGCTCTACGGCCAGATCGAGGCGATGCGCGTCGGGCAGGAATCGGTACGGGCCGAGGCGCAGAAGCTGGTCAACGCATTGCGCGCCGCGCCCAAGGCACGCGGCCGCTGGGGCGAGCAGCAGCTCCGCAACGTGCTGGAGACGTGCGGCCTCGCCGAACATGCCGATTTCGCGATGGAGGTCAGCATCACCGGCGACGATGGCGAGCGGCTGCGCCCTGACGCAGTGGTGCGCGTGCCGGGCGGCAAGTCGCTGGTGATCGACGCCAAGGTGTCGCTCAACGCCTATCAGGACGCCTTCGCGGCGGTGGACGAGAAGGAGCGGCAGATCGGTCTCACCGCGCACGCCAATGCGATGCGCGCGCACGTCAATACGCTGAGCGCCAAGGCCTATTGGAGCCAGTTCCCCGACGCACCCGATTACGTCATCATGTTCGTGCCGGGCGAGCATTTCCTCTCCGCCGCGCTGGAACATGACCCGACCTTGTGGGACGCGGCGTTCGACAAGCGCGTGCTGCTCGCGACGCCGACCAACCTGATCGCGATCGCGCGCACCGTTTCGGCAGTATGGCGGCAGGAGAAATTGGCGAGCGAGGCGCGGCAGATCGGCGCGCTCGGCAAGGAGTTGTACGACCGGCTAGCCAAGGCGGTCGGCGATCTGCGCGTGGTGGGCAGCGGGCTCAATACCGCAGTGAAGAACTACAACACCTTCGTCAGCAGCTTCGAGACGCGCGCGCTGGTCAGCGCCCGCAAGCTGCGGGACCTCAACATCGAGCCGGGCGCGCGCGAGATCGAGACGATCGCCCCGGTGGAACTGCTCGCCGGCCACGCCGGAGAGGATGAGCCGGACCGGCTGGCGGCGGAATAGGGCGGGGAGGCCGGGGCTTCTATTTGGTCTCGTCTCAATGCCCGCGTCGCGCCGAGGCGCGGGCGTCGAGCAATTGCCACAGGCCGCGATGCTGGGCGAGCAATTGCTGCGCGCCGAAGGTGATGGCACGGCGCACCGTCACGCCGCCGCCCAGGCCGTCGAGCATCGCGATCGTTTCGCGATCGGTCGGCAGGCGGCTGCGCTCGGGAATGACGCCGACGCGCTCGCCGGCGATCGCCAGGATGCGGCGGATCGCGGTCCAGTCGAGCAGGAAGGTCGCCGCCGCGCCAATCGCGCAGCCGACGCGGCGCGATTCCGCCAGCATCGTCAGCGCATGGCGCTGCGCGACGATGGCGGCTTCGGATTCGGCCTGGCCGGGCGTCGAGGGAAGCGGGCCGACAGCCGCCGTCAACGTCGCCAGCATCGCCCGCTCCTCGTCGAAGACGGTCGCCGTATCGATCAGCCATTGCCGCGTCGCGCCGGCCGCGCCTGGCGCGATGCTCGCCTGCTCGATCAGGCTGGGCGCCATGCCGTGCAGCGCGCACAGCGCATGAACCGCGTCGGCGAGATCGCGCAACGGCGTCGCGGGATAGGCGAGCGCGACTGGCCAGCTCGCACTACCCGTCCCGTCCGCGTCGACCAGCGCCGCGATGGACTCGCCCGGAAGGGCGGAGGTGGAAGTCGATACTGTCTGCACAATCGTCCCTCTTGCGGCACGTTTCGTCGCGGCTTTCCCGCGACCAACGCTGAACTTGGGGTCTTCTAGCAGGATGATGTAAAGACAGCGTTTATGTCGCATCGCGGATGATGGTCGCGGCCAGTTCCTCGATCCGCCCGGCGACCACCACCGGGGCCAGCCCGATCACCACCGGCGTCGGCGCGGCATCGCGGGCAAGGCATTCCGCCGCGATCCGGCGCGGGCCGCCGCCGCTCGCCACCGTATCCACCGCCTCGCCCGCTGCGACCCGGCTGCCGACCGTCAGCAGCGAGGTGAAGCGTGCGCTCGCCAGCGCCTCGGCTGCAATCCCGGTCAGCGCCGCCAGTTCCGCCGATGGCGTGACGACATAGCCGCGCAGGCTGAGCCTGACGGCGACCGCCCCCGCCGCGGCACTGGCCATGCTCGCCGCGAGCAGCAGCGCGCGCGCCGCCGCGAGTTCCTGTTCCGTTGTGAGATCGGTCGCGCGCAGCAGGCAGCCGCCCGGAAAGGGCGAAAGATCGCAGCGCAGGCGCCGTGCGGGGAAAGCTTCGGGGATGATCTCGATCGACTCGGCGATGCCGCTGCCGACGACGCGGCGAATCGCATCGTCCAGCAACTCCCCGCCCGCCAGCGCCAGCCCGGCCGGCTTGCTTCCGGCGCGAACCGCTGCGCCGAACCGGGGCAGCGCGGCTCTGCTCGCCAGCGTCACGCGGCCCTCGCGGTCGAGGATCAGCGTGATCGCATCGCCAGCATCGAGCAGGCCTTCCAGGGCGCCGTCGTCCGTGCGCGCGGCGAGCGGCGTGCATAGCGCTTCCATCACCTCGACCGAGGTGAGGGCGAAGCGTGGGCGGCCGCGATGCAGGATATAGACCGGCGCGCGCGCCGCGCGCTCCTGCCACAGCCCGAAATGGCGGACGAGTTGCGAGGCGGTCACGCATTGCCCCTCGCTACGGCGGATCGGTTCGGCGTCGCTCATGCGGCGAATCTGGTCCCGCGAGCGGCAGTCCGGCAATCGTATAGGTCCGATCCGGATTTATAGATCGGCAAATGTCGCCACTTGGCACCGGAATGGAGGCGGCTTCGGGCAAGCCGGCGCTGTTTTGCGCCGCTGCGATCGCTCATGACCTTCGTGTTTCACGCAGCGATCATGGCAAATGCCGGAGACGATGCCGCAAGCGGTGCGCGGCTAGAAAGGTCGGGCCGGCGGCGGAACCGTCCACCTTCACCGCCGGTAGGAGAGCGTTTGCGGCACGGTCCCTCGCCCGGCGCTCTCCGCCCGGTCGCACTCCAGGGTGCATCTCTCCCGGCGGCGAACTCGTCCCTCGCCGCCGGGGCTTTCCGGATAAGGGAAGGGCGGCTGATTGGCCGCCCTTCGCACTCTCACTGATCGAGGAACGAGCGCATCTTGCGGCTGCGGCTCGGGTGCTTGAGCTTGCGCAGCGCCTTGGCCTCGATCTGCCGGATGCGCTCGCGCGTCACGCTGAACTGCTGGCCGACCTCCTCCAGCGTGTGATCGGTGTTCATGCCGATGCCGAAGCGCATGCGCAGCACACGCTCCTCGCGCGGGGTGAGGCTGGCGAGGACGCGCGTCACCGTCTCCTTGAGGTTCGCCTGGATCGCGGCGTCCACCGGGATCACAGCGTTCTTGTCCTCGATGAAATCGCCGAGGTGCGAATCCTCCTCGTCGCCGATCGGCGTTTCGAGGCTGATCGGCTCCTTGGCGATCTTCATCACCTTGCGCACCTTCTCCAGCGGCATGGAGAGGCGCTCGGCCATTTCCTCCGGTGTCGGCTCGCGGCCTTGCTCGTGAAGGAACTGACGGCTGGTCCGGACCAGCTTGTTGATCGTCTCGATCATATGGACCGGGATGCGGATCGTGCGCGCCTGATCCGCGATCGAGCGGGTGATCGCCTGCCTGATCCACCACGTCGCATAGGTGCTGAACTTGTAGCCGCGACGGTATTCGAACTTGTCCACCGCCTTCATCAGGCCGATGTTGCCTTCCTGAATAAGATCAAGGAATTGCAGGCCGCGGTTCGTATATTTTTTAGCGATCGAGATGACGAGGCGCAGGTTCGCCTCGACCATCTCCTTCTTCGCGATCCGCGCCTCGCGCTCGCCCTTCTGCACCATGTTGACGATGCGGCGGAACTCGCTGAGCGCCATGCCGGTCTGCTGCGCGATCTCCGAGATTTCGGTGCGGATGCGCTCGACGGCGGTCGCCTCGTTGGTGGCGAAGGCGGTCCATTTCTTGTCGAGGCCGTTCACGGTCTGGAGGAACGTGTCGTCCAGTTCGTGCCCCATGTAGCGGTCGAGGAAGTCCTTGCGGTTGACCTTGTGACGCTCGGCGAGGCGCAGCATCTGCCCGCCCAGCGCGGTGAGGCGGCGGTTGAAGCTGTAGAGCTGGTCGACGAGATATTCGATCTTGGCGTTGTGGAACTGGACGCTCTCCACCTCGGCGGTGAGTTCCTCGCGCAGCTTCTGGTACTTGCGCTCATCCGTTCCCGACAGCTCGCCGCCGGCGCCCATCGCCTCCAGCCGCTGCTGCTGCATCTTGCCGAACTTCTTGTAGATCGCGGTGATGTTGGCGAACTTCTCCAGCGCCTGCGGCTTGAGCGTTTCCTCCATCTGCGCGAGCGACAGGGTATTGTCCTCGTCGTCGTCGTCGGACGGGCGACGCGCGCGGCGTTCGGTCAGTTCGTCGTCCTCGTCGGCCGACGCTTCCTCCTCCGGCTCCTCTTCTTCCTTGAAGCTGGTGCCGGCGGTCTTCTCGCTGATCTCGCCGTTGTCGTCCTCCTCGGCGCCCTCGACCTGCTCGGCCGACGGCCCCTTGGACAGCATCGCGTCGAGATCGAGGATCTCGCGCAGTTGCATCGTGCCCTCGTTGAGCGCGGTCGACCAGTCGATGATCGCGTTGAAGGTGATCGGCGATTCGCACAGGCCGAGGATCATCGTGTCGCGCCCGGCCTCGATGCGCTTGGCGATGGCGATCTCGCCCTCGCGCGAGAGAAGCTCCACCGCCCCCATCTCGCGCAGGTACATGCGGACGGGATCGTCGGTGCGATCGACCGTCTCCTTCTTCTTCTCGATGACGGGGGCGTTTTCCTGATCGGAATCGACGGCATCGACCTCGTCGTCCGTCTCCTGCTCCTCGCCGTCCTCGCCCTGCTCCTCGTTCTCGACGATGTTCACGCCCATTTCGTTGAGCGCGGACATGATGTCCTCAAGCTGGTCGGAGGACATCTGGTCCTGCGGCAGCGCCTCGTTGAGCTGGTCATAGGTGATGTAGCCGCGCTTCTTCGCGCGGGCGATCAGCTTCTTGACGTTCGCATCGTTCAAGTCGATCAGCGGGGCATCGGCCACGTCCGTCGTGTCTTCACCACCGCTACCGTTCACCTTCGCCATCAATCGTCCTCGGCACCAAAAGCGCGGGCGTCTTCGTTCGACTGCACGAGATTTGCAAGCCGAAGCTCTAACGCCTGCTTTTCCTTCACTAACGCCACCTGCCGCTCGAACGCCTCATCGGTAAAGCGCGCCTGCATCGCGGAAGTTGCATCCGCGAGCGCCGCCTCCACCTCAGGCCCGGCCACCAGGATCGCGATCGCCTCATCGAGGTCGGCGCGTGCCCGGTGTTCGTCCCCCGTTCGCTGCGTAAAGCTGTATGGCATCGTATCGGCCCGCAGCAGGTCTGAAGCGACCGCCTCGAATCCCGACCGCGCCAATATGGTAACGAGTCGCCCGCTATCAAGCGCGCGGTCCTCCAGCGCGACATCGACGACCGCCTCGAACAGCCGCCCGAGTGCGCCGTCGACCAGCCGCAGGCTGCCCAGCACCTCCATGTGCCGCGCGATCTCGGCCGGATGGCGGATCAGTCCGGCGAGCACCGCTTTGGCGAGCACGCGGTCGATGCTGCCGGCGGCGCGGACCGCCTTGGCGTCCTCGGTGATCGGGGGAGGGGGGGGCGTCCAGCGCTGCCCCGGCCGGCGATCGGCGCGGGGCGCGAAGCCGCGCGGCGCAAACCCGTTGCGCGGGCGGGCGAACGCCTCGTCGAAGCGGTGGCGGAACTCGTTCTGATATTCGGCGCGGACCGACGGATCGGCGATCGCCTGTGCCAATTCCCCCAGCCGCCGCTTCAGGCCGGCGCGCTGCTCCGGCGTGGCGAGCGGCTCGGCGGCGAACTCGTGCTTCCACAGCCGATCAACCAATGGTTCGGCTTCGCGCACCAGCGCCTCGAACGCGCCCGCTCCGCGGGCCTTGACCAGATCGTCGGGATCCTGCCCGTCCGGCAGCGTCACGAAGGCGAGGCTGCGCCCCGGCGCGAGCATCGGCAACGCGCGATGCGCGGCGCGGATCGCGGCTTTCTGCCCGGCACTGTCGCCGTCGAAGCAGAGCGTCGGTACGTCCACCATACGCCACAGCCGCTCTAGCTGATGCTCGGTCAGCGCCGTGCCGAGCGGCGCTACCGACTCGGCGATCCCTGCCTGCGCCAGCGCGATCACGTCCATATAGCCTTCGACCACGAACACGCGGTTCGTCTTGCGCGCGGCGGGTGCGGCGCGGTCGATATTGTAGAGCGTGCGCCCCTTGTCGAACAACGGCGTGTCGGGGGAGTTGAGGTATTTCGGCTCGCCATCGCCGATCACGCGGCCGCCGAACGCGATCACCCGTCCGCGCTGGTCGCGGATCGGGATCATCAGTCGGCCACGGAAACGGTCGTAGGGCTCCTTGCCCTCGACGCTGATGAGGAGGCCCGCCTCGACCAGCGCCGGGTCGCCATATTCCTTGAGCGCCGTGCGCAGCTTGCCGCGCGCGTCCGGCGCGAAGCCGATGCCGAAATCGCGCACCGTCAGCGACGAAAGGCCGCGCCGCTCGGTCAGCGTCCGTGCCTCGCCGCCGGAGATGCCGGAAAGCTGGCTGACGAACCAAGCCTGCGCCTCGGCCATCGCGTCGTGCAGGCCTTTCTGCCGCTCCGCCTTCTGCGCGGCGCGCGGATCGGGGGCGGGCATCTCCATGCCGGCGGCGGCGGCGAGTTCCTTCACCGCGTCGATAAAGGGCAGGCCGCGCTGGTCGGTCATCCAGCGAATCGCATCGCCGTGCGCCGAGCAGCCGAAGCAGTGATAGAAGCCCTTCTCGTCGTTGACGTAGAAGCTCGGCGTCTTTTCGTTGTGGAAGGGGCAACAGCCCTTATACTCGCGCCCCGCCTTGGTGAGCTTCACCGTCTTGCCGACCAAGGCGGACAACGAGGTGCGGGCACGCAACTCGTCGAGAAAGGCGGGCGAGAGACTCACACACGCATTATACCCTATGCGCCGGACGAGGTGTGTTTCGCAACCCCTCCAGCCCGCTACCCAGCATCATGCCGGGCAGAGGGGGTGAGGAATCAGCCCAGCGCCGCCTTCACCAGCGCGCTCGCCTTCGACATGTCGAGCACGCTGGCGTGGCGCGCCTTCAACTCGGCCATTACGCGGCCCATGTCCTTCATGCCGGACGCGCCAAGCTCGGCCTTGATCGCCTCGATCGCGGCGCGGGTCTCGTCCTCGCTCATCTGCTGCGGCAGGAAGCGCTCGATCACCGCGACTTCGCGTTCCTCCGCCTGCGCCAGCTCCTCGCGGCCGCCCTTGCGGTACATCTCGATCGATTCGCGGCGCTGCTTCACCATCTTCTGCAGCACCTCGACCACCAGCGCGTCGTCGTCGGCGACGGCGGGGCCGGTACGCGTCTCGATATCGCGATTCTTGATCGCGGCCTGGATCAGGCCGACCGCGGCGCGGGTATCCTTGTCGCCGGCCTTCATAGCGGCGATCTGGGCTTGCTTGATGTCGTCTCGAATCATGCGAGGGGGAATAGCGCCCATGAAGGTTTGAGGCGAGGGGCGGTTGACGCGAGGAGGGCAAGGGCCTAGCGGGCGGGGCTTAGCGACATCGCGAACCCAAACCTACGGAGTGCCCGCCGATCATGGCCGACGCCAAGCCCTTTGACGTGCCCGAAGGCGCCACCGGCGTCCTTGTTCTCGCTTCCGGCGAAATCGCCTGGGGCCGAGGTTTCGGCGCCGAGGGCGAAGTGGTGGGGGAAGTGTGCTTCCACACCGCGATGACCGGCTATCAGGAGATCATGACCGACCCGAGCTTCGCCGGTCAGATCATCACCTTCACCTTCCCGCATATCGGCAATGTCGGCGCGAATCCCGACGACGTGGAGGCGGATGAGCCGCACGCGCTCGGCATGATCGTGCGCGAGGACGTGACCGCGCCCTCCAGCTTCCGCGCCGTGGAGCGGCTGGACGGCTGGATGAAGCGCCACGCCCGTGTCGGTCTCGCCGGGATCGACACGCGCGCGCTCACTCGCCGCATCCGCACCGGCGGCGCGCCCAACGGTGTGATCGCGCATTCCGCATCGGGCAAGTTCGACATCCCGCTGCTGCTGGAGATGGCGCGCGGCTGGCCGGGGCTGGAGGGCATGGATCTCGCCATCGCCGTTACCACCGAGACGCATTACGGCTGGGGCGAGACGCGCGAGGGCGGCGTGTGGCGGCTCGGCTTCGGCTATGCCGGGATTGACGGCGGCGAGCGGCCGCATGTCGTAGCGGTGGATTACGGCAGCAAGCACAATATCTTCCGTAACCTTGTTAAAGCAGGCGCGAAAGTTTCCGTGGTGCCCGCGACAGCGAGCTACGAGGAGATCATGGCGCTCGACCCTGATGGCATCTTTCTGTCGAACGGCCCCGGCGATCCGGCGGCGACCGGCGAATATGCGGTGCCGGTGATCCAGCGGTTGCTGGAGACGGGCAAGCCGCTGTTCGGCATCTGCCTCGGCCACCAGCTTCTTGGGCTGGCGGTCGGCGGCAAGACCACCAAGATGTTCCAGGGCCATCGCGGCGCGAACCATCCGGTGAAGCGCCTGTCGGACGGCGCGGTCGAGATCACCAGCATGAACCACGGCTTCGCGGTCGATCGCGACACGCTGCCCGAAGGCGTGCGCGAGACGCATGTGTCGCTGTTCGATGGCAGCAATTGCGGGATCGAGCTGATCGACCGACCGGCGTTCAGCGTGCAATATCACCCCGAAGCGTCGCCGGGGCCGCAGGACAGTTTCTATCTGTTCGAGCGGTTCGTGGGTGAGGTGAAAGCGGCCGCGAAATGAAGAGACGGTTGCGCTTCATTCTCGCAGGTCTGTTGCTGGCCGGCAGTGCGGCTGACGCGGAAGCGCCGAGCGAGCAGCATTGGACTCGTGTGGACGATCCCCATGCGGTTCCCTGCATCGGGGAGACGTATAAGCTCCACGTCCCGCCCGATTTCATGCTGGTCGCATCTTCATCGGACAAGCGTGTGACGTGGGCGATTACGGCTGGGCAGTCCGGGCTCGCGACACAAGCGTGCATCGATCATCGCATCGAGCAAAGAATTTATCGCGGAAAAATTCGGGGCGATGAAGCGCGGTTCGTCGCAGCCATGCTTCGGAAAACCACGGTTGACCTGCTGGCGAACCGGCTGCGCGACCCGGAAAAGACCAATCTTGTTCGAGAGGCGGGCGGAATCGACGCGTCGCTTCGATCCGGGCTTGCACGGCTGATGCAAGACGGACGAGGCCGCTATCCCGGCTTTCCGAATATTCCGCTCACCGTTTCTATCCCTATTTCATAGCGACAGGCCATGCCCAAACGCACCGACATCTCCTCCATCCTCGTGATCGGCGCGGGGCCGATCGTCATCGGTCAGGCGTGCGAGTTCGATTATTCGGGCACGCAGGCGATCAAGGCCCTGAAAGAGGAAGGCTATCGCATCGTCCTGGTCAATTCGAACCCGGCGACGATCATGACCGATCCCGAGCTGGCCGACGCCACCTATGTCGAGCCGATCACGCCGGAGGTGGTCGCGCGGATCATCGAGAAGGAGCGACCCGACGCTGTGCTCCCGACGATGGGCGGGCAGACCGCGCTCAACACCGCGCTCGCGCTGTTCCGCGACGGCACGCTGGAGAAATACGGCGTCACGATGATCGGCGCCGACGCCGATGCGATCGACAAGGCCGAGGACCGGCTGAAGTTCCGCGATGCAATGGACAAGATCGGCCTCGAATCCGCGCGCTCGGCGATCGCGCACACCGAGGCCGAGGCGCTGGAAGGGCTGGAGAAGGTCGGCCTGCCGGCGATCATCCGCCCAAGCTTCACGCTCGGCGGCACCGGCGGTGGCGTCGCCTATAACCGCGAGGAGTTCATCGAGATCGTCCGCAAGGGCCTCGACGCCTCGCCGACCACCGAAGTGCTGATCGAGGAATCGCTGCTCGGCTGGAAGGAATATGAGATGGAGGTGGTCCGCGACCGCGCGGACAATTGCATCATCATCTGCTCGATCGAGAATGTCGATCCGATGGGCGTCCACACGGGCGACTCCATCACCGTCGCACCGGCGCTGACGCTGACCGACAAGGAATATCAGATCATGCGCAACGCGAGCATCGCGGTGCTGCGTGAAATCGGCGTGGAAACAGGTGGTTCGAACGTACAGTTCGCGGTCAATCCGAAGGACGGCCGGCTGGTCGTGATCGAGATGAATCCGCGTGTCAGCCGCTCGTCGGCGCTCGCCTCCAAGGCCACCGGCTTCCCGATCGCCAAGGTCGCGGCAAAGCTGGCGGTGGGCTATACGCTTGACGAGATCGAGAACGACATCACCGGCGCGACGCCCGCCAGCTTCGAGCCGACGATCGATTATGTCGTCACCAAGATCCCGCGCTTCGCCTTCGAGAAGTTCAAGGGCGCGGAGCCGGTGCTGTCCACCGCGATGAAGTCGGTGGGCGAGGTGATGGCGATCGGGCGCAACATCCACGAATCGATGCAGAAGGCGCTGCGCGGACTGGAGACCGGGCTTTCCGGCTTCAACCAGGTCGATCGCCTCGTCGGCGCGCCGCGCGCGGAGATCGAGGCGGCGCTGGCGGTGGCGACGCCGGATCGGCTGCTGGTCGCGGCGCAGGCGTTGCGCGAGGGCTTTACCGTGGCCGAGGTCCACGCGATCGCGAAATACGATCCGTGGTTCCTCGAGCGGATCGCGGAGATCGTCGCGGCCGAGGAGGAGGTGTGCCGACAGGGGCTGCCGATCGACGCGGCGGGGATGCGCCGGCTGAAGGCGATGGGCTTCTCCGACAAGCGCCTCGCGTGGCTGGCGCTGCAATCGGCCAACCTGCGCGGGATGGAACGCGGCATCGCGCGTGGCTCGGGCCTTGTCCATGACGCGGTGGTGGCGATGACCGGCGGCGTCACCGAGGACGAGGTGCGTGCGCTGCGCCACCGGCTCGGCGTGCGCCCGGTATTCAAGCGGATCGACACCTGCGCGGCGGAGTTCGATGCGAAAACGCCGTACATGTATTCGACCTATGAGGCGCCCAGCTTCGGCGAACCGGAGAATGAGGCGCAGCCGTCAGATCGGCGCAAGATCGTCATCCTCGGCGGCGGTCCGAACCGGATCGGGCAGGGGATCGAGTTCGACTATTGTTGCTGCCACGCCTGTTTCGCACTCGCCGACGCCGGGTTCGAGACGATCATGGTCAATTGCAACCCGGAGACGGTGAGCACCGACTATGACACCTCCGACCGCCTCTATTTCGAGCCGCTGACGGCGGAGGACGTGCTCGAGATTCTACATGTCGAAATGTCGACAGGTGAGCTGGTCGGGGTGATCGTGCAGTTCGGCGGACAGACTCCGCTCAACCTGGCGCGTGCACTGGAGAAGGCGGGGATTCCGATCCTTGGCACCTCGCCCGATGCGATCGACCTGGCTGAGGATCGCGAGCGGTTTGCCGCACTGGTCAGCAGGCTCAACCTGCTCCAGCCCGCCAACGGTATCGCGCGGAGTCGCGAGGAGGCACTGATCGTCGCCGAGCGCGTCGGCTATCCGGTACTGATGCGCCCGAGCTACGTGCTCGGTGGCCGCGCGATGGAGATCGTCGACGGGCCGGCGCAGCTTGAGGACTATATCCAGACCGCCGTGCAAGTATCTGGTGACGCACCTGTTTTGATCGACCAGTATCTGCGCGACGCGATCGAGGTGGACGTGGATGCGATCTGCGACGGCGACGATGTGGTGGTCGCGGGCGTGCTACAGCATATCGAGGAGGCGGGGGTCCATTCGGGCGACAGCGCGTGCTCGATCCCGCCTTATTCGCTGTCGGCGGAGGTGATCGCCGAAATCGAGCGACAAGCCGAGGCGCTGGCGCGGGGGCTGGAGGTGCGCGGGCTGATGAACATCCAGTTCGCGGTGAAGGACGGCAAGGTCTATCTGATCGAGGTGAATCCGCGCGCCAGTCGTACCGTGCCGTTCGTCGCCAAGGCGATCGGCGCCCCCATCGCCAAGATCGCCAGCCGTGTGATGGCGGGGGAGAAGCTCCGCAACCTGCCGAAGATCGACCGCGCGATCGACTATTTCGCGGTGAAGGAGGCGGTGTTCCCGTTCAACCGCTTCCCCGGCATCGATCCGGTGCTGTCGCCGGAGATGAAATCAACCGGCGAAGTAATGGGGATCGCACAGGATTTCACCACCGCCTTTGCCAAGTCGCAGCTTGGCTCTGGCACCGTTCTACCGTCGACGGGAGCGGCATTCGTCAGCGTCAAGGACGGCGACAAGGCGCATATCGTGCCCGCGGTGCGCGATCTGATCGCGGCGGGCTTCACCATCGTCGCGACGGGCGGAACGGCCGATCACCTCGCCGCTGTCGGGCTGCCGGTGGAGCGGGTGAACAAGGTGGCGCAGGGCCGCCCGCATATCGTCGACCGGATCAAGGACGGCGGGATCGACCTGATCTTCAACACCACCGAAGGCTGGCAGAGCCTGAAGGATTCGCAGCCGATCCGCGCCGCCGCGCTGGGGCAGAAGATCCCGTACTTCACCACTGCCCCCGCGTCGGTGGAGGCCGCCCGCGCAATCGCGCGTTCCGCCTTGCGCGATCTTGAAGTCAGGCCGTTGCAGTCTTATTATTCGCAGTCGCACAATTGATCCCACACATTGCAGGATGGTGCGAGGCGGTTGGTTAGGAAGGCCGCCGGCGAAGGGGTTTTGACGGAAGGATTGCGTGATGGCGACGGTCGAAAAGATGCCGATGCTCCAGGAGGGCTATGAGAAGCTGACGGCTGATCTCAAGCGCCTGAAGGCGGAGCGTCCGTTGATCGTCGATGCGATCGAGGAGGCGCGCGCGCACGGCGATCTTTCCGAGAACGCCGAATATCACGCAGCGAAGGAGCGGCAGGGCCAGATCGAGGCGTCGATCGCCGATATCGAGGACAAGCTGAGCCGCGCGCAGATCATCGACCCGAAGGACCTGTCAGGTGACAAGGTGGTGTTCGGCGCCACCGTCACGCTGCTCGACGAAGATGAAAAGCCGATCCGCTATCAGATCGTCGGCCAGACCGAGGCGGACGCCAAGACCGGCCGCATCAGCTACAACTCGCCGCTCGGCCGCGCGCTGATCGGGCGCAGCGTGGACGACGAGGTGGAGGTTTCGGTGCCGGCGGGCGACCGTTATTATCTCGTCTCGAAGATCGAGTTCATCTGAGGATCGAGCCGTTCTCCCGCGTAAGCGGGAGTCCGGTAGCGCGCGCCGTCTGCGTGGCGCTCGACCCGCTTTCGCGGGGGAACGGCTTGGACCCTAGTCCTTCGCGCCCGGCTTGAGCAGGTCCGGCTCCAGCAGGCGGTGGAGGTGGACCACCACATATTTCATCTCGGCATCGTCCACCGTGCGTTGCGCGGCGGCGCGCCATGCCTTTTCGGCGCTGGCGTAATCGGGGAAGACGCCGACGATCTCGATCGACGACAGGTCTTCGAAGTCAAGGGTGCGCGGATCGCTGACGCGACCGCCGAAAACGAGGTGCAGCTTGCTCATGCGCGCGCCCTAGCGCCGGTGGGCGGGGCAAGGGAAGGGGTCAATTCGACCCCGAACCCTCTTTGCCCGCCTTGGCCGCGGCATTGCCGGCGGAGGTCACGGCCTTGACCAGCCCGTCGAGCAGCGATTTCGCCTGATCGCGCGCGGCGTCGCGATTGATGCCGAGTGAATCCAGTTCCGACTTGCCCGCGCTCTTGGCGGCGGCGAGCGCGGCGGCGGCGGTGCTGCCGACCCGCTTGCCGACCGGCGCGAGCAGTTCCTTCTCGCGTTGGCTGCGCGGCAGGACGGCGGCGACGAGCGCGCCCAGCGCAAGCCCGCCGACGATCACGCCGAGCGGATTGGTCTCGATCGTCTCGGCGGTGCGCTGGGCGGCGCTGCGGACATGTTCGCGCGAGGTCTCCACGGCATCGCCGGCGCGGGCGCGGGCGTTGTCGAGCGTGGAGGTCGCTTTCTCGCGGGCATTGTCGATCCCGTCGCGCAGCTTGCCGTGGGAGGTTTCGGTGGAAACGTCGTCGGTCATTTCTCTTTCCTTTCCGCGCGCGGCGGGGTTTTGCCCGATGGAACGCGGCCGGCGCGCGCTGGTTTCCTGCGGCCCGCGCGCGCCTTCCGCCTTTTCTCGCCAAGGCTGCCTAGCAATTTGCCGATGTGGCGACGCCCGAGGAAGGCGGCAAGGAGCGTCACCCCGCCGACAATCTTCCCCGGATGGCGTTTCGCCGCGTTCACGCTCGCATCGAGCGCCCGCGCGCCGGTGTCGCTGATCCGCTCCATCGCCTCCTGCGCGACATTGTGCGGAGCAAGCCGCGTCTGGAGCGCGCCGAGCGTCGCGGTCATCCGCTCGCGGGCGGCGGCGGCACGCGCCTCGGCGCGGTCGAGTTCGTCCGGTTCGGTCATCGCCGGCCCAGCCTGTTCCTGCCGAAAAGGGCGAGAATCGCCGCGATCAGCAGCACCACGCCGCAGACGATCGCGGTGGCGATGCCCGCCCCGACATGCGGGGCAAGCGCCTCGATCAGCCCGACGAGCAGCGCGACCAGCGCGGCGAGCGCCAGCACGACGGCGCTTGCGAACAGGATCGCGGCGTCGCGAAAACGCGCGACGCTGGTGGTGACGCGCGCCTTGACCAGACCGATCTCGGCGCTCGCCACCTCGCGCGCGTCGTCGGCAAGCTGCCCGACGAGTGCGGCGATACCGTCATCGACCGCCGGGCGATCCCCCTCCGCCACGCCTCAGGTCCGGTCGCGCTGGTCCAGACCGGCGGTGAGCAGGCGGGCGACGACGAAGCCGACCGCCGCCGCCGCGCCGATCGCCACGCCGGGGCTCTTGCGCACCAGATCGCGCGCGCTGTCGATCAGGTCGTCGACGCTCTTCTCGTCGAGCTGCGAGGAAAAGCCCTGCACCTTCTCGGCGGCGTTGCGGGCATATTGGCCGTATTGCTCGCCGAGCTTGTCATCGACCTGCCCGGCCGCATCGCTGAGAAGCTGCGAAAGCTGGCCGAGCGCGCTGGAGGCGCGGGCCTTGCCGTCCTCCGCCAGCCCGCGCGCCCTGTCGCCGGCCTGCTCGCGCAGCTTGACGGTGTTGTCGGTCAGCGCCTGCTTCGCTTCGGAGAAGCGGCTGCCTTCGCCGTTCTTCAGCGGATCGGCCGCCTGCGCCGCATCGCCGGCCGTGGGCACCGCGTCCTGATCGGTCATGGGCTGGAGCGGGGTGTCGGACATGGTTCGAAATCCTTCCTTGGTCGCAATGACAACCCCGCCCGGCACAGGGAGGTTCCATCGCGAATTGCAGCCTTGCGACCACATGGGTACAGGCAGCGCGAACTGCCACCCTCCCCATCGTAGAAGGATCGTTTCGTGACAGCAATCATCGACGTCCATGGCCGCCAGATCCTCGACAGCCGAGGCAACCCCACCGTCGAGGTGGACGTGTTGCTGGAGGACGGCAGCTTCGGCCGCGCGGCGGTGCCCTCGGGCGCGTCGACCGGCGCGCACGAGGCGGTGGAGAAGCGGGACGGCGACAAGTCCCGCTGGCTCGGCAAGGGCGTCGATCAGGCGGTCGAGAACGTCAACGGCGAGATCGCCGAGGCGATCGTCGGCCTCGACGCCGAGGACCAGATGGAGCTGGACCAGGCGCTGATCGAGCTGGACGGCACCGAGAACAAGGGCAGGCTCGGCGCGAACGCGATCCTCGGCGTCAGCCTCGCGGCGGCGAAGGCGGCGGCGGATGCGCGCGGGCTGCCGCTCTATCGCTATGTCGGCGGCGCGGACGCGCATATCCTGCCGGTGCCGATGATGAACATCATCAACGGCGGAGAACATGCCGACAATCCGATCGACTTCCAGGAATTCATGATCATGCCGGTCGGCGCGGAGAGCATCGCGGAGGCGGTGCGCTGCGGCTCCGAGATCTTCCACACGCTGAAGAAGGGCCTGCACGAGAAGGGCCTCGCGACCGCCGTGGGCGACGAGGGCGGCTTCGCCCCGAACCTCGCCAGCACGACCGACGCGCTGGACTTCATCATGACCTCGATCGAGCGCGCCGGCTACAAGCCGGGCGACGACGTGATGCTGGCGCTGGATTGCGCCGCGACCGAGTTCTTCAAGGACGGCAAGTACGTCATCGCCGGCGAGGGCAAGACGCTGGAGCCGGGCGCGATGGCCGACTACCTCGCCGATCTCGTCGCGCGCTACCCGATCGTGTCGATCGAGGACGGCATGGCCGAGGACGATTTCGAGGGCTGGAAGGCGCTGACCGACCTGCTGCGCGACAAGGTCCAGCTTGTCGGTGACGATCTGTTCGTGACCAACCCGAAGCGGCTCAGGGACGGCATCGCGCGCGGCCTCGCCAACTCGTTGCTGGTGAAGGTCAACCAGATCGGCACGCTGACCGAGACGCTGGAGGCGATCCGCGTCGCCGAGCGCGCCGGCTATACCGCCGTGATGAGCCACCGCTCGGGCGAGACGGAGGACGCGACGATCGCCGATCTCGCGGTCGCCACCAACTGCGGCCAGATCAAGACGGGCAGCCTCGCGCGCTCGGACCGGCTGGCGAAATACAATCAACTGATTCGGATCGAAGAAGAACTTGGTTCGGTGGCGCGTTATGCGGGCCGCGACGTGCTGCGGAACCGCTGAAATCGCTTGATAAGCGGCCGGCTTCGCGCGAGATAATTCGATGATGCGTCGCCGGCCGTCCACCTTTCTCGTCACGCTTAAGCGCGCGGCTTTGCCGGCCGCCGCGCTGACGGTGATGGCGTTCTTCGGCATCTATGCCGTGGCGGGGCCGAACGGCGTGCTCGCGCTGGGCGATTACAAGCGCCAGCTTGTGAAGCGCGAGCGTGACTATGCCATGCTCGATCAGCGGCGCACGATGCTGCGCAACCGCGTCGCGCTGCTCGATCCGCGCCACGCCAACCCCGATATGGTCGATGAGCTGGTGCGCAAGGAACTGAACGTCGCGCACCCGGACGAAGTGATCGTCCCGCTGCATTGAGCCTTCAATAACGTGTCTGGCGCAGCGTCGGGATTTCGGCGCGCGTTTCCGCCAGCGAGGGGTTGCGGATCGACGGACGCAGCCGCGCGACGCTGCATAGACCGGCGACCAGCGCGAGAGTGGCGGAGATCAGTGGTGGCACGCGTCCGGCGCCGATCTCCATCGCCAGCAGTGCCGCCACCAGCGTCGCGCCGGTGGTCTGGCCGCTGAGACGCACCGTCGAGACCAGGCTGCCCGCCGCCGCCGACCGTTCGCGCGGGGCCGAGCCGATGATGAGGCGCGCGTTCGGTGGCAGGTATAGCCCGAAGCCCGATCCGCACAGCGCCATGCGCCACGCGATATCGAAATAGGTGGGATGCGCCGGCATGAAGGCGATCAGCGTCAGCGCGACGATCGACACCGCCATGCCGATCCCGCCGAGGATACCCGCCGGGATGCGATCGGAGAGATAGCCGGCGAGCGGCGCGACGATCATGTTCGTCATCGGCCACGGCGCGATCGCCGCGCCGATCGTCGCGGCGGAGAAGCCCAGGGCCTGCAGGCGGAACGGCGTGGAGATCAGCAGCGTCATCGAGGCGGTGAAGGCGACGAACCCGCCGATCGCGCTCAGCCCGATCACCGGGCGCGCGAGCAGGTCGATCGGCAGGATCGGATGCGATTCATGCTGCTCGCGCCGGATGAAATAATAGCCCACCGCGAAGCCGGCGAGGGTGATCGCGGCGGAGACGACCGGGCTGTCGCCGTGGACGCCGCTCTCCAGCCCGCCGATGACGAGACCGAACATCGCTGCGCACATCACCGCGCCGGTCACGTCGAAACTGGTGTGGCGCGGCTTCGGATCGGGGATCGACCGGCCCAGCGCGAGGCTGACGATCGCGAAGGGGATGGCGCTGGCGAACACCCACGGCCACGGCGCGACCGCCAGCACCAGCCCGCCGATGGTCGGCGCGGCCGCGGCGGAACTGGTCACCACCACCGAATTGATCGCCAGCCCGCGCCCGAGATGGCTCGACGGATAGATCTGCCGGATCAGCGCCGAGGCGACGCTCAGCACCGCCGCCGCGCCCATCGCCTGCACCGCGCGCACGATCAGCAGGAAGGGCAGGCTCTTCGCGAAAAAGCACAGCAACGTCGCGATGGTGAAGATGAGCTGCCCGCCCTGATAGGTGCGCTTCAACCCGATCCGCTCGCCCAGCCCGGCGATCGGCAGCATCAGCATCACCAGCATGACCTGATAGATGGTGACGATCGACACCACCGAGCTTTGCGCGACGTGCAGATCGTGGGCGATCGTGGGCAGCGCGACATTGGCGACGCCGCCGTCGATGACGACGAGCGCGGACCCGAAGGACATCGCGGCGATTGCGGCGTAACGCCGGGGGATAGGAAGGCCGTCACTCATCGCGATCCTCGATAGCGCCGATTGCGGTCATCGCAATCGCTTGGCATGACGCTTTTTTTGAGAGGATCGTCCCGGGATGCGCCATCTCGCGCCTGCTTTTTGCCTCGCCGCCCTTGCCGCCGGCCCGGCGCTCGCCCAGACGACGGCGATGACCGATAACGACCCATATATCTGGCTGGAGGACAAGGACGGCGCGAAGCCGCTGGCGTGGGTGGAGCAGGAAAATGCCCGCACGCTGCCCCGGCTGGAGCGCGATCCGCGCTACCGGACCTATTATGACGAAGCGTTTGCGATCGCCTCGGCCAAGGATCGCATACCGATGCCGGAGCAGGTGGGCGGCCGCATCCTGAACTTCTGGCGCGACGCCGATCATCCCCTGGGCATCTGGCGCTGGACGAGCGAGACCGATTACGCCGCCGCTGCGCCGCAATGGACCACGCTGCTCGACCTCGACGCGTTATCGAAGGCGGAGGGGAAGAAATGGGTGTGGAAGGGCGCGACCTGCCTCGAGCCGGAGGAGCGGCTGTGCCTCGTCCAGCTCTCCGAGGGCGGGGAGGATGCGGTCGAACTGCGCGAATTCGACCTTTCCACCGGACGCTTCGTCGAGGGCGGCTTCCGCCTGCCCATTTCGAAGCAGGGCGCGACGTGGGTGGACAAGGACACTCTGCTCGTCTCGCGCGATTGGGGGCCGGGGACGATGACTGCCTCCAGCTATCCCTTCGTGGTGAAGCTGGTGAAGCGCGGCGAGCCGCTCGATCGGGCGACCGAGGTGTTTCGCGGTGAGCCGGGGGATCAACTCGGCAGCTATGCCGGCGCGATGACGGACGCCGCCGGCAACCGCGTGGTCGTCATCGAGCGGCGCGACACCTTCTTCGGCGGCGAGAAATATATCTGGACGCCGGCGGGGACGCGCCGGCTCGACGTGCCGGCGCGGACCTTCCCGAGCGGAATGGTCGACGGCCGCGTGATCTTCGAGACGAGCGACCCGTGGGGCGACGTGCCGGCCGGCGCGATCGCCTGGGTGCCGCTCGGCGAATTGGAGGCGGGCAAGCTCGCCCCGCGCGTGCTGTTCGCGCCGGACGCACGCCAATCGGTACAGGGCGTGGCGACGACGAAGGATCGCGTGCTCGTCACCTATATCGACAATGTGCGCGGCCGGCTGGCGAGCTTCGCCGCCGACGGCGACGGATGGAGGCAGACGGCGCTGCCGGTGCCGGAGAATATGAGCGTCGGCATCGTCAGCACGACCGAGCGCAGCGACAGCGCCTTCATCGCGATCAACGGCTTCGCGACGCCGACCATGCTCGCCACGGTGGACGCGGCGTCGCCGGCCGCGCCGGTGACGGTGAGGACGCTGCCCGCGCGGTTCGATGCGACCGGCGTGAAGGTCGAGCAGTTCGAGGCGACATCGAGCGACGGGACGAAAGTGCCCTATTTCGTTGTGCTGCCGAACGGAGCGAAGCTCGACGGGACGATGCCGACGCTGATGACCGCTTACGGCGGCTTCGAACTGGCGCGGCTGCCGACCTATCTCGGCGCGACCGGCAAGATCTGGACGGAGCGGGGCGGGGCCTTTGTTCTCGCCAATATCCGCGGCGGCGGCGAGTTCGGCCCGAAATGGCATGACGCCGGACGCAAGACGAAGCGGCAGGTGATCTACGACGATTTCGCGGCGGTGGCGCGCGACCTGTTCGCGCGGAAGATCACCAGCGCGAAAAAGCTCGGCATCTATGGCGGGTCGAACGGCGGGCTGCTGATGGGCGTGGAACTCACCCAGCATCCCGAATTGTGGCAGGCGGTGACGATCCAGGTGCCGCTGCTCGACATGATGCGTTACGAGAAGATCGCGGCGGGCGCCTCGTGGGTCGATGAATATGGCTCGGTCGGCGTGCCGGAGGAGCGGGCATTCCTCGAGAAGATCTCGCCCTATCGCAACCTCAAGCGCGGCGTGGCCTATCCCGAGCCGTATATCTGGACGACGACCAAGGACGATCGCGTCGGGCCGCAGCACGCCCGGAAGTTCGCCGCGCGGATGAAGGAATATGGGCTGCCCTATCTGTTCTACGAGGACACGGCGGGCGGCCATTCGGGCGACGCGGATATCGCGCAAGGGGCGCGGCTACAGGCGTTGCAGATGGTCTATTTCGCCCAACGGCTGATCGGGCCGGCGACAAAATAACGTCACAAAGGTTATTGCTGCGTTGCAGCAGAGCAATTATCATGACCGACATGAAGCTGAATAGCGAGGAGGATCGCGTGGCCTCCGTTCCCCCGGCGGGTATGCCGATCGTGTTCGAGGCGATCGTCAAGCGGCAGGCGCTTGCCGCCACCTATAATCGCGGCTCGGTCACCCTCGCGCCGCACATCGTCTATACCAAGCACGGCGAGCTTTACCTCGACGCCGTCACGCTCGATCGCGACGGCAAGCCGCCGCGCGAGGAGAAGGTGGGCGCGTTCAAGATCGCCGGGCTGGGCGGCCTCAGGATAACGCCGCGCCGCTTCGAGGCGTCGGAACTGTTCGATCCGTCCGAGGCGCGCTACGCCGGCGTGACATTGCTCTCGATCGAGCGCTGAGGCTCCGGCCGCCGCTGCCCTACTGGCAGCGCAGCGAGGAATTCTTCTGGTCGATCGACTTGCCGGCCAGCGCGCCCGCCGCGCCGCCGAGCAGCGTGCCGACGATCCGGCTGCGCCCGCCGTCGATGACGTTGCCGAGTATGCCGCCGACCGCGCCGCCGACCACCAGCCCGGTCGTGCCGTCGCTGCGCTTGCAATAATAGCGGCCGTCGTTGCCGGTATAGACGCGCTCGTCCGCGCTCATCGAGCGCTCGCGATACTGGTTTCCGCTGCGATAGTCCCGCGCGGGGTCATAGCCATGCTCGTCACGCCAGCCGTCATTGGCGGCATAGCCGTCGTCATAGCCGCGCGCGGGCGGCGGCGGGGGCGGGTAGCCGCCGGGATTGCGGCGCGAGATCTGCGTGTAGCGATCATATTCCTGCCGGAACAGGTCAAGCTCGCGGCCGAAGCGGTCCTGCGCCGCGCGGAACCGCGCCTCGTCGGCGGAAGTCTGCGCGAGCGCGGGCATCGCGCCGGCCATGCTCGCGGCGACAAGGGTGACGGCGAGAATCCGGTTGAACATTCGATAGACCCCTCTGCCCGCGAAGGCGCGGGCGTGAAACACTTCGCAACCCTATCGCGGCGCAATGATGAGCGACAGATGAAAACGGCCGGGCGGCGGATCAGAAGCGCTCGCCGACCATCTCCTCGCTTTTTGCCCATAGTGCCCTGGCATGTTCAGGATCGAGCGCGTAGCTGCGCACGCCATGCCGGGTGCTGGTGTCGTCGTTCACCGATGCAACCTGACAATCCTCGCAATAGCGCGCGCCAATCTCGTCGCTGCCGGCGACGGCGGCTGCCCAGACGCTGGTCGCCGCGCCCTGGGGAATCGACTTGTAGCTTATCGAGCGGCCGGTGGTGGCGCGGAACCTTTGTTGCAGCGCCTCCATCACCTCGGGCGTCATGTGCCGGCCAAGTTCGGTCTGGATCACGCCGGGCATCAGCGCGCAGGCGCGCACCCCGCGATCGCGGTGGCGGCGATCGAATTCCACCGCGAACAGCACGTTGGCGGTTTTGGAACGGCCATAGGCGACCCAGGGATCGTAAGCCGTCCGTTCGAAGCCGGGATCGTCCAGATCGACATCGGAGAGGCGATGGCCGGAGGAGGACAGGTTCACCAGGCGCCCGCCGTCGCGGATCAGCTTCGCGATTCGGTTGACGAACAGGAAATGGCCGAGATGGTTGGTGCCGAACTGCGTCTCGAAACCGTCCGCCGTATGGCCGAGCGGCGTCGCCATCACGCCCGCGTTGGCGATCACGATATCGAACGGCCGCCCGTCAGCGATCAATTTGTCCGCTGCGGCACGCACGCTGGCGAGCGAGGCGAGGTCCAGCTCGATCAGCGCGAAGCTGCCGCCGCTCTCCTTCGCCGCCGCGCGGACGCTTTCGGTCGCGCGCTCTGCCTTGGCGAGATCGCGCGCCGCGCCGATCACATTGGCGCCGCGCGCCACCAGCGCCCGCGCCGTCTCCACGCCAAGCCCGGCCGACACGCCGGTGATGAGGATGCATTTGCCGTGCAGATCCGTGCCCGCCAGCACTTCGTCCGTGGTCGATTCGGCGCCGAATTGCGTTGCCATCATGCTCTCCTGTCCTGCTTCCCCGCGAATATGGCGCGCCGGCGGCGTTTCGCCAGCCGCTTTACGCCTGAAGCGAGACGAAGCTGTCCATCACCCGCTTCAGGCCAGCGTGATCGAATTCGATCTCCAGCTTGTTGCCCTCGATCCCGACGATATCGCCGTGGCCGAATTTCTGGTGGAACACGCGCATCCCCACCTTGAGGTCGTCACGCCCCTTGTTGCCGAGGCTGACCGAGGGGCTGCGGCTTTCCACCACGCGGGTCGGCTCGCGCGTGAAGGTGCGGCTGCTCCACTCGCCGCCTGGCTTGCTGTCGAGCGTCCCGGCTGCGCGCTGCCAGCCGGGGCCGCGCCCTGTGCCGCGTCCGACATCGGCGAAGGGATCGGCGCGCTCGGACCAATTGGCCCGCCACAGGCTCGCCCCGCCGGACATGGTGGTCTCCGCCTCGATATGATCGGCCGGCAACTCGCCCACGAAGCGTGAGGGAATGGAGGAGGTCCATTGCCCATAGATGCGGCGATTGGCGGCATGGAGGATCACCGCGCGCCGCCGTGCGCGCGTGATCGCGACATAAGCGAGCCGGCGCTCTTCCTCCAGGCTGCGCACGCCGCCCTCGTCAAGCGCGCGCTGCGAGGGGAAGATACCTTCCTCCCAACCGGCGAGGAACACGGTGTCGAACTCCAGCCCCTTGGCGGCGTGGATCGTCATGATCGTCACCTTGGCATCCTCGCGCGCGCCCTCATTGTCCATGACGAGGCTGACATGCTCGAGGAACGCGCCGAGGCTCTCATATTCTTCCATCGCGCGGACGAGTTCGCCGAGGTTCTCCAGCCGCCCGGCGGCTTCGGCGGACTTCTCCGCCTGCCACATCGCGGTATAGCCGCTCTCGTCGAGGATCTGCCGCGCGAGATCGGGATGCGGAAGCTCGCGCGCCATGTCTCGCCAGCGCGCGATATCGCCGACGAAATTGCCCAGCGCGCGCCGCGCCTGCGGGGTCAACTCGTCGGTGTCCAGGATGCGCGCGGCGGCGATGCTGAGTGGCAGCCCCTCCGCGCGGGCAAGCTGGTGCAGCCGCGCGACCGCCTTGTCGCCAAGCCCGCGTTTCGGCACGTTGACGATCCGCTCGAAGGCTAGGTCATCCGCCGGCTGGTTGACGATGCGCAAATAGGCGAGCGCATCGCGGATTTCCGCGCGCTCGTAGAAGCGGAAGCCGCCGACGATGCGATAGGGCAGGCCGATCGCGATGAAGCGGTCCTCGAACTCGCGCGTCTGGTGCTGTGCGCGGACGAGGATGGCGATGTCGTCGAGGCTCTTGCCATTCCGCTGGCATGCCTCGATTTCCTCGCCGACGCGCCGCGCTTCTTCCGGCCCGTCCCATACGCCGATGACGCGGACTTTTTCGCCCGCGTCGATCTCGGTCCAGAGCGTCTTGCCGAGCCGGCCGCTGTTGTTGGCGATCACCCCGCCCGCCGCGCCGAGGATATGGGGAGTGGAGCGGTAGTTCTGCTCCAGCCGGATCACCTTCGCGCCGGGGAAATCGCGCTCGAAGCGCAGGATATTCTCCACCTGCGCGCCGCGCCACGAGTAGATCGACTGGTCGTCGTCGCCGACGCAGCAGATATTGCGCCGCTCCTGCGCCAGGAGCCGCAGCCAGAGATACTGGACGCTGTTGGTGTCCTGATATTCGTCGACCATGATGTAGCGGAAGCGCTGCTGATAAAGGTGCAGCACGTCGCGCTCTGTCTTGAGGATCGTCAGGACGTGGAGCAGCAGGTCGCCGAAGTCGCAGGCGTTCACCGACCTGAGCCGGTCCTGATATTGCTGGTAAAGCTCGCCGCCGCGCCCGTTGCCGTAGCGTTCGCTTTCGCCCGCGTCGATATCGGCGGGGGTGAGGCCCTTGTTCTTCCACTCGTCGATCAGCCCGGCGAGGCTGCGCGCGGGGAAGCGTTTCTCGTCGATATTCGCTGCCACGATCAACTGCTTGAGCAGCCGGAGCTGGTCGTCGGTGTCGAGGATCGTGAAATTCGATTGCAGCCCGACCAACTCGGCATGGCGGCGCAGCATTTTCGCACCGATCGCGTGGAACGTGCCGAGCCACGGCATCCCCTCCACCGCATCGCCGACCAGCCGGCCGACGCGCTCCTTCATCTCGCGCGCTGCCTTGTTGGTGAAGGTGACGGCGAGGATCTCGGAAGGGTAGGCTTTCCGGGTCCACAGCAGATGCGCGAGTCGCGCGGTGAGCGCCGCCGTCTTCCCCGTGCCCGCGCCGGCGAGGACGAGCACCGGCCCGTCGGTGGTCAACACTGCCTCTCGCTGCGGCGCGTTGAGGCCGGCGAGATAGGGAGGATCGGCGGGAGAAGGCACGGGAACGCTCACCGCCGAACAGGTAGGGAACAAGCGCGGTTGGGGCAAGGCTCGGAAAACATCTTGCGCGATCGCAAGTGTTATGAGAACAAATGGGAAACATAGGTGGGAGAGAGTCGATGACGACGAGCGGACGATGCCATTGCGGCGCGGTGAGGTGGCGCGCGACGGGCGAGCCGAAGCATCATGCCATATGTCATTGCGACGATTGCCGGCGCTGGTCCGGCGCGCCGCTGGTCGGCTGGATCGCGTTCGACGAGAGTGAGGTGGAGATCGCGGGCGAGACGCGCGCCTATCATTCCTCCGAAACCGCGACGCGGGAGTTTTGCGCGGCCTGCGGCACCGGGCTGTTCTATCGCAATCCCACCGCGTTGCCGGGGATCGTCGATATCCAGTCCGGCACGATGGACGATCCGGGGGCTTTCCCGCCGGGCGCGCATATCATGACGAAGCACCGGCTTGGCTGGACGCGCGAGATGGATAAGCTGCCCGAATTCGAAAGCTATCCGGGGATGGATTGATGACGTCTGGAGATCCCGTCGCGCGCTGGCACGATTACATGCACGCGCCGACGCCCGAGCGGCTCGCCGCGCTGCTGCACGACGATTGCGTGTTCCAGAGTCCGGCGGTCCATACGCCGCAGAAGGGCAAGGCGCTGACGATGAAATATCTGCTCGCGGCGGCGCAGGTGCTGGGCGGGGAGAGTTTCCGCTACGTCGGGGAATGGCGCGCGGAACGGTCGGCGGTGCTTGAGTTCGAATGCGAGGTGGACGGGAAATACGTTAACGGCGTCGATATCATCGCGTGGGATGGGGAAGGGCTTATCACTGGGTTCAAGGTGATGATCCGGCCGATCAAGGCGTTCGATGCGGTGGTGCCGAAGATGGCGGCGGTTTTGATGGGGTGAGGCCGGGCGTGGCCCAGAATATCTACGACGATCCGGATTTCTTCGCGGGCTATAGCCGGCTGCCGCGGCAGATACGTGGACTGGACGGTGCGCCCGAATGGCCGGCGATCCGGAATATGCTGCCCGATGTGGCGGGCCGGCGGGTAGCTGATCTCGGCTGCGGCTTCGGCTGGGCTTCCCGATGGTTGCGGGAACAGGGGGCGGCCTCGGTCCTCGGCTTCGATCTGTCGCAAAACATGATCGACCGCGCACGCGCGAGTACTAACGATCCGGGGATCGAATATCGCATTGCCGATCTTGAAGACCTGATGTTGCCCGAAGCCGCGTTCGAGTTGATCTACAGCGCCCTGACCTTCCATTATGTGCGGGATTTCGGACGGTTGATCCGGATGATCCACGCGGCGCTGACGCCGGGGAGCGATCTGGTGTTCAGCATCGAGCATCCGATCTACATGGCAGCGGCTGATCCGCGTTGGGTGTGGGACGCGGGCGGTCGCAAGACCTGGCCGGTCAACGGCTATGCGATCGAAGGGGAACGGCGCGCGAACTGGTTCGTCGCCGGCGTGCTGAAATATCACCGCACGCTGGCCACCACGCTCAATAAGCTGATCGATGCGGGGTTCGCGCTGCGCCGGATCGAGGAATTCGCGCCGACGGCCGAGCAGATCGGGCAAACGCCTGCGCTGGCCGAGGAGATGGAACGGCCGATGTTGTTGCTGATCTCTGCCCATCGGGCATGATCTCATTGCGATAAAGGCGTTATTTCTTTCCCTGCCGCCGTCCCCACGCGGCCTCCAGCGCAGCCGGCGAACCGTTGCGTGACGTAAGCGTCAGCCCGGTCAGTACCAGCTTCTTTCCGCGCAGGAAGCGCGCTTCGGTGCGCCACAGCACGTCGTAGAGCGCGGTTTCGCTGTGGCTCCTGTCGCCGTCCCACCAGCTTGTCGCGATCAGCACGGGGAGGCGGCCGTGGCGGGTGTCGTTGTCGTCGTTCGCCTTCAGCAGCGCGTCGGCGAACCAGTCGGCGACAATGCGCGGTCCGGGCATGGCGTCCTGCGGCGAGACGCCCAAAGCCTTCGGGAAAGTGACGGTCGCGGCGCTGAAATTGCGATCGCCGTCGCTGAGCGTGATCGTGTTGCCGCCGTCCGCCACCTTGCCGACCAGCGTGACTACGCCGCGCGCGTGTTCGGCGCTGGCCGCTTGGGATGCCCGCGCCGCCTCGTCCGCGCGGCGGCCGGACCAGTTGAGGTAGAGCGTCGCGGCCCCGATCAGCATCCCAACCACCGCGACCAGTTCGGCCAGCGTGATCCAACGGCGGCGCGTCGCGGCCTGGTCGGCGGTCTCGTTCATCGCCCGCCCATCTCCAGCAGGCGGCGGGGGGCGATCAACTCCCAGCTCCGCGCGATTCTGTCCGCCACTCGCTCCCAATCGGTGTCGTCGCGGTTCAGCCGCATCGCCACCCAGCCGTAGGGGCCGAGATAGGCGGGGCGGAAATAGAAATCCGGGTCCATCTCGATCAGCATCGCCTGTTCCTCGCCGTCGCCGGCCTTGACGATCGCCACCGTCTCCCCGTCGCCGTGATGATCGTGCCAGAAATAGGCGAAGAACTTGCCCTTTTCGATATGGAATCCGGGCGCGCCGTGGCTCAGCCGCTCGGCGGCGGCAGGCAGCGCCAGCGCGATCTCGCGCACGCGGGCGAGCGCAAGATCAGGATCGGGGCTCACCGCGCAACCCATTCCGCAAGGACGCGCGGATAGAGGCGATGTTCCTCCGCGAGCACGCGCGCGGCGAGCGTTTCCGCGTCGTCACCCGGCTGGATCGGGACGCGCGCCTGCCCCAGCACCTCGCCGCCGTCCAGTTCCTCGGTGACGAGATGGATCGAGCAGCCGGCTTCCGCGTCGCCGGCATCGATCGCGCGGGCGTGGGTGTCGAGGCCCTTGTATTTCGGCAGCAGCGAGGGATGGATGTTGACGATCCGCCCGCGCCAGTCCGCGACGAACTTGTCCGACAACAGCCGCATATAGCCGGCGAGCGCGATATATTCGGCGCCCGCCGCGCGCAGCGCGCCGTCCAGCGCGGCCTCATAGGCGATCTTGCCGATGCCCCTGGGCGACAGCGCGAAGGTGGGGATGCCGTGCTCGCGCGCCCAGGCGAGGCCGGCGGCGTCCGGCTTGTCCGACGCGACCACCACCACCTGATAGGCGTCGCCGGCCGCCTTCACCAGCGACTGCATGTTCGATCCGCGCCCGGAAACGAGGATCGCGATCTTCGCCGGCTCGCTCATGCGTTATGCGTCGCGGTCCAGTCGCCGCGCGCGCTCCATGTCTCGGTCGAGCCGCGCACGGTGCAGCCGCGCTCGCCCGCGTCGATCGTGCCGATACGGAAGACGGTCTCGCCCGCTTCCTCCAGCGTGGTGGTCACGGCATCCGCCGCATCGGCCGCGACGATCACCGCCATGCCGATGCCGCAGTTGAAGGTGCGCGCCATCTCCTCCGGCTCGATCGCGCCCTGCGCCTGCAGGAACGCCATCAGGCGCGGCTGCGGCCAGGCATCGGCGTCGACCGACGCGTGGCAGCCGGCGGGCAGCACCCGCGGAATGTTCTCCAGCAAGCCGCCGCCCGTGATATGCGCCAGCCCCTTGATGCGGCGCTGGCGGACCAGCGGCAGCAGGCTTTTCACATAGATACGGGTCGGCGCCATCAGTGTGTCGATCAGCAGCCGGTCGCGATCGAACAGCGCGGGGCGATCGAGCTTCCACGCCTTGTCGGCCGCCAGCCGCCGGACCAGCGAGAAACCGTTGGAGTGGACGCCGGATGAGGCAAGGCCGAGGATGACGTCGCCGGGCGCGATGTCCGCCCCGGTCAGCACCGCCGACCGCTCCACCGCGCCGACGCAGAAGCCGGCGAGGTCGTAATCGCCCTCGGCATACATGCCGGGCATCTCGGCCGTCTCCCCGCCGATCAGCGCGCAGCCGGCGATCCTGCACCCTTCCGCGATCGAGGCGACGACCTGCTCGGCCACCCCGTTATCGAGCCGGCCGGTTGCGTAATAATCGAGGAAGAACAGTGGCTCCGCGCCCTGCACGATCAGATCGTTGGCGCACATCGCGACCAGATCCACGCCGACGCCCTCATGCCGCTCATGCTCGATCGCGAGCTTCAGCTTGGTGCCGACGCCGTCGTTGGCCGCGACCAGCAGCGGATCGGTGAACCCCGCCGCGCGCAGATCGAAGAAGCCGCCGAATCCGCCGAGATCCGCATCCGCGCCCGGCCGCCGCGTCGCGCGGGCGAGGGGGGCGATGGCGCGGACCAGCGCGTTGCCGCTGGCGATCGAGACGCCCGCATCGGCGTAGGTATAGGGCGCGTTGCGACGATCTGTGGTCATATGGCGTGCGACTAGCCATATCTCGCTTGGATTTCCACGCCTGCTTCGCCAAAAGGCAGGCAAGATGCGTCTTCGTCCGTTTTTCCTCACGACCGCCGCGGTCGCGCTGCTGCTCGGCACCGGCATCGGCATCGCGCAGATTGAGGGCGGCGATCGCGGCGTCGCGCCGGTCGACAGCTCATCCGATTACGAGGTGAGCGGCATTTCCGTCGACGTGGCGGCGAAGGATGCGGACAGCGCGCGCTACGGCGGCTGGCGGCTGGCGCAGCGCAAGGCGTGGATGCAATTGTCGCAGCGGCTCGGCGCGGGCGGCGGGCTGGTTTCGGACGGGACGCTCGATTCGCTCGTATCCGGCATCGTCATCGAGAACGAGCAGATCGGGCCGAACCGCTATATCGCGAAGCTCGGCGTGCTGTTCGATCGCGCCAAGGCCAGCGCGGCGCTCGGCGTCAGCGATTATGTCAGCCGGTCGGCGCCGATGGTGGTGATTCCGGTGATGTGGTCCGGCGGCACAGCCACCGTGTTCGAACAGCGGACGCCGTGGCAGGAGGCGTGGGCGCGCTATCGCACCGGCAACAGCACGGTCGATTATATCCGCCCGGTCGGCAGCGGACCGGATCCGCTGCTGCTCAACTACGGCCAGACGCAGCGGCCGGGACGCGGCTGGTGGCGATCGGTGCTCAATCAATATGGCGGCAGCGACGTGCTGATGCCGACCGTCCGGCTCTATCGCCAATGGCCGGGCGGGCCGGTGGTCGGCGTGTTCCAGGCGCGGGGCGGGCCGGACAACCGGCTGTTCGGCCAGGTCGCGCTGCGCGTCGGCTCAGCGGCGGGCGTGCCGCAATTGCTCGATGCAGGCGTGAAGCGGTTGGACGATCTGTATCAGGCGGCGCTGCGCGGCGGCCTGCTGCGCGGCGATCCGGGCCTGTCCTATGTCCCGCCGGTCGAGGCGGCGAGCGATGTGGTGACGCCCGACGATTCGCTCCCGGTGGAAAGCGCGACGATCGGCGGCACGATCATCTCCGTGCAGTTCGATTCGCCGGGCGCGCCGGCGGTGAACAGCACGGAGGGGGCGATGCGCGCGGTGCCCGGCGTCGCCTCGGCGGCGACCTCCAGCCTCGCGCTCGGCGGCATATCGGTGATGACGGTGAATTACGGCGGCACGCCCGACGCCTTCCGCGCGGCGTTGCAGTCGCGCGGCTGGCAGGTTTTCGGAACCGGCACGACGATCCGCATCCGCCGCGCGCCCCAGTTGCTCCCGCCCGATGTGGCGGCGGACAACGCGACCGCCGGATGAGCCAGATCGCGCTGCCGCTGGAGTGGCCCGCCGATCCGCGCGACGAGGAGTTTCTGGTGACGCCCTCGAACGCGCGGGCGGCGCATCTCGTCGAGCATTGGGGCGCGTGGCCGGTGATGACCGCGCTGCTCACCGGCCCGCGTAAGTCCGGCCGCAGCCTGCTGGCGCGCATCTTCGCTTCCAAGAGCGGGGGCACGATCATCGACGATGCGGAGAAGCGCCCGGAGGCGGAGTTGTTCCACGCCTGGAACCAGGCGCAGGCGGAGCGCAAGCCGCTGCTGATCGTCGCCGACGCCGCGCCGCCCGAATGGCGGATCAGGCTGCCCGACCTGCGCTCGCGGCTCGGCGCGTCGCCGGTGGCGGAGATCGGCGCGCCCGACGACGAGCTGATGCGCGCGCTGCTGGAGCGGCAGTTCCACCGGCGCGGGCTGGATGCGCGGCCCGATCTGATCGACTGGCTCGTCGCGCGGATCGAGCGTAGTCATATTGCTGTCATGCGAACGGTCGATGCGCTGGATCAGGAAGTGCTGGAACGTCGCAAGCGGCTCTCGATCCCGCTGGCGCGCACCACGCTTGCCGAAGCCGCGCTGATCCCGCCACCGCCGATGGACCCCGCATGACCCGCCCAGCCCATATCGCCGCAAGCATAAGGGAAGACGACGACCCGTTCGAGCCGAGCACGGCCGGGCGCTATTTCAACCGCGAGCTTTCGTGGCTGGCGTTCAACCGGCGCGTGCTGGAGGAGGCGTGCAACCCGGCGCATCCGCTGCTGGAGCGGCTGCGCTTCCTGTCGATCTCCGGCTCGAACCTCGACGAGTTCTTCATGGTCCGCGTCGCCGGGCTGAAGGGTCAGCAATTGCTGGAGGTGGAGGCGCGCTCGGCCGATGGGCTGACGCCCTCGCAGCAGCTTGTCGCGATCACGGAAGCGGCGGACAAGCTGCTGATGGATCAGGAGAATGTGTGGCGCGATATCCGCCACGCGCTCGCCGATGCCGGCATCCAGGTGCTGGGTTCCAGCAAGGTCGACGCGGTGCTGTCGGTCGAGGAGATCGGCTGGCTCGAAACGCATTTCCGCGAGCAACTGCTACCGGTGCTGACGCCGCAGGCGCTCGATCCGGCGCATCCCTTCCCGTTCCTGCCCAACAAGGGGCTGGCGGTGATGTTCGACCTGATGCGCCTGTCCGACGACGAGCCGATCCGTGAGCTGGTGATGCTGCCCGCGTCGATGCGCCGCTTCGTCCGCCTGCCGGGGGAGAAGGCGCGCTACGTGGCGATCGAATCGATCGTGAAGCGTTTCTCGCCGGTGCTGTTCCCCGGCTATCGGGTGCTCGGCGCGGCGGAGTTCCGTGTGCTGCGCGACAGCGATATCGAGATCGAGGAGGAAGCGGAGGACCTCGTCCGCTATTTCGCCAACGCCATCAAGCGCCGCCGGCGCGGGCGGGTGATCCGGCTGGAGCTGGAGACCGGGATGCCCGAGGCGCTGGAGACGGTGCTGCGCGACGAGCTTGGCGAGGTCGGCGCGCTCGTCACCGAAAGCGGCTCTTTCCTCGGCATCGGCGAGTTGGACCAGCTTTACGAGGAGGACCGGCCGGACCTGAAGTTCCCGCCCTTCACGCCGCGCTTTCCCGAGCGCATCCGCGAGTTCGGCGGCGATTGCTTCGCGGCGATCCGCTCCAAGGACATCATCGTCCATCACCCTTATGAGACGTTCGACGTGGTGCTTGCCTTCCTGAAGCAGGCGGCGGCGGACCCGGACGTGGTGGCGATCAAGCAGACGCTCTACCGCGCCGGCAAGCAATCCGCCGTCATCAACGCGCTGATCGCGGCGGCGGAGGCGGGCAAGTCGGTGACGGCGGTGGTCGAGCTGAAGGCGCGGTTCGACGAGGAGCAGAACATGCTGTGGGCCAGCGCGCTGGAACGCGCCGGCGTGCAGGTGGTCTATGGCTTCATCGACTGGAAGACCCACGCCAAGATCTCGATGGTGGTGCGGCGCGAGGGTGGGCAGTTCCGTACCTACTGCCATTTCGGCACCGGCAATTACCACCCGGTGACGGCGCGCATCTACACCGATCTCAGCTTCTTCACCGCCGATCCGCGCATCGGGCGCGATGCGGCGCAGGTGTTCAACTACATCACCGGCTATGTCGAGCCGCAGGGGATGGAACTGCTCGTCATTTCGCCGCGCGGGCTGCGCGACCGCCTGATCGAACTGATCGACGCGGAGATCGCCTTCGCCCGCGCAGGCCGACCGGCGGCGATCTGGGCGAAGATGAACAGCCTGGTCGATCCGGCGATCATCGAGAAGCTCTATGAGGCGAGCGGCGCGGGGGTGGAGATCGACCTCGTTATCCGCGGCATCTGCTGCCTCAGACCCAAGGTGCCCGGCATGTCGGACAATATCCGCGTGAAATCGGTGGTCGGGCGCTTCCTGGAGCACAGCCGCATCGCCTGTTTCGGCAACGGCGCAGCGCTGCCCAACGACGGCGCGCATGTGCTGATCTCCTCGGCGGACTGGATGCCGCGCAACTTCGATCGCCGCGTCGAATATATGCTGCCGCTCACCAACGAGACGGTGCATGATCAGGTGCTCGACCAGGTGATGGTCGCCAACCTGATCGACGACGAGCAGAGTTGGGAGCTGGAGCCGGACGGCAGCTACGTCCGCCTGAAGCCGGGCGACAAGCCATTCAACCTGCATCGTTATTTCATGACCAATCCCTCGCTTTCCGGCCGTGGCGCGGCGCTGGAGGAGGGCGGGCAGGTGCCGACCCTTTCGTTGCGTCGGCAAGGCTGAAGGACACGGAATGGCGGCGCCGCGCACGGCGATCATCGACATCGGCTCGAACTCGATCCGACTGGTCGTCTATCAGGGGCCAGCGCGTCTGCCGGCGATCCTGTTCAACGAGAAGGTGTTGGCCGGGCTGGGGCGCAGCCTCGCCCAAACCGGCGCGATCGATGCCGAGGCGATGGCCGCCGCCGCGACCGCGCTCACCCGCTTCGCCGCGCTGGCACGCGAGATGCGCTGCGACACGGTGCGCACCGTCGCCACCGCCGCCGCGCGCGATGCTGCCAACGGCACCGAACTGCTCGCGGTGGCGGAAGCGGCCGGGCTGACCGTGGAGCTTCTTTCCGGCACGGCGGAAGCACGCGGCGCGGGCTATGGCGTGCTTTCCGCGATCCCGCAGGCGGACGGCATCGTCGGCGATCTCGGCGGGGGCAGCCTTGAGCTGGTGCGGGTGAAGAACGGCAAGGTCGGCAAACATGCCTCCTTCCCGCTCGGCGTGCTGCGGATTGCGGCGCTGCGCGAGAAGGGCGGGCTGGATCGCCGCGTCGGGCGGCTGCTGCGCGAGGCCGGCTGGGGCGGCGCGGGCAAGGGGTTGCCGCTCTATCTGGTCGGTGGATCGTGGCGCGCGCTGGCGCGGCTGGACATGGATCGCACCCATTATCCGCTGCCGATCATCCACCAATATGCGATGACGGCCGAAACGGTCGCGCGGCTGGGGCGGACGATCTCGCACGTCGCGAAGGGGCGGCTGAAGGCGGTTCCGGGCCTGTCCTCCGGCCGTATCCCGACGCTCGGCGACGCGGCGGCGGTGCTGGCGTCGCTGCTCAAGCATCTGAAGAGCAAGGGCACGATCGTCTCCGCCTACGGGCTGCGCGAGGGGTTGCTCTATGACGCGCTCGACGAGCGGACGCGCGCGCAGGACCCGTTGGTGGTCGCGACGCGCGACGAGGGGCGGCGCGCGGGCCGCTTCCCGGAGCATGGCGACCTGCTGCACGACTGGATCGCGCCGCTGTTCGCCGGGGAAGGGCCGGCGGATGCGCGGCTGCGTCATGCCGCCTGCCAGCTCGCCGACGTTGGCTGGCGCGCCAACCCGGAATTCCGTGCGGAACGCGGGCTGGAGATCGCGCTCCACGGCAATTGGGTCGGCGTCGACGCGCGCGGGCGGGCGATGATGGCGCAGGCGCTGTGGACCGGGCTGGGCGGCACCACCGCCAGTCCACCGCCGCTGCCCGCGCTGGCGAGCGACGCGGACCTGCGCCGCGCCATCGGCTGGGGACTGGCGATGCGGCTGGGGCAGCGGCTGTCGGGCGGCCTCGCCGGCCCGTTGCAGCGTTCCCGCCTGACGGTCGATGCGCGCGCCTTGACGCTCGGTCTCGATGCCGGCGACCACGGCCTCTACGGCGAGGCGGTGGAGAAACGCCATAATGCGCTGGCGGCGGCGCTGGGCCGCGCGCCGATCCTCACCGCCTGAGCGACATCAGCCGCAGCTCAGGCTGCGCACGATGTTGCGCTCGCCGATCATGATGTTGAGCCGGTCGATGCGGTAATCCATCGTCGCCGGCTGGCCGGGATAGAGCACGCGGACGGTCCGCGCGCGCGCCGCCTGCTGCGCGCGGCGCTGGAGCTGCGGTGTGAACGGCATCCCGACGAAGCGCTGTGCCGCCTCGGCACGGCATTGGCGATGCGACGGTGGCCCGGGCATTCCGGGGCGATCATCGACACATCCGGCGAGCGCGATCAGCGGCAGCGCGGCGATCAGGGCCTTGTTCATGCGGCAGTCCCCTCCGTTCGGGTCATCTTGAGCCTGCCGCCCTGGACCGCGAAGCCGAGTCGGCCCTCGACCAGATCGAGCGCGTCATGCCCGAACTGATCGTAACGCCAACCGTCGAGAATCGCGAGACCTTCGCGCTGCCCGGCGGCCAGCGCCTCCAGCTCGTCGCTGCGCGCCAGCAGGCGCGGCGCCACGTCGATATCGCGCGCGCGGATCTTGAGCAGCAGCTTGAGCAGGTCCGCGACCAGCGAGCCTTCCTTGCCCAGCCCCGGCTTGCGATCGTCGCGGGGCGGCATCTCGGCGGCGGAGAGCGGTTGCGCCTCGGCGATGGCGGTCATCAGGCGCTTGCCGATGTCGTTCGACGCCCATGTCGCGGAAAGCCCGCGCACCCTGGACAGGTCGACCTGCTTCTTCGGTGGGTGGCCGGCGAGGTCCGCCAGCGTCTCGTCCTTGACGATGCGGCCGCGCGGCAGATCCTTGCTCCGCGCCTCCATCTCGCGCCAGCGCGCGATCGCCTTCAGCCGCCCGAGCACCTCGGGCTTGCGGCCGGAGATGCGGACGCGCTTCCATGCGAGATCGGGATCGTTGGCGTAGTTGGCCGGATCGGCCAGCCGCTCCATCTCCTGATCGAGCCACGCGCCCCGCCCGGTCTTGCGCAGCCGTTCGAGCATCCGGGGAAATATCTTCGACAGATGCGTGACGTCGCCGATGGCATAATCCACCTGCCGCTGATCGAGCGGCCGCCGCGACCAGTCCGTGAAGCGCGCGCCCTTGTCGATCTGGATGCCGAGCCAGCTATCGACCAGATTCGAATAGCCGATCTGCTCACCTTGCCCCAGCGCCATCGCGGCAATCTGCGTATCGAACAGCGGATGCGGCGTCTTGCCGGTGAGGTTGTAGATGATCTCGATATCCTGCCCGCCGGCGTGGAATACCTTCAGCACCTCCTCGTTATCGACCAGAAGGTCGAGCAGGGGCGTCATGTCCAGCCCCGGCGCCTTGGGATCGATCGCGGCGGCTTCCTCGGTATCGGCGATCTGGATCAGGCACAGCTCCGGCCAATAGGTGCTCTCGCGCATGAATTCGGTATCGACGCAGATGAAGGGGGCGTCGGCGAGGCGGGCGCAGAGGTTGGCGAGCGTCGCGCTGTCGGTGATCAATGGGTGAACGTGCATATGTCGCGCCCATAGCTCCACGCGCGCGCCTTGACAAAGAGGGGATGGAAGGGGAGGGCGCCGCGCTATGACACAGATGCACGCTTATCGTTCCCACACCTGCGCCCAGCTTTCCGCCGCCAATGTCGGGGAGACCGTCCGCCTGTCCGGCTGGGTCCACCGCAAGCGCGATCACGGCGGGGTGCTGTTCGTCGATCTGCGCGATCATTACGGCATCACGCAGATCGTCGCGGATAGCGATTCGCCCGCGCTACCGGTGCTGGAATCGCTGCGCGCGGAATCAGTGGTGACGATCGACGGCAACGTGAAGAAGCGTTCCGACGCCACGATCAACCCGAACCTCGCGACCGGCGAGATCGAGGTGTTCGCGACCGGCGTGACCGTCCAGTCGATGGCGCAGGAGCTGCCGATGCCGGTGGCGGGCGAGGCGGAATATCCGGAGGAGATCCGGCTGCGCTACCGCTTCCTCGACCTGCGCCGCGAGACGCTGCACGCCAATATCATGCTGCGCTCGTCGGTGATCGCCTCGATCCGGCGACGGATGATCGACCAGGGCTTCACCGAGTTCCAGACGCCGATCCTCACCGCGTCCAGCCCGGAAGGCGCGCGCGACTATCTCGTTCCCAGCCGCGTCCATCCCGGCAAATTCTACGCGCTGCCGCAGGCGCCGCAGATGTTCAAGCAGCTGCTGATGGTCGCCGGCTTCGATCGTTATTTCCAGATCGCGCCGTGTTTCCGCGACGAGGACGCGCGCGCGGATCGCTCGCCGGGTGAATTCTACCAGCTCGATTTCGAGATGAGCTATGTCACGCAGGAGGACGTGTTCGCCGCGATCGAGCCGGTGCTGCACGGCGTGTTCGAGGAATTCGCGAACTGGCAGGGTAAGGGCCGCAGCGTGTCGCCGCTGCCGTTCCGCCGCATCCCGTATCGCGAATCGATGCTGAAATACGGCAACGACAAGCCGGACCTGCGCAACCCGATCCTCATTTCGGATGTGTCGGGGCATTTCGTCGGTTCGGGCTTCGGCCGTTTCGCCTCGATCGTGGAAGCCGGCGACGTGGTGCGCGCGATCCCTGCGCCGAAGACCGCCGAGAAGTCGCGCAAATTCTTCGACGACATGAACGCCTGGGCGCAGTCGGAAGGCTTCGCCGGTCTCGGTTATGCCACGCGCAAGGGTGGCGAATGGGGCGGCCCGATCGCCAAGAATCACGGCGAGGACAAGATGAACGCGCTGGCCGCCGCGCTCGGCCTCGGCCCGGACGACGGCATCTTCTTCGCCGCCGGCAAGGAAGCGCAGGCGGCCAAGCTCGCCGGCCTCGCCCGCACGCGCGTCGGCGAGCAACTCGACCTGATCGACCAGAATCGCTTCGAATTCTGCTGGATCGTCGATTTCCCGATGTTCGAATATGACGAGGACGCGAAGAAGATCGACTTCAGCCACAACCCGTTCAGCATGCCGCAAGGTGAGCTGGAAGCGCTGGAGACGAAGAATCCGCTCGATATCCTCGCCTATCAATATGATATCGTCTGCAACGGCGTGGAATTGTCGTCGGGCGCGATCCGGAATCACCGCCCGGAGATCATGTACAAGGCGTTCGAGATCGCGGGCTATACGCGCGCGGACGTCGATACGAACTTCGCGGGCATGATCAACGCGTTCAAATATGGCGCGCCGCCGCACGGCGGCTCCGCGCCGGGCATCGACCGCATCGTCATGCTGCTCGCCGATCAGCCGAACATCCGCGAGGTGATCGTCTTCCCGATGACGCAGAAGGCGGAGGACCTGATGATGGGCGCTCCCAGCTTCGTCTCCGCGAAGCAGCTTCGCGAACTGAACCTGCGCTCGACGGCGGAGGTCGCGAACGTCGACAAGGCGGTCGCGCCCGACGCGGGCTGAGCGACGAATCGATCACAGCTGGCGTCCGGCCCGCTTTCGCGGCAGGCTGGCGCCATGATCGACCTCGCCGACTACGAGAAGGGCAAGCGCTACAAAGGGCATTACCGCCGCGATCTGGCAGCGCTCCAGAAGCGGCTGAACCACATCCTCGTCGCGCATATCGTGCATGAGCGGCCGGCGGTGGTGATGCTGGAGGGCTGGGACGCCGCCGGCAAGGGCGGGATCATCCAGCGCCTCGTCGATACGTGGGACCCACGGCATTTCGAGGTCTATCCGATCTCCGCGCCGACACCGGAGGAAAAGGCCCATCCGTTCCTCTGGCGCTTCCGCCGGCATCTGCCCGAGCCGGGCGACATCACGGTGTTCGACCGAAGCTGGTACGGCCGCGTGCTGGTCGAGCGGGTGGAGGGCTTCGCGACTCGCGCGGAGTGGAAGCGCAGCTACGGCCAGATCAACGATTTCGAGACGCGGCTGATCGATTCGGGCACGACGCTGGTGAAGCTGTTCATCCATGTCGGGCAGAAGGAGCAGGACAAGCGCCTGCGCGAACGTCTCGACGATCCGTGGAAGCGCTGGAAAACGGGCCTTGAGGATTATCGCAACCGGGCGAAGCGCGCCGCCTATCTGGAGGCGATGCACGAGATGTTCGAGCGCACCGATACCGGCGTCGCGCCGTGGCACGTTATCGACGGCAACAACAAGAAAGCGGCGCGAATCGCGGCGCTGACGGTGGTGGCGGATGTGCTTTCCGCCAATGTGCCGATGGACCCGCCGGTGCTCGATCCCGAACTGGCGCGGGTGGCGCACGAGGCGCTGGACGGATAGGTCGCCCGACAACGGGCCGCCGTATCACGCCGCCGGCGCGAACTCCCCGTCCTCGCCCATCACCCACAGCACGCCGCCACGGATCGAGAACCATGCGCCGCGCAGGCTGAGCCGGCCCTCGGCCTCCGCTGTGCGCACGCAGGGGAAGGTGCGCAGGTTGTTGAGGCTGACGCGCACCGTCTCCAGTTCGAGCTGGTGCGCCGCTTCCTCGCTCTCGCCATATTGGGCGACGATGCGGTCGCGCGCTTCGTCCAGCATGTCGATCCAGCGCGCGATGAATCCGCCTTCACCCGGCCGCGCATGGTGGAACCGGCGCGTGAGCGAGGCGTGGACGCCGCCGCACATGCCGTGGCCCATCACGACGATCTCCTCGACCTTCAACTGCGTCACGGCGAATTCCAGCGCGGCGGAAACGCCGTGGCGCGCCTCGTCGATCTCCAGCGGCGGCACGAGGTTCGAGACGTTGCGCACGACGAAGATCTCGCCCGGCGACACATCGAACACGGTGGCGGGATCGGTGCGGCTGTCGGAGCAGGCGATCACCATCACCTTGGGGCTTTGCCCCTCGGACAGTTCCGCCCATCGATCATGCTGCTCGACCCAACCATGTTCACGAAAACGCCGGTAGCCGGCGACGAGATCGGTGAAGTCGGTCATGGCGCGGCTCTTAGCGCGTTGTTTCGCGCGAGGGCAGTCGCTATTTGCCGCTCCATGAACGAAATGTCCCCCGTCGCCGCGCCGCGCCAGCGCAAGCCTGACTGGATTCGCGTCAAGGCGCCGACCTCGACTGGCTTCGCCGAGACGAAGCAGCTGATGCGCCGGCTGAACCTCGCCACCGTGTGCGAGGAAGCGGCGTGCCCGAACATCGGCGAGTGCTGGACGAAGAAGCACGCGACGGTGATGATCCTGGGCGACACCTGCACCCGCGCCTGCGCTTTCTGCAACGTCAAGACCGGGATGCCGCGCGCGGTCGATCCGCTGGAACCTGAGCATGTCGCGGTGGCGGCGGCCGAGCTTGGGCTGGAGCATATCGTCATCACCTCGGTCGATCGCGATGACCTGCCCGATGGTGGCGCGTCGCAGTTCGTGGAGGTGATCGAGGCCCTGCGCCGCAACACGCCGAACACCACGATCGAGATCCTCACCCCCGATTTCCGCAACAAGGCGCAAGCGGCGGTCGAGTCGATCGTCGCGGCGCGGCCGGACGTCTATAACCACAACCTCGAGACCGTTCCGCGGCTCTATCCGACGATCCGGCCCGGCGCGCGTTACTATGCCTCGCTGCGGTTGCTGGAGAGCGTCAAGCGGCACGATCCTTCGATCTTCACCAAGTCCGGCGTGATGCTCGGGCTGGGCGAGGAGCGGCTGGAGGTGCATCAGGTGATGGACGACATGCGCTCCGCCGACATCGATTTCCTGACGATGGGGCAATATCTCCAGCCGACGCCGCGCCATGCAAAGGTCGCCGATTTCGTTACGCCCAAGGCGTTCGACGCCTATGCCGCGATCGCGCGGGCCAAGGGCTTCCTGCTGGTCGCCAGCTCGCCGCTGACCCGGTCGAGCTATCACGCGGGCGACGATTTCGCGAAGATGAGGGCGGCGCGCGAGGCGCAACTTGCCAAGGCATAAGGAAACCCGCCGGCTGCCCTATACGCCGGAACAGATGTTCGATCTGGTCGCGGACGTCGGCCGCTACGCCGAGTTCCTGCCGTGGGTGGTGGCGATGCGCGTGCGCAGCGACACGTCGACGGAGACGATCGCGGACATGATCGTCGGCTTCAAGGGGCTGCGCGAGACCTTCACCTCCCGCGTGGTGAAGGAACGGCCGGCGGCCGTGCATGTCGATTATATCGACGGGCCGCTGAAGTTCCTGCACAACGACTGGGGCTTCCGCGCCGATGGCGATGGCTGCTTCGTCGATTTCTCGGTCGATTTCGCGTTCAAGAATCGCGTGTTCGAGATGATGGCGGGGCAGGTGTTCGCCGCCGCGCTACGCAAGATGATCGGCGCGTTCGAGGATCGGGCGGCGGCGCTTTACGGCGCCGTGGGCGCCTCGGGCGAAGGCGGCATCAGCAGGTCGAGCGCGCACAGCGCCGCCTGAAGGCGGATGCCGCCACGGCCAAGATCGCCGAACTGGTGCTTGTCGGCCACCACGTCCGAAGGATCGCCGCCGCGCTCGGCGCGGGCGAAGACGACGGTGCCGACCGGCTTCTTCTCCGATCCGCCGCCCGGCCCGGCGACGCCGGTGATCGCCACCGCGACATCGGCATGGGTGGCCTCCAGCGCGCCCTGCGCCATGCTCCATGCGACCGCGATCGATACGGCGCCGAACGTCTCGATCACGTCGTTGCTGACATTGAGCAGCGCGAGCTTGGCGTCGTTGGAATAAGTGACGAGGCTCGCCTCCAGCACGTCCGACGAGCCGGGAATCTCGGTGAGCGCGGCCGCGACCAGCCCGCCGGTGCAGCTTTCCGCGATGGCGATGCGGCGCCCGGCGGCGCGATTCGCTTCCACCACGCGCGCGGCGGCGGCGGTGAGTTCGGGAGGGAGGACGCTATCGGTCATTGGGACACCGTGGGACATACCGGAAGATCGGGAACGGCGGCAACCTGCTTCCCGCGTGACTTCCTGGCTTTCAGATATTGCAGCGTGGCGACGATGATCCCCGCCGTGTTACGCGCGGGCAGCGGCTCCAGCAGCGTCACCAGCCGGTCGATCGTCGGGCAGTCGCCGGGCTGGACATGGCCGACGATCTGCGGCGCGAAGATCGAGGTGAGCAGCGGCCGCGCGTAATCGGACTGGAGCAGCATATCGACCGCCGGATCGCTCAATTTGACGATTGCGGCGCGGGCGGCTGGCCATGCCGAGTCGGCGGCGGCCTCATACCGCGCGAGGAAGGCGCTGCTCGGCCGCCGGACGAGGCTGGCGGGCGGCAGCGCGGTGCAGACGCGCCCGGTCTCGCGGATGATATCCGGCATGGCGACCAGTGCGATCGCCTCCGCATCGGAGGCGGTGAGACAGGGGGCCTGCGCGCTGGCGGCGGCGGGCATGGCGATCAGCGCCAGCAGCGCGGCGAGGCGCTTCACAGCGCGCTTCCCGGCAGCGTCGCGGTGACGACGGCCTGCGCCGCGATGCCCTCGCCACGGCCGGTGAAACCGAGGCGCTCGGTGGTGGTGGCCTTCACGCTGATCCGATCGGTCGAAAGCTCAAGAAGTTCCGCGATCCGCGCCCGGATCGTCTCGCGATGCGGGCCGATCTTCGGCGCCTCGCAGATCAGGGTGAGGTCGACGAAGGTGACGCGGCCGCCGCGCGCCCGGAGCAGCGAGAGGGCGTGACGCAGGAATTGCCCCGATTCGGCTCCGCGCCATTGCGGGTCGCTCGGCGGAAAATGCATCCCGATATCGCCCGCCGCGATCGTGCCGAGCAGCGCATCGGTGATGGCGTGGAGCGCCACGTCCGCGTCGCTATGCCCCGACAGGCCCTGATGGTGCGGGATGAGCATGCCGCCCAGCCACAATTGCTCCCCGTCGGCGAGGCGGTGGACGTCGAAGCCCAGCGCCGAGCGGGTCTCCATGCCCAGTCGCGCCTCGGCAGCGGCGATGTCGCCCGGCCAGGTGATCTTTTCCAGCATCGCATCGCCCTGCACCAGCGCGACCGATCCGCCAAGGGCGCGGACCATCTGCGCATCGTCGGTGGCATCGCCGCCGGCCCAGCGGCGATGCGCATCGGCCAGCGATGCGTAACGAAAGGCCTGCGGCGTCTGCACGCGATGGAGCGATTCGCGCGGCACCGTCTCGCCGTCGTCGCGCACCAAAGTATCGGCCACCGGCAGCACCGGCACCGCGCCGTCATGCGAATCGAGCGCGGCGAGCAGCCGGTCGATCACGGCGGCGGGGAGAAAGGGGCGCGCCGCGTCGTGCACCAGAATACGGTCGGCGCCGGCCAGCGCGGCCAACCCGGCGGCGACGGACTCGCGGCGCGTCGCCCCGCCGGCGATGCTGGCCGCGCCGGGCAACGCCTCGGCGAACAGAGCCTCCTGCCCCGCGCCGATCGCGATTAGCACCGTGTCGATCTTCGGATGGCGGCTGAGCGCTTCGTGGCTCCACGCCAGCATCGCGCGGCCGCCGATCGCGGCATATTGCTTGGGCAGGGCAGCGCCGGTGCGCTCCCCCTTGCCGGCGGCGACGATCAGGGCGACGGTCTTCATGGCGCGGCGCCTTAGTCCGGGAGCAGGCGGCGGGCAATGGAAGGGAAAATCCGGGGCGGCCAGACAGGGGGAGGGCCGCCCCGTAGTTCAGGGAACGACCGGGAAAAGGGAGACCCGGCCACCGTCGGTGCGAGGGGACGCCACCGACGCATCAAGGGCTAGGCCCGCGATGTTGCGGGAATGTGTCTGCGGAGAACGATCGTGTTTCCGCCGCGAAATGTTGACGCATCGGCGATCAGCGGGGATGGAAGGCGCATGACATCGGCCGCCTCGACCCGCCGCATCCTGATCGCCAGCCTCGTCGGCACGACGGTCGAATTCTATGATTTCTATATCTATGCCACCGCCGCCGCATTGGTGTTCGGCCCGCTGTTTTTCCCGGCGGAGAGCGCCTCGGTGCAGCTCCTTTCCTCCTATGCCAGCCTCGCGGTGGCGTTCATCGCGCGGCCGGTGGGGGCGTGGGTGTTCGGCCATTATGGCGACCGGATCGGGCGGAAATCCACGCTCGTCGCCTCGCTGATGCTGATGGGCGGATCGACCCTCGCGATCGCCTTCCTGCCCGTTTACGCGACGATCGGCTGGTGGGCGCCATTGCTGTTGTGCGTGCTGCGCTTCGGCCAGGGATTCGGCCTTGGCGGCGAGTGGGGCGGGGCGGCGCTGCTCGCGGTGGAGAATGCGCCGCCGGGATGGCGCGGGCGCTACGGCATGGTGCCGCAGCTCGGCGCGCCGATCGGCTTCATTGCCGCGAACGGGCTGTTCCTCGTCATCGGCCTGATGATGACGCCGGCCGATTTCATGGCATGGGGCTGGCGCGTGCCGTTCCTGCTCTCGGTCGTGCTGGTCGGGCTGGGGCTGTGGGTGCGGCTGCGCATCGCCGAGACGCCGGCCTTCGCGAAGATGCTGCAGGAAGGCCCGCCGCCCGCCGTACCGATGGGCGAGTTGCTGCGCGATCACTGGCGCACCGCGCTGGGCGGCACGTTCGGCGCGATCGCCTGTTTCGCGGTCTATTATATCGCGACCGCCTTCGCGCTCGGTTATGCCACCACTACGCTCGGGATCGACCGGCAGACCTTCCTTGCGCTCCAGCTCGGCGCGATCCTGTTCATGGCGGTGGGGATCGTGCTTTCGGGCATCTGGGCGGATCGCAGCTCGCCGGCGAACGTGCTGACCTGGGGTTGCATCGGCGCGATCCTCGCCGGGTTCCTGCTGGTGCCGGGGCTTGGCTCCGGCTCGCTGGCGACGATCTTCGCCGCGCTGGCCTTCGCCTTGCTGGTGATGGGGTTCGTCTATGGCCCGCTCGGCGCGTGGTTGCCGGGGCTGTTCCCGGCGCGGGTGCGCTACACGGGCGTGAGCCTTGCCTTCAACATGGCGGGGATCATCGGCGGCGGGCTGACCCCGGTGGCCGCGCAATGGCTGTCCCAGCGCGGCGGCGGGGTCGCGGCGGTCGGCCTCTATCTCGCGGTGGCGGCGCTGCTGAGCCTGATCGCGCTGGTCGCGCTGCGCCCGCGACGCGGCGTCGCGCCGATGGTGGTCGAGGGGCCTTAGCTCAACCGAAGCAGCGTAAGCCGCGCGCGGCCGTGCTTGCGATCCGCGTCGATCGTGAAGCCGGCGACGTCGACCGGCTCGTTATGTGCGGTCTCGATGCTGACCCACGTCCCCGCGCCGACCCAGCCGAGCCGCGCCAGCCGATCGAGCGCGACATTGCCCGCGCCGGTGCCATAGGGCGGGTCCATCAGGATCAGGTCGAGCGGCTGCGACGCCTGCGTAAGCGACAGGACGGAGGTGGCGCGGACTTCCGCACCGCTTGCGCCGAGCTTGGCGATATTGGCGCGCAGCGCGTCGAGCGCGGCCTTGTCCTGCTCGACGAACAGGCAATGCCCGGCGCCGCGCGACAGCGCCTCCAGCCCGAGCGCGCCGGAGCCGGCGAACAGGTCCGCCACGGCCAGCCCCTCGAAGCTGCCGACGCGGCTGGCGAGCATCGAAAACAGCGCCTCGCGCGTGCGATCGGTGGTGGGGCGGGTGGCGTCCCCCCTGGGCGCGACGAGCTGGCGGCCGCGCCACTGGCCGGCGATGATCCTCATTTGCGCGGTCTCGCCGGGCCGGAGCGTGGCTTGGGCTTCGCCCAGCCGGTCTTGCGGCGCGGCGGACGTGCCGGACGGGCGGGGCGTTCCGCCGTCGGGGTCGGTGTTTCGACGCGCGCTTCGGCCGGTTTGCGCGTTTCGGCCGGCTTGCGCGGTGCGGTCGGCGCGCGGCGGGGCGCGCGTCGTGCCGGTGACGCGTCGGTTGAGACCGCGATCGGTTCGGGCTTCGGCCCCTTGCGGTCGAGCGACTGGCGGAAGGCGACCAGATCATGCTGCCGTACCTCGCCGATGCCGCCGGCCGGCAGATCGCCGAGCACGAACGGGCCGTAGCGGATGCGGATCAGCCGGTTAACCTCCAGCCCGAGATGCTCGAGCACGCGGCGGACCTCGCGATTCTTGCCCTCGGTCAGGATCATCTCGATCCACAGGTTCGCGCCGGTGCGCCGCTCGATATTCGCGTCGATCGAGCCGTAGCGGACGCCGTCGATCTCCACGCCCTCGATCAGCGATTCGAGCTGCGGCTGCGACACCTGGCCGAAGGCGCGCGCGCGATAGGCGCGCTCCACGCCGGTCGAGGGCAGCTCCAGCTGCCGCTTCAACTCGCCGTCGTTGGTCATCAGCAGCAGGCCCTCGGTACTATAATCGAGTCGGCCGATGGGCACGAGGCGCGGCAGGTCCTTGGGCAAGCGGTCGTAGATTGTCGGCCGGCCGCGCGGATCGCGCTCCGTGGTGAGCACGCCGGCCGGCTTGTGGAACAGGAACAGTCGCGCGGGCACCGCCGCCGCGACCGGCTGGCCGTCGACCGTCACGCCATGGAGCGAGGCGAGCAAGGTCGCGGGCGTCTCGATCGTCGCGCCGTCCTTCGCGACGCGACCCTCCTCGATCATCCGCTCCACCTCGCGGCGCGAGGCGACTCCGGCGCGGGCGAGGAGCTTGGCGATGCGCTGCATGGGGCGCTGGTCTGACGGGCGGCTCGGCATGACGTGGCTGATACATTGCTTGCGTTGCATGCGCGAAAAAATTTGCGTCGAAAGTGCAATCGCGGCGTTAAGGCGCTGGGGTTTGGCAGGCGGCATGATTCACACGATGTTGTTCGAGCGGAAAAAGCGGCGGATCACGCGCCTCCTGCTGGTCGAGGACGAGCCGCTCGTCGCGTTCGATGCCGAGCATCTGCTGATCGCGGAACATTATGAGGTGATCGCCACCGTCGATCGCGTCGCGCGGGCGGTGGCGATTATCGGTGACGGGCGGGCGATCGATCTCGTGCTGGTCGATGTGGAACTGGCCGACGGCAGCGGCGTGGACGTGGCGCGGGCGGCGGCCGGGCGCGGCATCCCGGTGCTGTTCGTCACCGCCAATTGCCCGGCCGAGGCTTCGGCGCTCGCGGTCGGCTGCCTCGTCAAGCCGTTCGCCCAGCGTGACCTGCTGGCGGCGATCCGCGCGATCGAGGCGACGCTGGATGGCGCCGCGCCGCGCCGCCTGCCGAGCGGTTTCCGCCTGTTCGCGCAGGCCGGCTTGTCCGAACCCGACGCGGCCTAGCGGAAGATCGGCCGTCCTTCGTCGGCGAAGGCCGCGGAAACGGCGGCGATGCTCGCCAGCACCCCGTCCGGCCGGCGGATGCCGAGCAGGTCGCCGAGCAGCAATGCGGCGATGTCGGGCGCGGTCTCGACGCGCGCGATGGTGGTCAGCAGCGCCGACTCGGCCACCGTCATCCGCGCGCAGCAGCACGGCGCGATCGCGATCGGCACCGCAGCGTTGCCGGCGAGATCGGCCATCAGCGCGCGCAGCAGGGTGAGCGGCCGGCGGAACCCTTCGCGGAACAGGGTGAACATCGCGTGCGCCGCGCGGGCGTCGGCGAGGCCGTGCGCGCCCATTCGCCGGATCGCGAACAGCAGCACGCGCGCGTTTGGGCATGACGGCAACGGATAGGGGAGCGCGGTGGCGGCGGTGGTAGCGGCAGGCAAGGTCATAACGGACGATTCCTCTCGTCCACGACCTTCGCGGTTCAGCTATTGCAAGTCAATCGCAATTAGAAAAGATCAGTCCGGCGGCTCATCGTTCGCGGCAAGCACCTCGCCGGCGAGGTAGAGCGAGCCGGCGACCAGCACCGATTCGCCGGCGCCGAAGTGGGCGAGTTGGTCGAACGCCGCCGCCACATCGTCCGCCGTCGTTGCCGTTGACGCGCCATACTGCCGCGCCAATTCCGTGAGCGCGGCGGGCGGGTGGCAAGCGTGGTGCGGCACCGGTACGGCGATGACGTGGCAGTCCGCGCGGCCGCCGATCAGGTGGCGGAGCACGCCCTTCGCGTCCTTGTTGGCGAGCATTCCGATGACGATCGCCGTGGGCGCGCCTTCCCCCCACGACCCGGCGATCGCGGCGGCGGCGGATTCGTTGTGTGCGCCGTCGAGCCACACGCCGAAGCGGCGCTGCGCCGGACGGAGGCGGCGGACGAGCGGGCCGTCGCCGAGCCGCTGCATCCGCGCCGGCCATCTCGCCGCGCGGATGCCCGCCGCCAGCGCGGCAGGATCGACGCGCACCGCCTGCTGATGCCGCAGCATGGCGACGGCCAGTCCTGCGTTGGCGGTCTGATATGGACCGGCGAGAGCGGGGCAGGGAAGCGTGAGTTCACCGGCGGCGTCGCGATAGCGTAGCGAATCGCCCTCTGGCGCGATCTCCCATTCCGCGCCGCGCACGACGAGCGGCGCGCCGCGCTTGCTCGCCACGGCGGCGATGCTCGCGGCGACCGAAGCAGGGTAATGTTGCGTGACCAGCGGGACACCGGGCTTGGCGATGCCCGCCTTCTCGAAACCGATGCGGTCGAGCGGTTCGGGCGGAGTGCCGGCTTCCTCCGCGAGCAGGAACGCCTCGTGGTCGATGCCGAGCGCGGCGATGCCGCACACCGCCGGCTTCGGAATGACGTTGGTGGCGTCGAGCCGTCCGCCCAGCCCGACCTCGATCACGCAGGCGTCGGCGGGGGTGCGCACGAAGGCGAGGAAAGCGGCCGCAGTCGTCACCTCGAAGAAGCTCGCGCCGATCTCGCCGCTGGCGTCGAGCACCTCTGCCAGCAGCGGGGCGAGCGCGGCGTCCTCGATCAGCTTCCCCGCAACGCGGATGCGCTCGTTGAAGCGCACGAGATGCGGGCTGGTATAGGCATGGACGCGATGCCCCGCCGCCTCCAGCGCCGCGCGCAGGAAGGCGCAGGTCGATCCCTTGCCGTTGGTGCCCGCGACGTGGAACACCGGCGGCAGGCTGAGGTGCGGGTTGCCGACCCGCTCCAGCAGCCGCGTGATCCGCCCCAGCCCCAGCACGTCCGCGCCGGGCGAGAGCGACCACAGGCGGTCGAGTTGCGCCTGCACCGCCGGGTCGGCGGATATCGCGTGATCCGCCATCTTCGCGACCGGCTCAGGCGGCGGCGCGCCGGTGGCAGAGGTAGGCGATCACCGTCGCCAGTTGCGCGCGCAGATCCTTGCGGTGGACGATCATGTCGAGCATCCCGTGCTCGAGCAGATATTCCGAGGTCTGGAAATCGTCCGGCAGCTTCTCGCGGATCGTATTCTCGATCACGCGCCGGCCGGTGAAGGCGAGCATCGCCTTCGGTTCGGCGATGTGGATGTCGCCGAGCATGGCATAGGCTGCCATCACCCCGCCTGAGGTGGGATCGGTCAGCACGACGATATAAGGCAGGCCCGCGTCGTGGAGCATCTGGATCGCGACGGTGGAGCGCGGCATCTGCATCAGGCTGAGGATGCCTTCCTGCATCCGCGCGCCGCCCGACGCGGTGAAGACGATATAGGGCGCCTTGTCCGCGATCGCCGCCTCGACGCCCTGGATGAACGCCTCGCCGACCGCCTGACCCATCGAGCCGCCCATGAAGGCGAAATCCTGCACGCCGATCACGACGCGATGGCCCTCGATCGTGCCGCGCGCGTTGATGAAGGCGTCGCTCTCGCCGGTCTGGGCGCGGGCGGCCTTCAGACGCTCGGTGTACCGCTTCGAATCGCGGAACCTGAGCGGGTCTTCCGGGGTGCGCGGCGCGGGCAGTTCGACGCAGCTTCCCTCGTCCAGCAGTTGCGCGAAACGCTGCTTCGGGCCAATCCGCTCATGGTGATCGCATTTCGGGCAGACGCTGAGATTCTCCTCCAGCTCCTTGGTGAAGACCATCTGCCCGCATCCCTTGCACTTGTGCCAGAGAGTGTCGGGGGTGTCCTTCTTCGGGATGACGGAGGACAGGGCGTTGCGGACGCTCGAAAGCCAGCTCATTTCTATTCCTTGCGCGCGGCGCGGATCGCGTCGCTCAGGGTTCGTATATAGGCGGTGACGGCGGCGGGCGCATCCGCGCCGTATTGGCCGACGAGATCGACGATCGCCGAGCCGACCACCACGCCGTCCGCGACGCGGGCGATCGCGCCGGCCTGTTCGGGCGTGCGGACCCCGAAGCCGACCGCGACGGGGAGCGTGGTCGCCGCCTTGAGCCGCGCCACCGCTTCCTCGATCGAGGCTTGCGCCGCCTGTTGCAGCCCGGTGATCCCGGCGACCGAGACGTAATAGAGGAATCCGCCCGCGCCATCGAGCACCGCCGGGAGCCGCGCGGCATTAGTGGTCGGGGTGGCGAGGCGGACGAGCTCCACATCCGCCGCGCGCAATGCCGGGCCGAGCGCGTCATCTTCCTCCGGCGGCACGTCGACGCAGATCACGCCGTCCACGCCGGCGTCGCGCGCCGCCTGCGCGAACCAGTCCGCCCCGCGCCGCAGCATCGGGTTGGCATAGCCCATCAGCACGAGCGGCACGTCAGGATGCCTCGCGCGGAAATGGCGGGCGATGTTCAGGATATCCGCCGTGGTGGTGCCCGCCGCGAGGCTGCGCAGGTTCGCGGCCTGGATCGCCGGGCCGTCCGCCATCGGATCGGTGAAGGGCATCCCCAGCTCAATCACGTCCGCGCCGCCTTCGACCAGGGCGTCGAGGATCGCGCCTGTCGCGGCCGGAGTCGGATCGCCCGCGGTGACGAAGCAGACCAGCGCAGCGCGGCCGGCCGGGAAGGCGTTGGCGAGGCGGCTCATATCTCCACCCCCAGCGCTTCGGCGACGGTGAAGATGTCCTTGTCCCCCCGGCCGGAGACGTTGACGAGGATCATCGCTTCCTTGCCATAGTCCTTCGCCACCTTGGGCAGCGCGGCGAGCGCGTGGGCGCTTTCCAGCGCGGGGATGATCCCCTCCAGCCGACAGCAGAGCTGGAACGCCTCCAGCGCTTCATTGTCGGTGATCGGCAGATAGCGGACGCGGCCGATCTCGTGCAGCCAGCTATGCTCCGGGCCGATGCCGGGATAATCGAGCCCGGCGCTGATCGAATGCGCCTCGGTGATCTGGCCGTCCTCGTCCTGCAACAGATAGGTCTTGTTGCCGTGGAGGATGCCCGGCGCGCCGCCGCTGAGGCTGGCGGCGTGCTGCCCGGTCTCGATGCCGTGGCCCGCCGCCTCCACGCCGATCATCGCCACGTCGGCGTCATCGAGGAACGGGTGGAACAGCCCGATCGCGTTCGATCCGCCGCCCACCGCCGCGATCAGCAGGTCTGGCAGGCGGCCGGTGCGGGCGAGCATCTGCGCGCGCGCCTCCTTGCCGATCACGCTCTGGAAATCGCGCACCAGTTCCGGATAGGGATGCGGGCCGGCGGCGGTGCCGATGATGTAGAAGGTATCGTGGACGTTGGCGACCCAGTCGCGCATCGCCTCGTTCATCGCATCCTTCAGCGTCATCGCGCCGGAGGTGACGGGCACCACCTGAGCGCCGAGCAATTTCATGCGGAACACGTTGGGCTTCTGCCGCTCGACATCCTTCGCGCCCATGTAGATCACGCAGGGGATGCCGAAGCGCGCGCAGACGGTGGCGGTGGCGACGCCGTGCTGGCCCGCGCCCGTCTCCGCGATGATCCGCGTCTTGCCCATGCGGATCGCGAGCAGGATCTGGCCGATGCAATTGTTGATCTTGTGCGCGCCGGTGTGGTTCAGTTCCTCGCGCTTAAACCAGATTTGCGCGCCACCCAGCTCTTCCGTCAGCCGGGGTGCGAAATAGAGTGGGCTGGGGCGGCCGACATAATGTTCCAGCAGGTCGTCGAACTCGGCCTGGAAGGCGGGATCGGCCTTGGCCGCGCGATATTCGCGCTCCAGATCGAGGATCAGCGGCATCAGCGTCTCGGCGACATAGCGGCCGCCGAACGCGCCGAAATGCCCACGTTCGTCGGGCTGCGCGCGGAAGGAATTGGGCGTGGTCATTGCGCGACCGCCTTAAGGAAAGCGGCGATCTTGTCCACGTCCTTCACGCCGGGCGCGCTTTCCACGCCGGAGGATACGTCCACCAATGTCGCGCCGGTGCGGCCGATCGCCTCTGCCACATTCCCCGCGTCCAGCCCGCCGGAGAGCGCCCAGGGCAGCGGGTGGCGGAAACCGTCGAGCAGCGACCAGTCGAAACGCAAACCCATGCCGCCGGGAAGCGAGGCGCCGTCCGGCGTCTTGGCGTCATAAAGGATGCGTTGCGCCGCGCCGGCGTATTCGCGCGCGCGATCGAGGTCGGCGCGGGTCTTCACCGCGACGGCGGCCCAGCTTTCCAGCCCGGTGCGACGGGCAAGTTCCGCGACGCGCCCGGGCGCGGTCTTGTGGAGTTGCAGCGCGTCGAGCCGGCCGGCGGCGACCGCCGTGTCGATCAGCGCGTCGTCGGGGTCCACGAACACGCCCACGCGGCGGACGTGGCCCGGCACGCGCGCCGCCAGCGCCCTTGCGCGCTCGGCGTCGAGATTGCGGGGCGAGGGCGGGAAGAACACGAAGCCGACATGGCTCGCACCGCCCGCGATGGCGGCGTCGAGCGTCTCGCGCGTGGTGAGGCCGCAGATCTTGGCGGTGATGGGCATGACCTTGCCTTTAGTCCGTTCGCCCGAACGGCAGGGATTTAACTACAGCGTCGCCCCGATCGCCCGCGCCGCCGCGTCTGGGTCCTCGGCCTGCGTGATCGGTCGGCCGATCACCAGGATCGATGCGCCGTTGTCCAGCGCCGCGCGCGGCGTCACCACGCGCTTCTGGTCCGCGACCACGCCGTCCGCCGGGCGCACGCCGGGGACGACGAAGAAACCCTTCGGCCAGAGCTTGTGCGCCGCCTTCACCTCCTCGCCGGAGCAGACGATGCCGTCGACCCCCGCCCGCATCGCCAGCTCGGTCAGCCGCAGCACCTGATCGTGCGGCGTGCCGGTGATGCCGGTGGCGTCGAGGTCGCGCTGGTCGAGGCTGGTGAGCATCGTCACCGCCACCACCTTCGTTCCCGCCGGCGCGGCGGCCTTGGCGTCCTCCAGCATCGCCCGGCCGCCCGAGGCGTGGACCGTCAGGATCGCCGGCTCCAGCCCGCGCAATGCCTGCACCGCCTTGGCGACGGTGTTCGGAATGTCGTGCAGCTTGAGATCGAGGAAGATCGGCAGGCCGAGGTCCGCCATCTCGCGCACCCCGCTGCGCCCGTTGGCGGCGAAGAACTCCAGCCCCAGCTTGATCCCGCCGACATGATGACGGACGCGCTCCGCCACCGCTTTGGCGCGGTCGATGTCGGGCGTGTCGAGGGCGACGAAGATGCGGTTGCTCACGACGAGGCTACTCCGGCTGCGGGGGCGGGGGGCTCGGCCGCCGGCGCCACGACCGGCGGCGCGGCGCGCATATCGGCCAGCGCGCGCTCGGCGTTGTTCAGCCGCTGCTTGAGACGCCAGCGCATCGCCCGCTGGTAGACCAGGGTCGGCACGAAGCCGACCAGGAAGGTGACGAGCAGGAGGAACGGCAGGTTCACCTCCGCGACAAGGTTACCGAACAACTGGATCGTCACCCACTTCCAATTGCCGAAGGTGAATACCGCCGCGATGAAGGCGATCAGGCACCAGAACAGGATTTTCAGGAACTGCATTCGGTGATCTCCCGCGCGAAAGGGGACTAGCGGCGGTCGCGCGGTTTTTCCAGCCTCAGCCGATCTCGTTGCGCAACTCCTCGATCAGCGCGACAGCGGTATGGAGGCGGGGGGCTTCCTCGTCGAGGATCGCGTGGAAGGCGGCGCGCTTGATTTCCGCGATGCGGCCCGGCCGCAGCCGCGCGTCGCCGGACAGGGCCGAAACGGCGATGTCGATCATCCGCTCGGCGCCGTGCAGGCGGCCCCACAGATAGTCGTTCTCGCGATAGGCGCGGCTGAAGAACGCGCCGAAGCTGTTGAACTGGATGCCTTTCAGCGTCGCCTCCGCCCCGCCGCCGCGGATCGAGCGCGCATCGTCCGGCGCGATGCGATCGACCTGGATCGGATCATATTCGTCCATCCCCTCGCCCTGCAGCAGCGGCAGGGTGGCGACGTCGAAATAGGGGAAGCCGAGATAACGCAGCAGCAACGCGCGGCGCAGATCGCGCGGTAGCCCGGCGAGCGCCTCCGCCAGCCGCTCGTCGGTTTCCGCATCGAGCCGCTTCAGGTCCATCGATTCGGCCAGCCGGTCGAGCAGCGGTCCGGCGTCGCCGCTCAGCGCGCGCACCTCGCCGCGCAGTGCACGGTGCGATCGCGGGTTCTGGCAATCGAGATAGGCGGACAGCGATTCGTAGATCGCGTCGCGGATCGGCTGGAGGATCGCATCGTCCACGCCCGCCTCCAGTTCGGTCAGCCGCCGCGACATCAGCCGCAGCCGCCGGATGCGGAACCCGAGATCGAAGGTGCGCAGGAAGTCGATCGTCACCGCGCTGCCCGAGACGTTGGGCGCGGCCTCGTCATAGCCGCGATCGACGAGCGCCACCTCGATCCGGCGCCGGATGCGCTGCCAGCGCTGCGGACCCGGCTCGCCGCCGATGCTGTGGAGCAGCGCGGTGATCGTCTCGATCACGCCGACGAGCTTTAGGTGGGCGTAGGCGGCATAGCTGTAGCCGGCGTGCTCCACCGCGGCCACCTGCGCGCGCCGCCGCCATGTCGCCATGCGCGCGTCGGTCGGGCGATCGAGGAACAGGGTGCGGCCGAACAGCGCCTCCACCTTCGCCTCCACCTCCGGGCGCACGGCGGAAAGGATGCCGCGCATCCGCTCGATCCGGGCCGAGCGGCCGTTGATCGCCTCCAGATTGTCGCGGATCGGCTGCTGGCGCGGCAATTCGCTGATCGCGCCGAGGATCGTCTGGAAGAAGCCCGGCACGCCCTCGCTCTCGCCGGAGAGGCGGAATTTCGTGCCGGGCGAGGGGTCGATATAGACGAAGCGCCGGTCGATCTGCCGCCGCGCCGGCCGCTTGCGCAAGGCGTCGAGCGCGGGGCGGAACGGCGCGTTGGCGAGCACCGATCCGTCGATCAGCACCGCCTTGTCCGCCGCATTGGCCGCCGCCTGACGCGGCAGCACGCGATAGAGGAAGGCGTCGCGGGTCGGCCAGTCCACCTTGCGATCCTTCAGCACCTCGTCAAGCTCGGCGACGGTGAAGGGCGGAAAGGCGCCGGGGAAGCTGGAGGTGGCGCGCGCCGCGAAGGCAAGTTCGGCCGTCGCCGCCAGCGTGTCGCGCTCCTCGCCGTAATCGCTGAACGGGAAGACCAGCCGGTGCTCGGTCTCCACCACCTCCGGCGGCGAGTGGAGCCGCAGCCGTTCGGGGTGGCCGGTGAAGTCGGTGACGGTGACGAACAGGTCCAGCGGCTGGCCCGGCGGAAGCAGACGCGGGCCGCGCGGGGCGGCTGCCATCGCGTCGAACGCATCGAGCAGCATTCCGGTGAAGCCCGCGCCGCTGAACGGCGGCTCGAACCAGCGCGAGCGCACGAAGTGGGAGAGCTTGCTGCGCACCTCCTCGCGCGTGTTCTCGTCCAGCGCCTCCAGCTTGTCCGCGCTGCGTCCGGCCGCCATCCACGCCAGCGGCAGCGCCCATGCCTTCGAGAAGCGCGAGGCGGGCGCAGCGGCGGCGTCGATCAGCGCCTCCACGTCGCCGCGCTCCAGCCACATGTCGGTCAGCGGATCGAGCGACTGGCCCGACGAGATCGCCTGCGCCAGGAAGATGCCGTTGATGCCCCCGGCGCTCGCCCCGGCAAGAATATCGGGCAGGACCCGCACGCGCAGCGCGCCTTCCCGCGCCATCTCGTCGAGCAGTTCGGCATAGACGCCGGCGGTGCCGCCCGGCCGCTCGCCGTCATGACTCGCACGGCTGGCGCGGGCGAGGTGCCACACCTCCTTGGTGATGCCGTGCATATAGACCGCGAGGCTGATCCCGCCGTAACAGACCAGCGCCAGCCGCAATTCCTTCTCGCGCGGGTGGGGATGCGGGGGCGCGCTCATGCGGCGGCGATATCCGCCCAGATCGGCAGGTGGTCGCTCGCCTTGCGCGCCGCATAGGAGGCGTGGACGCCGCAATCGACCACCTTCAGCCCCGAAGACACCATGATCCGGTCGAGCCGCCCGACCGGGCGCCGTGCGTGGAAGCTCGGGCCGGTGTCGGCGAAGGAGAACTCACGGTCGAAATCCTGGAGGCAGCCCGCCGCGCGCGTCCATTCGTTGAGATCGCCCATCATCACGGTGGGATGCTGGCGCAGGCTGGCGGCGACATGGGTGAGGATCGCATGGGCCTGCCGCCGCCGCCACAGGCCGGAAAGGTCGAGGTGCATACCGACGACGCGGATCGTCTGCCCGTTGATGGCGAGATCCGCCATCACCGCGCCGCGCGGCTCCAGCGCCGGGAGGTGGATCACCTCGCAATCGATCACCTCGGCCGCCTTGGGCACCAGCAGCGCGTTGCCGTGCCAACCCATCGAGGCTGCGCGCGTACCGAAATCGACCGGCTTCCATGCGCTATGCTCGTCGATCAGGTGCGGCGGGATCACCGCCGATCGCGTGCCGAAGCGGCGATCCGCCTCCTGCAAGGCGACCACGTCGGCGTCGATCTCGCGCAGCACCTCCAGCGTGCGATCGGGATTGCGGCGCCGGTCGGTGCCGATGCCCTTGCGCATATTGTAGCTGGCGACGCGGATCATTGATCCTGTCCAACGCCCATGACGCGGGGCGGGTTGCCTCCGCGCGGGCAAAGTCGGGACGAAAGGATGGTGCCGGTTGCAGGGATCGAACCCGCGACCCCCTGATTACAAATCAGGTGCTCTACCATCTGAGCTAAACCGGCTGACACCCCAGCGTCCATGCGTCAGGGAACGCCGAACGTCCAGCCCTCGCTTTGCGCGATCAGGGCGGACATGCGCGCAGGTCGCCACAGGTCACCGCGTCTGGCATTGGCGCGCAGCCAGGCGGCGGCAAGGATCGCGTCGGTCGAATGGTCATCGTACCGGGCCAGCGGATGATGGGCGTGCGAGCCGAGGGCGGCGAGCGCGCCGTCCAGCGCCTCGGGCGTCCGCAGCTTGCTCACTCCCTTGCGCAGCCCGGCGGCGCGGGCGGCGATGGCGGTGTAGATCTCCACCACCGCCGCGTCGCGCGCCGGCACCGGATCGAACGGCCAGATCGCGATCCGGCGATCGAGCCGGTGGAGCAATCGCATCCCCGCGAAGCTTGCCTTGGCCACCTGTGCCGCGCCGATCGCGTCATAGACGGTGGAGGGCTTGGTCGTCTGGTCCTCGCCCGTCTCGCACACGCGCCAATGGAGAAAATCGCGCTTCGCCCCGTCGGCCGCGCCGAGATAGAAATGCCGCCCGCGCCGTGCCTCCAGGAAGCTCGCCGCGCCGAGATCGGCGTCGTCGCTATGGTCGTCGACATAGCGCCACAATGCGCGCGCATCCGTGCTGTCGGTCTCTCCCGGCAGATGCGCGCCGCGCGCGACGAACGGGGCGGAGAAGCTGAAATCGAAGCCGACCAGCATCGGCTCATTTGCACGATCGAGCAGCCAGTGCAGCACATCGGTCCGCGACCAGATGCCGCCGGGCGGCGCGACCAGCGTGGGCGCGGCGTCGCCGGTTCCGCATTCCGCCATCGCGATGCCGCGATGTCGCGCGCCTTTCGCCCCCGACCAGTCGATCGCGACGAAGCGCGCGAATCGCTCAGGGGCGCTCGCCGAACGCGGCACGCTGCGCTTTCTTCGCGCGATCCCACCACGCGCGGCGGATCACGTTGCGGACCCGCTCCTCGTCCGCCGCGCCGTAGCGCACCAGCAATCCCGGCCAGCCCTCGTAATGCGGGGTCTGCCAGAAGCTGTCGGGATCGGTCTCGAGCAGTACCGCCTTTTCCTCGTGCGGTGACATGACGTGGAAGCTGCCCGCCTCGCGCCCCGGCGAGACGAACGCCTTGCCGTTCACCTTGGGGCAGGGCGTGCCATAGAAGGGCGCCATCTCCACGTCCGGGAGCGAACAGGCAAAATTCACCACGTCCGCCCAGTCCTTCATGGCGTCGCGCCGATAACCTCGGCGGAGAAGCGCGCGATGTCGAAGCGCGCCGCGCCCGGATCCTCTCCGCGCCGCACGATCACCAGCCGGTGCTGCGGGATCACCATCACGAATTGCCCGCGATTGCCCTGCGCGGAATAGCTGCCGGCGGGCAGGCCTTGCTTCGGCCCGAACAGCCACATCGTCGCGCCATAGCCGGGTCCGTCTGCCGGTTGCGGGCCGCTCGGCGTGGTCAGATAGCGCATCCAGCCAGCGGGGAGCAGGCGGCGGCCCTGCCACACGCCGTCCTGCAGCCAGAACTGTCCGAGCCGGGCGAGATCGCGCGCGGTGGTCCATACCTGGCTGGAGATGATGTAATTGCCCTGCCAGTCGGTGCCGGTGGTGGTGTGCGCCATGCCGAGCGGCAGGAACAGCGAATCATGCGGCAGGCTGGCGTAGCGCGCCTCGCCGAGCGTCGCGCGCAGGCTCCGCGCGACGAGCATGATATCGTTGTTGGCGTAGCGGAAGCGCGTGCCCGGCACCGCCTCCAGCGGCCAGCCGGTCGCCTGCTCGGTGACGGCGGTGCCGCCGAAATAGATCGCATCGGTGCGGTTGCCGGCGGTATCGCTGTGCAGCCCGCTCGCCATGCGCATCAGGTTGTCGAGCGTGATCGCCGCGCGCGGGTCGCCGGGGCGCCGCCATTCCGGGATGTTCGCCGGTTTCGCCGAGTCGATCTTCGCGCTGAGGGAGGCGATCCCGACCAGCGTGCCGGCGATGCTCTTGGCGGCCGACCAGGTGCGGTTGGGCACCATCGGGCCGAAGCCGGGCGCATATTGCTCCGCGATCACGCGGCCGTCCTTCAGGATCAGCACGCCCGTCGTGACACTCTCCGCGCCGAAGCTCTCCCGGTCGAACGCGCGCGCGACGAGCGAGGCGAGCGATGCGGAGGGGCGCGGCGCGATGTTGGCGTCGCCCATCGGCCACGGGCGCGGATCGGCGGGCAGCGGCACGGGCGTCGCGGCGGCCGGATTGGCGCGCGCGACCGGCGTGCCGATCGGCGAGAGATAGCAGCCGTAGCGCGGCCGCCACATCGCGCGGCGCGGCGCGAGGCGGGCGTCGAACGGCACCGTCACCACCCGCGTCTCGCGATCGACCGTGGCCGGAAGCGTCGGCACGATCGCGTCATATTCGGGGTAGATGCCGCGCAATTCGGTCGAGGCGATCTGCGCCTCGCTGCGGCCGGCGTCGAAAATGCCCTCGCACAAGGTCAGCGCCTTGTAGCCGGCGGCGATCGCGTGGTTGTACGGCTGCGGCGAGGAGGGGCGGATCTGCTGTGCGGAGACCGGCGTGGCGAGTGCGAGCAGCGCGAGGCTAAGGGTTCTTTTCACGCCGCCGCTCGTCCCACCACGCAAGCCGCTCGGCAACCCTTTTTTCGTAGCCGCGCGCCGTCGGCTCATAGAAGCGCTGCGGCGTCATGCCTTCCGGCCAGTAATTCGCGCCCGAGAAGGCTTCGGCGGCGTCATGGTCATATTCATATCCCTTGCCGTAGCCGACCTCTTTCATCAGTTTGGTCGGCGCGTTGAGGATATTGGCCGGCGGCATCAGCGATCCCGTCTCGCGCGCCGCCTGCCACGCGCCCTTCATCGCCATATAGGAGGCGTTAGATTTGGGCGCGGTGGCGAGGTAGAGGCACGCCTGCACGATCGCCAGTTCGCCCTCCGGCGAGCCGAGCAGTTCATAGGCGTCCTTGGCGGCGATGCACTGCGGGAGCGCCTGCGGATCGGCCATGCCGATATCCTCGATCGCCATGCGCGTCAGGCGGCGCAACGCGTAGAGCGGTTCCTCGCCCGCCGTCAGCATCCGCGCGAGATAATAGAGCGCCGCCTGCGGGTCCGATCCGCGCACCGATTTGTGGAGCGCGGAGATCAGATTGTAATGCCCCTCGCGATCCTTGTCGTACACCGCGACGCGGCGCTGGAGGAAAGCGGACAGCCCGGCGGGATCGAGCGGTTCCCCGATATCGACCGAGAACAGCGTCTCCGCCTGGTTGAGCAGGAAACGCCCGTCGCCGTCCGCGCTCGCCACCAGTGCGTCGCGCGCCGCCGGGGTGAGGGGGAGGGGGCGCCCCATCTCCGCTTCCGCCCGGTCGAGCAGTTTCTCCAGCGCCGCGCGGTCGAGCCGGTGGAGGATCAGCACCTGCGCGCGGCTGAGCAGCGCGGCGTTCAGTTCGAACGAGGGGTTCTCGGTCGTCGCGCCGACCAGGGTGACGGTGCCGTTCTCGACATAGGGCAGGAAGCCATCCTGCTGCGCGCGGTTGAAGCGGTGGATCTCGTCCACGAACAACAGGGTGCGCTTGCCCGCGCGCGCATGATCGCGCGCCTCGGCGAAGGCTTTCTTGAGGTCCGCCACGCCCGAGAACACCGCCGAGATCGGCGCGAAACGCAGCCCTACCGCATCGGCGAGCAGCCGCGCGATCGTCGTCTTGCCAGTGCCCGGCGGTCCCCACAGGATCATCGAGGACAATCGCCCGGCGGCGACCATCCGCCCGATCGCGCCTTCCGGCCCGGTCAGATGCTCCTGACCGACCACCTCGTCCAGCCGGCGTGGGCGCAACCGGTCGGCCAGCGGCGCGTCGGCGGCGAGGGTGTCGTCGGGCGGGGCGGCGGGTTCGAAGCCCGCGAACAGATCGGCCATGCCGCCAAAATAGTGGCTCGGTGGTTTTTTGACAGGAGGGGCTTGCGCTCGCTCTATAAAGATATATCTTAGACGCATCGTGATACAGAAAGGATATGATGTGTTTCATGGTATGCACGGCCGCCGGGGCGGCCATTGCGGGCCGCGCGGCTGGGGGCGTGGCGGGTTCGCCGGCGGATGGGATTTCGGCGCGTCGCAGCGTGGCGGCGGTCGCGGCCGGCGCATGTTCGACGGGGGTGAGCTTCGCCTCGTCCTTCTCAAGCTGATCGCGGACGAGCCGCGCCATGGCTATGAGCTGATCCGCGCGATCGAGGAACTGACCGGCGGCGAATACGCGCCCAGTCCGGGCGTGGTCTATCCGACGCTCACCCTGCTCGACGAGATGGGCTTCATCGAGGAGCAGGCGTCGGACGAAAAGCGCAAGCGTTATGCCGCGACCGACGAGGGCCGCGCGCATCTGGAGGAGAATCGCGAGCAGGCCGAGGCGCTGATCGAGCGGCTCGCGCATGTCGGTGAGCGTCGCCAGCGGGCCGATGGCGCGCCGATCCGCCGCGCGATGGGCAATCTGCGCGTCGCGCTGGAGCAGCGGCTGACGCGGGGCGATTTCTCGCAGGACACGCTGCACGACGTCGCCGCGCTGATCGACGAGGTCGCGCAGAAGATCGAGCGGCTGCGGTGAGCGTCTCCGTCGCCCGCGTACCCACCGCTTCGGCGAGCCGCTACCTACAGCAGCTCGCCAAGCACTGGAGCCACAAGATGACCGTCACCTTCTCGCCGGAGGAGGGGACGATCGACTTCCCCAACGGCAGCCGGCTCGAAATGCGCGCCGACAGCGAGACGCTCGACGTGGCGCTGACGGTGCCGGAGGGGGAGGATGTCGAGCGGATGCGCGGCGTGGTGGCGAGCCACCTCGATCGCTTCGCCTTCCGCGAGGCCCCGCTGACGTTCGACTGGAAGGAAGCCTAGGCGCTCAGCGCCAGATAGGCATCCAGGACCGCCTGATTGGCAATATCCCAGCGATAGCCGGCTGCCTTGCGGTGGCCGGCTTCGCCCATTGACTGGCGCAGCCCGGGATCGGCCACGATCCGCGCGATCGCGTCGGCATAGGCGGAAACGTCGCGCGGCGGGACGAGGAAGCCGTTCACGCCGTCCTCGACCAGATCGACCGCCCCGGTTGCGCGCGCCGCGACGACCGGCACCGCGCTCGCCATCGCTTCCGTCGTGACGTTGCCGAACGTCTCGGTGACGCTCGGGTTGAAAAACACGTCCATCGACGCGACCGCGCGGCCCAGCGCGTCGCCGGACTGGAAGCCGGTGAACACCGCTTCCGGCACGCGCTCGGCGAACCATTCGCGCGCCGGTCCTTCGCCCACCACCAGCACCTTGTGCGCCACGCCGCGCCGCTTCAGCTCGCTGGAGACGTCGGCGAAGATGTCCAGCCCCTTCTCCTTCACCAGCCGGCCGAGAAAGCCGACCGCCATCTCGTCGTCCGCGATGCCGAGCGAGCGGCGCCATGCGAGGTCGCGGCGGTCCGGGCGGAATCGATCGTGGTTGATCCCGCGCGACCAGATGCCCATCGGCGCGGTCACGCCCCATTCGGCGAGCAGCGCCATCATGCTGTTGCTCGGCACCAGCACGCGATCGAAGCGGTTGTAGAAGCGGGTCATCAGCTTCTTGACCAGCGGCTCCAGGAAACCGAGGCCGTAATAGCTGCAATAGGTCTCGAACCGCGTGTGGAACGAGGCGACCGCCGGTACGCCGTTCGCCTTCGCCCAGCGCGCTGCCGCATGGCCGAGGAACTCCGGCGCGGAGACATGGACGATATTGGGCGCGAACGCCTCCAGATCGGCGCGCGGTTTCGCCGGCAGACCGCGCGCGAGCTTGTATTCCCCGCGCCCCGCGATCATCGGGATCGAGGGCACGTCGACCAGATCGCCGACCGCCGGAAAGGCCGGCTCGGCCACCGTCGGCGAATAGACCCGCACCTTCACGCCCCGCTCCAGCAGATAGCCGACGAGCAGGTTGAGCGATTGGTTGGCGCCGTCGCGCACGTAATTGTAATTGCCGCTGAACAGGGCGACGCGAAGATCGGACGGCTGCATGAGGCGGCCGTTAACCGCCGATCGTGGCGAAAACTAGGTTGCCCGTTCGCCCGCCGCCATCTCGCTCTTGCGCCTGATGCGGCGGATGCGCGGCTCGCGGGTGAGGGAGGCCTCGCGCCGGATCGTCTCGCGCATCTCGTCGCGCTTCTCGTGGATCGAGGCGATCACCGGGCCCATCGCCACGCCCAGATCGACCAGCACCGCCTCCGAAAGCTGGAGCGAGCTCTCCAGCGTCTCCGGCACCGCGTCGGTCACGCCGGCGCGGTAAAGCTCGGCGGCGTGTCGCGTGTCGCGCGCGCGGGCGATGATCGGCAGGTCCGGCACCAGCGCGCGGATGCGGCGGACGAGGCGGATCGTCAGCACCGGATCGTCCATCGTCAGGATCAGCGCGCGGGCGGCCGGCAGGTCCAGCCGGTCGACGAGCTGCCCGCGCGCTACGTCGCCGAACATCACCGGATAGCCGGCGTGGCGCGCGGTCTTCACCGTGTCGATATCCGCCTCCACCGCGATATAGGGCTGGTTGTGGACCGCCAGCATGTCCGCGACGAGCCGCCCGACGCGGCCGAAGCCGATCACCACCGTCCGCGTCGCGTCGCCCGTATCGGGCACCGCCTGATGATCGGTGTTCTCGATCCGGCGCGAGATCGCCGTCCCGGCCTTGGCGAGCAGCGGGGTGATGGTCAGCCCGATCGCGGTCACCGTCTGCCAGAAGGCGGCGGTGGAGGGCTGGATGAGCTGCGCCTGCGCCGCCGTCGCCAGCACGATCAGCGTGGTCTCGGACGGGCTGCCCATCAGCAACCCGGTCTCCGCCGCCACGCCGTGCCGCGCATTGGCGACGCGCAGCAGCAGATAGGTGACGATCGCCTTGATCGCGACCACGCCCGTCACCGCCAGCGCGAGCGACACCCAATTCTCCACGATCGTCGAGAGGTTCACGCTCATCCCGACGGTGATGAGGAACACGCCGAGCGCCAGCCCCTTGAACGGCGCGGTCATCACCTCGACCTCGGTGTGATATTCGGTCTCCGCGATCAGCAGTCCGGCCAGCAGCGCGCCGACGATCGGGGAGAGGCCGGCGGCGGTGGTCGCGACGCTGGCGACGATCACCACCAGCAGCGAGGCGGCGAGGAACAGCTCGGGACTCTTGGTCCGCGCCGCCTGCGCGAACAGGCGCGGCAGCACCAGTCGCCCGCCGACATACATCGCCACCACCGTCAGCCCGCCGCGCAAGGCGACGCCGGCCAGCCCTTGCCAGCCGTCCGCGGTGGCGGTCGGCGCCATCGCGCCCAGCGCGAAGATGATCGGGACCAGCGCGATATCCTCGAACAGCAGCATGGCGAACGCGCCGCGTCCCACCGCGCTCGTCGTGCCGACCAGCGGCAGCACCAGCGCGGTCGAGGACAGCGCCAGCGCCAGTCCCAGTCCGATCGAGCCGGCCCAGTTCTGCCCGAGCAGGTGGAGCCCCGCGCCGATCAGCAATGCGGAGCCGATCAGTTCCGCCGCGCCGGTGCCGAACACCAGTTGCCGCATCGCCCACAATCGCCGGAACGACAGCTCCAGCCCGATCGAGAACAGCAGCAGGATGATCCCGAACTCCGCCAGCGGCTCGATCGCATGGGGATTGGTGATCGTGAAATAATAAAGCCATGGCGCCTGATCGACGAGACCGCCCAGCCCGGCCGGTCCGACAAGCATCCCGACGAGGATGAAGCCGATCACCGGGCTGATCTTGAAACGCGCGAAAGCCGGTATAACCATCCCGGCCGCGCCGAGAATCACCAGCGTGTCGCTGAAACCCTGATTGTCCAATCCGATTGCCATCGCATTATCCTAACCAGACGCAGCGGCTGCTGTCAGGAGCGTAGCAATGAAAAAACACGATATCGTCATTGTCGGCGGCGGACCGGCGGGGATGATGGCCGGGCTGCTGTTCGCGCGCGCCGGCCTCGATGTGACGGTGCTCGAGAAGCACGGCGATTTCCTGCGCGATTTCAGGGGCGATACGGTCCACCCCTCGACGCTGGACCTGTTCGACGAACTCGGCCTGCTCGACGCGCTGCTGGCCGAGCCGCATGACAAGGTGGCGGAGATCGGCGCGGTGATCGGCGGGCGGAGCTATCGCGTCGCCGACTTCACCCATCTGCCGGGGCGGGGCCGATTCGTGGCGATGATGCCCCAATGGCACTTCCTCGATTTCGTCGCGCATCAGGCGCGCCGCTTCCCGACGTTCGGGTTGCGGATGGAGACGGAGGCGGTTGGCCTGATCGGGGGCACCGGGCGGATCGCCGGCGTCCGCACGCGGGAAGGGGAGGAGATCGCGGCGCGGCTGGTGATCCTCGCCGATGGCCGCACCTCCGCGCTGCGGGCGGCGGCCGGGCTGCCGTTGCAGGATCTCGGCGTGCCGATCGACGTCTTCTGGTTCCGCGTGCCCAAGCAACGCACCGCCACGAACGAAACCGCCGGTTATCTCTCGCAGGGGCAGATGGTGGTGCTGATCGACCGCGGCGATTATTTCCAGTGCGCCCGCGTGATCCGCAAGGGCAGCGCGGCGGAGGTGCAGGCGCGCGGCATCGCGACGTTCCGCGAGGATATGGCGCGCGCCGCCCCGGCGATCGCGCGCGGCATCGCGGCGGTGCAGGATTGGGACGACGTGAAGCTGCTGTCCGTCTCGCTCGATCGCCTGACGCGCTGGCACCGGCCGGGGCTGCTCGCGATCGGCGACGCCGCCCATGCCATGTCCCCGGTCGGCGGAGTGGGGATCAACCTCGCCATTCAGGATGCGGTGGCGGCCGCCAACATCCTCGCGGCCGCGATGGCGGCGGGGCAAGACCCCGATCCGCTGCTGGAGAAGGTGCAGGCGCGGCGGATGCTGCCGGTGCGCGTCGTGCAGGCGATCCAGCGCACGGTGCATCGCGCGGTGCTGGAAAAGGCGCTGGCCGGCGAGATCGATCGCGCCCCGCTGGTGCTGCGGATATTGGATCGCGTTGCGCTGCTTCGCCGTATTCCCGCGCGCGTGCTGGGGCTGGGCGTCCGCCGCGAGCATATCCGCTCGCCGGCGTGGAGCGAATGAGAAGGCCGGCGCCCCGCTGATCGGGACGCCGGCCTTACATCATGGCATCAGGGGCCGGGTCAGGCCCAGCTTGCCATCTTCTTTTCGAGGTTCTCGCGGATCTTCTCGAAGAACTGCTCGGTGGTCAGCCACTTCTGGTCCGGGCCGATCAGGATCGCGAGGTCCTTGGTCATGTCGCCGGCCTCGACCGTCTCGATGCAGACCTTCTCCAGAGTCTCGGCGAAGCGGGTGACGTCCGGCGTATCGTCGAACTTGCCGCGATACTTGAGGCCGCCGGTCCAGGCGAAGATCGAGGCGATCGGGTTGGTCGAGGTCGCCTTGCCCTGCTGGTGCTGGCGATAGTGGCGGGTGACGGTGCCGTGCGCGGCCTCCGCCTCGATCGTCTTGCCGTCCGGCGTCATCAGCACGGAGGTCATCAGGCCGAGGCTGCCGAAGCCCTGCGCCACCTGATCCGACTGCACGTCGCCGTCGTAGTTCTTGCAGGCCCAGACGAACTCGCCGTTCCACTTCAACGCGGAGGCGACCATGTCGTCGATCAGGCGGTGCTCGTAAACGATGCCCGCTTCCTTGAACTTGTCCTTGAATTCCGCCTCGAACACCTCGGCGAAGATATCCTTGAAGCGGCCGTCATAGGCCTTGAGGATAGTGTTCTTGGTGGAAAGATACAGCGGCCAGCCGCGGCCCAGCGAGTAGTTCATGCTGGCGCGGGCGAAATCGCGGATCGATTCGTCGAGGTTGTACATCCCCATCGCGACGCCGGAACCGGGAAAGTCGTAGACGTCCTTCTCGATGACGGTGCCGTCCTCGCCCTCGAACTTCATCGTCAGCTTGCCCTTGCCGGGCACGCGGAAGTCGGTCGCGCGATACTGGTCGCCGAAGGCGTGGCGGCCGACGACGATCGGATGCGTCCAGCCGGGGATCAGGCGCGGCACGTTGCGGATCACGATCGGCTCGCGGAAGATCACGCCGCCCAGGATGTTGCGGATCGTGCCGTTGGGCGACTTCCACATCTGCTTCAGGCCGAATTCCTCGACCCGCGCCTCGTCCGGGGTGATCGTGGCGCACTTCACCGCGACGCCGTATTTCTGCGTCGCGTGCGCGCTGTCGATCGTCACCTGATCGTTAGTGGCGTCGCGATGCTCGACGCCGAGATCGTAATAATCCAGCTCGATATCGAGATACGGCTTGATCAGGCGCTCGCGAATCCATTCCCAGATGATCCGCGTCATCTCGTCGCCGTCGATCTCCACGACGGGCGTCTTCACCTTGATCTTCGCCATGTCCAAATCCTTGTCAGGGGAGGTTTGGCGTGCGCGATAGGGGGAAGGGCGCGGAGGATCAACCGTCGCGCGCGGCTGCGGCTTGTGCAAAATGCGCGTCGGATGCGTTGTGCGGGGCGAGACGCGCGGCTAAACCGCGCCGATGCCATCATTAGATAAACCGGAAGGCCCCGGCGGCCTTCCAGTCACCACCACCGTCAAGTGGCGCTTTCCCGCCGTCCATCCGGAGGGGCAGAAGTTCGTCGCGATCGCATTCGGCCTCACGCTGCTGCTGACGATCGTCTCGAATATCTTCTTCTGGCCGATGCTGGGGTTGACCGTGTGGGTCGCGGCGTTCTTCCGCGATCCGGTGCGTACCACGCCGCGCGGCGACGATCTGGTCGTCGCCCCCGCCGACGGGCTGGTGACGATGATCGAGCGCGTGCCGGTGCCGCGCGAACTGACCGGCGAGCTGGGCACGGAGCCGATGGTGCGCGTGTCGATCTTCATGTCGGTGTTCGACGTGCACATCAACCGCGCGCCGATCGCCGGGACGATCAAGCAGGTCGTCTATATCTCCGGCAAATTCCTCAACGCGGACCTCGATAAAGCGTCCGAGGACAATGAGCGCCAGCATTTCGTCGTCGAGGGGCATGACGGCCGCCGCGTCGGCTTCACGCAGATCGCCGGACTGGTCGCGCGGCGTATCGTCGGCTTCGCCAAGGTCGGCGATATCGTCGCGGTCGGCCAGCGCGTCGGGCTGATTCGCTTCGGCAGCCGTGTCGACGTTTACCTGCCCGAAGGTTGCGCGCCGCAGGTGGCGCTCGGCCAGCGATCGGTGGCGGGAGAGACGGTGATCGGCCGCTATGGCCTTCCCGCCGTGAGCGGAACGGCGCAGTGATCCTCCACCTCGTCTCCGCCGCGCGGGGCGCACGCGGATGACCGTGCGGCCGCAACGCCGGCTCGGCGGCCTGCCGCTGCGCGCGGTACTGCCCAACGCGGTGACCGCGCTGGGGCTATGCTCCGGCCTGTCGGGCGTGCGCTTCGCCGTCGCCGGCTGGTGGGAGCTGGCGGTGGCGATGATCCTGCTCGCGGGCGTGCTCGACGGGCTGGACGGCCGCATCGCGCGGATGCTGCGCGGGCAGAGCCGGTTCGGCGCGGAGCTCGATTCGCTGGCCGACGCCATCTCCTTCGGCGTGTCACCCGCGCTGATCCTTTATCTCTGGTCGCTCTCCGCGCTGCCGCGCTTCGGCTGGACGGCGGCGCTGATGCTGGCGGTGTTCTGCGCGCTCCGCCTCGCGCGCTTCAACGCCAATATCGACGTGACCGAGCAGCCGCACAAATCCGCCGGCTTCCTCACCGGCGTGCCCGCGCCGGCCGGCGCGGGGCTGGCGCTGCTGCCGATGTTCCTGTGGTTCTGTACCGGGGAGCCGCTGCTGCGCTCGCCCTGGATCGTCGCGCCGTGGACGGCATTGGTCGCGTTCCTGATGGTCTCCAGCCTCGCCACTTTCTCCTGGGGCTCGCTGCGCCTGCGCCGCAACATCCGCTTCGAGGCGCTGGCGGTGGTAGTGATCTTCGGCGCCGCCGCCGTCTCCGCGCCCTGGCATAGCGCCAGCGCGCTATGCATCATCTACCTGCTCACGCTGCCGTTCAGCATCGCCAGCTATGCGCGGGTCAGGCGGCAGCGCGTAGCGGCGCAGGCCGGCGAACCGGCGCCGCCGCCGGCCGCCTGACCGCCACGCGGCGCTCGACACGCAGCGGCTCAGTAGCCAGCGCCATCGCAAGAGGCGAGCGGCCCGCAAGCGCCAGCCGGATCTTCGTAAGGTTCGGCGCAACGCTCGCCGCAATGGCATAAGCCGCGATACCCAGTGCCGCGCCGAAGGTCACGATCGCCAGCAAAAACATCATCTTCGCCTCCTTGCCACCCGCGCATCGCCTAAACGCACGAGTCGGAATCCGGTGCCAGAGCCAGTGTTCTTGCTCTGTTCTGATCGACGTGTTCCATGTTTGTTCGCATCCGTCAAGCGATTGCTTTTCGCCACGGCTTGCGCTAACGGCGCGACCCTCAACTCCGCATGGGAAGCATCATCACCGGTGCGCCGGCTTCCAGCCGGTCGTCATTCTCGCTTCCCAGAGGCTTAACCGGAAAGGAAAACACCTATGGCGGCACCTGTCGTCACCATGCAGCAGCTCATCGAGACCGGCGCGCACTTCGGCCACCAGACCCATCGCTGGAACCCGAAGATGAAGCCCTACATCTTCGGTGACCGCAACGGCGTCCACATCATCGACCTGTCGCAGACCGTGCCGCTGTTCGCGCGCGCGCTGGAGTTCGTGTCGTCCACCGTCGCGGCGGGCGGCAAGGTGCTGTTCGTCGGCACCAAGCGCCAGGCGCAGGAGCCGATCGCCGACGCCGCGCGCCGCGCGGGCCAGCATTTCGTCAACCACCGCTGGCTGGGCGGTATGCTCACCAACTGGAAGACGATCTCCAATTCGATCAAGCGCCTGAAGGCCCTTGAGGAGCAGCTTTCCGGCAACACCGCCGGCCTCACCAAGAAGGAAGTGCTCCAGCTCACCCGCGAGCGCGACAAGCTCGAGCTGTCGCTCGGCGGCATCCGCGACATGGGCGGCATTCCGGACGTGATGTTCGTGATCGACGCCAACAAGGAAGAGCTGGCGATCAAGGAAGCCAACACGCTCGGCATCCCGGTCGTCGCGATCCTCGATTCGAACGTGTCGCCGGACGGCATCGCCTTCCCGGTGCCGGCGAATGACGACGCGAGCCGCGCGATCCGCCTCTATTGCGAGGCGGTGGCGATCGCCGCCACGCGCGGCAACCAGGAGCAGCAGCGCCGCGGCGGCGCGGACCTCGGCGCGATGGCCGAGCCGATCGCCGAAGAGGCGCTGGCGCCGGAGGTCGCGGAAGTGGCTGTCGAGGCGGAACGCCAAATCGACGCCTGACCGTCGCCGGAATGTCATGCGGGCGGGGCAGAGCGAATTTGGCGCTGCCCCGCCCGTACCCATATTCGACCGATAGCAAATTGAAGGACTAGGAACATGGCCGACATCACGGCTTCGATGGTCAAGGACCTGCGCGAGAAGAGCGGCGCGGGCATGATGGACTGCAAGAAGGCGCTCAGCGAGACCAACGGCGACATGGAAGCCGCGCTGGACTGGCTGCGCACCAAGGGCCTCGCCGCCGCCGCCAAGAAGTCGAGCCGCACGGCCGCCGAGGGCCTGGTCGGCATCGAGGTTTCCGGCAACAAGGGCGCGGCGGTCGAGGTGAACTCCGAGACCGATTTCGTCGCGAAGAACGATCAGTTCCAGACCTTCGTGCGCGACGTCACCTCCGTGGCGCTCGAGCTGGGCGACGATATCGCCACGATCAAGGCGGCCCCGCTGGGCGGCAAGACCGTCGAGGAGGTGCTGACCAACAACATCGCGACGATCGGTGAGAACCAGAACCTGCGCCGCGCGAAGAAGCTGGAAGTGTCGAAGGGCGCGGTCGTGGGCTATGTCCACAACCAGCAGGCGCCGGGTCTCGGCAAGATCGGCGTGCTCGTCGCGCTGGAGAGCGAGGCGTCGGACGACGTGCTCCAGAGCCTCGGCAAGCAGCTCGCGATGCACGTCGCGGCGGCCTTCCCCAAGGCGCTGAACGAGGAGGACCTCGACGAGGAGGAGATCGAGCGCGAACGCGCGATCGCGGCCGAGAAGGCGGCGGAGAGCGGCAAGCCGGCGGACATCATCGCCAAGATGGTCGAAGGCTCGATCGCCAAGTACCGCAAGGAGCATGCGCTGGTCAGCCAGCTCTTCGTGATGGACGGCAAGACCAAGATCAGCGACGTGGTCGCCAAGGCCGGCAAGGACGCCGGCACGTCGATCGTGCTGAAGGATTACGTCCGCTTCCAGCTCGGCGAGGGTATCGAGAAGGAAGCGTCCGACTTCGCCGCCGAAGTGGCCGCCGCTTCCGGCGTGCCGCAGAAGCAGGCCGAGCCGGCCGCGTAATTCGCGAAAGCGGGGAGGGGCACGCCCCTCCCTCATTCTCAACGCCCCGGCCGAGACCGGAGTCCGGCAGCGCGCCACGCGCATGACCGGGCCCTGCTCCTCGCCGGGGCGACGCTTGTGCGGCCCAAGCCATTCGACGGTTGCGGCCTTATCCCGCCCCGCCTAAGGTCCGGCGCCTTGTCCCCAATAGCTTCGGAACGCATGACCAGCCCCCGCTACAAACGCATCCTCCTGAAACTCTCGGGCGAAGTCCTGATGGGCGAGGGCGGCAAGTCGATCGACCCCGAAGTCACCGCTCGCGTGGCCGAGGAGATCGCCGGCGTGAAGGCGCAGGGCTATGAGCTGTGCGTCGTGGTGGGCGGCGGCAACATCTTCCGTGGCCTCGCCGCCGCCGCGCAGGGCTTCGAGCGCGCCACCGCCGACTACATGGGGATGCTGGCGACGGTGATGAACGCGCTCGCGGTGCAGAATGCGCTGGAGCAGATCGGCGTCGACACGCGCGTCCAGTCCGCGATTCCGATGCAGTCGGTGTGCGAGCCGTTCATCCGCCGCCGCGCCGCGCGGCATCTGGAAAAGGGCCGGGTGGTGATCTTCGCGGCGGGCGTCGGCTCGCCGTTCTTCACCACTGACAGCGGCGCCGCGCTGCGCGCCGCCGAGATGAACTGCGACGCCTTGTTCAAGGGCACCTCGGTCGATGGCGTCTATGATGACGATCCCAAGAAGGTGCCGACGGCGAAGCGTTACGAGACAATCGGTTACGGTGAAGTCCTCTCGAAGAATCTCAAGGTCATGGACGCGAGCGCAGTTGCGCTGTGTCGTGACAGCAATATCCCGATCGTCGTCTTCAACATCCGCGAACATGGCAATTTCGCCGCCGTGCTGCGCGGTGAGGGGGTGTCGACGGTCGTCCGCAACGAACAGGAGACGAAGTGATGGCGGCCTATGACAAGGCGGATCTGGAGCGCCGGATGCACGGCGCGGTCGAATCGCTGAAGGGCGATCTCGGCGGCCTGCGCACCGGGCGCGCCTCCGTCTCGCTGCTCGATCCGGTGACGGTGGAGGTCTATGGCGCGCACATGCCGCTCAACCAGGTCGCGACCGTCTCCGCGCCGGAGCCGCGCATGCTCTCCGTGCAGGTGTGGGACAAGTCGAACGTCGGGCCGGTGGAGAAGGCGATCCGCTCGGCGGGCCTCGGTCTCAACCCGATCAACGACGGGCAGAACCTGCGCCTGCCGATCCCCGATCTGACCGAGGATCGCCGCAAGGAACTGGCCAAGCTCGCCGGTCAATATGCCGAGAAGGCGCGCGTCGCCGTCCGCAACGTGCGCCGTGACGGGATGGACGCGCTCAAGACCGACGAGAAGAAGGGCGTGTTCGGCGAGGACGAGCGCAAGCGCCACGAGAATGAGGTGCAGAAGCTGACCGACAGCACGATCGCCGAGATCGACGCGGCGGCGGCGGGCAAGGAAAAGGAAATCCTCGGCAAGTGACCGCGCCCGCCCGCCCGGCTTTCGTGAGGTCGCGTTCGTGAGCAGCGCCCCGGCTCTCGCGAGCGGCGGCGGCGTGTTGCCGCGCCATGTCGCGATCATCATGGACGGCAACGGCCGCTGGGCGAAGAAGCGCTTCCTCCCCCGCGTCGCCGGCCATCGCGCGGGCGTGGAGGCGGTGCGCGCCGTCAGCCGCGCGGCGCGCGCGATGGGGATCGAGGCGCTGACGCTCTATGCCTTCTCCAGCGAGAACTGGCGGCGGCCGGAGGAGGAAGTGGGCGACCTGATGGGCCTGCTGCGCCTGTTCATCCGTTCCGATCTCGCCGAGCTGGTGCGCGAGAATGTTCGGCTGCGCGTGATCGGCGACTTCCGCCGCTTTCCGAGCGACGTGGTGGCGCTGATCGAGGACGCTCTGGCGCGGACGGCGGCGAACACCGGGCCGGTGCTGGCGATCGCGCTCAACTACGGCGGGCAGGCGGAGCTTACCACGGCGGCGCAGCGGCTGGCGGCGCGCGCGGCGGCGGGTGAGCTGGATCCCGCGTCGATCGAGCCGGCGATGATCGAGGCGGAGCTGGAGACGCGTGATCTGCCGCCGCTCGACCTGTTGATCCGCACCTCGGGCGAGCATCGCCTGTCCAATTTCCTGCTGTGGCAGGCGGCCTATGCCGAATTGCTGTTCGTCGACACGCTGTGGCCCGATTTCGGCGCGGCGGAGCTGGAGGCGGCGGTGGCCGATTTCGGGCGTCGTCAGCGACGGTTCGGGGGCCTGTGACGGAAAGGCGCTCCGACCTGCCGAAACGCGCGCTGGCGGGCATCGTGATGATCGGCGTCGCGCTCGCGGCGCTGTGGCTGGGGGGCATCGCCTTCTGGCTGCTCGCGGTGGTCGGCGCGCTGGTGATGATGGCGGAATGGGGTGCCCTGCACGGCGCGTCGCCGCGCGACACGCGGCTGGCGCAATTCGCGCTTTCGGTGCCGCTGGCGGTGATGGCGCCCGCGTCGCTGACGATCGTGCCGCATGATTTCTTCTCGCTCGGCCTGATCGGCGGAGCGGCGTTCTTCGTCGTCATCATCACGCGGCGGCCGCAACTCGCGGCGGGCGTGGTCTATTGCGCGCTGCCGGTGCTGGCGCTGATGTTCATCCGCCGCCAGCATGAAGGGATCGTCTTCACCCTCTGGGCGCTGGCTTTGGTCTGGGCATGCGACATCGGCGCCTATTTCGCCGGGCGCACGATCGGCGGGCCGAAGCTCGCGCCCCGCGTCAGCCCGAACAAGACCTGGGCGGGGCTGGCCGGCGGCGTCGTCGCGGCGGGCGCGTTCGGGCTGTTCATGCACTGGCGTTTCGGCCTGCCGTGGCGGATGACGGTCGCCACCCCGGCGCTGGCGGTGCTGGCGCAAGCCGGCGATCTCTACGAAAGCTGGCTCAAGCGCCGCGCCGGCGTCAAGGATTCGGGCACGCTGATCCCCGGCCACGGCGGCGTCATGGATCGGCTCGACGGCCTTGTGCCGGTCGCGCCGGTCGCCGCCTTCCTCATCGTCCTCCCGCATTTCTATCCGTCATGAGAACAGTCACCATCCTCGGCGCGACCGGATCGGTCGGCACATCGACGCTCGATCTGGTCGAGCGCGCGCCCGATGCGTTCCGCGTCCGCGCGCTGACCGCCAACAGCGACGTGGCGAAGCTCGCCGCCGCCGCGATCCGCACCCGCGCCGAGCGCGCGGTGATCGCCGACGAGACGCATCTGCCCGCCTTGCGCGAGGCCCTCGCCGGTTCCGGCGTGAAGGCGGCCGGGGGCGTGGAGGCGGTGACGGAGGCGGCCGGAGAGGGCGCGGACGTGACGGTCGCGGCGATCGTCGGCTGCGCCGGTCTCAAGCCGGTAATGGCGGCGATCCGCGCCGGCGGCACGATCGCGCTCGCCAACAAGGAATCGCTGGTCTCGGCGGGCGACGTGATGAAGGCGGCGATCGACGGCCACAAGGCGACGCTGCTGCCGGTCGACAGCGAGCATAACGCGATCTTCCAGTGCCTCGACGCGCGGCTCAGCCATCGTGCCCGCCGCATCATCCTGACGGCGAGCGGCGGCCCGTTCCGCGATCGCCCGCTCGCGGAAATGGCGGCGATCACCCCGTCGCAGGCGGTGGCGCATCCCAACTGGTCGATGGGCGCCAAGATTTCGGTCGATTCGGCGACGATGATGAACAAGGGGCTGGAACTGATCGAGGCGTTCCACCTCTTTCCGCTCGGCCATGAGCAGATCGAGATCGTCGTTCACCGCCAGTCCGTGGTGCATTCGATGGTAGAATATGTCGACGGATCGACGCTGGCGCAGCTCGGCACGCCGGATATGCGTACGCCGATCGCCTACGCGCTGGCGTGGCCGGACCGGATGACGACGCCGGGCGAGCCGCTCGATCTCGTGCGCATCGGCCGGCTCGATTTCGAGGCGCCCGATCCCGTGCGCTTCCCCGCGCTGGCGCTGGCCCGCGCGGCGGTGGAGGCGGGCGGGGCGCGCCCCGCGATCCTCAACGCCGCGAACGAGGTGGCGGTGGCTGCATTTCTCGGCGGCGCGGTGGGGTTCCTCGAAATTGCCGCAATCGTCGCCGATACCCTCGAACGCTTCGACCCGCCCGCGCCTCAAACGCTCGATGCGGTGCTGGATATCGACCGCGAGGCGCGGCGACTGGCGGCGGAGCGTGTAGAGGAACGCGTCGCTTGATCCAGTCCCCGGGCCTTTTGCTGACCCTGCTGGCGTTCGTGCTGGTGATCGGCCCGCTCGTGTTCGTGCATGAGCTGGGCCATTATCTCGCCGCGCGCGTGTTCGGCGTGAAATCCGATATCTTCTCGATCGGTTTCGGCCGCGAGGTGGCGGGATGGACCGACCGGCGCGGCACGCGGTGGAAGGTTGGCTGGCTCCCGCTGGGCGGCTATGTCCGCTTCGCCGGGGACATGAACGCGCTGAGCCAGCCTTCGGCCGAGTGGCTCGCGCTGCCGGCGGAGGAGCGCCAGCGCACCTTCCAGGCGAAGCCGGTGTGGCAGCGCGCGATCATCGTCGCGGCCGGGCCCGTGGTGAATTTCCTCGCCGCGATCCTGATCCTCGCCGGATTCGCGCTGGCCTATGGCGACAGCGTGACGCCGACGACGGTGGGCACGGTCGTGCCGCAATCGGCGGCGGCGGCGATCGGGCTGCGGCCCGGCGATCGCATCACCGCGCTGAACGGGCGTTCCGTCGCGACCTTCGACGACATGGCGCGCTACGCCAAGATCCGTCCGGACGAGGCGATCCGCGTCGATTACCTGCGCGACGGCGCGCCGCATTCCGCGACGACGAGGCTCGGCGTGCGGCGTGAGCGTGACCGCTTCGGCAACGAATTCCGCATCGGCCAGCTCGGCATCGGCGCGACGACGCCGGTTTTCCGTCAGGTCGGCCCGATCGAGGCTCCGCTGGTCGCGATGCGGCAGACCGGGCAGATCGTGTCGATGATGGTGGAGACGGTCGGGCAGGTCGTGTCCGGCCGCCGCTCGGTCAAGGAGCTTGGCGGGCCGCTCTCGATCGCGAAGGTTTCCGGCGAGCAGATCACGCTGGGGCCGGAAGCGTTCGTTTTCCTGATCGCGCTGGTGTCGATCAATCTGGGGTTCATCAACCTGCTGCCAATCCCGATGCTCGATGGCGGACACCTGCTTTTCTACGCGATCGAGGCGGTGCGGCGCAGGCCGGTCGGGCCGGAGGCGCAGGAATGGGCCTATCGTGGCGGATTGGCGGCGATACTTGCGCTGATGCTGCTGGTGACGTTCAATGATCTCGGCAATTTCGGGCTGTGGCGCAGCCTCGCCGGCTTGATCGGTTGAGCAAGCTGGGGCAGGGCGCGCGGCACGCGGTCGATATGGGTATCTCCGGGGTGGATTGGTGAAGGCTTTGACGACAACTCTACGCCCGCAACCGGTAGCGCTGCTGCTTGCCGGGACGATGCTCGCCGGCGTGCCGCTGGCGGCCGCCGCGCAGACCGCCCCGCCTCCCGCCGCGCAGCAGGCGCAGCCGCCCGCCGCGGTCGCGCCCGTCCTCGCGCCGCCCGTGGTCCGCACGATCCGCTCGCTGCGCGTCGACGGCTCGCAGCGCATCGAGCCGGAGACGGTGCTCAGCTACACCAAGCTGCGGGTCGGCGAATCCTATACGAACGAGACGCTCGACCAGGCGATCAAGGATCTCTACGCCAGCGACCTGTTCGCCGACGTCACCGTGGCGGGCGCGGAGACGGGCGACATCGTGCTGCGCGTGCGCGAGAACCCGATCATCAACCGGGTGATCCTTGAGGGCAACAAGCGCCTCAAGGAAGACAAGATCACCAAGGAGATCAAGCTCAAGCCGCGCCAGATCTTCACCCGCTCCGCCGTGCGCGCGGACGTGGCGCGGATCATCGAGCTGTATCGCCGGCAGGGGCGCTTCGCCGCCAGCGTCGATCCGAAGATGGTCAACCTCGACCAGAATCGCGTCGACGTCGTGTTCGAGATCAGCGAGGGGCCGAAGTCCAAGGTCCGCCAGATCAACATCATCGGCAACGAGGTGTTCTCGGACGCGAAGCTGCGCTCGCAGATGGCGACCAAGCAATCGCGTTTCTTCCGCTTCATGTCGTCGAACACGTCCTACGATCAGGACCGGCTGGCCTATGACCAGCAGAAGCTGCGTCAGTTCTATCTGACCAACGGCTATGCCGATTTCCGCGTCACCAGCGCGGTGGCGGAGCTGACCCCCGACAAGCGTGACTTCATCATCACCTATGTCGTCGAGGAAGGGCCGCGCTACAAGTTCGGCGACGTGACGGTCGACAGCGATATCCGCGATTTCGACAACAAGCGCATGGCGAGCACGCTCTCGATCAAGAAGGGCGACTGGTATGACGCGAAGAAGGTCGAGGATACGGTCGACAGCCTGAGCCAGACGGCGGGCCTGTTCGGCTATGCCTTCGCCGACGTGAACCCTGAATTCCAGCGCGACCGCGACGCGCTGACGATGTCGATCAACTTCCACATCGCCCAGGCGCAGCGCACTTATGTCGAGCGGGTGGAGATCACCGGCAACACCCAGACGCAGGACAAGGTGATCCGGCGCGAGGTGCGCCTCGCGGAGGGTGATGCCTTCAACAGCTTCCAGGTGAAGCGCTCGACCGACCGCATCAACAGCCTGGGCTATTTCCAGGACAAGTTCGAGATCAAGCAGACCCCCGGCTCCGCGCCGGACCGCGTCGTGCTGGAGGCGAACGTCGAGGAGAAGGCGACCGGCCAGCTCCAGCTTTCGGCCGGCTATTCGAGCCTCGAACAGTTCATCATCCAGGCGAACATCACCCAGTCGAACTTCCGCGGCAAGGCGCAGGAACTGCGCGCGGGCGTGAACTGGTCGGCCTATTCCAAGTCGGTCGAGCTGGGCTTCACCGAGCCGTATCTGTTCGACAAGAACATCGCGCTCGGCGTGGACCTGTTCCGCCGCGATTACAACGCGTTCAACTATCTCGGCACCGATCGCCAGACGACCTACAGCCAGACGTCGACCGGCTTCCAGGTTCGCGCCGGCGTGCCGATGACCGAATATTGGTCGTTCTCCGCGCGTTACGGCCTGTCCTACGACGAGGTGGGACTGGATCAGGCGACCTTCTACACCAACGGCGCATGCGATCCGCTGAAGGCCGGGCGCTATCTCTGCGATTCGCTCGGCAACCGCCTGACCTCGTCGGTCGGTTATTCCTTCATCTACAACAGCCTGAACAGCCGCCTGCGCCCGACGGCCGGTTCGCGCCTGTCGCTCAGCCAGGATATCGCCGGGCTCGGCGGCGACGTGCGCTATATCCGCACCCGCGCGGAGGGCGCGAAATACTGGGGCATCGGCAAGGGCTTCGTCCTGTCGGTGGTCGGCGAGGGCGGCTTCATCAAGTCGCTCGAGGGCAGCCGTGGGCCGGGGATCGATCCGGTGCGCATCACCGATCGCTTCTATCTCGGCGAGCCGCAGTTCCGCGGCTTCGACATCCGCGGCGTCGGCCCGCGCGTGCTGCGCCAATATTATACGACCGATTCGACCGGCAAGCAGGTGCTCGTCACCGATCGGAACCAGATCGTCGACGACGCGCTGGGCGGCAACGCTTATTATCTCGGGCGGCTTGAGCTTGAGCTGCCGCTCGGCTCGGGCGCGCGCGAACTCGGCCTGCGTCCGTCGATCTATGTGCAGGCGGGCAGCCTGTGGAGCATCACCCGTCCGCTGCCGACGGCGGTGTTCCCGGTCGCGAGCGACGGCACCGTCCTGCCGCTGCCGCAGAAGGATGCCAACGGCAACGCGCTCTACAGCTATACGATGGCCGACGGCACCGTCGCGACCACCATCTGCGCCACCGGCCTTCCGGACCCCAGCGGCAAGAACTGCAACGGCATCGTCCCGAATACGGCTCTGATCGCCTCGCAGCCGTTCAAGGAAACCTTCTACGGCGGCACGGCCAAGCCGCGCCTCTCGATCGGTTTCGGTGTGAACTGGACCTCGCCGTTCGGCCCATTGCGCATCGACGTCGCCAAGGCGCTGTTGACCCAGCCCGGCGACGACAAGAAGCTCGTAACTTTCAACGTAGGGACTCAGTTCTGATGAATAGCAAGAAGACCATGCTGATCGCCGCGGCGCTGCTCGCGCCCGGCGCGCTCGTCGCCAGTGTTTCGCAGGCGCAGGTAAACGGGGTGGCGGTAGTCGATCCCGACGGCGCGGTGGCTGGCAGCAACGCCTGGAAGACGGCGGCCGGACAGCTCCAGACCACGTACAAGGCGACCCTCGACCAGGCCGAGACGCGCCGTCAGGCGATCTCCACCGAGCTTCAGCCGCTCGTCACCAAGCTGCAGAACGACCAGAAGGCGAATGTCGCCCAGGCGCAGCTCCAGACCCAGCTCCAGACGATCCAGTCGAAGGAGCAGGCCGGCAACGCCGAGCTTCAGCGCATGACCGCGCCCTATGTCCGCGCCCGTGCCTATGCGATCGAGCAGATCCAGCAGCAGCTCAAGGCCGCGATCGACGCCGCCGCCGCGCGCAAGCGGGCGAGCATCGTGCTCGGCCCGAACGACGTGGTGCACCTCGATCCCGCGGGCGATCTCACCGCCGACGTGACGACGGAGCTTAACCGCCTCGTCCCCAGCGTCAGCATCGCGCCGCCGGCCAACTGGCAGCCGGGCCAGCAGGGCCAGGCCGGCGCGCCGGCCGCTCCCGCCCCGACCAATACCAAGCAGCCGCAGGGCCGGTGAGCGAAGCGGAAGCGACGGGCGGGTCGATCGGCCCGCTCGACATCGCTCGGGTGATGGCGGCGCTGCCGCATCGTTACCCGATGCTGCTGGTCGATCGCGTCGAGGAGCTTGTCCCCGACCGGTCGATCGCGGCGATCAAGGCGGTGACGTTCAACGAGGGCTTCTTCCAGGGGCATTTCCCCGGTCGCCCGATCATGCCCGGCGTGCTGATCGTCGAGGCGCTGGCGCAGGCGGCGGGCGTGCTCGCGGTGGAGAGCCTTGGTCTCGCCGGCTCCGGCAAGCTCGTCTATTTCATGGCGATCGAGAATGCGAAGTTCCGCAAACCGGTCGAGCCGGGCGTGCTGCTTCGGCTCGAGGTGGAATTCGTGCAGAAGCGCAGCAGCGTCTGCAAGTTCGCCGGGGTCGCCCGGATCGACGGGCAGGTCGCGGCGGAAGCCAGCTTCACCGCGATGATCGCCGATCCGCCCAAGGCGGCGTGAGGCGCGGCGACGCTTGTCCGATCGCCATTCGCACCGCTTTTGACTTTCGCGGGCGCCTGCGTTAGGCGCCCGCTTCCTTTCCGGCTGGTCGGAAACCAGCCACTTTCGAGGACCGACGACGTGAAGAAAGACATCCATCCCGATTATCACACCATCAAGGTGCAGATGACCGACGGCACCGTGTTCGAGACCCGCTCCACCTGGGGCAAGGAAGGCGACACGATGCAGCTCGACATCGATCCGCTGGCGCACCCGGCGTGGACCGGCGGCCGCGGCCAGATGCTCGACACCGGCGGCCAGGTCGCGCGCTTCAACAAGCGCTTCGGCGGCGGGCTGACGCTGCGCAAGTAACGTCGTTAACGCTGCGTTAGGCATGTCGGGCTAGCGTGCCCGGCATGTTCGCAGCGGAATTCGAGCCAGCACCCAGCGATATCCGGCGCCGCGGCCCGCGCGCGCCGGTTTCGTTCGATTCGTCGGCAATAGGAGCGGGCGGCCTCGCCCGCGCCTTGTGCAAGGTGATCGACCTGTCGATCCACGGCGCGCGGCTCAGCACCTATTCGGCGCTGCGCAAGGGCATGTCGATCTGGCTGACGCTGCCCGAAGTCGGGCCGGTCGGCGCGGAGGTGATGTGGGCGGACGATTTCGCCGCCGGCTGCCGCTTCGATGCGCCGCTCGATCCGGCCGCTTTCGAGCAGTTGCTGCGCCGGGAAGGGCATGTCGCCGCGCACTGAGCGCCTGCGCTGACTCCTGAAAAAGATAAGGCGCCCGGACCTTTCGGCCCGGACGCCCCGACGCCTCGGAAAGGGAGCAAGGAGGCGCCGATCTTCTGCTCCGGCGTTACGCCGCCTTGGCGTCGTCCGCCTTGGTTTCGACGGCGGCCAGCGGCGCGCCGGTCTTGATCGCGATGCTCTTGGGCTTCATCGCCTCGGGCACCTCGCGGACCAGATCGATCACCAGCAGCCCGTCGTTCAGCCGGGCATCCTCGACGAACACGAAATCGGCGAGTTCGAAGCGGCGCTCGAAGCTGCGGTTGGCGATGCCGACGTGCAGGAAATTGGCGTTATCCTGCGTATCGGCCTTCTTGCCGGCGACGAGCAGCAGGTTCTGCTGCGCGGTGATCTCGATCTCCTCGCGGCTGAAGCCGGCCACCGCCAGCGTGATGCGATAGCGATCCTCGGCGAGCCGCTCGAGATTGAAGGGGGGGTAATTGTCGGCCGCCGAGCGCGCATTGGTCTCCAGCAGGTCGAACAGCCGGTCGAACCCGATGGTCGAGCGGCGGTAGGGGGTAAGGTCCAGTCGCATATCAAATCCTCCGTTGAGCGAATTGACGACATGGAACGCCCGAAAATCGCGGCGTCCCGCACGGCCCGGTCAGTAGCGCCGTGCAACGGAAAGATGGTATGAGCGGTGAAGTTTTCAAGCAGGTGGGGTGAAATCCTACTTTCTTGGTCGGGATTGTATCCCGCATTAGCATCGACGGCGATAATCAACCTCGGTTCAGGGGAAATCCATGTCGATCACGCTTGCCTTGCTGGCGGTTGCCGCCCAGTCCGTTCCCGCCACCGAACAGGCGCCGCCCACCGCGCCGCCGCAGAGCGCCCAGCCAACCGACGATCAGGACGAACCCGGCCGACTCGGCCCGGCGCAGCAGAGCGGTGGCGATGTCGTCGTCACCGCGCGCCGCCGCGCCGAGACGATCCAGAGCGTGCCGATCGCCATGTCGGTGATCGGCGGCACGGCGCTGGCCGATACCGGCGCCTATAATGTCGGGAAGCTGACGCAGCTCCAGCCCTCGCTGCAATTCTACTCGACCAACCCGCGCAATTCCGCCGCCAACATCCGCGGACTGGGCGCGCCGTTCGGCCTGACCAACGACGGGATCGAGCAGGGCGTCGGCATCTATGTCGATCAGGTCTATTACAGCCGCATCGCCTCCGCGACGTTCGACTTCACCGATACCGACCGGATCGAGATTCTGCGCGGGCCGCAGGGCACGCTCTACGGCAAGAACACCACCGCCGGCGCGATCAACATCACCACGCGCAAGCCGAGCTTCGATCCCGAGGCGCGCTTCGAGCTGACCGGCGGCAATTACGATTTCCTCCAGGCGAAGGGATCGGTCTCCGGCCCGCTGGTCGGCGATGTGGTGGCGGGGCGCTTCTCCGCCTCCTTCACCACGCGGCGCGGCACGATCTGGAACACCACGCAGGACCAGTGGCAGAACAGCCAGGACAATCTCAGCCTGCGCGGCCAGTTGCTGTTCAAGCCGGCGCCGAACCTCGATATCACGCTCTACGCAGATTATAACCGGCAGGCGCCGACCTGCTGCGTGCAATATTACGCCGGCCTCGCGCCGACGCAGCGCCCGGCCAACCGCCAATATGCCGCGCTGGCGGCCGCGGCGGGCTATGCCGTGCCCTCGACCGACGCCTTCGACCGCGTGACCGACGTCGACACGCCGCTGCGCGCGAAGCAGAAGCTGGGCGGCGCATCGGCGGTGGTGAATTGGGATCTCGGCCCGGCGACGTTGACCTCCGTCACCGCATGGCGCTTCTGGAACTGGGACCCGTCGAACGATCGCGACTTCATCGGCCTGCCGATCACCACGGTTTCCGCCAATCCCTCGCAGCAGGACCAGTATAGCCAGGAAATCCGCCTCGGCTCGAACGGCAAGCACGCGATCGATTATACGGTCGGCCTGTTCTGGTTCTACCAGACGATCGACACGCAGGGCCTCCAGGTGCAGGGGCCGGCGGCGAGCGCGTGGCTGCTCAACCCGACGAGCGCGGCGGCGAAGGATCCGGCGACGCTCAACGGCCTCACCGCGCGCAACACGATCGGCTTCACCAACACCTCGGCCGCGCTGTTCGGCAAGCTCACGTGGCATGTGTCGGACAAGTTGCAGATATCGCCCGGCGCGCGGCTCAACTACGACAAGAAGGAAGGCTCCTATGTCTCGGTCGTCACCAACGGACAGGGCAGCACGAACCTGACCAGCGACCAGCGCGGCGTGCTCGCGCCGCAGAGCTACGCGCCGAAGTTCGACAACTGGAACCTCTCCGGCGACATCACCGTCGCCTATCAATTCTCGCCGGATATCCACAGCTATGCGACCTATGCGCGCAGCTACAAATCGGGCGGGATCAACCTGTCGGGCCTGCCGCTCGACGCGAACAACAACCCGATCCTGTCCACCGCCACGGTGAAGCCGGAGACGGTCAATCACTATGAGATCGGCCTCAAGACCCAGCTTCTCGATCGCCGCGCGACGATCAACCTCGCCGGCTTCTGGACCGACATCTACGATTATCAGGCGACGGTGAACAATTACCAACTCGCCGTGCTGCGCGGCTATCTCGCCAACGCCGGGCAGGTGCGGACGCGCGGGATCGAGCTGGATTCGGCCTTCCGCCCCAGCACGGGACTGAACCTCTACGTCAACGCCGCCTATACCGACGCGAAATATATCCGCTTCACCAACGCGCCATGCCCGCCCGAGCTGTCGGGGGGCAGCAACAGCCCGCCGTTCTGCGATATCTCCGGCCAGCGCCTGCCCGGCGTATCGAAATGGGCGTTCAGCTATGGCGCTGAATATAACTGGCCGGTGGGCGCGGGGCAGGTCTATGTCGGCTATGACGGCAGCTATCGTTCGGATTTCTCGTCCAACCCGTCGCCCTCGGCCTATATGAACGTCGACGGCTATTCGCTGTCGAACTTCCGGCTCGGCTATCGCAAGGGCGACAAGCTCAATGTCTTCGCCTGGGTGCGCAACGCCTTCGACCGGAATTATTACGAGCTGCTGGCGACCCAGTCGGGCAGCACCGGGCTGATCGTCGGCCAGCCGGGCGATCCGCGCACCTTCGGGTTGACGGTGTCGTTCGGGATCAATTGAGGTGAAGGCCGGTGGCGAAGCCGCCGGCTGAACGTCGGACGGGTTCGGCCGGCGCCGACCCGCCGGCCCAAAAAACAAACGCCCGGATCGGTATTCCGACCCGGGCGCCTGCGTGACGATCGCTCGTCAGCCCCCTTATCCAGCCGCTGCCAGCGAACTTCTTGCGAAGCGCGGCGGCGGCATTCCCCGAACCACGGCCATTTGCCTGTGTGCCAGTACCCGTATTGCTAACGGTTCGGGACAAGGGGTGTCGATGGAAATGAACGCCAGCTAAACAGATTGTCCCGGCCCTGTGATGATTCCGCCACAGCCCCGTTGCCAGCCGTGGAGCGGGGGGATAGACGGCAGGGCATGATGCTGTCGCGCTATGAACGGATGATCGCGCGGCGCTATCTCCTTCCGGGCAAGGGTGAGCGGTTCATCGTCCTCGTCGCCGGCTTCAGCCTAGGCGCGGTGATGCTCGGCGTCGCGGCGCTGGTCATCGTGATGAGCGTGATGAACGGCTTCCGCGCGGAGCTGTTCGACAAGATCGTCGGGCTGAACGGCCATGCCGTGGTGCAGGGCATCGACGGCCGCCTCGCCGACTGGCAGCAGATCGCGCGCTGGGCGAAGGAGACGCCGGGCGTCACCAGTGCGGTGCCGCTGATCGAGCAGCCGCTGATGTCCACCTATAACGGCCGGGTGGAGGGGGTGCTGGTGCGCGGGATGCGCATGGCCGACATCCGCGCCAACGCGACGATCGGCAACAAGGTCGTCGCCGGCTCGCTCGCCGATCTGAAGCCGGGCACCAACCGCGTCGCGATCGGCGCGCGGCTGGCCGAGGCGCTGGGCGCGACGGTCGGGTCGGAGATCACGCTCATCAACCCCTCGGGCCAGTCCACGCCGTTCGGCACGGTGCCGCGTTATGTCAGCTACACGGTCGCCGCGATCTTCGAGATCGGCGTGTACGATTATGACAAGGCCTATGTGATCATGCCGATGGAGGATGCGCAGACGCTCCTCCTGATGGGCGACACGGTCGGCATGGTCGAGCTTCAGACCGACAACCCGGACAAGGTGGCGCAGATCCTCGCGCCGCTCGCGCAGAAGGTCGGGCGGCTGGCGGTGATCTCCGACTGGCGGCAGATGAACGCGCAATTGTTCGACGCGCTGGCGGTGGAGCGGGTGGCGATGTTCACCGTCCTTTGCATCATCATCCTCGTCGCGGCGTTCAACATCGCCAGCTCGCTCATCATGCTGGTGCGCGCCAAGACGCGCGACATCGCGATCATGCGCACGATGGGCGCGACGCGTGGGGCGATGATGCGCATCTTCATGACGGTCGGCGTGACGATCGGCGCGCTCGGCATCGTCGCCGGGCTGATCCTCGGCGCGATCTTCCTGTTCTATCGGCAGGCGGTGGTGAATTTCGTTCAGCTCGTCACCGGGCAGAATCTGTGGGACCCGTCGATCCGCTATCTCACCGAGCTTCCCTCAAAGCCGGACCCGGTGGAGATCGTCGCCATCGTGCTCATCACCGCGCTGATGACGCTGCTCGCGACGCTCTATCCGGCGTACAAGGCGGCGAGCACCGATCCGGTGCAGGTGTTGCGCTATGAGTGACGCAAGCGAAGCGGCGCGCGATCCGCGCGGCGCCGCCGCGTCCGGCGGCTCGGTCCTCGAGACCCGGGAGCTGACGCGCAGCTTCACGCAGGGCGGGGAGACGATCGAGGTGCTGCGCGGCGTGAACCTCGCGGTCGCGCCGGGCGAGATCGTCGCGCTGCTCGGCCCGTCCGGCTCGGGCAAGTCGACGCTGCTGCAGGCGGTCGGGCTGCTGGAAGGCGGGTTCGAGGGGTCGATCCGCATCGCCGGCGAGGAAGTGGCGAAGCTCGATCCGCACGGCCGCACCATCGTGCGTCGCGATCACCTCGGCTTCGTCTATCAGTTCCACCATCTGCTGCCGGATTTCGACGCGCGCGAGAATGTCGTGCTGCCCCAGCTCATCCACGGCGCGACGCAGGCGGAAGCGCAGGCGCGGGCGGATACGTTGCTCGCCGCGCTCGGCCTCGGCCACCGCCTGACGCATCGGCCGAGCCAGCTTTCCGGCGGCGAGCAGCAGCGCGTCGCGGTCGCCCGCGCGCTCGCCAACCGGCCCGCGCTGGTGCTGGCGGACGAGCCGACCGGCAACCTCGACGAGCATACGGCCGACGTGGTGCTGGCGGAGTTCCTGCGGCTGGTGCGGGAGGAGGGCTCCGCCGCGCTGGTCGCCACGCACAATGTCCGGCTGGCGCTCAAGATGGACCGCGTGGTGCGGCTGCACGACGGGCTGCTGCGGTGAGTGTCTGGCGCGACACGCCGGTGTTGCGCGGCGAGCACGTCACCCTCCGCCCGCTGGCGGAGGGCGATCGCGACGCGCTGGTCGCGGCGGCGGCGGACGGCGACATCACCGGCCTGTTCTTCACCAACGTCTCCGCCCTCCGGGAACCCGATGCGTTCATCGCGGCGATGTTCCGCGAGCGCGATTACGGGCGCGCGATGCCGTTCGTGGTGGAGACGCCGGACGGCCGCGTCGTCGGCTCGACCCGCTTCCTGCGGATGAACGAGCAGCATCGCCGGGTGGAGATCGGCGGCACCTTCTACGCCCGCTCCGTCCAGCGCACCGGCGTCAACACCGAGGCGAAGAAGCTGCTGCTCGCCCATGCCTTCGACGTGCTTGGCTGCAACGTCGTGCAGATCCGCACCGACTGGTTCAACCGCGACTCGCAGCGCGCGATCGAGCGGCTGGGTGCGAAGCGCGACGGCGTGCTGCGCGCGCACCAGATGCTGAACGGCCGGATGCGCGATATCGTCGTCTATTCGATCATCGCTTGCGAATGGCCCGGCGTGCGTGTCAATCTGGAGCATCTGCTGACGCGCCATCGGGCGTGAACGGAGGGCGCGATGGAGGCGATCACCGATTTCGAGGTCAAGGCCGCCGATGGAGGCTCGGCCTCGCTCGATACGTGGCGCGGCAAGGTGCTGCTGATCGTCAACACCGCGTCGAAATGCGGCTTCACCCCGCAATATGAGGGGCTGGAGGCGCTGCATCGCAAATATGGCCCGCAGGGCTTCGAGGTGCTGGCCTTCCCCTGCAACCAGTTCGGCGCGCAGGAGCCGGGGGATGCGGAGGAGATCGCGAATTTCTGTTCGCTGACCTATGACGTCACCTTCCCGGTCTTCGCCAAGATCGAGGTCAACGGCCCGCATGCCGATCCGCTGTTCGAGCGGCTGAAGGCCGATGCGCCGGGCCTGCTCGGCTCGAAGGCGATCAAGTGGAACTTCACCAAGTTCCTGGTCGATCGCGAAGGCCGGACGGTGGAACGCTATGCGCCGGCCACCAAGCCGGAGACGATCGCGGCCGATATCGAAAAGCTGCTCTAGGCGTTGTCTGCATTCATCGTAACCAGATGATGGCGCAGGCGAGGTGAACGAAGCCCATGAAGGCAGAAATGGTTTTCTCGCAGCGCAGGGCGATGCGTCGGAAGCGTTTGAGTTTGTTGAA